>Ga0163215_100013_pt1 | contig 837899 bp, 828 predicted proteins | sample SynspAceP_FD_185934 | JGI IMG/M metagenome (GOLD analysis project Ga0163215, IMG submission 185934) | Saline lake microbial communities from Ace Lake in Antarctica - Synechococcus sp. Ace-P (Hybrid Assembly) | ecosystem: Environmental > Aquatic > Non-marine Saline and Alkaline > Saline | place... | reverse complement strand
GTCCGCGTTCTCAACGCCGCTCAGCAGCTCGTCTAAAACTTCCTTGGATATCGTCATTGTCGTCATGCTCCTTCGTTAATGAAGCATGGGCCAAATTACTCATACACAGAAGATCGGACACTCTCCTGCTATCTCTGCTAATGGCGTTTCCGGCTGTACGGTAATCAGATTGTGCGACATGATATCAGCCGCGAACGTTGGCCCCGACCTGTGGGCTGCCACCTGCATTTCCGCAGCACTAAGCAATCGCGCCAGATCCTCGACGCCAAGATTGAAAGATTGCTTATAGCGGTCCAAAATGTCGGACAGTTCTGCCTCGGATAATCCAAGACGCTTTATTGGCTTAAGGTCTTGCCTCCCATAGCGGTTGGGATCATCGAACTGGCGGAATGGATAGTGTCGCCCTGTCATACGCCCGTATACCATGGCAATGAGGACCAAAACGACCGTTCCGATCCCAATCGGCATAAGGGCAAAATAAAACCCTAACTCCTGCACCGCGTCAGGGCTCATTGCTACTGTCATCGCGACGGCACCAGCCGGTGGGTGTAACGCACGACACAGTATAGTCACGGTAATTGCCAAGCCCACAGCTAAAGCAATACGTAGAACCGGGTCCTGCACGACCAGACATACCGCGACACCGACCAAGGCGGCGATCACATTGCCAATAATCGCCGACCACGGTTGAGCCAGCGGGCTGTTCGGAACGGCAAAAAGAAGAACCGAACTCGCTCCGAACGGCGCGACCAAATATAAGCCAAGCGTCAGATCAATCGTTGGTGCCAGAACAAAGGCTCCAGCTAAAGCAAGCCCGATGAATGCGCCAAGGCCCGCTCGAAAGGCTTCGACAGGCGAACTTTTCGCGACGGCAGGACCAAATGAACCAAAATGAAGCAGAGCAAGAACTTTCAGTTAGCGGTAGGCTCGCTCTTTCAGAAATTAAGAAAATTGGCAACGCCTGCTAAGTCTGCACTACGGACCCACAACACCTATAACGCCTGATCTTCTATCCGCAGCTGCGGCGAAGGTCAGCTGTGAGCCCATTTTACCAAAATTCTGCGATGCCGCGAACGTCAGCAATCAATTATCATCTTCCGGCTTTTGGCCGGTCCTGTTGATGGGATAGCCGGAAGCTGGGCCACGAAAGGGCTGGAACAACAATCGATCCAACCACAGATCGCGTCGGGTCCTAAACTGCTCGATGCCAATGGTCATGCCAGCATGTCCTGCGCTTGGTTGCGCGAGGTAGGTTCCGAGTATCCAGTCCCACCAAGGCAAGTTGAAACCAAAATTGCTGTTTGTCTCTGACGGCAAGATTGAATGATGAACCCGATGCATGTCGGGGGTCACGATGAATAGGCGTAGCGCCGCATCTATTCTGGATGGGAGGCGTATATTCGAATGATTGAACAAGGACGTTCCATTCAACAGAATTTCGAAGATCAACACTGCGACTGCGGATGGTCCTAAAGCCAAGATTAGTAGCAATTTGATCGCCATAGAAATCAAGATTTCGAACGGATGGAACCGAACGCCAGTTGTCACATCAAATTCCAAGTCGGCGTGATGAACGCGATGCAGACGCCACAGAGCCGGAACTGCATGAAAGAGCACGTGTTGAAGATAGATTGCAAAGTCGAGTGCCAGAACGGCAAGAATCGTGACAATCCATGTCGGGATAGAAAGCTGGTTTAGAAGCCCCCAGCCGTTCTCCTGAGCGATCACAGCTAGGCCTACGGCAACAACTGGGAATAGAAATCTGACCAAAAGTGCGTCTAGCGCCACGAGGCCCAAATTGTTCGACCATCTTATGAGCTGTGGAATCTCAACCCGCCGCTGCGGTGCGGCAAGCTCCCAAGCGGCCATTCCGATCAGGATGCCAAAGAAGACCGCCAGCCGGATAGTCGGTTCATGATCAACAAGGGCTTCCAAATTCTTGAATCCTTTTGCTCCGTCTCTGCTATCATAAATGTGTTGGTGATGTCATGTTCTAGAAAGCGGTCATTGCTCCAAACGAGGCAAAAGTCGGCTTTGTCCGCAATGTGGACCTTCGCGAAGATCGTAGCGAACGTCCGTAGTCCGCCCAAGAGACCACACTAGTGCTGGACTGTGCGTCGGCAGCCGACAGACTTCATAAATGTCCTCGGATACCCTAAAAAAAGGGGACATGAGATAGTTGACGTGCCCCTCCGCGACACTAAGGATTTGGGGTGTAATTTTATGCCGTTGGGCAATGATCGCGAGATCATTCCATCTCATTCGCGTAGGTTGATTGACAATCTTGAGGCGCGCGGGTTTGAAGTGGCGGAAATTGATATGTCCAAGATCTCCAAAACAAGCGGCGGGATTCATTGAATGGCACAAGCCTAATGTCGGAAAAAATGACACTCCTGAACGACCTTAATGATATTCTCGGCGATAAGGGTTTCTTTAGTGGCCCAGATATACCCGAGGCCAGTCGTTCTGATGAGAGCCGAACAGGTCAACACCTGCCACTGGCAGTTATGCGCCCAGAAACAGTGGAGCAAATCAGTCAATGTCTGGCGCTGTGTCATCAAGCAGGGCAAAGCGTTGTTACACAAGGTGGAATGACTGGCTTGGCAGGTGGTGCAAATCCTGCTGTTGAAGATATTGTCCTCTCTCTCTCCCGCTTTAGTGGGGTAGAGGAGATCGATCCTGTCGGTTGCACTGTCACCGTGCGCGCGGGCACCATTCTGGAAACTTTGCAAAAATCATGCGCTGCTGAAAATTTGACGTTTCCTGTCGATTATGGCGCACGGGGAAGCTGTCATGTGGGCGGCATGGTTGCGACCAATGCAGGTGGCCTGAGGACAATCAAATATGGCACCGTCCGGGCCAATGTATTGGGGTTAGAAGCCGTATTACCTGATGGCACGGTGCTCACTCACCTTAATAAATCCACTAAAGATAATACAGGTCTTGATTTGCAGAACCTAATTGTAGGCTCTGAAGGTACGATTGCTGTGATTACACGCGTCGTCTTTCGATTGTTCCCAGCTGAAAACATCCAGCACACTGCTTTATGTTCGTTGGCATCGGCCGAGGCCGCAGTAACTTTCTTTAACGACGCGAAAAAGGCACTGTTTCTCTCTGCTTTTGAAGTAATGTGGCCTGACTATTTTGATTTCAATACGGACCTTGATGGCCTAAAATTCTTTACTGATCCAGCTGAAATGATTGTGATTATTGAATCAACTGACGTACTAGAGCCCTTTTTAGAAGCGGCGTATGAACAAGGCGTATTAGTTGATGCCGTGATCCCAAAATCATTGGCCGAAACTCAAAACATTTGGAATGTCCGTGATGGTCACCGTATGGACGCAGCGCTTAAGCCGTTGATGAACTTTGACGTGAGCACACCCATTGCAGACATGCCCGGCTTCGTTGCGCGATGCAAAACAGGAATCGCTGAAGTTTACCCGACGGCCCAGACATTTTTCTTTGGACATATGGGGGACGGGAATCTTCACGCGGTTGTATACGTACCTGACATGACGGCGCAAACATACGATACCGTTCTGCACGCCTTGGACGCTGTCATTTATGAACTGGTTCGGGATTTAGGCGGATCAATCTCGGCTGAACATGGCATAGGTACCCTCAAACGTGACTGGTTGCATTATTCGCGAAGCGCTGGTGAAATCGCTACAATGCGTGCAATTAAAACCGCGTTGGATCCCAAAGGTATCATGAACCCAGGCAAGGTCTACTCGTAAACTCGAGTTAGGTCGCGGTAATCAATTTCGATCTTGACCTGTCGACATCTAGGTAACCGGTTTCTCCGCAACGCGGCAAAAAGGTGAGGCAATAAATGTTTGAAAGCAATAACTTCAGATTTTGGTGTGTAATAACGGCGCGAACCGCCGAAACCAGCCATTGGGTAAGATTGACTCAACGGCAGCTTTGTCCGCACAGTGTGAGTTGAAGTCGGTAGAAATGCTGCGCCAGCAGCACGAATGTCCGCAATTCGGGCTGCGGGCGCGGCATCCGAGTACCCTCGCGAACGGCAGCAAAGGGCCGGTCGCTACAGGTGTTTCTGGCAACGGGGAAGCCATCCTCACCAAAGTCTGTCGCTTTGGCTCAAATCCAACCGTCTTCATTTCGTGTGCGAAGGCTCGGTGGAAGGCAGCTTAACACTTTCCAGGTTCTGCCAGAGCAGCAGGGTGTGAAACCGTATGACCAATAGTGATAGGCGTGGGCTTTTCGCTGTCGACTTCTCAGTGGTGTATCCTGCATGCCAAAGATATCCTTTATTCAATCCCTGCTTTTCGTAGCGTGAGGGTTTCCTATCGAAGCAGGATTAGATCGTGAACGCCAAGTCGCCTCAGCATTCAGGACGCGAGATCGTCATGACCCACGGGGTTCTCAGTCAGAACCCAGAAGTTTTATTCTATGGCAAGGGGTGGCGCGTCATGCGAGCAGTGCTTCATGAAGCGATCCTGCGACTTTGGAACGACGATGCGTTCGGCCTGGCAGGCAATGTCGCTTTCCGAGCTTTGCTGGCGCTCTTTCCATTCCTGATTTTTACGAGCGCGATGACGGCCTTCATCGGAGATCGCGCAATGGCGGATCATTTGGTAGATTTTCTGATCGCCATCGTGCCATCCCCCCTCATTGAACCGCTCGTTTCAGAAGTCGAAAAAGTTATGATGGTGCCGCGTGGTGGTGTTCTCAGCATTGGTATCCTGCTAACGATCTGGTTCGCGGTTGGGGGCGTTGATGGTGTACGTGTGGGTCTCAACCGCGCCTACGGAATTCGCGAAACCCGATCAATTGTTGTGGTCTACGGATTGCAAATCGCCATGGTCGTCCTCGCCAGTCTGGTTTTGGTGACCGTTGGCTACCTGCTGGTTCTCGCCCCGCGGGCCGGGTCGTGGATGCACGCGCTTATACCAGGCTTCGATCCCGCGTCGGTTACGGTCAGGTTGATCCGTTTTCCTGCTTCGGCAACCATTTTTCTTGTTGCGCTCCTTTCAGCACATGTGTTGCTGCCAGCCCGTCGGACCAAGTTTTCCAACATCTGGCCGGGAGTCATCTTCACAGCGGTCGCCTGGACGCTCCTTGCCACTGCCTTCGCGTTCTACGTTGGCCGCTTTGGCACCTACGCCAGCTATTATGCCGGCATGGCGGGGATCATCGCCGCTCTTTACTTCATGTATCTTGCAGCACTCCTCCTGATCTTCGGAGGTGAGCTTAATCGTGCGCTACGGATCAGGCGTCTTGCTCGTGCTTTGGGCGACTAAGGACCTAACGCTGGGAGCTAACGCGGATTCAACTGACTACTGCGCTACAGCGAGCGGGGCAGTCGAGAAGGCCCGCTTAGGGCCGTTCACGGCGGTACGTCAGAACGGGCGTGAAGCCGACATTCGCCGCGGGAGTGCGGTAAATTTACTCAACGGTGTCAGCCGAGCTTAAAGTGGTAACGGGTTAGAAAATCTTTCTTCGGTGCGGAAGGGGGCTCCGAACCAAACACTCAATACCGGTATCCAGCGAGTAACTGCTATCTACGGATAACTTGCAACTCTGGAGAGCAATTTCACTACCGGAGATACTCAACGCAACCTATTTCGCCGCTTAGTACTTTTGACATTGATAAAATATTTGGTTCGTTTGACGTTGCGTTAATCAAGCCGGAATTGATGGTAGCGTTGATACTTGCGTGGAAGACTACCTTTTCGCATACAGTGAACGTCATTTCTCGATTCAAATTGCGTTTTGTTAATTCCGCGAGAGCCTGCCTCGCATCGGCGCTGAGAGAAAGTGAAATTGCGCTGTGTTCGCCATCGAGACTAATTTCAAGACCTGCGATGTCATCGGTTTCCAAATGGATCGCCTCGTCAACGGTCGAAAGTCGCGCGACAAACATTGGCTCATTTTGCGCTACTACTTGTGTAGAGCTTGCCAACACAAGCACGGCGATGATCATTGCTGTATTGTGCATATTCTTTTCAAGCTCCGCAGGTACGATATTCAATGGATGTGTAAAGAAGCTAAGCAAAATATTCGCATGTCCTTACGGTAAGATGCATTGCTTACAGAAGCCTGAGGACGCAATTCAACATAAAAAATCTGAAGCTTGAGTTTTCTAGTCCCATCGCGGAATCAAGCAGAGGTAAAATTCAGCCAAAGGGGATTTTTTCCAGCTCACAGACGCTTCTGGCGACAAAAATACTGCACTATGAACCAACGGCCGCTTCGCCGGGTGGCACTGCAGCATCCGGGGCGCTTGATTAAAGTCTGGTTGGGGCCGTAAGCGTATTGAGATCATCTTCTGATAAATGCCTAAAGGCGGTACAAACGACACTTATTCAAAGTAGAGTAGGTCGGACACCCCACACTACAATTTATCAGCTATTGGAATTTGGACAAATTTATACCCAAGCTAAATTCTGACACTAACCGCCCATATCATTTGCCCGCGGCCCAGAAGTTCCCCCCCACCACTTAGACTCGTTCTATAGCTTATAAACCGAGCTAAAATCTCTTTGGCTTGCACGCAGGTAACGAACTAACTTTCATCAAGACTAGAGCCCAGCGTGCGCATACAGCGAACTCTCTAACCGACATGCCTCGAAAAAAGGATGCCCAGAGGGCACCCTAAGTTTCGCATAGCCAAGCTCATCGTTTACCACTCGTTTGTTTTATGCCTGCGGCTTGGCCGTCGTTAGGGGCTAGCGCACCGGCCCCCTGTTCGCTGGAATGAGAGAACAAACTATCACCTTTCTCATTCCGAAACTGCTACGATTTTGAAGTTAAAATAGCGCTCAATGCTATTCCGTATGTTTCCTCACGCCCTCAAGGATGTCTCGTTTATCCCCCTTTATTGCCGCACTAAACCATCGAACTCCATGAAGGATCCGTCCCCAGCCCGCGTCAATAAAATCAACAACTTACGCAAACTGGGCGCTAATCACCTTGTAAATGGCCGCCGAAACACTCCAAATGGGCTTCATATGCTTGTCTTTTCATCAAACTCACTCAAATTGCTTTAGCTGCAGCCGGACGTGCCGCCGCAGGTGTTGCACTTCATGCAAGTTCCATTGCGGACCAGTGTGTAGTTTCCGCATTCCCCACAGGCTTCGCCCTCGTAGCCTTGCATCTTTGCCTTCACCCGTGCGTCCATGCTGACTGCGCCGCTCGAGACCGCTGTGGTTGACCCCACGGTTGCTGACGCGGATAGCTGCGCAGCCTGAGGCATTGCACGGTCCAAAGTCTGGGTGCCGCCCTGCCCATGCCCGCCTTGCAGCAATACCAGATCCTGTGGCATCCGGTTGCGCAGATAGCCGGTTGAGCTAATCTGCCTGAGAACCTCCAGCGACCGCGTTGCCGCAGTTTCCGAGAGTTCTGAGACGTTCACAACGCTTTCCTGATCTCCGCGTCCGATGCTGTCAAAGCTGGCACCTTCAGGCTGGACATGGGCCAGATCAGTGCGATCTAGATAGGACACGGCCAGCTCGCGGAAGATATAGTCAAGAATAGAGGTCGCGTTCTTGATGCTGTCGTTTCCCTGAACCATGCCGGCGGGTTCGAACTTGGTGAAGGTGAATGCGTCAACGAATTCCTCGAGCGGGACACCGTATTGCAGGCCCACGGACACGGCGATGGCAAAATTGTTCATCATCGCGCGGAAGCCCGCGCCTTCCTTGTGCATGTCGATAAAGATCTCGCCCAAGGAGCCGTCTTCGTATTCACCGGTGCGCAGATAGACTTTGTGCCCGCCCACATTGGCCTTTTGGGTATAGCCCTTGCGCCGCTGAGGCATCTTTTCGCGGTGCGATTTGATGATCTCTTTGACAATAACTTTCTCGACGATCTTTTCAGCCAGCACGACAGCCTTCTCGTGGTTTGTGCCGGATTCCAGCGTTTCCGCCGCTTCATCGTCATCTTCGACCAACGCAGAGGCCAAGGGCTGCGACAGTTTCGATCCGTCACGGTAGAGCGCGTTGGCTTTCACCCCGAGGGACCAGGAAAGCTCGTACGCGCTTTGGCAGTCTTCGATGGTGGCGTCATTGGGCATGTTGATCGTCTTGGAGATCGCCCCCGATATAAACGACTGTGCTGCGGCCATCATGTAGATATGGCTGTCCACGGACAGATAGCGCTTGCCCTTTTTACCGCACGGGTTGGCACAATCGAAGATGGCATAGTGTTCAGATTTGAGGAACGGCGCGCCTTCCAGCGTCATCGTCCCGCAGACGTGGTCGTTGGCTGCTTCGATGTCTTTTTTGGAAAAGCCCAAGGATTTCAACAGGTCAAACGTCGGATCATTCAGCTTTTCAGCCGGGATGCCCAGAACTTGGGTGCAGAATTCCTCGCCCAGGGTCCACTGGTTAAAGACAAAGCGGATGTCAAAGGCCTGCGCCAGTGCCGCGTCGATCTTGGCCAGCTCGTTGGGACCGAAACCGTGGCCGACCAGTGTCGTGTGGTTGATCGCCGGTGCGTTCCCGATGGTGCCGTGCCCAACAGCATAGCTTACAATTTCTTCGATCTGCGCAGAGCCATAGCCCAGTTTCGCGAGCGCTGCAGGTACCGATTGGTTGATGATCTTGAAATAACCACCCCCCGCGAGCTTCTTGAACTTGACCAGCGCAAAGTCGGGCTCGATCCCCGTGGTATCACAATCCATCACCAGACCAATAGTACCCGTAGGCGCGATGACGGATGTTTGAGCGTTGCGATAACCGTGTTTCTCGCCAAGGCGCAGGGCCTCGTCCCACGTTGCCGTTGCAATGGCGATCAGGTTGGCTTGGGGGCAGTTGGCTTGATCCAGCGGTACGGGCTTGACCGAAAGCGCCTCGTAGCCATCTGCATTTCCATACGCCGCATTGCGGTGGTTGCGAATGACGCGCAGCATGTGGTCTGCGTTCTTGGCATGGCCCGGGAAGGCCCCCAATTCACCGGCCATCTCGGCCGAGGTTGCATAAGATACGCCGGTCATGATCGCGGTCAGCGCACCACAAAGCGCACGGCCTTCAACACTGTCGTAGCTAAAGCCCATATTCATCAGCAAGCCGCCAATGTTGGCATAGCCCAGACCCAATGTGCGGAAGTCGTAAGACCGCTGCGCGATTTCCTTGGACGGGAACTGCGCCATCATCACCGAAATTTCCAGCGTGACAGTCCACAAACGCGAAGCGTGCATATAATCTTCGACCATGAACTCCCCGTCTTGCAGGAAGGTCAGCAGGTTCATCGACGCCAGGTTACAGGCCGTGTCGTCCAAGAACATGTATTCAGAACAGGGATTTGACCCACGGATCGCACCATCTTCGGGGCATGTGTGCCAGTCGTTGACCGTGTCGTGGTACTGGATGCCGGGATCGGCGCAGGCCCATGCCGCGTGGCCGACCTGTTCCCACAGATCACGGGCGCGGATGGTTTTCGACACGCGCCCTGTGGTGCGGTCCAGCAGTTCCCAATCGGCGTCTTTCTCGACGGCATGCAGGAACGCGTTGGTGACGCGGATCGAGTTGTTGGAGTTCTGGCCCGAAACGGACGAATAGGCTTCGGAATCCCAGTCGGTATCATAGGTCGGGAATTCAATCGACGTGTGGCCCTGTTTGGCATAATCCAGTACGCGCTTGACGTATGTTTCTGGGATCGCGCATTTTTTGGCGCTGCGGATTGCTGCTTTCAGCTGTTCGTTTTTCGCGGGGTCATAGGCATCGGCTTGTGTCCCATCCCACGCCTTGATCGCGGCGAAAAGCTTGTTCAGCTCGCGTTCATGCATCTTGGAGCCGGCGACGATAGATGCGACCTTCTGTTCTTCGATGACCTTCCAGTTGATGAAGTCCTCGATATCGGGGTGGTCCGCATCGACGATAACCATCTTGGCCGCGCGCCGCGTGGTGCCGCCGGATTTGATCGCGCCCGCCGCACGGTCACCGATCTTGAGGAAGCCCATCAGACCCGACGACTTGCCGCCGCCCGACAGCTTCTCCCCTGCCCCGCGAAGGCTGGAAAAGTTGGTGCCCGTGCCGGACCCGTATTTGAACAGACGCGCTTCGCGGACCCACAGGTCCATAATGCCGCCGTCGCCGACCAGATCATCAGCAACCGACTGGATGAAACACGCATGGGGCTGCGGGTGTTCGTAAGAAGAGGTCGAACGCGTCAGCTTGCCAGTTTTATAATCAACATAATAATGCCCCTGCGCCGGACCATCGATGCCATAGGCCCAGTGCAGACCGGTGTTGAACCATTGCGGGCTGTTGGGAGCACCGCGCTGGCTGGCCAGAATGTGGCGCATCTCGTCATAATAGGCTTGGGCGTCTTCTTGGGTGGTGAAATAGCCACCTTTCCAGCCCCAATAGGCCCAGGCACCGGCAAGGCGGTCGAACACCTGCTTGGAGGATGTCTCTCCGCCCATCGTGGCACCCTCGGTGGGTACGGAACGCCACAGGAATTCCGGCACCCCCTTTTCTTTGACCTTCTTGGTCTCGGAGGGCACGCCCGCTTTGCGGAAATACTTCTGGGCAATCACATCAGAGGCGACCTGGCTCCAGCTTGAGGGCACTTCGACGTTATCGAGGCGAAAAACCACTGACCCGTCAGGATTGCGGATTTCGGAGGCGGTGCTCACAAAGTCCAGTTCAGCATATGCATCCTGACCGGATTGCGTGAATTTTCTTTCGATTTTCATAAGTGCCGCCCCAATTTCCAAACTCTCAACCCGCGGCATGATGAAGCCGCTCGACGCTGTCGCAGGTGTGCATCGTCGCCTGTACACCGGTCAGGCCGGCCTCGCATTGGTGCCATTTTGACTGGCGCAAACCCGCGATACCTGAAGTCGCCTGATCCAAGCGCCACCCCTATCTGACACCAGATATAGTGCCGCGCCCATCAACTCACACAAACTGGCGTATGCAGCCCTATCGGGTCAACGGGTTTATTATCGTCTTACGGAAACTAGAGGCTTGACCGGATCGGCATTTTTTGAAGCTTTGGCGAATGCGGCGATTCAGCAAAATGATATGCACAGAGCACAAACGGGGTGACCCGAATGTGGCATCTCGGATAAAGTTAACAGACACTGGCGTTTAGCACAGTTGCCTCATGCATCGCCTGAGTTATCCACAAAACACCGCACAGCGGGCTGGGGATAAGAAATGCTGAACTGTGGACTATTATTTTTTTAGCAGTCACCAGATCTAGCCTGCAAGGCGGGGCCATTTGGCCACATCTAGAAGGCGGTTCTGTTGCAAAAAGGTAAGATTGCACACAAATACAGCGTTCTGATCTGCATGAAGCAGATCAGGAACACTATATGTGGTGGTTCTTAAAGTGGTCGGGGCGAGAAGATTCGAACTTCCGACCCCCTGTACCCAAAACAGGTGCGCTACCAGGCTGCGCCACGCCCCGACTGCGGCCTACTTAGCCCCAAGCAATCGGATTGAAAAGCCCTAACTGCACAGAAAACGATAGTTTTTGAAGAACTAACAGGGCCACGCGGGATTACGCCCTGCAAAGGCAGGATGGCGCAGCTGTGTGCCGGTGGTAATACCCATGCGCGCGCTTAATCCGCCGTTAATTTCCAACACAGCAAGCAACGCATCACTGCCCCCCTCCAGCGGAGATTCGTCGAGCGGAATGGCATTGCGGTGGATATTCTGAACCACACCCCGCGCATCGATGAACAACAGGTCCAGCGGAATCAATGTATTACGCATCCAAAAGCTAAGACGTTGGGGTCTGTCATAAATAAACAGCATGCCTGCACTGCCCGGCAGCGATGTGCGATGCATCAACCCTTGGGCGCGTTCACCGTCATCATCGGCGACCTCGACGCTGAACCGCGCCTGCCCCCAATCCCCGCGCAAGGTCACGCTGTCTACGCGACACGCAGCGGACGCGCCGCTTGCAACGGTAACCGCAGCAAGCGCCAGAACGCCCGCGCGGATCAGCTTTGCGCGGTGCCGGATGAATCGAGCCGTATCGTTTCCCATGCATGTACCTCTGCCGCCATTTGCCCGCGCTCACCTTGGATGACACGCAGCGCCAGCGCCTCGCCCGGCTGCAAATCCGACAGACCCGACTGGCGCAACACCTCTATATGTAGAAAGATGTCTTCGCTTTTGCCAAACACATTTGCGAAACCAAAGCCCTTTGACTTGTCGAACCATTTGACCCGGGCGGGTTCCAGTGGTGCCGCAGCCACAAGGGCGGGGTCGATTCCCACAATATCGGACAGGGCCATGGCCTGGGCTGAGGCAGGCGGGTGCACGGCATGGATTTGGGTCGCTTGCACACCGCGTTCGGTCTTGTGAACCGTGAGATCAATACGCGCGCCATCCGCGACAGAGCTTTGACCGTAATTGCGTAACACATTGACGTGCAACAGGATATCGGGCCCGCCTGAGTCAGAGACAACGAAACCGAACCCCTTTGCGGGGTCGAACCATTTCACCACGCCGGAAACGGCAGAGCTATTGCTGGATACTTCTGACACAAATGTCCTTTGGTCTTCTCTAGGTCAGGCAACTGTGTGCCCGCGTACAAAATATCAGCGACAAAAAATCGCCTTATGGGTTTAATCTCGTTACGCTCCAATCGTCGCTTGGTCCGGCACGTCGCCAGACAAAACGGTCATGCAATCTATACTCTCCGTCAGCCCAGAACTCTATCTCAACCGGCGTAATCCGGTAGCCGCCCCAAAAAGCGGGGCGGTCTGGGTTTGGTCCCTTCTTGGCGGTAACCTTTGCCACCTCGGTGACCAAGGCCGCGCGGCTGGCAAGAGGGGACGATTGGTCAGAGGCCCAAGCCCCCAACCGGCTTTTGAGCGACCGTGATTTATAATAAGCGTCCGCCTGTGGGCCTTCTTCTTTTGCAATGGTGCCGCGCACACGAATTTGTCGGCGCAGCGATTTCCAATGCATCACAAAGGCGGCTTTGCCCGCCTGATCCAGTTCCTGCGCTTTGGCGCTGGTATAATTGGTGTAAAAGACAAAGGCCGCGTCTTCTATATCTTTCAGCAGAACCATCCGCGCATTAGGCAACCCGTCCGCATCCACAGTGGAAAGCGCGATAGCGTTCGGGTCGTTGATCTCGGTATTTGTGGCTTCATCGAGCCAGCGGCGTGCAATGTCGAAAGGGTTATCGCCGGCAAATATACCTTTGCGCGCTTCCATAATCCTGACCCCCTTCTATGCGCAGCAGCGCAATCTTGCGCCATTGCTGTATATCAAATGACATATAAGAACAACTAAAGACACCCCCGCGCCTAGATCCGCCGAGGCGATTTTCTACGGAATGCTCTGAAAGTGCCGCGCTCATCGTGCAGCCTTGATGCCAAACTATCAATAGCATAAACCGGATAAAAGCTCAGTGACATAGTCGAAGGAAAAACAATGGCAAATGACCTTATGGCAGGCAAACGTGGACTTATCATGGGCCTTGCCAATGACAAGTCGATTGCCTGGGGAATCGCACGCACTCTTGCTGACGCCGGTGCAGAGCTGGCGTTTTCCTATCAGGGCGAAGCGCTGAAAAAGCGTGTTGGCCCGCTGGCAGAACAGTTGGGAAGCGACATTGTTCTGCCCTGTGACGTTGGGTCGGAAGAGTCGATCGATGCGTTGTTCACTTCTCTTGGCGAACGCTGGGACGGGATCGACTTTATCGTGCACGCGATCGGGTTCTCGGACAAAAACGAATTGCGCGGGCGCTATGTGGACACCAGCCGCGCCAACTTTGCAATGTCGATGGACATCTCTGTCTATTCCTTCACCGCTGTGATGCAGCGCGCGGAAAAGATGATGAAGCCGGGCAGTAGTGCGGTGACCCTCACCTATTACGGTGCGGAAAAAGTGATGCCGCATTATAACGTGATGGGCGTCGCCAAGGCTGCACTGGAAGCGTCGGTTAAATATCTGGCCGAAGATCTGGGCAAAGACGGCATCCGCGTCAACGCGATCAGCGCCGGCCCGATCAAGACTTTGGCCGCCTCGGGCATCGGCGACTTCCGCTATATCATGAAGTGGAACGAGTATAATTCGCCGCTGCGCCGCAATGTCACAATCGACGATGTGGGTAAATCGGCGCTGTTCCTGCTCAGCGATCTTGGGTCTGGCACCACGGGCGAGAACCTGCATGTGGACGCGGGCTATCATGTTGTTGGCATGAAAGCCGTCGACGCCCCAGACATGACAAAGGAATAACGACATGAGCAAGGATGCCTCGCGCCTACCCCACGAAAAAGGGTTCCACATCAGCTGGGACCAGATTCACCGTGACAGCCGAGCGCTGGCGTGGCGATTGGACGGTATGGGCCCTGACGATGGTGGCTGGCGGGCTGTGGTCGCCATCACCCGTGGCGGTATGGCCCCCGCGATGATCGCCGCCCGCGAGCTGGACATCCGCACCGTCGATACGATTTCGATCAAGTCCTACGACCATCAGGACCAATCAGAAGCGGTCGTACTGAAAGCCCCCGATGCCGAGTTGATGGGCGACGGAACGGGCATCTTGATCATCGACGATCTGGTGGATTCAGGCAAAACCCTCGAGGTCGTCCGCCAGCTTTACCCCAATGCACATCTGGCGACGGTCTATGCCAAGCCCAAAGGACGCCCGCAGGTGGATACGTTCATCACCGAGGTCAGCCAGGATACTTGGATTTTCTTTCCTTGGGACATGGCCTTGCAATACGTCGAACCCTACCGCGGCAAGGACTGAACGCGCGCCCGAAGACACATGCCTTCGGCGAGGATTCAGAACCATTTGGAAGCAGCGGCTGCGTGCAGTCTAGGGCTCCATTCAGGTTCGCTCGCCGGAGCATCCCCTCCCTCGCCTAGCCAGGAGCACCTTTGACATGATCCCGCGTACCGCTGCGACTTTCTCTCCTCCGGTGATGGAGGCGCGCCGGTGGTTGACGGGCGTCCATTTTGACGCTGACCGGGCCTTGATCAACGTCAGTCAGGCTGCCCCTGTCGACCCGCCCCCGCAGGCGATGCGTCAGGCCATGGCGGATGTCGCGTTGAATAATGATGACGCGCATCTTTATGGTCCAGTTCTGGGTCTGCCCGAATTGCGCGACGAGCTGGCCGCTCAGGTCAGCGCCCATTACGCCGGTGCCGTGGAACCTGCGCAGGCGGCAATTACATCAGGCTGCAATCAGGCATTTGCCGCTGCGATTGCCACGCTTTGTGCCGAGGGCGACGAGGTGATCCTGCCGGTGCCTTGGTACTTTAACCATAAGATGTGGCTGGATATGTCGGGCGTGGCCGCCGTGCCGCTGGCTGTGGGCGACGCGCTTTTGCCTGATCCCAATCACGCGGCCTCGCTCATTACCGACCGCACCCGCGCCATTGCCTTGGTGACGCCAAATAACCCCGGCGGCGTCGAATATCCCGAAGAGCTGGTGCAGGCGTTTTTCGATCTGGCCCGCGCCCGCGGCATCGCGCTGATCGTAGATGAAACCTATCGTGATTTCGACAGCCGTTCAGGCCCGCCGCACCATCTGTTTCAAGACCCCGACTGGCATGACACGCTGATCCACCTCTATTCCTTTTCCAAAGCGTACCGTCTGACGGGGCACCGCGTGGGTGCGATTGTCGCATCAGAAGACCGGCTGACCGAAGTCGAGAAGTTCCTTGATACGGTTGCCATCTGCCCCGGGCAGATCGGACAGCATGCCGCCCTTTGGGGGATGCAAAACCTTGACAGCTGGCTTGCCGGCGAGCGGCGTGAAATACTTGCGCGGCGTCAGGCCATCGCGGATAGCATGCACAGGTTGGACGCCAAAGGCTGGAAGCTTTTGGGGCTTGGTGGCTATTTTGCCTATATGTCCCATCCGTTTGAGGAAAGCTCTGCTTTGCTGGCCCCGAGGTTGGTACGCGATGCGGCCGTTCTGACGTTGCCCGGCACGATGTTCCACCCGACAGACGACCCCACCGGCGCGCGTCATTTGCGGATCGCCTTTGCCAATCTGGATGTCGCAGGGATCGACGTGCTGTTTGACCGCCTGACACAGGTTTAACGGGCCTCTTGCCCCCCTGCTACGCACCGCATAGACAGGGCAAAATGTGCGTTTAAGGGATGAGACCATGAAAGCCAAAGGCAACAGCTTTACGAAAACCGCAGTATGGGGGCTCATGGGTCTTTTGATCCTGGGTCTAGGCGGTTTTGGGGCGGTCAATCTGAACGGCAGCGCACGCACCGTCGGCGAAGTGGGCGACAAATCGATCTCAGTCGATAATTATGCCCGCGAGCTGCAACAGCAGATCCGCGCCATCGAAAGCCAGTCCGGCGAGCAGCTTAGCTTCCAAGAGGCGCAAGCCATAGGTCTGGACCGCGCCGTGCTGCAACGTCTGGTGCGTTTGCGCGCGCTGGACAATGAGGCTGACGAAATGGGTTTGTCGATCGGTGACACAAACCTGCGCGAACGTGTTGTCGACATTCCGTCTTTCCAAGGCGTGGACGGCAACTTTGACCGCGAGGGATATCGTTTCGCGCTGCAACAGGCCGGTCTGAGCGAAAACGAATTCGAACAATCCCTGCGCGAAGAAGCAGGCCGGACGCTGCTGCAACAGGCAATCACCGGCGGTGTTTCCATGCCCGAAGCCTATGCGAATACGCTGGTGTCCTATGTGGGCGAGCAACGCAGTTTTACATGGGCCAAGCTGACCCAGGATGATCTTGATGCGCCCCTGCCCGACGCGACTGATGCGCAGCTGCAAGCGTTTTATGACGACAATGCCGATCGCTTCATGCTGCCCGCCAGCAAGACGATCACCTATATCACGATGGGTCCGCAGGATCTTTTGGACGAGGTTGAGCTGACCGACGAAGAGCTGCAGTCCGCCTATGACGACCGCGCCGACGAGTACATCCAGCCAGAACGCCGTCTGATCGAACGTCTGGTCTTTCGTGATCAGGAAGCTGCCGATCAGGCCGCCGCCGCACTGGAGGTTGACGGCACCACCTTCGAGGCGCTTGTGGCCGACCGTGGTTTGTCCCTGTCGGATGTTGATTTGGGGGACCTGAGCCAGCAACAGCTTGGCGCAGCGGGCGACGCTGTGTTCAACGCTGAAGTCGGCGATATTGTCGGCCCCCTGCCCAGCAACCTCGGGCCTGCATTGTTCCGTGTGAACGGCGTGCTGCCGTCGCTGAACACCACCTTCGAAGAGGCGCGCCCGACGCTGGTACAAGACTTGGCCGCCGACCGCGCTGCGCGTCTGGTCGAGGTCCGCGCCCGTGATCTGGACGATCAACTGGCCGGTGGTGCCACGCTCGAACAGATCGCAGAAGACAGCAAAATGACCCTCAGCACTATTGAATGGACGCAGGACAGCAGCGAAAGCATCGCTGCCTATGCCGGTTTCCGCGAAGCCGCGACGCGTCTGACCGAGAATGATTTTCCACAAATCGAACAGCTGGATGACGGCAGCGTATTTGCCATGCGTCTTGACGGTACCAAAGAAGAACGCCCCGACCCATTCGACGCCGCGCGCGCCGATGTGGCAGCGGCATGGCAAAACGAACAGTTGATCGACGCCCTGCGTGCCAAAGCAAAAACCTTGCAGGCAGAGCTTGCTGATGGGGGCGATTTCGCGGAGCTGGGGCTTGAGCCCAAGACCGGTACCGACCAGTCTCGTGATGCCGTTGTCAGCGCTGCCCCCCAAGGGTTCATTGCCGCTGTGTTTGATGCAGCAGCCGGTGATGTGAAGCTGCTTGAAGGCACCGACGAGGTCGCACTTGTGCGCCTTGATAGCATAAAAGATGCCGCCAAGGATGACCGGATGACACAGGTGAAAACCCAGATTGCCACGCAGCTGGATGATCAGCTTTCTCAGGCGCTGTTTGCTGCGTTTTCCGACGATGTGATCCGCCGCACGGCACCACGCGTCGACCAGCAGGCGATTGACGCCGTTCACGTGAACTTCCCCTAAGGTAGGTCTCCCATGTCGTTGACACCCGATTATGACAGCTTTGCCGCAGGATATGCCGCAGGCAAGAACCAGATCGTTTACACCCGTCTGGCAGCCGATCTGGACACGCCTGTCTCGTTAATGCTGAAACTCACCGGTGCCGCGCAGAACGCCTTTGTGCTGGAATCGGTGACCGGCGGCGAAGTGCGTGGACGCTATTCCATCATCGGCATGAAGCCGGACCTGATCTGGCGCTGTCAGGGCACCACGTCGGCGATCAACCGTGCGGCACGCTATGATGTCGATGCGTTTGACGACGTCGAAGGCAACCCGCTGGACACGTTGCGCGCAGTGATCGCGGAATCGAAAATCGACCTGCCCGATGACCTGCCGCAAGCCGCTGCCGGTTTGTTCGGGTATCTGGGCTATGACATGATCCGGCTGATCGAACACCTGCCGAATGTGAACCCCGATCCCTTGGGGCTGCCCGATGCAATGATGGTGCGCCCCTCGGTGATTGCGGTGCTGGACGGCGTCAAGGGAGAGGTCACCATCGTCTCCCCCGCTTGGGTGTCGGACGGGCAATCGGCCAAGGCCGCCTATGCCCAAGCCGCCGAGCGTGTGATGGATGCGGTGCGCGATCTGGAACGGTCCATGCCCGGCACCAGCCGTGATCTGGGCGAAGCGCACGAAGAAGCGGCCCCCGTCAGCAACTTCACCCGCGACGGCTATAAATCCGCGATCGAGAAAGCCCGTGAATATATCGTGGCAGGCGACATCTTTCAGGTGGTGCCGTCGCAACGGTGGGCGCAAGGGTTCTCGCAGCCGCCGTTCGCGCTCTATCGCAGTTTACGCCGGACCAATCCGTCGCCCTTCATGTTCTATTTCAATTTCGGTGACTTTCACGTCGTCGGGGCCTCGCCCGAAATCCTTGTCCGTGTGTTCGGTGACGAGATTACGATCCGTCCCGTCGCGGGCACCCGCCGTCGTGGTGCCACGCCAGAGGAAGACCGCGCCCTCGAGGCCGACTTGCTGGCCGACGAGAAAGAGCTGGCCGAACACTTGATGCTGCTTGATCTGGGCCGCAACGATGTCGGCCGCGTCGCTAAAATCGGCACCGTGCGCCCAACCGAAGAATTCATCGTCGAACGCTATAGCCACGTGATGCATATCGTGTCCAATGTCGTGGGCGAGCTGCGTGAAGACCGCGATGCGCTGGACGCGTTCTTTGCCGGGATGCCAGCGGGCACCGTATCAGGGGCCCCCAAAGTCCGCGCGATGGAGATTATCGACGAGCTTGAGCCCGAGAAACGCGGGCTTTATGGCGGCGGTGTCGGATACTTCAGCGCGGGCGGCGACATGGACATGTGCATCGCGCTTCGGACTGCCGTGATCAAAGATAAAACCCTGTATATTCAAGCCGGTGGTGGTGTTGTCTATGACAGCGATGCCGAGTCCGAATATATGGAAACGGTCCATAAGTCCGATGCAATCCGGCGTGCTGCGGCGGATGCGGCGCGGTTTGCGGGCCAAGGGAATAGCTGAGGATGCCGACGCAAGCACCGTTCGAGATTTCGGGCCAACAAGTCGCGCCCGGCTCTCGTGTGCAGATTGACCTACCGATCTCGATCCTGCCGGACCACACGCCTGTTGGCCTCTCGCTTGAGGTGATCCACGGCAAACGCCCCGGCCCTACGATGTTTGTCAGCGCCGCCGTCCACGGCGACGAGCTGATCGGGGTGGAGATCGTGCGCCGTCTGCTGCGCGCGCCGCAGTTGAAATCGTTGCGGGGCACGCTGCTGGTGATCCCAGTGGTAAACTCCTTTGGCTTTTTGAACCGGTCGCGGTATCTGCCGGACCGTCGCGATCTGAACCGCTGTTTTCCGGGGCATCCATCGGGGTCATTGGGATCGCGGCTGGCGCATATCTTTTTGAATGACGTGGTGCTGCGCTGTGATTTCGGTATCGATCTACACTCTGCCGCGATCCATCGCACCAACCTGCCGCAGGTGCGTATTTCTCCATCAGACGCCGTAACGCGGCGCATGGCCGCCAGCTTTGCTGCGCCGGTTGTCCTGACCTCTCCGCTGCGCGACGGGTCGCTGCGCGCGGTCGCTGCCGCCAAGGGTACGCCCGTGCTGCTGTACGAGGCTGGCGAAGGGCTGCGGTTTGACGAGATGGCTGTGCGGGCGGGCGTTGCGGGCATTCTGCGGGTGATGCATGTCGAAGACATGCTGCCTGCCAAGGGCATTGCCCCCTCGCGCCGCCAGTCACATGTCTGCTCCAGCTCGACCTGGTTGCGCGCGCCGGTCGGTGGCTTGCTGCGCACCTTCCGTGCCGAGGGTGAAACCGTTAAAGAAGGCGACGCTTTGGCAACCGTCTCCGATCCGTTTGGCAAGACCGAAGAAGACATTACCGCCCCCCATGACGGCATCCTGATCGGCCGCGCGATCCTACCTGTGGTGAACGAGGGCGATGCGGTGTTTCATCTGGCCAAGCTGCTGCCAAAGGCCGTGGCGGATACAGTCGAAGACATGATCACCCAGCTGGAAAGCGACCCGCTGTTCGACGAAGACGAGATTATCTAGGTCAATTGAAACGGGCGCAGTGCGTCCGTTTCAATTCCGTTTGCCTCTATGTCACTTTGCCGTGGCGCTTGTCAGGACGGCTGATATCGGTGCCAGCGCGACTTGGCTTGCACGGTCCTGCAATCCCCAGACCAACAACGCCGAGATCGTCTCGGGGCGCATCCGGCCCATCATGATCACCGACCCTTCGATGCCCGCCTTGAATGCGGCCTGATCCAGAAAGCGCCGGATCACGGTGGACGTCTGGCCCTTGCTGTCAAAGTCGCGGAACACCGGTGCTGCGGGCACACCCTCTTTGACGGCCAGTTTCGGCATGGTGTTCAACCCTTTATCCTGGGTCACCAGCCCATAACCGCCCTGCCCGAGGATCGCCGTCACCTGATCGGCCGTGGCGCGGTCCGGTTGCAGGCCGGCACCCAAACCTTCAAGCACACCGATCACCTCTGGCAATCGCGAAAAGGCCACCGCCAGCGTGGTTTCGGCATCGCTGGGCTGCGCGCCTTGGGGCAGGTCGACCATTGCCAGCACCTCGAAGCCTTCGTCGCGGTAGATCTTCATGCGCTCTGCCGCGTCTGGCAGGCTGACATCAACCGCAAAGCTTAGAGGGTAGGGAAAGCTGCGTAATGCGGCGATGCCGACCTCGCCTCCCAGAAGATCGCTGCCGACATCCATCAACAGCACGCTCATCAGGGGTTTGTCGTCGGGGTTGGCAAAAGACTGACCGAAACGGGTGATCGCCGGACCTTGCACCGCGGCTTGGGCGTCGGGGGCGACCTGTTCACCTGACTGCGCCGTAGGCAAGCGGTTGATCGTGACGCCTGTATCGCGCTCCGATGTAATCGCCGCTGGCGTTCCAATCGTGGGGCGCCCGTCCGTGCGTTCGTCAGGCGCACCAAAAACGACATCGGCGGGTGTCTCCGTGGGCTGCGCGTCGGGGGCGCTTGGCGCGGTGGCAATGTCGGTATCCGGCGTGGGTGTCGCGGGGGCCGCAATGTCTGCATCGGCCTGTACGCGCGGTGCCGTCTGGGTTTCAATCGCGAGCGTATCCGGTGCGGAGGGCTCCATCGGGGCAAGCGCCATCGGGTTCGGCAGGATCGGATCATCAAGCGCAATGTCCGGTGCCGCCGCATCAGGTAGGGTGACGGACGCTGCAGCGTCAATATCCAGCGCGACCAGCGGTGCAGGTGCGGGTGCAGGTTCAGGCGCTTGTTCTACCTCGGTTTCTGCCATCTTACCCGATTCTGCATCTGGCGCAGCATCGGGGGTGTTCTCTGCTTGAAGTTCCTCGGCAGCAGCAGCCTCGCCCTCGCCCTCGGACACCGCAACGTCCGGTTTATCCCCCTCGGGCACCCCTTCACTCTGCGGTTCAGGCATCGGCTCTGCGACAGGCTCAGGCACTACCACGATCACAACATCGTCAGTGCTTTGCGCCAAATCCTCGGGCGGCGCGACGACCAGTGGCCGAGGTACTTGCGTCGCCTCAGGGGCTTGGGTCGCATTGTCACGATCACCCTCACCGCTTTGCGCAGGTGCGGTCGGCAACGGCGCAGGCCCGATAGGCACCATAAACGAAGCAACCCCAGCCACGCCAACACTGAACACCGCACCAATAAGGATACCGCCAATAAACCCGCGTGACATATTATGATCGCTCCTGTTTTTGTTCCGGTTCGCGCGGCTCTGCCGGCCTGCTGCCCTTGACGATGGGTCTTAACCCTGAACATGTATTAGTGGACATTATACCGTGTTTTTGCGCGGTTCCTCTAGCCCTAAACCCTGCCCCAATACAAAGAATTACCGTATGCTGCTCCTGATCGATAACTACGATAGCTTCACCTACAACCTGGTACACTATCTGGGTGATCTCGGGGCCGAAGTTGAAATCCGCCGCAACGATCAAATCGACGTGCAGGCCGCGATGGCGATGAACCCGTCGGGGATCATCCTGTCCCCCGGTCCGTGCGACCCTGATCAGGCGGGCATCTGTCTGGCGCTGACCGCTGCGGCTGCCGAGACACGTACGCCGCTGTTGGGCGTGTGCCTCGGGCATCAAACGCTTGGTCAGGCATTTGGCGGCAAGGTCGTGCGCGCGGGTGAGATCGTGCACGGCAAAATGGGCATTATGCACCACAAGGGTCAGGGCGTTTTTGCGGGGCTGCCGTCACCTTTTGCAGCGACACGCTATCATTCGCTGATCGTCGAGCGCGCCACCCTGCCCGACTGCCTTGAGGTCACCGCAGAGCTTGAGGATGGTACGATCATGGGCTTGCAGCACCGCGACCTGCCCCTGCATGGCGTGCAGTTTCACCCTGAATCGATCCGTTCGGATCACGGGCACCAGATGCTGCAAAACTTTCTGAACAACGTAAAGGTGCCCGCATGAGCGATGCTCTGAAACCTCTTATCGATGCGGCTGCCAATGGCCCGCTGACGCGCTATCAGGCCGAAGCAGCGTTCCAGATCCTGTTCGAGGGCGAAGCTACCCCAAGCCAGATCGGCGGCTTCCTGATGGCCCTGCGCACCCGCGGCGAAACGGTGGATGAATATGCCGCCGCAGCCTATGTGATGCGCGCCAAATGCCACCCCGTCAACGCACCCGAAGGCGCAATGGACATCGTGGGCACCGGCGGAGATGGCAAGGGCACGCTGAATATCTCTACCGCGACGGCCTTTGTCGTGGCGGGTGCGGGCGTTGTGGTCGCCAAACATGGCAACCGGAACCTGTCGTCTAAATCCGGCGCCGCAGATGCGCTGACCCAGATGGGCCTCAAGGTCATGGTCGGGCCCAAGGTCGTCGAAGCTGCCCTGCGCGATGCCGGCATCGGCTTCATGATGGCGCCGATGCACCATCCCGCGATTGCCCATGTCATGCCCACACGGTCCGAGCTGGGGACCCGTACGATATTCAACATCCTCGGTCCGCTGACCAACCCCGCTGGCGTAAAGCGACAGCTTACCGGTGCCTATCGCCGCGATCTGATCCGCCCGATGGCCGAAACGCTTGGCGCGCTCGGGTCTGAAAAAGCGTGGCTTGTGCATGGGTCTGACGGAACGGACGAGCTGACGATCACGGGAACCAGCTGGGTCGCAGCCCTGAACCCAGACGGCACCATCTCCGAGTTCGAAATCACGCCCGAAGACGCCGGACTGCCCGTACATCCGTTCGAAGACATCATTGGCGGCACACCCGAAGAAAACGCACGTGATTTCAACGCACTGCTGGACGGCTCCCCCTCAGCCTACCGTGACGCGGTTTTGCTTAATTCGGCAGCGGCACTGGTGGTGGCGGATGCGGCACCAGACCTGAAAGCCGGCGTTGAGATGGCGCGTCATAGCATCGACAGCGGTGCTGCGCGTGACAAAATCACCCAAGTCGCGCGGATCACACAAACCGCATGAGCACGCTCGACCTGTCGCGGCTCGGGGCTTGGCGCGATCTTGCATTTTTTGACGATACCCTGCCGGGGATCGCCACAACGCTCGCTGCGGAAGTGCGCCAAGTTTTACCACCGCAACCGCAAATCTTTGCCGCGCTTGAACACACGCAACCCGATGCGGTGCGGGTGGTGATCCTGGGCCAAGACCCCTATCCCACCCCCGGCCATGCCCATGGTTTTGCCTTTTCGGCCCACGCCGACACCAAACCACTGCCCCGCTCGCTGTCCAACATCTTTAAAGAGATGACCGACGACCTCGGGGCCTGTCCGCGCACTGCCGACCTGCGGTTTTGGGCGGATCAGGGCGTGCTGCTGCTGAACACGACGTTGACGGTCCCGGCAGGGGATGCAGGCGGCCATGCCAAGCTTGGGTGGCATCTGCTGACGATGCAAATTCTGGACCGCCTGTCGGACCGTCCCCGCGCCTATCTTCTGTGGGGGGCCCATGCGCAAAAGGCAGCACGAAACGTGGACGGCGCAGCGAACCTTAAGCTGGAAACCCCGCACCCTTCGCCGCTGTCTGCACGACGTGGGTTTTTCGGGTCACGCCCGTTCTCGCGCTGCAATGACTGGTTGCACGCCCAAGGCCAAGGCTCCATAAACTGGGCAACCCCGGAGACATCATGACCGATACCAACACTGGCACCATCCTAGACAAGATCAAAGCCTACAAGCTGGAAGAGATCGCCGCCGACAAGGCCGCCAAACCGCTTGAGGCCGTAGAGGCAGAGGCACGCGCAGCTTCGCCCGTGCGCCCCTTTGCCGACGCGCTGTTCGACGCGTCGCGCGAAGGCTACGGACTGATCGCAGAGGTCAAGAAAGCAAGCCCCTCCAAGGGGTTGATCCGCGCCGACTTTGACCCTGCCACCCTGGCTGCTGCCTATGCCGCCGGTGGGGCGACCTGCCTGTCGGTACTGACGGATACGCCCAGTTTCCAAGGGGCAAAAGAGTATCTGGTGGCCGCGCGTGAGGCGTGCACCCTGCCCGTGCTGCGCAAGGATTTCATGTACGATCCCTATCAGGTCGCCGAAGCCCGCGCGCTTGGGGCCGATTGCATTTTGATCATCATGGCATCGGTCAGTGATGCACAGGCCATAGAGCTTGAAGACGCCGCCGCACAATGGGGCATGGACGCGCTGATCGAAGTGCATGACAAGCAAGAGCTGGACCGCGCTGCCGTGCTCAAAAGCCGCATGATGGGGATCAACAACCGCAACCTCAAAACCTTCGAGACATCGCTGGATACCACGCGTCTGCTGTCAAAACATGTGGATGTGGAAAAGATGATCGTGTCTGAAAGCGGGCTGAACACACCCGGCGATCTGGCCGATATGGCGAAATACGGATCGCGTGTGTTCCTGATTGGGGAAAGCCTGATGCGCCAAGACGATGTAGAGGTCGCAACCCGCAACTTGCTTGCGACGCCGCTGCGTCCGGGGGGCATGTAATGGCGCTTACGCATTTTGACGGCAAGGGCGACGCTCATATGGTCGACGTGTCGGACAAGCCCGTCACATCACGCGTCGCCACCGCGAAAACCCACATCAAGATGCAGCGCGAAACCTTTGATATCATTACCGAAGGTCGCGCAAAGAAAGGTGACGTCATGGGCGTCGCCCGTTTGGCTGGCATCATGGCTGCAAAGCGTACCGCTGACCTGATCCCTCTGTGTCACCCGCTGCCCATCACCAAAGTCTCTGTTGAACTCACGCCGGACCCCGATCTGCCGGGGCTTCAGATCGAAGCGACGGTCAAGACTACCGGCCAGACCGGTGTCGAGATGGAAGCATTGACGGCTGCCTCGGTCACTGCGCTGACCGTCTATGACATGGCCAAGGCCGTGGACAAAGGCATGGAAATCGGCGGTTTGCGCGTCGTGCTGAAAGATGGCGGCAAATCCGGCCGGTATGAGGCCGAATGATCTCCGTCAACGACGCCCTGTCGCACCTCTTTGATCTCGTAGACGCCACCACGGTGGAACAGGTCAGTCTACGACAGGCGGCCGGTCGCGTTCTGGCGACGGACGTCGTTGCAGCCCGCACGCAGCCCCCCTTTGCCGCGTCCTCAATGGACGGCTACGCGCTGCGCCAGACCGAGGTCGAACCAGACGCCATGTTCAAGGTCATCGGCGAAGCCGCCGCAGGCCACCGGTTTGACGGTGTGGTCAAGGCCGGACAAGCCGTGCGTATCTTTACCGGAGCCCCCGTGCCCGAGGGCGCTGATTTCGTTGTTATTCAAGAGGATACAACCCGTCGTGGCGATCTGATCATGCTTGGGCACGACATCGGAGCCAAAACCAACATCCGCCCGGCCGGCGGCGATTTTCACGCAGGCGACACGATGGAAGCCCCGCGTCTGCTGCGCCCCGCTGATATCGCCCTGCTTGCGTCAATGAACGTGGCAACACTGCCAGTCTATGCCAAGCCCCGCGTGGCGATCATCGCCACCGGGGACGAACTGGTGCAACCAGGCGAGGTGCCAAACCCCGATCAGATCATTGCGTCAAATACCTTTGGCCTTGCCGCTTTGCTGGAACAACACGGTGCGCAGTGTCGCATGATCCCGATCGCCCGCGATACGGTACCATCGTTAACACAAGCCTTTACCATGGCGCAGGATGCCGACCTGATTATCACCATTGGCGGTGCTTCTGTCGGCGATCACGATCTGGTCGCCCCTGTCGCCGCGCAAATGGGGATGGAGCAGTCTTTTTACAAAGTCGCCATGCGCCCCGGCAAGCCTCTGATGGCGGGGCGGTTGCGCGATGTGGCGATGATCGGCCTGCCCGGCAATCCGGTATCAGCTATGGTCTGCGGCGCCGTCTTTGTCGTACCTGTCTTGCATAAAATGCTGGGGCTACCGGCCGTCCCTGCCACCCGTGTTGAGATGCCCCTTGGGGTCGATTTACCCGCCAACGGACCGCGTGAACATTACATGCGTGCGATGGTGCGTGACGGGGCGGTTCACCCCGAAAGCAACCAAGACAGTTCGCTGCTGGGTATCCTCTCACGCGCCGACGTGCTGATGGTCCGCCCGCCCGACGACGGCCCACGTCAAGCCGGAGAAACCATTGGTTGTATCCCCCTCTAACTGTTGACACAAAACAGGAACATCTCTAGAACAAACCCTAAATAGAAACGGGGAATGTCCGGATGCTGACCAAAAAACAACTCGATCTGCTGGCCTTTATTCACAAGCGTGTCCAACGCGATGGCGTGCCGCCCAGCTTTGACGAGATGAAAGAAGCACTGGATTTGCGGTCGAAATCCGGCATCCACCGGCTGATCACAGCATTGGAAGAACGCGGGTTTATCCGCCGCTTGGCGCACCGTGCCCGCGCGATCGAAGTTGTGAAACTGCCCGATACTCTGGGTGGTATGTCCGGTGCCGGCTTTACACCGCGCGTGATTGACGGCGACCGCCCCGACGGACCGCCCCCCTCTGCTGCGCAACCCGTCAGCGCGTCGTCCTTTGATGTGCCGATGATGGGTCGGATCGCCGCTGGTGTCCCGATCGAGGCGATCAGCACCATGACCCAATCGGTCGCCGTCCCAGGCGGCATGATCAGCGGCAGCGGCGAACATTACGCGCTTGAAGTCCAAGGCGATTCCATGATCGACGCTGGCATCAATGATGGTGACGTGGTGATCATCCGCGAAACCTCTGTCGCGGACGATGGCGATATCGTGGTTGCGTTGGTCGAGGATCACGAGGCGACGCTCAAGAAATTCCGCCGCCACGGCAGTTCGGTCGCATTGGAAGCGGCGAACCCCGCGTATGAAACGCGGGTGTTGCCCTCGGATAAGGTCAAGGTTCAGGGCCGTTTGGTCGGGTTGATCCGCACCTACTAACGGTTATTTTTCTTCTTTTGACCGCCATGCTGTCCACAATCGCGCGCCCGCCTTTTGGCGGGCCGTTTGCATTGTCACCTGCCCCTTGTTGATCTTTAGTGCAACCGAACCCGTGGCGCGCAGCCTTTCGGGGTCAAATATCTTACATCCGCCTCGAAGCGGTGGGTCAGCCATGACCGAGAGCACCACGATCTGACTGGCCTGACAGCCCCCGAAGGCAGTGCGCGCCCGTTTGCCTGACAGGTGAATGACCTCTGCGCCCCCCAGCTTGAGCCGAGCGCGCCAACGCGCTGCGGCTTGGGCTTGATCCGCACCGTCTCCGTCATTCTCTAGCCAGTTGAGCGCCACAAACCCCGCGCCTTTCGGCTTGCTGAGCGCCCGTCCTGACGGGGTCATAACACCGACCAGACTGCCGGTATCGGAGATCAAGACAGCAGGTCGGTTTGCACCGTACCAAAGCACAGCCGCGGCGAGGATGGCAGCGAGCCCGGCAAAGCGCATGCGCCCCTGCCAGAGCAATAGCCACAGAAACCCAAGCGAGAGCAGCGGCAACACCCATGGACCGGGAGCTGGCACATGGCCCTGCGCACCATCGATCCCGGCGATTATCTGGGCCACCCCCAAAATCCAGCGCAGACCTGCACCCATGATCCAAAGCGGGGCCCATTCAAGCCCAAGCGGCGCAACGACCAAGCCCATTACTGCGGCCGGCATCACCAAAACCCCCATCAAGGGCACCGACAGCAGGTTCGCAACCAACCCATACTGCGCGACCGTGTTGAAATGTGCAGCCCCGATCGGTGCGGTAAAGGCCCCCGCCACAGCAGAGGAAATCACCGTCGCAACCGCAGGAGCCAGCCATCTTGGCCCCAGCGAAATCTTGGCACTGCGCAGCCAACCGAACACCGCGACCAATCCGGTGGTGGCAGCAAAAGACATCTGGAACCCTGGCCCCGTCAACGCTTCGGGGCGCAGGACCAGCACGATGGTCGCAGCAATTGCGACGGCGCGCAGGGTCAGCGCCCGCCGCCCGATGATCAATGCACCAAGCGCTACGGCGACCATGATAAACGCACGTTCGGTTGCGACATTGCCGCCCGACAGCAACAGATAGCCGCTGGCCGCAATCAGCGCGCCCGCAGCTGCCATGCTGCGCGTCGGCCACCTGAGCGCGACCCACGGCACCAGCGCCAACATCGCGCGCAGCGCCAACATCGCGCGCAGCGCCCCGAACACCACGGCGCTCAGCAGCCCCATATGAAGCCCTGAAATTGCCAAAAGATGCGCGAGGTTGCTGGCGCGCAGATCGCGCAACGCGTCTTGGCTAATCGCACTCCGATCACCGGTAGTAATCGCTGTGGCGAACCCGCCTATGTCACCGGGCAGCACGGCTTGGATATGTGCCGACGCCGCCATCCGCAAACGGAACACGGCCAGCCCCCGGTGCCCCTCGGTGGCAGGGCTCGCCGCCAGCAAGGGCGTGCGACTATAGCCAACGGCCCCTAGGCGTGCGAACCAAGCGTGACGCTGAAAATCAAATCCCCCCGGCTCTACTGGTCCACTTGGCGGCGACAGATGCCCTGTTGTCATCACCCTTAATCCCGGTGTGATCGTTGCATCAAAGGCTCTGTCACCGTGCAATGACACGCGCACATGCAGGGGCGTACGCGTTGTCGAGATGTGTTCCAATACCACCTGGTCCAGCGTCAGACGTTGCGCGTCAGACTGGCTCCGGTCTAGGGCCACCACCCGCCCAGCGATAGGCCCGTAGTAGCGCCACGCCAACACCGGTCCGCCAACCGCATGTGCCCGCCACGCCGCGAGATCAAACCCGATCAAAACCAGCGCAGCGCCCAGAATGACAGGCCCCGCTACCTCGCCCGCCCATACTGCGAGGGCCACCAGCAGTGCAGCACCACCAGCCCCCCACAGCAAAACCGACGCCGAAGGTTCCACGCGCTGCGTGAAATAGGCCCCGATGCCCACGGCCAGACATACGGGCACCCAGCCGATCAGATGCCCGCGCTGCGCGCGCATCGTCTGCGTCCCATAGGACAACAGCCCCATACTTGCCCCCGTTCTCCGCACTGGGTAGATAGTCGGTAACGCTATCTCCAAAGGAGTTAGCAAATGATAAACGGCACCCCGAACGGGCGTTTTCCGTGAACTTCTGCTGCAAAGGATCCTCCGCACATGACAACGCCCGTCGTTACCCGTTTCGCCCCGTCTCCTACCGGCTATCTACACATTGGCGGCGCACGGACGGCGCTGTTCAGCTGGCTTTATGCGCGCGGACGTGGCGGAAAGTTCCTGCTGCGCATCGAAGACACCGACCGCCAGCGCCACACCCCCGAGGCGACCGAAGCGATTCTGCAGGGCATGGCGTGGCTGGGTCTGGACCATGACGGAGATGTGGTCAGCCAGTTCGAAAACGCGCCCCGCCATGCCGAGGTTGCTTTGCAGCTTCTCGCCGAAGGAAAGGCCTATAAGTGCTTTGCATCGCAGGAAGAAATCGCAGCCTTCCGCGATCAAGCCAAGGCCGAAGGCCGCAGCACATTGTATCAGTCCCCGTGGCGTGATGCCGCGCCCGAGACGCATCCCGACGCCCCTTATGTCGTGCGTATCAAAGCCCCACAAACCGGCCAGACCATTATCCGCGACGCGGTGCAGGGCGATGTGGTAATCGGCAATGATCAGCTTGATGACATGGTTCTGTTACGTTCGGACGGTAGCCCCGTATACATGTTGGCCGTTGTTGTTGATGACCACGACATGGGCGTGACCCATGTTATTCGCGGGGATGATCACCTGAACAATGCCGCGCGTCAGATGATGATTTATAACGCCATGGGTTGGGACGTACCGGTCTGGGCCCACATCCCGCTGATTCACGGCGCAGATGGGAAAAAACTGTCGAAACGTCACGGTGCTTTAGGTGCGCAGGAATATCAGGCCATGGGCTTCCCTGCCGCCGGTATGCGCAATTACCTCGCCCGTCTGGGGTGGAGTCATGGCGACGACGAATTCTTTACCGACGCACAGGCGCAGGACTGGTTCGATCTGGACGGTATCCGCAAAAGCCCCGCGCAGTTCGATCTGAAAAAGCTGGAAAACATCTGTGGTCAGCATATTTCCGCGGCGGATGATGCTGCATTGCGGCACGAGATCGAGGCTTATTTGACCGCCGCCGGGTTGCCCGCGCTCACGTCTTCGCAAGCGGACGGGTTGGAGCGGGCCATGTATTGCCTAAAGGAACGCGCGAAGAAATTCCCAGACCTTCTTGAAAAGGCTGAATTTATCCTCGCTGAACGCCCCATTCAACCGGACGAGAAGGCAGAAAGGCATTTGGACAATGTATCCCGTGGTATGCTGACTGAATTGACGCCGCAGTTGCAGAATGTTACTTGGGATAGAGAAATGCTGGAGGAGGCGCTGAACGGCTTTGCTGCCGCTCACGATACCAAATTTGGCAAACTGGCGGGGCCGCTGCGCGCAGCACTCGCCGGGCGGGCGGCAACCCCATCAGTTTTCGATATGATGCTGGTACTTGGGCGCGACGAAAGCCTTGCCCGCTTAAACGATGCAGCTATCTAAAATATGCGAATGCATATTCCTGATATGCACAAAAATAACTGAGGGGCGGACCGTCTCGGTACCACCCCAGTCGACGGCATAACGCGCGTCGATACCACAATAGGAAGGGACTTCATGGCCGAAAGTACAAAATCCGCAACGTTGACCATCGACGGGAACAGCTTTGAACTGCCGATCTATTCCCCATCGGCGGGACCGGATGTTTTGGATATCCGCAAGCTGTTCTCCCAGGCGAATGTCTTTACATATGACCCTGGTTTCACCTCGACGGCGGCCTGCGACAGCACGATCACCTTCATTGACGGAGACGAAGGTGTGTTGCTGCATCGTGGGTATCCGATCGACCAGCTTGCCAGCGAATCCCACTACCTCGAGGTGTGCTATCTGCTGCTGTACGGCGAGCTTCCGTCGGCGACGCAGCTTGAAGAGTTCGAGGCTCTGGTCACCAACCATACCATGATCCACGAGCAAATGATCAACTTCTTCCGCGGCTTCCGCCGTGATGCGCACCCAATGGCGATCATGGTCGGCGTTGTCGGCGCGATGTCTGCCTTCTATCATGACAGCACCGACATCAACGACGCGCACCAGCGGGAAGTGGCGACGATCCGTTTGATTGCAAAAATGCCGACGATTGCCGCGATGGCCTATAAGTACACCATCGGCCAGCCGTTCATCTATCCGCGCAATGATGTTGATTACGCCGGTAACTTCCTGCGCATGTGTTTCGCCGTCCCTGCCGAAGACTATGTGGTTGATCCGATCCTGTCGCGCGCGATGGACCGTATCTTTACCCTGCACGCGGACCACGAACAGAACGCATCGACATCGACCGTGCGTCTGGCATCGTCCTCGGGCGCGAACCCCTTTGCGTGTATCGCAGCGGGTATCGCCTGCCTTTGGGGTCCGGCGCATGGCGGCGCAAACCAGGCCTGTCTGGAAATGCTGAAAGAGATCGGCACGCCGGACCGCATCCCTGAATTCATCGCCCGCGCCAAGGACAAGAACGACCCGTTCCGCCTGATGGGCTTTGGTCACCGCGTTTACAAAAATCACGACCCACGTGCGACCGTGATGAAAGAAAGCGCCGACGAGGTTCTGGAACTGCTGGGCGTGGAAAACAACCCGATCCTGCAGGTTGCCAAAGAACTGGAAAAACAGGCGCTGGAAGATCCGTACTTCGCAGATAAAAAGCTGTTCCCGAACGTCGATTTCTATTCGGGCATCATCCTCGAAGCGATGGGTTTCCCCACGTCGATGTTCACGCCGATCTTTGCGCTGGCACGGACCGTTGGCTGGATTTCCCAGTGGAAAGAACAGATCAGCGACCCTCAGTTGAAAATCGGTCGCCCCCGTCAGCTGTATCTTGGCGAGACACCCCGCGATTACGTCGATATCGAAAAGCGCTGATTTCCAGTGTGTTAGATGTTAAACGCCCCGCCCCAACGGCGGGGCGTTTTGCGTTTTGATCAAGGGCACAGGGCGCAGGATCGGCGGAAAGAGAATCGTTTCACTGAGGCACCACCGGGCCAGCGTGATCAAAGCACCTTTTTCGAGCCTACTGTTTCGACAGACTTTTCAACATTTCGAAACCATCCCACCCGAAATATGACGGTTTTGTATCGTTGTTTCGAAACCGCGCATAATGGGCGAACGTCATTGACCAAGTGTCGCGATCACCCCAAGTTCAGCGTCAGTACATCATAACAGCGTCCTTTCAGACGCACCGTCGCGCAAATGACTCACGCCGCCTATGCGGAAAGGACCACCGTATGAAGGACCCTCGGCCCCGACTACAATGGGATAACGCGACCAGTCTCAGCTGCAAAACCGCACGGCACCACCCGGCGCCGCAGGGGTCTTTTGTGCACGATACTCAACAGAAATGTGACCAGATTGCGGTGGTATACGATAAGGGTCAAATGCCGCCCAGGATCACTGTTAAACAGGTGTCAGGCAGCGTCCATACCGTGCTGGCAGACGGTATCGCAGTCGTCGTCGTAGCAAGCGCCTCGCGCCCGACCCTCAACCCCGATGATGTGTTGCTGATCGAACGCTCAGTCTAGACGGATTAACGGCCTTCAAAGCGCGCAGGGCGTTTCTGCATGAAGGCGGTCACGCCCTCTTTGAAATCACGCGACTGACCGCATTTGCCCTGCTCCTGCGCCTCCAGCGACAGCTGATCCTCAAGCGTGTTGTCCCAGCTGGCACGGATGGCATTTTTTGCAGCGGCATATGCGCTGGTCGGACCTTGCGCCAGATGCGCTGCTTTGGCACGCCAATGCGCGTCAAAATCCGCATCAGCAACGGCTTCCCAGATCATGCCCCAATCATCGGCCTGACGGGCCGAAATCTTGTCCGCAAACAGGGCTGCGCCCATAGCCTTGGCGGTGCCCATTTGACGGGGCAGCGTGTACGTTCCGCCAGCGTCGGGCATCAATCCAATGCGCGTAAACGCTTGAAGAAAATACGATGATTCCGTCGCAAAGACCACGTCCGTCGCCAGCGCGAGGTTCGCCCCTGCCCCTGCCGCCGGACCATTAACCGCCGCGATTGTTGGCACGGGGCAGTTGGTGATCGCCTGCAACATCGGGCCATATTCTTCGCGCAAGGTCCGTTCCAGATCCAGCGATCCCTTTCTGGTGCTATCACTCAGATCCTGGCCGGTGCAAAATGCGCGCCCGGCACCAGTGATAACTACGCACCGCGCTTCTTTACCAGCTTGGGTAAACGCGTGTTCGATCTCGGCCCGCATCTGCGTGGTGAGCGCATTCATTTTGTCCGGGCGGTTCATCGTGACCACGGCTAGCCCGTCGTTCAGGTCATAGGTCAGGGTTTGATAGTCCATGGCGCGGGTCCTTTTTGCACATTTCTTCTGCACATTACCCATAAGGCCACGCGCTGCCAGCGAAACCCCGCGTTAATCTTTTAGAATATCGTCCAGACGTGCCTGTTCACTCGCGCTCAGCGGGGCCTGTTCTTCGCCCGCGGTCCGAGCACGGCCCCGCAGATAGACAAGCCCGATCCCGCCTGCAAGCAATAGCATCAGCGGCCCGGCCGCCCAAAGCACCCAGGTCGACCCGCGCGCAGGTGGGTTGAGCAACACATACTCCCCATATCTGTCCACGATATAGGCCACCGCCTCTGCATCGGTGTCGCCTGCGACCAAACGCTCGCGCAGCAGGATACGCAGATCACGCGCGAGGCTGGCGTTGCTTTCGTCGATGCTTTCGTTGCGGCACACAAGGCAGCGCAACCCTTTGGACAAGGTCCGAGCGCGTTGTTCCAACACCGGATCAGACAGCACCTCGTCTGGTTGAACCGCCCATGCGGGCGTAACCAATAACATCAGCGCGAGGACCATCGCCCTCATTGCGCTGGTACCTGCTTTGCTTTTGCCGCCCCCGCCGCGACGCGGTAGCGACGGTCCGAAAGGCTTAGTAGCCCACCAAGTGCCATTAGAGCGCAGCCAATCCAAATCCAGTTGGTCAGCGGCTTGATATAGGTACGCACCACCCAACCGCCGCCGGCCTGTTCATCCCCGATCACGACATAGACGTCACGTAGCAGGTTATAATCAATCGCAGCCTCGGTCGTCGGCATCTGCGCCACGGGATAGAACCGTTTCTCAGGCCGTAGTTGCGCGATCTCTGCCCCGTCATGAAACAGTGTCACGCTTCCAGTGGTCGACACATAGTTCGGCCCCTGACTGCGCTTAACATCATCCAGCTGCACCGTATAACGCCCCACGTTATAGGATTCACCCAGCGGCACCGCGCGGATATCGTCCATCGACCACGCGGTAAGGCCAGCGACCCCTGCCATCGTGACGCCAAGCCCCGCATGGGCCACCATCTTGCCCCAGTCTGCCCGCGGCAATCGGCCAAGCCGGCGCAGACGGTTCTCACCGCGTCCGGTGCGGCCCCAGAGGTCGACCACGGTGCCCATCACAATCCAGGCACCTAAAAACAGCCCCAGCGGCCCCAACAAGCTGCGCCCTGATTGCATCGCATAGGCAAGCGCCCCGATCGCAATTGCCAAGACAAACACATACCGCAGCGGTTTCAGTGCGCGCGTAATTACCGCACGTTTCCACGGCATCGCTGACCCAATCGGTAGGATCAGACCCAACATAACCATGAAAGGTGTGAAGGCCGCGTTAAAGAACGGGGGGCCCACGCTTAATTTTCTGTCGAAAAACATTTCTGCCAGCAACGGCCACATGGTGCCGATGAAAACCACAAAACAAGCGACGGCCAACAAGACATTATTTACCAGCAGCGCCGACTCGCGGCTCACCATGCTGAATATGCCTTTCGCCTCTAATGCGCGGGCGCGGGCGGCGAAGAGCACAAGCGCGCCGCCCATGAAAAATGCCATAATCATCAAGATAAAGACGCCGCGTTCAGGGTCATTCGCAAACGCGTGGACCGAGGTCAGCAGGCCAGATCGCACGATAAACGTCCCGATCAACGAGAAGCCGAACGCAAGAATCGCCAAAAGGATTGTCCAGCTTTTCAAACTCTCGCGCTTTTCAACCACGACTGCCGAATGCAGCAGTGCTGCCGCCAGTAGCCATGGCATAAAGCTCGCGTTTTCAACGGGATCCCAGAACCAAAACCCGCCCCAGCCAAGTTCGTAATAGGCCCACCAGGACCCAAGCGCGATACCGATGGTCAGGAAAATCCACGCCGCAAGCGTCCAAGGACGTACCCATCGACCCCACGCGGCGTCGATACGCCCCTCGATCAGCGCGGCAACGGCAAAGCTGAACGTCATCGAAAGCCCGACATACCCCAGATACAAAAACGGCGGGTGGAACGCGAGCCCGGGATCTTGCAGCAGGGGGTTCAGATCCTGCCCGTCAAAGGGCGGCGTGGCGAGACGCAGGAACGGGTTAGAGGTAAACAGGATAAAAGCAAAAAACGCGACGCCAATCGCAGCCTGTACCGACAACACCCGCGCCCGCAAGGTTGGAGGTAAGTTACCTCCGAACCACGCGGCCATGGCCCCGAAGAGCGAGACAATTAACACCCAAAGCAACATTGAGCCTTCGTGATTGCCCCAAGTGCCGCTGATTTTATACAACATCGGCTTCATCGAATGGCTGTTCAATACCACCAGCCGAAGCGAGAAATCGGAGCTTACAAAGGCCCACATCAGTGCGCCGAATGCCAGTAATGTCAGTGCGAACTGCGCGCCAGCGGCTGGCTCTGCTACGGCCATCCACCCCGGCCAGCGTTTATGGGCACCGACAAGGGGTACCACCATTTGAACAATGGCGACACCAAAGGCGAGTATAAGGGCGAAATGTCCGAGCTCTGTAATCATCCTGCGACCATAGGGCGGAGCGCGGTGCCTTGCCATGGGAATTCACACCGAAATCACGTCAGTGTGCGCAGCAAAGCGTCGCAGGGCGCGCCTTAGGCCGCAGCCTTGCGCCAATCGTCCAGTGCAGCGTTGTCAGATTCACCCGGAGCCACCTTTGCCGCAAATGGGACAACGTCTTCGGTCTCCATTTGTCCCTCACCAGTTTGCAGCGCGTTCAGGTGTTCGATGTTCCGTATTACCGCCGGTGTCTGCGCGATGGTACGCGCGATAGAGCGTTGGAACTCTTGCGTTTTCACCTGATGCCGCGCGCCAAAGTAGAACGATACCACAGCGCCTAGTAACCACCACAACGGTTCGGGCACCATCGCCACCCCTTGCATACGACTGGCAAACCAAACCGGGTCGACCATTGCCGCAACAAACAATCCTAACGTTCCAAGCGCTAAGGCCGGTCGTGGAAAACGATTCACACCATTCATAACGCGATCGAAGCGCCCCACCGGCGCTACGCTGAACTCAGCCGCAAACTGCACCATCGCCTGCTCTAGCGCGGCCGCATCACGCGCAGCGGTATTTTCGGCATTCTGGCGGAATACTTCGACCGTATCCCGCAAAACATTCCGACCATCACCAAAAACGAGGCCCAAAGCCTTATCAATCAACGCCATGCTGCGACCCTTTCGTTAAAGTCACGCGGGCTCAAATGATACTGCGGGGACATAAATTCCTCTGCGCGTTTGATCCATCCCCCTTTCATGCCAGCCCGCGTGCGGGCGTATTTGCGATTTGCCGGTCGCTGATCGGCCAGCCCAAAATAATAATTGCGGCGCGCCACAGCATAGGCGTTCACAAACTGTGCCGGAGCTTGAGCATAAGCGTGGCCCGCCGCACCCAAAGTCTGCGGCCCAAGCACACCATCTATAGCCACATCAAACCCCATATCCCTTAACAATCGCTGAAGAATTTTCACTGCATTGCCGCCAGCGTTCACGTACATATCGAATACAGACGGCTGCAACGGTTCGGGCAACTGTGCGATTTTGGGTTTGTGGAAATAATGTGTGATGAAAATCTCGGTCGCCTGAGCTTGGCTAAGCGCTTGAACATCTGCAACATTCACCGTGCCATCGCGATTTAAATCCAGCCCCAAACGGCGCATTGTATGGATAGTGACACCATGTTTGGTCGCCCCACCCGGATCATCTGGATCATTTACGAAGCCCCCTTCGCGCGCAACGATGGAATTGGCAATTTCTTCAACAGTTTGCATCAAATCGGCCCTTCTTACAGTTTTGTCCCTGCAAGAATGGCTGTTCAGATGTTAATTAATTCCGGCATCGCCGTACGCATCAGCCCTCGGGGGCCACGTAGACGCCCTGCTCTTTCAATGCGTCCACGACTTCTTTTGGCATGTAGTTTTCATCGTGTTTAGCAAGGATTTCAGTCGCTTCGAACGTTCCGTTGATGTATCTTCCCGTACCGACCATACCCTGGTTTTCCTCGAAAAGATCGGGCAGCACACCGCTGTAGGTCACAGGAACAGTCGCGCCGCCATCGGTCACGGAAAAGCGGATGATCAGGCCATCGCCGCGCACAAGACTGCCTTCTTCGACCAGCCCGCCGATACGAAACACCTCTGTCGCGGCGGGCGGCTCTGCGATCACCTGACTGGGCGCGCGGAAAAAGTTGATCCCGTCACGCATGGCGTATCCAATCAGCGCGGTAGACAGCACAAGCGCCACCACTGCGACACCGATAACCTGAATACGTCGCTGCTTTTTAAGACTTTTCATGAGACCTCAGGGAAATAGCGGGGCCATCATCAGCCCCTCGACCTCGTCAATACCTAGCATCAGATTGGCGTTTTGCAACGCCTGCCCGCTTGAGCCCTTGGTCAAATTATCAAGTGCTGCGACCACAATTGCGCGCCCTTCAATCCGATCAGCCACCACGCCGATATGGCAAAAGTTCGACCCGCGAACATGACGAGTGCTCGGGGCTTCGCCAAATGGAAGCACCTCGATAAAAGGCTCGGCGTCATAGGCATCGGCCAACGTCTGGTGGATTTTCTGCGCCTCACCTTTAACGTAGACGGTCGCCAGAATACCGCGGTTGGCCGGCAACAGATGCGGGGTAAACTGTACTTTGACCGGACGGCCCGCAATGGCTGAAAACTCCTGATCGAATTCTCCCAAATGCCGATGCGTGCCCCCCAATGCATAGGCGTGGTACCCCTCGGACAGCTCTGCGTGCAGCAAATTCTCCGTTAAAGAACGCCCCGCACCAGAGACCGCGCATTTCAAGTCCAGAATGATATCGTCGAGATCGATCACGCACTTCTCGATCAAGGGGCGCAGGGCGAACTGACCAGTGGCGGCATTACATCCGGTGCCGGCAACCAAACGCGCGGATTTGATTTCTTCGCGGTAGAATTCGGTCAGCCCGTAGACCGCCTCTTTCTGCTGCTCTAGCGCGGCATGGGGATTGGCGTACCACTTGGCATAGGCTTCAGGATCGCGCAGCCGGAAATCGGCCGAAAGGTCAACGATCTTGAGGTCTTTGGGCAGGTTCGCGATGACCTCTTGGCTGGTTTTATGCGGCAGCGCACAAAAGCACAGATCGATCTGTGAAAAATCGATCTCGTCGATGGTGACCAAGGCGGGCAGATCCATGTGGCGCAGGTGTGGAAACACCTCTGCTATTGCTTGCCCCGCCTTAGAGTTCGCCCCCAAGGCTTTGATCTGCATCGATGAATGGCCAGCGATCAGCCGGATAAGTTCTGCGCCGGTATAGCCGGAAGCACCAAGAATGGCGATGTTATGGGTCATGTCGGGTTCCGTTTGGAAAGTGTTAGCAAATACGTGTTAGGCCGCTTGGAAGGTCAACGGTCGTCGCAAGAATTGCGTTGCACGGCTGCTGACTTTTTTGGGGTCGCCCGTGGTCAAGAAGGCGGCCTCGCCCGTGCCCAACATATTGGGGTGACGTTGCAGGTAATCGCCCAGGCTATGCGCGACCAAATTGGCTTGGCTGAACACTTTGACATCGGGGCCAAGCGCATCCTGAAAGGTTTCCTGCATCAGCGGATAATGCGTGCAGCCCAGAATCGCGGCCTCTGGCGCAGGCATTTTGCGCTTTAGCGCGTCCACGTGGCTGCGTACCAAGGCCTCGGCGAGGATGAAATCACCGTCTTCGATCGCATCGACGACACCGCCACAGGCCTGCGCTTCGACATCGACACCAATCGCCCGAAACGCCAGTTCACGTTGGAACGCACGGCTGGCAACCGTCGCGGGCGTCGCAAACAGCGCCACATGTTTCAGATCTACCTCGCGCGGGGGGGAATTATCACCCCACTGGCGCTCGGTCATCGACTCAATCAGCGGCACGAAAACACCCAAGACGCGCTTGCCCGACGGGACCCACCCTTCTTGCATACGGCGCAACGCGGCCGCAGAGGCGGTGTTGCATGCGAGGATCACCAGATCGCACCCCGCATCAAACAGCCGCTGGGTGGCCGCTGTCGTCAGGTTGTAAATGTCGTCGGCATTGCGCACGCCGTATGGGGCATGGGCGCTATCAGCCAAATATACGAAATCCACGTCGGGCAACTGCGCCTGAACGGCATCCCACACGGTCAGCCCGCCAAGACCAGAATCGAAAATACCAACTGCCATAACACCTTACCGTCATCTGTCGGCGCGATGCCGATCTTCAAATTCAAACCCCAGATCAAAGGATTTTGCGGGCTCTGGTGACAACTCATACGTCGCTTTGCGCAGGAAATCCATCATAGCTTTTGCGTCCTTTGCCATCGGGTCCAGCACATTCCTGCCGATGGGTTCGCCGATGACTACGCGCACAGGCGTATCGACCCGTTTCCGGAACTCTTTGATCAACAACCCCATGCGCAGGGTGTGATGAAGGTGGCTCGCAATCTGGAACATCCGACTGGTGTGCCCATCGAAATAGATCGGCACCACGGTCGCATTCGACTTGCCAATCATACGCGCCGTGAAACCGCGCCAGCCCGGATCCATCGGACGTGAGAAGGGTCGCGCCCCGGTGCTGACGGTACCGCCCGGAAAAATCCCGACAGCACCGCCCTGTCCCAGATAGTCCAGCGCGGTCTTGCGGGTGCGCAAGTTCAGCGCCAGCGCCGCCTTATCCTCATCAAAGCTGATCGGCAGCAGATGGCGGTTCAGGTTCGGCGCGCGGTTGAATACCGAATGGGCCATTATCTTGAATTCGCCTCGGCTGCGCGACAGCATGTGACCAAGCATCAACCCGTCAAGAATACCATAGGGATGGTTCGCCAACGCGATGATAGGGCCAGTGGTGGGGATGTTCGACAGGCTGCCGCCCACCACCTTAAGCGTCAGCCCATAGCGCTGGACCATCACGTCAAAGAACCCCATGCCGTGCGACATGTCATCTTCATAGCCGATGGCACGTTTCATCAGCCCCAGACGGCCTGTGCTGTTTTCCATCAGCCGGATAAATGCACGCGCAGGACGCGACTTGGCGGAATAGGCATAGCTGATGTCATGCGCTGTCATCGGTTTGAGGTCACGCTGCTGGAGGGTCAAGATCAGTTCCTTTTCAAGGGTCCTGCCTTGTCCTCTAGCAGCGCTTCATGACAGGCGCGTTACAGCCGCCCTATTCAACAGGCCTATTCTGCCGCCCTATTCTGCCGCGCGCGACGTTTGCGTGCCCCCTGACCGGATCACCGCCAGCAGTTCCTCGCGGCGCTTGGCGGCCTTGGACTCACTCGCCTGCTTTACCGGGCCAAAGCCGCGGATTTGCAGGGGGAGTTCGGCCAGAGCGACAATCGCGTCATGCGTCGCTTCGGTCAGCTGGGGCAATACGTCCTTCATGTCGGCTTCATACTGGGTGATCAAGGACCGTTCCATCCGGCGTTCTTCGGTGCGGCCAAAAGGATCAAGCGGCGTGCCGCGCAGGAACTTCATGCGCGACAGCAGCTTGAACGGTCCCTCCATCCATGCGCCAAAGGTCCGTTTCATCGGGCGGCCATCAGCGCCGGTTTTCGACATGATGGGCGGTGCGAGGTTAAAGGTCATCTTGGGGTCACCGTCAAACGCCTCTGCCACTTTGGCACGGGTGGATTTCAACAGGCGCGCGACCTCGTATTCGTCCTTGTAAGACAAGAGCTTGTGATAGCCCAACGCCATGGCCTCCTTCAGGCGGTCATCCGTGATCTCGTCCACCATCGCGCCATAGCGTTTCGCCAAACCCTTGCCCTGATAGGCCGTCAGGTGGTCTTTCCGGAAGGCGATTTTTTCGTCCAAGGTTTTTGGCAGCGCGACGACATTTGGCGTCATTACACGCTTGGCGTCTTCGGGGTGCAACACCGCCCAACGGCCCATTTCGAACGCACGCAGGTTTCGTTCAACCGCCGCGCCGTTCAGCGTGATCGCCTGTTGCAAACTATCAAGCGAGAGCGGGATCAACCCTTGCTGCCACGCCGCGCCAAAGATCATCATGTTTGAATAGATCGAATCCCCCAGCGTTGCCTTGGCCAAATCGGACGCATCAAACAGCGCCACATCATCTTTCAACCGCGCCTCTAGTGCGAGGGTCAGCCGGTCATAGGGCATCTGGAATTCAGTATCGCGGGTAAATTCCCCCGTGATGATCTGGTGCGAGTTCACAACCGCCCCCGTCCGCCCAGCGCGCGTCAGGCCAAGTGTCTTTGTGCCGGCAGAGACAACAAGGTCCCCCCCGATCAACGCATCCGCCTCGCCCGTTGCCACGCGAATGGCGCTGATGTCTTCGGGTCGGTTCGCAATACGGCAATGGATGTGCACGGCCCCGCCCTTTTGGGCCAGCCCCGCCATTTCCATCATCCCAGCGCCCTTGCCGTCAATCTGTGCCGCTTGCGCCAGCACAGCGCCGATCGTTACGACCCCGGTACCACCGACGCCGGTGATCACCACGTTATGCGTCCCGTTGATGGCAGGCAGCTTTGGCATGGGCAGGTCGGGGATTTTGACCTCGGTTGTAGGGTCCTTACGGATCTTGGCCCCTTCAAGTGTCACGAACGACGGGCAAAAGCCATTCACGCAAGAAAAATCCTTGTTGCATGACGATTGATCAATCGCCCGCTTGCGTCCCAGTTCGGTTTCTTCGGGCACGATAGAGACGCAGTTCGACTGCACACCACAGTCCCCACAGCCTTCGCAGACATCCGTGTTGATGAACACGCGCTTGTCGGGATCGGGGAACAGCCCCCGCTTGCGTCGACGACGTTTTTCGGCGGCACAGGTCTGGATATAGACGATTGCGCTGACGCCCTTAAGCTTTGCGAAGTTCTCTTGCACGGTTTGTAGATCGGCACGCTCGTACATGGGCACGTCGCCAAAGGCCTTTTGATCCACATCCTCTTTTTCGTCATAGACCACAGCGATATTCTTGACGCCCATGGCCTTGATCTCTGCCACGATACGCGGCGCGTCCAGATCGCCTTCGTTATGCTGGCCACCTGTCATCGCAACAGCATCGTTGTACAGGATCTTGTAGGTAATGTTCGTCTTGGCCGCGATGGCCGCACGGATCGCCAGATTGCCCGAGTGGTTGTAGGTCCCGTCCCCGAGGTTCTGGAACACATGCTCGCGCGTTGAGAACTTGGACTCACCGATCCAGTTCGCCCCTTCGCCCCCCATATGGGTAAAGCCCGTCGTCTCGCGGTCCATCCATTGCACCATATAGTGGCAACCGATCCCGGCATAGGCGCGGCTCCCTTCTGGGAGCTTGGTTGATGAGTTATGTGGACAGCCTGAACAGAAGTACGGCACACGCGCGGCAATGTCTTCGGCGTTATCGGCACGTCGTGCGGTATCCAGCGCTTCCATACCGGCCTTGATGCCATCGGTATTCCGGCCTTCCTCGATAAAGATGCCCCCCAGCTTTTCGGCGATCCAGATCGGGTCCAGCGCGCCACGGGTGGGGAACAGCTCTTCGCCATGCTCCATCCCGGCACCACCGCCTTTGTGCCAGCCATAGACCCGACGATGCGTATCCGAGAACAAGGCCTCTTTGATCTGCACTTCGATCAGCTTGCGCTTTTCTTCGACGACAATGACCAGATCAAGCCCTTCAGCCCAGGAATGGAAGCCCTTCATATCCAGTGGGAAAGTCTGACCGATCTTGTAGAGTGTGAGGCCCAGACGCTCGGCTTCGTTTTCGTCGATGTTGAGCAGGCTCATAGCGTGGATCACATCCAGCCAGTTCTTACCCGCAGCCACGATGCCGATTTTGGCCCCGCGCTTGCCCCACATGCGTTTGTCCATCTTGTTGGCATGGCTGAACGCTTCGGCGGCATATCGTTTATAGTCAATCATCCGCGCCTCTTGCAGGTGCGGCGTATCTTGCAGACGAATGTTGAGCCCCCCGTCGGGCATATCAAACTGCGGCGTGACCAGCTTCATCCTGTTCGGGTCGCCATTCACCACCGATGTTGCCTCTACGGTATCTTTCATCGTCTTGAGACCGACCCATAGCCCGCTAAACCGACTTAGCGCCCATCCATAAATACCGTAATCAAGGATCTCTTGCACACCGGCAGGGCTGACAACGGGCATATAGGCATCCACCATCGCCCACTCGGACTGGTGCAGCACGGTAGAGGATTCACCCGTGTGGTCATCCCCCATAGCCATCAGCACACCACCATGTGTGGACGAGCCTGCCATATTGGCATGGCGCATCACATCACCGGAACGGTCCACCCCCGGGCCTTTACCGTACCACAGGCCAAACACACCGTCGTACTTGCCTTCGCCGCGCAGCTCTGCCTGCTGACTGCCCCAAAGGGCGGTAGCGGCAAGATCTTCGTTCAGGCCCGGCTCGAACACGACGTTATGCGCGGTCAGCGACTTGGCGGCGCGCTCCATCTGCAAGTCCACGGCCCCCAAGGGCGACCCGCGGTATCCGGTCACATAGCCCGCGGTGTTTAGACCTGCGGTTTTGTCCCTTGCGGCCTGCATCATCATCATGCGCACCAACGCCTGTGTGCCGTTCAGCAACACTGGCGATTTCTCAAGGTCATACCGGTCAGTTAGTGAAATTTTTTGCGTACCCATAGCGCGTCCTCCCCTACGTGCAATCAATAGCTATGGCTTCACACTAGGTCACAAAAGCTGACCTGTCTAGCGTTGTGTCCGCCCCAATATAACAATGCACCGGACGCGCGCCCTTGATCTTTTGCACACTGACCCGATCTATCCGTGATAAGATAAACGTATATGTCCCGATGCCCCCTGTCGGAGGGTTGTTTTTAAACCGTAATCCGCGCAAAGATGGCTGCTCTTGCGAACAGCGCGCACATCACAAAAGGTGGCCCTCATGGATTGGGACAAGCTCAGAATATTTCACGCCGTTGCGGATGCCGGCAGCTTGACCCATGCGGGGGACAAGCTGAACCTGTCGCAATCTGCGGTCAGCCGCCAGATCCGCGGGTTGGAAGAGCAGTTGAATACCAACCTGTTCCACCGCCATGCGCGCGGGCTGATCCTCACGGAACAAGGCGAGCTGCTGTTTGATGCCACAGTCGCCATGTCGAAACGGCTCGATACCGCTGCGGCGCGCATCCGCGACAGCGAAGAAGAGGTCTTTGGCGAACTGCGCGTCACCACGACAACCGGCTTTGGCACCTTATGGCTGGCACCTCGCCTGCCCAAGCTTTACGAAAAATACCCCGACCTCAAAGTCGACCTGATGCTGGAAGAGCGCGTGCTGGACCTTCCTATGCGTGAAGCCGATGTGGCCATCCGCATGAAAGAGCCGTCGCAGGCCGATCTGGTGCGCAAAAAACTGATGATGATCAAGATGTGCATGTACGCCTCACCCGCCTATCTCGAGGCGAACGGCACCCCGCAGCGGCTTGAAGATATGTCGGATCACCGCCTGATCTGCCAGAATACAGACAGCAACCAGGTGCACGCGGGTCTGAACCTGATCCAGCAGCTTATGATGCATGACGTGCGGTCGATGCTGACGGTAAACAACTACTTTGGTGTGCTCCAAGCTGTCATCAACAACCTCGGGATCGGGGTTCTTCCTGACTACCTGATCCAAGACTTCCCCGACCTCGTGCAGGTACTCCCCGAGACCGAGTCGGCTGATGTACCTGTGTTCCTTGCCTACCCCGAAGAACTGCGCTCGTCCAAACGGGTCGCGGCGTTCAAAGATTTTGTCCAAGACGAGATCATCACCCACCGCAAACTGCTGCGTGAGAAGGAATCCCGCTAGCTATGCGAAAACCGCATATCGGGCATGTCATAGATTAACGATTCCAGCCTTGATCCACGCACTCGCGCCGCATAATTGGGCGGTATGAAGACGAGCGGCTCCGTGCCGCTTCTTCATACCTCCCTGTTGGACTCGGCCGAGCTTCGTGCTCGGCCTTTTTTTTGGCTGACGCTCTTCTCCCGCCTTAGGTCTTTTCCCCGCGCTGCGCTTGATCTAAGAGGTGTGGCATATTGCTAGGGGAAAACGCGCATCATGACCGAACCAGCCATCACGCAAGAACTGATTTCGAGCCACGGCATCAACGCCGATGAATATCAGCGTATTCTGGACATCATCGGGCGCGAACCCACATTTACCGAACTGGGCATCTTTTCGGCCATGTGGAACGAACACTGTTCCTACAAGTCGTCAAAGAAATGGCTGCGCACGCTGCCGACCGAGGGCCCTCAGGTGATCTGCGGACCGGGCGAAAACGCGGGTATCGTCGATATCGGCGACGGCCAGGCGCTGGTTTTCAAAATGGAAAGCCATAACCACCCGTCCTATATCGAACCCTACCAAGGGGCCGCGACTGGCGTGGGCGGCATCCTGCGGGATGTCTTCACCATGGGCGCGCGTCCTATTGCGGCGATGAATTCGCTTAGCTTTGGCTCGCCTGAGCATCGCAAGACCCGTCAACTGGTGCATGGCGTCGTTGCAGGCGTTGGCGGCTATGGTAACTGCTTTGGCGTTCCAACTGTGGGGGGCGAGGTTCGGTTTGACACCGCCTATGACGGCAACTGCCTTGTGAACGCTTTTGCTGCCGGTCTGGCCGACACAGACAAGATTTTCTACTCCGCCGCTTCCGGCGTCGGCATGCCTGTTGTGTATCTCGGCGCGAAAACCGGCCGCGATGGCGTCGGCGGCGCGACAATGGCTTCGGCTGAATTTGACGACACCATCGAAGACAAACGCCCCACCGTTCAGGTCGGCGACCCCTTTACCGAAAAGCGCCTGATGGAAGCCACGCTAGAGCTGATGGCGACCGGTGCTGTAATCTCCATTCAGGATATGGGGGCGGCGGGTCTGACCTGCTCTGCCGTGGAAATGGGCGACAAGGGCAACCTTGGTGTACGTCTGGACCTCGAAAAGGTCCCGACCCGCGAACATGCCATGACCGCCTATGAAATGATGCTGTCGGAATCCCAGGAACGTATGCTGATGGTCCTGCGCCCCGAACTCGAAGCCGAGGCGAAAGCCGTCTTTGACAAATGGGACCTCGACTTTGCTATCGTGGGCGAAACAATCGCCGAAGACCGTTTCTTGATCGTGCACAATGGCGAGGTCAAAGCCGACCTGCCGCTCAAGGCGCTGTCGGGCAACGCCCCCGAATATGACCGCCCCTACGTAGAGACACCCGCAGCCGAACCACTGTCGGATGTGCCGGGCATTGATCCCATCGACGGGCTGCACGCGCTGATCTCCAGCCCGAACTACGCATCCAAAGCGTGGGTCTATGAACAATATGATACGATGGTTATGGGCGACAGCGCCCGCACCCCGGGTCTGGGGTCGGGTATCGTGCGCATCCATGGCACAGACAAAGCCATAGCGTTCACCTCGGATGTGACGCCGCGCTACGTCAAGGCGAACCCTGTCGAGGGCGGCAAACAGGCCGTGGCCGAAGCCTACCGTAACCTTTGTGCCGTCGGGGCTCTGCCCCTTGCCACCACCGACAACCTGAACTTCGGCAACCCCGAAAAGCCCGAGATCATGGGCCAGTTCGTCGGCGCGCTGAAAGGCATCGGCGAGGCAGTTTCCGCGCTGGATATGCCCATCGTGTCGGGCAACGTTTCGCTGTACAATGAAACCGACGGCAAAGGCATCCTGCCAACGCCCACCATCGGCGCAGTCGGCCTGCTGAAACACACAGACGAGATCATCGGCAAAGAGGTCCGTGACGGCCATGTCGCTTTGGTTCTGGGTGCCACCGAAGGGCACATCGGGCAATCTGCCCTGCTGCTCGAAGTCTTCAACCGTCGCGACGGCGATGCGCCCCATGTCGATCTGGCCTTAGAAAAAGCCCACGGTGAATTCATCCGTGCCAACCGCGCGCTGATCAAAGCCTGTACCGACCTGTCAGACGGTGGCCTCGCGCTTGCCGCGTTCGAGCTGGCCGAGGAAGCTGGCGTCGGGGTCACCCTGGATTCCGCCGATACACAGGTTCTGTTTGGCGAGGATCAGGCGCGCTACCTGATTGCGTGCAACTTCGACCAAGCCGAAGCCTTGATGGTCGCGGCCCAAAGCGCCGGTCTGCATCTCGAAAGCGTCGGGAAATTCGGCGGCGACCAAGTGAACTTTGGTGGTGTCAAAGCGCCGCTGGCAGATTTGTCGGCGACCTACCGCGGGGCCTTTGCAGCCACCTTTGCCTAAGACCTAACGGTCGATTAGACCCATCAAACGCGTTTTCTCGCCCCTGTCATCGGGGCGGGAAATCACCTCTGCCAGCTCCTCGAGCGAGGCAATCGAATGGCCGGCGCGAAAACTGTCAACATAGGGCAGCATTGCGCGAATGCCCGCCGCCTTGGGCGCAAAACCGTCCCACCGCAACAACGGGTTCAACCAGATCAGCCGCCGCGCTGACAGGTGCAACCGCTGCATCTGCCGCGCCAGATCGTCGGGCGCGTCGCGATCCAGTCCGTCAGTGATCAGCAGCACAACGGCACCCTGCCCCATGACCCGCCGCGACCAATCGCGGTTAAACGCCTCTATGCTTGCGCCTATACGGGTACCGCCTTCCCAATCCTGCGCCTGTGCCCCTGCCGCCTTCAGCGCGGCATCCACATCGCGGGTGGCCAGATGGCGCGTGATATTGGTCAACCGCGTCCCGAAGGTAAAGGCATGTACCTGCGCCCATCCCGCGCCCTTGGCATTGCTCACCGCATGCAGGAAATGCAGCACCATGCGGGAATACTGGCTCATCGAGCCGGATATATCGCAAAGCACCACCAGATTAGGATAGCGGGGGCGTGGGGTCTTAAATGCCAGCTTGTGCATCTCGCCGCCGCGCCGCAGAGCCGCCCGCAGGGTGCGCGCCGCGTCAATCCGCCCCCTCGGGGAAGTCATGGCGCGGCGCGAGGGCATGGGTTTAACCGGCAGGCTCAACCGCGCCAGCATCTTCTTGGCCTCGGCCACCTCCGCGAGGCTCATCAGTTCGAAATCAAGACTGCGCAGACGTTCGCGCGAGGACATCGTGAGGCTCGCGTCGACCTTGATCTCTGTCTCGCGATCATCGTCGGGGCCGTCTTCTTCGCGTTCGGGCGCTTCGGCACCGTCCAGCAGGGCTTCGGCGGCACGTTTCTCGGCGGCTTGAGCGGGGCGGTCTTCCTGTACGCCACGGATCGCCGGCAACATCGCCGCCATCATATGTTCCAGATACCGCGGATCGCGCCAGTACAAACGAAAGAGCTGCGCAAAGATGATCCGGTGTTCGGGACGGTTCACGAAACAGGCGTGCAGCGTCCAGTAGAAATCGATCTTGTCCGTGAACCCCGCCACTTCGACCGCGCGGATCGCGTCGATTACGCGCCCGGGGCCGATAGGCAGTCCGGCACGCCGCAGTGCACGGGCGAAATGCGTGATGTTGCCCGCAAGTTTCGGATTATCCGGCAGCTCTAATGGCAGATGTTCCATCAGGCAGTTGCCCACCGGGGGCTGTCAGCCCCCGGACCCCCGAGGATTTTTGTCCAGTTGGAAGCAGTGGCGCGGCTCAACTGGATGGGTCCAGACTGGCTTTGGCTTGATCCAGAATCCGTTTCGCTTCAGAACCTTGCAACTTGGCGATGTCATCTTGGTATTTCAGAATAGCGCCGAGCGTGTCGGCGATGGTTTCGGGGCTCAGGTTGATCACATCCAGTGCAAGCAAGCATTTTGCCCAGTCGATTGTTTCGGCCACGCCGGGTTTCTTGAACAGATCTTCAGTGCGCAACTGCTGAACAAAGGCCACCACCTCGCGGCTGAGCGCGCTGGAGGCTTCGGGGGCGCGGGCGGCCAAAATCTCCATCTCGCGGGTGAAGTCTGGATAATCGACCCAGTGGTAAAGGCACCTGCGTTTAAGCGCATCATGCACCTCTCGCGTGCGATTAGACGTCAGGATCACGATTGGTGGTTCGGGGGCCTTGATCGTGCCAAGCTCGGGGATCGTGACCTGAAAGTCGCTGAGCGCTTCAAGCAAGAATGCCTCAAAGGAGGCGTCCGTGCGGTCAAGCTCATCAATCAACAAGATCGGCGCACCCCGATCGTCTGGGCGCATCGCCTCGAGCAAGGGCCGTTCAATCAGGAAATCATCGCTGAACAATTCGGTGGTAAGCTGACGTCGCGACGTATCACCCGTCGCCTCCGCCGTTCGGATGGCGACCATCTGTGCCGGAAAGTTCCATTCGTAGACGGCTGTCGAAGCATCCAGACCTTCGTAGCATTGCAGCCGGATCAGTTTGCGGTTCAGCGCAAGGGCAAGCGCTTTGGCGATCTCTGTCTTGCCGACGCCCGCTTCGCCTTCCAGAAATAGCGGGCGGCCCAACGTAAGGCTCAGGAAGACGACTGTCGCCAGCGGACGGCCGCAGACATAGCCCTGCCCCGCAAGCAGCTCTTGCACGGCATCAATCGAAGGGGGCAGTTGCATGGCGTTCTCCCGTTTTGGCTGGCACGAGTGGTGCATTCTGATCCGGCGCGGTCAAGGGCCAAGCGCGTCGGAGGCACGAGACTTTGCCTTGGATGCACCACACAATGTGCTATAAATATGCCTTAAATCTCCGCATTTTTGCCTTAATGCGCCGATACCTCATACCAAAGCCTAGGGTTCCTTGGCCCATTTACGATTGAGGACGTTTACCATGATCGATACCCCCTTCACGCTCGAGACATCATTTGCCGATTTTTCGAAAGATGCGTGGCTAGATGCTGTTGCCCAAGTCGCGCAAGACGACGGGTTCTACGAGGCGCTCGGACGCAAACATCATGCGATCTTTATGAAAAAGACGAAAACTCTGCTGGTCAGCTTTGAAACCATCAGCGGGATGCGCGCCCTGTCGTCATTGGCACACCCTTTGGGATGGGAAATGGTCCGCAGCGAAGACTGGTCGCATTTGTGCATCGCCTCCGAAGGGGATACGTGGTTTCGCGACGAAAATGTCTATGCGTTCTTCGACCGGTTGATAGACGACGGGTTCTTTGACGGGTTCGACCGGGTGATTTTCTACGGTGCGGGTCCGGGTGGCTATGCGGCGGCGGCCTATTCTGTTGCGGCCCCCGGCGCACGGGTTGTTGCCATTCAACCGCAAGCGACGCTGGATCCTAGTGTGGCCGAATGGGACGATCGTTTCATCGAGATGCGCCGTACAGATTTCACATCCCGTTTCGGCTATGCGCCCGAAATGCTAGATGCCGCCGAAGCAGCGTATGTTATTTATGATCCAGCAGTGCCCTTAGATGCGATGCACGCCAGCCTCTTTACCCGCCCCAATGTCACCAAATTGCGCATGCGGCGTATGGGATCAGCATTGCAATCCAAGCTGCTAGATCTGGATCAGTTCGAAGCCGTGCTGACCTTGGCCGCCGAGGACGGATTGAACGTCGAAAGCTTTGCGCGCTGCGCACGTGCGCGTCGCGATCACCGCCCCTATCTGCGCAGCCTACTGAACGCACTGGAGCAGGATCAGCGCGAAACTTTTATCCTGATGCTATGTCGCTGGGTAAACGAGCGCATCTCTGCCCCGCGTTTCGCACGGCGTCAAAAACAAATCGAGGCCGACATCGCGCTTAGAAACGCGTCGGCGGGCGACGCTGACGCGGATCAAGACAAGGCCGCCCAAAAGTCGGGATAACTGCGATAGAACCGCCGCAGGTGCCATCCCAAGACTAGCGCGCCCGCACGCCCTGTGCTAGCGGGGAGCCCATGACACAGACCCTCACGCTTCGACGTCCCGATGATTGGCACCTGCACCTGCGCGACGGCGCGATGCTGGATGCCGTATTGCCCTATACCGCCGCGCATTTTGCCCGTGCAATCATTATGCCAAATCTTGTGCCTCCGGTGGTGCGCGGTGCGGATGCCGCAGCCTACCGTGATCGCATCCTTGGCGCTCTGCCAGAAGACGCAGTTTTCACGCCATTGATGACGCTTTATCTGACCGAAGACACCGACCCTGATGATGTGGCCGCGGCCCATGCCAGCGGTCTGATCACTGCGGTCAAGCTTTACCCTGCCGGTGCAACGACCAACTCTGCCAGCGGCGTCGCAAATTTCGACAACGTCGCGCCCGTGCTTGAACGGATGGCCGAGATCGGCCTGCCCCTGTGCACCCACGGCGAGGTGACCGACCCCGAAATTGATATTTTCGACCGCGAGGCCGTGTTCATCGACCGCGTGCTGGACCCGATCCGCAGCCGCCACGCTGGGCTGAAAGTCGTGATGGAGCACATCACCACCGCCGACGCCGCCCAGTATGTGACCGAAAGTACAGGCAATCTGGCAGCAACCATCACCACGCACCATCTGGTGATCAATCGCAATCATATCCTCGCGGGCGGGATTAAGCCGCATTACTATTGCTTGCCTGTTGCCAAACGCGAGATCCACCGGCTTGCCTTGCGTGCTGCAGCGACATCCGGCGATGCGCGGTTCTTTCTGGGCACGGATTCCGCGCCCCACACGGACGAGAACAAGCTGCTGCCCTGTGGCTGCGCGGGCTGCTTTACCGCGCCAAACACCATGTCGATCCTCGCCGAGGTGTTCGAACAGGAAGACGCGCTGGAGCAGCTTGAACGCTTTACCTCGTTGAACGGGCCAGATTTTTACGGGCTGGCACCGAATGATACGACGATGACGCTGACCCGCACACCGGCGACTTATCCCGATCATATTGACACGCCTGAAGGGCCGGTCACCGTTTTTGATCCTCTGATGCCGTTGAACTGGTCCGTCAACTCTGATTGACCACCCCGCGATATAGACTTTTGCCGGCCCAGCTATGATGCGGGCCGGCAACCAACGACTGCCTTTGCCAAGGCCCCAAAAGGAACGCACGACATGATCCCTACCAGCTACCCCGACTCGACCGAAATGGCGCGCCTGACTGCGCGGATGTTGCTGGAAATCAAAGCGGTCCATTTCAACGCGGCAGAGCCTTTCACCCTTGCTTCGGGTCTGCCAAGCCCAACCTATATCGACTGCCGCAAGCTGATCAGCTATCCGCGTATCCGCGCCACCTTGATGGATTTCCTGACGGTGACGGTGATGCGCGAAGCCGGTTTCGAGGCGTTCGACAATATCGCGGGCGGTGAAACTGCGGGTATTCCTTTTGCCGCGATGGTGGCCGAACGCATGGCTCTGCCGATGACCTATGTGCGCAAAAAGCCCAAAGGCTATGGCCGCAACGCCCGGATCGAGGGTGAAATGACGGAAGGCCAACGGGTTTTGCTTGTCGAAGACCTGACAACCGACGGCGGGTCAAAGATCAGCTTTGTCGACGCGATTCGTGATACGGGTGCGACCTGTGCGCATACGGCGGTGATCTTTTACTACGGTATTTTCCCGCAAACCGAAAAGACCTTGGGCGATCACGGGGTTACGCTGCATAGCCTGTGCACCTGGTGGGACGTGCTGGCCGAAGCCAAAGCGCAGAACGCTTTTGACACCGAAACCCTGGCCGAAGTCGAAGCCTTCCTGAATGCGCCCGAAGCCTGGCAAGATGCGCGGAAAAACCCCTAATAGGTCCACATGATATTGTGTCGCGTGGTGCAATGCCACGCGACATATGCTACGCTAGCCCAGAGATCAGGTTATCCACAGCTTATAAAGATTGCGGGATGACGGGCGGCTCGGGTAGACAAGCCTCGGGTCATTTATCAGTGGGACGACACGTAGCATGAACGAAATTTCAAGCATCGACGGCAACCAGCTTACGGTTAAAGCGGCAGAGACGATGCCGCATTCCATCGAAGCGGAACAGCAGTTGCTGGGTGCAATTCTGACGAACAACGATATCTATGATCGGGTGGCGTCGGTCATTGGCCCCAAGCATTTCTATGACCCCGTGCACGCGCGTATTTTCGAAGTCGCCGCCGCACGGATTGCAAAAAACAACCTCGCCTCTCCCGTGACGCTCAAGGCGTTCATGGAGGATGACGAAGGGCTGAAAGAACTGGGCGGGCCTGCCTATCTTGTGCGTCTTGCCGGTGCCGCGATCAGTGCCTTTGCCGTGCGTGACTATGCGCAGATGATCTATGATCTTGCGGTGCGCCGTGACCTGATCCAGCTGGGCCGCGACATTTCCGCCAAAGCAGCACAGGTCGATGTCGCATCAGAGCCGCGTGAACAAATCGTCGAGGCAGAACAAAAGCTCTATAAGCTGGCGGAACAAGGCCAGACCGAAAGCGGTTTTCAGAGCTTTCTAAAGGCCGTTACCGATGCGGTGAATGTTGCCAACGCCGCCTATCAACGGGATGGGGGCCTGTCTGGTGTCTCTACCGGTTTGATTGATATGGATAAAAAGCTGGGTGGCTTGCACCCGTCTGACCTTTTGATCCTTGCGGGTCGTCCGTCGATGGGGAAAACCTCGCTGGCGACGAACATCGCCTTTAACGTGGCCAAAGCTTATCGGCGCGGCACCTTGCATGACGGCACCGAAGGCGCTGTCGATGGCGGGGTTGTCGGGTTCTATAGCCTCGAGATGAGCGCCGAACAGCTGGCCGCACGGATCCTGTCCGAAGCAGCAGAGATCCCGTCGCAGCAGATCCGGTCCGGTGATATGACCGAAACCGAATTCCGGCGCTTTGTGGACGCCGCCAAGGCGCTCGAGGCCTGCCCGCTGTATATCGACGACACGCCTGCCCTGCCGATCAGCCAGCTGGCTGCCCGTGCGCGGCGGCTCAAGCGGACCCACGGGTTGGACGTGTTGATCATCGACTACCTTCAACTGGTCCGCGGGACAGGCAAAGGCGAAAACCGGGTGAACGAAATCTCGGAGATCACCATGGGCCTCAAGGCCATTGCCAAGGAGCTGCACATCCCCGTGATCGCGCTGTCTCAGCTGTCGCGTCAGGTGGAAAACCGCGAAGACAAACGCCCGCAGCTGTCGGATTTGCGTGAATCCGGGTCGATCGAACAGGATGCCGACGTCGTGATGTTCGTGTTCCGCGAGGAATACTATAAAGAACGCGAAAAGCCCGGGGATCACGAGCTGGACAAAATGGCGATCTGGCAAGAAGAGATGGAGCGTCTGCACGGTCGCGCCGAGGTGGTGATCGGCAAGCAGCGTCACGGACCGATTGGCACTGTCGACCTAAGCTTCGAAGGACGCTTCACCCGTTTTGGCAACCTCGTGAAACCTTGGCAAAGTGATAACGGCGGCGGCGATCAGGAATTCTAATCACCCCACACATCACATCACGCGCAGCGGTTTAGACGACTGCTGCGCGTGAGATCTCTGCCTCTGACAGGTTGTATTTCGCGGCAAAGCGGTCCCGTGCCGCGACCAGCCTTTGGTCATCGGGACGCATCCCCAACGTTCGAATGAATTCGATCCGTTGTTGATGCTTCAGCGCCTCTCGGTTGATTGATGTCCCCATCACGCGATCGATCACTTCCCCGCCGGGGCTGACGTGAAACCATTTACTGAAATCGCGGAAATGGTGCTGGTTGTGCAGCGTGGTCACGTACCGCTCTACCCGCGTTTTGGACACGTTCACATGTGCTGTCATGTGGAACCACTCATAGATCAAAAACGTCAGCACGCCGCCTACAGGCACCACTGCCACCGAAACCCACCCCGCCTGCGGCACCCCGATCAGCGCGAGCACACCCCAAAGCACGCCCCCGTTCACCACCAGCATCGGCAACGCTACCCAGATCGGAACGAAAAACAGCTTGGTGTTCGTCGGAAAATCATGGTGGCCGTAATGCGCCATATAAAGCAGGTCAAACGCCCACTGCGCCCTTGGGGGTGTCAGGTGGAAAACATAACGATGCAGATTGTATTCATTCAGCATCTGCGCCGCGACCCCCAACGGGACCAACGCCCAGACCCACAACGACGCGAACAGCGCCAAGCCGATAAGCCCTGCCACGCATGCGGCCGCCATCACCGCGACAGCCGCATGCGAGAACATGATACGCAGACGCATCATGCGCGTGCCTCCTTATTCAGGAGACATGGTTTCATAGCGCAACCCCTTGGCGGTGTCCTTGTCGAACCCCTTCCAATAGTTGTGGTCCTCTTTCGGGGTACCGTCCTCGTTCATCGACCAGACCCCGTCGTTGGAGTTTTCGACGAGATCAAGATAGCCGTCCATTTCGGCGTCGCCTTTCAGGTGCTGCCCCATCCAGACCGTGGCGAAATGCTGGGCAATATTGTTCATACGCGCCGTGTCCCAGACCGGATCAGTGTAGTGGCTCGAGACATTGAACCCCAGATCAGCGTCATCGCGGAAGGATTCTGCCGGTGCAGGCATGGGTGCCGCCGCATTGTGGCCGCCATTTTCAAAGGTCAGCAAGGCACGGTCGACGCTGCTTGCGTTCTCCCAAATTCCGCGCACCCCTTTTTCGTAGAGCGATACCATGTCTTCCGACCCTGCCATGAACAGCATCGGAATCTGTACGCCCTTCAGCCCTTCAGCGTCCCAAAAGCCTGTGTTCATACCCCAGGGGCCGATTGCAATCGCGGTCTTGATCCGCGGGTCAGGCAGGTTGGTATGCGTCTCTGATCCCGCCTGATGGATACCCAAGGTGCCGTGCGGTCCGCCCCAGCCATATCCGACCGAAGCTTCCGTCACGCCGCCGCCTGCAGTAATCACCGCGCCGTAGCCGCCCATCGAATAACCGATCAAACCGGTGTTATCCGCGTTCACCAATCCGTTCAGGAATGAACTTTCATCCTGCGACAGACGCGCCATTTCATCCAGAACGAACAGCTGGTCCAGCGACCGGTTCACCAACGTGGAACCAAAGGCAGCCTGCGTGCGATAGGTCGAATCCGTGTGGTCTATCGACGCCACGACATAGCCTTTCGACGCGATATTTTCGGCCAGATGCGACATCAGGAACCGATTACCGGGATATCCGTGAGAGACGATGACCAACGGATAGGCGGCGTCAGGTTGGGCAGGATCCACGTCGCGCATGGCTTTGCCTTGCAGGGTGACTTCGGTCTTGCCATCGCGAATGAACGCCTTGATCGCGGTGTCGCCCGTGGCCCCCTCTGCTGCGGGGTACCAGACCTCGACGGTCAGGGGGCGGTCATAGCGTGGCAGGGTTTCGGGTTTATCAGCCGCCGGATCAATCGACAGAATATCGATCTGGTCCTTATGCACCAGATCAAGCTGGCGCACCCCGATGGCAGCGCCCCCGTAGGCCGCCATATCCGGTGCGTTCGGCATCTGTGTGTCGATCCGGTTCTCTGCCTGCGCCATGGGCGCGGCCATTGCTGTGATCACCGCCAAAGCAGTCCCCGTCGTCTTTGTTGCAATTCGCATGATGTTTCTCCCGTCCTATATCCGGCTGCTGATCGTAGCCTGTCTTTTGTCAGGCACAGGCTACCCCGTTCGCGGCACCATGCAAGCGTCATGCGAAGGTTTCGTTACGTTAGGGAAATCAGTTCGATAAACCGCCGGTGGTCCCCAGGAGGACGGATATTTGAACGCGACGGGTGCTGGTGGCTTGACCTTCGCGGGTATCCGGTCGAAACAAATCCTATGACAACAGCGACCCTCTCCATCGACCTCAATGCGATTGCCGCCAACTGGCAGGCGCTGAATGAAATGACCGGCTGCGAAACCGGTGCCGTGATCAAGGCCAACGCCTATGGTCTGGGGATCGACCGCGTCGCCCCTGTTCTGGCAGCCCAAGGGGCGCGCAAGTTCTTTGTTGCCGTCGCCGAAGAGGGCGTAGCGCTGCGCCGCGTATTGGGGCCCGGCCCTGCGATCAACGTCTTTGCAGGGCATATGCCCGGAGACGCCGATATGATCCGCTCTGCCGCGCTGACACCGATGATCAATTCGGTCGACCAGCTGATCGCGCACGTCGAGACCCTTCCCGGCCATCGTTTCGGCGTTCAGCTCAACAGCGGTATGAACCGTCTGGGCATGGACCCCGCCGAATGGAGCGCGCTGCGCGACATCGCACTGGCCCAGAATCCGACGCTTATTATCTCTCATCTGGCCTGCGCAGACGAACCGAACCACGCGATGAACGCCCGCCAGCTTGCAACCTTCCGCGAGATGACCGACGGGCTGAACGTACCGCGGTCACTGGCGGCCACGGGTGGCATTCTGCTCGGGCGTGACTATCACTTTGATATGACCCGCCCCGGTATCGGGCTTTATGGCGGGCTGCCCTTTCTGGACGCACAGCCCGTGGTGATGCTGGATGTGCCCGTTATTCAGGTACGCGAGGTCAGCACAGGCCACTCTGTCGGCTATGGCTGCGCTTGGACTGCACCGCGCCCGTCGCAGGTCGCCACCATCGCTGCCGGCTATGCCGATGGGCTGATCCGCGCCTTGGGCAACGGGGCGACCCTGACACACGAGGGCCGCAGATTGCCGGTCATCGGGCGTGTCTCAATGGATTTGATTACGGTCGACGTGACCAGCCTTGCCGAGGTGCCCAAACACCTGCAGTTGATCGGTGGCCATCAATCGGTCGATACCGTCGCAGGGTTTGCGGGCACCATCGGATACGAGGTGCTGACCGCGCTTGGGGCCCGCTATGATCGGGTCTATGTCGAATGATCCACCGCAAAAGGGCGTAGGCCGCGCAAAGACGCTGCTGCGGTTTTTGAACCTGTCGTTGCTGATCCTTTATCCCGTCGCATGGGGTGCGCCGCTGTTGCGTGCGGGCGTGCTGCCACTGTTCGGACTGACCGAGATCTCGGTTCTGAGCGGTTTGAAATCGCTTTGGCAAACCGACATGTTTCTAGCGCTGGTGGTGGCGCTATTTGCGTTGGCGGCCCCCTATGTAAAGACTGTCGGGCTGGCGCTGGTGCAGTTTGATCTTATCGGCCCGCGCACCCTACCTATCTTGCAGGTAGTTGGCAAACTGGCGATGGCGGACGTTTTTTTAATTGCCCTCTATGTGACCTTGGTCAAAGAGATCGGGATCGGTCGGATAGAAACGGCCTGGGGTCTTTATCTTTTCACTGCATGTATTCTAGCGTCTGTTTTAATAGGCTATCTTACGCAAAAATTCGCCGACCATCGGGGGCGACCACGTCACCACACCTCCCGTTAAGGTTGAATATAGGGTATTTTGGCCCTTTTAGATCGATTCTTTTACCAAAAATAGAAGATTTTCTTCGCCTTTTGCCGGCGCCGGCATATTCTTGCTTATAACGGACACATAAGCACAAGGTGAGACAGATGAACGCGTTGACGGCACTTATCCAGTATATCTTTCAAAGACTCGCAGTCGCGCTATTCGCTGTTGCCGCCGTGGCGATTACCGTCTCGACTGTGATGGCGGCCTTGGGAATATGGGCGTGGGTCGAACTGCCCATCAGCTATGCCGGTGAACCGGTCGAGAACGCGGGCATGTACGCACAAATCGGGTTGACCTTTTTGGCCGTCGGCATCTGCTTTTTCCTTCCGACCAATCGCCGTGTCATGCAGCTTGAAACGTCACACCGCCAGTTCTCTATGAATATGAATGACGTGACCCGCGCTTACGGTGCGGTGCATGCGGCGGATCGCGGTGAAGTGTTTCAGATGTCGTCAGAGTTCGATTCCGTGCGTGAACGTCTGGCCTATCTGCGTGACCACCCTGACCTGAGCACGCTTGAGCCCGCCCTTCTCGAAGTTGCGGCACAGATGAGCCATATCTCCAGAGAGCTCGCGACGGTCTATGCCGACGAAAAGATCGAACGCGCGCGCAACTTCCTGAAAGAGCGTCAGGAAGAGGTGAACCTGTTCAACAGCCGTCTGGATCAGGCCAAAGGTATCACCACCGAGATGAAGCATTGGCTGCACGAGGTCGAGCTTGAAGAAAGCGTTGCTGCGGCACAGCTGGACCGTCTACGCGCCGAAATGCGCGAGATCATGCCAGAGCTCGGCATCGACCGCATGGTGACCGCCGATGATATGGCGCGTGATTCACGGGTTGTCGAACTGCCCCCCAAAGCCGCAGAGTAACTCTGCGTGATCTGCACGGTTTTGCTTTGACGTTGCTCGTTTGTTCGGCCAGAAAGACGCATGGCTAAATCTCCCGTTACATTCTCCTGCGCCGCCTGCGGTGCTACCTACAACAAATGGTCCGGGCGCTGTGACGCCTGCGGTGAGTGGAACACGATCCAGCAAGACAAGGGCGTGGCCTCGGGTCCGCCCAGTAAATCGCTGAGCACGCGCCGCGGCGCAGCGATGGTGCTGACCAACCTCACGACCAAGGACACCCCCCCGCCCCGCAGCCAGTCCGGCATTGCCGAGCTTGACCGCGTGTTGGGCGGCGGGCTTGTACCCGCGTCTGCCATTCTGGTTGGCGGCGATCCGGGCATCGGGAAATCCACACTCTTGCTGCAGGCCGCCGCGCATTTCGCCCGCAACGGCTTGAAAACGATTTACGTCAGCGGCGAGGAAGCACCGGCACAGGTGCGTATGCGCGCACAGCGGTTGGGGCTGGCCGATGCCTCTGTGCAGCTGGCCGCCGAAACCAACCTGCGCGATATTCTGACCACGCTGGAAGAAGAAAAACCCGATCTCGTCGTCATCGACTCGATCCAGACGATGTGGGCTGATAATGTCGATTCCGCTCCAGGCTCCGTCAGTCAGGTCCGCGCCGCCGCGCACGAGCTGACAAGCTTTGCCAAACGGCGCGGCGTATCGGTGATCCTTGTGGGCCATGTCACCAAAGACGGTCAGATCGCCGGCCCTCGGGTGGTCGAACATATGGTCGACACCGTGCTCTATTTCGAAGGCGAGCGCGGGCACCAGTTCCGAATCCTGCGCGCGGTCAAAAACCGTTTTGGCCCGGCGGATGAAATCGGCGTGTTCGAAATGACGGGCCAGGGGCTGGCCGAGGTGACCAACCCCTCTGCCCTGTTCTTGTCCGAACGCGGCACCCCCGCGGCGGGGTCGGTTGTTTTCGCAGGTATTGAAGGTACACGCCCCGTCCTATGCGAGCTGCAGGCGCTTGTGGCCCCCTCGCCTCATTCGCAAGCACGGCGCACGGTCGTCGGCTGGGACGGCGGCCGTCTGGCAATGATCCTCGCCGTGCTAGAGGCGCGCTGCGGCATCCCCTTTGCAGGGCTGGATGTATATCTGAACGTCGCAGGCGGCATGAAAATCTCGGAGCCCGCAGCGGATCTTGCGGTCGCTGCGGCGCTGTTGAGTGCACGAGAAGACGTGGCCCTGCCCGCAGAAACCGTAGTTTTTGGGGAAATCAGCCTGTCCGGTGCGCTACGCCCCGCCAGTCAGACCGAAAATAGGTTGAAAGAAGCGCAAAAACTTGGTTTTACCAGCGCCATCGCGCCCGCGGGCGGAAAACCTGTGGGCAAGAACGGCATAACGCTTAATACCATGAGCGATCTAACCGGATTTGTAGGCGAAATATTCGGGGCTGGTTAACCGCCCCTTCAAGGAAGGCAAGACGATCATGGAAGGTTTTACCATCATTGACGGGGTTGTGGCGCTTGTCATTATTCTGTCCGCTTTGCTGGCCTATGGCCGCGGGCTTGTACGCGAATTTATGGCCATTGTCGGCTGGATCGCCGCCGCGATACTCGCGTTTCTCTTTGCGCCGCAGGTCGAACCGCTGGTGTCAGAAATTCCGGTTGTGGGCGAATTTCTTGCCGACAGTTGTGAATTATCGATTATCGGGGCCTTTGCAATTGTCTTTGCCATCGCGCTGATCGTGGTGTCGCTGTTCACCCCGCTGTTCTCGTCGCTGGTACAGCGATCGGTTCTGGGGGGTCTTGATCAGGGGCTTGGGTTCCTCTTTGGTGTGGCCCGCGGCATCCTGCTGGTTGCAATCGCGTTCTTTGTCTACAGCACCGTGATCACAGGCCAGTCCTTTACCATGGTTGATGAAAGCCGCTCTGCTCAAGTGTTCGGGCGCTTTACCGGCCAGATCGAAGACCAAAACCCCGAAGCTGCACTGGGTTGGATCACCACCCGCTATGAAGCGCTGGTTGGTGCCTGCGACGTCTGATCGCCGCCAAAACTTCGACATAACATACCTACGCCCCCGTTTTCGGGGGCGTTTGCGTTTTGGCAATATGTTGCATCGCAGCATTTGACCGTGCAAATTGTAACGGCGGGGTGACAAGGCGCGTTCTAAGTCCTACACAGCCCCTATCCTTTCATCGGATTCGGAGTTTCCCCGTTGTCCAAGATCATGCCCCCCGCACACCCATTTGATTCCTCGTATCTGCGTGACGCAGATGATGGGGATAAACTTAAAGAAGAATGTGGGGTGTTCGGCGTGATTGGCGTTGCAGACGCCTCGAACTTTGTCGCCCTCGGCCTGCACGCGCTGCAGCACCGTGGTCAAGAAGCGGGCGGGATCGTCAGCTATGACCCCACCGCCGGCTTCCAATCGGCGCGCCGCTTTGGCTATGTGCGCGATAACTTTACCTCGCAAAAAATCATGGAAACACTGCCCGGCGAACTGTCGATCGGGCACGTGCGCTACTCTACCTCGGGCAACAAAGGCCCGACAGCGATCCGTGACGTGCAACCGTTCTTTGGTGAATTCGCCATGGGCGGTGCCGCGATTGCCCATAACGGCAATATCACCAACGCCAACGCCCTGCGCCGCGAATTGATTGAACGCGGGTCGATCTTTCAGTCCTCGTCGGATAGCGAATGTATCATTCACCTGATGGCGCGCTCGCTTCAACAAAACATCCCCGAGCGGATGGAAGACGCCCTGCGCCGTGTCGAAGGCGCGTTTTCGGTTGTGGCCATGACCCGCACCAAACTGATCGGCGTGCGCGATCCATTGGGTGTGCGTCCGCTGGTTCTGGGCAAGCTCGGTGACGGTTGGGCGCTAAGCTCTGAAACCTGCGCACTGGACATCATCGGTGCCGAATTCGTTCGTGAAATCGAACCGGGCGAAATGGTGGTCATCACCCCCAAAGGTGTCGAAAGCCACTTTCCGTTTCGCCGCGTCGCATCGCGCTTTTGTATCTTTGAACACGTCTACTTCAGCCGTCCTGACAGCATCCTTGGCGGGCGGTCCGTCTATGAAACCCGCGAGGCGATCGGCCGTGAACTGGCCAAAGAATCCCCCGTCGACGCGGATCTTGTCTGCCCCGTGCCAGACAGCGGCACGCCGGCAGCCATCGGGTTTAGCCTCGAATCGGGTATCCCCTATGCGATGGGGATCATACGCAACCAATACATGGGCCGGACCTTCATCGAGCCGACCGAACAGATCCGTAACATGGGCGTGCGGCTGAAGCTCAACGTGAACCGGGCGCTGATCAAGGGCAAGCGGGTCATTCTGGTTGACGATTCGGTCGTCCGTGGGACCACCAGCCGCAAGATCAAAGAGATGATTCTTGATGCCGGCGCGAAGGAAGTTCACTTCCGCATCGCGTCGCCGCCCACAGCATGGCCGTGCTTTTACGGTGTGGACACGCCGCAGCGCGAAAAGCTGTTGGCCGCAACCATGTCAGAAGAAGAAATGCGCGAGCACCTTCAAGTGGATAGCCTCAAGTTCATCTCGCTTGACGGGTTGTATCGCGCCGTGGGCGAAGCAGAGGGGCGCAACAACAAATGCCCGCAGTATTGCGATGCGTGCTTCTCGGGCGACTACCCTGTCACCCCTACTGACCAGATCAATCAAGGGTTCGAGATGAAGCCAGCCGCCGAATAAGGGCCGCTTACTCCGTTACATTTCCGCAAGGGCGGGCGCAGGGATCAACCCCTCGCCCGCCCTTTTGCGTTTATGCCCCCGCGCCGCTGGCAAAGCTTTGCCGACCTGCAAGCCAGTCTTCGCCAGCCTCCGTCCTGCCCTCTTTCGAATGACCGGCGGCTTTGTTAGCTCAACGGTCTAACCACTTCCCGACACCAGAGCGCACCAAGAGGCACCTATGGCGACCGACGAAAAAGGCACTCCGACACCGCAAAAAGTTCTTAGTCTGGCAACGCAGCAGGCATCCTTGCCCAAGCTTGCCCTGATAGGTACTTTTGGCAGTCTGACCGAACCCGGCGCATTGATCCGGGACGGCCGCGGGCGTATCCACCGGGTCACGTTGAACGACAAGATCAGCGACGGAATCGTTGCAGCCATCGGCGACGACAGCGTGGTACTGTCGCAGCGCGGACGTACCGTGACGCTGAAACTGCCCAAGGGCTGACCCGCGCGCACGATTAGCCCCCGTATTGGCCCCTGTGTTGCACCCCCGTATTGGCCCCGTGCCGCTGCGACGCCGCGCCCCTCTTGACGGGGGACGGTGGCTCAGGCAAAGCCACCTCATGACAAAAACAGCTCTTATCACCGGCGCGTCCCGCGGCCTTGGTGCCGCTTTGGCCGAAGCGCTTTGCGACACCCACCACATCGTTGCAGTGGCCAAAACCACCGGCGCCCTCGAAGAGCTGGATGACCGCATCCAGTCCCGTGGCGGCAGTGCGACGCTGGCCCCGATGGACATCACCAATGCCGATGCGATGGCGACCCTGTGCCGTGGCATTTACGACCGTTGGGGCAGCCTCGATCTATGGCTTCACACTGCCGTCCACGCCGCCCCATTGGCCCCGACCGATCACATCGACGCCAAGGACATGGCGAAATCTGTCGCGTGTAACGTCACGGCCACCTCGACGCTGATTACCTATGTGGCACCGCTGCTGGGGCAATCGGGTCAGGCTGTGTTCTTTGACGATCCCGTCGTGGCGACCAAGTTCTTTGGCAGCTATGGGGCCACCAAGGCCGCACAGATCGCGCTGGCCAAAAGCTGGCAGGCCGAAAGCGTGAAAATCGGGCCGCGCGTGCACGTCATGACGCCTGCCCCCATGCCAACCGCCACGCGCGCACGCTTCCACCCCGGCGAGGACCGCGAAACGCTAAACACGCCGCAGTCGCAGGCCGCTGAAATTCTGGCGCAACTTGCGGCTTCCCGGCCCTAAAACTTGATGCGGCGAAGGCTCCTGCCTTGCCGCGCCGCGCCCCGTCGCTTATCAAGGCGCAAAGGGGAATTTATGCGCATTCTGATCACGAACGACGACGGTATTCATGCTCCGGGTCTTAAGACCCTGCACGCCATTGCCACCGCACTGGCTGGACCCGACGGCGAAGTCTGGACTGTGGCCCCTGCCTATGAACAATCCGGCGTCGGCCATTGCATCAGCTACACCAAACCCATGATGGTCGAGAACGTCAGCGACCGCCGCTTTTCCGTCGAAGGCAGCCCGGCCGACTGCGTGATGGCGGCGCTGCACGACTGTATGCTGGATGCCCGTCCTGATCTGGTGCTGTCAGGCGTGAACCGCGGCAATAACGCGGCTGAAAACACGCTTTATTCCGGCACAATCGGCGGCGCGATGGAGGCCGCTTTGCAAGGCATCCCCGCAGTGGCCCTGTCGCAATACTATGGTCCGGAAAACCGCGATCTGGACGATCCCTTTGAAGCTGCCGCATCACACGGGGCCGATGTGATCCGGCGCATTCTGGACGCCACGCCGCCCCACGGGTCGGGCTACCGTCTGTTTTACAACGTGAACTTCCCCCCCGTGGCTGCCGTCGACGTCCAAGGTATCCGCCTTGCCGCTCAAGGGGTGCGGCGCGACACCACGTTCTCTACGATCCCGCAGCTGTCCCCCTCGGGGCGGCGGTTCTTGTGGATCAAGGGGGCCGACCAACAGATCCCGACAGACGCTGGCACCGATGCCGCGCTGAACCTCGACGGCTATATCACTGTCACGCCGATGCGCGCTGACCTGACGGCTCATGATACATTTGACGCGCTTAAAGCCATCAATACATGAGCGACGAAGAAGAAATCACGGACGCGACCCGCAAGATGCAGTTTCTTTACGCACTCCGCTCCAAAGGCGTGACCGACGCCCGTGTCTTGAACGCGATGGAACAGATCGACCGTGGCCCGTTTATCCGTGGCCTGTTTGCCTCGCGCGCCTACGAGGACATGCCCCTGCCGATTGCCTGCGGCCAAACGATCAGCCAGCCGTCCGTTGTCGCCCTGATGACGCAGGCGCTCGATGTGTCGTCGCGAGACAAAGTGCTCGAGGTCGGGACAGGATCTGGCTATCAAGCCGCGATCCTCAGCAAGCTTGCGCGGCGCGTCTATACCATCGACCGCCACCGTCGGTTGGTTGTGGAAGCCCGACAGATTTTCGATGACCTCGCCCTGTCAAACATCACCGCGATCATCGGCGATGGCAGCTTTGGTTTGCCCGAACAGGCCCCCTTTGATCGGATCATTGTCACCGCTGCGGCCGAAGACCCCCCCGGGCCCCTTCTAGCACAGCTCAAGGTGGGCGGCATAATGGTGGTGCCTGTAGGCCAATCGGACACGGTTCAACACCTCATACGGGTGCGCAAAACAGAGACCGGGCTGGAATACGACGAGCTGCGCAAAGTGCGCTTTGTTCCCTTGCTTGAAGGGCTGGGAAAAGACGGCTAATTGCAGTATAGCAAGGGGAACTCCGCCCGAACGGGGACCCCAAGGCGCATACGGCACCGAATACGAGGACGAGCAGATGACCCAACCAAACGTGACCCGCACCCTCAGGCTGACGGTACTGGCGGGCAGCTCTGCGCTTTTGCTCGCTGCCTGTGACCGCCCCCTGGATATGGATTTGCGCGGCGGCTTTGGTGACGGTTTCACCACCGCCCATGCAGCCACCGGACCGCTGGACGAACGCCCCGCACCGGACAACCGCGGGGTGATCTCTTACCCTAATTATCAGGTCGCCGTGGCGCGGCGTGGTGACACGCTGGCTGATGTCGCGACCCGCGTAGGATCCGATGTGGGCAGCCTGTCGCGCTATAACGGCATCGACGCCACAGTCCCCCTCCGCAAGGGAGAGATCATCGCCTTGCCGACGCGTGTATCCGAACCGTCACCTGCAACGGGGGCATCTGGTACCGGTCCGATCACCACCGCTGCGGTCGATATTCAATCCATGGCCGGCGGCGCGATCAACCGCGCGCCCGCCACCCCCGGCGTCCAAACCACCGCCCTACCGTCGGCCCAGACCATGACCCGCGAAAACCCAGCGAAACAGACCGGGATCGAACCCATCCGCCACAAGGTCGAACGCGGCGAGACCGCCTATACCATCGCACGCCTCTATGCCGTGCCGGTTGAAACACTGGCCGAATGGAACGGGCTTGGTGCTGATTTCTCTGTCCGCGAAGGTCAATTCCTGCTGATCCCTGTCGCGCAACAGGCCGCGCCAAACCGCAGCGCCGCCGTGCCCGCCGCGGCAACAGCCACTGCGCCGGCACCCACCGCCCCGACACCCACCAGCCTGCCGGGCACCGGATCGCCCACACCAACCCCGCCAAGTGCAGCAAAGCCCCTGCCCCCCGTGGATGAAAAGCCCGCTGCACCAAAACCCGAACCCGCGGCGGCCAAACCCGTCGCTGACGTGGGCAAGACCACACAGCCCGCATCGTCGGGGCGCATGTCGCCGCCCGTTCAGGGCAGCATCATCCGCGCCTATTCCAAGGGCAAGAACGAAGGCATCAACATCAAGGGCACGCCGGGTGCTGCCGTGAAGGCCGCCGATAGCGGTACCGTCGCAGCGATCACCAAAAGCGCCGAAGGCGTGCCGATCGTCGTGATCCGCCACCCTGACAACCTGCTGACCGTCTATGCGAACGTCGCCAATGTGTCGGTCGCTAAGGGTGATAGTGTGGCAAAAGGGGCGAACATCGCCAAATTGCGGCCGGGCGACGATTCATTCGTCCATTTCGAGGTCCGCAACGGCTTTGATAGCGTCGACCCGACACCCTATCTGAACTAAGCTGAATTTTCTGTGTTATGTTTGGTACTGCGGCCCTCCAAAAGGGGGCCGCAGCTGACCTATATTGGCGTGGTCACAAAGTGACGCCGCGCCGCCCAGCCAGATCAACAAAATACTGCCACGCCACACGACCCGACCGCGCACCGCGCGTGGCCTGCCACTCAATCGCTTCGCTATGTAGGGTCTTGGCGTCAATCTCTACGCCATAGGCATCGCAGTAGCCGCGGATCATATCCAGATATTGCTTTTGATCGCAGGGGTGAAAACCCAACCACAGCCCGAAGCGATCCGACAATGACACTTTTTCCTCAACCGCTTCGGCAGGGTTGATGGCCGAACCGCGTTCGTTTTCGATCATATCGCGGGGCATCAGGTGGCGGCGGTTCGACGTGGCATAAAGCACGACATTCTCGGGCCGCCCCTCGATCCCGCCATCCAGCACCGCCTTGAGCGATTTGTAATGCGCATCGTCATGACCAAAGCTGAGGTCATCACAATACAGGATAAAACGCTGCCGCGCGCCACGCAGCAGGTTCAGCAACCGGCCCACCGACGGCAGGTCTTCGCGCTGCAACTCAACGATGCGCAACCGGTCATGGCTTTCGCGGACATGGGCGTGCACGGCCTTGACCAGGCTCGACTTGCCCATCCCCCGCGCGCCCCAAAGCAGCGCGTTGTTTGCAGGCAGTCCAGCGGCGAACTGCGTGGTGTTGGCCAGCAACGTATCCCGCGCACGGTCTACACCTACCAGCAGGGACAGATCGACTTTGCTGACCGTCTCAACCGGCGCCAGATGGTCAGGCCCTGTCTGCCAGACAAAGGCCCCCGCCACATCAAAATCGGGGGCTTTCAGCGGCGCAGGAGACATTCTCTCCAACGCCGCTGCGATACGGTCCATAGGGTCACGGTTCACTTCAGGTCGTCCTCATCCTCTTCGAACTCTGCAAGGATCGGGTCATCATATTCGTCGTCATAATACCCGTCCGCACGCAGTTGTTCTTCTCGTTTGCGTTCGACACGCCGTACAAGAAAGATAGAGATTTCGTAAAGCCCATAGACCACAACAAACAGGATCCCTTGGGTGATAACATCGGGCGGTGTGACAAGTGCAGCCAGCACCAGAATACCGACAACCGCATATTTGCGCACGTTGCCAAGCCCTTCGGCGCTGACCAGACCGGCCTTGCCCATCAGCGTCAGCAGAACCGGCAGCTGGAAACACAGGCCAAAGGCCACAATAAACTTGATCGTCAGGCTCAGATATTCCTGCGCAGAGCCCTGAAAGGCGATCGCCGCGATCCCGCCTGCGTTATCCGTGCCCTCCCCCACAAGCGTACCGGCCTGCTGGAAACCAAGGAAGAAATCGAACGCCAGCGGCGTTACGACGTAAAACGCAAAGGACGCGCCCAAAAAGAACATCAGCGGGCTCGAGATCAGGAACGGCAGGAAGGCGCCCTTTTCGTTCTTGTAAAGACCCGGGGCCACAAACCGCCACAGCTGATAGCTGATATAAGGAAAGCCCAAGACCAGCCCGCCCAGCAAAGAGATAGAGATAGCGACGAAAAAGCCCTCTTGCAGCTTGATCAGGATCAACCCGCAATCATCCTGACCGCGCTCGGCCATCGCTGAACACAAAGGGTGCGTCAGAAAGTTAAAGATCGGATTCCACACGGTAAAACAGATCACCATCCCGATGATAAAGGCGATCACCGAATGGATCAGCCGCGTGCGCAGCTCTGCCAGATGCTCGATCAGCGGGGCGGCACTGTCGTCAATATCGTCCGAAGCACTCATGTGTCACTCTTTTTGGCCGCTGGCTTTTTGGGCGCGGTTTTCTTGGCGGCAGGTTTCGCTGCAGCAGGTTTCTTTGCGGCTGGCTTTTTTGCAGGCGCCGTCTTTGCAGGCGTCGTTTTTGCAGGCGTCGTTTTTGCAAGCGGGGCTTTGGCTGCCGGAGCCTTCTTGGCCGGCGCTTTTTTCGCAGGGGCCTTCGCAGCCTCTGTTGCCGTCTTTTCGATCTGGGGTCCTGCGGACGGCGTGGCCAGATTTGCCTCGGCGGCTTCGGCCTGCGCCAATGCGTCCGAGGCTTCACGCTGCTTGCGCTCTGCCCCGGCGCGCGCGGTCGCGGCCTGGATCTTCTTCACATCCTCGGCGCGCTCGGCGGCCAGCTTGCCGGTATTGCTCTCGGGGTCAAACTTCGTAAGCGATTTGGTCGCCGATTTCACCTCTTCCATCGCCGATCCCAGCGGGTTTGTGGCTGTCTTCAACGACTTACTCAAGCCCGCCGACATCTCGCGCATGCCGGTGTCGTCGGCCGCATCATTCATTGCGCTGCTGAATTCACGCGCCATACCCTTGGCCTTGCCGACAAATTGGCCGACTTTTCGAAACAGCACCGGCAGGTCTTTTGGACCCACCACGATCAGCGCAACAACGCCGACGACCAACAGCTCTGACCACCCCATATCAAACATGAGAGCTTACACCCGGTCCTTGTCGGTCTTCGTTTCGGTGACAACAATTGTGTCATCGCCCAGCTCTGCGGTATCCTTGTCGCCATTTTTGACGTCGTCTTCGCCTTCGCTGATGCCTTTTTTAAAGCTGGTGATGCCTTTGCCCACTTCGCCCATCAGGCTGGAAATCTTGCCGCGCCCGAACAGGACCAACACCACAACTGCAATCAGCAAAAGACCCGGAAGGCCGATATTGTTCAACATAGTCTCAACTCCATATTCCGAATGTATGCACAGGGGGACTGCCCCCGCGCCAGAAAACTCTGATCCTTTTTAGGCCCGCGTCGGGGCAGCTTGAAGAGCCAAACCAACGGCCGCGCTACCTCGTGTCGCAAAATTTGTGTGACCGGACTGCGCCCCCATACGCTCCTGACAGTTTTTTGACAGTTGCCTTGCGCCGCCGTCCGACACGTGGCACATCCTTTACCATGCGCCGCAGTGATCGATTGTTTTCCCTGCTCACCACTTTGGGTGACCACCAGTTGCACCGTGCCGAAGATCTGGCGCGGGCGGCAGGCGTGTCCTTGCGCACGCTTTACCGAGACATCGCGAGATTACAGGCGTCGGGTGTGGCGATCACGGGCACCCGTGGTGCAGGCTACCGTTTGACGCCCGCCACCGTGCTGCCGCCGCTGTCCCTGTCGCAAGAAGAGATAGAGGCCCTGCAGCTTGCCCTCGCGGTTGTGCTTGAAACCACCGATCCCGACTTGCAGGCAGCCGCGACATCCCTCGCCCAAAAGATCGACGCGGCGCTGCCTGAAACGGCGCATCCAGACACGCTGGACTGGCAACGGGTCGAACACCCGTTCGCCAATGCCGCACGCGGGATGGCGCATCTGCCGGTACTTCGCGCCGCCATCCGCGCACGCCAGAAACTCAGGATCGTCTATAATGCCGACGACGGATCGCTCAGGACGTTGGTTTTGCATCCCCTTGCCCTGACCCACGCGGCCCGCAGCTGGCTCCTGTCAGGCTGGAATGAAGCTAACGAGAAAACTGAAACCCTTCGCCTTGACCTGATCGAAGACACGCACCCGCTGCCCGAACTGTTCACCGCGCCGCCAGCCTTCCAAATGGATTAGAATCCTCGCCGAAGGTATCCCGCGTGCACACCACAGACAGGCGTTCGCGTTTTACCTCACAGGATGCACTGGGAAGACAAAACAGCGGTCACGGCGCACGGTCAGCCACATGACGGCCCCCGGTTGCGGCAGGAAGACATTAGGCACGGTGGCACGCAGGGTGCTGCCGTCATGGTCCATTACGAATTCCACCAGACTTTCATTGCCCATGAACCGCGCACGGGCGACCACAGCGCGGGCCGCTGTCCCATCAGTAGACGTCGGCAAAGGCCCTTTGCCCCCGCGGTCAAAGTCGATCCGTAAATGCTGGGGCCGAAACACGATATCCACCTGCGTTCCATCTGGTACGCCGGGGGCCAGGAACCGGCCAAAGACCGTATGCGCCAGCGCCCCCGTAACTTCGGCCCGCAGCACATTGGCGTCCGAGAAAAACGCGACCGAGGCACGATCGACAGGGCGCGTATAGACGTTATAGGGGGCCCCCTGTTGCACGATTCTACCGTCGCGCATCAACGCGATTTCGTCGGCCATGCGCATGGCTTCTTCGGGTTCGTGGGTCACCAGCAATACGGCGGTGCCTTCTTCTTTCAAAATACCCAACGTCTCGTCGCGGATGTCATCCCGCAGACGGTTATCAAGACCCGAGAAAGGCTCGTCCATCAGCATGATCTTGGGCCGCGGAGCCAAAGCCCGCGCCAGCGCCACGCGCTGCTGTTCACCGCCAGACAGCTGATGTGGGTAGCCGTCGATGAACCGCAAAAGGTCGACACGCTCCAACAGTTCTTCGATGCGGGCGCGGCGTTCAGCCTTGTTGCCCGTTTTCAGGCCAAAGCCTACGTTATCGGCTACGCTCAGGTGCGGAAACAGGGCAAAGTCCTGAAACATCAACCCGATCTCGCGCCGCTCGGGCGGCACGCGGAACACCGTGTCGCAAATCAGCTTGCCGTCCACATGGATCGTGCCGCTGTCCTGCATCTCGACACCCGCGATCATCCGCAGCGTGGTCGACTTGCCGCAGCCCGACGGACCCAGCAGGCAGGTCACCTGCCCCGGCATTATCTTCAGGCTGACGTCATCCACGACAGCCCGCCCGCCATAGGCGCGCTGAAGGTTCTTGATTTCAAGCCGGGGATGCTTCTCGGTGAAGTCTGTCATGGGCGCGGTCTAATCCGATCAATTCACTCGGGATCGACCGGTATCAGCCCCGCCGCGTGCCCGCAAGCACCGCTGCAAAGCCTGCGACCAGTACGCTCACACAAATCACCAAAAGCTGTTCGTATTTATGCCCCTCGGGCAGCACGGCAGCAAAGGCGGGCCATGCACGCGCGAAATAGGCAAACGCCCCCAGCATCGCGGCCCCAAAGGCGGCGAAATAGGCCCAAGGTGCAATCTGGCGCTGCATCACCAGCCCCACAATCAGAACCGGCGTCAAAAACATCGACGCCGTCCCGGACACGGCCACCGCGTCAAACAGCGTCGCATTGCCCCACAGCGTCAGCACCGTGCCTGCGACCATAAAGCCCAGCATCACAACCCGCCCGCCATTCAGGCTGCGCGGCGCGAGCTTCAGCTCTTCGACCACCAGCCGTGCGGCAGAAGAGAGCGCGGAATCCAGCGTGCTCAGCGCCGATACCAGCAGCGAGATCATGAGCGCGACAAAAACCCATGCGGGGAACATCGTGGCCCATGTGCCGATCAGCTCGCCCTCGTATGCGGCACCGGCAAGGCTTGCCTGAATACCAAAAAAACCAAAGCCGATGATGCACAGCGTCGAGATCCAGAACGCATGCACGAATGAACGGCGCGTCGTCTGTGGATCAGCAATGAACCCGCGATCCATCATCACCGGATCATGTGCGGGGTAGGAAAACACCTGCAACAACGCCACCGCCAGTAGCACCCAACCGTTATAGGCCCCCGCCGTCCCCGGTGCCGTGACAACCGCGCCCAGATCAAAACCGGGCGAGACGACCAGCGCCACAAAAGCGACGCCGAAGACCACCAGGAACACCACCATCTGCACCACATCGGTGCGCAGCGCAGCACTGAGCCCACCCCAAGCGGAATAGCCCAAGCCCACAAGCGCCACGATCAGGATCGCCGGCGTGCCGCTGCCCTCAAGCACAGCGTTAAAGATCAGTCCCACCACCAGCAGGTTCGCAAATACCTCGGACAAGAGCCGCAGGGCGATCACCAGATTATAGCAAGCGTTCCCTGCTCCGCCAAAGCGTGCCCCTAGCCAATCCTGCACGGACATGGCCCCGTTCTGGCGCAAACGGCCCACGATAAAACCGCCGGTTAGGAATGACCCGTAATATGCGGCATAGGCCAGCGTCCCCGCGATGCCGTAGTAGTAGCCCAAGATCGCCGCGTTCATCAGGCTGCGGGCGAAAATCCACGTGGTGACCTGGCTCAGCACCAGCGTCCAAAGCCCCGGTGCCCCGCCTTGGGCCGTCATTCCGCCAAAGAACCCTTCGACAGAGGCACGCCGAGGTGCAGCCAGAAGGCTGACGGCGATAACGACACCGAACAGGACAAACAGAACAATGGGGGACATCAGGGGTTACCTTTACAAAAGACTGTAGCAACTATGGGTAACCGAGCAAAAACTGCCGCGCTATCTATCGCGCGGCAGTCTGTCGTAAACGTGATTGAATATGTCAGCCCGTCCGCTGCGCTACCCCATGGGTGCCGCAGCGTCAGACCCACAGCTTACATCGTCATGTTTGTCGCGCCACCGTCGAGCAGAAGGTTCTGCCCCACAATAAAGCCCGCGTGCGTTGAGCACAGAAAGGCGCAAGCCGCCCCGAATTCATGACGTGTGCCGTAACGCCCTGCGGGAATTGTTGATGCGCGCTCGGTGCGGGCCTCTTCCAGCGTGATGCCCTTTTGTTTGACGACCCCCCCATCCAGCGCATCGGCGCGGTCGGTGGCGTGAATGCCCGGCAGCAGGTTGTTGATCGTGACACCCTTGCCCGCGACCTGACGCGAGGTACCCGCGACATAGCCGGTCAGACCGGTACGGGCAGAGTTGCTGAGCCCCAGAACACCAATTGGCGCACGTACGGATTGCGAGGTAATGTTGACAACACGGCCCCAGCCACGGTCCATCATCGCAGGCACCAGCGCTTTGATCATCGCGATGGGGGCGAGCATGTTCGCGTCGAGCGCCTTGATGAAATCCTCACGGTCCCAATCGCTCCACATGCCGGGGGGCGGGCCACCTGCGTTGTTGACCAGAATGTCGATGTCACCAGCAGCGTCCAGCACCAGCTTCTGGCCTTCGTCCGTGGCGATATCGGCGGCAATGGTGGTGACCTCTACGCCATAGTCCTGACGGATGCGTTCAGCGGCTGTTTCCAGATCAGCGGCACCGCGTGCGTTCATCACCAGATTCACACCCGCTTCGGCCAGCGCCTCTGCACAGCCCAGGCCAAGACCCTTTGACGATGCGCAAACCAATGCGCGTTTTCCTTTGATTCCCAGATCCATAGCGATCTCTCCCGATTAATGTTCGCGCAAGTCGTAGCACTGTCACTGCGAACAATGCCAGCAAAAGGCCAAAGGCTTGACCACAATGAGACACAATCTTATGGCAAAGATGCTATAACCACCGACGGTTATGCGACCACCGGTATCGATTTACCTTACCATTCGTGCGCAAAGGCCCGCCCCATGACCTCGCCCCGCCCTTCCTCACCGCAAAGCGTCCCTGTCTACCATGCGACGCAATTCACGGCGACGGATGGTGCGAATATGGGCGATCCGATGTCCTTTGCATCAGAGCTGCTGCTAGATGATGTCTACGAGCTATCCTATGGCGCGGCCCCTGTGCGCCTGTCGATACAGACGGCAGCAAACGGCAGCTTGTCGATCGCGCCTGATACGCAAACCGGCACCAGCGGCGCAGCGCTGCATCTGGATTGTGCGCTGACCTTCATGTCGCCCGATGGGCAAATCAACGACGCGATCCTGCTGGTCGAGGTGGCGAACGATGGCCACGCCGAGGCGATTTACCTTATCCCGCTGAGCGCGCTGTCGCCGAAAGTGGAATACCGGCTGGTTGGCATCGACACCCAAACCATGCGCCAGAAATTCGCGCAGGTTGCCTGCGTGTCCTTTACCCGCGGCACGCACATCACCATGGGTACCGGCGAACAGCTTCCGATTGAAGATCTGGTGGTGGGTGACAAGATACTCACCCGCGATGATGGCGTGCAGGCCATCCGCTGGATCAGCCAGAGCACAGTGCGTGCCGTCGGTGAGTTTGCACCGATCTGCATTGATGCGGGCACACTGAACAACGACAATGACCTTATCGTCAGCCCCGACCACCGCCTGTTCATTTACCAACGCCAAGACCGTCTGGGCGCGGGCCGCTCGGAACTGCTGGTCAAGGCACGGCATCTGGTGAACGGTGATACAGTGCGCGTGCAAGACGGCGGCTTCGTCGATTACTTCCAGCTGCTGTTTGACAGCCATCAGATCATCTATGCCGAAGGGATCGCAGCGGAATCCATGCTGATCGACAGCCGCACCAAGGGCGTGCTGCCGCAAGAGCTGTCGGATGCCATGGGCGATGTCATCCCTGGTCATTCCGACCTGCCCCATGCGGGGCTTGATGTGTCCGAACCGCTGCTTGACCGTCCCGACGCAGCTGAACTGCTGCGCCGCGCCAGCATGCGCTAATCAGCCAAAGAACTCCTCGCGTACGATTTTGCCATTTGCCACATGGTAAACAGCGACCTCTTTCATCTCCATCACGTTGCCGCTGGCCTTTTCGCGTGCGGCAACGTCGAACATAACGGCAAAGCGTTCGTCGCCATGTAGCATCGGGTCGCTGACGTTCTGACGCGTGACCTCCATCGCGCCGTCCCACCAGGCATGCTTGCCCTTGATCCCGTCGAGGCCCTTGATTTCACGCCCGTTACCGTGATCCATCGCTTCGACTGACACGGCATCCGCCGCATAAAGCCGATCAAGGTTCGCCACCTCGTGCCCTTCGCGGCACCCTTTCACCAAAGCTTCTGCAATCTCTTTCAGCTCCATCGTCTTCTCCCTTTCTATGACCTCACGCGCCTCATAGTACCCGATTTTCACGCGCGGCCCCAAAGAAATGCCACCCACCGCCTGATCCAAGCAGCCTTGCGCGTGTGTTCGGGCGTGGATATATGCCAATCCATGTTGGATACCCCCTCAAACCGCCCCGCTTTGCCTGCCGAAATCGCTCGGCGTCGCACCTTTGCGATCATCTCCCACCCCGATGCGGGGAAAACCACGCTGACAGAGAAATTCCTGCTGTTCGGTGGGGCGATCCAGATGGCGGGACAGGTGCGTGCCAAGGGCGAGGCCCGGCGCACACGGTCCGACTTTATGGCGATGGAAAAAGACCGCGGCATCTCTGTCTCGGCGTCCGCCATGTCGTTCGACTTTGTGAACAAGGGCACGAACTACCGTTTTAACCTTGTGGACACGCCCGGCCACTCGGACTTTTCCGAAGATACCTACCGCACGCTCACGGCGGTGGACGCAGCCGTGATGGTAATCGACGGCGCGAAAGGCGTGGAAAGCCAGACGCAAAAGCTGTTCGAGGTCTGCCGCATGCGCGACCTGCCGATCCTGACCTTTTGTAACAAGATGGACCGCGAAAGCCGCGATGTGTTCGAGATCATCGACGAAATTCAGGAAAACCTCGCGATTGACGTGACCCCCGCGAGCTGGCCCATCGGCGTGGGCCGCGACTTTATTGGTTGCTATGACATCCTGCGTGACCGGCTGGAACTGATGGACCGTGCCGACCGCAACAAAGTATCCGCAAGCATCGCGATCGAAGGGTTGGACGACCCAAAGCTGGCCGAACATGTGCCCGCCGCGCTGCTCGAAAAGCTGCGTGAGGATCTGGAAATGGTGCGCGAGCTGATGCCGCCGCTGGATGCTGAACTGATGGCCGAAGGGTCACTGACGCCGATCTGGTTCGGGTCCGCGATCAACAGCTTTGGCGTCAAGGAACTGATGGATGGCATCGCTACCTACGGGCCGGAACCACAAATTCAGTCGGCGCAGCCAAGGAATATTTTACCTGAAGAAACAAAGGTTTCCGGCTTTGTCTTCAAGGTTCAAGCGAATATGGACCCCAAGCACCGCGACCGCGTTGCCTTTGTCCGCCTTGCCTCGGGCCATTTTACCCGCGGCATGAAACTGACCCATGTGCGATCCAAAAAAGTCATGTCTGTGACCAACCCTGTGATGTTCCTTGCCGCCGACCGCGAGCTGGCAGAGGAAGCCTGGGCCGGTGACATCATCGGCATTCCCAACCACGGCCAATTGCGCATCGGTGACACGCTGACCGAAGGCGAAGCGATCCGCGTAAGCGGTATCCCCTCCTTTGCGCCGGAATTGCTGCAAGGCGTCCGTGCGGGCGACCCGATGAAGTCAAAGCACCTCGAAAAAGCGCTGATGCAGTTCGCTGAAGAAGGTGCCGCGAAAGTGTTCAAGCCCGCCATCGGGTCCGGCTTTGTCGTGGGCGTTGTCGGGCAATTGCAGTTCGAAGTGCTCGCCAGCCGGATTGAACTGGAATATGGCCTGCCTGTGCGCTTTGAGCAATCACAGTTCACCTCGGCACGCTGGGTAAACGGTGACCGGCAAGCCGTTGAGAAGTTTACCGAAGCCAACAAGCAGCATATCGCCCTCGATCATGATGGCGACGTCGTTTACCTGACGCGGCTGCAATGGGATATCGATCGCGTCGACCGCGACTATCGTGATGTGCGTCTGACCGCGACCAAGGAAATGATGGTCTAACTTGGGCTTGCCAGCCCGACACGCGCGCCGCACATTGGCCCCATGACTGATGTGACATGGGGCATCGCCTCTACCATTCTGGCACCGACGCGCGACATATTACAGTTCGCCGCCTATCATTTGGCGGCGGGCGCGCACCGGCTGTATATCTATCTTGATGCGCCCAACGACGAAGCCTTTGCCCATCTGGACGGCCACCCCAAGATCCGCGTCATTACCTGCGACGCCGCCTATTGGAAGCAGCGCAAGCGCGATCGTCCCGAGGCGCACCAGCAACGTCAGACGGCCAATGCCACCCACGCCTATAATCGTCGGCGCGAGGTCGACTGGCTGATCCATATGGATGTCGACGAATACCTTGTCGCCGACCGCCCCGTCGCTGACCTACTGGCGCAGTGCCCCACCGATCCGCCCGCCACCCGCGTCCGCCCGATGGAGCAGCTGTCGGGCGACCCGTCTGTGTTCAAGGATTTCATTCCCAGCGGCCCTGACCGCGCACGCATCGTGGCAGAGCTTTACCCGACCTATGGGGCCTATCTGAAAGGCGGATTTCTCAGTCATCTGGCAGGTAAGGTCTTTGTCCGCACAGGGCTGCCGAACATGCATTTGCGCATCCACAATGTCTTTCAGAAAGGCGAGATGCTGGCCTGTCATGATGCCCCGACGGGCATCTCGCTGGCCCATGCCCATGCAAAATCATGGGATGACTGGATCGGCGCCTATCGCTACCGTGTGACGAAAGGCAGCTACCGCCCCGAACTGCGCCCCAACCGCCCCTATGACCAAGGAGGCCTGTCCCTCAATGACCTCTTTTCAATGATCGAGGGCGAAAGTGGCGAAGCGGGACTGCGCGCGTTTTTCGATGAAGTCTGCGCTGATACTCCCCAATTACGCGCCCGTCTGCGCAGCCACGGCCTGCTGCGCGAGGTCGATCTGGCGCTACCCGACCATCTGGCAACACATTTCCCCCGCTTCACAGCGCCTTAGCGCATCTGTTTGACCTGACGGGCAGTTCTTGCTAATGGGTGCAGAACATGTCGCGGAGAGCCTCCGCCCCTTGGGCCATGCGGGCCGACATGAATGCTGCCGCGGGCCAAATGAGCGTCCGCTATCATCGGACACACATGACAAAATTTTCTGATCTAAACCTTAATCCTAAAGTCCTAAAAGCCATTGATGAGGCCGGGTATGAAACCCCCACGCCGATCCAGGCCGGTGCGATTCCACCTGCCCTTGCTGGCAGAGACGTGTTGGGAATCGCCCAGACAGGTACCGGCAAAACTGCCAGCTTTACCCTGCCCATGATCACCCTGCTTGCCCGTGGACGCGCTCGCGCGCGGATGCCACGCAGTCTGGTGTTGTGTCCCACGCGGGAACTGGCAGCACAGGTCGCCGAAAACTTCGACACCTATACCAAGCACCTGAAATTGACCAAGGCGCTGTTGATCGGCGGCGTTTCGTTCGGCGAGCAGGACAAGCTGATCGACAAAGGGGTCGACGTTCTGATTGCGACGCCAGGCCGTCTGATTGACCATTTTGAACGCGGCAAACTGATCTTGTCTGACGTCAAGATCATGGTCGTCGACGAAGCGGACCGGATGCTCGACATGGGGTTTATCCCCGATATCGAACGTATCTTCCAGATGACGCCCTTTACCCGTCAGACGCTGTTCTTCTCGGCCACCATGGCCCCAGAGATCGAACGTATCACAAACACCTTCCTGTCCGCTCCCGCGCGTATCGAAGTCGCGCGTCAGGCGACCACGAGCGAGAATATCAAGCAAGGCGTGCTGATGTTCAAACCCTCGCGCAAGGACCGCGAAGCGACGGAAAAGCGCAAGGTTCTGCGCGCGTTGATCGACGCCGAGGGCGACAAATGCACCAACGCCATCATCTTCTGCAACCGCAAGATGGATGTGGATACCGTGGCCAAGTCGTTGAAAAAATACGGCTATGACGCCGCACCAATCCACGGCGATCTGGACCAAAGCCAGCGGACCAAGACCCTCGACGGGTTCCGCAATGGCGATCTGCGCTTCCTTGTTGCTTCTGATGTTGCGGCACGGGGCCTTGATGTGCCGTCGGTCAGCCATGTCTATAACTTTGATGTGCCGTCCCATGCCGAAGACTATGTGCACCGCATTGGCCGGACCGGCCGCGCGGGCCGCGACGGCAAGGCGATCATGATCTGCGTACCACGTGATGAAAAGAACCTCGAAGACGTGGAACGTCTGGTACAGCGCGAGATTCCGCGACTGGAAAACCCGTTGGGTGGACAAGAAGTCAAAGCTGACGTCCAGACAGACGCCAAGACAACCGATGTCCCTGCTGCTTCAACCGACGCTGGGACCTCCGCGGATAAACCCAAGCGGACCCGTTCGCGCAGCCGCAAGAAGCCTGAAGCGGCTAAGACTGACGCCGATCAGACAGTGACCCCACAGGCAGATACGCCACAGGCAGATACGGCGCAGACGGATACAGCGCAGGCCAGCAGCCCAAAGGCTGACGCTCCGAAAGCTGGAGCCAAGCCAGCGGCCAAGCCGCAAGCGAACAAATCCGAGAAACCTGCGCAGGGCAGCACCGAAAAGGCCGCTCCGCAAAAGGTGGACGCCACGCAGGACGACAAGTCGACCAACCGTCGGAGCCCCCGTGGCGGGCGTGGGGATAACACCCGCAATGACAACAGCCGCCAGCAGAACAACCGCAATGACAACCGTGTCGTCGGTCTAGGCGATCACACGCCCGAGTTCATCGGCCTGAGCTTTGCCGAGCGCTGCGAATAACCCTTCGCTTCCGCTGACCATCTAATAAAAAGGCGCAGAGCATTCTCTGCGCCTTTTCTTTTGCGCAGTACCCTGCCGCGTGTCCCCCATCAGTCTTCCATACAAACGCAAAACGCCGCGCAGTGGCCTGCGCGGCGTTTCGATTTAGTGTGTCGATGCCTTAGCTTAGACGGCTGACAACGATGGTGACTTCGGGCTTTTTACCGATTTCATCATTAGCCGACTGACGCACAGTGCGCTTCAGTCCGTCGTGCAGCTTGTCGTCGTCGCGCAGTGTCTTGGCATTGGCGCGGCCAAGGAACTGCGCCAAATCGGCCTCAAGCACTTCGACGAGCGACGTCTTGGACCGGCCCTGCTCTGGCAAGCCCATAGCGTCGACCCAAGGGTCGCCCAAAGCTTCGTCGTTTTCGTCCATGATCACAGTCACGGTGACGTGGCCGTTCAGCGCCATGCGAATACGGTCGCGTACAACGCCGTCCATCGCGCCAATTTGCGTCGACCCGTCCAGATAGGTGCGCCCGCTGTCGACATATTCAACAACCTTCGGCTCGTTGCCCGATAGGTCGATCATCATGCCGTTCACGGCCAGAACACCCTTCATTCCCTTGGCGTTGGCGATTTTGGTATGTTCGCGCAGGTGGCGGTGTTCGCCGTGCATCGGGATCAGGATCTGAGGTTTTACCACATCATGCAGCGTTTCCAGATCAGGACGGTTGGCGTGGCCCGACACGTGGTACAGACCCGAACTGTCATCGACGATATCAACGCCCATTTCAGAAAACGCGTTGATGACCTTGATCACGCCACGTTCATTGCCCGGGATGGTTTTGGAGGAGAACAGGAACATGTCCCCTTCTTTCATCTCCAGCCCCATGTATTTGCCACGCGCCAGCTGCGCCGACGCCGCACGGCGTTCGCCTTGCGAACCGGTCACCAACAGCATCAGGTTTTCACGCGGGATGCCGCGGGCCTCTTCCGGGCTCACGACCGGTGGGAAGTCCTTCATCACGCCCGTTTCAAGCGAGGCTTCGACCATGCGTTTCATCGCACGACCCAGCAGAACGACGGAACGCCCTGCCCGTTCGCCAGCATCGGCCAAGGTCTTCACACGCGCGACGTTCGAGGCAAAGGTCGTCGCGACAACCATACCCTGTGCGGTACCCAGAAGCTTTTCGATCTCGGGCCCGACGGTGGCCTCAGACCGGCCGGCGTTCTGCGAGAACACATTGGTACTGTCACAGATCAACGCTTTGACGCCGTCCTTGGACACATCGGCCCAAAGTTCGGGGTCATAGGCCTCACCGACGCCCGGTGTCATGTCGATCTTGAAGTCACCCGAGTGGATCAGGCGATCGCCCGCCACGTCGATCACCAAGGACGACGATTCAGGGATAGAGTGGGACATGGGCAGGAAGCCGACCGTGAACGGCCCGACCGTGGTCTGCTGCGGCCACGGTGCCACGGTGGTCACCGCGTCTTCGGGATGGCCGTACTCGTCCATCTTGCGCTTGGCAATGTTCGCGGTGAACTTGCGCGTATAGATAGGGGCGCGCAGACGGTCATAGGTATGGGCCACGGCACCGACGTGGTCTTCGTGGGCGTGGGTGATAAATATCGCCTCGATCTGGTCGCGGCGTTGTTCAAGCCAGGCGATATCGGGGATGATCAGATCCACGCCGGGGCTTGTGTCCATGTCGGGGAAAGCAACGCCGAGGTCGACAACAATCAGCCGCTCCTTGCCGGGTTTCCCGTATCCATACACATAGGCATTCATGCCAATTTCACCTGCCCCACCGAGGGGCAGATAGATCAATCTTTCGCTGCTCATATGACTAAGCGGTATCCTTGTTATAGTTATAAATCACGGTCAAGCCGTGCATCGTCAAATCATCTTGGTATGCATCAAACAGATCGACTGTCTGTTGAAACAGCGGGGCCAGCCCGCCTGTCGCAATCACGCGCATCTCGCGGCCGCGTTCAGCCTTTATTTGGGCACATATCTCACGGACGAGGCCGACATAACCCCAAAAAATGCCCGATTGTATGCAAGAGACGGTATTTGTACCGATTACCGCCTGTGGTTTAGAGATGTCTACATGAGGTAAGGCGGCTGCGGCGTTATGCAATGCCTCGAGGCTCAGGTTCACGCCGGGGGCGATCACACCGCCGATATAGGCCCCGTCGCTGTCTACCACGTCAAAGGTCGTCGCGGTGCCGAAATCGACAACAATCAAGTCCCCACCGAACAGATCATGCCCGGCAACTGTGTTAACCAGACGGTCCGGCCCCACGGCTGTGCCCACGTCTACCCGAACATCAACGGGCAATCGGCAATCGGGTTTACCCACCACAATCGGGCGTGTGTTAAAATATCGATCCGCCAGCACACGCAGATTGAACACCACCCGCGGCACTGTCGAGCTGATGATCACATCGGTGATATCGGCCTTTACGCCCTGAAACTTCATCAAGGTGCTGAGCCAGACGTAATATTGGTCAGACGTGCGCTGCCATTCGGTTGATGTGCGCCAGGTCGCAATAAACCGCGTTCCGTCCCAGATTGAAAAGACTGTATTGGTATTTCCGCAGTCAATCGCCAATAGCATGGCACATCCCTTCGCTCGCGTTTAGAAAAATACATCCGCCGCTGTGATGGGCACGCGGCCTTTTGGGGTGCGCAGGATCAGGTTGCCTTGCGCATCCACGTCCTCGAATACACCACGGGTTTCATCCCTCATGGTGCGCGCGACGATCTCCTCGCCCAACCGCGCGGCATGGGACAGCCACGCAGCACGGATCGGCGCAAAACCATAGGTCTGGAACTGTGTTTCCAGCAGGGCGTATTCCGCGGCCAAGGCATCAAGAAAAACCTCCGGCGGAACGACCTTGCCCGTCTCTGCCACAACCGACACAGGGCGCAAGGCCCCCGGTTCAACCTGATCGGCACCCGGCGCATGGGCGAGGTTGACCCCGATCCCGATGGCCAGAAAATCGCCGATGCTTTCAAGCAGAATTCCAGCGACTTTGCCGCCGTTCAGCAGCACGTCGTTGGGCCATTTCAGGGTAAACGCGCCTTCGTCCCGCGTGGTCGCCACAAACGCACGGCGCAGTGCAAGGGACGCGACAAAGCTGCGCAGCGCAGCAGTCGAAGGTGCCTCGGTACGACGCATCATCAAGGTTGCGGCGAAATTTCCCCGGGGCGTTGCCCAGGACCGTCCGCGCCGGCCACGTGCGGCAGTCTGTTCTTGCGCAAGGATCCATGTCGCACCGGCAAGCTGCGAGGACTGCCGCGCCGCTTCGCTAAGTGTGGAATCGACGCTATCGAAAACCTGCCGCCCATAGCCGTCGGGCCAAGCCGCTGTTGGCGCCTTGGCCCCTGTTGGATTCATGCCGGAGCCTGTGTTGCCCAGGGGTGCCACCCTAGGATCAATTGACCAGCGTCGCCGCCGCAGAGATCGCAGCAGTTTCGACGCCGAACAGATTAACAATGCCAACCACCATGATCACGGCAGCGGCAACAACAACTCCGGACAGCAGGCTGCTTTTACCCTCGTCCAGACGGTCATCCCCTTCGGCCCCGAAATACATCAAAAAGACAATGCGCAGGTAATAGTAGGCCCCGATGGCTGAGGCGACAGCACTGGCCACGACCAGCCAGATCAGCCCCGCGTCGACGCCCGCTTGCCACACGCCCAGTTTGGCAAAGAACCCCAGCATCGGCGGCACACCAGCGAGCGAGAACAGCAGCACCAGCATCGCCAGCGCCTTACCCGGTGCGCGCTTGGAATACATGTTCAGCGCAGTGATGTCTGTGACCGGCTGGCCATCTTTCTCCATCCCGAGGATGAAGGCAAAGGTCCCGATGTTCATTGTCACGTAGATCGCCAGATAGACCAGCATGGATTTGACACCCAGCTCTGTGCCCGCCGCAAGGCCGATCAACGCATAGCCCATGTGGGCAATCGAGGAATAGGCCATCAGACGTTTGATGTTGGTCTGACCAATTGCAGCAATCGCACCAAGGAACATGGACAGCACCGACAGCAGCGCGATGATCTGGCTCCAATCGGCGACAGCATTGCCAAAGGCATCATGCAACACGCGGGCAAACAGCGCCATCGCGGCAACCTTGGGGGCTGTGGCAAAAAAGGCCGTGACCGGCGTCGGCGCGCCCTCGTAGACGTCAGGCGTCCACATGTGGAAGGGCACAGCGGACACTTTGAATGCCAGCCCAGACACGACAAAGACGATACCGAACAGCAGGCCAAGCGAGGTCGGGCCTTCGCTCGCCAGGCTCATCACGCCCGCGAATTGGGTAGTGCCGGCATAACCATAGACCAGCGATACACCATAGAGCAGCAGACCGGATGACAGTGCACCCAGAACGAAATACTTCAGCCCTGCTTCGGTAGACTTCACGCTATCGCGGCGTAGGGACGCAACGACGTACAGTGCCAGCGATTGCAGCTCGAGGCCCATGTACAGCGTCATCAGATCGCCCGCGCTGACCATCATCATCATGCCGACAACGCTCAGTGCGATAAGAACCGGATACTCAAAACGCAGCAGCCCGCGCTTTTTCATATAGGCTTCGGACATGGCCAGCACCGCCGCCGCGCTCAGCAGCATGGTGACTTTGGCAAAACGGGCAAAGCTGTCTTCGATGAACAGACCGTTAAACGCGATGCGCGTTGTGCCACCGCTGGTCATACCGATCCAGATCGCCAGCAATGCCATTACGATAGCCGTGGCCCAGACCATGACGCCTGCAGCGGCGTCCTTGTTGGTGTAAACCGCCCCGAGCAGTGCAAGGATCGCAAAAAGCGCCAGCAGGATTTCGGGCAGGATGACATTCAGATCAGCGGAAATCATCGCGCGGTCCTTTATTCTGAGGCCGTCTGGACAGCGGCACCTGCCGCCTCCAGGGCCGTATCATAGCTATCAACAAGGGCGGCGACCGAGGGCCCGATTATATCGAGCACCAGCGCCGGGTAGACACCCAACAGCAAGGTCATCGCCACCAAGGGTGCAAAGATCCAGCGTTCACGGCCCGACATATCGGTGATCGTGCGCAGGCTTTCCTTGATCAGGTCGCCCATCACCACGCGACGATACAGCCACAGCGCGTAACCCGCCGAAAAGATAACACCCGATGCAGCAACCGCTGCGACCCAAGTGTTCACCTGGAACGCGCCCATGATCGTCAGGAATTCCCCGACAAAACCCGATGTGCCCGGCAGGCCGACATTTGCCATGGTGAAGAACATGAACACCAGCGCATAGGCGGGCATCCGGTTCACCAGACCGCCATAGGCGTCAATCTCGCGGGTGTGCATCCGGTCATAGATAACACCAACGCACAGGAACAGCGCGGCAGAGATGAAGCCGTGGCTGATCATCTGAAAGATCGCCCCGTCCAGCCCCTGCTGGTTAAAGGTAAAGATCCCCATCGTCACAAAGCCCATGTGCGCCACCGACGAATAGGCGATCAGCTTTTTCATATCCTGCTGCACCAGTGCCACGAGCGAGGTATAGACAATCGCAATCGCCGACATCCACAGCACCAGCGGTGCCAACACGTCAGAGCCCACAGGGAACATCGGTACCGAGAACCGCAAGAAGCCGTAGCCACCCATCTTGAGCAAGATCGCCGCAAGCACGACAGACCCTGCCGTCGGTGCCTGGACGTGCGCATCGGGCAACCACGTGTGGACCGGCCACATCGGCATTTTGACCGCAAAGCTGGCAAAGAACGCCAAGAACATCATGGTCTGCAAACCGCCGACCACAGTGATCCCCGCAATCGAGAAGGTGTCGGATGCAAAGGTATGCGTCAGAAGACTGACTTCGCAGCCTCCGATGCAAGTCGTGCCCGCATCCGCATACATCATCACCATCGCCACCAGCATCAGGACCGACCCGAGGAAGGTGTAGAGGAAGAACTTGAACGATGCGTAAATACGGTTCGCCCCGCCCCAGATGCCAATAATCAGGAACATCGGGATCAGACCTGCTTCGAAGAACAGGTAAAAGAGCACGAGATCCAGCGCCATGAACACGCCCAGCATCAGCGTCTCGAGCAGCAGGAAGGCGATCATGTATTCCTTGACTCGCGTCTCTACGTTCCAGCTGGCAGCGATCACCAGCGGCATCATAAACGTGGTCAGCATCACAAACAGGATCGAAATGCCGTCAACGCCCAGACGGTACTGAAGACCCATCAACCACTGTGCCTCGTCGACGAACTGGAAGCCGGTGTTGGACGGGTCAAAGTCGAACAGAATGAACAGCGAGATCAGGAACGTGACTGTTGTGGTGATCAGTGCCAGCCATTTTGCATTGCGCCCCGCCGCGGCGTCTTCGCCCCGCAGGAACACAGCCAGAATAAGCGCCGCAAAGCTGGGCATGAAGGTAATGATGGAAAGCAAGTGATGATCCATTAGTGTGCCCCCCCGCTCATCGTCATCCAGGTCACAAAGACCGCGATGCCGATCACCATGGCGAAGGCGTAGGTAAAGATATAGCCGGACTGCGCGCGCCCTGCCAGACGGGTGAGGAACGGGATGATCCCCATGGCGACACCGTTCAGCGTGCCGTCGATCACATTACCGTCCCCGCGCTTCCAGAAGAAGCGGCCGATGGCCATCGCGGGTTTGACAAAGATGACGTTATACAGCTCGTCGAAATACCATTTGTTCAGGAAGAACAGGTACAGCGGGCGTTGGTTGGCTGCCAGACGGGCCGGCAGGCTCGGGTTCCAGATGTAGAACCACAGCGCCATGACGAGGCCAAAGACCATCGCGATGAACGGGCTGACCTTGACCCATGCCGGTGCGGCGTGGGCGTCATCCAGTACGTGATTGGCTGGCGCGATGTACAACGCCCCCTCGCCCGGTGCGCCGGCAAAGGCTGGACCGTGATGGCCTGCGTCTTCACCGTGATCGCCCGCAGCTTGATCGCCAGCATCGGCGTGGTCGTCTTCGGCCCCTTCGACATGGGTTTCACCACCGGCCGCGATTTCGGCCATCGGGATACCGTAGAACTTTCCTACATCCTCGGCGTGACCAAAGAAGCTGTTGTACCACACCATACCGGCAAAGATCGCACCAAGGCTAAGGACGCCAAGCGGTACCAGCATAACCATCGGGCTTTCATGCGCGTGATCATGGGTATGCTTATCGCCGCGTGCCTTGCCAAAGAAGGTCAGGAACATCAGGCGCCAGCTGTAGAAGCTTGTCATCGCAGCAGCGATCACCAGCATCCAGAAGCCGTACATGGACCCGCCACCCCAAGCGCTTTCGATAACCGCATCCTTGGAGAGGAAGCCCGCGAAACCGAAGTGTGTCAGCGGAATACCGACACCGGTGATCGCCAGCGTACCAATCATCATCGCCCAGAAGGTATAAGGAATTTTCTTACGCAGTGCGCCATAGTTGCGCATGTCCTGTTCGTGATGCATCGCGTGGATCACCGACCCTGCACCGAGGAACAACATTGCCTTAAAGAACGCGTGCGTGAACAGGTGGAACATCGCGGCGGAATACATACCGACGCCAGCGGCCACGAACATATAGCCAAGCTGCGACATGGTCGAATAGGCGATCACGCGTTTAATATCGTTCTGAACCAGACCGATTGTCGCTGCCACGAATGCTGTGGTGGCCCCCACGAAGGTAACGAACATCATCGCCTCAGGCGCGACCTCCATCAATGGCGACATGCGGCAGATAAGGAAGACCCCTGCTGTTACCATCGTCGCCGCGTGGATCAGCGCCGACACGGGTGTCGGGCCTTCCATCGCGTCGGGCAACCAAGTGTGCAGGAACAGCTGCGCCGATTTACCCATCGCGCCGATAAACAGCAGGATCGCAATCAGGTTCGCGGCGTTCCATTCGGACCAGAGAAAGCCCAAAGTGGTTTCGGCCAGATCAGGCGTCGCGGCAAAGACATCATCGAACTTGATTGAGTCCGTGAGGTAGAACAGCGCCATGATCCCCAGCAGAAAGCCAAAGTCGCCCACGCGGTTCACCACGAAAGCCTTGATCGCCGCAGCATTCGCAGATGGCTTTTTATAGTAAAAGCCGATCAGCAGATAAGACGCGACGCCCACGCCTTCCCAGCCAAAGAACATCTGAACCAGATTGTCCGATGTTACGAGCATCAGCATCGCGAAGGTAAAGAATGACAGGTAGGCGAAGAAGCGGGCACGGTAAGGTTCCGCATCCGAGAAATTCTCGTCGTGGGCCATGTAGCCAAAGGAATAAAGGTGCACGAGGCTGGAGACCGTGGTGATGACGATCAACATGATCGCGGTCAACCGGTCCAAACGGATCGCCCAGTCGGTCGACAGGCTGCCGCTTTCGATCCAGCGCAGAATCTGGATGTGCTGGGTTTCGCCGTCAAACGATAGAAAGACGATCCAGCTTAGCAGTGCCGCAAGGAACAGCAGACCCGTTGCCACATACTGACCGGCTTTCTCACCAATCAGCTTCCAGCCGAAACCACAGATCAATGCACCCACGAGTGGTGCGAAAAGAATGATCGTTTCCATGATCTTAGCCCTTCATCACGTTGACATCTTCGACCGCGATCGTACCCCGATTGCGGAAGAAGCAGACCAGAATGGCCAGCCCGATTGCAGCTTCGGCAGCGGCGACGGTCAGGACGAACAGTGTGAACACCTGCCCCACCAGATCACCCAAATAGTAAGAGAAAGCGACAAAGTTGATGTTCACCGCCAAGAGCATCAGCTCGATCGACATCAACATGATGATGATGTTCTTGCGGTTCAGGAATAGCCCGAAAATGCCAATGACGAACAGCGTCGCCGCTACCGTCAGGTAATGTTCAATTCCGATCATGTCGTCCCTCGGTTCTTTTGCCTTTTTCAGGCGTTCTTTAGTTCTTGCCGCGGAATGTTTCCATCCCGATCCCGTCGCATCTAGAAAATGCTGTAGCCACCCACGACCACAATCAAAACGACGACAAGCACTACAATTGTATTACGTGACATGGAGTATATCCTTGAAAGGACAGGCCGATTATAGGCCCTGCCCGGGTTTCACATCATTCAGTTTCATTGCCAGTTTCGGATCGCGCATCATCTGGTCGACCACGTTCTGCCGTTTGACATCGCCGCGTTGGCGCAGCGTCAGTACGATCGCACCGATCATAGCGACCAGCAGGATCAGCCCCGACAGTTGGAACAGCAAAAAGTATTGGTCATACAGGATCAGACCCAAGGCGGCAGTGTTATGCACCTCGTCTGTGATCACCTGCGTGCGCAGCCCTTCGGCGGCAGAATTCGCGTCCCATGCGCCAAACGCCATGACGAACTGCATCAGGATGACCAGACCGATCAGCAATGCCAGCGGCATATAGCGCGCCATCTCGGCCTTGAGCTCTGCGAAATCAACGTCCAGCATCATGACAACGAACAGGAACAATACCGCGACCGCGCCCACATAGACGATGATCAACAGCATCGCGACAAATTCGGCGTTCAGCAGCACGAAAAGCCCCGCCGCGCTGAGGAAGGACAGGATCAACCACAGCACCGAATGCACGGGGTTGCGGCTGATCACAGTGAACAGCCCGCCGGCGATCAAGCTGATCGCGAAGAGGTAAAATGCGAAAACGCTCATGCGTCACCTTCCTTGTCATCCAAAACACCCTGCGCAATCTCCATCGCGCGGGTCATGGCGGGGATGCCGGCGAAAACCGCCATCTGCCCGATCGTCTCTATCACCTGCTGCTTGTGCGCACCGGCCTCTACCGCGTGGATTACGGCTTGGCGCAGCGCAATGTCATTCTGGGCGCCTTGCATGGTCAGCCCTGAAATCGTCAGCAACATCCGCGTCTTGGCATCCAACCCGTTGGGGTTCATCGTATTGCCAAAAAACGTTTCCATCATGTCTTTGGGCATCTTGCCCATCATCGCCTCGAACCCTTTTGGCGAAAACGCATCCATTGCAGGAAAGCCTTTGGCCATGTCCTGCATTTGACGCATCATCTCTTCAAAGGGGTTTTGGCTATCGGTCATCGGTACGGCGCGTCCAGTTCGAGGTTGCGGGCGATCTCTGCTTCCCAGCGTTCGCCGTTGTCCAGCAGCTTGGTCTTGTCATAGAATAGCTCTTCGCGGGTCTCGGTCGAGAATTCGAAATTCGGGCCTTCGACAATCGCGTCAACCGGGCAGGCTTCCTGACAGAAACCGCAATAGATGCATTTGGTCATGTCGATGTCATAGCGCGTGGTGCGGCGACTGCCGTCTTCGCGCGGCTCAGCATCAATCGTAATTGCCTGCGCCGGGCAGACCGCTTCACACAGTTTACACGCGATGCAACGCTCTTCGCCGTTGGGATAACGACGCAGCGCATGTTCACCACGGAAACGCGGGCTTAACGGACCTTTTTCGTGCGGGTAGTTGATCGTCGCCTTGGGCTTGAACATATACTTAATGCCAAGCTTCATGCCTTGGTAAAAATCCTGCAGCAGGAAGTATTTTACGTGACGGGTATAGTCGGTGTTAGCCATATCAGCCCCCTACTGTCCAACGGGCATAAATGCCCCAGAACCAATCGAATTTCGCGGCGAAGGAGACGAAGACAACCCAGAACAGGCTGAACGGCAGGAATACTTTCCATCCCAAACGCATCAGCTGGTCATAGCGGTACCGCGGGGTGATCGCCTTGACCAACGAGAAGAAGAAGAACACCAGCCCCATCTTAGCGATCATCCAGAAAATACCATCGGGCAAGCCGGGGATCGGCGACAGCCAGCCGCCAAAGAACATCAGCGAGATCAACGCGCACATCAGCACAACGGCAACCAACTCACCGATCATGAACAGCAAAAAGGGCGTGGAGGAATATTCGACCTGATAGCCGGCAACCAGTTCGGATTCCGCTTCGGGAAGGTCAAACGGTGGGCGGTTGGTTTCGGCCAGTGCCGAGATGAAGAACAGGATCAGCATCGGGAAGTGCGGTAGCCAGTACCAGTTCAGCAGACCGTAATCCCCACTTTGCGACAAGACGATGGCACCGAAGTTCATCGAACCGGAGCTGATGACGACGCCGATGATGATCAGACCGATCGACACCTCGTAGGAAATCATCTGCGCCGCAGATCGCAGCGACCCCAAGAACGGATATTTGGAGTTTGACGCCCACCCGCCCATGATCACGCCGTAAACTTCAAGCGACGAGACCGCGAAGACATACAAGATCGCGACGTTGATATTCGACAAGACCCAGCCGTCGTTGAACGGGATCACCGCCCATGCGACCAGCGCCATGACCAAGGTCACCATCGGGGCCATAAAGAACACGGCGCGGTCAGCACCGGCGGGCACGATCACCTCTTTGACGATGTATTTCGCGAAATCCGCAAAGGATTGCAGCAAACCGTAGATGCCCACAACGTTGGGCCCGCGGCGCAGCTGTACCGACGCCCAGATTTTCCGGTCGGCGTACATCAGGAACGCAAGGGCAAGAAGCAGGGGAATCACAACAAGGAAAATCTGGCCAATAATCAGCAGGATCGTCCCCAGCGTGGTGTTGAAAAAGAAGTCAGCCATAGGTCCTCACACCGTCGGTATGCCTTTTTCCATGCAGTTCTGCACGGTCACTTCGGCATCTATTGTCTTCAAGCCCGCAGGCAGGCTCGGCGAGATGGTGTAAACAGCATCTGCGTGCCAGACACCACCCTCGATCTCAACATTTGTACGCACGTGGCGGGCAAAACCAAAGCCCCGGATCAAAGTATATCGGGCCGCAGCACATTCCGCGTATTCCGCTACATTCTCGGATGACCGCGCTTTGGTCATCGCCACGTCAAACTGGACAAGATCCCCGTCCAGCAATTTGGTTTCGACACCGCGATATTCAGGAATGAAATCTTCGGCCATGGGCGCTTGCGTTTCGCAGGCTCCCAACACCAAAGGCAACATCATCCCCAAAATCCTCACTCCGCCGCCAGTGGTTTTTCGCGGCGGGCTTTGGCGTTTGCCGAAAGCTCTGCCATCAACTGGCTGGCACGGGCGATCGGGTTGGACAGGTAGAAATCGGCAATCGCGGGGCGGAACGGGCTGTCGCCCAACGTACCCTGCGCAACCGGCTTCCAGTCGTTTTCCGCGACCTGATCGATATCCCCCAGATGCGGCACATCAGCGACCAGCGCCTTGCGCAGTGCCGCCAGCGAATCGAAGGGCAGTTTTGCGTCCAGCTCGGCGCTGAGCGCACGCAGGATGGCCCAGTTTTCCTTGGCCTGACCGGGGGCAAAGCTGGCGCGTGCGGCAAGCTGCGGGCGGCCTTCGGTGTTGACGAACAAACCACCTTCTTCGGTATAGGCGGCACCGGGCAGGATGATATCGGCGCGGTGCGCCCCGCGATCCCCATGCGAGCCTTGATAGATCACGACGGGACCTGCAGGAATGTCGCCTTCGTCCGCACCAAGGTTATAGATCACATCGGCGGCCAGCACATCGTTGATGCCGTTTTCAGCTACGGCCCCGATATCCATCGCGCCCACACGGGATGCGGCGGTGTGCAAGACCATAAAGCCGGATTTCGTCGCTTCGGCCAGCGCCATAGCAGCGGCCAGAATCTCGGCCCCGTCTTCACGGGCCAAGGCGCCCATGCCCACCACAATAACCGAGGATTTCTCGGCGATGTCGGCATGATCCTTTTTCAGCAGTTCGTTCAGCAACGACGGGCTGTCGCCCAGATGATCGTAATCATAGGTCAGATCGACGGCGGGGCCCATCAGGGCGACGTCGGCCCCACGCGTCCAGGCTTTACGGATACGCGCGTTAAGCACCGGGGCTTCCACGGCGGGGTTTGCGCCGATTAACATGACGGCTTGTGCCGTGTCCAGATCTTCGACCGTGGCGGTTCCGACATAGCCCGACCGGTTGCCCACAGGCAGCTTCGCGCCATCGGTACGGCATTCGACAACGCCGCCCTGCCCTTCGATCAACTGCTTCAATGCATATGTCGCCTCGACCGACGCAAGATCACCGATCAGGCCCGCGACTTTCTTGCCTTTCATCGCAGCGGCGGCAGCGGCAAGCGCTTCGGGCCAGTCGGCTTTGCGCAGTTTGCCGTTTTCGCGAATATAGGGCGTGTCCAGACGCTGGCGGCGCAGACCGTCCCAGACGAAACGGGTTTTATCGGAAATCCATTCCTCGTTCACGCCGTCGTGGTTGCGCGGCAGGAAGCGCATGACTTCGCGGCCTTTGGTATCCACACGGATGTTCGACCCGAGCGCGTCCATCACATCAATCGATTCTGTCTTGGACAGTTCCCAAGGCCGTGCGGTGAAGGCGTAGGGTTTAGAGACCAGCGCACCCACGGGGCACAGATCAATGATGTTGCCCTGTAGGTTCGAATCGAGCGTTTGGCCCAGATAGGCTGTAATTTCGGCGTCCTCACCACGGCCGGTCTGGCCCATTTGATGAATGCCCGCGACCTCGGTGGTGAAGCGTACACAACGGGTGCACGAGATGCAGCGCGTCATATGGGTTTCAACCAGCGGGCCCAGATCTAGATCTTCGGTCGCGCGCTTAGGCTCGCGGTAGCGGCTAAAGTCGACGCCGTACGCCATCGCCTGATCCTGCAAGTCACACTCGCCGCCCTGATCGCAGATCGGGCAATCCAGCGGGTGGTTGATCAGCAGGAATTCCATCACGCCCTCGCGGGCCTTTTTCACCATGGGCGAATTGGTTTTAACGACCGGCGGCTGGCCTTCGGGGCCAGGCCGCAAATCGCGCACCTGCATGGCGCAAGACGCCGCAGGCTTGGGCGGGCCTCCTACGACCTCCACAAGACACATCCGGCAGTTACCGGCAATCGACAGACGTTCGTGGTAACAGAAACGCGGAATTTCCACCCCTGCTTCCTCACACGCCTGAATGAGCGTCATCGCCCCTTCGACTTCGACTTCCTTGCCGTCAATGATGATCTTGCGGGTATCGCTCATATGCTTATTTCGCTCTCAGTAACGAACCGATCCGGCTCGATTTTTGGATTTCTGCACGCCCTAACGCACAATAGCTTTGCGGGTCAGAAGTATCGACCCCCTTCGCCTTTAAATATGCAGCCCCCCGGGCCTTCATGCGCGCCTTTTCAGCATCGCTTTTGCGGTAGGCGTCAATTTCGTCCGACGTATAGCCCAAAGATTTGGCCGTGCTTTGCACATTGTTCAGATAGCTAAGCGCGCGCAGCATGCGGGCCGAGATATCAGGGCATTCCTTGCGAATCCGGTCGGCCAGTCCAAGATCAAGCAGCGCATCATCAACAGCCGGTACATCACGCAGCGGCGGTTTTGCGGCGACAGGGCTGGCCATCATGGCCACGGTGGTTACGGCGATCAATACGTTACGCATCTTACTCTCCTCATGTAGCGGGGCGGACTGCCCCTTGCTACACATGGGAACTGACCCCGATGTTATTCAATAACATCCCTAGATCAGCCATTTGCCAGCGGTATGTCGCGCAAACGATCAGGAAGGGCAAGCCCCCTGAAACGTCAAAGCGTCGTCCACAAGGCGCAAATTCTCGGGCGGGGTGTCCGGCCCCACGACCCATTTGATATCGGAACTGCCATAGTTGGTCACACAATACACCGTCGCCTCATAGCGCGCGGCTTCGCGGGCACCGGTGATCGACTGCGATGCATTGCGCACCCGCAGGGTAAAGACATCGCGCTGCCCGTCGACTTTGCTCAGCTTGGTGCGGAAGTATTTACCATCAAAGGCCAGACGGTCTTCGCGGGCGGTACAGCCAGCCAATACCGCAGCCGTCATACAAAATAGAACAATCTGCTTCATCTTCCCTCGCTCTGCCGGTGTGGCCGGACCCGTCTTTTTTATGCAGCCCCCTGCCGATCGATGGCGGGGGCTGTCGTTCCTCGGTCGCGCCTTAAAAGGCCGCGAAAATTGCCAGCACGGCCAAGGCCAGAATACAGACCAACCCCAGCGTAAAGAACAACGACCGCATCGGCTGGTTGGTTGTCCCGATATGCACCACGGCCATCGCGACCCGCACCGCCACGAAAAGCGCCGCAAAGAGGTTCACCCAGAACACAGGCGCGCCAAGTAGCACCGCCGCCAGCGTCGATGCCAGAAACGGGCCCGACGCCTCTATCGCGTTCATAAATGCGCGATCACGGCGATAGACTACGTCGTCATAGTTCCGCTTGGGCTTGCCGCACTCACAACGCCCCTCTGGTGTGCGCCCCATAGTAGAGAGCGCGCCCAGAACACTCATTAGAATGGCCCAAAAGGCCAAAGCTGCCAGCGCATGGCTATAGGCGGCAAAGGTTTCCATCACCGCTTACTCCGCCGCGACGGCGCTGACGCGGCCGGTACGCTTGTGCTTGATGCGATCCTCGATCTCGTCACGGAAGTGCCGGATCAAACCCTGAATAGGCCAAGCCGCCGCATCGCCAAGGGCGCAGATCGTGTGGCCTTCGACCTGTTTGGTCACATCGAGCAACATGTCGATTTCTTCGGGTTCTGCATCGCCGCGCACCAGACGGTCCATCACGCGCATCATCCAGCCCGTGCCTTCGCGGCACGGCGTACACTGGCCGCAGGATTCGTGCTTGTAGAACTTCGCCAGACGCCAGATCGCCTTGATCACATCGGTGGAGTTATCCATCACGATTACAGCCGCCGTACCAAGGCCCGAGCGTTGTTCGCGCAGATAGTCAAAATCCATGATCGCGTCGCGCATCTGCGCACCGGGGATCATCGGCACTGACGACCCACCGGGGATCACAGCCTTGAGGTTGTCCCAGCCGCCACGGATACCGCCGCAATGTTTTTCGATCAGTTCTTCGAAAGAGATGCTCATCGCTTCTTCGACGACGCAGGGGTTGTTCACATGGCCTGAGATCGCGAACAGCTTTGTGCCCGCGTTGTTCGGACGCCCGAAGCTTGAAAACCATTCAGGACCGCGACGCAGGATCGTTGGCACCACAGCAATGGATTCCACGTTGTTCACCGTTGTCGGGCAACCGTACAGACCGGCACCCGCGGGGAACGGAGGCTTCATCCGAGGCATGCCCTTTTTGCCCTCTAGGCTTTCGAGCAGCGCGGTTTCTTCGCCGCAGATATACGCACCGGCACCGTGGTGAACATAGATGTCAAAGTCATAGCCCGATTTACAGGCATTCTTGCCGACCAGACCGGCGTCATACGCTTCGTCGATGGCGGCTTGCAGCGCTTCGCGCTCGCGGATGTATTCGCCGCGAATGTAGATGTAGCAGGCGTTGGCGTTCATAGCGAAGCTGGCAATCAGGCAACCTTCGATCAGCGTGTGCGGATCGTGGCGCATAATTTCGCGGTCTTTACAGGTACCGGGTTCGGATTCATCGGCGTTCACCACCAGATAGCTCGGGCGACCGTCGCTTTCCTTGGGCATGAAGGACCACTTTAGGCCCGTTGGAAAGCCCGCACCGCCACGACCACGCAAACCCGACTCTTTCATCTGGCTGATGATCCAGTCACGCCCGTTTTTCAGAATGCCAGCTGTGCCATCCCAATGGCCACGTGCCTGCGCGCCCTTCAGCGTGCGGTCGTGCATACCGTAGATATTGGTAAAGATGCGGTCTTGATCCTGAAGCATGAAGCTAACCTTTATGTGTCACGGCTGGCCGCGCGGGCCCGCCTCATCTGATATATATTGACCATCGCCCAGATCAGGGCTGCCAGCGCTGCAAAGTCGAACAGCAGCGCATAGCGTCCGGGCAAGCCGAACTGCGGTGCAAGCCATTGCGCCGCGATCCAAAGCACCATTGTGCCGGCAATGACAAGGCCCACCATCCGGCCTTTGCGGGCCAAGGCAATTTCTTCCTTATCTGTCATTCGTGGGCATCCATGTCAGGCTCAGGTCTTTTTGTTGCGTGCAGAGAAGTCGGTTTCTGCGCCGGCGGCGAGGGTCTTTGCTTGCGCCGTCCAGTCGTCGCGTTGAATGCGGCCCTTGAATGGCAAGCGGGCGTCGACCCAAGCAATTTCAGTCGCTGTCCACCGCGCGATCTGGTCAAAGTGATAGATCCCCAGAGCGTTCAACGTCTGCTCGATCTTCGGCCCGACTCCACTGAGAAGCTTGAGGTTATCGGCCCCGCCTTCGCGCGGCTGGTCCAGTGTTTCAGGGCTGCTCTCAACGGTCCCCACCGGAATATCAGCGATCCCCGGACGGGTTGAGGTCGCCCCCTCGATTGTCGCCGGTGCCTCTGGCACCTCGGCAGCTTTCGGCGCAGGGATAGAGGCAACGGGTTCAGCCGCGGCCTCTGGTGCCGCAGCAGGTGCAGGCTTGGTGTCGATCGGCGTCGCCGCTGGGGCTTCGTATTTATAGGTACCCTTGCGCGCGGCAAGCTCTTCTTGGCCCTTCAGCTTGGCTGTGGGTTTGATCCCTGAAAAGCCCGCGGGCTCATCCAACGCAGCAGGAGACGTGCCCGCTGTCGCTTCGGATGCAGCACCGCCGACATCGGCTGTTGCCTGACCACCGGTGGTATCTTCGGGGCGGTTTTCGACAGTTTCGACTGCTGCAGGTGCCGCATCTAGCTTTGGCTCGGGCTCTACGGGCGCATCGCTCGTGGGGGCAGCGCTGGCGGCTTGCCTTGTTGCCGCCGTCGCAGGTGCTGCTGCGGCGGCTGGGGCGCGGGACGCCTCTGCCGTGTCGTCCGCCACCGTGCTGCATAGCAGCTTTGACATCACCACAAATGTCACAAGTCCCAGAATGATCCCGAGGAACAACGAGGCGATGAAGCCCCAGCCGAAGACCAGCCAAAATAGCAAAGCGAGGGCAAGGCCGACACCGCCCCCCCACCGTGTGCAACCGCGCTTGCATTGCTCTTTTTGCGTCAAATCAGTCATATCCGTCCCCTCGTCCGCCATTCAAGATGATCTATTATGTGTATTAGATATCATCTTTTGTGGCGCGGGACGAGAATTCTGTTTGATCGCCAGCGGCGAGCTTTTTTGCCTGTTCAACCCAGTTATCGCGGGACACGCGGCCCTTGAACCCTTCGAGGTTCTGGTCGACCCAAGATACCTCGTTCGGACCCCAGCCCGCGATCTGGCTAAAGTGGTAGAAACCCATCTTGTTCACCAGCGTTTCGAGCTTTGGACCGATGCCCTTGATCAACTTGAGGTCATCCGCAGCACCGCCTTCGGGGGCATCCAGCGCCTTGGGCTTGGTGGCAGCGGCCTCTGCGTTGGCTTCCGCCGATTTAGCGACGGATGCTTTCTTGGTGCCTGCTGTCGGTGCTTTGGGCGCGGGTGCCGGATCGCCCGGCGCGACGCTGCCTGTCTCGGGTTTGCCGACGGCTTCAACGCCATCCGCCTCTCCGGGTGCTTCGGAGCGCTTATCAGAGGCATCGCCCACATCACGCGGTGCGTCTTCCTCGGCCGGCGTGCGGCCCCCTTGGGCACCATCGGGGCCTTCGGGCGGCATATTGTCATCGCGCGAGACGGGCTGTTCCTTGTCGGAACCAGCGCTATCGGCACCGTCCTTGCCCTGCCACGGCGCGGTCAGGGGGACTTCGGTACCGTCAATGCGTTTGATGGTGTCGCCAATGTCCACCGCCAGCTGTGCACTGGCGTTATATTGTGTCTTGCCGCTGTCGTGGTCAGTCAGGCTGGACAGACCCGACAGGGGTTCGGACGCATAGCGCCCGTTCTGCGGCCCCGGCACAGGCACCTGCCCTGCGGCCATGTCGTCAATCATGGCGCGGAAGCCGTCGACCGTCAGGTCTTCGTAGTAATCCTTGCCGATCTGCGCCATGGGCGCGTTCGAACACGCGCCCAGACATTCGACTTCTTCCCACGAGAACTTGCCGTCTGCGCTGATCTGATGCGCCTTGGGCGCGATGCGGTCCTTGCAGATCTCGATCAGGTCTTCGGCACCGCAGATCATGCACGATGTCGTACCGCAAATCTGGAAGTGGGCGACCTCGCCCACCGGCTGAAGCTGGAACATAAAGTAGAATGTCGCGACTTCGAGCCCGCGAATATAGGCCATCCCCAGCATTTCAGAGACATGTTCGATGGCAGGACGGCTGAGCCAGCCTTCCTGTTCGTGCGCACGCCACAGCAAAGGGATGATCGCGCTGGCCTGACGGCCTTCGGGGTATTTCGTGATCTGCGCTTCGGCCCATGCCTGGTTGGCGGGGGTGAAGGCAAAGCTTGTCGGTTGGTCAGGGTGCAAACGGCGCAGCATCAGATCAGGCTTTCGTTCTTGCGGAAACGGCGGGCGCCTCCGGCGGGAGTTTATTTGGCAAAATGAAGAGGTACCGTCTCAACGGTCGACCTCTCCGAAAACGATATCCATGGTGCCGATGATCGCCGCGACATCCGCCAGCTGGTGCCCCTTGGCGATGTAATCCATCGCTTGCAGATGCAGATAGCCGGGCGCGCGCAGTTTGGCACGGTAAGGTTTGTTCGATCCATCCGCCACAAGGTAGACGCCGAATTCGCCTTTGGGGGCTTCGACGGCGCAATAGACTTCGCCGGCGGGGACGTGGAACCCTTCGGTATACAGCTTGAAGTGGTGGATCAGGCTTTCCATGTCGGTTTTCATCGCAGTCCGGCTGGGCGGCGTGATTTTGCCCCGTGCCAGAATATCGCCCTGCCCTTCGGGCGCGCGCAGCTTTTCGATCGCTTGCTGGATGATGTAGGTAGACTGACGCATTTCCTCCATCCGGACGAGATAGCGGTCATAGCAATCGCCGTTCACACCGGTCGGGATTTGGAAGTCGAATTCATCGTAGCATTCATAGGGCTGCGCACGGCGCAAATCCCACGCCAAGCCAGACCCGCGCACCATCACGCCCGAGAAACCCCAATCCTGAATGTCCTGTTCAGAGACGATGCCGATGTCAGCGTTACGCTGTTTGAAAATCCGATTTTCGGTCAGCAGCAGGTCCACGTCGACCATAAAGCCCGACAGGAATTTATGCGACCACGTTTCAATATCGTCCAGCAGCGCGGGCGGCAGATCCTGATGAACCCCACCGGGGCGGAAATAGGCGGCGTGCAGACGCGCACCGGAGGCCCGTTCGTAAAAGATCATCAGATCTTCGCGTTCCTCGAATCCCCAAAGCGGCGGCGTCAGCGCGCCCACGTCCATCGCCTGTGTGGTGACGTTCAGCAGGTGCGACAGGATGCGGCCAATTTCGGAGTAAAGCACGCGGATCAACGAAGCGCGACGGGGCACTTCGACACCAGTCAGCTTTTCGATGGCCAGACACCAGGCGTGTTCCTGGTTCATCGGGGCCACGTAATCCAGCCGGTCAAAATACGGCAGGTTTTGCAGGTAGGTGCGGCTTTCCATCAGCTTTTCGGTACCGCGGTGCAGCAGACCAATGTGCGGATCGCAACGTTCGACGATCTCGCCGTCAAGTTCAAGGACAAGACGCAAAACCCCGTGCGCCGCAGGGTGTTGCGGGCCGAAGTTAATGTTGAAGTTGCGGATCTTCTGTTCGCCGGTCAGGGCGTCTTCGAAACCTTTGGTGCCGTCCATCATTTACGCTCCAGCTCGGTCAGTTTGACGCCCATCCACCACAAAAGGGCAAGCGTACCCAAAGGCACGATACAGGCAACGGACCAGTATTTATTGATCCCGAAAAACGGCAACAGCTTGACCATCGGGATGATTGTGAGGGCAGACAGTATGAACCACCAAATGCCACCCATTATTTTGCCTCCGGCTTTTCATCGCCGGGGAGAATATATTCAGCCCCTTCCCAAGGCGACATAAAGTCGAATTGGCGATATTCCTGCACGAGGCTTACGGGTTCATACACCACGCGCTTTTCGCTCTCGTCATAGCGGACTTCGGTATAGCCGGTGGTCGGGAAATCCTTGCGCAGCGGATAGCCACGGAACCCATAATCTGTCAGCAGGCGACGCAGATCGGGGTGACCCGCAAAAATGATGCCGAACATATCAAAGACTTCGCGTTCAAACCAGTTGGCCGACGGGTGGATATCGACGATCGACGGGACCATGTCCTCTTCGCGCGCGGCAACCCGCAGACGGATGCGCTGGTTCTGGTACATCGACAAGAAGTGATAGATGACGTCAAAGCGTTTGGCGCGCCCCGGGTAATCCACCGCCGTGATGTCCACCAACGACGAGAAACGACAGGTCGCATCACTTTTGATAAACTCCACTAGACCGGGCAGATTGGCCTGCGTGACGTCCATGTTCAGCTCGTCAAAGGAGATGTCCCAGCCAAGGATACAGTCAGGCCGTTTCGCTTCGATATACGCGCCAAGTTCGTTCAGTTGTTCTGACATATCAGCCCCTTAGCGAACAATTGTGCCGGTGCGGCGGATTTTACGCTGCAATTGCATGATGCCGTACAGCAAGGCCTCTGCCGTTGGAGGGCAGCCGGGCACATAGACGTCGACGGGAACAATCCGGTCGCAGCCGCGCACCACAGAATAGCTGTAGTGGTAATAGCCGCCGCCGTTAGCGCAAGACCCCATAGAGATCACATACCGCGGTTCCGGCATCTGGTCATAAACCTTGCGCAGGGCCGGTGCCATCTTGTTGGTCAGCGTGCCCGCGACGATCATCAGGTCCGACTGACGCGGAGACGCGCGCGGTGCGGTCCCAAAGCGTTCTAGATCATAGCGCGGCATCGATGTGTGCATCATCTCGACCGCGCAGCAGGCCAGACCAAATGTCATCCAGTGCAGCGATCCGGTACGGGCCCAGTTGATGATGTCTTCGGTCGAGGTCAGCAGGAAGCCTTTGTCCTGCAGTTCCTTGTTCAGGTTCTGGGTGGCCACATCGCGGTCCATCCCGGCCACATTGGCCCCGGCGGCTGCTACTGCCATTCCAGTGCTCCTTTTTTCCACTCATACGCAAAACCGGCGGTCAGCACGGCAAGAAACACCATCATCGACCAGAAGCCGGCCATGCTCACGTCCTGAAAGGCCACGGCCCAGGGAAAGAGGAAAGCAATTTCGAGGTCAAAGATGATAAACAGGATCGACACGAGGTAGAACCGCACGTCGAATTTCATTCGGGCGTCGTCAAAAGCGTTAAACCCGCATTCATAGGCCGACACTTTTTCAGGGTCCGGGTTGCGCACGGCCAGCACGAAGGCGGCCAGGATCAAAACAATGCCAAGGACAATCGCCACGGCTAGAAAAAGTAGGATCGGCAGGTATTCCCGCATCATGTCGTCCAAGGGGAAGCTCCTTTTGCGTATGTGACGCGCCACGCGCCCTGTCAGCCAAACGGCACTATTGGCTTTGGTCGGTTTACTCCGCTGTCCGGTCAGGGTCAACCGAGCCCGCCATATTTGCGTCATCCCAGCCAGAAGCGGTTTTACCCCTGCCCCGTCCCGTGCGAGCGGCGCATTTTTCCAAGCCGATCGCGCCCTTCGCGCAGGCCTGCACCGTGGCGTTTGGATGCTGGTCACTGACATTCAACAATCGATCCGGCGGATGGTCGGTCATCTGTCTCCATCCGCGCCTCAGCCAGGGGTCACCCCGTGATCCACGACGCCTTGCGTTTGTCAAAAAAGGCGCCGATTCCCTCGGCTGCTTCTTCGGTCTCCCAGCGGCCCGCCAGTGCCGCGATGGTATGCTCCACGACCTGAGCGTCGATCCGCGGCCCCAAATCCCGCGCAAGTTGCTTGGCGGCAGCCACAGCCCCCGGCGCACAGGACAGATAGGGCACAACCTCGGCCTCGATCGCGCCGTCCAGTTCATCCGTTGGCACCGCGCGAGCGAGCAGCCCCAGATCAATTGCCTCTGCCGCATCAAACAGACGGGCCGACATGAACACGCGCCGCGCCCGCCCTTCGCCCATTCGCGCCAATACATAAGGGCCGATTGTCGCTGGAATGATCCCCAGCCGCGTCTCGGTAAAGCCCATCTTGAGCGTATCCACCCCGATCGCCACATCGCAGACCGACGCCATGCCAACACCGCCGCCAAAGGCATTGCCCTGCACGCGCCCGATCAACGGCTTGGGCAGCGTGTTTAGCGCGCCCAGCATGGTGGCAAGCTTTCCCGCCTCGGCCGAGCGTGTCGGCCCATCCATCTCGCGCTGCGCCTGCATCCAGCCCAGATCGCCACCCGCGCAAAAGCTTTTGCCTGCGCCCGTGAGCACCACGACCCGTACGGCGTCATCGGCGGCCAACGCGGCAGCGGCTTGCGTCAGTTCGTCGATCATCTGCGCGGACATCGCATTGTGCTTGTCCGCGCGCGCCAAGGTCAAGGTGGCGACACCGCGATCATCGGTCGCCAGCTTCAACGTCTCGTACATCACACTGCCCTCATGCCGCGCGCCATCGCGGCGGCCTCTTCAATTAATGCCTGATCCAGCCCTGTGTCATAGCCCAACCCTACCAGATGCGCGTTGACCCTTTCGGTGGCGACATTGCCGGCGGCACCCGGCGCATAGGGGCATCCCCCCAGTCCACCGACCGCGGCATCAAACACCCGCACACCCATCGATAGCGAGGCATCAATATTATCCATCGCCCGACCGTTGGTGTCGTGATAATGTCCGGCCAAACGGCTCACTGGGACAGCCTCGCGCACTGCCAGTAGCATCCGTGCGATCGTGTCCGGCGTGCCTGCCCCGATGGTATCGCCCAAGGATACCTCATAGCAGCCCATCGAAAACAAGCGGTCTGCAACCTCTGCCACTTTCGACGGATCAACCGCCCCGTCAAAGGGGCATTTCACCACGCAAGAGACATAGCCCCGCACCGGAATGTCCACGTGGCGCGCTTGCTCGAGGATGGGGGCGAAACGCGCGAACGCCTCTTCGATGCTGGCGTTGATATTCTTCTGGCTGAACCCCTCGCTGGCAGCGGCGAAAACAGCGATCTCACCCGCCTTCGCGGCAACCGCATCCTCATAGCCGCGCATATTCGGCGTCAACGCCGCATAGCGGACCCCTTCTGCGCGCCGGATACCGCCAAGCACCTCGCCCGAACCAGCCATCTGCGGCACCCATTTGGGGCTGACAAAGCTTGCCACCTCGATCCGAGAGAACCCCGCACGGCTGAGCAGATCCACCAGCGCAATTTTCTCCGCCACTGGTATTTCGCGTGCCTCGTTTTGCAACCCGTCCCTCGGACCGACCTCGAAAATCTCGCAGAACCCTTTATCCATAACGCCGCCTCCCCTTCATTTTGCCAAATAAACTCACCTGCACGACGGTAGCATCACTCGACCGGCCACGGGTCATAAAAAGATCGGTCAAACAGCGGCACGTCTTTGGGCAGCGACAACTGGAACGCCTCGCGGTCGGTGATGCGCGCATACCAGGCCGCGACATTGGGGTGGTTGTCCAGCTTGGCGAAATGCTGCGCCATATAGACCGCCTGCCCTACATTCACATCCGCCGCGGTAAAGCCGCTCATCAACAGATAATCCTGCGACACGATCCCGCCGTCCAACCGCGCCTCGATCGCGTCATAACACTTGATGATCCGCGCGGCTTCCAGCTTCATCACAATGGGGCTGCGCATGGAATCGTCGCGCAGCGCCACATGCTGCTGGGTCAGCGCCGCGCAATGCTGCGATACCGTCTCGGCGAAATGGATCCACACCAACCACGCCATCCGGTCCGGTGCGCCCGGCATACGACCCAAACGGTCGGGGCTGAACCGTTCGCAGAGGTATTCGGCAATGGCACCGGTTTCGAACATCCGTTCCCCGTCGATCTCGAGCGAGGGGACGCGCCCAGCCGGTGAAATTGCCAGATACCCCGGGTCACGCAAAGACTTGTCAAACGCGTGTATCGACACTTCAAAGGGCACCTCTAGCTCGTGCAGCAACCACAGTGTGCGCATTGATCTGGTCTGTTCGACGTGGTGCAGGGTAATCATGGTGCGGGCTCCTATTCTTCGGGGTCTAGCCGCACCAGTGCTACACCCGCCTCGACCTGATCACCAGCCTGCGCCAGAACCTCGGCGACGGTGCCATCACGCGCGGCAAGCAGGCTGTGCTCCATCTTCATCGCTTCCAGCACGGCAAGGCGGTCGCCTTTGGTGACCTTCTGGCCCACCTTGGCATCCACGACACGCACAAGACCGGGCATCGGGGCCTCGATCAAGTTGCCGTCGCCATGTCCACCCGCAGCCCGCGCCAACGGGTCGATGACGTCAAACACCAAGCCGTAGCCGTCAAACACGGTCACAAGCCCCGCTGCGACAGAAACCGCGGCCGCGTGTTGCCCGCCCACAGACCAGCGCCCGCCGATCCGCTGCGCGATAACTTCGGTCCCGCCAACGGACCAGACTTGATGATCGGACGATACCACCTGCGCATGCAGCAGATGATCCTCGCCGCCCCAGTTCAAGCCGACTTCACGGCGCAAGGGCTGCCACAGGGTGAACCCTGCCGCCTCGATCGGGTCCAGCAAAGACAGAGCCGCCATCCCCGCAAGGGCTGCATGGCGCGGCTGAACCTCGGGGGCTTGGGTTAACGCTTCGATATCGCGCCCGATCAGGCCGGTATCCACATCCCCCGCAGCAAAGCCGTCGTGGCCCGCCAACGCGCCCAGAAACGCAAGGTTTGTCACCGTCCCCGCGACCTCGCACCCGTTTAGGGCTGCGCGCAACCGCGACAAGGCGATCTCGCGCGTGTCTCCATGCACGATTACCTTGGCGATCATCGGATCATAGAACGGGCTGATCGTATCGCCTGCGCACACGCCGCTGTCGGCACGACACGCGGGTGTAAACTGCAAATGGGTCAACGTGCCCGTGGCGGGCAAGAACCCTTTAGGCACATCCTCGGCATAGAGCCGCGCCTCGAACGCGTGCCCTTGGATCGACAGTTCATCCTGCCGCAACGGCAACCCTTCGCCCGCGGCAACCCGCAACTGCCATGCCACTAGATCGATGCCAGTGATGGCCTCGGTCACGGGATGTTCCACCTGCAAACGGGTGTTCATCTCCATGAAAAAGAACCCGTCCGTTTGCAGCCCGCCAGAGCCGTCGACGATGAATTCGATTGTGCCCGCACCGGCATAACCGATTGCCTCGGCCGCCGTGACCGCTGCCTGCCCCATCGCATCGCGCATCTCGGGCGTCATACCAGGAGCCGGGGCCTCCTCGATCACCTTCTGATGGCGGCGCTGAAGCGAGCAATCGCGTTCAAACAGATGCACGGCTTTGGTCCCGTCGCCAAAGACCTGCACCTCGATATGACGAGGCTTGGTGACGAATTTCTCGACCAATACATCGGCATTGCCAAAGGACGTCTTGGCCTCTGAACGTGCGCTGTCCAGCGCCGCCTGAAACCCGCCCGCCTCTTCGACCAGCCGCATGCCTTTGCCGCCGCCCCCGGCCACAGCCTTGATCAATACCGGATACCCGATCTTGTCTGCCTCTGACGCCAGCAACGCATCGTCCTGATCCGCCCCGTGATACCCCGGCACAACCGGCACACCTGCTTTGACCATCAACGCCTTGGCCGCATCCTTCAGCCCCATCGCACGAATGGCCTTGGCCGACGGGCCGATGAAGACCAGCCCCGCCGCCTCTACCGCGTCCACGAAATCGGGATTTTCGGACAGAAAACCATATCCCGGATGGATCGCCTGTGCGCCGGTATCCAGCGCGGCCTGAATAATCACCTCGCCGCGCAGATAGCTATCCGCAGGGGAAGACCCGCCGATATGCACGGCGGTATCCGCCATCGCCACATGTTTCGCCGCGTGGTCCGCGTCCGAATACACCGCCACACAGCGTACCCCCATGGCCTGCGCTGTCTCCATCACGCGGCAAGCAATCTCGCCCCGGTTCGCAATCAATATTGTATCAAACATCAGGCGTAATCCTCGATCAAAGTGAAGCGCTCGCACATCAGCTTCATGTCGGGCTTGAACCCGCCGGTCCGGTGGAAATACGCTTCGTACGACGCGCGCCAGTGGTCCAGATCCCTGAACTCGCCCTGTGCTGCGACAAACTCGGCGTCTACCTCGTTGAACCTTCGGGTCGCGGCCTCGACCGTTTCAATCATCACCGCCGGTGTGCCATCCCAATTCAGCGCGATATCGCGACGGCCCACTTCGGGGTAGGCATCGCCCCCCGCCCCGTAAGCAGAGGCCGCCTCGCAGGTCGCTGTTTTCTTGCCCGCACGCACGAGGGCGATAATTTCGGCGCATACGGTCGGGCTGTCGCCAAACCGGAATGTTTCCGCGTCCGGATTGGCGTCTACGATCTGTTGCAATGATTTTGTCATAACGGTCCCCTTACATCCGGAACACGCCAAAGCGTGTATCCTCGATCGGCGCATTCAAACTTGCCCGCAGCGATAGCGACAGCACCTCGCGGCTGTGGCGCGGGTCGATCACGCCGTCATCCCAAAGCCGCGCGGTTGCATACAGCGGGTGCGACTGTTCTTCGAACATATCAATCGTGGGCTGCTTGAACGCGGTCTCTTCTTCTTCGGTCCAGCTGTCGCCTGCGCGCTCAATTGCGTCACGTTTGACCGTGGCCAGAACCCCAGCGGCCTGCGCCCCGCCCATAACCGAGATGCGCGAGTTGGGCCATGTCCACATGAAGCGCGGGCTATACGCGCGCCCCGCCATGCCGTAGTTCCCCGCGCCGAACGATCCGCCAACCAACATGGTGATCTTGGGGACGTTGGTCGAGGCCACGGCTGTCACCATCTTGGCCCCGTGCCGCGCGATGCCTTCGTTCTCGTATTTCCGCCCGACCATAAAGCCGGTGATATTTTGCAAAAAGACCAGAGGGATTTTGCGCTGCGAACAGAGCTCTACAAAATGCGCACCTTTCTGGGCTGATTCCGAAAACAGCACGCCGTTATTTGCGACGATCCCCACGGGACAGCCTTTGACATGGGCAAAACCGCAGACCAGCGTTTCGCCGTAGCGGGCCTTGAACTCGTCAAAGCGACTGCCATCGACCAGGCGCATGATCACTTCGCGGATGTCATAGGGCGTGCGCAAATCGGCGGGAACAACGCCCAGCATTTCCGCCGGATCATAGGCGGGCTCTTCAACGGGTTGCCACTGCACATTGGTCACGGGTTTACGGTTCAGCCCGGCCACAGCGCGCCGCGCCAGTGCCAGCGCATGGGCGTCATCCTCGGCCAGATAATCCGCCACGCCTGACAGACGCGTGTGCACATCGCCACCGCCCAGATCCTCGGCGCTCACTACCTCGCCCGTGGCGGCCTTGACCAGCGGCGGTCCCGCCAAAAAGATTGTGCCTTGCTCTTTGACAATGATCGACACATCCGACATCGCGGGCACATAGGCCCCCCCTGCGGTGCACGAGCCCATGACCACCGCGATCTGGGGGATGCCCTTGCCGCTCATCCGCGCCTGATTATAGAAAATCCGGCCAAAGTGATCACGGTCGGGAAAAACCTCGTCCTGATTGGGCAGGTTCGCGCCGCCACTATCCACCAGATAGATGCAGGGCAGATGGTTTTCCTCGGCGATCTCTTGGGCGCGCAGGTGTTTCTTGACGCTCATCGGAAAGTAGGTGCCGCCCTTAACCGTCGCGTCGTTGCATACGATCATACAGTCGATGCCCTGCACCTTGCCGACGCCCGCAATCACCCCTGCCGCGGGGGCCGCGCCACCGTAAAGCCCATGAGCAGCCAACGCGCCGACCTCAAGAAAGGGCGATCCGGGATCAAGCAAATTGGCCACCCGTTCACGGGGTAGCATCTTGCCTCGGCTCACGTGGCGGGCACGGGATTTCTCGCCGCCGCCCAGTTCTGCCGCACCCGCCGCTTCGCGGATTGTTTGCAGCGCAGCCAGATGCGCCGCCTCGTTCGCCTTGAAACTTTCGGACGAGGGCAAAGCTTGCGAAATCAGCTTCATGTCGGTCTCCTTGATCGAATGGAATGGGGGGACGTCACGGTCGGGTGTTGCATCATGCGGCCCCTTCGGCAGCGGCGCGGGCCTTGAGCTCGCGGCGGATCACCTTGCCTGTGACGGTCATTGGCAAAGCGTCCAGAAAGGCCACCTCGCGCGGGTAGGAATAGCTGGCAAGGCGGGTCTTGACCCAGTCTTGCAGGGTCTGTGCGTCAACGGTCGCACCGGATTTGCGCACGACATAAGCTTTGACGATCTCGGTCCTCAGCGCGTCGGGCTTGCCGACGACACCGCAGGTTGCGACTTCTGGATGGGTCAGCAGACAATCCTCGATCTCTGCCGGACCGATGCGGTAGCCGCTTGACGTAATCACATCATCCTCGCGCCCGACAAAGCGCAGATAGTCGCCATCGAATACGCCGCGGTCGCCGGTCAGCATCCAACCGCCGCGATATTTCTGCGCCGTTTCATCCGGCCTCTGCCAATAGCCCAGCATCATCGACGCCGATCCCTTGCGGATTGCGACGTCGCCTTCGTCTTTTGTCGGATTTCCATCCACGTCGAGCACCGCGACATCATGGCCTGGAACAGGTTGTCCGATACATCCCGGGCGGGGTGGAAACTGGCTGCTTGCGCTGGTGGCGACCATATTGCATTCGGTCTGGCCGTAGAATTCGTTGATCGACAGGCCAAAGGCCTGTCGCCCCCACGCCAGCATCTCTGCCCCCAAAGGCTCCCCGCCCGATGCGACCGATCGCAGGCCCGCAATCTCGGCTCCTTCGGCCTTGAGCATCCGCAGCGCGGTTGGTGGAAAGAACACGTTACGCACATCGCCGTCCCGGATAATACGGGCGCAGGCCTCGGGCGAGAATTTGGGCAACCGCGCGGCGACCACCGGCACGCCAAGTGCCAGCGCCGGCATCAGCACATCAAACAGCCCGCCGATCCATGCCCAATCCGCCGGGGTCCACAGGCAATCGCCGCTTTGCCCCAAAATATCATGGCTCAGCGAGACGCCAGGCAAGTGGCCTGTAAGCAGCCGGTGCCCATGCAGCGCGCCCTTGGGTGGACCGGTTGTGCCAGAGGTATAAATCAGCACCGCCGGATCGTCGGGTTTAGTGCTGGCAAAAGGCACAGGATCACCCGCAACACCGAACCTATCGGCCATCAACGGGGTCGCCAGATCGCCCAGCAGGTCGCGCCCTTCGGGATCGGTCAGAACCAGCGATACGCCCGCATCCCGCACCCGCGACGCCAGCGCATCATACTTGAAGAGCTTGAACAAAGGCACTGAAATTGCACCGATTTTCCAGATCGCAAGATGGGCAGCCGCGCACCATGGGCTTTGCCCTAACAGCACGCCGACACGATCGCCAACTTGCACGCGTTGCACCAACGCGCGTGCCAATCCGTCAACCATATCGGACAGCGCGCCAAAGCTTACATCGTGCCGTGCGTCGCCCGTCATGTCGATGATCGCCAGCTGCGCGGGATCCTGCGCCAGACATTGTGCTGCCATGTTCATCCGCGCCGGAATATCCCATGCGCCCGAACGGTCCAGTCCTGGCAGGGCGTGGGCCATCAGTCTTCCCACACGTCCAGCGACAGAGCCTGACGCGCTGTCTGTTCCATCAGGCAGCTGATCGCAGCAGGCCCCTGACCTGTGCCGCCTTGCCACAGCGCAGCCTCATAGGTGCAGGCTTTGTCACGAAATTCGATCCAGGCGCGTTGCATCTCGCGCAGGGCGTCAGCCACACCGGCTCTGTCTTCGGAAGCGGGTACCGCATCCGCATCCCTCCGTTTTGCCTGCACCATCACAGCGGCGTAATTGTCATTCAACCGCTGGTCCCAGAATTGCAGTTCGCGGTCCAGACAGCCGCCCATGCCGTAGGTGCTGCTTCCGCCTGGCGTATCCTCCATACACTGGTTCGCCGACGCGCCCGCGCAGGCCAGCTTTGCCGCATAGCCCTCTGCGTCGGCCAGACAGAGCTCTGTCCCGCGATCGCTATACTGCAGGTCCTGCGCGGCAAGCGGTGAGGCGCACAGCATCAAGGCAAGGGCGACGCGTTTCACGCCATCGCTCCCATCATCTCGCGGCCCACCAGCATACGACGGATTTCCGAGGTCCCTGCCCCGATCTCCATCAGCTTGGCGTCGCGGAAGATACGGCCCACGGGGTTGTCAGACAGATAGCCCGCGCCCCCCATTGCCTGCACCGCCTGATGCGCCTGTTTCATCGCTTCTTCGCTGGCATAGAGACAGCAGGCGGCGGCATCGGCGCGGGTCACATCACCGCGGTCGCAGGCCTTGGCGACCTCGTAAACATAGGCACGGGCAGAATTCATCGCGGTGTACATATCCGCCATCTTACCCTGCATCAGCTGGAAGTTCCCGATGGGCTGCCCGAACTGCTTGCGCTCGGCCATATAGGGCATGATCTCGTCCAGACAGGCGGCCATAATCCCAAGGCCAATGCCTGCCAGCACCACACGTTCGTAGTCCAGGCCAGACATCAGCACAGCCACGCCGCGTCCTTCATTGCCCAGAACGTTTTCGAACGGGACCTCGACATCATCAAAGATCAGCTCGGCCGTGTTCGACCCGCGCATCCCCAGCTTGTCGAAATGCTGACCAGTTGAGAACCCCTTCATATCTTTCTCGATCAAGAAGGCGGTGATCCCTTTTGATCCGGCATCGGGGTCGGTCTTGGCATAGACGACCAGCGTGTCGGCATCGGGGCCATTGGTGATCCAATATTTGTTGCCCGACAGGCGGTAGTGGTCGTTGCGCTTTTCCGCGCGTAGCTTCATCGACACCACGTCGCTGCCCGCAGAGGGTTCGGACATCGCCAGCGCGCCCACATGCTTACCAGAGCACAGACCCGGCAGAAATTTCGCCTTTTGTTCGGGGGTACCGTTCAGGCGGATCTGGTTGACGCACAGATTAGAATGCGCGCCGTAAGAAAGTGAGACAGAGGCAGAAGCACGCGCGATTTCTTCCACCGCGACGGTATGCGCGACATACCCCATGCCAGAGCCGCCGAACTCTTCCTCTACCGTCATACCCAGCAGACCAAGGCCGCCCATCTCTTCCCAAAGCTCGGGCGGGAATTCGTTTTTGGTATCAATATCAGCGGCCATTGGTTTAACCCGCTCTTGCGCCCAGCGATGCACCATATCGCGCATCTCGTTCACATCATCGCCCAAATCGAATTTCATGGTGGTGTTGAACATAGACCCCTCCCCGAGTTTATTGAACAGTTGTTCATTACACTACACTTCTCGTGGATTCGGTCAAGCGAATGTCGCACGGGCGGGGAACTGGACCTGCATCGTTGATGTTACACCTATAACACATTTACGAAAGGACGCAGCGACATGAGTACATCATTGAAGAAAGAATTCTGGGACCGCATTGATGACACCCGCATCGGGATGCTGGCCACCGACACCGCCCGCGCCATCCCGATGAGCCACTATGCCGACCATGACGCGAACTGCCTGTGGTTCATCACTGCACGTGATACCGATCTGGCGAAATCGGCCCAAACGGGTGCCGCGGCAGAGTATCTGGTGACCAGCAAGGACGAACATCTATACGCTCGCATCGACGGCACGGTTCAGGCTGTTACGGACCCCGCCAAGCTGGACGAACTATGGAACGCCTTTGCCGCGGCATGGTTCAAGGACGGGCGCAAGGACGACGACGTGCAACTCGTGCGCATGGACCTGAAACAGGCCGAGGTCTGGTTGACCGGCGGCAGCCTGTCCTTCCTCTACGAGATCGCCAAAGCCAACGTGACCAAGCAGGTTCCAGATGCAGGCGAACACGGGGTCATCAATTTCTAAAGGGGCGGTCTCTGGATAGACGTCCATCTCACGGATAAGGGGACGGCAGACGTCCGGCCCTTTGGAAATTCAAACGAACGCGACGGGCCGGTGCGCCATTACCCCTGCTGGAACACGCGCGAGACTTCGCCGCGGATAATGCGCGCAATCAGGGCACAATCCTCTAACGAGAATGTCAGCGGTACGCGCATGTCAATGATGCTGGCAAGCACTGCATCGCTGGCGGGCAGCGCGGGGGATTTGGCGTAGTGCCATGAATCATAGCGGCTGGTGAAACCGACCGGTTCTGCGCCGCCGAACCATTTAAGCTCCACGCCGCGGGCGGCACAGCGTGACAGGACGGCTTCTATGGCGGATGACTGCCAGCCTGATAGCAGGAACTGAATTGATGATCCGACAAAGTGTTCTGCCTCGGGGCGGCCGATCACGGTCAGCCCAGGGGTATCGCGCAAACCGTCGTCGACGACCTGATACCGCGCATTCCACTTGGCAATCTGAGCATCAAGCCGCCGCACCTGCGGACGCAGGATCGCGGCGCGCAGATTGTCCATCCGGCCTGAAATATTGGGCGTGTCGTATTTGATCGCCTCGAAGGTTTCGGGCGGGGGGCCATCCACATGCCGTTCATAGAGCATATAAGACCCCGACAGCATGATCGCCCGCGCTGCCACCTCGGGATCATCGGTGACCAGCAGTCCGCCCTCGCCTGCGTTAACATGTTTATACGTCTGGCACGAATAGCATCCCACAGCCCCATGCCGCCCCGAAGGCACGCCGTTCCAGCTGGCCCCCATGGTATGCGCGCAATCCTCGACCACGGTGACACCGGCGGCATCACAAAGCGTCATCAGCGCGTCCATATCGCAAATGTGACCCCGCATATGGCTTAGCAGCAGAACCCGCGCATGATCCAGTTTGCCAGCCAGATCCTCCAGATCGATCACCAGCCCCTCTGTCACATCGACAAAGACAGGCTCTGCCCCGACCGCGGCAATCGCACCGGGCACAGGGGCGAGTGTAAAGGCGTTGGATAGCACCCGGTCTCCCGGTTTGACGCCGACAGCCCGCAGGGCGGTCGCGATGGCATAGCCGCCCGATGCGACGGCAAGGCAGTATTTCGCCCCGACCATCGCTGCGAATTCCTGCTCAAGCAGCGCGACCTCTGCAGTCTCTCCAGCCACGGTGTTATAGCGGTGCAGTCGCCCGTGGCGCATTACGGCGACAGCGGCGTCAATGGCGTCTTCGGGAATGGGTTCTTGTTGGGTAAAGCTGCCGGTGAAGACCTCTGCCATGTTTGCTGCCATGTCAGGCTGCACCGATCAGACGGGTCACGATATCAGGCAGGTCGTCATAGTGGTCCAGCAAGGCTTCGGGGGCCAGTGCCGCCATATCGTCACCCGAGGGGCCAAAGGACACCAGCACGCAAGGCACCCCCGCCGCGCGCGCCGTCTCGCGGTCGGTGTTGGTATCCCCCACCAGCAAGCACAGCGCCGGATCACCCCCGGCACGGCGGGCCGTTTCGAACAGATGTTCGGGATCAGGCTTGCGCATCGCCAGCGTGTCAGCCCCCACCATCGCGCCAAAGGCATCACGCACGCCGAGCCTTGTCAGCAGCGTATGGGCCAGCGCTTCGGGTTTGTTGGTGCAGATTGCCACGCGGTAACCTGCGGCTTTCAACGCAGCTACCGCCTGCATCGCGCCGGGGTAAAGCACCGTATGCGTGTCGATCTCGCGGCCATAGGCCTCTAGCAGCATGGGATAATAGCGGTCGATCGTTGCCTCGTCTTCTGCCCGACCCAGCCGTTCCATTCCCAAACGCAGCATCGCGCGCCCGCCCTTCAAGGCCGTGCCCGCGTCGGTTTTCGCGTCCAGAACATCGCCCTCGCCCATATCCCGGAAGCACGCATTGGCCGCGGCAATCAGGTCACCGCTGGTGTCTGCCAAGGTCCCGTCGAGGTCGAATACTACCGTTTTCATCGGCATTCCTTTGCTGAATGTGTTGCAGGCGGAAATCTTCTTTGATGACCCCTAGCCTTGCGCAAAATCGTCAACAAGGTAAAGAGAGCGGACATTAAATTGATTAAAGAGATTATACATGGAAGTCGCACTGATCCTTTTGGCCGCAGGCAAAGGTACCCGTATGCAATCGGACCTGCCAAAGGTTCTGCACGCCGTCGCCCACGCACCGCTATTGGAACACGCTATGGCCTCTGGCGCGGCATTATCGCCTGCCCGTACGGTCGTTGTTGCAGGTCACGGTGCCGATCAGGTGCGTGCCGCAGCCCAAGCATTTGACGACGAAGCGCAGGTTGTGGTCCAAGAAGAGCAGCTTGGCACGGCCCATGCCGTTGGACAGGCACGCGAGGCCCTTGCAGGGTTCGACGGGACGGCCATCGTGCTGTACGGAGATACGCCTTTTGTGCAGACTGAAACCCTCGAAAAAATGTGTGACGCGCTGAAGTCGAACGATGTCGTTGTGTTGGGCTTCGACGCTGCCGATCCCGCGCGCTATGGCCGGCTGGTAATGCAAGGCGACAGCCTGGATCGCATCGTCGAATACAAAGACGCCACAGATGAAGAGCGCGCGATAACGCTTTGTAATAGTGGCGTTGTTGCTTGCAAATCTGATCTATTGTTTGACCTAGTTGACGCCGTTAGCAATGACAACGCGTCGGAAGAATACTACCTCACCGACATCATCGGCATTGCACGGGATCGCGGGCTGAAAGCCACTGCTGTCACCTGTGACGAGGCCGAAACAATGGGCGTGAATTCCCGCGCTGATCTGGCCGCTGCCGATGCCGCGTTCCAATCGCGGGCCCGTGCGGCGATGCTGGAAGACGGCATCACGCTGATGGCCCCCGATACGGTCTATTTCGCACGCGATACCTATATCGGCCGCGATACGGTGATCGAACCCAACGTGGTTTTCGGCCCCGGCGTGACCATCGAATCCGGTGCCACTATCCGCGCGTTCAGCCACCTCGAAGGGTGCCATGTCGCCCGTGGTGGCATCATCGGCCCCTACGCCCGTCTGCGCCCCGGTGCAGAGCTGTCCGAGGATGTGCGCATCGGCAACTTTGTCGAAGTGAAGAACGCGCAGATCGCCGAAGGGGCCAAGGTGAACCACCTAAGCTACATCGGCGACGCCACCATCGGTGCCAAAGCCAACATCGGCGCGGGCACAATCACCTGCAACTACGACGGCGTGATGAAGCACCATACCCATATCGGGGCCAATGCGTTTATCGGGTCAAACACCATGCTGGTGGCACCCGTGCATATCGGCGACGGCGCGATGACAGGATCAGGTTCGGTGATCACGTCGGATGTAGAGGCAGACGCACTGGCGCTAGCGCGCGCACCGCAGGTAGAAAAACCCGGCATGGCCCGGAAATTGTTCGAAATGTTAAAGGCCAAGAAGGCCAAACAGCAGAGAGGCAGCTAATTATGTGTGGTATTGTCGGTATCCTTGGCCAACACGAAGTTGCGCCTACCCTCGTCGAAGCCCTGAAACGCCTGGAATACCGCGGCTATGACAGCGCCGGTATCGCCACGGTTGACGCAGGCAAGCTGGACCGCCGCCGGGCAGTCGGAAAGCTGGTAAACCTGTCAGACCTGTTGGTCCATGAGCCGCTGGCCGGCAAGTCAGGCATCGGCCACACCCGTTGGGCCACCCACGGTGCCCCCTCCGTCACCAACGCCCACCCGCATCAGGCGGGACCCGTGGCAGTCGTGCACAACGGTATCATCGAGAACTTCCGCGAACTGCGGGCTGAGCTGGCCGAGGACGGCGTAAAATTCGTGACCGAAACGGACACAGAAACCGTTGCGCTGCTCACCCAGAAATACATGGCCGAAGGATTGAGCCCGGTTGACGCCGCAACCAAGACCATCGCACGTCTGCACGGGGCCTTTGCGCTGGCGTTCCTGTTTGACGGCGAAGACGATCTGATGATCGGCGCACGCAAAGGGGCCCCGCTTGCCGTGGGCTATGGCGACAACGAGATGTATCTAGGCAGCGACGCGATCGCCCTGTCGCCGATGACGGACCGCGTGACCTACCTTGAAGAAGGCGACCGCGCTGTGCTGACCCGTACATCGGTCAAGATTTACGATGCCAATGACGCGCCCGTTGATCGTGTGGTTAAGAAGATCAGCCTCGACACCACCCGCATCGACAAAGGCGGCCACAAACACTTTATGGCGAAAGAGATCGCCGAACAGCCTGCCGTCATCGGCGAGGCGCTGTCGCGCTACCTGACCGCGGACGGAGAGATCATGCTGCCCGATCCGGGCCTCGATTTCACCAAGCTCGACCGGATCACCATGGTCGCCTGCGGGACGGCCTTTTATGCTTGCCTCACGGCAAAATACTGGTTCGAGCAGATTGCCCGCCTGCCGGTTGAGGTCGATGTGGCCTCGGAATTCCGGTACCGCGAACCGCCGATTTCCGACCGGACGATGGCCCTGTTTGTCAGCCAGTCGGGCGAAACCGCCGATACACTCGCAGCCCTGCGCTATTGCGCGGGCAAGGCTGATCTGATCGCCTCGGTGGTTAATGTTACTGAGTCCTCAATTGCACGTGAAAGCAATCTGGCGCTGCCGATCCATGCTGGCGTAGAGGTCGGTGTGGCATCCACCAAAGCGTTCACCTGCCAGTTGACCGTCCTGTTCCTTATGGTGCTGAAAGCCGCCGTGGACCGCGGTGCAATCACCAAGGAAGAGCAGGCAGATTACGTCTCTGGCCTGCGGTCCATGCCGTCGCTGATCAATACTGCGCTCGAACAAAACGAGGCGCTGCGCGACGAGGCCTACAAGCTGTCTTCGGCACGCGACGTGCTGTTTCTGGGGCGCGGCGCGATGTTCCCCCTCGCCCTAGAAGGTGCATTGAAACTAAAAGAAATCAGCTATATACACGCCGAAGCTTATGCATCCGGAGAGCTAAAGCACGGGCCCATCGCTCTGATCGACGAGAACGTTCCCGTGGTGGTCATGGCCCCCAACGACGCGTTGTTCGATAAAACCGTCAGCAACATGCAAGAAGTCATGGCGCGCAAGGGCAAGGTCATCTTGATCTCGGACCGCGCAGGACTGGATGCAGAATCCGAAGGCACATGGGGGCAGATCGAAATGCCGCCGGTTGCAGATGCACTCGCCCCGATCCTTTATGCCATCCCTGCCCAACTGCTGGCCTATCATACTGCCATCGCCAAGGGGACAGATGTCGACCAGCCACGCAACCTAGCCAAATCGGTGACCGTAGAATGAACCTAACCCCCTATATGGCGCAGCTCAACGTATTGGCTGACCCCACTGCCGTCGACAAACTGCACAGCGCTCACAAGGTGGATCGCCCCTATCTGGGCGTGACCAACCCGCAGATCAACGATCTGACCAAAGCCTGGCGGGCCGAGCTGTCGTTGGCTGACCGGATTTCACTGGCGGACGCACTGTGGCAGACTGACATTTTCGAAGCCCGGCTCGCGGCGGCGAAACTGCTGACCCAAGCCCGCCTGCGCCCCGATGACGAAGCGGCGTGGCAGTTGATCCAAAGCTGGGTGCCCGATTTTGACAGCTGGGCCATCGCCGATCACGCCTGTATGGCGGCGCAAAAGCGGTTGCTTGCCGATCCTCAGCGTCTGGATGTTGTCGAAAGCTGGGCCCAATCCGGAGAGCTTTGGTCAAAGCGCGCAGCTTTGGTCGCCACATTACCGTGGACCAAGCAGAATAACCCAAAACCCGAAGAGCTGGACGCCCGCGAGCGTATTCTTGGCTGGGCGGCGGGCTATCTGCCGGTCAAGAACGGTATCTTGCAAAAGGCCATCGCGTGGTGGGTACGCGACCTCAGCCGTCATGATCCAGCGCGGGCCGCAGAGTTTATCGAAGCCAACCGCACGCCCCTCAAGCCTTATGCGATCAAAGAGGCGGCACGGTATATGCCAGACTTCCCGCTTGAAGCAGCAGCCGATGACACCGACGCAACGTCGGAAGACTGAAATTGCAAGGCTGATCCTGAACGAGAACGGGCGTCCAAGGTTTTCCTCGGACGCCCGTTTTGCATTTGATGTTATAGGACCGCCAGAGTTACCCGTTCGTTGACACTTCGACCTTGGTCAGATCCGTCAGCGACGCCCCGATCAACCGCAATGCAGACAGTGACATACGGCTGCCGCCCGATGCAGGTCCGTCCAGCGGGATCAGCTCTACCGTAGAAGATTTACCAGTCGCGGGGTTGGTCACGCGGCCCTGCATCTCTGATTTCACCAGCGGCGTTTTCAGCCACAGCCCCGGTTCGGTCGCACTGCCAAGCGAGGCCACGGTCGTGCCAAGTGACTTAGCCCCCGACGCTGCGGGTTTGGACGCCTCGGCGCGCTGTTCAGCCGTCGTGGTATCCAAGGCATCCGCCGTGCGCGCAGCTGCAGGCGGGCGCGGCGCGGTGGTGGCCGGCGACGGTGTTGCCGTTTCGCCCGTTTCGACACCAGTTTCTGCTGTAACCGCGGGCGTACTTTCGTCGCCGGCCTTGTTACCCAGACCCATACGATCCGTTACGCCGGCACATCCGGCCAGACCCACGACAGCGATACCTAAAATAATATAATGTTTCATGAAATAAATCTAACCTTCCAACGAAGCCGCTTCAATCTCCTAAATGCTACTTGCCCCGCGATGGGCCGATGTTTACCTATGGGATATGAATGCACCTTTGATTGACCCGTTCGCCCGCGCTATCACCTATCTGCGCGTCTCTGTTACAGATCGCTGTGACTTTCGCTGTGTTTATTGCATGTCCGAGAATATGACCTTCCTGCCCAAAAAGGAACTTCTGTCCTTGGAAGAGCTGGATCGGCTGTGCACCAACTTTGTCGATCTCGGCGTGCAAAAGCTGCGCATCACAGGGGGCGAGCCTTTGGTGCGCAAGGGTATCATGACCTTCTTCAACAGCATGACCCGCCATCTGGACGCCGGCACGCTCAAAGAGCTGACGTTGACGACCAATGGCAGCCAGCTGGAGCGTTACGCCGCCGACCTTTATGCCGCCGGTGTGCGCCGCGTGAATGTGTCGCTGGATACGCTGGACGATCAAAAGTTTGCCGATATCACACGCTGGGGCCGCCTGCCCCAAGTCCTGCGCGGTATTGATGCTGCGCAAAATGCGGGGCTGCGGGTCAAAATCAACGCCGTGGCGCTGAAGGGCTTTAACGAGGCCGAGCTGCCCAGCATGACCGCGTGGTGTGCCGAGCGCGGCATTGATCTGACGTGGATAGAGGTGATGCCCATGGGCGATCTCGGGAACGAGGACCGTTTGGGCCAGTACTGGTCCCTCAAAGACGTGCGCCGCGCCTACGAGGATCACTACACCGTTACCGATTTGGCAGAGAACACTGGCGGGCCTGCCCGTTATGTGCGGCTTGAAGAGACCGGTCAGAAGATCGGGTTTATCACGCCGTTGTCCCATAATTTCTGCGAAAGCTGTAACCGCGTGCGGATCACCTGCACGGGCGAGATCTATATGTGTCTGGGTCAGGAAGACGTGGCCGACCTGCGTGCGCCCTTGCGCAACCACCCCGAGGATGACGCCCCCCTAAAAGACGCCATCCGCGCGGCGATCAACCTAAAGCCCAAGGGCCATGACTTTGATTACTCACGGCAAAAGCTGGATGGGCAGATGCCCCGCCACATGAGCCACACAGGCGGCTGACCCGACCGTGTCCGCGCCCTTTCTGTACCGCGCCTGGGTTCTTGCCAGCCGCTGCCTGATCCCCTTTGCCGCCAGCGCAGAGGCCCGCAAACTGCACGGGCAAGATGTGCCCGCTGCCCGCGCGGGCGAGAAACGCGGTATTGCGACGCTGCCGCGCCAGACGGATGGCAAGCTGGTCTGGGTCCATGCAGCATCGGTCGGAGAAAGCCTGTCGGTGCTGGCGTTGATCACCCGCATGGGCATCATGCTGCCCGACGCGCAATTCCTGATCACATCGGGCACCGCGACCTCGGCCAAGCTGGTGGCGCAGCGTCTGCCGCCGCGCAGCGTGCACCAGTTCGCCCCGCTTGACGCGCCCGGCCCCCTTAAGCGCTTTTTGTCCCACTGGCGCCCCGATGCCGCGATTTTTGTCGAAAGCGAGATTTGGCCCCAGATGCTGCGCCGGACCCATGCGACAGGTGCGCCGATGGCCTTGGTCAATGCACGGATGTCTGACAAGACCGTGGATTTCTGGGAGAAATGGCCTCGCACAGCCTGCTATCTGTTTGATGTTTTTACGCTGATCCTGACCCAGAATGACGCGATGGCACGCAATATGATCCGCATGCACGCCCCTGCCGATCGCGTGTCGCGCGGGGTGAATCTAAAATCTATGGCCGGCCCTCTGCCGGTCGACGACAAGGCGCTTGCACGGGTGACCGCGGCGCTTGACGGGCGGCCCGTATGGGTTGCCTCCTCGACCCATGAAGGCGAAGAACGGACTGTACTTGCGACGCACCGCAAGCTGTTACGCGACCTGCCCGATCTCTGTCTGATACTTGCCCCCCGCCATCCCGAACGCGGCGACGCGGTCGAGGTACTGGCCCATGATGCTGGCCTGACCGTCCAACGGCGCAGCCGCGGCGACGCGCCGGGCGGGCAAGTCTATCTGGCGGATACGCTGGGTGAATTGGGTCTGTGGTACAGCCTGTCTGACGTGGTTTTTCTGGGCGGCTCTCTTTTGCCCATTGGCGGGCACAACCCGTTCGAGGTGGCGCAATCGGGCGCTGCTGTGCTTTCAGGCAACCATGTCGCGGCTTTTGCAGAGACCTATGCGCAGCTTGAAACCGAAGGGGCCGCGCGGATTGTGGCGGACGGCGAAGACCTGACCGCCCGTGTTCTGTCGCTCTTGACCAATCCCCAAGAGCTCGCGACGATGACCGCAGCCGCATCCCGTTTCATCGCCGCGCAGGACGACCAGCTGGATGCGATAGCCAGCCGTCTGATCACCACTCTCAAGTTGGATACCCCATGACGCACCCTCTTGCCCGCACCGATGTGATCGCCCCGAACTTCAAGCGCCGGCTGAGCGGCGTCACCGCCACTGTGATGCGGCTGGTGCCGGTGCAATCACGTGACATATCGATCGTAGCGACCGGTCCTGTCGTCCCCGAGGACGTGCCACAGGTGCCTTTGTCGTCGCTGATCACCATGTCGCGGCGGGGGCCATCAGCCTCTGGTTGGCGGGTCTGGCACGCGCGGCGTAACGTAGAGATGCTGAGCGGGCTGGCGCTGCGCTATCTGCTGGGCAAACGGCTCAGGCTGATGTTCACCTCGGCCAGCCAACGCGAGCAGACCGGCCTGACGCGCTGGCTGATCCGGCGGATGGATACCGTGGTTGCGACCTCGGACCGGACCAACGCCTATCTGGAAAACCCCGGCCATGTGATCATGCATGGCATCAACACCGAAGGTTTTGCCCCCTCGCCCGACCGCGCCGCCTTGCGCGCCGAGCTTAAGCTGCCGGTGAATGCGACGCTGGTGGGCTGCTATGGCCGTATCCGCGCGCAAAAGGGCACTGATGCCTTTGTCGAGGCCATGCTGCCCATCCTGCGCGATCATCCCGATGTCGTGGCCCTTGTGATGGGGCGCGCGACCGAGAAATACGAAGCTTTCGAGAAAGGCCTGAAAGACCGCGCCCGTGCCGAGGGCCTGTCGGACCGGATGCTCTTTCTGCCAGAGGTGCCCGTAGGCGATATGGCCGATTTCTACCGTGTGCTGGATCTTTATGTCGCGCCGCAACGCTGGGAAGGGTTCGGACTGACCCCGATCGAAGCGATGGCCTGCGGTGTGCCAGTCGTCGCTACCCGTGTGGGCGCGTTTGAAAAGCTTGTGGTGCAAGGCACAACCGGCCTGCTGGTGGACCCAGACAATATCCCCGCGCTTGAGGCCGCGACACGCGATGCCCTGTCTGACCGGACGCGTCTGGCGGCGTGGGCAGAGGCCGGGCGCAGCTATGTCGTGTCGGATTTTTCGATTGCGCGCGAAGCCGCGGCATTGGTCAAGATTTACCGTAAACTGCTGGCCGCATAGGGCGCGGGTTTCCCCACGCCCCATGCGCATGAGCCTTAGCCGATTGGCATACGCTGTTCGGCGATACCTGCCCACCAGCTGCAGCCGGCAGGGATGATATCGTCGTTAAAGTTATACATCGGGTGGTGCACCATCGCGGTGTCGCCATTGCCGACCAGAATATAAGCACCCGGGCGCTCTTCGAGCATAAAGGCGAAATCCTCGCCGCCCATGACCAAGGGCGCTTCGTCACATTGCCCTGAAATACCGCGCGCGACATCCGCCGCGAATTCGGTCTGCGCGTCGTGGTTCACCATCACCGGATAGTTGCGCACGTATTTGACCCGTGCCGTCGCGCCAAAGGTGGTGGCGATGCCTTCGCAAATCTCTGTCACGCGTTTTTCTGCAAGATCGCGCAGGTCGTTTGACAAAGTGCGCACGGTGCCCAGCAGGTTCACACGCTGCGGGATGACGTTGAATGCCTTGGAGGAGGATTCAATCGAGGTAATGGACACCACGATATTGCCCACAGGGTCCGCATTCCGGCTGACGATGGTTTGCAGCGCAGTGATGATATGCGCGGTCACAACGCCTGTATCGATGGTCTCATGCGGCTTGGCAGCGTGGCCGCCCAGACCTTCGACCTCGATCTCGAGCAGATCGGTGGCCGCAAAGAACGGGCCGGGGCGAATGCTGAACTGACCTGCGGGAATACCGGGCCAGTTGTGCATGCCATAGACTTCTTGGATGCCCCAGCGGTCCATCATGCCATCTTCGCACATCTCGCGCCCGCCGCCGCCACCTTCTTCGGCGGGCTGAAAGATCACCACGACCGTCCCGTCAAAGTTCCGCGTTTCGGCCAGATATTGCGCCGCCCCCAAAAGCATCGCCGTGTGGCCGTCGTGGCCGCAGGCGTGCATCGCGTTGGGCGTCTTGGAGGCATAGTCCAACCCGGTTTGCTCGTGGATCGGCAGCGCGTCCATATCTGCGCGCAGCCCGATGACCTTGCCCGACGCGGTAGAGTTGCCCTTGATCACGCCGACAACGCCCGTACGCCCGATGCCTTCGACGACTTCGTCGCAGCCAAAGGCCCGCAGCTTTTCAGCAACCGTGCCAGAGGTGCGGTGTGTCTCAAACAAGATTTCGGGGTGTTCATGCAGATCACGTCGCCATGCGGTGATGTCGGTGTGCAATTCGGCAAATCGGTTCTTAACGGGCATTTTTCGAAGTCCTCGAAGTCTGGGGGATAAAAGCATGCGGCGTGCCCCTTTTCAGGGCAAGCCGCTGGCTAGGCTGGCAATCTTGTTTCAATCATTTCCGCGTACCAGCTACAACCTGCGGGGATCGCGTCATCGTTGAAATTATACATAGGGTGGTGGACGGTGGGCCCGTCGCCATTGCCCAACATAATATAGGCACCGGGGCGCTGGTTCAGCATATACGAGAAATCCTCCCCCGCCATGATCGGGGGCGTGTCACGGTCCACACCGGGCGTGATGTTTTCCGCCACATCGGCGGCATAGCCGGTGTTGGTCTCAGCATTCACCGTGATCGGGTATCCGCGTACATAGGTGATGTTGGTGGTACATTGATGGGCCGCGCAGGTATGGGTCACGACCGATTGCAAGCGGTCTTGCACCAGATCGCGGATGCTTGCATCAAGTGTGCGGACCGTGCCGCGCAAACGCACTGTCTGCGGCAAGACGTTGTGGCTGTCGGTGTCGGATCGCATGGTGCAGACCGACACCACCGCATTCTTGATCGGGTCGACATTGCGCGCGGCAATGGATTGCAGTGCCACGACGACATGGGCCGCAGCAAGGTTGGTATCAATCGCTTCATGGGGGGCAGCGGCATGACCACCCTGCCCGGTGATTGTAATATCGAATTCATCCGCCGCCGCCAGCAACGCCCCACACCGGATCGCGAATGTGCCGACAGGCTGATCAGGCATATTGTGCATGCCGTACACTTCGTCGATCGACCACCGCTCCATCAGACCTTCCTCGACCATGACATTGCCGCCACCGCCGCCCTCTTCGGCGGGTTGAAAGATCAGCACTGCGCGCCCGTCAAAATTGCGTGTTTCCGCCAGGTATTGCGCCGCACCAAGCAGCATAGCGGTATGCCCGTCGTGGCCGCAGGCGTGCATCTTGCCCGCTGTTTTTGACGCATATTCAAGCCCCGTCGCCTCTGTGATCGGTAGCGCGTCCATATCCGCCCGCAACCCGATGCTGCGCCCCGAGGTATTGGTCTTTCCCTCGATCACCGCGACAATACCGGTTTGCGCCACGCCTGTCGTGATATCGGTGATGCCAAAACTGCGCAGCTTCTCTTCGACAAAACCCGCGGTCTGTGGAAGATCGAATTGCAGTTCGGGAATGGTGTGCAGGTGACGCCGCCATGCGGTGATCTCGGCGTGTGTTTCGGCAAGGCGGTTCTTGATCGGCATCGGCGCGCGTTCCTTTTTATTATGACTAAACGTTGGGGCCCAATATCATGGGACTTCCATCGGAAAACCGCGCAAGGCGGAACCGGCTAAGATCATGGCCAGCACCCTCTCCGGTTACCAGACGAGCCAAAACGCGGCCCATACCCGGCCCTATGCCGAAGCCGTGGCCTGACATGCCGGTGCCAATCGTCAGCCCCGGCAGTGCTGCCACGGTATCTACGACAGGGACAATATCGGGCATGGTGTCGATCATACCTGCCCATGCGGATTTCAGCTTTATCGGACCAAATTCCGGAAACATCGCCGAAAAATCACGCAGCAGGCGGCGGATCTTGGCCATATTGGGGGCGGGATCCAGGATGCGCATCGCCTCGAACGGGGATGGGGCGTCCGGCTGCCAGCGCCGTTTGGTTCCCCATGCATCGGGGAAGCCTTTGGGTGCAAACGGATGGAGCCGTTGGCCAAAGGGATCGGCAAGCAATTGCGTCATAAAGTGAGGCAACGCGCGGAACGCATCCGGCCCGACGAACAGCTCGGGCGCACCGGGTGGGGCAAGGGTATAGCCGCCATCCTCGCGGCGACGGAATGCGACCCGCCCGTCTGATACCGCACCCGCATAGACTTCGGGCAAGGGCTCTGTCGCTGCCACATTTTCGCGCACAGAGAGTTGCGGCATCGAAATACCGTGGTTGCGTAGAAACAGCGCCGACCAGGCACCGCCCGCCAGAACCACCTGCGAGGATTTGATACGGCCCTGTTCGGTGATCACCCCTGCAACACGCCCCGCAGCAATGTCGAGTGCACGTACGGCGCAATTTTCGATGATCTGCACGCCCTCGCGGGCGGCGATACCGGCCAGTGCGGGCACGGCGACCCAAGGCTCCGCGCGCATGTCCGACGGCGTGATCAACGCGCCGATCTGCGGTGTGGCGAGGGTGGGAAAGAGCCGCGTCACCTCGGCAGCCGTCAACATCTTGCTATCCGCGCCATTGGCCCGCGCATGGGGCAGCCAGTCTTCGTAGCCGGCAAGCTGCGCCGGTTTCTGCGCCAAATAGGCAATGCCGCCCTGCCGTAGACCGATATCGACGTCTGTTTGCCCTGCCAGATCACGCCAGATCGTCTGCGCCTCGGCCATGATAGGCATCTCGTCAGGATCCCGCCCCTGTTGCCGGATCCAGCCCCAGTTGCGGCTGGATTGTTCGGCAGCGATGCGGCCTTTTTCCAGCAAGGTCACAGAATGCCCGTCGCGGGCAAGAAAGAGCGCGGTGCAGACCCCGATGATCCCGCCGCCGATCACAATGATATCCGAGGCCGCGGAGGGCGGGCCGGGATAGGTGATGGGGGTGGTGGCATTAATCGGGAACGGCTGCATGGTCAGGCTCTGTTCTGCGTTGGCGTCGCGGGCGGCGCAGGCCTGGGTCGGGGGCCAGCCCCCGGCGCCGCAGGGCGGCCCCTCCCCCGGGATTTGGTACCATTTGGAAGAAGAGGGCCGCTGCGCTGGGTCATTTCAACCGTTCAAGCAGGTCGCGCATGAATTGATGGCCGGCCTCAAATTGGGTGACTTCGATGTATTCGTTGGGCTGGTGCGCCTGCGCAATGTCGCCGGGGCCGCAGACCACCGCGCTGTAGCCTGCTTCCTGAAACTGCCCTGCCTCGGTGCCGTAGCTGACTTTGTGACTGGCGTTGTCGCCGGTGATCTGGCGCACAAAGGTTTCGGCCAGCCCGTCTTTCTCGGGTTTGAGCGCTGGCACGTCAAAACGGGGCGTGATCTCGATATAGGTTTCGGGGACGACCTCTTGCATCTGCTGTTCGACTTCGCGCACTTTTTCAAGATAGGCGGTGCCCCAGGCGTCTTTGTCTTCGCCGGGGACAACCCGGAAATCCATTGCAAAATGGCAATCCTTGGCGGTGATATTATGGGCCGTCCCGCCAGAGATCACGCCCACATGTGCGGTGGTGAAAGGCGGGTTGAACATCGCGGCAAGGTCGCTGGGTTTGCGCGCCATGTTTTCGGTGTTCACCTCATTGGCCCACTCGATCAGCTTGGCCCCTGCCATGATCGCGTTGACGCCGGTGTGCAGCAGCGACGAATGGACCTCGAAGCCAACGACATGGGTGTTGAACCCCGTCCCGCCCTTGTGCCCTGTCACCGCCTGCATCGTGGAGGGTTCGCCCACGATCACTAACGCGCCCTTGGGCAGCACCGGCTGCATCGCTTCGATCATCGGAGGCGCACCGGTGCAGCCGATTTCCTCGTCAAAGCTCAGCGCGATTTGCAGCGGGCGTTGCACGCCAGCATGATGTGCCTCTACCAAGGCCCAGATCGCCAGCGCGTCGAAACCCTTCATATCGCAGCAGCCACGGCCATAATAGCGCCCGTCCCGTTCGACCACGGTGAACGGATCACTGTCCCAGGGCTGGCCGTCGACAGGCACCACATCTGTATGACCAGAGAGGACAACCGCGCCTTCTTCCCACGGGCCGGCATGCGCAAAAAGCGCGTGCTTGGGCTGATCGGGGTGAATATAGCGGTGTGACGCGATGCCGTGGCTTTCGAGATACTCCGCCACCCAGTCGATCAGCGGGATATTTGTGTCTCGTGAGACGGTGGGAAAGCTGACAAGTTTTTCCATCAGCTCAAACGGGGTCATGCGCGCAGTCATCAATGAGGTCCTTTAGTATCCGCTATCGGTGATCAGCACCTGATGGCCCGCGGATACGGTTTTGTAAACAGAGGGTTCCGCGACATAGCTTGTCGGATGGATCGGCGACGGGATCGGTTTAAAGTTCAGTTCGCTTTCCTTTTTGCGGCGACGCGGATCAGCGATGGGAACGGCCTTCATCAAGGCTTGGGTATAAGGGTGCTGCGGGTTTTCGAACACCTGCGCCCGGGTGCCCATCTCTACGATCCGTCCCAGATACATGACGCCGACATAGTGGCTGACCCGTTCGACCACCGCCATGTCGTGGCTTATGAAAAGGAAGGACAGTCCCAATTCCTGCTGCAGCTCAAGCATCAGATTGACCACCTGCGCCTGCACCGACACATCCAGCGCCGACACGGCCTCGTCTGCCACAATCAGCTTAGGGTTCAGGGCCAAGGCGCGTGCGATCGCCACCCGTTGGCGTTGCCCGCCTGACAACTCATGGGGGAAACGCCGCATAAAGCTGCGCGGTAGTTCCACGCGATCAAACAGCATCTCGATGCGTTTGGTCAGCTCGGCCCCCTTGAGCGTGCCATAGTTATGGATCGGTTCGGCCACTTGATCCGACAGCTGCATTTGCGGATTGAGCGAGGCAAACGGGTCCTGAAAGATCATCTGCATGTCCAGCCGCGCCTTGTGCAGGCCACGCGAATCCAGTGCCATGATGTCTTTGCCGTCAAGGTTGACCTCCCCCGACTGGGGTTCGACCAGCCGCAGAATAGACCGCCCTGCCGTGGATTTACCGCAGCCGGATTCGCCCACAAGGCTCAGCGTCTGGCCCTTGTTGATGGTGAACGACAGGTCTTCGACCGCATGGACATTAGCAACCGTGCGGCGCAGAAAGCCGCCCTGGACCGGAAAGCGCGTGGTCAGGTTCTTGACCGTCAGCAGCGTTTCCTCGGTCCCTTTGATGGGCACGATTTCCTTGTCTTCGGTGCCGATCAGCCTCATCGGTTCGGGGTAGGCCTTGCCGCGCATTTCGCCCAGCTTCGGCACAGCGGCCAGCAGCGCTTTGGTATAGGGGTGCTGCGGGTTCTCGAAGATTTCCTCGACCGTGCCCTCTTCGACCTTCTTGCCGCGGAACATGACGACGACGCGGTCAGCCATCTGGGCCACAACCGCCATATCATGGGTGATAAACATCACCGCGGTGCCGGTCTCGCGTTTAAGCCGGTCTATCAGCGCAAGGATTTCGGCCTGAATGGTCACATCAAGTGCGGTGGTGGGTTCATCCGCGATCAGCAACCGTGGCGAACAGGCAAGCGCCATGGCGATCACAACCCGCTGGCGCATCCCGCCTGACAGTTCATGCGGGTATTGCTTGATCCGGCGGGCGGGCTCGGGAATGCGTACTTGGGTCAACAGTTCGAGCGCACGCGCCTCGGCTTGCGACTTGGACATGTTTTTGTGCAGGCGCAGCCCTTCGGTCAGCTGGCGGCCCACGGTAAAGACCGGGTTCAGCGCGGTCATCGGTTCCTGAAAGATCATGCCGATCTCATTGCCGCGAATTTCGCGCATCACATCTTGATCTGTGCGCGCTAAATCGACAGCGGGGTCGTTCTGTCGCTCAAATAATAGGCGTCCGCCAGCAATTTTTCCGCCGCCGAACTCGACCAGACGCATCAACGACAAAGAAGACACCGATTTACCCGAGCCGGATTCGCCCACAACGCAGACGGTTTCACCCGCATTAATGTCAAAGCTGACGTTCTCCACCCCCAAGACGGGTCCGTCCTGAGTTTGAAATTCGACCCTAAGCTCTTGAATTTGCGCGATTGGTGTCGGCTTTGCCTCGTCTAGCATGGTATTTTCCAGCGCTTCTCGTTTAATCAATCCGACGACGCTAAGGCCAATCATCCTCTGGTGTCAAATCCGTCAGCGCGACCGCTAACATCCACAGCTTTGGAGGCTTGCTTTTTTTTTCAAACCTGTTTCGATGTTTCAACGTAATTGGCGTGGCCGAAAAAACGGGCATTGTAGCGGGCAACTTTGCCAGCCCCGATGCCCCACCTACCCTGCGTCGATCAAGAGTGACGGTTTTGGCAGTGCCAGAAAGACGGACCATAAAAAGGCACCAAAAAAAATCACCGGTGTCCAACAAGGAGTAAGCTATGAACATGAAAACCCTGTTACTGGGGGCTGCGGCTTCCGTAGCGATTGCCCCCGCCGCATTTGGCGCCGCCCATGAAGGCGAGCGTGGACGCGACGGCGAGGTAAAAGTGATCTACTGGCAAGCGCCCTCGATCATGACCCCCTATCTGTCGGGCGGCACCAAGGACCTCGAGGCCGCGAGCCTCGTGCTCGAACCACTGGGCCGCTATGACGAAACCGGCGCACTGGTGCCCTATCTGGCTGCCGAAATTCCCACCGTTGAAAACGGCGGCGTGTCCGAAGATCTGAAATCCGTAACTTGGAAGTTGCAAGAAGGCCTGCTGTGGTCTGATGGTACGCCGGTGACGTCCGCAGACCTGAAATTCACCGCTGAATACTGTATGCACCCCGAAGGCGGTTGCGCGCAGGCGTCAAAATTTGATGGTGTCGAAAGCATCGATATCGTGGATGATCTGACGGTGACCGTCCATTTTTCTGATGCCAAGCCCAACCCTTACGGCCCGTTCATGGGCGCGCAATCCCCGATCATTCAGGCTGCGCAGTTCAAGGATTGTCTGGGGTCCAAGGCACCGGAATGTACCGAAGCGAACTTTAACCCCATCGGCACCGGCCCGTTCCGCGTCACGGACTTCCGTCCCAATGACGTGATCCAGATGGAAGCCAACCCCAACTACCGCGATCCGAACAAACCTGCGTTTGCGACCCTGACCCTCAAGGGTGGTGGTGATGCGAATGCGGCGGGCCGTGCCGTGATGGAAACCGGCGAATACGACTATGCCTGGAACATGCAGCTGGCCCCCGACGTACTGGCGAAGATGGCCGAAGGCGGTAAAGGTCAGGCGATCTCTGCATTCGGTACCTTGGTCGAACGGATCGAAATGAACATGACCGATCCGTCGCCAGACCTGCCAGAAGGTGAACGTGCGACGCTTGCGCATCCGCACCCGATCCTGTCGGACTTCAAAGTCCGCAAGGCGCTTTCCATGGCGATCGACCGTCCTTTGCTGGTCGAAGTCGGGTACGGCCAAGCCGGCCGTGCAACCTGTAACCTTGTCCCCGCCCCCGAGCTTTACGCATCCGACAACACTGAATGTCTGACGCAGGATCTTGAAGGCGCCAAAGCCTTGCTGGAAGAAGCCGGCTGGACCGACACCGATGGCGATGGCATCCGGGACAAAGACGGTGAGAAACTGGCCCTGCTGTTCCAGAGCTCGACCAACGCTGTGCGGCAGGATTTCCAGGCGCTGATCAAAGACTGGTGGAACCAGATCGGTGTCGAAGTCGAGCTGCGCAACCTTGATTCTTCGGTCTTCTTCGGTGGTGACCCCGGTTCGCCTGACACCTTCCAGAAGTTCTATGCCGACGTTGAAATGTATGCGAACAACTTTGACGGCACCGACCCGCAGGCCTACTTGTCTGCCTACCGTTGCGGCAACGAACCCAAGCCATCCAGCCAATGGCAGGGTGAAAACATCAACCGTTTCTGCAGCGAAGAATATGATGAGCTGCTGGACGAACTGTCGCGCACGGGCGCGTTGGATAAGCGTGGCGAGATCGCCAAAAAGCTGAACAACATCATCACGCGTGACACCATGACCATCGTTCCGCTGGTCGACCGTGGCCGGGTTTCCGCTGCGTCCAACACATTGGGCGGCGTGATCCTGAACACATGGGATTCCGAACTTTGGAATGCCGCCGACTGGTACCGCGTGAAAGAATAATCACGCCCAAGGTCAGAGGAGCACGCGCCCTGCGTGCTCCTCTTGACTTGATGCCATTTTGAATGTGTGCGAAATCGCGCCTCCCTTCGATTTTGACACGCTTCCCCTCCTCCTAGACCGACTTGCAAAGGCGCTGTGCATGCTGACCTTCACCATTCGTCGACTACTTTTGTCGATACCAACGCTTTTGTTTATCAGCCTGATTATCTTCTTGCTGCTGCAACTGGCCCCCGGCGATCCGATGGCTCAGGTGCCCCTGACTGTCCCACCAGAAGTGAAACAGAAAATGCGCGAGGCGCTTGGCCTCGGGCAGCCGATTTATGTGCAATACTACAAATGGTTGATCCAGTTTTTCTGGGTAGAGCCTCAGGTCTTCATCGACTGGGCCACCCGTGACAGTTTCCTGTTGGGCTGGCTGCCCGACACCAGCCTGTCGACCTTCATCGACCCCGACACCGGCGCCGTACGCCCTGTGCAACGCGCCATCAGCTGGCAGACCCGCAGTCCGATCATGGATATCGTGATCCAGCGGATGCCGCAGACCCTTTGGGTGGTTGGGCTCAGCTATATCGTGGGGATCCTGATCGCGATCCCCATCGGTATCTATTCTGCCTATCGCCACTATTCGCTGTTCGATCAGGCCGGGACATTCGTGACAATGGTTGGCTTTTCGATCCCGCCCTTTTTTACTGGCCCGCTGCTGATCGTTGTATTCTCTGTATCGCTAGGGTGGTTGCCGTCGATCTATGACACCACCCATGTCGTGACGGACTGGGAAAGCTTTAAGGTCCAGTTCATGCAGATGGTCATGCCCGTGATGGTGCTGGCGCTGCAAACCACCGCACAGATCAGCCGCTATATGCGGGGGGCGATGCTGGACAACCTGAATCAGGATTACGTCCGCACCGCCCGTGCCAAGGGCCTGCGTGAGACATCCGTCGTGCTGGTTCACGTCTTGCGCAACTCTATGATCCCGGTGGTCACGGTCATAGCACTTGGGATGCCCGCGATCTTTGGGGGCGCTATCATCACCGAAAACGTGTTCAAGGTAAACGGGATCGGGCAGCTGCTGCTGACTGCGCTCTTTGCCAATGACCTTCCCATGGTGATGACGCTGACCTTTATCTTCGCCATCCTCATCGTTCTGTTCAACCTGATTGCCGATGTTCTATACGGCCTGCTTGACCCAAGGATCCGCTATGACTGAGCAAGCCACTCCCGCAAGCCCGCTTGAGGCTGACATCGAACTTTACGGCGCGCTGGTCGACAAAGAGCCACAAAAGCCGCCGCGGAGCCAATGGATCGACGTCTGGCAGCAGTTTCGCAAGCACAAGGGTGCTGTATTTGGCGGAGGCTTCTTGCTGTTCATCACGCTCGCCGTGCTGTTTGGCCCCTTCCTTTGGGACGTGGATCCCAAAGCGCTTGATATCCGCAACAAGAACTGGCGCCCGATCTATCAACTGCTGTTTGACAGCGAAGCAAAGGCCGGTTGGGCGCACCCCTTTGGAACAGATCAGCTGGGCCGTGATATCATGGCGCAGATGATCGCCGGAGGCCGCGTGTCGATGGCCGTGGGGTGGCTCGCGATGGGACTGGCACTGGTGATCGGGTCGGCCATCGGGGTAATCTCGGGCTACTTCAAACGGCTCGATTTCTGGCTGATGCGGTTCACTGATCTGGTGTTGTCGCTGCCGATCCTGCCTTTGACGCTGCTGGCGGTGACCCTGTTCCGGCAACCGCTGAATGCGCGGTTCGGCCCCGAAGGCGGCATGTTTATCCTGATTGTTGGGATCATCGGGCTGACGTCCTGGATGCAGACGGCGCGGATCGTACGCGGCGACATCCTGGCGCTGAAAGAGCGTGAATTCATCCTCGCGGCGCGGTCCATCGGCACGCGGTCAGGCAAGATCATCCGCAAGCACCTGCTGCCCAATGTGATTTCCCCAATCATGGTATCTGCTACACTTGGGCTCGCCACGGCGATCATCACTGAAAGCGCGCTAAGCTTTCTGGGCGTGGGCTTCCCGTCGGACTATCCGACATGGGGCAAGCTGCTGTCGGATGCCGTGTCGCGTATGCAGGAATTCCCCGAACGGGTGATCCTGCCCGGTATCGCAATTTCCCTGACTGTGCTTAGCGTGAACTATCTAGGCGACGGGCTGCGCGATGCGCTGGACCCGCGGTTGCGCGGGCGGTGATCCTCTGCCGGTCATAGCGCTTGGGGCTGCGGACAGGATTGAGTATTTATAAAAAGGGTGAAGGGGGGCTGCGGCCTCCCTTTGTCGTTGAGGCGCAAAAGGCTTGAACTCGGGCGGTTTCCGCGTCAGTGAACTGGCGTGCTGTCGTCAGGGGAACGCAAAGATGTTTGAGCAATTCGGTTTTGAAAACACCACGCCGCAACAGGCTGCTGTCTGGTTCGCGCTGGCCTTGGGCGTGGTCTTTGGCGTTCTGGGGCAGATCACCAAGTTCTGTTTTCGCCGGTCGCTGGTTGGCGAAGACCGACGCGCGGCTAAAGGGGTCTGGCTGACGGCACTGGCCTTTGCTGTCTCGGGCACGCAAGCCGCTGTGGCGCTGGGCTGGATCAGCTTTGCCGATCATCGTTTTCTGGTGCCTGACCTCCCCTATCTGGCGATTGGGTTTGGCGGGCTCCTGTTTGGTGCGGGCATGGTGCTGACACGGGGCTGTATTTCGCGGCTGACCATTCTGGCGGGCTCTGGCAATTTACGGGCGGCCCTGGTCGTTGTGGTGTTCGCAGTCGTGGCCCATGCGACATTGAAAGGCGTGTTGGCCCCGATGCGCGTGGCGCTTGGCAGCGTCACACTTGGGCTTGGTGATTATATCAGCCTCGCCGCTCTGCCCGGTGGCGTGGCCCTTTGGGGTGGCTTGATCGTCGTGGCCGCCTTGGCCGTGGCGCTACGGTCGGGGAACCGTCCGGCCCATCTGATGATGGCAGCGCTGATTGGTTTGCTGGTCCCGTTGGCGTGGGTCGGTACCGGCTTTATTCTGTTCGACGAATTTGATCCCATCGCGATGGAGAGCCTGTCGTTCACGTCGCCCTCTGCCGATACGTTGTTCTGGCTGGTGGCAAGCAGTTCCATCCCCGCAGGCTTTGGCGTCGGGTTGCTGGGCGGCGTATTTCTGGGAGCCTGTGCGGCCAGTCTGTTGTTTGGCGGCTTTGGCTGGCAGAGTTTCGAGACCCCCACCCAGACCGGCCGCTATCTGGCCGGTGCCGCGCTGATGGGTGTCGGCGGTGTACTTGCAGGGGGCTGTACGCTGGGTGCCGGACTATCCGGCGTGCCTACGCTGTCGCTGGCTGCCATATTGGCTATCGTGATGATCGGCATCGGCGTGTTGGCCATGCATGCCCTATTGCGCGCAACCCCTGCGGGCAGCTGACGCTATTTGATCTTGTGGCGCAAACGGCGCAGAAGACCCCAAACGAGGATCACCACGACAGGCACGGCAATGGCCGTCAGCGTGCCCTTGCTGATCCCGCTACGTTCGGCCAGCGGGTAGAGCATATAACCCACCAGTGACACCGCGTAGTAGCTGATGGCGACGACCGAGAGCCCTTCGACCGTGTGCTGCAGACGCAGCTGCAGGTCCGAGCGTTTATCCATGCTGGCCAGTATCGCCTGGTTCTGCGCCGACCTTTCCACATCCACCCGTGTGCGCAGCAGTTCAGCGGCGCGGCTGGCACGGGCGGACATCTTGTTCAGGCGTGTTTCCGACGATTTCACCGTGCGCATCGCAGGCTCGTAGCGGCGCATCATGAATTCATCAAAACCCTGTCGCGCCATAAAGCGGGTTTCGCGGAGGGCCCCGATCCGCTGCGCGACAATGGCCTGATAGGCCTCTGTCGCGCCAAGCCGATAAGAAGCATCCGCCGAAAGCGCCTCTAGCCCGACCGAGATATCCAGCAAGCGGTGCAGCGTGTCTTCGGCCATAGCAGAGGTGCCTGCCATGCCCGCCATCAGGTCAATCAGCTCTGCGTCGAGCCGGTCAAGCTGGGCGGCGAACTCACGCACCTTTGCAAAGCCGAGCATGGACATCGATTTATAGGTCTCGATCTCGCACAACCGTTGCACGATGCGCCCCAGACGGCGGCTGCCGGTGCCTTCCGATGCGAAGACCGCCATGCGCATGTGGCCCGCCGGATCGATGCGGAAATCACTGGCGATGACTGCAGCATCTTCCAGCACAGACGCCACTGCCAAGCTTTCCGGGACGAACCAATCTTGCAGCGCCTCCGCGATCTGCGCGTCCTCGGCAGGACGCGGCACCAGCCGCAGCAGGATCGACGTAATGCGTTCTGCCTTCAGGCCAGCGCGCCAGTTCTCGGGAAAGACATCAAACTCTGCCGGATCAAAGGGGCGCTGGCCGATCTGGTCAAGAAACACGGTATAGGTCACGAATTCGGTATGCTGTTCCCATTTCAGGGTATATTTGCCCATCGGCCCGAAATAATGGGTCGCGTCCTCCGACGGGAGGGGCGCACCGTAGTGGGTCAGCAAGGTACGTAGCTGCTGTAGGTCAACCGACCGGTCGCGCGTTGCGGCGTCCCCTATCGGTCGCACCGCCAGATAGGCCGCCACATGGGGCGCGACCAGCGATGGAAACGGGCGCGCGTGAAGCTCGCTATTCAGGGTATAGCGCAGGGGGTGATCGTCGAGAGCAGGCACGATGAGGGCTTTCTGCAGGGATATGATCGGGGCAACCTAGCGCGCTTACCGCCGTTCGCCTAGATATATTTTACATAGCTTTCATAGGGTTATCCGTATACCGCAGGATACCGCCCGCAGTTGCATCGCCTTTTTAGAACCGGTTGAGCGGAATTTTCAGATAGGCGTGGCCGTCTTCTTCTGCGTCCGGCAAGCGCCCTGCCCTCAGGTTCAGCTGCAAGACATGCAACATCCGGTCCGGTAAGGACAGCGTCTTGTCCCGTGCCTCGCGTAGATCGACAAAGCGGTCGAGTGACACACCGCTACCGATATGCGCATTATGTCTGCGCTGTTCAGCCACGCTAGATTCCCACGTGGGCTGCGGGCGATAGTCAGTACCGTAGTCATGGCCGACGAACAGCCGCGTCGCATCGGGCAGTGCAAGAATTTCTTGTAGCGACTGATACAGCTCTGCCGCGGTACCACCGGGGAAATCAGCGCGGGCGGTGCCGACATCGGGCTGCATAAAGCTATCGTGCACAAAGGCGGCATCCGACCCCACCACATAGGAAATCGACCCCAGCGTATGCCCCGGGGACAGCATCACGCGGACCGGCAGATCGCCGATGGTAAAGGTATCACCGTCGTCAAACAGATGGTCAAAATCGGACGCGGGGTCAAAGGCGTCAGGCATGTGGTAGTAGTCGCGCCAGAGCTCGGCAATCTCGGTGATTTTGGACCCGATGGCATTGGGTTTGTTCAGCCGGCGTTTCAGCTCATGGGATGCCATCAGGTGATCGGCATGGGGATGCGTGTCGAGAATCCATTCGATCTGGTACCCTGCCGCGTCGGCATGGCGCAGGATCGTATCGACATTCTGCGTATCAGTGGCGGCGCTTTGCGGGCTGAAGCCCAGAACCACGTCAATCACCGCCGCTTTGGATGTGGCGGGATCAGCGACCAGATACTGGATGCTGCCGCTATCGTCGTCATAAAAGCCGGTCACCTCGGCCGCGCCGGGGCCGGTTGACGGGCTGGTGCGCGAAAACTTCATATTCAAACCCTCCTATATGACAATTCAACACCCGCAAGGCGCTTGGGTTCCATGGATCACCCCAAATGTAAAAAGGGCGGCGCATCGCTGCACCGCCCTTTGGTTTGTCATCTGTCGCCGGATCAGTCGATCAGCGGCAGCAGCTTGTCCAGGCTCGCCTTGGCGTCGCCATAAAGCATCCGCGTGTTGTCTTTGAAGAACAACGGGTTCTCGATACCGGAGTAGCCAGTCCCCTGCCCGCGCTTGGACACGATGACGTTCTTGGCCTTCCAGCATTCCAGCACGGGCATACCGGCGATCGGGCTGTTGGGATCATCCTGTGCGGCGGGGTTCACGATGTCGTTCGACCCGATCACGATCGCAACGTCGGTGGATTTGAAATCATCGTTGATCTCGTCCATCTCCATCACGATGTCATAGGGCACCTTGGCCTCGGCCAGCAGCACGTTCATGTGACCCGGCAAACGACCCGCAACGGGGTGAATGGCGAAACGCACGTTCTTGCCCTGGGCCCGCAACTTTTTAACCAGCTCGCTGACCGCTTGCTGTGCCTGAGCCACCGCCATCCCGTAACCGGGGATGATGATGACGCTATCGGCTTCGTTCAGCATGCTCGCCACACCGTCGACTTCGATCGAGATCTGTTCGCCCTCGACTGCCATCTGTGGACCAGAGGTGCCACCAAAGCCGCCCAAGATCACGCTGACGAACGAACGGTTCATCGCTTTACACATGATGTAGGACAGGATCGCACCTGACGAACCAACCAGCGCACCGACCACGATCAGCAGATCGTTGCCAAGGCTGAAACCGATCGCCGCTGCAGCCCAGCCGGAATAGCTGTTCAGCATCGACACAACCACGGGCATATCCGCGCCGCCAATACCCATGATCAGGTGGTAGCCAATGAACAGCGCCGCCAGTGTCATGATGAACAGCGGCAGGAACCCACCGGTGTTAAAGTACCAGACCAAGCACAGCAGCGATACGGCCGCAGCGGTTGCGTTCAGGACGTGGCCACCGGGCAGTTTGGTTGCCGAAGAGTTCACCCGACCCGCCAGCTTGCCATAGGCAATGACCGAACCGGTAAAGGTGATCGCACCGATGAACACACCAAGGAACAGCTCGACCCGCAGGATTGCGATCTCGACGCTGTCTTTCTTGGCCAGAAGGGCGGCGAAGCCCTCGGTTGCCTTGCGGGCGGTGTCATCCATCGCCAGCACGTTGCCCAGTTCGATATGCGCGTTATAGCCGACGAAAACCGCCGCCAGACCCACAAGGCTGTGCATTGCAGCAACCAGTTCGGGCATTTGCGTCATCTGTACTTTTGTCGCCAGTTGATAACCGATGGCACCGCCACCCGCGATCAGGATCAGCGACAGCACCCAAAAACCAGCCCCCGGCCCGATCAATGTCGCAACCACGGCCAAGGCCATGCCCACGATCCCGTACCATACGGCACGCTTTGCGCTTTCCTGCCCCGACAGCCCGCCAAGGCTGAGGATGAAGAGGATGGCGGCGACTACGTAAGCCGCTGTTGTAAAACCAAAATCCATTTACCTGAACCCTTTACGATTTTTGGAACATGGCAAGCATGCGCCGTGTCACGAGGAACCCACCAAAGATGTTGATCCCGCACATAAACACCGACAGCGCGGCCAGAATAATCACCAAGAACGATCCGGACCCGATCTGCATGACCGCCCCCAGAATGATGATTGACGAAATCGCGTTGGTCACGGCCATCAGCGGGGTGTGCAGGCTATGTGCGACGCCCCAGATCACCTGGAAACCAATGAACACGGCCAGAACGAACACGATAAAGTGCTGCATAAAGCTGGCTGGTGCGACCAGGCCAACCGCCAACAGCAACACGCCACCAATGGCCAGCAAGCCGACCTGATTGCGCGTCTGTGCTTTGAACGCCGCCGTCTCTTTGGCACGCTTTTCTTCCGGCGTCAGTTCCTTGGGCTTGTCCTTTTTCGGCGCTGCCGCAATCGCCGCTACCTTGGGCGGGGGCGGCGGGAAGGTGACTTCTTTGTCGTGGGTTATGGTTGCCCCACGGATCACGTCGTCTTCCATGTTGTGGTTGATCACACCGTCTTTTTCCGGTGTCAGATCGGTCAGCAAGTGGCGAATGTTGGTCGAGAACAGCGTCGACGCCTGCGTTGCCATCCGGCTTGGGAAATCGGTGTAGCCGATGATGGTTACACCATTCTCGGTCACGATTTTCTCGTCCATCTTGGTCAGCTTGCAGTTGCCGCCCTTTTCCGCCGCCAGATCGATGATGACCGACCCGGGCTTCATTGCGGCGACCATATCTTCGGTCCACAGCTCTGGCGCTTCGCGGTTGGGAATCAACGCCGTGGTGATGACGATATCAACTTCGGGGGCCAGTTCGCGGAACTTGGCCAGCTGCGCTTCGCGGAATTCCGGCGAAGAAACAGAAGCGTAGCCACCCGAGGCGGAGCCGTCCTGCTGCTCTTCTTCGAAATCGAGGTACACAAATTCGGCACCCATCGATTCGACCTGCTCGGCGACTTCGGGACGTACGTCAAAGGCCAGCGTGATCGCGCCCAACGACGTTGAGGTCCCGATCGCTGCCAGACCGGCAACACCTGCACCGACAACCAGAACCTTGGCCGGAGGGACTTTGCCCGCGGCTGTGATCTGACCGGTAAAGAAGCGGCCAAAGTTGTTGCCCGCCTCGATCACCGCACGGTAGCCCGCGATGTTCGCCATCGACGACAGTGCATCCATTTTCTGCGCACGGCTGATCCGAGGGATCATCTCCATCGCGACAACAGTGGTGCCTTTTTCAGCAGCCTCTTTCATCTTGGCTTCGTCGGCCACAGGGCTAAAGAAGGAAATCAGCGTCTGGTCGGACCGCATCATCGCCATCTCGGCGGTGCTCGGGACACGGACCTTCGCCACGACATCCGCCGTTTCCCAAAGCTCAGCCGCTGTGTCGATCACCTCTACCCCGGCTTCGACATATTTATCGTTGGAAAAACCAGCCGCCTCGCCTGCGCCAGCTTCAATCAGACAAGTGTGACCGAGCTTTTGCAGCTGAAGTGCTGATTCCGGGGTCATCGCAACGCGATTTTCCCCTTCAAATGTTTCTTTTGGCGTCCCGATCTTCAATCCAGAGTCCCCCGTTGGTGCTTCTACGCCTCGCGTGGCGCAATAATATTACCCAGAGCGATAGCGCTTGGGTTCCTATAGTACAAGAGACGGACATAATTAGAACAGCGATTTGCACCATCAATAGCGCTAACAGCCGCATTTAGGGTTTGCGACGTTGCGTGAAAACGCGCGCGCCCTTGCACCTGCCCCTCGCTGCCGACAGCATGTCCGTCATCACGTTCCATTTCATAAGGGAGAGCAGAATGGACCTACAGGGAAAACACGCACTGATCACAGGCGGCGGCACCGGCATCGGGCTGGATATCGCACGGGATTTGGCGGCACGGGGCGCGCATGTAACGATCACCGGCCGCCGCCAAGAGGTGCTCGACGAGGTTGCGGGCGACAATATGACCGGCATGGCGATGGACGTGCGCAGCGAAGACGACGTGGTGGCCAAGATCGCCGCAGCCGTCAAAGCCCACGGCCCGATCCAGATTTGCATCCCCAACGCCGGTATTGCCGAGGGCAAGGCCGTGCATAAGACGGATATGGAATTCTGGCGCAACATGATGTCCACCAATCTGGACGGTGCCTTTCTTACGATCCGCGAATCGTTGAAGACAATGCGCGACACCGAATGGGGCCGGGTCATTGCGATCTCTTCCATGGCCGGATTGCGCGGCCTGCCCGGCGCGGCGGCCTACTCTGCGTCGAAACACGGGATGATTGGGCTGATCAAATCACTGGCCGCGGACTATCTGGGGCAGCCCTATACGTTCAACGCGATCTGCCCTGGCTACGTGGACACCCCAATCGTATCGCGCAACACCGCGTCAATCTCGGAACGTGCTGGTATTTCAGAAGAAAAAGCACGCGCGATCATGGTGAATTCAAACCCGCATAAACGTCTGATCGACGTGTCCGAGGTCACAGCTGCCGCCACATGGCTAACCGGCCCCGGTTCGCAAAGCATCAACGGACAGTGCATTCAGGTCACCGGCGGCGACATGTAACTGCGTTGCCGGTCATAATTTGTTAACTTTGGGGCGGCTAAGGTCGCCCCATGCATAAGATCACAGCCCCCCCTTATACCGCCCCGAAATGCCGCAGCTTTTCGCAGCTGCCGGATAAGGCGAGCGTCCGGCAAGCGGCCTCAAAAACCTGCCGTGCAACACAGCGATTTCACCTGGAAAAAGATCGACACATTGACGGCACGTTATTTTTCTCACCCCGTCGAATCATCGCGACGGCGCATCACGTTGTCAGAGGGATCAGGCTGATTTCAGCATCCGCTGTTGTTTGCTGTCGGCCCAAGCTTGCGCTGCGGCACCGAACCTTTCGAACAAGGGACGCGACACAGGGTCATTCCCCGCGTCCCATTCTGGATGCCACTGCACGGCGAGCGTGAAACCGGGGGCGTCCTTGATATAAATCGCCTCTGGCGTGCCATCCTCGGCGAAGCCGTCGATGATCACGCGCGGGCCCGCGGCTTTGATCCCCTGCCCGTGCAACGTGTTGGTGCGCACCTTTGGCGCACCCAGAAGCTCGTGAAACACGCCGCCTTGGGTAAAGGTCACATCGTGACGCAGCTCGAACTTCTGCTCCATCGTGCCATCGGGCGGCATGCGGTGGTTCATCCGTCCCGGCAATTCACGGATCTCAGGGTAGAGCGTCCCGCCCATGGCCACATTGACCTCTTGGAACCCACGGCACACGCCAAAGAACGGCTGTCCCCGCTCGACACAGGCGCGCACAAGCCCAAGGGCAATGGCGTCGCGGGCACGGTCAAAGGTGCCATGCGCCTCTGTCGCGGACTCGCCATATTCTTCGGGGTGCACATTCGGTCGCCCGCCGGTCAACAAGAAGCCGTCGCAGGTTTCAAGCAACTCGTCGACCGACACCAAGGACGGGTCGCTGGGAATGATCAACGGCAAACAGCCAGACACCTGCGCCACCGCGATGGTGTTCATCGTGCCGGCCGCGTGGATCGGGTATTGGTCATTCAACAGGCTGGTGTTTCCGACAATACCAACAACAGGACGCGCCATATTCAGCCTCAGATTTTGATTTCACTCAAAGCCTACCGCGTCCTCAATCCGACCTCAACACCCCAAAGCCCGCCGCTATTCCTCGCCGATCAGCCCTGCAGCGCCAATCCCGGCCAGCGCAGCCAGTACATCATTGTCCGATGTATCCCCGGTCACGCCCAGCGCGCCGATCACAACGCCCGCCGCGTCGCGCAGCAGCAAACCGCCCGGTACAGGCACCACGGCCCCGCCATAAACACCGTTCACCGCCGCCATAAAATAGGCTTGCTGCTCGGCCCGCGCCATTTGCGCCCGCCCGGCCATACCCAACATCACCGCGCCATAGGCTTTGCCGTGGGCGATGCCGAACCGGCCAGGTGCCGCGCCGTCTTCACGCTCGAACGCCTGCACGTGGCCGCCTGCGTCCAGCACCACGGCTGACAGGGGTTTCAACCCCAGCTCGTGGCCCTTTTTAAACGTTTCGGCGATCATGATCCGCGCCTGCTCTAATGTGACTGTCATCCTATCCTCATCTTTGCTTCATTTTGCCAAGTAAACTCCGGGGAGCACGAGGGGCTGGCCCCTCGCCCTTCCGGTAAAACACGTTCAGCCTTGTGCGGCTTTCAGCTCCAACCGGCGTGCGTGCAGGACAGGTTCGGTATAGCCCGACGGCTGCACGCGCCCTTTCAGCACCAGATCGCAAGCGGCCTGAAAGGCAATCCCGTCAAAGCCGGGGGCCATCGGCTGGTAAAGCGGATCTCCCGCGTTCTGCCGGTCCACGACGGCGGCCATCTTTTTCAGCGCTGTGGTCACCTGATCCTCGGAAACCACCCCGTGATGCAGCCAATTCGCCAACGCCTGTGCCGAGATGCGGCAGGTCGCGCGATCTTCCATCAGGCCGACGTCATGGATGTCCGGCACCTTTGAACAGCCAACGCCCTGATCGACCCAGCGCACGACGTAGCCCAGAATTCCCTGAGCGTTGTTCTCTACCTCCTGTGCGATATCGGCGTCAGACAGGTTGCGCCCCGCAAGTACGGGGATCGTCAGCAGGTCTTCCAGCGTACCACGGGCACCGCCCCGTTTGATCTCGTCCTGACGCGCCAGAACATCGACGGTATGATAATGCATCGCGTGCAACGTCGCAGCCGTAGGCGATGGCACCCAAGCGCAGTTTGCTCCTGCTTTGGGATGGCCGATCTTGGCGTCCAGCATGGCTTCCATCAGATCAGGCATGGCCCACATCCCCTTGCCGATCTGCGCGCGCCCCTGCAGGCCGCAGGCCAAACCGATATCGACGTTGCGATCCTCATAGGCACTGATCCACGGCGCGTTCTTCATCTCGCCCTTGGGCACCATTGGCCCTGCCTCCATCGAGGTGTGAATTTCGTCGCCCGTGCGGTCGAGGAAACCGGTGTTGATAAAAGCAACGCGGGACTTGGCTGCGCGGATACACTCGGCAAGGTTGACCGATGTGCGACGCTCTTCATCCATGATGCCGAGTTTGACGGTATTGGCCGGCAGCCCCAGCGCGGTCTCTACCCGGGTAAATATCTCATCCGCAAAGGCGACTTCTTGGGGCCCGTGCATCTTGGGTTTGACCACATAGACCGAGCCCGCGACCGAATTGCGCATTCCGCCCTTTTTCTTCAGATCGTGCATCGCGAGCAATGTTGTGACCATCGCGTCCATCAGGCCTTCGCCGATCTCCAGCCCGTCGCGGTCCAGAATGGCGGGGTTGGTCATGAGGTGACCCACGTTGCGTACCAGCATCAACGACCGCCCCTTAAGCGTCAGCGTACTGCCGTCCGGGGCGGTGTAGTCGCGATCGTCGTTCATCTCGCGCGTCACCTGCTGGCCACCCTTTTCGAACGTCTCGGACAGATCGCCCTTCATCAGGCCCAACCAGTTGCCATAGGCGACAACCTTGTCTTCGGCATCCACAGCGGCAACGCTATCTTCGCAATCCATGATCGTAGACATCGCGGATTCCAGCAGCACATCGGCCACGCCTGCCCGATCGGTTTTGCCAATGTTATGCGCAGCGTCGATCTGAATTTCGATGTGCAAGCCGTTGTTGCGCAGCAAGATCGCGTCAGGCGCAGCCGCATCCCCGCGGTAGCCGATAAACTGCGCCGCATCTTTCAACGCAGGTGTCAGTGCCCCGTCTGCGACGGCGTAACCGGTCACATCCGTATGGCTGCCAGAGGCAAGCGGGGCTGCTTCATCCAGAAACGCCTTGGCCTGCACCACAACCCGCGCGCCACGCTCTGCGTCATAGCCCTTGCCCTTCGGCAAATCCCCTAGCGCATCCGTGCCGTAATACGCGTCATATAGGCTGCCCCACCGCGCGTTGGCGGCGTTCAGGGCAAAGCGGGCGTTGGTAATAGGAACGACCAGCTGCGGTCCGGGGACCTGCGCGATTTCGGGATCGACACCTTGGGTATCAATCTCGAATGCGGGGCCTTCGGGCACGAGATACCCGATCTCACGCAGAAAGGCATTATAGGCGTCGGCGTCATGGTTCTGGCCGGCGCGGTCTTTGTGCCAAGCATTTATCTTGGCCTGCATCTCTTCACGCGTCTGCAACAAGGCGCGGTTTTTTGGCCCCAGATCATGCACGAGATCACTTAGCCCCGCCCAAAACGTGCCCGCGTCAATGCCGGTGGCGGGCAGCGCCGAGCCTTCAATAAATTCTACCAGTTCGGCGGCAACCTGAAGGCCGTTCTTATCGCTACGCTGTGTCATCTCTTAGCTCCTGTTGCTCGCATGGATATCGCTTTGACAACAGGCTTAGAAGGTATGCCAGCATGGGGCAACATTTATTGGTAATAATATATTACCAATGCGCAGCTATCTTACCGCTCGGCCGCAGAGCCCCCCCGCCTTCCGACACCTCTCAGAGCAGCATTTCACCGCTTCCCAATCGCGCGCCCACTTGCGTCGCCAGCTAAAGGGCAGGCCACAACGCCGGCAGATCTTTGTTGGCAACTCTGACTTTTTGCGCATTTTCGCCATGGCACTTCCCTCGTTCGCAATGCAGCACGCATAAAAAACGGCAGACCTTGTTGCCAAAGTCTGCCGTCCAAATCGTTAAATTCTCAATCGTTAATTATGCGCCGCGGAAACTCAGTTACTTTCGTTTGTCCCCGGTGCGACGGGATCAACCGGCGCGGCGTTTGTATCATCAGCTTGCGATGCACCGTTGGGTTCGGCGTCGGTCACGGCGGGCACGGTGCTATCGGTGGTGATGCCTTGTGTCGCTTCCTCTGCCGCGGGCTGATGGTCTTCGCGGCCATTACCGATCAGAATAAATCCGAGAATGGCGGTGATGACGACGCCGAAGATGATCGCCCCCTTTACGCCAAGCAGCGCAGGCCTGTGCTGTTTCTCTTGCTTCTCAATATTTGTGTCGGGTGCAGACATGGTGCCCTCCGATGGGTCGGTGTAGGTTGATCTTATCGGGTGGCGACCTTGCAGGCGCCATTGTGCAGGACTAACTTGAACATTGGACATTCGGTTCCAAACAGAAGGAAAATACATGCGCGACGCTGCTCCCCAGACGATATACTTGGCCGACTATACCCCCTACGGCTTCATCATCGACCATGTCGCGCTGCATTTCGATCTGGACCCGCGCAAGACCCGCGTCAAAAGCCGGATTGCCTTCCGCCCCAACCCCGACACCAGTGATCGCAGCTTTTTTCTACATGGCGAAAACCTGTCGCTTGTCTCTGCCGCAATTGATGGCACGCCAGTATCGCCCGAAGTCACCCCCCAAGGGCTAACCTGTGACGTGCCTGACGCTCCGTTTATCTGGGAAGCCGAGGTGGAGATCGACCCGCAGGGCAATACCGCGCTTGAGGGGCTTTATATGTCGAATGGCATGTATTGCACCCAATGCGAGGCCGAAGGCTTTCGCAAGATCACCTATTATCCCGACCGCCCCGATGTGATGGCGGTCTTTACTGTCACCATCAACGGCCCGCACCCCGTTCTGCTGTCCAACGGCAACCCCGTCAGCAGCGATACCGACACAGCTGAATGGCATGACCCGTGGCCCAAGCCCGCCTATCTGTTCGCGCTGGTTGCTGGCGATCTGGTCGCACATCCCGGAAGCTTCACCACAAAATCGGGCCGCGCCGTCGATCTGAACCTCTATGTACGTCCCGGTGACGAGGGCAAATGCGCCTTTGGCATGCAGGCGCTCAAGGACAGTATGAAGTGGGACGAAGACGTCTATGGCCGTGAATACGATCTTGATCTGTTCAACATCGTTGCAGTGGATGATTTCAATATGGGCGCAATGGAGAATAAGGGGCTGAACATCTTCAACTCCTCTGCCGTGCTGGCCAGCCCCGAAACCTCGACCGACATGAACTTTGAGCGGATCGAGGCGATCATCGCGCATGAATACTTCCACAACTGGACCGGCAACCGGATCACCTGCCGCGATTGGTTCCAGCTGTGCCTCAAGGAAGGGCTGACCGTTTACCGCGACAGCCAATTCACCTCTGACATGCGCTCGGCTGCGGTGAAACGGATTGGCGATGTGATCGATCTGCGCGCCCGACAGTTTCCCGAAGACCAAGGCCCGCTAGCCCACCCCGTGCGGCCCGAAAGCTTTCAAGAGATCAACAACTTCTACACCGCCACGGTCTACGAAAAAGGTGCCGAGGTGATTGGCATGCTCAAGCTGCTGGTCGGTGATGAGGCATATTCAAAAGCGCTCGACCTCTTTTTTGACCGTCACGACGGGCAGGCCTGCACCATCGAAGATTGGCTGCAAGTGTTCGAAGACACCACTGGCCGCGATCTGGCGCAATTCAAGCGCTGGTATTCCCAAGCCGGCACACCGCTGTTGTCCGTTACGGAAAGCTGGGATCACGGCACGTTGACGCTGCACTTTAAACAGCACACGCCGGCCAGCGATGCCACAGCCGATCCGCAGCCTCATGTGCTGCCGATTGCCGTCGGGCTGATCGGTCAAGACGGCGACGAGGTCGAGGAAACAACGGTGCTCGAGATGACACAGGCCGAACAGAGCTTTGTCTTTGACGGTCTGGGGACGCGACCCGTCGCATCGGTGCTGCGCGGCTTTTCCGCGCCCGTGGTCCTGACCCAAGACCTGTCGGACGCAGATCGTGCGCATCTGCTGGCCCATGATACAGACCCCTTTAATCGCTGGGAACAGGGGCGCATGCTGGCCTATGGCTCCCTGTTGGGGATGATCCGCGATGGCAAGGCCCCCAACAAGGACTGGCTGGCCGGTATCCGTGCGGTGATCGGTGATGAAACTCTTGATCCGGCGTATCGTGCGCTGATGTTGGGCCTGCCGTCGCAATCCGATCTGGCCCGCGCACTGGCAGAGGCGGGTGACACCCTCGACCCTGACATCATCTATGCCGCTACCGAGGCGGCCCGCGCCGCGATGGCAGAGGCTTTTGCCGATCTGCTGCCGACGCTCTATCGTCGTCACACGGTCGACGCTCCGTTTGAACCCAACGCGAAACAAGCGGGCAAGCGGGCGCTGTCCAATGCTGCGCTGTCCCTGCTGACGCGCAATGACGATGGCGCACTGGCGCAAGAACAGTATGACGCGGCTGACAACATGACCCAGCAGCTTTCCGCGCTGGCCAACCTGATCCGCACCGGTCGCGGCAACAAAGCCGTCGACGCGTTCGAGGGACAATGGAAAGCGGACCGGCTGGTCATGGACAAATGGTTTGGCCTGCAAGTGATCGAAGCAGACCCCGAAGACGCCCACGAAGTCGTCGAAACGCTGACCAAACATCCCGACTTCAACTGGAAGAACCCCAACCGTTTCCGCGCCGTGCTGGGGGCCTTTGCCGCGCACCACGCGGGCTTTCACCATGCTTCGGGCGTAGGCTACCGTTTGCTGGCGGACTGGCTGATCAAGCTTGATCCGGTGAACCCGCAAACCACCGCGCGCATGTGTTCAGCGTTCCAGACGTGGAAGCGCTATGACAGCGACCGCCAAGCGATGATCAAGACAGAGCTGGACCGCATCCTGTCGCAGTCTGGTCTGTCGCGCGACACCACCGAGATGCTGTCGCGTATCCGCGGTGCGTGATGAAAACTGAGGTGTCCCGCATGGGGGCACCTTGCCCCCGCATATGGTGGTCGCAGGACGGTTCTGAGCTTAGGCTGATTGATCCACCTCAGGGGCGGGCTTTTGGGCGCACAGCGTCAAGCGGTTTGCAATAGGTCTGCCGCTTTAACCAACCCGCCATGTCATGGCGCTTTGCGGGGCTGCGCATGGGGCCCCAATCGGCGGCCACGCCTTTTCCGCCGCGCCCATAGATCACACCATCGCGGGGCACCGTGACCGCCATGATCCGTATTGCGCAGCTCAGGTTCGCGCCGCCGTTTTGCAGACTAGCGCCCGTGCCAGCATTGCACCCATAGCCGCGTGCCGTGGCAGGTAAAATCTGTAGCAACCCATACCAAAGCCCGCCGCCACCGACGGCGCGCGCCTTATAGGTGCTTTCATATTTTGCGAGGGTCGACATAAACCCGACCCAGAACGCGCGACGATCCGCATCCGAAGCGGTGGGATAGGCAGGGCACCATTCTTCGACATCGGCGGGCACCATATCAACCAAGGGCTTGCCATGAGACTTCAGCGCCGACAGCGCTGTTCGGGTCCAGATCGCGTGACCGCGCCGATGTTGCCACCTTGTGCGCGGGATAACCGCGCTGCGCGCAGGCGGAGAGACATCGTAAAGGGTGATCGGTGCCGCAGTGGTAAGGTCAGGATTGGACGCGCCGCCCTCTCCGGCCAGCGCAGGGGCGGGTTCGATCGGGGGGGCCGTCGGGGTCGTAGCAGACGCAGGGTCACTGACCGCGCCGCGCGCAATAGGGCGCAGAACATTCACCGTCTCGGCGACAGCGGGCAGCGTCATGCCCCCCCACAGGCAAAGCGCGATCACAGCAGACCCAAGAATCACGCGCGGCGAGCCATCGCGCCGCAGTCCTTTGCGGCGTGCACTATTCTTTACAGACATTTGTCCCCCCACTCGTATTCGCGCACAACATAGCGCGTTCCGCGCCATCGTCTCCAGTCTTTGAACAATCAGGCATTATTCAGCCTTAAACTGCTTTCCAGCGGTGGGAAAATCCCAGACTGACCACCGCGATGCCATCTTGGTGCCTAAATATCCCGCCAGTTTCATCAGCAGAAGACGGGCTTACCCAAGACTGGACAGACGATGCTGCACCTCAAGAATTTATTCAAACGCAAAAGCATGCCAACGCTGCTATTGGAAACAGACGACCTTGGTTGTGCACCGCGTCGCCGCGAACCCCGTGCGCAGGGGCTAGAAACGCCTGCCCCCTCTGCCCCTGCGCGCGCCGACACTGTCCCGGCGTCACCGCAAGAGATGCTTTGCATCGACTGCCCCGATCCTACCGCCGAAGACCGCCTATGCGATGAAAACCACCAACTTGGGCAAAAGCTTGTGCGACAGGAAAACTGGGCTGGTCTGTCCAAGGCAATTCGCCGCGCTGACGCAGACAACACCCTTACCCCCGGATCTATGCCTGTGGCCGAGCTGATGGCCCTTGGTGCGCGCGCTGATGTTGTGATGGCAACGGAACACGCGATCGAAGATGTCGACAGCGGCTTTGCCAAAGCGTTGCTCAGCGGGATCGAGGATTTCGAACATGTGCTGGATGCGCATCAAGACGATTATGTCGTCGCCTGTGTCGTCGCCCAGGCCCATATCGACATCGGCTGGGCCTGGCGCGGCAAGGGCGAAAGCACCGTGCTGCCCCAACGCAACCGCGACGCCTGCATCGCCCACTTTGAGCGCGCCGGAGAGATTATCGCGCCGTTCATCGAACAGCACCCCACCAGCGCGCTGGTTGCGGCGACCCGTTGTGCTCATGTCAGCGGCCCGCTTCACCACCAAGGCGGGCTACGCGAAAGCTACGAGCAGCTCATTCTGCTCAACCCGCTCAACCCTCGCCCGATGCGCGCCTTGGGCAACCACATGCTGCCTCGCCACCACGGTGGCTATACCGAGCTTGAGCTTGAGGCGCGCCGCACCGCCGCACGCGTGCAGAATGTCTGGGGTGCCGGTGGCTATACCTGGGTTATGTTTGACGCCATCTGCGCCGATGACACGGCTTGCGCCAATCTGGACGTTGATTATTTCATCGACGGGCTGCGCGATATTCTAGCCCATCATTCGACCGCGTATTGTGCGAACCTACTGGCTGCCTATTGCGCCAATATGCCAAGCTTTGGCGGTGGCGGGGATGAACGCGCCGACAATATCCGCGCCCAAATCGGGGCCTGCACCGACTGGATCATCCGCGCACATCTGACCGAACTCCACCCGATGATCTGGGCCCACGCGGCCCACGGGTTCAACAATAACCTGCGCATCCGGTCGCCGCATAAATTCGCAGCCTCGGGCCGCGACGACGCGATGCAAGTCATAAACAGCCTATTTCGCTCCGAACTCGCATCGGGGCAACGTATTGTGTTCACCAGCAACGGCCCGCAAGCAATGACCGCCTAACACCGACATCCAAAGCGGATCAGCACACGCATTGGCGCTGCCCCCCTCTTGCAGCACCCCGCCCCCTGTCTTATGACCAAGGCGTTCTGTTTCTGACGCCAAAGGTGCCCCCATGCTTGACCTGACCTATGACACCCCCAAAGTGCGCACCATTGCGGGTGCCAAACATGACTGGGAACTGGTCATCGGGATGGAGGTTCACGCGCAGGTAATGTCGAACGCGAAACTCTTTTCCGCCGCTTCGACAAAATTCGGCGCAGAGCCCAACAACAACGTTTCCTTCGTGGATGCGGCCATGCCTGGCATGCTGCCCACCATCAATGAATTCTGTGTCGAACAGGCCGTGCGCACGGGTCTGGGCCTCAAGGCCGAGATCAACCTGCACAGCGCCTTTGACCGCAAGAACTACTTTTACCCCGATCTACCGCAGGGCTATCAGATTTCGCAGCTGTACCACCCCATTGTGGGCGAAGGCGAAGTGCTGGTGGAGATGGGGGCCGGGGTCGCAGGTGAAAATCCTACGGCGCGCCTGGTGCGTGTGGAACGCATCCACCTGGAACAGGACGCGGGCAAATCGATTCACGATATGGACCCGAACATGTCCTTTGTGGACCTGAACCGTACCGGTGTCGCGCTGATGGAAATCGTCAGCAAGCCCGACATTCGCGGCCCCGAAGAGGCTGCTGCCTATCTGACCAAGCTGCGTCAGATCTTGCGGTATCTTGGTACGTGCAATGGCGACATGCAGTCGGGCGCGATGCGTGCGGATGTGAACGTGTCGATCTGCCTGCCTGGCCAATACGAAAAATATCAGGCGACGCAGGACTTTAGCCATCTCGGGACGCGCTGTGAAATCAAGAACATGAACTCCATGCGGTTCATCCAACAAGCGATCGACGTCGAAGCAAAGCGCCAGATTGCCATCGTCGAAGCCGGCGGCGAAGTGGTGCAGGAAACCCGTTTGTTCGATCCCGACAAGCAGGAAACCCGCTCCATGCGGTCAAAGGAAGAGGCGCATGACTACCGCTATTTCCCCGACCCCGATCTGCTGCCACTGGTGATCGAACAGGCGTGGGTTGATGACATCGGTGCCAACCTGCCCGAACTGCCCGACGCCAAGAAAGCGCGCTTTATCAATGACTTTGGCCTCAGCGACTATGATGCGTCGGTTCTGACCTCAGATCTGGACAGCGCGGGCTACTTCGAGGCGACCGCACAGGGCCGAGATGGCAAGATGACGGCGAACTGGGTGATCAACGAACTCTTCGGCCGCCTCAAGAAAGACGAGAAAGCCATCACCGACAGCCCCGTCAGCCCTGCCCAGCTGGGCGGCGTTATCGACCTGATCGCGTCTGATGCGATTTCCGGCAAGATCGCCAAGGACCTGTTTGAAATCGTCTATACCGAAGGCGGTGACCCTGCCTTGATCGTCGAAGAACGCGGAATGAAGCAGGTCACAGACACCAGTGCTATCGAGGCCGCGGTGGACGAGATCATCGCCGCGAACCCCGATCAGGTTGCCAAAGCGCGCGAAAATCCGAAGCTAGCGGGCTGGTTCGTCGGGCAAACGATGAAGGCCACCGGCGGCAAGGCGAATCCGAAAGCGGTGAACCAGATCGTTGCACAAAAACTGAACGGCTAAGACGTCGGGCCGGGGTTTACCAAAGCCCCGGCCCTTTTCTCGCCACGCTCCCCCTCTGACACGCTTTGAAAGGTCTTTTATGGATACGCCCTTCCGGTCATCGCCGCGCCTTGTACAGCCCGAATGGATCGACTTTAACGGCCATTTGAACATGGCTTATTATTCGGTGTTGATGGATAACGCGGTCGATGATGCCTACCATCAGATCGGGTTCGGACCAGAGTATCAGAAGACAGGCCACACCACTTATGTGGCCGAATTCCACGTCTGCTATCTGCGCGAGTTGCACGAGGGCGCGTCGACCTATTGCACGTTCCAACTGCTCGACTTTGATGAAAAGCGTTTCCATTCGTTTACGCAGCTCTGGCACGAAGACGGCTGGCTGGCTGCCACCGGCGAAGCGCTGACGCTGCATATCGACCAGTCTGGCCCCCGTGTGGCCCCGATGCCCGCCGATATTATGGCCCGGCTAGAAGCGATGAAATCGGCCCACGCGACGTTACCTTATCCTGAACAGGCCGGCCGCAAAATCGGACTGAAACGCTGATCCGCGCGCCCCTTGTTTGACCTCTTTTGACCCGAAAGCCAGCTCACATGCCACGCTATGAATACAAAGTTGTACCCGCCCCCACCAAAGGGCTGAAGGTTAAGAACATCAAAGGTGCTGAAGCGCGGTTTTCCCATGCACTTCAGGAGCTTATGAATGGTCTTTCAGGTTACGGCTGGGAGTATCAGCGGGCAGAGACTCTGCCATCAACTGAACGCGTGGGGCTGACCGGCAGCACGACGGAATGGCGCAATGTACTGGTGTTTCGCCGCCTACGCGAGGAGGCGCCGGACACGGCCCCTACTGAGCTGCTCCCCCCACCGTCAGACGCCATGGAAGAGCCCGAAGCCACTGCCTTGAACGCGGACACGGACAAGACAGAGGACGAAAGCTATTTCGAGGATCAGCACGGTGAAACCGACGAGGACGAGGAAACGGCGGAGGTTGCTCCGTCAATGCTGAACGCGCTGGCGTCGCGGCGCAAATCCAGCACGGTTGAAATACCCGCCGAGACCAAACCCGAGGGCGAACAGCAAGCATCAAAGACGGAAGCCAAGACCGACACCCAGACAAAAGCAAACGACGCGACCGAGGAAAAACCCGCAGGCGATCCCCAGACAAAGTCCGTGGACGAAAAAGGCGCGAAGGCTTCGGATGAAACAGAAGCCGCCCCCGCCCCCAAGGTCGATAAGACCCCGGACTAAGGGGCCCCTGTCAGACGTCGAGATCCAGCGCCAGTGCATGAATGCGGCCGATCAAGTCGGGACCAAGCGCCTCATGCACGGCGCGGTGCCGCGCAACCCGGGACAGCCCCTTGAAATGGGCGGCCCGAATTTTCACATTAAAATGACTTTCACCCCCCTCGCGGAAGCCGCCATGTCCACGGTGGCTTTCACTATCGTCAACGACGCTTAATTCCGACGGTGCAAACGCCTCTTCCAGCCGGTCGGCGATTTCTTGTGTCACTGACATTTTTTAGCTTAGCCCCCTTCAATCTCACAGCCCAAGGTCTAAACTGACCGGCCTGAGTCGGAAAGGTCCATATCATGCCCAAAAGTGATCCCTTTGGATTCGACATGTCTGTGTCGTCTTCAAAAAAGAAAAATCCCCGCGGCCGTCGCGGGATGTCCGGTGCGTCCGAGACATCACAACGCGTCTGTTCGCACGAAGGCTGCGAGGAAGCCGGCAAATACCGTGCGCCAAAAGCACCTGACGTGCTGGATGACTATTTCTGGTTCTGCCAGCAGCACGTGCGCGAATACAACCTCAAGTGGAACTTCTTTGACGGCACCACAGAGGCCGAATTGAACGCCCAGCAATCCAAGGACAAAGTGTGGGAACGCACCACCAAGCCGCTTGGCGATCCGGAAGCACGGGCCTGGGCGCGTTTGGGCATCGAAGACCCGCATCAGGTCTTGGGCAAAAACGCGACGCAGAACCCCGGCAAGGGGCCAGCCGCCGGACGCCGCCTCCCCCCCACAGAACGTCGCGCGCTGGAAATCCTCGAGGCCAAGGACACCTGGAGCAAGCCAGAAGTGCGCAAGGCGTATAAGGCGCTCATCAAGGTACTCCACCCCGATATGAACGGCGGTGATCGCAGTCAGGAAGAGCAGTTGCAGCTGGTCGTCTGGGCCTGGGACCAGCTCAAGGGCAGCCGCAACTTCAGGGACTGACGCCGCGCCATTCCGGCAGGCCGTGGGCATCGGCCACCGCGTGAAGCGCGTGCCATAGACAGAGAGACGGGGCGGTGCAGAAAGGTGCGCCGCCCCTTTTCCGTCCCCCGCAGGGCTTTGCGACTTTGCCGCAGGTGCGAATTGCCCCTTTCCCTCGCGCTCAGGAAAGATATGTTGCCGTGGACGCCACCCCCTGATCCGCAGGCGGTGCGCAGGACAGAAGCATGAAGGACGTACAGAATATGGCCGAGACCTCATTGGACCTCACAACCAAACCCACCAAAGAGATCTCCGTTCGCGAAGTCTTTGGCATCGACACAGACATGGTCGTGCACGGCTTTGACGAACGTACAAGCCGCGTTCCTGAGCTGGACAGCACTTATAAATTCGACCCTGACACCACGATGGCGATCCTTGCGGGGTTCAACCACAACCGCCGCGTGATGGTTCAGGGCTACCACGGGACGGGTAAGTCCACCCACATCGAACAGGTGGCAAGCCTGTTGAACTGGCCTTGTGTACGGGTCAACCTTGATAGCCACATCAGCCGGATCGACCTGATCGGTAAGGATGCGATCAAGCTGAAAGACGGCAAGCAGGTTACCGATTTCCAGGAAGGCATCCTGCCTTGGGCGCTGCGCAACCCGACTGCGATTGTGTTCGACGAATATGATGCGGGCCGTGCCGACGTGATGTTCGTGATCCAGCGCGTGCTGGAAGTTGACGGCAAGCTGACGCTGCTTGACCAGAACAAAGTGATCGAACCCCACCCCTATTTCCGCATTTTTGCAACCGCCAACACTGTTGGTCTGGGCGATACCACGGGTCTCTATCACGGCACGCAGCAGATCAACCAAGGTCAGATGGACCGTTGGTCGCTGGTCGCCACGTTGAACTATCTCAGCATCGATGCGGAAACGCAGATCGTTCTGTCCAAGAACCCGCATTACAACACGGACAAGGGCCGCAAGACGATCAAGCAGATGGTCACTGTCGCCGACCTGACGCGGACCGCCTTTATGAACGGTGAACTGTCGACCGTCATGTCGCCTCGGACCGTGATTGCCTGGGCCCAAAACGCCGAGATCTTCCGCGATGTCGGCTATGCCTTCCGTCTCTCGTTCCTCAACAAATGTGATGAACTTGAACGCCAGACCGTCGCCGAGTTCTATCAGCGCCTGTTCGACGAAGAGCTGCCGGAATCCGCCGCAAGCCTGAGCCTTGGCTGAGGCACAACCCGCCCTGTGCCAACGTCGGCAGGGGTGAATAACACGACGTTCACCGGCACTTAGGGTCGGTGAACGGCAGTTTGACCGCAGTGCCAGTTTCGCGTGGCCGCGGTGACAAAAGCCGCATACCGGCCGCACTCGGATGGGAGAATGACATGAGCAAACAATCAGATAACCCCGCCGACGCGTTCAAAAAGGCTTTGGCCGAAGCAACCAAAGTCATGTCGAAGGATCCCGATCTTACGGTGAGCTTTTCCGTCGATCCCTCGGGGCTGAGCGGCGATTCAATGCGCTTGCCACAGGTCAGCCGCCGCATGACCCGCGAAGAAGTCCTGCTTGCCCGGGGCACCGCCGATGCGCTGGCGCTGAACCGGCGCTATCACAACGGCCAGACCCATTCTAAATACATGCCCGCCGGTGACATGGCCCGCGACCTATATGAGGCGATGGAAACCGCCCGCTGCGAAGCCGTGGGCGCACGTGACATGCCCGGCACCGCCGGCAACATCGACGCGAAGATCAAATATGACTCCCTGCGCAAAGGGTACGATCAGGCGAAACAGCCCTCGGATGTGCCTTTGGCCACGGCAGCAGGCTATCTTGTGCGCCATCTGGCGACGGGGCGCGATATGCCCGCCGGTGCCGCCAACGCAATGGAGCTGTGGCGCGGTTATATCGAGGATCAGGCCGGCGGCACGCTCGAGACACTGAACGACACGCTAGACGATCAGGCCGCCTTTGCCCGCTTTGCCCGCAAGATGATCTTCGATCTGGGCTATGGCGACCAACTGGGCGATGACCCAGATCAAGGCGACGATGATCAGGACAGTGCCGAGGAAGAAGGCACCGAAGAAGAGCAAGAGCCCGATAGCACCGGTCAAGACGAACAAGACGAGGACGAGGCAGAGGCCTCTCCGGAACAGTCGCAAGAACAACAGCAAGATGAATCCCAAGCGCAGGTGTCAATGGATGATACCGCCGACCAAGAGCTTGGCGAAGAAGCAGAAATGCCCGACGGCGACGCCCCGATGGAGCCCCCCGCCCCGCCGCAGGCATCGGATGCGGACCCGAATTATCTGGTGTACCAGACCGACCACGACGAGGTGATCGGTGCCGCAGATTTGGCCGAACCGGCAGAGCTTGAACGGTTGCGCGCCTATCTCGACCAGCAGCTTGAACCATTGAAGGGCGCGGTGAGCCGACTGGCGAACAAGCTGCAGCGCCGCTTGCAGGCGCAGCAAAACCGGTCATGGGAATTTGATCTCGAAGAAGGCACGCTGGACGCCGGTCGTCTGGCCCGCGTGGTGGCCAACCCCACGACGCCACTGTCATTTAAGGTCGAACAGGACACCGAATTCCGCGATACCTGCGTGACGCTGCTGCTCGACAACTCCGGCTCGATGCGCGGGCGTCCGATCTCTATCGCCGCGATTTGCGCCGATGTTCTGGCCCGCACGCTGGAGCGCTGCAACGTCAAAGTCGAGATTTTGGGCTTTACCACCCGCGCATGGAAAGGCGGCCAAGCCCGTGAGGCATGGCTGAACGATGGCCGTCCGGTACAACCAGGCCGTCTGAATGATTTGCGCCACATCATCTATAAATCCGCAGACGCCCCCTGGCGGCGTACGCGGCCCAATCTGGGGCTGATGATGAAGGAAGGCCTGCTGAAAGAGAACATCGACGGCGAGGCGCTGGAATGGGCCCACCGCCGGATGATCGCACGACACGAATCCCGCAAAATCTTGATGGTGATCAGCGACGGCGCGCCCGTGGATGACAGCACCCTGTCGGTGAACCCCGCCAACTATCTGGAAAAACACTTGCGCGACGTGATCGCCATGGTCGAAAAGCGTAAGGCCGTCGAACTGCTGGCCATCGGCATCGGCCACGACGTGACCCGCTATTATGACCGCGCCGTCACGATCACGGATGTGGACCAGTTGGCCGGTGCCATGACAGAGCAGCTGGCCGCCCTTTTCGACACCGATCCGCGCAAACGCGCCCGTGTCATGGGCATGCGCCGCGCAAGCTGAGGGTCAAGGACGCTCCGCGGGGAGTTTTAAGAGCAAAATGAAGAATGGGGTGGTGACATGTTTCAATCGTTCGAGGTGACCTCGCGGCCGGAACAAGGGCCGCCACGGCTGGCCGCGCTGCGCAAGCAATTGCGAACCGACGCGCTTGACGGGTTTCTGGTGCCCCGCGCCGATGCCCATCAGGGCGAATATGTTGCCCCCCGCGATGACCGGCTGAAGTGGCTGACAGGGTTTACCGGATCGGCTGGTTTCTGTGCCGCCTTGCGGGATGTGGCGGGCGTGTTCATCGACGGGCGCTATCGCACGCAGGTCAAGGCGCAGGTGGCGGATGTCTATACGCCGGTCGCATGGCCCGAGGTGTCACTGGCAGATTGGCTGCGCACAGAGCTGCCTCAGGGCGGCATCGTGGGATTCGATCCGTGGCTGCATGCCGCCGGACAGATCGAGCAATTGGAGACAGCGCTGGAAGGCAGCAGCGTGACGCTACGCCGTACCGGTAATCTGGTGGACCGCATCTGGGCAGACCAGCCCGCACTGCCGATGCAGCCCGCCAAATTGCATCCGATCGAATTTGCCGGCGAGGCACATGGTGACAAAATCGCACGGCTTGCAGGATCGTTGCGCGACAAGGGCCGTGCCGCGGCAGTAATCACCCTGCCCGATAGCCTGTGCTGGCTGCTTAATATTCGCGGGTCCGATATTGCACGCAATCCGGTCGTCCACGGCTTTGCCGTGCTGCACGATGCCGGTCATGTTGATCTGTTCGTCGCCCCCGCCAAGCTGGAGGGGCTGGAGGCGCATCTGGGCCCGCACGTGACCATTCATGCACCAGAGGCGTTTCTGGCTTCTCTCGCCGACCTATCTGGTGCCGTTCTGGCCGAGAAAGCGACTGTGCCGGTGGCTGTCGCGGATGCTTTGGGCGACAAGATCGTGTGGGGCGACGACCCCTGCGCTCTGCCCAAGGCCCGCAAGAACGAGGCCGAGATCAACGGATCTATCGCCGCGCACCTGCGCGATGGGGCGGCCTTGGTCGAGGTGCTGGCCTGGCTTGATGCACAGCCAGCGGGCAGCGTGACGGAGACACAGGTCGTCACCAACCTCGAGACCGCACGCCGCCGCGATCCCGCGCTGCAAGAGATCAGCTTTGAGACCATCGCCGGCACCGGCCCCAATGGCGCGATAATGCATTACCGCGTGACCGCAGACACCGATAATGTTCTGCAAGACGGGCATCTGCTGGTGTTGGACTCCGGTGGGCAATATCTGGATGGCACCACCGACATCACCCGCACCATTGCCATCGGCACGCCGCCGGCCGAGGCGAAAGAGGCGTTTACCCGTGTGCTCAACGGTTTGATCGCCATGAGCCGCCTGCGCTGGCCTAAAGGGTTGGCTGGCCGCGATATCGAAGCCGTGGGCCGATTGCCCCTTTGGATGGCAGGGCAGGATTTCGATCATGGGCTGGGCCATGGCGTCGGAGCCTATCTGAGCGTCCACGAAGGGCCGCAACGGCTCAGCAAGCTGAGCACGGTGCCCCTGTCCGACGGTATGATCCTGAGCATCGAGCCCGGCTATTACCGCGAGGGGGCCTTTGGCATTCGGCTGGAAAACCTTGCCGTGGTACGGCCTGCGGGTGACATGCCGGGCGGGGATGCGCACCGCGCCATGCTCGCTTGGGAAACGCTGAGCTTTGCCCCCATTGATACGCGGTTGATCGTGCCCGACATGCTGAGCATGGATGCGCGGGACTGGCTGAACGCCTATCACCGCGACGTTGCGGAAAAGATCGGACCGCAGCTATCACCGGTTGCGAAACTGTGGTTGGATGCGGCAACAGCGCCGGTTTGAGCGCGATATAAATCAGTTCATTCAGGGAGGACGGTCAGCAATGGCAGACCATATCAAGATTTTGAAGTCAAACGGGACATGGACAGTGCGCGCAGGCGGTGCGGTATTGGCCGAAACACGCAATGCGCTGGAACTGCGCGAGGGCGACCGCGACGCGGTAATCTATATCCCACGCTCGGATATCGCGATGGCGTTTCTGGACAAGACCGACAAGACCACCCACTGCCCCCACAAGGGCGACGCGCATTATTTCTCGGTCGTGACCAAAAGCCGGACGCTCGACAACGTCGCATGGTCCTATGAGGACCCGAACAATGCCGTGGCCGAGATCAAAGGTCATCTGGCTTTCTACCAGCTGCCCGAAGTCGCGGTAGAGCAAATCTAGGGGCCCCCGCGAGGGCCCCAAAATTTCAAGGTTGATGTAAGGGGGGCTGCGGCCCCTCTTATGCGTTCAGCAGCCAGCTTGTGTCCGCGCCGAGATCGGCGGCGCTGATGTTTTGCACGATCACCACGACATTGCCGTTGACCACAAGCTCGCTGTCGGTGCCATTGGCCGCGGCGCGGATTTCGAGCATGCCGTCCCCGGGGGCGAAGCTGGCGGGCGATCCTTGGGTTTCTTGCAGGTACAGACCGTCTTCGGCAAGGTTGAAATCGGTCACGATCACCGGTGTCTTTCCAATCTGATCATAGCCGATGGCGTTGATTACATCGGCCCCGTCACCCCCTGTCACCGTATCGCCGTCGTTGGCGCTGATGGTGTCGTCGCCGTCGCCTCCCAGCACCACATCGGCCATCGTATCCGTATCGCCTGACACATTGCCGTCGAGGTTGAAGTCAAACGCACGGATCACGTCATCACCGGCACCGCCGTCGATGCTGTCAGCACCCAGCCCCGAGATAAGGAAATCATTCCCCGCCCCGCCGTTCAACGTGTCATCGCCCATACCGCCGAACAATGCGTCATTCCCGGCATCACCATCGATCAGGTCGTCACCCTTGTTGCCCGCCAACTTGTCCGGCCCTTCGCCGCCTGACAGCGTGTCATTGCCAGGGCCCGCGTTGATCGTATCGGCCCCTGCATCGCCCGACAGGTCGTCATTGCCGCTGCCACCATTGATCAGATCGCTTTGGGTGCCGCCGCTGATCACGTCATCGCCCCCGTTGCCGTTCAGCGTGTCGTTCAACCCGCCGCCCATCAACGTGTCGTTGCCACCGTTGCCATTCAGCAGATCGTTGCCACCCTCACCGTCGAGCACATCATCGCCCGCCAGCCCGCTGAGCGTATCGCTGCCGACGCCGCCCATAAGGGTATCGTTGCCCGCGCCGCCGCTGAGCCCGTCGTTGCCCGCGTTGCCCATCAGGATGTCGTCACCATCATTCCCTTCAAGGTAGTCAAAGCCTTCGCCACCGCTAAGCGTGTCATTGCCGCGGCCCCCCAGCACAGTATCCGCGCCAAAGTTGCCCATGGCGTCGTCATTGCCCGCCCCACCGTTGACCAGATCGTTGTTGGTGCCACCGCGCAGCACATCGTCGCCGGAACCGCCAAAGAGCGTGTCCATCAGCCCGCCGCCCAAAAGCGTATCATTGTCGGACCCGCCGATCAGGTTGTCGGACCCAAGACCGCCCACAAGGGAATCCGCGCCGCCGAAACCCGCCAAGCTGTCGTCGCCGCTGCCACCTATCAGGGTGTCATTGTCGGCACCGCCGTCGAGTGTATCGCTGCCGTTGTTCCCGTTCAGCAGATCGTCGCCCACCCCACCGCGCAGCATGTCGCTGCCCTGCCCGCCAGACAGATCATCGTCGCCCCCGAAACCGGTCAGGCTGTCCGCGCCATTGCCACCCAAAAGCGTATCACTGCCGGGGCCACCGTTGACGGTATCGCGGCCCTCTTCGCCATTGCCAAGGTTGTCGCCACCGCCAAGGTGCAGCATGTCGTTGCCCGCACCGCCCTGGACGGTATCATCCCCACCAAAGCCGTTTACCGTGTCGTCCCCGCCAAAGGCATCGATGTCATCATTTGCCCCCGTGCCGGTGACCAGGTCAGGCCCATTGGTGCCCTGTTGCAGTACAATCTGCGGGGATGTGACATTTGGCTCTGACACTTCTTCGATGTCCTCCGATATGTCATCATCACCGTCGTCGCTGCCCATCAGCCCTGCCATTCCAAAAAGCGCGAGCGCCGGCAGTAAAGTCAATCCAAGCATGTTAAAATCCCCCAAAACTATACTTAAGAGTGTAGTTCACGGGGACCGTCCCAGCAAAGCCAAATTCCTGCCGCAATTCAGCCGCATTTCAATATTTCACGACAATCATATCTCGCACGACCTACTGTGCTGAAAGTAGCAACAATTAAGAATGTTCTTCGGCGGCGGTTTCGGCCAGGGCGCGGTTATAGGCCTTGAGGGCATCGACATGGAACAACGCGCCCAGCAATTCGGGCGGCGATTCGGGTTTCAGCGTGACCACTGGAATAAAGGCAGCACCGGTCTGCTCGAAAATCGGCATGGCGGCCTCTAGTGTGGCGGTGCCGTCAATATAGGTCCCTTCGCCGATTAGTTCCCAACAGGTTTCCTCGTTCGCGGCACGCAGATCGTCGGGGCGGCGCATGATGCGGCCGACCATGAACATGCCCAGCAAATAAGCCTGTGGACCAGCCGCAAGGTGAATACCACGCCGCTCCATCTGGGTGAGAAAGAAGCTGCGGTGCACCAGACGTGACGCCAACCCCGTAGACATGCTGACAGCGACCATGACCGCAAGACCCGTCTGCCAGTCACCTGTCAGTTCGAACACAATCAACGTCGTAGAAATTGGCGCGCCCAGAACGGCTGCCGCCACCGCCCCCATTCCCGCCAGCGCATAAAGCGAGGTCGCACCCGACATCGTGGGGAATACGCCCGTGGCGATCAGACCAAACGCCAGCCCCGTCAACGCGCCCAGCATCAGCGAGGGCGAGAACACACCGCCGCCCATGCGCCCCCCAAGTGTGATCGACACGGCAATGATCTTGAGCACGGCAAAAACGACCGCCTCGTGCAGGATCATATCGCCGCTCAGGGCGCGGGTTGTCGTCTCGTACCCGACGCCGATGATATGGGGGAACCACAGCGCGATTACGCCAAGGATCGCACCCGCCACAGCCGGCCGCAGATACCGTGGCAGCTTGCTGCGGGCCTGAATGAAATTGCCGATATCCTCGGCCCAAAAGATGCCGCGCATCAGGAATACCGCGACCACGCCGCAGGTCAGCCCGAGCAGCAAAAACGCTGGCAGTTCCGCGTAGAACGACATGTCGCCCACGGTGGGCAGGACAAATTCGGTCAGGCCGCCAAACTCTAGCCGGTTAATCACCGTCCCCGCGGCAGAGGCGATGACGATCGGGGCGAACGCATGCACGGCAAAGTGGCGCAACACGATCTCTAGCGCAAAAAGCGCCCCTGCAATCGGTGCGTTAAAGCTGGCCGATACAGCTGCCGCCACAGCGCAGCCCAGCAGGTCGCGCCCGGTGATGCCGCTTGCGTTGATCCGACGACTAACCAACGTCGCGATCACGCCAGCAAGGTGAACAACCGGCCCTTCGCGCCCCGACGACCCGCCGGTGCTGAGCGTGATCAGCGAGGCCAAAGCCGACGCGATCCCTGCCCGCGTTTCCACACGCCCTTCGTGTAGTGCGGCCCCGAGGATCACATCGCCGACACTGCGCGCGCGAGCATCGCGGGTGAAATTATGCAGGATGAGCCCCACAGTAAGCCCGCCGATCGTGGGAATTAAAACGACCCAATACCATTCGAGGCTGCCAATATAGCTGTGCAAACGCTGGACATCTTCGGTGCCATAAAGAAGCGCCTGTAACGCGTTGATCCCTTTGCGAAAAAATAGCGCGGCAAAACCCGCGCAAATACCGATCACCAGCGCGATAAACCAAAAGGTAACCTTGCCCGGCCCCTTTTCACGCAGCACGCCCCAGCCAAAACGCGCATGGCTGCACAGCGTGTCATATTGCTGGTTCAGAAAGGGGCGCGGTTTCAAAGGCATGGCGGCTTTGCTGTCAGGGTTTCCCCATGTCTAGGACAGAGCCGCCTGCGTTAAAACCCCTGCAATCAAGACGAGGCTCTTAGCTGGCGAATTCTTCGCCCAAAAGCTCGCGTGCAGCAGCGCGGGCGGCGTCGGTGATCGTGTCTCCGGCCAGCATACGCGCGACCTCGTCCACCCGTTCGGGGGCCGACAGCGGCGTGACCGTCGACAAAGTCATCCCTTTGGACACGGCCTTGGACACACGCCAGTGGTGTGCGCCCAAAGCGGCCACCTGCGGCGAGTGGGTGACAACAAGCACCTGACCGCCCTGCGACAGCGCCGCCAGACGCCGCCCCACCGCATCGGCTGTTGCACCGCCAACACCACGGTCGATTTCGTCAAAGATCATCGTCAGGCCGGTTTGCCCCTTGGCCAGACAAACCTTGAGCGCGAGCAGAAAGCGGCTTAGTTCCCCGCCCGATGCGATCTTGCCCAAAGGTCCCGCAGGCGCGCCGGGGTTGGTGGCAACGGTGAAGGATACCGCGTCACGCCCCTCGGGGCCCGGTGTTTCGGTTGTGATCTGGGTCGCAAAAACCGCGCGTTCCATTTTAAGCGGGGCAAGCTCAGCGGCGACGGCCTTGTCCAGCTTGCCTGCATTCTTTTGGCGTGCATCGGTCAGTGCGTCAGCGGCGGCGTCATAGGCGGCTTGGGCATCACGCACGGCTTTCTCGAGACCGGCCTGTGCTGCCTCGCCCGCGTCTAGCGCATCCAGCTTGCCGCGCAGCGTGTCGGCAAAGCCAGCCAGCTCATCGGCCTGTACCTCGTGCTTGCGGGCCATGCCGCGGATGGCGAACAGTCGTTCTTCGGCTTCCTCGAGCTCGATCGGGTTGAACGACATGGTGTCGATCGCGGCGACCACGCCCTCCGTCGCGTCGTCCAGTTCGACCATCGCACGTGACAGCGCGGCCATCGGGGCCTCTAGCGCGCCGTCGGCTTTGTGGGCGACGCCGTCAAGCCAGCGCAGGGCGTCGCCCAACTGGGTCTCTGCGCCGCCCTGTCCCATCATCTCGTAAGCGTTGACCACATCGCTGCGGATCTTTTCGGCGCTTTGCATCAAACGACGGCGCGCATCCAGCTGTTCTTCCTCGCCCGCTTGCGGGTCCAGCTTGTCCAGCTCTGCGACGGCATGGCGCAGGTATTCTTCTTCGGCTGCAATGGCTTCGCGGTCGGCAGCGGCCTGTTTCGCCGCCTTACGTGCCGCAGCGAGGGCGGACCATGCCTGACGCACCTTGGCCCGCAGCGCAACCGTGCCCGCGAATTCATCCAGAATGGCGCGGTGGCCCTTTGGGTCAAGAAGCCCGCGGTCGTCATGCTGGCCGTGCAGCTCTACCAACGTCTCGGACAGCGCGCGCAGCACCTCGCCCGAACAGCGCCGATCGTTGACCCACGCCGTCTTGCGTCCGTCAGAGCCGTTGATCCGGCGCAGGATCAGCTCGCTCCCCCCCGGCAGTCCGGCCTCTTCCAGTACCGCATGGGCCGCGTGCCCCTCTGGCAGATCGAACCACGCTGTCACCTCGCCCTGAGACGCGCCCTGACGCACCAGATCAGCACGTCCACGCCAGCCCAGCACAAATCCCAGACTATCAAGCAGGATCGATTTGCCCGCGCCTGTTTCGCCGGTCAGAACGTTCAAACCCGGCTGAAACGCAAGCTCCAGCCGGTCGATGATCAGCATATTCGAAATATCTAGGCCGCGTAGCATGGGTCACTATCCGTGAGGGCCGTAAAAAGGCGCGTGGTCAGATCCATTCGCCCTTAATCGTTTGGCGGTAAATCGCGGTCAGCCAGTTGTCCCCAAGGGACTTCATTTCAAGCCCTTGACCGGTCAACAACTTATAGCTGGCGGCGTACCACTCGGTCGACTGGTAGTTGTGGCCCAAAATGGCCCCGGCAGTCTGTGCTTCGTCGGTCAGGCCAAGCGAGAGATAGGCCTCGACCAAGCGATGCAGCGCTTCGGCTGTGTGGGTGGTGGTCTGGAAATCCTCGACGACAACGCGGAACCGGTTGATCGACGCGGTGTAATGCTCGCGGCGCAGATAATAGCGCCCGACTTCCATTTCCTTGCCCGCCAGATGGTCGAAGGCAAGATCGAACTTAAGCACCGCAGACCGCGCATATTCGCTGTCAGGGTAATCCTCTATCACGCGGCGCAACGCTTGCAGCGCCTGGAAAGTCAGGCCCTGATCGCGGCCGACTTCGTCGATCTGGTCATAATAGCTGAGCGCCAGCAGATAGCTGGCATAAGACGCGTCATCGTCATCGGGGAAGAAATCGATATAGCGCTGCGCGGCAGACCGGCTGCTGGGGTAGTCCTGATCCTGATGGAAGGCAAAAGCCTGCATGATCAGCGCGCGTTTGGCCCATTCGGAATAGGGATACAGGCGCTCGATTTCCGAGAAATACTCAGCGGCTTCGGCGGGGCGTTTGCGGTTGAGTTCGAATTCGCCGCGTTCAAAAATCTGTTCGGCCGAATAGGTTTCAAGCGGGATTTCCTGAGGGTTGAAGAAGCTGTTGGTCGTCCGACCCGTATCCTGAGCACCACCGCACGCGCCAAGAACGCCCGCCAAAAGCACCGCACCGACCACCCGCTTGCGCGACATCGTACCCGTCATGCGTTTCACCCTCGCTTTAAACTCTGCGTCACGTTTCACGATACGCCTTTGCCCGTGACTAGCACAAGGTTTCGCGCAACAAAACGACCATTCGGCAGTCCCCCGCAAGGGCAGCTGTCGACCGGCCAAATCGTAAACAAAGGATTACCCAAGCACCACCGGAGTTTCAACCGTCGTTAATGCCCTGCCCTGCATCACCGCGATCACGATTTCAGGCAACGGCGGGAATTTCATCCCACTCAAGGCCAAAGCCCGGCAGACGCGACGCCATCTGTGCGTCGCATTCGACCATACGCACCGCGCCGGGGGTCGCGAACAGCGCGCGCAGCAGCGTGTTGGTCAGGCTATGGCCCGCGCGAACACCGGTATAGTGTCCAATAAGCGGCGCACCTGCCAGCGCCAGATCGCCCAAGGCATCCAGCATCTTGTGGCGTACAGGTTCGTCCGAATGGCGCAGACCGCCCGGGCTGAGGACTTGGTCGCCGTCAAATACGACCGCGTTCTCGCCGGCGTTGCCGCCCAAGGCCAGACCGTTGGCTTGCATCGCATCCACATCCGCCTGACGGCAGAAGGTACGGCTGTCGCAAAGTTCACGCGCGAAGCTGCCGTTGTTCATCACCAGCGACTTTTCCTGATGTCCGATGGCGGCGTCTGCAAAATCGATGACAAAGTCGATCTTCAGTGTGTCCGCAGGCGAGATGGTGGCCGATGCTTCGCCGTCGGTCACAGTGACGGTCTTGAGCACCTCAAATGCCCGTACAGGGGCCGCCAGCATGCGCACACCGCGCTGCATGATACCACGCACGAACGGCGCGGCAGACCCGTCAAGGATCGGCACTTCGGGGCCGTCGATCTCGATTAATGCGTTGTGGATACCGCAACCGGCCAGCGCCGCCATCAGGTGCTCAACAGTAGAGACCTGCAGGCCCGTCGCATTCTCAAGCTTGGTGCAAAGCGGCGAACGGTTCACCGCATCCCAACGCGCAGGGATCAAACGATCACCCACATCAACGTCGCTGCGTGAGAACCAGATACCGTGATGCGCAACAGCAGGACGGATGGTCACAGTTGCGGGACGACCCGAATGAAGGCCGGTGCCGCTAAAGCTGATCGCTGTCTTGATGGTTGTCTGCACGGTTAATACTCACTGTCCAAAGATCATCTGTCTAAGTTGAACTCTGTCCTATCTGGGCCGTTCCGATTGCTCAATTCAATGATTACTACCGTCTGAAACATGACTGTCACGATTAAGGGGTAATATCCGCTCATTCACGGTAAGCGACTGATTTTAATAGAAACTTAAGAAATCAGGCAAGTCGCATGTCTGGCAAAGCGTGAAGACTGAGCTGCGGTTTTTTAACAAATATTACAACACTTGCTGCACCGCAGCATCCCTGAAGTTGTACCGCTAACGAAAAAGACCACCCCGAAGGGTGGCCTTTTAGACGCATACGAGGACGTCTTGCCGTTTCTTAGTTCGCCTGACGACGCAGGAACGCGGGGATCTCGATCCGCTCTTGATCTTCGTCTTGCAGATCGCGCGGCTGTGGCGCGGCAGAGGACGCGCGGGTCTGGACCGGCGGCTGCTGGCGTGCGGGGCGCTGCTGCTGGGTTTCCGCCTCACCGTGGCCGGTCATGCGGTTGATCAACGAATTGATCCCGAAACGCTTTTCGCCCTGATCGGCCGCGGCAGGTTGCTGACGCTGCTGCTGGGGCTGTGCCTGAGGCTGGCGTTGCGGTTGTTGCTGCTGGGTTGGCGACGCTTTCTGAGCGGCCGCGCGCAGGCGGGCCAAAGCTTCGGGCGATGGGGTGCCCGGTGCAGACGCGCGTGGCGCGACAAATGCTTCTTGCTGTTGCGCGTCGACATTCACCTCTTCGTGGCGCGGCTGAAAAGACGTAACCTCGGGACGGTAAGCAGGGGGGGGAAGATCATCGGCGTTGGACGCGTTGTCTTCGTAGCGGTTGTCAGAGAAACCACCGTGCTGGGAAGACTGGTCTTCCTGGAACAACTGCTGCTGCGGCTCTTCTTCGTATTCCGCTTGGGCAGCAAGTGGTGCAGGCGTCTCGGTGGCTGGGGCTTGTTCAACCTCAAGCGTTCTGGCTGGCAACGGCTGCGACATCGAACGGCGTGGCACAGGCATTTCTGTGTTCACGTCAACCGCATCGATACCTGTCGCGACAACGCTCACGCGCATAACGCCACCCAGTTCAGTGTCGAGCGTGGACCCAACGATAATATTCGCGTCTGGGTCGACTTCTTCGCGGATGCGGTTCGCCGCCTCGTCCAGTTCGAACAAGGTCAGGTCGTGGCCGCCGGTGATGTTGATCAGAACGCCCTTGGCACCGCGCAGGCTGATTTCGTCCAGCAGCGGGTTCGCGATGGCCTTCTCGGCAGCCTGGATGGCGCGATCTTCGCCCTCGGCCTCGCCGGTACCCATCATCGCCTTGCCCATTTCGTCCATCACAGCGCGAACGTCAGCAAAGTCGAGGTTGATCAGGCCGGGACGGACCATCAGGTCTGTAACGCCTTTGACGCCTTGATACAGCACGTCATCTGCAAGCGAGAATGCTTCGGTAAAGGTGGTTTTTTCATTCGCCAGACGGAACAGGTTCTGGTTGGGAATGATGATCAGTGTGTCGACAACTTTTTGCAGCGCCTCGATGCCGTCCTCGGCTTGACGCATCCGCTTGATGCCCTCGAACTGGAACGGTTTGGTCACGACGCCTACGGTCAGGACACCCAGCTCGCGTGCGGCTTGGGCGATAATTGGCGCAGCACCTGTCCCGGTGCCCCCGCCCATACCTGCCGTGATAAAGCACATGTGTGCGCCGGCCAGGTGATCTACAATCTGTTCAATGCTTTCTTCCGCAGCAGCAGCACCGACCGACGCCCGTGCGCCAGCACCCAGACCTTCGGTAACTTTGATGCCCAGCTGAACGCGGTTCTCCGCCTTGGCTTGCTGCAACGCTTGCGCGTCCGTGTTGGCAACCACGAAATCAACACCATCGAGTTCTTTTTCGATCATGTTGTTCACGGCGTTGCCGCCTGCCCCGCCAACACCAAACACTGTGATGCGGGGTTTCAGGTCGCCCTGTCCGGGCATTGAAAGATTGAGGGTCATGAGCCGTCCGCCTGTATTGTTTAGCTCGCTTACGGAGCATTTTTTGTGCAATTCCCCTTGTTGTATAGGGATAACGCCCTTGCGTCACCTAGAAAACACGATTTTGACACATTATATGGGCGTTTTTTTGCCGGTTTTCTCATGATTTCGACGCGCGCACCGCATCTGGGGGTTACCAGTTGTCGCGGAACCACTTGACAGCGCGCTTCAACGATCGGGCCGGATATCGGTCGGCAGGAATGTCGAAATCCCACCACTCGTCCTGCGGGTGCGCGGCGAATAACGCGAGCCCCACGGCAGAGGCAAAACCGGGTCCGGTTGCAGCCTGTGGCAGGCCGTGGACGCGCAACGGGCGGCCCAAACGGACCTGTTGGCCCAAGATCTTGCTGGCCAGCCCATCAAGGCCCGGAATTTGACTACCCCCACCCGTCAGCACGATCTGCTGGCTTGGTAGGTGATCAAATCCCGCGGCATCCAGACGGGCGCGGACCTCTTCGAGAATTTCTTCGACACGCGGGCGCATAATGCCGATCAGCTCTGCGCGGCTGACGGTACGGCGGTCGTGTTCATAGTCACCGGTATCCCCACCGATATCGATCATCTCGCGGTCATCCATGCCTGTCGCATGCACCCCACCATAGAACGTCTTGATCCGCTCGGCGTTGGCCGTCGGCACCTGCAATCCCATAGAGATATCAGAGGTGATGTGGTCGCCGCCCATACGGACGCTATCGGCATAAATCATGTGTTTGCGGATAAAGATCGACACAGAGGTCGATCCGCCGCCCAAATCGATGCAGGCCGCCCCCAGCTCTTGTTCGTCTTCGACCAGCGATGAAATCCCCGAAACATAGCCAGAGGACGCGATACCTGCCAATTCAAGGTCACAGCGTTTGATGCAATGGGCAAGGTGTTGAACCGCAGCGGCATCGACGGTTAGCATATGCATGTCGACCGACAGCGTATTGCCCAATTGTCCGCGCGGATCGGACAGACCCGACCGGTTATCCAGGGCAAAGTTCACGGGCTGCGCGTGCAGGACCTCGCGGCCTTCGCCGTATTCCGGGACATCGCAATTGGCCAGAACCTGCGCGACGTCCTGCTCGGATACGACTTGCCCTTCCAGTTCAAGCGTGGCGTCCAGACCATAGCTGCGCGGCTCGGCCCCCGAGAAACAGGCGATCACGTGATCCACGCGGATGTTCGCCATTTTCTGAGCAGCCTGCAGCGCGGTGCGCACGGCGCGTTCTGTTTCCTGCATGGCGCAAATTTCGCCAAAGCGGACCCCGCGCGACCGTGTGGTTGCAGCGCCGATCACACGAAAGCCCGACTGCCCCGCAAGCGACCCGATTTCACCCTCTTCGGACATGCGGCCCGTGCCGTCAAAACGCAAGACAAGGCAGGCAATCTTAGAGCTGCCCACATCCAGAATAGCCACCACGCCGCGTTGCATCGCAAGCTTACGCATGTGGCGCATGGATCGCTGACTATCGTATAGGTCCATCATGTTTTCACTGTCCCGAAATCTGCCTGATGCGCCACAATTCTTGTGTGGCTTCTTTGCTCATTTGCACGGTGGGCCGCTGCGCCAACCGCATATCTACCCGCGCCACATCGCGGCTTAGCACCTCTTCCGCGCCTTCCAGCGCGATCACCCGCTCCAGCGCCTGAACGGCCTGTGTTTCGGGCAGCAAGATACGCTGCTCACGGTCAAGAACGACGTCCCAACGACGTTCTCCCATGCGCACCAACCCCCGCAGCCGCTCCCCCAACGGAGCCGCCGTGCGGATCAATTCAAGCGCTTCGCCCACGCGTATGTTCGCAGCTTCACCCACGACCAGCGGAAGGTCCGTACGCTCGCCACGTGCCGCGATCTGCCCAATGGTGCTGCCCTCGGCGTCGATCAGCGACAGCCCGTCCTGACTGCGCCAAACAGCGACCGGCACCCGCGGCTGCACCGATACTTGCAATACACCGCCCGGCTTGACCCGAAGCGACGCCTGTTTGACGCCGGGAAGATTGGTGATCGCGTCGCGCAGCGCTGGAAGATCCAGATCGAACGAGCTGGTCGGAAATTCAACAGGCACCGTGGCGCGGACATCGGCGGCCAAGGTCCCTTCTACGCCGTCGATTGCCATCAGCTTGACCATGAATTCGGGCCGCTGCTGGATGCTGGTGCGCGCGTTTGCGTAGATATCGAAAAGCTGTCCGCGCCGTGCTTCGTCCGCGAGGTAAATTGTCCCCGCCGTCATCGCCAGACAAAACGGCACCCCGACGCGCAACCCGAACCGGAAGGTCGGCGTCAGCATAAGGCGCTGCATCCGCCATGCCCAACGTGATGGCGCTGGATCAGTCTTGCCCAGCTTGGCGGGTTTAACGCGTTTGATCAACGATTGCATGACGCGTCCTCGATCATCCAGGCGCACAGCTCGCCGAAGGAAATACCCACTGACTGTGCCTGTTCTGGCGACAGCGACGTGGGGGTCATGCCAGGTTGTGTGTTGGTCTCGAGCAGGAAAAGACCCGCAGCGCCCTTGCTTTCATCCCAGCGGAAATCTGTGCGGCTGACGCCACGACACCCAAGAGCGTTATGCGCGCGCAGGGCGTAATCCATGCAAAGTTCGAAAATCTCGTGCGGGATGTCGGCCGGCACCACATGGGTTGATCCGCCGGCTTTGTATTTCGCGTCGTAATCATACCAGCCCGTGGTCTGGATATCGGTCACGGTGAGCGCCCGCTGCCCCATCACGGTGGTGGTCAGCTCGCGACCGGCGACAAATTTCTCGACCATCACCTCGGCGGGCATGGCGTCGTCCAACTGCGGCGGGCCGTTGTTTTCGACCTCGACCAGATAAACGCCAACGGACGAGCCTTCGTTGTTCGGCTTCACGACGTAGGGCGGATCCATCACATGCGACCCGCGCACAGTAGAGGCCGGAACGATCACGCTTTCAACAACGGGCAGGCCTGCGGCACGGAAAACTTCCTTGCTGCGCTGCTTGTCCATCGCCAGTGCAGAGGCCAGCACGCCGGAGTGCGTGTAAGGCAGCCCCATCCATTCAAGGATCCCCTGAACGCAACCATCTTCGCCCCAGCGACCATGCAGGCAGTTCAGAACAACATCAGGCTTGGCTGTAACCAAGTCAGCACAAAGATCGGGGCCGCAATCGACCTCGATGACTTCGAAATTCCGGTCCCGCAAAGCCGCTGCGCACGCGCGCCCTGTTGAAAGAGACACCTCGCGCTCAGCGGAGGGGCCACCCAACAATACTGCAACTCTCGGGGGTGTCCTGCTCGACAATCCCACTCAATCTGCCTTTTTAAATGGGCCTGTTGCGACCCTTATTTATTCTGTGTCGGGTCACTTACGGACCCTGAATCATGACGCTCGAACGATTATTTTTCGCCGATCCGCATAATTTCCCACTCTAGCGTAATCCCGCTGGAATCGTAAACCTTTTTTCGCACCAACTCGCCTAATGCCTCAAGGTCGGCCGCCGTCGCGGACCCGGTATTGATCAGGAAGTTGGGATGTTTCGGGCTCATCTGCGCACCGCCCAAGGTGGCACCGCGCAACCCTGCATCGTCAATGACCTTCCACGCCTTCAGATCGTGGCGGTCGTCGGCCTGCCCCGTGCTGGAAAATCCTGCCGGATTGCGAAACGTCGACCCTGCGCTGCGGTCCTTGGTGGGTTGTGTTTCGTCGCGTTTGCGCAGCTGCTCTTCCATCCGCGCGTGCAGCGCATCGGCATCGCCTTGGGGCGGCGCAAACGTGGCCGAGGTGATGACACACCCGTCCGGCAGCGCGGACTGGCGATAGGCGAATTTCATGTCATCAGGCCCAAGCGTGACATGTTCGCCCTCACAGGTGATCGCCTCTGCGCTGATGAAATAATCAGCGGTATAGGTGCCGTAGCACCCCGCGTTCATCCGCACCGCGCCGCCGATGCTACCTGGTATTGTGCGTAGAAACGTCAGATCAAGCCCCGCGTCCGCCGCCTTGCGCGCCACATGGGCGTCCAGCGCGGCTGCGCCCGCGGTGACGTTACCATCCTGGCAGCTGATGGCATTGAACCCGCGCCCCAACCGGATCACCACAGCGCGCAAGCCGCCGTCGCGCACGATCACATTCGACCCGACGCCCATTGGCATGACAACCACATCGCGCGGCAACGCCTTCAGGAACGCCGCCAGATCATCCGCATCCGCAGGCTGGTAGAAATAATCGGCAGGGCCGCCCACACGCAGCCACGTCAGATCAGCCAAGGGACGGTTTTGCGTCAGCTTGCCGCGCATATCGGGAAAGGAAATATCTATCATGGGCTTCGCGTAGCTTTCTTCGGCGGGGAGGTCAATTTTCCACACGTCTTAAAGACAGGTGGACCGCAAGCGCGTTAATCGGGGCGGTTTGCACGCAGGGTGCGGGTAAGGCGACCGGCCACCCAGCCGACAAGGAACGCACAGAACGCATATCCTGTGGCCGCGGCTTGGGCCATAAACACCGGTCGCTCGAACGGTTTCGCGCCTAAGCCCCAGATCATCCACGCCCAGTTCAACGCCAATCCGGTCAGCAAGACCAGCACAAAGCCACCATAGCGCCGCGCCAGCCCACACCAACCAGAGGCCAGCATCCACACAACGAGAATGCCGATAAGAATGACCAACGTCAGATTCATTCTGCCGCATCCCTAACTGCAGCACCGCGCAGCCAGCGCATCAAATAGATCACGGGCCAGCGCAGCACCGAACAGCCGCCCGCAAACACCAGCATCCCGACCCAAGGGCCATGCTGCATGGTGACATAGCCCAGTACGGGAATTCCCACGGCAATCAACACATAGGCGCTGCGCCAGTGCTGGTCAGAACTGGGTGTCATCGCCAGCACATTCGCAACGACGGCCCAGAAACAGGCAAGAACCAGTGATGTACTCATTTGGGTACCTCGGGGTTTTGTCCGCGCAGCTTGGCCAGCAAAAAGCGCAAGGGATTGCGGAACATGGACACAAAGGCAGCAAGTGCGAGCAAGGTGAACAGCCAGCCCTCCTGAAGACCGATCAAGACGATCAGCACAGGTGCGGCGATCAGCAGTAAGATACCGGGAATATATTGAAGACGCATCGGCAGCGTCGCCACCGTGGCCGAGCAAAAGACCCACAGGATGCAAGCCCAAATCAAGGTCATACCCGGCCCCCATATACAGGGGTCGGTTCCATTTACACGGCTTCCTTCTTTAGCGCAGCCAGCGCGTCGGGCAAGGCGTTGGCCCATGTGCTAATGGTGCCCGCCCCGAGGCAAACAACCATATCCCCCGGACCTGCCTTCTCGCGCACAAGCCGCGCCAGATCTTCCTCGCTTTGGACGGCGCGGGCATCGCGGTGGCCGTGACGGATCAGCCCTGCAACCAGATCGTCGCGCCCTGCCCCTTCGATGGGGTCTTCGCCCGCGGCATAGACCTCGGCGATGCCAACCACATCGGCATCGTTAAAGCAGGCACAGAACTCTTCAAAGTGATGGTGCAGGCGGCTGTAGCGGTGTGGCTGGTGCACGGCGATGACGCGCCCTTCGGTGGCCTGACGCGCAGCCTTGAGCACAGCGGTGATTTCAACCGGGTGATGACCGTAGTCATCGATAATTGTCACACCGTCGACTTCGCCCACTTTGGTAAAGCGCCGGTTCACACCGCCAAAGCCCGCCAGTGCGGCCCGGATTTCTTCGGCTTTCATGCCAAGGTGTCTGGACACAGCAACCGCCGCCATTGCGTTCGAAACGTTATGATCCCCCGGCATCGGCAAGCTACAATCCTTGATTGTGATCCCTTCGGCCTGAAACACGATATCGAAATGCGCCACGCCCGCCTTGTAGTGCAGGTTGATCGCGCGCACATCGGCTTGCGTGTTAAAGCCATAGGTCATCACGCGGCGGTCGGTGATCTTGCCCACCAGCGCTTGCACTTCGGGGTGGTCAATGCAGCAGACAGCCAGCCCGTAGAACGGAATGTTTGATACGAAGTCCAGAAACCCTTTGCGCAGGGTATCAAAGTCGCCCCAATGCTCCATATGTTCGGGGTCGATGTTGGTCACGATCGCAATGGTCGCCGGCAGACGGTTAAAGGTGCCGTCGGATTCATCCGCTTCGACCACCATCCATTCGCCCTGCCCCATACGTGCATTCGAGCCATAGGCGTGGATGATCCCGCCATTTACGACAGTCGGGTCGATGCCACCTTTGACCAGCAGTTCGGCCACCATCGTTGTCGTGGTTGTCTTGCCGTGGGTTCCGGCAACGGCGATGTTGGATTTCAAGCGCATCAGCTCTGCCAGCATCTCTGCGCGGCGCACGATCGGCAGCCCTGCCACCCGTGCCGCATCAAGTTCGGGGTTGCCCGGTTTGATCGCGGAAGAGATCACGATAACCGCGGCCCCTTCGATGTTCGCGGCCTGCTGCCCTTCAAAAACAGTCGCGCCAAGATCCACCAGACGGTCTGTGATCTTGGTCGACTTCAGATCAGACCCCTGCACGCGATAGCCGTGGTTCAACAACACTTCGGCAATGCCTGACATGCCGATACCGCCGATGCCTACGAAATGGATCGGGCCCACATCAGTCGGAAGCTTCGTGGCTGCGTTCATCGTTTCTTTCCTTCGGTTGCCAGGGCTTCCACCATCTGGGCGAGTTCTTCTGCGGCGTCTGGTTTGGCGACAGATAGTGCTGCGCGTGACATCTGCAACGCGCCATCGGCGTGGGTCAGCACCATTTCAATTTGGGCGCGCAGGCTGTCGGGGTTTGCCATGTTTTCGGGCACCATGATCGCGGCACCGGCGTCGACAAGCCCGCGGGCATTCGCGGATTGATGATCGCCTGTGGCAGCCGCATAGGGGATCAGGATTGAGGGCCGCCCGATAATAGAGATATCGGCGACGCTGGACGCGCCCGCGCGGCTGATCACCAGCTGGGCTTCGGACATGCGGCGCGGCACATCGTGGAAAAACGGCTGCACATCTGCGTTGATACCATTTTCGGCATAGAAAGCCGCGACGCGTTCACCGTCTTCGTCGCGTGCCTGATGGCTCACGCGGATATTGCGCAACAGATCCAGCGGCAGATCGGCGATGGCGGGGGGGATGACCTCGCTGAGGATCCGCGCGCCCTGGCTGCCGCCCATCACCAACAGCTCCATCGGATAATCACCGGGCGCGATATAGCCGGCACCGGCCCGTTCCAGCACAGAAGCACGCACCGGATTGCCAGTATGCTGTGCGCTTACCCCGTCGGGGAGCGTGGTCGGCCATGTCCCGCACGCCACCGCATCGACGCGTTTGGCGAACAGATTATTGACGCGCCCCAAGACGCCGTTTTGTTCATGGATCATGCGTGGTTTGCGCAGCACCCATGCCGCGGCCAGCGCGGGGATCGACGGATAGCCGCCAAAGCCGACAACCACATCGGGTTTATCGCGCAGCATCCCAAAGACGCCGCCAATCACACCGCCCATAATTCGAAACGGCGCCATCGCCTTCGCCATGAGCCCACCGCGCGCGAAAGTTGCGCTGCTGACCTGCTGGATCTCGACCGCGTCGGGAAAGCCGCTTGTGTAGCGCGCACCGCGCGCGTCCGTCGACAGCTTTACCCGCCAGCCGCGGGCAAGCATGACTTCGGCCAGCGCCTGCGCGGGGAACATATGCCCGCCCGTGCCGCCCGCCGCGATCACCAGCAGCGGGGCGCTCATCGGGCGCGACCTCGTCCAAGCAGGTCAGAAATCTGCCCCTGCGGCCGCGACCGTGTAAATGCCAGCAACATGCCCACGGCGATACCCGACGCAATCACCGACGACCCGCCATAGCTGACAAACGGCAATGTCATGCCCTTGGCCGGCAGCAGCCGCACGGCAACGCCCATATTGATCATCGCCTGCACGCCGAACATACACGCAAGACCGGTGCCCGCCAGACGCACGAAGGGATCCCGCTCGCGCACCAGACGCAGCAGCGACCGCACAACGATCACGGCATAAAGCGCGATAACGCACATCACGAGGATCAGCCCGTATTCTTCGGCCGCAACGGCAATGATAAAATCGGTATGCGCATCGGGCAGCGACCATTTCACCTGCCCCTCGCCCACACCAACACCGAACAAACCGCCTTCGCGGATCGCATCAGTGGCATAGCCAAGCTGCGTGCGCGGGTCGATATCGGGCGACAAGAAGCCGTCAATCCGGCGGGCAAAGTGTTCTGAATTGGAATAGGCAAAAGTGCCCGCCAGTACGACGAGGCCGGCCATACCGACCAGCAGCACCAAAGGGGCACCTGCCACAAAATACATCACGCCCCAGCCGAACAGCACCAGACACGCCTGCCCAAAGTCGGGCTGTAGCGCCAGCATCAACACAATAGAAATACACAAGGCAAAGGACCACGTCTTGCCCGGGGGGCCGTTGATCTCAAGCGACGCCGCCATCATCCACGCCGCTACGACCACAAAGCCGGGCTTGAGGAATTCTGATGGCTGGAAGGACGCAAAACCCATCGAATACCAGCGCACAGCACCCTTGCCGAAATCCGTTCCAAAGAACGGCAGCAGGGCCAGCGCGACAAAGGAAAGAAGAAAGCCGACGATCGCCAAGCGACGGACCATAATCGGTGTCATCATTGACGTCAGCACCATCGCGATCACAGCCAGTACACCAAAGACGGCCTGCCGCTGTACATAATGGAACGAGTCAAACCCGTTTTTCGCGGCCAAGGGCGGCGACGCGGCCAGCCCTAGCAACATGCCCACGGCAAACAACAGGAGGATGCAAGACATCGCCCATTTGTCGATCGTACGCCACCATTTTGGAAGAATCGGTTCGCCATCCCGAACGGGAACCGCACCATAGACCATTTCTGTCATGGGACCTGCCTTACACTGCCTCGTTCCGCCCCTTTTCGGGGTCTAACTTGCAGTGTAGCGCGAAAGGTCACGCGGGGCTAGTCTGTTTTAACCAGCCCCGCGCAAAGCTGCCTATGCGCCCGCGTGTGTGCCGCGGATCGGATAGTCGTTGTCACGCACGAACTTGATACCTTTCAGCAGCCCTTGCAGATCGGGCCTCGCGAAAGGCGCGTTCGAGATGTCGACAATCTGGATGTTCCCCTCGGCGTTGACGACAAAGACACCCGGCTCGGCGAAGGGTTGGTCAGTTTCTTGCGGGCTGCGTGGGTCAGAAATATACAGCCCCAGATCCTGCATCTGCGCGATGCTCAAATCATAGCCCACAGTCAGGGACAGGTCTTGCTCTTGCGCCATCTCGCGCGCTTTGTCTTTCGGGTCGCCCGACACGGCCACGACGTCTACCCCGGCCTTATTAAAGTCCGCGACCAACCCGTCCAGCGTCTTCAGATAGGTTTTGCAAATCGGGCAGTGCAGCCCGCGGTATACAACCACCAACTGCCAGTCAAATTCACCCCGCGGGGTGCCAAGGGTCAGCATCCCGCCCTGCAGCTCGGCGACGGTCAGTTTCGGAAATGCGTTGCCTGCGTCTAGTACGTTCATCGGGTCTCTCCTATAATTGCTTCGTTATCGGAGGTAATCCTCATCCGCGTGATTGCCACCCCGCTCACATCCACTTGACCGACCTGCCCCGCTCAGGCAAAGGCGGGACCATGCAATATGATACGGTAATTTTAGGCGCAGGGGCCGCAGGCATGATGTGCGCGGCCCACGCGGGCGGATCGGTGTTGGTCGTGGACCATGCCAAAGCACCGGGCGAGAAAATCCGCATCTCGGGCGGCGGGCGCTGTAACTTTACCAACATGCACTGCACGCCCCAAGCCTTCATCTGCGCCAATCCCCATTTCGCCAAATCAGCTCTTGCCCGCTATACCCAGTGGGATTTCATCGAACTGGTCGACGCGCATGGCATCGCGTGGCACGAGAAAACCCTCGGACAGCTGTTCTGCGACACCTCCGCCAAAGAGATCGTCGCCATGCTGCGCGGATTGATGCAAAAAGCTGGTGTGGATTTGCGGTTGCTCAGCACCCTGACCGATATCGCCGCGACGGATGCCGGTTACAGCATGACCTTGCACACGCCCGACGGCACAACGCCGATCACCGCACGCAATCTTGTCGTTGCTTCAGGCGGGAAATCCATTCCCAAGATGGGCGCGACCGGCCGCGCCTACGAGATCGCGGCGCAGATGGGCATCCCCGTCACCGACACCCGCGCAGGGCTGGTTCCCTTTACTTTCACCGACGCACGCTTCGCCCCGATATCCGGCACAGCAACGCCTGCGCGTGTGACCGCCCAAGGCCCCGCCTTTGACGAAGCCTTGCTTTTTACCCACCGTGGCCTTTCCGGCCCCGCGATCCTTCAAGCCTCCAGCTACTGGACCGAAGGCGCACCGATCACGGTAAATCTGCTGCCTGACAACGATCTGTTGGGCAAGCTGCGCGCGCAACGCCAAAGCTATGGCCGCCGCAACCTCACGACCGAACTGGCCCACCATCTGCCCGCGCGGCTGGTCGATCATCTTGCGGGCATCATGGACCTGGGCGGCAACCTCGCCGATTGGTCGGACGCAAAGCTCACCGCGTTGATCGACGCGCTGTCGAACTGGACGATGACCCCTTCGGGCACCGAAGGCTACCGGACAGCCGAAGTCACCCTTGGCGGGATCGACACCGACGCGCTGTCCTCCAAAACGATGGAGACCAAGGCCCGCACCGGTCTCTATTTTATCGGCGAGGCCGTGGATGTTACCGGTTGGCTAGGCGGCTATAACTTCCAGTGGGCATGGTCCTCGGCGATGGCGTGCGCCGCCCATATCGCAACGAAATAACCAGTTCCAAATGGCCTTAAATCCCGGGGGAGCAGCCAAAGGCTGCGGGGGCAGCGCCCCTTGCCCGCGTTAAATGTCGAACGTGTCGAAGCCTAGAAGCGCACCTTCCGCTTCGAGCCCACCTTGATTTTGGTGGCACGTGGCGACTTTGCAAGGGCAGCAACGGTTGCAATGTCGAGACCGGCCCATAACCGATCTTGGCCGCAGTACTTGACGGCGCGCAGCGATTTTCGCATTGCTGACGTTCTGGCATCGCGCAGCATTTCGGTAGCCAAAGCATCGACCAGTGGACAATCCGGATTGATGCTGTTGCGGCATTGATCGTCATGAGGCCTTAGGTTACTTTCCCGCAGAGGACACTCCCGACATGCGCGTTGTCTCACTTTTAGTCCCATTTCTCGTTGCAAATGGGGTTCAATCTACCATTGATCGCAGTGTGACTTGACCTCTTCCACCCCTCATATAATGACGAAATCTCACATGAACACGATCAAAATAAAATCACTTCTGTTCGACGGATTTTTCGCCGGCTGGACCACCTTATTCTCCTTGGGAGTGCTGGCCTTTTGGCTGCTTGGGTCGCCGCGAAAAGCAATCAGGGCTGCAACCCGTCTTTGGGTGCGCGGGGTTTTGTTCGGGCTGAGGCATATCGTCGGGCTGCGTTACGTCGAGAAAGGTCGCGACCTGATTCCGGCTGAACCCTGTCTCATTATCTGCAATCACGAATCCACTTGGGAAACGCTCGCGGCTCTGGTTCTTTTCCCTGACGTCGCAATTGTCGCTAAACAGGAACTGCTGCGAATTCCGATAATCGGCTGGTATCTCCGTAAATCACCGATGATCGTCATCGATCGGGAGAGCGGCTCCAAGGCACTAAAGGCTATGCTCAACCAAAGTCGTGAAGCACTTGCCGCTGGCCGATCGGTTCTCGTTTTTCCGCAAGGGACACGTATGGACGAGAGTGAACCAATCAGGTTCAAGCGGGGGGTCGAGCTGATGTATTCAAAGCTGGGGGTACCCGTGCTACCCGTCTTGGTGAACGCGGGCAAATTCTGGGGGGCCAGCGGATCAAGCAAGCGTGGGGGGGCAATTACGGTCTCGTATCTACCACCGATCCCACCTGGGATGTCGTCCGAACTGTTCGTCCGAAAGGCCGAAACGCAGATGGAGGCGGAGCGATCAACGTTGCCCTAACCTGCCGTATCAGGTGGTGTGTTCTATGAAGTAGGGGTACTGTCCTGAAAAGTTGCGTCAGCACTTCAGCCCCAAGGGCATCGACCTGCAATGCCCTTGAGATACAATCAATCGGAAAGAGCACCGCATCGCAACGCCATTTTCCCTGAAACGCGTTTCCGCTTTCTGTCGACATCTGAACTCGAGTTTCTGGTTCGTGCCCGTCATGATGTGCGCGGTTGCGATCGGGCTGTCATTCCTGCTGATCGAGCTTAATACCATGCCATTTCAGCGATAGCGCGCTACGGGGTCTACGACGTAGATGTGGTTACGCGATTGGTAGACATAATGGGCAAGTTGAGCCTATCCCTCCCCCCCCCCAAAGGTCTTTCCAAACGCAGCGAAATCTATGCGTCCGCAGCGCACGACAGGAAAGTCCGCCAAACCGACCTCCAGCGCAGAAGGCTCCCGAGGATTTCTTCTGGAGCCTTGGCTGAACATAATGTTTGGGGTAGTCCCGAAAACTGGACAATGACCTAAGCTTGGATTTGCTGTCTGCTGATCTTCACCACGAAGGGGATCGAAGATGTCGAAACGAAAGCAGCATGCCCCTGAGTTCAAGGCGAAGGTGGCGCTGAAATCCTAAACGATCCTGACCGGATTACCCCCCGGATTGTGGCTACTCTTTTCCGGGAACTGCTTGAGAAAAAAAACGTAGAAAATGCACGGAAAATCGCTTCTTATGCGCTCTGCGCCTCCGATCTCGCCAACAGCTACCAGCCCTTAACCTGACCAACTCGCCATCTTGATGCCAGCAAGGGCGCAGTAATTTCTGCGTTCTTCTGCGTTGGCGGATCAATACTTGCCTGAGACTCCACTATTGCCAGCACTCAGGGCTAATCGCTCCACGGCATCGCGCCCTCATGGAGGCTACGGCCAAACACGTTCTCTCGATGCCAACGCAGGTTTTCCGCGTGAGGCGCGTTTCGCGGGTCTTCCGGCCTTACCAGCTTGCCGTCCGGTGCCAGGAGTCGCCCGACGACATCCCCAGGAACCTTGTTATGCGACACAAGGATCGTCTCGCAGTCGTCAGCGACCGAGATCAGACCCCGGTCAAACATCCAGTGCAATGTTCCCGACAGCGCGAGCCCGTTGCGCACCGAGTCGCTTCCTTGGCTCTCAACAGGCCGAATGTGCGCCGCCTGCACCTCCGGACGCCCGCCACCATTGCGTAACATCAAGCCCGACATCGCACAGCGGTAGCCATAGGCAGCGCGCACTTTCCGCCGGAACGCAACATCCCGATAAGGCCGGCGCGTCAGCCGCTCCAATACGGGTCGCTCAAAGGGCTCGGCTCCCTCGCCAAGCTCAGCCAACTGCGGATCGTAGCGCGTCGCCTCGATCCGCTCTAGGTCCTGCGGTAGGCCGAGGTTAATGATATGCGCAAAGTCTGCCTCCGGCAGACGCCTCACGGCCAGCTGTGCGGCACCCCCTCTTTTCGGCGAGCCATCCGGCTGTGCCATGGACGTCTCTAGTGGCCGCCCATTCAAAAGCCGCGGCACTTCGCGGTCGAAGGGAAGGAAGCTCCTGGACTCAATCAGCGCGAGGAACCGCCCGTCTACGCCCGGCTTTGCGATCACCTGTTCGATCTTGGCCACAGCGAAGTAGCCGCGCGGCCCAGACTTGACCGGCTCGAAATATACGACCCAGTCGCCGACAGCCTCCTCAACCGCCTTACGATAGCGGCGTGGAAATTCGTAGACGACGTCCGGCTCGTCCTCGTAGATCGAGTCGGCTTTATGAAAGAGAACAAGTTTAACCATGCGCCCAGGAAAGCGTTAACTGATCCAGAGGCAAGCATTTCCTGCATGGTAGGTGCCTTCGTAGCGTGGAGCACGCTATTGAGCGTGCACCATCGGGTTGCTATGGATCAGATCGGGCATAAACACTGCGATGAACGGCCGGGCAGCCCCCCCCCCCCCGCCTCCCCTCAAAGGCGCTGCTACCCGTTCGCTAGATGCTTTTGCACCTGCGCGACAAAGTCCTCTCCGCGTCGTTCGAAACTGTCGTATTGATCAAAGCTCGCCGCCGCCGGGGCCAGCAACACGACGTCCCCCGCCTCTGCCTCTTCGATAGCGCGCGCGACTGCGACCTCCATCGTGCCGCAGACCTCTGCCTCTACGCCCAGCTTCATGGCGAATTGCGCCGCCTCGCGCCCGATGACATAGGCTTTGCGGACGGTCTCAATGGGCTCTGACAAGCTGCCCAAGCCCCCCTCTTTCTCCAGCCCACCGCAAATCCAACGGATATTCTGGAACGCCGCCAGCGCCTTGACGGCGCTGTCCACATTGGTGGCCTTGCTGTCGTTGACAAAGCGAACACCACCCGCCTCGCCCACGGTCTGGCTGCGATGCGGCAGGCCGCCAAACGAATGGAACGCCGCCTCGATAATCTTGGGCGCGAACCCCAGCGTGCGGCAGGCGGCATAGGCGGCGCACGCGTTTTGATGGTTATGCGCGCCGGGCAGTCCGGTTACACCGCGCAGATCGATCGACGCCACTTGTTTGCCATTGCGATATTCCGACAAGAACCCCTTGCGCGCAAAGACCTGCCAGCCAAGCCCGGTGAGCTTGCGATCAACCGAAACGCGGATCACCCTGTCGTCGGCGGCCCCTTCGCTCAGCTGCCCCGCAAGAAAACGCCCTTCGGGTTCGTCCACACCGATGACGGCGCGGTCCGGCCCCCCTTCGGCAAACAGCCGGCGTTTGGCCGCGAAATAGCCGCCCATACCGGCGTGCCGGTCCAGATGATCCGGGCTAAGGTTCGTGAACACAGCGACATCCGGGGTCAGGTTGCGCGCCAGATCGGTCTGGTAGCTCGACAATTCCAACACCACGACCTCGCCATCAATAGCGGGCTCGATGTCCAGCACGCCGCGTCCGATGTTACCAGCCAACTGGGTCGGTCGCCCTGCATGCTTAAGGATGTGATGCACCAACGCCGATGTGGTTGATTTTCCGTTCGATCCGGTGATCGCGATGATCTTGGGCACAACGTCAAAGTTGTCCCAAGCAAACGTCGCAAAGCTTTGAAAAAACAGCCCGATATCGTTGTCGACCGCGACGCCGGCCTCTTGTGCGGCCACGATGACGGGATTGGGCGCGGGGTACAGATGCGGGATACCGGGCGAGACGATCAACCGCGCGATATCGTCAAAGGCACCCGATTGGCCAAGATCAACGCAATCGAACCCTTCTGCCTGCGCCGCGCCACGCGCTGCGGGGTTATCGTCCCAACAGACCGGCACCGCGCCCCCTGCCGCCAGCGCGCGGGCCGCAGACAAGCCCGACCGCCCGAGCCCCAGAATGGCGACCTTTGCGCCGGTCAAACCTTGAACTGGTATCATGCCTGCTCTCCTGTTAGCGATGACCCTGAAACGTTCGGAGCCCTTAATGCCCCATCTGCCAGAGATTTTAGCCCAGCTCAACGCTGACATGCGCGCCACGGATGACTGGGGTGATGTGGCAGCCTATATCCCGCAGCTGGCCTCTGTCGATCCCGCGCAATTTGCGATCGTCGTGACCACGGCGGATGGCGAAGTATTTACCGCCGGTGACGTGGATACGCCGTTCTCTGTGCAATCCATCACCAAGATTTTCACCCTCGCCATCGCCCTTGGCAGATCCGGCGACCAATTGTGGAAACGCGTGGGCCGCGAACCCTCGGGACTGGCGTTCAACTCTATCGTGCAGCTCGAAGCGGAACAGGGCCGCCCCCGCAATCCCTTCATCAACGCTGGCGCGATTGTCACCACAGACGAAGTGCTGACGGGGCGCGAACCGCGCGAAACTCTGGCCGAGATCCTGCAGTTCGTGCGCGCAGCCGCGAGCGACGATAACATCCACATCAATGAAAAAGTCGCGGCATCCGAAACTGCTCACGGCCACCGCAACTTTGCGCTGGCGCATTTTCTGGCGTCCTGTGGCAATCTGAACAATCCACCTGAAAAGACGCTCGGCACCTATTTCCACCACTGCGCTATCGATATGTCAGCGCGGCAACTGGCGATGGCCGGACGGTTCCTGATTGAAACCGACAAGCTGCCGCGCATGATCCTGCCGCCACGCATCCGGCGGCTGAACGCGCTGATGCTGACCTGTGGGCACTATGACGGGTCGGGCGACTTTGCCTACCGAGTGGGGCTTCCGGCGAAGTCCGGCGTGGGCGGCGGCATCCTTGCCATTGTCCCCGGCCGCGCCAGCATCGCGGTCTGGTCGCCGGGCCTCAACCGCTATGGCAATTCGAAAAAAGGCACCCAAGCCATGGCGCGGCTCGCCCGCGAAATGGGCTGGTCGATCTTCTAACCCCGCCCCGCTTCATTTTGCCAAATAAACTCCGGGGGAAGCGGCCAAGGGCCGCAGGGGGCTGGCCCACTTTCCCCCAAAAGCAAAACGCGCCACATTCCTGCAGCGCGCCTTCCTGTTTTCATCAATTCCGATACCGGCTTAGCGAACCTTGAGCGTCGCCAGACCGATCATCGCCAGGATCAACGAAATGATCCAAAAGCGGATGACGATCTGCGGCTCGGCCCAGCCCTTTTTCTCGTAGTGGTGATGGATCGGTGCCATCAGGAACACACGTTTGCCCGTGCGTTTAAAGTACAGCACCTGAATGATCACCGACAGGGCTTCGACCACGAACAGACCACCGACAATGGCCAGTACCAGTTCGTGTTTCGTGGCGACCGCGATGGCCCCCAAAGCGCCGCCAAGGGCCAATGATCCGGTGTCGCCCATAAAGACAGCAGCGGGCGGAGCGTTGTACCACAAGAACCCCAGACCACCGCCAAAGATTCCGGCGGTGAACACCAATATCTCGCCTGTGCCCGGCACATAGTGCACGTCCAGATACTCGGTGAAATCGACGCGGCCCACGGCATAGGCGATCACGCCAAGCGCACCGGCTGCAATCATCACCGGCATGATCGCCAACCCGTCAAGCCCGTCCGTCAGGTTCACGGCATTCGCCGCGCCTACGATCACGATGATCGAGAAGGGCACGAAAAGATAACCAAGGTTGATCAGCGTGTTTTTGAATACGGGAAGGGCCAGCTGATTCTGCAGTTCTTCGGGGTGGAACTGCGCCGCCCAATAGGCCGCACTGCCCGCGATGATAAAGCCCAGCAACAGGCGCATCCGGCTCGAAACACCTGCGGTCGTCTGCTTGCTGACCTTGGCGTAATCATCCGCAAAACCGATCGCGGCAAAGCCAATTGTGACCAGCAGCACCATCCAGACGAACGGGTTGTCCAGCCGCGCCCAAAGCAGCGTCGAGGTCAGCAATGCGCCGACAATCAGCAATCCGCCCATGGTCGGCGTGCCCGCCTTGACGAAATGCCCTTCTGGGCCGTCATCACGGATCGGCTGCCCTTTGCCCTGCCGTTTGCGCAGCACCGCGATCAGCGGTTTTCCAAACAGAAAGCCGAAAATCAGCGCTGTCAGAAAGGCCCCACCGGCACGGAAGGTGATGTAGCGGAAAAGGTTAAAGAAATCGCCGCCATCCGACAGGAGGGTCAACCAATAGAGCATCGTACGCGTCCTAACTCAAAATCTAGTGGGCTCAGCCCCGTCGTTCATTCGGGACCGGATGGCCCATTTTGCGGATCGCGTCAACGATCAGACCTAGTTTCATGGACAAGGACCCTTTGGCGAGCACAACATCGCCACAGTCCAGATGCCCCGACAGCCCCGGCAACAGCTCGGCTGCGGTTTCGACCCATTCCCCGCGTTGATGCGCGGGCAGCAGATCATACAAGGACTTCATCAGCGGACCGACGCAATGAACCACATCCAGTGTTTTAGTCGCCTCCAGATGCGCCAAACCGGCATGCAGCGCGATCTCGTCGGGGCCGAGTTCTTTCATGTCGCCCAGATAGGCAATACGCCTGCCCTTGCTGACCCGCCCGATGTCATGGGTCACGTCGGCAGCGGCCAGCACCTCGAGAGCCGCGGCCATCGAGGTGGGGTTCGCGTTATAGCTATCGTCGATGAGGTTCAGCGTCAGATGGGTGTCCACAATATCCAGTTGGATCACTTCGCGCACGCCGCGGCCTTTATACGGGGTCCAACGTCCCAGCGACGCGGCAGCAAGGGCCAGATCAGCCCCCATCGCCTGCGCGGAGGCCAAAGCGCCCAAAGCGTTCATCGCAAAATGCCGTCCCGGTGTGCCGATCTTGAACAGCAGTGGTGTGCCGTCCGCGTCGGCACGCACCACAGTGGTATCGCCTTGCACCTGCACATCCAGCAGTTTGTACTGATAGCCATGTTCGCCGAATTCGACCTCGCGCAGGCGACGATCCACGGCCTTGGCCATCAGGATCGCGGCATGTTCGATATCGGCGTTGATCACGGCAACGCCACCCGGCTGCAGCCCGTCAAACACCGCGGCTTTTTCCACGGCGATCTCGGCGACATTCGCAAACGCCTCTAGGTGGACGGCGGCGACGGTGGTGATCATGGCAACGTCAGGCTGCGCCATTTGCGCCAGCGGAGAGATTTCTCCAGGGTGGTTCATGCCGATCTCGATCACGGCGTATTCGGTATCGGCAGGCATCCGCGCGAGCGTCAGCGGCACGCCCCAGTGGTTGTTATAGCTGTCGACAGAGGCATGCGCCCGCCCTTGATCCGCAAAGATCGCGAGCAGCATTTCCTTGGTCGAGGTTTTGCCGACGCTGCCTGTCACCGCGACGACCTTGGCCTGCGTGCGGGCACGCGCGGCTACGCCAAGCGCCTCCAGCGCCTTGAGCACATCGTCGACGACCAGCAACGGCGCATCTTCGGCGACGCCGTCGGGCACATGGGTAACCAATGCAGCCCCTGCCCCTTTGTCCAGCGCCATGACGACAAAGTCGTGCCCGTCGCGCACATCCTTCAGCGCGACAAACAGATCGCCTGGCGCGATGGTGCGGGTATCAATCGACACGCCGTCGCAAGACCATGCGCCGATGGCGCGGCCACCTGTGGCGCGTTCAGCTTCTTTTGCTGTCCATAAGCTCATGCCAGTCTCCCATCCAGCGCCGCGACAGCGACACTGGCTTGTTCCACATCATCAAAGGGGAGCACATCGTCCCCGATGGTTTGTCCGGTTTCATGTCCCTTGCCCGCGATCAGCAGCGCGTCGCCTGCGCCAATCGCGTCGATGCCGCGCAAAATCGCTTCGGCGCGGTCGCCGACTTCGGTGGCGTCGGGAGCGCCTTGCATCACGGCATGACGGATGCTTGCGGGATCTTCGGAGCGCGGATTGTCATCGGTCACAAACACCATATCTGAATGGGCCGCAGCGGCTTGTCCCATCAGCGGACGCTTGGCGCGGTCACGGTCGCCGCCTGCCCCCACGATCGCCACCAGACGCCCCATCACATGCGGGCGCATCGCCTGAAGTGCTGTGGCGATGGCGTCGGGGGTGTGGGCATAATCCACAAATACCGCCCCGCCATTGTCGCGGGTCGCGGCAAGCTGCATGCGACCGCGCACGGTGGTCAGATGTGGCAACGTATCAAACACATGCGCAGGAGTGCCGCCGCAAGCGATTACCAACCCCGCTGCAAGCAGGACGTTGTCGGCCTGAAAGCCGCCAATGAGGTTCAGCCGTTTCTGATAGGTCTTGCCACGATAGCTAAAACGCAGGTCTTGCCCCGTGGCGTCAAAACGCTGACCCGACAGGTTCAAATCGCCACCGTCGCGCCCAACCGTGATCGTCTCGCATCCCCGAGCCCGCGCGATGGCGACCATATCCACGCCTTTGGCATCGTCGATATTGATCACCGCGGTACCGTCTTCCGGCAGCACGCGCGAGAACAGACCGGCCTTGGCGTCGAAATAGGCGTCGAAAGTCTCGTGATAGTCGAGGTGGTCTTGGGTGAAATTCGTGAACCCCGCCGCCTTGAGCGTCACACCGTCCAGCCTGCGCTGGTCGAGCCCGTGACTCGAGGCCTCCATCGCGGCGTGAGTGATGCCGTTGGCGGCGGCCTCTGCCAAAGTGCGGTGCAGGGTAATCGGTTCGGGTGTGGTATGGGCCAACGGCGCTGCCCATGCGCCCTCTACGCCGGTGGTGCCAAGGTTCACGGCAGCCAGTCCCATTTCGATCCAGATTTGCCGGACAAAGGTGCTGACAGAGGTTTTCCCATTGGTTCCCGTGACGGCGATCATAACCTCGGGCTGTGCACCGAACCATAGGGCTGCCGCGCGGGACAGTGCCTCGCGGGGGGCATCAGTGACGACAACGGCCACCTTTGCCTGCGCCAACGCGTCAGCGGCCAGCGCCGCCCCTGCGGCGTCGGTCAGCACGGCCACCGCGCCCATGCGCAGCGCATATTGGATGAATTCGGCCCCATGTACCTTGCTGCCGGGCATGGCGGCAAACAAGGTGCCGGGCTGGACCTGACGGCTGTCAACGGCGACGCCTGTGACGGGCGGGTTGCCCCCCCCTTTTGCGGTCAGACCAAGGGAGGATAACGGGACGGCCTGTATGCCCATGGGGACGCTCTTTATATTAGTTGCTGCTGGACAGCGTTATACCAGCGAGGCTGTCCGGTTCAACAGTAGGTCGTAGCCCCAACAAGGGTGCGACGCGACGGACCATCTCTGCGGCGACGGGCACGGCTGTCCAACCGGCGGTGCGGCGCGGTTTATCGCCCGAGGTTTCAACCGGTTCGTCCAGCGTGACGATCAGCACATATTTCGGATCATGGGCGGGAAAGATGCTAGCAAAGGTCGCGATGACCGTATCCTCAAGGTATCCGCCGCGGGGGCCGGGCTTGTCGGCCGTCCCTGTCTTGCCGCCGATCTGGTAGCCGGGCACTTCCGCGAAGCTCGCTGTCCCTTCGGTTACCACGGCGCGCAGCATGGCACGGGCATCCGCCGCTGCACCCTCTGACATCACGCGGGGGCCCACCACAGGGGCCGATTGTTTGCGCAGCGTTGGCGTGACCTTATGACCGCCATTCGCGATTGCGGCGTAGCCTGCCGCCAAATGCATCGGGCTAGATGACAGGCCGTGGCCATAGGACACAGTCACGGTGCTCAGTTCCTGCCAGCGCTGCGGCAGCAAAGGCTTACCACCAGAGGCTTCGACGATTTCGAACCCGGTCGGCTCAAAGAAACCAAGGCTCTTGAGGAACTCTTGCTGGCGCTCGGCCCCGATCTCGAGCGCGAGCCGCCCGGTCCCGCGGTTGGAGCTGTTAACGATGATACCGGTCACGGACTGCTTGCCGTAGTTTTTCCCGTGGAATTCGCCAATGCGGAAGCCACCGACCTTCATCGGGCCGGAGGTGTCGATCACCGTGTCCGCCGTGACGATGCCAAGATCGATTGCCTGCGCTGCAGTGAAAATCTTGAAGACCGAACCCAGCTCGTACACACCCTGAACGGACCGGTTGAATAATGGGCTGTCTGACGCATCGCCCTTTACCGCCGCATGGGGACGATCGTTGGGGTCAAAGGACGGCAAAGAAACGGCGCTGATGACCTCGCCCGTATGGACGTCCATCAGAATAGAGGTCGCCCCTTTGGCGTTCATCAGCTTCATGCCGCCATAGAGGATACGTTCGGATGCAGCCTGCACGGTCATGTCCAGCGACAGCTCGAGCGGCTTGTTACCATTGGCAGGGTCACGCAGATAATCGTCAAAGTATTTCTCAGCACCGGCAACGCCGATCACCTCGGCGGCGTGCACGCCCTCACGGCCATAGCTGGCCCCGCCCATGATGTGCGCAGCCAGTGCCCCGTTGGGATAAAGGCGCATGTCACGCGGGGCAAACAACAGGCCCGGTTCGCCAATCTCATGTACCGCCTGCATTTGCTCGGGGCTGATTTTCTTCTTGATCCACAAGAACTTACGCTTGCCTGTAAAGTCACGCATCAGGCGTTCTTCGTTCAGGTCCGGGAACACGCCCATCAGCTTTTTCACGGCACCGCGCGGGTCAATCATATGGTGCGGTTGCGCATAAAGCGCGTGTGTCTCAAAGTTGGTCGCCAGCAGGTTGCCGTTACGATCCACAATATCGGCGCGGGTGGCAGAGATCACCGAACCGGGGGCCGCCGCGCGCGGCTCTGTCGGGTCTGTGGTGGCCATGACGCCCATGCGCGCGCCAACGACGGCGAAGGCGCAAAAGAAGAATACACCCAGAACCAACAAACGCCCTTCTGCCCGCTGCCGTGACGCGTCGCGCATCTGCTCGTGACGAATGCGCTTGTTCTCGCGTTCGATCGCATCGGGGTTTTCACCCTTTTGGCGGGCTTCAAGAATACGGGCCAGCGGGCGTAGCGGGGTGCGGATCATTCGGGTGCCTCCATGGAGGATACATCAACGCCGTCGGTGATCTCGAATAGGGGCAGTTCGGGCAAGGGCGGATAGCTGACCTGATCGATGGAGCCGAACTGGTCGGGATGCAGCGGCAACAGGTTGAGACGGTCAAAGTTCAGCTCTGCCAGATCGCGCAGACGGTCGGGGCGGTTCTGGTAGGCCCACTCCGCCTTGAGCACGGCAAGTCGGCTATAGGCTTCGCGAATTTCATAGCGCAGGTCATCGGCGTCGCTCAGGGCTTGCTGGGTCGCGTAATTCTCGCGGTAGGCCCAAAAGGCAAGGCCGATCACCGAAAAGGTGGTCAGGATGTAAAGCACGGTTCTCATACGGTTAATCCCCTAACCATAGGCATGCCAAGCGCCCTGCCGTCGATGCTGCCGGCAGGCGCATCTGTGCGTACTGCAACGCGCAGCTTGGCCGACCGGCTGCGCGGGTTTTCATCAAGCTCTTGCGCGTCGGGCCCGATGGCTTTGCGCTTGAGGATTTTAAACTGTGGCGCGGGCGCGTCGATTTCGGGCGCAAAACGGTTCGCATTTCCCCCTGCCCCGGCGCGGGCGGTCAAAAAGCGTTTGACCATGCGATCTTCGACCGAATGGAAGGTCACAACAGCCAGCTGGCCGCCGGGCTTTAACGCGCGTTCCGCCGCCATCAACCCGTTGAAAAGCTCGCCATATTCGTTATTCACAGCAATGCGCAGCGCCTGAAAACTGCGGGTCGCGGGGTGGGACTGACCGGGCTTTGACCGCGGCAAACAGCCCTCTACCAGACCCGCAAGCGTCAGCGTTGTGGTGATCGGAGCGTCTTCGCGGGCGCGCACAATGGCTTTGGCGATCCGGCGACTGGCGCGTTCTTCGCCGTACTGAAAGAGGATATTAGCGATCATCTCTTCTTCGGCCTCATTGACGATATCCGCCGCCGAGGGGCCGTCCTGGCTCATGCGCATGTCGAGCGGCCCGTCGCGCATGAACGAAAACCCGCGCTCTGCCAGATCCAGCTGCATAGAGGACACGCCGAGGTCCAGCACGATGCCGTCCAGATCCTGCGCATAGTCGTCCATCTTGGAAAACACGCCGCGCTGCATGACGATTTTATCGTCATAGTCACCGGCCCAGGCCTGCGCCATCTCGAACGCCAAAGGGTCGCGGTCAACCGCCACCACCTGCGCAGCACCGGCATCCAGCAGCCCGCGGGTATAGCCCCCCGCGCCAAAGGTGCCATCCAGCCAACGCCCCGACACAGGTGCCACCGCCGCCAGCAAGGGGCGCAGCAGAACCGGAGTATGGGGGGCGGAAGGGGTGTCGTTGCGTCCGCTCATATCGATCAGGCCTCCGGCGTGCCGTCCAAGAAGGCCATCGGATCAAAGTCTTCTGGCAACTCGTCCAGCCATTCCCCTTCGCGGGCCTTTTCTTCGGTCTCGTAGGTTTCGGGCTTCCAGATCTGGAAGGTATCACCGGCGGCGATAAAGAATGCTTCGTTTGCGAGATCAATTTTGTTGCGCAGCTTGGCTGGCAGCACCAAACGGCCCGTTTCATCGACCGAGGTCGGAAAGGACTGACCGTGGAACAGACGTTGCAACATCTTACGCTGCATCGATCCACGTGGGAGGGCGTCGATCTTGTCGTCGACCTCGTCGATCGCCTGCATGGTGTAGCATTCAAGATAGCTGCGGCGGCTGTCGCCATAGACGATTACCAGCTCGGGCGTGCCACCGTTCTGCCAATTCGGATCACCGGCTTCCAACACACGACGAAAAGAGGCTGGGATAGACACCCGCCCCTTCGTATCGACCTTGTGTTGGCTTTCGCCTCTGAACCTGCGGCTCACGTGTTTGTCCCTGCCTGTGACGCTGATGCGCCTTAAACTTTTGCCCCCGGCGGTAGATGTAGAAACGGCGGGTTGATCTGCTGCCACTGATCAACCCGCCGCCCGTCCCGCCTTGGCGGGGAAGTCCGACTGCGCGCGCCACCTGGGGGGATGTCTGCTCGCTCGCGCGCCGGATCTCTTGGTCTGATGAAAGCGAGGTGCCTGTATGAACCTGCTAGAGTTTTATTTGGTCGTTGGGGTCGTTTGGTGCCCCGTGTCCCGTTCTCATCCGATGCACTAGGGATGCCATGGGAATTGATGGGCGTCTATAAGTTTTTTGGGAAATGCACACTAAACTTGGTTTTACACAGGGTTGTAAAACAACATGTGGGGAGAACATCGGGGGCATTTCTGGCTCATATCGGTAAGTTATGGCGTATAAACACAATATATTGACAAAAAATGAACGCGCCAAATTTTCCCACAATTTCCCAACATTTTTTGACCACAGAGTTATCCACAAGCCAGGTTCGCCACTTGTTCCGCAATTTATACATCAGATATTTAGCTTTGTTCCGCAAACTGGGGATTCCGCGCCGCAGACGGCCAATTTCCGCCGAATCATCTTGCCAATCCAGCACAAGAAGCTGAGCGGGCTCCCATGATTTCCCATGGCAATTCCCATACGCTCCCATAGCTCGGATTTATTGGCGCTCGCGTCAGATACAGAAACGCCGCACAAAATACATGCGCGGCGTTAAACTTTAATACAGAGGTAGCTGCGGGCCGCTCTAAGCCATCCCGCCCTTGATCAACCCTTCGGCGATACGCGCATAGGCCTGCGCCATTGGACCATCACCCGCTGCCACCGGCGTCCCACTATCGCCCGAGAGGCGCGTGTCCAGATCAATGGGTAGGCTACCTAATAACGGTATATCCATCCTGGCGGCCTCTGCGGCAACACCACCGTGACCAAAAATTTCATGCTGCGATCCGCAATCGGGACAGACAAACAGCGACATATTCTCAATCAACCCCAGTACGGGCGTCTTTAGTGTATTGAACATATCAATCGCCTTGCGCGCATCAATCAACGCCACATCCTGCGGCGTCGACACCACGATCGCGCCGGACAGCTCGGATTTGGTGCAAAGGGTCAGTTGCACGTCGCCCGTCCCCGGCGGCAGATCGACGAGCAGCACGTCAAGCTCGCCCCACTCCACCTGCCCAAGCATCTGCTGCAGCGCGCCCATCAACATAGGACCACGCCAAACGACCGCTTTACCCTCTTCCATCATAAAGCCGATAGACATCAAGGTTACCCCATGGGCATGCAGCGGGATGATCGTCTTGCCATCGGGCGACGCAGGCCGCTTGTTCACGCCCATCATGCGCGGCTGGCTGGGGCCATAGATATCGGCATCGAGCAGACCAACTTTACGCCCTGCCCGCGCCAGCGCGACCGCAAGGTTGGAGCTGACGGTAGATTTACCCACCCCGCCCTTACCAGATCCGATGGCTAGAATACGCTGAACCCCTGCCGGCTTCATCGGACCCTCCTGCGCCTTCGGATGTCCGCCGATCTTTAGGCTGGGTGCCGCCTGTTTGGGCGCAGGGCCGTGGGCGGTCAAAGCAACCGTGACGGAACCGACACCATCAATTTCGCGCACCACCGCCTCCGCCGCGTCGCGCAAGGGGGCCATCTGTGCCGCGACCTGCGCATTCGGTGCCTCTATAACAAACCGCACCACATCGCCCTCAATAGTTAAAGCGCGGATAAGGTCGTGATCGAGAATCGACCTACCGTCTGGCAACTTCACGCGAGCCAGAGCTGTTTCAACGTCGGATTTAGAGAGTGGCATGGCGTATTCCTTTAGAGACCGCCTTTGACATGGCAGTTTCTGGCTAAATCGCAACCCTGCGTTCAAATCCCGCACAGGACCAAGGCAAAACGAACATTTTCCGCCCAATAATTACGCATTCACCCCATGTTTTCGCTGCATAGCAGCATTGCACGATTAGATAATTGTGCAGGCGCAGCAAATAGGTCAAAAAGACTTCAGGAACGCAGATACTGCGCTCCAAGTTTAAGACCAAACCATCCATCCTCCTCCCGGATGTGTTTGTTTTCGGCGGCGATACCCTCCTCCTCCCTGGTATCGTCGCCATTTTTTTCACATCATCGCAATTCCGGATCCAAGCGTTTGCGCTGTGGTTATTTTTGTTCCCGTTCAGGACGTTACGTCACCTTCCCCTATGCACTTTCTGCATAGCAGCATTGCCGATCTGGCTGTTGTGCAGGTGCAGCATTTTCATACATAACCAACACAAGACGAATGATAACGAACTCAGACGAAACAAGACGAGGTACTCCGATGGCCTACTTGAACACCACAACCGCACCGACCCTGGCAGACCGTTTTGCCGCGCTGATGTCCACATTTGAGACTCGCCGCAAGCAACGCCGGGTATACCGCTCGACCTTCAACGAACTCAGCTCTCTGTCCAACCGCGAGCTGAACGACTTGGGCATGGGCCGCTCGCAAATTCGCGGCATAGCACTGGAAACAGCGCGCAACGCTGCTTAACTGATACCGGATCGGGCACACGCACCCTCCCTGTTGTGTGCCTGTAGAAAGCTTCGGGTCTCCTCCTCCCTGAGACCGGCGGCTTTCACTAACGTCCCCTTCCCCCTTTCCTCCCGATTGGATTGGGGACGTAGATAAAGACGGCGGTGCTTTCCTCCCAAAGCACCGCCGTTCTTGCATTCAAAGTTTGATATTCGGTTAAGCTGACATCGCTCCGTTCAAAACGGGACGTCGTCCGACGTGCTCAGGTAGCGCGAAACAACCTTTTTGACGCCCGCCTTGTCAAAGGCGATCTCGAGCTTATCCCCTTCGATTCCAATAACTTCACCGTAGCCGAACTTTTGGTGGAAAACGCGTTCCCCCATGGCAAAGCTGCTAACGGCAGACATATCGATCGTCATATTGCGGGCCTCGGTGGGTTGACTGGTCCCGCGCCCCTGGCTGCGCGTCTGCAACCTGCGCCACCCCGGCGAGTTATAAACATTCGCCTCGGCCGCCTTTTCGTGCAGATTCGATTTGGGCATCGCGGCACCATACCCGCCGCCATACAGACCAGGCGGTGTCAGCACGTCGACGTGCGCTTCGGGAAGTTCATCAATAAACCGCGACGGCATGGCGCTTTGCCACTGCCCGAACACGCGCCGATTGGCCGCAAATGAGATCGTGCACAGCTGCTCCGCCCGCGTGATCCCAACATAAGCAAGCCGGCGCTCTTCCTCCAAGCCCTTAAGGCCGGATTCATCCATAGACCGTTGCGACGGGAACAGCCCATCTTCCCAACCGGGCAGAAATACGGCCGGGAATTCCAGCCCCTTGGCCGCGTGCAACGTCATGATCGACACCTTTGCGCCACCATCGTCACTTTCATTGTCCATGATCAGGCTGACGTGTTCCAGAAAGCCCTGTAGATTCTCGAACTGCTCCAGCGCCTTAACCAGCTCCTTCAAGTTCTCAAGCCGCCCGGGTGCCTCTGGCGTTTTGTCGTTCTGCCAAAAACCGGTATAGCCGCTTTCATCCAGTATGATCTGTGCCAGTTCGATATGGCTTACTTCAGGCGGGCCATATTCATTGTGAAACAGCGGCGCGCCCTCGTCGATCACGCTATCATCATCGACCATAACTTGCAGCCGAGGGCCCCTTGCCAGTTCAGACCACCTTTGAATACCATCAATAAGCAAGCGCAGCTGCGCCGCGCCGCGACCACCGATGCCCCCATTCGCCAACAGAATGCGGGCCCCTTCAACGAGGTTAACACCATTCTCCCGCGCTGTTTTCTGAATATTCTGCTGCGCCTTGTCGCCCAAACCACGTTTCGGCGTATTAACGATTCTCTCGAACGCGAGATCGTCATCCGGTGATGTCACCACTCGGAAATAAGCCATTGCGTCGCGAATCTCTAACCGCTCATAGAACCGTGGGCCGCCAATCACGCGGTATGGCAGTCCAATGGTCAAAAAACGGTCTTCAAAAGCGCGCATCTGGTGCGAGGCCCGCACGAGAATTGCCATTTCATCCAACGTATAAGGGTCCAGCGCTCTGGTTCCGCGCTGCAACGCTTCGATTTCGTCACCGATCCAGCGCGCCTCTTCCTCACCATCCCAATGCCCGATCAAACGAACTTTTTCCCCTTCACGGGATTCCGTCCACAACGTCTTGCCCAAACGCCCCTCGTTTCCGGCAATCACGCCCGACGCTGCGGCTAGAATATGCGGGGTTGAACGATAATTCTGCTCAAGCCGGACGACATGCGCCCCAGGAAAATCCTTTTCGAACCGTAGAATGTTACCCACTTCGGCACCACGCCACCCATAGATCGACTGGTCGTCATCCCCGACGCAGCAAATATTCTTGTGGCCGGATGCAAGCAGGCGAAGCCACATATACTGGGCGACGTTGGTATCCTGATATTCGTCCACCAAGATAAATTTGAACCAGCGCTGGTATTGCCCCAACACATCTTCGTGCTGTTGAAAGATGGTGACCATATGCAATAGCAAGTCACCAAAATCACAGGCGTTCAGGTCCTTCAGCCGCGCCTGATACTGCGCATAAAGCTCTGCCCCGCGGTGGTTGTAAGCCCCCGCATCGGCCGCAGGAATCTTGTCAGGTGTCAGCGCACGGTTTTTCCAACCATCAATCACCCCCGCAAGTAGCCGCGCGGGCCAACGCTTGTCATCAACGCCTTCCGCCTTAATCAACTGCTTGAGCAGGCGCAGCTGGTCGTCCGTATCCAGAATGGTAAAGTTCGATTTAAGCCCCACCAATTCAGCATGACGACGCAACAGCTTAACGCAGATCGCGTGAAAAGTGCCGAGCCAAGGCATCCCTTCGATACTTTGCCCCAGCATATGTCCGACGCGGTTTTTCATCTCTCGCGCGGCCTTGTTGGTAAAGGTCACGGCAAGAATTTCATTCGGCCGGGCGCGTCCGGTATTCATCAGATGCACGATCCGCGCGGTTAACGCCTTGGTCTTGCCCGTCCCCGCACCGGCCAGCATCAAGACGGGACCGTCCATCTGTTCTACCGCGGCGCGCTGCGCAGGGTTTAACCCGTCTAAATAGGGTTGCGGACGCGCAGCCATAGCGCGCGATGATAAGGAAGCGCCTTCGAAGGCGGCCATTTCGTCGAAATCATTCATGCCACCAATCTATCGTGCAAAAGCACCAAATAAAAGACGCGTTCGCAAAATGTTCTTGGTGCAATTCTAACAATTTCTTCGCTGAATGCGTTCTAGGGCGAAGATGTGATTTGTATCTTAGCTGTCCGCTCCTCCTTCTATCGGCTGCCGCTTTTGGACCTCCCCCTTCGTACCAGCCAACATCTTTCCAAAGGGTAAAAAATCTAAGCAATTCAAAAAAAACTTCTGCTTGCACGTAACGTCATTCAGACGCAACAATGCCGCAGCGCAGCGTTACAGATCACGCTACATGCTTGAAAACGAAGATTTCTTGCCAGCAGGAAGGCCTATATATGACCGACTTTAAGAAAATTCTAATCGCGAACCGCGGCGAAATCGCCATTCGAATTATGCGTGCGGCCAACGAGATGGGAAAAAAGACGGTCGCCGTGTTCGCCGAAGAAGATAAGCTGGGGCTGCACCGATTTAAAGCGGACGAAGCCTACCGAATCGGAGCCGGATTAGGGCCCGTTGCCGCTTATCTTAGCATTGATGAAATTATTCGTGTCGCAAAAGCCTCTGGGGCGGATGCGATCCATCCCGGTTATGGCCTCTTGTCGGAAAATCCCGATTTTGTAGATGCTTGCGCGCAAAATGGCATTACCTTCATCGGCCCTCGGGCTGAAACGATGCGCGCTTTGGGTGACAAGGCCAGCGCGCGCCGCGTCGCGATGGAAGCCGGGGTGCCGGTCGTGCCCGCGACGGATGTATTGGGCGACGACATGGAGCTCGTGCGGAAACAGGCTGCAGAAGTTGGCTATCCGCTTATGCTCAAGGCATCTTGGGGGGGTGGTGGACGCGGGATGCGTCCCATCGACAACGAAGACGAGCTTAAAGAAAAAGTTTTAGAAGGGCGGCGCGAGGCCGAAGCTGCCTTTGGAAACGGCGAAGGATATCTGGAAAAGATGATCCTCAAGGCGCGCCATGTCGAAGTGCAGATTCTCGGCGACAGCCACGGCGAAATCTACCATCTATTTGAACGGGATTGTTCGGTTCAGCGCCGCAACCAAAAGGTTGTAGAACGCGCGCCCGCCCCCTACCTCACCGAAGAGCAGCGCGCCGAGATTTGCGAATTGGGCCGAAAAATCTGCGCTCATGTGAACTATGAATGTGCTGGTACCGTCGAATTCCTCATGGATATGGACGACGGTAAGTTCTATTTTATCGAAGTAAATCCAAGGGTTCAGGTTGAACACACCGTGACCGAGGAAGTCACCGGCATCGACATCGTACAAGCCCAGATCCTGATCGCTGAAGGCAAGACCATCGCCGAGGCGACAGGCAAGGCGACACAGGCTGATGTCCAGCTGAACGGCCATGCCCTACAGACACGGATCACCACCGAAGACCCGCAAAATAATTTCATCCCTGATTACGGTCGCATCACCGCCTTTCGCGAGGCGACAGGTATGGGCATCCGCCTTGATGGCGGCACTGCCTATTCCGGCGGCGTTATCACGCGGTATTACGATAGCCTGTTGGTCAAAGTCACCGCCAAAGCGCAAACGCCAGAGCAGGCGATCGCCCGCATGGACCGCGCCCTGCGCGAATTCCGCATTAGGGGCGTTTCCACGAATATTGCATTTGTCGAAAACCTGCTGAAACACCCGACTTTCCTCAATAACAGCTACCACACCAAATTTATTGACCAGACGCCCGAGCTGTTCACGTTTGAAAAGAGACGCGACCGGGCGACGAAAGTGTTGACTTATATCGCCGACATCACGGTGAACGGGCACCCTGAAACAAAAGGGTTCGAGCGCCCCGCTGCAGCCGTGCGCGCGCCACAACCCCCTGCTGCCCGCGCCGAACCCATGATGGGCACACGTAACTTGCTCGAGCAGAAGGGCCCACAGGCTGTCGCCGACTGGATGGGACAACAGCGGCAGCTGCTGATCACCGATACCACCATGCGCGACGGCCACCAGTCCTTGCTTGCCACGCGGATGCGCAGCCATGATATGATCAAGGTTGCCCCGGCCTATGCTGCTAATCTTCCACGACTTTTCTCTATGGAATGTTGGGGTGGTGCCACGTTCGACGTGGCCTACCGGTTCTTGCAGGAATGTCCGTGGCAACGCCTGCGCGACCTGCGCGCGGCCTTGCCCAACGTGATGACCCAGATGCTGCTGCGGGGATCGAATGGCGTTGGTTACACCAACTACCCCGACAATGTGGTACAGGAATTTGTCCGCGTTGCCGCGACCGAAGGCGTAGATGTATTTCGCGTTTTCGATAGCCTGAACTGGGTTGAGAACATGCGCGTCGCGATGGACGCGGTGATAGAGAATGACAAAATTTGTGAAGGTACCGTTTGCTATACCGGTGATATTTTTGACCCGGACCGCGCCAAATACGACCTAAAATACTATGTCGCCATGGGCAAAGAGCTGAAAGCGGCCGGCGCACATGTTTTGGGCCTGAAAGACATGGCCGGTGTGCTCAAACCAAATGCCGCCAGAGCGTTAATTAAAGCGCTGAAATCCGAGGTCGGACTGCCGATACACTTCCACACCCATGACACCGCAGGCGCAGCCATCGCGACCATCATGGCGGCGTCAGAAGCGGGTGTCGACGCAGTGGATTGCGCGATGGACGCGCTATCGGGGAACACCTCTCAGGCGACGCTCGGGTCTGTTGTAGAGGCGCTGAAACACACGGATCGCGACACAGGTTTGTCGATGGACGCGGTGCGCGAAATCTCGAACTATTGGGAAGAGGTACGCAAGGAATATGCAGCCTTTGAGACAGGCATGCAGGCCCCCTCCTCCGAGGTATATTTGCACGAGATGCCCGGTGGTCAGTTCACCAACCTCAAGGCGCAAGCCGCGTCAATGGGGCTGGACGACAGGTGGCCCGAGGTTGCCAAAACCTATGCCGAAGTGAACCAGATGTTTGGCGATATCGTCAAAGTCACCCCGTCTTCCAAAGTTGTGGGCGATATGGCGTTAATGATGGTATCCCAAGGGTTAACCCGCACGCAGGTCGAAGACCCCAAAGCGGAAATGTCCTTTCCAGACAGTGTGATCGATATGATGCGCGGCAATTTGGGCCAACCCCCCGGCGGGTTCCCTGCCGCGATTGTCGACAAGATTCTAAAGGGCGAAAAACCTAATACAGCACGTCCCGGTGCCCATCTGCCCCCCACCGACCTAGAGGCAACCCGCAATGAGCTGCGCGACTTGCTAGAAGGGGCTCAGGTCGAGGACGACGATCTGTCAGGCTATTTGATGTATCCCAAGGTCTTTTTGGACTACATGGGCCGGCACCGCACCTACGGTCCCGTCCGTGTTCTCCCGACGCGCACTTTTTTCTACGGGATGGAGCCCGGCGAAGAAATCACCGCAGAGATCGACCCGGGCAAGACACTCGAGATCCGCCTGCAAGCGCTGAGCGAGACCAACGAAGACGGCGACGTCAAAGTCTTTTTCGAGCTGAACGGTCAGCCGCGCGTGGTGCGTGTGCCCAACCGCCTGGTCAAAGCAACGACCGCGCAGCGTCCGAAGGCCGAGATCGGCAACGTCAATCACATCGGCGCACCGATGCCGGGGGTTGTGGCCTCTGTCGGGGCGACTGTGGGGCAAAAGGTCAAATCAGGCGACCTGCTGCTCACCATCGAAGCCATGAAGATGGAAACCGGAATTCATGCGGACCGTGATGCAGTGGTCAAGGCGGTGCATGTCACCCCAGGTGGCCAGATCGACGCCAAGGATCTGCTGATCGAACTAGAGTAACCGATTAAGGGGCCAAGCGTGTCTATGCCGTGTCGCTTGGCCCTGATCCCCCCTATATTCGAAGCCAGCGCTGCGGATGGACGTCCCAATGCCCTATGAATGGACAACGCACTCTAACCCCCCAACGCAGATCCTAACCCTGCGGCCGCATCAATCCCTGTCGGCAAAGGGCTTTGCCAGTTTTATCCTGACAACCTTTATCCTGATTCTGATCCCTGTACTGTCCCTCTTGGGGACCGTGTTGCTATGGGGATTGCTTCCTTTCATTCTGGCCGCCGTAGCAGGCATTTACTGGGCGCTTCAGCGCAACCATAAGGCCAGAGAGATTGAAGAAGTGTTTACACTCGACCACCACACCGCCCATTTATCGCACCTCACAGCCGGAGGCGACGTCAAGGAGTGGCAATGCAATCGCCATTGGGCCGTCGTCACTAAATATGAAAAAGACGGCCCCGTACCCCATTATGTGACCCTGCGCGGTATGGGACGCGAGGTCGAAATAGGCACATTCCTGAGCGAGGAAGAACGGATCACCCTTTACGATGAGCTGAACCGTTCATTGCTCCGTTGAGCGTTAGCTCAGACGCTCTTTAACCTTGGGCCCAACCGCGCCAAAATCCAATTGTCCCGTGTACTTAGCCTTGAGCAAGCCGATCACCTTGCCCATGTCACGGATCGAGGTCGCGCCCACTTCGGCGATCGCGTCATCCACCGCTTTGGTGCTTTCTTCTTCGGTCAGTTGGCGCGGCAAAAACTCTTCGATTACGCTGATCTCTTCACGCTCACGGTCGGCTAGGTCAAGCCGGCCACCCTCTTCATAGGCGCGTACCGATTCCATACGTTGTTTCGCCATTTTGCCTAAAATCGCGAGCACTTCTGCATCGCCAACACCGGCATCGCCTTCATCAGCGCGCGCCGCGATGTCTTTGTCCTTGATCGCCGCGTTGATCAGCCGCAAGGTCGAAAGGCGCTTGGCCGCCTTGTCCTTCATTGCCTGTTTCAGTGCTTCCGAAATGCGAGTCCGCAGTACCATTACCATCGTCCTTTTGACCCTAAGGGGAATTAAGCCGTGCAACATAGACATATTGCGCCGCGCAGGCAATGCCACGCAGGCCTGCTAAGCCATTGTTAAATATGTATATTTCATTTTAGACACCCTATTGACCCCGGCAGCACGCCGCCTTAGGTTGCCACCGTTTAACTCCATATACCTGCCGCTGGAGGCCCCCCACATGACCGCGACCACATCACCTCGTCCGACTGCCTGCTTGGCGCTAGCGGACGGATCGCTTTTCTACGGCATGGGCTTTGGCGCAACGGGCGAAACCGTGGCCGAGCTTTGCTTTAATACAGCAATGACCGGCTATCAGGAAATCATGACCGATCCGTCTTATGCGGGGCAAATCGTGACGTTCACCTTCCCTCACATTGGCAACACCGGCACCACCCCCGAAGACGACGAAACCGGCGATCCGGTAGCGGCGGGTATGGTCGTAAAGTGGATGCCTACGGACCCAAGCAGCTGGCGCTCCGTGCAGCCGCTGTCCGATTGGTTGGCGTCCCGCGGGCGTATCGCCATCGGTGGCATTGATACACGTCGCCTGACCCGGGCAATCCGTCAGCAAGGCGCGCCCCATGCGGCACTGGCACACAACCCGGACGGCATTTTTGATGTCGAAGCTCTGGTCGCCGCCGCCCGCGCGTTCGCCGGTCTAGAGGGTATGGATCTGGCAAAAGACGTCAGCTGTAAGCAATCTTACCGCTGGAATGAAATGCGTTGGGCCTGGCCAGAGGGCTATACCGAGCAGGAGAGTGCGCCACACAAAGTTGTCGCGATCGACTATGGTGCCAAACGCAACATCCTGCGCTGCCTCGCCTCGGTTGGCTGCGATGTCACGGTCCTACCCGCATCTGCAACATATGAAGATGTAATGGCTCATAATCCCGATGGCGTTTTCCTGTCGAACGGACCTGGCGACCCCGCTGCAACCGGTGTTTATGCCGTGCCGATGATCAAGGAAGTTCTTGAAAAAACGGAGCTTCCGGTTTTCGGCATCTGCCTTGGTCACCAGATGCTAGCGCTCGCGTTGGGCGGTCAGACGGTCAAGATGAGCCACGGCCACCACGGTGCGAACCACCCCGTCAAAGATATCGATACGGGGAAAGTCGAAATTACCTCGATGAACCACGGGTTCGCCGTCGATGCGCAAAGCTTGCCAAGCGGTGTCGTAGAAACGCATCAATCGCTGTTTGACGGATCCAACTGCGGCATTCGGATGGAGGGGCGTCCGGTTTGGTCCGTCCAGCACCACCCCGAAGCCAGCCCCGGCCCGCAAGACAGTTTTTATCTATTCGAACGTTTCGCCGCAGCCATGGCGGAACGAACCAGCTAGGCTGGTAGGGCGCGGGCGCTTCATTCACCCGCAATTAACGCCCCATTAAGGTAACTCTGCCACGGTCGAATTATTCCGAAAGGAAGGGATTCGACCGATGAGCAACCTTGGGCTAGAGCTGAAATTACCAGAACCCGCGCGCGTGCGCGGGCGGCATCGACCACTGGGCCGGATATTGGTGGACGCCGGTCTGATCGATCAGGCCGCTTTGGTTCACGCGCTCGAAGCTCAGCATGTTCTTGATGCGCCCCTTGGGGATATACTCGTTGCCCAAGGCCTCGTCTCGCGCTGCGAGGTGACCAAGGCGCTGGCACTTCAACATCAGATCCAGCAGGTCGATCTTGACACTGACCCGCCCAAAGCGACCCTCGCGCGCCATCTATCAGCAGAAGAATGTCTACAGCACAAGGTTGTGCCGTGGCGACGCTTGGGTAAAACTCTTTTTTTAGCAACAAGCAGGCCAGATCGCCTGAGCGAAATCGAAGGGGAAGCCTTCCGTGATATCGACCTTGATATTGTCCCCGTGCTCGCAGAGCCCGCCCAGATTGATCGACGGATCACAGCACTTTATGGAACTGTTTTAGCCAAGCGGGCTGCGACCCGTGTTCCTGCAGGTCAAAGCTGCCGTACGTGGCGCATCGCCGGTCCAGGGCGACGTCTTTGGGCCGGCACCGCAAGCGGAGCCGCAGCTCTTCTCTTTATAGCGCTTCCGGCATGGACGTTCACCGCATTTGTCATCTTGGCGTTGTGTTGTAGCGCCATGATCATGACCCTGCGGCTGTCGTCGTTCGTTGCACGGTGCTTATGGGGGAACACCCCACATGTGTCTGATGCCGCCCCGCCGTCAATGCCCGCAAGACTCCCTAAAGTATCCGTTCTTGTGCCCCTTCTGCACGAAGAGGAAATCGCGGGTGCTTTGATTGCGCGACTCGGTCAACTTACCTACCCCAAGGCTTTGCTACAGGTCGTGTTGGTGTTGGAAGAAGGCGATCAGATGACCCGCGACACGATTGCGCGCACCGAACTGCCTTTTTGGTTCGATGTGATCGAAGTCCCTCAAGCAGGAAAGCTGCGCACCAAACCCCGCGCGCTGAACTATGCACTGGATTTTTGCAACGGTAGCATCATCGGCGTGTGGGACGCCGAAGATGCGCCCGAGGTCGACCAGCTTGACCGTGTCGTACAACATTTTGAACGCGCACCCCAAAACGTCGCCTGCGTCCAAGGGGTACTGGACTATTACAACGCCCGGACCAATTGGATCTCGCGCTGTTTCGCGCTGGAATATGCTTCTTGGTGGCGCGTTATTCTTCCGGGCGTCGCACATCTGGGGCTGATCATTCCGTTAGGCGGCACGACGCTTTTCTTCCGACGTCCTATCCTGGAAAAGCTATGTGGCTGGGATGCCCATAATGTCACCGAAGACGCAGACCTCGGGGTGCGGCTTGCGCGGCATGGGTACCGAACCGACCTGTTGCCAACGGTAACCTACGAAGAAGCCAACTTTCGCGCATGGCCCTGGATCAAGCAACGGTCGCGTTGGCTGAAAGGCTTCTTGATCACATGGGTCGTACACAGCCGCGCGCCGCTCCAGCTGATCCGGGACGTGGGGCTCATCCGCTTCCTTGGTGTGCAAACGCTGTTCCTCGCGACATTTTGCCAGTTTATCTTCGCCCCATTTCTCTGGACCTTCTGCCTTCCGCTTTTCGGTGCATCACATCCTGTTGAAACCACCCTTGGGCCTGAAGCATTCTATAGCCTCTTTGGGTTTTTCGTATTTGCCGAAATCCTTAGTATTGCCATCGCAATGACGGCCGTATCCGGGTCTCAGCACCGGCACCTTATTCCATGGGCAATAACGTTGCCGTTCTATTTTATGCTAGGGTCATTCGCGGCCTATAAGGCACTTTATGAATTCGTGGTCATGCCGTTCTATTGGGACAAAACCGAACACGGCGTCAGCCACAAATCCGACAATGGGATGCAAACCAGATCGGCTCGCCCCCCTTAACCCTCCTCCTTGCGTTGCGCCGCCTCTTGCTTCAGCCGCGTCATGAACGCGACCGAGATATGCGTGCGCAGCGCTTCGTCCGCGCCGTCTTCGTCTCGCTGTTCAATCATCTGCACAATGCGATCATGTTCATCCTGTGCAATTGCGCCGCGTCCGTCCACCGCCAATGACGACGTCGCCATCAGGGCCATGGACCGATGTACCAGATCAAGTTGCTGCACGAGATATCGATTATGGGATGCCAGATGAATTTGTTTGTGAAAACGCCTGTTTGCCCGTGCCAGCGCGGCCGGGTTATTGCGCAACGCGTCGTCTTCCTCGACCATCTCCCGCAGCACGCGGACTTCTTCAGTCGTTGCATGACGCGCTGCAAGCCGCGCGGCGAGCCCCTCCAGCTCTCCGCGCACAACGTAAAGCTCGGCCATCTGGTTGTGATCCAGCGATGCAACGATCAAACTCCGACCGTCCCGCGCCAGCAAAGATTGCGTCTCAAGCCGTTGTAATGCTTCGCGAACCGGCGTTCGGGACACGCCAAACCGTTCGGCCAGTTCGCTTTCTACCAAGCGATCGCCGGGTCGATAGGTGCCCACATCAATCGCGTCCAAGATCATCGAATAGGCGTCAGTGGGTCCGGAGCGTGGCGTCGTCATGGGTTCTCTTTCAAAAGGCTCCGGCACCTTAGCCCCCGCGTCCAATTGCGCAACCCCGTGATCTTGCACAGTACCCTCAGGCGGCGTAGCAAGTCCTTATGAAAAATACCGATTTCTCTCACGTGAACACTTGGGTCTTCGACCTTGATAACACGCTCTACCCGCCGTCGGCACGCCTGTTTGACCAAATCGAACAGCGCATGACCGACTGGGTAATGACCGCGCTGAACGTAGACCGACAGCGCGCGGATCATCTGCGCAAGCACTACTGGCACACCTACGGCACGACTTTGGCGGGGCTGATGCGCGAACACGACCTTGATCCTGGCCCGTATCTGCATGAGGTGCACGAGATTACCTTTGACGCGCTGGTACCTGATCCGCTGCTTGCGGCGCGGATCGCCGCACTGCCGGGGCGTCGGATTATCTATACCAACGGGACAGCCCCCTACGCCGAGAAGGTCATTGCCGCACGGGGATTATCGGGGTTGTTTGATGCAGTCTATGGCGTTGAGCACGCTCAATATCTACCCAAACCCGAACGCGCCGCCTATGATCTGATTTTCGCCACCGATGCGTTGACCCCAACGACCGCCGTCATGTTCGAAGACGACCCGCGCAACCTGATCGCCCCGCACGACATGGGGATGGGCACGGTGCACGTCGCAGAAAGAGCAGAGCCCGCGCCGCATATTCATTTTTACACCGATGATCTTTCAGCTTTTCTTGCGAAAATTAAGGACTAACTGATGACCATGACATGTGACATTTTGATTTCGGGCGGCGGCATTGCCGGTTTGACAGCGGCGGCAGCCTTCGGCAGTGCAGGGTTCAATGTGGTCTGCGTCGACCCGACGCCCCCGGTTACCGATGGGATGGCGCAGGGGGCCGATATGCGCTCTACTGCGATGTTGCAGCCGGCTCGCCGCGTGCTCGAGGCGGCAGGGATATGGGCGCATCTGTCGGATCATGCAGCACCCTTGCAGGTCATGCGCATTATTGACGCCGGCGGGGATGGCGACGCACCGCTGACCAGTCGCGCATTTGATGCCGCTGATATTTCGGATCAACCCTTTGGCTGGAATTTTCCGAACTGGCTGCTGCGGCGTGCTTTGCTAGAGCGTTTGTGCGCCCTACCGAACGTCGAGTTCCGCCCTGGAACAGCGACAACTTCATTATTCACGCGCACCATCGGCGCACGCGTGGGGCTCGACGATGGCACCAAAATATCGGCCAAACTGGTGATTGCCGCTGACGGGCGCGACAGCCCGATGCGGGATGCAGCAGGCATAGAGGTGACCCGCCAAAGCTATGGTCAAAAAGCGCTTGCCTTTGCGGTCACGCACCCGACCCCACATGAAAATGTTTCGACCGAAGTCCACCGCAGCGGCGGGCCCTTCACCCTTGTGCCCCTGCCCGACCGCGACGGCCTGCCCTGCTCTGCGGTGGTGTGGATGGACGACGGCGCGGCATCGCTCGCCCGGATGGAGCTAGACGCCGACGCCTTCTCCCTCGCCGCAACCGAGCGCAGCGCGCAGGTGCTTGGTCCGCTCACATTGGCATCACAGCGCGCCATCTGGCCGATCATCAGCCAGCACGCGGCGCGGCTGTCGGGGGAACGCATTGCCCTGATCGCCGAAGCCGCACACGTCATGCCCCCCATCGGCGCACAAGGGTTGAACATGTCGCTGCAAGACATCGCGACGCTGCTGGAACTGTCCCAAAAACACCGCGACGATCTGGGAAGCCAGCCGATGCTGGACGCCTACCACAAGGCCCGTTTTGGCGATATCCAGCTGCGCCTGCGCGGCATTGATCTGCTGAACCGCGCCAGTCAGGCGAAAACGCCCTTGGCCCGCGACGCCCGCGCCAAAGGGCTGAGCGCGCTTTATGCGCTGCCACCTGTCCGGCGTATGTTGATGGAAATGGGGCTCGGTATGCGGCAGGAATAACCTGCCGCATAGCTTTTATTTACAGCACCTTATCAATCACGGCAGCCAAACGCGCGAGCGTCGCCTCCACATCATAAAGCTTGTCCAGTCCGAACAACCCCAGCCGGAACGTCTGAAAATTCTCCGGCTCGTCACACATCAGCGGCACGCCAGCAGCAATCTGCATCCCTTCGGCGGCAAAGGCTTTGCCATTATGCACCGATGGATCAGAGGTATAGCTGACCACCACACCCGGCGCGGCAAACCCCTCCGCCGCGACAGAGACGACGCCCTTGTCAGCCAGCATCTTGCGAACAGAATCCCCCAGACGCCACTGCGCTTCCTTCAGCCGGTCGAAACCATAGGATTTGGTTTCCAGCATCGTATCGCGAAACAGGCGCAACGCATCTGTCGGCATGGTGGCATGATAGGCGTGGCCGCCGTCTTCATAGGCCCTCATGATGCTGTGCCACTTGGCCAGATCAATCGCAAAGCTGTCGGACTTGGTCTCTGCCATCCGCGCAACCGCACGGTCCGACATCATGACCAAGCCGGCAGAGGGGGATGCGCTCCAGCCCTTTTGCGGTGCAGAAAGTAACACATCGACGCCAAGCGCCTTCATATCCACCCAAGCGCAGCCCGACGCGATGCAATCCAGCACCACGAGCGCGCCAACGGCATGGGCTGCCTCTGACATCTGTTTGATGTAGTCGTCCGGCAGGATAACACCGGCGCTGGTCTCCACGTGCGGCGCAAACACCACCTGCGGTTTGTGCGTCTCAATGGCTTTTACCACGTCATCGATGGGGCATGGCGCGAACGGCGACGGCGTGCTGTTGCCCTGCATCTGCGCTTTCATCACTGTCGCATTGCCGGTCAGGTCGCCGTTTTCGATAATCTGGCTCCAGCGGTACGAGAACCAGCCATTGCGCACGACCAGAACATCTTCACCCCGCGCAAACTGACGCGCGACGGCCTCCATCCCGTAGGTGCCGCCACCGGGCACGACGGCCACCGCATCAGCGTTATAGACCTCCTTCAGCAGGGAGCTGATATCGCGCATGACCTTTTGGAATACCGCACTCATGTGGTTCAAAGACCGGTCGGTGAACACGACCGAAAATTCTTCAAGCCCTTCTGGATCAACTGAGTTTAGCAAAGCGGGCATGGGTTCCTCCTGTTGGTTTCTTGCGAACATAGCTCCTCGTGGGGCAAAGTCACAGACCCAATGGCCCGGTCAGTCGTTCCTCGCTGAGCAGCACGTTTGCCTCGACCGCACCCGCCCCCGGCAACGTCATGACCCTCCGCCGCAGAACCCGCTCAAAGTCTGCCAGATCCCGCGCGACGACCCGCAAGCGATAGTCATAAAGCCCCAAGACGTGCTCCACGGTTTGCACCTCGGGGATGGCGCTGACCGCGCGTTCGAAGTCCTCAAGGCTCACACGGCCCTTGGTGGCAAGCTTAACGCCAAGAAAGACGGTCACGCCAAACCCCAAGGCTTCGCGGTTCAATCTCAGCCGCTTGCCTCGCAGGATACCTGCGTCCTCCAGCCGTTTGATCCGCCGCCATGTAGCAGGCTGTGACAGGCCCAGATGGCGGCCCAAGGCCCCCGCACTTTGGGTCGCATCCCGTGCAAGTGACCGGATCAGCCGGTGGTCTATATTATCCAGCGCAATCATAGCGGCAACGCCTCGTCAGACTTGATCCGCGCGACATGCATCAAGGCCTCGATATCCGCGATATGCGGCAAGGTCAGAATACCCGCGCGGTAGATCTTTTGATAATGTGCCATGTCCCGCGCAATAATCGACAGGCGGACATCGACCCGCCCCAGAAATGTCTGGATCTCGATCACCTCCGGCAATTTTCGCGCCTCCTCAAGAAATCGGTCGAAGGCGTTGCCTTGTGTCTTGTCCAGCGTGATCCGCAAAGACACCTCGACAGTGTACCCCAAGGCTGCCCAGTCCACGACAGCCGCCACCCCTTGCACGACACCTGCCTCCTGCATGCGTACGATGCGGCGCGACACCTTGCCCGCCGTCAGCCCTGTCAGGTCCGCCAATTCCGCCGGTGTCAGCCCCGCATCCGCCTGCCAGTGGCGTAGAATGCGACGATCCATGTCATCAAGCATGATTTTTCCATTTTTTAAACTTAATGCGCATTACCATCTTCATTTTGCCAAATAAACTCATAATCTGGCAATGGCATCTCGCGTCAGCTTCGATATGGTCACCTCAGATTTTAACGAACCCGAAAGGACGCCCCAATGCGCGTTTATTACGACCGTGACTGCGACGTTAACCTGATCAAGGACAAAAAAGTCGCCATCCTCGGCTATGGCTCCCAGGGCCACGCCCACGCGCTGAACCTGCGTGATTCCGGTGCGAAAAACCTCGTCGTAGCCCTGCGTGAAGGGTCCGCTTCGAAAGCCAAAGCCGAAGGCGAAGGCCTGAAAGTTATGGAAATCGCCGAAGCCGCAGCTTGGGCCGATGTGATCATGTTCACCATGCCCGACGAATTGCAGGCCGAAACCTACAAAAAATACGTTCACGACAACATCCGCGAGGGCGCTGCGATCGCATTCGCCCACGGCCTGAACGTTCACTTCGGCCTGATCGAACCAAAGCCCGGTATTGACGTAATCATGATGGCCCCCAAAGGCCCCGGCCACACAGTGCGCGGCGAATACACCAAAGGCGGCGGCGTGCCTTGCCTTGTTGCGGTAAACACCGACGCCACCGGCAAAGCGCTGGAAATCGGCCTGTCCTATTGTTCCGCCATCGGTGGCGGCCGGTCCGGCATCATCGAAACCAACTTCCGCGAAGAATGCGAAACCGACCTGTTCGGCGAACAGGCTGTTTTGTGTGGTGGCATCGTCGAACTGATCCGCTGCGGCTTTGAAACACTGGTCGAAGCCGGCTACGAGCCCGAAATGGCGTATTTCGAATGTTTGCACGAAACCAAGCTGATCGTTGATCTGATCTATGAAGGCGGCATCGCCAACATGGATTATTCGATCTCGAACACCGCGGAATACGGCCAGTACGTATCCGGTCCGCGCATCCTGCCCTACGACGAGACCAAAGCGCGTATGAAAGCCGTGCTGAGCGATATCCAGTCGGGCAAGTTCGTACGCGACTTCATGCTGGAGAACTCTGTTGGCCAGCCCACGCTGAAATCCTCGCGTCGCGCCAATGACGAGCACCAGATCGAAGTCGTCGGCGGCAAGCTGCGCGAAATGATGCCTTGGATCTCTGCCGGCAAGATGGTCGACAAATCCAAGAACTAATCGCTGCTTTAAGCGACATGAAAAGGCCCGGTTTCGCACCGGGCCTTTTCTTTTGACGAACCGACTGTCACAGATTGCGCGCTGATCGTTGACCAAGGAAACTGCATGTCAGACGTGCCCGCCATCACCAAATCCAGCTGGCTGCTGATCCTGTTGCTGGCTTTCATCTGGGGCGGCACATTTCTGGTGACGGAAATCGCGCTGACCGAAATGCCCCCGTTTTGGATCGCCGCCACCCGTGTGGGGCTCGCCGCCACTGTGATGATCCCGATCTGGGGCCTACGCGGGTTCCGCCTGTTTACAACGCCGCCGACCCGCGCAGACATCGCCGCGGTGATCTTCATCGGGGCCGCCAGCTCTGCGGTGCCGTTCAGCTTGCTCGCCTGGGGGCAACAACACGTGACGTCGGGGTTTGCGGGGGTCACGATGGCCGCAACCGCGCTGATCATCCTTCCGCTGGCCCATTTCTTCGTTCCAGGCGAAGCGATGAGCCCGCGCAAGGCAATCGGGTTTTCATTAGGTTTTCTCGGCGTCGTCATCCTGATCGGTGCGCAGGCTTTTGAAAGCACGGGCACCGCGCTTGAAACCCAAGGGCGACTGGCCTGCTTGGCCGCGGCGGGATGCTATGCCACCAGTTCTATCGTGATGCGCCGCCTGCCCGCGATCGACGCCATCGGGCTCGCTACGATCCTGCTGATCATCGCCACTTTCATCACCATCCCCATGGCCCTGACTGTCGAGGGGCTGCCGCCCCGCCCGTCGCCCCCGATCCTCGCTGCACTGGTGTTTCTGGGGTTCCTCCCCACCGCCGCTGCGAACTTCCTACGCGTCGTGGTCATACGCAGCGCGGGACCGGTCTTCATGTCACTGGTGAACTACCAAGTACCTGTCTGGTCCGTCTGCCTCGGCGCGCTTGTGCTGAACGAACCGCTGCCACCCTCGCTGCTTTATGCGATGGTGCTGATCCTTGCGGGCGTCGCACTCAGCCAATACGGAGCCTTCCGCCGCCTGCTGACACGCGCGCGTCCCTGATTTCCAAATGGCCTAAAATCCTCGCCGAAGGCATCCCTCAGACGCCCACGATGTAACACCGGCAAAATCAGAGCCCAGGCCGCCAAGCAGGTTTCCCCGCCAGCGGCCTAGCTCTCAACTCAAGGTGCGACAGCTGCCGTTACAGCATCCACCACGGAATCGACTGCCCGCTCCATCAGCCCTGCATCCTCATGCTCGGCCATGACACGAACCAGCGGCTCGGTTCCGGATTTGCGGATGAGCAAACGCCCCTGTCCCGCCAGTTCAGCCTCGGCCTGCGCGATGGCGCCTTGGACCTGCGCGTCTTCGAGCGGCACTTGACCCGCTGAAAACCGCACGTTCTTAAGCAGCTGCGGCACGGGCTCAAAGCTGTTCAGCAGCTCCGAAGACGTCTTTTCCGACCGGATCATCTCTGCCAGAAATTGCAGCCCCGCCATCAGCCCGTCGCCGGTGGTAGCGTGGTCAGTCATGACAATATGTCCTGACTGTTCGCCGCCCAGATTGAACCCGCCTTCACGCATACGTTCGACGACATAGCGATCCCCGACCGAGGTCCGCTCGAGCCGCAGCCCCTTGCCTTGCAGAAAGTGTTCAAGGCCAAGGTTGCTCATCACCGTGGCGACCAAGGCGTTATTGGCCAGCCGGTCTTCGGCCGCCCAACGGGACGCCATGAGCGCCATAAATTGATCCCCGTCGCCGACTTTGCCAGTTTCGTCGATCAAGATCACCCGATCCGCGTCACCGTCCAGACAGATGCCGACATGTGCGCCGTGTTCGACAACCGCAGCCGCCGCCCGTTCAGGGTGGGTAGAGCCGCAATTTTCGTTTATATTGAAACCGTTAGGCGACACACCGATCTCGATCACCTCGGCCCCAAGCTCCCACAGTGTTTCAGGTGCGACGCGGTGCGCGGCCCCGTTCGCGCAGTCGATTACAACCTTCAACCCGTCCAGACGCATCTGGCGTGGAAACGAGGATTTGACCCGCTCTACATACCGAAAACGCCCGTCATCGATCCGTTTGGCACGACCGATTTTGTCGGCGGGGTTCATCTCTACGCCACCCGCGATCAGGGCTTCGATCTCTGCCTCAACCGCATCGCTCAGCTTGAACCCGTCGGGGCCGAAAAACTTGATACCATTATCCGTCGCCGGATTGTGACTGGCCGAAATCATGACACCCAGATCGGCCCGCATGGACCGCGTCAGCAGCCCCACAGCCGGCGTCGGCACCGGCCCCAACAAAAGAACGTTCATCCCCGAGGATGTCAGCCCAGCCGTCAGCGCGTTTTCAAACATATAGCCCGAAAGGCGCGTGTCCTTGCCGATAACGACGCGGCGCACCCCGTCGCGGCCTGCGCTGAAATAGCGACCGACAGCGGCCCCGATTTTTAATGCGATCTCGGCTGTCATCGGGTAGACGTTTGCCCGTCCGCGAATACCGTCAGTTCCAAATAACTTTGTCATAAAATGCTCCCAAAATAGGCGGCATGCCACAAAGCAACCGCTTGGCGGGTGTCTTCGACGTCATGCACACGGATCATTTGCACACCCTGCCCTAATCCTGCAAGCGCCACGGCGATTGATCCCGGCGCCCGGTCCTGCGCCTGCGGTGCATTGCCGATCGTACCGATGAACCGTTTGCGCGATACCCCCAACAGAATTGGCGTCCCCAGGCTGTGAAACAGGCTCAGCCGCGCTAACAGTTCCAGATTGTGCTCTTGGGTTTTGCCAAACCCGATGCCAGGGTCTGCCAGAATGGCACTGCGGGGGATGCCCGAAGCCTCCAGCAGGGCGATCTGCCGTTCCAGCGCGTCGTAGACATCCAGCAGCACATTATCATAGCGCGGGTCCAGATGCATCGTCGCTGGGTCGCCTTGGGCGTGCATGACACAGACCGGCAGCCCGAGCGTCTGGCACAAAGGCGCAAGCGCGGGATCAAAGGTAAACCCCGACACATCATTCACCAGATTGGCACCGGCGCTAACCGCAGCTTTGGCCACAGCGGACTTGCGCGTGTCGATAGAGATCGGCGTGTGCAGCCCTGCCCCCCGCAACGCGGCGATAACGGGCGCTGTGCGCGCTATCTCTTCGGATACGGGCACGAAATCGGCACCGGGGCGCGTGGATTCGCCCCCAATGTCCAAAATATCGGCACCTGCGGCCACCATCGCCTGCCCTGCTCGGACCGCGTCAGGCACGGCAGCATGCTGGCCACCGTCAGAAAAGCTATCGGGTGTGGTGTTCAGAATACCCATGATACGAGGGCGGTCCAGCGGAAGACCGGCAATTGCGGCACGGGGTGCAGTCAGCCGAGCCAAGACGCTTGCGGGAATGTCGGCCGCGGGCACGACGCGGGGCGACTCGCTGCGGGACAGAACCTCTGCATGGGTGAACCAGCCCCACCCCCCCGCAAGCGGCACCGCAGCATCAGGCCGCGCAGGGCCAATCTGGACGAGAGGTCTGAAATAGTCGGTCATTGCTCACAGCCTGTCTTGATCCACCGCAACGGCGCGCAACGGCACCGACGCTTTGGCGGGCAAACTGGCCCCGATCACCAGCATCTCTGTCGCGTCAAAACTGGCGGCGAACCATGCAGCCAGTGCCACGGCATCGCGTGGCTGTACGGACGGGGTATCGACGCTGTCCAACACGATCTTTGACGGAGCCCACACACTGGTTTGCCCATTCTTCATCGCCCAGTCGAGCTCTGTCCGGGTGGCGACAACAACGCAGCGGTCATCCTTTGACGCCAGCACCCAAGCGTTCTGTTCAATCGCCAGCAAATCAATGCGGCGCTGCGCCATCTTATGCGCGAGCTGTGGCGCAGTGGCATCTGACGCCCCGACACATAGGATCAAGGGACGCCCCATTTGATGCAACTGATCCAGCCAGCCCGCCAAAAAAGGCGATGCGATGGCTTCGTTGCTCAGATAAACCAGTTCGGGATGCGGGACCTCTTGCGCGTCGGGCTGATTGCCGGGTGCATCATCCCGGGCGCGCACAATTTCAACACCCAAAGCTCCGGGGCCACGGTCCAGCTTTTCGATACGGACAAAAACCCGCATCGCTTGCCGCTCCAGCAAGATACGATCCGCGACCCGTTCGGCCAAGGTTTCAAGCAGGTTCAGCCGTTCGTCTGACAGCTCATAGGCGATGGCCTCGGTCACGCGGTCATAGGACAGAATGCGATCAACGTCGTCATCTACAGGGCCGGTCAACGGCTGGACTTCTACGACGATATTAAAACAGATACGTTGCGTGACGCCGCGTTCGGCCTGAAAGGCACCGATCTCGACCTCAACAATATGATCGCGCAGGGAAATCCGGTCTAGAGGTTCAGGGCCCGCCGTCGCTGCCGCACGTTCGGATGGGTGCGCAAAGGCAAGCCGCGTGTCACTCGTCATAGGATCTGGCCTCTGCTTGTCTCACCTGCACACGATCCTAGACCGTTCGCCCGGATGTACCAAAGCCAGACACGGCTGACCAGCCATCAAAGGCGACAGAAACGCCGGTTAGTTAGACGCGGTCTGGACACCATCGCGGTAGAACATATGCACGCCGATCTTGGTGGTGCGCGTAAACACGCGGGACCAGCGGGGGCTTACGGCTGTGGTGTGATAGTAGGTAGCACCGCCCGTCAGCGAAGGTGCCTTGCCATCCAAAACGGCACGCGCAACTTTTCCGACCTGCGTGTAGGCGCGCGGTTCGGCGATCACTTCGGCGTTGCCATCACAGGTGTAAGTAAACTGGCACTGGTATTTGCGGCCGGTCCCTTGGTTGATCACACTGCAAAGCGATCCGGGAAACTGCGAAGACTTCACGCGGTTCATGATGACTTCGGCCACAGCGAACTGACCTTTGACTGTCTCGCCACGCGCCTCGAAATACAGCGCTTCTGCCAGACACCGCCACTGCTCCCCGCCGGACGCTTTGGGCTGCTCGGACAACCACGCGCGGGTGAATTCAACATCGCTGGCAGCGTTGGCGGATGCGATCATGCTTTCCAGACGTTCCGACCCGACAGACCTCAGCCCTTTGGCCTCGATGTCAGCCAGTGCTTTGGCCTGTTGCGGGCTAGCGGAGGCCACGGCAGGAGTAAGCAAAGACAGCGCCAACAGAGCGCAGGAAGAGATTTTCTGAAAAGAACGCATTGAGCGCCTCGCAAGTAGTTTCGGACAGCGCCGCGTACCCAAGAAGAACACGGGCGTAAACCCTGCTGAAACCGGTTGCGCGGGAACCCGCGGACAGATTCTATATATAGGCGATTAGACGCCAGAACCTACTTTATCTTGTCTGCGATTGCCAATTGCGCCGCGGCGAGTCTGGCAACCGGAACACGAAAAGGTGAGCAAGAAACATAATCGAACCCCGCTGCGCGACAAAAATCTATCGATTCGGGGTTGCCGCCGTGCTCTCCGCAGATCGATAGCGTAATCCCAGGTTGTGCTGCCCGCCCCCGCGCGGCCCCCAGCTGAAGCAGCTCTCCGACGCCGTCACGGTCAAGCATGTGGAACGGATCTTCGGGGAAGACGCCCTGCTGAACGTAGGTCGACATGAACCGTCCCGCGTCATCCCGGCTAAGCCCATAGGTCATTTGCGTCAAATCGTTCGTCCCGAAACTGAGGAACGAACAATAGGGCGAAATCTCTCCGGCGCGCAGCGCTGCACGTGGCGTTTCGACCATCACCCCCAACCGGTAGGTGAAGGTAGCGCCGCGTTCGGATTTCACCGCCATTGCGATCTTGTCGACGCTGGCCTTGATCAGCTCGACCTCGCGCTTGGCCGACACCAGCGGGATCATGATCTCGGGAACGACAGGTTCACCATCGCGACTGGCTTCGATCGTGGCCTCAAAGATCGCGCGAGCCTGCATCTCGTAGATTTCGGGCACAGTCACGCCAAGACGCACGCCACGCAGGCCAAGCATCGGGTTATATTCTGTCATCGCCTCGATCCGGCGGGTCACATCCGACAGCGGCAAATCCAACGCTTCGGCCAGATCGCGTTGGCCGGTGCGGCTTGAGGGCAGGAATTCGTGCAAGGGCGGATCGAACAGCCGGATACAGACCGGTTGCCCCTGCATGATGCGGAATAGCTGGATGAAATCCTCGCGTTGCATCGGCAAAAGGCGCTCCAACACCGCACGACGGCCTTCGCTGGTGTCGGCAAAGATCATCTCGCGCATCACGGTAAGGCGGCTGGGGTCAAAGAACATATGCTCTGTCCGGCAAAGCCCGATCCCCTGCGCATCGAAGTTCCGTGCGGTCTGCGCGTCGGCGGGTGTGTCGGCATTGGCACGGATACCGATGTCCGCTGCGTCCTTGGCCCAAGACATGAGCTTTTGAAAGGTCGCGTCCAGCAACGGCTCTAGCATGTCCGCGGCCCCACAAAGCACCTCGCCCGAGGTGCCATCGAGCGTAATTTCGTCGCCCGCCTTAAACATCCGCCCGTCCGAGGCCGTGATCAACCCCTTGACCAGATCAAATCGCATAGAGGACGCGCCAACAACGCACGGCAGGCCCATGCCGCGCCCGATCACCGCCGCGTGGCTGGTGATGCCGCCGCGTTCGGTCAACACGGCCTGGGCCGCATGCATACCGCGAATATCCTCGGGCGAGGTTTCGCGGCGCACCAGAATACATTTCTCGCCGCGTGCGGCGCTGGCTTGGGCGTCATTGGCGTTGAACACGATCTTGCCTGTGGCAGCGCCGGGACTGGCAGCAATGCCGCGCCCGATCACATCGCGTTTCACGCGGGGGTCAACCTGTCGGTGCAACAGCTCTGTCAGCGTGCGGGGCTGGACGCGCATCAGTGCCTCTTCGCGCGGGATAATCCCTTCGTCCGCCAGCGCAACGGCAATCCGCACCGCCGCACGTGACGACCGCGATACGCGCACCCCGTCGAGGATGAACAGCTCTCCGTCCGAGATGACAAATTCCACCTGCATTTCAGCGCGCAGCCGCACCCGCATCAGCGCGGCATGCTGTTTGAGCATCTCGAACGCTTCGGGTGCGTGTTCCTCAAGCGATGGCCCGCGTGGATCACGCGTCAGATACAGCGCATCGGCCGTGTCCTGCAACGCATCGCGCCCCTGCGACTGGCTCAGGTATCGTCCGGTGATCTGCGGCAGGCCGGTGGTGCTGTCGACCAGCTGCAACACGCCCGACCCGCAGATGCCGGTGCCCACACCGAACACCATCTCTTGCACGATCAGCCCAAGCCCCGCATCCGCTGGCGCGCCTTTGGCCTGACGCAGCAGCCGCGCCGACGTGCCTTCCCATGCCCGCGCCATCGAACTGAGAACGGCGGTCAACTGGGTCACGCGGTCTTGGGGGAAGCTCTCTTCGGTCTCAAGCTCGTAGGCACGCAGGGATTGCAGCAGCGCCTCGCGCCCGTCCCCTTCGACGTCGTCAAACATATCGGGGTCCAGCCGTGCCACATTGACGGCATAGGATTGGACAAAACGGGTATACAGGGCCGATGCCGGCCCATCGCCCATGCGTTCGCAATAATAGGCATATCGCGCGTCATTCATGCCGATGTTCATCACCGCCCCCGGCCCGCCCCAGTCGGGGTCCTGGCTAGAGGGGCGCACACAGAGCAACGCGTCTTGGGGGAATTCATCGGCGACCGCTTGCAGATCGGGGATCTGCCCCTGCGCGATATCAAGCACGACACCAAAGGGCAGCGCCACGGTGCGCGGCACCGGCAGATCAAGACGGACCAGACGCTGCAAACATTTCGCCCGCCCACCGTGGGTATCATTCGCGATGGGGGCCGTCTGGGTCACAAGGGTTGTCATGGCGTATTTCTGCACTGCGGCACCTTTTGGTTCCTGCGCAGCATAGGCTTTCAACGTGGTCTGGCAAGGCGTGATCGCCTTGCCATCGTGTCGGGTCTGCTGCGTTACCCGTCGATTTTCGTTAGATCCGCAACCGAGCTACAGATCGTGCGGATACGGCTGAGCAGGTTCAATCGATTGCGCCGGATCGTCGCGTTGTCAGAGTTCACCTGCACCGCATCAAAGAACGCATCAATCGGCCCGCGCAAGGATGCCATCGCGGACATGGCCGTGCCAAAATCCTGAGCCTCCATCGCCGGCTTGATCTGCGCCTCTGCGGTATCAAGGGCGTCAAACAGCGCGCGCTCTTCTTCCGTCTCGGCAAACTTGATGTCCGCGCCAAAGGAGTATTCCACCCCATCCGCATCCTCGGCTTGGCTCAGGATGTTGTTAGCGCGCTTGAACCCTTGGATCAGGTTTTCCCCGTCGTCAGTTTTGAGTGTCTCGCTCAACGCCTTGGCGCGTTTGACAAGCAGGGTCAGGTCGTCGTTGCCGTCCATCGCAATGCAGGCGTCGATGATGTCATGACGGACGCCTTGGTCCTTGAGGTACACCTTTAGGCGGTCGTGGAGGAAGGAGAGGAGATTGATAACCTGATCTTTTTGCCAGTTATCAGGCAATTCCATTATATCTTTGGACTTCGCAACGTTAACTGCGTTCACGCTAAACCCATCGTTGAGCAGCTTTACCGTGCCGACGCTTAAATCATTCTCAACCAAAATCCGAATAACACCCAAGGCCGCGCGGCGCAGGGCAAAGGGGTCTTTCGAGCCCGTCGGCTTCTCGTCAATCGCCCAGAAGCCTGTCAGCTTGTCAATCTTTTCGGCCAGCGCCACGGCGATGGACACCGGCGCGGTTGGCACGTCGTCGGATGGGCCAAGCGGCGCATAGTGGTCTTGGGCGGCGGCCGCGATGGCATCGGATTTGCCGGCGGCTTTCGCGTAATAGCTGCCCATAAGCCCCTGAAGTTCAGGGAATTCATAGACCATTTCGGACGACAGATCGGCCTTGGCAAAGCGTGCGGCGGCGCGGGATTCATCGGCATCGGCCCCGACCATCGGGGCGAGCTCTCCGGCCAGTGCCTCCATGCGCGAGATCAGCTCGGCCTGTGTGCCCAGCTTATTGTGGAAGGTCACATTGGACAGGCGGTCCACCCATGTCTGCATCCCGGCATCCGATTGCGCGATGCGCAGGTCGTTTTCCCAGAAGAATTTGGCGTCCGACAGACGTGCCGACAGCACTTTTTCGTTCCCCGCCAGAATGGTCGCGCCATCATCGGCGGTGGTGCGATTGGCGACGGTGACAAAGCGTTCGATGCGGCCCGTCTTGGGGTTGCGCACGGAAAAGAACTTCTGGTGCTCTTTCATGGAGGTTTGCAGCACCTCCGGTGGCAGACCAAGGAAATCTTCGCCAATCTGCCCCATCAGCACGACCGGATATTCCACCAGCCCTGCGACCTCGGCCAAAAGCCCCGCATCCTCGACGACCTCAAGCCCGTTGGCAAAGGCCATATTGGTCGCGTCGTTCCAGATCGTATCGCGCCGCTCTGCGGGGTCCAGCACGACAAAGGCGCGTTTCAGCTTGGCGCTATAGTCCTCAAAGCTGCTGACCGTGATCGTATCAGGTGCCATAAAGCGGTGCCCGCGCGTAGTGTCGCCAGCGGTGATCCCATCGACGGTCAGGGGCACAACCTGCGCGCCGTCTTCGGCAGAAAGGATGCACAGGATCGAATGCAGCGGACGCACCCACCGCAACGTGCCGGTGCCCCACCGCATGGATTTGGGCCATGGGAAGGTGCGAATGGTGGTTTCCAGCACCTCTGCCACGATCTCGGCTGCGGGGCGGCCCGGCTTGTTGATCATGGCGAACAGGATCTTGCCCTTGGGGGTGTCGCGCTCTTCCAACTGGTCACGGGTCAGGCCCGCGCCGCGCAAGAACCCTTCGATGGCTTTTTCGGGCGCGTCGGCCTTGGGGCCTTTGCGCTCTTCGGTCAGGGACGGGCTGGCGTCCAGCATTCCCTCGATCGTGAGGGTCAGGCGGCGCGGTGTCGAAAAGGCCGCAGCAGAGGCATAGGTCAGACCCGCATCCACCAATCCGTTCGTCACCAGTTTCTTAAGATCATCCGCCGCGCGCGCCTGCATACGGGCGGGAATTTCTTCCGAGAAAAGCTCTATCAGGAGGTCGGGCATGGGTTCGTACCTTTCGGGGCCGCGTGTCGTTCGGTGCGGTTAAATATGTGTCGCGCAAACAGCGCAAAGTTCAAAGGGCCGGTGATCCGCGTGGGGGTCAATCGGCAGGGCGTTCCGGGCAGGCTTCGCCCACCACGGTGCCGTCATAGGATTTGTCGCCACAGTCGTTCAGCTCGTGCCAGACATAGCCGCGCCCGTCCGAGGTGATCGCGACGATGCGGTCCACGCCGTAATTGATGTTCTTCTGGCCCAGAAAGGTCAGCGCGGTGCCTTCCTCTATTTCTGCGGCGATGGCTTTGGCGTCGAAGCAATGAAACCACCCCGGCGCGTTGCGCGGCGTCATTTCGTCGCTGACGACATAGGTCTCGGTCAGCATCGCGAGGCTCAGCGAGGTTTCAAAACACGCGCGATAGCGGATGGGCGAGCTGTCGGCGTCGATGGCGCGAAAGTTATCGGTCAGGATCGGTTCAGATGTGTTCGAATTGATCGACACCAGCAACACGCCTTCGTCCGGCGCGTCGACCTCGTGATAATATCCGTAGACCTGCAAATAATAAAGCGCGAGACCTGCAATGGCTGCTGCAACCAAGATGACGCCTCCTACGATTTTACCGTTCATGCCGCATCTTCCGACCAGCCGCCGGCCCGTGTCTGAACAAACGCGTCAGCGCAGGCTTTGGCAAGGGTGCGCACGCGTCCGATATAGGCCTGACGCTCGGTGACCGAGATAACGCCGCGCGCGTCCAGCAGGTTAAAGATGTGGCTGGCCTTGATGCATTGGTCATAGGCGGGGTGCGCCATGACGATGCGCTTGCCGGTCTTTGGGTCAAGGGCATCATGCGCAAGGATCGCCTTGCACTCGTTTTCAGCCTCGACAAAGTGATTCAGTAGCACGTCGGTATTGGCGACATCAAAGTTCCAGCGGGCGTATTCTTCTTCGGTCTGCTTGAACACATCGCCATAGGTCAGCGGGATCGGCGCGTCGGGGCTGTTGAAGGGCATGTCCATCACGTGATCGACCCCCAGAACATACATCGCCAGACGCTCAAGCCCGTAGGTCAACTCTCCCGATACAGGATGGCAGTCGTGACCGCCGACCTGCTGGAAATAGGTGAACTGCGACACTTCCATACCATCGCACCAGACTTCCCAGCCCAGACCCCATGCGCCCAATGTCGGGCTTTCCCAGTCATCTTCGACAAAGCGGATGTCATGCAGCGCCATGTCGATCCCGATTGCCTCGAGCGACCCAAGGTACAGCTCTTGCAGATTGGGCGGGCTGGGTTTGATCAGCGCCTGAAACTGGTAGTAGTGCTGCAAGCGGTTCGGGTTTTCACCATATCGCCCATCGGTCGGACGACGCGACGGCTGCACATAGGCCGCGGCCCATGGGTTGGTGCCAAGCGCGCGCAGGGTCGTCGCCGGGTGGAACGTACCCGCGCCGACTTCCATGTCGTAGGGTTGTAGAATCGCACAGCCCTGACGCGCCCAATAGGACTGTAGAGCGAGGATGATTTCCTGAAATGAACGGGGGCGCTGGACCGGGTCGGACATAAGATTTTGCCTTTGCTGCTGCGCGCCTTTCCTAAGGCGCTGTCGCGGTCGGGTCAATTGGCAGCTTTGTGATGATTTGCCCTGTCTCAAGCATGGTATTTTGCGCGCGTTCCTGCTTATCTACTGCAAGTTTAAATCCTTGAGAGCACCCGTACCTATGACGCGACTGTTTGCGGCCCTGATCGCCGCCTTGTTTATCGCCCCGTTCGCCTTTGCACAGTCTGCCGATGATGTGGTTTGGATACAGGTAGAAGCCCAGCCCAATCTGGCGGCGGCGACCGATCGCGCGCGTGCCTACAGCGCCAGCCTTGAGGATGTAAACGGGTTTGCCCTTGGGGGCAGCTGGTATGGAATCGCGGTTGGTCCCTATTTGCGCGACGACGCCGAACTGCTGCTGCGGCGCTACCGACAGGACGGGGTGATTCCACGCGACAGTTTCATCCAGCTCTCCGATAAATTCCAACAGCAATTCTGGCCCGTGGGTGCGAATGTCTTGAACATTCCGCTGATCGCTCCGATTGAACCCGCCGCCCCGAGCGAGGCGCAGACTGACGAAGAGATTACACAGACCACCCTGCCCCCCGCCGGCGAAACGCTGGACCAAGAAGAAGCCCCCACTGCAGAAACCGAGACGACACAGGTGCCCGTCCTGCCAGAGCCGCCCAAAGACGAGACCCTGTCAGAGGCCCGCGCCAGCGAGCGTGATCTGGACCTCACCGCACGTGAACAGCTACAGATCGCGCTGAAGTGGGCCGGCTTTTACAATGCATCGATTGACGGTGCATTCGGGCGAGGCACGCGCGGGTCTATGGCCGATTGGCAAGAGGCCAACGGCTATGAAGCGACCGGCGTGCTGACCACGTTGCAGCGGGCAGATTTGATAGGCCAATATAATGCCGTGCTAGAAGGGCTGGGCCTGCAGACCGTGCGCAACGCCGATGCTGGCATCGAAATGGTGATGCCCACCAAAGTGGTCACCTTTGACCGGTTCGAGCCCCCCTTTGCCCATTACAATGGTACCGGCGACATTGATGCGCGGGTTCTGCTGATCAGTCAGGCTGGCGATCAGGACACGCTCTTTGGTTTGTATGACATCATGCAGACCCTTGAAATCGTGCCCGAAGAAGGCCCACGTGACCGTAAATCCAACAGCTTTGAACTGATCGGCGAAGACGGGCGGATCGTCAGCCAGACGCAGGTGTCCCTCGAGAATGGCGAGATCAAAGGCTTTACCCTGATCTGGCCCGCCGGTGACGAAGACCGCCGTCGCCGCGTGATCGCCGAGATGACGAAATCCTTTAGCCGCCTACCTGGCACGCTGGATGCCGCTGCAGGGTCCGGTGATCGTCAGGCTGTCGATCTGGTTTCCGGTCTGCAAATCCGGTCGCCAAAGATCTCGCGCTCGGGCTTTTTCATCGACGGGCGTGGTACGGTTGCGACGACCTCTGAGGCTGTGCAAAGCTGTGGCCGCCTGACGCTGGACGACGAGACAGAGCTCGACGTGTTGGTCGATGATACGGCCAGCGGCATCAGCTTGCTGAAACCCCGCGTTGCTCTGTCACCGCTGGATGTGGCCGCGTTCAACACAGTGCCCCCGCGGTTGCAGTCTGAAATCGCGGTTGCGGGCTTCCCCTATGAGGGCGTGCTTGGCTCTGCCACCGTGACCTATGGCACTCTGGCCGATGTGCGTGGGCTACAGGGCGAGGAAAACATCGCCCGCCTCGCGCTTTCTGCCCGCAGTGGCGACGCAGGCGGCCCGATCCTTGATAGCGACGGGCGCGTGCTGGGGATGCTGCTGCCCCGTGCGAATGGCGCGCGCGAACTGCCCGAAGATGTCGCCTTTGCCGTGGAAGCCAAGGTCATTGCGGACCTCGCGCAAAGGGCCGGTGTCAGCGTGGATACAACGGTTGCCAGCACCGCGTTCAAGCCGCACGACCTGCGCGAAAAAGCCAAGGGTATGACCGTTCTGGTCAGCTGCTGGGAATAAAGAAAACCCCGGCCCTCGGCGTTATGCTGGGGACCGGGGCAAAGCTGCAATCGCTGCCATAAAAGTTAAGACAGATCAGCCCGCGGTTTGCGGCGTCAGATAGATCAACGTCGGACGATCTGCCCTGAACGCTTTGGCCAGAACCTCGGGTAGGTATGCCAATGATTTTGGGGCGACTGCATTTGCGCCGTAGGCCTCTGCTAGTTTACAGAAATCGGGATTGTGGGCGATGACCGCATTCGGTGCGATCTGCGCACGGGTCATGCTGTCTTCGATCTCGCCCAATTTGCCGTTGTCCCAAAGGATGATGGGCAATGGCAGGCCCAGTTCTACCGCTGCGCCAAGTTCTTGCACCGTGTATTGAAAGCCGTAGTCGCCGATGATCGCCAGTGTGGGCAGCCCGGGTCGTCCGATGGCCCCGCCAATCGCCGCAGGCGTGGCATAGCCCAAGGTGCCAAAGCCGTAGGGGTGGTGCCAATGGCCGGGGCGGTCCATCTCCCATACTTCGGTTGCGGCATAGGCGAATTGCGTCATGTCGGAATAGACCATCGTGCCCTCGGGCGTGGCGGCCTTAACGGCGTCAACCACGGCGAGGATGCCCGGACGCTCCATATCCACCTCGGAACGCCAACGCTTGCACCACTTCGCGACCTCGGCGGCGGTCCACCCCTTCGCGGTCCCGTTCGCGGGCAAGGCGGCATCCAGCGCTCCCATCACCTGCGCCGCATCCCCAAGGATTGCAAAGCCCGCCGCCTGCGGGTCGGCCAGAACGGAAGGATCAATATCAATCCGTACCAGTTCGCCCGAATGTCCCAATTCAGGGCGCCACATATCCACCTCTGCCAGTTCCGTGCCGACTGCGATCACCAGATCTGCCTGCGCGATCACATCCACGCTGCTTTCCCGCGCAAGGCAGGCCCCAAAGTGCAATGGCGCGTCGGGCGATACGATGCCGCGACCTGCATAAGTGGTCATGCTCGCGGCCTGCCAGCGGGCCAGCAACGCGTCGGTGTTTTGCACACCAACAGCGCCGCCGCCAAAGATGAACAACGGCTTTTGCGCGGCCTGCAGCTTTTGCGCCAGCGCTTTGATCTGGGCGGGATCGCCGGCGGGTCGTGTTGCGCTGACCGACCTAGGCTGCGCGGGCGCGGCTTCGGCTTCCAGCAGATGGATCGGCACAGAGATGTGTTTGGATCGCGCCCGACCGGAGGCGAATTCGGTCAAGGCCCGGTCGATCAACTGATATGCCGCGGGCGCGGTCAACGCCACTTCGGACCAGTCGCAGACGGTTTCTGCCGCGGCGCGCTGGTCTTTCATCTGGTGCAACTGCCCCTTGCGTGCCGCCGTTTCGTCCAGACACGAGGACAGCACCAACACCGGCACGGAATCGCTATAGGCCTGCCCCATGGGCGTCATCACGTTGCACAGACCCGGACCGGTAATAACGTATGCTACCCCGGGCTTGCCCGTCGCACGGGCATAGCCGTCGGCCATGAAGCCGGCCCCCTGCTCGTGTCGCGCAAGCACATGGGTCAGCCCCGCCTCTTCGATGCCGCGATACATTTCCTGGTTGTGCACGCCGGGGATCCCAAAGATCACCTCTACCCCGCGGGCCTTTAGCATATGAGACATCTGGGCCCCCAAGGGACGGGTTTGTGTATCGCTCATTATGCTCTCCAAAATTTGAATGTCAGAATAACGTAGACCGCCATAAGTTCCAGCCGTCCGACCAGCATCGCAGCCGTCAGGATCCACTTGGCCGTATCGTTTAGCGTGCTAAAATTGCCAGCAGGGCCGATGATCTTGCCCAGACCCGGCCCGATGTTGCCCAACGCGGCCCCCGCCCCCGATACCGAGGTCACAAAATCCAGTCCGGTCATGCTCAGCGCCACGGCAACCAGCCCCAGCGTCAGCGTGAAGAACATAAAGAAAGACATGACCGAAATCATGACATCGCCACTGATAGGGCGGCCATCATAGCGCGGGGTAAAGATGCCGTGGGGCGAGCGGATGCGCTGCAACTGGGCGCGGATTGACGCGAACAACAACTGATATCGGAAGATCTTGATCGAACAGGCCGTCGACCCCGCGCAGCCGCCGATCAGGCCGGTGAAAAAGAACAGCGCAACGGGAAACGGGCCCCAGGTCATATAATCGACCGACGCAAACCCTGTACCCGAAATGATGGAAGTGATGTTGAACAATGCTTCGCGCAGGGATTGCTCCCAGTGCTGCGGAAACACGGACTGGATCGAGATGAAGATCAGCCCGACCAAGACAGCAATCGTCATCAAGAACCCCCGCACCTGCGGATCACGGTGGAGCGCCAGCGGGTTGCCGTTCAACAATTGCACATAGCGCACGAACGGTAACGCCGCGAGCACCATGAAGATCGACGCCGCGTATTCCGCATTGCCAGCGAATGTCCCAAAGGACGCGTCATAGTTCGAAAATCCGCCCGTGGACACGGTTGTGAGCGCATGAACCGTGGCGTCAAAGACGTTCATGCCCAAGGTTAAATACGTCAGGGCACAGGCAAAAGTAAGCCATACATAGATGACCGAAATCTGGCTGGCGATCTGACCGGCACGTGGCAGAATTTTTCCAAAGGTGTCAAAGGCTTCGGATTTGAAGATCTGCATACCGCCAACCCGCAGCTCGGGCAGGAAAACCATCGCAACAACAATGATACCAATACCACCAAGCCACTGCAGAATTGCACGCCACAGCAGCAACCCTTTGGGCAGATCATCCAATCCGGTAAATACCGTCGATCCGGTGGTGGTCATGCCCGACATGGCCTCGAACACAGCATCGACGAAACGTGCTTCGGTCGCGCCCAGCATAAACGGCAGTGCGCCGAACAGCGGCAGCATCAACCAGACGGCTGTGGTCAGCAAAAAGGTCTGCTGGATGGTCAGCCCTTCCTTGACGCCATTGGCGCAGGCCAGCGCGATCATACTGCCGCCCAGCATCGTGATCAGACCCGCCTCTACGAACACGGGCCAATGGCCGCGCCCTTCGGCAATATCGACCAACATCGGCACGATCATCGCAATGCCAAGCACCGACACCAACAGGCCGATGACGTATCCAACAGGGCGCAAATCCAACATCCGCGCAGCGTTGGCGCGGTGGCGCGTCGGTGTCAAGGACACGCCCTATCGTAAAACGCAAAACGACCCGAGCAAGACACACTCGGGCCGTTCAAAATCAAACTGAAAGACGTTCAGACGTAGAATGTATCGCGGAAGACATGGTGCACGATTTCGTCACGCTTGATGCCCATTGCCGACAGCTCTTCGTCCGTTCTGGACTGCAGGAACGTCACCTGACGCATCCGGCCCGAGTTTGCGCCCATATTGACCAAGCCCGTCCAGATCGCTGCGAAAAATCCGCCGATGACGGCGAAAGGCGCTTTGATGGTTGGGACGTTGCTGTGCGAAATTGTGTTGTTATAAGCCATACTAAACTCTCGATTTACCTTGGCATTTCTGCCGGTTACCTTGTTCTACCTCTTAATATAGCGAAGCAGTGGGGGATGAGAACCGACGTTTCTGCATAGCAGCATCCCGAACATGCCGCATCGCAGCATAGCTGCGCCCATGTTTCAAGCAAGCACCCCGAGGGCCTGCGTATAAACCGCGCAATGTGAAAATCCTGGACGCCACCCCCGCAAAGGGGGCACGTGCTCAGCCGACGTGGAACAGCGTGCTGAACAGTTTTGGGTCGATGCTCTGTGCGGCAAAGGTTTCCCCCTGCGTGAGCATCGAAATCGCGTCATGACTGTGCAGGCTTTCTTGATGGCTGGCCACGACGCGAAAATCGCCCACCCGAGGTTCAGCCTGTAGCTGTTCACAAAACAGCCGCGCCGCGTCTTCGACAAAAATCGGATTGGCTGCATTCAGCTCGGCAAAGGCCTGTTCATCCTCACGTTTCACCATCACTTGCGTCTCTGTCGGAACAGCACGGCGTGCGAGGTCGATCAGGTCTTCGAACCACAGGCAGGTTTCATCGCAATTCACTTCAACGGAAATACGCGCGACCGACCGTTGCGAATGCGGCGTGGCCAACTGCCCCCGCGTGGCACGCGCATGTTCGGACAGTTCCAGCGAACACGGGCAGGTCGAGGAATAGACGTAATCGAGGTGAATGATCTTCTTGCGCGCGCCGCCTGCCTCGACCAGTTCCAGCGCGATGTCGTAATACTGATATCCCGAAAGACCGGACCGCAGGCTTCCGATCTTTACCGGAAAGGAGAACCGCATTTGGATACGCGCGTCATAGCTCTCGAGGTCGGATTTATAGTCGTCCAGCGCGGCTTCCATCACCTCGAAGCTGAACACCTCATCCGCGTGCTTGTAGAAACTGCGCATAATGCGGGACATGTTGATGCCCTTTTTATCCGCCTCCAGACTGACCGATCCGGTGACCGAGGTCTCGAGTGTCAGATCGCCGCCGTCACGTGTATGGAATCGCATTGGCAGGCGAAAATTCGAAATCCCAACATGCTGGATTTGCTGTTTCGCACCGCGGATCAGGCTGGACGGGCCGTTCTGCAAATCCGGCAACGTCGCTTTATAATTATCGCCGACCGCAAAATCACTGGGATAGTCCCGGTTGAACTGCGGATAGCTTTCGACGTTCTGCAACAATTTGGCGAGCGACGGATCCAGCGCTTCTATCTCGATCGCATCGGCCTTGCGCGCCCAGGCCCGCAACGTATCAAGTGCTGCAACCGCGTCATCACGGTCCGGTATCACTGTCGCGGCGATATTCATGGCAGGGCCCTTTCGCAAGATATCCCCTATATAAGCGAAAACGGGGGCTTTACCAATGTTCCGTCCAGCGGAACGGGTAAAGCCCCTGCTGCATCACTTCAATGTGTCCAATGCCTGGTGGATGTCGGCGATCAGATCATCCACGTCCTCAAGCCCGGCTGACAAGCGCACAAGACCCGGTGTGATCCCGAGGGTTGCTTTCTGGTCGTCCGGCAAACGCTGGTGCGTTGTCGTCGCCGGATGGGTTGCAATGGATTTCGCATCGGCAAAATTATTCGAGATGGTGATGATCTCGAGCGCGTTAAGAAAGGCAAAACACGCCTCCTTGCCACCTTTGACCTCTACTGCGAAAACGGTACCCGCCGACGGCGCATGAGACATAGCCAGCGCGTGCTGCGGATGGCTGGCGTGGGTTGGATAGCGCACCGCGCTGAGCTTGGGGTGCCCGCTCAACGCGTCAGCGATCTTCCAGGCGGCGTCGGCTTGGGCCCGCACCCTCAGGTCGATTGTTTCAAGCGCCTTAAGATGTGTCCAGGCGGTGAACGGATTCATCGCGCCACCGGTATGCTTCATATAGGCTTCGACGGGGCCGCGGATCAGCTCTTTGGGCCCGCAGATTGCTCCGCCCAGCATACGTCCCTGCCCGTCCACATGTTTCGTGGTCGAGATGATCGCGATATCCGCGCCACATTCCTTGGCATAGGAAAACACCGGCGTCGCCATCGCGTCATCCACCAGCACCAGCGCGCCCACGGCATGCGCCGCCTTCACCACATGGCGCATATCGACGACTTCCAACGTGGGGTTCGAAATGCTCTCGAAGAAAACCATGGTCGTGTCAGGGCGGATAGCGGCATCCCATGCAGCATTATCCGTTCCGTCAATCAAGGTGACCTCGACCCCGAAACGTGCCAAGATATCCTCAAGCACATACAGGCACGACCCAAACAGCGCGCGCGCAGCCACCACATGATCGCCTGCCTTCAAAAGCGACGTTAGCGCGCCGCTGACTGCGGCCATGCCAGAGGTACAAGCGAAACAATCCTCATATCCCAACAGGTCGGAAATACGGTCTTCGAACATGCGCACGGTCGGGTTGCCGTAGCGTGCATAGATGAATTCGTCGTCACCCAGCGACTGGAACCGCGCCTCGGCCTGTTCGGCGCTCTCATAGACGAACCCCTGGGTCAGGAACACTGCCTCAGAGACTTCGTTATACTGGCTGCGGCGCGTGCCACTGTGCACAGCCTTGGTCCGTGGTTTCCAATTGTCGCTCATGCTTTTATCCTTCCTGACCTGCTGCGCAGCAGGCGTAAAAAAACCCCAGACGCGGTCAAGCGAAAGGGGGCTTTCATCCTGACCTTTTAGCGGAATTTGGCAGATTTCTCTGCCCGTGGCCCGCAATCCGGTATCAAATCGCCACATATCATCTGCTACGCCCCTCGCCCGCTCTCGTCAACTACAACAGCAGGATGCCTTGCCAGCCGCCTTCCAAATGGCAAAAAATCCCGGGGGTGCTGCCCCATTTGGGGCAGCGGGGGCTGGCCCCTTTTTCAACTTTCGTCCTTCTCCAGACCGTAGGTCTGAAACAACCGCCCTTGCGTCATGAAAAACACAAACACCGCTGCCGTCAGCCCGAAGGTTTTGAAATAAACCCATGTCTCGGTGCTGGTGAAACGCCAGATCAGCTCATTCGCGAGCGCCAGACCAAAGAAACAGAGCATCAGCCGTTTGGTCAGGATCATCCAGCCCGCGTCGTTCAGGGGCATCATCTCTTCCATCACGTATTTCAAATACGATTGCCCGCGCGCCAAGCCGATCGCCAGCAGCACCGCGAACAGAAGGTAGATCGCAGTAGGTTTCATCTTGAAGAACCGTTCGTCGTTCAGCCAGACCGAGAGCCCGCCAAACAGTGTCACCAGAATGACTGTGGTGACCTGCATCCGGCTGATCTTGCCCGTCAGCGCCCAAAGCGCCCCCGTCGCCAGGATCAACAGCGGTACAAAGGCCGCCGTGACAACAATAAAGCCACTGTAGTCGGTCCCCCAAAGGGTGAACGTCTCGTCCTTGAAGCGCAGATAGGCGACAAAGAATATCAGCACCGGCCCGTATTCAAGCGCCGATTTGACAAAGGGGTTAATCTCGCGTGTCGTGCTCATCTTGCTCTCCAGTTATCCGCCCATTTCCACGATCACCGCCCCAAGCGCGATCAGCGCCATTAGGGCAATGCGGCGCGGGCCTACGGTTTCTTTCAGCACCAACCAGCCGATCAGCGCCGCAAACACGGTCGACGTTTCGCGCAGCACTGCGGCCTCGCCCACTTTGTCCAGGCGCGTTGCCAGCATGATCGATCCAAAGCTGAAGAACGCGACAAAGCCCCCCGCGACGCCGCGGGTCATCAGCGGGCCAAGGTCGGGACGGTCTTCCATGCGCAGCCAGCGTCGGGAGGCGATCACGGGCATCACCAGACCGTCGATCATGAAAAACCACGCCAGAAAGGTAAACGGATCCCCTGTCGCGCGGATGCCGTATGCGTCAAAGGTCGTGTACAGCGCGACAAACAGCCCTGTTAGAACAGCAAGCCCCAAGGCCGCATTCAGCGTATCGCGTTCGGACACGAGGTACACAAAGTTGTAAAGCGCCAGCCCAAAGATCCCCGCGACGAGCACGCCAACCCCCAACCACTGTACGCCGGTAAAGCTCTCTTCGAAAATCAGATAGGCACCAATGACCGTGAACAAAGGCCCCGTCCCGCGCACCACCGGATAGACGACAGTATAAGCCCCTTTGGTATAGGCCCAAGCCTGCAACAGCTTGTAAACAATGTGAATTGCCCATGCGCCGGCAAAAATGGCCCACATGTGCGGCTCGGGCCATGGCACGACAAAAAGCGCGAAAGGCGCCGCCATCAGGCAATAGGAAAAGTCGATCGCGCCGCGGGTCAGCCACGGGTCATGCCGCCCTTTTTGCAATGCGCCAAACACCGCATGCAAAAGCGCCGCGGCCAACGCCAACCAAAGCGCCGCTTGGTGCCCCGCTTCGGTGCCTTCGATCTGGGTGATCCATTCGGTCATTTTGCCGACCCTTTATGGTGCGTCACTGCGGGTCTAACCCCAACAAGGCATCTGCAAATTCTTGTGGATCAAAAGGCTGCAGGTCATCGATCTGCTCGCCAACACCAATCGCGTGGATCGGCAACCCGAACTTATCTGCAAGTGCCACCAGAACGCCGCCCTTAGCGGTGCCGTCAAGCTTGGTCATGACCAGACCGGAAACATCTGAAATCTCTTGGAAAACCTTGACTTGGTTCAAGGCATTCTGTCCCGTCGTCGCGTCCAACACCAACAGGGTGTTATGCGGCGCGCTTGGGTCTTTCTTGCGGATCACGCGCACGATCTTGGCCAGTTCCTCCATCAGGTCGCCACGATTTTGCAGCCGCCCGGCCGTATCGATCAGCAGCAGGTCCGCCCCGTCACGTTCGGCCTGTGTCATCGCATCAAACGCAAGACTTGCCGGATCGGAGCCCTGCGCCGCCGTCAGCACAGGCACATCGGCGCGTTCACCCCAGACCTGCAACTGTTCGACCGCGGCGGCCCGAAAAGTATCGCCCGCTGCGATGACCACGTTCTTGCCTGCAGCCTTGAACTGACTCGCGAGCTTGCCAATTGTGGTCGTTTTGCCCGAACCGTTTACGCCCACCACCAGCACGACCTGCGGCGTCTTGGCATAAATCGGCAAAGGTTTCGCGATCGGGTCCATGATCCGTGCGACCTCTGTCGCCAGCAAGCGTTTGATTTCATCGACAGAAAGCCGCTTGCCGAACCGACCCTCGGCCATGTTCGCGGTGACGCGCAACGCGGTATCCACACCCATGTCGGTCGAAATCAGCAGCTCTTCCAGCTGCTCCAGCATTTCGTCGTCCAACACGCGCCGCACCACGGGGGCTGCGGCACTGCGACCCATCAACCGGCCCATCAGGCCCGGCTTGGCCGGTGCCGGCTGTTGTGGCGCTGGCTCCAGATCGGGGCCCGCGGGTGCGATGGTTTCGCGCAAAGGGACCGGTGCGGGGCGGTCGCCCTCATCCGCTGGCAATGGTGCAGGTTCATCATCCACCGCTTCGGGCAGGACCTCGGCAGCGGCTTCGGGGGCGTCCATCACCTGATCCACGGGAACTTCGTCGATTGTTTCGGGCGTATCCGTGGCCCCGCCGTCTTCGACAATCGCCTCAAGCCCCTCGTCAATCTTGGACGAGGATTTGAACATTTTGGATTTCAGCTTTTGAAAAAAGGCCAAGCGCGCTCTCCGAATTGTCAGGCGTTTTCCATGATCTATAGGCTCAATAGACAGGATGGAAGGGCGACAACAGCAATTGACAGCGCAGAGCATGTCGCACACCAAGTCCCTATGCGATTTTTATGGATGCTCTGTGTGATAGTGTTGGCGGGAACGGCGCAGGCCGAACCGGATCGGCGGTACTGTTCCAGCACCAAATGGGGCCACGCCCACTGCATCCGGCCTGCGCATTTTGTTTATGACACCTGCAACGCGATCAAGGTTTTTTCGGATCGGCATCAGCTGGACAGCGGTTTTTTTGCGCGGTTAATCTGGCAGGAAAGTCGGTTTGATCAAAACGCGCTGAGCCACGCCAACGCGCGTGGGATTGCGCAATTCATCCCTTCAACCGCGGTGCTGCGGGGGCTGAAAGACCCGTATAACCCCGCCGATGCGCTAGAGCATTCGGCACAATATCTCGCTGAAATGAAACAGAAATACGGCAACGAAGGTCTGGCCGCGATCGGCTATAACGGCGGCGAACGACGCGCCGAAGGGTTCCTGGAAGGCAAGGGGCTTGCGCCCGAAACCATCGCCTACGTCCCGATCATCACCGGCCTCACAGCAGAGCAATGGCGCGACAGTCCGCCCAAGGCACCTGATTTCCGATTGTCCAAAACCCAACCCTTCTTGCCTGCCTGCTACGAGATGGCACGTAACCGCCGCGTCACCGCGCTTAGGGTCGCGCCCCCTGCTCCGGTGATCAAACCCTGGGGGGTTCAGGTGTCGTTCGGGACCAGCAAAGCGCGTGCGCGCGATAAGGCCAACGCCCAAACCGCAAGTTGCCGCAGCGCGATCAATGGGAAGCGACTGGACTTTATATTCAAGAAAAACCGCGTCTCGCGCCGAAAGGGGTTCTTTTTCGGGCAATATGGCAGCGACACACGCACCGGTGCCCAGCGCCTGTGTGACAGGATGCGGACCACGGGATGCAGCTGTCTGGTGGTACAGAACTAGCGGCCTGCTTGGCTGGCGAGGTCAAGCGGGCCGCCGTGTTGCGTGGTCAAACCTCGTCGGGAAAGTGTTTGATAACCATGCGGATCGGGTTCGGCGCGGCCTGCCCCAGACCGCAGATGGACGCGTCGACCATGGCGGTCGACAATTCCTCAAGCAGCGGCTTATCCCATCGATCTGCCTGCATTAGCTTCACCGCTTTTTCGCAGCCAACGCGACAGGGCGTGCATTGACCGCAGCTTTCATCCTCGAAAAAGCGCAGCATGTTCAACGCAGCACCTTTTGCACTGTCACGGTCCGACAGCACCACGACTGAGGCGGACCCAATGAACGACCCATGCGGCTGCAACGTATCAAAGTCGAGTGGGATGTCATTCATAGAGGCGGGAAGCAGCCCCGATGACGGGCCGCCCGGCTGGTAGGCCTTGAACCGATGCCCGTCGGCCATGCCACCGGCAGCTTCGATCACATCCGTGATGGTTGAGCCAGCGGGCAGTTCATACATACCAGGTTTTGCCACGCGGCCCGACACTGAATAGCTGCGCAGCCCCTTGCGCCCATTCTTTTCCGTGCTGTTCAGCACCTGGGGCCCTTCGCGACAAATACGTGCCACCCAATGCAGTGTTTCGACATTGTGCACCAATGTCGGGCGACCGAAAATGCCCACTTGCGCCACATAGGGCGGACGATGACGCGGCAGCCCGCGCTTGCCTTCGATGCTTTCGATCATGGCGGATTCTTCACCGCAGATATAAGCCCCCGCGCCACGCCGCAGGTCGATATATCCCGCAGCGACAATCCCAGCATCCTCCAGCGCCGTAATTTCCCTGCGAAGCAGCGCAAGCACCTGCGGATATTCGTCCCGCATGTATAAGAACACTTTTTCTGCCTCGACGGCCCAGGCGGCGATCAGCATCCCTTCGAGGAACAGATGCGGTACCCGTTCCAGATACCAGCGGTCTTTGAATGTGCCCGGCTCGCCTTCGTCGCCGTTGACGGCCAAGTAGCGTGGTCCAGCGTTGTCACGGACAAAACCCCATTTCTTACCGGATGGGAAACCGGCACCACCAAGCCCGCGCAAACCGGCCCCCAACAGGCTTTCTTGGACTGCCTCCCAATCGCCATCACGATGCAGTTTCTTGAGCGTGTCATACCCCCCGCCGGCGGTATAAGCGTCAAAGCCTTCGTAGTCAGGCACATGCACATGGGTATCGCCTGCCACGATAACCTGTTTCACCTTGTCCAACGTCGCGTGATCGACAAAGTTATGCCCGATCTCGAGCGCCGGCGCGGTATCGCAACGCCCCATACAAGGCGCGCGTAAGACACGTACCGCTGACGCATCCAACCCATCCTCTAGCGCGGCCTTCAGCGCCTGCGCCCCGGCGAGTTCGCATGATAGCGAATCGCAGACCCGTATGGTGAGCGCGGGCGGTGGTGTTTCCCCCTCCTTCACCACGTCAAAGTGGGCATAAAAAGTTGCGACTTCGTAAACTTCCGCCATGCTCATGCGCATTTCTTCGGCCAAAGCCCGCAAATGCGCGGCAGAAAGATGCCCGTATTTATCTTGAATAAGATGCAAATATTCAATCAGCAGGTCTGCACGACGGGGCTTGTCCTCCAGCAAGGCGCGGACGTCTTCCCATGGGCCATCCTGCAACTGACGCCCCTTGGGGTGGCTGCGCCCCTTCCCCTTACCGGATTTCCAGACGCCTTTTCGCGGCGCGTTTGCATCCGCCGTATCGTGATCATCCAACGCCATCGATCTGCCCTCTCGTATCGCTTTGACGTCACGCTACCAAAGCCGTAGCAGCTTGCGCAGGTAAAAAGCGACCAATCCGCTGCGCTTTACGCGGTGGGTGCGGCGCCGGATGCTCTTTTTCACGCGCGGTTTCAGGTATATGAAACACATACCTTAGCGGAGCCGCCCTATGTTCTGGTATAGCATCGCCAGCCTGACCCCAGCGATACTTTTGATCGTCGCCTGTCTGCGGGGTGGTCCCTGGCCGCTATTCGCCGTGTTTTCGATCACTGTGGTGGTGTTTTTCCTCGACCGGCTGTCGCGCAGACTGCCAACGCTGGCCCATACAGGTCGCGCGCTCAGCCTGATGCTTGCAGCAGTGCATTTCATCCTTTTACCGCTTGGCGTTTGGGCTCTGGCTGACAGCCCCATTTTGAGTACGACGGACAAGGTACTGATCTATATCGGGCTTGGTCTGTTTTTCGGCCAGATCTCGAACTCCAACGCGCATGAACTGATCCACGCCTCGACGAAATGGCCCAGACGGATCGGCACCGCGATCTATTGCAGCTTGCTGCATGGGCATCACGTCTCTGCCCATCTGCGCGTACATCACATCCATGTAGCAACGGACAGCGATCCCAATTCGGCCAGATTGAGCGAAGGATTCTATGCCTATGCCCTGCGTGCACTGCGCGGGGAGTTCATGGCCGGCCTACATGCCGATAGCCGTCAACGGCGCGGCAAGCGGCATGTGCTAACACACCCTTATGTCGTATATATCTTGGGGGCGATATTTACGCTCGCCGCCAGCTTTGCGCTGGCCGGCTGGCGCGGGGTCGTCGCGATGCTGGCCGTAGCGGCCTACGCCCAGCTGCAACTGCTGCTGTCTGACTATGTGCAGCACTATGGCCTGCGTCGCACCGTCAAAGAGGATGGCAAAACCGAACCCGTGGGACCGCAGCACAGCTGGAATGCGCCCGCATGGTATTCCTCGGCAATGATGTTGAACGCGCCGCGCCATTCCGACCACCATATGCGGCCTTTGCGCGTTTTTCCGGCACTCGACCTGATACCGGGCACCATGCCTATGCTTCCGCGATCCCTGCCGGTGATGGCCGTTCTAGCCCTTGTACCACCGCTTTGGCGTCGGGTGATGGACCGCCGCGTGGCCCGCTGGCAGCCCCTAAGCGATCAAGACTAGATAACGCGCAGGGTTTCTGGCACGCTGCAGCAATGAAGCAATTTGCACTGATACTTGCCCTAGCATCCGCCACCCCTCTGGCCGCGCAGTCGACGATGTCAGCGGATGAGTTTGATACCTATACCCGCGGCAAAACTCTGTTTTATGCGCAGAACGGAGAGACCTACGGCGCGGAGCGGTATCTACGCAACCGCCGCGTCGAATGGTCATTTCTGGATGGAGAATGCAAATCCGGTAGCTGGTACGAAGATGACGGCAAGATTTGCTTTACCTATGACGAACGTCCCACGCCACAGTGCTGGCGTTTTCGCGAAGGGGCAGCTGGCCTGATCGCGCAGTTTGAAGAAGATCCCGCCACAACCGAATTATACGAGGCGCAAAATAGCGGGCAGGATTTTACCTGTTTCGGGCCAAAGGTGGGGGTTTGATCCCTTAAAACAGGCTGCCTTGCTCTGGCGGTTTCTTGGTTGCCTTTTTGGGTGCGGCACCACCGCCGATTTTCATGGTGCCATCGACAAATTCGATCTCAAGCGCTGACGCATCCTGTGCCGCTTGTTTGGTGGTCACAATACCGCCGTCGCCCCGTACCACGGCATAACCACGTGCAAGGGTGGACTTATAACTTAACGTTTCGTGCACACGGTCAAGGCCGGCCAGCTGCTTGTGCCACCCTTGGGTCTGGCGCTGCCCCGCATCTGAAATTCGCTGAGCAAGGGATTGAAAGGCTTCCTCTTTTCTCTTTCGGTCCTGTACCAGCGCATCGGGGCGAAAGCGGGCGACTAATCCCTCAAGACGGCGCTTTTGCTCACGCCCCAAGGCCTCGGGGCGGAAGCGTTCGGTCAGGGCGGCCAGCCTGCGTTGCTCTGCCTGAAGGGTACGCCTCAGGGTCGCTGGACGCAGCGCGCCGGAGATATCAGATAAATGCACTTTGCGTTTTTGAACGCCGGCGGTCAGCGCGGGCCCCAAACGTGCGCCGCGCATATCCAGCCGCTGACGCGGGCCATCAAGCAGGCTGTCAGGGCGCGGCAACGCGCGCGCCACGTCGCGCAGACGCTGATCGCGACGAGAAAGGCCCTGGCTCAGCGCTTGGGTCATCCGCGCCTCTTGCCCATCCAGCAAGGCGACAAGCTCGTGCCGCACGGGCACGGCCAGTTCGGCCGCAGCCGTGGGCGTCGGCGCCCGCATGTCAGAGACAAAGTCGATCAGCGTTGTATCAGTTTCATGCCCGACCGCAGAGATCAGCGGGATATCCGACGCAGCAGCCGCCCGCGCGACGATCTCTTCGTTGAAACCCCATAGATCCTCGACCGAGCCGCCCCCACGCGCCACGATCAAGAGGTCCGGACGCGGCAACGCCCCGCCTGGGGTTAGCGCGTTGAAACCCTCAATGGCGCGGGCGACCTCGGGGGCGCATTTCGCCCCTTGTACGGCCACGGGCCAGATCAACACCTTGCGCGGAAACCGGTCGCGCAGACGGTGTAAAATGTCGCGGATCACCGCACCCGAGGGCGACGTTACCACCCCGATCACCTCTGGAAGATAGGGTAGCGGGCGTTTGCGTTCAGGGGCAAACAGCCCCTCTGCCGCCAGCGCTGCCTTGCGTTTTTCCAGCAATGCCATCAGCGCGCCCATGCCCGCCGGTTTAATATCCTCGATCACAATCTGGTACTTCGACTGCCCGCCGAACGTGGTGATGCGGCCTGTGGCGATCACCTCCATGCCCTCTTCGGGCTGGGTCTCAAGGCGGGCCGAAACCCCTTTCCAGATCACGCCGGAAATAACCGAACTGTCATCTTTGAGGTCCAGATAGATATGCCCCGACCGCGGGCGGCTGACGCGGCCCACCTCACCGCGAATCCGCACATGGCCAAATTCGCCCTCGATCACGCGTTTAATCGCACCCGAAAGCTCGGTTACGGTGAATTCGGGGCTGTTCTCCCCCTCGCGCGGGTCGTCGATCAAATCCATCAGCGGTGTCTTTCCGTCTTTATCTTGTGTCGGGCTCAGTCCCAGCTTAGAACGCGCAGCAACCAAGGCCAAGGGAGTGCAACCATGAACATCCTCATTCTGGGCAGCGGCGGGCGCGAACACAGTCTAGCCTGGGCCGTATTGCAAAACCCTAAATGCGACAAGCTGATCGTAGCACCGGGAAATGCCGGGATCGCCGCCATCGCAGACTGCGCCACTTTCGACATCAACGACGGCGCGGCAGTGGTCGGTTTTGTCGATGAAAACAACATTGATTTCGTCATTATCGGGCCAGAAGCCCCTCTTGCCGCAGGTGTGGGCGATGATCTGCGTGCTGCAGGCGTGCTGGTCTTTGGACCGTCGAAAGCAGCCGCGACGCTGGAAGCCTCCAAAGCCTTCACAAAAGAGATCTGCGACGCGGCAAACGCCCCCACCGCAGCCTATGGCCACTTTACCGACGCGGCTTCGGCGCGGGCCTATTTGGCCGACCACCCTGCCCCAATTGTGATAAAGGCCGATGGGCTTGCAGCGGGCAAAGGCGTCATCATCGCCGAAACCGATGACGAAGCCCTTGCCGCAGTCGATACAATGTTTGACGGCACATTCGGCGACGCGGGAGCCGAGGTGGTTATCGAAGAGTTCATGGACGGCGAAGAAGCGTCGTTTTTCGTGCTGTGCGACGGCGACACCGTGCTGCCCATCGGCACTGCGCAAGATCACAAACGTGTGGGCGACGGCGATACTGGGCCGAACACGGGCGGTATGGGTGCCTACTCCCCAGCACCCGTTTTGACCGACGAGATCGCCGAACGCGCTCTAGCGGAAATTATCCGCCCCACAATGGCCGAAATGGCCAAGCGTGGGACACCCTACCAAGGGGTGTTGTACGCGGGGTTGATGATCAAGGATGGTGCACCGAGATTGGTAGAATATAACGCCCGCTTCGGCGACCCAGAATGTCAGGTACTGATGATGCGCCTAGGTGCGCAGGCCTTTGATCTGATGCACGCCGCCGCCGAAGGCCGCTTGAACGAGGCACGCGTGAACTGGGCCGAAGATCACGCCGTCACCATTGTCATGGCCGCCCGAGGTTATCCCGGAATTTATGATAAAGGCAGCGTTATCAAAGGGCTGGACGCCCTACCCGAAGACAGCCGCAACATGGTGTTTCACGCCGGCACAGCCACGCAAGACGGTGTCATTACGGCTGTCGGCGGGCGGGTTCTGAATGTCACGGCACGGGGCGACACCTTGGCCGAGGCTCAAGCGCGTGCCTATGAAATGGTCGAGGCGATCGACTGGCCGGGCGGGTTCTATCGCCGTGATATTGGCTGGCGCGCGTTGTCCTGAGAGCGGGCTTGTTACGCATCTCGCTGGCTTAACCGGGGGCTAGCCCCCGGACCCCGAGGATTTTCAACCATTTGGAAATTGGTCTGTGCCTAACGTGGGTTAAGCGCGCAGGCTTGGGCGGCTGCCACATTTTTAGCCGTAAAGGGTGCACTAAAGCTATGCGGGCTGAGTGCTTTGCCATTTAGGTGCAGGGCCACCATCTGTGCGGGCGATGCGCGGTGCCATGGCATCTGCGCAAGGATCAACTCGGGCTGCGGACCACAGGTGCGGATTCCGCCAGCGATTTCCGCGTCGCCAATGCGGTGGTTGGTATAGCCCTCAGCCGTCGCAACGACGCTAAGTCTGCTGTTTTCGTAGGAAAGCAGTTGCACGGAGCCTGACAGATGCGGGGTAACGACGATCGCAATTTCCAGCCGTCCGTCGCCCGTAAAATCCGCCGCGCCGATTGGGGCCAACCACCGGTTCTTGCGCCCGATATGGGGGGTGTGTGCAACCCGTCCCGATGCGTCATAGACCGCCAGCCGCGCACCTTGGGTTTGGCTGCTTTCGACCACGATAACTTCGGGACTGCCGTCGCCGTCCAGATCAGCAAGACGCGGCGATGTGTCTTCGAATACAAGAGATTGTGGCAGGATGACACGCCGTGTGGTGCCGTCAGTCAGTACGAACGTGAGGCTGCCCCATTCGACTGCATCGCCCAAAACACCGTGATCATACCGTGTCGTCGGGTCGCCGAAACTGGCGCGGGCTATCACGTCGGCAAACACAGGAACCGCGCTGATGGAACCCGCCACCAGAATGGGCAGAAGGCGCGACAGGGTGTATCGCGCCAACATCTGCATCATATCTGCTTTTCGGGCATTTTGACGCGCAAGCCGTCCAAGGCGTCGGTCACCTTGATCTGGCAGGTCAGACGCGACGTGGCGGGGTCAGGCTCGAACGCAAAGTCGAGCATGTCTTCTTCCATGTCATCCTTCGCAGGGACTTTTTCGACCCAATCGGGGTCCACATAGACATGGCACGTGGAACAGGCGCATGCACCGCCGCAGTCGGCTTCGATCCCGGGGATATTGTTGTCGCGAGCCCCTTCCATGACGGTCAGGCCATTGGCCACATCGACGACATGTTCGGTGCCATTGTGTTCTACATAAGTGATCTTGGCCATCTGACTGCCCCTTCGATTTTAGAATTTCGACATGTGTACCCAGCAGCTCGCGGCTTCGCCAGCCCCCTTTTTTTCCCAACTACGGCATTGCCGCATTATTCAGATCGCGGTCGGCCTATCAGCTAGGCATTGCTGCGAAAACCCGCTAGCCTGCGGCGGACCCTATGACCCGCAAGGCCCGGCTGTGCAGTATTTTCGACGATCACATTTAGTTCAATTTGCCTGCATATTCATGGTTCTTGCATCGCTAAGCGCCTGTGGTGCCCCCCCCGAGGAATCAGACCTGCCCGAACCCGGCGTCCGCGAGGCGACGACGAACGGCCCTGCAGGGGCGGCACCGGGCAGCTGTTGGGGTCGGACCGTTTCACCAGCCGTGATCGAGACCGTGACGGAACAGGTACAAGTACAGCCGGCGCAAATCAGTTCCACCGGTGAAATCCAGTCACTGCCGATCTACCGCACGGAAACGCGCCAAAAGATTGTCAGCCCGCGGGTGGACAACTGGTTCGAAACCCCCTGCACCAGCGCACTTACGCCTGACGTGATCGCCACGCTGCAACGCGCGCTAGAGGCGCGGGGGTTCTATGGCGGGGCCATTTCATCGCAACTAGATGACGCGACCCGCAGCGCGATGCGGGCGTATCAAGTGAGCACCGCAGGCCCCGACAGCCCCGTGCTGGCGCTGGCGACAGCGCGGTCCTTGGGCGTGATTGCCGTGTATATCCCCGGCGTCGACACGAAGACCGAAGGCTAAGAAGCCAGATCAAGCGCCTGAAAAACAAAACCTTTGTCGGTGATCTCGCTATAGGCTGTAATGCCGAAGACGGTTTTTACGGTGCTCGGGGTCAGCGTGTCTTGGGGCAGCCCATCCGCGGCGATTTTCCCGTTGTGCAGCACGACCAACCTTGTGCAATGCCGTGCGGCCAGCCCTAGATCGTGAAGCGAAACCAACACACCACGCCCCTGTGCTGCTGCTTGGGTAAAGCTGCGCATTGCGGCAATTTGATGGGCCGGGTCAAGTCCCGCGGTCGGTTCATCCGCGATCAGCAGCGGGGCCTCTTGGGCAAGGCTACGGGCGATCAGCACCCGCGCTTGTTCACCGCCAGATAGCTGCGTCGCGGGGCGATCACGAAACCGGTCCAAGCCCATCTGCTCTATCGCGCGGTCAACCGCTGCCTGATCTTCTGGCCGCTGCTTTTGCCCCGCACGTAAATGGGGTGTGCGACCCAAACGGATGACGGTTTCGACTGTCACCGGCCATGCAATTTCGCGCGATTGAGGCATCCACGCGACCGCCTGCCCCCGCTTCCGGGCGGAAAGCCCCGCGAGCGAGCTTTGCCCGTCGGCGCGGATAAGTCCCAATGCAGCGCGCATCAATGTCGTTTTGCCTGCGCCGTTAGGGCCAACCAACCCCACCACCTCGCCTTCGCCGAGCGTCAGGTCAACTCCGGATAAAACCGTCTTATGCCCCCTCCTGACCGATAGGTTTTGCAATGAAAGCAATGTCATATCCCCTCCTTCCGCGTGCGGTATATAAGATGGAGGAACAACGGCGCGCCGACCAATGCAGTCACAACGCCGAGCTTGAGGTCGCGGTCCGGCACCACAAGTCGGACCAGAATATCGGAGGCGAGGATCATCGCCGCGCCCCCAAGCGTCGCAGCCCACAGCAAAGCCCCGGGTCGTGCACCGACAAATCCGCGCAGCAGATGCGGCATCACCAGCCCGACAAATCCAATCGCTCCCGCAACGGCGGTAGAGGCGCCCACGACCGCCGCCGTGCCAAGGATCACAGTCAGCCGTAGCCTTAAAAGGTTGATCCCCATCGCTTCTGCCGCATCTTCACCCAAGGTTAGCGCATCCAGCCCGCGCCCAAGAGACCCCAGCAGAAGGCCGCCCCCCAGCAGGAAGGGCAGCGCAATCCAGACGTGGGTCATCGACCGGTCCGCCAACGACCCCATCATCCAAAACACGATCTCATTCGCCGCATAAGGGTTTGGCGACAGGTTCAGCACCAACGACGTCAAGGCTGCGGCAAAAGCGGATATCGCGATACCAGCTAGGATCAGCGCCAGTGACGTGCCCCGCGGGCCCGCCAGTAGTAATACCAGCAGCACACCCAATAAAGCACCGCCAAGCGCCATCGCGGGCAGCGCCAAAGCGGCAATTGCCGCCAGCCCCGTCTGAATCGCCAACACAGCGCCCAAAGCCGCCGACCCCGACACGCCGATCAATCCCGGGTCGGCCAACGGATTACGCAGGTAGCCCTGCATCGCTGCACCGGAAAGCCCCAAGGCACCGCCGATCAACACCCCTAAAAGCGTACGAGGAAGCCTGATTTCGCGCATGACGATGGCCAAGGGGCCGCCCTGCCCCGATATCAGTGCGTTCATGCTATCGCCCACCGATGCCGTCGACGGGCCTATCAGCAGAGATACGACAAACAGCCCGAGCACCAGCCCGATTAGACCAAGCGCCAAGATAGCTGACCGCCCCATCAGCAGCGCCCCAAAAGGGGCCAGCACGCAATATACCCCTGTGCATAACCATTAAGAATTAACGTCGGGTGAATAGACCTGCTCATAATTTTCCTTGGTCTCATGCTCTTGCTTGTTCAACCCCGTTCGATTTCACCACATTTTCAGGCGCGCCGCGAGGGGCGTTCGGCGGTGGGGTATAACTTAAACTTTGCAGCACGTGAACTTTTCCGCCGCCTTGTGCGTTAGCCTTTAAATATATTAGCGTCTGGAGCTTTACTTGGAACATTTGCCTTCAATTCGGCGCTCGCTTCAGCTGATAGTTTTGATTTCTCTTTTCGTTACAGCCTATTTTGCTAAGGATCTGATACTTCCTATTGTTTTGGGATTTCTACTTGCCCTGACCCTATCGCCCGTCGGGCGTGCCCTAAATCGCGTCGGTGTGCCACATCCGGTGTCAGCATTTCTACTGGTGACCGCGACAACGCTGGTGATTGCGGCCGTGGTCCTCTTATCGGCCGGTACCGTCGCAATCTGGAGCGATGAAATCCCGCAAATGGGTCGCGAAATTCAGATAAAGCTCAGCGGAGTCAGCAATGCTGTTGAAACGATGCGCTCTGCATCCGAAGAAGTTCAGAAACTGGGAACCGACTCCAACACCGCTACCGCGCCGCAAGAGGTGGTCGTGCGCCAACCTGGTCTGCTTGATACTGCGATGGATACCGTAAGCAAGACCGGCGCTTCGCTGGCTGTGATCCTTATTCTGGCGCTGTTCCTTTTGGGGTCCGGAGAGCTCTTTTACCTAAAACTTGTACAGTCCATGCCGACGTTAACGGAAAAGAAACGCGCGTTGCATACAGTTTATGCAGTGGAAAAACGGGTGTCTCGCTATTTGCTTACCATTGCTACAATCAACGCGGTCTTGGGGGTCCTCGTGGGCACCTACCTGACGATCTTAGGGCTGCCGTCCGCTTATATCTGGGGCATTGCGGCGTTCATGTTGAACTTCCTGCCCTATATTGGCGGGTTCGCGGGTGTCTTGCTGGTTGCTGGCTTCTCGCTTGTGACGTTTGATACCGTCGGTTATGCGATGCTCGCCCCGATCGGCTATTTGACCCTGACCCTGCTTGAAGGTCAGATCATCACCCCATGGCTGGTAGGCCGCCGGCTTGAGATGAACACGGTGGCCGTGTTCCTTACTGTGGTTTTCTGGGGGTGGTTATGGGGCATCCCCGGCGCGTTGGTCGCGGTGCCCTTTCTTGTGGTGTTCAAAGTGGTCTGCGAGAACTTTGAACCGCTTCACACCATCGGGAGCTTCCTGTCCGCAGAGCAGGTCAAACCCGATGATATGAGGGATCAAGCAGTGATGTCAGCCAGCGAGTGATGGCAGCCAAAGCACGATAGACGGGAACGCCACGAGCAACGCGATCGTCACAGCATCTGCGATGAAGAACGGCGTTACACCTTTGAACACGTCCTGGACGCTTAGATCAGGGCGCACACCGGCAACGACGAAACAGTTCAAGCCAATGGGCGGCGTGATCAGACAGAACTCTGCCATCTTCACCACCAAAATCCCGAACCAGATCGCACACATCGGACCCGACATGCCAAAGGCACTATCCGCAGCAGAGACGAACTCTCCGCCATTGAGCGCCATCACCGCGGGATAGACAACCGGAAGCGTGAGCAACAGCATGCCGATAGCATCCATGAACATACCCAAGACTGCATAGGCCAACAGGATGCACACGAGGATCAGGACCGGCGACGCCTCAAGCCCTGAAATCCAGTCGGCAAACGCGCCGGGCAGATCGGCAAAGCCCAAGAAACGTACATAGATCAGCACGCCCCAGATGATGGTAAAGATCATCACGGTCAGCTTGGCAGTCTCAAGCAAAGCGTCTTTCAACTCTGCCCACCGCATGCCACGATACAGAGCCATCAGGAACACGATGAACGCACCCACAGCCCCACCTTCGGTCGGGGTACCCCACGCGTCGCCGAACGGGTTATAGACGAAGAAGATGATGATGATCACTACCGCAAAGATCGGCATGGCTGCAGGAAGCGAGGCGAAACGCTGTTTCCACGTAAAACCGGTAACAGGAGGACCGACGTTTTTCCAGATGGAGGCGATGCCAACGATCAGGATCGCATAGACGATGGCCGAAAATGCACCGGGGATAAAACCCGCCAAAAGCAGTTTGCCAACGTCTTGTTCAACGATGATCGCATAGATAACGAGGATCGCAGACGGCGGGATCAGCGACGCCAATGTGCCCCCTGCCGCGACAACGCCCGCGGCGAATTTCTTGTTATAGCCGATCGCCAGCATTTCCGGGATCGCAATGCGCGCGAACACAGCCGCGGTTGCGACGGACGCACCAGAGACGGCCGCAAAACCGGCCGTCGCAAAGACGGTAGAAACAGCAAGCCCACCTGGCAGCCACGCGATCCAGCGCTTTGCCGCTTCGAAAAGGGCGCGGGTCAAACCGGCATAATAGGCCAGAAACCCGATCAATATGAAGGTCGGGATCAGGCTCAGCGTCTGGCTAGACACTTTGGAGTGAGGCACCTGCCCCGCGGTTTTGATCGCAACGGTCAGCGCCCAGTCCAGTTCAGACCACTGCATCCCTTTTTTAGCCCAAAAGATCCAGATCAGGCCAATCAAGCCTGCCATCGCTGCGGCAAACGCCACACGCATACCGAGCACCACCATAAGCAGCAGCCCGCCCGAGACCCAAAGGCCAATTTCAATAGGGTCCATTATCAGTCCCGCCCGTCTAGATGTTCAGCTTCCGCCATGGCCTGTTCGGCTGCGGATTGTACCAAAGGTACGGCAACGGGGCTTTCCAACCCCAGTACGAATGCGCGTCCATATCCCCAGATTTGCAGCAACAACCGCAAAGCCAGAACCGAGAACGCCATCGGTACGATCAGTTTCGCAGGCCAGATCGGCAGCCCGATGTCGATAGAGCTATCGCGGCTCCACATGGGGGCGGCAAAATCAAAGCTTCGCTGGAAATGCGCCCACGATCCCCAGATGAGCGCGATCATCAGGATAAAGATCAACAGAACCGAGAACGTCTCCGCGGCCCATAATGCGCGGCCTTTAAGCTGGCCGATCAGGATATCCATGCGCACATGGCCCCCGTTCCGCTGGGTATAGGAAATGCCCATGATCGCGATCAGTGGCATGGCGAATTCAATCCAGTCGACATAGCCGGGAAGCGGCGAGGCAAAGAACTTACGCCCGCCGACGGACCAGACGGCAAGCACCATCAGCATGAAGACGGCAATTCCGGAGACAAGGGCAAACACGGTTTCAAGGCGTAACAGCCCTTTGTCGATACGGCTGAGCAGACTGCCGTCTTCGAGCACGGCGGAGGAACCGGCCATGATGCTTTCCTTTCAAATGAGTGGGAGGGAGGTATTGGAAACAAAGAGGGCCTGAAAAACAGGCCCTCTTCACCGTGCGGCTTAGTTAGACGCGCGTTTTTCTTCGAGTGTTTTGATAACCAGATCGTACAGCTCTTGGCCAGGGATGCCTTGGGCTTCCATGTCTTTGATCCAAGCTTCACGTGCAGGGTCGGCAGCTTTGGCTTTGAACTCGGCCAGCACTTCGGGCGAGAACATAACTTTTTCCACGCCTTTTTCTTCCAGCACGGTATCCCAGCGGCCCAGCAGCTCGCCGTAGTTCGCCAGATAGTGATCCAGCGCCTCGTCAACGGAACCGTCCAGCGCTTCTTTTTCTGCGTCCGACAGGGCATCATAGGCGTCGATGTTGACCACAACAGGGCAGTTCACAGTGCCGGGGTTCAGGTTCGCCGTCCACCAGTCAGCCTTGTTGATCGTGCCAAAGCTGAGGTGTGCGTGCTGTGCGAAAGCCACTGTATCGACAACACCAGATTCCATCGCGTTATACGCTTCGGAAGAGGTAACGGAGGTCGGAACACCGCCAACGGCTTCAAAGGCTTTGCCCAAACCGCCTGTCGCACGTACGCGCATGCCTTCGAATGATTCCAGCGTGTCGCGCGCTTCGCCCGTGCCCACAAGGTTGTACTGTGGCATCGGCGAGGTCATCAGCATTCTGGCATTCCACTGCGCCATTTCCTTGGCCACGGCGGGGTGCGCATAAACGGCACGGGAAACAGCGACTTCTTCTTCGAGGTTCTGAACGCCGAGGAATGGCAGCTCTAGCACGGTGATCGCGCGGTTCTTATCCGCGTGGTAGCCCGCGCAGAATTGAGCCATCTCGAAGGCGCCGATCGAAATACCATCAAGGTTGTCAGAGTTCTTGGACAGACCGCCATAGCTTACATTAATGGTGAATTCGCCGTCTGTCTTTTCCGAGACAAGCTCGGCGATCTTTTCAACGTGCTCTGTAAAGGCGCGACGCTTACCCCAGACGGAGGCACTCCATTCCGTTGCGGCTGCTTGCGAGGCAAAAGCAAAAGTCAGGGCGCAGACAGCTGCGCCGTTTAGTAGATTATTCATTGTTATCTCCCTTATGCGGACTGTTGGTGGCCCGCTTGGGCGAAATACTACCTTCAGGGGGGCGGGCTGCCAACCCCCCAAGACAGGTCGCAGCCGCGGTTGCAGGAGCCTTCGGCGAGGATTTCAGGCCATTTGGAAGCACGCCCTGTGCGTAATGCGCACCCGTTGACAGGCAATCGGCGAAGTTTGCTAGGGATTTTGCATCGCGAGCGGTGAAATTTACTGATTTGTGCGGAATGCGGAAAAATATTTACAGACAAACCGCGTGTTTACATATGCTTATTTCCTTCTTTTCACTTCGCGTTATGATCTGCCGAGGGAGAGCCGCCGCGCGCAAGCGTCTGTGCGGCAGCAAACGAACAGAGTTCTGAGGGAGGAACCATGTCCAACGTCGCAACACAAACCTATCCGCCGTCCGACAAAATCGCCGACGCGGCCCATGTGAACGCCGCCAAATATGATGCGATGTATGATACCTCTATCTCGGACCCCGAGGGGTTCTGGAAAGAACAGGCGCAACGCGTTGACTGGATGACACCGTTCACCAAGGTCAAAGACGTCGATTTCACTTTTGGGCAGGTCAAGATCAATTGGTTCGCCGATGGCGCGCTGAACGTCAGCGCCAACTGTATCGACCGCCACCTTGAAACGCGCGGCGATCAGACCGCGATCATCTGGGAACCCGACAGCCCTAAAGAAGAGGCGCAGCATATCAGCTATCGCGCCCTGCACAGCCAGACGTGCAAAATGGCGAATATCCTGCGCGACATGGGCGTAGGTAAAGGCGACCGTGTAATCATCTATATGCCGATGATCCCCGAGGCCGCCTATGCCATGCTGGCCTGCGCGCGCATTGGTGCGATCCACTCAATCGTGTTTGCCGGGTTCTCTCCTGATGCGTTGGCAGCACGGGTGCAAGGTTCGGACGCAAAGGTCGTCATCACCGCAGATTTTGCGCCGCGCGGTGGCAAGGCTACCCCGCTGAAAGCCAACGCCGACAAGGCGCTGGCGTCCTGCAACGCTTCGGTCAAATGTCTGGTGGTGCGTCGGACCGGCGGCGATGTTGCGTGGAACGACACGCGAGATGTGGATTATACAGCACTGGCCAAAGAGGCGTCAGACAGCTGCGCGCCAGAAGCGATGAACGCAGAAGACCCGTTGTTCATCCTCTACACCTCCGGCTCGACCGGCCAGCCCAAGGGGGTTGTGCATACCACGGGCGGCTATCTGGTCTATGCTGCACTAACCCACGAGGTGACCTTTGATTACCACGACGGTGACGTCTATTGGTGTACCGCGGATGTGGGTTGGGTGACGGGTCATAGCTATATTGTCTATGGCCCACTTGCCAACGGGGCGACCACATTGATGTTTGAAGGCGTCCCCACCTACCCCGACGCCAGCCGGTTCTGGCAGATCTGCGAAAAGCACAAGGTCAATCAATTTTACACTGCGCCGACCGCCATTCGTGCGTTGATGGGCAAAGGCCGCGCATTCGTAGATGGATGCGACCTGAGCAGCCTGAAGTTGTTGGGCACCGTAGGTGAACCGATCAACCCCGAAGCCTGGAACTGGTACAATGATGTGGTTGGCAAAGGGAATTGCCCCATCGTCGATACGTGGTGGCAGACCGAAACCGGGGGTCACCTTATGACCCCGCTACCGGGGGCACATGCAACCAAGCCCGGCGCCGCGATGAAGCCGTTCTTTGGTATCAAACCGGTCGTACTTGACCCGACAACGGGTGCCGAGATTGACGGGAATGATGTCGAGGGTGTTTTGTGTATTGCCGACAGCTGGCCCGGCCAGATGCGCACAATTTGGGGCGATCATGAACGGTTCGAGCAGACCTATTTCAGCGACTACAAAGGCTATTACTTCACCGGCGATGGGTGTCGGCGCGACGCGGACGGCGACTATTGGATCACCGGCCGCGTGGATGATGTGATCAACGTGTCTGGCCACCGTATGGGGACGGCAGAGGTGGAAAGCGCCCTTGTCGCACATCCGAAGGTAGCCGAGGCCGCGGTTGTCGGCTTTCCACATGATATCAAGGGTCAGGGCATTTATTGCTACGTATCCCTGATGAGCGGCGAAAGCCCGAGCGATGAGCTGCGAACCGAATTGCGCAACTGGGTCCGCACCGAGATTGGGCCGATTGCATCGCCAGACCTGATCCAGTGGGCCCCCGGGCTGCCCAAAACACGCTCGGGTAAAATCATGCGGCGTATCCTGCGCAAGATTGCAGAAAACGACTATGGCGCGCTTGGCGATACCTCGACCCTTGCAGAACCAGAAGTCGTCGACGATTTGATCGCAAACAGAATGAACCGCTAGGGAGCGACAACGAAAAAGGGGCACCACGCGGTGCCCCTTATGTCTTAAATTACCTAGATATCGAATTTAGCCTTCGACACGTTGCAAGGTGATTTCACCCACACCAATAGCAAAGTTCACACCATTTTGGGTGTTCAAGCTAATCGGCTGCAACGCCAGTGTATCTTCAGAACCACCGACCATCACATTGGCCCCAAGTCCGACGCCAAAGGTCGCTTCTGCCGATATGCCCTGATAATCGCCGTTTAGACCACCCTCGTAATATTCGGATTCAGTCGGTGCCAGAACAAGCCAGGACATTTGGCCGTTCTGTGTCTTGCCGATATCGATGCCATAACGCTTGATATCGCCGACATATGTCTCGTCTGCCAGACCTTCCTGCACGGGGTTGAAGATACAGGTCAGTTCACGGGTAGAACCGAAGATAAAGCCCGTGCCATCACCGACATCACAGCTCAGCGAGCCGACTTCAGTGTGGTCCACAGTCTCGCCGTCATCTGCCAAGGCAGGCGTGGACAACGCAGCGCCGGTTACAAGTGCGGCTACAGTCAGCTTGAGGGGTGCAAAACGATTCAGTGTCATAATCTATCCTTCCGGCGGGAAAACCGCCTGTATCAGTCGTGAGCGTCGGCATTCGGGTGCCTGTTGGCGGTGGATGGAACGTCATGCTCCAGCACCCCTTTTCCGACAGGCATTCCGGTATGTTACGGTCACGCCTCTCAGTGAAGGGACAACACGTTGGGGACGGTTCGGTTCCACCAAACCGCTATTATCGGCGGCCAAGGCACGGGGGTTTGCCGTCTGGACAAATCCAGCGTCGCGTGGCACCGCTGCGATATGGCTGACAATATGCACCACTTCATCCCCCTGCCCGACGCAACAGTCGAACTGCGCCGCGCTTTTGGCCGGTTTGGCACAGGCGTGACGATCATCACGGTTCAGACCGCCGATGGCCCCTTGGGGATGACCGCGAATTCATTCTCCTCAGCTTCGCTCGACCCGCCGTTGGTGCAATGGTCCCCCGCGCTCAGCTCCAAACGCCATGACGCGTTTACACAGGCTGCGCAGTTCGCCGTGCATATCTTGGACTCACGCCAACGCGCTCTTGCGGATGCTTTTGCTGTTTCCGGCGATGCCTTTGGCGCATTCGACTGGTCAACAGGCCCCAACGGCGCCCCAACGTTGTCAGGCTGTCTTGCAAGCTTTCACTGCGACACCTACGCCGTCCACCCGGCGGGCGACCATTCAATCATCCTTGGCCAAGTCACCCACGCTGCCTATGCAACAGACGAAAACGCTTCTGGCTTGATGTACGATCAGGGCCGCTACGGCCGCTTCACGCCGAGCGTAGGGTAGCAGGCTAAGCTCTTCCAAATGGATCAAATCCCGGGGGTGCCTCGGCCACGCCGAGGCGGGGGCTGGCCCCCTTCGGGGTTCCCCCTGTCTTTGCAGCCTCTCGGATCAGATCAATAATCTTTTTCAAAGAAAATACCGATCCCGGTATTCCCGTCGGATCCCACCGTTCCCTTGGCCGTCAAGTTTTTGGTTAGATCGAGGTTAATGGACACATCAGCCGTCCCATCCGAGGCTGCGGTGACATCCGTATAGACATTTTCCGAGATGTATTTCCCTGCGCGCACGGCCGTGGCCCCGCTGTCAGTGGTGGTCACATCCAGATCATCCAGTCCGAAGCCTGTGCGCAAGTTAGCAACGATCCCCGCGCCTCCACGTCCGGCCAGGGTCGCAACGGCACTGGCCAATTGCAGAGCTTGAAACGCCGAAATCTCCGAGATGTTTCGCCCAAAGAGCAACTGCGCCAGCACCTCATCTTGGGGTGAGTCAGGGGTCGATTCAAACGAGACTTTGGGCGACGTGGCTTTTCCCTCAATGATGACACGCACCTCTCCTGTATTGGTAGAGGTCGATGTGGCAAAACGAAGATAGGGTACCAAATCGCCTTGAAAGCGTACGGACCCCTCGTCCAGCTCGAACCGCTTGCCAAGAATATCGAGCCGCCCGCGGATTAGATCAAACCGACCGGCCGAGATGATTTGGTTGGTCGATCCTGTCAACAACAGGCTGCCCCCCAATTCAGCATCCAGCCCGCGGCCCCGCACAAAGATACGGCGCGGCGCGTTGATACGAATATTCAGGCCGAACCCAGGCCCACTGTCGCTGCTGGCCGCAGGGTCGGTTCCGGTGTCGGCACCGGTCAACCCGGCCTTGCGACGGGTAGCGATGACATCGGCGGGTGCCCCGATAAAGTCGATCTGCGGAATATCCCCGATGCTCGTCATACCGGTCGACGGCACGCTGACTTCGGTCTCGCCCACATCGATCTGGCCGCTGATACTTGCACCCCCCGCGAGGGGACCTGACAGTCGAAGATTGCCATCCAGCGACGTTCGGTAGAGCGACGGATCGATCAGCACGAGACTATTCAGACCGATCTGGATGTCGGCTGGCAGCGATCCCGTCAGGGTCACCCCACCTCCGACCTTGATCTGCCCACCATCGGCACCGCGAGCGGACAGATCGATCTGCGCACGGTTATTGCCCAATCGGATATCCGCAGCAATATTTTGTAATGACACCCTCAGATTAGGTGCCGATAGCGACGCGTCAGAGGTTTGCAATGTCCCCGTAACAGACCCAAGCGCAGGAGGACCGTTTACCGTCAGGTCAAACCGGGCTTGGCCCTGCAATATGCGCGGCGCGATGAAGGGGGCCGACAGGCCCAGTGGCACGTTCCCGTTCACATCAAGGTTCAGGTTTCCATCATTCCCAACAAGTCCAGCAATTGTGGCGCGGGTGCCTGCGGGTCCGGTGGCATTGGTATTTACACGCCAGCCTGTGTTTTCCTGCTGGGCGGTGCCAGTCACATTCAGCGGACCGGAGAGTTTCGGCACCACCGCCCCAAGATTGGGGATCGTGATATCGTAGGTCAACGCGGGCGCATCCCCCGTGACCACCCCCCGCACCGACGCACGTGCAGCATAGGGACCGGTCGCGTTGGTGTTCACGACGATGCCGGCGGGCGTTTGCCGCACCGTTCCCTTTGCCGCAAGCGGGCCGGACACGCCCGGTACCAAGGGCTGCACATTGGGCACCGACACGTCAAAGGTCAGTGACATCTCGGGGCCTGTGGCCAATCCTTCAACCATGGCGCGCGCACCATATGGGCCGGTCGCGCTGGTATCGACAAAAAACCCCTTTTCCGTCTGGCGCACGGTCCCGGTCGCAGCAAGTGGCCCGTTCACCTGCGGCACCACCGCTTGAAGATTCGGGACCGATGCGTCGAAAGAGATATCAACCATAGGTGTTAACATACCTTGAACGGCGACCTTCGCCGCGTAAGGACCGCTGGCTTTGGCATTGATCTGGAAGCCTTCGTCTAATTGCTTGAGCGTCCCCGATGCCTCGACCGCGCCTATGACCTGAGGGGCAAACGCCTCCACCCGCGGGATCGACGCGGTAAAGTCTAGATCAAGCGGCGTCAGCAAGCCCTCGACAGTGGCGGTAACCTCCTCGGGCGCAGTGGCTTTGGTGTCCACTTGCCACCCGTCCGGCGTCTGGCCCAGCACACCGGCCAAGGAAACCGGACCTTCCACGGGGGCTTCGGGTACAAAATCGCGCAGCTCGGGTACATCGGCTGTGAAATTGAGCAAAGCATTTTCGCCTGTCGCGAGCCCCTTTGCTGTTAGTGCGGCACCGTAAGGGCCGTCTGTCACTGCATCGACGGTCCAGCCGCGGCTGTCTTGGTCGGCCTCGGCCTTGATCGTGATCGGGCCGGAGTATTGTGGCAGCACCATCGCGATATCATTCAATTTTGCTTCAATTCGCGCCTGAGAATTATCGCTTCGCAATTCAACACCGCCGCTGGCGGTCAGCGCGTCGTTCTCAAGCATCAAATCGCGGACAAATGTACCCGTCTCATCCCGCGACGCGGCAAGGCTGAGCGTCGTTTCCCCAGCAAGCAAGGCATCGGCCTGTTCGATTCCGACCTTCAAATCTTGTGTCAGGCCAGAGATATTCAGATCAAACGTCCCATCCAAAGGCGTAATTTGGCCGACGATATCGACATTCGCCGCACCGTCCATCTCGCGGCCGGCAAGAGCGGAAAAGCGACTGATGTCAGTGGCTTCTAGTCGTGCTTTCAACTGGGTCAGAAAACTTTCACCTGGGCCGCTGATCGTTACGTCCCCCGTCAGACCGTAGTCTGTGCCCGACAGATCAAGACCGGAAATCTGAACCGGTGTTCCTTCGGTGTAGACGATTGTCGTGTGACCGCTCAACGACTTGCCGACAGCTTCGGAGACGGCAGCATTGGTTAGCGACAGCCCCTGTGCCGAAAACCCGAGGTCGCCCATGAATTCGCCAACCGATCCCGCATCGCCTTGCAAGGTGCCGTTCAATGTCACTTGGGTCGTTTCGGTAGCGAGCGCTTCGGTGGCAAGCTCGGCGACGTCGAAAGTAGCATTGATCGCGTCGCCGTCTTGCGCGTCGTAGTTCACGTCTAACCCAACGCGACGCACATAAGTATTGCCACCTGCAACAGGCAGCAGAACAAGGCTCCCGTCGGCGCTGGCGACGGTACCGGTGATGTCGATCAGGCTGGGCCAATTGTCACTGTTCAGCTTGATCTTGCCTTGCAGCTCGGCTGACTGCGCCTTGAGAGCGAAGTCGCTGACATCGACACCGCCTTCCGCCTTGACCAGCGCGTCGAGAGACAACGCCACATCGGTTCCGAAGAATTCGCGGTATTGCGATAGGATCAACGCGGTCACGTCACCCTTCAGATCGGCCCGAATGCGGCGGTCCGGCGTGGTGTTATCCCCTTGAGCCGCCACAACAACCCGACCGGCCAGACGCTGTTCGCCATCCGTGGAAAGGTCAATATCCGTTTCAAAGTCCGACAACGGCCCGCGACCCGCAATAACAAGATCAACCGAGGGTTCATCCGGCAGTTTCAGCGTGCGCGAGATAATGCCCTTGGCTTCCTCAGAGAGGGTCACGGCCATTTCCAGCAAGCTATCGTTGCGGTCAAGGTCCGCAGTAATCTTGAACTCACCCTTCTTGCCATCGGTCCGTGCAGCAAGAATATCGACGGTCGCGGTATCATCGTTCAACAGCGCGGTCGCCTGCACAGTCAGCTGTGCCGGTTCGCCCAAAATCGGCGCGCCCAGGTTGATCTCGTCGACTGAAAAATCCGCCACGTCGATGGAGACGGGCAGATCAGGGATCGCAGGGAAGCTAAAGGGCTTGGCTTCCGGATCGGGAAGCGCTTCTACCTCCGAGACAGGTAGCCGCGGCACGTTCAACCGCTTTGCCGTCAGTGCCTGAACCTCTAGCCGCCCGCGCAGCAAGGCAGAGCGATTCCAGTCCAGTTCAACCTCTTCCAGTGTCAGCCAGACCCCTTGTTCATCAGCGATAGTCATCCTGTCAAAACGCGCACGCGAACTCAGCGCACCGGCAAAACCGTCGATGCTGACCGTGCGGCCTGCCCCGCTCAGGGCCTCTTGGATCGTGCGGGTAAGGAACCCTTTGTCATCCTCCTGTGCCGTCGCGACAGTACCGACAAAGATCAGGGCGGAAACCAGAAAACTGCGCATAAAGTGGATCAAAACGATTGTCCAATACCGATATAAACTTGAAAATTCTCATCTGTCTCGGGGCCTGAAACGGGTACCGCGAGGTCCACGCGGATCGGACCGATGCCTGTCGCATAGCGCAGGCCAAGGCCCGCCCCAGACTGCCATGTCCCTGACCCGTCATAGAACTCTTCCGCGCCGATATAGCCCGCATCGGCAAATGCAACGACGCCGATTTTGTCGCGGACCTGCCAGCGTACCTCTGCGGATAGGCCCGCAAAGCTGCGCCCGCCCACTGTGTCACCACTGGCCAGATCCACGCCGAGCGATTGATAAGGTTGCCCCCGCACTGTGCCCCCGCCGCCCGAATAGAACAGGTAGTCTGCCGGAGATTGCGACAGCGTCGGGCCGTAGACCGACCCCAACTGACCGCGCAGCGCAAAGGTGACCGGCCGAGTGGTGCCAAAGGTTTTGTAGCCGCGCACATCGATATAGCTGCGCACGCCGTTATCCGACCCGGCCAGCGCGACAAATGGCGTCACGCTGGCCTTGGCATAGTATCCGTCTTTGGCATCCAGCCGGTTATCGCGATAATCATGCTCCGCGCTTAGCGGCAGGGTCAGCAACGTATATTCGTTCTCGCCAAAAGCATCACGGGTTTGCGCGGTGCGCAGCCCGACACCCAGACTGTAGGTACGTTCCTCGCTGGCGATGCGTTCGATGCCGGCTTCGAGGTCAAGTTGACGCGAGAAATAATTCACCTCGTCCAGTTGTTCGATTTCAGCCAGCGCATAGAAATTTGTGTCGGCGTTAAATGTCGCGGGGCGTTCAAAACGCGTCCCGAGGCGATAATCGGTACCGCCTGAATCGCCACCGATACCGGATACCTCCCCCTCGACGCGCAGCCTTTCGGCCCCGCCCAGCAAGTTGCGATGCAGCCAATAGGAGCTGACGCTCAGACCATCGAGCGATGAAAGTTCGGCGCCGAAACCAAAGCGACGCTTGGGCGCGTCAGTCACCTGGACGGTGATCGGCAGCACGTCTGGCGCTGTAATCTGATCGGCCTCGATCATGGCAACCGAACTGAAAGCACCCGTGCGCCGCAGCCGCGTTGCCGAGAGATCAAGCTGCTCTTGCGAATACACCTCTCCCGTCGGCAAGCCTGCGATCTTCTTGATCCGGCGCAGGGTCACGTCGCTTTGGCCCTTTACGGCCAGCTCACCAAACCGAAGACGTGGGCCCGGGCGCAGCCGCAGCGTGGCAGCCAAAGTCGCGTCAGGAACACGGGCCGTCAGCTGTTGTTCTGCCAATTCTGCTTTGGCGTGACCTTGATCGCGCCACCCCTTTATGCCAGCGGCAACGGCTTCCTTCATCACGCCCAACCTCGCAGTTTCGCCCGCGGCAAACTGTTCCGGCAGTTCGGTTTCCGGCGCCACAGGGGCAATCTCTGCCTTGGAAAAGCTGAACTTTCGCCCCGTCTCGATATCGATCACTGCACGGTTGATCTGTTTCGGCGGTGCCACCGGCGCAATGGCCGAAGCGTCTACACCGTCGAGGGTGATCTTGATGACAGCTGCGAAATACCCTTTGTCATAAAGCACGGCCAGCAGCCGAGCGTAATCAGCCTGAGCGGCAGCCAGCAACTCCTGGGTCGTGGGATCAGCGTCTTCGGCGGTTTCCTCGCGCAGCAGTGACCCGCCTGAGACCGTTTCGTAAAGATCGGAGGCCTTGTCGATGCCCGTGATATCAAGCGTCGCGGCGAAACCAGCCGTGTATCCTCCCCAGACCAAAGCCGCCGCAGCCGTGGAGGCGCGCAGAAACGTCTTAAAATTGTCTGAATAAAACTGCGCCATGCGGTGCTCCCTGTACTCATGGTACGACGTGTCGTTGGGTGAGACTTAGAGCGCGCGACCGCAACGTCAGAAAACGAGTTTGTTATTAACTTATGCATAGCGGAAACCGCCTGCTTTCGGCAAACAGTCTGTTGGGCAAAATCAGGATTGTGAACCGCAAAACGCGCCGGATTGCGTCATTTCACGCATGACAGCGGAACTTTGCCGTGATGGCGTGGGCCTGATACGCAAAACGCCCGCCAAGCTGAAACTTGGCGGGCGTTTTTCTAGGGTCGCACACGGCGGCCCGTGGCCTGTGATCAGGCCGATTTCGCGAGGTTGCGCAGCACGTAATGCAGAACGCCACCGTGTTCGATGTATTCGATCTCGATCGCGGTATCGATGCGGCACTTGATCATGATCTCTTTGACCGAACCGTCTGCCATGGTGATTGTGCACGGCACTTCTTGCAGTGGCTTGATGGTGTCGAGACCGCTGATTGATACGGTTTCTTCGCCTGTCAGACCCAGGCTTTTGCGGGTGTCACCGTTGGTGAATTCGAACGGGATGACACCCATGCCAACAAGGTTCGACCGGTGAATACGTTCAAAGTTCTCTGCGATAACAGCTTTGACGCCCAGCAGAGCCGTGCCCTTGGCCGCCCAGTCACGTGACGAACCTGCGCCGTATTGCTCGCCACCGAAGATCACCAGCGGCGTGCCGTTTTCCTGATGCGCCATCGCTGCATCAAAGATCGACGTCTGTTCGCCATCGGGGCCTTTGGTATAACCGCCCTCGACGCCATCCAGCATTTCGTTCTTGATCCGGATGTTGGCAAAAGTGCCGCGCATCATGACTTCGTGGTTACCACGACGGCTGCCGTACGAGTTGAATTCACGCACAGGCACCTGACGTTCAACCAGATACTGACCCGCAGGTGTGGTTTCCTTGAAGGAACCAGCAGGCGAGATGTGGTCGGTTGTGATCATGTCACCCAGAACGGCCAGAACTTTGGCGTTTTCGATGTTTGTGATCACGCCCGGCTCTGGCGACATGCCTTGGAAGTACGGCGGGTTCTGAACATAGGTCGATTGCGGTGGCCAGTCATAGGTCTTGGCGTCGGTGGTTTCGACGGACTGCCACTTTTCATCGCCTTTAAAGACGTCGGCATATTTTTCCTGGAACGCTGCGCGGGTCACGGTCTGCTCGACCAGATCAGCGACTTCCTTGGACGTCGGCCAGATGTCTTTCAGATAGACATCGTTCCCGTCTTGATCCTGACCCAAAGGCGCACTTGCCAGATCGACGTTCATGTCACCGACCAGCGCATAGGCCACAACCAAGGGAGGCGACGCCAGATAGTTGGCACGTACGTCAGGCGAAATCCGGCCTTCGAAGTTCCGGTTGCCCGACAGGACCGACGTCCCGATCAGGTCGTAATCGTTAATCGCCTTGCTGATCGGAGCCTCAAGCGGACCGGAGTTCCCGATACAGGTGGTGCAACCATAGCCGACAAGGTTAAAGCCGATCGCATCCAGATCTTCTTGGAGGTTTGCGGCCTCAAGGTAGGCGGACACAACTTGGCTACCAGGGGCAAGCGATGTTTTGACCCAAGGCTTGCGGGTCAGACCCAAAGCGCGCGCCTTGCGGGCAACCAGACCGGCACCGATCATCACATAGGGGTTGGAGGTGTTGGTACACGATGTGATCGACGCGATCACGATGGACCCGTCATGCAACTGATAGTTGCCATCCTCGGTCTGAACATAACCGCGTTTGTGGTTACCTTCGTCCCCGGGGATGTCGCGAGGTTCAGGCTGGCCGCCCTCGCCTTCCCAACGGATTTCCGAATTGGCAGAGGTGTCTTTGCCCTCGCGCACGCCTTTGACGTATTCTGCAAATGCCGTGTGTGCCGACGTGAGTGCAATGTAGTCTTGTGGGCGTTTCGGGCCGGAAATCGCAGGTACGATCGTGCCCATATCCAGCGACAGCGTGTCGGTGTAGATGGGCGCATAGCCTTCGTCACGCCACATGCCGTTTTCCTTGGCATATGCTTCGACCAGCGCAATGCGGTCTTCGTCGCGGCCGGTTGTCCGCATGTAGCGCAGGGTTTCGGCATCGATCGGGAAGAAGCCACAGGTCGCGCCGTATTCGGGGGCCATGTTGGCAATAGTGGCACGGTCGGCCAATGGCAGCGTATCAAGGCCAGCGCCGTAGAATTCGACGAATTTGCTTACTACGCCTTTTTTGCGCAGCATTTCAACGACCTTCAGCACCAGATCGGTCCCGGTGGTGCCTTCCATCATGGCACCGGTCAGCTCGAACCCGATAACTTCTGGAATCAGCATCGAGATCGGCTGCCCCAGCATCGCGGCTTCGGCTTCGATACCGCCAACACCCCAGCCCAAAACGGCCATGCCGTTAACCATGGTGGTGTGGCTGTCGGTCCCTACAAGTGTATCGGGGTATGCGACTTCGACGCCGTCTTGGTCCGTGTCGGTCCAGACTGTTTGCGACAGATATTCAAGGTTCACCTGGTGGCAGATGCCTGTGCCTGGGGGAACAACGCGGAAGTTGTTAAACGCTTTTTGACCCCATTTCAGGAAGGTATAGCGTTCAATGTTGCGTTCATATTCGCGGTCGACGTTCATCTGGAACGCGCGTGGGTTGCCAAATTCGTCGATCATAACCGAGTGGTCAATAACCAGATCAACAGGGTTCAGCGGGTTGATCTTGTCGGCGTCGCCGCCCAAGGCCACCAGCCCGTCGCGCATCGCAGCAAGGTCAACAACCGCAGGCACGCCGGTGAAATCCTGCATCAGCACGCGGGCGGGACGATACGCGATCTCGCGCGGGTTCTGACCGCCCTTGGCACCCCATTCGGCAAACGCCTTGATGTCGTCGACGGTGACGGTTTTGCCATCCTCGAAACGCAGCATGTTTTCCAGAACCACCTTAAGCGCGGCTGGCAAGTTCGAGAAATCACCCAGACCGGCTTCCTGCGCTGCAGGAATCGAATAATAAGCGATGGATTGGCTGCCCGCAGAAAGTGTTTTGCGGGTTTTGGCGGTGTCCTGGCCAACGATAATGGTCATGGATGGCTCCCTTTATGGGTTAAAAAAGGTCGGTGACTTGGGGTCTAAATGCCTTATTGCGCAGGTCGTTTCAACTGCAAACACGCGTTTCGACCGCTTTTGTATACCGTTGTGTACTGGAGTATGGCATTTTTCACATTGCACCCTAACGTTTCAATGCCTCAACAAAGGTTGAGTGGTAATTGCAATACGCCCAGTCTACGAATTGAACATCCAAACCGAAAGTACCCTGCGATGTCCCGCCTGCTCACGTCCCTCATTGTTACCAGCTTGCTGTCCGTCGCACCTGCTTTTGCACAAGACCGTCCTGTCGTGGTCGAACTCTTTACGTCGCAGGGGTGCTCTTCCTGCCCACCCGCGGACGAGCTGTTCGCGGCGCTTTCCGAACGGGAGGACGTGATCGCGCTGGCGTTTCATGTGGACTATTGGGATTACATTGGCTGGAAAGACCCGTTCGGTGCGCCTGCGCACGCTGAACGGCAACGTGCCTACGCGATAACAGGGGGACGCACATCTATCTATACGCCCGAGATGATTGTGAACGGCAAGACAGATGTTGTCGGAGCCAAGCCGGTTGAACTGATGGAGGCCATTAACAAGCATAAGTCCGATGCCCCCCAAGTTGACCTGAGGATTGCACGTGACGGCGACATGCTGGAAGTCAAAGCACACACTCTGTCCGGCGCGGCGGGTCCATTTGACGTGTTTTTGCTGCGGTATCACCCCATCGCTGCGACGCAGGTCAAACGCGGCGAAAACGCAGGCCATACGTTCGAGAACCGCAATATTGTCGCAGGCTGGCAGGCACTTGATCAATGGAGTGGGCAGGCACCGCTGTCCCTCACGGCAACCGTCACCGGAGACATGCCGAGTGTTGTTCTAGTCCAGCGCAGCAATGCCGGAGAGATCGTCGCTGCGGCGCGCATCAGGTAAAAAGACGCGCGACGCCGGTAGAATATCGTAAAATTGGATTTACTTGCCCCGATTGCGCCAGCGCCGATGGACCCAAAACCATTGTTCCGGATCCGCCTCTACACGCGCCGTCAGGCTGTCATTCAATGCTTGCGTCATCGTAGCCGCGTCGCTGTGCGGCACCGGAGCCTCAAGAACGGTCTCGAACGACACGCCATCCGGTTGGCGAATGCCGTAAAACGGGATCAGCAAAGCATCATAGCGTAGCGCAAGCTCGGCGGCAGAGAGCGCGGTGTTTGCGGGCACGCCCAGAAAATCCAGCATCGGCGCACCAAATACATGCTGATCGAACAACAGCACCAACTGCCCTCCCTCCTTTAGATGACGCACAAAACCGGCGGTACCGCGGCGCCCTTGGGGGAAAACCGGACCGCCGAATGCTTCCATCGTCTGGACGTAGTGCGCATTGAAGTAGGGGTTTTTCATATTTCGATAGAGGCCGCCAACGTCATACCCCCGCGCCACAAGACAAGCGCGCGTCGCCTCGTAGTTACCGTAGTGGCCGGTCACGAGAATGACGGGCTTGCCGTTTTTAGCGGCCGCCTCCAGCGCAATGAAGCCTGGCCCGATCGGTGTGTTTTTAGCCATGCGCTTAGGGAAGTCACGCGCCGAGTAGTTTTCTATGAAGCTGCGCCCGACATTATTCAGACATTTTGAAGCAATCTCTTCACGTCTCTCTTTGGACGTCTGCGGCCAGATCATGGCTAGGTTTTTTAGCGCACGCGCCCTATATCCCGCCACCGGCCCGATAACGCGCTGAACAATCCAACCAACGAAAGCCAACCGCGCCTCATAGGGCAGCAACAAGGCTAAACGGATGACACCAACTATAAACGCATTGGTTACATAGTGACCAATGCGCCGTTTAACCGGAACATTTGAAGCGTACTTAGGACTGGCCATGCGCGTCTGCCTGCAAGGAAAAGCGCCCCAAAGGGGCGGGGCCTGCCGTTCATACCGTGCAGGGCACCGCGCAACAAGCGAGTTTCACCCGGCAGGCAATGCGTCACCGGGTGGAATGCGATTTCAATAGCTGAATGTCTGACCGGTAGAGATAGCTGTGCGCAAGGAGGCTTCGGCCCACGTCCCTGCCCCGCCATGCGCACGAATAGCACGCAGCTCAGACAGCGCGGCGGGGATATTACCTTGCTCAACCAGCGCCTGCCCAAGATAGGACCGTGCAAGAATATTGGCAGGATTGGCTTCAAGAGCACGCGCGTAAAATGTCATGCTACCCGATAGATCGCCCATCTTGCGGGTGGTGAAACCCATATAGGTAAGACGCCTGTCGTCATATTCTGGCATAGTGGCGAGCACGACTTGCGCGTCCTCATAGGCCCCGGCATAGGCCAGTTCACGGACGGCTTGATATCGGTCGTCCGGCGTCAGGCGACTGTCCTTTGCATCGACGCAAGTTTTGGATTTCTTTTCATACACCTGCCCGTCTTCGCATTTCACGACATGCTTTGGCGGAGACGTATTACCGGAGCCCGCCGCAAAGGCTGCAATCGGCAGCGCCAATGACAGGATGGACGCAAACACAACACGCATACTCAAACGCTCCTGAACTAATCACACTGTAGATGTTAGCCGATCTGGACCACAGGTAAAGCGTAGCGTCACGATAGCGAGAGCGATAGGGCTAAAATGCGCACCCTTTTAATCAAAAAAGCTGCACCGTCGCAACGATGCAGCCTAGGATGTCAGCGCCAGATCAATCTTTGAAAACGCGCTTGAAGATCGTATCTACATGCTTCGTATGGTAGCCAAGGTCGAACTTTTCTTCGATCTCTTCAGCACTTAGCGCAGCCAAGACTTCGTCATCAGCCAACAACTCCGTTTTGAAGTCCTTGCCGTCCTCCCAAACCTTCATCGCGTTACGTTGCACGAGCTTATAGCTGTCTTCGCGGCTGACGCCGGCCTGTGTCAGAGCAAGCAAAACACGCTGAGACATCACCAAACCGCTGAATTTGTTCATGTTGGCCAGCATGTTATCTGGATAGATCAGCATATTGTCGATCACGCCGGTCAAACGGTGAAGTGCGAAGTCGAGTGTTATCGTAGTGTCCGGCCCGATCGCCCGCTCTACGCTGGAATGCGAAATATCGCGCTCGTGCCACGTGGTAACGTTTTCCATCGCAGGGATTACGGCCATGCGGATCGTGCGGGCCAGCCCGGTCAGGTTCTCAGTCAACACAGGGTTCTTTTTATGCGGCATTGCCGAAGAGCCCTTCTGGCCCGCCGAAAAGAACTCCGCCCCTTCAAGGACTTCGGTACGCTGCATATGGCGTACTTCGGTCGCGACGTTCTCAATCGAGCTGGCGATCACGCCGAGGGCGGCAAAGAACGCGGCATGGCGGTCGCGAGGGATGATCTGCGTGCTCACCGGCTCGGGCGACAGGCCGAGCTTTTCGCACACGTGCTCTTCAACGCGCGGATCGATATTCGCAAACGTGCCTACCGCGCCCGAGATGGCACCGGTCGCGATTTCGGATCGGGCCGTTTTCAGGCGTGTCAGGTTGCGGTCCATCTCTGCATAGAAGCGCGCAAAGGTAAGGCCCATCGTCGTTGGTTCGGCGTGGATGCCGTGGCTACGCCCGACGCGCAGCGTATTCTTATGTTCCATGGCACGGCGTTTCAGCGCGGCCAGCAGCAAGCCCATGTCATCAATCAGAATATCGGCGGCACGGGTTAATTGTACGTTAAAGCAAGTGTCTAAAACGTCAGAAGAGGTCATCCCCTGGTGCACGAACCGGGCCTCGTCACTGCCTACATGCTCTGCCAGGTGGGTCAGAAATGCGATAACATCATGTTTTGTAACGGCTTCGATTTCGTCAATCCGCGCCACATCAAACTCGACATCTTTGGCTTTCCAAACTGCTTCAGCGTTTTCGCGCGGGATCACCCCAAGGTCGGCCATTGCGTCACAGGCATGCGCCTCGATCTCGTACCAGATGCGGAACTTGGTTTCAGGGGACCAGATCGCAACCATCTCGGGGCGGGAATAACGGGGAATCATGTGGTGATACCTTTGTTTTGGGGTGTTTTGATGTAGCCGCGGGATAGACCGCGGGGGGGTAAAGAACAAGTCTGAACCCCTATAACGCCATTTCTAGATCAAAAGCGCGCCTTGATCATAGGCGCCTCCGGCGGGAGTTTACCGGCAAAATGAAGAAGCGGTCAGATTATCGCTTTCCGGGCTGGCAGTTTTTGTCGCGGCGGGCAAAGGTGCCATAGATTGAAAGAACTGTACCATTAGGGAATCGTTAAGAAATGTCTGATACGTCTCGTTTAAGCCCCGCTACAATCGCGGCCCAAGCGGCGGGTGCCATTGATGTTCAAACCGGCGGTGTCGTCCCAGCATTGCCAATGGCCACGACATACCTGCGGGACGCAGCATACCAGCCGCTACGTCCAGACAATATCTACCTGCGCGATCAAAGTGATATTGTGCGCGTCGCGGAGAACGTACTGGCACAGTTAGAAGGCGCAAAGGAAACGCTTTTGTTTCCATCAGGCATGGCAGCGCTGGCAGCTGCGTTTCGGACGGTGCCTAATGGTGGCCGCGTATTGGTACAAAGCCAGATCTATTGGGGCACAACAAAATGGATACGGGACTTCTGCACCCGCCGTGACATTGAAGTACGCGAGGTCGAAGCCTCGGATACTGATGCATTTAAAGAGAATTGCGCGAGCTTCAAGCCAACACTCGCATTGATTGAGACACCGTCGAATCCTTGGCTTCGTGTGGTTGACATCCAGGCCGCCGCTGATGCGGTTCACGCCGTCGGCGGGTTGCTTGTGGTCGATAGCACCGCCGCAACGCCGGTATTGCAACAGCCGCTGCGCCACGGCGCTGATATCGTAATGCACTCGGCCACCAAAGGGATCAACGGACACTCGGACGTATTGGCTGGGGTATTGGCAACCAACGACGTGACCGGGCGCGTTTGGGAGGATATTAAGATTGACCGTCATGATGCCGGCGCGGTCATCGGCCCATTCGAAGCATGGCTTCTGGTCCGGGGAATGCGTACGCTGCCACTTCGCGTTAGAGAGATGTCTTCCAATGCGACGAAATTAGCCGCGTTCCTGCAGGATCATCCGAAAATCGAAACCGTATTTTATCCAGGCCTTCCATCCCATCCCGGCTATGAGCTGGCGCAAGCACAAATGACCGGCGGATTTGGTTCGCTTTTATCGTGTGTGGTCAAAGGTGGTGCAGAGGCCGCGCTAACGGTCGTTAGCAAGCTAGCTATCTTCCACCGGGCAACCTCGCTCGGTGGTGTAGAAAGCCTGGTCGAGCATCGCCACACAATCGAGCCACATACCGGGATACCAGAGGGGTTGCTACGACTGTCGGTCGGTATCGAAGGCATTGATGACCTGAGAAACGACTTGATACAAGCGTTTGACACATAACGACAATTCGGGGCGTCCGCGTCCCGGAAGTCTTCGTCTGTGGTGAAATATGATGGAAAATCAAACCAGTGGTGCGGTCGGAGAGACTCGAACTCTCACGGGTGTTACCCCACAGCGACCTCAACGCTGCGCGTCTACCATTCCGCCACGACCGCACGCCATGGTTTGTGAGGCTCGTTTAGACAAAGTTTTTCGCAAAGTGAAGAGCTAAAATGCGCTGGCTTAAGGGCTTGTTCAGATTCATGTGATTTACCACTCAATTAGGCAGCATGACTTGAAAATCAGCGCAAGGACGTAAACTTAAGGGAGGATATGAATCAAGGAAGAGATATGACCCAAGCGAGCCCAACCACCCCTGCCCTTCAGATCGATATTGTCTCTGATGTCATGTGTCCTTGGTGTATTGTCGGGTATCGCCAGCTAGAACAGGCGTTAGCTGCCTTGAACATCGGTGCTTTCATTCGCTGGCATCCGTTCGAGCTAAACCCCCAAATGGGCCCAGAGGGTCAAAACCTAGTGGAGCATATTGCCGAAAAATATCGCGCATCGCCCGAGCAGTCCGCTCAGAATCGTGCCCATCTTACTCAAATCGGCTCTCAACTTGGGATTGATTTTCAATTTGATGCGGAGAGCCGCATCGTCAACAGCTTTGCAGCCCACCAATTGCTGGATTGGGCACAAGATCAAAACCTTCAGCATCCACTGAAGATTGCTCTGTTCGAAGCACATTTCACCGCGGGCTTGGATGTCTCTGACCCTAAAGTGCTTGTCGACGTTGCAGCTCAGGTTGGACTGGACCGTGATGAAGCGCGGCAGGTTCTGGACGGCAAAAGCCACGTTGAACGCGTTCGCGAGCGGCAATCGGTCTGGACATCACAGGGAATCTCAGGCGTTCCGTCGATCGTTTTCGCCGGAAAATACCTGGTTACCGGTGCGCAGGGTGTCGATAACTATGTGCAAATTCTAGAAAAGGTCGTCAAAGAAATGAGTGCCGCATGATGCGCGCTCTGCCATTCCCTCCTAGCCGGTGCATTTAGTATGGTTGAATGGATCACGTCCAAAGAGCTTGTTGATTTCCGCGAAGCTGAAGCGTGGATGGAGGAACGCGCCTCCCTTATCGCTTCGAATCGCGCTGACGAGTGCATCTGGCTCGTAGAGCACCCCCCGCTATATTCAGCCGGCACTTCTGCCAAGATTGAAGACCTGACCGATCCAACGCGGTTTCCGGTATTTGAAACAAGGCGCGGTGGACAATACACCTACCACGGACCAGGCCAACGCGTTGTCTACGTAATGCTAGATGTAGGTAAGCGCGGCCGAGACGTGAGACGTTTTGTGCAAGACCTTGAACACTGGGTCATCGCAACGCTAGCAAGCTTTACCGTCAGCGGAGAAATCAAAGAAGGTCGCGTCGGCGTCTGGGTGGAGCGCCGCGACAAACCGCTGAGTTCGAACGGGGATATTCGTGAAGACAAAATTGCAGCGATTGGCATTCGGCTACGAAAGTGGATCAGCTTCCACGGAATAAGTATAAATATTGATCCAAATCTGGAACATTTTTCCGGAATCGTTCCATGCGGCATTCAGCAACACGGTGTGACATCGCTCGTCGATCTTGGCCTGCCGGTTACGATGGGAGACGTCGACATCGCGCTGAAAAATCAATTCGCTAACATCTTCCCTAATCTATCTTGACCTAGCCCCTGAAATACTGGGCTCTCTTCTTGGCCGCTCCACGCCAGAGCGGGAGGCGTGAAATCCATGAAAGGTTCATGCTTTTTTCATTACTACATTATATGCCTCTACTCATACTACCTAACTTAGGACCAATGCTCACTCCCCGGGGCCACGTTCACAGGTCCATATGCCCCGGTGCTACCGTCGATACATCGGTCTTTTTTCCTGCCCTGCGTCAAACGCGGCCATTGCCCATACTGGCAAGCCGCACTAGAACGATCTTTAATTCAATGCGCGTTCCCTGCCGGAGCGTGAGTTGACAACCCAATCTCAGGAGGCACCGCATGGCAGACGCAGCCATTCACGGGCAAGACCATCACGACGAGCGCGGCTTTTTCACGCGCTGGTTCATGTCCACAAACCACAAAGACATCGGGCTTTTGTACCTGATCGTTTCAGCCTTCGTTGGCTTTATATCAGTTTGCTTCACCATATATATGCGTTTGGAGCTTATGCACCCAGGCGTGCAATATATGTGTATGGAAGGCGCGCGGTTTATCGCTGATAGCGCTGCGACCTGTACGCCAAACGGGCACCTCTGGAACGTGTTGATCACGGCGCACGGCATCTTGATGATGTTTTTTGTCGTCATTCCAGCTTTGTTCGGTGGTTTCGGTAACTACCTGATGCCATTGCAAATTGGCGCGCCGGACATGGCGTTCCCGCGGATGAACAACCTGTCTTTCTGGCTCTACGTCGGCGGCACAACACTCGCCGTGTGTTCGGTGTTGACGCCAGGCGGCAGCGGCCAGCTTGGGTCTGGCGTGGGTTGGGTTCTGTACCCACCGCTGTCCGTTCGTGAAGGCGGTATGTCGATGGATTTCGCAATCTTCGCTGTACACGTATCGGGGGCGTCTTCGATCCTTGGCGCCATTAACATGATCACAACCTTCCTGAACATGCGTGCCCCCGGCATGACGTTGTTCAAGGTGCCGCTGTTCAGCTGGTCGATCTTTGTAACAAGCTGGCTCATCCTGCTATCCCTGCCCGTGCTGGCTGGTGCCATCACCATGCTTCTCATGGACCGCAACTTTGGATTCGCGTTCTTTGACCCTGCGGGCGGTGGCGATCCGGTTCTGTACCAACACATCCTGTGGTTTTTCGGTCACCCCGAAGTGTACATCATCATCCTCCCAGGGTTTGGCATTATCAGCCACGTCATTGCGACCTTCAGCCGCAAGCCTATTTTCGGCTATCTTCCAATGGTCTGGGCGATCATCGCAATTGGTGCGCTCGGCTTCGTTGTCTGGGCACACCACATGTACACCGTTGGCCTATCCCTGAACCAACAAGCCTATTTCATGTTGGCGACAATGGTTATCGCCGTGCCAACTGGCGTTAAAGTGTTCAGCTGGATCGCAACCATGTGGGGCGGATCGGTCGAGTTCAAGACACCTATGCTTTGGGCGTTCGGGTTCCTATTCCTTTTCACCGTTGGCGGTGTGACAGGTATCGTTCTCTCCCAAGCAGCGGTCGACCGCTATTACCACGACACATACTATGTCGTTGCACACTTCCACTACGTAATGAGCCTTGGTGCCGTCTTTGCGATCTTCGCAGGTATCTATTTCTACCTGCCCAAGTTTACTGGCCGCATGTATCCTGAATGGGCTGGGAAACTGCACTTTTGGGCGATGTTTATCGGTGCGAACCTTACCTTCTTCCCTCAGCACTTTTTGGGTCGTCAAGGTATGCCGCGTCGTTACATCGATTATCCTGAAGCATTCGCTTACTGGAACCTTTGGTCCTCGATCGGCGCGTTCCTCAGCTTTGCATCCTTCATATTCTTCTTCGGTGTTATGTTCTATACACTGACCCGTGGCGCGCGCAGCCCAGCTGCCAACCCATGGAATGAGTATGCGGATACGCTTGAATGGACGCTACCAAGCCCGCCACCAGAGCATACCTTCGAAATTCTTCCAAAACAGGAAGAATGGGACAAGCAACCCAGTCATTAATTGGCACCATAAAAAGCGAAAGGCTCCAACGGCGGTTGGGGCCTTTTTTTTTGTCTGCGCATGGCTACACTCAGCGTAAAAAAGGCAATCATCAGATGTAGTTACGCCCCGGACTCGCGAAAATGCTCGCTTAAGATATATGTGTGAAAGCTTCGCTAAATTAATTTTGAAAAAACTTATTTTTCTGCTTGCGGCTCACCGCTGCTATAGGTATTCCAAGCCTTACCAGATGATGCGGGCGTAGCTCAGGGGTAGAGCATAACCTTGCCAAGGTTAGGGTCGGGCGTTCGAATCGCCTCGCCCGCTCCATCTGGATTACTGCCTACCCAGCAGTACAGCAAGGCCACCTTCGGGTGGCCTTTTGCTATTCCGGTATCCTGCAGGAATCTCTGATCCTTTGAGGCAGCATCGTGGGCACGTCGTCAATATGCCTCCAACTAGAGGGCAATTCGACGGCTAGATTTCTCCATTTATTTTAGCAGTCTATTCAACGTCAGCCAAAGAAACTCGTGCGCCTGAAATGCGGCGATAAAAATGCCGGCGCGCAGCCATCGGATCAACTGCACTTGGCTTTGGCTCTGCCTCATTCAACCGGCATTCCAGACGGTGACAACGCAACCAATTCATCGCAAACGGCCGCAGGAGGTTTGAGTACACGGGCTCCCACCTCCCCCCCCATCCGAGGTTGAACATGAGCGCATAGACCGAGCAACTGCGCAGTGTAGGTAAAGTCGTCAAACCTATTATCACCGAGATTTTGAAGCACTCGATAGGAAGTGCAAAATGCCTTAGTCAAAGCTTTTAGAAATGGGATGCTAAAGGCGTGTTGTTAAGTTGGTATATCCTGAAGCTACATCATGAACTGATCAAACATGGGCATCGGCCCCGATCTGAAAGAGAGGATGAAATGGGTTATGAGCGCTCGGAGGCTTGGCCAGCTAAGGGTGGGAGGATCGCCTGGTGAACAGCATATAGGTTACTACCGCGTCGACATTTTCCGGTACCCTTGGCTGCACCCCAGCCAAGGGTACTGCAGTTTGGGATCGCTTCCCGCCGGACGAACCTTAGCGATTTATCACAGTAAAGAGATCGTTGACCGTGCCGACAGTGTGTCGCGCTCCAACTGCTCAATGGCACGAATGTGCCACTCTAGACCTGTTTGGCCCTGCGCTGCCGCATCGGCAAGGTTGTGCTGCGCCAGTGTAGCTTGCTTGGAGGACAAGATAAGCGCCTCAGCGACTTCTGCTCTACTGGCGCGAATATGTGCCACTTGGGATTCATACTCATCCTGTGAGAGTTCGCCTGAAGCCTTGCGATGCCCCAGTGTCGCGACGATATTTTCTTGCCGTGAGAGCATCTGCGGTAGATCGGTCATGATATGATCCAGCTTCTCGTTCGATTTACGAATGCTCCGCACCAGATCATTTGCCGACACCAGCTGCATTCGCCGAGCGACTTCGCGCCTGCCCGCCAAGTTACCGCTGACTGCACCGACAACGCCTCCCGCCGCGGCTGACCGTAGGCAACCTGACGCGTTGGCCGTGGCAAGTACCGAAATGCCGCACCCCAGCGCGGCACCAACCGAAGCATGCTTCACCGTCGAGCTGCGCACAATATCGCGCATCAACGCGTCAAGAGCCGCGGTCTGTTCGAGCATTACAGCGTCGCTCTCATGAGTTTCTTGAAACCTCAGGGCCGCAATTGGGGAGCCAGTTTGCCCCGGAGAACCCACGGTGGACGAGCCACACCCTGAAACCAGAACGACGATTGCAAATGAAATTGGCAGGGCGGTAATTTTCATGAGATGTATCCGATGGGCTAGGCACTTTCCCCATAATTGAATTAAAAATAAGCCGATTTTACGGCAACTGTCATGCGCTGTTCTTTCGATAGCCAAAGTTACCTATTCACCTTCCCTGAACAAAAGCGCATATTTCCCGCACAAGGCGAAACTTGCAAAAAGTCATATTGTTGCCGGTTTTGTTTACTAACGTTAAGGGAGTTTGACGTAGGTTGCTTCGAAACGTCGATGCAATTCTCGGAAGGAGACCAATGTGAAAATTTTAGCCGTTGATGACGATCCGTTCATCCTTGAGCTTCTTCCTGCAATGTTCGAACAGGCGGATTTGAACGACCTGCACACAGCCCCTTCAGGCCCCGCAGCACTCGAGATGATCGGGGCAGCAAAAGTGCCCTTTGACTGCCTTTTGTTAGACGTTGATATGCCTGAAATGGACGGCATCGAGCTTTGCGGCAGGATTCGTACGCTTCCAGGGTATGAAAACAAGCCGATCCTGATGCTGACAGCGAAGACTGATTCCATCTCGATCGAAAAAGCCTTTGCCGCAGGTGCAAATGACTACATCGCAAAGCCTTTCAATCTTAAAGATATTTATAACAGAATTCGCGTGGCCGAGCGTTTTCTGGTCTCCTCAAAAACGATAAAACGCATTGATACCAGCGACTTATCAGAAGATGGTACACTGATACCCCCGGATATCAACCTCGCCGATAAACTATATTTGGCGAATGTGGGCCGGCTGATTCTATCGTTCTCACTGGGGAATTACATCACCCAGCTTGAACGCAGCGAATTGGATAAATATCAGGTATTTTGCGTTTCTATTGACGGTGCTGAACATCTGTTCGATCAAATATCCCATCACGACTACGTCCACGTTCTGACCAGCTTGGCCGATACGTTGTCGGACCTTATTACCTGCCCCCACCTGCTTATGTCGTACGAAGGCAATGGTGCATTTCTGTGTATCACGCGCGATCCAAACCTGCCCGAATGGGACCGGATGGAAACAGGGTTACAGGCGAAAATGGACGTATTGAATTTACCCCAAGGCGACGCCAACGGCAAATCCATCAGCCTGTCAGTCGGCACCCCCATCCCACCGAATGCGAACCGAACTCAGCGGGTTAAAAAGACTTTTGAACGGGCGCTGTCGCGCGCCGAATCGCGCTATGCAACGAAATGCGCAGCGGCTTAAGGTTCAGTTGATCGGGAACTGAACCAAACAATGCGCGGCATGCTTGCGATAGTCTTCAAGCGTCTGATCGATCGTGCGACGGTCGCGCAAAATGGTCATGGCCGTCTTTTTCTGCCCGCGCGTTCCGCTCACATGCCGTTCTAGAATAAGGACAGTAACCCCGAGCATAACCGTCTTTTCGTCCGCACCAATCATTTCTGCCCGAGCCAATGTGACCGCCGTATGGGCGATCATATTTGCGCAACGCAAAGCTGCAGCTTCCTCGCCCTCATAGGTAAGGGCCAGCACGGTACCGGACAGTACAGACCAGACGATAGCAGTCGAGATCAGAAGCTTCAAAACGCTTTGAACGTCATCGTCGTGAGCGAGCGCTCAATGCCGTCGATGTCCAGGAGGTTATCATTGATATAGACGCCGATGTCTTTGCCCGACGGAATGTACAGCTTCATCAAAAGATCAAAATCGCCAGATGTTGAATACAGTTCGGAGTGTATTTCCCGCAGAGCGACCTCTTCGGCAACGCGATAGGTTGTGCCCGGCCGACACCGAATCTGAATAAACACGCAGGTGGACATGGGGAGACTTTCGACTATTTGCGACAGGCCCAAGCTGACATAAGGCGGGTATCGCCGCAATCGCTGATTAACCCAGACCTGACTAAAGACGCTTGGACTTGGCGCGACGGTTTGCACTGCTATAAGATACCGAAAGACAAGGATACTCACGTGCGCAAGACCACCATCAATCGCTCCACTGCTGAAACCGAAATCAGTGTCGAAATCAACCTAGACGGAACAGGTTCCTATGCCAATGAAACCGGTATCGGTTTCTTTGACCATATGCTCGACCAACTGGCACGCCATTCGTTAATCGACATGAAAATCTCCGCGAAAGGTGATTTGCATATTGATGACCACCACACAGTGGAAGATGTAGGGATCACACTTGGGCAGGCCCTAAGCACTGCCCTTGGCGATAAGCGTGGAATTCGTCGTTACGGTGCCTGTCTGTTGCCAATGGATGACGCGTTAATCCGCACGGCGCTGGACCTTTCAGCGCGTCCCTTTCTGATCTGGAACGTCGATCTGCCCACCGCGAAAATTGGTAATTTTGATACCGAACTGGTACGTGAGTTCTTCCAGGCACTCAGCACCCATGGCGGCATCACGCTCCACATCGACATGCTGCACGGCATTAATAGCCATCACATCGCAGAGGCTGTATTCAAGTCCGTTGCCCGCGCTCTGCGCGACGCAGTTGAGACGGATCCGCGTAAAGCGTCCGATATACCATCTACCAAAGGTGCGCTTTGACGATGTTGACAGCGATAATCGACTACGAGTCGGGTAACCTTCACTCGGCCCACAAAGCGTTCCAACGGATGGCGCAGGAATGTGATGCAGGTGATGTCATCGTTACCGCGGATGCCGATATTGTTGCCCGCGCTGACCGTATTGTGCTGCCGGGTGATGGTGCGTTTCCGTCGTGCATGGCAGCTTTAAAGGGTCAAAGCGGGATCTATGCCGCTATGATCGAAGCAGCCATAGAGAAGGGGCGCCCTTTCCTCGGCATTTGTGTCGGCATGCAGTTGATGGCATCCATGGGCCGCGAATATGAGGATACGGCAGGGCTCGATTGGATTGAAGGTGAAGTGACCAAAATCACGCCGCGAGACCCCTCTTTGAAGGTGCCGCACATGGGCTGGAATGATTTGATCATCGACCACCCTCACCCTGTTTTTGATGGTATCAAGACTGGCGATCATACCTATTTTGTACATAGTTATCATATGGACGTGCGTCATAATTCAGAACGTCTGGCCCATGTAGATTACGCAGGCGACGTCACCGCGGTCATTGGTCGCGACACCATGATCGGCATGCAATTCCATCCTGAAAAGAGCCAGACGACCGGTCTTCGCATGATCGCAAATTTCTTGAACTGGCGCCCCTAACAACGGGGATGCCTTCTATCGGAGGCGCGTCCAGATCATCTCGTTGCAAGCATCGCCGATACAGGTCTGTAGCCGCATCGCATTGCCATGGACTAACATTGTCGCCTTGCGCATTTCCGAGGCAGAAGTCCCCAGCAATGTGCCGACATAGCTGCCATCAGGCTGCGGTTTCATATCCCAGAATACCCGCTTACCAACCGCGGTTGAGCGCTTGTCATATCCACGCCGGTCTTTGGCACGTTCAACTGTCCCACACAGCGCTGGCCCACAGGGCTTTGCGCGTACATGAACAACTAACCCATTAACATCCGGTGTAGATTTCCAAACACCTTCGACGACATCAGCAAATACAGTGGTCGAAGAAACTGCAAAAATAGCAGCACAGTAAATATATTTTAATAAAAACATCGTATCACTCCCCCAAGCGACACATGCCTTACAGCTTTTTAGCAACGCACCAAAAAACCAAGGCGCGAGTGCATCCTACACCCGCGCCCCGATTCGTGCAAATTTAGCCAGATTACGGTACGCTCAGAGGTTTATTTAACCCGCTGCCAGTCCTGTTTAGAGCACAGCAATCCGCCAGCCACACAACCAGAAAGCTTTAGGCTGTTGCCCGCGACCGTCATCTTGCCGATGTATATTTTGTTATTCGAAGGCCGCCAGACTTTACCGGCGTATTTACCGCTACCGTCAGGCTTCATGTCGATAACCAGCTGCTTACCAATATTCTCGGATTTGTACTCGCCAGACGCATTGAACGTCCGCTGGATCGTCCCACACACCGCGGCACCACAAGGGCCCATTTTGACATGTGCATAGGCCCCATCATCCGGTTGCGTCTGCCAAACGCCTACCGCGGGATCCGCTGCCATCGCGACCCCGGCAAATCCCAAGCTCGCGATGACCGCAAAAATCGTCTTTTTCATCATATATCCTCCCGATATGACCGTAGATTGAAGCGATTATGACGATTCAGGCAAGCTTGACGTAGGGGACACCTCTGCCGCGTTGCAATAGAGCGCGCAGCGTGGCAATTGAAGCCAACTCCCCCAAAGCCAAGGGCAACGCTATGATCCTCTACCCCGCTATCGACCTCAAAGATGGGCAAGCCGTACGTCTCGTGCACGGCGACATGGAAAAATCTACTGTTTTCAACGACGACCCCGCGGCTCAGGCGCAGTCTTTTGTTGATGCCGGTTGTACTTGGCTTCATCTTGTGGACCTGAACGGCGCGTTCGCCGGCACGCCGGTTAATGCTGCCCCAGTCGAAGCCATACTAAAGTCCTGCAAAGTTCCTGCCCAGCTTGGCGGTGGAATCCGCGATATGGCGACAATCGAAGCCTGGTTGGATAAAGGCCTAGCACGCGTGATTTTGGGCACTGTCGCTGTCGAGAACCCAGCACTCGTGCGCGAAGCCGCCCGCGCTTTTCCAGGCAAGGTTGCGGTTGGTATTGATGCTAGAAACGGTCGCGTGGCGACGAAAGGCTGGGCTGAAGAAACCGATGTAATGGTTACCGATCTTGCTAAATCGTTCGAAGATGCCGGCGTCGCGGCGATTATTTATACGGACATCATGCGGGATGGTGCCATGGGAGGCCCTAATATCGATGCGACCGCCGCATTGGCCCGCGCTGTAAACATTCCCGTCATCGCCTCCGGCGGCGTAAGCTCTCTTGCTGATCTTCAAGCGCTGAAAAAAACCGGCGTGATTTCCGGTGCCATTTCCGGCCGGGCGCTTTATGATGGTGCAATCAACCTAACCGAAGCATTGAAGGCGCTTGCCTAAGCTTCCAACTGGTTTCAAATTCTCGGGTGGTTTGTGGGGGGCGGACAGCCGTCCAACCGCTTTCGCCCGCCCCCGTCGCGAGAAAGATCACATGCTAAAGACCCGTATCATTCCTTGCCTCGATGTCGCTGATGGTCGCGTTGTCAAAGGCGTTAACTTCGTTGGTCTTCGCGATGCAGGCGATCCCGTGGACGCAGCAATCGCGTATGACGCCGCGGGGGCCGACGAGCTTTGTTTTCTTGATATTCATGCAACCCACGAAAACCGCGGCACAATGTTCGATCTCGTGACGCGTACTGCCGAACACTGCTACATTCCGCTAACAGTTGGCGGTGGTGTCCGCGCTGTCGCAGATGTGCGTGCGCTGCTCTTAGCCGGGGCCGACAAGGTTAGCTTTAATTCTGCCGCAGTGGCCGACCCAGATGTCATTGCACGTGCTGCCGATCAGTTTGGCAGTCAATGTATCGTATGCGCGATCGATGCGAAAACCGTCGCTCCCGGAAAGTGGGAAATATTCACCCACGGCGGTCGTAAGGCCACGGGCATCGACGCGGTCGAGTTTGCAAAGACCGTCGCAAAAAAAGGTGCTGGAGAGATTCTTCTTACCTCCATGGATCGAGACGGTACCAAACAAGGATTTAACATTCCGTTGACGCGAGCCATCTCCGATGCAGTTTCCGTTCCTGTGATCGCTTCCGGCGGGGTGGGCACCCTGGATCACTTGGTCGATGGCGTGACCAAGGGCGGCGCTTCTGCAGTCCTAGCAGCGTCAATTTTTCACTTCGGCGAATTCACGGTCGCTCAGGCTAAACAACATATGTCCGATGCCGGTATCCCTATGAGGCTCTCATGATGCTCGAAGATTTATTTGCGACGATCCAGTCTCGAAAGCATTCAGATCCCTCTAGCAGCTGGACCGCCCAACTGCTAGCCAAAGGGCCTGAGAAGTGTGCTGAAAAGTTCGGCGAAGAGGCCATAGAAGCAATTATCGAAGCCGTTAAGGATGACAAAGCAAAGCTGACCTCAGAGGCGGCGGATGTGCTGTATCACCTTCTCGTCATGCTTGCGTCGCGAGATGTGGCGTTGTCCGACGTATTCGCCGAACTGACCCGCCGCCAACACCGAAGCGGTCTGGCTGAAAAAGAATCTCGCTGACGCGCACCAAACTTAGTGGCGCAGTGCCGCTCATTTACGGCATCACGACCTAGCGCAACATCTTTGATCGCGACGGGTTCAAGCGAGCTTCATCCAAATAGCCTCTGAAACTCGATTTTCGGGCATCTATTCTGAATCACAGCTACACCCTTTGCTTCAGCCTTTGCCGCAGCGACAGGATGCTGGACCCCAATTTGCATCCAGATAGTGCCAAGATCGGGAAATACCTCCAATGCCTCGTCAACAATTTCGGGGACCGCTTCGAACCGCCGAAATATATCGACCATATCGACTGGCCCTTCTATATCGGACAATCGCGCCAATACAGTCGCATCAAACAAGGTCAGTCCCGCATGCGCTGGATTGACCGGAACGATATCGTAGCCTTTCGTTAGCAAATACTGCGCGACATAGTAGCTCGGCCGCGACGGGTTCATTGAGGCCCCGACAACAGCAATGCGTTTCGTATTCTTAAAAATCTTCGTCAGCTGAGTGTCTGAGTAATGCATATGTCTTACTAAACTTTAAATGCGCCCAAAAAAAGCGCCCTTCACGTTAAACGTGAGGGCGGAAAGGTACGGAACGAGGGACAGTTAGGTGATCAGCAGGAGTTCCAAGCCTGCCGTCATGAAAGACAAATAAGAATGATTTGCTTCATTCAAAGAGCTTCTGACATATCCGTGCACAAACTATGAAGACATCAGCTGTTTTTTGCCATCCCCTTTAGCAACGATTAAAATAACTCAAAGAAGTTCCCGTTCTTATCCGCCACTTCATTCGCGATTTTCGAACGTCATGTTGTCTTTTTCTTAAGTTTTTGGGTTTAGTCACACGGTCATCGGCACGGGCTTAAGCCGAATGAAATTTTTACACAGCGCTTTTACATTCCTGCGGCTGGCGGGAAGATACAGGAGGTTGATACGTCGGGACCCGTTTTTTAATCGTGCAACGGAGCCCTATATTAAGCACAGGCCAGCTCGCGCCGCCCTGTGCCTAAATTAAGGGCCGCTTTGCTGCCACGATAACTGCAGCTTGCAATCCCTACAGGAGGCTAAAAGAAATGCTAGCTATGGTCGCGCGACGCATACAGCGCGATCGCAGCTGCGTTTGACACGTTGAGAGAGCCAAACCCGCCCGTGGCGTCTATGCGTACCAAGGCATCCACCGTCTCTTTGGTCTTCTCGCGCAAACCCGGCCCCTCTGCCCCAAGAACAAGCGCGACGGGGCGGTCTCGCTTTCCTTCAAGTGCGGATTCAACCGTTGCTTCGGCTTCGCCGTCTAGACCAAGAACGAGATACCCCATGGACTGAAGCTCTTTTATCGCGTCGGCCAGATTCCGAACGCGCAAATAGGGCTGTCGCTCAAGCGCGCCGCTCGCAGTTTTCGCGAGTGCGCCGGTTTCGGGCGCGGCATGGTGGCGCATCCCAACAACGGCGGATGCGCCCAATACCTCTGCTGAACGCAGAATTGCGCCAACATTATGGGGGTCCGTCACCCGATCAAGCAACAATACCCGCGGGGCCTCTGCACCGATGCAGACATCCTTCAGTGAGCCCCAGCTTAGTGGCTTTACTTCCAGCACGGCACCCTGATGGACCGAGCCTGGATCAAGCGGAGGACGGAATTTCCGGGGGTCAACGACTTCAGGCTCTATGCCAGCTTTGACGATTGCCTCTTCCAACTTGATTTGCGCGTTGGGGGTCACCATCAATTTTATTTTTTCTCGCTTAGGGTTTTCGAGCGCATCACGCACCGCATGAAGCCCGAACAACCAAACTGTTTGGTTCGCATCCGCCTTCTTTTCCTGCTCTTTTTGTACAACCCACTTAGGTTTTTTCATGACCGAACCTTCTATCTTTTATCGCAAGGCAAAATTCACTGCGGTTTACACAGGTTTTCGCCTTGACGCTTATACTGCCCGCTTGTAATCACGCCTTCACAGCCGGTGCAATGCACTGGGTTAAAGTGGGCGACAGGCCGCAAGGTGTGGCAGGGGACTGTAACTCCCTCGCGGAGACGCACGCCTGGTTCGATTCCAGGGTCGCCCACCACTTTATCCTCAAATTATATGCTGAAGTATAGCGACATACTCTTTTGTCGCGTTGTGTTTGAGCATGGTTTTGTGACACACGTTAGCTGTTGAGTTTGCTTACGCAGAAATAGGGGTGTGCGTGTGGCCCAAGCTTCCGAATCGGATCAGATATTCAATATCGCTATTGTCGGCCAACACGGGCGGCTAGCGTATGAGGCACTTCTTTTTGCCGCTTCGCTGCGCCACAACAGCCCAGATTTCAAAGGCAAACTTTATGTAATGGAGCCTCAGCCAGGCCCGTTATGGTCCACTGATCCGCGGATCAAAAATCCTGATGTTATTTCAGCTTTGCAGCATCTCGGCGCTAGCATCGTCCCCTTTGAAACGCATCACTTTGGAGACGCGTATCCCTATGGCAATAAAATCGAAATGCTCAGCGCGCTTCCCAAGGGGGAGTCGTTTGTGTTCTTTGACACAGATACATTGCTCACGGGTGATCTCGCCTCAGTTCCGTTCGATTTTGACCGCCCGATGGCCTCTATGCGCCGCACCAACACTTGGCCCGTTCCTCAGCTTTATGGGCCCCAGTACGGGGGCCTGTGGAAATCTCTCTATGATAAATTTGATCTAGATTTCGATAGCAGTCTCGATCATGGCCAGCCCGATGACTATTGGCAGCGCTATTTATACTTTAACGCAGGTTTCTTTTTTTATCGCTGTCCCCATGAATTTGGCGCAAAGTTTCTTGAGTACGCTTTGGCAATTCGGGATGATCCGCCGACAGAGCTCTGCGCGCAGTCCTTTGACCCCTGGCTCGATCAGGTTGCTTTACCGCTAGTGATTCACGCGCTTGGGGGAGGACGAGACACTTTGCCAGATGGGATGATAGATGGGTCAATCAGCTGCCACTATCGTTTTATCCCGCTGCTTTACGCGCGTGAACCAGATTATGTTGTTGATCTATTAGAAAAGATTGCGGCACCAAATAAGCTTAAAAAAGTTCTTAAAGGATCTGAGCCGATTAAGCGGATGGTCTATAATGGGCGCGGCCGCAAAGCTCGGGCTCTGTTTGATCAGGCCAACCTGCCACGCAAAGAGCAAGCCATTCGAAATCGTCTAAAATCAAACGGCTACTGGCTTCGGTAGGCATAATCGAAGGTTAGACCCACGCCAGCCAGAAGCATCATAGCCGGTGTACCTGCGACCTACGGCTTGTGCGCCTACATCGGTTCACCTTACCATATTGCAGACGATTTAAGGGAGAATACTGATGACAGATAGCAGCAATTATGGTTTCGATACCTTGCAGATACATGCAGGGGCCAAACCTGATCCGGCGACCGGTGCGCGACAGACGCCGATCTATCAAACGACAGCCTATGTGTTTCGAGATGCTGACCACGCAGCAGCATTGTTCAACTTGCAAGAGGTGGGATTTATCTATTCCCGCCTGACAAACCCGACCGTTGCGGTCTTGCAAGAACGGATCGCGACGCTTGAGGGAGGCGTTGGGGCTGTTTGTTGTTCTTCTGGGCATGCGGCACAGATCATGGCGCTATTTCCGCTCATGGGGCCGGGTAAGAACATTATCGCCTCGACCCGTCTGTACGGCGGCACGGTGACGCAGTTCAGCCAGACGATCAAACGTTTCGGCTGGTCCTGCAAGTTCGTGGATTTTGATGATATCGATGCCGTCAAGGACGCGGTTGACGACGATACACGCGCCATCTTTGGCGAGGCGATCGCGAACCCCGGCGGCTACATTATGGACGTACGGGCAATTGCAGACGTTGCAGACGATGCGGGGGTACCGCTGATCATCGATAACACAACGGCGACGCCATACCTGTGTCGTCCGATCGAACTTGGGGCGACTCTCGTGGTCCATTCTACGACCAAATACCTCACCGGCAACGGAACAGTTACTGGAGGTTGCATCGTCGACTCGGGCAAATTTGACTGGTCGGCGAATGACAAGTTTCCGTCGCTTAGCCAGCCCGAGCCGGCTTACCACGGGCTCAACTTCCACGAGACGTTTGGCGGGCTGGCCTTTACGTTTCATGGCATTGCCATCGGGTTGCGCGACCTTGGGATGACGATGAACCCCCAGGCTGCGCATTACACGCTGATGGGCACCGAGACGTTGTCGTTGCGGATGGAACGGCATGTTGAAAACGCACAGAAAATCGCGACTTGGCTCGAGAACGATGACCGGGTCGACTATGTCACCTATGCGGGGCTGCAATCATCTCCCTATTTCGAACGCGCGAAAAAAGTGTGCCCCAAAGGGGCCGGTGGTTTGTTCACCTTTGCTGTCAAAGGCGGGTACGATGCCTGCGTCAAACTGGTGAACGCGCTGGAGATTTTTAGCCACGTCGCCAACCTCGGTGATACGCGGTCGCTGATCATCCACTCCGCCTCCACCACGCACCGCCAGTTGAGCCCAGAGCAGCAAGAAGCTGCCGGTGCCGGGGCAAATGTCGTGCGGTTGTCGATCGGGACCGAGGATGCGGTGGACCTGATCGCCGACCTTGATCAAGCTTTGTCCATAGCCACCGCTTAACCATAAAAAACCCCGCCAAAGCCTAATGCTGGCGGGGTTTTCCTTAACCAGAGCAACCTATGGTACGCCCTTGGTCTATCTCAGACGGTTAGTCCGCTTCGACGATTTCAAACTGCAAGGACACCTGAGCGCTAACGTCGACCTCTCCGGTTTCGATGGGCATATCCATGCTTTTCATCTGCGCGCTGCGCATCTCCATTGGGCGAAAACCTTGGCTGGTTTCGGACATGCTAATCACTTTACCAAGCTTAACCCCGGCAGCATCGGCAAGTTGTTGCGCCCGCGCCATAGCATCTAAAACGGCATCTTTACGAGCCTGCTCTAACGCGGCTTCGTTATCCTGCAACCCGAATTGCAAACCATTAAAGTCATTCGCTCCTTCGGCCACCACGGCATCCAGTAGCTGCCCCAACTTGCTAAGATCGCGCACTGTCACACTCACGGTATTCCCCGCTTCATACCCCGAGACTTGCACCGGCGTTGTGTCGCTGCGAGACCCATTGTCGTATACTGGACGCAGGTAGAGTCCGCTTGTCTGACGGTCGAGACCAGCGATTTTTAGTGAATCTAATTGATCTAAAATTCCGCGCACTTTTTCGGACGTTTGCGCCATTGCTTCCGCTGCAGACGCGGCGCGTTCGCTTACCCCCAAACGGATCGTGGCCGTATCCGGAGCAATCGAAACGACACCCTGCCCGTTCACGGTGATCCCTTGCGGGGCTTGTTGCGCCAATGCACCAGAAGCAAAACCCGCGCAAAGAATTGCAGCAAATTTGAAAATTCTCATATTTAACATTCGCATATTGTTGATCCTTTTCCTGATAATATCCCCTAGGCTACTGTGTGGCCTTCAGCCAAGTTCGCTGCAAGTCCCCTGTGCGCTCGACTCTTTTCATGAGCAAACTACTGCTCTATTCCTTTGCTCTGAACGGGCACACTGTTTTGCTGGCGATCCACGTGGTATTGGCAATCTACTGCTGTCCTGAATGTTTCACCGCCTCCAAGCCTCTAGTAAAAGCGTATCCATGAAGCCTAACTTTGCACTGTCTCTCTCCTTTCAAGGAATTCGCCTGCTGCACCGTGTCCCTAGCGGCTGGCGGCAAATTGGCGAAGTCGCGGTCGACGCCGAAGATATGGCCGCCGAACTGGCGACCCTGCGCGCCACCGCCACCGCTCTTGAACCAGGCGGTTTACGCAGCAAGGTTCTGATCCCTAACGATCAAATCAAGTTCATGTCGATCAATACGGCTGGGCTGGACGATCAGGCGCGACGTGAAAAAGCCAAGCGCGCGCTGGACGGGGCCACGCCCTATGCCGTTACGGATCTGGTCTTTGACACACGCAACGATGGCCCCCTCACCCACATTGCCGCCGTCGCGCGCGAAACCTTGATCGAGGCTGAAGCGTTTGCGACGGAGCACCGGTTTCATCCCGTCAGTTTCGTTGCGCAGGCTGACGATCATGATTTCAAGGGCGAGGCGTTTTTCGGGCCGACAGACACGGCCTTCCAATGGCTAAAACCGGGCGAAGAAGTGGAGCCCGATACACAGCCTCTCGTTATTTTGGACGATGTTGCGCCGCCCGAGGAAAAACAATCGCAATCTGACCCTATCGTTGAAACCTCTGTCGCGCCTCCAAAGACCGATCTGGGGCGGACTGCGCCGATAATCCAAGCCGAAGCCGAGGCAACGCCCCTCCCTCCCAAAGCCGAAAAGCCAGCGCCGAAGGCCTCGGCTGCTCCCGAACGGACGAGTCAGCAGAGCAGCGATACCTCTGTGGGAACGGCCGCACCGGGTGCGTACCCCGTCGCCCAATCGGTCACGCCGCCGTTGGCGAAACCGTCGGCCACCGCGAAAGCACCGGCGATCTCAGGTGGCAAAACGTCTACAGCCTCGGTCGAGAGCAAAGTCCCCCCTGCCCTCGGCGCACCAACAGCAGCGCCGTCGAAGTCGACACCTGCGGCCCCTGCTGCAACGAAAGTCACTGCAGATTTTTCCAGCCGCCGAAGCGCACCACGGGTGGCAGCCGCGGTCGGCCGCGGCCACGTGCAACCACTTGAAAACGCCGGCGGTCCCGTACCAGATAGCAGCTCTTTGACCGGCGCAAAGCCAGCCCGCGAGACCAAAGCCTCGCCCTTTGCATTTCTGAAACGCCTCAGATCTCTCCCTGTACCGCCACCGTCCAAACGAACACGCGCGAGCGTGCCTGCGGTCACCGGCAAAACCCGCGCCAAAGACGAAAACGAAGCCGACCGGATGACTGTCTTCGGGGCACGCAACGACCAAACTGTCGGGGGCAAGCCCCGCTTTCTGGCACTGGCACTAACAGCGGCTTTGCTGGTGTTTCTGGCAGGTGTTGCGGCTTGGGCTTCCGTATTTCTTGACGACGGGCTAACGCTTTCGCGGATATTTGGCAGCCGTGACACCACTCAGACGGCATCGTCAGCTCCCACACCAACGGAGAAGCGCACGCAGGCCGTAAAGCGCGTTGCAGCCCCCCCTGCGCCGACAAAGCGAGCGACCGATACGACGGTCGCGGCACTTGCCCCCCCGCCGCGCGATGAAAGCGGCCCCGTTCTTGATGCGACGCCTGCGCCACAGACCCTTCGCTCGGTTGAAATGACCGCGCAGGAAATCGAGGCGAAATACGCCACCACGGGCATCTGGGCCCTTGCGCCCAAAACACCTCAGGTCCCTGCGATTTTGAGCTTGGATAACGTGCTCGCAAGGGGTCTTGATCCGGTCAGCACCTCCAATAAAGCAATGGCTTTGCCCAAGCTTGCGTCGTTTGGCGGCGATGTTGTCGACATCATATCGGCACCGCCCGCGACCGCGGGCACAACCTTCAAGCTGGATGATCGCGGTTTGGTCATCCCAAGCGAAAAAGGTACGTTGAATGCAGATGGGGTGCTTGTGTTTGCCGGCCGGCCAGCCCGCGTTCCCCCTGCCACCTTAGCGCGGCCTGACGCACCTAAGGCCGCTGAAGTGATCGAGGCTTCTGTACCTTCCGCTCCGCCCAAGTTCAGGCCCAAATTGCGCCCAGAAGAGCCCGCTGAAGCGACAGACAGCACCAATCCAGAAAACATCAACCTAGATAGCACAAACTCGGACAGCTCTGACACGGATAACTCTGGCTCGGATAACTCTGACAGCGCGATCCGGAACGAGCTCGCCGCACTCCGCCCAACGGCACGGTCCGCTCAGTTGATCAAAGCCGCAGCCGTCGCCCAACAGGCCGAAGTTGACGCTGCAGCAAAAGCGGCGGCCGAGGCGCTCAAGGCTGCGCTTCCTCAGGAACCGGTCAACAACGCCACCCGATACGCGACCGATACCTCCAAACGCCCTGACCTGCGCCCGGGCAATTTTTCCCGCCTCGTGCGCCGTGCCGAACGCGCGCAACCGATGCCGGTAACTGTCGCCAGCGCGGCAAAAACGGTGACGCCTCAGGTGGTCAAGCCGGCCGTTCCCTCCAAAACATCGGTTTCAAAGCAAGCGACCGTAAAAAATGCGATCAAACTTCGTTCGATCAATCTGATCGGGGTTTACGGCAAACCTTCCAGTCGGCGCGCATTGATACGGCTTAGCAACGGGCGCTATCAGAAAGTCGCAGTCGGAGATCGTTTGGACGGCGGCCGCGTTTCTGCCATCGGCGAAAGCGAGCTGCGCTATAACCGACGTGGGCGCGATGTTGTACTGAAGATGCCGCGCGGATAACGGCTTGCCGCTTGGATCCCCCCTTTGTCCCATCCACGGACCGAGTATATCAGGTGCAGCGGCGTTCCCTAGATCGACCGAGGTCTCACACCGCCTAAAATTTGAGCGGTAAGAGGCGAGCGGCAATTCGCCAATGCTCGCTCTAGCCATAGGTACGAATTTGCGCGGCAATTCCGTAGTAGGCGGCCAAATTCCAGACCCAAACGGTAATAGGTGCGGGGTTGACGCATTGTTCCTCCGATCTATGTAATATTCTCGCATGGCATTGGATGAGACAGATAAACGCCTTTTGGCTTCGTTGCAGAGTAACGCCCACCTCACCGCGCAAGAGCTCGGAGAGACGTTGAATCTATCGCCTTCCCAGGCAGGCCGACGGCGACAACGCCTTGAATCCGAAGGCTATATTCAGAACTATACTGCGCAGCTCGACCCCCAACAACTGGGGCTTATGGTCCAAGGATTTGTGCAGGTGCATCTAAGCACACATCAACCCGAACATTCAGTCAGCTTCGCGCAGCTTGTAACGACGCACGCTGAAATCGTTAGCGCCTGGACGATGACCGGGGATGCGGATTATTTGCTACGCGTCTATTGTACAGACCTGTCTAGCCTAAACCGCCTGATCCATGAGGTGCTGCTGCCCCACCCGGCTGTCGCGAAAGTGCATAGCCAGATTGTTATGGATCAGCCTAAACGAGACGGGCCGCTGCCCATCTGATTGACCCGTTCGGGACCAGCCCGACAAAATGAAAGTTTGCCCCTTATGGAAGGTTTCTTGTTCCAAGCCTCGATCTATCTCGCCGCGGCGGTGATAGCGGTTCCGATCGCGTCACGCTTGGGGCTGGGGTCGGTGCTGGGATATCTCGCGGCGGGCATCCTGATCGGACCAGCCTTTGGGCTGGTGGGGTCAGAAACCAAGGACCTTCAGCATTTCGCCGAATTTGGCGTCGTGATGATGTTGTTCCTCATCGGGCTAGAGCTTGAACCCCGCGCCTTGTGGAACATGCGGCATCGATTGCTGGGGCTTGGTGGCATGCAGGTCGTGTTAAGCGCTGCGGCCTTGATGGGCATCGCCATGGCCTATGACCAGCCCCTGGGTGTGGCGATCGCGATTGGCTTGACGCTGTCGTTGTCATCGACTGCGATCGTGCTGCAAACCCTGTCGGAAAAGGGGCTGATGCAGACGGCCGGCGGGCGGTCGGTGTTCTCGGTCCTGTTAACGCAGGATATCGCGGTAATTCCGATCCTGGCCTTCCTCCCCCTGCTCGTAGCGCAGCTTCCCGCACAAATGCGGCCCGACGGATCGATATCGATCAACCCAGAGGATGCAGCCCATGGGGCGGAGGCTGCCTCGGGACACGGGCCAGCGGCTGCCGGTCAAGGTGCCGAAACAGCACAGGCAGCGATCTCGCTGGTGCAAGGGCTGCCGGGGTGGGGGATTACACTGGTGACCCTCGGGGCGATTGCGGGGATCATCATCACCGGCGTGTTTTTCACCCGACCCGTCTTTCGCTTTATTCACGCGGCCAATCTGCGCGAGATGTACACCGCGCTGGCGCTGCTGATCGTCGTAGGTATATCGTTTTTGATGATGCTGGTGGGCCTGTCCCCAGCCCTTGGGGCCTTTCTCGCGGGGGTGGTTCTGGCCAGCAGCGAATTCCGACACGAGCTTGAAACCGACCTTGAACCCTTCAAGGGGCTGCTGCTGGGGCTGTTCTTTATCACTGTTGGCGCAGGCATTAACTTTGATTTACTATTCGCCGACACCACCATCATCGTAGGCATGGCGCTGCTCGTTATTCTGGTGAAAGGGCTTATCCTGTACGGGTTGGGCACCCTATTCAAACTACACGGCCGCGATCGATGGCTCTTTGCACTTGGTCTGGCACAGGCGGGTGAGTTCGGGTTTGTTTTGGTCAGCTTCTCGGTGGCCACAGGGGTTATTCCAAATGATGTGGCTGAGACCCTGCTGCTAGTGGTTGCACTGTCCATGCTGATCACGCCACTTTTGTTCATCCTCTACGACCAGATCAGCAAACGAATGGACAAGAAATCCGGCCCGATCGTTGCCGACGAAATCGACGAGCAAGGAACAGTGATCATCGCCGGTGTCGGACGGTTCGGCCAGATCGTGAACCGGCTCGTGCAGGCCAGCGGATTTCGCACCGTCGTCTTGGACCATAACCCTGAAACCATCGCCGTTATGCGACGCTTTGGCTTCAAGGCGTTTCTGGGCGACCCCACCCGTGCGGATATCCTGCGCAAGGCCGGCTTGCGCGACGCCAAGGTTCTTGTCGTCGCATTGGACGACCCCAAATCGGCGCTCCAACTGATTGCGTATGCCCGTAAGGAATGCCCCGACTTGCACATTGTGACCCGTGCCCATGACCGGACGGACGTCTACCAACAGTACCAGGCCGGCGCGAATGACATCGTCCGCGAGATGTTCGACAGCTCGCTGCGTGCGGGGCGCTATGTGCTCGAAAACCTCGGCCTGTCCGACTACGAGGCTGCTGAAGCGCAGCGGATGTTCTATTCGCACGACCGTGCCTCTGTGCGCGAGCTCGCCGCGCTATGGCGCCCTGACGTCCCGCCAAGCGAGAACAAGGCCTACGTCGCGCGCGCCAAAGAGCTGCAAAAGGATCTGGAAACCGCATTCCTGAAGCGCATCGATCAAGAGGATAAGCGCAACTCGTAACACCCGCCTACCGCCTGTTCATGACATAAAAAAACCGCGCCCGATATCGCATCAGGCGCGGCTAAATTGATACTAGTGTCGTAGATCAAGCCGCGGCGACACGGCTTTCCAGAACGTCACCAACCTGCTTGGACGCGGCCAGCTCATCGCCACCGGCAACAGCAGCAACTTCGCGGGTCAGACGCTCTAGCGCTGCTTCATACAGCTGGCGCTCGGAATAGCTTTGCTCGCGTTGATCATCGGTGCGGTGCAGGTCGCGCACCACCTCGGCAATCGCGATCAGATCGCCAGAGTTGATCTTTTGCTCATATTCCTGAGCACGCCGCGACCACATGGCCCGCTTGACCTTTGCCTTACCCTTAAGCGTTTTCATCGCGTGGCTGATCACATCGGGGCTGCTAAGGGCGCGCATACCGATTTCAGTCGCTTTGTGCGTAGGCACCCGCAGCGTCATCTTGTCTTTCTCGAAGGCGATCACAAACAGCTCCAGCGAGATGCCTGCAACTTCCTGCTCTTCGACCGAAACGATCTGGCCAACGCCATGTGCCGGATACACAACGAATTCATTCGGACGGAAATCTAGCTTCTTCGACTTGCTCATAAAGTGGCTCCTTGGGCGCGGGGACGGCCCGCATGGGTAAATATACAGTCACGACGACAAAAACCGACCGGCCCAAAGAGCCGTCAGCCTCATTTCATAACTTCAGATGTCCTGATTCAACCTGTGCAAAACGGTTGGTAATTGGCGCGTGGGTATCATCATTTGAGATAACGTATATCACAAATTTCGACGCCCCGAAAGCGGTGGCGAAGCCTATTCGATCAAATACACGTTAATCCAGCGTTTATTCGGGGCTGCCGACAGATTTCACCGCCCGCAGCCAGTCGCCAAAGGCCGAATCGCTTAGCCGCCTTCTCCGGGTGCCTCAGAGAAGTATTTCTCCAGCTTGCCCTCTTCACCGTCGCGTTCCTCTGCCTCGGGCAGCGGGTCTTTCTTGGTTATGATTACTGGCCAAAGTTCGGAGTATTTGCGGTTGAATTCAACCCACTTTTCCATGTCCGGCTCTGTGTCGGGGCGGATCGCATCCGCAGGGCATTCAGGCTCGCAAACGCCGCAATCGATACATTCATCGGGATGAATGACCAGCATGTTCTCGCCTTCATAAAAGCAATCCACCGGACATACTTCAACGCAGTCAGTGTATTTGCAGGAGATACAGGCATCGTTAACGATATAGGTCATAACATCATCTTTTATGGCAGCTTTAGCCCACGAGATACGTCAGCATAGCGTATCATTCAAGGTGGCGCGCCCGAGAAAGATCAAGCACACGGCGATCGCGCTTACTGGGGCGTCCTTTTCCCTCAAATGCCGGATTTTCAGGTTGTTTTTTCTCGGAGCGGGGAACCGGCGGGGACAGATCTGTGTAAAGCGTCTGCGCCTCGGGGGCTGGACCGCGCCGAATACCGATCGCGTCGATCTGGATGACCCGCACGTCGTCGCCCATGGGAAAGGTCAGCACGTCTCCGACGACGATCAGCGTCGCGCGTTTCTGCGCAATGCTGCCGTTGACCCTGACGGCCCCCGCTTGAACGCGAGAGGCCGCCAGAGAGCGCGTTTTATAGAACCGCGCATGCCACAGCCATTTATCAAGCCGCAGCTTTGTCGCCGCCTGCGACAATTACTTGTTGTCTTTCAGTCCCATCAGCGCAGCGGCGAATGGGTTGTCAGGATCAATCGGCTTTTCGGCGCGTGCGGGCTTGCTGCTGAACTTTTGCGGCTTCCCGCCCTTGTCACCGCGCGGCGCACCCTTTTTGCCACGGGGTCCGGGTTTCCCCTTGCCCTGCGGACGATCACCGCCACCGCGACCCTGCCCCTGCGCATTCCCACGCGGAGCACGGCCCCAAGTGAAGACATAGAATGTCTCGAGCTCGGCACCGGCGATCTCCGCATCAGGCGCAGTGCCTTGTGGGGTCTCTTCGGCAGGTACATCGGGGATGTGGTCGTCGACTTCGGGCGTCTCGGCCAGCTCTTCGACCAACGGGGCGATGCCGTCGTCGGGCATGTCTGCAGTCGCGGGTACGATATCATCCGCTTGCGCCACGGCAGGGTCTTCGATGATCCCACCGGCGGGCTGTTCGGCAGCCACATCCATCACAGGCGTATCTGCATCGGCACCTTTGTCGGCAACCATTGGCGCGCCGTCATGCGGCACGACTGTGTCGACAGCCTTGACCTTTGTCCGTTCGGATTTCTCGGCCTTGTATCCAAGCCCTTCCATCAGCGTGGCGAACTGTTCGAGCGTCATGCCAGTGATCGACAGCATATCGGCCTTGGCCTCAAACCCGCCACGCGAATCTTCCGACCGCAACATGTCAGCAAGTCGTTCCAGCATATCGATACGGATCGCGCGTTCACCGGCGTTGCGGTACCCTGCCATCGTCGCGGCCCCTTCGGGCGCACTGGTGTCAACAGGGATCGTCACCAGACCGGGAGGAGGCGATTCCGGGAATTCGTTCAACCCTTTAGTGATCGACCAAAGCACCAGACGCAGGCGCGTCGGAGCGGGCTTGAGCAGCAAAGGCATAAAGATGGTGAACTGCCCGAAACGCAGACCATGCTTGCGCAATGCGCCACGTGCATCTTGATCCAGCGCTTTAACCTCGTCGCCCACATCAGCGCGCGGCAGAATGCCAAAGTTCTCGACCATACGGAAGGCAAAGCCCCGCGCCAAACCGGTCAGCGCCTCGTCCTTGGAGATGGCGATCAGCGGCTCGAACAACGCTGCGACTTTGCGGTCAATGAAGTGCTGCAAACGGCGTTGCACTTTTTGCGCGACCTCGGGGCCCGCAACGTCGTCGACGAACACCTCGACACCGGGCTTTAGCGGATCAGAGCCCGAGACCAGCTTGCCCACCGCGGAACTGCCCCACATAAGGCCGCCCTGCTCTGTGAAATCAATTTCTGTGTCGGGGGCGTTATAGAAACGATCCGCCCGCAAATGGAACTGAGGAGCCAGCGCCTGCAACGATGCAGTTTTGATCGTTTTATCTTCGGCAACGCCTGCGCCTTTGTCTTGGCGAAAGCGGAACCCGTCCAACTTGCCAACAAATTCGCCTTCAACGGTTACTTCACCGGTCTCGTTTACTTCGGCCACCATGGCTTCCTTCTGTCCTAGCCGGCGCAAAAGCACGGATGTGCGCCGATCTACAAATCTTTGGGTCAAACGCTCGTGCAGCGCGTCCGACAGTCTGTCTTCTACGACACGTGCTTCGTGTCGCCAATGACTTTCGTCACCTGTCCAACCTTTGCGCTGTGTTACGTAGGTCCACGTTCGAATAAACGCCAATCGTTTGGATAACGCATCAATGTCCCCATCGGTTCGATCAATGCGTTTAATTTGTCGCGCAAGCCAGTCGTCGGGGATGGTGTCACGCTGATGCAGGTAGTTGAAAATCTGCTCAAGCAGGTTGGCGTGCTCTGCATGGCCTATACCACGAAAATCAGGAACCCGGCAAACATCCCACAGCAATCGGACCGAAGGGCCGTCAGTACAGCGCGCCGCGATTTCGGCATCAACGGCCATGTTCTTCAGCGCTTGCAGGTCGTCGGCCTCGCGTGCCTTGAACAGCCGTTCATTGTCAGGCGACACCTCGAGCGTCTGGATCAAGCGGTCAATCGACCCAAATTGCAGCGCCGGGTTTCGCCAGTTCAGCTTTTTCTGGGGCGTAAAGCTGTGGTCCATAATCGCACGTGCAACACCATCGTCCAATGGGGGCGCATCGCCGGTCACGCCAAAGGTCCCGCTTTTGAATCCGCGCCCCGCACGCCCTGCGATCTGCGCGAGCTCGTTAGGGGCTAATGGACGCATACGCCGGCCGTCAAACTTGCTCAGCGCAGAAAAAGCAACGTGGTCCACATCAAGGTTTAGCCCCATCCCGATGGCATCGGTGGCTACCAGATAGTCGACTTCGCCGTTTTGATACATCGCGACCTGAGCATTGCGCGTACGGGGGCTGAGCGCCCCCATCACCACCGCTGCACCGCCCTTTTGACGGCGGATCAGTTCTGCGATGGCGTATACATTCTCAACCGAAAACCCGACAATCGCACTACGTGGACGCATTCGACTTATCTTTTTCTGACCAGAATAGACTAATTCTGACATTCTCTCGCGCCGAATGAATTGCGCCTCTGGCACCAGGGCAGCAATGGACCCGCGCATGGTATCGGACCCCATAAATAACGTCTCGTGCAGACCTCGTGCACGCAAAAGCCGGTCGGTAAAAACATGCCCCCGTTCAGGATCGGCACACAGTTGGATTTCATCGACCGCCACCAAATCAGCGCCCAAGCCTTCGGGCATCGCCTCGACCGTGCAGACCCAATACTGGGTGCGCGGCGGCACGATCCGTTCTTCGCCCGTGACAAGCGCCACGACGGACGGCCCCCTTAGGGCGACGATGCGGTCATAGACTTCGCGCGCGAGCAGCCGCAGGGGAAGTCCGATGACCCCTGTGCGATGCGCCAACATCCGTTCGATTGCATAGGTCGTCTTGCCTGTATTGGTCGGGCCTAAAACGGCCACGACCCTGCTGTCACCTGCCACCAGAAATTCCTTAGATCGTTATAGCCTGCGCCCAATGCCGTCGCGCCGCAGCCCGTCCAGCGCCCTTTGCGCGTTATCATGGTGAGGGTTAATGCTTAACACTCGGCGATAGAGATCGGCAGCCGCACGTAGGTCGCCAAACTCCTGCAGGATCGCTCCCAGACCGAAAATGGCGTTATACTGCTGCGGATTCAAGGCAAGCGTGGTTTCTAGGTCATCAATGGCCGGACCATATAGGCCCGCGGCGAAGTACGCCTGTGCACGGGCATGAAAGCCTTCGGCAAATTCGGGCGCGTGATCCGTCAACGCCGTCAGATGCGCGATGGCAAGCGTCGTATCCCCCTGAAACATCGCGTCCTTACCCCGAGAATACAGCAAATCCATTGCTGGCGATCCCGACCGTGCCCAGACCGTCAGCACGTCACGTTCGATTCGCGCGGCCTCGGATGCGGGGGCATTGCGCAAATCCTGCAACAAATCCGCCGCCATTGGGGGCGACACTTGTGCGAAACTTATACCCCCGAGCAACACCCAAAGACCAAGTGCCGCGACGGTATGTTTGAGGTTGACGATGCAGTTGCCCATAACAACAGTGAATGTAACAGGCTGCCGCCACAATTCCAGACGTGTCGGCACCATTTGCCAAGAAAAGGGCCTATGATGAGCGATATCGTGAACCAAGCTGTAACAGTACTGAATGAAAAACTGGCAGGCGCTGACTTTGACGGGACCGCCAAGTTCGACATTGAAGGCGAAGGCGCTGTCATGATGGATTCAACCGGCGCACGCAAAGGAGATGAGGAAGCCGACGTAACCCTCTCTGCAGACGCTGAAACTTTCGAGGCAATCCTGTCCGGCGACACCAACCCGACCGGTGCCTTCATGAGCGGCAAGCTCAAGATTGACGGCGACATGGGTATGGCAATGAAGCTGGCGGCTGTTCTCTCCTAATATGTTGGAAACCGCGCCCTTTTTCACCGACATCGCGCCCCTCCCCGAGACGGGTCAGGCGCATTGGGCCGAGACATCGGACGGTAAGAAGCTGCGCCTCGCGCATTGGCCGCTGGACGGGGCAAAGGGCACAGTGCTGCTTTTTCCCGGCCGCACCGAATACGTGGAAAAATATGCGATGACCGCAAGCGCTCTTGCCAAAAAAGGGCTGGCGGTCATTGCGATTGATTGGCGAGGGCAAGGTCTGTCGGATCGACTGATCCCCGACCGTAATATCGGCCACGTCGATGTTTTCTCTGATTATCAAAAAGATGTGGCAGCGATGATGCGGACCGCCCGCGCTTTGCAGCTGCCACGCCCGTTTTTCCTGCTGGCGCATTCCATGGGTGGGGCCATCGGTCTGCGCGCCTGTATGGAGGGACTGTCGGTGCAAGCCGCAGCCTTTACCGCGCCGATGTGGGGCATTCATATTGCACCGCATATGCGTCTTGTCGCCGCGGGACTAAGCCAGCTGATGCCTCGTATTGGTCAGGGGTATCGTTTGCCGATGGGAACGCAGGCGGCGTCCTACGTCTCGACCGCGCCGTTTGAAGGCAACATGCTGACGACCGACCCCGAGATGTACGAAATGATGCGCACTCAGATCAACGCGCACCCCGAGCTATCGCTGGGCGGACCCAGCTTTATCTGGCTGCGCGAAGCTTTGACCGAAACCAAACATCTGTCGCTGCGCGCTGCCCCTAGCCTGCCTTGCGCCACGTTCCTCGGGTCGAACGAGCGTATCGTCCACAAGGATCGCATCCATGCGCGGATGGAGACTTGGAAAGGCGGCAAGCTGCATATCATTGACGGCGCTGAGCACGAAGTCTTGATGGAAACCGCCGCCACCCGCAACAACGCAATAGAGGAAATGGCAGCGCTATTCTTCGGCACCGCCAAGAAATAGCGTTGTGCCTGACTTTAAGCTCTCTCGGTAAATATTTAAAAACAAACGACATATATTGAACATCTGTCGAGATTTCTGTGTTCCCCCTGTTCAAACCGCTTCGCTCCGCTAGCTTATGCGCATGGCCAAGCAACCTGTCCTCACGTTCAACGAAAACGGCATCTACTGCCCCGCGGGTGATTTCTATATCGACCCGTGGCGCCCCGTTGACCGTGCGTTAATTACCCACGGACATTCAGATCACGCCCGCTGGGGCATGAGCCGCTACCTCGCCACTGACATCGCCCTGCCCGTCATGCGGCACCGCTTGGGCGACATTACCGCCGACGCAATCGCGTATGGCGAACTGCGGCAGATTGGCGGTGCGCAGGTGTCGTTTCATCCAGCGGGCCACGTCCCCGGTTCCGCCCAGATCCGCGTCGAAGTAGACGGCGAGGTCTGGGTTGCCTCGGGCGACTACAAGGTTGTAGACGACGGGCTGTCTGATCCGTTCGAGCCGATCAAATGTCACCATTTTATCACCGAAAGCACCTTTGGCCTGCCGGTGTTTCGCTGGGCCGATCAATCTACCGTCGCGGCAGAGATCAACGCCTGGTGGGCGGGATGCGCGGCGCAGGGCAAGACGGCGTTTCTGGGGGCCTACGCCTTGGGCAAGGCGCAACGTCTGTTGTCGATGCTCGACCCCGAAATCGGCCCTATCCTGACCCATACTGCAACCGAAAACACCAACCGCGTGCTGCGCGATCAAGGGATCACCCTGCCCGACACGATCCTCGCGGATGCGGATTTGAACCCCAAGGACCACCCCGGCGCAATTGTGCTGGCCCCACCCGGTGCCTTGGGCAGTGCATGGTCCAAGAAGTTCGGCCCGCAGGAGACCGCTTTCGCCAGCGGATGGATGGCCGTGCGGGGTGTACGTCGACGCCGTGCGGGCGATCGCGGTTTTATCATCTCGGACCATGCGGACTGGGATGGACTGTTGTCGGCGATCAAGGCGACCGAGGCAGAAAATATATATGTCACACATGGTTATACGGATGTCTTCAGCCGCTATCTGGCGGACAGTGGCTGGCATGCGCAGGTGGTGCCTACCCAGTTCGAAGGCGAATCCCTTGATAAGGACGCGAACGAATGAAGCGTTTTGCTGCCCTGTTCAACGCCATCGACCAAAGCACCAAGACGACGGTCAAAGTGGCCGCTCTTGCCGATTACTTTAGCGCCGCGCCGGATGATGACCGCCTATGGACCATCGCGCTGTTTTCCGGCCGTCGCCCCAAACGCGCCGTTACCACAACCAAGCTGCGCGAATGGGCCGCTGAACGTGCGGGGATTCCACTGTGGTTGTTCGAGGAAAGCTATAGCATCGTCGGCGATCTGGCCGAGACGATCGCGCTGGTGCTGCCCCCCAACCCGACGCAAGACGACCAATCGCTGTCTACCTGGATCGCGGCCCTGCGCGAAATTTACACGCAGGACGAAGAGGCGCGCAAAGCCTTTGTGCTGGACGCATGGACAATCCTGGGCGGAACCGAACGCTTTATCTTTAACAAGCTCATCACCGGTGGTTTTCGTGTGGGCGTCAGCCAAAAGCTGATGACCCGCTCCCTTGCCCGCGCCACAGACAAACCCGAACCCGAGCTGGCGCATCGGCTCATGGGGAACTGGCATCCCGACGACACAACCTGGCACACGCTGGTCGAGGCCGAAGATGCCTCTGCCGACGCGTCACGGCCCTATCCCTTCTATCTGGCCTACGGGCTGGAAGCCGAGCCGCAAGAGCTGGGTGATCCGCAAGACTGGCGCGCAGAATGGAAGTGGGACGGTATCCGCGGCCAATTGATCCTGCGCGACGGCGAATATTTCGTGTGGTCGCGCGGCGAAGAGCTGATGACTGACCGTTTTCCGGAACTTGCCCGCGCGGTGGATTTCATGCCCGATGGCACGGTTCTGGATGGCGAATTGCTCGTCTGGCCCAATGGTCAGCCTGCACCGTCATCCTTCAACGCACTGCAAGCCCGTATCGGGCGCAAGACCGTGCCGAAGAAGCTACTGGCCGAAGCCCCCGTCGTGCTGCACGCCTATGATCTGCTGGAATGGCAAGGCGAGGATATCCGAGAACGCCCCTTTGCCGACCGTCGTGCGCTGCTTGAACAAGCCTGCGCCGCCTTGCCCGACGACGCACCGATCCGCCTGTCGCCGCAGCTGAGCTTTGCCACATGGGATGCGCTGGCCGATCAACGCGGCACTGCACGCGATGCCCAAGCCGAAGGGGTCATGCTGAAGCGTGCGGATAGCCCCTATCTGGCGGGGCGCAAGAAGGGCGATTGGTGGAAATGGAAGCTGGACCCGCTGACCATCGACGCAGTGATGATCTATGCCCAGTCGGGGTCTGGCCGACGCGCCAACCTGTTCACAGACTTCACCTTTGCGGTCTGGAATGGCAATGATCTGGTGCCCTTTACCAAAGCCTATAGCGGCCTGACGGATGCCGAGTTTCGCAAGATCACGGCTTGGGTCCGCAAGAATACCCTCGAGCGGTTTGGCCCTGTGCGCAAAGTCACCCCGCACCACGTGTTCGAAATCGCGTTCGAGGGTATTCAGCGCAGCACACGGCATAAATCCGGCGTCGCCCTGCGCTTTCCACGGATGCTGCGGTGGCGGCAGGATAAGCCGCTTCAAGAGGCCAACACCTTGGCCGATCTTGAAGAAATGCTGCGGATTTACGGTTGATCCACCCTGCCATCGCCTTGCTTTGCCGCGGACCCGTGCTTAGGTAGAATTAACGTCAAAAAGAGGTTTCTCATGTTTCAACTGCCCGTCCCCGTCCTTGATGCTAACGCCGGTTCCGGGGCCTCTGCCTTCGGCAAGCTGCCCGAATGGAATCTTGACGATCTTTACACCGGTGAAGACGCCCCCGAGCTCAAGCGTGATCTGGACTGGCTGGAAGAAGCCTGCCGCAGTTTTGCCGAAGATTACGAAGGCAAGCTGGCGGATTTGGACGCGAACGAACTGCTGGATTGCGTGCTGCGCAACGAGAAAATCAACCAGATCGCCGGGCGTATCATGTCCTATGCCGGCCTGCGCTACTACCAGATGACCACAGATTCCGGCCGTGCCAAGTTCATGTCGGACGCGCAGGAGAAGATCACCAACTTCACCACACCGCTGGTGTTTTTCACGTTGGAACTGAACCGGCTGCAAGACGATCACCTTGCCAACCTGCTGAGCCAAAAGGCCGATCTTGCCCGCTATAAACCCGTGTTTGACCGTATCCGCGCCATGAAAGATTACCAGCTTTCGGACGAGATGGAGAGATTCCTCCATGATCTGGGCGTCGTCGGCGACGCGTGGGAACGGTTGTTCGACGAAACCATCGCCGGGCTTGAGTTCGAGGTAAACGACGAGCCGCTGAACATCGAAGGCGTGCTGAACCTGCTGACCGACCCATCGCGTGACCTACGCGAAGCGGCGGCGCGCGAACTGGCGGATGTGTTTCAGGCCAATATCCGCACCTTTGCCCGCGTGCATAACACGCAAGCCAAAGAGAAAGAGGTCATCGACCGCTGGCGTGGCATGCCCACACCTCAAACCGGTCGCCACCTGTCGAACCACGTCGAACCCGAGGTGGTCGAAGCGCTGCGCAATGCCGTCGTCAACGCCTACCCCAAGCTCAGCCACCGTTACTACGAGCTAAAGCGCAAGTGGCTTGGGCTTGACACCATGCAGGTCTGGGACCGCAACGCGCCGCTGCCGATGGACGACCCTAAAACCGTCAGCTGGGAGCAGGCTGAAAAGACGGTCTTGGATGCCTACAATGCGTTTGATCCCCGTATGGGCGAAATCGCGGCCCCCTTCTTCTCTGAGGGTTGGATCGATGCGGGCGTGAAACCGGGTAAGGCACCCGGTGCTTTCGCGCACCCCACCGTGACTGATGTGCACCCTTATGTGATGCTCAACTATCTGGGCAAACCTCGCGACGTGATGACACTGGCACACGAACTGGGTCACGGAGTTCACCAAGTGTTGGCCGCCGGTCAGGGTGAAATGTTATCCTCCACGCCGCTGACCTTGGCTGAAACGGCGTCGGTGTTCGGAGAAATGCTGACCTTCCGCAAAATGCTGGACGGAGCTAAAACCAACGCAGAACGCAAAATACTGCTGGCCGGCAAAGTCGAAGACATGATCAACACGGTCGTGCGCCAGATTGCGTTCTATGATTTCGAATGCAAACTGCATGACGCCCGTCGTGGCGGAGAGCTGACGCCAGATGACATCAATTCCCTATGGATGTCGGTTCAGGCCGAAAGTCTTGGGCCGGTGTTCGAGTATATGGACGGCTATGAAACCTTCTGGGCATATATCCCCCACTTCGTGCACTCGCCCTTCTACGTCTATGCCTACGCCTTTGGCGACGGCTTGGTGAACGCGCTTTATGCTGTGTATGAAGAAGGCGAGCCCGGGTTCGAGGACAAGTATTTCGACATGTTGAAAGCCGGTGGGTCGAAGCATCACAAGGAGCTTCTGGCCCCCTTCGGGTTGGACGCCTCTGACCCCGCGTTCTGGGATAAGGGCCTGTCGATGATTTCGGGCTTTATCGATGAATTGGAAGCAATGGAGGACTGATCCAACGGACCGGCACAAGAGTTTAGTGCCTTCGGCGAGGATTTAAGACCATCTGGAAAGCGGAACGGGGCGGTGCAGATACAGCGTCCCGTTTTTTCATGGCTTACTTCAGTTGGCTGTCCTTGCTGCCGCGCCGGTTGATGCCGCCACGTGCTTGCGCAATTCCGTCGCGTTCGCACACACAATCAATGCAGAGCTTGACGCCCGGTAGCGCTTGGCGGCGCGCCTCGGGGATTGGTTCTTCGCATTCGGCACAATGGGTGCGGCTTTCGCCTCGGTGTGATTTTCGTGATTTCAGGCGGGCCAGCTCGTCATTGATCGACGCTTCGATCTGTTCGCTGACAGCACCGTCTTTTGCCCAACCTCCGGCCATGATCATCCCCCTCTAGATTACCTCTTATAGGTAGGTCAGCGGGGAAACGGTGCAACCCCCGATAGCGAATGCCACGGTTACGGGCTTTCGATACGGGAGGGAACGGCGATGAATAAACAAAAAATCCCCGCAAAGCGAACGCTTTGCGGGGATCGACAAATCACGTGTATTACGGATCAAGCTGTCGCCATGAGACCTTTTTCGCGGGCAAGGTCACGCATACGTTTTTGCAACTTTTCAAATGCGCGCACCTCGATCTGGCGGATACGCTCGCGGCTGACGTCATACTGGCCACTCAGGTCTTCCAGCGTGACCGTCTTGTCGGACAGACGCCGTTGGGTCAGAATGTCCTTTTCGCGGTCATTCAAAACATCCAGCGCCTCGGCCAGCATTTCACGGCGGGTTTCCAGCTCGTCACGTTCTTCGTAATCGGTGGCCTGGTCAGCATCTTCATCCTCCAACCAGTCCTGCCACTGCATCGTCCCTTCACCTTCGGACCCGACCGTGGCATTCAACGACGCGTCACCGCCGGACATACGCCGATTCATAGAGATCACTTCGGTCTCGGTTACGCCGAGGTCAGTGGCAATGCGGGTGACGTTGTCGGGGTGCAGATCACCCTCCTCCAACGCGCCGATGCGGTTCTTGGCCTTACGCAGGTTAAAGAACAATTTCTTTTGGCCCGACGTAGTGCCCAGTTTGACCAAAGACCACGAGCGCAGAATATATTCCTGAATAGATGCACGGATCCACCACATCGCATAGGTCGCAAGACGGAAGCCCTTTTCAGGGTCAAACCGTTTAACAGCCTGCATTAAACCGACGTTCGCTTCTGAAATCACTTCGGCCTGAGGCAGGCCGTAGCCGCGATACCCCATGGCGATTTTCGCCGCGAGCCTTAGGTGTGAGGTGACCATATGGTGTGCAGCTTTGGTATCTTGCTCTTCCACCCAACGTTTGGCGAGCATGTATTCTTCTTCTGGTTCCAACAGGGGAAACTTGCGGATTTCCTGCATGTAGCGGTTTAATCCGCCTTCCGGTGTTGGTGCTGGCAGATTTGCATAATTAGCCATCTTTGTCCCTTTCCCCAATTTCCGGGGCCCATGTTATTTGGATTAACATAGATATGGAGAGCGCCCCGCTCTGTTTCAAGTGTACAGCCTAACGCGTGAAAGGGCGTATTGGGCCCAAAAAACCTTAAATTACCGTTATGCTACAGGTCGTTCACACAACTGTGCATCAAGTTGTGCTGTAGCCCACGGCCGCTAGCAGGTTGGTCAGGTCAGCCGGCAGCGGGGCTTCGAACCGAACGTAGTCCCCTGTCACGGGGTGATCGAACCCCAGAACAGCCGCGTGCAGCGCTTGTCGAGGAAAGCTGCGGATGGCGTCGGCTGCAGCGTCAGAAACCGCGCCTTTGGCCAGCTTGCGTTTGCCGCCATAGGTCGGATCACCCACCAGCGCATGACCGGCATGGGCCATATGAACCCGGATTTGGTGCGTGCGCCCCGTCTCTAGCCAGCACTCCATTAACGCTAATACCTCAGGTGATCCAAGGCGGGCCACGGTGCGTGCGCGGGTAACGGCGTGACGCCCCCCTTGGAAAAACACCGCCTGCCGTTGCCGGTCGGTGCGGTGACGGGCCAACTGCGTCGTGAGCTTAAGGATATTGCCGGGCTCAAAACTGGTCCCCTTCACGCCGCGCAGGCGAGGGTCGTTGGCATCGGGAACGCCGTAGACCAACGCTTGATAGTAGCGCTCAACCGTGTGTTTTTCGAACTGTTTGGCCAGCCCGTGGTGCGCCGCGTCGGATTTGGCGACGACCAACAGGCCAGAGGTGTCCTTGTCGATCCGGTGCACAATGCCGGGGCGCTTCATGCCCCCCACCCCTGAAAGATCATCACCGCAATGGGCCAGCAGCGCATTGACCAGCGTGCCGGAGGGGCTGCCCGGTGCGGGGTGCACAACCATGCCAGCGGGCTTGTTGATCACAATCAGGTCGGCATCTTCGAAGACCACATTTAACGGGATCTCTTCGGCAAGGATATGGCTGTCTTCGGCCTCTTCCACATCCACGGTAATTTCTTGGCCTTCGTCGGCGCGGCTGCGCGGATCGGTTACGACCTGCCCATTGACCCGCACGGAACCTTGCTCAAGCAAACGGCCAAGCCGTGTGCGCGACAGGTTCGCATCCTCTGGCACATCCCGCGCAAGCGCCTTATCAAGGCGGGGTGGCGGGTTGTCCGTGATGGTAAACTTAATTTGACGGTGCGACATGACTGATCCTTCCGAGCCTCCGAACATCAAATTCCTGCGGCGGCTGGTGACGGTACTTACCGCCACAATGATTTTCGGCCTTCTAATCGTGATCGGGCTACTTGTCATCCGCTTCTCGAACAAGAGCCCCGATTTACCGACGTCTGTTACCCTGCCTGATGGCGCAAAAGCAGTGACGTTCACCCAAGGTCCCGACTGGTATGCCGTTGTGACGAAAGACGATGTGATTCTGATCTTTGACAGAATGACTGGCGAACTGCGTCAAAGCGTGAAGATTAAATAATCTCCGAACCACTAGGAAACCGCAATGCATCTGAGCGTCAGGCTCAGCAAATGAGCTGACACGCGTGGCGAAGGCGATATGGGGTTATTTTTTTGGGGGGGGGGGTAGTGGTACCACCTCCTGGTCTCGAACCAGGGACCTCCTGATCCACAATCAGGCGCTCTAACCAACTGAGCTAAGGCGGCACTGCGGTCGATCTAGCGCCCATGAAAAAGGAATGCAAGCCCCTAAGTGCCGCAAAATCAGATTTGTCCGCCCATAGCAGAAAACGCAGAAACTTGCCATTTGCATCGTCGCGCGGTACGGGATCTGACACAGTTTCGGAGAAACCTCATGGGCATTGACACAGAACGCGACATTGAAGCCAACCTGCAGATCGGTCCGACCGATAAGGGCATGGTACGGCTGTTCATCGAAGCAGAAGGCGGGATTGAAATTCCGATGGATTTCACCCCGGATGAAGCCGTCGAAATCGCAGAAGAGATCATGGCCGCAGCGCATCGCGCGGGCAAGGCAGCCAAAAGCAAGCGCTAAGCTAAGCTGCACCTTCCGGCGGGGGCCAGCCCCCACCGCGCTTGGGCGCGGTTCCCCCGGGATATTTTCCATTTGGAACGCTAGAACGCGCTATCCCCATTGCGGCATCGCATGGGGGTCGCGCAACAAATGCAACCGCCGTGCGGCGTGCGTGGCAAAGAGATGCGTCATTTTCTTACGGCGCGCCGCCGCAAGTCGATTTTCAGGGCACATGCGCACCAGCTCTGCACCGTAGCTGTCGCCGATAAACAGACCGGTATCATCGGGTAAAAGGTCAATGTCGAAATCGGCATCCACAGCCCAAAAAAACCTGTCTGCCCATTCCAGGTAGCCATCCCATTTGCTGTCCGCCATAAAATCGGCGCGGCTGGATTTACATTCAACGATCCAGATTTCCCCTTTGGACCCAAGTGCCATAACATCCACGCGCAGCCCCCGTGTCGGCACCAGTTCTTCAACGCTGGCAAAGCCAAGCGCCGAAAGCTGGCGCGTCACGCCACGGGCGATGAGCTGTCCGGGTTGCAAGGATGGGGCGGTCATCAGGTTGGTTTGGGTCATGCCCGCAATATGAACAATTCATGAACATCAAGCAAGCGCTTGGTAATCGTCAGTCTGCAACCTATCTAGTTTAAAAGAAAACAGGGTGGCTATATGGCGCGCGACGGCGAAAATTCGACACATCAGCAGCGTGGCATTCGCTACGCCCGCGAGCTTGAGGCACATCTGGGCTGGCTTGACACGTTTTCGGGCACAGCGCTTGGGGTGTTGGCTGTGGCATCGGGCATCTACACCTATCTTGGGGTGTCCTCTTTGCTGGATGACAACGGCGCGATGTCAGCATTTGCAGCGATCGCATATTCTGCGGCAGTGTCCGTCGGCATTTTTGTATTCTGGTCCTATATGATGCGCTTGTTTCCAGCGGTGCGCAGCGCCCGGGCACGGGTTGGTCTGCTGGGGGCGATGTCGTTGGGGGCCGTGGCCATTATCGCCATGTCGAGCTGGCTGAACGCGGCCGCTCTTGCTGGCTCAGCTGCGGTGGAACAACATCTGGCCGAGACCGTACAGGATTACCAAGGGTCGCTGGAGCGCGCACATGAAATCACCCTCTCGGCCCAAGGGCTCGAGCGGGATGTGGCCCGCGTGCGGCAAAGTTTCGAGGATCTAAGCGAACAAGAGGCCACCGGCGGGCTGTCAGGGCTGGCCGGTCGGGGCGCTGTGTTTCGCGTGCTGCGCCAGAAATCGGCAGAGCTGTCGGGGCTGGAGGCTCAGATCGCCACCCAGACGCCACTGGTGAGCGACGCCTTTGTCGAGGGCAACCAGATCCTAAGCCGGATGCGTGCCCTTACTGTCGAACCCGGACCGGTTGAAGCGCGATCAGTTGAGTTTTCGGAACAGGCCGTACGGCTTGCGGGGCTGATCACGCGGTTGCGCCAACTGTCTGTAGCCCCGCTTGTCGAACGTGCCGCGCAGGATTTGTCAGCCTCGGTCGTTCTGCCCGAACTGGACGGCAGCAGCGTCGAAGTCCGCGGCAATCAGGCCTCTACCATCACCGCCGTGCTAGAGGTGCTGGCTCAACGTGCAGCTACGCTAGGCCGCGCAGCCCAGGACGTGCTTGCCATGGCCCCACCGACAGAGACGACCTACACGCCGATTTCCAGCGCGGATGCCGTTATCAAATATGCGCGTAACTTTATCCCGTCCTGGGCCGGCGCCATCGCGATTGATCTACTGCCAGCGGTATTGGTTTTTATCCTTGCGATCACCCAAGGAGCGATTCGCGAAGGCCGCGAGGGTGCCGCCATCGAAGAAACGCTGACGTTGGCCGAACTGCGGGCCGCCGTGCTGGCAATGCGTGACATGGATGCGGCGATGAAGGGTATGCCAATGGTGGACACCCCCACGCCGGATGCCAATGCGCGCGATGCCACTCTAACGCCAGATATCGCAGCGGACACCACGGTCACGTCGACGCCGTCCAAGACCACATGAAACCGCTGCGCGATTCTCCAAAACGTCCACCCGCCGCCCGAGTCCTTGGCGGCGTCCTGATGCTTCAGCTTGGACTGGCCGGTATGTTGTTCTGGGGCGATCTTGGCGACGGGTTACGCTTGCCCGGCTTCTCCCCCCGCGCACCCGGCCTGACAGAGCCGACACGCCCTGGCGACCAGACCCGCCGCTTTCAGCCCGACCGCGCCCGTCCCGGCGGCCGCCCCATGCCTGACACTCCCCTGCCCAAGCGTCTGACCCTCACGGTCGTCGAAGGTGGGGCGCGGGTGTTGCTGGAAGGCGGCATTATGGCGGGCGATGCCGAACGGATCGAAAAACAGATCACCGCGCTCGAGCCCCAACCCGACGGGGTTATCCTGAATTCCCCCGGTGGGTCGGTCAGCGATGCGCTGCGTCTGGGGCGTTATATTCGCGATACCGATCTTACAACGGCACTGCGCAGCGGCGATATCTGCTATTCCGCTTGCCCGTATATGTTGGCGGCCGGCACCCGCCGCGATGTGCCAGACGATGCCTCTGTCGGGGTGCATCAACACTTTTTCGGCGAAAGCACCCTGCTGCCCGCCTTTGTGGCCGTCGAAAACATCCAGCGCGGACAGGGAGAGGTCATGACCTATCTAGATCAGATGGGAATCGACCCGTTGGTCATGCAGCACGCATTGGTTACCCCCCCCGATGAGATCTATCTGCTGCTGCCCGAAGAGCTGACCCGCTATCGCTTTGTGGAAAACGCCGACGCAAGCTAAGATACCCCTTGTCGCAAGGCATCGTCGCGCCTACTTAACGGGGGTGACGGGTTCTGCCCTGTTTGTAAAAGTTACATTCCAGTGGCCTTAAGCAAATCCGAGGGAGCTGGCTCTGTTCGAGCCCTGGTTCGTTTATCTGGCGCCCACCTGTACATACAGGTCCTCGGGAATATACAACAGAACGGCAGCGGTGGTCCCGTCACACTTTCTTACAGTTAAACGTCGCAGGCTGCCGGTTCGCACCGGTCAGACGGTGCGACCAGATCAGAATGCTTCGGGGCGTGCCTCTCGGGCCATGTGATCCAGAACGGCGTTCACGAACTTTGGCTCGTCGCCGCCCTCAAAGAAGGCGCGGGCCACGTCGACATATTCATTGATCACAACCTTGGGCGGGGTTTCCTGCTCGCGCAGCTCTGCGCCGGCGGCGCGAAAGAGCGCACGCAAAGTAGGGTCAATGCGCGCGATGGCCCATTTGGCAACCAAGGCACGGTCCGTCATCTGGTCAATCGCCGCCTGATAGTTCACGGCTGTCTCAAGCAATTCCGCAAAATGCCGAATGTCGCCGTCAATCATTTCCTGACCGTCATAGGTCGCGCCAAAGCGGTGCTCGAGGAACTCTTTGCGTACTGTGTCAAAGCTCTGCGAGGAATGTTCCATCTGGAACAAGGCCTGCACGGCATAAAGCCGCGAAGCTGATTTCATCTTGCGTTTTTGATTGCCCGAAAGGCCGGCGGAGGATGTCATGCTGTCTTGGGTCCGTCATTGTTGCCCGCCATCAGAAATTCATCCGAGCGGGGCTTGAAACCGATATCTTTACGAATGTCGCCCCACTTACGGCTCAGCGCGATCAGATGCAAGGCCGCAGCTGCAGCGCCACCGCCCTTGTTTTGCCCATCAGGATCGGCGCGCACGGCGGCCTGTTCATGGTTTTCGACCGTCAGGATACCGTTGCCGATGCAGATGCCCTGCAAACCCATCAACTGCAACGCGCGGCTGCTGTCGTTGCACACGGTCTCGTAATGCGTCGTCTCGCCACGGATCACGCAGCCGAGGGCAACATAACCGTCAAAATTGCTCTTGCGGTCAGAGATGCCGATGGCAGTCGGTATCTCAAGCGCGCCGGGCATTTCCACCACGTCCCACTCTGCCCCTGCAGCCTCAAGTTCAGCTTTGGCCCCTTTCATCAGCCCTTCGGCGATATCCGAGTAATAGGGCGAAATGACGATCAAAACCTTAACAGGCGTCTCGAATCTCGGGGTCGTCAGCGTGGTGTGATTTCCAGCAGCCATTGCACTTACTCCTGCGTGATCGGGCGCGTGCCCACGATGCTAAGGTCATATGCGTCCAGCCCCAGATAACGGGTATCGGGGTTGTCGGTCAGCAAGATCAGCTTGTGCAGGCCAAGGCTCGCCATGATCTGCGACCCCAGACCGGTCCGTTTGACGGTACGGGGACGGTCGTCCTCTTCGTCTTCGAAACGCAAACGCGGATCGGGGTCGCGGAACAGCAATACCGCACCGCGGCCTTCGTCAGCGATAATCTGCATTGCACGGGGCAATTCGTCAGCGGGGCTTGGGCCAAGGCCCAAGATATCTTCAAGCGCATTGATCGCGTGGGTCCGAACCAGAACAGGCTCATCCGTGGTGATATCGCCCTTTGACAGCGCAACGTGATCGGTGCCGCTGATGTCGTCGGTGAAAATCTGCATCTTCCAGTCGCCGCCATAAGCGGAGGTCACAATCCGGCTGTCACGTTCAACCAGCAGGTTATCATGTTTGTGGCGATAGGCGATCAGATCGCTGATCGTCCCGATCTTCATATTGTGTTGCTGGCAGAAGGCGACGAGATCAGGCAGGCGCGCCATTGTGCCATCTTCTTTCATAATCTCGCAAATTACGCCCGACGGATGCAGACCCGCCAGACGCGAGATATCGACAGCCGCCTCGGTATGTCCGGCCCGCACCAAGACCCCGCCGTCGCGTGCCCGCAACGGAAACACATGCCCCGGTGTGGCGATATCAACGGCGGCTTTGTCTTCGTCGATGGCGACTTTGACGGTCAGCGCCCGATCCGCAGCCGAGATTCCGGTGGTCACGCCCTCACGCGCCTCGATCGACACGGTAAAAGCCGTCTCGTGGCGGGCAGAGTTATTCACCGCCATCATTGGCAGACCCAAAGTATTGACGCGTTCTTCAGTCATTGGCAGGCAGATCAACCCGCGCCCATGTGTGGCCATAAAGTTGATCGCATCAGCGTCCGCAAACTGCGCAGGGATCACCAGATCGCCTTCGTTCTCGCGGTCCTCGTGATCGACCAGCACGAACATACGCCCCTGACGGGCTTCTTCGATGATCTCTTCGATGGGCGCGATGGTATTCGCCAATTCAGCCTCGACAGGTCCGGGCGTTTCAAATTGCATGGGCTCACCTCACTCTTTGTTGCCAAGGCACATACCCCACCCCACGCGCCTTTGCCAGAGCGGGGCAGCCCCCGCCCGTGCTTCATTTTGCCAAATAAACTCAAATCCGCACCATCAGCCGGCGCTGTGCCCTGAGTTCACCCCTGTAAGAGCAACCCGCCTCGCCAGAGCCCCTGCCCTGCACGCGCAGCCCTATCAGCTACACAGCGCGGTTTGGTCTCCTGCCGGGCAAAGGGATTCGCTTGCCTCTGGGGCGTGCAAGCAGAACAGCGGCAATCAGGACATCTCCGCCAACCGCGCCACATAGCGGGCCAATGTGTCGATCTCGAGGTTGATCCGGTCCCCCACGGCGACATCGCCCCAGGTCGTGACCTCTTTGGTGTGGGGGATGAAGTTGATCCCAAAATCACAGCCGTCGACCTCGTTCACGGTCAGCGACGTGCCATTCAACGCGACCGATCCTTTGGGCGCAATGAACCGAGCAAGATCTTCGGGCGCGCGCAGGGTCACACGGGTGCTGTCACCCTCGTCGCGCAGCGCCACCACCTCGGCGACGCCGTCGACATGGCCCGACACAATATGCCCGCCCAATTCGTCACCGACCTTGAGCGCGCGTTCAAGATTTAGCCGCCGCCCGACCTCCCATGCGCCCAGATTGGTCTTGTCCACGGTTTCAGCGCTGATCTGCACCTCGTACCAGTCGGGCCCCAGATCGACGACCGTCAGACAGACGCCGTCGCTCGCGATCGACGCGCCCATGTCTATACCGCTGGTGTCATAGCCCGTTTCAATCCGTGCACGCAGATCCCCTTGCTGCTCGAGCTTGGTGATCTTTCCGATGTCTGTGATAATACCTGTAAACATGCGCGTGCCTCTTCTATAGTGATCGCTACCGAAGTAGACCTCTGCCATCAGCATGACAAGTCCACAGACACGCCACATTTTCGCCGGTATCAGGTGTTTGTTTGTGTGATGAACAAGGTAAACTGAAAGCTAACCATGAACGCCGCAGCCCCCCGTGACCGGGTTTTCCTCTTCCTGCAAGGGCCGCATGGCCCCTTCTTCAACCGACTGGGCAAGATGCTTCGTCTGGCGGGTGCGCAGGTCTGGCGTGTGGGGTTCAACGCAGGCGATCGGGCCTTCTGGTTCCACCCGCGCAGCTATATTCCGTTTCGCGGTACGGCTGACACGTGGAAAGACACCTTTGTTGCGCTGCTCGCCGACAAAGGTGTCACAGATATCGTGTTATACGGCGACACCCGTCCGATCCACGCCCAAGCCGTGGCCGAAGCCAAGGCGCGGGGGCTCACCGTGCATGTATTTGAAGAAGGTTACATGCGCCCCTATTGGGTCACCTATGAGCGCGGCGGATCGAACGGCAATTCTCGGTTAATGGAGATGTCGATCGAACAGATGCAGCTCGCGCTGGCCAATTCGGACATGGAGGCCCCCCTCCCCCCCGGCCACTGGGGCGATATGCGCCAACATGTTTTTTACGGGGCGCTGTATCACTGGTTTGTGCTGTTTCGAAACGGCGCGTATCGCAACTTCCGCCCGCACCGCAGCTTGCCAGTGATCAAGGAGTTCCAGCTTTACCTCAAACGGTTGCTGTTGATGCCCGCGCTGGCACTGGATCGGCTGCTCGCGACGCTGCGCATCCGGCTTGGCGGGTTTCCTTATCATCTGGCGCTTTTGCAACTGGAACATGACAGCTCGTTTCAGGAACATTCCCCGTTCGAGACAATGACCGATTTTCTGACCGTCGTGCTCGAGGGATTTGCCAAAGGCGCACCACGCCACCACCATCTTGTCGTTAAAGCCCATCCGCTGGAAGACGGCCGCGCACCGTTGCGCCGCGTGGTGAAGCGCGTAGCGCATGATCTGGGCGTTGCGGACCGCGTGCATTTCGTGCGGGGCGGCAAGCTGGCACAGCTGCTTAATGATGCGCGCACGGCGATCACCGTGAACTCGACCGCGGGGCAACAGGTGCTCTGGCGTGGCATACCTCTCAAGGTATTTGGCAGCGCCGTCTATGCAAAGCCCGAATTCGTATCCAACCAGCCCTTGACCGATTTCTTTGCCGCCGCATCCCGCCCGGACAACAAGGCCTACAAGGACTATCGCCGGTATTTGCTAGAAACCTCGCAGGTGCCTGGCGGGTTTTACGCCGCGCGCGCGCGTACCCAGCTTCTGCGTCAGGTCGTTGATATGATGCTCGCCCCCGAAGACCCTTATGACGCGTTGGAACTGGGGACCGCGGCACCACGGCAACAGTTGCGAGCCGTCACCTGACAGATTTTTGCCGCGACAGTAGCTTTTCGATCCAAACTGCGCTAAGCCAATGATAATTACGTCGAAATAATCGGCGATTTCGAGGCAGAGTAAGAATAGGTCGAGGAGACCGGGCAGTGAAATCCGTACCCTTCCGGTGGGCGCGTCCCATCGCATTATTGGCGGCTATGGCCGTGGTATCTTCGTGTGGTCTTCCGCAGGTTGGTCCGAACAAACGTCAAATCTTTGCAGGATCGGTCCAAAAGCAAGGTGACGCTTTTGTCGTTGCCGTTAATGACCGTGTGACCCGTGCAACGGCTGTCGCGCCGGCGCTTGGATTTAATTCGGGGTTTATTCACGCAGGCCAGCTTGGGTCGGACACGATTAATCCGGGTGATACGCTGGGGCTGACAATCTGGGAAAACGTCGACGACGGCTTGCTAGCGGCACAGGGCACAAACGCCACCGTGCTGGAAGAAGTGCAGGTTGACGGCTCTGGCTTTATCTTCGTGCCCTACGCGGGTCGGATCAAGGCCGCCGGCAACTCTCCCGAAGCGATCCGCCGTATCATCACCAACAAACTGTCAGAGCAGACTCCGGACCCGCAGGTTCAGGTGCGCCGTCTGGCCGGTGACGGGGCGACCGTGTCGCTTGTGGGGTCTGTCGGCGCGCAGGGCGTTTATGCCATTGAACGCCCGACCCGCACCCTTGCCACCATGCTAGCACGTGCCGGCGGTGTGACGATCACGCCGCAAATCGCTCAGGTGACGGTACTGCGAGGCAACCAAAAGGGCAAAATCTGGCTGGAAGACCTGTACAACCACCCCGAGCTCGACATTGCACTGCGCGGCGGTGACCGCATCCTGATCGAGGAAGACACGCGGTCCTTTGTGGCGCTTGGTGCCACAGGTACACAACAAAAAGTCCCCTTTGAAACCAAGAACATGTCGGCCCTTGAAGGCATCGCCCAAGTCGGCGGCCTGAACGCAGGCACCGCAGACCCGACGGGTGTCTTCGTCTTCCGCAACGAACCCGAACCTGTCGTGGCTCAGGTCTTGGGCCGCGACGATCTGCAAGGCGCACAGCGCATGATTTATGTGCTGGACCTGACCAAGCCCAACGGCATGTTCATGGCACGTGACTTTGTGATCCGCGACGGCGACACGCTCTACGTCACCGAAGCGCCCTTCACACAATGGAGCAAAGTCATCTCTTCGATCACGGGGTCGGCCAGTTCGGTCAACAGCCTCTCGTCGCTCGCGTCGAGCAACTGATCTGCAAAGATGGCTTTAGGGCCTGAAACATATGATACCCCCGCCGCCGGCCCTGCAAAGGACCGGCGGCTTTTTGTGTTTAACGGCGGGTTCATCACCAACCGCAGGGTACGGCGCATTTTGCAGCTGTCGGGCTATAGCCTGCATCTGGGGCTGCCGCGCGCGGGTGATAAAGTTGCGGTTTGGGGCAACGCGGGCACAGCTCACCGTGGGCTGGCCGTGGCCGCAAAGCGTGATCTGCCTGTGGTGCGCGTCGAAGACGCATTGCTCCGGTCGCTGTTTCCCGGCCGGGCGGGCGAGCCGCCACTGGGGTTACTGGTAGACCATAAAGGGTTGCATTTTGACCCTAAACAGCCCTCTGACCTCGAAGACATCCTGACCACGCACCCGCTCGATGATACAGCTCTGCTCGACCGCGCCCGCGGTGCCATCCACCGGATAACCGAAGCGCATCTGACCAAATACAGCGGCTTTGACCCAACCCACCCCGCCCCCGACCCGGGATATGTGCTGGTGATCGACCAAACTCTTGGGGACGCCTCGGTCGCGGCGTCGGGGGCGGACCGGTCGCGGTTTCTTGAAATGCTTGTCTTTGCACAGCAGGAAAACCCCGGCGCGCGGATCATCATCAAGACCCACCCCGAAACCGCGGCGGGCTTTCGCTCTGGCCACTTTGGCCCCCAAGACGCCAATGACCGCATCACCCTGCTGACCGCCCCGATCAGCCCTTGGGCGCTGTTCGAAGGGGCCGTGCGCGTTTATACTGTCTCCTCCCAAATGGGGTTCGAGGCGATTTTCGCCGGCCACAAACCACGGGTGTTCGGGCAACCCTTCTATGCAGGCTGGGGCCTGACCGAGGACGAATTTCCCGTTCAGCGCCGCCAACGGGTGCTGACCCGTGCGCAGCTGTTTGCGGGGGCGATGATCCTGTATCCCAAGTGGTATGATCCGCACCGCGATTGCCTGTGTGACATTGAAACCGCAATAGAAGCGATGGCAGCGCAGACCCGCGCTTGGCGCGAAGATCATCGCGGCTGGGTCGCCTCGGATATGAGGTTGTGGAAACGCCAGCCGCTCCAGCGTTTCTTTGGCCGCTGGTCGCCTGTCACCTATCGAAACGATCCCGACGCGGCGCGTGCGGCGGGCAAGCCATGGATGGTCTGGGCCTCCAAAGCGACAAAGGATCACGCTGGTGCGGTCCGCGTAGAGGACGGGTTCTTGCGGTCACGGGGCTTGGGGGCGGATCTGGTGCCACCGCTGTCGCTGGTCTGTGACGATTTGGGTATCTACTATGACCCCCGCACCCCCAGCCGGTTGGAAAATCACATCGCTGCCCGCGCCAAATTGCGCCCTGACCAGTCCCGCCGCGCCGTGCGGCTGATCGCTGCGCTGCGCGACGCGGGGCTCAGCAAGTACAACCTTGGCGGCGATATCACGCCCGACGACCTGCCCGCCGGACGGCGCATTCTGGTGCCCGGACAAGTCGAGAACGATGCCTCTATCCTGACCGGCACGGGTGACGTGGCGACGAATTTGGCGCTGCTCACCTGCGCACGTGCAGCTCATCCTGACGCGGTGATCCTGTATAAGCCCCACCCCGACGTAGAGGCCGGTCTGCGTCCCGGTGCCATCGATGCCGAAGGGCTGGCCGACCGCGTATTGACCCACGCTGATCCCGTGGCCTTGCTGGCGCAGGTGGATGAGATCTGGACCATGACGTCCCTGCTGGGGTTCGAGGCCCTGTTGCGCGGCATCAAGGTGGTGACCCTCGGGGCCCCTTTCTATGCCGGGTGGGGCCTGACCGAGGACCGTGGCGCGATCCCCACCCGACGGGGGGCCGATGTCCCCCTCGAGGGGTTGGTGCATGCAGCGCTCATTGATTATCCGCGCTATTTTGATCCGCGCACCGGCACAGCCTGCCCCGCCGAGGTCGTGGTAGAGCGGCTGGCAGCGGGCGACGTGCCACGGCGCGGGGTGACGAACCGTCTGCTGGCCAAGCTGCAAGGGGTGTTTGCCACAAAGGCGCATCTGTGGCGGCGCGGGTAGCGCTACGGGGGCCAGCCCCCGCACCCCCGGGATTTTGAACCACTTGGAAGCGGTCTAGGCCGGCGCGTCGGCGCGGGTCCAGATGTGGAGGAGGTCGGGGCCGATGCGCGCCGTTTCCGTCAGGGTGAACCGCGGGGCTTGTGCAAGGTGTCGCAGCTGTAGCGCCGCGATGGCCGGCAGCCCGTCAGACCCGAGCGTCAGCCCTGCTGTGAACCCGATCAACTGATCCACCAAACCAGCCTGCAACAGCGTTGCGGCGAGCCCACCGCCGCCTTCGCAAAAGATGCGTGTCAGACCGTGCTGACCGAGTTGCTGGAGCAAATCCTCGGCATCGATCTGGCCCATCCTGCTAGCACAGGCGATCAACGTTGCGCCTAGGCTTTTCCAGGCCTCGATCAGCTCTGTCGGCGCTTTGGAGCCGTGGCAAAGGATCAACGGGATGTCGCCTGCAGTTTTCGCCAATGTGCCGCCAAGGGGGATGTCCAGGCCATTGGACACAACGATCCGTGTTGGCTGTCGGGTGACGCCGAGGTCGCGCACGGTCAGGCTGGGATCATCCTGTCGCGCCGTGCCGCCGCCCACCATGACCGCGTCATGCCGGCTGCGCATCGCATGTACCGCACGGCGTGCGGGCGGGGCTGTAATCCACTGGCTTTCACCTGTCGCGGTGGCGATACGACCATCAAAGCTGCTGGCGAGTTTAAGCGATACCATCGGACGGCCTGCATCGATACGCAGGAAAAAACCCATGTGATCGGTGCGGGCTTCATGCGCGAGCACACCCACGTCAACCGCGATGCCCGCCGCATGCAAGATGGCGATGCCCTTGCCGCTGACGCGCGGGTCGCTGTCTGTGCAGGCAATCACAACGCGCGCGACCTTTGCTGCCACAAGGGCATCGGCGCAGGGCGGGGTCTTGCCGGTATGGGCGCAGGGTTCGAGCGTGACATAGGCCGTCGCGCCCTTGGCCGCCGACCCCGCTTGACGCAGGGCTTCGGGTTCGGCGTGGGGTCTGCCGCCCGGCTGGGTCCACCCCCGTCCGACGATGCGATCCTGTTGCACGATGACGCAGCCCACGGCCGGATTGGGCCAGACAGCCCCCTGCCCGCGCCGGCCCAAGGATAGGGCCAGCGCCATAAAGCGCACGTCGTCAGACATGGTTATTCGTCCGCAGGGGTGTCTGGGCGTAGTTCCTGGACAAACTTATCGAAGTCGTCTGCCGCCTGAAAGTTCTTATAGACGCTGGCAAACCGCACATAGGCGACGGTATCGATGCGGGCCAAGGCCTCCATCACGATCTCACCGATCTGTTTCGACCCGACATCTGTTTCGCCCATGCTTTCAAGACGGCGCACAATGCCGCTGATCATCTGATCGATACGTTCAGGATCAATCGGGCGTTTCTGCATGGAAATGCGGATGGAACGTTCCAGCTTGTCGCGGTCGAAATCCTCGCGCTTGCCAGAGGTTTTAACGACCACCAAATCGCGCAGCTGCACCCGTTCATAGGTTGTAAACCGGCCCCCGCAGGCGGGACAGAAACGGCGGCGGCGGATTGATACGTGGTCCTCGGCCGGGCGGCTGTCTTTTACTTGGGTGTCGATATTTCCGCAAAACGGGCAGCGCATGGCCGGTCCCCTTTATCTTAAACCTGCTCAATAGGGGTCTAAACGACCCCACTCCCCAAAACTATAGGGCCAACGCGAGGTTTTGGGTAGGGGCGAAATGGCCGTCTATATGTTGTATTGAGCGAAACTGCCGTGAACTTCGGCGTCGCCGATGCGTTAGGCCTGGAACACGATAAATCTGAAGGGAAAGCGACATGACCAAGACGCTGTTTATCACAGGAGCCTCTAGCGGGATCGGCGCAGCAACCGCACGCGCCGCAGCCAAGGCAGGATGGAACGTAGGACTGTTTGCCCGCAGCGAGGACAAGCTCAAAGACCTCGCACGTGACATCGGGGATCAGGCGCTGGTCCTGACGGGAGATGCCACAAGCTATGACGATCAGGAACAGGCCATGAGCCGCCTTGCGCAGAAGTTCGGCCAGATTGACGCGGTGTTCGCAAATGCGGGACGCGGCACCTCACCCGGCGGGACCGAGAAAGGCAACCCCGATGATTGGAAAGCTATGATCGACCTGAACGTGATGGGTGCGCTTTATACCGCCCATGCTGCGATGCCCTACCTGCGCAAAACGACAGGGCAATATGTTGTAACCGGATCAGCCGCGGGACGACGCCACATCAAGGGGTCAATCTATGGCGCGACCAAATTCTTCATCCACGGTTTCGCTGGCAACCTTGCCGACGAAATGGCCGAATGGGGCGGGCGCTGCATGGTCGTGTCTCCGGGTATGGTCGACACGCCTTTCTTTGACGAGGCCAAGCCCGATAAACTCAAGCCCGAGGATGTCGCATCTGCCGTATTGCACGCGCTGGAGGCACCGGCCCATGCGGCGGTCCGCGAAATCCATCTGATGCCAGTGGGCTAAGCTCAGGCGAAATGTACCGCGACGCGCCTGCAATGGGGCGCGTCGCGGTGTTCGAACAGATAGATGCCCTGCCATGTTCCAAGCACCATGCGCCCTGCGACCACAGGGATGCTAAGCGTGACAGGCATCACTGCCGCTTTGATATGCGCGGGCATGTCATCTGGCCCTTCAATTGTATGGCGCAAATAGGACATCGAAGGATCATTCGCAGGCGGCACCAGCCGTGCAAAATAAGCCAATAGGTCGCGCTGCACGTCGGGATCTGCATTTTCCTGGATCAGCAGCGAGGCAGAGGTATGTCGCACGAACAATGTCAGCAACCCGTCGGACCGCTGACACGAAAGCGCCTGCATTACATCGCTGGTAACCTCATACAGCCCCTGCCCGCGTGTATGGACCGTAAGTTCGGTGTTCATCCTTCTTGCCTTCCGCTTGGGCTATTGCTTTGGCGTCAGGCTAGCCTTACCTGCCGGGCGATTGCAAACCACCACACAACGTAATGCCGTGGCTGATGGTCATCGCCGATCCGGCCTTGGTCAGAGATCCGCCAAGTATCACCACAGGCGACGGTGTCAGCCCTGTCGGATCGAGCGTAAAGGTCACGCCACCATCGCCGCCAAAGCCACGCGCGCGCGGTTCGCTGACATACAACGTCTGACGATCCGCGGCTCCCATCTGGTCCACAGCGTAACCCGCTGCGGCACACCAGTGCCCCCGCGCGCCAAAGCCCGTGCTACCGCTGATACGCACGCCATTTTCCGTCGGCGTGTAGGTCAGCCGTTCATTTGGCACATAGCCCTGCGCAAGGGCAGGCCCCGCGGCCAAAGCGGCCAGCAAAAGCGCCGTTTTGAAAGTTTTCATCATGTCATTCCCGTTATTAGAAGTCTTTCAGCTCAAGGATGTAGTCCTTGCAGAACTGGATTGCGTGGCCAACCGGCAGGGTCTGCCCCGCGTTGCGGACCGACACTGAATAAGATTTGAATGCGGCCTCGGATAACTCGGCGTCACTCAGTGTAAAGACGGCACCGACGCGGCCAGCCCCGCTGGCCGAGGGACCACGCGGCGACTTGAGGTAGATCTGGTCTGCTGTCCGTGCACCCAGCTGGTCTTCGGCATATTCGGCAGCGGCACACCACAGGCCGCGCGCGCCCTCTCCGCGATCCTCGATCACCTCAAAGGTCGTGCCCGACAGCGAAATAACCTGCAACCGGTTCACCGCCGTAAAGGGCTGCGCGACGGCGGCCATTGGCATAGTGGACAAAATGGCGACGAGGGCGAGACGTTTCATGGCGGTTCCTGTTTTGCGGCTAGGACACAGATAGGGTGCGCGGCGTGGATTTAAATTCACAGGTTTGAGAGTGCGGCCCAACCGCATGAAAAAAGGCGAATGCCGAAGCACCCGCCTTTTATATTGTTTGCGATTGAACAGCTTACTGATCGAGGAACGACCGTAGCTTGCGCGACCGGCTTGGGTGCTTGAGCTTGCGCAGTGCCTTTGCCTCGATCTGACGGATACGTTCGCGCGTCACGCTGAACTGCTGACCAACCTCTTCGAGCGTATGGTCGGTATTCATACCGATGCCGAAACGCATCCGCAAAACACGTTCCTCGCGCGGGGTCAGCGATGCCAGGACCCGTGTCGTGGTTTCCTTGAGGTTTTCCTGAATGGCGCTGTCCAATGGCAGCACGGCATTCTTATCTTCGATGAAGTCGCCAAGCTGGCTGTCTTCCTCATCGCCGATTGGCGTTTCAAGGGAGATAGGCTCCTTGGCGATTTTCATCACCTTGCGAACCTTTTCCAAAGGCATCTGCAGCTTTTCTGCCAGCTCTTCCGGCGTCGGCTCGCGGCCGATTTCGTGCAGCATCTGACGACCGGTCCGAACCAGCTTGTTGATCGTTTCGATCATATGCACTGGGATACGGATGGTACGGGCCTGATCCGCGATGGACCGCGTGATCGCTTGCCGGATCCACCATGTCGCATAGGTGCTGAACTTATAACCGCGACGGTATTCGAACTTGTCCACGGCCTTCATGAGACCGATGTTACCTTCCTGAATAAGATCAAGGAACTGCAAGCCGCGGTTAGTATATTTTTTAGCAATCGAAATAACGAGGCGCAGGTTTGCCTCGACCATTTCTTTCTTGGCCTGACGGGCCTCTTTTTCGCCCTTCTGAACCTGCTGCACAATGCGGCGGAATTCAGAGATATCAAGACCGACATATTGACCAACCTGCGCCATATCGGTGCGCAGCTCGTCAACCTTTTCAGATGAGCGTTCGATGAACATCTGCCAACCGCGACCGGATTTTTCGGCCATCCGCTCCATCCAGTTGGGATCCAGTTCGTAGCCACGATAGCTGTCGACGAACTCCTTGCGGTTGATCCGCGCTTGGTCAGCGAGCTTCACCATCGCGCTGTCGATCTGCATGATACGACGGTTAATGCCGTACAACTGGTCAATCAGGGCTTCGATACGGTTGTTGTGCAGATGCAGGTCGTTGACCAGCAGCACGATCTCGGACCGGACGCGCTGGTATTCTTCCTCATCGGCCTTCGAAAAGGTGCCGTCCTCGTTCAGGGTCGCCGAAATCCGGCTGTCCTGAATCTGGCTCAGCTTGACGTAATCGTCGGCTATGATGTCCAACGCCTCAAGCACCTGTGGCTTGAGCGCGGCTTCCATCGCGGCCAGCGACATGTTTGCCTGTTCGTCTTCATCCTCGTCGTCGTCATCATTCGAGATCGGATTGCCATCGGCATCGACTTCGCTGGTGCTTTCGGCAGGCTTTGTTTCGGTCCCGCCGACGGGCACGACCGGAGTCGTTTCTTCTTCATCGCCCATCTGGGTGCCGAATGTCGCCTCAAGGTCGATCACGTCGCGCAGCAGAATGTCTTCGGACAAAAGTTCGTCGCGCCAGATCGTGATCGCCTGGAAAGTCAGCGGGCTTTCACACAGCCCCGCGATCATTGTATTGCGGCCTGCCTCGATCCGCTTGGCGATGGCGATCTCGCCCTCACGGCTTAGCAGTTCGACGGACCCCATTTCCCGCAGGTACATGCGTACGGGGTCGTCCGTGCGGTCCAGCTTTTCGGACGTGCCAGCGGACAGCGCCACATCACGCGTGCTTTCCGTGGTGGCAACTTCGGTGCCACCCTTGGCGTCTTCTTCTTCGGCTTCTTCGTCTTCGATCACGTTGATGCCCATTTCGGACAACATCGACATCACGTCCTCGATCTGCTCCGAACTTACTTGATCGGGCGGCAGAACGGTGTTGAGCTGATCGTAGGTGATATAGCCTTTTTCACGGGCTTCGCCGATCATCTTTTTGACGGCGGCTTGGCTCATATCAAGCGAATGGCCGGCATCCTGGTCGTCAGACTTCGCGTCTTCGTTCGTGTCTTTGGCGGCCATGAAATTTCCTCCAGCGAATGGGTGCGAATCACGTGACGTGATTCGGTTATTCGAATCATGCGGGGTTCTGGGTGATTCTTAAACCCGTTACCCTGTATTTTGTTAGACATCCCGGCGAAAAAGCCACGCCGGGTTCATTTTTTCTCTTTCGTGCCACCCTTCAGGATCGACCCCAGCAAAGCATCAAATGCGCTGCGTTCGTCCCGGCTGATGTGGGCACCGTTTTCAGCGATGTCGTATTCAGCGGTATCTTCCTGCCCGCTACGTTGCGCACGATCGGCATTGCGCGCCGCTTCGCCCAACCGCCATGTCAGACCCTCGTCGGCCATGCCGGTCATATCCTCGACCGCATCGGCGATCTCTTCATCCAGTCCACGCACGGCCTCCAGCTTCCCCAGTTCCTCAGCGACGGTCATACGCGTCTTCTCAAGGTTGCCAGGGCTTCGGATGCAAGGCGTGATGGCTACGTGGCGCTGCGCCAGCATATTTTCAAGTGTGTACTCGCCAAGGGCGTCGTAAATCTTTTCGCGCAACACCGCAGGGTCCTGATGCACATGGCGCAGCATCAAGTCCCGAATACGCCCGTGATCGTAGTCCTGACAGCGCATTGTGGCCAAGCCGTTTTCAAATTCTTCAACCAATTGCGGGCAGTTTAGCAAAGCCATCAAAATCACCGCTTCGCGCAGATGCTCTGTCGCGCCCAGACCTGCTGCAGTCACCAGAATAGAGGATTTCGCACTTGGCGACGGGCCTTGCGGTGGTGGTGCCCACTTGCCCCCACCGGACGCACGCGCCACAGGGCTAAAGTCTTTCTTGGCCTTTTGCGGGCGGAACAGCTGCCAGCGCAAATCCTTGATCTCCTGGCCATAGTGGCTGCGGATCGAAGGGTCTTTAATCATCATGATTTTTTCGCGCAACGCCTTGTCCAGGCCGGCCTTGCGTTCAGGGCTGTCAAAAACGCGGCCATCGGTCTCGCGCTGCCACAACAGCCGCACCATCGGCATCGCGTTATCCAGCAGCTTTTGCAACGCGGGAGCCCCATGGGCCCGCAGCAGATCGTCGGGATCCTGCCCGTCTGGCATCACGGCAAAGCGCAAGGATTGGCCCGCCTCCAACAACGGCAGCGCCAGATCGATCAACCGCATCGCCGCCCGCTGGCCCGCCGTGTCACCATCCAGCGTGATGATGGGCTCGGGCGAGATGCGCCACAACATCTGCAACTGGCTTTCCGTGATTGCCGTTCCCAAGGGGGCCACGGCCGCACCAAATCCGGCCTGCACCAGCGCAATCACGTCCATATACCCTTCGGCGACGATCAACGGTTTGCCCTGCCCCGCAGCAGTCCGCGCGTCACGGACATTGTAGAGACTGCGGCCCTTATCAAAAAGCTCCGTCTCCGGGGAGTTCAGGTATTTAGCATTGTCATTGGGGTCCATGGCCCGCCCGCCAAAAGCAATCGCCCGCCCCCGCGCATCGCGAATAGGGTAGATGATCCGGCCCCGGAACGTATCATAGGGCCGCCCGCCTTTGGACGAAGGCTTGGCCAGCCCTGCCCCCATGATCAGCGCGTCCTCGACATTCTTGGCCTTCAGATGATCCCAAAGTCCCTGCCACTGATCCGGCGCAAATCCGATTTCCCACTGCTCCAGCGCCTGCGGTGTCAGACCGCGGCCTGCCAGATAATCGCGCGCAGCACTAGCCGCCCCCGTGCGCAACTGCAGCCGGAAATACTGCACGGCCAGCTCCATTACCTCGGCCAGCTGGGTCCGCTTGTCGGCTTTTTCCTGCGCGCGGGGGTCCTGCTTGGGCATGGGCATCCCTGCCTCACGCGCCAAAATCTCGACCGCCTCCATAAAGCTTACGTTCTCGGTCTCGCGCACAAAAGAGATCGCATCCCCTTTGGCATGGCATCCGAAGCAATAGTAGAATCCCTTGCGGTCATCGACGTGGAAGCTGGCTGATTTTTCCTGATGAAACGGGCACGGAGCCCACATATCGCCCTTGCCCTGATTGGACTTGCGCGCATCCCACATCACTTTGCGCCCTACCACCTGTGACAGGCTGGCACGGCTGCGCAGTTCATCCAAAAATCCAGGGGGCAGGCTCATACGGTTTTATATTGGGTCGCGATGGTCAAAGTCCAGCACCCAAAGTCCCCAAAGGCGGCTTCATTTTGCCAAAAAACTCCGGGGGGATCGTCCGTCAGGGCGATGGGGGCTGGCCCCCATATCACCGCCCCGACAGATGCTTCAGCGCTACGGATAGCGCGTCGGCACCGTCATTGGCCCAGGCACATCTCGTTCCAAGCAGCAGACAGATCGTTCTTTTTTACGTCACGCATTTTCATTTCATACACCCAAGGCGCAACCAGCGGCACAACGGCATCGTAGCGATCCGGCCACTGCGGGTTCTGAGACGCAATGTGGTCCGGTACCTCGCGTTCTTTCACGCGGTCGATGCGCGCCTGACGCACGGCCTGGACGACATCCGCCTGATACTGACAATCGGTATCGGCGCTAGTTGCGGCAAAGACTGGTGCACTGGAAGCGGCCAGCGCCGCGGCGATCATAAGTTTACCAAATTTCATCATCACATCTCCTAAATGTTGTCGGCGATACCACCGCAGTCCCCTTGCGTACAACCGACAAAAAGGGCGCTCTCGAGGGGGTGGCGGGGTGCCCATTGCGTAAAAACCTAGCCAGCCCCGGGTGGAATACAAGTGACAGAGCGGTTTTCCGCAGCGCGCCCCCGCACGGTCTGGCGCGTCTTTGCCGAAGGCCACCCTCACAGCGGCCCTCGGGGAACTTTTTGTGGCGCAGCACCTGGCTGCGCGTGGCTTACAGCCCCTTGGCGCGGTAGCTGGCAGCGACTTTGCCGATGCTGACCAGATAAGCGGCGGTGCGCAGGTCCTCGACATCATCACGGCTGTGCCAGATTTCGGCCATCGACCGGTAGGCAGCGCTCATTGTGTCATCCAGACCAGAGCGGACCAGCTCAAGCTCCCCTGCTCCTCGCAGGTACTTGTCCTTAAAGTTCGGGCTCAACTGCCAGCCGACACCGCTGTCGGCGCTCAGACGTTCCAGCTCGTCCACCAGCAACTGGTGGCGGCTTTCCTCGTTGCGGCGTTGCATCCGGCCAAAGCGGATGTGGCTCAGGTTCTTGACCCATTCGAAATAGGATACCGTCACACCGCCAGCGTTGGCGTACATGTCAGGAATAATAACCACGCCTTTCCCGCGCAGGATATCGTCGGCACCGGCGGTCACGGGACCGTTTGCGGCCTCGACAATCAGCGGTGCCTTGATGTTATGCGCGTTGCTGAGGTTAATTACCCCTTCCAGCGCGGCAGGGATCAAGATATCGCATTCGGCCTCCAGCAGCTTGGCCCCGTCTTCCTCAAACGGCGCATCAGGGAAGCCCTTGATGGTGCCGTGCATCGAAATCCAGCGATGGACCTCCTCCACGTCGAGCCCGCGGTCGTCAAACAACGCACCGTCGCGTTCAATAATGGCGGTGATCTTGCAGCCGTCCTCCTCGCTCAGGAACTTGGCGGCATGATAGCCTACGTTGCCCAAGCCCTGCACAACGACGCGCTTGCCGTCCAGCTCGCCGCCCAAGCCCGCTTTTGCCATTCCCTGCGGATCACGGAAGAACGCGTGCAGCGCGTATTGCACACCGCGACCGGTGGCCTCGGTCCGGCCATGGATACCGCCCGCGTTGATCGGCTTGCCAGTCACACAGGCCACCCCGTTGATATCGGTGGTGTTCATGCGTTTGTACTGGTCCGCGATCCAGGCCATCTCGCGCTCGCCGGTGCCCATATCGGGGGCGGGCACGTTTTGCGCCGGGTTGATCATGTCGCGTTTGATCAGCTCATAGGCGAAACGACGGGTAATCAGCTCAAGCTCGTGTTCATCGTAGTCGCGTGGATCGATGCACAGCCCGCCCTTTGAGCCGCCGAAAGGCGCATCGACCAACGCGCATTTATAGGTCATCAGCGCCGCCAGCGCTTCCACTTCATTCTGGTTCACGCCGGGGCTGTAGCGGATGCCGCCCTTGACCGGTTCCATATGCTCCGAGTGAACAGAGCGGTAGCCGGTGAAGGTCTGGATACCGCCACGCAACCGCACCCCGAAACGAACCGTATAGGTCGCGTTACAAACGCGAATCTTTTCCTCAAGACCCGGCGAAAGGTCCATCAGGGCAACCGCCCGGTTAAACATGATGTCGACACTATCGCGAAAGCTCGGTTCGGTTCCGGGGTTCATTCTACGCTCCTAATTTAGCTCTGCGACCCTGATCCGGGCCAGTTCATCGCCTTGCCTATTGAACATAGCACCTGCGCCAAGCAAAGCCGCAAATCACCGTATTTCAAAGTTTTTGCACATATTTTAATCAGTTTGAAAACTTTTTATCCGCGGCGTCTTAGCCTCATTGACCGCGGATCATTTCAGCCAAGATGCTCGACCATTGCATCCGGCTGGCCCGTCGTGCCGGAATGTGCCCTCAAAACGGCTTCAGTATACACTTTTTTAAACGTATTTCGCCCTATTTCAGCCACCTTCAGCCCGCATATCTGTCGTCAACGCCGATCCGCCAGAACGCCTCTTGTCGCAGGGATCGCACCAAAAAGGACGTGGACATGACGGTCAAAAACACCGTGAATACTTGGGTCGCCATCCCCTTGCGCAACCGCGTGTCGCAGTTTGCCCGTGAAGACGACGGGCTGGTCACCATTCTCGCACTTTTCATGATCATGATGATGATCGCCGTGGGCGGCATCCAACTTGATTTCATGCGCCACGAGATGGAGCGCTCGCGCCTGCAGGCCGTCTCTGACCGTGCCGTTCTAGCCGCCGCCGATCTCGACCAGATGCGCGACCCCAAAACCGTGGTTGCAGACTATTTTGCAAAATCCGGTATGACTGATTTTCTATCAAATGTCGTGGTCGACGACGGGTTGAACTATCGCACCGTGACCATTGACGCGTCCAAGGAGATGGATACGCAGTTCATCGGTCGCTTCGGCTTCCCGACACTCAATGTGCCCGCGCATAGTCAGGCCGAAGAACGCGTTGCCAAAGTCGAAATCTCTCTCGTGCTCGATATCTCGGGGTCGATGGCTCTCAACAACCGCCTGAGGGAGCTGAAAAACGCCGCCGGAGTTTTCTTGGACACGGTGCTGAAAACAGAGAACGAAGACCTGATCTCTGTTTCGATGATCCCCTACTCCGAACAGGTCAACGCAGGTCCGATGATCCTGGATCGCATGCGTGTGAACAAGAAACACGATTACTCTCACTGCTTGGAATTCGCCGACGATGAATTCAACTCGGCCGCGCTGAATACCAGCACGACGCACGACCAGATGCAGCATTTCCAGTGGAACTATGACGGTCGCAACAACTACCGCGACGACACGATCTGTCCACGCTACAGCTATGAACGCATCGCCCCTTTCTCGCAAAACAGCCTTACACTAAAGAGCCAGATCAACCAACTTGTACCACGCGCGGGTACGTCGATTTTCCTCGGGATGAAATGGGCGGCGACGATGCTGGATCCATCGTTCCGTGACATCAACAACGCGCTGGTGAACGCTGGCCATGTGGACGGCCAATTTTACAACCGACCTGCCAGCTATGATGACCCAGAGACGCTCAAGACCGTCATTCTGATGACCGACGGTGCGAATGATAATTCCTTCCGCATCCGCAGCAACTATTACGACAGCGAAAGCGAATATGTTCACTGGAATAAATACAATCTGTGGTGGTACCTCCGCAATGAGGTAGACTATCGCTATTGGAGTTACTTCTATTATCAAAAGTACAACAAATCGCTGGGCAATACCTTGCTGTCGAACATCTGTGATGCGGCCAAAGCAAAGCGCATTGTGATCTGGACCATCGGCTTTGAGGTAGACACCGACGACGTTCCCGCGATGCAGGATTGCGCCTCGTCGCCCAGCCACTTCTTTCGGGTTGAAGGGGTCGAGCTTTCCGAAGCGTTCCGCGCGATTGCGCGACAGATCAACCAGCTGAGGCTGACCCAATGATCGCCCGCATATCCCAGGCGGTGCGCCGGTTCCGCCGGGGCGAGGAAGGCGCGGTTGTTCTGATCGAATTCGTCATTCTCTTTCCGCTGATCTTTGGCATGTTCCTCGCCTCGGTCGAGGTTAGCCTTTATTCGCTGCGCCAGTTCCACCTGAACCGTGGGCTCGAGACAGCGGTGCGGTATATCCGGCTGAACACCCGCGCGACGATCACCCACGACATGATCAAGACGATGATCTGCGACAGCGTAGGCTATATCGGCGACTGCAAAGATACGTTGCGCCTTGAGATGGTACTGGTCGATCCGCGCAACTTTGCGGCTATGAATGCAGCGCCCGACTGCGTCGACAAATCGCTGCCCGTCGAGCCCGAGCGTGGCTTTAGCCTTGGGGCGCAGCACCAGCTGATGCTGCTGCGGGCCTGCGTAAAATTCGACCCGATGCTGCCGGGCACCGCCATGGGTTTCAAGTTCGAGACCGACGGCGCGGGTCAAGGCAGCATGTACGCCGTATCCTCCTTTGTTCAGGAGCCAAGCTAATGGTTACCTCTTTTCTCAAACGCCGTGTATTGGCGCGTTTTCTGCGCGACCAAGACGGTAGCGCCTCGATCGAGGCCGTTATCATCATGCCCATGGTCTTTTGGGTCTATCTGGCGATGTTCACCTTTTTCCAGACCTATCAGGAATACTACACCAACCAAAAAGCGGCCTATACCATCGGCGACATGATCTCGCGCGAGACACTGCCAATGGACACCGCATATATGGACGGTGTTCGGGATCTGCTGGATTATATGACCCGCTCTTCCGGGCCGGCGACGGTGCGGATCACCTCGGCAAAATATGACCAAGCGAACAAGCGTTTCTTGCTGCACTGGTCCCGCTCCCGGGGCAATCTGACAGATGCGACCCAAGCAGATGTGACCGGCTGGACAAACCGCATCCCCGAGCTCGAAGATGGGGAATATATCACCATCACCGAAACCTGGACGTCGTTTTCACCGCCCTTCAACATCGGACTACCGGTGCAAGAGGTAAAGAACTTCGTCTTTACCCGCCCGCGCTATGCCCCTTGGGTGCTCTATTCAGACGGGGCGTAAATTCCGGCAGCACAGCAAAGAAAAAGGCCCGCGGCGATCTGCCTGCGGGCCTTTTTCTATCTCAAGAGCGCTCTGCCATCATCGCGGAAATGATCTCGGACATGAACTTGGTCTGATTGCCGGGGGTCATGCCGCCAATGCCAACGCGACGACCGATGCGCCACCATAGACCAGGACGCCAGACCCGGTCGCCGCCAGTGCCTGCCTTGGTCCGCAGCAAAAAGCCGTTGGAAGGCTTGAATGCAAACACGCCGCGATCCAGCCCGATAATATCCTCGACCCGCGCGATCACTGTACCGTCGGTGTCGCGCAATTCGGTCGGGGTCAGCTCGATTGCACCAGCGGTGGCGCGGCGCATTTTGTCGGCCATCCAAAGGGCCAGCCCCCCCATTGCCAGCAAAAACACCTGCCACCCGAAACCGGGCGACGATGTAAATGCGACGTAGATCAGGAACAGCCCCAAGACCCCGAGTGCGGCCAGCCCGATGCCACGCCGCCCAGAGGAGGCACGCGCGGTGGCAAGAACTTCGTTTGGGTCGGTGAAATCAGAGAGCATGGGCCGCGACTTTCGTTAGGGTCGCCTTGCCTACCGCGCCGGACGCGCGTTTGGCAAGCCTGACTGACACAGCCACGGGCCGCCCCCCCTACCGGCTTAGGGCAAGCCGCAGATTATTTATTGCCCTGGACCGGCTTCACCCCGTCCTTATTGCCCTTCTTGCCGTGTTTCAGCATCTCTTCGACACGTATGGCATAGGCCGCACGCTCTTCTGCTGGCATCTTGGCAAGTTCGGCCAGCCATGCGTCCTGCACGGTCTGCTGCACTGTTAGGGTGGCATCCCGTTGCAGGTCCAGCACACGGCGCGCCTCTGCGACGTCAAAAGGGTCGGCGCGAATAGCGGTCAGCGCCTCTTGATACAAGGCACGGCGGGCCGTGCGGCTAACGGATTTATCGTCTCGGCCCTTGCGCGCATTCATGAAAACCGCGTGCCTACGTTCCTTGGGCAACGCCATGACATAAGGCGTGCCGTAATCGCGCATGTGCCGCATTGGACCGCCATGGGGCCCATCAAAGCGGTAAGCCGCCCCGACGACAAGCCCGACCACCGCAAGGTTCAGCCCAAGTGACAGGCCCAAGGCCCATCGCAATATTTTCGTGCTTTTGAATGCAAACCCTGCCATTTTCTATCCCTCGTCCAAGTCCCAGCCGAACGCCGTCAGCTCTGAGGCGTAGGTGTCCAGCGACGTCATATCGGCAACGATGTAAGCGTCGCCGCCGGTGATGATCTGCGTCGCGACATCCGGCAGGCCGCTTGGGGGGGCGACCCCGATCCAGAACCCGACAGCCGTCGCCGCGACCAACCCGCCCAAAGCCGGAGCCCCGCCAATCGCGCGCCAGACCCCGCGCCATCCGCCCATTACGGGTGCAGGCTGCGCGGCCAGCGCATCGGCGATCAACCGGTCCATCATGCCCGCGGGCATCTGCGGCGGGGTGGCCCGCGCCGCCTCGAAATGCGCCTCTAGCTTATCTATATTACGTTTTGTCATCATCGTATCCCAAGGCATCACGTCTCGCGCCCAAAAGTTTCGCCAACGCCCGTTTGCCCCGTGCGGTCAGGCTTTCTACCGCTTCGACCCCTATATCCAGAATGGTCGCGATCTCGGGGTTCGCCAAGCCGTCTATGTGGCGCAGCACAACCGCTTGCCGCTGCCGGTCTGGCAATGTGTCCAGCGCCTCTTGCAAGGCATCTTCGCGCGCGGCGCGCTGCAGCCGCGCCTCTGCGCTTTCGCTCGGGTCGGCGGGTTCGGCGATATCCTCGAGCGGGACACCGCGGCCGCGTTTGCGCAGACGGTCGGTGCACAGGTTGGCCGTCACGCGGTATAACCACGTGGTCACCTTCGCCTCGCCGTCGCGCCAGTCCGGTGCGATCTTCCATAGGCGCATCAGCGCGTCTTGGGTCACGTCTTCGGCCTCTGCCGCGTTGCCCAACATACGAAAGGCGTGACCAAAGATGCGCGGAGTCAACTGTACCGTCAACAAACGCGCCGCCGCCGCATCCCCGCCCACATAGCGAAGCAGCAAGGCACGTTCGGGGTCGTCTGCCCTGTCAGCGTCAGAAGTATCGAGCATATCCATCGAACCGGAGGTAGCGTCTGCGGGCGCGCCATTCAAGCGCGCCCGCAAGCTTGCCTTATTCCGTTGCAGGCGCGTCGCCGTCATCGGACTTGTCGTGCTTCATGTGTTTGCCGGGCTTGCCGTGCCCGTCTTTGCCGTCTTTGCCGTCATGGCCGCCGCGCTTGCCGTGATGTTTGCCACCCATACGGGCTTTGGCAAATTCCTCGGCGCTCAGCGAACCGTTCTTGTCGGTGTCCAGCTTTTCGATCATCTTCTCGGGGTTGTGACGTCCGCCCATTTCTTCCATCGACAGCTTGCCGTCTTTGTCGGTGTCCATGCGCTCCATCATCTTGCCCTGATGCTTGGCCATCCGGTCGCCTTTGCCTTTGCCCATGGCCTCAAGCTCGGTCGCAGAAAGCGAGCCGTTGCCGTCGGTGTCTAGCTTCTCCAACAGGCGCTGGCTGCGCTCGGCATGGCGCGCCTTGGCCGCAACGGCCATCTCGTCTTGGGTCAGAAAGCCGTCACCATCTGCGTCAGCAGCCGAAAAACGTGCCGCGGCATGTGCCTTCATTTCGTCAGCGGTGACTTCACCATCCATGTTGGTATCCAACTGGACAAAATGGCTTTGCTTGGCACCTTCAGCCTTATCCGCATTCTGCGCGACCAAGGTCGTGCCACCCAATGCGATCAACCCGCTCAGCAGTGCGATCTGGAAATTTGCTCGTTTTGTCATCTGTTTCTTCCTTTGGTGAACCGTCTAACACCCGCTGTTTTCAGCGTGGCGATACCGGTTCAAACGACGGCCCCTCGGCTTTCCGTCGCAACAAAAGCGAAAAACTTTCACACTCCCCGACGCACCGGGCTTTGCGACATGGCGACGCAACTCGATCTTGCTCCCTTTATCTTGGGGTGATTTGACCGCATGTAGGGTAGGAACAAGGATAGCCCAGATGACTGACCAGACCTTAGAGATGCCACACGTAGACGCCCCCGATCGCAGCATGAAGAAATCCCTGCTGCGCGGCTGGCGGCGCAAATGCCCCAACTGCGGGGCCGGTCCGATGCTGAAAAGCTATCTGAAGGTGAACGACACCTGCACTGTTTGCGGCCAAGAACTGTTTCACCACCGCGCCGATGATGGACCAGCCTATCTGACGATCCTCGTGGTCGGGCACCTGATGGCGCCGGGGCTGCATATCGCCTTTGTGGCCTGGCGACCTGAACCTCTGACCCTGTTTACAATCTTTTCGGTTGGCTGCGTTGGATTGTCCCTCTACCTTCTGCCTAGAATGAAAGGGGCCATGATCGGCTTCCAATGGGCAAAGCGCATGGGCGGGTTCGGCAGCACCAACTGACCGACACACCACAAGCCCTGCTAGAAAAACAAGATTTGGGGCAAGGCGATGACCATCGACAAAAGCAAAATCCGAAACGCAGCCACGGTAATCGTGATCCGCGACCGACATACGGCACCGCGGATTCTGATGGGGCAACGCGGCGCGACCGCGGCCTTTATGCCGAACAAATTCGTCTTTCCGGGCGGCGCGGTTGATCTGGGCGATGCGCAGGTGCCGCTGGCCAGCATGGTCGATGAAACCTGCCAAAGCCGTCTTGCCGATGATGCCGATGGCAGCCTTGCACATGCTTTGGTGGTCGCTGCCATCCGCGAGCTTTGGGAAGAAACCGGTTTGATCCTCGGTCAGGAAGGCACGTGGGAGGGCACGCCCCCCGCCGATTGGCTTACCTTTGCTCAGCGCGGCTATCTGCCCCACGCGTCCCCGCTGCAATTCGTATTCCGCGCCCTGACGCCTCCGGGCCGCCCACGCCGTTTTGACGCGCGGTTCTTTCTGGTCGATGCCGACGATATTGCCACCGATCTGGATAACTTCGACGACGCCTGCGACGAGCTTTCGCATCTGCAATGGGTCGCCCTGTCGGACGCCCGCAAATTCGATATGCCCTTCATCACAGAGGTCGTTCTGGCCGAAGTAGAGGCCCGCGCGCGACAACTCGAGCCGCCCGCGTCCGTGCCGTATTTCAAGAACAACGACGAAGAGAGCCTGTTCTTGCGGCTGCGCGGCCGCCCGTTGCCAAGCTAAACAGCGACCCCTGCGCTTCCGCTAGGCCACCACAACCAGCATCAGGATCGACGCAATCAGCACAGCCATGCCCGCAGCTTCGCGGGTGCTGATCTTTTCGCGGAAGAACAGCGTAGAGGCCGCGACACTCAGGATAAGCTCCACCTGCCCGAGGGCTTTGACATAGGCCGCGTTCTGCAGCGTGAAGGCGATGAACCAGCACAGCGATCCGCCCATCGACGTGAGGCCGATCCAGACCGCGACACGGCGCGCGCGCCAGACATCGCGGATTTGCCCCGGCTCGCGCAGGCGCAGGTAAACGGCCATGATGACCGATTGCATCATAACCACCGCCGCAAGGGTCACCCCCGCGCGCAGCACAGGCTGCTCTGTCATCACCGCCAGCGACGCCCCGCGATAGGACACAGCGGAAACGGCGAACAACGCGCCCGACGCAACCCCCAGCCCCGCCGCGCGGTTGCGCAAGTCGCGCAGGTGAAAGCCTTTTGCCTCGGCCCCGCCGGACAGCAGCAGCAACCCCACTACGCCTAGGGCAATCGCGGCAAAGCCGGTGGCGCTGACGCCCTCGCCCAGAATGACCCATCCGACCAGCACGGTCAGGATAACTTCGGTTTTCTTGAACGTGATCCCGACGGCAAAGTTACGCTGTTTGAACAACAGCACGACGCAAACGGTCGCCAGTATCTGCGCTGTCCCGCCTATCAGCCCGTGCGCCCAGAACCCCGGGCCAAGGGCTGGCAGACGCGTCGCGCTGAGCATCAGATAGGCCCCAAGGCCCAACACGATAAAAGGCGCGGAATACAGGAACCTTGAGAACGTCGCCCCAGCCGCCGACAATGTCGCGGTGGCCAGATATTTCTGCAGCATAAAACGCCCGGTCTGGAACACCGCAGCGGCGAGCGTCACGAGGACCCACAGGTCCGGGCCCGTATCACCCATGCGCGTGATCCAGCATTGCCGTGGTGCGCGGACAAAGTGACACCGCGCCACACACCTGTCCCTGCCAACCTATCGGGGTCATCGCGGCATCCCAAGCTGACCCGTGTCATAGCCGTTAAAGTCCAGTATCTCGCGGGCCGCCGCGATCCGGTCTGCGCCGCCCGTGGCACTGCGGTCAAGAATCCAGCCGAAGTCTCCAGCCGGGTTCCCGACCACCGCCGTGCGGAACCCTTCGTCGACCCAAAGCACCCAGAGCCCACGCGTGGTGCCGTCAGGAAGGGACAGCGCATACCGCCCCTGCCCTAGTTGCTGCGCCAGCCAAAGGGTGCCACCATCACTGCACCCTGTCTGCGCGCACAGTTGGAACGCCGGCCCTTTGGTTGTTTCGACCAAGGCGACCTGCGCGACACCGTCGCCAAAGCTATCGCGCACCAACCAAGCCCCCTTGAAACGGGCCGCATCATAGCGGCTGGTGGCCCCGATCAGCGCCTTGGTGTCGCGCAGACCTTTCGCCGTTTCGGGCGCAGGAGCAGAGCACCCGGCAAGCAGGGCCAACGCCAAAAACGCCCGCTTCATGTAGCGGGCCTTTTCGTCGGGCCGAGGCTTTCAAGCCCGACAAACAGACCGCCCCCAGACCCCGATACGCCACACGGGATGAATACGTCCTTGTTCATGGTAGGCGGCATCGAAATCTCCTGTGGTATCGGGGCTGGGGCTGCGTTGGTTCAGAAGGGCATCGGATGGGCTTTGTGGGCGGCATCCAGATCGGCCATCACCTCGTCATCAAGATGCAAGTCGATGGCCCCCAGAATAACTTCTAGCTGGTCAAGCGACGTCGCGCCAAAGATCACCGAAGCCATGAAGGGCCGTTGCCGCGCGAACGCCATCGACATCTGAACCGGGTCCAGCCCGTGTTTCTGCGCAATCTGCAAATAATCCTCTACGGCAACAAACACCCGGTCTGTCTTGCGCCCGCCCAAATCCCCGTTGATCGCCATCCGCGACCCTTCGGGAATCGCGCCGTTCTGGTACTTGCCGGTCAACAGACCTGCCCCCAGTGGAGAGTAGGACAGCATGCCAATCTCTTCGTTGTGGCATGTCTCTGCCACGTCGCTATCGGCAATGCGGTTCAACAGCGAATATTCATTCTGCACAGAGACCGGACGCGGGCCGCCTGTCCGCTCGGCAGCGTTCACCCATTGCGTCAGACCCCAAGCGGTTTCGTTGCTCAGCCCGAAGGCGCGGATGGTGCCGCGGGTCACTTCATCTTGCAGCGCGCCCATGCAGTCTTCCATATGGGCCATCGTCTCTGCGCGGTTCTGCGACGAGGGGTCATAGTCCCAGTTCTTGCGGAACATATAGCTGCCACGGTTGGGCCAGTGAAATTGATAAAGGTCGACGTAATCGGTGTTCATCCGCGTCAATGACGCCTCAAGCGTGCTGCGGATCGTGTCGGATGAAATCCCCGCGCCGTCGCGCACCGGTGCCCCCGCGCCCGAGTGTTTCGTCGCCAGCACAAAATCGCGACGCCCGGTCTTTGCGATCCACTCGCCGATGATCTCTTCGGTGCGGCCAATGGTTTCGGCTTTGACCGGATTGACCGGGTACATCTCGGCGGTGTCAATAAAGTTGATCCCCGCATCAAGCGCGCGTTCGATCTGGGCATGACCTTCGTCAGAGGTGTTCTGCGTCCCCCAAGTCATTGAGCCCAGACAGAAATCTGTCACTTCTATACCAGTGTGGCCAAGTGTGTTCTTTTGCATCGGAATTCCTCGTTTAGATTTGCGCCTAACCTTTCTGTTCCGCACTGCCACCGCAAGCGCATTTTAGAGGCACCGGAGCCGCGCAAATGCCCGATGGCGAAAATTGTCGCACAGACGTCGCTTTGGCCGTTGGTTTCGCCCGAAAAAGAGCACAGAGTATCACGATATGCGCCTGCTCATTTCCTTCGCCGCTCTCTTTTTATCTGTCATTTTGCTACAGTTGTCGTCGGGCGGTGTGGGGCCATTGGACGTGCTGTCGGGCATCCAGTTGGGCTTTACCAACCAGCAGATCGGCCTGTTGGGGTCGGCGCATTTCGTGGGGTTCTTTCTGGGCTGCTGGGGCGCGCCGCGTCTTTTGGGCAGCGTCGGCCACAGCCGCGCCTTTGCAGCCTTTACTGCGACAGGGGCGATTGGGCTGCTGTCGCATATGATGGTGCTGGACCCCTATGCCTGGGCACTGATGCGGGTCGCGTCGGGGTTCTGCGTTGCAGGGTGTTACACGGTCGTAGAGGCATGGTTGCAGGCCAAAGTTACCAACGAGACGCGCGGCCGTACCATGGGGGCGTACCGCGTTGTCGACACCAGCGGGTCGTTGGCGGCACAGATGATCATCGGCGTGCTCGCACCTGCATCCTATGTGTCTTACAACCTGTTGGCGATCTTGTGTTGCGCCGCGCTGATCCCGCTGGTGCTGACCCGCCTGCCCCAGCCCGAAACCCCTGAAAAGGGACGGTTGCGCCCCAAGCTGGCCATTCAGCGGTCCCCCTTGGCGGTTGCTGCGGTGGTCGTCGCAGCCTTGTCGAGCGCATCCTTCCGGATGGTCGGGCCGATCTACGGGCAAGAGGTCGGGCTTACCGCCGGTCAGATCGCGTGGTTTCTGTCGGCCTTCGTGCTCGGGGGCGCGATGGCGCAATTCCCAGTTGGCTGGCTAGCCGATAAATTCGACCGCCGCTGGGTGCTGATCTGGCTGTCGGCGGCGTCGATGGTTAGTTGCGCGGTAACTGTTATGTCGGCTGGCATGGGCACGCAGGCGGTGTTCCTCGCGGCGAGCTTCTTTGGCCTCACGACCTTTCCGATCTATTCCGTCGCGGCGTCCCACGCCCATGACTTTGCCAACAGCTCCGAACGGGTAGAGCTGTCAGCAGCCTTGATGTTCTGGTTTGCCGTGGGGGCGATCTTTGCACCCTATCTGGCATCGGTGTTGATCGAAGGCTTTGGTCCCGCGGCGCTGTTCACCATGATCTCGGTCGGGCATGGGGGGCTGGTTCTGTTCGGGCTGACCCGCATGCGCGCGCGCCCCACAGCGACAAAACGCACCCCCTATGTCTATGCGCCGCGCACGTCTTTCACCATTGGCCGCCTGATGCGCCGCAGTCGCGAACGCGACGCCCCCTAGCCCTTGCCCCGCCGCTGCGCTAGAGACGTGCAAAAGCAGTTTCGGGGTCCAAGTCATGACGCGCCACCTTATCACCTCCGCCATTCCGTATATCAACGGGATCAAACATTTGGGTAATCTTGTGGGCAGCCAACTGCCTGCGGACCTCTATGCCCGCTATCTGCGCGGGCGCGGCCACGAAGTTCTGTTCCTGTGCGCCACGGATGAACACGGCACGCCGGCTGAACTGGCCGCGGCCAAGGCGGGGAAACCTGTTGCTGAATATTGCGCGGAAATGCACGAGGTGCAGGCCCGCATCGCCGACGGGTTCGGCTTGTCATTCGATCACTTTGGCCGGTCGTCCAGCACGCAAAACAAGGTGCTGACCCAGCATTTCGCCGCAGCCCTGTATGACCAAGGCCTGATCGAAGAAGTCGAACAGCGGCAGATCTATTCCGAAACAGACGGGCGTTTCCTGCCCGACCGCTATGTCGAAGGCACCTGCCCCAACTGCGGCTTTGAAGACGCGCGCGGCGACCAGTGTGACAACTGCACCAAACAGCTCGACCCCGAAGACCTGATCAACCCGCGTTCCACCGTGTCCGGTGCCACCGACCTCGAGATGCGCGCGACCAAGCATCTGTTCCTGCGCCAGTCGCAGATGAAGGACAAGTTGAATACATGGATCAACAGCAAGGCCGACTGGCCCGTGCTGACCACCTCTATTGCCAAGAAATGGCTGCATGATGGCGACGGTCTTCAGGACCGTGGCATCACCCGCGACCTGAACTGGGGTGTGCCCGTCAAACGCGGCGATACCGATTGGCCGGGCATGGAGGGCAAGGTGTTCTACGTCTGGTTCGACGCGCCCATCGAATACATCGCCTGCGCGCAGGAATGGGTCGACGCTGGAAAAGGCACCGATTGGGAACGCTGGTGGCGTACCGACAAGGGCGCGGACGACGTGCGCTATACCCAGTTCATGGGCAAGGACAACGTCCCCTTCCACACGCTCGGCTTTCCGGCGACGATTATGGGGTCGCAAGAGCCGTGGAAGCTTGTGGATTACATCAAGTCCTTCAACTACCTCAATTATGACGGTGGCCAGTTCTCTACCTCGCGCGGGCGCGGTGTGTTCATGGACCAGGCGCTTGAAATCCTGCCGGCGGACTACTGGCGCTGGTGGCTGCTGTCCCACGCGCCCGAAACCTCGGACGCCGAATTCACATGGGAGAATTTCCAGTCTTCCGTGAACAAGGATCTGGCGGATGTATTAGGCAACTTTATCAGTCGCATCACCAAATTCTGCCGCTCGAAGTTCAGCGAAGACGTCCCCTCAGCGGGCGAGTACGGCCCCGAAGAACATGCGCTGATCGCGGATCTGACCGAACGTGTTGCCCGCTATCAAACTGCGATGGAGGCGATGGAGGTCCGCAAATCCGCCGCCGAATTGCGCGCGATCTGGGCCGCGGGCAACGAATACCTGCAGGCGCAGGCCCCTTGGACGACCTTTAAGACGGACCCTGACAAAGCAGCCGCGCAGGTACGTCTGGCGCTGAATCTGATCCCGCTTTATGCCGTTCTCTCTGCCCCCTTCATCCCCACCGCCGCGGCGAGCATGCTAGAGAGCATGAAGGTTGAAAACGCAGCTTGGCCCGACGATGTGCCCGCCGCATTGGCACAGTTGGCCCCCGGTCACGCCTTTGAAGTGCCAGAAGTCCTGTTCGCAAAAATCACGGACGAACAGCGCGATGAATGGGCGGAAAAATTCGCCGGTGTGCGCAGCTGAGCCTACGCACCACGCTTTGAAAATGACAAAGGCCAGCGCAGTGCGCTGGCCTTTTTTCGTATGTCCCCAAGCGGCCCCGACCCGCGCCCTATTTAAGCGGCGAGCAACGGCAGGCGAAAAATAAATGTCGTGACGCCATTTTCACAGTGGACCGGATCAAATTTTTCTTTATTACGGATCGTCTTACGTTTTAACGATCCGCTTGGATTGTGCATCTATTTAGTTTGGTTTTTCGGTATCGATTTCCGTTGAAAAGCCGCCGCCGTCGATCATGTGCCGCGCGCTCTTGATCGACCATATGCCAGCCACTCCAATTCGGAAACCCAACGCGACGATCTGACCTCCAGAGATGACGAGCGGATCACCTTGCATAGTGATGCTGAGGGTGTGATCGCCGCGCTTCAATTCGGTGAGTTTGGCCTTGGCCGCGCCCTCTGCCTCTACTTGAGTGCTGTGGGCGTGGCGCAGCTTCTTGACCGGCGATCCCTCGCCCGCCGTCACTGTCTCTTTCTCGCCTGTCGCCTCATTGTGCCAGTTGGCCTCTACTGAATTGAAATTGCCGCGCGTTGCAAAATTCATCGACCAGGACAGCTTGCCGGATTTGGTGATCGTGTGCGGGATCATCGGACGGCCGCTGGCCGTAGTGCTTTCGCCCTTGGCGATGAACAGTAGGGCCTCGCCTTTGACCGTGGCGATGGCATCATGATCTCGACCTATACGGGTCAGAAAATTGATATCGCTCTCGTCAGTCTGATCGAGGTGCTCATAGACGAATGGCTTGAGCGCCTCGGCAACTTTTGGCTCTAGGCTGTGCTCACCGGCAATCTTAACGATAATCTCCTCAATGGTCTTTTCATCCCAGCTACGAGTTTTCTGCTCCTTGATCGGCCCACCAAGGTTCACGGCTTTGCCTCGGATAATTACCCGATCCGGTGGCCCCTTCGCTCCGACCTCATCAGCGGTGAATATGCCCATAGGGGCTAGGAAGGTCTCCTTATAGCCCATAAAGACGATCAACGGGGCACCGGGCGAAGGCAGCTCGATTGCATTATCGCGGTCATCAAGCGTGATCTCCACCGTGTCGGACTTGTAACCGGCTTCATCCGTGACCGTGAGGTTCAAGAGGCGATCCTTGATCTGGCTGGTGATGTTCACACCATCTGCGATAACTTTGAAATCTGGGGTCATGCGATCAATCCCAAAGCCGAATTGTGGGGCGTTCCTGAGCACCTTTGGCGGCGACAGGTAGTGTGATGAGCAGCCCAGACGGCATGACCGGCCCATGGGTAGCAAGGCCGGGATTGGCGTCGAGGACGTCCTCGACGCGGTATGGTGCATCGCCGTAATGCTTGGCGCACACATGGTCGAGCACGTCGCCGTCTTTGGTGCGATAGATCATACCAGCCTCGCCAAGGTGGAAAGCGCCGCGACAGCGAGACCAAACCCACCGAAACCGCCTTGGTCTCCACCATACTCCTTTAATGTGATGGAAAACGAGATCACGTGCGCCGCGCCGTTGGCCTCAAGCTCGGTGCCGGTTTCCTCGATCTTAAGGATCACCCAATCTCCCAGGACATAACCACCGTGCCCCTCCAGTAGCATCATCGGCCTACCCCGTCCGGCTTGCGCGCGCATAAGGTCAAGTTGGTGATTACCGCCTCTCCAATTGGGCAGAATTTCACCTTGGAGGGTAATCTGATCGGCCCCTGGGCCGACATACTGCTGACCGGGCTTGCGGCCAATGCGGTCCTGTTCGGCCCAGCGATAGGTCGAGACCCGCTTGATCTGTTGATAGGCTGCGGTGTCCAGCATGAATGGGTAAGGCCCCATCATCATCATCACTTTAACTGTCATGCAAAACACTCCTCATTGCGACCTGCGAACGCTCCTCGGCATCCATCATCTCGGCCCGCACGGTCGCGCGCACCTCGGCCATATCAACACCAGGCGCAAAGCTGAGCGGCATGTTGAACTGAGGCGCAAAGCTGATCGCCTGACCGCGCGACCCTGCGCCACCTGCGGATGCGACGTTTGCCATGACGGGCACAGGTGCGGCGTCATAGCCGCCGCCGAAGCCGATATCTTGCGCCAGCTCACGCGCACGGCTCGCCAGCGCAACCATGCCCTTAAGCGCACGATTGTGTGCGATAAAGCCGCCCTCGTTTCGATACTCAAGCTCAGGGCCTTCCTCGCCGGTCAACAGCCAACCACGGCCAAAAGCGCCGCCTGCGGCGCGCGCTTGGACTGGCGCGTTTGGCACTGCGGCCAGCGCGACATTGACGCTGGCGTTGCCGGGCAGTGCGTTGCGGATGGTCGCGGCGATCTGGTTGGCAGCGGCGCGCACACTCGCGACCTGTGACAGCATCCCGTTCGCAATTGACTGTGTGATGCGCGCGCCTTCGGACGTCATATCGACCGAACGGATCGCGTCCATCATACCCGCGAGAACACTGCGGACAGCTGCTAGGGCCTCGGCGGCGGCTGCACTAATTGCAGGCAGCTGCGTTTCCAGCTGGTTTGCGGCCTGAGCCGCTTCAAGTAGGCTTTCCGGGTTCTCGATACGAGGCGATGATGCCGTGCTTGCAGCATTGATCTGCTCCAGCAACGAGAGCATCTCAGCTGCGCGCTCGACGTCGTTAGACCAATTCCATTGCCCCTCCTCAGTGGCAACTTTGGCTGCCAGCTCGGCTTGAACGTCGCCAAGATCGACGAGGCCCTGGCGGTATTCATCGACAAGCGCGAGGCCGCGATCCCACTCACCAATGCCAGCCGTTGCCCGGCTTTCGAGGCGCACATCGATGGTCTCACCAGCATCGGAAAAGAGTGATTTTAGGTCTGGCAGGTCCGGGATAACGCTCGACCAATCCCAAGCGGGCAGCACATCAGCCCATGAGAATTGCAACCAATTTGCGATGGGCAGGGTGCCAATCACGTCAGACCACGAGAAATCCTCAATCCATGCGGCTAGATCAAGACGATCTGACACCCACGCACCCCAAGCGAATGGCGCGATGAACGCGGCCCATGCAAATCCTTCTACCCACGATGCCAGATCAAGGCGATCCGAAACCCATGCGCCCCAAGCGAACGGTGCGATGAACGCGGACCAAGCAAATCCCTCGACCCATGATGCCAGATCAATGCGATCCGACACCCACGCACCCCAAGCGAAAGGCGCGATGAACGCAGACCAGGCAAATCCTTCCACCCACGATGCCAGATCAATGCGATCCGACACCCACGCACCCCAAGCGAATGGCGCGATGAACGCAGACCAGGCAAATCCTTCCACCCATGACGCCAGATCAAGCCGATCCGAGACCCATGCACCCCAACCGAACGGATCGATGAGGTCCGTCCAAGCAAATCCATCCACCCAAGCCTTTAGATCAAGCTTTTCGCTCACCCAGCTTGCCCACGACAATGGATTGATAAATGCGGCCCATGAGAACCCCGCGAGCAAGCCAGTTACAGTGGCCCAAGCACCGGCCAAGTCATCAGATTTGATGATGCCTAACCAAGACAACGGGCTGAGCGCATTCCAGATGCTACCCAAAACTCTGCCGAGAAATCCGGTGACGGCAGCCCAAGCCGAAGCCAGCGCATCCAACGGCAGGTATTTCGACCACTCGACGCCAATGATCGCATCCCAGATGCGCGCGCCCGCATCGGCTACGAACCTGACGATGCCCGCCCATGCGGCGCGCAGTCCGTCTAATGTCAGCAAGCTCGACCAGTCGAATGAAGTGATCGCGCGAAAAATATCATCGATCTTGGCAACCATATCGCCCACGACGCGGCCAGCGTTCTCGCCCCATGCCTGCCACTGCGCAGCACTGGCATCGAGTGGGCCGAACAGGTTACCGATCCAGCTGATCAGATCCCCGATTGCACCCGCGATGTTGGATATGACCGGACCGACTGGCCCAAGTGCTGCCATGAATGCCTTACCAAACCCTTGGAAAAAAGCCTTGAGGCCAGACCAATTCTTATAAATCCATGCACCAGCCATTGCGATGCCCACGACGATTGCACCAATCCCCGTAGAGATTAACGCGAACCGCAATGCAAAAAGCGCGCCCCTGATCAGCTTCATCGGGTTCAGGAGGGCCAGCAGACCACGCGGAAGGCTGAGCAATGTGATACCAAGCCGGGTCGCGGCGTAGCTAATCGTCGCCCAACCGGCCACCATCGAAGATGTCGCCAGCAGGATCGGTGCGGCGACCGCTAAAAAAGCGCCCAAACCAACGACAACCATGCCGATCCCGGTGATCAGCTCGGGGTTGGCGTCGATCCAATCGAATGCCTTGGTAATGAATGCATCTATATAGGGTATGAGACGCTGAACCACGGGCAACAGTCGTTCACCAATCATCTGCTGTAGCACGTTCATCCGCTGGGCCATGAGAACCATGGTGGCGTCCCAGTTGTTATCAGCGGCGCGTGCCATCTGCTCAGTGAAATCAGCACCCTGCGCAGCGGCATCCTCAAGTGCCTGAGCGTTGGCGCGCACCGCCGCCTCTTGGCCGTATAGGGCATTTATCATCTTCATAGCCTCGTCGGTGCCGAACGCCTCTTTGATCTCAGCAGCCTCGAACGCATCCAAAGTCTCGCCATAGCGCGTCTTCAGGTCCGACAGGATGTCAGGCATGGCCCGCAATCGGCCACCCTCATCCAAGATGCGCACAACGATGGGATTGGCGCTGTCCGTGGCCAGCTCGGCGAAACCCGCGTGGGCTTTGGCCGCGTTGGTCGCGAACGCCCGCAACGCCGTGCCAGCCTCGCCCGCCTGCATGGTCTGTTGCATCATGCCCAGCAGGGCTAGCTGCTCGGTCATCTCCATCCCAAGGTTGACAGCACCGGCACCGGCGCTTTCGATAGCTTGTTGCATCGCCGCGCCATCGGTTTTGAATTGCTGGACAGATGCCGATAAGGCAGCGCCGAACATGTTCCCGAAATCGGCATCGCTCATAATCGCGTATTGGTCTTTGAAGATGCCGTATGACGTGGCGAACAGGCTGGTCATTTGCTCGGGAATGCCGCGCGTGGCCTTGGCTGTCCACATTGCGGCGGCGGTCATATCTGCCACGCCCTCGTCTGTGAGCGAGCTGATACCCGATTTGATGTCATACGATGCTCGCACGAACGCATCCGCCGTGACCCCTGCCAGCTGCATCTGCATTTCACGGGCGCGGCGCGTCACCACCTCAAGGTCGCGCACGCCCAACGTTGCCAGCTCACCCTTGGCGCGCTCGACTTCGCGGATGCTGTCTGTGAAGCCGGTCACCATTCTGCGGGCACCAGCTGCAACAACGCCAGCGACCGCGCCCGCGCCAGCCAGCTTCATCGATAGCTTCAAGCGGTCATTCATCCGGTCGCTGGCCTTAGAGATGGTGCTCTCTACATCCCGCAACGGTGCGGTGATCTGGTCAGCCAAGCTGACGAGGACATCAACACCGATGGACGGGATCATTTGGCTTCACCTTCAATTTTGAGGAATTTCTTGGCGTCCTCGAAATATGCCGCCAGCTCATCAATCGGCATATCGTCGCAATCGCTGGGTCGCCAATGGAAGTGACGACCCAGAAACAGGGTTACAGCGCGGTAGCTTCGGGCGTCCCATCGCTTTGCTTGCCCATAAAGTTTCCCACGATCACGGACAGCGCCATGAAGTCCTCGCCATCCAGCTCATCGACGACCTGTGGCGAAACTTCGGCAAGGTTCACGATCATACTGGTGGTGATCTCGCCAGCGCCTTTCATGTTCAGCGCCTTGCGCATATCGGCACCGCGCGGGCGGCGCATCTCGACCTCTTTCATCTCGACGCCACCGTAGGTGCCGGGGTAAATCAATGTGTGCACGATTGTGTTTTTCTGAGCCATGGTGATGGTCCTTTCAGATTGGAAGGTTATGGAAGTCTATGGACGTCCGATCCGCGCGCTTAGGTGCGGCGGATCGGGTCCGTGTCGGTCGCGTTACCGGCCAATATTAGCCCGGTGGGGGGCCAGCAGGTCGATGCCGTTACGACGGATGATCATGCCCTCGGGATTGACGACCCACTTTTCGACACCATCGATATGGCGCTCATAGTGGCGCAGACTGACGGTCTGCATAAGCGGTGCCTCGGCACCATCCTCCCATGACCCTTCATCGAACTCCTCAATGAAACCACGCGCGATGATCTCGTGCGCGACAGTGACGCCATCTGCTCCCTGCATTGATCCTTTGATGCGGAACGGAAACTCCTCGCCCTCGGACACCGAGAACAGGTCGAACAGGTCTTTCGGCACGGCATCGAACGTCAGCTTCATCTCAAGCGCATTTGCCAAGCGGCTCAGGCGCACCTTGATCGGCCCAGACATACCCGATGCCTGAAATTCGCGGGTGGCCATCGTCAGCTTGGGCAGCTCGACCTTCTTGGCCTCGCCGAAATAGCCCCGCCCATCGACGAACAGGCCCATATATTGGAGAATATCTCTCATTTGGTCGCCCTCCTTAGGCGTTTGGCAGAACCTCGGTCAGGTAGCCATTGTTGATCATGGAGCGGAAAGTGATGTGCTCGGCGGTGGGCGTCTCGACCCAATCGTAGTTGAAATAGACCTTGCCATCTTCCAGCGCCTCGGGCGTGTTCAACTCGTCGTCGGCCCAGCACTTGAAGCCGACCAATGCGCCGACATTCACCATGCGCTGGCCATAGGCGTTCACACTGTCGACGACGTTCTCGAAATATGAACGGTCGGCGTTGCGGTCCACAGCGTAGAAGTGGCCTTGCAGGATGCTTTCGCCGATCATATCGGCAACACGACGGCGCTTGATCATGGCCCATTTCGGATCGGCAGACAGACTGCGGTTGCCCCAAAGGCGATAGCCATCACGCTGGATGATTGTGGTGACCTCGTTTTCGTTGAGGATATTGGCGCGCGATGTCGCATCGCCCAAGGTGAAATCGACCGGGCGCGCCGTGCCTGTGATGCCGTCGATCAGACGGTTCGATGGGGAATGCCAGAACCCGCGCTCGGCATCTGATTTGGCAATTACACCAGCCACACGGGCCGATGCAGGGCGCACAATTTCTGTGCTCGTCAGGGTGTCGAACACCTTCACCCATGGATCGACCAGATAGATACGATCCGACCCGAAACTCTCGCGGTAGGTAATCGCGTCCACGTCGGTTGAATTTGGACCATCGGCGATGATGATAGCGCGCAGTTTAGTCGCAATTGCGACCAGCTCGGACACGACCGCCTGCTCTTGAGTGAACTCGGGCACGACTATCAGGCGCGGTGCAACCTTGACGACGCTTTCGGCGGACAGCAGGGCTTGCAAGCCCAATGGTTGTCCGGTGTCGTTGTCCGTGCCGCCGATGATGTTGCTCAATGTGGCAGCTCCATCGACACCTTCCTCGACGCGGATCACGACAACCACAGCCCCGATCTGGTCAAAGATGTCGTCGATGGCCGGTGCCAAGGTGCCACTCACGCCAAGGCCAGCCGCATCCGAACGCTTGCCCGCGACCAGGACGGGCGTATTCAGCGGGAATTTGGCGGCATCGGCATCAGGTGCGGTGCCGACAAGGCCAATGACCGAGGAGCGGACGGTGCGGATTGGGCGTGTGCCGGTGTCAATCTCGACAACCTCGACGCCATGTAGGAATTTCTCGGGCATGATCAGGAACCTCCGTTGATCAGGGCAAGGGCCTCGGAAAAGGCCGTTTCGGCTTGGGCCTTCGCGGCACCAAGCGTTGTGATGATTTGGGTCTCGATATCGTCCGCGTCGTCCGCCACTGCCGCGATGGCAGCGCCGGTCTCGGCCTCGATCACGCCGATCAGCAGGGCGATCTGGCGGTAGGCGGCGGCGCGTGCGCTGATCATGCCGATCAACCCTGTGCGGTTGGTGCCGCGCGCCTTTGCCTCGCGTGACAATAGCGCCAGCTCCGCCTCGGACGCGCTGGCCGGATCACGGGCGATCTCTTCCTTGAAGCGGTATTCGGCCAGCTTGCCTGCCGACTGGCTGGCGATGCGCGCCCGGTAGGTTTCGGCGAACTGCGTGACCTGATGCAACGCGGCGGCCTTGAGCGCCGTTGCGATGACGTCGCCGGGATAGCCCAGCTCGACCGCCTCGGCGCGACTGACACGGCTGGTCGCGCGGCCCTCGTGTGTGATGTCGAAAAGCATGATCTACCTCAATTCAAAAAAAGGTTGGTGCCGAGGGTGCCGCCATCAGCCAGCTGCGCACCGTTCAAAAGTGTTGGGGCGCTTTGTGAGATGAAGGTGAGGCCGCCACTGCATGAGCCTACCGCGTAAATTGGCCCGTCGAAGGTCGTGCTGCGTAGAGCGAGACGAACCTGCCCGCCCGTAAGTACCGCTGTAAAACGCTGCCCTGTGTGGCCGGTGACGGTGCAACCAGACAATTCAGCAGTGATGTTACCGCCAGTCGCGTATTCCATCACGCAAGACGTGTTCGACCATGGCGCGCCTGCATTGACTTTATCTTCCATGAAGAAGGCGATGCCCTCTGCCCGCAACGATCCGCCGTTGAGTGATTGGAAGCCGTAGATGGCATTATGCACGCCGGTAAAACCGCACGTGTGATACACGACCGGAGCATCACCCGCGCCGTGCTTAACCAGCTTCACCCGCCGGTTTCTCAGGTCGATGCTATCGGGTACGAAATGGGTGCCGCCAGCGGCAAGATGCGCGGTGACGGATGCCCCGAACGGGGCCGCGTTTACTGCAGCAGCGATGGTGGTAAAGGTGCCGCCGTTGACGTTGGTGGGGTTGGCCTGTCCCGGGTTGACGTAAGCTACGAAGTTCATCGAAGTGGCCACGACGCCTTTGAGGTTTCCCGCGAGCGCCGCGTAGGCCGCTTGCTTGGTCGCAATGTCCGCGTCGATGTTGTCCAGAAAGGCGTTCATGCGGGCCGTCACGCCGTTCTGCGCGGCGGCTGCGTTGTTGATGTCTGTGATGCTCATGTCGGGTCTCCTGAGTTGGTGGCGGCTTGCAGATCGCGGATCAGCAATCGCTGATCGAACTGCTCGGCGGCAATGATCGCGTGGGTTTCAAGGTCGATGACGGCATGATCGAACAGCTCCCAATCGGGGGCGGTGACGATGATCACGCCCTCTGCCGCACGGTCGAAATTAAGTGGCTGTTCGAGGATGTAGTCAAACCCACCCAGTGCGCGCGGCTGGAACGTCGCGCCTGCCACGACCACGATCAGACTGCCGGAGACGTCAAAAAACCCGATCTCGCGCACCTGCATCGTGGGCACGATATCGGCGGCGAAACTCGCGCGGATCAGCCAGGTCTTCGGATTGATCTGAACGCGTTGATCAATAGCGCGTCGGATGACCTCGCCTTTCAATGCGGTCTGGGAAAAGGTCGGCTGATAGGCCGCACCATTGCCGTTACCCAATGCGACGTGGGTGATGGCGACAGCGGACGCACCGCCAGCGGCAGTGGCGATCTTGTTAAGACCGATATCGGTGATCAGGGCGGTGTCAGCCATCAGGCGGCACTCCTTTCGATGGGGGTGAAGGCGGCGCGATCAACCGACCGCTCGCGCAGACCTGTTGCTGCGCGGGCGGTCGCGATGATCTGAAACGTCGGGGACGTCGGGGTGATCGACGCGGTGCCCTTGGCGCTCTGGCGAACGCCGGAGCGGACAAAACAGGTGGATCGCACACGCTCACCGAGGCGCAGATCGTAATGCGCGCGCACGGGCTTGACGTGACCAATCACGCGCTCAACCTCAGCCACCAGCCGGGGGCTGACCGTGAAACCGGCGGCAAACACTTCGTCTATCAGCGCATCGACCCGGAACGTATGCGGCGCGCCGTCATGCTCGAACCATTCGGAAACGCTACCCTCGATACCAACCACCGCGAGCGCCTTGATCACGGACGCCTTGGTCCCTTTAGAACGATGCACCTTGACCGCGCCTCGGATCAAATTGCGTTTGACCGCTTCGGGCCATCTGTGATCCCAGACCTCGACCGAAAAGGCCCATGCCATCCAAGGCAGCAAATTGACGGGGCATGTGTCCACATTCCAAAGCCGGGCGATAGGCGCATCGATCCCCGCGATGCGTTCAACCATGACAGTCTCGATGGTACGTTCGCTGGGTGACGCACTCGACGGCAAGAGGTGCTTGATATCAAACATCACGCCCCCCCACGCTCACGTTGATCTGGGCGCACTGGGCGGCTGTATCCTCAGCGATCACCAAGGTGGCGACGGGTGACGCGATGTGGACGTTCTGAACGCCCTCGCGGTAAAGTGCTGCATGCAGTCCCGCGATAGTGATATCGCGCCCGAGGCGGTGATGTTCATCGACGAACGCTTGGACTGCCGCGACCGACGCGGCACGCACAAGCTCCGCATCCGGGCCGTCGTAAAGGGTCAAGGTCGCGGTGACGTTGTAGCTCTCAACGCCAGCCGCCTCGATCAGCACGTGATCTGTCAGCGGGCGGCGCGACTCGGTATTTGCATTGACCTGCGACAGCAACGCAGCATCTGGCACACCATCACCTTGCGTTGACAAAACGACGATGCGCACCTCGCCCGGCGTAGCCGTCTCAAGGATCGCGACATCCTTCACGAAAGGCGACGAACTCAATGCCCAATAGGTATAGGAGCCGAGTGAGCCAGCCGTGGTGAACCCCTCAGGCGCAAGCTGGACCCGCGAGCGCAGCCGGTCATTACTCTCGATAATCTCTTCGATGGGCGGGCTCACCGAGGCATCGGCCTCTTGGATCACTTGGCGCGCAACGCCATAGAAAGCGGCAAGGTGATCGAGGACCGCGCCCTCAGCGAAAGCCAAAAGATTACCTTTCCCGGCGTCCTGAACGGCAGCGCGCACGATCAGCTCACGGTAGCTCTCCGCTTGCAGGAATTGCACCAGCGGCTCGCTCTCCAGCTCCAGCGCCGGGGCAAGATGCGGCGCAAGCTCGATTAGTCGCGCCTTGCGGGCGGAAAAGATGGCCTCGAAATCAGGTTGCTCGATGATCTGCGGCGGTGGCAGGCGGTCAAGGTTGATTGCCGTGAAGCTCATAGCACCACCCCATCAAGGCGGATTTCTTGACCATCAGGCAAATACTGGCCGTCCAGGATGATCTCGATGCGACCGGCTTCCAACTCCTCGGGGATTGGCTCAGCCTGAACGCGAGTGACGCGCAGGCGCGGCTCCCATTTGCGCAAGGCATCGACAGTGGCGGCATAGATCAGCGCCAAGGTCAGCGGTGTCAGGTTCTGATCGATCAGCTCGAACAGACCCGATCCGTAATCACGACGCATGACACGCGATCCCAAGGGCGTGATCAGTATATCGCGCACGGATTGGCGCAGGTGATCCATGCCATCAATGGCGCGTCCTGTGTTCGAGTGGAGGCCCACGACGGTCATTTCGGCTTACCCGTGTCGGCCGGGCCAGTAGCGATGCCCCCATGCACGTGCTTGATCAGGCTCACACCGTTGGCGATCACGTCGCCTGACACGTTCACGTTGCCGGGTGCGGTGATGTTCAACGCGCCGCCAGCAACTTCGATCACGACGCCGCTTGGATATGTGGTTTTGAACGTCGCATCCGCCGCCTGTGCCGCATTGGTGCCATTGGCCAGCGCGCACACGATGACGCCACGCGCCATGTTGCCGGATGTCGAGATCACCAAGACCTCCTCACCGACGCTATACGCCCAGCTCTCGTGCGCATCGCCCGCGCGGCGCGTGCCCATGCGCAACCAGCCAGAAACGTGGGTGCCAAAGCGCACTTTCGCCTTCGGCGGGTTGGTATATTGCACCTCTTGCACGATCCCAATCTGGGCAAGGCTTGCGATGCGGCGGTCATTCTCTTGGGTTTCAAAATTGCTCATGCGTCACCGCCGATGACAGGCGCATAGGAACTCTCGTGGTTGGCGCCGATCTCAGGGGCCGCGCTGGCCAGTAACTGAGGGCGGTTGAACGGGCCAGCATAAGCGGCCAACGTCCCTGACACCGTAAACCGCAATGCGCTGGCGACGTGTTGATCGCGAACGGTATCCCGCCAATCGACCAGCACGGCGCGGGCACGCTCACTCAGCTGATCGACTTGGACGGTGGGGTCAAAGTCCAGAAACACCGGATCGGCCACAAGGTTCGCGATCAGCGGCTCAACGACAAAGCTATCGAGCCCGTCGGCGCGCAATTCGGCACGCACGATACCCTCGAACTGTGTCAGCAATGCCCAATCGTTCATCACCCCGCCAGCAGGCGTGAACTTGAGCTGTTCGATCACCACCAAAACGGCGGCATGATCCCACACCGTCGCGATTGCCTCGGGCAACGAGACCATAAGGCGGGCTTTCAGCTCAGTCGAAAGGCGGGTGCGCAGGCGCATTGGACATCCTCAGACTGCCATGAGCGAGGTGATGCCGAGGCCCACCTGATCTGGCGTTTCATCATCCGCATCGGCACGTGCCATCTTGGCCACCAGCTCGTCGAAACGGTTGTTCAGCATTTCGCATTTCTTCTCGACTTCCTCGGCGTCGAGGAACCGATATTCGACCGATCCTTCCAGCCGACCGACCTTGGCCGCGCCGTCCAGCGCAAAGGTGTTCAGCCAGGGGAAGGCACTGGCCAAGGCGCGCACGGTGAGCGCCTCGGTCCATTCCTGTGCATGACCATCAGGGGCCACCATCACACCGCTGGCCTTTTCAAGGTCGCGCTTGGCGATCTCGATATGCCTGCCAAGCAAAGCCTCGGGCACCTCCGTTGGAAGGTTTGCGTAGGCTCTGACCTCAGCCGGTGTGATGACGGCCCCCTCGGTCATGTGTTAGACGCCGGGATGCCCGAGAACGCAGGCTTGCTTGACCGCGATCTCAAAATCGGTGGCCATGTCGAACGTGTATTCAAGAACACGACGACGCTTGTGGTACTCTTTGTCCTGCTGCACGTCGGTGTGGATGCCCTGGGCAAGGTTCATCAACGGCGTGAACATGACTTTTCCGCGCGGCATCCGTGGGTTGGCCTCGATGGGCAGGCCATTGTAGCGGCGCAATGGGCTTTCGGCGGTCAGCGCCGTGCCGGTCACGTGCGCACCCAACTCGGCCGCATATTCGTCTGCGTCCGCGAGGTTCATGACGAAAGTTGATTGCGCACGCCACCGCTCGTCGCCAGCGTTCATGATTTGTGCAAGGGACGCCTTCCAGGTGTCTGTTGCCGGATCAATCACGACCTTAGGCGCATCGGCGTGGTCCATGGCGATCTTGAGCCAGCCCTTGTTCAGGCGCAGGAACTTCTCGGCTTGCGTGGCACCACCGCCATCATCGTTGATCCCGTTGAAGGCAAGATCGACCAGATCGTTCTGCAACCGTGTGACAAACGCTTTCTCGACCATTTGCAGAAGCTGTGGATTGTCCTTGTTCTCGCGCAGGAAATCCAAAGTCAGCGTCGGGAACAGCTGCACGGTCAAGGCGCGCAGGACCGCACCATATTCACCAGCGTTGGCCGTCTGACCATCGCTTGGCTCTTCACCTTGCGGCACACGGACCAGCTGGCGCGCCGCCACATCGATCGCATCGATGTTTCGCTCAAGGCGCGTCATCTTCACCGTGTTGACCTTGGCCAAGAATGGATCGGCATAGATCATCGAAATCAGCTTGTCGGCGCGCTGCGGTGTCAAGGTGCCGCCGTTTGCCAGATCGTTGGGGCCGATCAGCGATTTGGCCAGTGCGACCACGTCGTCGATCTTTTGGCCCTTCAAGACGATAAAGGTCATACGAAGCTCTCCTCGGTGTCACCCAATGCGGGATCGGTTTCAGTGGCACCCTTTGCCAGCGCCTTGGTGACGGCATCCTCGACCTTGGTGCCGATTGCCTTCTGGACAGCGGCCTCGACAGCCTTGGCGATTTCGGTCTGAGCATCCTTGTCCAGATCGGCGACAGGTGCTTTCGGCTCAAAGCCAGCCGCCTTGAGTGCGGCGGCTACGGCCTTTTCCACCTCGGTTGGCTGGCCCTTGGCGGGCGGATCGACGGCGGCTTTCATCGCGTCTTTCAAGGCATCGGGCAGCACGGACTTGAGCGTCTCGCCGACCAGTGCCTGGACTTCATCCTTGTTCATTTCAGTCTCCTCGACAGGTTCTTGGGGTGTCGCGCCGGTCAGCGCCTTGATGAGACGGGCAGCCCAGCCGGGTGCTGCGTCTTTTTCGGTGTAATATTGCTGGCCGGGATCGTCCGGCTCGGGCTCATGGCGCGCAATCCCGGCGAGTGAAATCCCGGTCAGCTCACCCGATTTCAGTTGCGCCCACAGATCGGGATCGTTGATCTGGATGCCTACGGCCCACGACCCCTCAGGCTCATCGGGGAATAGCTGATCGTTCTTTTTGACGAGCCAAGTTTCGGCAACAAACGCCATCTGGTTCGTAAATGAATGTTCGGTGTCGATGTTCTTGAGACGACCCTCACGCATGAACTCGGCGGCGGCGCGGCGGATCGTCAGGGCGTCGGCGGTATCGCCGTGCGCATCCTCTTGATCAGGCGCATAGACGATGCCGAACGCGCGCTGCATATCGTCGTTTTTCACGACCAGATCGAATGCAGCTGGCCGCTTGCCATCAGCAGCCTTGAGGGTGAGACCCTTGCCGGTCGCGGGCTTTGACACCAGCGACAGAAAGCTCACCGAAAGGTCTTTTAGCTTAGCCAATGCAAGGGCCTCCTCAGGCATCAAAGTTTCGGGATTTGGCCCGACCTAAGCCATGGCACCCCCCATTTTTGTCTCGCTGCCAGTTTGGCGACGTTTTCGATAAACTACTCTTGCCTGATCGTTTCGGACCGTGCCAGATGGGGGGCGTCCGGTTGTGCCAGTGCTGGCATTTCAATGGCTTAGAGGGATATTGCCGCCCCGTTTTGCGATGTATCTCTTTGCTTATGAGCAAAGATGAACCCCCGAGCGATCACCGCGATAAGGCCTCCGACGTCAGCCCGAGCAAGGCCGGTGACGGGATGTCCGTCTCTGTTCACAAATCCGACATCGACGGCTTGCTGACATCCCGCGCCGACGTTGGCCTGGACGGCGAATTTCTTTGGCCGATTGAACCACGCAATCTTGCGATGTTGTACCGGGCCAGTGCCGAGCACAGCCGTGCGGTTCATGTAAAAGCCGAAAGTGCATTTGGTGGGGGATTGTTGGGCGAGGCCGCCAAGATCGAGGCGCTGTGCGACACGGGTGCCACTGAACTGTTCGTTCAGCTGGGCCTCGATCTCGAAACCTACGGCAACGCGTTCCTTCAATTAATCCGGTCTGATGACGGCACGCGCATTATCGGATTGCGTCGGTTGCCAGCGATCACGATGAGCTGTTTTCGTGAAGGTTATCTCCAGCGGATCGGCAGGCCCAACGGCGACACACGCAAGGTGACGTTTACCGCTCGTGAAATCGTTCATCTGAAAGAGCCTTGCCCGCTGGGGCGTCGATACGCGCTGCCCACTTGGATCGGGTGCGAGGGGATGCTTGAGCTGGCTTACGCCGCTACGCGCTACAACGCCTCGTTTTTCAAGAACAATGCGATCCCCGAGTATGCGATCACGTTCAAGGGCGTGACCCCATCCGCTGACCAGAAGCGATCGATCCAATCCTTCTTTCGCAATGAGCACCAGGGGATGGATAACGCGCACCGGACGCTGATCATGACATCGGGCGAGGACGGATCAGTCGATATCAAGCGCCTGACCGCCGACGTGAAGGATGGCGATTTCCTCAAACTGATCGACGCTGCGCGTGATCGCATACCCGTGGCACACGGTGCACCACCGCGCATCCTCGGCATCGTGACCGCCGGTCAACTGGGCGGTGGCGGCGAGGTCGCGGGACAGCTGTTCATTTTCGAGAACCTGACCCTCAAGCCGAAACGACGCAGAATGCTGGATCAGCTCCGGCCAATCCTGCGCGAACTAGACCTGACACCCGGCAACCCCGAAGCCGCGCTGGAGAAGGGCGAAGTTGCGTTCCGACCGCTTGATCTGACACCGCCAAAGGACGACGCGGAAGATATGCCAGCGTTGGTCAACGCCGGGATCATCACCCCCGCAGAGGCCCGCGCGCTGATGCCGATGTTGGCGCACCTCGCGGCGGATGGTGGCGGCACGGCCATCGCGCGCTCTGCACCGACCTCATCCATGGATGAGCTGGTCACTCTCTTGGCGCGGTCCTGATCACATGAAAAAACCGCCGTCTGCCAATCGCTCCACAATAAGCCTCTCTGGTGATGATTGTTCACCACTTGGCGACACTGGCCTAGAAAATACATCCTTGACGGGTTCTGCGCCCTCTCAGGACTCGCCAGACACTATTCGGCGGGTTGGACGCCCTGCAACTTTCACGCCAGCGCAAAAAGAGGATGCTCTTGCCCGATATATGGCGGGTGACAGCACATCAGAAATCGCGGCCCAGATCGGCTGCTCCGACCGAACAGTGCGCATCTGGGCATCGAAAGGCGATTGGTCCAGCGATCTGCGCAAGCGGCGCGAGACGTGGGACGGCATCGAGGCGCAAATCCACCGGCTCAGCCGCGTCAAAAATCCAACCAATGCACAGGCACAGCGCCTCGCAATGCTCACCAAATCACTGGATCGGGTGAAGAAATCAGCGCCCAAGCCTAAGCCCCGCCCAATCGTTGCCAACGCGATGTCGTCAGAGGCGCTCGCCCGCGTCCTTGATCCAGAATATGGCCTCTATGGATATCAGACCGAGTTTTTGAACGATGACGGGCGGTTTCGCATCATCCTCAAGGCGCGTCAGATTGGTTTCTCCTACGTGGTGGGCCTTGCCGTGCTCCTTGGTGCGATGGCTGGGCGTCCGCAGATCGTGGTTTCGGCATCTGAGCGTCAAGCACAAATCATCCTGGCCTACGTGCGCCATCATGCGGGGCGGCTCGGTGTCCTGATCGACGAGGATAAGGCCAACAAGCTCGTCATCATGGGCACCGATATCGTGGCAATGTCCACCAACTTTCGCACAGCTCAGGGCTGGCCGGGTGATGTCTGGCTCGACGAGTTTGCATGGGTGCGCAATCAGCGGATGCTATGGGCAGCGGTGATCCCGTCCATCACGGCAATGGGCGGACGCGTGACGGTATTCTCGACACCGTTCCTGCCCGGATCGTTGTTTTGGGAAATCGCGACAAACCACAAGAACAAGCACGACCACTGGTCGCGCAGGACCATCACCATCGAGGACGCGATCAGTCAGGGCATGCCGTTGCCTGGTGGCCTCGACGAGTTGCGCATGCTGTTCGACAGCGAAAGCTGGGCGATGTTTTATGAGTGCCAATGGGCAGAGAATGGCTCGGCGCTGTTGTCCTGGGAATTGCTGCACTCGCTCACCGAAGAACGCATCTTGCCGCACAAGTTTGGACGTCTGCGCGGCGGTGTCGATGTCGGGCGCATCAATGACCGCACTGCAATCGCTATCGTTGGCCAGGAGGTTGATGGCAAAAAGTGGAAAGACCGTTTCGCACTTATGCACCACGAGCTGCACAAGGGTATGAAATTCGATGCCCAGAAAATGACGATCCAGCAGATCGACGAACGCCTCGATATCGAAAGCTGGAAAGTGGACAAGACCGGCCTCGGAATGCAACTGGCCGAGGAACTGCATACCGCCAGCCCCGAGCGTTTCGAGGGCGTCTGGTTCTCGGCCCAACGCAAGTCCAAGCTGGCGCTGAACGTGCTCAAGCTGGCCGAGGAGCGCCGCCTGCTGTTGCCCAATGATCCCGATGTGCTGGCGCAAATGCACTCGATCCAAAAGATCACCAGCGGCACGTCGATCAAGTATGACGCCGAGCGCAATGACGAGGGGCACGGTGACTTGTTCTGGGCCGTGGCACTCGCAGCTGATGGCCGTGCAAAGCCCGGCGGTGGTGGCGGTGGGTTGGCGGTCGAAGTGCTGTCATGAAGCTGCAAACCCTTGCACTCAAGGTTGCTGAAAAGTTGCGCGAAATCGCGACGCGGCAAGGCAATGTGCCGTTCAAAAAGGGCGATTTGCGCAAGTCGCACGTGGTCGAACCGTCAGGCACGGACGATGCAATCTTGTCGGCGAACACCCCATATGCGCGCCCCGTGCATGACGGCAGACCAGCCATGACAATCAAGCCCAAGCGCAAGAAGGCGCTGTCATGGTCGGGCGGCAGGCATCCCGCAAAATCAGTCAAACAACCTGCACGCACCGGCGACCCATGGCTTGCGCGCGCCGTCGAAGATTTGGAGCTGGAGGGCCTTGGCTTTCTCGCCCCGGACGTAGGCCAAGAGGTGGCCGACGATCTCACGGACGCACTTCGCGCCCGTGGGATGGCAGTGCGCCGAGGATAGGCACACACGCCGAATATCAACCAGCAACAAAGGAACGATACCATGACCAAGCAAAACGCCAACAAAGACAAGGCCTCCCCGGCGCAGTCTGCGCCTGATGATGCTGCAACAAATCAGGTCAAACCAACCGACACCACGACCCAGCAAGAAAAGGCGGCACCGTCCGCCGTGGGGGCTTCCACGCCGTCACTGGTCGCGCTGGCCATGGCGATTTCAATGGGTGAAATCACCAACGAGGCGCAAGAGCAGGCAGGCCTCGATCTTTGGGATCGCATCGGTTGCGAGGCTATGCCGCCGAAACTCGCCGTCGCCGCCTTCGACTGCGCATACGACCAGGGCGCACAGGTATGCGAGCGCCTGTTAGCCAAGATCGGCGTCGGCGATGGCAAATCTGGCGTCGATGCAATCTCTGAGCTTGATGGCCGAACAGACGATGAGCTGGTGACCACGTTCCTCGCGTGGCGTCTGCGCAGGTATGCCTTCACCGGCAACGCCGCGACCAAGATGCTGGAATGGTCCATCCGTGTTCTCGAAATTCAAGCACTCAAGATCAGCTCGCCCGACGCGATTAGCGCCTAAAACCTCATCCCCAATTACGAAAACTAGGAGAGAACCATGAAACTTATTCCGAATTGGCAAACCATTGCGATCAGCGCGCACAGTATGTGGGCATTCTATGCAAGCCTGCTGTGTCTGTTGATGCCCGAAATCATCTTCGGGCTGTTCGATGTCGATACGAACCCCCGCATCTGGTGGGTCATCGGCATTCTGTTGCTGATCTACGGTATCATCGGGCGCATCTGGGATCAGGGGATTGATCGCGACAAGACACAATTTCCTTGGCTCATCGGTGTCATGGTGATCGCCGTACTTGCTATACTGGCACTGAGCAATCTCGCGGCGTCGGCTATGGCAAAAATGCAGCCCGCCGAGACTATCGCACCGCACGTGGCAGTCGCGCCAAGCGGCAGCAACGCCCGTGATACGGCATTCTTGCAGGTGGCAGTCCCTTTTATCGGCGGATGGGAGGGGCTGCGTCTTGATGCCTATCTCGACATCGTGGGGGTGCCCACGGTCTGCTATGGCGAAACCAAGGGCGTAGCGCTGGGGGATAACTACACCAAACGGGAATGCGATGCGATGTTCTCGCGCGAGGTGTTGGATTATCGTGACCGGCTACGTCCTGCGTTCACTGACGATACTGTCTCTCACCGGCTCCCGTTGGCGCGCGACGTCGCCTATACCAGTCTGGCCTACAACGTCGGTGTGGCAGGTACGGCCAAAAGCACCGCAGTGCGGCGGCTTAACCAGTCCGATATCGCGGGCGGCTGCACGGCTCTCGGTTGGTGGAACAAAGCGGGCGGGCGCGTCGTGCGCGGCCTTGTCAATCGGCGCACCAAGGAAACTGAACTCTGTATGCGTGGGCTGGCCTGATGCGTGGCGGCATCGCGCTCCTGCTGGCCTCACTGTTGCTAAGCAGCATCATCGCCGCTGGCGCGCTCGGCATGTTCCAGCTCGGCAAGGCCAGCAGCCGGGCTGAGGTCAATGAAACCAATCAGGAGGCACAAGATGAAGCTGATCAGGCAAGTAGCATTTTTGATCGCTGCATCGTTGATGGCGGCGTGTTCGACTTCGCAACCGGCAAGTGTCGGCGGCGTTGATCGTGTCATCGGCGATGAACTCCCCGGCGCACAGGGTGTGACCATCGCCGATCAGAACCGGATCGACGACACTGTGGCGCGCGCCTGTGCCGCTGGTCTCTACACGTCTGCGCTGTGCGACATTCACACCGTCGCAAGCGCTGAACGGCGTAGGGACTTGGCGGGACGCATGGGTGCTGGCGTCTGATGTCCAGCTTTACCGAACCGTTAATCGTAATGGCCGTTCCCGGCACCGCAATGGGTCTTGCGCGGCTGTTACCGCCGGGCTTCCAGCGTCCTCGCTGGCAGGTTCGGGACGGGTTTCGATACGCGGTCGGGGATCTCCAACAACCTGCCCAGATCGTGGTAGTGCCGGATGGCTTCGTGTTCGACGGTGCGTCTGTCCCATTGCTGTTTCGCGCCTTGGTGCCGATGGCGCACCCTGATTACATCCAGGCGGCGGCGCTTCACGATTGGATGCTGGAAAGCGGCGACCACACGCGCCGCCATTGCGATCATGTGTTCCACGAGGCTCTGGGAGTGTTGGGCATGCCAGCTATTTGGCGCGCCGCGATGTTTGCCGGGGTCCGTATCGGCGCGATCCGCTGGCATTTTCGACAGCACATGAAAGGAAGTGCATCATGACAAACGAAATCACTACGATAGAGCCAACGCGGACCCAACGCACGGCTTCATGGCTCAAGGATGCGCTGATTATTTGGGGCGTTGGTGCCGCTTCGTTCTCGACGCTCTTCTCAATCGTCGTCTATTTTGCGGCAAACGAGATCACAGAATTCGTGTCGAACCAGTTTGGCATAGACCAGCTGGCGACATCTGCTGAGGTCAAAGCACTTGCCGACAAGATCGACGACATCACAGGCGAGAACCGCTTTTTGATCGTGCGCTTAGAGCAAAGCTATGTGCTGGAGCCCGTCAGCCAAGGCGAAGATGTGACAGCGCGCTATATGATGCGTCGAACCGTCCTGGGGTCTGAATGCACGTTCATCGCGTCGACCCCAATTTTTCGCGATGTGCGCGATATTGGTATTCCCGGCGTCACCCTCACACCGCCGCAACAGGTTGGGCTAACCTTTCAGCGGGTGCAATCCACGTTCCGCCCACCCGATAATCTGATACCAGGCAGGATCGAGCTGAGCCTTTCGTTGGAATATCGGTGTGACGGCAAAACTCGGTTTGATGAGGTCATGCCGCTGGCATACATCATGCTAAGCTGAGGAAACTCACGTGAAACGGTATGCACGACAAAGGGACGACCTCCAAATTGAGGCCGTCCCTTTGTCTTATGTTCCGGTGATATTCAAGGCTGCCAAAGGCCCTAATCGAAATAGGCTACTGTGATCGTGCGGCACCGAAAGTGATAGGGCGGGCTTGCGATATTCGCATCAAGGTCTTCATCGTTGATGTCGCTTAGGTCAACTTCACCATCATTGTTCATCGCCCACGCGGCTTTGGCACGCGGCTCGTCGCGCTTGCCAACGGCGTCCAGATACTCGATCACCTGCGCGCGCATTTTGGTGACCTCGATGATCCGGCCATTCATCTGGCGGCATATCTCGGTTGTGCCCTCATCGATCTGGGCGCGCACCTGGACGCGGGCGATCTCGGCGCGCTCGTAGCCGGTAACTCGGCCGATTTCGCGCGTCTTGGTGGCGGTATGATCGGCCAGCATCTCCCAATACACGATACTGCGGTCCGACATTCCGGCGAAATCTTCGGCGAACCGTTGGGTCAAACCCTCGCGCGTCATGCCTTCGGTAAAGTAATCGTTCAGTATTCTGGCAATGTTGTCTTGGGTCTTGATGTTCCAACTGTTGCCAATCCAGTAAAGATTTCCTTGCTTGAGAACGTCGAGGGCATCCAGATCGGGGCGGGCAAAGGCTATCGACACGCCGACCGATTTACCCACTTCCTCGGCACCTGTGCGGAATACGACGTCGGTAAGGTTGACCACAGGCTCGCGCATCGCGGCGCGGATCGCCTCGGTGCCCACTGACGCCTCCAGAACCCGCATGATAGTCGCACCGTCCTCTTTTGTGAACTTGCCCGGTCCAAGGTCTCTCAGACGGTCCAAGGCGGCGGCTATGCCATCCCGCATGGCCACACTCCACGCGTTGGTCATGCTGACCCTCAGCTCGCCATATAGCCGCTCGTAGGCGTCGGCATCCTTGATCACCACCGCTCGCGCCAGACGGCGCTCCAGGGCGCTCTTGATCGCATTTTCTGCTAAAGTCACTTTCTGATCCTTTTCAATTTTGTCCATTTGCACGGCGCATGCGCTTGATGTTCTTTTCCATGATCCGCTTTCGCTCGGCACGCAGCTCTTTCAACGCGCGCTCGCGGCGGATGATGCGGGCTTGCAGTTTGCCAAGGCGCTTGAGGTCGGCATCGGTGGCGTAACCAGTCCAAGGTGCGCCACACTCAAAAGGCGGGATTGCCGTATCGCACCTCGGGCCAATTGCCTCGAACAGGTGCTTGGCCAGATCATTGACGGACAGCGCGCTTACGACCGGCGCACCGTTGTGGCCAATGCCAGCGATGGTTTGTCCAGCGGTCGCTGCTATACAAGGATCAGACTTTCGGGCCACCGGATTTCCTTTTTATTCAGCTTTTTCAAATAGATCATTGCCTTTTGTTCCAGCGCCGCTTTTCTTGGCCCGCACTTTTGCAGGGTCTATTTCCTCCCACGCCTTCCAGCGATGGTTGCAAATCGGGCAGCGCCGATACCGCTGAACAGTGGTTCCGAAATTGAAAGTCGAAGTCACGAGACCACGGCCTCCGCACTTAGGGCATTGCATCGACACACCCCTCTCGTAATGCCAACGCGAGCAGATATTCATTGCGACGATCCAACGCGGCCATAATGCCCAGAACGGCATCGGTCGCCGCGAAGGTTTGGTCCTCGGTCCAATTCGGGTTGCTCAGGATCAGATCATGCTCGGCGATCCCGGCGCGAACTATTCTAAACAGGTGCATCGGACCGGCCCTGCTGGTTATCGTGCATTTGCGCAGCCCAATTCTCTAAACCCATGATCACCTTGCTGGCCTGTGTGCGGCTCAGAAACTTGGTCGAGCTGACCTTTGCCGTGCGCTTTACAAACGACCGCAGGCGCTCATCCTCAAGGCCATCCTGCCACCCAATCGCGCGGCCCACAGCGGCGATCTTGGCCCACTGCGCCGATGTCGGGCGCTCCTCGCCATTGGCGGTCGGGCCTTTGCCACCGGGTGTGCGGTCAGGCAACAAGCCCTCCTTGCGCATCATCTTGATCAGATCGATGCGCTCAGCTGTCGTCAGCTTGCCCGCTGATCGCTTGCCGGTGTGACGCTCCAACCACGCCTCGTAAGCGTCACGACCATCTGCACCTTTCGACACATCGCCGAACAAGGCCTTCGCACCGATGTGGATAGTCGCAAGGTCGGCATTCCGACGCGCGGGGGATGTCTTGGGGGTGCTCATGGTCCGGTCTTTCATTAGTGGATTGTTAGGGGGCTTGGATCGTTAAAATTTACTTTGATCCAAGGGGGGGGGGGGTAGCGGCAGATCGGCTTGATCCAGCATCACGAACGCCTCACGGATATGATCAGGCAGCGTCGGCATCTCGACCAGAACCTCACCACCCTTTACAAAGATCAGGCGCATATCCGCGCCACACCACGACCGGCCCAGCGTGGCGCGGTAGGCCATGCGCCGCACATGCTTTCGGGTCAGTCCAGCGACCGCCGCGACCTCAGCAATGGTCACCTGACGGACGGTCATAGCTCAAAATCCATTTTACAAATGACGGCTCCCAGCGCATCAATACTGGACATCAGCACGCCCTCTTTGGTCAGCGCCTCCTTGCGCATCTTTGCGATAAGCGGGACCACTTGCCCGTTGGCGGGGCTCTCCAGATCGCCCAACTTGTCTTGGAGCTCCTCGCAATTTGCGCAATCGATCCGATTGCCCCATTCATCGACCATTTCGTCGAAATCGTATGTGCCCGCGACTGATCCCTCGACGTATGGCCGCAGCCATTCGATCCGGCCCACGATGTCGCCATCAAGGTGCAGCTCGCCCGAGGTTGTTATCTTGACTTCCGACATCTCTAACTCCTTGTTCAATACCACCGCGCCGAGGGAGGGCGGCGCGGTGGTGGGGTGCTTAGATTACGTGGTCAGCGAGACCCTTAAGCACCTTGGTGGTCACGACGGTCTTGGCCGCGATCTGGATTGCCTCGCCGGTTTTGGGATTGCGGCCCATCCGTGCGGCGCGTGCCTTTGTGCCCAGCTTCACGACGCCGGGGATGATCACCTCGCCACCCTCGCCAAGGGCCTTGGATGTGGCCTTTGCTTGCGCATCCAGCACGGCCTCGACGGTCGCGTGTGTCTCGCCCGCATCGGCGGCGATTGCTTTGATCAGGTCAGCTTTGTTCATGGTTTTCTCTCTCTTTGGGATGTGGCCGGATTGGCCGGTGGGATGGTTAGATGTGCGAGGTCAGACCGACGCCAGATCAAGGGGGATCGCGTGACTTTCCCCGTCCTGGCCGGTCTCGTAAAAGCGGATATAGGTGCGCGATCCAGTGACGCGCACGGCATCGGAAATCGCGTTCATCGCGCTCTCCCATTTGGCGTCAGTGATATCCAAGCGGCGCAACCCCAGCACACGACCCGTGTCGATGTTGCCTTCTTTGCCAACCTGAAAGGCGTTGTTGATCAGCACCTTCATGTTGTCGTTCGATCCCGCGCTCCAGTCCTCGACGCAATCATCGATCAGCTCTTTGGCAGCTTGCAGCTCGGCACCGAAATCGATGGTTTCGGACACCTGAACCTTTATGGACAGCGCCCCGTCATAGGACCGCAGTGTCATATTGCCTTTGGCCCCGCCTTTATTGGCACCGTATTGCTCTGCCACCATCGCGCGGAACGTCTGCGCATCGCCCATCGCGATATCCTTGAACTTGGCCAGCGCGGCGCTCACCACTTTGGCCTCGGCGATCAGGCGGCGCACCGTCTCATCCTCCAGCTTGTGGGCTGGCTTCACCTTGTCGATGGGCATCAGTGCACCATCCGGGTTCATCATGTAGCCATCTGGTATTTTATCTAGCGGCATGTCTTTTCCTTTTGTCAGACGTTTGAAATCACGGCGGGTGCCGGTTTTGCGGGTGCGGGATTGGGCAAAATGCCATCCTCCAAAAACACATCCGCGATGAAAGCGAGGGCGATGATCTCGTCCTTGCTCAACATGCTCCAGCCACGTGCAGTGGCTTTGACTTTGGCCTTGGCAGTTGCGGCGCGGCGCACATGAAGCTCGATGTCGCTCATGCGCGCACCCACTCGCCGCATTTAAGGCACTTGTGCAGGCCGCTCGCGGTGCGATGGGTGATCAGACCGCAGGGCTTGCAGATCGGCTCTGGCGTGAATTTAGGCACGACAATCACCCTTCGCTGAAATTGCAAGGGACGCCTCGGCGATGCCCATGTCGCGATTGCGTTTTACAACAAGAAGCGTGTGCTCGACGGCCTGAATTACATCTTCATGGGATGCGCCATCGCTCATGGCATGACAGCAGGCGTAGCCAAGCCGAACACTCGCTCCGTATGCTTTTTCTGCAAGATGGGTCATTTCAATTTCCTCAATTATTTGGGCAGGTTTCAATCCGGGTGGCGGCGCAACCGACAGCGGCAGCACACGTCCTCGCTTGGCATGCGTGTACTTTCTCGCCAGCGGTGCAGCCCGAGTAGGCAAAACAGGATCATTTCATCTCCCCTTTCACAGTTTCCGGCAGGTCATATCCTGCCTCGCGCACCAGACGGCGGGCGGTAGTTTCTAGGCGGCGGGCATCAAGGGTCATCTCACCATCCGCACCCTCAAACTCAGCGTTTATATCGGCATCAAGGTTCAGGTTTTCGAGCAAGTGCGCGATGTCGGCATCTGCCTCTTTCAAGCCTTTGCGATCCTCTGCAAACGCTGCAAATAGATACGTGCGCCCCTTTGCTGTTATGGCGGCTTTGCGGGTTGTCCGGCCCAGCTTTGCAAGGCCATGCTCGATGATGATTTCCTGGGCGGTGTGGCCGTTGGCATAGCCACTTGCACATTGCAAAATCGCCTGATCGACAACGCTACGCTTGGACGCATCGCCAAAGTTTGCGAAGGCATGAACCCGCTCGATCTCGGCATCGCTTATGATTTCTCTAGGGTCCATCATGACCGGCCCGCCATCCATGCGGCGGCGGTTTCGACCACGCGTTCGTCGATCTTATCGATGTCCTCGTTTCTCATCAGACGGGCACAGGCATCAGCCAGCTCAAGCGCCGACCGCCACTCGCCACGGCTCAGGATGCGGAACCGCTTTGCCGTGGCCTTGGTGACCTGACCGAACCGTGGTGCGATCACATAAGCGGACAGCTCAGCGTCATCAGTGATCGCCCGCATTAACACCTTCTTGGCACCGATGCGCTGGCGCAGCTGGGTCAGATAAACCCGCACACGCGCCTCGACCAACCGCTTGGCCAGAATGTCTGTGCCCGCCAGAACGATACCCGCTCCGCCGATGTCCGACAGGCCGCGCAGCTTCTCCAGCGTTCCCCATTTCAGTTGGTTTGCCTCATCGATCAGGATCAGCTTGCCAGCGCACTCAGCCTTGATCTTGCGAAACAGCGTGGGTGCGGTGCCGGTCACGTCCAGGCTGGCACCTTGGGCGTTCAGCCCCAGCGCGATCTCCTCCAGCAGGGCCTTGTCACCCATATCCATCCAGCACTCGACGCGCACACCGGCCAGCTCTTCGGCCAACCAGGTAGTCAGTGTCGATTTGCCGGTGCCGGGGTCGCCGGTGATCTGGCCGATCCGGCTGTATTTGCGCGCGCCTAGGACGGTCTTGCACATTGCAAACGCCTCGTCGGCCTGCGCCGTTTTAATAAAGCCTTCCATCAGGCATCCTCCTCATCATCATCTGCGAACTTGAACGCGGCCACGACGGCGTTCGGGCCGGTTTTCCACTGGTTTGGCGGGGCTTTGGGTTTGTTTTCCTCTGCCTCGCGCAAAAGCGCCTTGCGCGCCTCGCCTTGCATGCGGGCCATGCGGTCAATGATCCCGGCATCGATGACCGCCGCGACGGGCACGTCTGGCGCATCGGGCATGTGGGCGATGTGGCGTTCGGTCTCATCGGTCAGGCTCAGCAACGCGACGTGGCGGCGCTTCTCGGCGATTGATCGACGGAACGCTTTGCCACGGCGATTGACCTCATGCGCACCCGCACTGTCGAGGACACCGTAGGTCTGCTCGGGGAAGGCTTGGCAGATCAGCTCACCATCGGCGAAACAGAACACGAACTCGGGGTTGAACGCGGGCACCCGCAAGGTGATCTTGCTGTCGTATCCCAACAGCTCGTCGGCGTAATAATAGATCTTCTCGCCACGGCGCGGGGTAAAGCTGACACGCCCGCGATCCGGCACCCGATCGATCTCCTCGGCAAAGGCCAGCGCCAGCACCTCGGGGCGCGACAGCGTAGTTTTGCCCCATCCCTGATCAATAAAACCGCTCATTGCCTCGTTCGGGCTTTTGCCCTTCAACCGGCCATGCTGGGGGCGCTTGTGATACCACTCCAGCGCCTTGCCAGCGGTCTCAAGAAACGCCTGCGCATCACCCTTGAACGCAATCGGGTCTTTACCCTTGGCGTGGGTTTTCTTGTTCATGCGCTCGCCAGCGGTCCAGCCGCGGATCGTCGCGAAGAACACTTGCTCGATGTTACCGAACGCGCCCTCGATACCGGGCTTGCCCTTGGCGTTGTAGGGCATTGACCGCACGATGGCCTCGCGACCGTGCATCACGCGCTTGTTCACCTCTGGATCGCCTTCCAGATCGAATACCTTGAGGCCACCCTTGGAAATCTTCGACAGCTCGGTATAGCCGCTGATCATCTCATCCCATGAATACTCGGCACCATTATCCAGATACAGCAGCTCAGGAAGGCCCCATTCATCGACCATCGCCTCAAAACTCTGGGCGACGTGCTCGCGGCGGATGCCCTCACCGGGCTCGCACAGAACAAACGTCATATGGATTTCATTGGTGGCCACGTCATACCAGGCGATGGCCTTGGGATAGACGGTGGTGCCGTCCTCGCGCTTCATCATGACATCGACGGGGTGCACGTCACCCACGACAACCTGGCGCGGCAGCAGGGTGGAATAATCGCGGCGGATCGACGGCATGTAATAGTCGGAAAATACCGCGTTGTCCTTGTCCTTGATCGCCAAAAGCTTGTAGGCGCGCTCGCGCTCGACAAGGCGTCGACTGACGCAACAGACGCCAAATTGGGTGTGGTCCTTGGTGGTGTCGCCGGATCGGCCCAGCTCCAGCGCATCAAACGCGACCACGTTCAAATCGCGGCTCATCTCGATCAGCTTGGTGGTGGACTTCTCGGTAATGGCGCGCCAGCCACGCTCGCCCGCGCCCCAAAGCGACCGTATATATTTGGTCAGATCATGGTTCACGCGGGTATGGGTGTCCGCGTCGATATGCGCTTGGAAAAACGCATCCCATGCGCGGCTGACTTTCTTGCGCTTGGCCCCGACATCAGTGCGCGTTTTGCGCACCACGCCACTCAGGCCCTCATTCTCGATGGCCCTGACCCAATTATACAGGGTCTGGACGGTGACTGCCTTGCGCTTGCCATTGGGGAAACGCCGCACGGTATTCGCAATGTCCATCAGTGCGGCGCCGCGCTCAGCCGATCCCTTGGGATACGCCAACGCAGGCCGGATCACGTCCATGCGCCATTGCCCGATTGAAAGGGATCGCTGGTGTTTTACGTCAGGCTGAAACCGTTGCTCGGGCACCAGCACTGTCTTGTCAGTAACCGGGTCACGCTTCTCGTGCAGCACAATGCCGCGCGCCAGATACCACGCCTCGCGTAGATCGGCCGGCAGGCTATCTACATGAACCTGAGGTGCCTTGCCGCCAGCGCCACCGCGACCGATATCCACCAACTTTACCAACAGGTCACAACCGCGCCATTTTCGCGATTTGAGGTTCTTGCTTACCGCCTGTTGACTGACGCCAGCAAGAGCCGAAAGAACGTCCGAACCGAGCCACTTTTCACGGTTGTTCAATGGTTGTGCAATTGGTTGTTCAATAGCCATCCTCGCGCCGATTGAACAACTGCCGCTCCTAGTCGGGCTATCTACAAAGCCCTCCCCCAACTTACCCATCACGACGCTCTCCCAGCATAAAGCCTTTGACCGCCGCCGCGACGACCTCATCAACCAGCGCCACCATTTCGTCGCGCACGGCCTTGATGTTGCCATCCTCTGCCAAATCCTCGATGGCCTCACCCAGCGCACAGGCCAGCGCCTTGGCGGCTTGGTCACTACTGGGCATGAACCCCATCTCGGATTTGAAATGGCTATCCAGCTTGACGCGGTAGGCCGCACCGACCAGGCGCAGCACCTCGGGGTGCAGATCGGCCACCTGCGGATGGACGGTCTTGGGGATCAGGCGCAATTCAAACGTCATGGGGCTATGCTCCAGCATTTAATTGGTGATTGACCGGCGCGAGGCGCGCGGCGCGCAGGTGTAATCGCCCGCATCGCTCGATGTGGTGGACCGGCACACACCGCACATGCGGTGGTGCGCACCCTCACTCATGAATACGGTGCGGCACCGGATGCAGGGGCGCTCCTTCACCCGCTTGGCGCGCTCCAGCGCGTCCAGCTTGGTCTGCGCCGACACCAGCGATGAACACGGGCCAGCAACGGCAACCGCACCATCCATCACCCAATAGGTGAACCCGCTGCCCTTGATGGCCAGCGCACTCATGGCCGGACCTCACCCTCAAACGCTTCACGCGTCAGGATGTTGGCCAATTCGGCCAGCTGACTGCCCGCAAACCGGATCGTCGCCACCGCATCCGCATCTGTGGTTTTCATCATCAGGGCCAAGGCAAAGTTGACCTTTTCCCGATCCGACAGGCCCGCCAAGGCCTCCTCGGCCAGAGTGCGCTGTGCGCATTGGGCGCGCTTGATATCGCTGATGTGGCTCATCCGACCACCGCCACGAACTTCGGAAGGATGCCGAAATTGCCGTCCGCAAATTTGTCCTTGGCGACCCTGCGCAGGTAGTTTCCTTTGCCATTCAACACGTTGGACGCATATAGCGCGCCCTCTGAAACGGCTGGATCGTCCAGCGTTTTCGCAATCGCGATGATGGCATGAACCTTCTGGACGTCCGTAAAGCTCGACGTGGGCGAAACTAACGCATCCAGCCAGCATTGCTGATCAGTTATCTTCTTACGCGCCTTCAAAAGGTCTGCTCGTGTGACGTCCTTCATGCCGCCACCTCATCTAGGCGGGCAACCTCGTGAAGCATCCTCTTGCGATACGCCACTTCAACCACGTCGCGGCCAGCCGCCTCAATCAGCCTCGTGCGCAAGGCAACTCCCTTGTCGCCACCTGATTGGCCGAAAGTCGCGTTCTTTGCCGTGCTAGGATTGATCCTGTTTTCACGGCACCATGCCTCGAAGCTGGTTCCGCTAGAACGAAACGTTCCAGCAATTACTTCATGCAGGATCGCTCCCGGCTGGAACATTCTGTTTTTTACTGCCATGTTGCCCTCACTTAATGGTGCATTTTCAAGCGCACCGTGCGGTGCATGACCATATTTATAAAATGTCCCTACGTGAAGCAAGGGTATTTTATATAACTACTAGGGATATTTTATAAGTGACTGATATTCATGGTCGAATTAGGCAGGTCCGCGAAGACATGGGCTTAACAAGAGAAGCCTTTGGGACAGCTATCGGTGCCAGTGCTGCTAAGGTGCAGGCGCTTGAAGGTGGGCGACAAAGAGTGGACCATCCAACGTTAGAGGCATTATCTAGAAACATAGGCGTTGATGTAAATTGGTTGCTTCTAGGTGAGGATAATCATCACTCATTAGAGCGCACTCCGAAAAACACCGTTTCTGAAACCTCAAGTAATAGTTCCGATTTCATACCCATCCCTCGCTACCCTGACACCGCATCGGCTGGACCGGGGGTTTTGGCCAACAGCGGGGATCAGAAGGGTTATTATGCTTTCAGTCGTGACTGGATTACCCGGCGCGGCTTCAATTCCAAGGAACTCCAGATCATCAATGTGCGAGGCGACAGTATGGAGCCGACTTTGTATGATGGCGACTTGATCCTGCTCGACCGTTCGCAAACCCAGCCCGCCGATGGCCAGACGTTCGTGGTGCGCATATGGGATGAACATGTGGTCAAGCACGTCCAGCGCGTTGGGGCCAAAACCATATCGCTGATCAGCGCCAACAAGGTTTACCCGCCACGCGAGATCGAGCTGATTGAGGGGTCCGATAGTGATTTCGAGATCATCGGGCGCGTCGTCGCCTCGATGCACGAGTGGTAGGTTGGTGCCGCGTTCGGATCGACGCGGCAATCATCGGCAGCATTAAATCTTAAACTGTGCCGCCCTTGCCGTCAGGCCAATTTTTCCCGCTTTTGCCGGATTGCCCGTAAACAAAGGGATTTCCATGATGAGCCGGATCAACCATTCCATTTTACCTTGCGCACACCATTCCAATAAACTCCGATCCCCCCCAACAGGTCACATCAACCTGTCCGCTATGCGCTATCGCAATCGACGACGCGATATGAAGGCCAAGGCCCAGCCCCTCTCCGGCGGGATCGTCGCCGCGCTGATAGGGCTGGAACAGCTTCTGTCTCAGTCCGTCAGGGATCGGCCGGCCATGATTTGACACTGTAACCTCTGCCTGTGCATCACTGACGCGCCCGCAAACTGCGATTTCAGTCCCGGGATCAGCATGGCGCACGGCATTGGACAGCAGGTTCGACACCGCCTGCGCAACACGCGGGGCGTCACAGCTGACAGGTCGATCAAACTGCAAATCTATCGTCACTTTGTGGTTAGGGACGGTTGCGCGCACCTCTTCGACGATCTGGTGCAATGCGTCACTTAAGGGCGCATCAGGCGTGGCCGAGATACGGATACCACCGCCAAGCCGTGCCTTTGCGTGTAGCATGATATTTTCGATCAGCTCGCTCATGCGGTGGATCGAAGAGCCCATCAACGGCAGAATTTTGCGCGCTTTATCCGACAATGGCTCGCGGTCAAGCTGACGCACGCCGGCGTTCATCGCTGCGACTGAATTGCGCAGGTCATGTCCCAGAACCGCGACAAATTCTTCTTGCATTTTGGCCATCTGGCGCTCGTGCTCGACCAGCTGTTCTTGCGCCTCAAGACGTTCTTCGGTCTCGAGACTGCGGCCTATGGTGTCCGCAAAAAGTTCAAGCATCGCAACCACACGCGGGTTCTTTACGTCGCGGGGTTCGGTGTCGATCGCACATAGCGTGCCAAAGAAAGTCCCATCGCTGCGTTTGATAGGAATAGAGGCATAGCTTACAATGCCGAACCGCGCTGCAATCGGGTGGTTGCGATACACATCATCCGTCGCAACGTCGTTAAACAGGACCTTTTCCGAGGTTTCGTGCACAGATTGGCAAAAGGTATGATCGATCCCGATCTCGTCCCCAGCCGAGAGGCCAAAATTCACCTCGTCCACCGTGCGACAGGCCACCCATCGGTCCGCCGTCACACGTGCCACAGCGGCAAAGCGCATGTTGGTGGCCAACATCACCGTTTCCAGCAGCGTCCCAACCGTTTCACTGCCTGCGAGCACATCAATGTCATATTGGAAATCATGCGAGCCCAACAAATAGGCGGCATGGTCCTGAATAGTCGCGCGTAGCTGCGTTTCGTCGCCCAATGGGACCTCCCCGTTAACTTTCGCCGCTTACCATAATTCTTGGGCGTACGGCAACAATGGCCCACATCATACTCGAAAAACCGCTTTAATCGGCTACGGTGTGAATATAGTTCGCCGTGCAAGCAAGTAAAATATATAATTTACAGGGTGGTGCGGGCGGTGGGACTCGAACCCACACGGGCACAAGGCCCAACAGATTTTAAGTCTGGTATGTCTACCATTCCATCACGCCCGCATTGACGCGCACAATAGCCAGCTTGCGGGCGGTGTAAATGGTCAGATGCGGTCTTGGCGGTTCAAACGTCAGATCGCCTCATGAAAGAGGATGGTTCAGGTCTTATCCGCAAGCATGATTTCTTTGACCGCTTCCATCGCGACATAGGTCGACGTGTTGGCGACATAGGGCAGCGTGGTGACGGTTTCGCCCAAGAACCGACGGTAGGCCGCCATGTCACGCGTGCGCACCTTCAGCAGATAATCGAAATTGCCCGCAATCATATGCGCCTGTTCGATTTCAGGCACACGGCACACGGCCTCGTTGAAGGCCCGCAGGGCGACTTCGCGTGTGTCCTCCAAACGGACCTCGACAAATGCGACATGATCCAGCCCCAGACGTATCGGGTCTAACAGGGCGCGATAGCCCAGAATTATGCCGCTGTCTTCCAACCGTCTTAGCCGCGCTTGGGTGGGGGATTTGGACAGGCCGATCCGCTTTGCAAGATCAGTGATACTGATGCGACCGTCTTCGGCCAGAACCGAGAGAATCGCCGCATCGAAGCGGTCCATTTTGAAGTCGTCGTTTGTCACGTAGGAGGCCCAATAATAAAGCGGTTTACCCACCAATCTGGCCGGAATCAGGAACTAATACTACTATTCGCGCGCTATTCTACAGCAATTGTTAATTGGAGTACCTAATGGCACGCGATTCGTCCCCTATTTTGCGCCACCAGATCGACGCAGGCACCTACACCGACCAAGACAACGTCTTGCGTGAACTGGCGCGCAACGCGCATCTGTCGCCAGAGGAACGGGTCAAGATCACCAAAGACGCCGCGCAGATCGTGCGCGACATCCGAGGCCACACCTCCCCCGGTATCATGGAAGTGTTTCTCGCCGAATATGGCCTGTCCACCGACGAAGGTGTCGCGCTCATGTGTCTGGCCGAAGCACTGCTGCGCGTGCCTGATGCCGAAACCATCGACGCGCTGATCGAGGACAAGATCGCACCGTCCGATTGGGGGCGCCACATGGGGCACTCCACCTCGCCACTGGTGAATGCGTCGACATGGGCGTTGATGCTGACTGGCCGCGTGCTGGACGATGACCAACCTGGCCCCGTGCGCCACCTGCGCGCCGCCATCAAACGTCTGGGTGAGCCGGTGATCCGCACTGCCGTCAGCCGCGCGATGAAGGAAATGGGCCGCCAGTTCGTTCTGGGCGAAAACATCAACGCCGCGATGGAACGCGCCAAGGGCATGGAAAAGAAGGGCTATACCTATAGCTACGATATGCTGGGCGAAGCCGCCCGCACCGAAAGCGACGCCAAACGCTACCACCTGAGCTATAGCCGCGCGATCTCTGCCATCGCGACCGCCTGCATTCACAAGGACAGCCGCAAGAACCCCGGCATCTCGGTCAAACTCTCGGCGCTGCATCCGCGGTACGAGGTGGCGCAAGAGACCTCAGTCATGCGCGATCTGGTCCCGCGCCTGCGGGCTCTTGCCCTGCTGGCGAAATCCGCCAACATGGGCCTGAACGTCGATGCCGAGGAAGCCGACCGTCTGGGTCTGTCGCTGGATGTGATCGAAAAAGTCCTGTCCGAACCTGCCCTGTCCGGCTGGGACGGCTTTGGCATCGTGGTACAAGCCTACGGTCCCCGCGCCGGCGTGGTGATCGATGCGCTATACGATATGGCGATCCGCCATGACCGCAAGCTTATGGTCCGCCTTGTCAAAGGGGCCTATTGGGACACTGAAATCAAACGCGCGCAGGTCAAAGGCGTCGAAGGTTTCCCCGTCTTCACCCAAAAAGCCGCAACCGATGTGTCCTATATCGCCAACGCCCGCAAACTGCTGAACATGACAGACCGGATCTATCCGCAGTTTGCCACGCACAACGCCCATACGGTCGCTGCTGTACTGCACATGGCCGAAGACAAAGAGAAGTTCGAATTCCAACGTCTGCATGGCATGGGCGAGACCCTGCATAACATCGTGATGGAGAAACACAGCACCCATTGCCGCGTCTATGCCCCCGTCGGTGCCCATGCCGATCTGCTGGCCTATCTCGTACGTCGCTTGCTGGAAAACGGCGCAAACTCGAGCTTTGTAAACCAGATCGTCGATGAAGACGTGGCCCCCGAAGTCGTCGCCGCTGACCCGTTCGACAATCTTACCGAAAGCGGCCTTCACATCCCGACAGGCCCCGAACTTTATGCCCCTGCGCGTGTGAATTCGATGGGGTTCGATCTGATGCACACGCCGACACTAGATGTCATCGAATCTGCCCGTGCCCCGTGGAAGGCACACCGCTGGGCCGCCGTGCCCCTGCTGCACGGAGAGGCAAAGCCCAAGAAAGCCGTGCGCTTGATCAACCCCGCTGCCTCTGGTCGCAGCCCCGGCACGGTGCGCAATGCCTCCGAGGCAGACGTGACCAAAGCACTCGACAACGCCGCCGTGTGGGACGCCCCGCTGGAAGAACGCCGCGAGGTATTGTTACGCGCGGCAGATATGCTGGAATCCCACTACGGCGAGATCTTTGCCCTGTTGTCACGCGAAGCCGGCAAGGGCCTGCCCGACTGCGTGGCAGAATTGCGCGAAGCGGTGGATTTCCTGCGCTATTACGCACAACAGGCGACCAACACGCCCCCTGCTGGCATCTTTACCTGCATCTCGCCTTGGAACTTCCCGCTGGCGATCTTCTGCGGGCAGGTCAGCGCGGCACTCGCAGCGGGCAACGCGGTGCTGGCAAAACCGGCGGAACAGACCCCGCTGATTGCCTTTCTTGCCGTGACCCTGCTGCATGACGCTGGCGTCCCCCGTCACGCGTTGCAACTGCTGCCCGGTGGCGGCGACGTCGGCGCGGCACTGACCTCGGACAAGCGGATCAACGGGGTGGCCTTTACCGGCTCGACCAACACGGCGCTACGCATCCGCTCCGCTATGGCCGAACATTGCGATCCCGGCGCGATCCTGATTGCGGAAACCGGCGGCCTGAACGCCATGATCGTCGACAGCACTGCCCTGCCCGAACAGGCTGTGCAATCAATCGTCGAAAGTGCGTTCCAGTCGGCGGGGCAACGCTGCTCTGCCCTGCGCTGCCTCTATGTTCAGGAAGACATCGCCGAAGACGTGATCGAAATGCTCGAAGGGGCAATGGACGCATTGGTTATGGGCAACCCTTGGGAGATCTCGACCGATGTCGGGCCGGTGATCGATGACACCGCGCAGCAAGGCATTGCCGACCACATCGACGCCGCCCGCGCTGACGGTCGGGTTATCGCCGAGCTCACAGCGCCGACTGCCGGCACCTTTATCGCGCCGACAATGATCCGCGTGAAGGGCATCGCCGATCTGGAGCGCGAGATCTTCGGCCCCGTTCTGCATATCGCCACCTTCAAGGCAACCGAGCTGAACAAGGTCGTCGATGCCATCAATGCGACCGGCTATGGGCTGACCTTTGGCCTGCACACACGGATCGACGACCGTGTGCAACATATCTCTGAACGGATCGAGGCGGGTAACATCTACGTCAACCGCAACCAGATCGGCGCGATCGTCGGCAGCCAGCCCTTTGGCGGCGAAGGTCTTTCAGGCACGGGGCCAAAAGCAGGTGGGCCGAACTACCTGCCCCGCTTCAGCGCGCCCGACCTCAAGGTGGTAGAGGAAGCATGGGACAGCACACAAAGCGACCTGCCCCGTCTGCCGGGTCACAGCGGAGCCTTCCTCGAAACCATCACCCTGCCCGGGCCCACGGGCGAATCCAACCGGCTCAGCACCCTGCCGCGTCCGGCGCTGCTGTGCATGGGCCCGGGCAAAGACACCGCGGCAGAGCAAGCCCGCGCCGTCACGGCCCTTGGCGGCAATGCGGTCGCACTTTCGGGCAGCATCGATGCGACGGCGCTGACCAATGGCCCGGCCTATGGTGGTGTCCTATGGTGGGGCGACGAGGCTACCGCACGCAAACTGGAGCAAGCCCTGTCTGAACGCGAAGGGCCGATCATCCCTTTGCTGCGCGGGCTGCCTGACACCGCCCGTGTCCGCGCAGAACGTCACGTCTGCGTCGACACCACCGCCTCCGGCGGGAACGCGCAGCTTCTGGGGGCTGCCGGCTGATCTGACCAAGGGCGGGCGTTCCGACGCCCGCCCTTGACCACGCCCGCGCAATGGCTAAGGGTCAGCCCATGTTCCCCATTCGCGATCACAACCCGTCCGGCCGCACGCCCTATGTCACCTACCTGCTGATGGCGGTGAATATTGGCGTTTTCCTCAGTTATGTCGGGCTGTTCAGCGACGACCGCGCGCTCAACATCTTCTTTTTCGACTGGGCGCTCATCCCCGGCCGCGTCACCACGGGGGACGGCTATACCGGCATCTTCACCTCAATGTTCCTGCACGGCGGTTGGATGCATCTGGCCGGTAACATGCTGTTTCTCTATATTTTCGGTGACAACATAGAAGACGAGATGGGCCACGGCAGCTATTTGCTGTTCTACCTCGCCTGCGGCCTGCTGTCGGCACTGGCCCATGTAATCTCGGCCCCCTATTCGCCAGTTCCGACGGTTGGCGCCTCTGGGGCGATCGCAGGTGTGATGGGCGGCTACCTCTTGCTGTACCCCAAAGCCAAAGTCGACATCCTGATTATCTTTATTGTGTTCTTCCGTATCTTCCCGATCCCCGCATGGATCATGCTGGGCCTGTGGCTGGGGATGCAGTTTATCGGCGGCGTCGGGGCTGACCCCACTGTCGGCGGCGTGGCCTATTGGGCCCATGCTGGCGGGTTTATCGTGGGGATGGTTCTCACCATTCCGCTTTGGCTACGGTTGGGTGGGCCAAAGTTCTGGTCGACCACCGATGGGCACCCGCCGCATCCGCAAGCGACCTATCCCGCAAGTGCCAGCCGCATCCCAAAGGTAAGACGCAAATGACCGCCAGCACCCACACCGCGGCCTGTCACTGCGGCAGTGTCACCCTCACCGCCACCCTACCAGACGGGCTGGCCTCTGCCACGCGCTGCACCTGTTCCTTCTGCCGCCGCCGCGCGGCACCGGCCGTCACGGCAATCACCAGTGCGCTCAAGGTAACCAAAGGCGCAGAGCATCTGACGCTCTACACCTGGGGCTCCCATACGGCGAAGCATTATTTCTGTAAGATTTGCGGCATCTATATGTACCACCAGCGACGATCCGACCCGGCGCAATGCGGGGTCAATCTGGGGTGTATCGAAGGGGCTACGCCCTGGACGCAGGAACCGATCCCCTACAGCGACGGCATAAACCACCCGTCAGATAAATAGCCGACGGGTGCTTCCAAATGGTATAAATCCTCGCCGAAGGCATCCCGCCCCCGGCAACCGGATCAACCGCGTGCGATTTTCGCAAATCCGCTGAACAGCGCCTCATTCGCGCAGACGATTTCACCATCGTCCAGAATGTTGCCTTCAGGTTTCAGTGGCTCGACCATGCCACCGGCTTCACGCACGATCAACAGGCCCGCTGCCACATCCCATTTGTTCAACCGGCGCTCCCAATAGCCATCGTAGCGACCGGCGGCCACATAGGCCAGATCCAGCGCGGCAGAGCCCCAACGGCGCACACCGGCGCAGACCGGCAGGATGCGGCCCAGATCACGCAAGGTATCTGGCAAATCTGCGCGACCGGCGAAAGGCAGTCCGGTGGCAAAAATCGATTCAATCATACGCGAACGGCCCGAGACGCGCAGACGTCCTTCGTTCATCCACGCACCGGCACCCTTTTCAGCAAAGAACATCTCATCCTTGGCGGGGTCGAATACAACGCCAGCAACGATCTGGCCTTTATGCTCTAGCGCGATGGAGACCGCCCAATGCGGCAGCCCGTGCAAAAAGTTGGTGGTGCCGTCCAACGGGTCGACGATCCAGCGCCGTGTGGGGTCTTGCCCCTCTTCGCCGCCGCCTTCCTCGGCCAACCAGCCATAGGTCGGGCGCGCGCTCATCAGTTCGGCTTTCAGCGTCTGTTCGGCCTGAATATCAGCGCGGCTGACAAAGTCGCCGGCACCTTTCATGGACACCTGAAGGTTCTCGACCTCACGGAAATCCTTGACCAGTCCGCGCCCCGCACGGCGGGCCGCCTTGATCATGATGTTTAGATTTGCACTGCCAACCATATTTCCGTGTCCTTTGATGGATCAGGCCGTGCGTATAAGCCCCCGTACGGCATTTGCCAAGGGGGCAGCATCATCTGACGCAACGTGGCGCGCACGGTTCCCTTGCCTGCCTTCGATTAACATATAACGTGCCAGAAACATTGCTAAGGAGGAAAGCAAAATGTCCGACCAGATGAAACGAATTGTGCTTGCATCGCGCCCTGACGGGGCCCCGACGGCCGATAACTTCCGCCTCGAAGAGGGCCCTGTGCCCACGCCTGCCGACGGCGAAGTGCTGGTCCGCATCAAATACATGTCGCTTGACCCCTACATGCGCGGCCGCATGGATGACGCGAAATCCTATGCTGCACCGGTGCCGGTCGGCGGCACAATGGAGGGCGGTTCGGTCGGAGAGGTCATCGCCTCTAACAGCCCCGATTTCAAACCGGGCGACCATGCGTTCGGTATGCTGGGCTGGGCCACGCACGGCGTACTGCCCGCCAACCAGCTGCGCAAAGTCGATCCTGATCAGGTGTCGATCACCACGTCGCTTGGCGTTTTGGGCATGCCCGGATTTACCGGATGGCAAGGTTTGATGGAATATGGTCGCCCAAAGGAGGGTGAAACACTTGTCGTCGCCGCTGCAACCGGCCCCGTCGGGTCTATGGTTGGCCAGATCGCCAAGTCGCACGGGCTGCGCGTTGTGGGCATCGCGGGCGGCGCGGACAAATGCGCCATGGCCAAAGACCACTTCGGTTTTGATGAATGCATTGACCACCGCGCCTATGATGACGCGAAATCGCTGCGCGCCGCGCTGAAAGACGCCTGCCCCAAAGGCATCGACATCTACTTTGAAAACGTCGGCGGCAAAGTGCTCGAGGCCGTTATCCCGATGATGAACCCGCACGGGCGTATCCCGATCTGCGGCATGATCGCATGGTATAACGCCGGTGGGTTGGGCGCGAATGCTGCCGAAGAGTCGCTGACCGCGCCGAAACTGTGGCGCACGATCCTCGTGAACTTCCTCAGCGTGAATGGCTTCATCATTTCAAACCACTGGAACAACTTCCCCAATTTCCTCAAGGAAGTAGCCCCCAAAGTGGCAGATGGCTCCATCGCGGTGAAAGAGGACATCACCGAGGGCCTCGAAAACGCGCCACAGGCCTTCATGGACCTGTTGACCGGCGGCAACCAAGGCAAGGCCATCGTTAAGGTCGGCTAATACCACATAGGCGGGGGCGCACGCGCCCCTGCCCCATACCCACCCGAGCGAACAGCCCCCCGCACCCCTTGAAAAACACGGCGTCACGTGTCATATATTTTACGACACATGACGAAAAGGAGTGCAGCCATGGGTGCGACGGCCTTTCAATCCGACAAAAGTGCAATTCCCTTGATCGACGTGGATGCAGATGGTGCCCTGCGCGCGTTTCACCTGCTGGGCGGGCGCAAGGTGATCAACCAGACGGTGCGCAACTCGCTTGAGGCGCATGATGTGATTGTCAAAGGCATCTCGTCCAAGGCGCTACTGCATCTGGTCGATACCGTGTCGGTGCTGTCCTCGGGCGACGCGCTGAACAAAGCGATCGGGATGAGCCTGCGCACCCTGCAACGCAAGAAGGCCGACAAGGGCAAGGATCGTCTGTCCATCGAGCAAAGCAGCCGTGCGTGGCGCTTTGCCGAGCTACTAGCGCAGGCGACCGATGTTCTTGGCGATCAAGAGGCCGCCGAGGCGTGGATGCTGGCCCCTGCCATCAGCTTGGACAACCGCCGTCCGATTGACCTGCTGTCATCGGCCGCGGGGGCCGAAGCCGTCGAAAACGCCCTCACCCGGATGGAGTACGGGGTCTACGCTTGACGCCTTTGCCGCCGCCCCTCGGGTCAGGCGCACTGCGTTTTTGGCGGCTGGATCAACGGCAGCATGCACCCACCTGGCATAGCGGCGAAGGCGCGTACCGTGTGGGCGGGCGCTGGAACAGCCGCGGCGTGCGGGCCGTCTATACCGCACTAGACCCTGCCACCGCGATCCTTGAAGTTGCTGTGCACAAGGGGTTCAAGGCGCTGGACACCGCGCATCATGTGCTGACATCCGGCCGTGTGATGGACCCGACCGCGGTTCATGTAGTACAAAGCACGGACGTCCCGAACCCCAACTGGCTGGTGCCAGGCGCACATGGCGCAGGGCAGAAAAGCTTTGGCGATGCGCTGCTGCGCGATCATCTGTTCGTGCTGATCCCGTCCACCGTTTCGCGCCACAGCTGGAACCTGATCTTTGACGCGCATAAGGCCGCAGCGCAGTATGACGATGTGATGCAGGAAGACTTCGCGCTCGACCCGCGGCTGCACCTCTGACGGCGCAGCCGTGTGATGTCAGGCCCGTTGCAGCTTTCGCGCCTCTTCGCCTGCCAGACCAAGCAGCTTGGACATGAACGGCTTGTCCAGATCATCCTCGCGCACGGCAGCATACAGCCTGCGGGTGATGCCGTGTTCGGTCAGCGGACGCGTGACGTAATCATTGCTGTATTTCACTTCGCGCACGACCCAATCGGGCAGCACCGACACGCCTCTGTTTGATGCCACCAGCAACAGGATCACCGCCGTCAGTTCTACCTGCCGGATCGCCAGCGGTTCGACCTTGGCGGGGATCAGCAACTGGCTGAACACATCAAGACGTGTGCGTTCCACCGGATAGGTGATGAGCGTCTCGCCCCGAAAATCCGCCGCCTCGACAAAGGGTTTCTTTGCCAACGGGTGCGTGCTCGCGGCGACGAACACGGCCTTATAGTCAAAAAGCTCAACAAACTTCACGCCCGGCAGATTTTCGGGATCGGAGGACACCACCAGATCTACCTCTTCGCGCAGCAAGGCAGGCAAGGCGTCAAAGGCCAGACCGGGGCGAATATCGACATCCACATCGGGCCAGCTTTTGCGGAATTGTTCGAGCACAGGGAATAGCCATTCGAAACAGGCGTGACATTCAATGGCGATATGCATCCGGCCTGTGCTGCCCGCCCGCAACCCCATGAATTCCGCCTGTGCGGCTTCTAGCTGCGGCAAGACCTGCTGCGCCAACTTGAGCAACCGCAACCCCGCAGGCGACAGCTTTAGCGGTTTGGACCGGCGCACGAAAAGTTCAACGCCAGCCTGATCTTCCAAGCCCTTTACCTGATGCGACAAGGCTGATTGGGTGATGTTCATTGTCTCTGCTGCGCGGGCCAGCCCGCCGGCCTCGTGAATCGCCTGAATGGTGCGCAGGTGACGGAACTCAATATGCATATGAGGCGTTCCTCATGTTGAAGATGAAAGTTATGAGTTTGTTTCACAACCACATCTGTGCGACAAGAGTTGAAAGCTAAAAACAGGATCGTAAAAATGACCAGCCCCGCCGTTTCATTCGAAGTCTTCCCGCCCAAGTCCGTGGACGCGTCGTTCCGTCTTTGGGATACGGCGCAGGCCTTGGCACCGCTGGCTCCGCGTTTCTTTTCCGTCACCTACGGTGCGGGCGGATCTACCCGTGACCTGACCCATGATTCGGCCCATGTTTTGCGCCGCACGTCCGGGCTGCCCGTCGCCGCCCACCTGACGTGCGTGGGTGCCAGCAAGGCCGAGACGCTGGAAGTCGCCAATAGTTTTGCCGAGATCGGCGTGACCGATATTGTCGCCCTGCGCGGTGATCCCGAAAACGGTGCCGCGACCTTTACCCCCCATGCCGACGGCTTTGCAGATAGTGTCGAGCTGATCGAGGCGCTTGCCAATACCGGCAAGTTCACCCTGCGCGTCGGTGCCTACCCCGAACCGCACCCCGAATCCCCGGATCAGGCGCAAAACGTCGAATGGCTAAAGCGCAAGTTCGACGCGGGCGCGGACGAGGCGATAACACAGTTCTTTTTCGAGACCGAAACATTCCTGCGGTTCCGCGATGCCTGCGCGGCAGCAGGCATCACCAAACCGATCACGCCGGGCATCATGCCTGTGACCAACTGGAAATCGGCACGCAACTTTGCCACCCGTTGCGGGGCCAGCGTGCCCGTCGCACTGGACGAAGCCTATGCCGCTGCGATCCGGGATGACCGTCATGACCTGCTGTCCACCGCGCTTTGCACCGAAATGTGCAGTGAACTGGTGTCGGAAGGCGTCGAGAACCTGCACTTCTACACGCTCAACCGGCCGGAACTGACCCGCGCCGTGTGTCGCGCCCTTGGCGTGACGGCGCAAACATCGCTGTCCGACGTGGCGTAAGACCACCTCACAACTTGCCCTTGGGTCAAGAACAACGGCACTCTTCTCCGGCACGCAACTGCCGGAGATTTTTTTATGCCACGCCTTGCCGAAACACCCCAAGATTTACTGAGCCAGTCCGAAGCGCTTGCGCTTAGCGGGCTGGAGTTCATGCAGAAAATTCTGGACGGTACCAACCCCGGGCCGCCCATCGGTGCGACTATGGGCTATATGCTGCACGACATTTCGGACGGGCGCGCGGTGTTTCGTGGCACGCCCGAGTTCAACGTGACCAACCCCATGGGGACAGTGCACGGCGGCTGGTACGGCACCTTGCTTGATTCCGCGATGGCCTGCGCTGTGATGACAAAAGTCCCGCGCGGGTCGGTTTATACGACGCTGGAATACAAGATTAACATTCTGCGTTCGATCCCCTTGGGCATGCAGGTTGATTGCATCGGGACGACGGATCACGTCGGCCGCTCTACCGGTGTGGCGCATGGGGAAATTCGCGGGGTCGAGGATGGCAAGCTTTACGCAACCGGTTCGACCACCTGTATCGTGATGAAGATCGCCACCTAAGACGAAGGCATCGGGGCGTCTGGCCCGCCCCGATGCAACCAAGCTTATTCTGCTGCGATTGCGCTGTCGTTCAGCAAGGTCCACACTTTATGCGGCGTGAACGGCATATCGGCCTGACGCACGCCACGGTCCCACAACGCATCTTGTACCGCGTTCGACACGGCCGCCAGCGCGCCGACGGTTCCCGCCTCGCCGCAGCCCTTCATCCCCATCAGGTTTGCCGTCGACGGCACGGGTTCAGAGTTGAAGGACACAAACGGCACATCCGCCGCGCGGGGGATCGCATAATCCATAAAAGAGGCTGTCAGCAGCTGGCCGTCTTCATCATATACGACATGTTCCTGAATGGCTTGGCCGATACCCTGAGCCACACCGCCATGGACCTGACCTTCGGCCAGCATCGGGTTGATCAAATTGCCGAAATCATCGACGACGGTATAGCGTTCGACGGTCACAACCCCTGTTTCGGGGTCAATCACGACCTCGGATACATGCGCCCCGTTGGGATAGCTACGCCCCGGCAGGGTCGCGCGTTCGTGATGCATCAACAGATCGTCGCGGCCCTTCTGGCGGGCCATCTCGGCGACCTCCAGCATGGTGGGCGTCATGTTCGACCCGTCTGCGCGAAAGCGTTCATCGTCAAAGCTGATCTGCGCCGCGGGCACGCCCATTTCCTCGGACAGGAAGGCGGTAAAAGCATCGGTCATCTTGGCCACTGTGGCCAGCGTCGCCGTGCTTTGCGTGGTGACAGAGCGCGAGCCGCCAGTGCCGCCGCCCTGTTTGATCAGATCGCTATCGCCCTGAATGACGTGGATCAGCTCTGCCGGAATGCCCGTCTGGTCCGACAGGAATTGCGCATAGACGGTTTCATGCCCCTGCCCGTTAGACTGGGTGCCGACATAGATAAACACGGTGCCATCGGCATTAAACTCGACCTTGGCCCCCTCTGCCGGATCGCCAAGGATGCTTTCGATATAATAGCACAGCCCCTGCCCGCGCAGCAGCCCCTTGGCTGCGTCCGCCGCCTTACGCGCGGCAAAACCGTCGTGATCCGCCTCGACCGCAACACGGGTCAGCAGACGGTTGAATTCACCCACGTCGTAAAGCTCGCCCGTGGCCGAGGTATAGGGAAACTGTTCGGGTTTGATAAAGTTGATCCGCCGCAGCTCCCACGGGTCGACACCCAATTCGCGCGCCGCACGGTCCATCAGCCGCTCCAGCACATAAATCGCTTCGGGCCGGCCAGCACCGCGATAGGCGTCGGTCTGGACAGTGTTGGTGTAATATCCTTCGACCTGCAGCCACGTGGTCTGCACGTCATAGACGCCCATCAAAACCTTGCTGAACAGCAGCGCCTGAATGGGCTGGCCGAACTGGCTGTTATAGGCACCGAGGTTACATTTGGTGCTGACGCGGTACGCGGTGATCTTGTTGTTTTCGTCAAAGGCAAATTCCGCCAGTGACGTCAGATCGCGCCCGCCATTGTCGCTGAGCATGGCTTCGGTCCGGTCGGACATCCAGCGCACCGGACGCCCCAGGGCCCGCGCCGCCTGCGCAACCGAGAAGTATTCGGGATAAGCCGCGGCCTTCATGCCGAAACCACCGCCCGTATCGGGGTTGGTCACTTGCACATGATCGTCATCCAGCCCGAACACGCGCTTGAGGTTGCCCTTATGCACCCAAACGCCCTGCCCGTTGTTGGAAACATGCACCTTGCCGTCGGTCCATTCAGCATAACAGCCGCGCGGCTCCATCGCGTTGACGATGATACGGTTATCTCCGACGTTCAGGCTGACCGTTTTTGCCGCCGCGTCGAATGCCTTTTGCGTGGCCTCTTCATCCCCCATACCCCAGTCGAATGCCATATTGTCCGGCGCTTCGGCGTGCAGCGGCTCGCCGCCACGATCCAGCGTCATATGGGTGGGCAGATCGTCCACGTCGAACATGATCAGCTCTGCCGCGTCACGCGCCTGGTTCATCGTCTCGGCGATCACCACCGCAACAGGTTCCCCAACGAAACGCACACGGTCCTTGGCAAGCATGGGGCGCAACGGCTTGGCCCCTTCGCTGCCATTGCGGTTCTGCAACACCGTCGCGGCCATAGAGATATCCATGCCGGCAGCTTCCAGATCCTTGATTGTCAGGACAGCGTGCACACCGTCTGCCTCAGCCGCATCAGCGACATCGAGCGTCGTGATCACCCCATGCGCGACAGGAGACCGGAAGAAATAGGCATGCAGCGCGTCGGCAGGCGCGATGTCATCCACATAGCGCCCCTCGCCGGTCAGAAACCGCACATCCTCAACCCGTTTGACCGGTTGGCTTTTCCCGAACTTTTCCATCTGGCGGCATCCTTTGATCATCTTCGTGGCTTTGCGCCCGACCTTAAGCGCGAAACCGGCGATGTCCATATGATGCGCGGCGAAAGCTGGCACCGCGACGCCAAGTTTTCAACGCCCCAGCCTTCCCCTTTACGCCCCGCTCGGCTAGATCATCCCAAAGCTTAAAGCGCTACGCTAAAAGAAGGACGCTGATCATGGCCCTCGACAAGAATTTTGACGCCGCCCAGGCCGAAGCCCGCCTCTATGCCGCATGGGAAGACGCCGGTGCCTTCAAGGCCGGTGCCAATGCCTCGCGCAAGGAAACCTTCTCGGTCATGATCCCGCCGCCCAACGTGACAGGGTCGCTGCACATGGGCCACGCGTTCAACAATACGTTGCAGGACATTCTGGTGCGCTGGCACCGCATGCGCGGGTTCGACACGCTGTGGCAGCCCGGTCAGGACCACGCGGGTATTGCGACCCAGATGGTGGTGGAACGCGAGCTTGCCAAAGACGGCAAGCGCCGGACCGATTTCACCCGCGAAGAATTCACCGCTAAAGTCTGGGAGCAAAAGCAAAAGTCCGGGGGCACGATCATCGGCCAGCTCAAACGTCTTGGCACCTCGCTTGATTGGTCGCGCAATGCGTTCACCATGTCCGGCGCCCCCGGTGCCCCTGCGGGCGAAGAAGGTAATTTCCACGATGCCGTGATCAAAGTGTTCGTGGATATGTACAACAAGGGCCTGATCTATCGCGGCAAACGTCTAGTTAACTGGGACCCGCATTTTGAGACCGCGATTTCTGACCTCGAGGTCGAATCCACGGAAGTCGACGGTCACATGTGGCACTTCAAATACCCGTTGGCAGATGGCGCGACCTACACCTATGTCGAAAAAGACGAAGACGGTAATATCACCCTGACCGAAGAGCGCGGCTATATCTCGATCGCGACAACCCGCCCCGAAACCATGCTGGGCGATGGCGCGGTCGCGGTGCACACTTCGGATGAACGCTACGCGCCCATCGTCGGCAAACTCTGCGAAATCCCCGTCGGCCCCAAGGCACAGCGCCGCCGCATCCCGATCATCACCGACGAATACCCCGACAAGAACTTTGGCTCGGGCGCGGTCAAGATCACTGGGGCGCATGACTTCAACGACTACGGCGTCGCGAAACGCAACAACATCCCGCTGTACGCGCTGATGGACACCCGCGGTGCCATGCGCGCCGATGGTCTGCCCTATGACGAAGCCGCCGCCCGCGCACAGGCCATCGCCGAAGGCCGCGAAGACGCCCCTACGGACGCGACAGAAATAAACCTCGTGCCCGAAGAATACCGCGGCCTCGACCGGTTCGAGGCGCGCACAAAGGTCATCGCCGACATCACCGCCGAAGGCTTGGCCGTCATGGTGCCACCGACCGATCCGCGTTTGGGCAAACCCGTCAAAGCCCCCCTCGCCCCCGAAGAAGGCGGCGAAGAGCGTGACGAGACGCTGGTCCCGCTGGTCGAGCCCAAAAAGATCATGCAGCCGTTTGGTGACCGGTCAAAAGTCGTTATCGAGCCGATGCTGACCGATCAGTGGTTCGTCGAGACCTCGAAAATTGTGCAGCCTGCCATCGACGCCGTGCGCAATGGTGATGTCCAAATCCTGCCCGAACAAGACAAAAAAGTGTATTTCCATTGGCTTGAGAACATCGAACCTTGGTGCATCTCGCGCCAGCTGTGGTGGGGGCACCAGATTCCGGTTTGGTTCGACGACGAGGGCAAGGAATACTGCGCCGCGACCGAAGCCGAAGCGCGAGCAATGGCACCTGGTAAAACCCTGACCCGCGACCCCGATGTGCTCGACACGTGGTTCTCTTCCGGTCTTTGGCCGATCGGCACGCTTGGCTGGCCCGAGCAAACGGACGAGCTGGCGAAATACTTCCCCACCTCGGTGCTGATCACCGGTTTCGACATTATCTTTTTCTGGGTCGCCCGAATGATGATGATGCAGTACGCCGTGGTCGATCAAAAGCCGTTCGACACCGTCTATGTCCATGCACTGGTGCGCGACGAGAAGGGCAAGAAGATGTCCAAATCGCTCGGCAACGTGCTGGACCCGCTGGACCTGATTGACGAATACGGCGCGGATGCGGTCCGCTTTACTCTGACGGCGATGGCCGCCATGGGGCGCGATCTAAAACTGTCGACCGCACGCATCGCCGGCTACCGCAACTTTGGCACCAAACTGTGGAACGCCCACCGTTTCGCCGAGATGAACGGCGTGTTTGAAGATAACGTCGGGACGGTGAGCTACACCAGCCACACCCAGGTCGACCACACGCTGAACAAATGGATCATCGGCGAAACCGCCCGCGTCCGCGAAGAGGTCGACGCCGCACTGGATAACTATCGCTTCAATGACGCGGCCAATGCGCTTTATGCCTATGTCTGGGGCAAGGTTTGCGACTGGTATGTAGAGCTGTCCAAACCCCTGCTGCAAGACGATGCGCCAGAAGCCGCCGAGACACGCCAGACGTTGAAATGGGTGCTGGATCAGTGCCTTGTTCTGCTGCACCCGATCATGCCCTACATCACTGAAGAGCTGTGGCAGACCACCGCAACCCGTTCCAAAATGTTGGTGCATGGCGACTGGCCGACCTACAGCACGGTCGACATGCTGGACGCCGATGCCGACCGCGAGCTGAACTGGGTGATCGGCCTGATCGAATCCATTCGTTCAGCGCGTGCGCAGATGCACGTGCCTGCCGGACTAAAAGTGCCTATGCTTTATACCGACATGGACGCCGCTGGCCAAACCGCATGGGACGGCAACGAGGCGATGATCAAACGTCTGGCACGGGTCGAAACCTTGGAAAAGGCAGAGACTTTCCCCAAAGGCACCGTCTCTATCGCGGCACCGGGGGCCAGCTTTGGCTTGCCGCTGGCCGGCTTGATCGACATTGACGCTGAAAAAGCGCGTCTGCAAAAGTCGCTCGACAAGCTAGGCAAGGAAATCGGCGGGCTGAAAGGACGTTTGAACAACCCAAAATTCGCGGCCTCCGCCCCTGCCGAAGTTGTCGCCGAAGCCCAAGGCAATCTGGATGCACGGCAAGAAGAAGCAGACCAGCTTCAGGCCGCGCTGAACCGCTTGGCGGAACTGGGGTAATCCGGGCTGCTTCCAAATGGCCTCAAATCCTCGCCGAAGGCATGAAACTCTTTTGATGCACCAAAAGAGGCCTTCGGCGAGGATTTTTTACCATTTGGAAACGGATGTCTGCACAAAATGATCTGCGGTCCTCGCTGGGAAGCAAAGATCGTCCATTTGGAAGGCCCCGTCTGAGCAATCAGGCGGGGCTGACTTTTTCGCGGCGTTAGTCTTTGAAAACCGCGGGACGTTTGCCGAACTCTGCGGCGATAACCTCCATCTGGTGCGGGCGTCCTAGCAGCGCGGCCTGTTCGCGGGATTCCGCCAGCAATACGGCATCCGCATCGCCTACCTCGGCAAGGGCGGTGAGACGTTTAGCGGCTTTTATCGCGCTCGGGCTTTTGCCGGCGATTGTGGTGGCGAGCGCCATCGCGGCGGCCAGCGGATCTTCGGTGATTTGGGTGATCAGCCCCCAGCGTTCGGCCTGTTCTGCCCCGATGGGTTGTGCGGTATAGGTCAACAGTCGCAACACATCGCCACGCACCAGTTTGGGCAGCAACACCATGCCGCCCATATCCGGCACGATGCCCCATTTCATTTCCATCACGGCCATTTCGGTATCGGGGGCAGCGATGCGGATATCGGCCCCAAGGGCCAGCTGCAGGCCCGCGCCATAGGTCTTGCCGTGCAGTGCCGCGATCACGGGCACGCCGACGCGGGTCCAGACCATTGCCACCTCTTGCCACTGGTTCGTGGTCCCGTCGCCGTGGGTACGCGTCATCATCCGTTCGGTCGGGTCACCGCCGGCGAGCGCGCCCATGCCACCGATGTCGATGCCTGCGCAGAACGCCTTGCCCTCGCCCGAAATAACCACCGCCCGCGCATTGGACGCAGCCACCTCGTTTCCGGCAGCGATCACAGCGTCGATCATGTCTTGGTCAACGGCATTCATTTTGTCGGCGCGGGTCAGGCGCACATGGGCGATGTGGTTGTCATAGGTGACGGAAACGCGGCTCATAGGATCCTCCTTGAATTTTGGCTAGTTTGGCCACGAAGTCTGCGTGTTGCAAAGCGAAACGCTACGGCACCCAACACCGCGCGCGCTGGTGCGGATGTGGCTTGCCCGAAGGAGGTCAGATGCAGTAACTGGAACGCATGACACAGTATCGCCTCACCCCGCTTGCCGACGCCCTGCCCTCTACCGTGCCGTTTGTCGGTCCTGAAACACAGGAACGCGCCATGGGCCGCGCCTTTGACGCGCGGCTGGGGGCGAACGAGAACGTCTTTGGCCCGTCCCCCCGCGCGGTTGATGCGATGGCTAAAACCGAACAGTGGATGTATGGCGATCCCGAAAGCCATGATCTACGCGCGGCCCTTGCAGCGCATCATGGCATCACGCCCGAGAGCATCATCGTTGGCGAAGGCATCGACGGGTTGCTGAGCTATCTTGTGCGCCTCATGGTGGCAGACGGCGACGCGGTCGTGACGTCTGACGGGGCCTATCCGACATTCAACTATCACGTGGAGGGCTTTGGTGGGGTGCTTCACAAAGTGCCCTATGCAGACGATCACGAGGATCCGGCGGCGCTGTTTGCCAAGGCCGCCGAGGTAGACGCCAAGCTGGTCTATCTGGCCAATCCAGACAACCCCATGGGCAGCTGGCACGACGGACACGTCATCACCCGCGCGCTAGAGGCTTTGCCGCAAGGATGCCTGCTGGTGCTCGACGAGGCCTATGTCGATTGCGCCCCCGATGGGACCGCCCCCGACCTGCCTGCCGATGATCCGCGCCTGATCCGCATGCGCACCTTTTCCAAGGCGCATGGATTGGCAGGGGCGCGGGTCGGCTATGCCATCGCTGCGCCGGATCTGATTACGGCCTTTGGCAAGGTGCGAAACCACTTTGGGATGAACCGTGCTGCCCAAGCGGGCGCCCTCGCTGCGCTGCAAGACAGCAACTGGCTGGCGCATATTCAAGCCCAGATTGCCAGCGCACGCGACCGGATCTCGCAGATCGCATCTGACAACGGGCTGACGTCCCTGCCCTCTGCCGCGAATTTCGTCGCAATCGACTGCGGTGCTGACGGCAGCTTTGCCAAGGCGGTGCTGGACGGGCTGGTGGCGCGCGGTGTCTTTGTGCGCATGCCGTTTGCCGCGCCGCAAAACCGCTGCATCCGCGTCAGCTGTGGCACGCCGGAAAACCTTGATGCTTTTGCCGCGGCCTTGCCCGCGGCACTTGCGGATGCGCGAAAAACCTGATGCGGCGAGGGCGGGGTTAGGCCCCGCCGATCACTTTCGCTGCGGCCTCTAGGGCACCCGTGCCGCGTTTGATATCAAGCGCGGACATGCCGGCCTCTATCCCGCCAAGCATCCCCATGACCATTTGCCCGTTTACATGCCCCATGTGACCCAAGCGGAAGAACCCGTGGCTTTCGGGGCTGTCTTTGGGGGCCATGCCCAGACCGATGCCCAACGTAAGACCGATGTTCCCCTCGACCCAGTCGCGCAACTCTGTGGCCTGTGGTGCCTTTAGCCGCAGCGCCGTGACAGCGTGGCTGCGCAGGGCGGGGTCGGCGATGTTCAGCGCCAGATCGCCCGCGCGCCCCCATGCATCGCAGGCGGCCCATACCGCCCGCGCCAGCGTTTCGTGCCGGCCCCAGACGGCCTCGATGCCCTCGTCGTGGATCATATCCAGCGCGGCCCGCAGTCCATAGATGTGATGCGTAGGGGCCGTGCCACAGTGGTACTGGAAGAACTCTTGCGGGTTGGCGCGCGGGGTCCAGTCCCAGAACCGGCTGACCCGTGGCAGTGCCTCGCGCACGGCGGCGGCGCGGTCGTTAAAGAATACAAAGCTGACACCGGGCGGGACCATCAGCCCCTTTTGACAGGCGGTGACCATGACATCGACGCCCCAGTTATCCATCTCGAACCGGTCGCACGCGAAGGAGGCGATGCAATCCACCATCAGCAACGCGGGGTGATCTGCAGCATCCAGCGCAGCGCGCAGGCCGGCGATATAATTGACCACCGAGGTCGAGGTATCCACATGCACCGCGAGCACGACCTTGATCTCGTGGGCTGTGTCCGCCTCTAGCCGCTCTGCGATCTGATCGATATCCATGGCGGATTGCAGGCCGAAATCCATGACCTCCACTTCCGCGCCAAGCCCTGTGGCGGCATCGCCCCAACCGATTCCAAATCGCCCGGTTGCCGGCACCAGCACCTTGTCGCCGGGGGCCACGACATTGCTCAGCGAGGCCTCCCAAGCGGCGTGGCCGTTGCCAATATACATCGCTACGTGATGCTGCGTGCCCGCGATACGCCGCAGATCTTCCATCAGGGGTGGCATCATATCAACCAACTCTCCGGCATAGATATTGGGGGCCGGACGGTGCATCGCGTTCAACACAGCCTCGGGCATCACCGACGGACCGGGGATCGCGAGATAACCGCGCCCTTGCGACAGATTGCGGAATTTGGTCATGGCACCAGCCCTCATATGCAGGAAGAATTTCATGCAACTTATCCGCAAGCAGCGCGGCGTCAATCACACAAACCACGCGGCGCTGCTTGCCCTGCCCCTTAGGGCTGCGTAAACCCGTAGGCATATATGCCCAAAGGAACCCGGCCTTTATATGAGTGATGTGACCTATTCCTCGCGCGAGCTGCTGACTTGGCTCTGGCGCGACTACCTCAAGAAACACATGTGGGTATTGATCGTGGCGATCATCTTCATGTCGATCGAGGCCTCGACCATGGGCGGGCTCGCCAAGCTGATGCAGCCGATGTTCGACCAGGTATTTGTCGCCGGCGACAGCGGCGCATTGCTGTGGGTCGGTCTGGTGCTGGTGGGCATCTTTGTGCTGCGGGCTGTGTCCGGGGTGGTGCAAAAGGTGCTGCTGACACGCATAAAACAAAAGTCCGCCGCTGATATGCGGATTGATCTGCTGGACCGGATGATGGTGCAGGACGGCGCGTTTCACCAAGAGCATCCACCGGGGTTTCTGATCCAGCGGGTGCAATCGGATGTGAATGCCATCGGGTCGGTCTGGCAGGCCGTGATCACCGGTGCGGGGCGCGACCTGATCGGGTTGATCGTTCTGCTTGGTGTTGCGATCTCTATTGATCCGGTCTGGGCGCTGCTCGCCTGTATCGGTCTGCCACTGATGGTCATGCCCGCCGCATTGGCGCAACGCTTTGTGCGGGCGCGGTCGCGCGAGGCACGCGATCTTGGCGCAACCCTGTCGACCCGTTTGGACGAAGTGTTCCACGGTATCGTGCAGATCAAGCTTAACGCGCTAGAGAAGTATCAGGCCAAGCAATACCGCGACCTGACCAAGACCTATATCCGCACCGAGGTGCGCGCCTCTTTCGGGAACTCGGCCATTCCGGGGATGATCGACATTATTTCGGGCATCGGGTTCATGGCCGTGATCCTGTATGGCGGCAACGAAATCATCGAAGGCGACAAGACCATCGGTCAATTCATGACCTTTTTCACTGCCATGGGCTTTACCTTTAACCCGCTGCGCCGTCTGGGCGCGATCAGCGGGCTGTGGCAGACCGCTGCCGCAGCGCTTGAACGGCTCAAAGAGCTGATGGACGAGCCGGTGCATCTCAAGTCGCCAGCCAATCCGGTGCCTGTGCCCACAACGCCCCCCCATATCGCGCTGGAAGGCGTGAGCCTGTCTTACGGCGAAGCCAAGGTTCTGGACGATCTGACATTGCATGCTGCTGCAGGCGAGACGACGGCGCTTGTCGGGGCATCGGGGGCGGGCAAGTCGACCATCTTTAACCTGTTGACCCGCTTGATCGACCCGCAAGAGGGGAGCGTGACAATCGCAGGCGTGCCTCTGGCTGACATGGACATTCCCGACCTGCGCGGCTTGTTCTCTGTCGTGACGCAAGAGGCACTGTTGTTTGATGAAACCCTGCGCGAAAACATCGTTTTGGGCCGCGAGAACGTCACCGAGAAAGAGCTGCAACAGGCGCTGGACGCCGCCCATGTCTCTGACTTCCTGCCCAAGCTGGAGCACGGTCTGGAAACCCGCGTCGGGCCGCGCGGCTCTGCGCTGTCGGGCGGGCAACGTCAGCGCGTCGTGATCGCGCGGGCGCTGCTGCGCAACACGCCGATCTTGCTGCTGGACGAAGCGACCAGCGCGCTGGACGCGCAGTCTGAAAAGGTTGTGCAGCAAGCGCTGGACCGGCTGTCACAAGGGCGGACAACCTTGGTCATTGCGCACCGTTTGTCCACCATCCGCGGCGCGGACAAGATCGTAGTCATGGATCGTGGTCGGGTGATGGACGAAGGCAAACACGAAGACCTGCTGGCGCGTGGCGGCATCTATGCCGATCTCTACCGGTTGCAATTCGAGGACGGCAAAACCGTTACCGACGGGCGCAACCTGGCAGCGATGCGGCGTATAGAGCGCGGCCTAAAACCCATTGAACCGAACCTGCTGCAACGCATCGGGCTTCGGCTGTTTGGCACCTAGCCTGGGCGGCGACGCTGACTACTTAGGATATCCCTCGGCCAGCCTGGCCGGGGCGACCCCTGCGAAATAACGGATCAACGTCCAAAGGTTCCGCGACCCGCGCCGTAGCCAACCTTGGCGCATATATTTATCCGCCGACGTCACCGCTGTGACCTCAAGCCCCACCAGCTGCCCGCGCAAGGCGCGCACAAGGGCCACATCCTCCATCAGCGGCTGATCGGGATAGCCCCCCACGGACTGGTACAAACGTCGCGGCAGCAACAGCCCCTGATCTCCGTAGGGCAGCCCCAGACGGCTGCGCAGGTTGGCCCAAGCCGCCACCGCCTTGCCCGCAAGCCCGCCCTGATCGAACTGAAGCTGGAACCAGCCTGCCTTTTCACCACGCAGATGTGCAATGACTGGCCCCGTCCACCCCGGTGCAAGCCGGGTATCCGCGTGGAGCACCAACAACCAATCCGCTTTCGCCTTGGCACAGCCGCGCTGCAATTGCCCGCCGCGTGACGGCGTACCAGCGACGATCTCTGCGCCCCAAGCCTCCGCCAATGTCAGGGTCATGTCATCCGAGCCCCCGTCGCTGATGATCAGCTCGCGGATAAGACCCGCGTCCAACCCCTCCATCAGGGCGGTGAGGCAATCGGTCAGGGGCGCTTCGGCATTCAAGGTGGGAATGACAACAGATATAGGCGCGCGCATGGTTGCCCCTTTCAGCTTCGAATTGCGCTGTTATATGTCATGTTAATCATTGAAAGGACAAGCGATATGACCAGCCGCCGCATCCTGAGACTATCAGGCCCCGACACCCGCGACTTTCTGCAAGGCCTCGTTACCAACGATATCCGCAAGCTGGATCAGGGCCCGATCTACGCCGCGATCCTGACGCCACAGGGCAAATTCATCACCGATTTCTTTCTTTCGGCGGACGGCGATGCCGTGCTGCTGGACGTTGCCGAGGCCGATGCCGACGCGCTGGTGCAGCGTCTGACGCTGTACAAGCTGCGCGCCGACGTCACCATCGACGCGACCGGCCTGTATCTGCACCGTGGCCTAGAAGACGCGCCCGAGGGGTCCTATACCGACCCCCGCGACGCCCGCATGGGCTGGCGCGCCTACCGCGACATGCCGCAAAAGGATGATACGACCGACTGGGATGCCCTGCGCGTCACCTATATGATCCCCGAGTGCGGCGCAGAGCTGACCCCGGACAGCTTTATCCTCGAGATGGGGTTCGAGCGACTGAATGGCGTCGATTTCCGCAAGGGCTGCTATGTCGGCCAAGAGGTCACCGCCCGCATGAAGCACAAAACCGAATTGCGCAAAGGGCTGGCCCAAGTCGAGATTAGCGCCCCCGTTGAAAAAGGCACCGCCATCACTGCGGACGGCAAGCCCGCCGGGACGATCTTTACCCGCACCGGCACGCACGCACTGGCGTACCTACGCTATGACCGTGCCACAGCCGCGATGCAGGCCGGCGACGCCACCGTGACGATGGTGACCGACGGCTAGGGCGGCGGATGCCACACCGGCCGACCGCTTTGCGCAAATTTCGGGCAGTCTAAAGCAAGGGCGTAGGCACACCGTCTATTTGTTGCAAATTGGCAACAAACACCCGTTTCGCGGAGGTTTCGCCCCATGTCGGTCGGCTTTTACGCCGCTTGCAAAACGCAAAAGAGCCCCGGCATCACCGGGGCTCTGCAGTGCAGCGAAGCTATGACGTAGCGTCACATCAAAGCTTAGGCGCGTTCGGAATATTCCATCGTTTCGGTGTTCACGATGATATCTTCGTCCTGACCGACGAAGGGCGGGACCATCACTTTGACGCCGTTATCCAGGATCGCTGGCTTAAAAGAATTCGCCGCAGTCTGGCCTTTGACGACCGGCTCTGTCTCGACAATTTTGCAGGTCACTTTCTGGGGCAAGGAAGCGTTAAGCGCTTCTTCCTCGTGATACTCCACGACAACCATCATACCGTCTTGAAGGAAGGGACGGCGTTCGCCCAAAAGCTCTGCAGAAAGCTGCACTTGCTCATATGTTTCGGTGTCCATCAGAACCAGCATACCTGCGTCTTCATACAGGAATTGTTGGTCTTTTTGCTCTAGGCGGACCTTTTCAACCTTGTCAGCGCTGCGGAAGCGTTCGTTCAATTTCGACCCGTTCCGAAGGTTGCGCATTTCGACCTGAGCAAAGGCACCACCCTTGCCCGGTTTGACGTGATCGACCTTGACCGCCGCCCACAGACCACCGTTATGCTCAAGCACATTTCCTGGCCGAATTTCGTTCCCGTTAATCTTTGGCATGTATCAGCACCGTAGCCTTAAAGTTGAAGAGAGATTGGCCCGACCTATATATATCAACGTCGACCCCCGCAAGACAGCGCACCCGATGCTGCAACAGCGAAAAGGTATGCGAAAGGCGCATGCGTGCTATGCAATAAAGGTGTATCCGAATCGAGCTCTTTCGGTCATAAGGAGGCCTACGCCTAAATGACAAGAGCAAGAATAATAGAAAGGACGACGAGATGAAAGATTTCGTTGATGGCACTGCCTTTAACAATGAACAAGGCAACCGTGCCCGCAAACTTTTCGCAGCTGTGGTACTGGCTGCATTGGACGACGCGATTGCCGATGACAAGAAATACGGCAACGGTCCAGAACAGATTGCCCGTTGGGCCCGCTCCCGCGATGGCCGCGAAGTATTGAGCTGCGCCGGCATTGACCCCAACGAGCGTGTTGTCGAAGGTCTGATGGACTTTGTTGGCAAAGGTATTCGGACATCCGTTGCCCTGTCCCGCGAAGAGTCAGAGCGTCGCCACGCCGCGCAACAGGCCGAAGCTGCCTGAAGACTGCCTAAAGTTTGAACAAAAAGACGCGGCCCACGGGCCGCGTTTTTTTATGTCTGCCATTTATATCGACGGATTGAGTAGCACCGACCTCCCTGCCCCACAAACGAAAAAGGGCAAGGCGCACTGCCCTGCCCATTCTAAGCCCAAGCGCTGTGAGGCGCGCGTGCAGAGTTGTTACTCAAGGTCCTGCGAGGTCAGCGCCCGGTGAATCTCGCGCCGTACCAGCTTGCGCACGTTGCGCGTGATCCGTTCACCCAAAGCACCCTGAAGCTCGCTGCGCACGATTTCTGACACCAAGTCGCGCAGCATCTCTTCGTCCAGATATTCATCTGCGGCAAAACCAGATGTCGCATCATCGTCCTGCGCTGCAGCCGCCGGTTCATCAGTGGTATCCTCGACGGCAGCATCCGCCGCCGTTACCCGCGCGGCAAAAGGGCTATCGACAACGCGCTCGTCGGGTTCGGTGGACAGCGTGGCTGTATCGCCCCAGCCGATGCTGTCGTCTTGCAGTGCGTCATAGTCAGGCTCTTTCACGGTATCCGAAACCAGTGCACCGGTTGCGTCGAACTCCAAGTCGTCTTCCCAGGCCATCGCCGGATCTTCGCTGCCGGAATAGTCGCTCTTGCCCGGCTCGTCAGGCTCCCAATTTTCCGGAATGCGGCTGATTGCCGTTTCAAGCGCGGCGATCTTGGCGCTGAGCCGGTCCGGCGTGGGAGGTACGTCTTCCACCAGCTCGGACGTCCCGAGGTTGAGCATGTCGGCAGAATAGGCCGCAGCGCGTGGCGCACTAAAGGCCAGCTTGCGCGACGGTTCCGAGGTATCCTGCAGATGATCATCACCCGTGGGGGTCGAAAACTGCGCCCGAAAGCGCGGCTCGCGTCCGGAAATAAACTTAAAATCTTCTGCAACTTGATTGCGATCAGAGGCGGAGGGCTCTTCTTCCTCGCCTGACTCGATCTCTTGCATGGCCTCTTGATAGGAGGCAGACCGCTGCTGGACCACTTCGTGCACCTGAGGGGGCGCGGCCTTTGGCTGCGCCGCCACTGGCGTATCGTTCGAGACGCGCAATGACGGCGTGAGCACCAATTTCTCTTCAATAGCAGGCTTTTCGGGCGCTTTTTGCGCCGGCTTGCGATCCTCGGAGACCAGACGGCGGATCGAAGACAGGACGTCTTCGACCTCTGCGTTTGTGACGGTTTCGGACATAATCAATCACCACTCGTTCTTTGCAAATAGTCTAACCCGAAGGTTGTCTTGTCACAATGGGGGTGGTGAAAATGTCAGTCTTTTTGCAGCGCCCGCAAGACACGGTCCAACTGCTTACCCTCTTTCGAGAGTTTCGTTGGACCATCCTTGACTAGATTGTAGTACGCCGAGGGGTCATAGATCTGTACGGGCAGCTTGAGGTCCTGCGCGGTCAACTGTCCGGTTGCCGCCAGCACGGAATAGGCGGCAACATAGAGCTGTGACTGCGCCGAAACGCGGGCAGAGCGTGCATCAAGCAAGGATTGCTCAGCGTCCAGCACATCCAGCGTCGTGCGTGCGCCCAAGCTTGCTTCTTCGCGGATACCGTCGAAAGCGATCTGTGCCGCGCTAACCTGCCGCTGCGATGCTTCGATCTGTGCCCGCGCCGAGGCGAGCCCCGCATAGGCATCGCTTACCGCACGTTCAACATCCTTGGCCACCACATGCAGGTTGCCGCGTTGCGCGTCACGTTGCGCTTGGCTTTTGCGCACACCGGCGGACAAGGCCCCGCCCTGATAGATCGTCTGCCCGACCTGAACCCCCACCGATCCACTGCGCGTAGAAGCTTCGGAGCTGAAGGTTTCGGTCAAGCCATAGGCCCCTTGCAGCGACACCCGTGGCTTCAAGCTGGATTCATTGCTGCGCACCAGCAAATCAGCGGCAGCGACCTGGTGTTGCACGGACAAGATATCGGGGTGTTGCCGCACAGCCAGTGCTTTGGCTGTCGCGATACTATTAGACACGCTTGGCAAGCGTGGCGGCGGGCTAAGACGACCGGGGTTCGTGCCCACGGCCACTTTGTAATAGGCCTTGGCACTGATGAAATCGCCCTGCGCACCCGCAAGATTGCTGCGTGCGGCTGCCAGCTCTGCCTCTGCAAGAGAGACGTCGGTACGCGTTACTTCACCCACTTCAAAACGATCCCGCGCGGCGCGCAATTCCTGCGTCAGAACGCGCACGTTGTTTTCCCGAAGCGACACAAGCTGTTGCGTCTGGATCACGCTCATATAGGCGTCGACAGCGCGCAGCAGGATCTGTTGTTCGGCACTGACCAATGTTTCGCGGGTGGCCAGCACGGTTTCTTTGGCCGCTTCGATCGAATAGCGCGATGCGCCAAAGTCATAGACAAGCAGCGATGCCACGAGGTTGACCGACGTGGTGAGGGAATTGGTGGAGTTTCTGAAACCCGTTGAAAGAGTGCTGGTGCCCCCGCTGACCGACCGGTTATACGATTTCGTCAGGTTTCCCGTCCATTGCAGCACCGGCTTGAGCACGGATTTGGCGATGGCCACGTCTTCGTCGGCAGCACGCAGAACGGCGCGGTTCTGGTCCAGCAGACCGGAGTTGTTATAGGCCCCGACCAGCGCATCAGCCAGTGTTTCCGACTGCGCCGCCATCGGAGCCATTAACCCCAACCCAACGCAGGACGCCACCATTATACTGCGGACGGACCGCATCTTGCCTGTATTCATCATATTTCACACTCCATCGGTGTCACTGCTTCTGCCGTCATGCGCGGCAGTTATATTATCTTATAGCTGAAATTCTTTCGCGCGGGTAAACCCATTCAGCAGCGGGGCTGCGGCATTAAAGCTTTTGCGCCAGCTGATGCCATGATCACTTTTATACCCCAGACGCACCTCGCCCAAGGGGCCCTCCATGAACAGGCAGGCAATCCGCCCACCGTTCTTAAGCTGCGCCAACAGCGCCTCTGGCACTTCTGCAACGCCGCCCTGCACGATCATCACATCATAGGGCCCATGCTGCTGTGCACCGTCTGCAAGCGCGCCGGTGTGCACAATAACGTTGTCGATGTCGGCGTTGATCAGCGTTTCCTGCGCTTCTTTCGCCATCTGCTCGTCCGCTTCCACGGCGACCACAGCTTCGGCCATATGCGCGATCACCGCAGAGGAATAGCCGTACCCACAACCGATATCGAGCACCAGTTCGTCATTCTCGATCCCGAGGCCGTCCAGCATTTTGGCCAATGTGCGCGGCTCTAGCACGACACGTCCCTCGCCCAAGCTGATGTTTTCCCCCAGATAGGCGGCCTCGCGACGGGCGGCGGGCACATAATCTTCGCGCGCCACTTTCAACATCGCATCAATGATCGGGAACTTGGTAACATCCGAAGGGCGCACCTGAGTATCAACCATCATGGTGCGGCGGGCTGTGAAATCTGTCATCAGCTAAACTCTTTCGTTCGGTTATATGTCTTATGGAATGCCATATACCCGCCTGTCGGGCAACGGTCAGTGCGTTTAAGGGGTGCAATTTTCCCTGCTGGGCGAACAATAGGGTCAAAACAGGGCGGATGCCATAGCTGCTCCGCACAGCGCCGTTATCCCTCGCACACGAAGACTGGGGGCGATTGCCCCTCGCGCGCGGTCTCGAAAGCGCGGACAATAGCTCAGATCACCCGATCACGATCTGGCCAGACGCCTGCGACACCGGAACTGGTATCAAGCGGCAGCCAAGGCCTTCGCCCCCGATACCTTCGCCGGTTCCAGCGTCAAACATCGCACCATGGGCGCTGCACATCAGCTTTTGGCCATCTGCGGACAGCATCTGCCTTGCGCGATAATCGAGAGGCAAGAACTGATGCGGGCACATGTTAACAAAGGCAATCACCTGATCGCCTCGCCGTACCAGCAACAGGGGGAAATCCCCTGCTGCAGTCGTAAGCGTCATTGCGGCAACCCCGGTCACATCCGCCGCGCGCGCGACGCAGGTGCCGAGGGTCGGGGCCGTGGATAGATCCGTCCAGATCATTCCACCGGGGCAGCTTGCAAGACCCCACGACGAACCTGATCTTCTTCGATAGATTCAAACAAAGCGCGGAAGTTGCCCTCGCCGAACCCGTCATCCCCCTTACGCTGGATAAATTCGAAGAAAATCGGGCCAATCACGGTTTTAGAGAAAATCTGCAGCAGCACGCGGGTTTCGCCCCCGCCCACAACCCCTTCGCCATCAATCAAAATACCGCGTTTCTGCATCTGATCGATCGGCTCTTGGTGGCCTTTCACGCGGGCACGGCTCATCTCGTAGTAGGTCGCGGGCGGCCCTGGCATGAACCCCAGCCCTGCATCCGCGATCTTTTCAGTGCCGCCGTAGATGTCATCAGAAGCAATTGCGATATGCTGGATGCCCTCGCCTTTATATTCGCGCAGGTATTCCTCGATCTGGCTGTTATCATCCGCACTTTCGTTAATGGGGATGCGGATTTTACCATCCGGCGAGGTCAGCGCGCGGCTGGTCAAACCCGTCTGCTTTCCCTTGATGTCAAAAAACCGGATTTCCTTGAAATTGAAGGTATCGGCATAAAACCGGTACCACGTGTCCATATTGCCGCGGATCACATTGTGGGTCAGATGGTCGAGATAGTAGAACCCAAACCCTTCGGGGCGCGGATCAACTTCACCAAGCCAATCGTAGTCAGCATGAAAGGCACTGCCATCTTCACCATATGTGTCGATGAAATACAGCAGCGATCCGCCAATACCGTAAACGGCAGGTGCCTCTATCGCCTTACCGTCACCGGTGTATTCCTTCGCCCCCAGATCGACAGCACGTTTAAGCGCATGTTGCGCGTCCACGACACGCCAGCCCATGGCGGGGGCACAGGGGCCATGTTCTTCTACAAACTCGGCAGCGTGTCCGGTCTTCTCTGCGTTCAGCAAATAGGTAATATCGCCTTGGCGGTAGATCGTGATGTCCTTGGATTTATGCTTGGCCACTGGAACAAAGCCCATCTGGCGAAACAGCTTGTCTAGAACGTCCGGATCGCGGTGCGCAAACTCGACGAATGAAAACCCATCAGTCCCTGCAGGGTTCTGATCGGAAATAGTGGCCTTTGGCGCGTCGTGTGGGAACGGTCCCATGGTGCAAACTCCTCCAAGTATTAGTTGAATCCATTGTGCATCAGCGTCCGCGCATGGTGCGTGCATACTAGGCGTGAATTACACCTGACTTTACACAAAAATTGCATCAAAGTGGACATTAGCGCTCCTAAGAAACATACCCCCTGTGTAGGCTGCACGAAGCAGGCAAAAAGATAGGCTATTATGTCGCTAGACGGATTCGATATCGCAATACTCAGGGCGCTTCAGCAGGACGGAGCGCTGACCAACACCGCTCTTTCAGAAATGGTGAACCTTTCCCCGTCGCAATGCTCGCGGCGACGTGCGGCGCTCGAGTCGGCGCAGCTTATTTCCGGATACTCTGCACGGTTAAATGCGGACCGGCTGGGCTTTGGACTGCGCGCGATCGTGCGCGTCAATTTGCGCAGCCACGGTGGCAATAACGAAAGTGGCTTTGCCAGCTTTATCGCCCGCCACTCTGAAGTCCGCGCCGCCTTCTCCGTCTCTGGGGATGCGGACTATATCCTCGATCTGCGCACCCCGGACCTAGAGAGCTTTGCACGCTTCATACACGAACATTTGCTGCCGCATGAACTTGTAGCGCAGGTAAGGTCGGAGATTGTGCTTAGAACGCTCAAAGACGCCCCGGGCGTTGATCTTGCACAGCTTCCTACATCAGCGCGCTAGCACTGAAGTGCTACCGCAGCCCTCGCGCCCGAAAAGATCACCCAGACGCAACAATAGATTGCCCTGCCAATACTGGCACCCAACTGAGGTTTTTAACTTGAGCTTTTGAAATTAAATGGAGGCGAGTAGGAGAATCGAACTCCTGTACACGGATTTGCAATCCGCTGCGTAACCACTCCGCCAACTCGCCTCGGCCGCCTTGGTGGCGGCGATCATTCGGACCGTGGGCCCGAATGCGTTTGGCGCTTATCCCGATTTTTGTGGGAAATGTCTAGCCCAGTTTAGAGCAAAACGGCGGGAAAAATATCTCCCGCCGTCCAAGGGTCAGTTAAACCGAGATGACCGGCTTATCGCCTTCTTCCGGTGCGTCGATTTGCAAGTGGTGATCCTCAAGGATCAGGATGTTTTCCACACCGACAATCGCGCTTTTGGTCTTGTAGCCGATGACGTCCTCGATCTCCATTTCGGGGTTCCGCGCCATCAAGATGGTCTCTTCGGAGGAGAAGTTGGTCAGGCCACGTGCGAACTCGTTGCCCTGCTCGTCATAGACGTGCAGCACGTCCCCTTTCGAAAACTCGCCTTGGATCGACACCAGGTCATCACGTTGCAAGCCGCGCTCCTTGGCGGTGATCGCACGGACAGCATCGTCGGATACAACAAGTGTACCGGCGACCTGCAAACGGTTGCTGAGCCAGATCATCAAAGGCGAAGCACCCCTCCCCGAGGCCAGACAGCGCGTATGGCGGCGTTCGCGGTTCAGAACGGACGAAATCGGACGTTCGATGATGCCGTCGGCGATGATCGTCTCGACCCCGGCGTTTTGCGCCATATTGGCCGCCAGCATTTTGGTCAACATGCCGCCGCTGCCCAATTCGCTGATGCTCTTGGTGGATTCGAGGTGCTCGGACACGTCCTCGATTTCTTCGATGAACTGCGCGCCGGGTTCCGACGGATCGCGGTCATACAGGCCTTCGACGCTGGTCAGAATGATCAGGTGATCCGCTTCGACCATCTGGGCGACCTTGGCCGAGAGACGGTCGTTGTCCCCCACTTTCAAATCGCGCGTGGCGATGGAGTCGTTTTCGTTGATGATGGGAAGGATCTGGTTTTCAAACAGCCGCAGCATGGTGTTCTTGATGTTCAAAAAGCGGCGACGTTCTTCCATGTCTTCGACGGTCACCAGCATCTGTGCCACGTCAAAGTTATATTCATTCGCAACCTGACGATAGGCATTCATCAGCAGCGGCTGGCCACAGGCGGCAGCGGCTTGCTTGTCCAGAATACCGGCTTCCTCGGGGCGTTTGCCGATCATGTTCAGGCCAAGCGCGACCGACCCTGAAGAGGTCAGGATGATCTCGTAGCCCTGGTCCTGAAGGTCCCCCAAATCCGCCATGAGTCCGTTCATGAAAGCATAGCGCAATGTCAGCTTTTCTTCATTGGCCAGTAAACTGGATCCGATTTTAACGACGATACGTTTCTTCTTGGACACGAGGAGATTTCTCCGGTTTATTGTTAAATTTCAATGCGTCATCGCACGCGGCACGAAATGCCGCGATGCAGAAAGACACTGTGATTCGGTGATGTATAACATGTGGACACCAAGCACTTGCAACCGCCAAGCCTGAACGCGCGGGATTACGCCACGCTTAAGAGGTGGTTTGCAGCCCCTCTAGCGCGCTACGGGTCAGGCTGGGAATTTCAGTCGGACGATGGTCTTCGCGCCCCACGTAGACATGCACAAAGAACCCTTCGGCAGAGGCCGTGTCGTCGTCATTTTTAAACAACCCCAGCTCCATCCGCACAGAACTTTTGCCAAGCTGCGCCACCCGTAAACCTGCGGTTACACGGTCAGGGAATTTCATTTCCCCAAAGTATCGACAGCCGGTTTCAACCACGAGCCCGAACACAGGGCTGGTCTGCGGATCCAACAGTCCGCGTTCGATCAACCAGCCATTCACGGCCGTATCAAACAGCGCGTAGTGGACGACGTTGTTCATATGCCCATAAGCGTCATTGTCGTTCCAGCGGGTCTGCAGCGGATAGAAATCAGCATAATCAGCCCGGGTTGCGGCAGGTGCGCGAGGTGCCATTACCAAGCCGCCTCATAGATCGCATGAGCGTCGGCCTGCGTGACGTCGCGCGGATTATTGACCAGCAAACGCGCCTGCACCATCGCATCTTCGGCCATCTTTGGGATCGCACTTTGTGGAATATCCACGTCGCGCAGACGCTGGGGAAGCCCGAGCTTGGCCGAAAGCTCTGAGAGCGCATTGATAAAGGCTTCTGTGCGGGCCTGACTACCCTCCACCTCTGCCAGTGCGGGGAAAGCATCTGCTGCGATCTCGGCGTAGACGCTGCCGGCGTGTGGCGCGTTAAAGCGCAGTACATGAGGCAGCACCAGCGCATTGGAAAGCCCGTGCGGGATGTGAAAGGTGCCGCCGATGGGATAGGCCAGCGCATGCACCGCCGCGACCGGCGAATTGGCAAAGGCCTGACCCGCCAGCATGGACCCCAACAACATTGCACCGCGGGCGTCGACATTGCTGCCGTCGGCCACCACGGCTTCGATATTGGCCCCAAGCAAACGCAAGGCTTCGCGGGCGAGCAGCTTGGACACGGGGTTGTTGTTCGCATTGACCGACGCATAGGATTCAATCGCGTGGACCATCGCATCAACCCCCGTTGCCGCCGTAATCGGCGCAGGCAGTCCAACCGTCAGGGACGCGTCCAGAATGGCCATGTCAGGCAGGATCACAGGCGACGACACGCCGCGCTTTTCCTCTGCGCCGACGGTGATGATCGACACGGGCGTGACCTCTGATCCGGTACCAGCGGTCGTGGGGATAAGCACCAGTGGCAAGCGCGGACCCTTGGCCTGCCCTACCCCCCAAGCGGCATCCAGATCCTCGTCAGAGCCAAGCAGAAGCGCCACAAGCTTGGCCACGTCTTGCGATGATCCGCCGCCAAAGCCGATCACACCCGTGGCGCCTGCCGACCGCCCTGCCGCGACTGCGCGCATCAATGTCTCGCGCGAGGGGTCCGCCTCTACCTTGTCAAAGATGGTGACCTGATGACCCGCTTTTTCCAGCGCGTCGATGCAAGGCTCACATAGACCAAGCTGGCGCAAACCGGGGTCCGTGATCAGCAAGCAGGCCTTGCCCAGCAGACTGCCTGCCAACTCCGCGATACGCACGGCGGCTCCGTTTTCGAATACGACGGATTTGGTGGTGTTGAATACAAAAGGGTTCATATGCCCGCGCTTCTCCCATAGCTGCCCGCAGCTTTCCTCCGCGCTGCGACTTAAAGGCATTAAAGGGAATAAAGCCGCACGCGCATAGTCACTATTTCGGTTTCTTTTTTCGCTCTGCGAAACTGGGGCTGCGATATATGGCCGCCCGTGTCACCTTTGCAGAAATCTACGCCAGGGGTGCGCCTGTCGATGCACATCCTTGCAGCCCAATGGATAAATCCGGCCTTATTGCTGCTTTAGACCCTACCGCGCAGACCGTTACGGCAGGCGGCGCACGTCGTTGGTTTGGCTGCGCAGATATTCCATCACCGCGGGGCGGACCGACTGGTCTCCACGATCCCGCGCGGCATAGATGACCTCGCGGATTTCGTTCAGATCAGACCGCAGCAACATGCTTTTGACCGGCCCGATAGAGGCAGGGCGCATGGAGAGCGTGGTTATCCCGATCGCGGCAAAACACAGTGCCTCCACCGGACGGCCCGCATCCTCGCCGCAAAACGACAACGGTGTTCCGGTTTCACGGCAGCGGCCAACGATGATTTCGAGAAAGGTCAGGAAGCTGACGTTCAACGTGTCATAGCGGCGGCGCACGAGTTCATTCTCGCGGTCGGCGGCGAAAAAGAACTGCTTGAGATCGTTGCCACCGATCGACAGGAACTCGACCTCTTCAAAGAACTTGGTCGGGGCAAAGGCAAGCGACGGAGTTTCCAGCATCGCCCCCACTTCGATCTGCGAGGGCAGCACGTGACCCAAACGGGCCTCGCGGGCAAGCGTCTTGTCCATCTCGGCGCGGGCGGCGCGGTATTCTTCGAACTGCGCGACAAAGGGAAACATCACCGACAGCGGGCGTCCGTTTGCGGCCCGGATCAACGCTTGCAACTGCATCCGCATCATACCCGGTTTGTCTAGCCCCACGCGGATCGCACGCCACCCCAGCGCGGGGTTCGGTTCGTCGTTGGGCTTCATATAGGGCAGCACTTTGTCCGACCCGATGTCCAGTGTCCGGAAAACCACGCGCTTGCCAGTCGCAGCATCCAGCACACGGCTGTACAACGCCGACAGCTCGGACCGTTTGGGCATCTTGCTGCGCACAAGGAACTGCAGCTCGGTGCGGAACAGCCCCACCCCTTCGGCCCCCGACCCCTCCAGCGAGGGCAAGTCAGCCATCAGCCCCGCATTCATATGTAGACCGACCGTGGTGCCGCATTTGGTAATCGCTGCTTTGTCGCGGATCGAGGCATAGCGTTCCTGCGCCTCGGCCTGCATCGCAATCTTGTCACGAAACGCAGAGGCGACGGTTTCATCGGGGCGCAGGTGCACCACGCCTTGTTCACCATCGACCATGATCCGGTCACCGTTTAGCGCGTCATTGGTCACGCGCGCGGCATGAACGATCAGCGGAATCGCCAGCGCCCGCGCGACAATCGCGGCATGGCTGCCGACCGATCCACCTTCCAACACGATACCGCGCAGAGAGCGACCATATTCCAGCAGTTCCGCCGGTCCGATATTACGCGCCACCAAAATTGGGTCGGCAGGCATCTCTGCGCCGGTGTTTGACCCCTGCCCGGTCAAAATACGCAGCAAACGGTTGCTCAGGTCATCCAGATCGGACAGCCGTTCGCGCAGGTAGGCGTCGCTGGCTTGCCCCATACGGGCCCGTGCCAAGGATTGTTCTTTTTCGACAGCCGCCTCGGCGGACAGACCGCGGCCGATGTCTTCCTCCATCCGACGCAACCAACCTTTGGAGTTGGCGAACATGCGGTAGGCTTCAAGCACTTGCTGCTGGTCCTTGTCGCCCCCCGCCATCGCCATCATCTGATCGACGCTGACGCGTAGATCGTCGACGGCTTCGTTCAGGCGGGCGGTTTCAATCACGGGGTCATCCGCCACCAACTTTGACACAACGACGCGTGGTTCGTGCAGCCAGACGTGGCCTTCGGCGACGCCTTCTTGGGCAACGGTGCCGCGCAGCAGGACCGGCTGACTGTGGCGCGCCGACATCGCGGCCCCCTCGCCGACAAAGGCCCCCAGTTCGGTCATCTCGGCCAGCACCATGGCGACCACTTCCAGCGCGTAAACTTCGTCGGCTGAAAATTCGCGGGCAGCTTTGGATTGGACAACCAGAACGCCCAGCATTTCACCCAAGCGCTGCACCGGTATACCCAGAAAGCTCGAATACAGCTCTTCGCCGGTTTCAGGCATGAACCGGAAACCGGGGGCCTGAGGCGCGTTAGGTGTGTTTATGATACGTTTGCGCTTGGCGACGCGACCGACCAGGCCTTCGCCCATCTTCATGCGCGTTTCGTGAACCGCGTCGGCTTTCAGCCCTTCGGTCGCGCAGAGTTCCAGCGTGTCTTCGTCGCGGAAAAGGTAGATAGAGCAGACTTCGCAGCCCATCGAAGACGCAATCAGATGCGTGATCTTATCCAGCCGCGCCTGCCCTGCGTCATCACTGGCCATGGCATCGCGCAGACGCCCCAGCAGCTTGCGGCTTTCTGTCTCTATCCCATCAGCCATGCGATCATTTCCCCCCAGCGATGCCAGCTTAGATCACAGGCGCGTCGAAAATGAAACGCCTGTTATCATTGACATCTATCATCTGCTTTTTGGGGCAGGAAGATGCGTTTTCCCCCGAGGCGGGAAAACGCAGCGATCCACACGGGCGATACGCCTGCGATTTAAGCAGCTTTGTCGAGCTCGAACGCGTCATGCAGCGCCTGAACGGCCAGCTCCATGTATTTGCGGTCGATCAGCACAGAGATTTTGATCTCGGAAGTTGTGATGACCTTGATGTTCACGCCTTCGTTCGACAGCACTTGGAACATCTTGGCCGCAACGCCGGTGTGGCTGCGCATGCCGATGCCCACGACCGACACTTTGGCCACATCTGTGTCCGCGATCAGATCGTCAAAGTTGAGCTCACCCGAGGCTTTTGCGGTATCTATCGCCGCCTGCGCACGCTTGATCTGGTCGACAGGGCAGGACCACGTCATATCCGTGCGCCCCTCTTCCGATATATTCTGAACGATCATATCGACGTTCACGCCACCTTCGCTGAGCGCGGTAAAGATCGCGGCGGCAATGCCGGGGCGATCCGCCACCGAAACCAGCGTCATCTTTGCTTCGTCACGCGAAAACGCGATACCGGATACTACATTGCTTTCCATAATTTCCTCCTCGGCGCAGACCAGCGTTCCAGCCTCGTCTGATTGTTCTTCAAAACTGCTTAATACACGCAGCTTGACCTTGTAACGCATAGCCAGTTCAACCGACCGGGTTTGCAGGACCTTAGCCCCCAGCGACGCCAGTTCCAGCATCTCTTCAAAGGCGATCTTGTCCAGTTTACGCGCCTTGGCACTGACCCGCGGGTCGGTGGTGTAAACCCCGTCCACATCCGTATAGATGTCACAACGCTCTGCATCAAAGGCAGCGGCAAAGGCGACCGCGGTGGTGTCTGATCCGCCACGCCCCAGCGTGGTGATCCGTCCTTCGGGGCTGACACCCTGAAAGCCCGCGACAACCGCAACGCGCATGCCCTCGCCAAATTTGGTCATGATATTTGCAGGCGGAATGTCTTCGATCCGCGCAGACGAATGGGCCGAGGTCGTCTTGACCGGCACTTGCCAGCCCTGCCAGCTGCGCGCCGGCACGTCCATTTCCTGCAACGTCAACGCCATCAGGCCTGCGGTCACGTTCTCGCCGGACGATACGACAGCGTCATATTCACGCGCATCATACATCGGAGAGGTCTCGTTTACCCAGCCGACCAGCTCGTTCGTCTTTCCCGACATGGCAGAAACGATGACAATCACGTCATAGCCCTTGGCCACTTCGACGCCCACGCGTTTGGCCGCGCGGCGGATACGGTCCAAGGTGGCCACCGACGTGCCACCAAACTTCATCACCAGAACAGGCATATGTCCCCCGTTGCAAAACTCCGGCGCGGTGTACGCGCAAGCGCCGCCCTTAGCAAGCCCGCAGGCCGCTGGGATTGCACAGGCATACAACACGGGGCGCGCCTCTGTTCAGCCGGTCCTAAGAGGTGGAGCGTTTGGCCCGGAACGGCAGCGGCGTCAGCGGGATACCCTCTTCGATCAGGGCGACAGCTTCGTCCAGACGGGCTTCGCCATAGATCGACCGGTCAGGTGCATCGCCAAGATGCATGGCGCGGGCTTCTTTGACGAAATTGTTGCCGACATATTCCGACGAAGATTCGACCTCCTTGCGCAGGGCTTTCAACGCCTTTTCCAGCTCGCTTTGCGGTTTGGAGAGGACTGGCACCGCCGTGTCCGGCTTCGTGTCATCCTTAGGGCTGTTTGTGCGGGCGTCGCCGGTCGAGACACGCGGGGCCATCATGCCTTTGGTCACCTCGGGCGACCCGCAAACGGCACATGCCAAATGCCCCGCCTGCGCCAGCGCATCAAAGCCGGCGGCAGATTTGAACCAGCTTTCGAACTGGTGGTCGCGTTCACACTTCAGCGAAAACTTAATCATCGCGCCCGCAGGCATCCTCTCGTCGTTAAGGTATCTAAAATGGGGGTGCGATCTGGCCCCGTCAAGCGACTTAGCTCCGCCCACGCGGATCAAAATCGCGGATCATCCGCGCCAGCTCGGGCTCGGACACCAGTTTGGCAGCCTTCTTGCGCGACATCCATTTACGTCGCCGCTGGCCGGCTTCGGGGTATTTATCGGCCAACATCTGAACCTCGATGGGGTAGAGCATGGCGATGACAGGCAGCTGCGCAGTGTCGTCCACCGCCTTGATGTATGAGTAAACGCCCAGACAGCCCCCCGTGACGCGCCCCCTGACGCCTGCCTCTTCCCACGCCTCGCGTGCGGCGGCTGCACCGGGGGTTTTGGCATCCATCGGCCAGCCCTTCGGCACGATCCAGCGTTTCGCCCCCCGCGAGGTAATCAGCAACACCTGCACCTTACCCTGCCTGACGCGATAGCACAGCGCCGCGAACTGGGTTCTTACCTCTCCCTTGCGGGCACCTTGCAGGGATATGGGCAACTGTTTCATGCGAGGCATTCTGTCTCCGAAGATGGTGCATCAACAAAAGCCTACCCGTGCCAAGTTGACAAGACCCGTCGCCCTTGCACGCCCCAACCGCTTGACTGATACTACGCGGATGAAACGTTTTTTGCCTCATGTTATTGCAGTGTTACTGCCCACCCTCGCGATGGCCGAGCAGCCTTCGGTGACGATCTTCGCCGCCGCTAGCCTGCGCGGCGCGCTGGACGAGGTCGCGCGCGGCTATGACGGTGATGTGGCGCTATCCTTTGGCGGATCGGGCACCATGGCGCGGCAGGTTGATGCGGGGGCCCCTGCCGATGTGGTCCTGCTGGCCGCGCCGGTCTGGATGGACTGGCTGCGCGATCGCGGCGCGGTTGATCCCGACGCCGTGGTTGATCTGCTGGGCAATGCGTTGGTGTTGATCGCCCCCGCCGACAGCGACATCGCACCCGACCCTGCCGATCTGGCAGGTGCCCTTGGCGATGCACGGCTGGCTATGGGGCAGCGCGACGCTGTGCCCGCTGGTATCTATGCGCGTGAATGGTTCGAGAAGACCGGACAATGGGAAGCCATCTCTGCGCATTTGGCAGAGACAGATAACGTGCGCAGCGCCCTTGCCCTTGTTGCACGGGCAGAGACGCCGCTTGGTGTGGTCTACCGCACCGACGCCATGGCAGAGCCGCAGGTCCGCATCGTCTATGACATCCCAAAGGATACACACAGCCCGATCACCTACCCTGCCGCGGCTTTGACGGACAGCGGGGCCGCCTTCATGGCGCATCTGCGCTCGGAGGGGGCACGTGCGGTCTTTGCCCGCTACGGCTTTGAGCCGCGGCCCGAATGACGGTAGACGCCGCCGCATGGGACGCGCTGCGCCTGTCGCTTTGGGTGGCCTGTTGGGCGACACTGCTGGCAATACCGCTTGCGCTTTGGGTGGCGTGGTTGCTGGCGCGACGTGAGTTCTGGGGCAAGGCGCTGCTGAATGCCGCCGTGCACCTGCCGCTGGTTTTGCCGCCTGTGGTGACGGGCTATCTGCTGCTGATGGCGTTCGGGCGGAACGCGCCCTTGGGCCGTGCGCTGGACGCAATCGGGCTGCAACTGGCGTTCCATTGGTCCGGCGCGGTGCTGGCCGCGATCATCATGGGGTTCCCGCTGATGGTCCGTGCCATGCGGCTGGCGATAGAGGCGGTCGACCCCAAGCTCGAGGACGCTGCCGCAACCTTGGGTGCCCCCCGCGCCGCCGTCTTTGCCCGCGTCACCCTGCCGCTTATCTTGCCCGGTGTGCTGGCGGGGACAGTCATGGGCTTTGCCAAAGCCATGGGCGAGTTCGGGGCCACGATCACCTTTGTCGCCAATATCCCCGGCCAGACCCAGACCCTGCCAAGCGCCATCTGGGCTGCGCTGCAAATTCCCGGTGGTGAGGGTCAGGCCGTGGTGATGGTGCTCATGTCATCAGTCATCGCCGTAAGCGCCGTGCTTTTGTCCGAGGTGCTGGCCCGCCGCGTTGCAAAACGGATTGCAGGCGCATGACGCTCTCGCTGTCCCTGTCGCACCGCTTTGACGGCTTTGCGCTGGACCTCGCGCTTGAAGCCGGGCCGGGCATCACTGCGCTGTTTGGCCGGTCGGGGGCCGGAAAATCCACCGTGATCAACGCGGTTGGGGGGCTTTTGCAGCCTGACCGCGGGCGCGTCCTTATCGACGGCGAGGTGCTGCTGGACACCGAACGCGGCATCTACGTGCCGCCGCACAAACGCCGCCTTGGTACCGTGTTTCAAGATGCGCGGCTGTTTCCGCATCTAACCGTGGCGCAGAACCTGATGTTTGGGGCCCGCTATGCGCCGCGCGGCAGCACCGGCCCCGCCCAAAAGGATGTGGTCGCCCTGTTGGGGCTAGAGACCCTGCTGGACCGCGCCCCCGCCACCCTGTCGGGCGGCCAGAAACAGCGGGTCGCCTTGGGCCGTGCCTTGCTAAGCCACCCGCGGATGCTGCTGATGGATGAACCGCTGGCCAGTCTTGATGGGCCGCGCAAGCAAGAGATTTTACCCTTCCTCGAACGTCTGCGCGACGGGCCCTTGGGGCTGCCGATCCTCTATGTCAGCCACGCGGTCGATGAAATCGCGCGGCTGGCCGATACGCTGGTGCTGATCCAGAACGGGACAGTGCAGGCGCAAGGCCCGCTGTTCGATGTCATGTCTGACCCCGCCGCTGTGCCCCTGCTTGGTGTCCGCGAGGCCGGCGCAGTGATCGAGGCGGATGTTGTTGAACATGGGAATGACGGGATCACGACCCTGCGGATCAGCGCCGGAGAGCTGGAACTGCCGGGTGTTCACGCCGAGGCAGGCGCGCGCGTGCGACTGCGGGTGCTTGCTCAGGATGTGATCCTTTCCCTGACCCGCCCTGAGGGGCTGAGTTCGGTCAATGTGCTGCCCGTGACGATAGAGGCGATCCACCCCGGCGACGGCCCGGGGGCCGCGATTGCCCTACGGGCGGGGCGCGACCGGTTGCTCAGCCGCGTGACGGCCCGCGCCGTCGCCGAATTGGGGCTGTCACCGGGCATGACCTGCTTTGCGATCCTCAAGGCCACAACAGTCGCGCCGGGCAGCATCGGACGCTAGGCGATCTTGCGCAGTCCAACCTTGGCGCGCAGCCGCTCGACCAGCTCTTCGTGGGGGACATCAGCATCAATCGCCAGCTTGCGCAGCCCGAAATGCACATGGGCCATGTCTTCGTAGTAGCTGGTATAAGCATAGTTGGTCGCCGCACCGGCCACCGCCCCCAGCACTGGCACCGCTTGCGCGGCCAGCTTTTGCCCCAACACCAGCGCCAGACGCGGGGCGACCTTGGCTATCACCGCCTGCATTGCCCGCCCGCTCAACGCGACCCGTGCCGACAGAAACGCCAGATCTGCCCCGTCATCCTCTGACAACGGCCCCGCCGCGCTGAACACCTGTATGCAATCGAATTGCACGTTTTCCGCATGGGCATCGAACCCGTGCTCTACGGCAACGCCCTGAATGACGCGCAGCAGCAGCGTGGTCGTCACCGGCAGCTCTGCCAACGCGGTAGGCAAACCACCTGCACCGCCCGCCGCCCCCATTGCCGCGCTCACTGCAATGTTCAACCAGCTTTTCTGATCCGGCACCATCGACCGTGTCGTGGTCGCAGCCTTCATCGCCTGGCCCAGCGCCTTGACGGTTGCACTTTCAAGATTGCGCCGTATCGGCGACGGTAGTTTGTCGATCAGGCCTTCGGCGCTGCCGCCGATGACATTCAACACGTTGATCCCCACCCCGCCCGCACTTTTGTAGCGCTTGGCGATCTGGTCCAGCCGCGCCTCTACATCAATGGTGCTGGGTAGGTTGCTTTCGATTTGCATTTTTCGGAGCCTCTGCCTGTTTGGCTAGAATGTGGGCTAATGCCTCGCCACTTTCAATGTGGCCAAGCAGTGACATCCCCTGAAATGCCCTCCCATGCGCGCTCTACCAGCGCACGACCAAGCACCCGTTCAGGATTTGTCGGCGGCGGCATCACCACCTCGGACAGCAAAGTGAACCCGAACCGGTTGTAGTAAGGCGCATCCCCCACAAGCATCACCCGCGACCACCCCAGCGGGACCGCTTGCGCGAGGCTCCCTTCGATCAGCAACGCGCCGAGCCCTTCGCCCTGCCGCGTGGGGTGCACAGCAACCGGCCCCAACAACAGCGCGGGATGGGTGCCAATACAGACCGGCCAATAGCGGATAGCCCCGGCAAGGATACCACCTGCATCGCGGGCTACATGGTTCAGCCCTGCCACCGGCGGCACACCATCGCGCAAACGATAGGACGACAGCGCCTCGCGCCCGGGCGCAAAACAGGTGTCGTATAATGCTTCGACTTCCCAGCGATCTGCGGCCGTCTCGGGGGTGATGTGATACAAGGCGTGGCCCTCTGGAGGTTTTCCTGTGGCGCTGCCTTTATCATGGCGCTAGCCATAGGTGCAAACCATGAGGAGATTTTGATGTTCTATCGCCCGCAAGACGGCCACCCGCTGCCCCATAATCCGTTCAACGCGATTGTCACACCGCGCCCCATCGGATGGATTTCAACCCGCGATGCGAACGGGAACGACAATCTGGCCCCCTACTCCTTTTTCAATGGTGTTGCCTATACACCGCCACAGGTGATGTTTGCGTCAACCGGCACTAAAGCCGATGTGGACGGGACAAAGGACAGCATGGCGAACATCCGTGAAACCGGCGTCTTTTGTGTGAACATCGTCGAATATGCGATGCGCGATGCGATGAACGCTTCTTCGGCCACGCTGCCCCATGGTGCCGATGAATTCGGCCATGCGGGGATCGAAAAGGCGGACTGCGACCAGATCAGCTGCGCACGTGTCGCACTGGCCCCGGCCAGTCTGGAATGCCGCATGACCCAGATGGTCAAGATTGAAGGAGAGAACAACTTTGCCGTCTTCGGCGAAGTTGTGGGTGTGCATATGCGCGACGATTGCATCAAGGACGGGCGGTTTGATGTGACGACCTACCAACCCCTCTCGCGTTTGGGCTATCGCGATTACGCCCGCGTGACCGAAATCTTCGAGATCATCCGCCCCGACGATTGATCCGACCATTTCAGCACAAAGACAAAAGCCCCCGATGCGGTCTGCATCGGGGGCTTTTTCATGTCATGGTGTCGGGCGGGCTAGTGACCGCCAAAAACGCCGGTGCGCACCTGATAGTTCACGGCGACCTGATACTCGGGATCATCATCGCTATCGATCATCAGGTGGCCCGCTTTCTTCAGCAGACGGTGACAGTCGCGGCTCAGGTGGCGCAATTGGATACGCTTGCCCGCGCCTTCGTATTTTGCGGCAATCGTCTCGATCGCCTGGAGGGCAGATTGATCCACCACGCGGCTGTCTTCGAAATCGACGATTACTTCGCTCGGGTCGCCCTTGACGTTGAACAGCTCCGCGAACCCCTCAGAAGACCCAAAGAACAAAGGCCCCTGAATTTGATAGACCTTGGCCCCGTCGGGCGTGGTGTAGGTCTTGGCGTGGATGCGGCGGGCGTTGTTCCAGGCATAGGCCAGCGCAGACACGATCACGCCGACGACCACCGCAACGGCAAGGTCTTCGTAGACCGTGACAAACGTCACCAGCAGGATCACAAAGGCATCGGTCAGCGGCACTTTGCGCAGAATACCAAAGGAGTTCCACGCGAAGGTGCCGATCACGACCATGAACATCACACCGACCAGCGCTGCCAGCGGAATCTGTTCAATCAAAGGTGCGCCCACAAGGATAAAGAGCAGCAGGGACACCGCCGCAGCGATCCCCGCAACCCGTGTGCGCCCGCCTGATTTGACGTTGATCATCGACTGGCCGATCATCGCGCAACCGCCCATACCGCCAAAGAAGCCTGTCACGGTATTCGCCACACCTTGTGCGATACATTCCTGACTGGCACCGCCGCGGGTGTTGGTCATATCGCTGACCAGGTTCAACGTCAGCAGTGATTCAATAAGGCCGATCGCCGCGAGAATAACGGCATAGGGCAGAATGATATAAAGCGTCTCAAGGTTGAACGGGGCCAAAGCGGTGCCATAAAGGCCAAGCCCGTCGCCAAACGGCATGTGGAACATCGGGAAGCCACCTTCGATAGAGGCCAGATCCCCCACCCGCGGCACGTCCATGCCGGTCGCGATCACCAGAATGGCGATGATGCCGATACCTGCAAGCGGCGCGGGGATAAGCTTGGTCAGGCGTGGCATAATCCAGATGATCGCCATGGTCGCGGCAACCAGCGCCAGCATCAGATACAGCGGGCTGCCCGATAGCCATTCGCCGCCCGACATGCCGTGCCCTGTATCAACCATCGTGCCCGGCACTTTGAACTGGCCCATCTGGGCAAGGAAAATAACAATCGCCAGACCGTTTACAAAGCCCAGCATCACAGGATGCGGCACAAGCCGCATGAACTTGCCCCATTGCATGACGCCCGCGAAAATCTGGATCAGCCCCATGAGCACCACCGTGGCGAACAGGTATTCAACACCGTGCTGCGCAACCAAGGCCACCATCACCACGGCCAAGGCCCCTGTCGCGCCAGAGATCATCCCCGGACGCCCCCCGATCAACGCGGTGATCAGACCGACCAGAAACGCCGCATACAGCCCCACCAACGGGTTCACACCCGCGACAAAGGCAAAGGCCACCGCTTCGGGCACGAGGGCCAGAGCGACGGTCAGACCCGACAAAAGTTCAATGCGCAGACGCGAGGGAGAGAACCCCTCTCCCGGCATCCATCGCAGATCGGTCACATCAAGATTTTTGGTAAAACTACGGAACGTGGTACGCGCCATCGGGCATCCTTCGGGTCAAATCGCATCTATAAGTTGGAAAGGTCGTTGCCGCCTCCTAGCTGAAACGTGAACAAAATGAAAGGCACGGGAGGGTCCGACCCCGGATTTGAGGCTTTCCCTAAGGGCCAAGCTTGATACTCTGCCGCCAACTCAATCCAAAGGCACCTTCATGACACAGACTAAAATCGCCGTGATCGGCGGCTCCGGCATCTATGATATCAACGGGTTGGAGGGGGCCGAGTGGTTGACCGTCGAGAGCCCGTGGGGGCCGCCTTCGGATGCAATCCTGACCGGCAGGCTCGACGGGGTAGAAATGGCCTTTCTGCCGCGGCACGGTCGTGGACATGTGCATGCGCCCTCCACCGTGCCTTACCGCGCCAATATCGACGCGCTGAAACGGCTGGGCTGCACGGATGTGATCAGTGTGTCTGCCTGCGGGTCGTTCCGCGATGAAATGGCACCGGGTGATTTTGTCATCGTGGACCAGTTCATCGACCGGACCATTGCGCGGGAAAAGTCGTTCTTTGGCACCGGCTGCGTCGCTCATGTCAGCGTGGCACACCCCACTTGCCCGCGCTTGGGCGACGCGTGCGAAACCGCTGCGCGCGACGCTGGCATCAATGTGCACCGTGGCGGTACCTATCTGGCGATGGAAGGCCCGCAGTTCAGCACGCTGGCCGAATCCAAGATGTACCGCGAAAGCTGGGGCGCGGATGTGATCGGCATGACCAATATGCCCGAAGCTAAATTGGCCCGCGAGGCAGAGCTTTGCTATGCGTCGGTCGCAATGATCACCGATTATGACAGCTGGCATCCGGATCATGGCGAGGTTGACGTGACCAAGATCATCGAGACGCTGACGGGCAATGCCGACAAGGGCCGCCAACTCGTTGCGCGTCTACCCAAGCTGCTTGGGGCTGACCGCGCGCCCTGCCCGCATGGCTGCGACCGCGCGCTGGAGTATGCGATCATGACCCAGCCTGAAATGCGCGACGCAGCACTGGTGGCCAAACTGGATGCAGTAGCAGGTCGGGTGCTCTAGGCCGCGCTGCAAACGCTGTCGCAGCGCCCGTGGAGGGTGCTGTGGCAGGTGAGTTTATTTGGCAAAATGAAGACAGGCCGTGCGGTCTTGACGCGATGTCCTGCTTTGACGCGCTGTGGAAGACGCTTGCTGACAGGGGGCGGGTCGCTTAACGCTGTGGCGCGGTTGCTGCGCTGGTGCAGGGACCTACCAAAGCCCAACGACCGGAGCACTGCATGAAACAGGTTCAAGATTACATCCGTACCATTGTCGACTTCCCCCATGAAGGGATCATGTTTCGCGATGTGACCACGCTTTTCGCCGACCCGCGCGGGTTTCGTATGGCGATTGACCAGATGCTGCACCCCTACGCCGGTATCGATATCGACAAAGTGGTCGGGCTTGAGGCACGCGGGTTTATTCTGGGCGGCGCAATTGCGCACCAGCTGTCGGTGGGGTTCGTGCCGATCCGCAAAAAGGGCAAGCTGCCCGGTCGCACCATCTCTCAGGACTATAAGCTTGAATACGGCGAGGCGATTGTCGAATTGCACGAGGACGCGATCAAACCCGGTGAGAAGGTTCTGGTCGTCGATGATCTGCTCGCCACTGGCGGCACCGCCGAGGCGGGGATCAAGCTGATCCAGCGTTTGGGCGGCGAGATCGCGTCCTGCGCCTTTATCATCGACCTGCCAGAACTTGGCGGGCGTAAGCGGCTGGAAGCCATGGGGATGGAAGTCAACGCGCTTTGCGCATTCGACGGGGCCTGAACGGCCCTGCCTAAAGGTTTACGCCGGCGCGGGGAACATCGCGCCGGGGTTCATGATCCCTTTGGGGTCTAACGCCGCCTTGATCGCGTGCAGCGCCGACAGCTTCGCGGGATCGCTATAGCGTTCGAGGTCTTTGACCTTGAGCCGCCCGATGCCGTGTTCCGCACTGATAGAGCCGCCCAATTCATGCACCAGATCGTGGATCGCCGTCTTGATCGCGCCACGGTCGTCCAGATGGTCCTCGCGGCTGCGCCCCTGCACGGGGAAGACATTATAGTGCAGGTTGCCGTCGCCCACATGACCGAAACAGTTGATCCTGAAGTCCCCAAGTGCCGTGACTTTTTCGCCCGCCCGAATGATAAACTCAGGCAGCGCCCCCAAGGGCACCGAGATATCGTGGCTGGAGATCGACCCGATCTGGCGGTTGGCGTGGGGCATCATCTCGCGGACGGCCCAGAAATCTTCGGACTGCTGCTGGCTTTGCGCGATCAGCCCGTCAGTAACCAGATCCGCCTCAAAGGCGGCGGCGAACAGCGCTTCAAGCGATGCCATCGGGTCCAGTTCACCGCTGAGCCCCAATTCGATCAGCACGCTCCATTCAGGGTGTGTGTCGAAGGGCTGGCGCAGCTCGGGCATCTTTTCGGTCAGGAAATTCAGCCCGACGCCATTCATGATTTCAAATGCACTGATCATCTCGCCCAACTGGCTGCGCGCCAACGACAGCAGCTTCAGCGCGGCCGCCGGAGAGTTCACGACCAGCAGCGCCGTTCCCGTCTTGGCCGGACGCGGAAAGAGTTTCAGCGCGGCGGCTGTGATGACGCCAAGCGTGCCCTCGGCCCCGACCAGCAAATGACGCAAGTCGTAGCCGGTGTTGTTCTTGCGCAGTCGGGTCAGCCCGTTCCAGATTTGACCATCGGGCAGCACCGCCTCGAGGCCCAGACACAGATCGCGGGCGTTGCCATAGCGCAGCACGCCGGTACCGCCTGCGTTTGTCGCCAGATTGCCCCCGATGCGGGCAGAACCCTGCGCTGCGAGCGTCAAGGGGAACAGGCGGTCGGCGGCTTCGGCGGCGGCTTGCACGTCTGACAGGATCATCCCCGCTTCGGCCACCAGCACGTTCTCATCAGGGTACACCGCGCGAAGTTTATTCATGCGCTCCAGCGAAAGGATCAGCGGTGCGGGGCCGGTTTCGGCCACCTGCCCCCCGACCAATCCGGTGCCCCCGCCGTACGGGATCACACCAACCCGCGCCGCATTGGCATGGCGGATCAGGGTTGCGACCTCTTCGACAGTGCGCGGCAGCGCTAGCACTGCGGATTTTCCCGCATAGAGCCCGCGTGGTTCTTCCAGATACCGAGGTTCGACCTCGCGGAACACGTCGGGCGACAGATCGGCACGCAACGCGGCCTCGAATGCGGGATCAGCGGGGTTCAATGTCATGCCCTATTGATCGCGCCAAGCGAGGCGGGATGCAAGCGGCTTTGGCGGGGACCGATTAATGCAAGATCGGCGGCTTTGACGGATCAGAACCAGGAGCCTCCATCCGCGGGGTTTTTTCCAGCGGGTCCATCTGCGGCAGATCAAAGCGCAGCCCGACTTTTGACAGTTTTTCGACCGTCGGATCAGACGGCGCAAAGAACCCCACGTCCATTGCCCCTGCGTCGATCCCCGAAAACGTCAGCGCCTCGGATGCGGCACGCACCAGCGCGTCTTGGGCCCGCGGGATTGCCCCGACAAAGCCCAGCAAATGCCCATGCCCGCCGCCGGTATATTCGACCCCGACCAACCAAGCCCCTGCGGCCATGCCCGTGGCGGTCGCCAGCTTGGCATCAATCGCGGCGATCAGCGTTTCGGGCAAGCCGGTCGGCGGCAAGACGCGATCAATGCGGGCCTCGACCTCTCCGGCTTGGTGGGCGAGCGTTTCGCGCAGCCATGCCACCGCGCTGTCGGGCAACAGGATCGCCGACGGGGCCACATCAAGGTTGACCGCCATGCCAAGCGGCTGCCCGTCTAGCATCCCTGCTATCGCACGCCCCGACAGCGCCACATAGGGCGCGGGCTGGCCCACATGGGCCGCCAGACGTTCGATCCGATCAAAGACCAACACATAGGCGTCATCCAGCAGAACGGGGCTGATCTGATCGGCCGCGGGTTCGTCTTCGAGCAGCAGGAACAGTTCCACGTCGGCCATGCGTTCATAGAACCGCAGGCGGGCGGCGTCATCGCTTTCGTCGGCCATCATGGCGGCATGGGCGATGTCCAGCGGAGTCGCGTCAGTCATCCAATACATTCCTTACAGCAGCGCGGAGCCGGGGAAGCACCTCTTCCTCGAACCACGGATTTTTCTTGAGCCAACCGGTATTGCGCCACGACGGATGAGGCAAGGCAAAGACGCCGTTTCGGTGGTTTTGCCATTCGGCGACCGCGCGGGTGACGGTGGTGAACCCGGGCAAGTGATAGCGCATGGCATAGGCCCCGATCAACACGGTCAGCCGCACATCGGGCACGGTGTCCAGCGCCCCTGCCCGCCACGTTTTCGCGCAGACGGGGGGCGGCGGCAGGTCGCTGCCTTTGGCATCATAGCCCGGAAAGCAGAATGCCATCGGGATGATCGCCACGCGGCTGCGGTCATAAAACGTCGCCTCGTCCACGCCCAGCCAATCGCGCAAGCGTTTGCCAGAGGCGTCCCAGAACGGGGTATTCGCCTCGTGGACCCGCAACCCCGGTGCCTGCGAGGCAATCAACATCCGCGCGCCCGGCTGGAACCACACGACCGGATTGGGCCGATGCGCCGTCGCCGTCGCAGCAAAGCGGTCGGCGCACAGGGTACATTGGCTCAGTTGCGGGCGGATATCTGTCATGCGCCTAGACCTAAGGGGTGGGTCGCCGGATTCAACCCGGGCCTCGCACGGACGGTTGCGGCGCGCAGGCGGCAGCGTTCACGGCGCCTTGTCGACAATGGCCTACCTTTGCGGCGTGCCCTTTGCTGTGGCTCCTTGTAAATACGGTCTCATCTACGACATAATATAGTCAAAATAGTGGGCTAGACAGCGCACAAGCCTCGGGAAACAGGGCGCGATATACCCACCACAGCACCAATCGGAGCAGGCATGCTGGAATTTGACAACGTATCCAAGTCCTTTTGGACTGGCACGCAACACAAGGTCATTCTGGACCATGTGTCGTTTCGTGTGGATTTGGGTCATTCCCTTGGCATCCTCGCCCCCAATGGCACCGGTAAGACGACCCTTATCAATATGATGGCGGGGCTGGAAAAACCGGACGAAGGCGAAATCAGACGGGGCTGCAACATCAGCTTTCCACTGGGGTTTATGGGCGGCGTCATCAACAAGATCTCTGCCATGGAAAACGCCCGCTATATTGCGCGGCTCTATGGCTTGGACCCTGATTACGTCGAAAGTTTTTGCCGCTGGCTGTGCGGTTTGGGTGAATATTTTGACCAGCCGGTCGGGACATATTCCGCCGGGATGAAATCACGGTTTTCGTTTTCACTGCTGCTTGCGCTTGATTTCGACATCTATTTGATCGACGAAGGCATGCCGAGCACCACAGATGTTGAATTCAACCGCAAGGCGGGCGAAATTCTGCAAGAGCGTCTGCAAACGACGACGATCATCATCGTGTCGCACCAAGCCGAGACGTTGGAACAATTCGCGCGGTCCGCTGCTGTACTACTTGGCGGAAAGCTTCATATCTTCGACACCTTGGAAGAGGCCAAACAGCTTTATGACTACGAAACCCAAGGCTAGAAAATTCCGCATCAAACGCGCGGCCCCTGCGGCAGCCCCGCAAGGCACCGAAACGCCCAAGGCGACTTCGGCCACGTCTTCTGACGTTCCGCCTGCGGCGGGCGCTGCGCAGGACAACGTTTCAGAACCTGTCAACAGCGCCCGAACGACGGCGGCCTCCCCCGCGTCTGCGCCACCACGTTCCACCCCGTCGCCGGCTCCGCGCAGCGGAGAGGTTGCTTCCGCAGACGAAGTCAGCGGCGAGCAGGACATTGACGCGATCCGTCGCGAAGGGCTGACCGGCCGCCAGTTGCGGATGGCACGGCGCGTGGCCCAGAAACACGGGCTTGCGCCGACCTCGGATTTTGATGCGGTACGTCTATTGCGCGATCAGGGTATTGATCCGTTCCAACGTTCAAACATGCTGGAGCTCGTCGTCCCGCAAGATCAGAAATCCACGGGTACGGCCCTGTCTAAGAACCGAATTCAACTGCCGCAAACGGTACCGGCAGGGGGGCGTAATGTTCCCTCGACCGACGTTAATCCGATGGAACGCCGGATGCGCGAAATTTCGGATATCCAGCGCGACATTACCAAACGCCGCCGCCGCAAGATGGCGCTTTTGGCGGTGCGGCTGGCGTTTTTCGTCGGGCTACCCACACTGATGGGAGGCTATTATTTCTATAAAATCGCCACGCCAATGTATGCGACCGACAGCCAGTTCCTGATCATTCAGAACGAGGGCACCGGCGGGCTTGGCCCGCTTGGCGGGCTGTTGCCGACGCAATTCGCCAACTCTGCCGACAGTATCGCGACGCAAAGCTACCTGCAGTCCAAAGACGCCATGCTGCGCCTGGACCGCGACGTCGGCTTTATGCAGCATTTCTCTGATCCCGAGATTGACCCGATCCAGCGGATGCACCCGGATGCGTCAAACGAGGAAGCCTATAAATTCTACAAGGACAACGTCAAAATCGGCTACGACCCCACCGAAGGGATGATCCGAATGGAGGTCATCGCCGCCGATCCGGCAGTCGCCACTGATTTCTCTCAGCACCTGCTCGACTACGCCGAGGAACGCGTGAACGCCCTGTCGCAACAAAAGCGCGAAGACGGTATGCGCGACGCGCGCGAGGCCTATGAACAGACTGTCGCCAAACGCCGCGAGGCGCAGGAGGCGCTGATCAAGCTGCAAGTTGAAAATGGCGTCGATCCGCAGGCTGTTATTGCGTCGATCCGCGGGCAGATCACCAACTACGAAACACTGCTGTTGGAAAAAGAGCTTGAGCTCGCTGCCCTGCTCGACAACCCGCGCCCCAACCGCGCCAAGGTGGACGGTGCCCAAGGCGACGTGCGCCGGCTTGGCGCCCAGCTGGACCGCTTGAACCAGCGTATGAACAGCGCCACAGAGGGTACGAACTCTCTTGCGCAGCAGGCCGTCAGCTTGCAACTGGCGCAGGCCGATTTGGCCGCCGCAGACGCAGCACTTCAGGCATCGCTCACACAGATGGAACAAGCCCGCACCGAAGCCAGCCGTCAGGTGCGCTATCTGACTGTTGCGGTGCGCCCTGTCGCATCGCAATCCGCCACATATCCGCGCAAGTTCGAGAACACGATTTTGACATTTCTGATCTTTGCGGGCATCTACCTCATGCTATCGCTGACCTCCTCTATTCTGAAAGAACAGGTAACAAAATGACCCAAGTCACCGTTGGAAATGTCGTTATCGGGAATGATCGCCCGCTGACGGTGATCGCAGGCCCTTGCCAGTTGGAAAGCGAAACCCACGCCCAGATGATCGCCGGCCAGATGAAAGAGGCCTGCGACGCCGTCGGCGCGCAGTTCGTGTTCAAGGCCAGCTATGACAAGGCCAACCGGACCTCGCTTGGCGGCAAACGCGGGCTTGGCATCGACGAAGGTCTGGCCGTGTTGCAGTCTGTGGGCAAGTCCATCGGCGTGCCGGTTCTGACGGATGTTCACACCGAAGCCCAATGTGCCATCGCCGCCGAAGCAGTGGACATCCTGCAAATCCCCGCCTTCCTGTGCCGCCAAACCGATATGCTGCTAGCCGCTGGCAATACGGGCAAGGTCGTCAATGTGAAGAAAGGCCAGTTTCTGGCCCCGTGGGACATGCCCAATGTCGTCGCCAAGATCGAATCCACCGGCAACAAGCGCATCTTGCTCACAGAACGCGGCACCTCTTTTGGGTACAACACGCTGGTCGCCGACATGCGCAGCCTGCCCCAAATGGCGCAGACCGGATACCCTGTCGTGATGGATGCGACGCATTCGGTCCAGCAACCCGGCGGGCAAGGCGGTTCGAGCGGCGGACAACGCGAATTTGCACCAGTCATGGCACGCGCTGCTGTGGCGATTGGTGTAGGTGCGGTGTTTATCGAGACCCACGAAGACCCCGACAATGCGCCGTCGGACGGGCCCAACATGATCTATCTGGATCAGATGCCAGCCCTTATCGCATCGCTGATGAAATTCGACGCGCTCGCCAAGGAATACCCCCTAAACTTCTAAGGGGGCATCCTGCCAATACTCAAACTTTCGCGGCGTTTCCGAATGCCGCGATCAGCCCCGCGTCCTTGACCCCCGGCGCGCTTTCCACACCCGACGACACATCGACTTGCCGTGTGCCGGTCATACGCGCCGCCTCTGCAACGTTGTCGGGCGTCAGGCCACCTGCCAGCATCCACGGCTTATCCCATGTGCGGTCCGCGACCAGACGCCAGTCAAACGACAGCCCGTTGCCACCGGGCAATGCAGCCCCTTTGGGCGGTTTGGCATCAATCAAGATCTGGTCCGCGACAGCCATATAGACATCGATCTGCGGCAGGTCATCGGCATCCGCGACCCCTACAGCTTTCATCACCGGCAGCCCATAGCGCGCCTTGACCTCGGCCACGCGTTCAGGCGTTTCCTTGCCATGCAGCTGTAGCATGTCGATGGGGACAGAGGCGGTCAGCGCATCCAGAAAGGCATCATCCGCATTCACCGTCAGCGCGACCTTGCACAGCCCCATAGGAACCTCTACGGCCAGCACCGCGGCTTGTTCGATCGTGACGTGGCGCGGGGATTTTTCGAAAAAGACGAACCCGACATAGCGCGCACCGGCGGCAGCCGCCGCGGCAATATCCTGCGTACTGCGTAAGCCGCAGAATTTCACATGCAAATTTTGGGTCATCGAATGGTTCCTGCGCTAAGGGGCATAGGCCCGCTTAGCTTGCTTGATCCAGCAACGCCAGAACCTCGTCTTGGTCCTGATACTTCTCGCCCTTCAACCGTGCGACTTCACGCTCCAACCGGCGCATTTCGCGGGCCTGACGGGCGGCTTCAGCACGTTGGCCGTATTCACGAATCCATTCCCAGACAAAACCGACAAGAAGGCCGGCGATGATGCTGCCCAGAATAACAATGAACAGCGGCACCTGGATTTCAGGGTTCATTGCGAACCAGCCCGAAACCTCGGTCGGCAGCAATTTCAGCGACACCATAGACCGGTTGGCCAAGGCGACCGCGATCAGTGCAATGGCGAAGACTGCGATGCAGAGGTAGCGAACATAGCGCATTAGGAATTCCCGTTTAAACGATCTCTAAGCAGTTTACCGGTCTTGAAGAACGGCACGTGCTTTTCTTCTACATGAACCGTTTCCCCAGTACGAGGGTTCCGTCCCACGCGCGCGTCACGTTTTTTGACCGAAAAAGCACCAAAGCCGCGCAGCTCGACACGGTCCCCGGCGGCCATCGCGCCGGTGATCTCTTCAAAGATAGTATTCACGATCCGCTCAACGTCGCGCTGATAGAGATGGGGATTGTCATCGGCAATCTTCTGGATCAGTTCTGACCGGATCATTTAACGTCCTCCGAGGTGCGCAATTTATGTCTTAACTAGAGGGGACTATAGCAAACCAAACGCGTTCGTGAAGTCATCCAAATTTCTATTATCGTGATTAAACGGCGGGAAGTCGCTGTTTTGCAGTCATTTTTTGGCCATAATTCACACCGGCACCCGGAATGGCGCGGCCAGCCGCCCTCGCCCGCCCCAATGCACCCCCTTGCGATTCGGAACGAAAAAGGGCCCCGCAGTCTGCACTGCGAGGCCCGAGATTGTGTGCGATAAGCGCTAAGGCTTATTCGTCGCCCTTCAGAGCGGCACCCAGGATATCACCCAAGGATGCGCCGGAGTCAGAGGAGCCATACTGCTCGACTGCTTCTTTCTCTTCTGCGATTTCGCGTGCTTTAATCGAGACGCCCAGACGGTGCGCTTTCGCGTCCACGTTGGTGATGCGTACGTCGACCTTGTCACCAACCGAGAAACGCTCGGGGCGTTGTTCGGCACGGTCACGCGACAGATCGGAGCGACGGATGAAGGCTTTCATACCTTCGTATTCGACTTCGATGCCACCTTCTTCGATGGAGGTCACGGACACAGTCACAACGGAACCGCGCTTCACGCCGCCCACTGCTTCTGCGAACTTGTCGCCGCCCACACCTTTGATCGACAGGCTGATGCGTTCTTTTTCAACGTCAACTTCGGAAACAACGGCCTGAACCGTGTCACCTTTACGGTAGTCTTGGATCGCTTCTTCGCCGCGCTGGTCCCAGCTCAGGTCGGACAGGTGAACCATACCGTCGATGTCGCCTGGCAGGCCAACAAACAGACCGAATTCGGTGATGTTTTTGACTTCGCCTTCGACTTCGGTGCCTTCTGGGTGTGTTTCAGCGAACACTTCCCATGGGTTGCGCATGGTCTGTTTCAGACCAAGGGAAACGCGACGCTTGGCGCCATCGATTTCCAGAACCATGACTTCGACTTCTTGGCTGGTGGAAACGATCTTGCCGGGGTGTACGTTCTTTTTGGTCCAAGACATTTCGGACACGTGAACCAGACCTTCAACGCCTGGCTCCAGCTCAACAAATGCACCGTAATCGGTGATGTTGGTGACGCGGCCAGTGTGCGTGGATTCCAGCGGGTACTTGGCTTGAACCAGATCCCATGGATCTTCTTGCAGCTGTTTCATACCCAAGGAGATGCGGTGCGTCTCTTTGTTAATCTTGATGACCTGAACCTTGATGGTTTCGCCGATCGCCAGGATCTCGGATGGGTGGTTCACACGACGCCATGCCATGTCTGTGACGTGCAGCAAGCCGTCAACGCCGCCCAGATCAACGAACGCACCGTATTCGGTGATGTTCTTGACCACACCATCAACTTCCTGACCTTCGGTCAGGTTGCCGATCACTTCGGCACGCTGTTCGGCACGGGATTCTTCAAGGATTGCACGACGCGATACAACGATGTTGCCACGACGACGGTCCATTTTCAGAACTTGGAACGGCTGCTTCAGACCCATCAGAGGGCCGGCATCGCGCACGGGGCGCACGTCAACTTGGGAACCGGGAAGGAAGGCAACAGCGCCGCCCAGATCAACGGTAAAGCCACCTTTAACACGGCCAAAGATCGCGCCTTCAACGCGCTCTTCTGCGGCATAGGCTTTTTCCAGACGGTCCCAAGCTTCTTCGCGACGCGCCATCTCACGGGAGATAACAGCTTCGCCGCGCGAGTTTTCAACCTGACGCAGGAACACTTCGACTTCGTCGCCGACTTCCACTTTCGGAGCTTCGCCAGGCTCGGCAAATTCTTTCAGCTCGACGCGGCCTTCCATCTTGTAGCCGACGTCGATAATGGCTTGGCCCGCTTCGATCGCGATAACCTTGCCTTTGACAACTGAGCCCTCTGCGGGCGTGTCCATTTCAAAGCTTTCTTCCAAAAGTGCTTCGAAGTCTTCCATTGAGTTCATAGCCATGTAGCTTGATTTTCCTTTAGCATTTGGTTTCTGGCCGCGCGGTTGTCTCCGCCGGTCTGTGGTTAAAGTTGTCATCCACGATGGGATTCGATCCGCAAAACAAAGAGGGCCGGATGAAACCGACCCTGCCTGATATACTGCGCCCGAAACGTGTATCCGCCCCTTAGACAGTCGCGCGTATAGTCCCGTTTTTCTGCAAACGCAAGGGCTGGCACCCTTTATAGCCTGCGTATGCGGGGGGATATGACGTGCGAAAAGGCAGACCGCAGCCTGCCCTCTCGTGATCCGTCATGCGCCGTGACGCTTAGGCTTCGGTCGGGCCGCCCGCGTCTTTCCAGCCGGGGAAACCACCAATGTTGGTGACATTGCTAAAGCCCATGTCGTGTAGGGTCTTGCCCGACAACGCGGCTTGGCCGCCCGCCCCGCAAATCAGATAGATTTCCGCGTCTTTTTTGAAGATCGGGTTATACATCTCTTCTTTGTTCGCATCGGCGCGGAATTCGATCATGCCACGCGGCACGCGGTGTGCGCCCTTGATTGTGCCGCTTTTGGCGATGTCACCAGAGTCGCGCACATCAATAAAGATGCCTTCGCCCTTGGCGTGTTTCGCAATCGCATCTTTAACGTCCATCTTGGGGACTACGGCATTGGCAGCGTCGAGATAATCTTGAGCGGTCTTCATAATCAGCACCTCTTGTTAATTCATGTCGCGCCGAGCTTAGCGCTAAGCACGTCTTGGACCAACGTTAAACGCCGCCATTCGTTCCAGCGCGCTCAAACACCCTGCCGCGCTGCCACCAGTGCAATTGCGCGCGCCACGGCCGTTTCGATATCCATTGTCGACGTGTCCATCAGTTCCGCATCCTCGGCGGGCTTTAATGGTGCCTCGGCGCGGGTGCTGTCGCGCGCGTCGCGGGCCTGAACATCGGCCAAAACCCCTTCGAGTGTGACCTCTGCCCCTTTGGCGCTTAGCTCGACAAAGCGGCGCTGCGCGCGCACCTCTGGTGTGGCGGTGATGAACAGCTTTACCGGTGCATCGGGGCAGATCACGGTGCCGATGTCACGCCCGTCCAGAACCGCGCCCCCTGCCCGCATGGCAAAGCTGCGCTGGAAATCGACCAAGGCGGCACGCACAGCGGGAATTGCAGCGGCGAGGCTTGCAGCCTCTGCCACAGCGTTGGTGCGCAGCTGGTCATTCTCGAGGTCATCGGCCTGCAAGGTCAGCGCGGCCTCTTCGGCGGTCATGCCGTCCAGCACCTTGGCCCCGACGGCACGGTACAGCAGGCCGGTATCCAGATGCGCAAAGCCGAAATGTGCAGCGACGGCGCGCCCTACGGTGCCCTTGCCCGCTGCAGCTGGCCCGTCAATCGCAACGGTAAATCCCAACATTACGCCTCCCCCTGTGTCACATTCGCACCAAGACGTTTCATCAGCGGTTCGAAGATCGGGAAGGACGTGGTGATGGGTGCCCCGTCATCCACACTGACGGGCGACGCCGCGGCCATGCCAAGGATCATGAAAGACATCGCAATCCGGTGGTCCAGCTGGCTGGCACAGGTCGCACCGCCCGGCACGTTCCCGTGCCCCCGTCCGGTTACCGCCCACCAGTCTGGGCCCTCGTCCACTTCGATCCCGTTGGCGCGCAGCCCCTTGGCCATCGCATCGATCCGGTCGCTTTCCTTGACGCGCAGCTCTTTGACGCCGCGCATCATCGTTTGGCCCTGCGCAAAGGAGGCGACGACAGACAGCACCGGATATTCGTCAATCATCGACGCTGCGCGGGCTGGTGGCACCTCGATGCCTTTCAGATCGGGCGAAAACTTTGCCCGCAGATCAGCCACGGGCTCACCGCCCTCGGTCCGTTCATTCTCATAGGTCAGGTCGGCCCCCATTTCGCGCAATGTGGTGAACAGCCCTGCCCGCGTCGGGTTCAACCCGATGCCTGGCACCAGCACATCCGACCCCGGCACAATCAACGCGGCACAGACAGGAAACGCAGCCGAGGACGGATCGCGCGGGACATCGACATGCTGGGCTTGCAGTTCTGGCTGACCGGTCAGAGTGATCACACGGCCCTCGTCGGTGTCTTCGACTGTGATTTCAGCGCCAAAGCCCGCCAACATGCGCTCGGTATGGTCGCGCGTGGCCTCGGCCTCGATCACGACAGTCTTGCCTGGGGCGTTCAGGCCCGCCAGCAACACGGCAGATTTTACCTGCGCCGACGGGACCGGAACAGTGTAACGTACAGGCACCGGGTCAGCGGCCCCCACGATGGTCATCGGCAAACGCCCGCCTTTGCGGCCCACGGCTTGCGTGCCAAACAGCGCTAGCGGGTCCGTGACCCGCGCCATGGGGCGACCGTTCAGGCTGGCGTCGCCGGTAAATGTCGCGTTGATCGGGGATGTTGCCATCGACCCCATGATCAACCGTACCCCCGTGCCGGAGTTGCCGCAGTCGATCACCCCGTCGGGTTCAGCAAAACCACCAACGCCGACGCCGCGCACCGACCAGTTGCCGCCGCCCATATTGGTGACTTCTGCGCCGAAGGCCTGCATCGCCTTGGCTGTGTCCAGCACGTCATCACCTTCAAGCAGACCGCTGATGGTGGTTTCCCCCACACACATCGCGCCCAAAATCAGGGAACGGTGCGAGATCGACTTGTCGCCGGGCACCTCGGCCACGCCGGACAGCGGGCCGCAAGCGGTAGAGGTCATCGGGACGGGCGTGGCGTGGCTGGACATGGAGAACCCTCAAAAAACTTCCTGAAAGTCCGTCTTAAACCAGCGATCCCGTGCCGTCCATTGCCCGCGTCGGGGCAGCCTGCCTGCCGCTTAGATCTTGCGGAAGGTCAGGTAATGCGGCACGCGCCCCTCGCGCAGGGCTTTTTGTTCGTAGCGCGTGGAAATCCAATCGCCCCACGGCTCTTTCCAGTCGCCGGGGCGTTCGGCCAGCCATTCGAACCCGTGGCGCGGCACCTGTTCAAGCGTCTGGCGCACATAGTCCTCAATATCCGTCGCGACACGGAAAATCGCACCGGGCTTGAGCACCTTAACCAGCGGTTCAAGGTGTTCAGGCGTCACGAACCGGCGCCGGTGATGGCGGGTCTTGGGCCAAGGATCGGGATAGAGCAGAAAAGCGCGGTCAATCGACGCCTCGGGCAGCACGTCAAAGATATCGCGCGCATCGCCGGGGTGGATCGCCACATTGTCGACCCCCGCGCGGCGGATCTTGCCCAACAGCATCGCGACCCCGTTCATATAGGGTTCGCAGCCGATGATACCCACGTCGGGGTTTTGGGCGGCCTGATGCACCATATGTTCACCACCGCCAAAGCCGATCTCGAGCCAGACAGGTTTGCCATCAAACAAAGTCGGCAGATCCAGCGGTGTGCGGTCAGGGTTCGCATCCCAATCGACGGGACCGGGGGACAGCGCCTCTAGGTCCTCTTCGATATAGCCTTTCTGGCTTGGCTTAAGCGATTTGCCTTTAAGGCGACCGTAGAAATTGCGGCGGGGGCGTTCTGGATGTGTCATGGCGCTGGCTTTAGCCTGCGATGGCTACGGGCGCAACATTCCGCGTGATCCCCCGACGCAAAAGCCCGTCTTGCTGACGGTTTTGAGATGATCCCGACACGGATCAAAGGGTTCCTGACCAAGAGCATCAGCCATATCTCTATCGCCAAGCGCCCCGGCTTGGGCGCGCCGCCCCCCCTTTGGGCGCACCCCGCCAAAGCGAAAGGGCAGCCCACGGGCTGCCCTTTCGCGTCCAATACCGCGCTTGCTTACAGTGCGGCTTTCAGTGCATCGACCAGATCGGTCTTTTCCCAGCTGAACCCGCCGTCCGCTTCGGGCGCGCGGCCAAAGTGGCCATAGGCAGCTGTGCGTTCATAGATCGGCTTGTTCAGCTCCAGATGCTCGCGGATGCCCCGTGGGGTCAGGTCGATGATCTGGCGGATCGCTTTTTCAATCGCGGCATCCGACACATCGGCGTCGCCGCCATAGGTGTCGCAATAGATCGACAAGGGCTTTGATACGCCGATCGCATAGCTCAGCTGGATCGTGCATTTCTCTGCCAGACCCGCGGCGACGACGTTCTTGGCCAGATAGCGCGCGACATAGGCAGCAGAGCGGTCAACCTTTGTCGGATCTTTGCCCGAGAACGCGCCGCCCCCGTGCGGTGCCGCACCGCCATAGGTATCCACGATGATCTTGCGACCGGTCAGGCCGGCATCACCGTCAGGACCGCCAATCACGAATGTCCCCGTCGGGTTCACCCACCATTCGGTGTCCGGTGTGATCCAGCCTTCGGGCAGGACTTGGGTGATATAGGGTTCGACAATATCGCGAATATCGGCGCTGGTCTGGCCCGCGTCGGCGTGCTGCGTCGACAGCACGATAGAGGACACGCCAACAGGTTTGCCGTCTTCATAGCGCACGGAAAGCTGGCTTTTCGCGTCAGGGCGCAGCGTCGGCTCGGTGCCGTCTTTGCGCACCTCGGCCAGACGGCGCAGGATCGCATGGGCATAGTGTATCGGCGCCGGCATCAGCTCTGGCGTTTCAGTGGTCGCGAAACCGAACATGATGCCCTGATCGCCTGCCCCTTCTTCCTTGTCGCCCGACGCGTCCACACCCTGCGCAATATGCGCCGACTGGGGGTGCAGCAGGTTGGTGATCTCGCAGGTGGCGTGGTGGAATTCGTCCTGCTCGTACCCGATATCTTTGATGCACGCACGGGCGATGCCGTCAATCTTGCCAAGGTATTCGTCCAATTTGGACTTGTTTGACAGGCCCACTTCGCCGCCGATGATCACCCGATTGGTTGTGGCAAAAGTCTCGGCTGCCACCCGCGCTTCGGGCTCCTCGGTGAGAAAGGCGTCAAGTACTGCGTCGGAAATCCGGTCGCAGACCTTATCCGGGTGGCCCTCGGAAACGGATTCCGAAGTGAACGTATAATTCTTGCGGGACATTTAGTGCTCCAATAGGTTTCATAGCCACGTCAGGAAGCCGTTGTGGCCGATTAGCGGGGCTTAGCTATGCCTGCCCCTGTGGTCAAACTTTAAGTTGCGACGTTTGCGCAGGATAACAAGGGCAAATCCTGCCAAAGTGATGAAAAGAAACGGCCATTCGCCCCACCTGCTATAGGGTGTCGCAGGGCGTGGGCCGGGCAAACGTGCATCCAGAAAGCCGGCTTGATTCAAGGCCAGGCTTTTCGTGATGCGGCCCCAAGGATCAATCATCGCCGACACGCCGGTATTGGCGACGCGCGCCATGGGCAGACCCTGCTCTATCGCGCGCATCCGCGCTTGGGCCAAGTGCTGCAATGGCCCCTGCCCCTTGCCAAACCACGCATCATTTGTGAGCTGCATCAGAAACGCCGGACGCGCCGGTGCCGCGTTGACGTCGCGGGCGAACACGGCCTCGTAGCAGATCAACGGCAGCGCGGCACCCAGATCCCCCAGATCCATTAGCTCTGCGCCCGGACCAGAGGAAAAGCCGCTGCCAAACTGTGCCGCCATGCCGCGCAGTCCTATCCGACCCAGAATGTCGCCAAAGGGGATGTATTCGCCAAAGGGCACTAGATGGTGTTTGTCATAGGTCTGAACCACCTCTGCATCGGGGCCAAGCAGCACAGCCGAGTTATAATAGGCCATATCCGACCGCCGCTGCACCCCCAGCACCACGGGCGTACCGGCTGCGGCTTCGCTGATATAGGTCAACGCGCCATGGGCCAGATCCAGCGGCCATGCGATGGCGGTTTCGGACCAGAGGATCAGATCAGGGGCCGCATCCCCTTGCGCCGGAGGAGCGCTGGTCAAAGCGAGCTGACGATCAAAGAACTCCGGAATCTTGACGGGATCCCACTTGTCTTTCTGCGCCGCGTTGGGCTGCACCATGCGGATCATATGCTGGGTCAAAACGGCATCTGGACCGCCGAACGGGACGGTCAAAGCCAGCACAGTGCATACGCCCGCGCCCCAGACAGCAGCCTGACGAAGCACGGATCCACCGGCGCGCTGCACCACGGCCACGGCTAGCGCGACAACCGCAAGTGTCATCCCGTAGGGGCCGATCAGTGCCAGCCCCTGCCCCGGCCATACGTTAACCAAGGATTGCGAGAACATGCCCCAAGGGAAGCCAGTAAACAGATACCCGCGCAGCATTTCTGCGGCGGGCAGCACGAAGATCAGCGGCCAAACCTGCGCGGACAACCTGCGCGCGCCATAGAACGCCGCTGCCCAGAACAGCGCCAAGCCGCCGGTCAGCCCGACTACGGCAAACGGGGCCATCCAGGCGTAGCGTTCGGGATCAACCATGAAGGGCGACACCAGCCATGACCAGCCGTGGATGAAATACCCAAAGCCAAAACCCCAGCCGATCGCAGCCGCTTGGCGCGACGTTGCAATGCGGCGGTAGATCAGCAGCACCGCTGCGAGGGCGGCCAGCAAAACCAGCGGCAGATCATACGGGGCCTGCCCAAAGGCCGCGACAACGCCGGCAAGCACCGCTGCCCCGAACCGCATCCAAGCGGCACTGCGCAGTGTCATCAGTGAGATCCGGCCATACGCACACGCAACCGCTTGATCCGGCGGGGATCCGCATCGATGACCTCGAATTCGGGGCCGTCGGGGTGCACAACCACTTCGCCGCGCGCCGGTACCCGACCCGACAGCATAAAGACCAACCCGCCAAGCGTATCGATTTCCTCTTCGTCCACATCGTCGTGGTCGGTCAACGAACGTCCGATCTCTGCCTCGAAATCATCCAGCGGCGTTTTGGCCAGCGCAAGGTAGCAGCCCGGTTTTTCAACGGTCCAGTATTTCCCTTCATCGACGTCATGTTCGTCTTCGATCTCGCCGATCACCTGTTCGATGAGGTCTTCGATCGTGACCAGCCCGTCGACGCCGCCATATTCGTCAATCACCAACGCCATGTGACGCCGTTCCGCCTGCATCTTGGTCAGCAGCACGCCAATGGTCATTGATGGCGGCACAAACAACAAGGGACGGAGCATCGCATTGAGATCAAACTCGGCGGATCTGCCATTAAAACCGTGGGTCAGCGCCAGGTCCTTGAGGTGGGCCATACCAACGGGCGTATCGAGCGTCCCGTCGTAAACCGGCAACCGCGTTAGGCCGCTCTCTTTGAACACGCCCACCAATTCATCCAGCGTCGAGCCGACGGGTATGGCAGTGATATCCGCCTTGGGCACCGCAACGTCTTCGACCCGCATCCGGCGCAGGTTCATCATGCCGCGCGTGGAAAGCCGGTCGGTCTGAGCCGCAGTCATTTCCTCCTCTTCCTCGGGGTCTGACGCGCTGAGTGCGCCCATGACCCGGGAAAAGAAGCCACCGGATTTAGGGGTATCTTCGGTTTCTTCAGCCTCGGAGGCCAGTTTTATGTCTTCCAACTGCGCGCTTTGCGCCGCCTCAGATGATCCGTCTGTATCGCCCATCGGGTCCTGTCTTTATGTGGTTAGGCAGGCAGTTGCGCTGCGTCGTCTCTATATGGGTCATCCAACCCTAATTTACCAAGTATTTCTACCTCTAACCGTTCCATCAGGGCCGCATCCCCGTCCCGTTCGTGGTCATAGCCCAACAAATGGAGCACCCCGTGAACGATCAAATGGGTCACATGATCAACCATCGGCTTGCCTGCGGCCTCTGCCTCGGCGTGGCAGGTATCATATGAAATCGCGATATCGCCGAGTTCCAGCATATTGTCGAACCCCGGCGTGACCGGCAGCGGTATATCGCCATCCTGCGCGGCACCGCGTTCTTCCGCGGGCCAGCTCAGTACATTGGTCGGCGTGGGTTTGTCGCGGAAATCAGCATTCAGCGTGGCAATATGCGCGTCGTCACAGGCCAGCACAGTGACCTCGGCGGCGCTGGCCTCCAGCGACAGGTGCGCCAGCGTGGCCGATATCGCACGCGGGCACAGCGTCTCTAGGTCCAAATCGGTCCAACGCGGATCTTCCTCGATTACGTCCAGCGCCTGCATCAGCGCCGCACCGGGGGCCAGCCCCCGGAACCCCGGAGTTTATTTGGCAAAATGAAGCAGCCGGGCATTACGCGTGGCCCGTATCTGCTTCGTAGGCTTCGATGATCGCGGCAACTAGCGGGTGACGCACCACGTCTTTGGACGTGAAGTAATTAAAGCTGATCTTGGGGATCGTCTTGAGCAGCCGTTCCGCGTCTTGCAGCCCCGACGGCACGCCGCGTGGCAAGTCGATCTGGGTCCGGTCGCCTGTAATCACCATACGCGACCCTTCGCCCAAACGGGTCAAGAACATCTTCATCTGCATCGAGGTCGCGTTCTGCGCCTCGTCCAATACAACAAAAGCATTCGACAGGGTCCGCCCGCGCATAAAGGCCAGCGGTGCGATCTCGATCTTTTTCTCTTCGATCAGCTTGGCCAGCTGTTTGCCGGGCAAGAAATCGTTCAGCGCATCATAGAGCGGCTGCATGTAGGGATCGACCTTGTCCTTCATATCGCCGGGCAGATAGCCAAGTTTTTCGCCTGCCTCGACCGCGGGACGCGACAGGATAATGCGATCAACATGGCCGCCAATGAACATCGACACGCCCACAGCCACGGCCAGATAGGTTTTGCCCGTGCCGGCGGGCCCGATGCCAAAGGCCAGTTCATTGTCAAACAGCGATTGCACATAGGCCTTTTGTGCCGCGGTGCGGGGTTCGACACGTTTCTTGCGGGTCTGGATTTCGACGCCGCCAAGATTGGGCATCTCGATCTGATCGCCCGGACGTACGCCTGTCCCTGCCGCGGAATCACCCATGCGCAACAGGCTAGTGACATCCGCAGGTTCGACGCTGCGTCCGCCTTCAAGCCGGGCATATAGCCCGTTCAGCACCGCCACGGCACGCGTTGTCGAATCATCTTCGCCGATCACCGACAGCTGATTGCCCCGGCGCACAATCTGCACCTCGAGCGCCGTTTCCACGGCGGTCAGATTGGCGTCATAAGGGCCGCACAGGTCGATCAGCAGCCGGTTATCCGGAAATTCAAGCTGCTGCGCGTTAGAGGCGGGAGGTGTCATTGTATCACTAGATGGCAAAGCGTTTTCCTAATTGGAGATGTCTTTGGATCAATATGGGACCCGTTTTCAAACTGTGTACCCCTTGGCACCGACAAAAAAGGGCCGGAGCGTAAAACGCGCCGGCCCGATCCTATGTGCAGGAGTTGTCTCAAGATCAGTTTGGATCTCGGACGCGCGAACCGCCTTTGAAATCACCCGCCGTATAGGTCGGCTGCGCCACACCAGAACAAACCGGCTTGCCATATTTGTCCAAGCGCTGGCTCAGGTAGCCTTCGACGCCATCGTCGATGATCCAGTGGTCGCAGCCATTGGGGTCGACCCAGATACCGGCCTGAAGCTGGCTCAGGTGCTTTTTGTCGAAACCGCGGTCAACGGATTTATCGGCGGGGTAGCCCCGGCCTTCGTAGTCAGCGCAAGCACCCAGTGTCAGGGCGCAGGCGGTGACCATCATAATCTTAGCTTTCATCACGTTACTGTCCCCTTAGCGAATGCAGATGATTTCGACGCGGCGGTTCTTGGCCATACCGCCCGATGTGCCGTTGGACGCTGCTGGCATCCGCTCGCCGTAGCCGCGAACATCCGCGATGCGGGCCCCCGACTGCTGTGCGATACTGGCGACAGCATTGGCACGGTTCAGCGACAGCTTCATGTTATAGGCATCCGACGCACGGCTGTCGGTGTGACCGCTGACGATATAGGATACAGCACCTGTCGACTTGAAGAATTCAGCCAGACGCGCGCGGCCCTGCGGGTGCACGCGGTAGCTGTCAGTCTTGAAAAACTGGTCCGTATCCATCACGCCGCAGACGTTCCCCCGGCGGCAGACCGGAATACCCTGACGTGTGACATGCGGTGTCATGTAGCCTTCGGCACCGTCATCCATGACCCAGTGTTCGCACCCGTCGGGATCAACCCAGATCGTTGGAATATACTGGCCCTTGTCGCGGCCCTGTTGAGATCTTGTTTGTGCATCGGCAGCAGATGCCTGAAGCACGAATGTCGCGGCGATCATGGTGCCCGCAAACAGCCGTAGCCCCTTGGAAATTGTATTGAACACAGCCCTCGTCCTTTTCTTCTGTCCCCCAGTCGGAAAACCCAGAGATACCCCAGGCACCACGGTCGTCCGCTATATGTTGTAAGATTAGGAGGTAAACGAGGCTCTGTGAAGCGCGAATGCGGCCATATTTACTATATTACTGCCACACTTACGCCATTTACCCGCGATTGCAGCCGTTTTGGTCTACAATCTTTGCGGGCAAAGCGCGGCTTGCGACACTTAAATCTGCCGTGCGGTCAGTGAATTGGTTTTGGCATCAACGATTCTGACGCGGACCACATCGCCGATATTGGCCTGCGCATCGTCAATATGCACAGAATGGAGGTATTCTGATTTACCCACCATTTGCCCTACCTCGCGGCCGGTTTTTTCCACCAGTACAGACAGGTCACGGCCGACCATGCTGTTCTGGATCTCGCGCTGTTGGCCGGTGATCAACCCTTGCAGACGTTGCAGGCGCGCGTCGGCGATGGCGGCCTCTACCTGCGGGCGTTCAGCGGCGGGGGTGCCGGGGCGGGTCGAATATTTGAACGAATAAGCATATCCGTATTTGACCTCGCGGACGAGCTCCATCGTGGCCTCGAAATCCGCGTCTGTCTCTTCGGGGAAGCCGACGATGAAATCGCCCGACATCACGATATCGGGCCGTGCGGCACGGATGCGTTCGATCAGCCGCAGATAGCTTTCGGCGGTGTGGCTGCGGTTCATCCGCTTGAGGATACGATCGGACCCCGATTGAACGGGCAGGTGCAAATAGGGCATCAGCTTGTCGATCTCGCCATGTGCCGCGATCAGCGCGTCGTCCATGTCGTTGGGGTGGCTGGTGGTATAGCGGATCCGTTCCAGCCCGTCGATCTTGGCCAACTCTTGGATCAGGCGGGCAAGCGTGTAATCCGCGCCCTCTGCGCCCACGCCGTGATAGGCGTTGACGTTCTGACCCAGCAAAGTGACTTCGCGCACGCCGCGTTCTACCAGTTCGCGCGCTTCGGTCAGCACACGGGTTGCAGGGCGCGAGACTTCGGCACCGCGGGTATAGGGCACCACGCAGAAGGCGCAGAACTTGTCGCACCCTTCTTGCACGGTCAGAAATGCAGAGGGTGCGCGTTTCGCCTTGCCGCGGCCCTTGAGCTTTTCGAATTTGTCTTCTTCGGGGAAATCCGTATCTAGCGCAGTCTTGCCGGACCGCACGCGGGCTTCCATGGCGGGGAGCCGGTGATAGGATTGCGGCCCGACGACCAGATCAACAGCCGGTTGACGGCGCATGATCTCTGCCCCTTCGGCCTGCGCCACGCAACCGGCCACGCCGATTTTCAGATTGGGGTTCAGCTCTTTCAGCGGCTTCAGGCGGCCCAGCTCGGAATAGACTTTTTCAGCCGCTTTTTCCCGGATGTGACAGGTGTTCAGCAGGATCATATCCGCATCGGCAGCGGTCTTTGTCTCGACGTAAGTATCGCCCAGAGACTCGGCCATACGTTCACTGTCGTAGACGTTCATCTGGCAACCGTAGGTCTTGATGAACAGCTTTTTTGGCGCGGTCATGGCAGGGTCCGTTGATCAAAGGTGCAAAAGCGCGGTCTAACAGTGCCAGCGTTCTCTTGCAATGCGTCCCGATTTGACAGATTTAGGACAAAGCGCAGTTTCCACCGGGGTGTCATGCAATATCGTAGTCTTGACCATTTCATCAGCGACAGCAAAACCGTGCTGAGCAAGGGCCCCATCGCCTTGATCATGGTCGAAGACGCCATAGAGATCGAGACAACGCTGCGCCATCACCAGCAGCTTGGGTTCGGCACGTTGGTTGCCTTTATGCCCCCCAGCTTTGCACTGGCCCGCGATGTGGCCGAAAGCAAAGGCGTGCTGCGGGTAGATTACGACATGGACCGCGAAGGCGCGATCGAAGATGCGGTGAACGCCGTGATCGAGGCCGCGCCGGGGCAATGGCTGTATGTCTGCTATAACGCGGAATACCTGTTCTACCCCTTCTGCGAGACGCGCACCGTGGGCGAGATGCTGGCGTTTCACACCGAAGAGCGCCGCGATGCGATGTTGGCCTATGTTGTCGACCTCTACGCAGATGATCTTGAGGCGGCACCCAACGCCGTGTCCTTGGACAATGCCCTTATGGATCGGTCCGGCTATTACGCGCTGGCCCGTCAAGAGACGCCTGACACCGCCCCCAAAGAGCGGCAGTTGGATTTCTTTGGCGGATTACGGTGGCGCTTTGAGGAACACGTGCCAGCGGCGCGGCGCAAGATCGACCGCATTTCCCTGTTCCGCGCCAAACCCGGCTTGCAGATGCTTGGCGATCACACGTTCTCGGATCAGGAATACAACACCTACGCCTGCCCGTGGCATCACAATATCACAGCCTCCGTCTGCTCGTTCCGCACGGCCAAGGCGCTCAAGTCTAATCCGGGCAGTACGGGCAGCATTTCAACCTTCAAATGGCACAACTCTGCGCCGTTTGAATGGCATTCACGGCAGCTGCTGGATCTGGGTCTGATGGAACCGGGACAATGGTTCTAGCGCGGTGCAGTTGGTGAAATACGCCCGCGCCCGATTACCCGTCGCGGCCTAAACCTTGCGGCGCAGGCGGATCACCACATCGACCGATGCGATCTCGGCCCCTTCGGGGGCGTCAGGCAGCTGCGCGATCACAAGCTGATCAGAGGGGGCATCGGACAGACGCGCCTCGTCCTCCCAGAAGAAATGGGGGTGATCATGGGTGTTGGTATCGAAATAGCTTTTGGACCCGTCAACCGTGACTTCCTGCATCAGCCCCGCATCGCAAAAGGCGCGCAGGGTATTGTAGACGGTTGCCAGCGACACGGCATCGCCCTGCCCCTTGGCTGCGTCAAACAGGCTTTCGGCGGTGACATGGCGGTGCTGACCGTCGCCCACCAACAGATGCGCCAGCGTCATGCGCTGCCGCGTGGGGCGCAGGCGCGCCTTGGCAAGCCACTCAGAACTGATCTGCTGTGTTGTTTGGGTCATTGGCTATAGGTACCTCTCATGTCCTATATATAAAGGGCAAAGCCTGCGGTTTTCAAACGGAAATCCCGAAACACCTGCCAACGCCGCCATGCGCCGTGGCGTAAATGCGATCTGCCTGCGCCCTTGCGGGCCTGCGGTGCGCAATGCTAAACCTGCCGGGACTTGAAATTCAGCCCTCAGGAGCCGCGATATTATGGCCGACTACCCCACCAGCTTTGACAAAGAAGCCCTGCTCAAATGCGCCCGTGGCGAGCTTTTCGGCGAAGGCAACGCACAGCTGCCCGCCCCGCCGATGCTGATGATGGACCGTATTACAGACGTATCCGCTGATGGCGGTGCCCACGGCAAAGGCCACATCACGGCCGAATTCGACATCACGCCTGACCTGTGGTTCTTTGACTGCCACTTCCCCGGCAACCCGATCATGCCCGGCTGCTTGGGCCTTGATGGCCTGTGGCAGCTGACCGGCTTTAACCTTGGCTGGCGCGGCTGGCAGGGGCGCGGCTATGCGCTTGGCGTCGGCGAAGTGAAACTGACCGGTATGGTACGCCCTGACCGCAAGTTGCTGACCTACAAGATCGACTTTACCAAAGCGATCCAGACCCGTCGCCTGACCATGGGCGTTGCCGATGGCATCGTCGAAGCTGACGGCGAAGTGATCTATCAGGTCAAAGACATGAAGGTCGCGCTGAGCGAGAGCTGAGCGGACTTCCGAGCAGCTTGCTGATCATCCAGACAGACTGATGACTTGATTTGTCGCCCCATAGGCGGCAAACGGGAAACGAACGTGCGGCCCCGCAACACGCGCGGGCCGCGCAGCATCAAGAGGGCACCCGCCCCACACAGATCAAGGGAGTGCAGCCCATGCGCCGCGTCGTTGTCACAGGATTGGGAATTGTCTCGTCCATCGGAAACAATGCAGAAGAAGTTCTGGCATCGCTTAAAGACGGGACCAGCGGCATCGTCGCCAGCCCCGAAATGACAGAGCACGGCTTTCGCAGCCGCGTTGCAGGGACGCTCAAGATTGATGTGGCCGACCACATCGACAAACGCGCGCTGCGCTTCATGGGCGGCGGCGCGGCCTATGCCTATATCGCGATGCAGCAAGCGATCGCGGACGCCGGCCTGAGCGAAGATCAGGTCAGCAACCCGCGCACCGGCCTTGTGGCGGGCTCCGGCGGGCCGTCGACCTCGGCGCTGTTCACCGCGCATAATGTCGTGCGCGACACCGGCGCGACCAAGCGTATCGGGCCGTTCGCCGTGCCAAAATGCATGTCGTCCACCGTCAGCGCGAACCTGTCGACTGCTTTCAAGATCAAAGGCATCAACTATTCGATCACCTCGGCCTGCTCTACTTCGCTGCATTGCATCGGTAACGCGGCCGAACAGATCATGTTGGGCAAGCAAGACGTGATGTTCGCAGGCGGCGGCGAGGAACTGGACTGGACGCTGTCGTGCCTGTTCGACGCCATGGGCGCGATGAGCAGCAAATATAACGACGCCCCCGAAACCGCGAGCCGCGCCTTTGACGCCAACCGCGACGGGTTCGTGATTTCGGGCGGCGGCGGCATGCTGGTGCTCGAAGAGCTTGAGCACGCCAAGGCCCGCGGTGCCACCATCTATGCCGAAGTTACCGGCTATGCGGCGACATCCGATGGGCACGACATGGTAGCCCCCTCTGGCGAGGGTGGCGAACGCGCCATGCGTCTGGCGCTGGAAACCTTGCCCGAGGGCCGCAAGGTCGGCTATATCAATGCGCACGGCACATCCACACCCGTCGGCGATGTCGGCGAAATCGAAGCGGTCCGCCGCGTCTTTGGCCAAGGCAGCACGCCACCCGTCAGCTCGACCAAGTCGATGACCGGCCACGCCCAAGGGGCCGCCGGCGCACTAGAGGCAGTGTTCTGCCTGTTGATGCTGAAACATGACTTTATCACGAAATCCATCAACGTCGTTGATCTGGACCCGAAACTGGACCCCTCCGAAATCGCGCTGGAGCGCGTGGACAATGCCGGTCTAGATTCGGTGATGACCAACTCCTTTGGGTTCGGCGGCACCAACGGATCAATGATCCTTTCCAAGTTCCAAGAGTAAGGACAGCAAATGTCAGAAATGCTTAAAGGAAAACGCGGCCTGATCATGGGTGTCGCGAATGAACGTTCCATCGCTTGGGGCATTGCCAAGGCGATGGCCGGGGCCGGTGCGGAACTGGCGTTCACCTATCAGGGGGAAGCCTTTGGCTCGCGTCTTAAACCGCTGGCTGAAAGCGTCGGGTCTGACTTTATGGTCGATGTCGATGTGACCGACGATGTCTCGCTTGATGCCGCGTTTGACCAACTGGGCGCGCGTTGGCCCACGATCGATTTCGTCGTCCACGCCATCGCGTTTTCCGACAAGTCAGAGCTGACGGGCCGTTTCCTGAACACCAGCCGCGAGAACTTTAAAAACTCGATGGATATATCGGCCTATTCCTTCATCGAGGTCGCACGGCGGGCGCATCCGCTGATGGTCGAGAATGGCGGCACGCTGCTGACGCTGACCTACATGGGGTCAAATCGTGTAACGCCCAACTACAACGTCATGGGCGTAGCCAAAGCCGCACTGGAAAGCGCCACGCGCTATCTGGCGAATGATCTGGGGCCCGAAGGCATCCGCGTCAACGCAATCAGCCCCGGCCCGATGAAAACGCTCGCCGGTGCCGCGATTGGCGGGGCGCGCAAGACCTATAAGCACACCGACATGAACGCCCCCTTGCGGTCCAACGCGACACTGGAAGCCGTTGGCGGGACAGCGGTCTATCTGGCCTCTGATGCCGGGGCCTGCACCACGGGCGAGATCATCCGCGTTGATGGTGGGTTCCATGTACTGGGAATGCCGCAGGCGGATAACCTGTAAGCACACTGCAGATACGATACTGGCGATCCGGGGCTCTGCCACAAAGTTCTATTTCCGGGGCTCTGCCCCGGGACCCCGGGATTTTTCCCCATTTGGAAATGGTGCGGCGTGTTTAGCGCAACGGGGGGGTTTGGTAGAGCCAGACCTTCATGCCGCCGTGGGCGATGGCGGGGCCTTGGGGTTTCCACGGCAGACCGGTGGCTTTGGCCAAGGGCGGTTCTGACGTGACGAGGCCGACGCGCCAGCCTTTGAAGCGGGTTAGCAGCGTTTGTCCAAGCGTCCCGTAGAGCGGATAAAGCAGTTTCTTGTTACCGATGCGGCCGCCGTAGGGCGGGTTAACCATAACAAGGCCGGGTGGTCCGTCTGGCGGGGTCAGCTCCCCCGCGGCATGGTTTTCGAACTGCACTGCCTCTGATACCCCTGCCCGTTCCGCGTTCATCCCGCTCATCCGGACGGCACCGGCGTCGCGGTCGGAACCAAAGAACCGCAGCGGCGTCGACGTGGCGGTATTGTCACGCATAGCGGCCCATTGATCGGGATCAAAGCTCGCGAGGTCCTCGAAAGCGAAATGGCGCGAGCGGCCGGGGTTCAGGCCCATGGCGATCTCGGCGGCCTCGATCACGAACGTACCTGAGCCGCACATCGGGTCGACCACAGTCTCGGTGCCGGTGTACCCCGCCTGACGCAGCATCAAATAGGCCAGATTCTCGCGCATGGGGGCTTTGCCTACGGCCTCTTTGTGGCCGCGCTTGTGCAGCGACTCGCCCGATGTGTCGAGGCTGATGGTCACCACATTATCGTCGATCCGCACCTTGAGCACGAGTGCCGCTTCGGGCGAGATCGTCACCCCGAGACTTTCGCGCAGGGCGGTCTCGATCCGCTGTGTTGCGGCACCGGCGTGGTAAATCTTGGAGGCTTTCGTGGTTACCTGCACCCGCAGCGGCACATCGGCGCGCAGCACATCGCCCCACGGGAACTTGCGTGCACGTTTATCAAGTTGCGCCAGGTGGAACGCCATGAATGACCCGATCCGCGCCAGCACGCGCGAGGCACCGCGCAGTTGCAGGTTGGCGCGCCAGACCTCGGGCCAGCCGCCCTGCACCGTAATCCCGCCGGGCGTGGTGACGGGATTGGCAAAGCCTTTTTCCGTCACCTCGGCCAGAAGCATGTCTTCCAGACCGGGGGTGGCCACGATAAAAATGTCGAAGGTGTTTTGACTGTCCATAACCGCTGCTTACTGCGCGGCGCGCGAGGTTTCGAGCGGTTTCTTGGGACAAGCCAGTCCGGCGCGATCAAAAGCGCCGGACTGTATGCGCCTGATCAGGCGATTTTCACCAGTTCGATGTCGAACTGCAGGTCTTTGCCCGCCAGCGGGTGGTTGGCATCAAGTGTGACAGTGGATTCGTCCACTTCAACAACCATCACCGGCATCGCTTGACCGTCGGGTGTTTGCATCTGCAGCTGCGTGCCGATTTCCAGCGGGATGTCCGCAGGGATGCCTTCGCGCGGTACAGCTTGGCGCATTTCAGGGTTCACATCGCCGTATGCTTCGGCGCTGTCGATTTTGACGGTCTTGGTATCGCCGACTTCCATGCCGGGTATCGCGGTATCGAGGCCGGGGATAATCTGGCCGGACCCGACCGTGAATTCCAAAGGCTCGCGTCCGTCCGAGCTGTCGAAGGTGCTGCCGTCAAGCAACGTACCAGTATAGTGAATAGCAACGGTATCGCCGGATTTAACCTGCGTCATAGAAAGCTCCAGTCTATAGGGGAAAATACAGGAGGCCACGTATCTGCGCGGGTGCTCCGGGTTCGGCACGCAGTCTTTCAAGCCTGCGCCCTGTCGTAAACCCCCATGCGACCAGTTTTTCGGCCTTTTCTGTTCGGGCAGCGCGTGACAGTCTCGCGGCAGGATAATTCAGGGGGGGGAAATCATGGCGATAACAACATGCGTGTTCGATGCATATGGTACCTTGTTCGATGTGGCCGCGGCCGCACGGCAAGCCGCATCAGAGCCGGACTTTGCAGCGATAAAAGACAGCTGGCCGCAGGTCGCGGAACATTGGCGGCAAAAGCAGTTAAGCTACTCTTGGCTGCGCGCTGTCACCGGTGCCCATGATGATTTCTGGCAGGTCACCCAAGAGGGCCTGGACTGGGCGCTGGAAAAGACCGGACACGACGACAACCCGGCCCTGCGCGCACGTTTACTGGCGCTGTACTGGGAGCTTCAGGCATTTTCCGAAGTGCCTAAGATGCTGAAAATATTGAAGGATGCGGGATTGAACACGGCGATCCTATCGAACGGGTCGCCGGCAATGCTTGAAGGGGCGGTGTCATCCGCCGGTCTGGCCGACACCCTGGATGCCGTTTTGTCGGTCGAAAGCGTAGGGATCTTCAAGCCTGATGCGCGTGTCTATGAACTGGTCGGCCAAAAGTTCGGCTGCACGCCATCGCAAGTGCTGTTTGTATCGTCCAATGGCTGGGATGCAGCGGCGGCAACCGGCTTTGGCTTCACGACAGCCTGGGTCAACCGTGCGGGCGAACCGATGGACCGTTTGCCGTGGAAACCCGTTCATGTGCTGCAGGACCTGAACGGCATCCCAGAACTGGCAGGCGTATAATGGCTCATTTCACCACATCCGACGGGCTATCGCTCTATTTTGCCGACGAAGGTCAGGGGCTACCGATTCTCTGCCTGGCGGGATTAACGCGGACCACGGCGGATTTCGACTATGTCACTCCGCATCTGGAAAACGTGCGTCTGATCAAGATGGATTATCGCGGGCGGGGGCAATCCAACTTTGATCCCGACTGGTCGCATTATTCCCCACCCGTTGAATGCCGCGATGCGTTGGAACTGCTGGACCATCTCGGAATCGACAAGGTCGCCGTGCTTGGGACGTCACGCGGGGGGCTGAACGCATTGGGGTTGGCCAAGGCAGCCAAGAACCGGTTGCTGGGCGTCGCCTTTAACGATGTCGGCCCACATATCGACCCGCAGGGGCTGGATTTCATCATGGAATTCATTGGCCGGAACCCCGCCACCAAGACCCACGCCGAAGCCGCGGCTGCCATGCCGCGTGTGTTCCCCGAATTTGACGACGTACCCGACAGCCGCTGGCTGGAGGAAGCGCAAAAGCATTACACCCAGACCGAAACCGGGCTGCAGATCACCTATGACAAGCATTTGCGCGATGCGGTGGCCAAAGCGTTTTCGGCCCCCTCGCCCGATCTTTGGCCGTTCTTTGAAGCGCTTGACGGGCTGCCGATTGCCTGCATCCGTGGCATGGCGTCCAATCTGCTGAGCGAGGAAACCTTGCAAGAGATGGAACGCCGCCGTCCCGACATGGTGGTCGCGCGGGTGCCGGGGCGCGGGCATATTCCGTTTCTGGACGAATCCGAGTCGGTTGAGGCCTTGAAGAAATGGATTGGCATGATGCAATGAATATCGACATGATCCGCGCCGCGGCGGGGCGGCTGGAAGGCCATGTGCGGCGCACGCCTTTGCTGAACTCTCCGTTTCTGGATGACATCGCGGGTCGGCGCATCTGGATTAAGCCCGAGTGTTTGCAACACACCGGCAGCTTCAAGTTTCGCGGTGGCTGGTCGGCGGTATCGGCGCTGGAATCGTCGGTACGGGCCAAGGGGGTCATCGCCTTTTCCAGCGGCAATCATGCCCAAGGGGTTGCCTATGCAGCCAAACTGCACGGCGTGCCTGCGGTGATCATCATGCCTGCCGATGCGCCGCGCCTAAAGATCGCCAACACCCGTGCCCTTGGGGCCGAAGTTGTGCTGTATGACCGCATGACCGAGGACCGCGACGCGATTGGCGCTACTATGGCGCAGGAACGGGAACTAACGCTGATCAAACCGTTCGACGATCCGCTGGTCATTGCGGGTCAGGGGACCACCGGGCTTGAGATCGCGCAGCAGGCCGCCGAGGCGGGGATCACCCGCGCGGATGTGATTGTCTGCTGTGGCGGCGGGGGGCTGACCTCTGGCATTGCGCTGGCGCTCGAGGCGGATGCGCCGGGGCTGCGCGCCCGCACCGCCGAGCCCGCAGGGTTTGACGATGCCGCGCGCTCGCTGGCCGCAGGGCAGATCAAGCGCAATGCGGCGCTTGGCGGGTCGATCTGCGATGCCATCGTTACGCCGCAACCGGGCGACCTGACTTTTCCAATCCTCAAACGGTTGTGTGGCCCCGGCCTTGTCGTCACTGATGAGGAGGCGCTGCAGGCGATTGGCCATGCGTTCAACCGGCTGAAACTTGTGGCAGAACCCGGCGGTGCCGTCGCCCTCGCCGCCGCTCTGTTTCGCGGGGACGAGATCGAAGGCGATGATGTGATCGTCACCATCTCGGGCGGGAATGTGGATACGGATGTTTTTACCCGCGCGCTCGCCACCCTTGATTGATACCCCCTGAGGAGGTTCTGACATGAATATTTTCGATACCGGCGATGTGCGCCTGCACTACCGCGTGGATGGGCCTGACGATGGCGCGCCTGTCGTGTTTGCCAATTCACTGGGCACCGATCTGCGCCTTTGGGACCCGATCCTGCCGCTGCTGCCCAAGGGACTGCGTATCATCCGATTTGACAAACGCGGTCATGGACTGTCGTCTTGTCCGCCTGCGCCCTATGCGATGGGTGCGCTGATCGGCGATACGGAAAAGCTGCTGGATCATTTGGGCGTGAAGGGCTGCGTCTTTGTCGGCCTGTCGATTGGCGGGATGATTGCCCAAGGGCTCGCGACCAAGCGGCTGGACCTGATCCGCGCGATGGTGCTGTCCAATACCGCCGCCAAGATCGGCACCAAGGATATGTGGGCCGACCGCGTGCGCGCCGTGCAGGACAGCGGGATTGAACCGATGGCCGACACGATCATGGAACGCTGGTTCGCCGCTCCCTTCCGCGCCACGCCTGAAATTGAGCTTTGGCGCAACATGGTCGTGCGTCAACTGGCGGAAGGCTACGCGGGATGCTCTGCCGCGATATCGGGCACGGACTTTTATACGACCACGGCGGCACTGCGCCTGCCTGTTCTGGGGATCGCGGGTTCCGATGACGGATCAACACCGCCTGATCTGGTGCGCGAAACAATCGATCTCATCCCCGGGGCGAAGTTCAAGATCATCCGCAAGGCCGGCCACCTGCCCTGTGTCGAACACCCGCAGGAATACGCGGATCTGCTGACCGAATTTTTAGAAAGCGTAGGACATGTCTGATATTCTATTGGTTCATGGATCATGTCACGGCGCATGGTGCTGGCGCGATCTGATCCCGGCGCTGCGTGCGCTTGGGCACAGCCCGCGCGCCATCGACTTGCCAAGCCACGGCGACGACACCACCCCCGTCAACGCGGTAACGCTGGACGGCTATGCCAACGCGGTGCTTGCAGCCTCTACGCCCGAAACGGTGGTGGTCGGCCATTCGATGGGTGGCTTCGCCATCGGTGCTGCGGCGCAAAAAGATCCAAGCGCAATGGCGCGGCTGATCTATCTATGCGCCTATGTCCCCGCTGCGGGGCGATCGCTGGCAGAAATGCGCAAACAGGCCCCGAGCCAACCTTTGATGCCCGCCGTACGTCTGGCACCGGATGGTAAAAGCTTTACCCTTGATACCGCCATGACCGAGACGCTTTTCTATCACGATTGCCCACCGGACGTCGCGGGCTTTGCGGCTGCTCGGCTCTGCGCACAAGCTGTTGCCCCGACGATCAAACCCCTGCCCGATACCGCGCGCGCCGATGCCATGCCGCGCAGCTATATCCGCTGTATGGACGACCGCACCATCCCGCCGGCCTACCAGATCACGATGACGAAAGACTGGCCAAGCGCGGATGTTCATGAGATGGCCTGCGGGCATTCACCCTTCTTTACCGATCCCGCCGGTCTGGCGCGGATCATCGACGATATCATTCCGAGGTAACCCATGGCCGCCAGCGTCTTTGACAGCCCCCTGTTCGCACAGCTTTTCAACACCGGTGACGCGGGGCGGCTGTTTTCCGACACCGCTGCGATCCGCGCGATGCTGCTGGTCGAAGGCGCGTTGGCCAAAGTACAGGGCAGCCTTGGTGTGATCCCCGAACTGAGCGCCGCCGCCATCCACCGTGCAGCGCTGGAAATTCAGGTCGATCCCGGCGCGATTGCGGCCTCTACGGGGGAAAACGGCGTGTCTGTGCCGGGACTGCTAGCCCAGTTCCGCGCCGAAATGCAGGCGCCGGAATTTGCCCAGCATGTGCATTGGGGGGCCACCAGTCAGGATATCATCGACACCGCGCTGATGCTGCGCCTGCGTCAGGCGCTCAAGCTGGCCGAGACGGACTTGCGTGAAATCATCGCGAGCCTCGCGGCGGCTGCAGAGCAGCACCAGTCCCTGCCGATGCCCGCCCGCACCTACGGTCAACACGCCACCCCCACCAGCTGGGGCGCGGTTTTGGCTCAATGGGGCATGCCGCTGTGCGATGCGCTGGACCAGCTTGAGGCGCTCCGCGACGGATCGCTGTTCGTGTCCTTGTCGGGGGCCGCTGGCACGGGGTCGGCGCTTGGCCCGAAAGCCAGCGAGACGCGTGCGCAACTGGCCAAAGCGCTTGGCCTGAGGGATCCCGGGCGCAGCTGGCATGTGGACCGTGGCCCCGTGCTGCGCATCGCCGATTGGCAGGGCCGCGTGATGGCTGCCCTATCGCATATCGCACAAAGCACACTGGCGCTGACCATGACCGAAACCGCCGAACTTGCCCTTGGTGCCGCTGGTGCCTCGTCCACCATGCCGCAAAAGCAGAACCCCGTATCGCCCTCAGTGATTGTCGCCTTGGGGCATCAGTTCACCGGCCAGCGTGCCACGCTTCAGGCCGCTGCCGCGCACCAGCACCAGCGCGACGGCGGTGCGTGGTTTGCCGAATGGATGGCCGTACCGCAATTGACGCTGAGCCTTGCCGCAGCGCTGACCCATGCCAAAACGCTTGTCGCGGGGCTGACGCCGCATCCTGTCAAAATGCACAGCGCGCTGGCCGATGGTTTGGGGTTGATCCACGCCGAAGCGCTGAGCTTTGCACTGGCCGAAACCATGCCCCGCCCCCAAGCTCAGAAGATCACAAAACAGCTGTGTCAGGACGCAATGGCCAAGCAGGTGCCGCTGGCCGATCTGGTGCGGGCAGATTATCCCGACGTGGCCGAGGACCTGTTCGACGCCGCCACCCAAATGGGACAGGCCCCCGCAGACGCCGCGGCTTTCGTCGCCCGGGCGCGCGCACTCTAGCCACAGCGATTGGCGCACAGCGGCCACGGGGGCCAGCCCCCGGTCCCCCGGGATTTAAAACCATTTGGAAATGTTATGAGGGGTGGGGCACGATCCTACGGCAGCTGATTCAGCCATGTGCAGGATGGCGTGAGAGGGGACCAAAGCCCCCTCTGTCGTCGCTTTAGAAGAACGCCTGCAGGCCGGTCTGGGCGCGGCCCAGGATCAGCGCGTGCACGTCGTGCGTGCCTTCGTAGGTGTTCACTGTTTCGAGGTTCATCATGTGGCGGATGACCTGAAATTCACCGCTGATGCCGTTGCCGCCGTGCATGTCGCGCGACATGCGGGCGATGTCCAGCGCCTTGCCGCAGTTGTTGCGCTTGACGATAGAGATCATCTCGGGCGCGGCGTTGGCGTTGTCCATCAAGCGACCCACCTGCAACGAGGCCTGAAGGCCAAGCGCGATTTCGGTCTGCATGTCAGCAAGTTTCTTTTGGAACAGCTGTGTCTGCGCCAGCGGTTTGTTGAACTGCTTGCGGTCCAGACCGTACTGGCGCGAGGCGTGCCAGCAGAATTCAGCGGCCCCCAATGCGCCCCAGCTGATGCCATAGCGGGCGCGGTTGAGACAGCCGAACGGGCCTTTCAGGCCTTCGACATGGGGCAGCAACGCATCTTCGCCGACTTCGACGTTGTCCATCACGATCTCGCCTGTGATCGATGCGCGCAGCGACAGCTTGTTGCCGATTTTTGGCGCTGACAGACCCTTCATGCCTTTATCAAGAATAAAGCCGCGGATCTTGCCGCCGTGCTCTTCCGACTTGGCCCAAACAACGAATACATCCGCGATTGGCGCGTTCGAGATCCACATTTTGGAACCGGTCAGCTTGTAGCCATTGGCCGTTTTCACGGCGCGGGTTTTCATGCCTGCAGGGTCAGAGCCCGCATCGGGTTCGGTCAGACCAAAGCAACCGATGAATTCACCGCTGGACAGTTTGGGCAGGTACTTCATGCGCTGCTCTTCCGAGCCATACGCATAGATCGGGTACATCACGAGGCTGGATTGCACCGACATCATCGACCGGTAGCCGCTGTCCACACGTTCAACTTCGCGGGCGACCAGACCGTAGGAAACATAGTTGCCGCCCAGACCGCCGTATTGTTCGGGCACCGTGACGCCCAACAGGCCCATGTCGCCCATTTCCTTGAAGATACCTTCATCTGTGGTTTCGTTCGCGAAGGCGTCAATGATGCGGGGCTGCAGTTTTTCCTGTGCGTAGGCGCGCGCACTTTCCTGGATCATGCGCTCGTCTTCGGTCAGCTGTTCGCTCAGGCGGAAGGCATCCGCCCAATCAAAGCTGCCCATGTCTGGGGCGTCTTTGGCTTTCAATAGGGGCAATTCGGTGCTCATCTTATATCCTCCTCGGGGTTCAGATTTGGCCACAGTATTGCAAAGCATGCGGCGAAAGACTATCGCTGGTTACTCCTGAACCTATGAGTTTAAGTCATATGATCGCCCCGCGTCGGTTCCTTCCCTCGGTCAACGCCCTGCTCGCCTTCGAAGCTGTGGCGCGGTTGGGCAGCGCCACGCTCGCGGCGCAGGAACTGTCGCTGACGCAAAGCGCGATCAGTCGGCAGCTCAAGACGTTAGAGGCGCAGTTGAACGTCGCCTTGTTGGACCGGATGGGGCGACAACTGGTTCTGACAGAGGCCGGTAAAAGCTATGTAATTCAAGTACGTGATGTGTTGAACAGGCTGGCACAGGCGTCGATCACAGCGCGTACGAACCCGATTGCAGGCGCACTGAACCTCGCGATCTTGCCCGGCTTCGGAATGCACTGGCTGGCCCCGCGGCTGCGCGACTTTGCTCAGGCTCATCCAGAGGTGACGGTGAACCTTAGCACGCGACTGCACCCGTTTTCGTTTCAGAACAGCCCCTTTGACGCTGCAATACATTTTGGCAAGGAAGACTGGCCCGGCGTGCGCTATCTGTCGCTGATGCCGGAAACCGTTGTGCCTGTCTGTGCGCCCGACCTGCTGACCGAACCGCTGGACGACCCCAGCCAGATCCTGCGGTTTCCCTTACTGCATCTGGATACCCGCCCGCGCGGCTGGTCGCGCTGGCTGAGCGCCCTTGGCGTCACGCAAGAGCCACCCGCGGGCATGATGTTCGACCAGTTTTCGACAATGGCGCAGGCGGCGGTGCACGGGTTGGGGGTGGCGCTGCTCCCTACGTTTTCAGCCGAGCCCTATTTGCGTGACGCGCAGCTGGTGTTGGCGTCGACCCAGACAACGCAGAGCATCGGGAACTACTACCTTGTCTGGCCAGAAGATCGCGCTGAAACCGCGGCCCTGCAATCGTTCATGACATGGCTGGACGGGCAGACGGGTCAAGTTCTTTAACCATATCGGCAAGGTTTAGCAGCACACACGCCCTATTTCCGCCGTAATGGCGCGATACCTCCCACGTATCAATTTAGGGGGGGGGCCCCTTTGAAAGGGAGCATTGGAATGCCAATTTCTTTTACCAAATTCGCCGCGGTCGGTGCCACTGTTATGACGCTTGCGACGGCCAACGCGGCCACGGCGCAGACGCATGACATTATCATCTTTGACGAGGCTTTTTTTCCGGCCGTGATTTACGTTAAAGCCGGGGATGATCTGAGCTTTGTCAATAGAGCGAATGCCGCTCGAACCGTTAGCGGCAGCGACGGTTCGTGGACGTCGGGAACGCTGCAAAACGGCGGCACCTATCGCCAGACCGTTGAAGCAGGCGCCCAAGTCACCTTTATCGGCGCGTCCGAGGGGGACGACCCGATAAGCTACAGCGGTGAAGTCAGCTTTGATCCGGCACCGCTAAGCAACTGATATATCGGACAGCCTGCGGCTTACGCAGAGCCGAGACATGAAAACAGCGCGCCCCCTATTCTCGGAGGCGCGCCGTTTCTATTTACGGCAGGCTGCTTACTTCACCGTGATGCGGCCATCTGTATACGGCGTGTAGGCCCCGTTGGCGGCGATAAACTCAGCCGTCACATCTGCCAGATCGGGACCGTAGTCATAGGCGTTTTGCGCGGTCTTGAACGGTTCATAGCCGTCGCCGCCGTTGCGCACGTAGTTATTGGACACGACGCCATAGGTCTTTTCCGGGTCAAGCGGCATGCCCGAAACGGTGACATCGCTGATGCGGCTGCCCGCGTCCGCGCTTGGGTCAACGGTAAAGGTCATGCCCGCGACCTGGGGGAAACGACCGGCGACCTCATCGATCTGGCTCACGCCGTTTTCCAACGCCTCGACCAGCGCAGCACCGGTGACCTGAAATGTAGACAGCGTGTTCTGAAACGGCAGTACGGCCAGCACTTCGCCCATCGTGACCTCGCCCGCATCGATAGAGGACCGCAGACCGCCGCTGTTCTGGATCGCGACCTCGATACCCTGATCTGCCACACGGGCAAGCATTGCGTCGGCGACCAGATTGCCCATCTGACATTCCTGCACGCGGCAAACCGACCGGTCACCCTCAATCGCATCGGTGGTTTCGGCGACGACTTTGCTGCGCAGCTCTTCAAGGGGTTGGGCCAACTCGCTGATACGCGCGACGGTGGTTTCATCTTCGGCAACGCCCGCATCGATCAGGATCGGCTCGCCCGAGGCTTCCTTGATGTTGCCTTCGTCGTCAAAGGTGACATTCAGCTCGCCCAGAAATTTGCCGTAGGCATAGGCTTGCACGATCGCCGTTTCCTTAACCATCGTGGGGTACGCCCCTTCGGCGCGTTCTTGGGTATTGCTCAGCAGTGTGTTGCTGTGCCCGCCAACGATCACATCGACACCCGTGGTGTTTTCCGCAACCATCTGGTCCACCTTGTAGCCCGAGTGGCTCAGCACGATGATCTTGTTCACTCCCTGCGCGGTCAACAGGTCGACCTCACCCTGCACGGCGGCCACTGAATCAGAGAACACGACGTTATCGCCGGGGCTTGCCAAATCAGGTGTATCTTCGGTGGTCAGGCCGATCAGGCCGATTTTTTCGCCGCCGCGTTCGATGACGGTCGATTTGGCCAGCTTGTCGGCCAGCAGCGGTTCGGCGGATACATCTGCATTCGACATCAGGATGGGAAAGTTGATCGCCTCCATGAAGCCGGCCAGCACTTCGGGGCCGTCGTCGAATTCATGGTTGCCCACGGTCATGCCGTCATAGCCCAGCATGTTCATCATCTCGGCCGCCATCTTGCCCTTGTAGTGGGTGTAGAACAGCGAGCCCTGAAACTGGTCCCCGCCGTCGACCAGCACATGGTTGTTAGTGCGCGCCTTGGCGTCCTTGATCGCGTTGACCAGACGCGCGGTCCCGCCAAAGCATTCGCCTGCGGTGTTGTCCTCGGCGGAGCACGGTCCGTCGTATTTGCTGATCGGTTCGAACCGCGCGTGAAAGTCGTTGGTGTGCAGGATGGTCAGGCTGTAGTCCGCCGCCGCCATACCCGATGTCAGCGCAAGCGCCGCCGTCGCTGTCAGGAATCGTTTCATGATGGTCCCCCCTTGGGTTGAATATGGGCGTATGGTGACCCCCAGTTTGTCCCCTTGTCAAAGACCATCTGAGCGCAAAGCCGCGCTTCCCCAAGGTCAGGGGCATTCGCAGTCCCAATCTGCTGCGCCCTTGACCGCTTGCACCGACCAAGGCATCACAGCAGCTATGTTGATTTACAAAATTTTCCGCTCCGATGAATGGCAGGCCCTGCGCCGCGACGGCTCTACAGCCGGTGCGCCGATTGATGTGTCCGATGGCTATGTGCATTTCTCGACCTCTGAGCAGGCCGCTGAAACTGCTGCGAAACATTTTGCGGGCACGGCGGACCTGTTTCTGCTGGCCGTAGAAACCGACCGCCTTGGCGATGCACTGAAATGGGAGGTGTCACGGGGCGGTGCCGAATTCCCGCATCTGTACCGCGCACTGGCGCTAGAAGACGTTGTTTGGGCGCAGCCGCTGCCGTTGGTGGACGGGGCGCATGACTTTCCCGCTGGCTTTAAGGAGGCCGAATAATGACAGGATATATTGACCCGGATCGCGCCCAGTTTGATGCCTTTAAGGGGCTGGACCGCGACACGCCGCTGAACATGGTGAACCTTGTCAAACTGCGCGACAAGGCCGCCTACCCCGACGATCACGCATTGGCGGCCAAAGCGCTGACAGGGGCGCAAGCCTACAAGAATTACGGCGCGGAAAGTGGGCCGGTGCTGGCAGATGTCGGCGGGTCGATCCTGTGGCGCGGCCAGTTCGAGACGACCTTGATCGGCCCGTCGGACGAGGCGTGGGATGTGATGTTCATCGCGCAATACCCCAACGCACACGCGTTTTTGCAGATGATCTCGGACCCGCGCTACAAAAGGGCGGTCGTGCACCGTCAGGCTGCGGTTGTGACATCGCGCCTGATCCGAAGCGCGCCGCTGCCCCTAACGGATGAATTTGCATGAGGCGTATGGTCGAGCAGCTGGGGCTGCGCGCCCTGCATAAGGTAGACCCTGAAACCGCGCATGGTCTGGCGATCACCGCGCTGCGGCTTGGCCTTGCGCCCGCGCCCGGTCCGGTCACGTCGAAGCGGCTAAAGACCTCGCTGGCGGGGATGAGCCTGCCGAACCCCGTCGGGCTTGCCGCGGGGTTTGACAAAAACGCCACCGCCGTCGCCCCCCTGTCCAACGCGGGCTTCGGTTTCATCGAAGTCGGGGCCGCCACGCCCCTGCCGCAGCCCGGCAATGACAAACCCCGTCTGTTCCGCCTGACCGAAGACCGCGCCGCGATCAACCGGTTCGGCTTTAACAACGAAGGCATGCAGGCGATCTGCACGCGTCTTGCACGCCGCGGCGCGGGTGTGCCCGTGGGGCTCAACCTTGGGGCCAACAAGACCAGCACCGACCGCGCCGCCGATTTCGCCCGCGTGATGGAGCTGGCCCGCGATCACGTGGATTTCGCCACGGTCAATGTATCATCGCCCAACACCGAAAAGCTGCGTGACCTGCAGGGCAAGGCTGCACTGGCCGCCCTTCTGGCCGGTGTGATGGAGGTGCGCGGCAACACGCCTGTCTTCCTTAAGATCGCCCCTGACCTGACCGAGGCAGAGATCGCCGATGTGGCCGAGGTTGCAAATGACGCAGATGTCGCAGCGATCATTGCCACCAACACAACGCTGGACCGCGCCGGCCTGAAAGACGCGCAGCGCGACCAGATTGGCGGGCTGTCAGGCGCGCCCTTGTTCGAAAAATCCACCCGCGTGCTGGCGCGGCTGTCTACCCTCACGGATATTCCACTGGTGGGCGTCGGGGGCATCAGCTCGGCTGAAGATGCCTATGCCAAGATTTGCGCTGGTGCATCGGCGGTGCAGCTTTATACCGCGCTGGTCTATGGCGGTCTGTCGATGGCATCGGACATCGCCAAAGGGATCGACAAGCTATTGAAGCAAGACGGATTTGACACCGTCGCGGATGCCGTCGGCTGTAACCGCAGCGCCTGGCTTTGATGAAATTCGGGGCGCCGTTTAAGCAACGCCGCCCCGACACCCGGCACGACACCCGGCACGGTGCCCCCTAACCCGCGGCGCGTTCCAGTGCAGGGTAGCGCAGCCCGAGCGTCACGCCGCGTGCGACAAAGGACACCAGCAGCGAAATCCACAGCCCGTGATTACCCAGCCACGGCACCAGCAAAGCCGCACACGCACAGTAAATTACAAAAGACACCGCCATCATATTGCGCATGTCCCGCGACCGTGTGGCCCCGATGAAAATCCCGTCCAGCATCCACGACGCCCACCCCAACAGCGGGGCCGCGACCATGTAGGGCAAGAACACCCGCGCCTCTGCCCGCACCAGCGGCGCGGTGGTCATCAGATCAATGATCATGCCGCCGCCCCATGCGAACGCGATCGCCATCAGCGCGCAGGCCAGCAGGCCCCAGCCGCTGGTCAGCACCGCACCGCGCCGCAAGATATCGCGTTGTTTGCCGCCCATGGCACGCCCGACCAAGGCCTCGGCGGCAAAGGCGAACCCGTCCAGCGCAAAGGCCGTGATCATCAAAAATTGCAAAAGCACCTGATTGGCCGCGAGCTTTACGTCCCCCAAGCCCGACCCCAGAAACAGGAACGACACGAATATCGTCTGTAGCAATAGGGACCGCACAAGGATGTCGCCGTTGACCTTCATCATGTTGATGATCCAGCGCGGTCTGTCGAAAACCTGCACCCAGTCTCGCCACGCAGGTACAGCAAAAGCCGCGCGGCAGAACCACAGCCCAAGCGCCGCCCCCGTCCATTCGGCCAGAAACGTCGCGATGGCGACACCTTCGATGCCCCAATCCAGCCCCAGCACAAACCACAGGTCCAGCAGGATGTTCATGCCGTTCATCCACAGCTGTACCACCAGCACGGCACGGGTACGCTCCTGGGCGATCAGCCAGCCGGTGATCGCATAGAGTGCAATCGCCGCCGGCGCGGACCAGATGCGGATGCCCATGTAGGACCGCGCGAGCGTTTCAACCTCTGCGCTGGCCGGAGACGCCTGGAACGCCGCCCAGAACAGCGGCAGTTGCAGCAAAACCAGTGCCAAGCCCGCCAGCCCGCCGATCAGCAGCCCGCGCGTCAGCAGGGCTGCGACCTCTGCGTCGTCGTTATTCCCTGCCGCCTGCGCCGTTAGCCCAACGGTGCCCATGCGCAGAAAGCCGAACACCCAGTAGAGCGAGGACAGGATGATCGCGCCAATGCCCACAGCCCCGATGGGGGCCGCCAACCCGATCTGCCCCACCACGCCCGTATCGACCGCCCCCAAGATGGGCACGGTGGCGTTTGAGATCACAATGGGGATGGCGATGTTCAGCACACGGCGGTGCGTGACGACTTCTTTTGCAGAAAGCTTGCCAAGGGCAACGGCGCTGACCTCGCCCTTGGGGATCGCGTCAGTCACGGCTTTGCGGCATCAGAAAATGCCCCGTGGCCTGCGCGAAAAGCTTCGAGCGGTTGTCTTGCCACGCCTCTACATGCACCGATGCATAGCGCCGCCCCGACCGGTTGATCCGCGCCCGTGCATAGGCGTCACGCGGCAAGCCGGACCGCAGATAATCAACTGTAAAATCAATCGTTTTAGGCAAACGTGGCAGATGCGTCGCATCCATTTTGTCCACGGCAAGAGCACCGGATTCCAGATCGGCCCACAGGTGTTCCCAGCTTAGCGTAATGATCGACGTGACCTCGAGAAACGACGCCGTCGCCCCACCGTGCAATGCCTGCAGCATCGGGTTGCCGATCAGCTTGTCTGAATAGGGCAAGATGCCGGTCAGCTCGTCCCCGCGACGATCGAACTGAATGCCTAGAAAGTTGATATAGGGCACGCCGTCCACCAGTGCACGCAAGGCCGCATCACGGCGCTTTTTGACGACCTGTACGGTTTCGGGTTTGCTACGTGTGCTCATCGTTTGCCCTCCACGGTGAAACTGCCGGTGGCGGTGGCGACCGGGCTGCCGTCTTCTTCGTCTCGCGCTGTGGCACGCACAAAAGCGACCGACCGCGTCACGTGATAACATTCCGCGCGCGCGGTAATGCGCTGCCCCGGCACAGCCGCCCGCAGGTATTCTATCCGCAGGTCGATGGTTGCCGTGCCGCCGGGGTTGCTAGGGTGGCTCATCACGGCCGCGCCACAGCAGGTGTCCATCAGGGCCGATACCGCGCCGCCATGCAGCACGCCGGTTCGCGGGTCCCCGACCAGTCTTTCATCATACGGCATGTCGATCACAGAGACCCCGCCATCCAGCTCTTGCAGCTCCATCCCCAAAGCCCCACTGTAGGGCAGCGCCGAGATGAACTGCTTGGCAATGCGAAGTTTGTCTGACATTTTTTGCTTCCTTGGCGTTATTCCCCCCATATCAACCGAGCGACCAAGCAAGAGCAACCCCAGTGTTGCGCTTGGAAAGTGAACCGCATAGTTTCCGAAACTGAGGAGACCATGATGACTGACAAACGCCTGAACTTTAAAGAAATGTGTGCGGAGTTTGACGTCACGCCGCGCACGCTGCGCTACTACGAGTATATAGAACTGCTCCACCCCGAGCGTGAGGGACGGTCACGCAGCTATGGTGCCCGGGAAATCGCGCGCATGAAGCTGATCATGCGGGGGCGCAAATTCGGGTATTCGCTAGAAGGCATCCGACAGTGGTTGCTGATCTATGAAAACGAAGGCACCGAAGCGCAAATGCGGGCTTGGGTGATCAGCGCGAACCGCCAACTGGGAGAGTTGGCAGAGCAGCGCAAGCAATTGGACGAAGCCATAGAAGAGCTGCAAAAGTCGCGCGACGACACCGAAGCCGCATTGGCCAAGTGCACACCAAATGGCGGGTCAGCTCAATAGCGTCCTACCCCTAGTGCTCAGACCTGACGCGCTGCCATACGGCGCAACACATCGGACAGACGTGTCAGGTCAGCCGCAGCGACAATTAATTCTGAAAGCGAATCCGCGTCCAGATTGGCAGCGAATTCATAGGCCACGTCCTCGGCCAGCTTTGCAGCGTCCAAAAGCCCCTTCGACGCCGAAGAGGCTGAAATCCCCGTGCATTGCGTCAGATCAAATGCAGTCGGGATCACCGAAGGGATCGAGGTCTTATTCTGGGCCACGGGGCTGTCCACGCTTATTTACGAAGCTGCCATACCTATGCTGCAACCAGACCGGGCGCATGTCCCGTAGCTACGCGACATGCACGGGTGTCCTCATGCCAAATTGTCGAGGGATTGATCTATCAGGCCAAAAGCCAACCCCCTCACTGCAGCGCGCGTCCGGTCGGTCACGTCCAGTTTGCCGAACAAACGCCGCATGATCGTGTCGACCGTATGCCTTGATACGCCCATAATCTGCGCGATTGACGTATTGCTTTTCCCCCGCGCGATCCAGCGCAGCAGCTCTAGCTCGCGCGGGGAGAGTCGGCGGTAAGACGCCCCCGGCCCCTCGACCAATGCACAAAAGCGCAGATGGGCAAGCTGGCTCGCCATTTGCAGAGCCGTCACCTCGGCCTGAGACGGGCGTGGCCTGCCCTCGTGAAAACCGATGCTCACCAATGCGTTGCGCGCCTGAGGGCCGAAGACCTGACAGACGAGCCCATCACCGAAACCGTGCTCTCTGGCTATGCGCATATAGGCCTCTTGTTTGTCGGTCAGCGTGGTCATCTGCTATAGGTCCTGCCAGAAAAACGGGCTGATCCGCGACGCCGCGAAGGCGGGAAACGGATCATCAAGATACAGGCGCTCGGCAGTGTACATCCGCTGGAACGCGGGCGGAATCCCGATCGCGACAGCCCCGAAATTAGATTCCCCCAAGGATTGCACATCAATACTATGGTAGGTCACCGTGCGAAAATCCTGTGCTTTGGCAAAACGGTGCACCAGCAACCACAGCGCCGAAACACGACGCACCTCGCCGAGGCGGTCCATAAATGTATGTGGCTCCAACTCCTTGGACATGTCAGCTCCCCCGTCGCCATTGGCGTTCCCACCAAACAACCTAGGCGGCAACACGCCCTGATCAACAAAAGTGCCCGAAAAACCTATGGGCTCAGGTTACGTAGGATTACCCAACGTAAAGCAATTGTTTGACGTGACGTCTGGATTACGTAAGCTTGCTTCTAGGTTATATCGCTCCTCATATAGGCGCAGTTGACCGTTCTACTAATGTGATAGAATAGCGAGTACCCCATATGTCGACCACTACGATGACCATTCGCGAGATGTGTACAGCCTTTGACGTAACCCCGCGCACCCTGCGGTTCTACGAGGCGAAAGAACTGCTTTTCCCTGAACGTCAGGGCCAAAAGCGATTGTTCACAAAGCGCGACCGTGCGCGGCTGAAACTGATACTGCGCGGCAAGCGCTTTGGGTTCAGCCTCGAAGAAATCCGTCAGTTGCTGGACCTGTATCATATGGGTGACCAGCAGCAGACCCAGTTGGCGCGCACCTATGACATCGCGCGCGAACGTCTGGCCGACCTCGAGGCGCAACGCGACGACCTCAACAACGCCATAGACGACCTGCAAAACCAGTTGAAATGGGGGGAAAAAATGATCGCCTCCATCAACAGCGCCCGAAACGCGGCAGAATAGGCCACGGTCCGGCGCACCCGATCACCTTATACACCGACCAATTTATACTGACCAAACGACGGCCAGATGGCCAAGGGAGAACACCACATGCCGAGCTACACCGCCCCGATCAAAGATCTGCAATTTGTACTGCACGACGTGCTGAACGTCACCGCGTCCTCGACCCCCGGCTATGACGAACTTGAAGCGGATTTCACCTCTGCCATTCTCGAAGAAGCCGGCAAGCTGACCTCCGAAGTGCTGGCACCGCTGAACGCAGTCGGTGATCGGGAGGGCTGCCGTCTGGAGAATGGCGTCGTTTACACCCCAAAAGGTTTTAAAGAAGCGTTTGAAAAGGTCAAAGAAGGCGGCTGGACCGGTCTGGATATGCCAGAGCAGTACGGCGGCCAGAACATGCCCTACGTTCTGGGCACCGCTGTCGGCGAGATGTTCTCGGCCTCCAACCAAGCGTTCACCATGTATCAAGGTCTGACCCATGGTGCAGCATCCGCAATTCTGGCGCACGGGTCCGACGCGCAAAAAGATACGTATCTGCCGAACATGGTGTCCTGCGAATGGACCGGCACCATGAACCTCACAGAGCCCCACTGCGGCACCGATCTGGGTCTGATGCGTACCAAGGCAGCCCCACAAGAAGACGGCAGCTATAAAATCACCGGCCAAAAAATCTTTATCTCGTCCGGCGAACACGACATGGCGGACAACATCATCCACTTGGTGCTGGCCAAAATCGACGGCGGCCCCGAAGGCATCAAGGGCGTGTCGCTGTTCATCGTCCCCAAGTTCATGGTCAAAGAAGACGGCTCCCTTGGGGACCGCAACGCAGTTTCCGTCGGTTCCATCGAGGAAAAGATGGGCATCCACGGCAATTCCACCTGTGTGATGAACTATGACGGTGCTGTCGGATACCTGCTGGGTGACGAACACAAAGGCATGCGCGCCATGTTCACCATGATGAACGAAGCCCGCGTCGGCGTCGGCATGCAAGGTCTGGCGCAGGCCGATGTTGCCTACCAGAATGCGTTGATCTACGCCAACGACCGCCTGCAAGGCCGTGCGGTAACCGGAACCGAACACCCCGACAAGCCCGCCGATCCGCTGATCGTACACCCCGATATCCGCCGCAGCCTGATGGAACAGAAATCCTTTGTCGAAGGCGCGCGGGCATTTATCCTTTGGGGGGCCAGCCTGATCGACGCGGCACACCGTGCGGATGACAAAGACGCAGACGGCCTCGTGTCGCTGATGACACCGGTCATCAAAGGCTTCTTGACCGATGTCGGCTATGACATGACCGTAAAGGCGCAACAGGTCTATGGCGGCCACGGCTATATCGAGGAATGGGGCATGTCCCAGTTCACCCGCGATGCCCGTATTGCCATGATCTATGAAGGGGCCAACGGCGTACAGGCGCTGGACCTCGTGGGCCGCAAGCTGGCGCAGGATGGCGGCAAACACGTCATGGCGTTCTTTGATTTGGTCAAAAACTTCATCAAGGAAAACACCGGCCAGGACGCCGAATTCGACGCCAACTTTATGGAGCCGCTTAAGGCTGCAAGCAAAGACCTGCAGTCTGCCGGCATGTATTTCATGCAAAACGGCATGAAAAACCCGAACAATGCGCTCTCGGGGTCGAACGACTTCATGCATATGTTCGGGCATGTCTGCCTTGGCCTGATGTGGGCAAAAATGGGGCTGGCCGCAAACAAAGCGCTTAAGGACGGCACCGGTGACGCGGCCTTCTACGAGACCAAGCTGGCGACGGGCCGTTTCTACATGGCACGCCAACTGCCCGCGACGGCGCTGCACCTCAAGCGGATCGAGACCGGCGCGGATACTGTGATGGCGCTCGACGCGGCAAACTTCTAGGCTGCATCGGGGTGGGGACATGCCCCACCCCGATGCTGACTGAAAGGACGCCCCTTGCCCAAACGTTTCCGCCTGACCCGCCGCTTTCCTGTTGCCATGACCGAAGACGGCTATCGCCGCCTCAAGAAATTCGCGGCAGAGGCCGGATTGGACGAAGGTGAAGCGCTGTCATTTCTCTTCGAGAACTTCAACAGCGTGATTGACGAGGAAAACCTGACCGCAAGACTGCGGCTTTTTAATGCGGAACTGGACGGACGAAAGAGGTAGCATAACGCCACACCCCAAGTGCCCTGCCGAACCCGACCCTTCGGGGAGAGTTTAAGGGGCAAAATGAAGCGAGAACGCCCTGCCCTGATCACGCGATCAGCACGACCAAAGCAGGGCTTCACGTTGCACGCGGCCCGGCTCTCCAGCCTGCCGCGCGGGGGTTGAATACGACAAGATGATTAGTAACTGATTAACACAGACCCGCGCATCTTCATTTTGCCGGATAAACCCCACGGGGGTGTGGGGGTGTGAAACCCCCACGTGCTGACGGATCAACATACAGGACTTGAGGGAGGGTTCAGATGACCATCAAACTGCATTGCTTTGGCGAAAGCGGGAACGCTTATAAGGCGGCGCTTGCGTTGCAATTGTCGGGGCTAGATTGGGAGCCGGTGAAGGTCGATTTCTTTGGCGGCCAGACCCGCACACCGGATTACCGCACCACCATCAACAACATGGGCGAAGCCCCTGTGCTGATCGACGGTGACATCCGGCTGACGCAATCCGGTGTGATCCAGGACTATGTATCGGAACAATCGGGCAAATTCGGCGGCCGCACCAACGAAGAGCGCCGCGAGATCCTGCGGTGGGTATTGTGGGACAACCACAAGCTCAGCTCGAACGCCGGTATGACGCGGTTCTTGATAAACTTTCTCCCCGAGGACAAGCAGCCCAAAGAAGTCATCGGCTTTATGCAGGGGCGTCTGTCTGCCGCCTATGCCGTGTTGAACGACCACCTTGAGGGCCGCGACTGGATCGTCGGCGACGGTATCACCAACGCCGATCTCAGCTGCTGCGGCTATCTCTATTACCCCGAGTCTTTCGGATTTGTCCGCGAGGATTGGCCCCATGTCGACGCGTGGCTTACGCGTCTGAGCGAAACACCGGGCTGGAAAGCCCCCTACGACCTGATGCCCGGCAGCCCCGCTGACCGCGCCTGACCCAAAGGGAGACACCACATGACCGAAGCATATATCTACGACGCCCTGCGCACCCCGCGTGGCAAGGGCCGCAAAGACGGTGCCCTGCACGAGCTCACCTCGCTGCGCCTATCCGCGCTGACGCTCAACGCCGTCAAAGAGCGTAACAACCTTGAAGGCCACGCCGTCGAAGACGTGATCTGGGGCAACGTGACCCAAGTGATGGAGCAAGGCGGCTGTCTGGCGCGCTCTGCCGTTCTGGCATCCGATCTGGACGAACGCATTCCCGGCCTCGCGATCAACCGGTTCTGCGCCTCGGGCATGGAAGCCGTGAATCTGGCCGCCAACCAGATCAAAGGCGGCGCGGGCATGGCCTATATCGCCGGCGGCGTAGAGATGATGGGCCGCGTGGCCATGGGCAGCGACGGGGCAGCGATTGCCGTCGATCCGTCGCTCGCGATGGACCGTTATTTTGTGCCACAGGGCATCTCGGCTGATATTATCGCGACGGAATACGGATTTACCCGGGACGAGGCTGACAAACTGGCCGTGCAATCCCAACAACGTGCAAAGAAAGCATGGGACGAAGGCCGCTTTGCAAAATCCGTGATCGACATCAAAGACCAGAACGGTTTGTCGATCCTCAGCCATGACGAATACATGCGCCCGCAGACCGATATGCAATCGCTCGGCGCGCTGAACCCGGCCTTCCAGCAGATGGGCGAGGTCATGCCGGGCTTTGATAAGGTCGCGCTGATGAAATATCCGCACCTCGAAAAGATCAACCACATTCACCACGCCGGGAACTCCTCGGGTATCGTGGATGGTGCCGCGGCTGTGCTGATCGGCAACAAGGAATTTGGCGAGAAATACGGCCTCAAGCCGCGCGCGCGCATTCGGGCGACGGCCAAGATCGGCACCGACCCGACCATCATGCTCACCGGCCCCGTTCCCGTGACCGAAAAGATTCTTGCCGACAATGGCATGAACATCAACGACATCGATCTGTTCGAGGTCAACGAGGCCTTCGCGGCCGTGGTCATGCGCTTTATGCAGGCGTTCGATGTTGATGAGAGCAAGGTCAACGTTAACGGCGGATCGATCGCTATGGGTCACCCCTTGGGCGCGACCGGCGCGATGATCATCGGCACACTGCTGGACGAGCTGGAGCGGTCGGATAAAGAAGTTGGCATGGCCACACTGTGCATTGCCTCCGGCATGGGTGCCGCAACCATCATCGAGCGCGTCTAATGGTACATGAATCCCACCCGTTTCTTGCCGTTGCTGAAATGGCCCCCAAAAAGGGCCTGAAAGATCTTAAGGTCAAAGTCGAGCGGGGCGGTACCTATGTGCGTCTGTACCAGAATGACCCGCCGCTGTTCTTTAAGCACCGCAATGATCCAAGCGACAGTTTCGACCGCGAGAATTTCAATGACTTCAAGCGGGTCTTGCTGAGCGAAGAAGATTGCGACGCAGGCCCCAAAGCGACAATCGAGTTGATCAGATCGCTGCTTGAAAAATTCGCTGATTACACGCCTCAGCGCTCGTAACACACTCCAAATCAGGGAGAGATATAAATGACCGATTTCACCATGAAGACAGACGCCGACGGCGTCGCCATCATCACCTGGGACGTACCCGGAAAATCCATGAACGTCATGTCGATCGAGGGGCTGTCGGAACTGGACAGCATCATCGACACGGTACTTTCAGACGACACCATTAAGGGTGCCGTGATCACTTCTGGCAAAGACGGGTCCTTTGCCGGCGGGATGGACCTGAACCTGCTGGCCAAGATGCGCGAAGATGCGGGCGACGACCCCGCACAGGGGCTGTTCGACGGCACAATGAAAATGCACGCCCTGCTGCGCAAGATCGAACGCGCCGGCATGGATGCCAAGACCAACAAGGGCGGTAAGCCTATCGCGTCTGCCCTGCCCGGCACCGCCGCTGGCATCGGGCTTGAACTGCCGCTGGCCACACACCGCATCTTTGTCGCCGACAACCCCAAGGCCCGTATCGGCCTGCCCGAGATCATGGTCGGCATCTTTCCCGGCGCGGGCGGCACAACCCGTCTGACACGCAAACTGGGCGCGATGGCGGCGTCACCTTTCCTGCTGGAAGGCAAGATGGTCGCTCCTGCTGCTGCGAAATCTGCCGGCTTGATTGACGAAGTCGTCGCCGATCCGGTGGCCGCGGCAAAGGAATGGGTGCTGAACGCCAAGGATGCGGACATCCTGAAGCCCTGGGATGCCAAAGGCTATAAGATGCCCGGCGGCGCGCCCTATCACCCTGCGGGTTTCATGACCTTTGTCGGTGCCAACGCGATGGTCAACGGCAAGACCAAAGGCGCATTCCCTGCGGCCAAAGCCTTGCTGAGCGCCGTCTACGAAGGGTCGCTTGTGCCGTTCGATACCGCGCTCAAGATCGAGGCGCGCTGGTTCACCAATATCCTGTTGAACCCGTCGTCCTCTGCCATGATCCGGTCGCTGTTCCTGAACAAGGAAGCCTTGGAAAAAGGCGCAGTGCGGCCCGAAGGTGTCGCCGATCAGCGCGTCAAGAAGCTGGGCGTGTTGGGCGCTGGCATGATGGGTGCGGGCATCACGCTTGTGTCCGTACAGGCCGGCATCGAGGTCGTGTTGATCGACCAGACGCAAGAAGCAGCGGACAAGGGCAAAGCCTATTCCGCGAGCTTCTTTGATAAGGGCATCGCGCGCAAGAAATCCACCGAGGAAAAGAAAACCGCCGCGCTGGACCTGATCACTGCGACCACCGATCTAGATGCGCTGAAAGGCTGCGACCTGATCATCGAAGCCGTATTCGAAGACCCTACCGTCAAGGCCGAGATGACCAAACGCGTCGAAGCCGTGATCCCCGAGGATTGCATCTTTGCCTCCAACACCTCGACCCTGCCGATCACCGAGCTGGCCAAAGCGTCGTCGCGTGCGGAACAGTTCATCGGCATCCACTTCTTCTCGCCGGTCGAGAAAATGGCACTGGTCGAGATCATCAAGGGTGCCGAAACAGGCGACCGTGCGGTTGCCAAATCGCTCGATTATGTGCGCCAGATCCGCAAAACGCCCATCGTGGTAAATGACGCGCGGTTCTTCTATGCCAACCGCTGCATCATCCCCTACGCCAACGAAGGCGCGCGGATGATCACCGAGGGTACAGCACCGCAGCTGGTAGATCACGCGGCACAGCTGTTGGGCTTCCCTGTGGGGCCGGTGCAGCTGACCGATGAAACCTCTATCGATCTGGGGGCCAAGATTGCTCGCGCGACCAAGGCCGCTATGGGCAATGCCTATCCTGCGTCCCAAGCCGATGACCTGATCTTTTGGATGGAAGATCTGGGCCGTCTAGGTCGCAAGGCAAACGCGGGCTTTTTCGACTATGATGAAAAGGGCAAGCGTCAGGGCTATTGGAAGGGCATGCACGACAAGTTCCCGCTAGCCGACGAACAGCCAGACCTGCGCGATGTGCAGGACCGTCTGATGTTCGTTCAAGTGCTGGAAGCTGTGCGCGCGTTGGAAGAAGGCGTGCTGGAAGACATCCGCGAAGGCGACGTGGGCGCGATCCTTGGCTGGGGCTTTGCGCCTTGGTCCGGTGGCCCGTTCAGCTGGCTCGACATCATCGGCACACCCTATGCGGCAGAACGCTGTGACCAGCTTGAAGCGCAATTCGGCGAACGTTTCAAATGCCCCGAGTTGCTGCGTGAAATGGCAGAGAAGAACCAGAGCTTCTATGGTCGCTTCGGCCTCGACGCCAAAGCTGCCTGAGTTTCAGGCGACACCATATAAAATGGAAACGGCCAGCATTTTGTGCTGGCCGTTTTGCGTTGCGGTGATCGATGGGGTGCCTGATCTCAGCCGTCGAAACGATACCCGAAACGTGTGATATCCTCGGCGCAGGCCGCAGCAATCAGGTCGCGTGTCTTTGCGGTATAATACCCCTGATAGCCCGCAGCGCGGTCAGAGGTGTTTTCGCGGGGCAATGTCAGATCGAACCCCAGATGATCGAACAATGGCTGCGCATCCTGCGAGAAATGCTCGATCCGGACGAACAGGTTGCTTTGATCTACACCTGCACCGTCGCGCAGATAGGACCCATAAGGGGACGCAGCAAGACTACCCTGCACGGTAGGTGACTGAACGAACGCGCCGAACTCCAGCGACTTGGCCAGCCCCACTGCCGGATGATCGAACCCTTGTTCGCGCAGCCAGTGGTAATAGCTGACCATCCGGTCCCACGGGTTTCTGACCAGCGCAAAGGTGAACATCTGTGACATCTCCTCGCGGGTCACGACGCCTTCGATATCGGCAAGCGTCGAATGTTTCCATAGCCGCCCCGCCGCCGTGACCCCCTGCAGACGCTTGCGCCGTTTGCTGGCTTTGGGCGTATCCCCCAACAGCAAATCATCTTTCATCGCCCGCGCCTCAAGCGCCAATGCCAGCGATGTGCCCCCCGTCTTTGGAATATGCACAAAGATATAGCTGCGCCCACGGCTGACAATCATTGCCGCCTGCCTCTACGCGCGGTCGGTCGTTTTGCGCTTTGGCCCATAATTCTCCCCTAGCCTGCTTTGATCATCCTTCCCAAAACGGGGGATGCTGCGCAATAGTAACCGGAACCAGGAAACGAACGACTAGGTGCGCCATGGGCTGGATGACAAACGAAGACGGGTTGGACAAATGCGCGGCGAACTATGTGCCGCTGACACCGCTGTCGCATCTGAAGCGTGCGGCGCATGTCTTTGCCGATGCGACGGCGGTGATCTACGGCGCGCACCGTGTGACCTATGCGCAGTATCACGCGCGCTGCTCTCAGCTGGCCTCTGCCCTATCGGGGGCGGGGATCGAGGCGGGCCAGGTGGTTGCTACCCTGCTCCCCAACATTCCCGCGCAGGCCGAAGCGCATTTCGGCGCGCCCGCTTGCGGTGCCGTGCTCAACACCATTAACACGCGGCTGGATGTGGCGACCGTGCGCTATATCCTGACCCACGGCGAAGCGCGGGTGCTTCTGGCGGATACCCAGTTCATCGATCTGGCCGAAGCCGCCTGTGCCGAACTGGACGGGCCTGCGCCCTTGCTCATCGAAGTGCCCGATGCCGGTTTTGCCGCGACAGGGCGTCATCCGACCTATGAAGATTTCATCGCGCAAGGCGACCCTGCCTTCGTATGGCATTTGCCAAGCGACGAATGGGAAAGCCTTGCGCTGAACTATACCTCTGGCACCACGGGGCGGCCCAAAGGCGTGGTCTATCATCATCGCGGGGCCTATCTGATGACTATGGGCACAGTGGTGAGCTGGCGCATGGTGATGCGGCCTGTGTTCATGCAGATCGTGCCGCTGTTTCATTGCAACGGCTGGAACCATACGTGGATGATGCCCCTGCTCGGCGGCACGCTGGTCTGCTGCCGCGACATTACCGCAGCCGCAATCTATGACGCCATCGCAGACGAAGGCGTGACCCACTTCGGCGGTGCGCCTATTGTCCTGAACATGATGGTGAACGCCCCCGAAGCAGAACGCCGCACGTTCAACCATCAGGTAGAGGTGTTCACCGCCGGTGCACCCCCTGCCCCCGCCACCCTGTCCAAAATCGAAGCCCTGGGGTTCAACGTCACGCAGGTCTACGGGCTGACCGAAACCTATGGCCATGTGACAGAATGCCTGTGGGACCCCGCGTGGGACAACACTCAAGGGGCCGAACGCGCTGCGATCAAAGCCCGCCAAGGCGTCGCCATGCCCATGATGGAGGATATCACCGTGATGGACAGCCAAATGTCCCAAGTCCCGCTGGACGGCACCACCCAAGGCGAGATCATGATCCGCGGCAATTCGGTGATGAAGGGCTATTTTAAGAACCCCGCCGCCACGTATGAGGCGTTTGCGGGCGGGTATTTCCATTCCGGCGATCTGGCGGTGCAACACCCCAATGGCCACATGCAGATTGCGGACCGCGCCAAGGACATCATTATTTCGGGCGGGGAAAACATTTCTTCCATCGAGGTAGAGGGCGTGTTGATGGGCCACCCCGATGTGAACCTTGCTGCAGTGGTGGCGCAGCCGGATGATAAATGGGGCGAAGTGCCCTGCGCCTTTATCGAGCTTAAACCCGGTGCAACGAGCGACGAAGCCAGCATGATCGCCTTTGCCCGCCAAACCCTTGCAGGGTTCAAAACGCCCAAACGGGTTATCTTTCAGGAGCTGCCAAAAACCTCGACCGGCAAGGTACAAAAATTCGAACTGCGCGCCGAGGCTGCGAAGTCATAGGTAATGCTACATCACGTTTTGAGAGATGATCGGATCGGCAACGATCATCGTCTCTGCCTGATTGACCGGCCCGAGCCGTTTTTCATACCGCCAGACGTCGATTTGTAGCGGCCCTTCGCCGGTTTCGACCTCGTAGGGGATTGCGCCCGCCTGCACCCAACCGCAGGCCTCGTAAAACCGCGCGGCGCGCGTATTGCCGACCGTACAGGCCAGCCATTTCAGCCCATGGCCCAGCTCTGCCTCTGTCGCCGCCATCATCTGCTGCGCCAGACCAGAGCCTTGAAAGGCGGCGTTGATGTAGAACTGATAGATCTCGTCATGATCCACCATAAAAAAACCCGCGATCTGCCCGTCAACCCAAGCCACCTTGGTATGTTTGAGATGCACGCGCATCCGCATCGTGAATTCATCGGGTGTGCGCAGGGTCGTCAATGCTGTAGGGACAACGCTGGCATGAGCCTGATGCCATCCTTGATACCACATCTCGGCCAGTCTGGCGGCATCATCGGGATGTGCGGGCTTGATCTGCATGGGGACACTCCTTTAGAATTCTCCTATGCTGTCGTAAGTCCACCCATTGCTCAACCCGTGTCAGGTGGTAAACTATCCAAAACAGTTAGGCACTATACTTCAGGATATGACAGCCCTTTCCAAATACGCTCGGTTGGAAGCAACCGGACTCTGGCGTTCGGCCCCGGATGCGCAACGTCGCGAGGTCATCGTGTCGATCGGCGATGCGACGCTGGTAATCTCTGACCTTAGGGATCAGGCGTTGGCCCATTGGTCCTTGGCGGCTTTGGCACGGTCGAACCCCGGCATCCGTCCTGCTATTTACCACCCCGATGGCGACCCCAGTGAAACGCTGGAAATCTCCGACAACGAGGGAGAGATGATCGACGCCATCGAAACATTGCGCCGTGTCGTCGAACGCCACCGCCCCCGTCCCGGCCGGTTGCGCTTTGCCGGGGTGCTGACCTCTGCGCTGGTGGTGGCGGCCGTGGCGCTGTTCTGGCTGCCCGGTGCCTTACAAGATCACACCCTCAAGGTCGTCCCCAAGGTCAAACGCACCTCTATCGGGACGTCGTTATTGAAAAAGATCGAACGGGTGTCGGGTGGCGCTTGCACCAATGCGCGGGGTCGGACTGCGCTGGCAAAACTCGGGGCGCGCCTGTCGTCGGAACCGATGGTTGTGCTGCCGGCCATGACCCGTCCCAGCCTGCACCTGCCAGGCGGTCTGATTGTGCTGAACAAAACCCTGTTCGAAGACTACGAATCCCCCGATATCGCGGGCGGCTATATTCTGGCAGAGCAAGCCAAACGCGCGATCACAGATCCGCTGCAACATATGCTGGCGACCATCAGTATCCGCGAAAACTTTCGGTTGCTGACGACCGGCGATGTGTCTGACGCGGCCCTGTCGCGGTATGCGGAGCACCTGATGGCCGAACCGTCCCCCGAACCTCCGGTGGAGGCCTTGCTTGCACGGTTCGAAAAGCAGCGGCTGCACAGCACTCCCTATGCGCAGGCGCGCGACATCACCGGCGAAACGGTCCTAGCCCTGATCGAGGGCGATCCGATGAACGGCAAGGAAACCGACCCGCTGCTCAGCGACGCGGACTGGCTGCGGTTACAAAACATCTGCGGCGGGTAACGCGTACTCGCGTTTCGGGCTGAAACGAAAAAGGCCAGCCGGATCGCTCCGGCTGGCCTTTTGTCTGTGTGATCGCATTTGACTGTCAGCGGATATAAGCATCGCCATAGCCAGCACCGCGCAGCTTGCCCAATGCCGCAGGGGCCGAGGACGCGCCAAAAGGTCCGGCCTGCACCGACAGATAGGTCTTACCGCCGCGGGTGGATTTACCGATCCGCGCCCCCATCCCCATACGAGCGATACGTTGCGCGGCGCGTTGTGCGTTTGCACTATCGCCATAGACACCGATTTGCACATAACTGTTGCCTGACGCACGCGGGGTCGCGGGTGCAGTTGCCACCGGCTTGGGCGCAGAGCGGCTGGAATAGACCGGCTTGCGTTTAGCTGGGGCAGCGTTTTTGTTGCGTACAATGCGCTTGACCAGTTGGCCATTGCGCTTGGCAAAGGTCACGTCGCCCAACTCGCGGCGCTGCTGTCCAACCGATGTATAAGGATAAACCAGCGGCAGACGCGCCGTAACATCCTGACCGGTATTCTGGTTGATCAAACGGCGCGGCACGGTGTTGGTCCAGATCAACAGCATCTGGGACCGCCCAGCCAGGTTCTGCTCTGCCCGTTTCGGGTTCAGACGGTCGTCTTCCCACACGGGACGATAGCCTTTTGGCACGGCCACATTGGCATAGGTATTCTGGCGGTTGATCGCGACGTGTTTTGGCACAATGCGGGTATACGCATGTGCAGGCGCGGGTTTCGCAGGGGCGGTCACACGGCGCGTCGTGCCAACGCGGGACGGCGCGGTTCCCGTCACAGCAGCCTGCGCTGTGGATGGCAGGATTGGCGCGGATTGCGGACCGCAACGCACAACAACCCCTTTGGTCCGCGAACCGGAATATTGCTGGCTGATCGCCGACCGCCCTGCACACGTGCTGGGGACCTGCGCAACAGCAACCGGAGCCTGCGTTATAGGGGCTGATGGCACATCGACAGAGCGCGGCACCGGCTGGCGCACGACTTTGGGTGCTTTCTGGCGTACAACAACCGGCTTGGCCTTGCGCTGTGGCAAGGGCCGTGCCGCAACCGTGGGCTGCTTGGCCGCGACGGGCGCGCTGTTCACGGTGATCTGTACCGGCGCGTCAGCAGCACCGGCAGGTGCGCTGGCAGCTGTCTGCACATTGGTCGGTTTGAACCCGCACACCCCCTGACGCTTGCGCGAGACGCGCGGCACCCAGGTCACATTGCCGTCGATACCGGCCCGAATGTACACACAGCCTTTGCTGTCGACATATTGCTTGCCTTTATACGACGCCGACGGGAATTCCGCCGGCTGGTCGCGAAAGCTTTGCGCTTGTGCAATTCCTGCTCCAAGTGCGCTCATCAACGCCGCTACAGCCACAATACTAGTAAATTTCATCTGCGCCCCCACACAATGTAGTAAACAAACCATGCGCGATCCCGGTTTCAGAGTAAAGCACCCTGATCACCGGATCGCCCATTTGCGCCTCATTTGGTCCCGAACATCCGGTCACCGGCGTCACCAAGCCCGGGAATGATATATCCCAGCTCGTTCAGCTTCTCATCGACAGCCGCGGTCACAATCGGTACATCGGGATGGGCCTCTTTCATGCGCGCCACACCTTCGGGGGCGGCCAGCAGACACAGGAACCGGATATTGGTCGCGCCCGCCTTCTTCAGCATGTCGATCGCCGCCACAGACGAATTGCCCGTTGCCAGCATCGGGTCCACGGCAATGACCAGACGGTCATCCAGCCCCTCTGGCACCTTAAAGTAGTATTCGACGGGCTGCAGGGTTTCCTCGTCGCGGTAAAGGCCGACAAAACCGACCCGCGCTGACGGGATCAGCTCTAGCACCCCATCCATCAACCCGTTGCCCGCGCGCAGGATCGAAATCAGCGCCAGTTTCTTGCCATCCAGCGTCGGCGCGTCCATCGGCTGCATTGGCGTGTCGATCCGCTTGGTCGTCATCGGCAGGCCGCGCGTCACCTCGTATGCCAAAAGCTGGCTGATCTCGCGCAGCAACTGGCGGAACGCCGCGGTGGACGTCGATTTATCCCGCATGATTGTCAGCTTGTGCTGCACCAGTGGATGATTAACGACGGTCAGGTGGTCAATGATATCGGACATCGGGGCGCTCTCCATATTACTTGGCTGAACTCATGCCCCGAAAAGCGGCTCCCCGCAACCACCGCGTCCGGGCAGGCTTCATTTTGCCAAGCAAAACTCCGGGGGGATCGTGGCGTTGCCGCGGTGGGGGCTGGCCCCCTCGCCCTCTCGCCCCCTCGCATCATCCGGGGCTCAATCAGGAACAACGACCCCTAGATGCGCCGCAATCATCGACGCCACATCGCGAAAGCCGATCTGGCCCAACGTGCCCGAACCCTGCCCCGCCACCAGTACCGGCACCCGCTCGCGCGTGTGGTCGGTGCCGACCCATGTCGGGTCATTGCCATGATCTGCGGTTAGAACCAGCATATCGCCCGCCCGCAGTCGCCCTAGCAGTTTACCGATTTCGTCATCGAACCATTCAAGCGCACGGGCATAGCCCGACACATCGCGCCGGTGCCCGTAAAGACTGTCAAATTCGACGAAATTCGCAAAGGTCAGGCTGCCGTCTTCGGCGGTGTCGATCAAATCGCCAAGATGTCCCATCAGCGCCGCGTCCGACCCTTTACGCACCTCGTCAAAACCGGCCATCGAAAAGATGTCACCGATCTTGCCCACCGCATACACGTGCGCACCACTGTCCTGCACCCAGTTGCTGAGCACCGGCGCAGGCGGCTTGATTGCAAAATCGCGGCGGTTGGTGGTGCGGGTAAACTCGCTTTGTGCATCCCCGACAAAGGGGCGTGCGATCACACGACCGACTTTCATCTCATGCGCAATCGGAGCCATCTTTTCGCACAACTCAAGCAACCGTTGCAGGCCAAAGCTTTCCTCGTGGGCGGCAATCTGCAGCACACTGTCAGCCGACGTATAGCAGATCGGAAAACCAGTCTTGATATGTTGCGCGCCAAACTCCTCGATAATGGCGGTGCCGGGGGCGTGGCAGTTGCCCAAAATCTCGTCCGTCCCCGCAAAGGCCGCAAGCTGCGCCAACAGTTCGGGCGGAAACGACCGCGACACCTCGGGAAAGTAATGCCAGTCCCACGGCACGGGCAAACCCGCCAACTCCCAGTGCCCCGACGGCGTGTCCTTGCCCCGCGACACTTCCGTCGCTGCCCCCCATGTGCCGCTGGGGACGCAATCCAGACTGTCGATATGAAGCCCGCTGGCCAGTTCAATGGCGCGGCCCAGACCCAGCGACGCCAGATGCGGTACTGTTAAGGGGCCGCTGCGTCCGTCTTCGGCCCGTCCCTCGGCGCAAGCCTGCGCGATATGGCCGAAGGTATTCGCACCGGTATCTGGCACCGCACCGTTAAAGAACGTATCCGCGTCCGGTGCACCGCCGATGCCGACTGAATCCATTACAACCAGAAAAGCACGCGCCATCAGCCGACCCTCTCTACAATCAAATCAGGGATAGGGACCGGCTTCGGGCCAATCGTAATCGCGCCCCGCACCGCCTGCGCTGCACGTTCCGCATCATCGGCACGGGCGGCATGAACGACTGCCAGCGGGCCTTTGGAGGATACCTTGCCCCCAAGCCGCACTACGTCGGAAATCCCCACGGCGGGGTTGATCTGATCCGTTTCGACCGCGCGACCGCCGCCCAAGGCGACCACGGCAAGGCCCAACGCCTCGCCGTCAATCGCCGTCACATAACCGGCTTTGGCTGCGGGCACTTCGCGGATGATTGGTGCCTCGGGCAGGAACCGCGTCCAGTTTTCGATGAACCTCGCTGGCCCCCCCATGGCGGCGATCATCACGCCAAACCGTTCCGCCGCGCGGCCCGACCGGATCGCTTGTACGATCATATCCGCGCCGACCTGCACGTCGCCGGCCAGCCCGGCATTGGCCAGCAAAACACCCCCAAGGGCCGCACAGACCGATACGATCGGCCCCTTGCTGTGCCCCGTCAGCACACGCATCACCTCTGCCACCTCAAGCGCATTGCCAAGGCTCGGCACCAAAGGTTGGCTCATGTCGCTAATCACCGCCGTTGTACGGCATCCACTGGCATTCGCAGTCTTGGTCAACGCTGTGGCAAGCGCCTGCGCTTGCGCCAGATCCTTCATAAAGGCACCGCTGCCGACCTTGACGTCCAATACCAAGCCGTCCAGCCCCGCCGCGAGCTTTTTCGACAGGATCGACGCGGTGATCAAATCCAGACTGTCCACGGTCGAAGAGACATCGCGCACCGCATAAAGCCGTTTGTCCGCAGGCGCGATACCGTCGGTCGCACTGACAATCGCGCAGCCAGCTCTCGCCACCACCGCGCGAAACTGCGCCTCGTCCAACGTGGTATTCACCCCCGGGATCGCTTCGAGCTTGTCGAGCGTCCCGCCGGTATGCCCCAGCCCGCGTCCCGAGATCATCGGCACAAAGGCCCCGCAAGCCGCCAAGGCCGGTGCCAGCACAAGGCTTACACAATCGCCCACGCCGCCAGTGGAATGCTTATCCAACACCGGCCCGTTCAGGTCCCAGTCAAACACACGTCCGCTGTCGCGCATGGCCAGCGTCAGGGCGACGCGCCCCACATCGCTCAGGCCGACCTGACAGACACCCATCGCAAACGCCCCGGCCTGTGCATCACTGACCCGACCATCCGCTAAGGCCATCGCGAACCAGACCAGCTCTTCGCGGTTCAATGACCGCCGGTGTCGCAGTTTAGACAGGATCGCGCGGGCATCCATGGCCTAGCGCTCCATATGGGCGCGGCCAAAGGCACCGGGCAGCAGCTCGGCCATCGTCATCACCTCTTCAACGCCAGAAACGGTCGCCATGGTCACGCGCGCCTCGCCCTGCCCGAACTCTGCCAGTTTCTGACGGCAGCCGCCGCAGGGCGTGACGGGCATGGGGCTTCCGGCAATCACATAGGCCTCTACAAAGGCAGTTTCGCCCGCCGCAATCATCGCCGCAATCGCCCCCGCTTCGGCACAGGTGCCCTCGGGGTAGGCCACGTTCTCTACGTTGCAGCCGACAAAAATCGCCCCCGACGCCGTGCGCAGCGCCGCCCCCACCTTGAAGTTGGAATAGGGCGCATAGGCATTTTCTTGCACGGCGCTGGCGTGCTGGCGCAAATCGTTGGTCATAAATCCCCCAAGGTTTCATAAAACTATAAAAACCTTTCGCCAAAGTTGCGATGCCAAAAGCGGAAAAATGCGCAGCTTCATTTTGCCAGACAAACTCCGGGGGGATCGCGGCCTGCCGCGATGGGGGCTGGCCCCCTCTCACCCGCACGATCACCCCTGGCCTGCGCGGTGCAGCGCCCCTTTCCAAAAGTCGTATTGGCGCGGCTTGAAATTTAGTTTAACGCTAAACTACTCTCTTAAAGGACCGCCAAAACATGACCGATGCGCCAAATCTGCGCCAAGCCGCGCTTGACTATCACGCCTTTCCCAAGCCCGGAAAACTCGAAGTGCGTGCGACAAAACCGCTGGCAAATGGCCGTGATCTGGCGCGGGCCTATTCCCCCGGCGTCGCCGAAGCCTGCCTTGAAATCAAGGCTGATCCCACGACGGCTGCCCTTTATACCACCCGCGCGAATCTGGTGGGCGTTGTCACCAACGGCACCGCAGTCTTGGGGCTTGGCAACATCGGCGCGCTTGCGTCCAAGCCGGTGATGGAGGGCAAAGCCGTCCTGTTCAAAAAGTTCGCCAATATCGACTGTTTCGATATCGAACTTGACCAAACCGATCCTGAAAAGCTCGCCGATCTGGTCTGCGCGCTGGAACCGACCTTTGGCGCGATCAACCTCGAAGACATCAAGGCCCCCGACTGCTTTACCGTGGAACGCATCTGCCGCGAGCGGATGAACATACCGGTTTTCCACGATGACCAGCACGGCACGGCAATTGTCGTTGGTGCCGCCGTGAAGAACGCGCTTTTTGTAGCGGGCAAGAAATTCGAGGACATCAAGATCGTGTCGACCGGCGGTGGCGCGGCGGGCATCGCTTGCCTGAACATGCTGCTGAAACTCGGTGTCAAACGCGAGAACGTCTGGCTGTGCGATATTCACGGGCTGGTCTACGAGGGCCGCGAGATCGACATGAACCCGATCAAATCGGAATATGCGCAAAAGACAGATCTGCGCACCCTGGCCGATGTGATCCCTGATGCCGATCTTTTCCTCGGCCTGTCCGGCCCCGGCGTGCTGAGCCCTGAAATGGTGCAGAAAATGACGCCGCAGCCGATCATCTTTGCGTTGGCCAACCCCACGCCCGAGATCATGCCCGACCTTGCGCGCGCCGTGGCCCCTGACGCGATTATCGCGACGGGCCGGTCGGATTTTCCCAATCAGGTCAATAACGTGCTGTGCTTCCCCTTTATCTTTCGGGGGGCACTGGACGTCGGCGCAACGACCATCAACGATGAGATGAAGATCGCTTGTATCGACGGCATTGCAGCCCTCGCCCGCGCCACCACGTCGGCCGAGGCGGCAGCGGCCTATCAGGGCGAGCAGCTGACATTCGGCCCCGACTACCTGATCCCCAAACCCTTTGATCCACGCTTGATCGGCGTCGTCTCGACCGCCGTGGCGAAGGCCGCGATGGAGACAGGCGTCGCCACCCGCCCGATCGAGGATCTAGCCGCCTACCGTCACAAACTGGACAGTTCGGTTTTCAAGTCCTCCATGTTGATGCGCCCCGTTTTCGAAGCCGCCCGCATTGCGCCCCGCCGGATCGTCTTTGCCGAGGGCGAAGACGAACGCGTATTGCGCGCCGCGCAGGCGATGGTCGAGGAAACCAACGAGCGGCCCATCCTCATCGGCCGCCCGGATGTCATCGAACGCCGCATCGAAAAGGCGGGCCTCACCATCAAACTGGGCGAGACTGTGGATCTGGTGAACCCCGAAAATGACCCGCGCTACCGCGACTATTGGGAGACCTATCACAACCTGATGGCGCGCCGTGGCGTGTCGCCCGACATCGCCCGCGCGATCATGCGCACCAACACCACTGCCATCGGTGCTGTCATGGTCCACCGCGAAGAGGCCGACAGCCTGATTTGCGGTACCTTCGGGGAATTCCGCTGGCACATGAACTATATCGAACAGGTTTTGGGCCGCGACGGGCGTCGCCCGCACGGGGCCCTGTCGCTGATGATCCTTGAGGACGGGCCTTTGTTCATCGCGGACACGCAGGTCCATCTGCACCCCACCCCCGAACAGATTGCCGAAATCGCCATAGGGGCCGCGCGCCACGTGCAGCGCTTTGGCATCGAACCCAAGATCGCGCTGTGTTCGCAAAGCCAGTTCGGCAATCAGGGGGAAGGGTCGGGCAAACGCTTGCGTGCCGCGCTGCGGTTGCTGGACGCCGGCAACCACGACTTTTGCTATGAAGGCGAGATGAACATCGACGCCGCGCTTGATCCCGAGCTGCGCAAACGACTGCTGCCCTCGAACCGGATGGAAGGAGCCGCCAACGTGCTGGTCTTTGCCCATGCAGACGCCGCATCGGGCGTGCGCAACATCCTGAAAATGAAGGGGGGCGGGCTTGAGGTCGGACCGATCCTGATGGGGATGGGCAACCGCGCCCACATCGTGTCGCCATCCATTACCGCACGCGGGCTGCTGAACGTCGGGGCTATCGCGGGCACGCCCGTCGCCGAATACGGCTAAGCCCCATGTGAAAACGCCGCCCTCACGCGGGGGCGGCGTTCGACCGGAACCGGCGCGGGATTACTTGGCCGGCTTAATACCTTTTGCGGCAAACGGTGCCTTGATATCGGACACGTTGCTTGGCGTCGGCTTGGCAGGCCGCGCGTCGGCTTTGGACTTTTTCTTCTTGTTGGCGAGCTTATCACCCATTGTCTTGGACCTTTGTTCAAAGACGCAAGGGGCAGCGACATGCGGCCCCTGAACCCGACGCTGCGCCCCTTATCGCCCCCGGTCTGATCCAAATTCGACGCAATGGTCTGAATTCGACATTCTGCATCCAGTCGTTGGCGGAATGCTGTGCATCGGCCAGAACGCGCTTGTCAATTTCCACACAGACAGCGCAGGGGCCTGTGTAAAATTTATTGCTGGATGGCACGTGTTTTAGGCGCAAGCTCTTGCTCTTGCCCGCGGCTCTGGCCTACCAAATATGATACGCGTTCACGGGAGGGAGCCGCTTATGGGGTATCACGACATTTACAAAAGCTGTCAGGACGATCCTGAAGCCTACTGGCTAGAGCAATCCAAAGCCATCGACTGGGAGGACGCTCCGCGTCAGGCGCTGTTCGACAAAGGCAAAGATCTGTACGAATGGTTCGCGGATGCCAGGGTAAATGCGTGTTACAACGCCGTGGACCGGCACGTCGAAAACGGCCGCGCCGATCAGGTGGCGATTATCCACGACAGCCCGATCACCGGCACCCAGACCAAGATTACTTTTGCCGACCTGCAAACTCGCGTCGCAGCCGTCGCCGGTGTGCTACAAGCGAATGGCGTGGGCAAAGGCGACCGCGTGATCATCTATATGCCAATGGTCCCCGAAGCGCTTGAGGCCATGCTGGCCTGTGCGCGCATCGGGGCAGTGCACTCGGTCGTGTTCGGCGGCTTTGCGGCGAACGAGCTGGCCGTGCGGATCAACGACTGCACCCCCAAAGCCATCATCGCCGCGTCCTGCGGGTTGGAACCTTCGCGCGTGGTGGCCTACAAGCCGCTGCTGGACGGGGCCATCGAACAGGCCGACCATAAACCCGATTTCTGCCTGATCCTGCAGCGCGAACAAGCCCCCTGCGATCTGATACCGGGGCGCGACCTGGATTGGCACGACGCGCAAGAAGGCACGCCCCCTGCCCCCTGCATTGCCGTCGAGGGCAACCACCCTGCTTATATTCTTTATACCTCCGGCACGACTGGCGCACCCAAGGGGGTCGTCCGCCAGACCGCAGGCCATCTGGTTGCACTGAACTGGACGATGAAGAACATCTATAATGTCGATCCCGGCGACGTGTTCTGGGCCGCATCCGATGTGGGCTGGGTCGTGGGCCACAGCTATATCTGCTATGGCCCGCTGGTGCATGGCAACACGACCGTCGTGTTCGAAGGCAAGCCCGTGGGCACGCCTGATGCGGGCACCTTCTGGCGCGTTATCTCTGAACACAATGTGCGCAGCTTCTTTACCGCCCCCACCGCGATCCGCGCCGTCAAACGCGAAGACCCCAAGGGCGAAGAGATCGGGAAATACGACATTTCGTGCCTGCGTGCGCTTTATCTGGCAGGGGAACGGGCTGACCCCGATACGGTGATCTGGGCGCAAGAAAAGCTGGGCAAACCTGTCTATGACCATTGGTGGCAGACTGAAACCGGCTACACCATCGTCGGCAACCCAGCGGGGCTCGAGGCGCTACCGGTCAAGGTCGGATCCCCCACGGTGCCGATGCCCGGCTATGACGTACAAATCCTGAACGAAGCAGGCGAACAACAACCTGCAGGCACGCTCGGGTCTATCGCGATCAAGCTGCCCCTGCCCCCCGGCACGCTGCCGACCCTGTGGAATGCCGAGGACCGGTTTCGCAAAAGCTACCTCACCACGTATCCGGGGTATTACGAAACAGGCGATGCGGGGAAAATCGATGAGGACGGATATCTTTACATCATGTCGCGCACCGATGACGTGATTAACGTCGCGGGCCACCGCCTATCGACCGGCGCGATGGAGGAAGTTCTGGCAAGCCACCCTGATGTTGCCGAATGTGCCGTGATCGGCGTCAGCGATCAGCTGAAGGGACAGGCCCCGATGGGGTTTGTCTGCCTGTCCAAAGGCGTCAACCGCCCTCATGCAGAGATCGAAGCCGAATGCGTAAAGCTGGTACGCGACCAGATCGGGCCTGTTGCGGCCTATAAAATGACGTTGGTGGTGGACCGCCTCCCTAAAACCCGTTCGGGCAAGATCCTGCGGGCCACGATGGTCAAACTCGCAGATTCGGAGCCTTTCAAGCTGCCTGCCACGATCGACGACCCCGCCATTCTGGACGAGATCAAGGCAGCGCTGCAAACCATCGGATACGCAAAGGACGCCTAAGCGCCGCAGTGTCCCCAAACGTAAAGAAGGCGGCTCATTGAGCCGCCTTCTTTATTCAATCACTGGGCAGGTTAATGCTTGGCGACGAAACCGTCGACTTGACGCTCAGCCTCGTCCTTGGCCACACCGTAGCGGGCTTGGATCTTGCCGACCAGCTGGTCGCGCTCACCGGCGGCCTCTGTCAGGTCATCGTCGGTCAGATCGCCCCATTCTTCTTTAACCTTACCGGTCATCTGGCTCCAGTTACCTTTGATTGTATCCCAATTCATGTCAGGTCTCCTTTTGCTATAATCCAAACGATGAAAGCACCATATCGGCCCCTCATGCGTCTCGGAATATCAACGCGCAAAAGCCAATGCGGTTCCGCCTGTCGCGCGGATTAGTTGAACTGTTCACTGATCAGCCGTTCTTCCAACCCATGACCCGGATCGAACAGAATACGGTGTTCAATCAGCGGGTCTGACGCAATTTCGACGACCACGACATCCCGGTACGAATTACCGTCCGCATCAGCCATCACCGGGCGCTTGGCGGGTTCCAGCACATCAAAGCGCACGGTCACGGTTTTCGGCAGTAAAGCCCCGCGCCAGCGGCGTGGCCGAAACGCCGCCATCGCCGTCAGGGCCAACACGTCAGCACCAATTGGGAGGATCGGGCCGTGTGCGGAATAGTTATAGGCGGTCGACCCGGCGGGCGTCGCCACAAGCGCGCCGTCGCAGACCAGTTCTTCCATTCGAACGCGCCCATCGACGCTGATCCGTAGCTTGGCCGCCTGCGGACCCTCGCGCAGCAGGGCGACCTCGTTCAGGGCCAGCGCTTTGGATGTGGCACCATTCGCATGGGTCGCGACCATCACCAACGGGTTAATCACCGCTTCCTCGGCGGCACGCAGCCGCTCAACCAGATCTTCTTCGGCATAGGTGTTCATCAAGAACCCGATGGTGCCTCGGTTCATCCCATAGACCGGCGTCGACAATTCTTGCGAGTCGTGCAGTGCCTGCAGCATGAACCCGTCGCCCCCAAGGGCCACGATCACCTCGGCCTCTTCGCGCGTGGCATTGCCATATCGGGTGCCTAGCGCGGTCAGCGCAGCCTGGGCAACATCAGAGCGGCTGGCGATAAAAGCGATCTTCATGGGCGGATGTTTCCAATGAGGGATATTTACAGTCAAAAGAACCACATATTGCGCTGACCTACCAGCTTTGCCGCATATGACGGTGCGACCGGCGTAATACGACCTTCACCCCCGTAGCGGATTAAGCTAGACCACCTGCAACCCGTATCTGCAGTCAAAGGAACCATGCCCATGACCGGTTTTTTCACCACCCCCCTGTCCGAAGCCGATCCCGAAATCTTTGGGTCCATCACAGACGAGCTGGGCCGCCAGCGTAACGAGATCGAACTGATCGCCTCCGAGAACATCGTCTCTGCGGCTGTTATGGCGGCGCAAGGGTCGGTGATGACCAACAAATACGCCGAAGGGTACCCGGGCCGTCGCTATTATGGCGGGTGTGAATTTGTCGACGTCGCAGAAAATTTGGCAATTGAACGCGCCTGCAAACTGTTCAACTGCGACTTCGCCAACGTGCAGCCGAACTCTGGCTCGCAGGCAAACCAGGGCGTGTTCACCGCGCTGCTGCAACCCGGCGACACAATTCTGGGCATGAGCCTGGACGCTGGCGGCCACCTGACCCACGGGGCCAAGCCAAACCAATCCGGCAAATGGTTCAACGCCATCCAGTACGGCGTGCGCAAGGAAGACAATCTGCTCGACTATGATCAGGTCGAAGCGCTCGCAAAAGCGCACCAGCCAAAAATGATCATCGCAGGGGGCTCCGCCATCCCGCGCCAGATCGATTTCAAACGCATGCGCGAAATCGCCGATATGGTCGGTGCCTACCTGCACGTAGACATGGCGCATTTTGCCGGTCTGGTTGCAGCGGGCGAACACCCCTCGCCCTTCCCCCATGCACATGTGGCCACAACCACAACACACAAAACCCTGCGCGGCCCGCGCGGCGGCATGATCCTGACCAACGACGAAGCGCTGGCCAAAAAGTTCAACTCGGCCATCTTCCCCGGCATTCAGGGTGGCCCGCTGATGCATGTCATCGCTGCCAAAGCCGTGGCCTTTGGCGAAGCGCTGAAGCCCGAGTTCAAGACCTACATCCAGCAGGTCGTCAAAAACGCCCAGGCTCTCAGCGACCAGCTGATCAAAGGCGGGCTCGACACGATCACCCACGGCACTGACACGCACCTGTTGCTGGTCGACCTGCGTCCAAAAGGCGTCAAAGGCAACGACACCGAAAAGGCACTGGGTCGTGCACATATCACCTGCAACAAGAACGGCGTGCCGTTTGACCCTGAAAAGCCCATGGTCACCTCCGGTATCCGTCTTGGCTCGCCCGCTGCAACCACCCGCGGGTTTGGTGAGGATGAATTCCGCCAGATCGCCGACTGGATCATCGAAGTCGTCGACGGGCTGGCCGCCAACGGGGCCGACGGCAACGCCGACGTCGAAGCAAAAGTCAAAGCCGAAGTCGAAGCGCTTTGCGCCCGCTTCCCGATCTACCCCGACCTCTAAGGTAACGCGCCCCTTGCCCTTCCAAATGGCCTAAAATCCCGGGGGCCCGCAAGGGCGGGGCAGCGCCCCACCAACGCCTTACGCAAAAGCCCCGCCTGCATTTCTGCGGCGGGGCTTTTGTTATTGTGCAGCTTCTCTACCTGTCGCGTCAGATGTACCCGCGCCACCATAGAAAGGTGATAAAGGCGACCGCGACGAACAACAGGTTGAACGCCACGCTGGCGGTAAGGTGCAGCAACCGGTCCTTGCGCCGCTCGACCACGTCGATGCCTTCGATGTGGGTCATCACCTCGGCATAGGCGGCCTGCGTCGTCGCACCGTCAAGCTGTCGTGCCACCTTGGGGTTGCGCGAAATAAAGACCGCCTGCGCAAAGACTTTGCCCTGGCGCTGCACCCGCGCTGGCAAGCGGCGTCCGGCACGGGCCAGCGCATGAGAGACATCGCGCCCCTGCACGCCCAATTTATCCTGCAACCCGCGCTGCAATTCCTGTGCTTTGTTATCTAGGTCTTTTTGATCCAACATGGGCCGACCTTAAACGCTCTGGCACATTGGCCGCAATGGTCCTACATCTTTGGGCATGTTGAATTATACCGAATATGGCACCGCTACCGACGCCCCCGCCCTGTTGATCGTGCATGGCCTGTTCGGGTCTGGGCGCAACTGGGGTGTGATTGCCAAACGTCTGTCCGACCAGCGCCACGTGATCACGGTCGACATGCGCAACCACGGGGACAGCCCGCGTGCGCAAAGCCAAAGCTACCCCGAGATGGCGACTGATCTGGCCGAGGTAATACAACACCTTGGCGCGCCGATGGATGTCTGCGGGCATTCGATGGGTGGCAAGGCCGCGATGATGCTGGCCTTGAACCACCCCGAACTGGTGCACCGACTGGTGGTGGCCGATATCGCCCCCGTCACCTATGGCCACAGCCAGCAGGAATTTATCGACGCGATGCGCAGCGTTGATCTGGCCACGCTCACCCGCCGCTCTGACGCGGCTGAGCAACTGGCCGCTGCTGGCGTTGAGCCCGCGCTACAAAGCTTTTTTACCCAGTCACTGGATGTGCCCAACAAGACGTGGAAGCTCAATCTTGATGTGCTTGAAGCCGATATGTCCAAAATCGTCGGCTGGCCCGACGGGGTGGACGGGCAATATGAGGGGGCGACGCTGTTTTTGTCCGGCGGTGCCTCGGCCTATGTCAAATCCGAAGATCGCCCCGTCATCAAGGGGCTGTTCCCGCAGGCCCGCTTTGCCAAACTGCCGGGCGCAGGCCACTGGCTACATGCGGAAAAGCCGCGCGACTTCGAGGCCTCTTTGCGGGCATTTCTGACGCTTGGTTAAGGGAAACCGGCGGTGCGCGGCGTGACGCTGCGTACCTGCTACGCGGGTGTTGCCTGAAAACACGCCCCCTATCCCGATATGCCCCCTTGCACCTCTGTCCCCAAGGCCTATAACGCGGAGAATTTGCAAACATCCGGGGGCCTGAGCCATGCCAAAAAGAACCGATATCCAGTCGATCATGATCATTGGAGCGGGGCCCATTGTCATCGGTCAGGCGTGCGAGTTCGACTACTCCGGCGCGCAGGCCTGTAAGGCCCTGAAAGAGGAAGGCTACCGTGTCATCCTCGTGAACTCCAACCCTGCGACGATCATGACCGATCCGGGGCTGGCAGATGCCACCTACATCGAACCGATTACCCCGGAAATCGTCGCCAAGATCATCGAAAAAGAGCGCCCCGACGCGCTGCTACCCACAATGGGCGGCCAGACCGGGCTGAATACTTCGCTTGCACTCGAAGAGATGGGTGTGCTGAAAAAATTCAACGTCGAGATGATCGGCGCAAAGCGCGAAGCCATTGAAATGGCAGAAGATCGCAAACTTTTCCGCGAGGCGATGGACCGGTTGGGCATCGAAAATCCCAAGGCAACCATCGTCACAGCGCCGGTTGCGGCGAGCGGCAAAAAGGACCTTGCAGCAGGGGTTCAGCTGGCGCTGGACGCGCTGGACTATGTCGGCCTGCCCGCGATCATCCGACCTGCCTTTACCATGGGCGGCACCGGCGGTGGCGTGGCCTATAACCGCGACGATTACGAATTCTACTGCCGCTCGGGCATGGACGCGTCGCCAATGGGGCAAATCCTGATCGACGAAAGCCTGCTTGGCTGGAAAGAGTTCGAAATGGAGGTGGTGCGCGACACCGCTGACAATGCGATCATCGTTTGCTCGATCGAGAACATCGATCCGATGGGTGTACACACAGGCGATTCGATCACCGTGGCCCCTGCCCTGACGCTGACCGACAAAGAATACCAGATCATGCGCAACCACTCGATCGCCGTGCTGCGCGAGATCGGCGTAGAGACCGGCGGCTCGAACGTACAATGGGCCGTGAACCCCGCTGACGGGCGCATGGTTGTGATCGAAATGAACCCCCGCGTGTCGCGGTCCTCGGCGTTGGCCTCCAAGGCGACAGGTTTCCCGATTGCCAAGATCGCAGCCAAGCTGGCTGTCGGCTTTACACTCGATGAACTCGACAACGACATCACCGGTGTGACGCCTGCCTCGTTCGAGCCGACAATCGACTATGTCGTCACCAAAATCCCGAAGTTCGCGTTTGAAAAATTCCCCGGTTCCGAACCCCATCTAACAACGGCGATGAAATCTGTGGGCGAAGCGATGGCCATTGGCCGCACGATCCACGAGTCGCTGCAAAAGGCGCTGGCGTCGATGGAATCCGGGCTGACCGGCTTTGACGAGGTCGACATTCCCGGGCTCGACAGCGATCTGCCCGCCGATGCGGCGCAGAACGAAGCCGCCCTGATTGCCGCCATCAGCAAGCAAACTCCGGACCGGATGCGCACCATTGCGCAGGCGATGCGTCACGGCATGTCTGACGTGGATATCCACGGCGTCACCATGTTCGATCCGTGGTTCCTTGCCCGCATCCGCGAGATCGTCGACGCCGAAGCCGAGGTTCGCAAGGATGGTCTGCCGCTGACTGAATACGGCATGCGCAAGCTCAAGATGATGGGCTTTACCGATGCACGCCTTGGCATGCTGACAGGTCGCGAAGAAGACAACGTGCGCCGTGCCCGTCTGAACCTTGGCGTCAAGGCCGTGTTCAAACGCATCGACACCTGCGCTGCCGAATTCGAAGCGCAAACACCCTATATGTATTCCACCTACGAGGCACCGGCCTTTGGCGAGGTCGAATGCGAAGCCCGCCCTAGCGATCGTAAGAAAGTCGTCATTCTGGGCGGTGGTCCGAACCGGATCGGCCAAGGGATCGAGTTTGACTATTGCTGTTGTCACGCCTGCTATGCGCTGACCGACGCGGGCTATGAAACCATCATGGTCAACTGCAACCCTGAAACCGTGTCGACCGACTATGACACGTCGGACCGGCTATATTTCGAACCCGTCACCTTTGAACATGTGATGGAAATTCTGCGGGTCGAACAGGAAAACGGCACGCTACACGGCGTCATCGTCCAGTTTGGTGGCCAGACGCCGCTGAAAATAGCGCAAGCGCTGCAAGAGGCCGGCATCCCGATCCTTGGCACCACGCCCGACATGATCGACCTTGCCGAAGACCGCGAGCGCTTCCAGCAGCTGGTACAATCGCTAGGCCTGAAACAGCCGCATAACGGGATCGCCCACTCGGACGCCCAAGCGCTTGAGATTGCAGCCGACATCGGCTTCCCGCTGGTGATCCGCCCATCGTATGTTCTGGGTGGCCGCGCAATGGAAATCGTCCGCGATCAGGCCAGCCTTGAACGGTATATCCGCGAAGCCGTTGTCGTATCAGGCAAAAGCCCCGTGTTGCTGGACCACTACCTGTCCGGTGCGGTCGAACTTGACGTAGATGCGCTGTCAGACGGCACAGACGTCCATGTCGCGGGCATCATGCAGCACATCGAAGAGGCCGGCGTGCACTCGGGCGATAGCGCCTGTTCGCTGCCGCCCTATTCACTGAGCCGCGAGATCATCGCAGAGGTCGAAAAACAGACCAAGGCATTGGCGCTGGCGCTGAACGTTGTGGGCCTGATGAACATCCAGTTTGCGGTTAAGGATGGCGAAATCTACCTGATCGAAGTCAACCCGCGTGCCTCGCGCACCGTCCCGTTTGTTGCCAAGGCGACGGACAGCGCGATTGCGTCAATCGCGGCGCGGATCATGGCCGGTGAAAAGCTGTCGGCCTTCCCATTGCGTGCACCCTACCGTGATGATGCCGCTTATGACGACGTACTGCCCTTGGGCGATCCGATGACGCTGGCCGATCCGAACATGCCTTGGTTCTCGGTCAAAGAAGCGGTGCTTCCCTTTGCACGTTTCCCCGGCGTCGACACGCTGCTAGGGCCAGAAATGCGGTCCACTGGCGAAGTCATGGGCTGGGACCGCGACTTCCCGCGTGCCTTCCTGAAGGCCCAGATGGGTGCCGGCAACCCGCTGCCGCGGTCGGGCTGTGTGTTCTTCTCGGTCAAGGATATGGACAAGTCAGAGGAGATGCTGACCGCCGCCCGCATCTTGCTGGACCAAGGGTTCACACTGCGCGCCACCCGCGGCACTGCGGCTTGGCTGACAGAACATGACATCGCCTGCGAAATTGTGAACAAGGTCTATGAGGGCCGTCCGAACATCACCGATATGATGAAGGACGACGCGATCCATCTGGTGCTGAACACCACCGAAGGTACGCAAGCGGTTGAGGATAGCAAATCCATCCGCTCTATCGCGCTGTATGACAAGATCCCGTATTTCACCACGGCTGCCGGTGCCTATGCCGCTGCGTTGGCCATCAAGGCGCAAGCCGAAGACGAAATCGGCGTTAAATCGCTTCAGGGCTAAACGCCCTCTTGGACCTGCGCCGCGCCGGATTGCATGGCGCAGGTCCCCCCTTTCCTCCCCCTCATTGTCCCCTGCCCTTGTCTGCCAGCCCCCGCTGGTCTTGACCCGGCAGCCGTTCTTTGGCCTACTCGGACAACGCTGAAAAAGGTTTACCCATGTACACACCCGCCATTACTGGTAGCGGCATTTTTACGCCGGAACAGGTCATCACCAACGCCGAGCTGGTCAAGGCGTTCAACGCCTATGCCGATCTGTACAACCTCGAGCATGCCGCCGAGATCGAGGCAGGAGAGCTGCCTGCGAAAGAACATTCCTCGGAGGAGTTCATCGTCAAGGCATCTGGCATCGAGCAGCGCTATGTCATGGATAAAACGGGTATTCTTGACCCCAAAGTGATGCACCCGCTGCTGCGTCAGCGATCAGATGACGAACCCGGCCTGATGGCCGAGATGGCGCTGGATGCGGCGCAAAAGGCACTAAAACAGGCAGGCAAGACTGCCGCTGATGTGGATGCCGTGATCTGCGCCGCGTCGAACCTTGAACGGGCTTATCCGGCCGTCGCGATCGAAATCCAGCAGTTGCTGGGCATCAACGGCTTTGCCTTTGACATGAACGTTGCCTGTTCGTCGGCGACGTTTGGCGTCCAGGCCGCCGCTGACATGGTCCGGTCGGGATCGATCCGGTCGGCTTTAGTGGTCTGCCCTGAAATCTGTTCTGCCCACCTGGAATGGCGCGACCGGGACTGCCACTTTATCTTTGGCGACGTGGCAACGGCTGTGTTGATCGAACGCGCCGAGGATGCGGCTGGCCCCTATTTTGAAATCAAATCAACCCGTTGCGCGACCGAGTTTTCGAACAACATCCGCAACAACAACGGCTTTTTGCGTCGCTCGCGCCCCGATGGCGTGGCAGACCGGCGTGACATGCAGTTCATGCAAAACGGACGTAAAGTGTTCAAAGAAGTGCTGCCCATGGTCGCCGAACACATCGCCGGCCACATGGCCCACGAAGGGGTCGAAGCCGCGGACCTGAAGCGTCTCTGGCTGCATCAGGCGAACAAATCGATGAACGACTTTATCGGTCGCAAAGTGCTTGGGCGTGAGCCCGAAGCAGGCGAGCAGCCGAATATCCTGCAAGATTACGCCAACACATCTTCTGCCGGATCCATTATTGCGTTTTCAAAATATTCTGACGATCTGGTCGATGGTGATACCGGCCTGATCTGTTCGTTCGGAGCTGGCTATTCGGTAGGCTCCGTTCTGGTCCAGTGTCGCGGCTAGATCAGATGCGGCCCACCGTTCGTCGCCGCGACGGTGGGTCATTTCTGCAGCGGTCTGGACGGTTTCTTGATGGTTGCGCCAACTGGTACATCCCGATCTTGAACGCGGCGGCTGCCTGACGCTAAAGAGGGCCATGGCAAAGCTTTATTTTCATTATTCGACCATGAACGCGGGTAAATCGACCGTGTTGTTGCAGGCGGCGCATAACTATGTCGAACGCGGCATGGTGCCTTATCTGATGACCGCGAAATTCGACAATCGCGCGGGCGACGGGCGCATCGCGTCTCGCATCGGCATCGGGCATGAGGCCGACACCTTCGAGACAGGCGAAGATTTACTGGCCAAGATTGAACAGCGTCTCGCCTCCGGCCCTTGCGCCTGCATCTTTATCGACGAGGCACAGTTTTTAAGCCCCGATCAGGTCTGGCAACTGGCGCGTGCGGTGGATGATTTGGGCGTGCCGATCATGTGCTATGGTCTACGCGTGGATTTCCGCGGTCTGCTGTTCCCCGGGTCTGCGACCTTGCTGGCATTGGCAGATGAAATGCGCGAGGTCCGCACAATTTGCCACTGCGGTAAGAAGGCGACGATGGTGGTGCGGCAAGATGCGCAGGGTGGCGCGATCAAGGAAGGCGCACAGGTGCAGATCGGCGGCAACGAGACCTATATCTCTCTGTGCCGCCGTCATTGGCGCGAGGCCGTGGGCCGTTAAACGAGGTTCGGAGGCGTTTCGCCCGCGACGCCAGCTTTCAAATTCTCAACCGCCATCATCCACATATCCACACGCACCTCCCGCGAGGACGTGCCCAAATGCGGCAATAGCACCACGTTATCCATATCCCGCAACGCCTGCGGCACCTTGGGTTCAAATTCGTAAACATCTAGCCCTGCGCCACCGATGGTGCCGGCCTGAAGTGCCTTGATTAAGGCGGGTTCGTCCACGATATTGCCCCGTGCGATATTGATCAGATACGCATGGGGCTGCATCGCCGCCAGAACATCCGCGTTGATCAGGTGCTGGGTGTCGTCCCCACCAGGTACCGCGATGACGACAACATCAACCGCGGCCACCAAGCGTTTGAGGTCGTTAATGTGTTCAGCCGGATAGGCGACGCTTTTGGCACTGCGGCTAAAGTATTTCACGTCCATCGAGAAGCCGTAGTGACAGCGTCGCGCAACCGCTTGGCCAATCCGCCCCATCCCAACGATCCCGACGGTTTTGCCTGTCAGATGCATCCCGAGTAGCTGCGACGGCTCCCAGCCGGACCATTCGCCTGACCGCACCAGCCGTTCGCCTTCCCCCGCACGCCGCGCTGCCATCAGCATCAACGTCATCGCGATATCGGCCGTGGCATCTGTGACGGCACCGGGCGTGTTCGAGACCTGAAGCCCCGCCGCTTTCGCCGCATCCACATCAATGTGGTTATACCCTACCCCAAAATTGGCGAGCATTTTACAGCGCGGCATCCCCACCTTGCGAAAGACATCGGACGAAAACCGATCGCCCAAGGTGGCCAGCACCCCGTCATAGTCGCGCAGCGCGTCCTGCATCTCGGCGACTGTCAGCGGGGCGCTGTCGTCACGGTAGGTCACATCAAAATCCGACAGGGCAGCATGTACTTCTGGCGGGGCGGGGCGGGCGATCAAGAGCTTGGTCAATGCAGGCGTCCTCCGTTCGGGGTGATTTGCGTGGGGCGCATCAACACGATCGCCCCGTTCTCATCTGGCACCCCAAGCACCAGCACTTCGGACATGAACGGCCCGATCTGGCGCGGGGGGAAGTTAACCACCCCCATCACCTGCGTACCGATCAAAGCGGCGGGCGTGTAATGCACCGTGATCTGAGCCGAGGTTTTGCGCTCTCCGATCTCGGGGCCGAAGTCGATCCACATCTTGATCGCGGGCTTGCGGGCCTCGGGAAAGGGTTCGGCACGGGTGACCGTCCCGACCCTAATGTCGACTTTCATAAAGTCGTCAAAGCTGATCTCAGCCATTCGAGAGCTCGCGCGAGCGATCAGCAGCAGCTGCCACCGCGCGCTTGAGCAAGACAGGGAAGCCGTCTGTCTCGTTCATCAACACGTCCAGCGCCGCCTGCGTGGTGCCGTTGGGGCTGGTGACGTTTACGCGCAGCTGGTCGGGGCCTTCGTCGGCGGATTTGGCCAGCGCCCCTGCCCCTGCGACCGTGGCCGTGGCGAGCTTCAGCGCCAGTTCGGGGCTGAGCCCTTGTGCGACGCCGCCTGCGGCCATTGCCTCGATCATGTGGAAGACATACGCCGGACCCGAGCCGCTGACCCCTGTCACCGCATCAATCTGCGCCTCTTCGTCCAACCGGACAACATCGCCCACGGCCGACAGCAGCTCTTCGGCCTCGTCCATGCCTTTGGCGTCTACATGGGCGTTGCCGACGATCGCGGTGATGCCTTGGCTGATGGCAGCCGGTGTGTTGGGCATGGCGCGCACGATGGGCGTTTGTTCACCCAGCGTTTTCTCGAATGTCGCGATGGTGGTGCCGGCTGCAACGCTGACGAACACTGTCTTGCCGTTGCCCATAGCCTGCAACGTGGGCAGTGCGTCGCCCATCATCTGCGGCTTGACGGCGACAAGCACAACCGCCGGTTCTTTGGGCAGATCGACGTTCAACTGCACGCCCTGCTCTTTCAACCAATCAGAGGGTTTCGGATCGATAACATAAACCGAAGATGTCGGAAGCCCGCGTGCCAGCCAGCCAGCCAGCATCGCAGACCCCATCTTGCCACAGCCCAGTAGAACCAAACCGTCTTTGGCGATGCGCGTATCTTTCATATCGGTACCCCTAAATTAACGTTTCGGGGATACACCTATGCGTGGCCGTACGCCTCTGCAATGGCAACCTGAAGGGCTTGTCGGGGCGTCTGATCGCCCCAAACCGCCAGTTGCACCGCGGGATAATACCGTTCTGCGTTGGTCACAGCGGCGTTAATCATGGTATCAATCTGCTGCGCAGAGGCGTCCTGACCACCAGCAAGAACCAGCCCATAGCGGTACACCATCAGCTTTTGTTCCGGCCAATATGTGAATGCGCCGGTCCAGCACTGGTCGTTCATATCGTTCAACAAGTGGTACAGTACGGGCAGCTTTTCGGCAGGCGGGTCCATTTCAAACGTGCAAACAAGGCGCAGTGTTTCATCGTATGCCGACCACGCAAGGGTGATGGAATAGGTACGCCACTGCCCTTCGACAGCCATAGCGATCTGTTCATCCGAGATACGGTCGAAATCCCAATCATGGAACGCCGCAAGATTCTCTACGATGTCGATGGGGTGAATGTCTTCTTCAAGATACTGCTCTGTCAGGGCCATGTGGTCACCTCTTTCGATCCGGGTATTCATATGCGCAGGCACATCAATACATGGGTGCATCTACCATAATTCGCTGAAGTCATCAGCGACCTATACCAAATATGGTGCGCGTTACGCGACTATGAGGCAAGTCTTTTTCTGGGGGTAACCACGAAAGGTAGGGGATAACCTCAGTATCTTGTGGATAAATGCAGGATAAACCGCAATCTGTAGCGCCTGCCGCCCGAATGGCAGCAATCACGACAGAATCGCCAACCCAAAAACAAAGACACCCGCCGGAAGGGCGGGTGTGGGTCACATTTCTTACAAAGGCCGAAAAATCGGCGCAGGGCGTTACCCCTTGTTTTCCATCGCATCGAGCCGCGATTTCAGGGCTTCGTTCTCTTCGCGGGCCTTTTGGGCCATCGCACGGACCGCATCGAATTCTTCGCGGGTGACGAAATCACGGTCTGCCAGCCAACGGTCCAGCATTCCCTTCATCGCGGTCTCTGCTTCGGTTTTTGCCCCTTGGGCCACGCCCATGGCATTTGTCATCATCTGCGAGATGTCGTCGAAAATCTTGTTGCGCGTTTGCATGGTCATTCTCTCCTGATCGGCTGTTGGTCACTATATGGTGTGCAATGTGGCTTCTCGCAAGGTTGACTTCCGTTTGCGGTCAGGCTCAATCAGCGCATGAATGCAATGCTCCCCTTCCCCGACCTGTCACCCGAGATATTCTCGTTTACCTTATTTGGCATGACCGTCGCCCTGCGCTGGTATGCGCTGGCCTATATTGCCGGCATCCTGATCGGCTGGCGTATCGTTGTACGCGCCGTTGAGCGGCCTTCGCTTTGGGCGGGCAACACCCCCGTTATAACCAAGCAGCAAGTCGAGGATTTGCTGTTCTGGGTCATACTCGGCGTCATTCTGGGCGGACGTCTGGGGTATGTGCTGTTCTATCAACCGGGCTATTACCTTAGCAACCCGGCACAGATTTTGCGTATCTGGGAAGGCGGGATGTCGTTCCACGGCGGCGCGCTTGGGGTGATTTTTGCAGCCATCGCGTTTACCAAACGGCATGGCATCAGCACAATCTCCACCGGCGATGTCGTCGCTCTGGGCCTCGCGCCCGGCCTGTTTCTGGGGCGTCTGGCAAATTTTATCAACGCAGAGCTTTGGGGCCGCCCGACTGACCTGCCGTGGGGCGTGGCCTTTCCGACCGTGGCGGCGCAGGACTGTCCCAATATCGCGACGATCTGCGCGCGGCACCCTTCGCAATTGTACGAAGCACTGCTTGAGGGGCTGATCCTTGGTGCGCTGCTGATCTATCTGGCATGGCGGCGCGGCGGGTTGAAATCCGAAGGGTTGATCGGGGGCGTCTTTCTGGCTGGATACGGGGCCGCGCGGTTTGCCGTTGAATTTGTGCGCCAACCCGATGCGCAATTCGTCAGCGCCGATAATCCGCTGGGACTGGCCTGGCATGTGGGCGGCTGGGGCCTGACCATGGGCCAACTGCTGAGCCTGCCGATGATCGCGATCGGACTGTTTTTCATTCTGCGGGCAAAGCGCAACGCATGACGACCCTGCGCGACACGATTCAGACCCGCATCGCGTCCAATGGACCGATGCGGATCGACGAATACATGGCCACCTGCTTGCTGCACCCAACGCAGGGGTATTACACCACCCGTGACCCCTTTGGCGCACAGGGCGATTTCACCACCGCCCCCGAAATCAGTCAGATGTTCGGAGAGCTGTTGGGCCTGTGTCTGGCGCAATGCTGGATCGCCCAAGGTGCACCCAAAGCCTTTACTCTGGCAGAGCTAGGCCCCGGTCGTGGCACCCTGATGGCAGATATGCTGCGGGCCGCGCGTAAAGTCCCCGGCTTTGCGGATGCCGCACAGATCACCTTGATCGAGGCATCACCGACGCTGCGCGATGTACAGGCCAAGACGCTTGCCGGACATCAGGTGACCTGGGCTGATGGCACCGCCGACCTGCCCGACCAGCCCCTGTATTTGGTGGCAAATGAATTCTTCGACGCGCTGCCTATCCGCCAGTTTGTCCGCGGGGAAACATCGTGGCGCGAACGGCAGATTGGGTTGGCCGACGGGGCACTGACCTTTGGCTTGGGTCCAGAATTGCCGCAGCCAGCATTAGCCGACCGGCTGGCGGATACCACGCCCGGTGATCTGGTAGAGGATTGCACCCAGCTTGCCCCACTGCTGCACCCTGTGTCTGACCGGATCGCAGCCCATGGCGGGGCCGCGCTAATCGTCGACTATGGCGATTGGCACAGTCTGGGCGACACGTTGCAAGCTTTGCAGGGGCACGAAAAGACCGATCCGCTGACAGCACCGGGTCAGGCCGATTTGACAGCGCACGTCGATTTTGAAAAGCTTGCCCTAGCAGCGGCTCCGGCCAAGCACACACGTATCACCCCGCAAGGTGTTTTTCTTGAGCGCCTCGGGATCACGCAACGCGCACAAACCCTTGCCAAGGGCATGACAGACGACGCGCTGAACAGCCATATCGCCGCACATAAACGCTTGACGCATCCGTCAGAAATGGGAAATTTGTTTAAAGTGATGGGGATTTACCCGCCGCACCAGAACCCGCCCCCAGGATTGGAACCATGACGCTGGAAATACTCACCTCCGATAGTCTGGGCGATGTGCGCCACGGATTCTTCACCCGTCGCGGGGGCGCGTCGTCTGGTGTGTTTGCGGGGCTGAACTGCGGAGTTGGCAGTTCGGATCAGCGCGAGATCGTAGAGATTAACCGCGCCCGCGTCGCTGACGCGATGGAGGTCGCGCCGGATCATCTGGTCGGCGTGCACCAGATTCATTCAGCGACTGTGGTCAGCGTCACTGTCCCCTTGAATGAAAAGCCCCGCGCCGATGCCTTGGTCACGGCAACACCGGGCTTGGCGCTGTCGATCCTGACCGCCGATTGCCAGCCTGTTCTATTCCACGACAGCGAAGCCGGCGTCATCGGGGCCGCACATGCAGGATGGCGCGGCGCGCTGGACGGTGTGTTGACCGCAACCGTCGATGCGATGGAAGACCTAGGGGCGACACGCGAAGATATCACTGCTGTAATCGGCCCCTGCATCAGCCAGCGCGCCTATGAAGTCGGTCCAGAGTTCATCGATGCCTTTTTGGCCGAAGACCCGACATACGCCCGCTATTTCGCCAACGGCACAGACGGCCGCATGCAATTTGACCTTGCTGGCTTTGGCCTGAACCGTCTGCGTGCGGCGGGCGTGGGCCATGCGGAATGGACGCGGCACTGCACCTATAGCGACGCGGATCGTTTTTATTCCTATCGTCGCAGCACGCACGCGAAAGAAGCCGATTATGGCCGCCTGATCGCAGCGATCGTGCTCTAGCCCTCTGAAATTGGGCGGCAATGTGACAAACACCTGCCCAATTTTCGCCGCACAAACGGCTTGCCCCCGCGCCAGACCACGCCACTTTTCTACCTGAGGTCCTAATTTTAAGGGTCCGCAGCGTTTTCAGCCGCGTGCCGCAAAGCTGTTCAAATCCGCTACAAATTTTCGGCTTTTTTTCCTTAAACGCCCCATCCATGCCCAAAATCATTTGCATAATGATCCTAACGAACGGGCACTGCCCATAGACAGTAGGATACAGAGCATGAAAACCAACGCACGCTTCATCAAATCGGTTATCGACGCTTCCAACAAAGAAGGCGTCGCCCTGCCTTGGTCCCGTGGCACACGCCGCGCTGCTTTCATCGCAAAGCGCGCTGCCACGCAATAGCACCAAAAGGCCGCCTGAGCTTCACGGGGCTGGCAAGACGTATCGCGCCCTGCAGCGGCTCGACCGGCGCGACAGCCTTTTCTGTCGACCTAGGCGGCGCACTCACTGGTCTGGCCACACGCCTTACGCGCAGGGTGCCACGCGCCCATTCATCTGGATCCCACATGCTTCAGCGGGGGTGAGAAACATGGAATCGATCATCTAGAGGTCATATCATGACATTACACACTGCCCCTGATTTCATCCCCTCCAATACACACACGCCGCATTCGCAGACGGCCTCTCGGTCGGTTCTGCGCGATGCCCGTGCGCGATCGGGTGGCCGCACCCGGGCCTATGAAATCGCGGCATTGCGACCGGACGGAACTGTCTTTGTCACCGAAGGCTACGCCCCTGCAATCCCGCTGTTCGAAGAACCGTTTTCGGCTTTTGCCCGCGGCACATTGATCCGTACGCCCCAAGGCGAAACCCCTGTCGAAGACCTATGCCCCGGCGACCGGATCGTACGCGCCGACGGAACCGAGGCCCCCCTGCTGTGGATCGGATCAAGCAAATTTGTCCCCGCCGATACTGGTCATCGCACCCCTTGGGTACGGGTGATGGCGGATAGTCTGGGGCTGTCACGTCCGTCCAGTTTCCTGACCTTCGGTCCTGCCGCACGCATTCTACACACGCCACAAAACTTGCGCGGCGCGGCACCGGGACACAAAGTCTTTACCCTGATGCGCGATCTCGTGGACGGCGTAAATATCATCGAGATCCAGCCCCCCACCCCCGTCCGGCTGTATCATCTGGGTTTGGCGCGCCATGCAGCCATCAGCGTGAGCGGCCTCGAGATGGAGACATTCCACCCCGGCCCCGCCACGATCGCGGCCCTGCCGCTGCATCAACGCGATGCATTTCTGTCGATGTTTCCACATATCGGCGCGGCAACGGGTTTTGGCCCGCTGTGTTTCCCGCGGGCGTAAGGCCGAAGTTGGGCGTTCTATACTGGGCGAAACGCCTTAGGGCGCGTTTTTCAGACGGCTTTCCAGCACATCAAAGGGCACACCTGGTTCGTCCTTGGCCGGCCGGATCACAAGGCTGGTCTTGACGCTTTCGACATTTGGGGTGGTCAGCAGTTGGCCCGTTAGAAAGCTCTGAAAGCTCGACAGGTCCGGTGCAACGCATTTCAGCAGGAAATCCACCTCGCCGTTCAACATATGGCATTCGCGGACAAGCGGCCAGTTGCGGCATTTTTCCTCGAAAGCGGTTAGATCAGTTTCAGCCTGGCTGGCCAGTCCGACCATCGCAAACACCTGTACCTCGAACCCGAGTTCGCGCGCATTTACGTTGGCATGATAGCCTCGGATATAGCCGCTTTCCTCGAGGGTCCGGACCCGACGCAAGCACGGCGGTGCAGAGATGCCGACGCGTTTCGCCAACTCGACGTTGGTCATGCGTCCATCTGCCTGCAATTCGGCTAAAATTTTCCGATCAATCGGATCAAGCCGCGTCCCTGCCATAATACCCCCATAGGATTTTCAATTGTTATAGCACCAACAACGTTGGACGCAATAATCTTTCGCCGGTGCGCAATGTTCTGAATTCAAGCAAAAATCAACCGCATTTTCGATGACGGTGATCTTTGCATGGCGGATATGCAAACTTGGGGTTTAAGGCAACACGGGCGGCGTCTATATCGGTTGGAACGCAACATATAATATACCCTGGGGTTCTTTATCATGGCCGAAACACGCGAAACCAAGCTCTTGATCATCGGCTCCGGCCCTGCGGGATACACTGCGGGCGTTTATGCCAGCCGCGCAATGTTGAACCCGATCCTTGTGCAAGGCATCGAACCGGGCGGGCAGTTGACCACCACAACCGAGGTCGAAAACTGGCCCGGTGACAGCGAGGTTCAAGGCCCTGACCTGATGATCCGCATGCAGGACCACGCCAAGGCGATGGGAACCGAAATCATCGGCGATATCATCACCGATCTGGACCTGTCCAGCCGCCCCTTCCACGCCAAAGGCGACAGCGGCACAACCTATGTTGCCGATGCGGTGATCCTTGCGACGGGTGCGCGTGCGAAATGGCTGGGACTGGAAACCGAAGAGAAGTTTAAGGGCTTTGGCGTTTCGGCCTGTGCCACCTGTGACGGCTTTTTCTATCGCAATCAGGAAATTGTGGTTATCGGCGGCGGTAACACCGCCGTAGAAGAAGCGCTGTTCCTGACCAACTTTGCGTCCAAGGTCACGCTGATCCACCGTCGCGACGAGTTGCGCGCCGAGAAGATCCTGATCGACCGTCTGATGAAAAACCCCAAGATCGAACCGCTGTGGTTCCACCAGCTGGACGAAGTCTATGGCACCGACGCGCCGCTTGGCGTTGAAGGTGTGAAGGTCAAACATGTGGAAACTGGCGAGATTACCGACATCCCCTGTAAAGGTGTGTTCGTCGCCATCGGCCACGCGCCCGCGAACGAATTGGTCAAGGATACGCTGGAAACGCATATGGGCGGCTATGTCGTCACCAAGCCTGACAGCACTGAAACCTCTGTGCCGGGCGTTTTCGCCGCTGGCGATCTGACCGACCATAAATACCGTCAGGCTGTGACCAGCGCTGGCATGGGCTGCATGGCCGCGCTCGAGGCTGAACGATTCCTTGCAGAGGTCGGCGACGACTCCGGCAAGGACACATCTCTGCCGCTTGGCTATGGGGCCGAAGTAAAAGACGACGCATAACGTTCGCCCTGAATGGCATTTGCTGGGATAAGATTGGCTTTTCCCAGCAAAAAACACGTCACTGTCCGTAATTCGCCATAAACCGGCGGCAAAGGTTGCCTAGCCCAAGCTGGGCGGTCTATCAGCCCGAATATCCGAATTTGAACCCAAAATATTGCGAGACGCCCATGCAAACGCCCAACCTTGCTCCGATCCCTGAACTTTATGTCTCTTACGATTCGGCGCAAAAGCTGAAGGTGGAAGCAGGCGATCTAGTCAGCCATGACCTGACGCCGCGCCAGATCTGCGATCTAGAGCTGCTGATGAACGGTGGCTTTAACCCTCTTAAGGGTTTCTTGACCGAAGAAGACTATGACGGTGTTGTCGAAAACATGCGTCTGGCGGACGGGTCGCTTTGGCCGATGCCGATCAACCTTGATGTGTCGGAAAAATTCGCCGAAGGGCTCGAGCTTGGCCAGGACATCGCGCTGCGCGATCAGGAAGGCGTGATCTTGGCGGTGATGACCGTCACCGACCGTTGGGTCCCGAATAAGGCCCGCGAGGCAGAGAACGTGTTTGGCGCGGATGACAGCGCGCATCCGGCGGTGAACTATCTGCACAACACCGCGGGCAGCGTCTATCTGGGCGGTCCCGTGACCGGCATCCAGCAGCCGGTACACTATGATTTCAAGGCGCGTCGCGACACGCCGAACGAGCTGCGCACCTATTTCCGCAAGATGGGCTGGCGCAAGGTTGTGGCCTTCCAGACCCGCAACCCCCTGCACCGTGCGCACCAGGAACTGACCTTCCGCGCTGCACGCGAAGCACAGGCGAACCTGTTGATCCACCCCGTTGTCGGCCTAACCAAGCCCGGCGATGTGGACCACTTTACCCGCGTGCGCTGCTACGAGGCAGTGTTGAACAAGTACCCAGCTGCTACCACCGCGATGAGCCTTCTGAACCTTGCGATGCGCATGGCCGGCCCGCGCGAGGCCGTGTGGCACGGTCTGATCCGCAAGAACCACGGCTGCACCCATTTCATCGTGGGCCGCGACCACGCGGGCCCCGGCAAGAACTCTGCCGGTGACGATTTCTATGGTGCCTATGACGCGCAGGACCTGTTCCGTACCCATGAGGAAGAAATGGGCATCGAAATGGTCGACTTCAAACATATGGTTTGGGTGGCCGAGCGCGCACAATACGAGGCGATTGACGAGATCGATGACAAGGATGACATCACCATTCTCAACATCTCGGGCACAGAGCTGCGCCGCCGTCTGCAGGAAGGGCTGGAAATCCCCGAGTGGTTCTCCTTCCCCGAGGTGGTCGAAGAGCTGCGCCGCACCAAGCCGCCGCGCAACAAGCAGGGCTTTACGGTTTTCTTCACCGGTTTCTCCGGTTCGGGAAAGTCGACGATCGCCAACGCTTTGATGGTCAAACTGATGGAGATGGGCGGCCGTCCCGTCACGCTGCTGGATGGTGATATCGTCCGTAAGAACCTGTCGTCGGAACTGGGCTTTAGCAAAGAGCACCGCGATCTGAACATCCGCCGCATCGGCTATGTCGCGTCCGAGATCACCAAGAACGGCGGCATCGCCATCTGCGCGCCCATTGCGCCTTACGCCACCACCCGCCGCGCCGTGCGCGAAGACGTGGAAAGCTTTGGTGCCTTCGTCGAGGTGCATGTCGCCACCTCCATCGAGGAATGCGAACGCCGCGACCGCAAGGGTCTGTACAAGCTGGCCCGCGAAGGCAAGATCAAGGAATTCACAGGGATTTCAGACCCCTATGACGTCCCTGCCGACCCCGAGCTGCGCGTCGAGACAGAAAATGTCGACGTCGACAACTGCGCGCATCAGGTGCTGCTCAAGCTGGAAAGCATGGGGCTGATCAAGGGGTAAACCTTCGTCGCACCGATCCTACAAAGGCCAGCCTCGACGGGCTGGCCTTTTTCGTTGGTGCCGGTGAACTTTGCGCACAAAAAAGGCCGCGAACTCGCGACCCTTTTCGTCAAAATTTAACTGTTACTGCTTAATGCACCATCACGGGCGCATAGTCGTGATCGCGCGCAAGGCTAAACGCAAGCTTGCGGTCACCGACCAGCGCCAGCTGCTGCCCTTCGGCGTCATGCACGGCGTAAAGCTGTTTCAACCCTTCCGCCTGCTCGCGCACCTCTAGGGGAAGGTCGGACACAGCGATCATCTTGACGTAGACGGTGCGATCCTGGACATGCGTTTCTTCGTTATGCATTTTATTCCCCTTTTCTGATCTTGATGGTCTGAACGACCTTTTCGGGTTTGGCGCGGGTCAGATCTACATGAAGCAGACCATTTTCAATCAGCGCTTCACCGACATCTACGCCATCTGCCAGCACGAAAGACCGCTGGAACTGTCGCGCCGCAATACCGCGGTGCAGAAAGATACGCTCGTCTTGCGCGTCGACCTGCCGGCCACGGATCACAAGCTGTCTATCCTCAACGGTTATCGACAGATCTTGTTCCGCAAAACCTGCAACCGCAAGCGTGATGCGATAACTATAATCGGAAGTTTGTTCGATATTGAACGGTGGATAGCCTTCGTTTCCGGCCTTTGCCGTACGTTCCATCACCCGTTCCAACTGTTCAAAACCCAGCATATGCGGGTATGAAGCCAGCGTTAATTTGGTCATAAGACACGTCCTTTAGGATAAGCGACAGTCAGTCATCTGGCCCCGCAATCGGCGACCTGTTTCAAATATGGGGGGCAAGGGGGCAGGACGCAAGGGCTATGCCTTTGATTTGCAAACGCCTATATTCACAAGCCTAGATATAGCAAGAATCAGCCAGCCTTATGAATCCTCCCTCCGATCTGTCGATGAAGAATGACGATGTCCTGCGTGTCGAGCTTGAGGTTTTCCGCCGCGAGCATCGCGATTTGGACGACGCCATTCAGGCGCTGGTCGACAAAGGCACCGGGGATCAACTGACGCTGCAGCGGCTGAAAAAACGCAAGCTGCGGATGAAAGACCTGATTGCCCAGATCGAAGACCGGCTGACCCCCGATATTACCGCATGACAGCGCCCGCCAGCGGATTGCCACGCGGGCGATCATGGCTATAGTGCGCGCTTCTTATACGCTCTAGCAAAGGCCCTTTTCATGGAAAATCCACCTGTCGGCATCATCATGGGCTCGCAGTCCGATTGGGCCACCATGCGCGAGGCAGCGACGCTGCTGGATGAACTTGGCATCGTTTACGAGACCAAGATCGTATCGGCACATCGCACGCCTGACCGGTTGTGGAGCTATGGCAAGACTGCCGCTGATCGTGGCCTGCAGGTCATCATCGCTGGTGCAGGCGGTGCGGCGCATTTGCCCGGCATGATGGCGTCCAAGACCCGCGTGCCCGTGATCGGCGTTCCGGTCCAGACAAAGGCGCTGTCGGGCGTCGATTCGCTTTATTCGATTGTACAGATGCCGCGCGGTTTTCCGGTCGCGACCATGGCAATCGGTGCGGCCGGTGCCGCCAACGCCGCGCTGATGGCGGCGGGTATTCTGGCGCTGCAGGACCCCGCACTTGCCGCCCGTCTTGATGCCTGGCGCGATGCGCTGAGCGCGTCCATCCCAGAGGAGCCGTCGAATGACTGAAGCATTGCAAACAGGCGCGACCATCGGGATTTTGGGCGGCGGACAATTGGGCCGTATGCTAGCCGTTGCAGCGGCGCGTCTAGGTTTTCGTACTCATATCTTTGAACCCGGCGCCAACCCGCCTGCGGGCGATGTCGCCCATGCGCTGACCACCGCCGGCTATGATGATGTCGACGCGCTGACCGCCTTTGCCAAATCGGTTGATATTGTCACGTTCGAGTTCGAGAACATCCCGACAGATGCGCTGGACGTGATTGAAAATATTACCCCCATCCGTCCCAACCGCGAGGCCCTGCGGACCAGTCAGGACCGTTTGGTTGAAAAGCAGTTCCTTGAAGGCTTGGGGCTGACCGTTGCCCCCTTTGCCGATATCGCCAATGCGGCCGATCTGGATGCTGCGATGACGACCATCGGCGCGCCGTCGATTCTGAAGACCCGCCGATTTGGCTATGACGGCAAGGGCCAGTCGCGTCTGCGCAGCACGGATGATGCGGCGGGTGCGTTGGCAGATATGGCGGGTAATCCCGCCGTGCTCGAAGGGTTCGTGAACTTCACCGCCGAAGTGTCGGTCATTGCCGCGCGCAGCCCCTCGGGCGAGGTGGCCTGTTTCGATCCCGGTGAGAATGTGCACCGCGACGGCATCCTGCACACCACCACGGTCCCTGCCCGCCTGACCGCAGCGCAGCGCATGGACGCGGTACTTCTTGCCGCCAAGATACTGAATGCGCTCGATTATGTCGGTGTTCTTGGGGTCGAGCTTTTCGTCACGCGACAGGGATTCATCGTGAACGAGATCGCGCCACGGGTCCATAACTCGGGCCACTGGACGCAGAACGGCTGTGCGGTGGACCAGTTTGAACAGCATATCCGTGCCGTGGCCGGATGGCCGTTAGGCGATGGCAGTCGCTATGCCGATGTGGTGATGGAGAACCTGATTGGCGATGACATGGACCGCGTGCCCGAGCTGGCCAAACAGCGCGAAACGGCGCTGCATCTTTACGGTAAGGCGGATGTTAAACCGGGGCGGAAGATGGGCCATGTGAACATTGTCAAACGGCCAAGCTGACCCAGAACTTACCTGACAAACCGCGCCGCGATATCACCGGTCATATAGCTCACGCGCCCGCCCGCCATGGTCATGGCGACGCGGCGTGTTTGCGCATCCAACACCAGTAGATCGGCGCGTTTGCCTGTGGCGATTTCACCGCGATCCGACAGCCCCAGCACCGCCGCGGGACCGCCAGAGACCAGATGCCATGCCTGCGCCAAAGACAACACACCGCTGTCGGCCAGCATGAACGCCGCACGTCGTGGCGAGGGGTAGTGATAGTCGGACGCCAGGGCCGCGCCTACGCCCATCGTGATCAAATCCACCGCCGAGACATTGCCGTTATGTGATCCGCCGCGCACCACGTTGGGCGACCCCAGCACGACGTGATCCCCGCCCGCCGCTGCGGCTTCCGCAGCCTCCAGTGTTTCGGGGAACTCGGCGACGCGCACCCCGCGTTTGCGCCAGACTGCGCGGCCGTCGGCGGTAGTGTCATCGTGGCTGCCCATCTGGATGCCACGCCCCGCCAAAACTTTGCACAGCCAGTCCAGCGCACCTGGCACGTCCGCACTTTGGGCATGTAGGTCCTGCATCATCCGCAGGTGGTCATCGGGGTTACGCCCCGCCTTGAGCGCTTGGCCGACCATACGTTTGGGGACCTGCCCTTTCGCCAACCTGTCGTGAGGCAGATGGTCGTTGAACACGATATAGGACAGTCCCCAATCGGCCATGCGCTCGGGTAGATCGGCGAAAAGGTCCAGCAGATGCGTCTCTAGCCGAAGTTGTCCGCGTAGATCGGTCACCAGCGTATCAGATACACTTTGGATCGCGCCGAACACTTGATCGGCAAACTCATATCCGCGCAAGCCGCCTTCCCAGCTGATGAATTGCGCAAGAACGGCGGTGGTGATCCCATTGGCCGCCAGTTCTGCCTCGGCTGCGACCAGCCCTTCATACATGGTTTTCATCGCACCGCGACGGGGGGCCAGATGCCGTTCGAACCCGTCACCGTGTACGTCTACGATTCCCGGCATGATGATATAGCCGCGCAGATCGACGCTGGCGGGTTGCGGGGTTTCGGTGATGCGCCCTTCGGAAACAGCCAGCGGACGGGCCTCTAGCGTTTGCGCACCCAAGACCTGTGCGCCGGTAAATTCAACGTTCAGCATCGTCAGCCTCGTGTCCCGGCAGGCAAGCCCCGTCGGGGCATCCAATTGAATCGAGCACGGCGTCCACGAACCCCAGCGACCGGTCGAATTTGCCCTTGTCCAGATAGGTCATCGTCTGGGCGATCACCGTGGGGTTCATCATCATGAAAGTATGCGTGACCGGCAGCATCAGAAAATCCCGCATGCCGTCGACCCTCGCGGATTGCACCGACACCTTGCCATCATCCCGCCCCGGCAGCAGCGACGAGAAATAGGGGTTCAGCGATTGCGTCCCCGCGATCACGCCCAGATCAAAGGTGACGGGCGGCAGGCGCAGCGGGAGCGAATTGTCGCCCGTGCCCATCTGCGCCCCTGCCGGACCGTTCATCCAGTCGAATGCCGCCAGATCGCCGAGCGTGTCCACAACTTCGCTGCCATGGTTGGGCGGGGCCAGCATGACCACACGGCCAACGCGGGCATCGCCCGTTTCGGCCACCCACTGCCGCAAGAGGATGCCGCCCATGGAATGGGTCACGAAATCGACCGATGCCGTACCGCAGGCAGCAACCGCATCGGGCAAGGTGCGGCGGGTCAGCTCTTCGACGGGGGCAGTGGTTGACGGGTAGCCGGGGCGCACGACGGTGTAGCCTTCGGTTTCCAGCGCGGCTTCCATCAAAGCGAATGACGTTTCTGTTCGGGCGAGCCCGTGCAAGAGCACCACGCAACGTCCCTCACCCGCCGCAGAAAGCGTTGACTGCGCCTGCGCCATGCCCGACAGCACAGCGAGCGAGAAAGTGATTGTGACCAGTGTTTTCATAGCTAGGGTCAAATAGACTGAAAACGCCGCATGTGAAATACTTTGACGCATGCGGCGCAAGATTGAGGGTAAGATGGCGGAAACTAGCCCGCGTTTGGCGGTACGGGCCGTGTTGGTCCATGACGGGCGGTTGCTGTTGGTCAACGCCTATCCTGACGGGAAAAGCGACCTCATGTGTGCGCCGGGCGGCGGGGTAGAAAAAGGCAGTTCTCTCCCCGATAATCTGATCCGCGAAGTCTATGAAGAAACCGGCCTGCGCATCCATGTGGGGACGCCCTGTCTGGTCAATGAATTTCACGATCCTGCTGGCGACTTTCACCAAGTGGATATCTACTTTCGCTGCACGGTGATCGGCTCTGCTGGTGTGGACCCCGCGTGGCAGGATGCCGAAAGGATCGTGACCGACCGTCGATGGGTCACGCGTGATCAGATGCGCGCCCTTCGGGTCAAGCCGGACAGTCTCGCAAAGGTCGCATTTGACAGCGATCCGATCACTTACGACCCGTTGGAGCCGATCGTGCGCTGACCGCCAGCGCGATCCCACCAAGCACCAATGCGGTGGCGACAACAACCTTTGCCCCGAGCGGTTCGCCCAAGATCAAAGCGCCGGCAATGATCGCGATCACGGGCACCGACAGTTGCACCACCGCCGCCGTCGCCTGCGCCAGCTTTGGCAACACAGCATACCACAGCGCGTATCCCAGCCCAGAGGTCACCGCCCCGCACACCACGCCAAGCGCAATCCCTGTGGGTGTGTAGAAGGTTGGCTGCACAAGCAGCAGCACCGCAACCAGCGGGGTGCACATCACAAAGTTACCCGCGCTACCTGCCAGCGGGTCGGATGCGCCCCTGCCGATGATCGTGTAGGCCGCCCACCCTAGCCCCGCCGCGATCATCAGGGCTGCCCCCAGCGGATCGACTGAAACTCCTTGAGATGGCCAGAGCACCAGTACCAATCCGGCAAAGGCCACCGCCGCCCCCAGCAATTTGCGCGGTGTCGGGGTCACGCCGAACAGCGCGCCATGGGTGAACATGGCAATTTGCACCACGCCGAAAAGGATCAGCGCACCCAGCCCTGCGTCCAGCGTGAGATAGGCGAGGGAAAAGCCGATGATATAGATCGCAAGCGTGATCGCCCCAAGCCCCTGCTGACGTCGTATCAGCGGCACCCGCCCGCCGCGTATCAGCACCAGCATGGCAAGCAGCACCGCGCCGGACAGCACCCGCACGACGGCAAAACCAGTGGGGTCTATATGCCCCCCTGCAATGGCAAAACGGGTCAGAATGGAATTGGCCGCAAAGGCGACCATCACAAGGGCGGTGAGGGAAAGAATACGCATGGCGTTTGCTTAGGCTACCGTTGCACGACGCACCACGAAAAAGGGGCGCATCTGGTGATGCGCCCCTTAATTCTGTCAGCACAAGGGCGTGAACGCCCCCGCAGCGTGATTTACATCATGCCGCCCATGCCGCCCATGCCACCCATATCGGGCATGCCGCCTGCGCCGCCGTCTTTCGACGGTTTGTCGGCAACCATGGCTTCGGTTGTGATCAGCAGACCGGCAACGGATGCCGCGTCTTGCAGAGCTGTACGCACAACTTTGGCAGGGTCGATAACACCAAACTTGAACATGTCGCCATATTCTTCGGTCTGAGCGTTAAAGCCGAACTTCAGGTCGTCGCTTTCGCGGATTTTGCCGGCCACTACGGAACCGTCAACACCAGCGTTTTCAGCAATCTGACGCAGAGGCGCTTCGAGCGCTTTGCGAACGATGCTGATACCAACGTTTTGGTCTGCGTTGTCGCCTGTCAGTCCTTCGAGCTTTTTGCCCGCTTGAACCAGTGCAACACCACCACCAACAACGATACCTTCTTGAACAGCGGCACGTGTCGCGTTCAGGGCATCGTCAACGCGGTCTTTGCGCTCTTTTACTTCAACTTCGGACATGCCGCCGACGCGGATAACAGCAACACCGCCTGCCAGTTTGGCAACGCGTTCTTGCAGTTTTTCTTTGTCGTAGTCGGATGTGGTTTCTTCGATCTGGTTACGGATCTGAGCAACGCGTGCTTCGATCTCGGCCTTCTCGCCAGCGCCATCAATGATCGTTGTGAGATCTTTGGTGATGGTGACTTTCTTGGCAGAACCCAGCATGTCCATGGTCACGGACTCAAGCTTCATGCCCAGATCTTCGGAGATCACTTGACCGCCTGTCAGGATGGCAAGGTCTTGCAGCATGGCTTTGCGGCGATCGCCGAAACCAGGTGCTTTGACCGCTGCGATTTTCAGGCCGCCGCGCAGTTTGTTAACAACCAAAGTTGCCAGCGCTTCTCCTTCAACATCTTCCGAGATGATCAGCAGTGGTTTTTGCGACTGGATCACTTGCTCCAGCAGGGGAACCATTGGCTGCAGCGAGGAGAGTTTTTTCTCGTGCAGCAGGATGATCGCGTCTTCCAGTTCGACAGTCATTTTGTCGGAGTTGGTGACGAAGTAAGGGGACAGGTAACCGCGGTCGAACTGCATGCCTTCAACAACATCGGTTTCTGTTTCCAGACCTTTGTTTTCTTCGACGGTGATCACACCTTCGTTGCCGACTTTCTGCATCGCGTCTGCGATCTGACGGCCGATTTCTTTCTCGCCGTTTGCAGAGATGGTGCCGACTTGGGCAACTTCGTCGCTGTCGTTGACAGGGCGCGCCGCTGCTTTAATCGCTTCGACGACTTTCAACGTGGCCAAATCGATGCCGCGCTTCAGGTCCATCGGGTTCATGCCAGCGGCAACCGATTTCATGCCTTCTTTAACGATGGCTTGGGCCAGAACGGTTGCGGTTGTTGTACCGTCACCCGCTTCGTCGTTGGTCCGGGAAGCAACTTCCTTAACCATCTGTGCGCCCATGTTTTCGAACTTGTCTTCCAGTTCGATCTCTTTGGCTACGGATACACCGTCTTTGGTGATGCGTGGTGCGCCAAAGGATTTGTCGAGCACAACGTTGCGGCCTTTGGGGCCCAGTGTGACTTTGACGGCATCAGCAAGGATGTTCACACCCTTAAGCATCTTGTTTCGGGCGTCGGTCCCGAATTTTACGTCCTTAGCAGACATAGTGTCTTCTCCTAAATTCTTGTTTTGATGTCAGCGTGTCGTGGGTGGGGCGCATGGCCCTGTCTGTCCTGAAATCAGGACAAGATCCCCATGATGTCGCTTTCTTTCATCATCAGAAGCTCTTCGTCGTCGAGCGTGACTTCTGTACCGGACCACTTGCCGAACAATACTTTGTCACCGACTTTTACAGCCATTTCGATCAACTCACCGCTGTCCTTGCGTGCGCCTTCGCCACAAGCAACGATTTCGCCCTCGGCGGGCTTTTCTTTTGCGGAATCAGGGATGATCAAGCCACCCTTGGTTTTTTCTTCGCTTTCGGTGCGACGCACCAACACGCGGTCGTGTAGCGGTTTTAATGCCATCTTTCAGCTCCTTAAGGCTCAAAGTTATTCTCCCAAGCCGTCCCTCCGGTCGAGGGATCTGGCTATTAGCACTCAGGCCCGCCGAGTGCTAACGAGGGATAGCTAAGCGCGTCATCGACACTAGTCAACCACGGTAATTTGAAAAATTTTAAGCAACCCGCGCCTTGCAAAGCAACGCTAGTCAGCGCCCAACACACGGCCTGCAGCTGAAACGGCGTCGGCACCTGTTGGGGTCAGGCCGTATACGCCTGTCTCGATCTTTTCAAACCACCCATAATGATTGTCGCGCATCATGGCGGTTGCCCGCTGAACCCCGGCTTCGCGGGCGACATGCGCGCCCTTGCTGGCCCCTGCCTCGAACAGATACATCGCGAGCTTCAGCGCATCTTGGCGGTAGGCGGTGACCAGCCCTGCCCGCGTTTGCCCCCCGTCATTCGGGTCGCCCTGCCGGCGCGCGAATTCGCGTAGCAGCCGTGCCTGCCGTTTCGCGTTCTTGCGCGGCGCATAAGGCCCCGGATCGCAGTGCACTTCGACCAACCCGTCGTTCAGCCGCACGGTGATCAGCCCTAACCCCAAACGCCGCGCCAGCGCCGTGTTGTCCTTTGTCGCCTTGGCAAACCGTTTACCGGGCTGGCGCGCGACAGCCAGATAGACGTCATCACTGACGGACAGGCGCGCGATACATTGATGAAACAGCGTCAGGCTAAAGCCGATCTTCAGTTCTACCACCACCGGCGGCTCTGCCCCCCGTACGGCCACGACATCCGCCGCGCCCACCTCGGATTTAACGACATAACCCTGATCCTCCAGAAAGGATTTGATCGGCGGGTAAAGGTCGGTTTCGCGGGGTTTTGTCATAAACGCAGTGCTACCAGCTTTGCCCCGCCGCTGAGAACCCCAAAGCTGCGCGTATCAGGCAGGTGGTGACAAGTGCTACAACCAGCCATATAAGGCGCGCAAATCAACACTCTCCCACTGCAGGATATCCCCTATGACAACGCTTGTTTTTGGCCATAAATCACCCGACACCGATAGCACCGGCAGCCCGATCATCTGGGCATGGTACCTGAACGAAATCAAAGGCGTCGCCGCCTCCCCCGCCCTGCTGGGCGAACCCAACACCGAAGCGCTGTTCATGTTGGACCACTGGAAACTGGACAAGCCACAGATCATTGACGACGTGCAAGCCGACCAGCCCGTCGTGATCGTTGACACCAACAACCCTGCGGAACTGCCTGCCAGCATCAATGACGCGAACATCACCGCGATCATCGATCACCACCGTCTGGTAGGCGGGCTTGAAACCAAAGGCCCCGTCAACATCGTGATGGAAACGCTCGCCTGTACGGCGACGATCATGTACAAAATGATCGGTGATGACATGGCGCAGATGCCCGAGAACATCAAAGGCGCGATGCTGACCTGCATCCTGTCCGACACGCTGGAATTCCGCAGCCCGACCACCACGCAAGAAGACACCGCCATCGCCCACGCGCTGGCCAAAGATCTGGGCGTCGACATTCCCGCATATGCGGCACAGATGTTTGCTGCCAAATCCGACGTGTCCTCTTTCTCCGAAGCGGAACTGCTGCGGATGGACAGCAAGGAATACGAAGTCGACGGCAAGAAATTCCGCGTCTCTGTTCTGGAAACCACGTCGCCTGCCACGGTGCTGAACCGCAAGGATGCGCTGATGGCTGCGATGCCCGGCGTTGCCACAGAAGACGGTGCCGATCAGGTGCTGCTGTTCGTTGTCGACATCCTGAACGAAGAAGCCACCATGCTGATCCCCAACGAATTTACCAAGTCCGTAGCCGAAAAAAGCTTTGGCGCAACGGTTACCGGTGATAGCGTTGTTCTACCCGGCGTGATGAGCCGCAAAAAGCAGATTATTCCGAACATCAAAGTTTAGTCTGACCTAAATCGCCTTCCCCCGCCAAGGGGTCACAGACGCAAAAAAGGCCCCCTGAAACTCAGGGGGCCTTTTGTCATTTCAGCCCTACGCCGAAGCGTAGAGACTTATACCTTCAAAGGCGTGTCGCCACGCTCCCATGCCAGCGGCTTGAACACGTCGTCGACGGGCGTTTGTGCGACGTGGTTCACGTAGTTGGACATGGTTTTCTGCGCCATCCCAAGGATCACATCCAGCACAGCACGGTGGCCATAGCCCGCGTCAAAGAACGCTTTCATCTGATCGTCAGAGACGTTGCCACGCTGGCGGAACATCTGAACGGTGAATGTACGCAGTGCCTCCAGCTTGGGTGTCGGCAGCGCGGTTTCGTTGCGCAGAGCATCGGAAATTTCGTCCGATACCTTCATCATTTTGGCAATACCGGTGTGTGCGGGCACACAGTAGTGGCATTCGTTTTCAACGTTGATCGCCTGCCATACAACCGTCAGCTCTTCTGCGTCGAAATCCGTTTCGGTGAACAATTTGTGCAGCACCTGATAGCCTTCATAGGCCTGCGGGCTCTCGGCCAGAACCTTGTGCAGACCGGGCAAACGGCCAAAGGCTTTCTGCGACTGCTCAAGCAACGGCTTGGAGGCTTCGGGGGCGGTATCAAGATCGTGGGACGGGAAGGACATGGAAAAGCTCCTGTAAATGTTTCGCTGAGGTACATTTAGGGTTTATTGAGCGATCACTCAAGTATATAATTGAGCAATCATTCAAGAAAAGGTGATCCCATGCCCCGCAAGCCCAACTATGACCGTGACGATCTTATCGAACGCGCCCGCGATCTGTTCTGGCAGCGCGGTTGGGCTGGCACCTCGCTTAAGGATCTGGAAGCGAGCCTGCAGATGAAGCCGGGCAGTTTTTACGCCGCCTTCGGGTCTAAGGACGCGTTGTTCGAGCTTGCACTGGATAGATACGCCGCCGATGGGACAGAGCGGATGAAGACGCTTGCCCGCAACGAAGGGCCCCTCCCCGCGCTGCAAAAATTCCCATGTATGGTCATTTCAAACGACACCGCCCCCGCCAAGGCCTGCATGTTGTCGAAGACTCTGCTGGAACTTCAGGCCCACCGTCATCCGCTGGCGCAGAAGGCAAACACGCACTTGCTAAAGATGGAGCAGATGTTCGCGGAGCTGTTTGCCCAAGCCCAAGCCGCGGGCGATATCAGCGCCGGTCACAACCCGCGCAGTCTGGCGCGGCGCTATCAGTCTGACGTGTTGGGGTTGCGCGTTTCTGCGGAACGTGAGGGCGTGGATGCGGCAGCCATCGCGGGCGAAATCGCGGACGGACTGGCGCGGCTCTGACATTTGGCGCGGGTGTGTTTGCGTATTTCGCTGCCCAGTTGCCCCGCGGGGGGATGTGTGCTTTCTGCGGTGCAAAGCTCTTGCAGATTGGAAAGCGGCTCATGACCCAAATTATCAGTAACCTTTTCGAAATCTCTGACCGCTATGACGCGTTATTCGTCGACCTTTGGGGCTGTGTCCATGACGGCGTCAAGGCGCTGCCAGACGCGGTGACCGCACTGCAAGCCTACCGCAACGGCGGGGGCAAGGTGGTGCTCGTCACAAACTCCCCCCGCCCCCGCGACGGCGTGATCAAACAACTGGCACATTTTGGCGTACCGGACGACGCATGGGACGACATTGCCACCTCGGGGGACTCTGCGCGCACGGCGATGTATAGCGGCATGGTGGGTACACAGGTCTGGCACCTTGGCCCGCCCAGCGACAAACATTTCTTTGATCCTAGCGATGTGCTCGACGCCCCCGCCGACATCCAGCGTGTCGCGCTGGAGGACGCCGAAGGCATCGTGTGCACCGGTCCCTTCGACCCGTCCGAAGACCCCTCTGTGCTGCGCCCGCAACTGCTTTATGCCAAGCAAAAGGGGCTCAAGCTGCTGTGCGCGAACCCTGATATCGTGGTGGACCGTGGCGATGTGCGCGAATGGTGCGCGGGGGCTGTGGCGGCGCTTTATACCGAAATGGGCGGTGAAAGCCTGTATTTCGGCAAGCCGCACCCACCGATCTATGATCTGGCCCGCCGCAAGCTTTATGCGTTGGACAAAGACATCTCTGACAGTGGCATTCTGGCAATCGGTGACGGTATTCATACCGACATCAAAGGAGCCATGGGCGAAGATATCGATTCGCTTTTCATCTCCGGCGGGCTTGCCGCGCGGGAAACGGAAACCGAAACCCAACCCGATCCCGATGCGCTGACCCGCTATCTGGAAAAGGAAACATCGGCCCCGACTTACACGATTGGGCACCTACGCTGACCCACTTTTCCCTTGCGTTTCTGCGCCTGCAAAGTAATTAAGTTTCACACCACCTATAAATAGCGTCACTTTATTACTGAAAGGGCTGGCATGTTGGATAATCTGCCCCGCGGAACGATCTGTATCGAAGATATCGAAATCGGCATGACGCGCTATCTGCGTAAGGTCGTCACCGACGAAGACATCGAGATGTTCGCCCAGGTGTCCACCGACCGTAATCCGGTGCACCTGGACGACGCCTATGCGCAGGACACCATATTTGAAGGGCGGATTGCCCATGGGATGCTGACCGCCGGCCTGATTTCTGCTGTAATCGGAGAGCAACTGCCCGGGCATGGTACCGTTTATATGGCACAGTCTCTCAAGTTTCTGGCCCCCGTGCGCCCCGGCGATCTGGTCTATGCAGAGGTGAAGGTCACCAATATCGAATTCGACAAACGCCGTGTGAAACTGGATTGTCACTGTGCGATTGACGGCAAAAAGGTCCTGATTGGCGAGGCAACTGTTCTGGCCCCGTCACGCAAGTTCGACTGACCCCGCATCTGTGATACCTGCGCTACCGGCGACGCTGTGGTTTTTCAGCATCCTGTGCCGCCCCGCTGCTTGTAAGCGGGGGCAGACGGGGCTACCACCTAGCGCATGGAAATCATTCGCGACTATCAATTTGTAACGGCTTCCGATCAGGGGGCAACTGCCGCTATTGGCAACTTTGACGGCGTGCATCTGGGGCATCTGTCGGTCATCGACATGGCCCGTGCTGCCCTGCCCGAAGCACCTTTAGGTGTGGTCACATTCGAGCCGCACCCGCGCGAATATTTCGCCCCAGACGCCCCCCCTTTCCGCCTGATGGGTGCAGAGGCCCGCGCACACCAGCTGCAAAAGATCGGCGTCGACAGGCTGTATGAGCTGGGGTTCGATGCCACCTTGTCCAGCCTGAGCCCCCGCGCCTTTGCACAAGAGGTGATCGTCGACGGGTTGGGCCTGCGCCATGTGGTCGTGGGCGCTGACTTTCGCTTTGGCAAGGCGCGCGCTGGCACGGCTGAACACCTGCAGGCCTTCGGTGCCGAGATGGGGTTCGGCGTGACGATTGCCCCGCTGATGGCGAAGGGCCCCGATACGGTATCCTCGACCGCGATCCGCAACGCGTTGACCCAAGCCCGTCCCCGCGACGCTGCTGCGATGCTGGGCCACTGGCACCGGGTCGAAGGCCCTATTCTGCACGGCGAAAAGCGCGGCCGTGAACTCGGGTATCCCACTGCGAATATGTCAATCGACGGGCTGCACCCGCCGGCTTTTGGCGTCTACGCTGTGCTGGTTGATGTGCTTGAGGGGCCGCAAGCCGGTCGGTACCACGGGGTCGCCAGTCTTGGCGTGCGCCCGATGTTCGGCGAGAACAAAGCCAACCTCGAGACGTTCATTTTCGACTTCAAGGGCGATCTATACGGCAAGCATGTCTCGGTCGCGCTTGTCGATCACCTGCGCGGCGAAGAGAGATTTGACAGCCTCGAAGCGCTGATCACCCAGATGGATGCTGACAGCGCGCAAGCCCGCAGCATATTGGCAACGCTATGACTGATCCGATTGCAACCAAAGGCCTCGCCAAACGGTTTTGGGAAAAGAAACCGCTGACCAAGATGTCAAAAGACGAATGGGAAGCCTTGTGTGACGGCTGCGGTAAATGCTGCTTGAACAAGCTCGAAGACGAGGACACAGAGGAGGTCGCCCTGACCCGTGTGGCGTGCCGTTTGCTGGATGACGTGACCTGCCGCTGCAGCCACTATGAAAACCGGCACCAGTTCGTGCCCGACTGCATCGTGCTCAAGCCCGAAAACCTTGATACCCACGCCTATTGGATGCCCCTGACCTGCGCCTACCGGCTGCTGTGGCAGGGTAAACCACTGTATGATTGGCACCCGTTGATCAGCGGTGATCCCGACAGTGTGCATCGCGCCGGTATTTCTGTACAAAACAAGACTGTCTCGGAATTCGACACCCCGTTCGAAGAATGGGAAGACCACATCATCGAGGAGCCCACCTGATGTTTTTTGCCTCTGACAACGCGGGCCCTGTCCATCCCCACATCATGAACCGTCTGGCGCAGGCGAACAGCGGCCACGCGATGCCCTATGGCAATGATGCGATCATGGACGAGGTCCGCGACGCGATCCGCACGGCATTCGAGGCCCCCGAAGCTGCCGTCTATCTGGTCGCCACCGGCACTGCTGCCAACGCCTTGGCTCTAGCCTGCTATACCCAGCCGTGGCAGACAATCTTTTGCTCTGTGACCTCGCATATCCACGAAGACGAATGTAACGCGCCCGAATTCTATGCCGGCGCTGCAAAACTGACCGTGGTTGAAACAGAAGATAAGATGACCCCCGAGGCGCTGACACGGGCTATCGAAAAGCACCCAGACGGCAATGTGCATGGCGCGCAGCGCGGCCCGGTGTCGATCACCCAAGTGACAGAACGCGGTTCCGTTCATTCGCTAGAGGAGTTGAACACGTTGACCGCCGTTGCCAAACGCTATGACCTGCCGGTGCATCTGGACGGGGCGCGGTTTGCCAATGCACTGGTTGCCTTGGGCTGCACCCCGGCAGAGATGACGTGGAAAGCGGGCGTCGATGTCGTCAGCTTTGGCGGCACCAAGAACGGCTGCATGGGTGTCGAGGCAGTGATCTTCTTTGACCCCGCCAAAGCGTGGGAATTCGAGCTGCGGCGCAAACGCGGTGCGCATCTGTTTTCCAAGCACCGTTTCCTGTCAGCACAGATGGCGGGCTATCTGCAGGACGATCTGTGGAGGGCGACCGCCACGCAAGCCAATGACAATGCGCGCTATCTGGCGGACGGACTGCGCGCTGCGGGCGCGACAATGTTGCATGAACCCGACGCCAACATGATCTTTGCCAAATGGCCTCGCCGCATCCACCAAAAGTTGCAAGCTGCGGGAGCCAAATACTATGTCATGGACGGCCCGCTGGACAGTGGTGATCCAGACGCGCCTTTGTCTGCGCGGTTGGTCTGTGACTGGTCGATCGGCACAAAGGCCATCGACCAGTTTCTATCGCATTTCTAAGCCCTAAACAGTCGCCAAAAAGCGACGGATTTCAGATGAAACAGCCTGCGGGTGGGTGATCGGGGCCATGTGCCCTGCCCCGTCAATCGCCTTGCGTGTCACATTCGGCAGACGTCGTGCAATGGATGTGCTGATCGCGTCAACCATATCGCCCGACGCACCGCCGTCGATCAACAGCACCGGCATCGTGGCGCGTGCGAACCTGCCAGGCTGAAGCAGCCCGGCATTGTCATCACGCAAGAACGGCTGGCTGGCGGGCACATAGTGGATACGGTCCGCCATATACTGACGCAGCTTTTCGGGCGTCTTTTCCCATCCGCTGCCGTCACCCCAGCCGGTATTAAAGATGCGCGCCGCCTCCATCCGGTCGCCCGCGTCAAACGCTGCGTCGAACCCGCCGGAGTTACGATCCCCCGCGGCCACCCGCGCCGGATCATCGGCAAGTGCTGCGGCGAAATAAACCGGTTCGATCATCGTCAGGCTGCGCACCAGTTCAGGGTTTTCGATCGCAATCCGCAGACCGATCGTCGCACCGAAGGAATGGCCAATGATGTCAGTAGGTTCGGTCAGCAAATCCCGCACCATATCGGTCGAGCGTTGATGTATGTCGCCCTGCCCGTCCCAGTCATCGGATTTACCGTGTGACGGTAGATCGCAGCATAAAAGTGCCAGATCGTCTGCCAGCGCTTCGCCCACGCCGCGCCACGCGCCGGAATGGGCCAATGTGCAATGGATCGCCAGCGCCTGACGTGGGCCATGTCCGAAACGGCGGGTAAACAAGGCTGAACTCACAGTTTGCCCGCCATCACGAGGTCAAGGTCGTCCAACCGGTCCTGCCCCCAGAACTTGTGGGTGTCATCAAGGATATAGAAAGGCGCACCAAAGACGCCCTTTTCGACGGCTTCCTCCAGATTTCGGGCATAGGTATCGGCACCCTGTAGCAGCCCTTTGTCGGCCAGCGCGGGATCAAAGCCCGCCTTTTCAAGGCAATCGCGGACGACTTCGTCTTCGGCAATATCACGTTCCTCGGCCCAAACGGCGGTCATGAAGAGCTGGCACAGCTTACCCACATCGCCGCCTTCGTTCTGTGCAGCGATGATCGCATAGGATGAAGGCGCGCCGTTGGTTGGCCAATGCGCGGGCTTGAGGTTGAACGGCAATCCCAGTTTCTTGGCCTGACGCGGCAGTTCAATCGCGCGGTATTCCTGCCGCGACGGGTGCCGGTCCTTGGGCGGTTGCCCACCAGTCCGCCCAAAAGCGGTAATCAAATCGAAAGGTTTATAGGTAATCGTCGCCCCGTGTTTGGCGGCAATTTCTTCCAGCCGGTTTCCTGCCAAATAGGCATATGGTGAAAGTGTCGCAAAAAAATAGTCGATATGGGCCATTTGAGGTCTCCGATCAAGGCTGTGCAGCTTTGCCAGACCGTAAGGCCATGCTAAGCGGTGTCAACGTCACGATTCTGTCACATGTTCTGCATCCAGGGACCCTTTGCACATGGCTCAAACCACCGAACCCAAACTGATCTCAGGTAACGCGAACATGCCGTTGGCCAAAGCCATCGCACGGCGGATGTCGCTGCATCGGGGGGTCAACGTAGGGCTGGTCGACGCACGTGTCGAACGGTTCAATGACGGCGAAATCTTTGTCGAAGTTTACGAAAACGTCCGCGGCGAGGATATGTTCATCATCCAGCCGACGTCGAACCCCGCCAACGACAACCTGATGGAACTGCTGATCATGGCCGACGCGCTGCGCCGGTCATCCGCCGCGCGTGTCACAGCGGTTCTACCCTATTTCGGCTACGCTCGTCAGGACCGTCGCACCAAAGCGCGCACACCGATCACGGCCAAGATGGTCGCGAATATGATGGTAGGCAGTGGCATTGAACGCATCCTGACAATGGATCTGCACGCCGCACAGATTCAGGGATTTTTCGATATTCCCGTCGACAACCTTTATGCGTCGCCCGTGTTTGCGCTGGACATCCAGAACGAATTCAAGGGTCGCATGGATGACCTGATGGTCATTTCCCCCGATGTGGGCGGCGTTGCCCGCGCGCGTGAATTGGCCAAACGCATCAACTCCCCTCTCGCTATCGTGGACAAGCGCCGCGAGAAGGCAGGCGAGATTGCGGAAATGACCGTGATCGGCGATGTGACCGACAAGGTTTGCCTGATTGTGGACGATATTTGCGACACCGCCGGCACCCTGTGCAAAGCGGCCGAAGTATTGCTCGAGAATGGCGCGAAGGAAGTGCACTCTTACATCAGCCACGGCGTGATGTCCGGCCCTGCGGTTGAACGCATCAGCAATTCCGTGATGAAGTCGCTGGTCATCACTGACAGCATCGCCCCCACACCGGCGGTAAAGCAGGCCGCTAACATTCGGATCGTGCCCACGGCACCGATCTTTGCGCAAGCGATCCTGAATATCTGGAACGGCACGTCTGTCTCGTCGCTGTTCGACGCCGACACGCTCGAACCGATCTATGACGGCATGTACAAGCCGGGCTAAGCGCCCCTGAAACAGCGGCTGGGGGCTTGTATTACAGCTCCCAGTCGTCTTGCGGTGACAATGGCCCAATGGCCATCCAAGACGCCCTAACGCGCGCGATACGCGTATCGCCCCAGGTGCGGAACACCAGTTCAAATCCCTCGTTTGTCAAATTCTCTGCTCGTAGATCTGCGCGCATAACTGTCGCGTTATCCACGTCCCACAACGCGAGGGACGTGTGTACAGTTGGGATATCGCGGTACGGTGTAGAAAAGCTGATCGAGTTGCGCCGCTCGCGCTGGCCCTTCCCTGTCCACATTTCGCCGCCATCTTGAAAGTCGGAAAACAAAACAGCCTCTCCGCTGTCGACACCTACACTACTTGCATTCATTCGTTTCATCGAGATGATCTGCCCTACCCTGTCCTACCCAAACAATCCGACAACCTTATGTTAAGGTTCACAAATAGAAAAGGCCCCGCGAATGCAGGGCCTTCTCATCAAAACGGGCAAGGAAACGTCAGAGGCTGGGTTGCTTGCTCGACAAGCCGATTTCGTCCCCCATGGCAACCATATCAGACAGCAGCTTGGCTGCGTCATCTACGGGGCCAGGTTCATTCACGAAACCTTCTTTTGCCGTTGTGTACATGGCTTTGGCTTCGGCGATCATTTCGTCCAGATGCTCTTGGGTCATGTCACCCTTAGGCACGGCGCGTTCGGCCAGAACCGACACCCCATCAAACGAAATTTCAGCGAAGCCGCCGGTTACCACATACTCAGCAGTGCCTTCCGGGCCTTCAACACGCAGCACACCGGGGCGCAGCGTGGTGATGGTGGGGGCATGATCAGGCATTGCTGTCATATCCCCGTCCGCACCCGGAATCTGAACGGCCGTCACCTGCATCGAGGCCAGCCGCCGCTCGGGCGAAACGAGGTCGAATTGCATTGTGTCTGCCATTTTCAGCGCTCCTTAAGCGGCGTCAGCCGCCATTTTTTCAGCTTTCGCTTTAACGTCTTCGATGCCACCAACCATATAGAAGGCACCTTCAGGCAAGTGATCATACTCACCAGCGACAACCGCCTTGAACGATTGAATGGTTTCTTCCAATGGAACCTGCTTACCGTCAGCACCGGTGAACACCTTGGCCACGTCGAAAGGCTGGCTAAGGAAACGTTCGATTTTACGCGCACGGGTCACGGTCATTTTGTCGTCTTCTGACAATTCGTCCATACCCAAGATCGCGATGATATCCTGAAGCGACTTATACCGCTGAAGGATACCCTGAACGTCACGTGCAACGTTATAGTGCTCTTCGCCAACGATGGACGGATCCATCAAACGCGATGTGGAGCCGAGCGGATCAACGGCAGGGTAAATACCCTTTTCCGAGATCGCACGATCCAGCACGGTTGTCGCATCGAGGTGCGCAAACGATGTTGCAGGCGCAGGGTCGGTAAGGTCATCCGCAGGAACGTAAACAGCCTGAACCGACGTAATAGAACCCGCTTTTGTCGAAGCAATACGCTCTTGCATCGCACCCATGTCGGTTGCGAGCGTTGGCTGGTAGCCAACAGCAGAAGGGATACGGCCAAGCAAAGCCGAAACCTCGGAGCCCGCTTGCGTAAAGCGGAAGATGTTATCGACAAAGAACAAAACGTCGCTGCCGGATTCATCGCGGAATTGTTCGGCCAGTGTCAGGCCGGACAAAGCAACACGCATACGCGCACCGGGAGGTTCGTTCATCTGGCCGTAGACCAGCGCAATTTTGGATTTTTCCAGATCGTCCGGAACGATAACGCCGGATTCGATCATCTCGTGATAAAGATCGTTACCCTCACGCGTACGTTCGCCCACGCCCGCGAAAACGGACAGACCAGAGTGCACTTTGGCGATGTTGTTGATCAGTTCCATGATCAGAACCGTTTTGCCAACACCAGCACCGCCGAACAGGCCGATCTTGCCGCCCTTAGTGTATGGTGCCATCAGGTCGATAACCTTGATGCCTGTCACAAGAATTTCCGTCGCGGTTGATTGCTCGGAAAAGCTAGGCGCTTGGCCGTGGATCGCACGGGTTTCTGACGTGGCAACGGGGCCCTTTTCGTCAACGGCATCGCCGGTAACATTCATAATACGACCAAGTGTGGCCGTGCCAACGGGAACACGGATTTGGTCGCCCGTGTCCGTTACTTTTTGACCGCGAACAAGACCTTCGGTCGCATCCATCGCGATGGTACGCACGGTGTTCTCGCCAAGGTGCTGAGCCACTTCGAGGATCAGTTTCTTGCCGTGGTTTTCAGTTACAACAGCGTTGAGGATCTCTGGCAGGTGATCCTCGAACTGCACATCGACGACGGCGCCGATGACTTGTGTGATTTTGCCGACTGCATTTGCCATGTCGTTTCTCCGATTTGTTCTACAGCGCTTCCGCGCCGGAAATGATTTCGATCAGCTCGTTGGTGATGACGGCCTGACGCGAACGGTTATACTCGATGGTCAGATCATCGATCATCTCACCCGCGTTCCGTGTCGCGTTGTCCATTGCCGACATCCGGGCCCCCTGTTCAGAGGCCGCGTTTTCCAGCAGAGCCGAGAAGATCGCCGTTGCAACGCCGCGCGGCAGCAGGTCAGCCAAAATGGCTTCTTCGCTGGGCTCGTAGTCGAACAGTGTCGCCGCCTCGTCCGCGCCTTCGGTCTCTTCGAAGGTCGCCGGGATGATCTGCTGTGCCGTCGGGATCTGGCTGACAACGTTCACGAACTTCGAATAGAAGATCGTGGCGATGTCATATTCACCCGCGTCAAAACGGCCAAGTACGTCCTTGGCGATCCCCTGCGCATCGGCATAGCCAAGGCGCTTGACGTCGCTGAGGTCAACGTGACCGACCAATAGGCCTGCAAAGTCACGACGGATGCTGTCGCGGCCCTTCTTGCCAACGGTCAAGATTTTGACCTCCTTACCCTTGGCGATCAGGCCACGGGCATGGGCTTTGGCAAGCTTGGCGATGTTGGCGTTAAAGCCACCGCACAGGCCACGTTCAGCGGTCATGACAACCAACAGATGAACCTGATCCGACCCCGTGCCGCTCAGCAGCTTGGGGGCGGTGTCAGACCCACCTACCGAAGCAGCCAACCGCGACATCACAGCGTTAAAACGCTCTGTGTAGGGGCGGGACTGCTCGGCAGCGTCCTGCGCGCGGCGAAGTTTCGCCGCGGCAACCATTTGCATGGCTTTCGTGATCTTGCGGGTCGATTTGACCGACGCGATCCGGTTTTTTAGATCCTTGAGGTTTGGCATCTGCCCTCCCTCCCTTAAGCGAAGTCAGCGGCGAAAGAATCGATGGCAGCTTTGATCTTGTCTTCCAGCTCACCCTTCACCTTGCGGTCGTTGTTGGTGATGTCATCCATCAGGTCAGCGTGCTTGCTGCGCAGATGCGCCAGCAGGCCTGCTTCGAAACGGCCAACTTCCTTGACGGCAACTTTGTCAAGGTAGCCGTTTGTACCCGCATAGATCACGCAGACGATTTCCGCGTTGGTCAGTGGGGAATACTGAGGCTGCTTCATCAGCTCTGTCAGGCGCGCACCACGGTTCAGCAACTGCTGTGTGGAGGCGTCAAGGTCGGAACCGAACTGAGCAAAGGCCGCCATTTCGCGGTACTGAGCCAAGGACAGTTTAACCGGACCAGCAACAGACGACATCGCTTTGGTCTGAGCAGACGAACCAACCCGCGAAACCGACAGACCGGTGTTCACAGCAGGACGGATACCTTGGTAGAACAATTCGGTTTCCAAGAAGATCTGACCATCGGTGATCGAGATCACGTTGGTTGGAATAAACGCGGAAACGTCGCCACCTTGGGTTTCGATGATCGGCAGAGCTGTCAAAGAGCCGTTGCCTGCAGCATCGCCCAATTTCGCCGAACGCTCGAGCAGACGGGAGTGGAGATAGAAAACGTCACCTGGGTACGCTTCACGCCCGGGCGGACGACGCAGCAGCAGGGACATCTGGCGGTAGGACACGGCTTGCTTGGAAAGGTCATCATAGATGATCAGCGCGTGACGGCCGTTGTCGCGGAAGAATTCGGCCATAGCTGTTGCGGAATATGGTGCGAGGTACTGCATAGGCGCAGGCTCGGACGCAGTCGCAGCAACAACGATGGAATAGTCGATCGCGCCTGTTTCTTCGAGCTTTTTAACCAGCTGGGCAACAGTCGAACGCTTTTGGCCGATCGCAACGTACACGCAGTACATTTTCTTGCTCTCGTCGTCGCCTGCGGCGTCGTTGATCTGCTGTTGGTTCAGGATCGCGTCCAGAGCAACGGCAGTTTTACCAGTCTGACGGTCACCAATAATCAATTCGCGCTGGCCACGGCCGACGGGGATCATCGCATCAACGGATTTCAGACCAGTCGCCATTGGCTCGTGAACCGATTTCCGTGGGATAATGCCGGGGGCTTTGACGTCCGCAAGGCCACGCTCTGTGGACTCGATGGGGCCTTTGCCGTCGATGGGGTTACCCAGACCGTCAACAACACGACCCAGCAGGCCGTTGCCGATTGGCACGTCCACGATGGAGTTCGTGCGCTTGACCGTGTCGCCTTCTTTGATGTCACGGTCGGAACCGAAGATAACAACACCGACGTTGTCTGTCTCGAGGTTCAAGGCCATGCCCATGATGCCGCCGGGGAATTCGACCATCTCGCCGGCTTGGACGTTGTCCAGACCATACACGCGAGCGATACCATCACCAACGGACAGAACGCGGCCAACTTCGGCAACTTCTGCTTCTTGACCAAAGTTCTTGATCTGGTCTTTCAGGATCGCAGAAATCTCTGCAGCTTGGATACCCATTTATCCGACCTCTTTCATTACATTCTGGAGGGAATTGAGCTTTGCGCGGATCGACGTGTCGATCATCTTAGAGCCCACTTTTACGATAAGACCGCCAATGAGGGAGTCATCAACGGTCGCATTCAACGTTACTTTTTTGCCTGTGGTCGCGGCGAGCGACTTGGACAATTTTTCGGACTGCGCCTTGGTCAGCGCCTTGGCCGAAATCACATCAGCAGTTACTTCGCCCTTTTCGACGGCGATGATGTCGCGCAGGTTCTGGACCAGCTGCGGCAGGACGAACAGACGGCGCTTGTTGGCCATCAGTTCCAGCGTGCTTGCCAGCGTCTGGGACAGGTCCATCTTTTTGGCGATGGCACTGATCGACGCAGCTTGCTGTTCGCGCGTGTAGATCGGCGAATGGATCAGATCGCGGAAATCTTCGCTTTCGGCCAATGCGGCTTGCAGCGCATCAAGATCTTTCTCGATCTGGGGAAGGGCTTTGGCCTCTTGGGCCAGCTCGTACACGGCGGTCGCATAGCGTTTTGCGATACCTGTAGAGATTGATGCTGTTTCGGACACGTCCATCCTCTCATACGTCAGGGCCGGATAAGCGAATACATCGCGTCACCGGGGTGTTGGCGCGACTTGAAATTACCCAAGACGTCTAAATCAGGGCGGATGTAGCAGACGGACCCGCATCCCGCAACACAGTATAGTGTGCTTGCCTCACGAAAGCGCCCCTTATTCTTAACGTAAAGCACCGCTGCGACGCTTTGACCTGATCGACGTGCCTAAAAATCAATGGACATCCGGCTTTCTCGGGCAAGATAGCGATTCTTGGCACCGTGGCACGGCGATCACATCGGCTGCGACAGCAGCGCTCAAACCATTGCGGGCGTTACCGCGCCGACCCCCTCAAGAACGCGGATAGACCGGCGCGCAGGCGTCCGCGCGACCTTGCCCTTGGGCGGATACACAAGTTTGGTCACCTCGACCATAAAGACGCCCCCCGCCATGATCGTCGGCATGTGCCGTCCAACCTTTTCAAACAGCGGGCCAGAGCGGCGAAAGGCCCGCCGCGTCGAGGGCATCAGATAAAGCGCACCCAACTGGCGTTCTGGCAAAAACTGGTGTTTGCGCAGCTGCGTTTCCAACTGCCACAGCGAATAGGGCCGCCCATAGCCGAACGGCGTGATATCACTGCGCGCCCAAAAGCCAGCGCGATTGGGCACGATAAACAGCGCCCTGCCCCCCGGCCCCAACACGCGCCAGCATTCCTCAAGCAGATCACCCTGCCGGTCCGAGGTCTCTAACCCGTGCATCAGCACCAGCCGGTCAACGTGTCCCGTTTCAATCGGCCACAGCGTTTCCTCGGTCAGGACAGAAGTATTGGGCATCCCGGCGGGCCACGGCATCACCCCTTGCGGCCCCGGCATCAACGTCATCACCCGCCGCGCATCCGCAAGATAGGGACGCAGCAAGGGGGCGGCGAAACCGAAACCCACGACCGTCTGCCCCTTCGCCTCGGGCCAAAGCTCTAGCATGCGGGTCCGCAGGGAATGCTGCGCCGCGCGACCAAGGGCGCTGCGGTAGTAAAAATTGCGCAGGTCTTGGACATCAAGGTGCATGAGGTATCGGCCCTGTTGGCTGGATTGCCCACGATCCTAGCCCAAAGTACCGCGCCGCAAAAGAGCGGACTGCGCGAAACCCAATTGCAGCACCGCCCTGCCCGCGCTAGCGTGGTGATCCGCATCCAGAAACCCCGACCGGAGCCGCTGCCATGCCCTTTGATCTTGTGACCATCCCCTGCCTGTCCGACAACTATGCCTACTTGCTGCGCGACCAGACCAGCGGCAAGGTCGCCCTGATCGACGTGCCCGAAGCCGCGCCGATTGCGGCCAAGCTGGATGAATTGGGCTGGACGCTGACAGAAATCTGGCTGACCCACCACCACCCGGACCACATTCAAGGCGTGCCCGAGTTGATCGCTGACCACCCCGCCCGCGTGATTGGGGCCAAAGCTGATGAACAGCGTTTGCCGCCGCTGGACGAGGCGTATGACGACGGGCAGTCCCTTACCTTCGGCGACCATACTGTCGATGTGATCGACGTGTCGGGCCATACCGTCGGGCATATCGCTTTTCACGTGCCCGCTGCCAAATGCGTCTTTACCGCGGACAGCCTGATGGCTCTTGGCTGTGGCCGCCTGTTTGAAGGGTCACCGGCGCAGATGTGGGACAGCCTGCAAAAGCTGATGCAGCTGCCAGCCGACACCACCATATGTTCGGGCCACGAATACACACAGTCGAACGCAAAATTTGCCCTGACGGTTGATCCCGAAAACGCCGCGCTTATATCTCGTACAAGAGAGATCGATCAGGCCCGTGCAGATGGCGTGCCGACAGTTCCCTCGACGCTTTCAACGGAACTTGAAACCAACCCGTTTTTGCGCCCGTCCGATCCGGGCATTCGCGCGCAACTGGGGATGGTCAACGCCACCGACACCGATGTGTTTGCCGAAATTCGCGCGCGCAAAGACCGTTTCTGACCGCCGCAATCATGGTTAAAAATCGACGTTCACGATAAATGTGACAACGATATTGCAGAAAAACCTTGAAGCTGCGCCGTGATCAACCAAACTCTAATACTATGAGGCCATGCTTGGTTGTGGCGCGTCTTGTTTCTGACGCCCCTTCCGACACAGATCGAAAAGGAGCACGCCTGTGCCTTCATTCTCGTCTACCCTAGAACAAGCTATCCACTCGGCGTTGGCGCTTGCGAATGCTCGCAAGCACGAATTCGCCACGCTTGAGCATCTTTTACTGGCCCTGATCGACGAACCCGACGCCGTGCAGGTGATGAAAGCCTGCTCTGTCGATATGACCGAACTGCGCGAGACGCTGGTCGAATTCGTTGATGAAGACCTGAATAATCTGGTCACCGACGTTGACGGTTCCGAAGCGGTGCCCACGGCAGCCTTCCAGCGGGTGATCCAGCGCGCGGCGATCCACGTGCAATCGTCGGGCCGGACCGAGGTGACGGGTGCCAATGTGCTGGTCGCCATCTTTGCCGAACGCGAAAGCAACGCGGCCTATTTCCTGCAAGAGCAGGATATGACGCGTTATGATGCGGTGAACTATATCGCGCATGGCGTCGCCAAGGACCCTGCTTTTGGCGAACCACGCTCTGTCTCAGGTGCCCCCGACCACGAGGAAGAAGCCCAAGGCGTCACGGACGGCGACAAAAAAGAATCCGCGCTGGCAAAGTACACTGTCGATCTGAATGCCAAATCCCGCGAGGGTGATGTCGATCCGCTGATCGGCCGCTCGGACGAGGTGGAACGTTGCATTCAGGTGCTGTGCCGCCGGCGTAAGAACAACCCCCTGCTGGTGGGTGATCCCGGTGTTGGTAAAACCGCCATCGCCGAAGGGCTGGCACGCAAAATCGTCGCCGGTGAAACACCCGAAGTACTGGCCAATACCACCATCTATTCGCTCGACATGGGCGCGTTGCTGGCCGGCACCCGCTACCGCGGCGACTTCGAAGAGCGCCTCAAGGCCGTCGTGACCGAGCTGGAAGCCCATAAAGACGCCGTGTTGTTCATCGACGAGATTCACACCGTCATCGGTGCGGGTGCAACTTCCGGTGGGGCCATGGATGCGTCCAACCTGCTGAAACCTGCGTTGGCCGGGGGCAAGCTGCGGACAATGGGGTCTACGACTTACAAAGAATTCCGCCAGCACTTTGAAAAAGACCGTGCCCTTGCCCGTCGTTTCCAAAAGATCGACGTTAACGAACCTTCGGTCGAAGATGCGGTGAAAATTCTGCGCGGGATCAAACCGTATTTCGAGGATCACCACTCGGTCAAATACACGGCCGACGCGATCCGCACCTCGGTTGAACTGGCGCACCGCTATATCAACGACCGCAAGCTGCCGGATTCGGCGATCGACGTGATCGATGAAGCCGGTGCTGCACAGCATCTGCTGTCTGCATCCAAGCGGCGCAAGACCATCGGCACCAAAGAAGTCGAAGCCGTGGTCGCCAAAATCGCGCGCATCCCGCCCAAGAACGTGTCGAAGGACGATGTGATTGTGCTCAAGGATCTTGAGGCGTCGTTGAAACGTGTGGTCTTTGGTCAGGACAAAGCAATCGAGGCGCTGTCCTCGGCGATCAAACTGGCCCGTGCCGGTCTGCGTGAACCTGAAAAACCCATCGGCAACTACCTGTTCGCAGGGCCGACAGGTGTGGGTAAGACCGAGGTGGCGAAACAGCTGGCGGATACGCTTGGCGTGGAACTGCTGCGCTTTGATATGTCGGAGTATATGGAGAAGCACGCCGTTTCCCGCCTGATTGGCGCCCCTCCCGGCTATGTCGGGTTTGACCAAGGCGGCATGCTGACCGACGGCGTGGACCAGCATCCGCACTGTGTTCTGCTGCTCGACGAGATGGAGAAAGCGCACCCAGACGTCTACAATATTCTGTTGCAGGTGATGGACCACGGCAAGCTGACCGATCACAATGGCCGCACGGTGGATTTCCGCAATGTCGTGCTGATCATGACCTCGAACGCAGGCGCGTCCGAGCAAGCGAAAGAGGCAATCGGCTTTGGTCGTGACCGTCGCACCGGCGAAGACACCGCAGCGATTGAACGGACATTCACGCCCGAATTCCGCAACCGTCTTGATGCGGTGATCAGCTTTGCACCGCTGCCGAAAGAAGTGATCCTGCGCGTGGTCGAAAAGTTTGTACTGCAACTCGAAGCGCAACTTATGGACCGCAACGTGACCATCGAATTGTCGACAAAAGCCGCCGAATGGCTGGGTGAAAAGGGCTATGATGCGCGGATGGGTGCGCGACCTCTTGGCCGTGTTATTCAAGAGCACATCAAAAAGCCCCTCGCCGAGGAACTGTTGTTCGGCAAGCTTGCCAAGGGTGGCGTGGTCAAGATCGACGTCAAGAAGGGCGAACTGGATCTGACGATCCTCAGCTCGGAAAACCCTAAACTGACGGGCAACAAGCCACCGTTGCTGACAGCTGAATGATACCACGCAGCGCCGTATTTGCGCTTGCCCTGCCCTTTGCCAGCCCCGTGCTGGCAGAGGGTTTTCTTATTTCTCCACCCCTTAAATGTGACCTCGAAACAGACTGCTATATCCAACAGTATGTCGACAGCGACCCGTCACCCGATGCGTTGGATTTCACCTGCGGCGCGCTTAGCTATGACGGTCACAAGGGCACCGACTTCGCGCTCCCCGACCGTGCGCGCATCAACGACAATATCCCCGTGCTTGCCAGTGCCGCGGGCCGCGTCAGCGGTATGCGCGACGGCATGCCCGATAGCGGCTATAGCAGCGCAACTGCCGACGATATCGACGGCAAAGAATGCGGCAATGGCGTCGTGCTGGACCACGGGAACGGCTGGGAAACGCAGTATTGCCACCTAAAACAGGGCTCCATCAGCGTTAAGACGGGACAAGAAGTGGCATTGGGAGAAACGCTTGGCTTTGTCGGGCAGTCGGGCAAGGCCGCTTTCCCCCATGTTCATCTGTCCGTGCGCAAAGACGGGGCGGTCATCGACCCCTTTGATCCAGACGGTGCCCCCACCTGCGACACACCGGGTGACAGTAGCCTATGGTCGCAGCGCCCTGAATATCGCGCTGGCGGGTTGATCAGCATCGGTTTCTCGGATGCCGTGCCCGCCTATGACGCGATCAAGAACGGCGAAGCCGCAGCGCCCTCTTTGTCGGTGGAGGCCGATGCGCTGGTGATCTGGGGCCATATGTTCGGCACGCGGGCCGATGATATTATCAACCTGTCGATCACCGGCCCTGACGGCATGGTGATCTCTGATGATGTGACACTAACGAAAACCCAGGCGCAGGCCTTTCGCGCAATCGGCAAACGGGGCCGCGTGGACTGGCCAGCGGGCACCTATACCGGCACTGTGACGATGATCCGCGGTTTGCAGATCATCAGCCAGCGCAGCACAGACATCGAAATAAAATAGCGTTACTTTTCGGTCAGCTTCAGCTCGATCCGGCGGTTCTGGGCACGGGCCGTTTCTGTGTTCCCGTTGGCGACAGGCTGGTACTGGCCAAACCCATTCGCCGCCAGACGCTCTGGCGCGATGCCAAGGAAGTTGATCATATACTTGACCACTGACAATGCCCGCGCTTGGCTCAGCTCCCAATTGTCGGCGAACGCGCCCAAACCCGACAAAGGCTGGTTGTCCGTATGCCCGTCAACGCGAATGACCCAGTCGATTTCAGGCGGAATGTCGGCGGCAATATTGCGTAGAATACCGGCGACTTTCGCGATCTCTTTACGACCAACCGTTGAAAGCGTCGCGGCACCGGGTGGGAAGAGCACTTCGGAAGAGAAGACAAACCGGTCGCCCTCGATGCGGACCCCTTCTTGATTCCCCAAAAGCTCTCTCAACCGGCCAAAGAACTCGGAACGGTATTGTTCAAGGTTCTTGGTCTCCGCCTCAAGCCGCGCACGCTCTGCCGCTTCCAACTCGGCGCGACGGCGTTCTTCGGCGGCGACCCGCGCAAGCGCGGTGTTCAGATCGGACCCAAGCGATTGCAGTTGCACCTCTTTCACGGCATCCTGTGCGACGGCATCATCCAGCAAGGACTGGAGTTCCCCCAGCTGGCCGCGCAGCGCTGCAATCTGCTGGTTCAATAGCTCTGTCTGACGCTGTGCCGCAGCGGTGGCGGCCTCCTCCTGCGCCAGCTCGGCCCGCGCCGCATCCAGCAAAGCTGCTCGTTTTTCCGCATCCGAACGCGTGTCGTCAGCGCGGCTTTCTGCCGCCAGCTTCGCCGCAAGCGCGTTGGCTAGCTTGGCACGCAGCGCGGCACCGTCTGCCTGCGCGGCCTCAAGGGTTTCTGTCTCTGTAAGGGCGGCAGCGAGTTCAGCATCCAAGGTTTCCTTGGCGGCACGTGCGGCAGCCAACAAGGTCAGCGTATCCTCTGCGTCTTGGCGCTGCGTCTCAAGCGCAAGGGTCATCGCTGTCAGTTCTGCATCCGCGTTTTGCAGCTTTTCACGCAACTGCTCTGCCGCGGCGGCTTCGGCCAGTCGGGCAGCTTCGGCGTCCGAAAGCGCCGCAGCATTTGCGTCGGCAGCGCTTTGCAATGCGGCCTGGGTTTCCTGGTTCTTGGCGCGTAGATCATCGACAAGTGCCGTCAACGCATCGCGACGGGCTGCCGCGAGCCGCGCAGCTTCGACCTGTGCATCCGTTTCGGATCGGGCCTGCGTCAACGCGAGGTTCAACGCGTCTTGTGCGCTCAACAGTTCATTTTGCCGTGCCACAAGCGTTTCACCACGCGCGACGGCTGCATCGCGTTGGGACAACAGATTGGCGACCTGCGTCTCGAAACCGGTTATCTTGGCCTCGGCTGCGTTCAACTGCACGGCTTGCGCATCGCGTGTGGCCGACAATGACGCAATCATCGCCGCCTGTTCTGCCGCCTTATCACGTGCCGCCGTCAACGACGTGGTGATTGACCCCAGTTGGGTTTCAAGATCTGCAGTGTTTTGCCGTTCCATCCCAAGCGCTTGCGCCAATGCAGCAACTTCGCCAGACAGGGAATTCAGCTCGCTTTCCTGCCCATTGATCCGTTGCGTCTGCACCGCTTGCAGCACCATGAAGATGGTCAGTACGAACATCAGAACCAGCAACAGGCCCGTCATCGCATCCACGAACCCTGGCCAGATAGAGCCCTGAAAGCGTGACCCTGTACGTCGGGAAAGCGCCATCGTCAGCTTTCCTCGGTGTCGGAACGGTCAGGGGTGCGCAAACGGCGGGGTTCGGCACCGCGTGGCGCGGAAAGCGCCTTTGCCAGCAACGAAATATCCTTGCGAATTTCGGCCATGGTTTCCTGCCGCCCTGCAGAGATTTCCTCGAGGATACGCAGCATCTGTACATCGATCGACCGCAGACGCATCCGGCTTTCCGCATCCGCCCGTTCATGGTCGCCCTGCCCTTCGAGTACGGCGACCATGCGTTCTTGCCCCTTGGCGATCCGGTCCAGACTTTCCGCAGCTGTATCGGTTTGGGCGGCCCGTGCAGACAGCTCCTCCATAGTGGTGGCAAGCGCACCGATCTCGCGGTTTAGCACAGTCTGGCTCTCGGTGGATTGTCCGATCAACTGGCGCAGGCTGTCCATTTGTTCGGCCATATGATCCAGCACGCCCGCCACAGCAGCCTGCTCCGACGCGCCGTCCTCGCCCGAGGAAAAGCCAACGCGGGTGATCGAGCTGAGCCAGTCTTCCAATTCTTGATAAAAGCGGTTTTGGCCATGGCCTGCAAAGAGTTCAAGCAGCCCCACAACCAGCGACCCCGCCAGCCCCAAGAGGGAGGACCCAAAGGCCACACCCATGCCGCCAAGCTGCGATTCCAGTCCGGTCATCAACCGCGCGAACATATCGGTGCTGCCGTCGCCTTCTTGTGGCGCGAGGCTGCGGATCGTTTCGACAACCGCCGGAACAGTCGTGGCAAGCCCATAGAAAGTGCCCAAAAGTCCAAGGAAAATCAGCATGTTGACGATATAACGCGTAATCTCGCGTGCTTCGTCGATGCGGGTTGCGACGGAATCCAGAATAGAGCGGGTCGAGGTTGCGTTCACCTGCATGCGCGCGCCGCGTGTGCGCAACAACGATGCAAGCGGGGCCAAAAGCTGCGGTGCTACGGCATCTGCATTCGGCTCGTCGGAGGCAAAGTTTTCGATCCACCTGACAGAGCCAATCAGCTGCAACACCTGATAAAAACAGGCGATAACGCCGATAAAGAAGACGAAGATAATCACGCCATTCAGATAGGGATTTGCCGCAAAAATAGGCAATACGCTCGGCAGCGCCAGAAAAGCCCCGATGCCGGTAAGCGCAAGGGCGATCAGCATCAGCGTGATCTGCCGCACCGGCTGGGAAAACTGTGGTTTGGATTCGCGGTCTGACTGCGCCATGCCTCGTGGCTCCCGACACTTTTGTGCTTCTATCGCCGCAGCCTACACTTAATCCCGACTGTTATGCCACGGGTTTATGCGCCAAGAGACTTCACACGGTCATGAAGCCATGCAAGCGACGGATCATGCAGCCCAATCTGGGTCAAATGTGATGCCGTGTTAAACAGATATTCAGTGTTCGGCCCCATCCCGCCTACCGCGCCCGAGATGATCTGCGCCTGCTCTTCCAGCGGCAAGCCGCCGCAATATTGCTCGTGGGCGGCGTCGATCACATAGACCAATGCCTCGACGGTGCGGCCATCCTCTAGCTGCACCTCAAGCGTCTTTTCAACATAGGCCGATGACACCAGCTCGCGTTCGCGCAAATAGGTTAGCGTGGCGTCTTCGGTTCCCGGCGCAACACGCAGCGCCATACCATCGCAGGCCGTGCCTGTATCGGCATCAAGTGCCAGCACCAGCCCCGGACGATCAACCGATCCGCGATGGTGGATCGACCGCATACAGAACGACCGCGCGTAACCGGGCAACCGCCCGATCACACTTTCCGCGACGTCAAACCCCGGTTTCCACAATAAGCTGCCGTAGCCGAACACCCACATCGCCATGTCTCTGGTCCTTTATCGTTGGCTTGTTTAAAGCTGCGCTATCGCAGGCGTTAATAAGGTTTTAAGAAAAATGGGCAAGCTCGTGTTGATTATCGTCGTCCTAGCGGCGGTTTGGTGCGGATGGTGGTTCGCCGCGTCTTCGGGGTTGCAGCGGGGCATCGCCAAACTGATCGAAACGCGCCGTGCCGCCGGATGGCAGGCCGACGTGGGCGAGATGAAAAAACAAGGCTTCCCTGTGCGGCTGCAAACCCGCCTGACAGATGTGTCCCTGACACCGCCTGCCGCAAGTGCGCAGCAGGGCGTCGCCAGCGCCGTGGCTGCCAAGCGTATCGATATCTCCACCCCCGCCTATTGGCCGGGCTATATGACCGTATCCACCCCCTATGTTGAACTCGGCCTGTCCGGCCCCAACCTGCGTGCCGTGCTGACCGCAGAGGACGTCACCACCGATTTGCGCCTGCGGCCAAGCGTTTCAGGCCAACTGGACCGGCTGACGTTAGACGGTGGCGCTTGGGTGCTTGACCTTCCGGCAACAGGCCCCGTCGAAGGGCGCAGCCTGAACGTCAGCGCCGTGCAGCAGACCGTAGGGCAACCGATTTATGATCTGGCGCTCGATGCGCAGAACGTCACCCCTAGTACGGCGCTGCGTAGCATGTTCGGCCTGCCTGACGACTGGACGGATGCCTTTGAAACGGTGACTGCCAAGGCGACCATCACCTTCGACCGCCTGTGGGACCGCAGCGCGCTTGGCCGGACCCGCCCACAGCCGCGCGTCATCGACCTGCGCCATGCGGAACTGGCGTGGGGGGATGTGGCGCTGACGCTAAAAGGGACGATGGCCGTTGCCGAGGACGGGCTGGCGACAGGGACGCTGTCGGTAAAAGCGCAAGATTGGCCAATGATGCTGACCATGGCGGAAAACGCCGGTTTTATCCCGCCCAACTTTCGCCCCCAAGCGGAACAAATGCTCAAGGGGCTGGCTCAAATGTCTGGCAACACGAATGGGCTGGATCTGGACATCAGCGTGAAGGACGGGAAAATGTCGATGGGGTTCATCCCCTTAGGCCGTGCGCCCAAGATTATCTTGCGCTGAGGCGAGACAGCGCCACAAGCCGCGCGGCCCGGATTATTTGTTGCCCGGTTGGCGCCCAAAGTTCGGCGCATCCGTGTCCTGACCCGCCTCGATAATACCACGGCGGATGGCACGGGTGCGGGTAAAGTAATCATGAAGATGATCGCCGTCCCCCATGCGGATCGCCCGCTGCAACGCAAAAAGTTCCTCGGTGAAGCGACCCAGTATCTCGAGTGTGGCGTCCTTGTTGGTCAGGAAAACATCCCGCCACATGGTCGGATCGCTGGCAGCGATACGGGTGAAGTCACGAAAGCCGGCGGCCGAGTATTTGATGACTTCGCTGTCGGTCACGCGGCGCAAATCATCGGCCACCCCGACCATCGTATAGGCGATCAGGTGGGGGGCATGGCTGGTCACCGCAAGCACCAGATCGTGATGCTCCGCGTCCATTTCCTCGACGTTGGCCCCCATGCCGTCCCACAGGTTGCGCAACCGTGAAATCGCATTGGCGTTGGTGTCGGGCACGGGCACCAGCAGGCACCAGCGGTTGTCGAACAGCTCTGCGAAACCGCTGCGTGGGCCGGAGTGTTCGGTCCCCGCCAACGGATGCGCAGGAATAAAATGGACGCCCTCGGGCAGGAGCGGTCCAACCTGTGCGATCACATCCGCCTTGACCGACCCCACATCCGTGACCGTGCAGCCCGGCTTCAGATATCCGGCCATTTCCGCAGCAACCGAGCCCATGACGCCCACGGGAACGCAAAGAACCACCAGATCCGCATCTTTCACGGTTTTGGCAATGGAATCGCAGACCTCGTCGCACAGGCCGATTTCGCGTGCGGTGTCGCGGGTGTCCGCACTGCGCGCAAAGCCCGACACATGACCCGCAAGCCCGCCGCGCTTCATCGCCCAGAACATCGAAGAGGCGATCAAGCCCAGCCCGATTAACGCTACTTTTTCATAAATTACGGGCATATTAGTCGCCTTTAAACTGTCGGACCGCATGAACCACGCGACGGCATGCGCTTTCATCGCCCACGGTAATGCGCAGGCAATTGGGCAGCTGGTATCCGGCAACGCGCCGCACGATCAAGCCTTGGGTCTTGAGGTGTTCATCACAAGCCTCGGCCTCGGCCTGTGACTTGAACCGCGCGAGAATAAAATTCGCGCAGGACACATCCGATGGAACGCCAATCTCGGCCAAGGCATCAGCCATCCAGGTGCGCCATTTCGCATTTTCGCTGCGGCAATGAGCAGCATACCCTGTGTCCTTGATCGCCGCTGTCGCCGCGTTCAATGCGGCTTGCGAGAGGTTAAACGGCCCCCGCACGCGGTTCAGGACGTCGATGATATGGGCCGGCGCATAGCCCCAGCCGATGCGCAAGCCACCCAGGCCATAGAGCTTTGAGAAGGTCCGCGTCATCACGATATTATCGTGACTGTCGACCAAAGCAGCGCCGCCGTCATATCCTTCGACATATTCAGCATAGGCCCCGTCCAGAACCAGAATGGCCTTTTCGGGGATACCTGCGGCCAGCCGTTCAATTTCACTTAGCCCGATCATTGTGCCTGTGGGGTTATTCGGGTTCGCGATAAACACCAGCCGTGTCTTGTCGGTGCAGCCCGCAAGCAACGCGTCCACATCCGTCACCCGTTCATTTTCGGGCACCTCGACCGGGGTCGCCCCATTGGCCAGCGCGGAAATACGGTACATGCCAAAGCCGTGCACCGTGTGCAGCACCTCGCTGCCCTCGCCCGAAAACGCTTGGCATAGGAATGCAATAACCTCGTCTGAACCGGCCCCACAAATGATGCGATCGGCGTCGAGCCCGTGCACCTGCGCAATGGCTTGACGCAATGCTGTGTGATCGGATGACGGGTAACGATGCAGGTCATATGACGCATCCCGGAACGCTTTGATGGCGACGTCGGACGGGCCAAGCGGGTTCTCGTTCGAGCTAAGCTTGATCACATTTTCAAGCCCCGCCACATGGGATGCCCCGCCTTGATACAGCGCGATGTCCATAATGCCGGGTTGCGGGCGAATAGCGGTTGTCATCTGTCATATCTCCTGTCGGACGGACCATAAACGCGCACCGGGTCCAACGCCACTACGATCTTGTCCCGGCGTCACTTTGCCCGACGCTAAAGTCGCGACACCAAACGCAAAAAGGGCCACGCCGGTCTTTCCAGCGTGGCCCCTTCGGCATTGATATGCGAGGAACCTTAGTTCTTCGCGTAGAATTCGACCACGAGGTTCGGTTCCATCATGACAGGGTATGGCACGTCGCCCAAAGCGGGGGTGCGCACGAAAGTCGCTGTCATCTTGGAGTGGTCTGCCTCGATGTAGTCAGGCACGTCACGCTCTGCCAGCTGAGTGGCTTCGAGCAGGGCAACCATTTGCTTGGAACGATCACGCACTTCGATCACGTCGCCTTCTTTGACGCGGTAGGAAGGAATGTTAACCTTCTTGCCGTTCACTTTGACGTGGCCGTGGTTTACGAACTGGCGCGCAGCAAAAACGGTCGCGACGAACTTCGCGCGGTATACAACGGCGTCCAGACGACGCTCCAGCAGACCAATCAGGTTTTCACCTGTGTCGCCTTTTACACGCTCAGCTTCACCGTAGATGCGGCGGAATTGCTTCTCGGTCAGATCGCCGTAGTAGCCTTTCAGCTTCTGCTTTGCGCGCAGCTGGATACCAAAGTCGGACAGTTTGCCCTTGCGGCGCTGACCGTGCTGGCCGGGGCCGTATTCACGACGGTTCACTGGGGACTTTGGACGGCCCCAGATGTTTTCGCCCATACGGCGGTCAATTTTGTGCTTGGCAGCTGTACGCTTAGTCACGGCTGTTCTCCTTTTTGAAGCCCTGCAGAATTGCGGCGGGCGGTAAAGGGCGTTGTCCTTTGGCCGAAGCCTGACAGGGTTCCCCTTGCGGGGTCCACCAACACCAATCAAGCGGCGCTTATACGGCGCTGCGGCGCGGAGTCAATGATGGAACTCGGATGAATTTGCTACAAATCAAGACGCACACTTCCGCAGCCCCCCATTGCGGTGCAATTGGCCCGCTGATCAAATCTATTCACCCGCTTGGCATCCACACTTTTGAGCGTCGCAGCGCCTCAAAATCTCTCAATTCATTAACAAATGGTTAACGCGGCTAATTTTAAGTTGAAATCAGCAAATTTGTCGCTCACCATCAGCATGTTGATGAGTAAACAAGGGGGGCTAGTGTGATGGAAAACCTGCACGATCGCCGCAAGATCAATCTGCATTCAGCCCGCATCGCTCCGATAACGGAGACTAAAACTGCCGAGTTTTTGGTATGAGGATACTTGCCGTTGAGGACAATCAAGATCTGCGCAGCTTGTTGGAAGAATATCTTCGGACGCAGGATCACGAGTATGTCCGGACGGCCGCCTCCGGTAAAGAAGCCCTTGAAGTCATTCACAGTGCACCGATTATATTCGACTGCTTGCTTCTAGACATCCAGATGCCGGAAATGACCGGCATAGAGCTGATCTCTCATATCCGCCAAATTAAGGGCTACGAATTTGTACCGATCATTATGCTGACCGGCGTTAAGAACAATGAAAGCATAGCGAAAGCTTTTGTTGCTGGCGCGTGGGACTATATCGTCAAACCGTTCGAGTTTTTCGATCTCGAAGCGCGCATCCACGGCGCAGAGATGCGCAATGCAGAATATGTTCGTCACCTCAGACGTCCCCATGAATCACCGAACCAAGAAAATTTCGACGTTCTGAAAGAACTCGCGCTCGACCGAGCAATGGCACCATCCGAGCTTTTGGAAAGCGGGCTTGTGCCCCAAGATGCGTTCGAGAATTGCATTATGCGGATGCAATCCGAATTTGGCGGTGGCATGCAAGTTGCCGTTATCGTGCTGCAGGATTTTGCGAAGGTCCTGTCTAGCATACCCGAGGGCCAACGGGTCAATTTCTCTGTCAGCCTCGCCCGCAAGCTGACCGATGCGCTCAGCAGCCTTAACCTGATCGTGACCTATCGGTCCAACGGGGCATTTGCCGCGCTGTCTCCCGCGCTCAAGACGCAAGCGAACTTGAACATCGCGGACATAGCCACCGCAGCGGTTCAAACTGCGACAGAGGACCTTTCGTTATCCGGCATCACGGTCAAAGTTGACTATTGCCGCACCAAAGCGTTTTCGACCAGCAGCGACACGATCGTGATGCTGGATCAACTGGCAAGCTCCCTTGGCGCTGTCACCGCGTAAGGCGACCCAGGTCAACTAGGCACCGACCGGTTATCGCAGCGCCCAATCGTGCTTGGGCATCTGCGCGACGATGGTATGGCGGTGGCAGCAGGTTAAATGATCATTCACCATCCCGACCGCCTCCATAAACGCGTACACAATTGTCGGGCCGCAAAACTTAAATCCCTGTTTTTTCAAATTGGTGGATATTTGCTTTGAAAGCGGCGTCCAGGCCGGAACGTCCGCCTGACGCTCGAACCGGTTCTGCTGCGGTTCGAAATCCACATACTTCCATAGATATCTGTCGAACCCCTCCCTCTGCTCAATCTGCTGCCACACGCGGGCATTGGTGATCGCCGCCGCGATCTTTCCGCGGTGGCGGATTATACCGGGGTTGGCCAGCAGCCGTTCAACGTCTGGCTCACCCCACGTAGCGATGACGTTAGGGTCAAAACCGGCAAATGCCTCGCGAAAATTCTCTCGCTTTTTAAGTATCGTGATCCAGCTGAGCCCCGCCTGAAAGCCGTCAAGGATAAGCTTTTCCCAAAGAGCACGGCTGTCATACTCGGGCACACCCCAGTCAGTGTCATGATAATCCAAATAAATCTGCTCTGGTCCCGCCCAGTCACATCGGTGCATCGGCTCCCCTTCTCCGCGCTCATTGGCAGAATAGTTAAAATTTGTGCTGCATTGCCGCGTTAACCCCGCGTTATAAGTATTGGGGCCAAGGTGACACAAGAAACGCGATAGATGGAAGCACCCCTTGGAAGAGATGTCACAACACCCGCTCGCTGATCTGCCCGAAGGCACGCGAAATCCGCTGGATTATGCCGTTAACCAACGCGACAGCAGCACAATCGCGATGGTCAAAGACGCAGTCGCGCACAATCAGACCTTGATGGCCTACCAGCCCGTCATGCGCGATGTAGAATATCCGAAAGTTGCCTTTTACGAGGGCTTTATCCGGATTTTGGACCCAACGGGGCGGGCCCTCCCAGCTTGTGAATTTATGCACCTCATCGAAAAGACGCAGCTTGGCCGCGAGATAGACGTGCTGTCGCTTCACGCGGGGCTAACGGCGCTGAGCGATAACAAGAACTTGCGGCTATCTGTCAACATGTCAGCCCGCTCTATCGGCTATGCGGGATGGACGAACGTGCTGAATCGTTGGCTCTCGCGCGACGGCACCATTGGCGAACGGCTGATTCTAGAAATCAGCGAAAAATCCGCGATGCAAATGCCAGAGCTTGTCAGCAGTTTTATGGACCAAATGCAGACACGGGGCGTTTGCTTTGCCCTCGATAACTTCGGGGCCGACTACATCGCTATCCGCTACCTTAAAGATATGTTTTTTGATATCTTGAAGATTGACGGGCAATTTTCGCGTGGTATCACCCTCCACCCCGACAACCGTGCGATTGTATCGATCATGGTCTCAATCGCGCGTAACTTTGATATGGTATGCGTTGCCGAACAGGTCGAAAATCAAGAGGATTCGTCGCTTCTGCATTCTCTTGGCGTCGACTGCCAACAGGGGTTTCTATACGGTGCACCAACCACTCAACCTTTTTGGCATAAGTCGACCGAATTGCTTAAAAACGCGTAGGCCGACAGGGCGTGATTGCCGCATGTGTAGCTATAGGATATGTCCCAAAGCATAGAAGACTGGGGAGCGGACAACCACCGCGTTAATACCCTACGTCAGCAGTTCAGGGGAAGAACACATATGACCAACGTCGTCATCGCATCCGCAGCCCGCACGGCCGTAGGCAGTTTCAGCGGATCTTTTGCAAACACGCCTGCACATGATCTAGGTGCCGCAGTCCTGAAAGAGATCGTCACACGCGCGGGTATTGACCCTTCCGAGGTGAACGAAACTATTTTGGGCCAAGTTCTGACCGCAGCCCAGGGGCAAAACCCTGCACGCCAAGCACATATCAACGCGGGCCTGCCCATCGAGAGCGCGGCATGGTCGATCAACCAAGTGTGCGGTTCGGGCTTGCGCGCCGTGGCGCTGGCGGCCCAGCATATCCAACTGGGCGATGCTGATATCGTAGCCGCAGGTGGGCAGGAAAACATGTCGATGAGCCCCCACGCGCAAAACCTGCGTCCGGGTCAAAAAATGGGCGACATGCAGCTGATTGATACGATGATCCGCGACGGCCTGTGGGATGCGTTCCATGGCTACCATATGGGCCAAACCGCAGAAAATGTTGCAGCAAAATGGGAAATCAGCCGCGACGCCCAAGACGAGTTTGCAGTCGCCTCGCAAAACAAGGCCGAGGCTGCGCAAAAAGCCGGTAAGTTCCAAGACGAGATCGTGCCTTTCACCGTCAAAACTCGAAAGGGCGAGATTATCGTCGATCAAGACGAATACATCCGCCATGGTGCCACCATGGAAGCCATGCAAAAGCTGCGCCCCGCTTTCGCCAAAGACGGATCTGTCACAGCGGCCAACGCGTCGGGTCTAAACGATGGGGCGGCAGGCGCGTTGCTAATGTCGGCAGATAATGCTGAAAAACGGGGTATCACCCCGTTGGCGCGCATCGCATCCTATGCCACCGTCGGCCTAGACCCAACGATCATGGGGGCCGGTCCGATTTACGCGTCGCGCAAAGCATTGGAAAAAGCCGGCTGGAAAGCAGAAGATCTGGACCTCGTCGAAGCCAACGAAGCTTTTGCCGCTCAGGCCTGTGCAGTTAACAAAGACATGGGCTGGGATCCTTCGATCGTGAACGTCAACGGCGGCGCAATTGCTATCGGTCACCCGATCGGCGCATCCGGCGCGCGCATTCTCAATACGCTTTTGTTTGAAATGCAGCGTCGCGGCGCGAAGAAAGGGCTCGCCACTTTGTGCATTGGTGGCGGCATGGGCGTCGCGATGTGCCTTGAGCGCCCATAACGCTCCATAATCAAGCTCTCGTGGCGCGCGCTAAGCGACTTCACGCGCCACGAGAAAAACAAATGCTCTTTCCTTGCGTAAACTGTTGCAAAGAAATCCAAGCGTGACTACAAATTCCTCACGTAATTTAATTACGAATTTACTACGGCAAACGAAACAACATTGCCACTAGGGAGAGTTTTATGTCACGTGTTGCACTTGTAACCGGAGGGAGCCGCGGGATCGGGGCGGCTATTTCCACAGCATTGAAAGACGCCGGATATACTGTAGCGGCGACTTATGCCGGCAACGACGATGCTGCCGCGCAATTCACAGAATCAACCGGGATCAAAACCTATAAGTGGAACGTCGCAGACTACGAGGATTCCAAAGCCGGAATCGCCAAAGTCGAAGAAGATCTAGGCCCCGTTGAGGTGGTTGTTGCGAACGCGGGCATCACACGCGACGCGCCTTTCCACAAAATGACACCTGACCAATGGAACGAAGTCGTTGGCACAAATTTGACCGGCGTTTTCAATACCATTCACCCAGTTTGGCCCGGTATGCGCGACCGGAAGTTCGGTCGGATCGTGGTCATAAGCTCGATCAACGGGCAAAAAGGCCAATTCGCACAGGTAAACTATGCGGCGACCAAAGCGGGTGACCTCGGCATTGTGAAATCCTTGGCTCAGGAAGGCGCGCGCGCCAATATCACTGCGAACGCAATCTGCCCCGGCTATATCGCAACGGATATGGTGATGGCCGTGCCGGAAAAAGTGCGCGATTCCATCGTGGCGCAAATTCCGACAGGCCGCTTGGGCGAACCGGAGGAGATCGCGCGCGCTGTTGTATTCCTTGTCAGCGATGACGCGGGCTTTATCAACGGGTCGACAATTACCGCGAATGGTGCCCAGCACCTGGTCTAGGTACCCGTCGTAGAAACGCGAAAGACCAGTGCATTCAGCACTGGCCTTTCTGCCGTCGGCCCATCGGGCACGCCGGTCAAACGTATAATTATATCAGCTGGAAAGCCGGGTAATTTCCTCTTTCAAACGCAGCTTTTCTTTTTTCATATTCGCAACCTTCAGGCCGTCGATACTCGGCGATCGTTGAGCCTGTTCTACAGCGTCACTCATTGCCAAATGCTTGCGTTTCAGAGCATCCAGATGTGCGTCAAAAGACATGTAACTCTCCTTAGGTTATGTTGCGTAGGAGGAGTGAAGCACGAAATATTTCACCTGTCACGCGGCACCGCAGCAAAACTATCGACAAGTTGAGATATCGGCGGGAGGTTGCTTAGAACGGCAGCGCCGCGCCCTCGCGCAGGACCGCCCGGATTTGCGGCACATAGCTGTCGCCATCCGCCATATGCCGAGGACCCTCGTGCATCACGAGCGGCGCATTCAACCGAAATGCACCCCGCCCGCTTTTGCGTGCCCGTAAGATCACCAGCTCGGCCAGCCGTCCGATGCGCGGCGCGATCGGCAGCACTTCGATACTGCCCATATCATGAGGTAAAGCGCGGATAAGATCGGGCAGCCGTTCGGCGCGATGGATGAAATGTGCCTGCCCCTTGGGGGCCAGGCGTTTGGCCGCAATCTTGACCCATGTTTCCAGCGGCGTAGCCTCGCCCAATGCCGTCTCACGACCTAAATTCGTCGCAGCAATAGAAGCGTGACGATCGAAATACGGCGGGTTGGCAAGCACGTGGTCAAATTGTCGCTGCCGCAGCGCCAAGGGCATGGCGTCGATGTCGGCTTCGACCACTTCGAATGTAGGATCGTTCAGCCGTGCGAGCGCGGCATAGGCCGGCTGGATCTCGACTCCTGTCAGCTGCAACCCCGATACACGCGCGCCCAAACAAAGCGACGCAGCCCCCACCCCGCACCCAAGCTCCAGCACGCGCTGGCCTGCCCGCGCAGGGATGGTTGCAGCCAATAAAACAGGGTCCACACCCGCGCGATATCCTTTGCGTGGCTGCCACAAGCGCAATTTCCCGCCAAGGAAAGCATCCCGCGTCAGCGTGTCTGGGCCGAAGCTGTCCATCGTCGTTAGTCGGGCAGTCCGGTGGGGATGTCATTATCGCGCAGCACCCGTGTCGCGGCACCGTGATCATCGTCATGCACCATCAAACGACGGGGGAAAATACCGATCCCGCCCTCAAGCACGCTCATGTTTACGTCGAGCGGAAAGCAGTCTATATCCTCGCCCTGAAGAAGGGCGCTGGCAAAGGCGATTATTGTCGGATCGGTTGTGCGTAAAAGTTCCTTCATAACAGAGATGTAAGGGCAATCGACGTTGATTGTCGAGCCTTCCAATTAAGGTCGTGTAGATGACGAGCGAAAACACCCAGAAACCGCATGATCAAATGGCGGCCTATCTGAGCGCAGATATGACTGCCGTGAATGACCTGATCCGCGACCGCATGGCGTCTGAACATGCACCGCGCATCCCGGAGGTCACCGCCCACCTGGTCGAAGCAGGCGGCAAACGGTTGCGCCCGATGCTCACGCTCGCGGCGGCGCGGCTGTGTGGCTATGACGGCCCTTACCATGTGCATCTGGCAGCCACGGTAGAGTTTATTCACACGGCAACGTTGCTGCACGATGACGTGGTCGATGAAAGCGCGCAGCGGCGCGGACGACCGACGGCGAACCTGCTTTGGGATAACAAATCTTCGGTGCTGGTGGGCGACTACCTGTTTGCGCGCAGTTTCCAGCTGATGACCGAAACCGACAATATGCGCGTGCTGGCGATCCTTGCGAATGCCTCTGCCACGATTGCCGAAGGCGAAGTGCTGCAACTGACGGCGGCCCAGAATTTGGCGACGGACGAAGGTATCTACCTGCAGGTCGTGCGCGGGAAAACCGCGGCGCTGTTCTCGGCGGCGACGCAGGTGGGCGGGGTCATCGCCTCAGCCCCCGACGCGCAGGTCCAAGCGCTGTTCAACTACGGTGACGCCTTGGGCATCGCGTTCCAGATTGTCGACGATTTGCTGGATTACCAAGGCGATCCGAATGCGACCGGCAAAAACATCGGTGACGATTTCCGCGAGCGCAAGCTGACCCTGCCGGTGATCAAAGCGATTGCCAAAAGCGATGCCGAAGAGCGCGCCTTCTGGGCCCGCACCATCGAAAAGGGGCGGCAGGAGGAAGGCGATCTGGACCACGCCCTGTCGCTGCTGCACAAACATGGCACGCTAGACGAGACCAAATCAGAGGCGCTGGCGTGGGCGGAGAAGGCCAAGACCGCGCTCGACACCCTGCCCGATCACGACCTGACCCGGATGCTGCGCGATCTGGCCGATTACGTCGTGGCGCGTATCAACTAGGCTAGCACCGGCGCGGCGACCACCCACCAACCGGGATGCTTGTCCGCGACACGGGCGGCGGCGCGTTGTGCAAACGCTTGGGTCTCGTACAGGCCGAAACAGGTGGCTCCGGATCCCGATATACGGGCCAGCAACGCATCCTGAAGGCTGTGTAGGCACGTCGCCACCTCTGGCACCAGTTGGACTGCTGGAGCCTCGAGGTCATTGCGCTGCGTCGCCAGCCATGCGGCGAATGCGGTGGCACTGGCGAATTCGGGCAGCTCTTTCGGCATGGGCGCATTGGCGCGGGCTTCCAGTCGCGAGAATACTTCGGGTGTGGCGGCAGATTTATTCGGGTTGATCAACACCAGCCAACAGGGCGGCAACTTGGGCGCAGGTGTCAAAACCTCGCCGATCCCCTCCATCCGCTGGGGCGTGTCATACAGGCAGACCGGCACATCCGCCCCAAGCCGGGCGATATCATCGGGTACGGGCAGCCCCCAGTGGGCCGATAGCAAATGGAGCGTCGCGGCGGCGTCGGCTGATCCACCGCCGATCCCCGCCGCGGCAGGCAGATTTTTCGTCAGGTGCAGCCGCGCCCCTCTGCCAGCGCCAGCGTCGAGCAGGCGCGCAGCACGCACGACGAGGTTGCGGTCATCATTGGGGGCAGCGGCACCATATGGGCCGTCGATGAACAGCTCAAGCTGGTCGGACGGCGTTACCGCGATCCGATCACCGACGCCGGCCCGTACCACAAGGCTGTCGAGCAAGTGATACCCGTCACTGCGCTGCCCTGTGACGTGCAGCGTCAGGTTCACCTTGGCCCAAGCGCTCCGGTTGCTGGCAACCCCGAGGGATGCGGCCTTGGCGGTCATTTTTCAGCGGAGGCTTTGCTAAGAGGTTCGGCCCCTTCTTCGGCCAATACAGCATCCAGTCCGACCTCGAGCTTGCGCCGCATGCGTTTCGGGTCCGCCTCGCTGTCCTGATCTTCGGGATCGACGAAAGACAGGGCGCGGCGCCATTGGAATTCGGCCTCACGTTGGCGACCCACGGACCAATAGACATCACCCAAGTGGTCGTTCAGCACCGGATCCACCGCAACGAGCTCTACCGCGCGTTCCATCTGGTCTACGGCCTCTTCGTAGCGTCCCAGCCGGTAAAGCACCCAACCAAGAGAATCGACGATATAGCCGGAGTCCGGGCTGGCTGCGACGGCGCGCTCAATCATGTTCAGCGCCTCGTCCAGATTGCGACCTTGTTCAACCAACGAATACCCTAGGTAGTTCAGTACCTGCGGTTGGTCGGGATTGATCTCGAGCGCGGTGCGGAAATCGCGTTCGGATGCTTCGCCGTTGCCCAAGCGTTCTTCGGCGATGCCACGCGCATAATACAATACCCAGCGTTGCGGGTTGCTGTCAGGTGTCAGTTCAATCGCCTTGTCGTAGGATTTTATCGCGGCCTTGAAATCGTCCTGTGCCCGCAGCGCATCGCCCAAAGCGGAATGGACCGACGGGAGCGTCCCATGGCTACGCGTCAGTTGTTGCAGCACCTCGATCGCCTGCTCAGGCTTGTTAGACCGCCGCAACGCCGCCGCGCGGCCCAGTTCAGCCGCATGGTAAGCGGGGTTGTCGGCGGGCACGTCTTGCAGTTCCTGAATTGCCAGCTCGTACTGGCCGATGTTTTCCAGCAGGTCCGCCGTCAGCAACAGGTCGTCGATGTGATCGGGGCGCAGGTAGCGCGCGATGCGCGAATACAGCAGCACATAGTAGTCACCGGCGCTTTCGTTGCGCAGCACAGCCGCGAAGGTAAAGAACACTTCGGCGATACCGGCCTTAGCATCGGGGATCTGGGTAAAGGCAACCTGCCCGTCCCCTTGCAAGGCCGCGACCAGATCATCAAGTTCAGGGTCACTGTTGGCACCAAAACTGTCGGTCAGCAGCGCGAGCGCTTGTTCGTTCCGCCCCAACTGGCCCAAAATTTCGACCCGCGCGATCACCCCGCGCCGGGTCTGCCCGGCGGACCCCGCTTGGCTCGCGGCAAAGATTGCCTCTGCCCCCTCATAATCGCCGACAGACGCCAACGCCAAAGCCTTGTGGTACATCACAAACCCCTGCATCCCAGCCTCTGTACTCAGGGCATCGAATTGGGCAAGGGCGGCGGTCATATCGCCGACGCCCATTTGTGCCCAGGCTTTGACCAGCCCGTCGACCCAAGGGCCAATCCCACCTTCGTCTGCCGATTGCGCGATCAGGCCGGCATAGTCTTCTTCTTGTGCCATGCCTGCGGTGGTTACCAGATAGGCAATTTGCCCGGGTTGATCCGACGCCGCCATGACCCGCGCCAAGGGCAAAGCGCGTTCGATATTTCCGAGCGACAAAAGCGCCAGTACCGTGCTTTCAAGGAATTCAGGGTTTTTGGGATCAAGCGCCAATGCCTCGCCATAGTATCTCGCGGATTCCGCAAAATCGCTACGTACCGCAGCATGTCTCCCCGCGAGATAGGCACCGGCTGCCGATTGCGCCTGTGCGGGCATCGAAACAGCACCGGTCAGCGCCAAAACGCTAGCGGTCAACAATAGGTTACGGATCATACTGGCACGCCTCATTTATATTTAGGCGCAAGGCTAACAGGTTCGCGTCCAAGCGCAATGCCGCCTATCCAAAGGGGCATACCGCTTACCCTCTATCGGCGGAACCTCGCATGAAAAAAGGCGCGCCGAAGCACGCCTTTGATCGAATTTGTCCCGTAAGCGACGCTTACATGTTGGGGTAGTTCGGGCCATCCCCACCCTGCGGCGTGGTCCAGACGATATTCTGTGTCGGGTCCTTGATGTCGCAGGTTTTGCAATGCACGCAATTCTGGAAGTTGATGACAAAGCGCGGGTCCTTGCCGTCTTCCTCGACGAATTCATACACCCCCGCAGGGCAATATCGCGCCGAAGGGCCCGCGTATTCTGGCAGGTTGATGTTCACCGGCACCGATGGGTCCTTGAGCGTCAAATGCGCAGGCTGGTTTTCATCGTGGTTGGTGAACGAGAACGCCACGTTGGTCAGACGGTCAAAGCTCAGCTTGCCATCGGGCTTGGGGTAATCGATCTTTTTGTGCTTGGCGGCCTTTTCGGTCGCCTCGGCATCAGATTTCCCATGCCCCAACGTCCCCAACAGCGAGAAGCCAAATGTGTTGGTCCACATGTCGAACCCACCCACGGCGAGCGACGTCATGAGGCCGTATTTGCTCCACAATGGTTTGACGTTACGGACCTTTTTCAGGTCTTGGCCGATTTCGCCGTTGCGTACATCGTCCTCGTAAGCGGTCAGCTCGTCGCCTGCGCGGCCTGCCTGAATAGCTTCATAGGCGCGTTCGGCCGCGGCTTTGCCCGACAGCATCGCATTGTGGTTGCCCTTGATGCGCGGCACGTTGACCATGCCGACAGAGCAGCCCAGCAACGCCACACCCGGTGCAACCATTTTGGGCATGGACTGATAGCCGCCCTCGGTGATCGCACGCGCGCCATAAGCGATGCGTTTGCCGCCTTTCAGCAGCTCGGCTACCATGGGGTGATGCTTGAACCGCTGAAATTCCATGTAAGGGAAGACATGCGGGTTCTTATAGCCAAGGTGAACAACGAAACCGACATACACCTGATTGTTTTCGATGTGATAGATGAACGACCCGCCGCCCGCGTTCTTGCCCAAGGGCCAGCCCATCGTGTGCGTGACGGTGCCCTCTTTGTGCTTGGCGGGGTCGATCTCCCAGATTTCTTTCATGCCAAGGCCGTATTTCTGCGGCTCTTTTCCGGCATCCAGATCGTATTTCGCGATCACCTGTTTCGAGAGGCTCCCGCGGACGCCTTCGGAGAGGAACACATACTTACCGTGAAGCTCCATACCGGGTTCATAGCCGTCGCCCTTGGTGCCATCAGCGCTGATGCCGAATTCACCGGCCACGACGCCCTTGATCTCGCCGTTGTCACCATACACCAGTTCAGAGCACGCCATCCCGGGGAAGATCTCTACGCCCAAGGCTTCAGCCTGCTCGGCCATCCAACGACAGACGTTGCCCATGGAAACGATATAGTTGCCGTGGTTATGCATCAGCGGCGGCATGGGGAAGTTCGGCACGCGGATCTTCCCCGCCTCGCCCAGCATATAGAAGTTGTCTTCTTCGACCTTGGTCTTGATCGGCGCGCCTTTTTCTTTCCAATCCGGTATCAAAGCGTCCAGACCGACCGGATCCAGAACCGCGCCGGACAGAATATGCGCGCCCACTTCGGAGCCTTTTTCCAGCACGACCACATTGCAGTCGGCGTCCAGTTGCTTCAGACGGATCGCGGCGGACAGCCCGGCAGGGCCCGCACCGACGATAACGACGTCATATTCCATTGCTTCGCGTTCAACTTCGGCCATTTGGGGCTCCTCTTCGGGCAGAAAACGGTTTGGATTTCGCTAAACCAGCACAGTAGGTATTGCAATCGCAACACAGCGTAAATTAGCGCACCCACGACAGTTTGCATCATATATATTGCAGGTGCAGCAATATTGTTTCGCCACGCAAAATAGCGCATCCCAACGGCTTGCCAATATGGACGTGCGGATTGCCGCGCTCCGGCAGACACCCCCTTGCATTCGCAGGGCAGTTTGGGTCAGGTAAGGATCAATTCAAATCGGTTGCACCCTCGGACATCAATTCGCGGGCTGTGACCCTCATTGCGTGGACGCCCCCCGATGGAAAAAATCCCCATGACCCGCGCCGGTCACACGGCTTTGGAAACCGAACTGAAGCACCTGAAGTCGGTTGAACGCCCTACCATCATCAAGGCCATCGCCGAAGCCCGCGAGCACGGCGATCTGTCCGAAAACGCAGAATACCACTCTGCCAAGGAAAAGCAGTCGTTCATCGAAGGCCGCATCAAAGAGCTTGAGGGTGCGATTTCCCTTGCTGACGTGATCGACCCTAAAAAGATGTCCGGCGCGATCAAGTTCGGCGCGAGGGTGACTTTGGTTGACGAAGACACCGACGAAGAAAAGACCTATCAGATTGTCGGTGAATACGAGGCCAATATTGAAAAAGGCCTGCTGAATATTAGATCCCCCATCGCCCGCGCCCTGATCGGCAAGGAAGAAGGCGACAGCGTCGAAGTGCGGACGCCGGGGGGGGACAAATCCTATGAGGTTCTCAAAATCGTCTACGCATAAGCCGGGGACAAACTGATGACCGAAAAACTGCAGCTGAACCCGAACGCACCGCGCCAATCCGCGCGGTCGACCCCGTTCGGCGTTTATTCGCGCCCCAGCGACGGCGGCGGCTTTAGCATCGAGATCATCGCAGCCGCGCTCACAGTGGTCTGGTTACTGGGCTCCGTGATCTTTTTCATGGTGCTGCCGTCGGACGAGGCTTCTGACAGTGGGGCCGGTTTGCGTGTATTGATGACCATGCTTGCGGTTGTCATGCCCGTGGGCATGATCTGGGTTGCCGCCATCGCTGCCCGCTCCAGCCGCGTCATGCGCGAAGAAAGCAAACGGTTGCAGACTGCAATTGATGCGATCCGACAGGCCTACATTTCGCAGCAGCAGGGGCAGAGCCCTGGTGCCGATGCGACCGTCGCGCGCAAGCTCGATGAAATTGCCGCCGCCGCGCGCAAGACCGAAAGCACGCTGGCCACCTTCCAAAGCCGCCGCGACGCAACCACCCGTCTTGCGCCTCTTAAGCCCGTCGTCGTTGACGATCAGCCTGTTTTGGCGCTTGGCACGTCGGCAGCGGATATGACGCAGCCGCTCTCGCACGAGGATTTCATCCGCGCTTTGAACTTCCCCGAAACGGCAGACGATACCGAAGGCTTTTCTGCATTGCGCAAGGCGTTGAAGGACCGCAATGCGTCCCAGCTGGTTCAGGCGTCCCAAGACGTGCTGACGCTGCTGAGCCAGGACGGCATCTATATGGATGACCTCGCCCCCGACCGCGCCCGCCCCGAAATCTGGCGTCAGTTTGCGCAAGGTGCACGCGGCCGTCCAATTGCGGCATTGGGTGGCATCCGTGACCGGTCTTCGCTGGCGCTGACAAGTGCGCGTATGAAACAAGACCCGATCTTTCGCGATGTTGCGCATCACTTCCTGCGCCGCTTTGATCGCGCCTTTGCCGCCTTTGAAGCAGAGGCATCTGACGCCGACATCTCTGCGCTGACAGACACACGCACAGTGCGGGCCTTTATGTTGCTGGGGCGTGTGGCAGGGACGTTCGACTAGGGCCTAGGTGACCCCGAAGGATCCATAGGGGATATAGCGCACCAGATCGCCCGGCTGAACGTCGGCTGCGGCATCTGGTAGTTCTACCAGACCCTCGGCCCAAGACAGCCCGCTGATCCGGCCCGACCCTTCAGAGGCAAACACCTGTACCCGACCGTCGCGCATCCGCGCGCGCAGATACTCGCGTCGGCCCGGTTTCTTGAGTTTGCTGAAATCTGCGACCACGTCAAAGCCTTGTGGCACAGGCCAGTCCTGCCCCGCCAACCGCGCCAACGCAGGGCGCGCGAATATCAATGTGCAGACCATTGCGGCCACGGGGTTACCCGGCAAGCCAAAAACAGGCGTGCCCTGCCACATGCCAAGCGCCAATGGCCGCCCCGGTTTGACCGCGATACGCCACAGATCCAGTGCTCCGGCTTCTGAAAGCAAGGCGGACACGTGGTCCTCGTCGCCCGCCGACGCACCACCGCTGGTCAGGATCGCATCGACCTCGCCCTGCGCCGCATCAAGCCGTGCGCGCAGCGCCTCGCGCTCGTCGCCTACATGGCCCAGATCGACGCCCCGATGCCCGAACTGCGCCAGCAACCCCAACAGCATCGGGCGGTTTGCATCGAATATCTGCCCCTCCGCCGCGGTTTGCCCCGCCTCGACGATCTCGTCGCCTGTCGACAGCACGCCAACCCGCAACTGTTTATGAACCAACACAGATGCTGTGCCGGTGGCCGCCAACAAGGCAATATCCGCCGCCGTGATCCGCCGCCCTGCGGCAAGCGTCACCGCGCCTGCCGTGACGTCCTCGCCTGCTTTGCGTGTGTTAGCGCCTTGCTTGACCGGTCCATTGAACCGCAGCGTGTCACCAACAATCGTCACGTCCTCTTGCAGCACCACGGTATCGACACCTGCGGGCAGCGCGGCCCCCGTCAGCACACGTATCGCATAACCGGCGGGCAATCTCCCCGGCGCATCCCCCGCGGCTGCGCGGCCTTCGGCCAGCGGCAGCGCATGCGCACCGGCAGCACGTCCGCCCGCGAACCCGTAACCGTCTACTGCGGTATTCGGCAGTGGCGGGTTCGCACGCTGCGCCAGCACGTCGGCTGCTGCAATCCGCCCCAACGCATCGCCAAGGCGCAGCTCTTCGGCAGGTAGCACCGGATGCAGACGCGCGCGTAGCTGTTCCAGCGCATCGTCCACGGGCGTCCAATGCACGCCCGGCGGCAGGGCAAAACAATCATTGCGCAGGGGTGGTGGTGCCTTGAGCAGGTGTTCAACCCCCAGCCCCAAGATCCACCCTTCTTCCGGTGCCTGCACGTCAAGCACCTGCGCCAGTTCAGCAGTGGCCAAAGCCGAGACCTGCCGCGCAAGTTCCTGCACCTGCCACGCATCCTTGATCATCTCGTCCGGGGCAGGACCGATGGTCAGTGACGGCCAGACTTCAACAAACGCAACCGGGGCATCAGGCTTCTCGAACGGCCAGACCGCGACGCGCCCGGCAAAACGGGCACGCAGGCGCGAAAGGACAGGCAGACCCATGACCACCTGCGAGCCGACAGCCCCTGCCCCCGCAAGTTGCCAGCAGGTAAAGCTGCCCTTGGCCTGCACTTCAGCTGCACGTTTCTCGGCAAAGGGATTTGTATAATCGGCCTTGGTACGGGGCAGTCCCGTGACGTCACGGTTCGGCAGGCCATTGGCCCAAAACGGCCCCAGACCGTCGCCCAGACCCAGATTGATCTCTCCGGCCAGATCGAAACGGTTGTTGGCTTTTGGCGCGTCTTCAACCCGCGCCTCGAACCATTCCCACACAGCGAATGGATCGGTACTGCCCGTCAGCGCTTCGGCAAAGCCTGCAGGGTAGCCAAAAGGAAAATCGAACCCGACCATCACACGCTGGCCCTGCGCCAGCTCTGCGTCGATCAGCGTGGCGATCCAAGCCTCTGCCTCTGACCGGTTGCGCAGATAGACGGGGACATCTGATACGCCCCCCCGCGACACACCCGCCCAGATCGCGTCCTTGCGCGGGGTCGGGCCGGTGTCGTTGCCGCCGGACCAATCGACCATGACGATGGTGTCAAATGCGCTCACAGCCCGACCTCGGACAGGATGAAATCGGCGATGGTGCCTGTGTCATTCAGATCGAACACGGGGCGATCCAGTGTCATTGGTGTATCGCTGGCAATGGCCTTGATCGTCGGATCCTCCGGCGCGATCAACGCGTTGCCCGTTTCCGCCCGATGCGCTTCGACCTTGGCGTGACCGTCACGCTTGTATCCCTCGACCAAGACCAGATCGACAGGGGCCAGCTTGGCCAGCAGCGCGTCGAGGGACGGTTCGTCCTCGCCGTGCAATTCGTGCATCAGGGCAAAGCGGTTACGCGATGCCAGCAAGACTTCGCGGGCACCCGCGACACGGTGACGGTGGCTGTCCTTGCCCGGATGATCGACGTCGAAACTGTGATGCGCATGTTTCACGGTAGACACTGAAAATCCGCGCCCCGTGATTTCGGTCACAAGGCGTTCCATCAACCCTGTTTTGCCGGCGTTCTTCCAGCCGACAACGCCGTAAACTCTCATAGCATCTCCTGTGCGCGGGCCAGATCCTGGGGGGTGTTGATGTTAAAGAACGCGTCTTCGTGGGGGAACAACGCCTCGCGGCCATCATGGATATGTGTCCACATCACGACCTTGCGCAAGCCGCCCTGCAAGGCAGCACGCAGATCGTCGCGCAAGGCCACAGGCCAAAGGCCAAAGGTCGGATGCCGCGCGGTGCCGCGCTTGGCATCGGGCGTGGCGGCCAACACCAGCGGGTGGGTCATTCCCTCGCTTGCCAGCAACAGTTGCGGGACCAGATCACCGGGGAAGAACGGCGTATCGGCGGCAGCAGTCACAATCGTATCAGCGCCATGTGCGGCAGCCCAATCCAGCCCTGCCAACACCCCCGCCAGCGGTCCGGCAAAGCCGTCGATACTGTCGGGCAACACCGGCAGTTTCAGCCCCGCAAACCGCGCGGCATCGCCATTTGCATTCAACGCCACACGCGCCACCTGCGGCGTCAGCCGTTCGATCACATGGTCCAGTACGCTTTGACCGCCAAGTTGCAGCAGCCCTTTGTCGCCGCCGCCCATCCGCGTCGCCTGCCCCCCTGCAAGGATCACCCCAAGTGGCTGTTTCATGCGCTGCCCTTTCGGCCTGATCGTTTAGGTTCATCCCTGATCTGGTCGGGGTCTGCATCGCGGATCAGCCGGTCTTCGCCCGCAAGGCAGATAAAGCGTTTGCCCTTCATCCGCCCGATCAACGTCAGCCCGACCTGCTGCGCGATCTCTACCCCCCACGCGGTAAAGCCGGAACGTGACACCAGCGCGGGGATCCCCATCATCGCGGTCTTGATCACCATCTCAGAGGTCAGCCGCCCAGTGGTATACAGTATCTTATCCTCGGCAGAGACCCCTTCCGAGAGCATCCAGCCGGCGATCTTGTCCACCGCGTTATGACGCCCCACGTCCTCCATATAAACCAGCGGACGGTTGCCCTGACACAGCACCGTGCCGTGGATTGCCCCCGCCTCCAGGTACAGGCTCGGCGTGCGGTTGATCTGCGCACTTAGGTCATAGATCCACGAGGTTCGCAGCGGGGTCGACGGCAGGGAAACGCCCTCCAGACCCTCCATCATATCGCCAAAGACAGTGCCCACAGCGCAGCCACTGGTGCGGGTCTTCTTGCGCATTTTGTCTTCGTAGTCGGTTTTGCGGGCGGTGCGGACGATGACGACTTCAAGCTCTTCGTCATAGTCGACGCTGGTGATATCCTCGCCGTCGCGCAGCATACCCTGATTGCGCAAGAACCCGAGCGCGAGGTATTCGGGGTAATCGCCAATCGTCATCGCGGTGACGATTTCCTGCGCATTCAAAAAGATCGTCAGCGGGCGTTCCTCGACGACGTTGATCGTTGTCTCGGTCCCCAAATGATCCCGTCCGACGACGGCGCGTGTCAGCCGCGCCAATCCCGGCTGCGGTGCGATCAAATAAGCATCGGTGTCTGTCTTGACGGACAATTGCATCCCCCCAAAGCGGCAGTTAAGCATGTCCCGGCAATCTAGGGGGAACGCATGGCCATCACCACCACGAAATCGGCCTTTCGCAAAGGTCTTGCCGACGCAGCACCCTTTATTCTGGTGATGATCCCGTTTGCATCGCTGTTCGGCATTCTTGCCACCGAAGCAGGGCTGAACGTGTTCGAAACGCTCGCCTTTTCGGTCGTGGTCATTGCGGGCGCTGCGCAGTTTACAGCGCTGCAACTGATGCAGGAACATGCGCCGACGGCGATCGTGCTGGCCTCTGCGCTGGCGGTAAACCTGCGGATGGCGATGTATTCGGCGTCGCTTACACCCTACATCGGGTCCGCGCCTTTGTGGCAGCGCGCGCTGGCCGCCTATCTGACGGTTGACCAATCCTACGTCTGCGCGATGGCGCAATATGAGAAAGAGCCGGATATGACCATCCCGCAGCGGATGGCCTATTTCTTTGGCTGTGTGACCCCGATTGTGCCGTTGTGGTATCTTTTCACCCTGGTTGGCGCGATGGTCGGGGCACAAATTCCTGACAGCTGGGCGTTGGATTTTGCCCTACCCATCACCTTTCTCGCAATGATCGCGCCGATGTTCCGCACCTCGGCACATATCGTCGCGGCGCTGGTGGCATCCCTCGCGGCGCTGTTGACGGCGGGTGTGCCCTATTCGCTGGGGCTGATCCTGGCGGGGCTGGCGGGCATGATCGCCGGTGCGCAAACCGAACTTTGGCTGGAACGACGCCAGCCCCACCACCCTGAACAGGACGCGGCATAATGAATGATATCGACACCGGCACGCTTTGGTTCGTCATCATCGCCCTTGGTCTTGGCAGCTTTGGGTTGCGCTTTGTCTTTACCGGACTGGTGGGGGACCGCGAAATGCCCGCGTGGCTGTTGCGACACCTGCGCTATACGGCGGTGGCGATCCTGCCCGCCCTTGTGGCCCCGCAAGTGATCTGGCCCGCGGCCACGGACGGGCAGCTTGATCTACCGCGTATGGCAGCTGCGGCAGCAGCACTGACTGTGGGGGTGCTCACCAAAAACGTGCTGCTCGCGATTATCAGCGGCGCAGCGACGCTTTATGGTTTGCTTTGGTTACTGGGCTAGAAGCGAAGCCTGTACGGCATCAATCACGTCGCCTTCGTCGTTTTCATAGTATTTCGTCGTCTTCACGCCGGGCAGGCTGGCGAATTGTTCGCTGAGCTTGGCAGGGTAGAACGTCTTCGAGATGCTCTCAAAGCCCTGAACCTGCGTCAGGATATCAGAGGTCGCATTGGCGCAGAACGCCCCCGCTACCTGACCGTTTGACATCACAAGCTGCAATATCTGTTCTGCCTGTGCGTCGCTGACCTGCAATTCCTGGCTGACGACATGGTAGGTGCTGCGCGCATGAGAGGATTTGTACCCCTGTATCCACTGGGGCGTCATGCCGTAAAGCACATCACCGCGTTCGATCACACGAGGGTCGCGGAACGATCCGGCGGGGTCAAAGATCACCTGCTGCGACCCGTTGACCACCAGTGCCGTATGGCCGCCGCTGCCGGTGCGGTTGTTGATCATCGTCACCAACGTGATGGATTTTGGTCCCGGTGCCACATAGGCAGCCGCTGCGACTTCTGCGGGGGTATTGTCGATACCGGTATCATTCGCACAGGCCGCAAGCAGCCCGACGCAGGCCAGAGCCATCCAAACGCGCATAGAAATATCCTGTCGGTTAAGTGTGCGCGCCTTAGCGCGCGAAGATCGCCATAAAGACCAGAATGGCAATAATCACGATGCACGACCATTTGACGAAGTTCATGAAGCTGTCAAAAGTCTTCTCGTGCGTGCTGGTGTCCATCGAGCCGTGTTCATGTTTGGCCATTTGCGCGATCCTTGTCTTAACGTGCGTATGATTTGGTCTGGGGAATACTGTATTCATTTGCCTATGTCACGGCATCAAAATGCGCGTGGTCAGGTGTTTTCGCCTGCGGGAGGCTGCTCTTGTGTCTCGAGGTCTTCGATCAGACGAAAACCGATGCGATTCGCGGGGGCTTCTTGCACCGCTTTGGGCAGCGCCCTCAGGGCCACGTTCAACTGTGTGACATGCTGCACAAGCTGCATCCGCGCGCCGGTGTTGTCCTTCCCATAAAAGGTCACGATATCAGGATCGAAATAGCCCATCCCCTCGATCCGCAGCACGCCGGCGTCACCGCCTGCAAAACCCATAGCGACCTCGTGATCACCGTCGAGCTGTTCTTCGAAGTTCTTGAGGTACAGCACAACACGCTCGTAGGCCCATTGCGCAGCCGATTTCTGCGCGGCAGGTTTCTGAGTGATCCCTTTGGGCACAGGCTGGTCCGAGGCGTTGCGGCTAGAGGGGTCCGAATGCACCTCGTAAAGCCGTGGCAACGCGTCTGCTTCGATGGCTTCGGCAGCAGTCTTGATCTCGTTATCCATCGCTCAATCCTTTGACTGATATACCCACGCCCCGTCCTGCGCACGCAAGCTGCGCGTGGCGCGGCCCGTCTGGTACAGATGGCTAAGATGCGCCACCGCTTCGACCAACGCCAGACCGTATTCGCCCTCGCCGATGTTGCGTTTGAACAGGGTCGAAAAACATTCGGAGGCAGATTTGGGCTCTGCAATCGCCTTTTCCAGACGGCGCAGGGCGCTGTGGTGGTTCTCGATCAGCTGGCGCATGCGGGTGGGCAGACCGGTAAACGGCAGCTTGTGCCCCCCCAATACCAGGTGATCTTCGCGTGATAGCAGTGACAGCCGGTCGCATGCCTCGATCCATTCGCCAATGGGATCGGCCATGGGTTCGGTGGCATAGACCCCGACGTTGGGGCTGATCGAGGACAGGATCTGATCGCCCGCAATCACGAGGTTGTCGTCACGGCTCCAGAAGGTAGCGTGTTCGGGGGCGTGACCGTTGCCCATATGTACATCAAAGACGCGGCCACCGATGGTGATCTCGTCGCCCTGCTTGATCCGCGTGAAGCCCAAAGGCAGCGGCGAGACGATGTCGGCAAAGTTGAAGGGCCGCTCGGAGGCGCGTTTTTCATACAGCGCGGCGTCCATACCCGACAGCTTGTAGAACGCCAGCGCTTCGGCCGACGGTGTCTCTTGCGGGTCCAGCGTCAGCATCCGCGCGGTAAGCCATGCGGTGCGCGTCGTCACCAGCTCTGCCCCGTGTTCGGTCTGGAACCAACCCGCCAATCCGATGTGATCGGGGTGGTGGTGGGTCACGATCACCCGCGACACCGGCTTGCCGCCCAACGGCCCCGCGATCAGGTCCGTCCACAGCGCCTTGGACTTTTTCGACGCAAAGCCGGTGTCGATGATCGTCCAGCTGTCGCCTTCGTCGAACGCATAGACGTTGACGTGATCCAGCTTCATCGGCAGCGGCAAACGTAACCAAAGAACGCCGGGGGCGACCTCAATCGCTGCATCATGGGCGGGCGGCGTTTCCCAAGGGAAACGCAAACCGGTGGGTGCGGTATCCGGCATCAGGCGGCCAGTTCGTCAGCGGAAAGCGCGAAAAGATCGGCCTCGCCCGCTTGGGCATGGGCCAGCAGACCGATGTGTTCTGGCAGCAACCGCAGGATATAGAAACGCGCCAGCTTTTCACGCGCGCCGCCTTTGTCGGCCAAAGCGGCCTTGAGGTGCAGGTGCGCCCCAAGCACCCGCGCAAAGGCCCGCAGGTAAGGCACCGCACCGGCAAAGCGCGTGTCCATGTTCGATTGCTCGTTCAGCCAATCGGTCGCTTCGCGCAGCGTCTCGGACGCCTGCCACAGGGCGTCCGCCATATTCGGGAACGTCTCGCGGGCCGCTTCGGCATCGGCTTCGATTTCATCCAGCAGACGGTTCGCTGCCTCGCCGCCGTCCATCATCTTGCGCGCCACCAGATCCATTGCCTGAATGCCATTGGTGCCTTCGTAGATCGCGGTCACCCGCACGTCTCGGCTGTACTGCGCGGCCCCTGTTTCCTCGATAAAGCCCATGCCGCCATGCACCTGAACACCCATTTCGGCGACGGCCATACCTGTGTCGGTGCCAAAGGCCTTGGCGATCGGGGTCAAGAAGGCCGCCCGGGCTTTCCATTCGGACTGACCGGTGGCGCTCGTCATGTCGATCGCCTTGGCACAGCACAGCGCAATGGCGCGGGCGGCAAAGGTTTCGGCCTTCATCGTCATCAACATACGGCGCACATCAGCGTGATCCACAATCGTGCCGGTGCCATCGGGGCGCGATGTTTTGCCCTGTTTGCGGTCCAGCGCATAGGCCAGCGCGTGTTGATAGGCCGCTTCGGCGATGCCGATGCCCTGCCCGCCCACACCAAGCCGTGCGTTGTTCATCATTGTGAACATGGCTGCCATACCGCCCTGTTCGGCTCCAACCAGCCAGCCCGTCGCCCTGTCATACTGCATCACGCACGTCGGAGACCCATGAATCCCCAGTTTGTGTTCCAGACTGACGACGTTCAGCGTGTTGGCATTCCCAAGGCTGCCGTCCTCATTGGGCAGGTATTTCGGCACGAGGAACAGGCTAATGCCTTTCGTGCCGGCGGGCGCACCGGGCAGACGCGCGAGAACCAGATGGCAGACATTGCCGCCAAAATCATTGTCACCCCATGTAATATAGACCTTCTGGCCCGAAATCGCATAGGTGCCGTCGCCGTTGTCTTCGGCCTTGCTTGCCAGCGCACCCACGTCCGAGCCCGCTTGCGGTTCGGTCAGGTTCATCGTGCCGGTCCATTCGCCGCTGATCAGCTTGGGCAGGTACAGTTCCTTGATCGCGTCGCTGGCGTGATGTTCAAGCGCTTCGATCTGGCCTTGGCTCATCAAAGGCGCAAGCTGCAAGGACAGGCAAGCCCCGCTCATCATTTCATTCACGGCAGTCGTCAGGGTCATCGGCAGGCCCATGCCACCGTATTCAGGGTCGGCGGACATGCCGATCCAGCCACCTTCGGCCACGGCCTTGAACCCGTCAGCGAAACCGGGCGACGTGCGCACAACACCGTTCTCAAGCTTGGCGGGCGTCTGGTCGCCTGCGCGTTGCAGCGGGGCCAGAACATCATTTGTCATCTTGCCCGCTTCTTCGAGGATCGCGCGGGTGACGTCTTCGCTGGCATCTTCAAAACGTTCGGTCTGACGCACAGCGTCCAAACCTACGACATGATCAAACAGAAAGGCAAAATCTTCGACAGGGGCGCGATAGGGCATAGTTTTCCTCCGTTAACGCGTTCGTCTGCTTGGCAAACCGAACAGCGACCTGATAAGCCCAAGACGATACTTCGGGCTGTTGCGGCGAGAATGTCGCTCAAGTCTGCGCACCGCAACCCAAAACGCGGCGTCATCCCCATAAGAGAAGCCCATGACCGACATTCTACTTCCCGACCCCTTAGGCATTTCCCGCGCCGCCGCCCTGCTGCAGCAAGGTGCACTGGTCGCTTTGCCAACTGAAACGGTCTATGGCTTGGGCGCGGATGCGCGCAACGGGACGGCAGTGGCAGGGATTTACACGGCCAAGGGACGGCCCAGCTTTAACCCGCTCATTATCCATGTCGCCGATGTCGATCAGGCACGCCAATATGGGCGCTGGTCCGACACAGCAGAGGTTCTGGCTAGCGCATTCTGGCCCGGTCCAATGACCCTCGTGCTGCCATTGGCCGAGGGGCACGGGTTATCGTCCCTGGTGACAGCGGGGCTGGACAGCATCGCCATCCGCATCCCCGCACATTCCACGGCCCGCGCCATATTGCGGGCGTTTGGCGGGCCGGTGGCGGCCCCGTCGGCCAACCCCTCGGGCAAGATCAGCGCCACCACGGCGCAGCATGTCCTGTCGGGGCTGCAAGGGCGTATTGCGGCCGTTGTCGATGACGGGCCCTGCACGGTCGGGCTGGAAAGCACGATCATCGGGCTGAACCAGCCACGCCCTACCCTCCTGCGCGCAGGCGGTCTGCCGTCCGAAGCGATAGAGGCGGCGCTTGGGGGGCCGCTGGATGTGGCCGACGGCGCAGAAATTATCGCCCCCGGCCAGTTGGCGTCCCACTACGCGCCCCATGCCAGCGTGCGGTTGAACGCGCAGGACGCAAAAGAAGACGAGGTCTATCTTGGCTTTGGCGCAGCGAAGGGGACTGGCGCGGATGATCTAACCCTGTCGGCCAGCGGCGATCTGGTAGAGGCCGCGGCCCAGCTATTCGACCAGCTGCACGCGCTTGACCGGCTGCGCAAACCCATCGCAGTGGCCCCGATCCCTGAAACGGGGCTTGGCCGCGCCATCAACGACCGTCTGCGTCGCGCAGCCGCTCCGCGTTGATCCATCTTGCGTTTGTCAGGCCCGCCCCGCTGTCGCGCTCAGCCCCAATGGGTCCACCCCGATAGAGGTCAGCGCCGCTTCCCATTTGCGTGCATCGGGCAAGGTGAACAGGATGTCGGTATCGCATGGGCAGGTCAGCCAGCCGTTCTGCGCGATTTCGCCTTCCAGCTGGCCTGCGTCCCAACCGGCATAGCCCAGCATCATCATCGCCTGTCGCGGGCCCTTGCCGCGGGCGATGTCTTCGAGAATATCAAGCGTTACAGTCATCGCCACGCCCTGCGCGATATCGGTCGTCTTCATCACTGACCGGTATTCGGCGCTGTGCAGCACAAAGCCACGCTCTGTCTCGACGGGACCACCGACATGCACCCCCAGACCGGTGATGTCGTCCATGTCCACATCACTGAGCCGATCAAGCACGTCGCCCAGCTTGAGATCAGCGGCAGGTTTGTTGACGATCAACCCCATCGCGCCCTCGTCGTCATGCGCACAGATAAAGATCACCGAATGATCGAACCGAGGATCGCCCATGCCGGGCATGGCCACCAAAAGCTGGCCGGTAAGATCCATTGTCATGCTGTCGTTCTTTTGCGTCATCCCCATAGCATGGCGTGCGCCCCTGCCGCTTACAACCCCTGCGGCTGCAACGTTTCATAATGCAAACGTGACTTGGCAAACGGGGGGCAGTTGGCCCATGAAAGCACCATGACCAGAAAACTCCTTGGCCTGATGGCCGCTGCCCTTCTCGCCCCGTTGCCTGCTTTTGCGATGGAGGTGATCCACGGGGAAATCCTGCAAGGTTGGGTGCTGCCCGATGGCAACCGCATGGCCGCGATCCGCATGACAGTTAAACCGGGGTGGAAGACCTATTGGCGCGCGCCCGGTGATATGGGCATCCCGCCCAGCTTTGACTGGTCCGGTTCACGCAACCTGTCGGCGGTGGAAGTTGAATGGCCCGCGCCTACGGTTTTTCGCGAAACCAACCTGACGACCATCGGGTACAAGGATCAGGTGGTATTGCCGTTGCGGATTACGGTGCCGGAAAAAGGTGCCCCTGTGACCATGAACACCACGATTGATCTGGGCGTGTGCAGCGACATCTGTGTGCCCGCCTCGCTTGAGCTCAGCGGCGTTATCAACACAACCACGACCCGCGCCGATCCTGCCATCGCGGCCTCGCTTGCGCAGCGCCCGTATTCGGCGAAAGAGGCCCGCGTATCGGATGTGACCTGCACCATTGGCAGAACCGGCGAAGACCTGACACTGGACGCTGCTATCACGGTGCCGCCCTCGGGTGGGCAAGAGCTGGTGGTGGTTGAAACCGGCAACCCCGATCTATGGGTCAGCGAGGCCGATACGACGCGCAAAGGCAACACGCTGCACGCGCGCGTGGACGTAGGCCATGTCAGCGGCGGCCCTGTGGCGCTGAACCGGTCGCATATCCGAATGACGGTTTTAGGCAGCAATCAGGCCATCGATATCGTCGGGTGTAACGCGGGCTGATCAGCCCGCTGCTTTCCTGCGCGACAGCGCATAGATCACCGCCCCCATGGCATAGCCCGCCAGCGCGATCGCTGCGGCGCCTGCCAGAAACAGCAGCAGTGCTGCGCTTCGTTGTGACAGCGCCCCCATCGTGGGCAACATCTTAGCCAGCGCGGGATGCAAGCCACCAGTCACCGCGACCCACCCCAGCGTAGCCCCGCCCCAGAGCAGCATCAGTAGCCATAGCCCCAAAATACCGGTCCTAAGCCCCCCAGCCCGCGCCCGCATGGCGCGGCGCATCGCACGGATTTGACGGCCGATATCATGCTGTGCCGCGACCAGCGCAGGCACGACCAGCAGCACCAGGAACATGCCAAAGCCCAGACCATAGACCAGCGTGATCACAGTGGGTTTCAAAAATTGCGCCTGCTGGCTTTGTTCATATAGCAGCGGCGCCATCCCAAGGACCGTCGTCAACGTGGTCAGCATCACCGGACGCAACCGATCCGCCGCGCCGTCGATGATCGACGGGATCACCCCGCGCGTGGCACCATATTCGTCGATTGTCCCCACCAGCACGATGGAATCGTTGATGATGATCCCCGTCATCCCTAGCAGGCCAACAACTGTGAACATGCTCAACGGGACCTCCCACAGGGCGTGGCCATAGATCGTGCCCACCAAGCCGAACGGGATCACCGCCATCACCACCATGGGGCGCGTCCAGCTGCCGAACACCCAAGCCAGCACAAGATAAATACCCGTCAGCACAAGGATCAGCCCGGTCAGCGCATCCGACAGGAATGTATTTTCCTGCTCGCTCAATCCGCCGATGCGGAAATCAACCTGACGTTCAGAGGCGATGCGCGGCAGGATATCCTCGCGCAGGGCCGTCGTGATCTCGGCCGCGCGGGCGGGGTCATCTTCTGAAATGTCGCCGGTTACGGATATCAGCCGGATACCGTTCTCGCGCCGTACCGTGCTGAACCCCGTACGCCGGTCCACGCTGACGATATCGGCCAGCGGCACATATTGCCCGCCCGGCGTACGCATCTGGGTACGCTCAAGGAAATCCGCCGTCAGCTCGCCCTCGGGCAGTTCCACGCGAATGGTGGCCGATCGGGGGCCATCTGGATAGGTTGCGGCCTCGATCCCGCCAAGACGGTGTCGCAAGACCCGCCCCAACATATCAATCGTGAACCCGAGCGCTTGGCCCTGCGGTGTCAGATCGAGGATCAGCTCTTCTTTGTCATAGGCTAGATTGTCCTGCACAGCGCTGACTTCGGGATATTGCCGTAGCGCATCCTGCAAATCCTGCGAGGCGGCTTTCAACACCTGTGTGTCGGCCCCATAGAACTGCACATCCAGCGCATCGCCGCCAGGACCGGAACGCCAGCCGCGAAAGCTTACGGTTTCTGCAAGCGGATGGTGGACCACGGCATCCTGCAACGCCGCCACGAAGGCAAAGCTGGAATAGAGCCGCAGGTCCGCGTCGATCAGCTCGATCGAGATACCGCCCAGCAGATCACCGTCCTTGCTGTCAGCCCCGTCGAGCCCGCGACCCGCGTTGCCCCCTACCTGCGCAATGACATAATCGATCGGATTGGTGCCATGCTCCTCGGCATATTCCGCGCCCAGCGCTTCTGTCGCGCGTTGCATTTCGCGCATCATCGCCAGCGTATCGGCACGGGTGGCCCCATCGACCATGGCGAAGTTACCCGTTACCGACCCACGTTCGGGCGCGTTGAAAAAGCGCCATTGAACGTCGCCTTGAATGAACAGCGCCACCTGAGACGCAAGCACTGCGACAACGCCCGCCAGCACCACATAGCGCGCGCGGATAACTCCTGCCATGAAAGGACGGAACAGCCGCTCGCGCCCCCAAAGGAACCCGCGATTGACCACACGGCTGGGCAGATCATACCACCGTTTCTTTGCCCCTGCGGCCATCGCATGCGCCATGTGGTTTGGCAGGATCAAAAAGCATTCGACCAGTGACGCCGCCAGCACTGCAATGACGGTCAGGGGAATATCTCCGATCAGGCTGCCAAAGCGTCCGCCAACGGCCAGCAGGCCAAAGAACGCAATGATCGTCGTCAGGGTTGCGGCAAAAACCGGCATCGCCATGCGCCGCGCGGCGTTCTCTGCCGCTTGCATCGGTGGCTCGCCCAGTTCGTTATGCCGGTAGTCGGCATGTTCCCCCACAACGATCGCGTCATCTACAACGATCCCAAGCGTGATAATCAGACCGAACAAAGAGATCATGTTGATCGTGATCCCGCCCGCATACATCAGTGCAATTGCCGCGGCCATCGACGCCGGAATACCCGCGGCCACCCAAAAGGCCGTGCGCGCGTTCAGGAACAGGAACAGCAACCCCACCACAAGCGCGAGGCCCATCAAACCGTTATCAATCAGCAAATCCAGCCTGCCGGTAATTGCCTCGGCGCGCGTGCGGATCAGGTTGATCGCCACCCCCTTGGGCAGCATCACCGCCATATCGGCAGCGACCCCTTCGACGCTTTGCTGAATACCAATGGCATCCCCCCCGTCAGAGCGGTCAATGCGCACCGATATTGCCGGATCGTCGCCGACAAAATACCCCACCTCGCGGTCAGAGCCCTGTTCGATCACCCGCGCCACATCGCCCACCAACAGTGACGATCCATCGGCATTGCTGCGCAAGACGACACGCGACAAGGCGTCGGCACTGCGCTTGGCGGTCCCGGTGCGCACGCGGGCATTGGCACCTGTTACGTCACCGGCGGGGCTGGCATCGACCTCAGCAGCGATCGCCGCCGCGATCTCGGCCATGGTGATATTATAACGGATCAACCGGAGAGAGGGGACCTCGATCAAGGTCTGCGGCGCAGCGACCCCCTGAATGGTGCTGCGGGTGACCCCCGCCGCGAAAAGACGCGTGACAAATTCATCTGCAAAACGGCCCAGCTGTTCCGCACTGATCGGGCCGGTGATCACGACATCGGTGACGCGGTCACGCCAGATGCCACGGCGCACCACAGGGTCTTCGGCATCTTCGGGTAGTGTGGTGACGGTATCCACGGCGGTTTGCACATCGGTCGCAGCGCGGGCCATATCCCAGTTCGGCTCGAACTCCAGCGAAATGGTGCCACTGCCCTCACGCGACGCGGCGGTAGAACTCTCCACCCCTTCCACCGCCAGCAAGACAGGTTCAAGCACCTGAACGATGGCGTTGTCGACATCATCCGCGCCGGCCCCCTCCCAAACGGTCGAAACCGAGACACTGTCGATAACCACATCGGGAAAGAATTGCGCCCGCATGTTGGGCGCAGCAGCCGCCCCGCACACAAGCAGCACCACGAGCAACAGGTTCGCCGCCGTCCGGTGACGCGTGAAATACGACAGAATTCCGCCTGCGGGGCCGGACATGCTACGGGCCATAGATCAGCCCCCCATCCGGCTTTCGATGCGTTCGATCACCCGCGCAGGGACCTGTGGCTCAGCCAGTTGCGCCAGAACCCGTGCTTTAGCATCCTGCGGCATCCGCATGTTCCCCTCGACAAAGGCGACAAGCTTTGCCCGACGTTCCTTTGTCAGCGCGATCATTGCGGGCGCATCTACCTGCGCCGTGTCCCGAGCCCCCGAACGCAACGGCTTTACCGCAATACCGGCCCCCAGCAGTGGCGAGCGGGCCTCGACGACATCGCGGCCCTCGATTGGTCCCCGCACCAAGACCTCATCCCCCACGCGACGCAGCACAGAGACCTGAACACTTTCCAGCCGGTTTTCCGAATCCAGCACCAACACCGCCCCCTGCGCATCCAGCGCCGAGCTGGGCAGCCGAATGACGTCGTCCAATGCCGGTTCCCGCACCCGTACCGTCGCGAAATCCCCCGGCTTGAATCCCGGTGCTTGCGCCAGCGTGGCAAAGATCAACCGGCCACTGGCCCCCTCACCCGCCGCAGCACCTGCACGGGTAATCTGTCCATGTGCCTCAAGGTCGGCACCCGCAACGTCGAGGCTTGCCGTAACATCCGCCTTGATCAACCGCCCCTGCGCATCCAGCAAGCGCGCGTATTGTGTGGTGGAAATGCGAAAAGAAATCTCGAGATCATCCGGGGCAATCAACTCCGCCAGCCGTTCGTTCGGTGAGACAAGGCGCCCCTCAACAACCGAAGTCTCGCTCAGCGCTCCATCGAAAGGCGCGGTGATTGTGGTTTCCTTTAACGCGCGCTGTGCATCGGCCAACGCGATCTGCGCATTGGACAACAAGCGCACGGCCTGATCCACGCGGGCCTCGGTTTGGGTCACCACCTGACGTCGCGCCAGAACCGCTTGGCGGGCGCTTGATGCCGCAAGCTCTGCTGTCTCTGTCGCCGTCGCGGTCCCGACACCCCGTTCACCCAAATCGCGTTGGCGTTCAAAGGCACCGATGCGCAAGGCGGCCTGTTCTTCGGCGGCAGCCAGTTCGTCCCGCCCCAAGGCCAGCGCACGGTCGGCATCACGCCCCTCTGCCTCTGCATTGCGCACAGCGCTTTGTGCCCGTGCGACTTCGGCCAAAGCGTCCGATCGATCAAGACGGACGAGAACCTGCCCCGCGACAACCCGGCCGCCGACCTCGAATTCAGGCGCAAGCTCGACCACGCGCCCCCCGACGGCGGCGCGCAGCTCAAGTGTCCGGCGGCTTTGCACGGCCCCAAAGCTTTGCAAGATAGGCACTTCGGTGCCTGACACGGCGCGCACAACATTGACCGAAAACACCCGTTCACGCGGGGCGCGGTCAGGCGGCGCGTCGGTCAGCCGCTGCTGGACAGCCCCGCCGATAAGGTCCGCTGCCAGCAGCAAGAACCCTAACGTCGCGGCCGCCAGAAACAGCCCAATCATGCTTTGCCGTAGAAATCGCATCTTGCCCCGATCTAATCCATCTGTGGCAGCAGTTTACCCCGCACGCCCACAAAGAACAAAATCACAGTTGAGACAGCCACGCACGGCCTATCATACGCAGGCCCAGGCGGTTTCCATCGTTCTTCGTCCCAAAAATCGCAAAGGCCGCTATTTCCGGCGCTGGTGTTCGTCTAGCCGGGGCATGATTTCGACAAAATTACAGGGCCTATGGCGGTAATCGAGCTGCTTGACTAAAATCTCGTCCCACGCATCCTTGCAGGCACCCGGCGATCCGGGCAGCGCGAACAGATAGGTGCCTTGCGCGACCCCGGCAGTGGCGCGGCTTTGCACCGCAGAGGTGCCGATCTTTTGCATCGAGACGATGGTGAATACCGTACCGAAGGCGTCGATCTCTTTCTCGTAGACATCGCGATGCGCCTCTACGGTGACATCGCGGCCTGTCAGCCCCGTGCCACCGGTACTGATCACCACATCAATCTCGGGGTCGGCACACCAGTCGCGCAGTTGCGCTGCTATCTCGGCCTGTTCGTCCCGCATGATGGTGCGTGCGGCAAGCGCGTGACCTGCATCGGCAATGCGCGCAACCAGCACATCACCTGACCGATCCTCGGCCAGGCTGCGCGTGTCTGACACCGTCAGCACGGCAATGCGCACAGGAATAAAATCAAGCGTGTCGTCGATCCGGCTCATGTCCGCTCCAATACTGCTAGCCGTGCGGCGAGGGCTATGAAAATACCGCTGCTGATCCAGCGCAGAGCTTGCCCGCCCCCGACCATCCGGCGGCCTAAACCGCTGGCAAACACACCGACCAAAGCGTTAATGATAAACCCGCCCAGCGACAGCACCGAGCCGAACATCAAGAACTGCAGCAGCACCGGTCCCGCCTCTGGCACCACGAATTGCGGCACAAAGGCCAATACGAACAAGATCACCTTGGGGTTGGTCAGGTTCACGATCAAACCGCTGCGAAACGCCGATTTCGGCGCGAGCGAGACCGCAGGTGCCGCCCCGCTACTGCGCCAGGTCTGCACAGCCAGCCACAGCAGATAGCAGACCCCGATCCAGCGGATCACGTCAAAGGCCCAAGGCAGCGCAGCGACCACCGCACCCAAGCCCAGACCGGCCAGCGTGACATGTACCATCCCGCCAAGCGCGACCCCGGCACTGGCCGCGACCGACGCCCGCGGACCAAAGCGCACGCCCTGCCCCAGACAGAACATCATATCCGCACCGGGCGTGAGGTTCAGCGCCAGCGCAGCGGGTACAAAGGCCAGCACCGTAATCGGATCAACCATTCTTTAATTTCGCTTTCAGTGACAGCAAATCGGCCCAGGCCTCGCGTTTGAACTCGGGGCTGCGCAACAGATAGGCGGGGTGGAACATGGGCAGTGCGGGCAGACCCTCGGCCTGCGTCCACTGCCCGCGCAATCGGGTGATTCCACGTTTGCCCAGCAACGCCTGCGCTGACCAATTACCAACGATCACCAGAACCTCTGGCTTGGCCAAGGCGATATGCCGTGCAAGAAACGGCTTCATCATCGCGATTTCATCGGGCTTAGGGTCGCGGTTCTGCGGCGGCCGCCAAGGCAGCACATTGGTGATATATACCGGCGCAGTCTCATGATGCCGCCCCATATCGATCGCCGCCAACATCTTGTCCAACAGCCCGCCGGCGCGCCCGACAAAGGGTCTCCCCTCGCGGTCTTCGTCGCGGCCCGGAGCCTCGCCAACAATCATGACGCGGGCCCCCGGTGTGCCATCCGAAAATACCAGGTTGCGGGCCCCACGCTTGAGTTCGCAATGCTCGAACGCCGTCATCGCGGTGCGCAATTCATCTAGCGTGGTTGCTGCCGCTGCGGCACGTGTGGCTTCCGCGACCCCATCAGGGCCAGAGGACGCAAGCGGCACAGGCCCCGTCTTGCCCTTTTGCGCCTTCGGTTTCTCGACCGCTGCGGGCACTTCGTAGCGGTTCACCGGCGCGTCACAAATCGCCTCGGTCGCGCCAAGTTCAATCTGCCAGTGCAAAAGTGCAAGCGCCTGATGATAATCCACTGATTCCATGTGCCCAACTTACGCGCTGACGCGGGCAATAAAAATGCCAAGTTCCAAATGGCCTTAAATCCAATTCCACCCCCGCCTCGGGATGACGCCGCCCGACGACTTGCCCCGCCCTGCGCCGCCGCCTATAACGCCAAAAATAACGTGGGGTCCGCCGTCATGAGTTTCGCACACCGCCATCTTCTGGGCATTGAACACCTGTCCCAAGACGACATTACCACCCTTCTTGATCTGGCGGACACATACGTCGATTTGAACCGCCAGCCTCATAAACACAGTGATGCGCTGAACGGGCTGACGCAGATCAACATGTTCTTCGAAAACTCGACCCGCACGCAGGCGAGCTTTGAGATCGCGGGCAAGCGGCTTGGCGCGGATGTCATGAACATGGCAATGCAGGCGTCGTCGATCAAAAAGGGCGAGACGCTGATTGATACGGCGATGACACTAAACGCGATGCACCCCGATCTGCTGGTTGTGCGCCATCCCCAATCCGGTGCTGTCGATCTGCTGGCGCAGAAGGTGAACTGCGCCGTGTTGAACGCGGGCGACGGGCGTCATGAACACCCAACCCAAGCCTTGCTGGACGCGTTGACGATCCGCCGCGCCAAGGGGCGTCTGCACCGCCTGTCCATTGCCATCTGCGGCGACATCGCACACAGCCGCGTGGCACGGTCCAACATCATGCTTCTTGGCAAGATGGAAAACCGCATTCGCCTGATCGCCCCCCCGACCCTGATGCCGGCGCAGATCGGCGAATTTGGCGTCGAGGTGTTCGACGATATGAAAGAAGGGCTGAAAGACGTCGATGTCGTGATGATGCTCCGCTTGCAAAAAGAACGCATGGATGGCGGCTTTATCCCCAGCGAACGTGAATATTATCACAGATATGGTCTGGATGCTGAAAAACTGGCCCACGCCAAGCCCGACGCGATTGTCATGCACCCCGGCCCGATGAACCGCGGCGTAGAAATTGACGGAACGTTGGCAGATGACATCAATCGCAGCGTTATTCAGGACCAGGTAGAGATGGGCGTGGCCGTGCGCATGGCGGCGATGGACCTGCTCGCGCGCAACCTGATCGACAGCCGCAAGGCACACGCATGATCGCACTCCCGCCCGAAGAACACGACCTGCTACACTGGCGTATTTCGCCGCGGGCGTTCTTTTGGCGGTGCATGGCATTGGCTGTGCTGACCATGCTGTTCTGTCTGCCGCTGCTGATCTGGCTGGACCCGATTACGTGGCTGCTCGCCTCGGTTCTGATCGCGGTTTTCTACATGTGGGTGTTTGACGAATTCCAGATCTGGTACAGCAACCGCAAGACGGTTTGGCGTCTCACCGACCGCGCAATCCACATCAACACCCCCGACACCGCAGAGCCGCTGGTACTGCCGCTGACCGATATCCGGTCGATCGGGAAACTGTCGCTGTGGTCGATCACCCTTGGCTTGCCGGACGGCCAGCGCGTCACCCTGCCGCTGGTGCCGCAGCTGCGCGAGACCAAGGCGCGTCTTGTCCAAGCGATAGAGGCCACGCGATGACCGACAAATTTTGGCAAGACCTGCTGGAGCCGGACGAAGATCTGTTGTGGACAGGTCGCCCCAAGCCAAAGCTTTCACTGCGCAATTTTCAGTTGCTCGGTCCCTTTGTCGGCGCAATCGGTACCGTGATCGCAGGTGCCTTTGTGCTGCAAGGCAACAGCTTGCCTGTGTCGCAATCGGTGGTCGTCGCGGTGATCGTCGCCCTGGTGGCCCTGTCGCTCTTGCGCGGGATGACCCGCCTGACCGATCTGCGCCGCACCCGCTATGCGCTGACCAACCACCGCGCCTTGTTTTTCAAGCTGACCCGCGACGGCACCCGCGCCAAAGCTTTCCCCCGCAGCGCCGAGACAAAGCCCGATTTGCGTCTGACCAGCCCGCCCTCCGTTTTCTTTATCCGGCATGAACAAGCCGACAATCCCGCCCGCACCGCGCATCTAGGGTTTGAATATATCGAAGACAGCGACAGATTAAGTGCATTGATGGTAACTGCTTACAAAGGTGCACCCCGATGACACAATTTGAGATCCCCAATGGCGAAATCGGCCAGATCCGTCTGTTTGCCGTAAACCGCCCGATTGACGAACTGGCCCGCGATCTGCGCGATGGCAGCAAGGAAGCGTTGATCGCCGATCTGCTCGGCCGTTCAGTACCCGAAGGCTCGGCCGAGCTTTTTCCCGTCTCCGACCTAACGGGCGTGGGGCTGGCGCGCTATCTGAACGATGGCTACGCCGTGCCCCCTGACCAGATCAGCCGCGACCGCGCCCGTTTGGATGCGCTGGACGGCTATGTGCTGTTGCTGTTTTCCTCGGCCTTTGAGGGGCAAGAGACGACGCTAAAGCTTGGACCCGACCTGACCATGATCGGCACATACGGCGAGACGCAACCCGATATGTCCGTTATCCCGCTCGAGGCTGAATCCGCGCAACCCTACACGGGTGCTGCGGACATGACTGCGAAATCCCCGCCCGAGGGCGGAGCTGGTGGTATGATGGTGCTGCTGGCCGTTATCGTGCTGATCGGTCTTATTCTGTGGTGGCTGCTGTGAAAGAACCCAAACCTGATCCCAAAATGTCTGGCCGTATCGCCATGATCGCCTTGCTTGTCGCCTTTGGTGTGGCAGGCATGATGGTGTGGATCGGGTCCTGATCCGACCTGCCGCCGCTGCTGCGCCTCTGTTTCCTTAACTACGAAAGCCTCTCCATGACCCTGCATTTTATCAACGCGCAGCTGATCGACCCCGAAGCAGGCACCGTCACCCACGGCACGCTCAAGGTCGAGAATGGCAAGATCGCGGCGATACTGGACGCGAACGCTTCGATACCGAGCGATGCGCAGATTGTGGATTGTCGTGGCAAGTACCTTGCCCCCGGGATTGTCGATCTTGGGGTCAAGGTCTGCGAACCCGGCGAACGGCACAAGGAAAGCTTTCGGTCCGCAGGATTGGCGGCGGCAGCAGGCGGGGTCACGACAATGGTCACGCGCCCTGACACCAACCCCACCATCGACAGCCCCGAAGTGCTGGAGTTTGTCACCCGTCGCGCCAACGAGGCCGCGCCGGTCAACGTCGTGCCCATGGCCGCCCTGACCAAAGGTCGCGAAGGCCGCGAGATGACCGAGATCGGGTTTCTGATGGATGCCGGTGCCGTGGGCTTTACCGATTGCGACCGTGTCGTGACGGACACCAAGGTGTTTTCCCGTGCGCTGACCTATGCCCGCAGCCTTGGTGCGCTGGTCATCGCCCACCCGCAAGAACCGATCCTGAGCAAAGGGGCGGCGGTGACCTCTGGCAAATTCGCGTCGTTGCGCGGGCTGCCCGCCGTGTCGCCCATGGCCGAGCGCATGGGGCTGGACCGTGACATCGCGCTGGTCGAAATGACAGGTGCGCGGTACCACGCGGACCAGATCACCACCGCCCGCGCCCTGCCCGCACTGGAGCGCGCCAAGAACAACGGGCTGGATATCACCGCAGGTGTTGGCATTCACCACCTGACGCTGAACGCGCTGGATGTGGCCGACTACCGCACCTTCTTCAAGCTCAAGCCACCGTTGCGCGACGAAGAGGACCGCATCGCCGTGGTAGAGGCCGTGGCCTCGGGGTTGATCGACATCATCTGCTCCATGCACACGCCGCAGGATGAGGAATCCAAACGCCTGCCGTTCGAAGAAGCCGCGTCGGGGGCCGTAGCACTGGAAACGCTGCTGCCTGCGGCCCTGCGACTGGTCCACTCAGAGATGATCGACATCGCGACGCTGTGGCGGGCGCTGTCGTTCAATCCGGCGAAACGTCTGGGCCTGCCCGGTGGGCGCATGTCAGTGGGTGCCCCCGCCGATCTGGTGCTGTTCGACGACGGTGCGCCCTTTGTCATGAACCGCGAGACATTGCAGTCGAAATCGCGCAACACCCCCTTTGATGGGATGCGCATGCAAGGTAAGGTCTTGGAAACTTACGTTTCTGGCACCTGCATCTATAAGGCCTCCTGATTATGCCCCTGATCGATTCCACCCTATTCGTGCTCTTGTTCTGGGCTATTGCGGCCTATCTGGTCGGGTCTATCCCCTTTGGCATGGTGCTGACCCGCGCGATGAACCTAGGGGATCTGCGCAGTATCGGGTCGGGCAATATCGGTGCCACGAACGTGCTGCGCACGGGCTCCAAGAAAGCGGCCGCGCTGACCCTGATACTGGATGGCGGCAAAGGGGCCGTCGCGGTGTTGCTGGCGCGACTCTTTGCAGGCGAAGACGCCGCACAGATCGCAGCACTGGCCGCGATGGTGGGGCATTGCTACCCGGTATGGCTGGCGTTCAAAGGCGGCAAAGGCGTAGCGACCTTCCTTGGCGTGCTGCTGGCACTGGCATGGCCCGTCGGCATCGCGAGCTGTCTGGCATGGCTGATCGCCATGGCCGTGACACGTACGTCCTCCATCGGCGGGCTTGCCTCGGCGGCGGCATCGACCTTCTTTATGATATTCCTGGGGTACGGCAGTGCCCTGCTGTTGGGCATCGTGCTCACCCTGCTGGTGTTCTGGCGGCACCGTGAAAACATCAAACGCATCCGTGCGGGCACAGAGCCCAAGATCGGTGCCAAGAAAGACTGACCCTGTGACGGCTACCGTAGATGCGCGCTTTTTGGCCGCGTTCCACGCGCTGCCCGACGGCACCCACACCGGCAGATATCAAACCCGCCGCTATGTCTGGTCAAAAAGCAGCTTCAATACAGGTAAAAGCTGGAAATTGGTTGCCGAGGAATTGGGCGGTTCGGACTATATCAGCCTGAACCTCTATGCCCTCGCCAGCGGTACACGGCTTTACCCGTGCGAGATGCCCGCGGCCAAGGTCACTGCCTTTATCCGCGGGCTGATCATCGAAGATTAGTAGGAATAGTCGGCGTAGATCCGGCTGAGATCGCCATTCCATTTGCCGTTATAGTCATCCAAAAGCTCGTCGGCAGGTACTTTGCCCGTCTCGATGCTTTCCTTCAGGGCGTTCAGGAAATGGGTTTCGTCCGGAACCATGCCACCTGCGCCGCTGCGTGCGCGTGCTTTCAGGCCGTGCTCTGACAAGGCCACGGCCTCGCGCGCGATATCGTGCATGTTCACGCCGCCAACCTTGGCCTGCAACCCGTCAACAGACGCCGCCACGCGTAATGCTTCGCGAGTTTCAGCATCCCAGCCTTTGACCAGATCCCAAGCACCGTCCAGCGCCTGCTGGTCATAGGTCAGACCCACCCAAAACGCGGGCAGCGCGCAAAGCCGGCGCCACGGGCCACCATCGGCACCGCGCATTTCGATAAACTTCTTGATCCGCGCCTCGGGGAAGGCCGTGGTCAAGTGGTCCGCCCAATCGCTCAAGGTCGGGATCTCACCCGGCAGTGCGGGCAGCTTGCCCTTCATGAAATCACGGAATGATTGCCCCAAAGCATCAATGTATTTGCCGTCGCGGTAGACAAAATACATCGGCACATCGAGCGCATATTCCACCCAACGCTCGAATCCCATGCCGTCTTCGAATACCCATGGCAACGTGCCAGTACGCGCCGCATCCAGGTCGCGCCACACACGGCTACGCCAAGATTTATGACCATTGGGCTTGCCCTCGAAGAAGGGGGAGTTCGCAAACAAGGCCGTCGCTACGGGCTGCAACGCCAATGCCACACGTAGTTTCTTGACCATGTCGGCCTCTGACCCGAAGTCGAGGTTCACCTGCACGGTGCAGGTCCGACGCATCATGACCCGGCCCATCGTGCCGACTTTGGTCATGTATTCGTTCATCAGTTTATAACGCCCCTTGGGCATCAAATCCATCTGGTCATGTGACCATTCCGGCGCAGCGCCCAGACCAATGAAACCGGCCCCGATGCGGTCTGCTACATCGCGCACTTCGCGCAGGTGCGCATTCACCTCGTCGCAAGTCTCGTGGATGGTTTCGACAGGGGCACCCGACAGTTCCAGCTGGCCGCCCGGCTCAAGCGAGACATTGGCCCCGTCCTTGACCAAACCAATCAGCTTGCCGCCTTCTTCGACAGGGTCCCAGCCGTGACCGTCGCGCAGGCCTTCGAGCATGGCGCGGATGGAACAGTCGCCCTCATAGGGCAACGGCAACAGCGTCTCTTTGTTATAGCCGAATTTCTCGTGCTCGGTACCGATGCGCCAATCTTCTTTCGGCTTGCACCCGTCTGCGAGGTAATTGACCAGTTGGTCGTAACTTTCGATCGGGCCGCCGCCGGATTGAGGGATGGACATGTGGGGTGGCTCCGAATTCAATTTCTGTGGTCTTAGGGATGGTGCGATTTCTGCGGGGTGTCAATGCAGCAGGGTCGAAACCGGGCGCATCGAGCGACGTTCCCAAATCACCACCGACAGGGTCTTGTCGTCTGCCAATTCCGCCAACATGCGTTCGGTGCGCAGTCCCGGCAGCGCGGCAAAAGCGTCAAACAGCGCGTCTGCGCCCGCCGCATCCACGGGGATCATCACGGGATTTTGTCCGGGTTGTTCCAGTTTCCAATGGGCCGGATAGGCACCGCGCTCAAGGCTCAGCCGATCCATCTCGCGCAGGGCGATGACCCCGCCTGTCAACGGTCCGAAATAGGCGATCTGCCCCTCGTCCACCTGTACTGCGCCCGCGCCAAGCCCAGTTTTGCGAAACCTTACCCGCTGGCCGCCAATCCAGACAAAGACCACCCCGGCCAGGATCAACGCATACCCCGGTATCGCCAGCAGCAGCCCCGGCCCCATCACCAGCCAAAGCCCGACCAGCGCAACCGTGATGCCGCCCAGAACCTCACGCCAGCGCCAAAGTTCTGCCTTTGCCTCAGGTCGCAAAAAACTCATCGTTCTCTCCCGATACCAGCTTCATTTTGCCCGCTAAACTCCACGGGGGCGTGGGGGTGTGAAACCCCCACTTCGACACGCGACACATACACGGCACTCACGTCCAATCCCCCAAGGTTTTCTGCCACAAAGTCATCGCCGCCACCGCAGCGGTATCCGCCCGCAAAATCCGAGGTCCCAACGCCACGGGACGGGACCATTCTACCCCGCGCAAGCGTTTGCGTTCAGTGTCTGAAAATCCGCCCTCCGGCCCGATCAGAATGGCCCAGGGACCAGGCTGCGCGGATGCCAGATCGCCCTCTTCGCCGGCCAGTGCTTCGTCACAGAACATCAAGGACCGCTCAGGCTCCCAGCTGTCGATCAACCGATCCAGACGAACCATTTCAGCAACCTCGGGCACGAAAGTACCGCCGCATTGCTCTGCTGCTTCTACCGCATGGGCCTGCAACCGGTCGCGCTGCACACGGCCTGCATTGGTAAACGCGCTTTGTACCGGCACGATACGACGTGCGCCCATTTCAGCGGCTTTCTCGACGATGAAATCAGTGCGCGCCTTTTTGATGGGCGCAAAGATCAGCCACAGGTCAGGTGGCAATTGCAGCGGTTTGGTCTGCTCGGCACAGACCAGCACGCCACCGCGCTTGCCTGCCTCGGCGACCTCGGCACGCCATTCGCCATCGGTGCCGTTAAACAGCAAGATAGACGCACCGACCGCCTGGCGCATCACGCCAAAGAGGTAATGCGCCTGCGCCTTATCCAAAGGAACGGATTGCCCCTGCCCCAGTGGATGATCTACATAAAGTCTGATTTTAGCGTTCATGGGCCTAGATATATGCACGACACCTCGCCGACACCAGATGGCAATGATGCGGCACGCGTCGTCGATGCCCCTGCGGACAATTGGGTCGACCGCTCTGCCCCGCGTTTCACCCGACCTTTCTTGCGGCTCAGCCGCGCGGATCGCCCCATCGGGACGTGGCTTTTGCTGCTGCCGTGTTGGTGGGGACTAACGCTTGCGATGCTGTTTGACCAACAGCCGCGCTGGTTCGATCTGTGGATTTTTATCGGCTGCGGTGCGGGTGCATGGTTGATGCGCGGCGCGGGTTGCACTTGGAACGACATCACCGACCGCCATATCGATGGCAAGGTTGCACGCACCCGGTCGCGGCCGATCCCATCGGGGCAGGTCAGCGTCAAAGGCGCGCTGGCCTGGATGATCGCGCAAATGCTGATCGCGCTGTGTATCCTGCTGTCATTCAACGGGGCTGCGATTGCACTTGGGGTGCTGGCCCTGCTGCCGGTCGCAATCTATCCCTTTGCAAAGCGCTTTACGTGGTGGCCCCAGGTCTTTTTGGGCATCGCCTTTAACTGGGGGGCCTTGCTGGCTTGGACCGCCCATACCGGTAGCCTCGGCGCACCTGCGGTTGTGCTTTATGTCGCTGGTATCGCGTGGACGCTTTTCTATGACACGATCTATGCCCATCAAGACAAGGAAGACGACGCGCTGATCGGTGTGAAATCCACCGCCCGCCTGTTCGGTGACAACACTGCCCAATGGCTGCGCCGGTTTTTGATGGGCACCGTGGGCCTGATGGGTCTGGCGGTCATCTTTGCGCTGCGTGATTCTGCATCGTTTCTGGCGCTGATCATCGCGCTTTGCGGTCCGTGGGCAATGGGCTGGCACATGGCATGGCAGCTGCGCAGCATCGACATCAACGATAACGACAAACTTCTGCGGTTGTTTCGCGTTAACCGCGATACCGGCATGATCCCGCTGGTATTTTTCGCCGCCGCCCTTTTGGCCTGATTGCACCCGTGCCCTCGCAGGCGTATCAAAGCCTTCAATATCAACGGTCTCAGAAACGAGTTTATGCGCCTATCTGTACTCCTGATCATTGCGATGACCTTTACCGCTGCCGCATCCGTCTCTCTGGTGGCGGCAAGCTTTTCAGTCACATTGATCGAGGAGAACTCCGAGATCGGTGTTCGCGATGCCCTTGATGTAAAGGAGATGACATGGGCGGAGGTTGAGGCAGACGGGCTTCAGGTCACGCTGTCGGGCACTGCACCGAACGAAGTCGCCCGCTTTAATGCGCTAAGCACGGCTGGCACGATTGTTGACGCCGCGCGTGTCATTGACCAGATGGACGTGACGGCTCAGGCCGCCATCGCCGCGCCGAAATTCTCGGTCGAGATTCTGCGCAACGATTCCGGCGTGTCCATCATCGGGTTGATTCCCACCACCACGGACCGCGACGCTGCCATTGACCGTTTCAAATCTATCGCTGGTCAGGACCATGTGGCTGACCTGCTGGAATCAGCGAACTACCCCGCCCCCGACGGCTGGGAGGACGCCTTTGATTTTGCCATCTCCGCGATGGAGAAGCTGCCCCGTGCCAAAGTTTCTGCCGCGGCAGGTCGCGTGGCGATCACCGCCATCTCCGACAGCGCCGAGGCCAAGGCGCGTCTTGAAAACCAGTTAAACCGCGCGGCCCCTTCGGGGGTCGTGGTCACGCTGGACATCGCTGCCCCCCGCCCGGTGATCACACCCTTTACCCTGCGCTTCCAGATTGACGAAGACAGCGCCGGGTTTGACGCCTGCAGCGCGGACACCGAACAGGCCAGCGCCCGCATCCTCAAAGCAGCCGTCGCAGCCGGGGCCCCCGGTTCTGCCCGTTGCACCGTGGGGCTTGGTGTTCCGAGCCCGCGTTGGGCCGAAGCGGTAGAGAAAGCGATTGGCAGCCTTGCCAAGATCGGCGGCGGATCGGTCAGCTTTGCCGATGCCGACATTAGCCTGATTGCCGCCGAAGGCACCGAACGCGCCGTATTCGACCGCATCGTCGGAGAGCTGGAGAACGCCCTGCCAGACGTCTTCGCGCTGAATGCACGCCTGCCCCAGGCCGTAGACCCCGATGCGGGTCCGCCTGAATTCGTCGCCACCTTGTCGCCCGAAGGTCAGGTGCAGCTGCGCGGCCGCCTCAGCGACGACGCGCTGCGCGAACTGGCCGACAGCTACGCCAAGGCAAGCTTTGGCTCCGACAAGGTCTATACCGCCGCCCGCATCGTGGATGATCTGCCCGCCGATTGGCCGACCCGCGTCCTGTCCTCGCTGGATGCGCTGTCCAACCTGGCGAACGGCACCGTGATCGCCACCCCCGACAGTGTCAGCGTCACCGGCAACACCGGCAACCCTGATGCCAGCACACAAATTGCAACGCTGCTGGCGGGCAAACTGGGCGAAGGCAAGGACTACGACGTCAAAGTCGTCTATCAGGAAAAGCTGGACCCTGTTCTGGGCCTGCCCACGCCGCAGGAATGCGAGGCCGAGATCGCCAAGGTCGTCGCCCAAGGCAAGATTAACTTTGAACCCGGCAGTGCCACGATTGATTCGTCGGCCCTTGGGACGATGGATAAGATTGCTGAAATCCTGAAAGATTGCCGCGACATCGCACTTGAGGTGCAGGGCTATACCGACAGCCAGGGCCGCGAGGAAATGAACCTTGCGCTCAGCCAGTCGCGCGCGCAATCGGTGTTGAACGAACTGCGTGCCCGTCGCGTGATTACCGGCTCATTCGTGGCCAAAGGCTATGGCGAAGACGCCCCTGTCGCCTCTAATGACAGCGAAGAGGGCCGCGAAGCGAACCGCCGCATCGAATTTAAATTGATCAGTGAACAAACGACTGAGGATTCTGATGAAACAGCGCTGGAAAACGGCGCGGATACAGGCGATACAGGCACACCATCCGACCAGACCCAAGAAGGCAACTAACATGAGCAGAACCGAATTTGTCATCGCAACAGCGATTATCCTATTCGTCGCCTTCTGCCTTGGATGGTTCGCCAATTGGCTGCTGCACCGATTCACCCGAGTTGCCGCAGACGATGTCGCGCAGCTTGACCGGATGAGCCAGGAATTGCACGAGGCAGAAGAGACACGGGATCAGGCGATCACCTATCTGCAACAGCGCGAGGCCGAGCTGACCAACCAACTTAACCAGACCGAAGCAGAATTGCGTGCCGCGATGGACGGGTTACGCGATGCACGCCACGAGGCGGAAGAAATGCGCGCCTATATTGATCGCCAACAGGCCAGCTAAGCACTCGGCGGGCCAGCTACCAGCGGGCCAGCGCATCTTCGTCCTCTGATTTGGACGCCACCCAATCCGCACCCTTTTCGGTAATCTCGCGCTTCCAGAACGGCGCGCGCGATTTCAGGTAGTCCATCAGAAACTCTGCTGCCTCAAACGCATCCTTGCGGTGCCGCGCAGCAGTGGCGACCATCATGATCATCTCGCCGGGCAGCAACCGACCGAACCGATGAATGACCAGTGCATCCCCTAGTGAAAAACGCGCCATCGCGGTTTCTGCCATCTCCGTCAGGGCCGCTTCGGTCATGCCAGGATAGTGTTCAATCTCCATCGCCTCTAGCGGATCATCGGGCAGATCCCGCACGATTCCCGTAAACGTCACAATCGCGCCCATATCACGGTGACCGGCGACGAACGCCTGCGATTCTTGTCCCAGATCGAACGGGGCGTCCTGAACCGAGATTTTCATCCTAGCCCCCTGTCATCGGCGGGAAAAAGGCCACTTCGCGAACACCTTCCAACGACGCGTCAAAATCGGTCAGCTGCTGATCCACTGCCACCCGAAGGCCAGCGAGATCGGAAAACGCGACAGCATAGCGTTCCTCGCGGGCGCGCAATTCGTCGACCAACTCTGCGACAGTGCGGGCAGTTGTCTCTACCTTCTCGCGGGGAAGACCGATGCGTTCGCGCACCCACGCAAAGTACAAGATATTCATCAGCGGGGCTCCACCAGATGGGGCAGGGATTTGCGAAGGTAATCATAGCCGGTGATCGCCGTCAGAGCCGCCGCAATCCACAACAGGACAAGCCCAACACGCCCGGCCCAGATCATTCCGTGGAACTTCCACGTCAGCCCCAGAACGTCTTCTTCCTCGCCCGAAAGAATAGCGCTGACCATCGCGTTATCCATGCCGAAGATCGACATGCCAAAGTAGTGTTCAAACAGTCCCTGTCCAAACAAAACCGCAATCGCAACCATCTGTGCGGTGGTCTTCCATTTGGCCAAGGCCGTCACTTTCAATGTGCCCGACACATCACCTAGAAACTCGCGCAGGCCGGAAACGAACACTTCGCGGAACAGGATCACGGTGGCGGGCAAAACCAACCACGGCGACCAGCTTGAGAAGGCGACGATCACCATCAGCGCGATCACCACCATCGCTTTGTCTGCAATCGGGTCCAGCATCGTGCCAAGTTTGGTCTCTTGCCCCCAAGCGCGCGCCAGATAGCCGTCAAACCAATCGGTCACCGCTGCGGCGATGAACAGGAACATCGCCAAAGCGTCCGCATAGGGTCGCGTAAAATACAAGAACATCACAGCCACGCTCGGGGCTGCGACAAGACGCATCAGCGTCAGGATATTTGGGATATTCCACTTCATTCTGTCACCCTACAGCGCCAAGACGACAGGGGAAAGTGCCAAGACATCGCCTTCATTTTGCAAAATAAACTCCCCGCGGAGCGTCCCGCCCTTACCGCCACCCGAACGCCGAAACCCCAAACTACCCGCGTTCATGGAAAAACGCATAAATTCGTTCAGCCAAAGCCACTGACACGCCATCGACAGCCTTCAAGTCGCTCAGGTTGGCGCGCCCCACCGCCTTGGCAGACCCGAAATGTGCCAGCAAGGCCCGCTTGCGCGCGGCACCGACACCAGGCACATCGTCCAGTGGCGTTGCGCCAACGGCTTTCGCGCGTTTCGCGCGGTGTGTGCCGATGGCGAACCGGTGGGCCTCATCGCGCAACCGTTGAATGAAATACAGCACCGGATCGTTGTGCCGCAGCGCCATGGGCCGTTGTCCCACACGGTAGAATTCCTCTTTGCCCGCGTCGCGGTCCACGCCCTTGGCGACACCCACCATCGGAATATCCTCGACCCCGTATTCGCGCATGATCGATGCGACTGCGCTCACCTGCCCTGCCCCGCCGTCGATCAGCAGCAGGTCTGGCCACATGCCAAGGCTGCGGTCTGGATCCTCCTTCAACAGCCGTTTGAACCGGCGGGTCAGCACCTCTTTCATCATGCCAAAGTCGTCCCCCGGCGTCAGGTCATCGCCGCGGATATTGAACTTGCGGTACTGGTTTTTCATCATCCCTTCGGGGCCAGCGACGATCATGCCCCCGACGGCGTTTGTGCCCTGAATGTGCGAGTTATCGTAGACTTCGATCCGCTGGGGCGGTCCCGGCAGAGTAAAGGCGTCGGCAATGCCTTTTAGAAGGTTCGTCTGGGTCGCCGTCTCTGCCAATTTGCGCGCAAGGGATTCGCGGGCATTGCGCAGTGCCCCGTCCACCAGTTCCGCCTTCTCACCGCGTTGGGGCACCACGATATCAACCTTGCGCCCCAGCTTGCCCGACAGCGCCTCGACCATCAGGTCAGGGTTTTCGATCTCATTCGACAAGATCAGCTGCCGCGGCGGCTCTCGGGTGTCGTAGAACTGGCCGATAAAGGCCTCCAGCACTTCGGCGGCATCCACGTCGGGCCCGACGCGGGGGTAGTAGTCGCGATTCCCCCAGTTCTGGTTGGCACGGATAAAGAAGACCTGAACGCACGCCTGCCCCTGATCCAGATGCAGCGCGATTATGTCGGCTTCGGCCACCCCTTGCGGGTTGATACCTTGGGCTGTCTGTACTTGCGTCAAGGCTTTGATGCGGTCCCGCAATGCGGCGGCGCGTTCAAACTCCATCGCCTCAGAGGCCTGCGACATTTCAGAAGCAAGCCGCCCCTGAATATCAGTCGATTTGCCGTTCAGGAATTTCTCGGCGTCCTGCACGGTTTTGCGATATTCGTCGGGCGAAATCTTACCCACGCAAGGGGCAGAACAGCGTTTGATCTGGTGCTGCAGACAAGGGCGCGAACGGCTTTCGAACATCGCGTCGGAACAATCGCGCAGCAGAAACACCCGTTGCAGCTGATTAAGCGTCCGGTTGACTGCACCGGCGCTGGCAAAGGGGCCATAGTAATTGCCTTTTTCCTTCTTGGCCCCGCGGTGCTTTTTGATCTGCGGATAATCGTGGGTCGCCGTCACCAGAATATTGGGAAAGCTTTTGTCGTCGCGCAGCAGCACGTTGAACTTCGGCTTGAGCTGCTTGATCAGATTCTGTTCAAGCAGCAGCGCTTCAGTTTCTGTTTTCGTGGTTAGAAACATCATCGAAGCGGTGTTCGAGATCATCCGCGCGATCCGCCCCGAATGCCCCGAAGGACGCGCGTAATTGCTCACCCGTGCGCGCAGGTTCCGCGCCTTGCCCACATAGAGCACACGGCTTTCCGAATCGAGCATGCGGTACACGCCGGGCGATCCATCAATCGTTTTGAGGTACGATTGAATCACCTGATGGCCGGTCTTCGGGTTTTCGTTAGCGTCTGACATTGATTCGAGTGTCCGGAACTTTTGGCTGCAACAGTGTTAACGGCGAAACAAGGTTAAACATACCCACCACTCTTGTGGATAACCTTGCATATAACTTTCTTAGAAATCCGAAATCCCCATGTATCATTGGGCCTTCCGGTGTTTGCCTAAAATTTAGGCACACCCGCAAGGCATTGAAATATATGGATATTATAATTAACACTTTGCAACCCACTGATAACGCGTTCCTTTTTGTAACAGTTTCGCTTCGGCTGTCGCGACAGTGCAAAACTTTACCGGAAAGCCTATTCGAGCCCTTGCACGTCGGGTGTTTTCCAGCCTAGGTGCTGCCCTCCGTCGGTGCAAATTAACTGCCCCGTTACCGAAGGTGCATCAAGGAAATAGCCTAAGGCAGCGGTGATATCCGCGGGATTCGCCCCGCGTTCAAGTATCACCTTCGCGCGCTGACCGGCGAAATGAGCGTCAGTCTGCTTGGCCCCTTTCAGGGTTGGCCCCGGACCAATGGCGTTCACCCGTATCACTGGTGCAAGTGCTTGCGCAGATGTCTGCGTCAACGCCCACAGCCCCATTTTGCCGATGGTATAGGTCATGAACTCTGGCGTGAGCTTGCGCACCCGTTGGTCCAACATGTTAACGATCATACCCGCCGCGAAAGGTTCACCTTGCGCATCGGTCTTGGCCTCTAGGTGTTGCGCGGCCATGGCTTGGGTCAGGACAAAGGGCGCACGCAGATTGCTCCCGATATGCCGGTGCCAACTTTCCTCGGTCGCGGTCGAGATATTGTCATACTCAAAGATCGACGCGTTGTTCACAAGGCAGGTAATCGGTCCGCCAAGCACCTCTGCCGCACGGGGAAGCAGCGCCTGCGTGGCTGCTTCATCCAGCAGATCAGCCTGCAAGGCCACGGCGCGTTGGCCTTTGGCTTTCAGCTCAGCTACGACCTCATCAGCAGCTACGGATGAACTGTTGTAGTGCACCGCGACATCATATCCGCGATCGCCCAGATACAGCGCCATCGCACGTCCAAGGCGCGCACCTGCTCCGGTTACCAACGCATATTTCATATCGCACCTCTTTAGAGCAGAATCGCCGCCATATACCCTGCATAAATCGCACAAAGCAGGATGCCCCAGAGGCGGGTGATATCACGCCCCAGATAAACAAAGGGGATCAACATAAGGGACGCACCCAACATCACCCACAGATCAATCCGCAGGAATTCCGGATCAACAGTGATCGGCCCCACCAGGCTGGCGACCCCGATGATGCCGAGAAGATTGAAAAGGTTCGACCCGATCACGTTCCCCAAAGCGATATCAGCCTGACGCCGGAGCGCGGCCATCACGGTCGTCGCAAGCTCTGGCATAGAGGTACCGATGGCCACGAGAGTCAGACCGATGACCGTATCGCTCACACCATACGCCCGTGCGATGATCGACGCATTGTCGACCAGCAGCCCTGCACCAAGCGGCAGCCCCACAAGCCCGAGCACCAGAAACACAGCGATACGCCAGCCCGGCATGTCAGGGTCTGCCCCCTCGGGCTCTTCCAGATCACCGGCGTCAGCGCCCTTGCAAGCGTGGCGGTGCTTTCTGCTGTCACGGTACATATCGAACAGGACAAAGACCAACGCCCCCAGCAGGACGAAACCGGCCCACAGATCAAACACACCGCGCATGGCAAGTGCGATAAACAACAGCGAGGCGAGGATCATCATGTTGAAGGTTTTGCGGGTGTTGCATTCAGATGTGTGCATCGTCGCCAACAAGGCCGGCACGCCCAGCACCAACAGAATGTTCGCCGTGTTCGACCCCACAACGTTGCCCAAAGCGATCCCCGGAGCGTTATCCAACACCGCTTTTATCGACACCAGCAGTTCAGGCGCAGACGTCCCGAAAGCGACAATCGTCAGGCTGACAATTAAAGCGGGCACGCCAAGGCGCAAGGACAGGTTCACTGCCCCTTTTACCAGCGCATCCCCGGCCAGCAACAAAATCACCAGCCCCAAAACACTTAGAACCCAAGGCATAATCATCCGCGTTTACCCCCGCATCCGCAGGGGGATTTCCCAATGCGATAGCGACCACAATTGTTACATTTCGTCTGGCTCAGACGCTTGCCGCCCAGCCAGTGCATTTTTCCGAACCATGCAAGCGTGCCCATGGCGACCAGAAACAATAAGACAATTTTAAAAATCATGTGTCAGAGTCCAAACCGCGCATAGGTCGCGCGTTCTTCGATACTGTCTAGTGCGTCGCCGATGATCTGCGCGCCAAAGCGGGACAACAGCCCCTTCTTCGTGCCGTAGCGGTTGAATTTCACCTTGTCGCCAAAGCGTTGTTTTATCATCGGCCGAAGATGTCCGATGCCATCGATCAACCCCAGTTCGGTTGCACGCTTCGCCAGCCATACCTCGCCAGTGAAAAGGTCGGTATCAGGGGCCAGTTTTGCGCCGCGACGTGATTTTACGTGACCAATGAAATTCTCGTGGATGTCGTCCAGCAGTTGTTTCAGCCGCACGACGTCCTCGGGCTTTTCGGGGCGGAAAGGGTCCAGCATCGATTTAGACTGACCAGCGGTGTAAACCCGCCGTTCAATACCATGCCGCTGGATCAGCTCGTCTGCGCCAAAGGATGCCGAAATGACACCGATCGACCCCAAAACCGAGCTGGGGTCGGCATAGATTTCATCTGCCGCCGCAGCCAACCAATATCCGCCAGATGCCGCGACATCTTCGACAAAGGCGATGACAGGGATGTTCTTTTCCTCGGCCAAGCGACGGATACGTGCGCCTATCAACGAAGATTGGACAGGGCTGCCACCGGGGCTGCTGATCTCAAGCACGACAGCAGCGGGCTTACCACGATTGAATGCTTTATCGATTGCAGGGCCGATGCCGCTGTCGTTGAGGCCACCGCGCGTGCGGCCACCAATCACACCAGACAACCGCACCACGGAAACCGTCGGGCGGGACGTCAAAAAGGGAAGGTATTTTCTCATACCTTCCCATGTAGAGTGCACCCTGCCGGCAAACAAGGAGGCCACGCGAGACTTACTGCCTAATCCGCCAACCGGTCCGGAAAATCCAGCCAATCACCGCCAAACACAGCGCCGTAAAGCCTGCAATGGCAAACAAGCTGGTCACAATCGGCACATCTGCCGATCCGAAGAATGCCCAGCGAAAGCCCGAGATCAGATAGACCACGGGGTTGAAATGCGAGATCACCTGCCACACCGGCGGCAGCATGGAGATCGAATAGAATGACCCCCCAAGGAAAACCAAAGGCGTCACGATCAGCAACGGGACAAGCTGCAACTGTTCAAAGTTGCCTGCCCAAATACCGATGATGAATCCCATCAACGAAAAGCTGATGCAGGTCAGCACCAGAAAGGTCACCATCCAAAATGGATGTTGGATAGTTATATCTACAAAGAAAAACGCTGTGATCAGAATGATCACCCCGATAAACAACGCCTTGGTCGCCGCTGCCCCGACATATCCGCAAACAATTTCGATAAAGTTAACTGGCGCAGATAAAAGCTCGAACACCGTGCCGATAAACTTGGGGAAATAGATCCCAAAGGACGCGTTCGAGATCGACTGCGTGATGACGCTCAGCATGATCAAACCGGGCACGATAAATGCACCATAGCTGATGCCCTCGACCTCTTGGATACGGCTGCCGATGGCGGCACCAAACACCACGAAATACAGCGATGTGGACAGCACGGGCGAGATCAAGCTTTGCGTGATGGTGCGAAAGAAGCGCGCCATTTCAAATGCATAGATGGATTTGACTGCGATCCAGTTCATGCCGCGTCCTCCTTTACCAGATCGACGAAAATATCCTCGAGACTGCTTTGCGAGGTCTCTAGATCTGACAGAACCAAGCCCGCCGCCGCCACGTCAGATAGGAGCTTCGTAATCCCCGTCCGCTCTGCCCGCGTGTCATAGGAATAGATCAATGCGTGCCCGTCGTCGGACAGGGTCAGCGCATCAGACGCAAGGCTTGCGGGAATTGCGTCAATCGGCTGGGTCAGCTGGACGACCAGTTGCTTTTTGCCCATGCGCGACATCAGCTTGTCTTTATCCTCGACCAACAGCAGCTCGCCGTGGGCAATCACGCCGATCCGGTCGGCAATCGCCTCGGCTTCTTCGATGTAGTGGGTTGTCAGAATGATGGTGACGCCACTGGCCTTCAGGTCGGCGACGATGTTCCACATATCGCGGCGCAGCTCGACGTCGACACCGGCGGTGGGTTCATCAAGGAACAAGACGCGGGGTTCATGCGCCAATGCTTTGGCGATCAGGACGCGCCGCTTCATCCCACCGGACAAAGCACGGATCTGACTGTCTTTTTTGTCCCACAACGACAGCTGCCGCAGGATCTTTTCAATCGCAGCATCATCTTTGGGCTTGCCAAACAACCCGCGCGAGAAACGCACAGTGCTGATGACTTTCTCGAAGGGTTCAAGGTTGATCTCCTGCGGGACCAGCCCGATCATCGAGCGTGCGCCACGGTATTCGGTGACCGTGTCAAAACCGCCCACCGTAACGCTGCCGCCTGTGCCGGTTGTAATTCCACAAACCGTTGAAATCAGGGTCGTTTTGCCTGCGCCATTGGGGCCAAGCAAGGCAAGAATCTCGCCCTCACGGATGTTCAGCGACACGCCTTTCAGCGCCTCGAACCCATCTGCATAGGCCTTGCGCAGGTCGGTAATCTTTACGATGTCAGGCATTGGCGTCTCCGGTGCTGTTGGCCGGAAACTAGACTGATTACGGCAGAGTGAACAGGCCCAACCCGTCAGCTTTTGCTGCGACCGAACCAGCCCTTTTTCTCTGCAGGTGCCTCCGCCCCTTCAACGGCCTCGGCAGATACCGCCTCCGCGGGGCCTTCAAGTGTCTCTTGCAGGTTATTAAAAAACTGATCCGCCATTTTTTTGGCAAACCCGTCAATGATCCGGCTGCCAAGCTGCGCCAGTTTGCCACCCACCTTGGCTTCGACGTCATAGGTCAGCGCGGTGCCGCCATCGACAGGGGCAAGCGACACGTCCGCCGCGCCCTTGGCAAAGCCCGCGGCCCCGCCCTTACCTTCGCCGCTGATCTTGATCGACTGGTCGGGCACCATATCGGTCATGGTGACCTGCCCCTTGAACGTCGCTTTGACGGGGCCGACCTTTTGCACAACCGTCGCCTCGAACCCTTCCTCGGGGGAGCCCGTGACTTCGGTCGCCCCCGGCACGCATTTGATCAACATGTCAGGGTCCAGCAGCGCGGCGTATACCTCGGCCGGGCTGGCTGCGATCTGGCGGGTCTCTGACATTTTCATGGGGCGCTCTCCGTTGAAGGTTTTGCCACAGCCTAGCGCAGTTCAATTGACGACGCCAAGGCGAAACGCGCTGGACAGGATTTCGCGACATGGTAGAGCGGTGAAATGGAAGTACACGTACAAAACCGCGCCGGTGCCGCGATCGCTTTTGTCCTTGCGGGGGTATTTGCGATTTCGATCAACGACATGCTGATCAAGCAACTGTCAGGGGGCTATCCCCTGCATGAAATCGTCTTTGCGCGGGCCCTGATCGGCATCATCGTTGGGTTGGCTTTGGTGCAGGTCGAGGGCGGCTGGCGCATTTTAAAAACCCGTCAGGCCCATTGGCACGTGCTGCGCGGATTGCTGGTGGTGATCGCCAATATGACCTTCTTTCTTGCCCTCGCCGCCCTGCCCTTGGCGGATGCCACGGCGCTGTTCTTTGTTGCCCCGCTGTTTATCACGCTGTTGTCGATCCCGATCCTTGGCGAAAAGGTCGGCGTCATGCGGCTAAGCGCGGTGGCCGTCGGATTCGTCGGCGTGATCATCATGCAGCGCCCTTGGGCCGATGCGCAGTCACTACAGGCCTCGCGGTTGGTGCTGTTGTTGCCCGTGGTGTCGGCGTTGACCTATGCGCTGAACCAACTGATGACGCGCAAACTGGGGGTGCATAGCAAGGCCTCGGCCCTGTCGGTCTATATTCAGGGGGTCTTCTTGTGCGTGTCGCTCGGCTTTTTCTTGCTCGCGGGGGATGGCAGCTTTGTCACGACCGACAGTACGCCGTCGATGGTGTTTCTGCTGCGCGCCTGGGTTTGGCCTGCCGCAGGTGACGCATGGATTTTCCTCGCCCTCGGGTGCAATGCGGCGGTCATCGGATACTGCCTAAGCCAAGCGTACCGCATCGCCGACGCCGCCACAGTCGCGCCGTTTGAATATATCGGTCTGCCGCTGGCCGTGTTCTGGGGGCTGGTGATTTTCGGCGACTTGCCCGTGTGGGAGGTCTGGGTTGGCATCGGCCTGATCCTCGGATCTGGTCTGTTCGTGTTCCTGCGCGAACGGCAGAAAGCTAAGGTCGCGGTCAAGTCACCGACGGGGCGGCGCCACTAGCTGACCTGCACGATGACCTTGCCCGTCGCCTTGCGCGTGCGCAGTAAATCCAGCGCTTCGTTCGCCTGATCCAACGGCAATACATGGCTGACATGGGGCTTTATCTTGCCCGCGCTATACCAGTCGATCAGCACCTTGAAGCTGTCGGTCAGCACCTGCGGTTTAAAGTTCTTATACCCGCCCCAGAAAAACCCCAGCACATCGACGTTTTTGACCAACAAGATATTGGCAGGGATCTGCGGCACCTCGCCCGAGGCAAACCCAAGCGGCAGAATACGGGCTTCGGGGTTGCAGGCACGCAGGGCGGCTTTGAACTGGTCGCCCCCGATAGGATCATAGACCACATCCGCCCCGCCCAAGGATTTGACAACCTCGCGGATGTCATCCATTTCTGAATCAATCAGATGATCCGCACCGGCGGCGCGGCAAATCTCTAGCTTGGCGGCCCCACGGGCGCAGGCGATGACCTCTGCCCCCATCAGCTTGCCCAGCTCAACCGCGGTCAGACCCACCCCGCCCGAGGCCCCCAGCACCAGCAGTCGTTCACCAGGTCTCAGCCGCGCCTTATAGTCCAGCGCCACATGGCTGGTGCCATAGGCCACAAGAAAGGCAGCGGCATCCTCTGCGGGCATGTCATTGGGAATCGGCACGCAAACATTGGCGGGAATGGCCGCATATTCCGCCAGCCCCAGCAGACCACTATACGCCGCGATACGCTGACCGACGGCAAGATCGGTAACCCCTTCGCCCACGGCGGCAACGCTGCCCGCCAGTTCCATCCCCAGTGTAAAGGGCAGATCGGGCTTTTGCTGGTATGTGCCTTTGATCATCAACAGATCGCCAAAGTTAAGGCCGCAGGTTTCGACCTTGATCAGCACCTCGCCAGCGGCGGGCACGGGCATTTCCAGCTCTTGCTCTGACAAAGGCTGATCATAAGCGGTGACTTGCATGGCACGCATGGGGGGCTCCTTGGGTTATTCAACGCAAAAGGGCCAGAGCGTCGGCGGCTTTGCAACCCCCTGCTCCGGCCCTCGCGAAATTACCCAACGGCAAATGCGCCCCGTCTTCAGCCCCTCAGGGGATGACCATCAACCTGATACCGTAAGCCACAACCCCAAGCGCTGCGACGCTCAGCACCCAGATCAGTACAAACCAGCCTGTGCGTGCCATCCAGCTGCGTCGCATCAGTGGTATCCCTCTTCGGGGTCAATTTTCCCGCGAAAGACCCAGTAGGTATAGATCGTATAAGACAGGATCATCGGCAGCAGCACCAACGTGCCCACCAACGCGAATTTGAGGCTGCTGTCGGGGGCAGCGGCTTCGACGATGGTCAGCGAAGAGGGCACGATATAGGGGTAAAAGCTGATCCCGATCCCGATAAAGCCCAGCACGAACAGCGCTAGCGCACACAGAAACGGCGTCACATCCCAATGGCGTTGCAACCCGTGAAACAGGCCATAGATCGCCGCGGCTACAAGACCGGGCACCAGAATGCTGAAGATCGCCGTCGGAAAGGCGAACCAGCGGCCAAAGAACGCGTCATTCAAGAAGGGCGTCCAAAGGCTGACCAGCCCCATGAACACCAGCGTTGCGATGGCAAACGGCCAGGCCAACCGCCGCATATGCGCCTGAATACGCCCTTCAAGCTTCATGTTCAGCCATGTGGCACCCAGCATCGCGTAGCCCACGGTCACGGCGAAACCGGTCAGCACGGAAAACGGCGTCAGCCAGTCCCACCAACCGCCCGCATAGGCGCGGTTTTCGATCTCTATCCCCTGGACCAAAGCCCCAAGCGCGATCCCCTGACACATGGAGGCCACCAGCGATCCGCCGAAAAACGAGATATCCCATAACGGTTTACCCCTGATGGTACGCCAGCGATATTCAAAGGCGACGCCGCGAAAGACCAGCCCCAATAGCATCAGGATAATCGGCATATAAAGCGCGGGCATCACGGTGGCATAGGCCAGCGGGAACACGGCGAACAAGCCGCCACCCCCCAGAACCAGCCACGTCTCGTTCCCGTCCCAGATCGGCGCGACAGAGTTCATCATCACGTCACGCTCGCCCTCGTCCTTGGACAGCGGGAACAGCAGCCCGACCCCAAGGTCGAACCCGTCGAGGATGACATAAATCAGCACCGCAAGCGCGATGATGCCGGCCCAGATAAACGAAAGTTCTAATCCAAACATCTGCTGTCTCCTACTCTGACGTTGCCATATCTTGGGTCTTGTCTTGCGCCACAGTGGTGGTACCCGCAGCCCGAACGGGGCCGTCGGTGATCTCTCCCTTGGCACCCACATGAGGACGTTTGCGCATCAAACCGAGAATATAGAACACCCCCGCCCCGAAGACGAAGAAATAGACCACGATGAAAGCGATCAGCGACGCGCCAACCGCAGGTGCACTGACTGGCGCAAGGCTGTCGCTGGTGCGCAGCAGACCATAGACGGTAAACGGCTGGCGACCAACTTCGGTTGTGATCCATCCAGCCAGCACCGCAACAAAGCCCATCGGCCCCATGACGATCGCCGCACGATGCAACATCCGCGCGCTATGCAGTTTGCCGCGCCAGCGCGCGAATCCGCCCCAAAGGCCCAACCCCAGCATGGCAAAGCCCAAGCCCACCATTACACGGAACGAAAAGAAGACGATTGCGACGGGAGGTTCGTCCTCGTCGGGGATCGTGTCCAATCCGTCCAGCGGTGCGTTCAAGTCGTGTTTGAGGATTAACGACGACAGTTTTGGCACTTCGATCGCATAATCGACCCGTTTTTCTGCCTGATTGGGGATGCCGAACAGGATCAGTGGAGCGCCGTCGGGGTGGCTGTCAAAGTGCCCCTCCATCGCCATGACCTTGGCAGGCTGATGCTCTAGCGTGTTGATGCCGTGAAAATCCCCCGCCACAATCTGCAAGGGCGTGACCAACAGCAGCATCCACATCGCCATAGAGAACATACGCCGCGACGCCGGCCCCTGATTGTCTTTCAGCAAATGCCACGCGCCCACGGCCCCCACGACCAGCGCCGTGGTCAGATAGGCCGCCAGCACCATGTGCAGCAAACGGTAGGGGAAGGACGGGTTGAACACGATCTTCCACCAATCCAGCGGAATGAACTGCCCCACATCATTGATCCCATAGCCCGCGGGGGTTTGCATCCAGCTGTTCACCGACAGGATCCACGTGGCCGACAGCAAGGTGCCAAAGGCGACCATCGCTGTGGCAAACATGTGCAACCCCGGTCCGACGCGTTTCAGGCCAAACAGCATGATCCCCAGAAAACCGGCCTCGAGGAAGAAGGCGGACAACACTTCATACGCCATCAACGGTCCGACCACCGGCCCCGCCTTGTCCGAGAAGACCGACCAGTTGGTCCCGAACTGATACGACATGACAATGCCCGACACGACGCCCATCCCAAAGGCGACCGCAAAGATCTTTTTCCAGTAGTCGAACAGCACCCGATAGGTCTCGTCCTTGGTCCAAAGCCAAAGCGCGTTCACGACAGCCAGAAAGCTGGCCAACCCGATCGAGAATGCCGGAAAAATAATGTGAAACGAAACGGTAAAGGCGAATTGGACCCGTGCCAGAACCTCGGCGGAAAACCCATCAAGCATGTCGTACCTCGTAATGTATGGCCAAAAACAAGGGGTTTGGCCCTTACACCCTAGATAGCGCTGCACCGAGCATAAGTCACATGCTCAAATCGCCGCACAAGGACGAGGGGTTAAAGCGTGATGCGCACACGCAGCCCCGGCGCATTATCGAGCAGCGCAATCTGTCCGCCGTGCAGCTTGACCACGCCTTCAACAAGGCTCAGCCCCAAGCCGTTGCCCGGCGTGTGGCGGCTGGCGTCCAGACGGTACAACCGCTGCAGCACCTTGATGCGGGCGTGTTCGGGGATGCCGGGGCCATTGTCAGCGACTTCGATCACCGGCCGGTCGTTGGCGCGGTAAAGCGATAAGGTAATCTCGCTGCCCGCAGGGGTGTGGCGCATAGCGTTTTCCAGCAAGTTCGACATCATCTGCCCCAGCAGGTTCTTGTCCCCCTCCACGGTCAGCTGCGCGTCGGGTACAACACTGTCTAATGTCTGCTCTTTTGCAGCGGCGGCAGGTTCATAAACCTCAGTCAGGGTCAGGCAGAGCCGGTTCAGATCAACGGGGGCAAAATGCGTCTTGGGCGACCCTGCCTCGACCGAGGCAATCTGAAGCAGCGACTGGAATACCGAAGCGATCCCCGCGACCTCGTCCTGCGCTTTGGCCAGCAAGGCCCCTTCGTCCGTGTCTTCGGGCAGGGTACGGGCCAGATCATGCAGATGCACAGCCACCCGCTGGATCGGGGTCTTTAGGTCATGGGCGATGTCCGAGGACACCTGTCGCAGCATCTGGGTCTGCGCCTCTTGCGCGCCCGCCATCTGGTTCACCTTGCTGCCGATGCGCTGCAAATCATCCGCCCACCCCGGCGACACGGCCACGCGTGCCGCAAGGTCGCCGGTCGTCAGATCATCAAGCGTACGCCCGATGACATCCACATGCCGCTTGCTGCGCCGCGCCAGATAGAGCCCCCCCGACAAGGCGACCAGCACCGTGGGCAGCAGGCTGATCAACAGGATGTTCAGAAACACCACGCGCAACCCTTCGATTTGGGCGCGGCTACGCGCAACCGTCAGCTGGCCCCCATACAGCGGCGTGGTCAGCGACAGATAGACCCCGTCATATTCCGCCCGCCCTTCGGCCAACGACACGATGTGATAGCCTTCGTCATCACGGGCGATGGCCCCGTTGCCATAGATGCGACCGGAGGGGGTGATATAACTCAGCACCACGCGGCTAGGATCCGCATCACGCGATTCAGCGTCGATCAGCAGGGCCACCGCGCGGGCATTGGGGGCGGCGCGAAACCCCGCGATATCCTGTTCGAGATCCGCACGGATTGCGGCTTCAAACGAATTCTGCGTCACCGCATAGCTGGCCGCCAATCCCATCAGACTGACGGTCGAGAACAGCAACACCAGCAGCAGCGCCAGCCGCACCGGCATAGACCGCCAGAGCTGCGCCAGCCGCGACCTCATCCGTCAATCCGGTAGCCAGCACCGCGCACGGTCTGGATCAGCTCGCGGTCAAATGGTTTGTCAACCTTGGCACGCAGCCGGCTGATGTGGGTTTCGACAACGTTGGTCATCGGGTCAAAGCTGATGTCCCATACCGCTTCCAGCAGCATGGTGCGGGTCTGCACCCTGCCCTTGCGGCGCAGTAAATGTTCAAGCAAGGCGAATTCCCGCGGCAGCAGGTCGATTTCCTGTCCGGCACGCGTCACCTTGCGGGTGATCAAATGCATTTCAAGGTCGCCTGCACGCAGCACGGTTTCCTGCTCCATTGCCTGCGGACGGCGGGCAAGAGCGGTGACACGGGCAGAAAGCTCGCCAAAGGCAAAGGGCTTGACCAGATAGTCGTCCCCTCCCGCATTCAGCCCACTGATGCGATCGTCAACGCTGCCCATCGCAGTCAGAAACAGCACCGGTGTCAGGTTCCCCGCACCGCGCAAGGTCTTGACCAACGTCAGCCCGTCGATCTCGGGGAGCATCCGGTCAACAATCAGCACGTCATAGCTGCCGGAGGTCGCCTGTATCAGCCCTTCGCGCCCTTCGGCGACAAGGTCGACGGTATGCCCCTCTTCGCGCAGACCCCGTGCGATATAGGATCCGGTGGTGGCATCATCTTCGACGACAAGCAGTTTCATAAGCAGGGGTCCATTGCAGCGTTGATCCTTGGATACCTGATATAGGGCGCGCTGCCACCCGCGAGAGGCAAGTTAACACATTTGTATAGCTGACAGAAACGCGCTGTTAGAATGGGCTGCCATTTGGGTGTCATCCCTGAAGACGAAGGAACCCCAAATGACATCTCTCTTTTCCTCCCCCCGCCGTGCCGCACCGTTTGTACTGGCTGCGGCCCTTGCCTCAACCTCGGCGGTGACGCTTGCACCCACAGCCGCGTTGGCCGTACCGGCTGGCGGCTATGCCGATCTGGTCGAAGAAATCTCGCCCGCCGTCGTATTCATCGAGGTGACAGGCACCGCGGAACTAGCCAACGCGCAAGTGCAACTGCCGGAAGGCATGCCCGAAGAACTGCGCAAACGGTTTGAACAACTGATGCCACAAGGGCCGACCAGTGCGCAGCCGATGCACGGGCTTGGGTCCGGTTTCATCGTGTCCAAGGACGGGGCCATTGTGACGAACAACCACGTTGTTGCAGGGGCCGATACCGTTAAGGTCAAACTCGCCGACGGGCGCAGCTTTGATGCCAAAGTTGTCGGCAGCGACGTGCTGACCGATATCGCCGTGCTCAAGGTCGAAGCAGACGTGGACCTGCCCGCTGTCAAATTCGGGTCGTCCGATGACATGCGCGTCGGCGACGAGGTCGTCGCTATGGGCAACCCCTTTGGTCTGGGCGGCACTGTCACCACTGGCATCATCTCGGCCAAATCGCGCAATATCAACGCGGGCCCCTATGACGACTTCATCCAGACGGATGCCGCAATCAACCGAGGCAACTCGGGTGGGCCGCTGTTCAACAACGCCGGCGAAGTGATTGGCGTGAACACAGCGATCCTGTCACCTGATGGCGGGTCCGTGGGCATCGGCTTTTCTGTGCCTTCCGATCTGGTGCAAGCCATCGTGGCCGACCTGTCCGACGACGGCGAGATCACCCGTGGCTGGCTTGGCGTGCAGATCCGCCCGATGACGGCAGAGGTGGCACAGGTGTTGGGCTATGACGCCCCGAAAGGTGCCGTGATCGAAGCCATCGGCGATGACAGCCCCGCCAAGAAAGCCGGCCTTGAGAAAGGCGATATCATCCTGTCCTTCAACGGAACAGAGATCAAAGAGCTGCGGGACCTGACCCGTGCGGTCGCCGAGACCGATCCCGATGCAAAAGCCGATGTGGTTGTCTTGCATAAGGGCAAAGAAGTGACGCGCGCTGTCACCATCGGCACGCTCGCGGATCAAAAGGCGTAAACCTTTTCCAGCAAGCTTACCTCGTTCCTTGCTGGATCTACCCGCCCGCGTGCCCCAACGCGGCGGGTGCGCACCACACGTCCCCATGGTGCGGCAGATCACCCCCGGCGGCGAACCGTCGGGGGTGATTTTCGTTTAGTTGATGCCCGAACCGGCTTAGATCGTCGCCTCGAACAGCGCCCGCAGATTGTCGGACGTCAGGGTAACGGGATTGCCGCCGCAAGACGGGTCTTCCAACGCCATTGCGACCATATCGTCGATGCGGTCTGCAGACACGCCCATGTCGGACAGTTTGCGCGGGATGCCGAAGCTGTCGTTGAATTCCTGCACAAAGGCACGGAACCCGTCATAGCCGCCGTCGATCCCCAGATACCCCGCCGCGCGGTCGAACCGTTCGCGAATCTCAGGCTCGTTCAGGTCCAGCACAGCGGGCATGCAGACCGCGTTGGTGGTGCCGTGGTGCGTGTTGAACACCGCGCCAATCGGGTGGCTCATGGCGTGGATCGCACCCAGACCTTTCTGGAAAGCAGTCGCCCCCATCGCCGCCGCCGCCATCAACTGCGCACGCGCTTCGATGTCGGTGCCGTCCGCATAGGCGCGTGGCAGATAATCGATGACCAGCCGCATGCCTTCTAGCGCGATGCCCTGCGACATGGGGTGAAAATGCGGGCTGCTAAACGCCTCGACGCAGTGGGCAAAGGCATCAAGTCCCGTGCCTGCGGTGATATGTTTGGGCATGCCCACCGTCAGCTCGGGGTCGCAAATCACGACACTGGGCAGCACTTTGGGGTGGAAGATGATCTTTTTGACGTGGGTTTTCGAATTGGTCAGCACCGACGCGCGGCCCACTTCGGACCCTGTACCGGCGGTTGTGGGTACGGCGATGATCGGCGCGATGGCGTCCGCGTCGGCACGCGTCCACCAATCGCCCACATCCTCGTAATCCCATACGCCGCGCGACTGCCCTGCCATAAAGGCGACCATCTTGCCCAAATCCAGACCCGATCCGCCGCCAAAGGCGATCACGCCGTCATGCCCGCCCTCGCGGTAGACCTTCAGGCCCGCCTCTAGATTGATCTCGGTCGGGTTAGCGTCCACTTCGGAAAACATTGCGCGACCAAAGCCAGCGCGGTCCATGAGGTCCAGCGTGCGGGTCGTGATCTCCATCGACGCCAGCCCTTTGTCCGTCACCAGCAGCGGGTTTTTCACCCCTGCGGCCACGCAGGCCTCTCCGATCTCGGAAATGCGGCCTGCGCCAAAGCGGATGGCGGTGGGGTAGGACCAGTTGTTTTGCAGTGCCATAAGGATCAAGCCTTTTTCAGGTGGTAAGATTTGGGACGCGTAAGCGCCTGATAGCCAAGCTCAGAGAGGCCCGCGCCCTGCCCGGTGTCTTTGCAGCCCGTCCAGCACAGGGCCGGATCCAGGTAATCGCAGCGGTTCATGAACACGGTACCGGTTTCCAGCTGCGCACCGATGGCGTCAGCAGCGTCCGCGTCCTTGGTAAAGATCGCGGCGGTCAGGCCGAACTGGCAATCATTCATCAGCGCGATTGCTTCGGCGTCGTCCTTGACGGGCATGATGCCCACGACAGGGCCAAAGCTTTCGTCGCGCATCACGCGCATATCATGGGTGACGTTTGTCAGAATCTGCGGCGTGAGGTACGCCCCGCCGTCATCGGCATCAAACGTGTCGATTAGCGTGGTGGCACCGGCGGCGACGGCCTCGGAAATCTGGGCACGGACTTCGGCGGCGAAACGCACGTTGGCCATGGGGCCGATGTCTGTGGTCGTATCGAGCGGATTCCCGAGCTTCAGCGCGTTGACCCAAGCCACGGCTTTTTCGACAAACGCATCATACAGGCTTTCGTGCACATAAATCCGTTCGATCCCGCAGCAGCATTGCCCCGCGTTAAACATCGCCCCGTCCATCAACCCGTCAACGGCAGCATCGACATCTGCGTCAGCACGCACATAGCCGGGGTCTTTGCCCCCCAGTTCAGTCGCGACGGGGGTGAAGGTGCCTGCGGCTGCGATCTCCATCGCTTTGCCGCCCCCGACAGAGCCGGTGAAGTTCACAAAGCCGAACTGCCGTTCAGCGATCAGGGCCGAGGTCGTGTCGTGATCTAGAAAAACGTTCTGGAAAACATCGTCGGGGATGCCGGCCGCGTAGAAAGCCTCTGCTAGTCGCTCGCCGACTTGCAGGGTTTGCGTGGCATGTTTCAGCACCACGGCGTTACCCGCAATCAAAGCTGGCGCGACCGTGTTGATCGCCGTCATATAAGGGTAGTTCCACGGGGCCACCACCAGCACGACACCGCGCGCCTCGCGGGTGATCTTGCGGGTGGCTTTGTCGCTGTCTTCAACGATCGTGGGGGCCAGCGCCTTTTCCGCGATGTCGGCCATGTAGTTCCCGCGTTCGGCAAAGCCGTTAAATTCGCCGCCATAGCGGACGGGACGGCCCATTTGATGTGCCAGTTCCTGCGCCATGCGGTCAGTGGTTTTGCCCACTTCCGCAATGGCCGCGCGGACCAGTTGGATACGGTCAGCCAAAGGTCGAGCGGCCCATGCGGACTGTGCCGCCTTGGCGCGGGCGCAGACAGCGCGTGCCGCATCCAGCGACAGGACCGGACGTTCAAGGTAAACCGATCCGTCGATCGGTGAGATACAGTTCAGAGTGTTTGTCATGGTTTATGCTCGCTCAAATCCGCGGTTGATTTCCCAGTCGGTCACGACCTTGTCGTATTCCTCCTGCTCCCATTCGGCTGCGCGGGTGTAGTGGTCAACCACGTCGTCGCCAAGGGCCTCGCGCAGCATGGCAGAGTTGCGCAGTGTTTGGGTCGCGGCGCGCAGGGTGCGGGGAATTTCAGTGACGTTAGAATCCTCATAGGCGTCGCCTTTTGTCGGCTCTTGCAAGGGCAGCTTTTCCTCAATGCCCTTGAGGCCCGCCGCCAACAGCACAGCCTGCGCCAGATAGGGGTTCAGATCAGAGCCACCGATGCGACATTCGACGCGAATACCCTTGGTGCCATCGCCACACAGACGGAACCCCGCGGTGCGATTATCAACGGACCAGACGGTCTTGGTCGGGGCAAAGGTGCCTTTGGCAAAACGCTTGTAGCTGTTGATGTACGGGGCGAAGAAATATGTGATATCAGGGGCGTAGGCGATCAGACCGGCCATGAAATGCTGCATCATTTGCGACATCCCCAGCTTGGCCTCCTTGTCATAGAACGCCGGTGCGCCGTCTTTCCAAAGCGACATATGCACATGGCTGGACGAGCCGACCTTATCCGCCGACCACTTGGGCAGGAACGACGCAGAGAACCCCTGCTGATAGGCGATCTCTTTCACGGCCTGCTTGGAGATTGTGTGGTGATCGGCACAGGCCAGCGCGTCGGCGTAGCGGATGTTCAGCTCTTGCTGGCCGACTTCGGCCTCGCCCTTGGTACATTCAATCGGGATGCCAGCGCCCACCAGATGGTTGCGCAGCGGCTGCAGGAAGCTTTCCTCCTTGGTGGTCTGGAACAGGCAGTAGTCTTCGTTGTGACCGTTCAGCGGCACGAGGTTGGCGTATTTCTCTTTTTGCAGGGTGCGGTAGTCGCCTTCGAACAAAAAGAACTCAAGCTCGGTCGCCATCATCGCGTCAAAGCCCATCGCATCCAGACGGGCGATCTGCTTTTGCAGCATGGCGCGCGGCGAATGGGGCACGGGTTCATGGGTGTGGTGATCCAGCACATCGCCAAGCACCAGCACGGTTTTGTCCAGCCACGGCACATGGCACATGGTCGACAGATCGGGGCGCAGCACATAATCGCCATAGCCGGTTTCCCAGCTGGTCGAGGCAAAGCCCTCGGGCGTGGACATCACCAGATCGGTCGCCAGCAAATAGTTGCAGCAGTGTGTTTCCGCGTGGGAATGGTCGATAAAATTCGTGACGTGAAAACGCTTGCCCATGAGGCGGCCCTGCATGTCCACCAGTGCCACCAGCACGGTATCCACCTCGCCTTTGGCGGCCAGGTCCTTGAGCGTGTCGAAAGTAAGATTGCCCATCTGCAAACGTCCCTTTTGATGTGAGGGGGCGGCACAGATGCGCCGCCCCGATGTTCATGATGTCAAACTAGGCTCAGCCGAAAGTATAGGGCGGGCCCGCTTTCGAGATGACGTTGTTATAGTCGCGGAAAATCTGCACGATTTTGGCAGCTGTTTCGCCTTCTTCCGCCATTTCGTCCCAGAATTTCACGGCGGCTTCCTCGACCACTTTCCATTCTTCTTGCGGCACGGATGTCAGTTCCAGCTTTTCACCGGACGCGCGCAAGCGGGCCTCGCCGCCCCAGTACCACTGGTTGCGATAGGTGTGGCTGGCCTCGATCGCGGAGTTCACGATCTGCTTGAGGTGATCTGGCAGCTCTGCCCATTTTTCGGCGTTGACAAAGAACGACCCGATCCACGCACCAGAGATGTTATTGGTACAGAAGTAGTTGGTCACATCGGCCCAGCCCACAGTGTAGTCTTCGGTGATGCCCGACCACGCCATGCCGTCCAGCTCGCCTGTCTGAACCGCGACTTCGGCGTCTTCGTACGGGATGTTGACCGGCACGACACCAAATTGCGATAAAAAGCGGCCCGCTGTCGGGAAGGTATAAAGCTTGAGCCCGTCCATATCGGCCAGCGATTTGATCGGCTTGACGGTGTTGAAGTTACAAGGGTCCTGCCCCGCCGCGGATAGCCAATGCACGCCGACCTTGGCGTATTCCTCGCGCCAGATGTCTGCCAGACCGTATTGATTGAACAGCACCGGCACGTCGAGCGCGTGTTTCGTTGCCAACGGGAAATACCCGCCGAAAGACCGCACAGGTGTCGGCGACGCCATGGAGTCGTCATCCGAATGCACGCCGTCGATGGTACCGCGTTGCAATGCTTGGAAAAGCTCGCCCGTGGGGACGATCTGGTCCGCATAGAACAATTCGATCTCAAGCTCGCCTTGTGCCGCGGCGTTGATCGCGTCGATGGCGGGTTTGGTCACCTCTTCCCCGAGCGCAGACCCCGCATAGGTCTGGAAACGCCAGCGGATCGGCTCTTGGGCGTGCAGGATCGACGGGGCGGCAAGGGTCGCAGGGCCGGCAATGGCGGCACCTTTCAGGAACTTACGTCTCGTTGTCATGTCTCATACTCCTTGTTGGGTTTGGGTTGAAACGGGCCAGTTGCTCTGACCACTTGGTTGGTAATGCTTATTTCGCGTAGACATAGTTCGGCAGCCAAAGCGCGATCTGCGGAAAGATCATGACGACCGCGAGCGCCAGTACCATCACGCCAACAAAGGGGATGATCGACCGGTAAATGTCGCGAATCGTGATCTCTGGCGGGGCCATGGCGCGCATCAGAAACAGGTTATAGCCGAAGGGCGGCGTCATATAGGCGATCTGGCAAGTGATCGTATAAAGCACACCATACCACACCAGATCAAAACCGAGTGCGCCAACCAACGGCACATAGAGCGGGGCCACGATTACCAGCATGGCCGTGTCATCCAGAAACGTCCCCATAACCAGAAACGACAGCTGCATGAGGATCAAAATCACCCAAGGGTTCAGGCCCCATTGTTCGGTAAACAGGCTTTCAATCGCTTTGACCGCCCCCAGCCCGTCAAACACCGCGCCAAAAGCCAAGGCCGCGAGGATGATCCACATGAACATACAGGTGATCGCAAGGGTCTGGCGCACCGAGTTTTCAAAGACGGTGCGCGTCATCCGCCCTTTCAGCACAGCCGCAACAAAGGCGGCGATAGCCCCAATGGCAGAGCTTTCGACGAGCGAGGTCCATCCGTTCACAAACGGCACCATCATCACGGCAAAGATCACCACAGGCAGCAGGCCCGCACGCAGCAGACGCAGCTTTTCAGGCCAGCCCACATCGCGTTCCTCGGCAGATAGCGCCGGCCCCAGCTCAGGGTTCATCCGGCAGCGGATGGCAATATAGATGATGAACATCGTGGCCATCATCAGCCCCGGAATCGCGCCCGCCAGCCACAGCTGACCCACGGGCTGTCGCGCGATCATCGCATACAGCACCAGCACGACCGAGGGCGGCACGAGAATGCCAAGGCTCGACCCTGCCTGAATGACCCCGGTCACCATCAACTTGTCATAGTTTCGCTTCAACAGCTCGGGCAGCGCAATTGTTGCACCGATCGCCATGCCCGCCACCGACAGGCCGTTCATGGCGGAAATCAACACCATCAGCCCGATCGTCCCGATGGCCAGTCCGCCGCGCAATCCGCCCATCCACACGTGAAACATTTTATATAGATCGTCGGCAATTTTACTTTCCGACAGCACATATCCCATGAAGATAAACATCGGCAGGGTCAGCAACGGGTACCAGCGCATCAGCTTGATCGCGGCAGAAAACCCGATGTCATAGCCGCCCCGGTCGCCCCACAAAAATAGGGCGGCCATCACCGCGACAAAGCCGATCGCCCCGAACACACGCTGCCCCGTCAGCAACATCAGCATCATGGTCGAAAACATTAGAATGGCGATCAGCTCATAGGGCATCGCGTGTGTCCTCTGCGGATTTGAGGAAAAGGATGTCCTTGAACAGTTCAGAGACAGCTTGAAGCAGCATTAAGGTGATGCCGATGCACATGGTCACTTTGACCGGCCACATATAGGGCCGCCACGCGGTCGGGCTGCGCTCGCCCCCGTATTTAAAGGAATACATCGTGGATTCGATACCGCCCCACAGCAGGATCACCAGATAGACCAGCAGGAACAATACAGTGATGCAATCGGTCCACGCCTTTTTGCGGGGGGTCAGCTCGGCATAAAATAGGTCCATCCGCACATTCGCGCCCATCTGCAGCGCATAGGGCCCGCCAAGGATGTAATACCCCACCATCACAAACTGCGCCATTTCCAGCGTCCAAAGCTGTGGCGATGCAAAGGTCTTGTTATACGACGACCACAGCAGGATCCCCATAAGGACGAAAATCCCGTACATCGTGATCCGGCCAAGGCCATAGTTAAAGCCGTCCACTACCCGAATGTATCTGCGCATCGCGTTCATTTGGTGGCCTCGCTGTCGGGGACGGGAAGGGCTCGGGTCAGGCTCTCGGCCAGATGCCCTGCCATGGCCTGCGCCTTTTCTGGCGTATCAATCAGATCATTGCGGATCTCGATCATCACGGCCGGAAGACCCTGCGTTTCGCCATGTTTTTCCAGAGTATAGGTCACGCCGTCTGTCGCTGCATAGGGTTCGTTCAGCGCCGAGGCATAGCGCCCGCGCGCCTGTTCGACCGCCAGCAACGCCTGCGCCGCGGCAGGTTGAGTGTGGTATAGAAACCCCAGTTCGACGGCGCGGGTCGCGCCGTTATAGACCGGCGTAAAACTGTGGATCGTTACCAACACTGGTGCTGCTTGGGTCGGCTGCCAGCTGGTGCGCACCTCGGTGACCGCATCATGGAACGGCGTATGCACCTGAAAATAGCGCTGCTGCCGGCCAGCATCATCCAGCCCCGCATTACCGGGGATATCATAGACTTCGCTGCGCGCCGGAATGCAGTCGGGGGCTGTTAGCGGGCGGTTGCAATCATAGACCAGCCGCGAAATATCGCCCGCGACCAAAGGCGCGTCCAGCGCATCCGACAGCCCATAGGCCACGTTCAGCGCGCCGATGTCCCACGCCGCATGCGACCCGCCCGCCGCAGATGACAGCCCCAACCCGCCCAACGCATCAGGAATCCGGCGCGAGGCGTGTTCACACACCAGCAACCAGCCCCCCTGCCCCTGCGGGTTTACGATGTTTACGGCATTCCAATCGGTGTCAGTCACGGTGACCCTGTCAATTTGTTGCCTCACAATCACTACAGAATTTTCTAGCCTGTCAAGATTTTTTCTGTAATCTTTGCTTCACGCCTCCACGCGCTGTACCGAAAGGAACATGACTTGCATAAAAAAGTACTGGTCCGCGACCTGCTGAAAGAAAAGCAGGCCGAGCTGACGGCGGCAGAACGAAAACTGTCGGCCGTTTTACTGGACGACCAGCTGCTTACGGGGCTGCAATCTATCAACCGTCTCGCTGAGTTGGCCGAGGTATCATCGCCAACGATCGTTAGGCTTGCACGCAAGCTTGGGTTCGACGGGTACTCTGATATGCAAGACGCCATCCGCGGTGAAATCGGCGCACGGATGAAAAAACCACTGGCCAAGCTCGAGACCCCCAACGACAGCAGCGATCACATGGTGTCACGCTTTATTCAGGCTGTGTCAGGCAATGTGAACCGTACACTGGAACGGCTTGATCTGGCCGAGTTTGACGAGGTTGCTGCGCTGCTCTCTGATCCCTCGCACCGGCTTTTCCTCTTGGGTGGACGCATCACGCGGTCCAACGCGCATTATTTTTTCAATCACCTGCAGATCATTCGACCGCAGGTTACGCTGCTTGATTCTTCCCCCAGTGCATGGCCGCAATCCTTGCTCGATATGGACGCAGGCGCGGTGCTGATCGTGTTCGACATCCGCCGCTACGAGAAAGAGCTCGAAAAGCTGGCGGATCTCGCGGTGAAGCAGGGGGCGACCATCGTGCTGTTCACCGACGCATGGGGATCGCCCATCGAAAAACACGCCCGCCACTGTTTCCGCGCCATGGTAGAGGTCCCGTCGAGCTGGGATTCAACGCTGGCGATCAACTTTTTGATCGAAGCGCTGGTCGCCGAGGTGCAATCGCGCAGCTCTGACCAAAGCGCAGAGCGGATTGCAGCGCTTGAACAGATGATTGGCGAATCCCGTATCTTCCGCAGCAATTGATCTGGCGCTGAAGTAGGGCCGATCACGGTCCTTTCGTGATAGTCGCGCGACACATCAGAGTTTGCGTTGAACGGCAACATCCCCTAATCGGAACGCGCACCGCGTCTGCGCACTCTAGCAAAGGATTTTGCCATGAAGACCCCGTATTATCTGATCGACAAAGACCGTCTTCAGACCAACATGGAAAAGATCGCCTGGCTGCGCGAGGCGTCGGGCGCTAAATCCCTGCTGGCGCTGAAATGTTTTGCCACATGGTCAGTCTTTGACTTCATGGCGCAATATATGGACGGGTCCACGTCTTCGTCGCTTTATGAGGTCAAGCTGGGCTTCGAGAAATTCGGCGGCGAAACACACGCTTATTCGGTCGCCTACGCCGATGATGAAATCGCCGAGGTTCTGGCCAACAGCGACAAGATCATCTTCAACTCCATCGGGCAGCTGGACCGTTTTGATGCCGCATCGTCAGGCCATACCCGCGGGCTGCGGGTGAACCCCGGTGTGTCGACATCCGAGTTCGATCTGGCCGATCCCGCCCGCCCCTTCAGCCGTTTGGGCGAACATGATCCGGCGCAGATCGCCGCTGTATCCGACCGCATTACGGGTCTGATGTTTCACAACAATTGCGAGAATGACGACTTCGACCGGTTCGCGGATATGCTGACGTTGATCGAAGACCGCTTTGGCGACACGATCCACCGGATGGACTGGATCAGCCTTGGCGGCGGCATCCATTTCACCGGCGAAGGCTACCCGTTGGACCGTCTGGCCGCGCGGCTGAAAACCCTGTCCGACACCTATAGCGTTCAGGTCTACCTTGAACCCGGAGAGGCCGCGATCACCGGCGCTGCGACGTTAGAGACGACCGTGCTTGATACCCTGCATAACGGCAAGAACCTTGCCATCGTCGACAGCTCTATCGAGGCGCATATGCTGGATCTATTGATCTACCGCGAGCCCGCCAAGGTAGCCCCGAACACCGGTGCCCACGACTGGATGATCTGCGGCAAATCCTGCCTTGCGGGCGATATTTTCGGCGAGTTCAAATTCGACGTCCCGCTAAAACCCGGTGACCGCATTTCGTTTCAGGACGCTGCGGGCTATACTATGGTCAAGAAGAACTGGTTCAACGGCGTCAAGATGCCCGGCATCGCCATTCGTGAACTTGATGGAACGATCACATCGATCCGGTCATTCGACTATGAGGATTTCAAATCCGCCCTCTCCTAACCCTTTCCTTACAAGAGGTGTAACGAATACATGAAACGCAATGTTCTTATCATCGGTGCCGGTGGCGTCGCGCAGGTCGTGGCGCATAAATGCGCGCAAAATAATGACGTGTTGGGTGACCTGCATATCGCCAGCCGCACAGTTTCAAAATGCGAAGCAATTATTGAAAGCGTGCACGCCAAAAGCGCGATGAAACAGGACGGCGTTTTTGATGCCCATGCGGTTGATGGTATGGATAGCGACGCGGTAGAGGCGCTGATCAACAAGCTTGGCGTGCAGATCGTGATCAATGTCGGTTCGCCCTTTGTGAACATGACCGTGCTTGAAGCCTGCATTCGCACCGGCGTCGCCTATATCGACACGGCCATTCACGAAGACCCGACCAAGATTTGCGAAACGCCGCCTTGGTACGGAAACTATGAATGGAAGCGCCGCGAGGATTGCGCCAAGGCCAACACCACCGCAATTCTGGGCGCGGGCTTTGATCCTGGTATGGTTAATGCATTTGCCCGTTTCGCCGTGGACGAGTTCATGGACGACGTAAAATCCATCGACATCGTCGACATTAACGCAGGCAATCATGGCAAGTATTTCTCGACCAACTTCGACCCCGAGATCAACTTTCGCGAGTTCACCGGCACGGTCTACAGCTGGCAGGAAGGCGCGTGGCAAGAGAACAAGATGTTCGAGGTCGGACGCGAATGGGACTTACCCGTCGTCGGAAAACAAAAGGCCTACATGTCTGGCCACGACGAGGTGCATTCGCTCGCTGCGAATTACCCGCAGGCAGACGTGCGCTTCTGGATGGGCTTTGGCGATCACTACATCAATGTCTTCACCGTGCTGCAAAACCTTGGCCTATTGTCCGAACAGCCCGTGGTCACCGCCGAAGGGCTTGAGGTCGTGCCACTGAAGGTCGTCAAAGCCGTGCTGCCCGACCCGTCGACCCTCGCGCCGAACTATACCGGCAAGACCTGTATCGGCGACTTGGTCAAAGGCACCAAGGACGGCAAAGATGTAGAGGTGTTCGTCTACAACGTCGCCGATCACAAAGACGCGTTTAATGAGGTCGGCAGTCAGGGCATTTCTTATACTGCCGGCGTCCCGCCCGTGGCGATGGCGATGCTGATTGCGGATGGCACCTATGACACCGGCACGATGGTTAACGTCGAAGAACTGGACCCCAAACCGCTGTTTGCCCTGCTCGACACCATTGGCCTGCCCACGCGTGTAAAGCTGGCCGATCAAGACACAGGCTGGGACGAAGCCATCGCCTGAGCCGAAGTAAGGCACTTAGAATAATGACCCGCGCGTGCCATAGGCACAGTGCGGGTCATCCCGCCTCGCAAGGCGATAAATCCCCATGAGATCAATTATTTAAACGAAAAAAATCCCAGCACGCAAAATGCGACTGGGGTGTATTAATTGACGGCACAAGTTCAACCTTGTGTCCCCGCCAATCTCAAAATTTAGTGATATTTGAAAGTGGCGGACCGAGGAGGATTCGAACCCCCGACCCCCTGATTCGTAGTCAGGTACTCTATCCAGCTGAGCTATCGGTCCGTTAAGGCGGGGTTTAGTTCTGGCCGCGGGGGTTTGCAACCCCTTCTTTTGCCGAACGCGAATTTTCTTTAAACAAATTTGAAAGAGCCATCGCCCTTGGGCAATGTCAGGGTAAACACGGTGCCCGAGCCGCCCGTCTCTGACAGCTCCAACGTGCCGCCGTGACCGCGCACCAGCTCTGCCGCGATGGCGAGCCCCAGGCCCGATCCGCCTTTGCGTGCACCGCCTTTGAATGCTGTAAACAGATGTTCACGCGCTTTAGGAGGCAATCCCGGGCCGTTGTCACTGATGCGGATGATCCAATCGCTAGCTTCTTCCCTTGCGGTGATCAGAATTTCGCCCTGCTGCCCGGTGCCGATTATTGCCTGACGTGCATTGCGCACGAGGTTCGCAAGAACCCTGAACAAATGCTCCGGGTCGGCACGCACATGCAGATCAGGCGGCACGTCACAGGTGAATGTCAGATCCGCCCCGTTAACAGCCAACCGTTCGCTATCAACGACATCATCTACAATACGCAGAAGCGGCGTCACTGTCAGCGTCGGGCTTGGTTCTTCAGCGCGCCCGAATGCCAATGTGGATTCGCATAGATGCACGGCGCGGGTGATGGAGCTAACAAGCTTGGGAGCCATACGTTTGACCGTCGGATCCTCGGACATTTCGATGCGATCCGTAAACAGCTGCGCTGATGTGAGAATATTGCGTAGATCATGGCTGATCTTGCTGACCGCCTGACCCAGTTGAGCCAAACGTTCCTTTTGCCGCAGGGCTTGGGTCAATTCGGTTTCCAGCTTCATCAACGCTTCCTCGGCCTCGCGCACCTCTGTGACGCCGGCAGAGGGTGTAATGATCCGCCGCGCGTCTTCGGGGGCGAGCGCGTAATTCTGCATGTGCCCCACCACGCCCTTGATCGGCTTTAGAAGGAAAGCCCGCATCGTCAGGAACAGCAAAAAGGCAGTCATCATAGAGATCGCCGCCGACAGAACGAGAATCCGGATGCCATAGTCGATCATGGCAGTACGCAGAGACGCTGCCTCCATCGTGATTTCGATCAGCAAGCCTGCATCTTGCACAGGGGCACCGATCACTCGGATCACCCCCGGCTCTGGTTCCGCCAACTGGCGAAAGGCGTCGCGAATCAGCACCCAGGCAGAGGCGTCGCGCAGATCGTAAGTCTCTTTAATCGTCTGTGACATCGGGGATGACAGCGCCAATTGACGAATCCGGTCCCGCCGCAGCACCACGTTAAAAACTTGCGCAGTACGCAGCAATTCTGCCTCAAGCTCGGGGTCGATCATATCGCTAGCCAGCACGGTGAGCGATGCGATTTGCGCCCGCTCCAGCCGGTTCATCATGTATTCTTCGCGAAACCGCGCGATAGAAGGCACAAAGATCAACACTTCAGCCAGCATCACAAAGATGGTGGTCAGAATAAGAAGCCGGCCAGAGAGAGATTTCAGCATTAATGCGCGCTTTATGGGATGAACCGCTGCACCAACCGAACGACAGTCTTGACCAAATCGCTTTCGAACAGCCGCGGGCTGAAATATGCCCCTGCCGCACGTTTGTTGATTTCGCCGATGGTAGGGTAAGGTGCAACCATAGAGGCAATCTGGCTCATTTTCATGTTATTTGCCAGCGCCAAAGCCCATAGGTTGATCAACTCCCCTGCTTGGTAGCCCACAATGCTTGCGCCCACGGGACGCCCCTTGACCACCATGACCTTGATCAGCCCCTTGGTTTTGCGTTCAGCAATAGCGCGGTCGTTGTGGTTATAGTGAAACCGGACGACCTCAAGCTTGTCGCCGTGCTTTTCCTTGGCTTGCGCCTCGCTCAGGCCGACCTGCGACAATTCAGGATCAGTGTAAGTGGCCCAAGGGATATGCGCCGTTTTCGCCTTGGCCGGCAGCGCGAACATTAGCGAGCGGATCACGACCCCCCCGTGGTAGCCAGCAACATGCGTAAACTGCATCCCACCGGCAACGTCGCCAATCGCATAGACCTTGCGATTGGTGGTGCGCAGGGAATCGTCCACCTTGATCCCGTTTTTGATTGGCTCGATGCCTGCTTTATCCAGGTCGAGCCGATCCGTGTTCGCTTTGCGGCCAACAGCGACCAAAAGATGCGACCCTTTGAAAACGCGCCCGTCCTTGGCTTCGACCTCGATCGCGCCGATGTCGCCCCGGATTTCGGCGGCCTGTGCGCCCTCGGCAATCTCTACGCCCTCATCCTTAAGGGTTTGCAACACGATCGCCGCGAGTTCCGGATCATCCTTGGACAGAGCTTTGTCGCCTTCGATCACGGTGACTTTAACACCCATGCGAATATGCGCCTGCGCCATCTCCATGCCGATGGGACCGCCACCGATGATCAGCAGATGATCGGGCTTTTCGCGCAAATTGAACAGCGTCTCGTTCGTTTCATACGGCGTTTTGTCCAAGCCCGGAATTGGTGGTACTAGTGGCGAAGACCCCGTCGCAACGACGATGCGTCGCGCTTTGATGATCGTATCACCGGCCTGCACCTCATCATCCGAAATGAAACGTCCGTATTCACGGATGACCTTGACGCCAAAGCCTTCGAACCGCTCTTGGCTGTCAACTGGCGCGATCTGCGCGATCACATCTGCCACATGGTCCTTGGCCGCGGCATAATCGACCTCGCCGCTCGCGTTGGTCACGCCAAATTGCGCACTATTTTGCTGGCCATAGGCTGCCTTGCCCGTGGCGATCAACGCCTTTGACGGCACGCAGCCAAAGTTCAGACAGTCGCCTCCCATCTTATGCCCTTCGAGCAGGACAACGTCGGCCCCCATTTGCGAGGCCCCCGCCGCGACGGACAGTCCACCAGAGCCTGCGCCGATGATCAATAGGTCGGTCTTAATGCGATTCATTTCAAAAGTTCCTTTTTGCCGGTGACAGCTTTCAACACGACGGGCAGCACCGACAAAGCGCAAAGCCCTAGAATAGGAAGTAGAATATGGGTTTCAAAGATAATACCAAAGTCCGGCGTTGCACCCTGTGCAAACACCGCCCCCAGCCCTGCCCCGATCGAGGTGAACACTAGCGAGCCTGGGATAATACCCAAAAACGTAGAAATTACAAAGCGATGGATCGGCACGCCGAGGAATGCAGGAATAAGATTCGCCACGAAGAACGGCACAACAGGGACCAGCCTCAAAAAGAACAGCATCGACCATTGGTTGTCGTCGATACCCGCCTTGATCTTGCGCACCAGCCCGTCAGATGCGTCCATTCGCGCCTTTAATGTCGCCCCCAGCCCCATGCGCGCGGCAAGGAAGATCACAACAGCCCCCAATGTCGCGCCGGTCACATTAACCAGAACCCCGAACACTGTCCCAAAAAGAAAACCGCCGGTGATCGTTGCGATGCTAGCCCCCGGAAGAGAGAACCCGACAATCGCAATATAAATGCCCAGAAAAACGAGAACCGTAAGCCCATAGTGCGAGTCGCGAAATGCGATCAGCGCCTCGCGATTGTCGCGCAACGTCTCGAAAGAGAGATAGTCGCGCAGGGCAAAGAATCCGAACACTGCGACCGCCACGATGCCTACAAAAGGTAGGTAGCGAAACCATGAAGGTTTTTCAGAGGCTTGTGCGGGCATATTGTCGGGTCACTTTCAAAACATTATAAGCTGCTCCCTATTAGATGGGTCAATTATTGCCAGTCAGATAGGGTCCTCACGGGTGGTTGATGTGAAGGCGGCTTTTATGACCATGTCACGGCAATTCCCAAGAAAACTGTAACATTGGGCAGATAAGCTGGCTTAATTTGTTGCAAAGGTCGAAATAACGGCTCCAAGGGTTTGACTTGCCTGTGCTGCAGCTTTAGGAGCAGGGCTTGAAATGACAGTGACGCGCCGAATCTGGTGGCGTGCTAAAGTATAAAGTGGAGTCGGAGCGATGAAACGCACCTATCAACCTTCAAACCTTGTGCGCAAACGGCGCCACGGTTTCCGCGCACGCATGGCAACCAAAGCGGGTCGCAAGATCATCAACTCGCGCCGTGCACAAGGCCGGAAGGAACTGAGCGCGTAATACGCGACTTCGGTTTTTAAAAGATATGACACCGTCGGAGGCACCTATGGATGGCAGAAGCGCCACACCAGAGGAAACGCTTCCGACGGTTTCTTTGCGTTTGGAAACGCTGAAAAACAGACCGGACTTCCAGCGCGCTTCCCGCGCCCCTCGGGCAGCGATGCCCGGCTTTATCCTTCAGATGCGCAGACGCGCAGAGGGCGAAGCAGAGGGCATACGCGTGGGCTTTACGTGCTCCAAGAAAGTCGGAAACGCCGTCGCCCGCAACCGCGCTAAAAGGCGCCTGCGCGAGCTTGCCCGTCTGACGCTCCCGCATCAGGGGCGCGACGGTATGGATTATGTGCTCGTGGGCCGCGGCGGTGCCACTGCATCGCTTCCCTTCGATAAGCTGCAATCGGATTTCGTCAAAGCTTTGGGTATTCTGCATGGCAAGCAGCGCACCGGACCTCAAAAGTGACCCCATTGGCACGTCTATTGGCACTGCCTATAAAGGGGTACCGCCTAGTTTTCAGCCCGTGGGTCGGCCATAACTGCCGATACCACCCCACGTGCAGCGCCTACGCACTAGAAGCCCTTTCCAGACACGGCGCCGCCAAAGGGGGCTGGCTTACCCTAAGGCGCATCGCTCGCTGTCACCCATGGGGGGACAGTGGCATCGATAACGTACCTGACTGAGCTGGCCACTGTACTATCGCTTAGCACTAAAGTTCGCCCTGCTCGGCGTTGTAGTATCGATAGCAATGCACCGACGCTTGATCGGCCAACACAGTTGCACTAAGGCACCTATATGCTTGATCATCCCGAAGATATTCACCCGCTTTTCCATGGTGCACCGCAAGGCACCGAGTTCCGAAAACTGCGTAAACGGCTCGTGCGGCTAACCCGCGAGGCAATTGAACAATATGGGATGGTCGAACCCGGCGGTAAATGGCTGGTTTGCATGTCTGGCGGGAAAGATAGCTATACACTTTTGGCCATTCTACACGAGCTACAATGGCGTGGGCTCCTCCCAGTAGAGCTTATCGCGTGCAACCTCGACCAAGGTCAGCCCAATTTTCCAGCTACGGTCCTGCCTGCTTTCCTCGAAAAAATGGGGGTGAAGCACCGTATTGAATATCAAGACACCTACTCCATCGTTATGGACAAGATCCCCGCAGGCCGCACATTCTGTGCGTTGTGCAGCAGGCTCCGCCGAGGGCATCTTTATCGAATCGCACGCGAGGAAGGCTGCACCGCCGTGGTTCTTGGCCATCACCGTGATGACATCCTAGAAACCTTCTTCATGAATTTGTTTCACGGCGGACACTTGGCGACCATGCCACCAAAACTCCTAAACGAAGAAGGCGACTTGTTCCTATATCGTCCGCTGGCTCTTGTCGCCGAAGCCGATTGCGAAAAATTCTCTACTGCCATGAATTATCCAATCATTCCGTGTGATCTATGTGGCTCGCAAGACGGTTTACAACGCCAGCAGGTAAAAGCGATTTTGGACGGCTGGGAAGCAAACAGCCCCGGGCGCCGTCAGGTGATGTTTCGCGCACTTATGAATACGCGCCCCTCGCATCTTTTGGATCCGAAGTTATTTGATTTTGCGGGACTCGAACGGGGCAAGTAAACCCTGAAACTCTTCGGAATTTTAAACAGATTGTATAGACCAAAAGGCGAACATTAACCTTTTCGTTAGACATGCCTCCTATTGCTTTCACCGGTAATCCGTCAGTCGGGGGCTGCTTTGAAACAAGACGATAACAATGGGTTCGCCAAATCTTTTCTGCACAAAGGCAGGCACGTTTTCGCGCCCGCAGGCTTCACAATCGGGACTGCCTTTGCATTGGCAATCCTGTGGTTCGGGTGGCAGGGGTTCGCCTTTGTTGGCGCGGTCTTGCTCCCGCTAATATATCTATTCTTAGGACGGTCCCGCGCTGTCGCTCAATCAACCTATGCCTCGCGGCAAGATGCAGTGAGGCCCGTCGCAGCGCCTGTGATCAATAGCATATCACGTTCACGTCCGGCCCGGCACCAGCATGATCCAATGCTATTCCAACCACAAATTTCGACGCACTCGGGTGAGGTAAGTGGTTTTTGCGCAATACGCGCTTCATGTGTCGATTCGATCATACCTCATCAACAACATGGCACGTCGATGGGGGCACCAAGTGAGACGGATAGCGAGCCACTTTTATCCCTCTCCACAATTCTTTTGGAAGCAAAGAAGCTGTCGCGCACCTGTCGTTCTTCAGTTCAGATAATCTACAACCTCGCGCCTTCACAGATGGATGATCCACTACTATTACAGAAGGTAGAATGGGAACTTGAGCGGCTCGATCTCCCTCCCCGCTTTTTGCGCATCGCGCTCCCATCATATCTTTGTCAGCGCCAACCCGGGCCACCGGTGATCATGCTTCTTCGGAAGCTTCATGAGCTGGGCAGCCAAACCGGATTAAATGGATTCGGCAGCGGCCCCCGTTGTGTAGAGATCGTTCAGAGATATGGTATAAACGTCGTAGCGATCGATCCATCGCTAACGAACGGAGCGAACTTAAGCACCAACCGTCGACTCATTTTGTCCACTGTCCTCGCAATGGCACAAGATCTGGGCACCGAAACTCTTGCTTGCGGTGTGCAGACCTCAGGAGAACATGAACTGTTGTCGCAACTTGGTTGCGACAACGTTCAAGGTCCCGGAATCGCGCAACCTATGCCCCCCGAACAGGTCGTCGGCTGGATGCATACGCACATTGAAAAACTCGATTATCTGCCACGGGCCTTCGGTGACATTGCCTGACAATAAGATCCACTTTACGGGAAGCGCTTGGATGCAGGGGCCGAATTTACTTGACCTTTGGTACCTTACTCTGTTGAACCCACGCTGATATTACAGGCATCAGGTGACGGTCAAATGGACGATCAAAACAAGAATCTCATTTTTGCGACGGTTCTCAGTTTCATAGTCATCCTAGGGTGGTTCGTTTTGTTCCCGCCTCAGGAAACCGAAACCCTCTCCGAGCCTCCGCTGCAAACCAGTGATGCAAACGCGTCAGAGGCTGTTGTTCCAGCGAACGCTGGGTCGGCGAGCATACCTGCCGAAGACAGCGCGTCTACCACAAAGGCCCTCGATACAGCGCCGCGTATTGCTGTCGAGACGGCCCGTATCGCTGGCTCTATATCGTTGCTTGGGGGTCGGGTGGATGATCTGTACCTAAAGGATTATAACACAACGATTGAGGAAGACGCGCCTACCGTCAGGTTGCTATCTCCTGCAGGCTCCACTGACGCCTATTACGCGCTCTACGGTTGGGCTCCTGGCGCGGGTATCTCACCCGAGCAAGTCCCGGGCCCGAACACCCTCTGGTCTCAAAGCGACGGTGAAACGCTGTCGGTCGACGCCCCCGTTACGCTAACTTGGGATAATAAAGCCGGCCAGGTCTTTTCGCGCACGATTTCGATCGATGAAAACTATATGTTCAAGATCGACCAAACCATTACTAACTCATCCGAAAAATCGGTTTCGCTTGCACCCTACGGCCTCATCGCACGTCATGGTATCCCTAGCGACGCGCAGAACTTCTTCATTCTGCATGAAGGTCTAGTCACCATGAATAATGGTGAACTGCTTGAAACCGCTTGGGACGACATACCCGATCTAGATGTTGTAAATGGCGTGCCCTCCAAGCGCATTGACGGTGTTACCAATGGTTGGATCGGCTTCACAGGTCACTATTTCATGACCAATCTCATTCCCGATCCGGCCCAGCCAACACGTCTGACGGTTAAATACCTGCCGCGAACTGAAATTTTCCAGACCGAAGCTGTGATGCCTGCACAAGTTGTTGGCAGCGGCCAATCTGCCACTGTTTCAACGCAACTTTTCGCCGGTGCCAAAGAATGGGAGATCCTGCGCGCCTATGAAGCTCAGGGTGTTTATAAATTTATCGACTCCATCGACTGGGGTTGGTTTTTCTTCCTGACAAAACCGATCTTCTGGGTTCTGCACCACCTCAACTTGTTGATCGGAAATATGGGCATCGCGATCATCGGGTTGACGCTATTGATCAAGGCTCTGCTCTTCCCGCTGGCGTATAAATCATATGTGTCGATGGCTAAGATGAAAGAACTTCAGCCGCAGATGGAGAAACTAAAAAAGGATGCCGGTGACGATCGCCAGAAGCTTCAGCAGGGCATGATGGAGCTTTATAAGAGGGAGAAGGTAAACCCCGCCGCAGGGTGTCTCCCGATCCTAATGCAGATCCCGATCTTCTTCTCTCTCTACAAAGTAATCTTTGTGACGCTAGAGCTGCGCCACGCGCCTTTCTTCGGCCCCTTTCAAGATCTAAGTGCACCCGACCCAACATCGATCTACAACCTGTACGGCCTTTTGCCATGGGGCGCTCCCGAAGCTGGGACAGTTCTGGCACTTGTCTTTATCGGCATTCTTCCACTGTTGCTCGGTATTTCAATGTTCTTGCAGCAAAAACTTAACCCGGCCCCCACCGATCCCACTCAACAGATGATCTTCGCCTGGATGCCTTGGGTGTTTATGTTCATGCTCGGCGGGTTTGCGTCCGGTCTTGTTGTTTACTGGATAGCAAACAACACGATCACCTTTACGCAACAATATCTGATCATGCGAAGCCAAGGATATAAGCCTGATATTCTTGGCAATATTAAAGGTAGCATGAAGGTCGGACGTAAAGGCGACCCGAAATAATGACGGCGGTTGCCCGGCTTTATCGCTACCCGCTCAAGAGCCATGGTCGCGAAGAGCTGGGCCACACGACCCTCACCGCGGGGCAGTCTATGCCATGGGACCGGACCTGGGCCGTCGCGCACGACGCCGCACACACCGACGGAACCGAGTGGGCGCATTGCGTCAATTTCAGCACCGGGTCCAAAGCGCCAGCACTGATGGCAATAACAGCGGTCTTTGACAGCGCGAGCGAACTGCTTACGTTGCACCACCCAGACCGCCCCTCACTTACCTTCCATCCCGATCATGAAACCAGCAGATTTCTGGAATGGGTTGCGCCGCTTGTCCCCGAAAACAGAGCACAACCAAGTGCAATTTTCAGGTTGGATGGGCGCGGGTTTACCGACACCCCCTACCCGTCCGTAAGCCTATGTAATTACGCGTCCTTGCGCGCTGTGTCGGATGCGGTAGGAACACCGGTTTCGCCCCATCGCTGGCGCGGCAACGTCTGGTTTGACACGGGAACCCCGTGGGACGAACTAGATTGGGTCGGTAAAGAGGTCGCGATCGGCAGCGTGGTACTACGTATCCGCGAACGCACGGAAAGATGTCGGGCTACAACCGCGAATCCACAGACTGGGGAACGCGATATTGAAATGTTACGCATATTGAAGACTTGGGGTCACCAGGATTTCGGCGTATATGCCGAGGTTATTGAAACGGGTCCCGTATTTATCGGTGACCAGGTAAAGGTACTTTAACATATGCAAGTTCAGTTCAGCATCGCCGAAGAGCCTGATGCGCACGCGCTCGAAAAAGGGCGCATGCTGTTCGCAGGCGAAACCTTGTTCGTAAAGGGCGTTGTCGCCATGGACGGTCTACCACCTGCTGACCGAATGGAGGTTTGTTTTGCAGGCCGCTCTAACGTCGGGAAATCTACACTTATAAATGCGTTAACCGGTATGAAAGCTTTGGCACGCGCATCGAATACCCCCGGTCGCACACAAGAAATCAACTTTTTTACAGCTGCCGAGGAGCATTACCTCGTCGACCTACCTGGTTATGGCTATGCAAATGCGCCTCTGCCCATTGTTGAGAAATGGCAGCGATTGCTAAAGCAGTATTTATCCGGTCGCCAGACTTTGCGACGTGCCTTCGTGCTGATTGATGCACGCCACGGCGTTAAAAAGGTTGATGACGAAATCATGTCATTGCTGGATAGCTCGGCCGTAACATTTCAATGCGTGCTGACGAAAGCGGACAAAGTTAAAGAAGTCGAACGAGAAAAAATTCTAGAGCAGGTGCGCGGCGCGCTTGCCAAACATCCAGCGGCTTACCCTGAAATCGTAGTAACCTCGTCTGAAAAGGGCTGGGGCATTCCTACGCTCCGTGCCATTATCGCTACGTTGGAGTAACGGTATCTCCGCGTTTACCGAGGCAGAGAATGAGAAAACGAGAAATGAACCGCGATTGGATCGCCACCGCGCGCACCCTGAGCCAAGCGCTCCCTTATTTGCAACGTTACGCTGACGCCACTGTTGTCATCAAGCTTGGCGGCCACGCCATGGGCAGCGATGACGCCATGGAAGAGTTCGCGCGTGATGTCGCCCTTATGCGCCAGGTCGGCGTGAACCCTGTTATCATTCATGGTGGTGGGCCCATGATCAATGATATGCTGGGTCGGCTGAATATCACATCCGAGTTTATCAACGGTAAACGCGTCACCGACGCAGCCACGATGGAAGTCGTCGAAATGGTTTTGTCGGGATTGGTCAACGCCCGTATCGTTCAGGCAATTACAGCGCAAGGCGGGCGCTGTGTGGGTGTATCGGGTAAGGATAGCGGGCTTATCATTTGTGACCAAGAAGACCCCGAGCTTGGTTTGGTCGGAGCACCGACTGAAGTGAACCCACGCTTGCTGCGCGATCTGGCGGATAAAGGTATTATTCCAGTGATTGCCCCCCTTGGTATGGGCCGGAATGGCGAAACGTTTAACATTAACGGCGATACCGCTGCTGGCGCTATCGCCGCTGCGCTAAAAGCAGATCGGTTGCTTCTTCTCACAGACGTTGCAGGCGTGAAAAATGCCGACGGGGACGTACTGACAGAGCTCACTGCGACGCAAATCCGTCAGATGGTTTCAGACGGCACTATTGCTGGCGGCATGATTCCCAAGACACAAACCGCGCTTGACGCAATCGACGGTGGCGTACGGGCAGCCGTCATTCTGGACGGGCGAGCCCCGAACGCCTGCTTGCTTGAGCTGTTCACCGAACATGGTGCTGGGAGTATTATCCGCGGTCAATAGCGGACCATTTATCAGTGTGTTACATATCGCTGTCTCCCCTGCTGTAGACACTCTGCCCCCTTGTTTATGCGACCGATAAATTAAGGAAACGTTGATGCGACGGCTTATTTTAATGCGCCACGCTAAAGCTGGCTGGCCGGCAGGGGTATCCACTGATTTTGATCGCCCTTTGGATGATAAAGGGCGACAAGACGCCGTAGCAGTTGGCCAGTGGCTCGTTGCAGAGGGCTACAGGCCAGATCTTGCGCTTTGCTCAGCATCTCGGCGTACGTCGGAAACGCTCTCTCTTTTGGACATCCCGACTGATGTTAAGCGAATCCTCACAGACCGCCTTTATCTCGCACATACGGAACGTTTGATGGCGTCCATACAGGGCGCTAAGGGAACCACAGTGTTGCTGGTCGCGCACAACCCCGGCGTGGCCGAGATGGCGAACCTGCTGCCCCGTGACGGCCTTACAGCGCAACATTCGGGTGCCACTCCTCCTGGTGCTACGCTGGTGTTAACGTTCGACGTGGACGATTGGAAGGATGTGCATTGGCATAGCGGCGAGATAGAGGCGCACATCACGCCCCGTATACTTGCACGGTAAATACAGAAAGGGCGGGGAAAATCCCGCCCTTCTAGCTTAGTGCCCTAGAATCTGGCTAAGGAACAGCTTGGTCCTCGGGCTTTGAGGGTTGTTAAAGAACTCTTCAGGTTCATTTTGCTCAACGATTTGGCCCTCATCCATAAAGATGACCCGATTAGCGACCTGTCGCGCGAAACCCATTTCGTGCGTCACGCACAGCATGGTCATACCTTCTTCGGCAAGTTCGACCATCGTATCGAGCACTTCCTTAATCATCTCAGGATCCAGGGCAGACGTCGGCTCATCAAATAGCATGATGCGGGGACGCATGCACAAGCTACGTGCAATGGCGACCCGCTGCTGTTGGCCGCCGGACAGCTGACCGGGGTATTTGTCTGCCTGATCAGGAATTTTAACCTTTTCGAGGAAATGCATTGCGATTTCCTCGGCTTCCTTTTTTGGGGTCTTTCGGACCCAAATGGGTGCCAATGTACAGTTTTCGAGAATTGTCAGATGGGGAAACAGGTTAAAGTGCTGGAAGCACATCCCCACTTCGGACCGGATTTTATCGATATTCTTGACATCAGAAGACAGCACGGTGCCATCCACTTCAATTCGGCCTTTTTGGTGTTCTTCCAATGCGTTGATGCAGCGGATCAACGTTGATTTCCCCGACCCCGACGGCCCAGCGATAACAATGCGTTCCCCACGATAAACGGTCAGGTCGATATCCCGCAGTACGTGAAACGTACCATACCATTTATTCATGTTTTCGATGCTGATCGCGACCTCGTTCGAGACATTCAGCGCTTGTGCTTGTTCAGCCATGATTAAAGTCTTTCCTTAATGGTGGTCGGTCTGGAGTTGACGTTCCAGCCATTGTGAATATTGCGAGATGCCGTAGCAAACGACGAAGAACAGAAGGGCAGCAAATCCCCAAAGTTCCCAATAAACGCCGTTCCAATCCGTAGAGGCTAGGATCGGACCGCGGATCATCCCCACGAGATCGAACATCGAAATGATCGAGACCAGCGTGGTATCCTTGAACAGTCCGACGGCCACGTTCACTATACCCGGGATCGAGATTTTCAGTGCTTGCGGCAGGATGATCAGGCGCATCGCCTGAGCATAGTCGAGCCCCAGGCTATCCGCGGCTTCGTATTGTCCCCGTGGCAACGCTGCCAACCCGCCCCGGATCACCTCGGCAATATAGGCCGACGCGAACATCGTGATCATGATGATAACACGAAGGATCAAGTCAAAGTTTGTGCCCGGTGGCAGGAAGTAGGCCAAGACCACGTTAGCAACAAAGAGGAGCGTGATCAGTGGCACGCCACGTATAAACTCAATGAAAACAACGCAGATTAGCTTGATAATAGGAAGGCTCGATTGACGTCCAAGCGCCAGCAGGATTCCCAAAGGCAATGAAAGGGATACACAAATCACGCCCAGTATCATGTTGAGCATAAAGCCCCCCATGTTCCGCGAGGCGACCGGTTCGAGTGCCAGCACCCCCGAGAGTTGTGGCGTGATGAAGCTGAAGACCACCCACGCCACGCCGCCCGCAAGAAGACCGGCAAAAAATGCGCCAGCAAAGCTTTTCTTAACGATTCTGCTGTAGATCACATACCCGATAAGAACCGCCAACAGCGCTGACAGCGGCACGAAAAGGGATCCGCCCCATATCAGCCAGAATGCGATGAAAGGATATAGAACGGTAAAGAGGATAAGCCCGCGCGGCAAATTGCCAAACAGCACCGGTGCCACGGCGACAAACAACAGCACAAAGGCCGCCGTCGGGCGCCAGTACCCGTCTTGGGGATAGGCAATCCCGAAAAGCAGTTGGTTCCAGCGCTCAGTCAGGACGGAGAAGCACCCTGCCTGCGCCCCATCCAACACTTCGCGACATTCCCGGATATTGGAGGTCGTCCAAACGCCCCCCAGCAACCAGGGCAGGAAGCCGGAAAGGATCAGATAGATGACATAAAGCGCTGCGAGCGTCAGGATTGTATAAGGAATCGAAGAAAACAGACTTTCTCGAACCCATTTGACAGGCCCCTGTGCGGTCGAAGGGGGCGCGTTCTGTGGCAACATAGTGTCCCGCACATAAGGGACAGAGGCGGCGTGTGTATCTGACATCCTACCGTTCCTTCAAGCTGACAGAATTGTTGTAAACGTTCATTATTGCCGAGATCGACAGCGAAATCGTGAGGTAGAAGAGCATCAGCAAAAGCACGCATTCGATCGCGCGACCCGTCTGGTTAAGGGTGATCCCCCCCAACGTCGCAGTGATATCGGCATACCCAACAGCGATCGCCAAGGACGAATTTTTGGTGATATTGAGGTACTGGGAGATCAGCGGTGGGATAATTACCCGAAGCGCCTGAGGCAAAACCACGAGGTTCATGACACGCTTTGGACGTAGCCCGAGTGAAGACGCAGCCTCAGTCTGACCTTTAGAAATTGCCTGAATACCGGCGCGCACGTTTTCGGCGATGAATGCACCAGTGTAGACCGACAAAGCCAACCACAATGCGATCAGCGGTGCGCCGATCTGCAAACCGCCGCGAAAGTTGAACCCTTTAAGCTCGGGGTAATCTAACGCAATAGGGCTACCCATCACGAAGAACATTAAGATAGTTGGGACGAGTAGGATGGCGATTGTTGGCCAGCCCGTCGGCAATAGCTTGCCTGTCCGGAATAGAAGGCTGACGGCGTAGCGGCGGTAAATAACCATAGCAATGAACGAGAGGACAAAGGTCGCCACGACGATCATTGATCCCGGCCCCCAAACGGGCGCGGGGATGTAGATACCGCGGTTGGTAAAGGCGAAGGCGTCAAACAGCATGCTTGAAGTGGCGTTATCGCCGCGGAATTGATTTGGCGCAGGCAAAACGGCGGTCATCAAAGTGTAGATCATCAGAATCCAGATCAGCACCGGGATATTACGGAAAATCTCAACGTAAACCGACATCAATTTTGAAACGAGCCAGTTCTTGGACAAACGCGCCACACCGGCGATCACGCCGAGAATTGTCGCGGTTATGCAGGCCAGAAACGCCACAAGGAGGGTGTTGATGATACCGACCATCGCCGCACGCAGGTTCGACGATTGGCTGTTATAGTCGATTAATGATTGGTTGATGTCATACCCGGCAGGTACATTCAAAAACCCGTAAGAGATGTTCAATCCAGCTTCAGCAAGATTTCGCACCAGGTTAATGCCCAGAAAAGCCATCAACGCGATAAGCAAGATCAGCGCGATAAACTGAAAAGTATAGGATCTATAGCGGGTGTCGTTTAGCAACATCGACAGCCGGAACGAGCCCCGTTGAGGGTCGGACATTGTCGTCATCAGATTTTCCCTGTGTGCCGGACCTGTTATTCACGCATCATTCGATGTCGCGGGCCGGGTTTATTTTTGGCGTCTTAGAGGCGCAGAGGGCGCGGAAATGCTCCGCGCCCTCTGACGAATGTGTTTAGCGGAAAGGAGGCGCGTACATCAGGCCGCCATCTGTCCACTGAGCGTTCAGGCCACGTGCCAGACCGATTGGGGTTTCTTCGCCGATGTTCTTGGCAAAGATTTCACCATAGTTACCCTGGGAAGCGATAGCTTTCTTCGCAAAGTCAGCCTCAAGACCCAGCATCTCACCCAACGTACCTTCGGTGCCAAGAAGACGAGCAACCTCTGGGTTGGTGGTGTTTGTGGTCATCTCTTCGACGTTTGCCGATGTGACGCCCAGTTCTTCCGCCGCGATCAGAGCATACAGTACCCAACGGGTGACGTCGCCCCAATCGTTGTCACCGTGACGCACCAATGGGCCCAGAGGCTCTTTGGAGATGATCTCGGGGAGGATGATGTGCTCGCCTGGGTTCTCGAAGGTCGCGCGTGTCGCGGCCAGACCTGACGCGTCGGTTGTATAGGAATCGCAAGCACCGGCCAGATATTGCTGCTGGCCTTCGGCGTTTGTCTCGACAGGTACAGGCTCGTAGCTGATGTTGTTGTTGCGGAAGAAGTCCGCGAGGTTCAGCTCGGTCGTGGTGCCGGTCTGGATACAGACAGTCGCGCCATCCAGATCCTTGGCGGAAGAAACGCCAAGCTCTTTCGGTACCATGAAGCCTTGACCGTCATAGTAGTTAACGCCGATGAAGTCGAACTTGAGGTCGACGTCGCGGCTGAAGGTCCAGGTGGTGTTACGCGCAAGGAAATCGATCTCGCCCGAGGCCAGCGCGGTGAAACGGGTTTTACCGGTTGTGGGGACGAATTCGACAGCGTTCGGGTCACCCAGTACAGCGGCGGCAACCGCGCGGCAAATTGCGACGTCAAAGCCTTCCCACTCGCCATTGGCGTTGGGAGCGGCAAAGCCCGCCAGACCTGTGGTAACGCCGCAGTTCAGCTTGCCGCGCGCTTTGACATCGTCAAGCGTTGACGCAGCAGCAGCGCCAGCCGCAAGGCCGGCTACTGTTAGCGCACCAAAAAATACGGATTTATTCATTTTAACCTCTTCCTGATTTTCCGCCACGTTTTAGGGCGGCTCAACCGGCACCTTTTCGGTCCGGAGATATTTTGGCGGGGTTATCCCCGTCAGTGGAAGAGAGTTTGGGCGATGTTACGCCGGAACGTCAAGCCGCTGCGCCTAAAAAACGCTCACAACCGTTCGGATTGGGGTCACCGTGAAACCTATTCGGGCAAGCTCAGGTCAAACATCAACTTGGCGTGTAGAAAACTAGCCTTTTTCACTGCGGCCAACGCGTCGGCTTCGTCGTCATTGCCCCATTGTTCGGCCTGCCAAAGCTCGTCCAGGCGCGAAAGGTTCCAAATTGATTCCGCTTCCCTTGCGTCAAGCGCTGCTGCAAACCCCAAGATCAGCGATCCTGAAAGGCTGACAAGATCATGAAACGCCGCCAATTGGAAATTGTCGAGCGAATGGGTCCGTTTAGACAGGCTCGCCACATCTGATGGTGACTGCGGCGCGTGCATAATTCCTATTCGGGTCTGCAAACGCACGCCTAAAACATCCTGCGCCCAACCTAGCATCGGGTCCCACCGTTCGGCCTGACGCGTCGCCAGTTCGGCCGGACTATCCGCACGATAGCACAGCAGGTCACAGTCCCCATATGCCGCCAACATATCCGCCACTTCAGCGTGTTGGGCCGCGACCTTATCAATCGCGGCATTGGCGGTTTTCGTCGCCGGCATGGTATCAGGTTTAATCACCCCGTCTTGCGCCTGCCATTCGTCAGCGATCTTCTCTGCCATGGCACGGGTCGGGATCACCAGCAAACGCTTCGCCGGTGTCTTGATCCCGCGCCCGTCCAATTCGACGGTAAAGCCACCGTCAGCTTCGAGGACGGCAGCGTCTTGCCAGAAGCGTTTGACCTTCCAGTCGCTCACCCCCAATCCTCCTCGAACGGGTCGGCGGGCACATCAGAAGGCACCCACTGGAAGGTGTCCCAGGTGCGCGCCATGTGATCAGGCAACGGCGCAGTCAGGTTTAAACGGGCCTTCGTTACCGGATGCTCTAGCGTCAAAGATCGTGCGTGCAGGTGCAGCTTCTTAGAGATGTCGCCCCCCAGTTGCGCGCCCCAGCCATCGCCCATGTTTTCCTGACCGGATCCGCCATATTTTCCATCCCCAACAATGGGATGCCCGATTTCCGCCATATGCGCACGCAGCTGGTGCGTCCGGCCCGTTACCGGGATCAGCGCCATCCAGCAGGTCCGTTTGCCAGCCTGCGCGAGGGTCGCATAATCGGTGGTGGCACGTTTGGCACCTTCGGTGGTTTCCATGTCTTTCGGATGCACGCAGTACATCTTTTCACCCTCGCCCCGGGCCCCGTGACCAAAGGCTTTGACCAAACCGAATTTGATCGTTCCGTTCCTCGGATGCGGCACGCCTGCGACGGCGGCCCAGTAGATTTTGCGGGTCTCGCGGTGACGGAACGACGACGTCAGGGACGCAGCAATCGACCTTGTCCGCGCCATGATCAAGACGCCCGAGGTATCCTTGTCCAAGCGGTGCACAAGGCGCGGCTTTTCATCAAGCTCGAACATCAGCGCATCGGCGAGCGCGTCAACATGGCGGTCTGACTGGCCAGACCCGCCTTGCACGGGCAATCCGGGCGGCTTGTTCAAGGCAATGATATGATCGTCGCGGTATATGACGCAGGACCGGATAAATTTGGTGTCCGCGTCAGAAATACGTGTCCGCTTGGGCGGCGGTGGTGCCTCTGCGTCGGGCAGCGGTGGGATGCGCACGGTTTGCCCCACTTCTAGCCGGGAGGACGCTTTGACACGCCCACCGTCAACGCGAATATCGCCCTTGCGGCACATCTTTTCAATCAGCCCTTGGCCAATTAGCGGAAACGTCCGTTTGAACCAGCGGTCCAACCGCTGATCCCCGTCGCCTTCTTCTACGACCAGATGTTGAACCCGGCTCATGCAAATACCCCTCTGGCCATCATAAGGCCCAGCATTAATCCCAGCACTGATAGCCCGACGGACAGTGCCATATATATCCCTGCCGCCCCGATCTGGCCGCGCTCGATCAACGTTACCGTCTCAAGCGAAAACGACGAAAAGGTCGTAAAGCCGCCAAGCACACCGGTCATCACAAAAGGGCTAAACTGCGTGAGCCCTTTGTGCGCAGCAAACACTACAAACAGGCCCATAATAAACGACCCGATTATGTTGACCGTCAAGACCGCCAGCGGAAAATCGGACGGCCCGGTCAGCCGCATCGCTGCGATACCGAACAGATACCGCAGGGAGGCGCCGATCGCGCCACCCATGGCTACAAGTGACAGGGTTGAAATCATCTGCGGTCTCTCACGGTTCACGCCCCGAATGTCAAGTTTTCCGCGTTGCCCGCAGCTTTTCGAAATAATCGACCCGTTTTTTAAGATCCCGTTCAAAGCCGCGTTCGACAGGTTGGTAAAGCTGCGGCCGCTCCATCCCGTCAGGAAAATAGTTCTGCCCCGAGAACCCGTCCTCGGCGTCATGGTCATAGGCGTAACCCGCGCCATAGCCCTGCTCTTTCATCATCTTGGTGGGCGCATTCATGATATGTTTTGGCGGCGGAGAGGACCCCGTCTGTTTCGCTGCCCGCCGCGCCGCCTTATAGGCCACATAAGCGGCGTTCGATTTCGGGGCCAGCGCCAGATAGGTCAGCGCCTGCGCGATCGCCAATTCACCCTCGGGGGATCCAAGCCGCTCGTAGGTTTCCCACGACTGCAGACACACAGACTGCGCCTGCGGATCAGCGAGCCCGATGTCCTCGACGGCCATGCGCGTGATGCGACGCATCAGATACCGCGGGTCTTCGCCACCTTCCAGCATACGCGCCAGCCAATAAAGCGCGGCATCCGGATCGGAACCCCGAACGGATTTATGCAGCGCAGAGATGAGGTTATAATGCGCATCGCCCCCTTTGTCATACTGCGCCGCCCGCCGCATCAGCCGCGCCGACAGCGCCTTACCGTCAAGCTTTCCGTCCACCTTCCACGCGACGACCTGTTCAATCAGGTTGAGCAAGGCACGCCCGTCGCCATCTGCCATCTCCAGCAGGTTTTCCCGCGCAGGGCCGTCCAGGGGCAGGCCCCGCCCGAGCTCTTTCTCGGCCCTTTGGGCCATACGTTCCAGATCAGACAGGGGTAAACGCTCAAGCACCAGAACCTGCGACCTGCTCAGTACAGCGGCGTTCAGCTCGAAGGACGGATTCTCAGTCGTGGCCCCCACGAGCAAGATCGTCCCGTCCTCCATATGAGGCAGAAACCCGTCTTGCTGCGCCTTATTGAAACGATGGATCTCGTCGACGAACAACAAGGTGCCCTGCCCGTTTTGCCGCCGGATTTTCGCAGCATCAAAGACTTTGCGTAGCTCGGGCACGCCGCTGAATATCGCGCTGATCTGGACAAAATGCAGGTCTGTCTCATCCGCAAGCAACCGTGCGATCGTCGTCTTGCCGACGCCAGGCGGCCCCCAGAAGATCAACGATCCCAGCGACCCCGAATCCAGCATCACGGTCAACGGCGCGTCCGGGCCCAACACCTGCGACTGGCCGATCACCTCGGCCAAGCTTCGTGGCCGCAACCTGTCCGCCAGTGGGCGGTGCCCGCTTTCTACAACAGGCGCGTCAGAGCCGAATAGATCCGCCATCGTGCTAGACCCGGAACTGCAGCGACAGTCGCTGCACGCCGCGCTGTACGACCATCGACACCTGACGGCTTCCTGCCATCTGGTCGCTCACGTCCGCAGGCGTTGCGACCGTTGCGCCATTTACCGCGAGGATCACGTCACCCTGTCGCAAGCCGACGCGCGCGCCATAGGGCCCGCTATCCATAACTGCAACACCGGTCACCTCAAGCGGCAGGTTCAATTCAGCCATCACCGCAGGGTTGATCCGCGCGAGCGTTAACCCCGGCAAAAGGCTACTTTCATCCAGCGCCAGCATCTGTCGCGGCGGTTCATCTGGTGCCGCGATCAAGGCCACAGCGACCTCAGCCGTTTTGCCATCCCGAAGTCGGGTAACGCTCGCCTGCGCGCCCATGCCCGCCACGCTCATGCGATAGATCATCTCGGCGGGGGTATGGACTTCTTGACTGTCAACGGCGGTGATCACATCGCCCACAGCCACACCTGCCTGCAAAAACGGGCTTGCCGGATGCATTCCCGACACGATGATGCCACCGGGGCGATCCAACCCCAAGGGGCCAGCCATATCCGCATCGACTGGCTGCCCGCTCATCCCCGCCCACGGACGGGTAAATTCAGCCGACCCGTCGCGCGCCTGGGTCATGAACGCCGCGATCAGATTCGCCGGAATAGCAAAGCCGATCCCGTTGGACCCGCCCGACCGGGTCAGAATAGACGTATTGATCCCGATCAACCGCCCCTGCACATCTATCAAAGCACCGCCCGAATTGCCCGGATTGATCGGCGCATCGGTCTGGATGAAATACCCCTGCCCGCCGCCGTTCATCCCGCCCGATCGCGCAAGGCCAGACACAATGCCACTACTTACGGTTTGCCCGACCCCGAAAGGGTTCCCGATTGCAAGCGTAAGCTCCCCTACCTCTACCGTGTCACTGTCGCGCAACGGCAGATGGGCAAGCCCGGCCACGTCATCAATCTTCAGGATCGCCAAATCGCTTTCAGCATCACTCAGCAACACACGGGCCGAGAACTCGCGTCGGTCGGCCAGTACGATACGGATGTCGGTGGCCATACCAACGACATGATAGTTCGACACGACAATCCCGTCCTCAGACAAGATCACACCGGACCCAAGAGAGTTCTGGACACGCGGCCTCCCCGAATCAGGTCGGCGGAAAAACCGTTCGAAAAACGGATCCGCCTGCAGCGGCGTTCGGCTTTGCTCTACGATGGTACGTGCATAGATGTTCACCACAGCCGGGGCCGCTTCGTGCACCAGCGGCGCAAAGCTCAACTGTATCTGCGCGGGGGAACTTGGCACAGTCTGCGCGGCGACGGGAAAGGACAACACGGTCAACAGGATCAGGAGTATTCTCATACCCTCAGATATGCGCAGCCCTTCGCGCTTGCGCAACACCCATGTTCCAAATGGGTCTAAATCCTTGCCGAAGGCATAAAAGCAAAAAGCCCCTGCGCAGGCAGGGGCTTCTAAAATTCGCCACAAAAGCTGATGGCTTTAGTCTTCCGCAACCTCATAGGCCGCTACGCGTGCCTTATCGTTTGCACCCTTCGCGTCGCGGTCGCGATCTACGAATTCGATGATGGCCATAGGTGCCATATCGCCATAACGGAAGCCGGCCTTCAGGACGCGGACATAGCCACCCTGACGGTCTTTGTAGCGTGGGCCCAGGATGTCGAACAGTTTGGCGACATACTGGTCTTGCTTCAGCTTGCTTGCAGCCTGACGACGCGCATGCAGGTCGCCGCGCTTTGCCAATGTGATCATCTTTTCGATGATTGGCTTCAATTCTTTTGCTTTAGGCAATGTTGTTTTGATTTGCTCATGCTCGATGAGCGAGCCCGCCATGTTCGAGAACAACGCCTTGCGGTGTTCATGTGTACGATTCAGACGGCGGTAACCACGTGCGTGACGCATTTTCTAGTCTCCAATTTGATGCCCTCTACGGGCGGTTTTACTTTGTCTGGTTGGCGTGCGTAGCGCCAACTCTCCTTGGGGCAGGTGCCCGGTCGTATTGACGGGCGGGAACAACCCCACCCGTCAAATCTCTTAGAACGAATCCTCGAACTTCTTCGCGAGGTCTTCGATGTTGTCCGGCGGCCAGTCCTCGACGTCCATGCCAAGGTGCAGACCCATGCCCGACAACACTTCCTTGATTTCGTTCAAGGATTTGCGGCCAAAGTTCGGTGTGCGCAGCATTTCTGCTTCGGTCTTCTGGATCAAATCGCCGATGTAGACGATGTTGTCGTTCTTCAGGCAGTTTGCCGAACGGACAGACAATTCCAGCTCGTCTACTTTCTTCAGCAGCAGCGGGTTGAATTCCAGACCGTCGTCGTCGTCTTGACGCGATGCGGATTCGGGCTCGTCGAAGTTGACGAAAATGCCCAGCTGATCCTGCAGGATACGCGCGGCAAATGCCACGGCATCGTCAGGCGAGATGGAGCCGTCGGTTTCGACCTTCATCGTCAGTTTGTCATAATCAAGCACCTGACCTTCGCGGGTCGGTTGCACGTCATAAGACACTTTTTTGACCGGCGAATAGATTGCGTCGATCGGGATCAGGCCGATAGGCGCATCTTCTGGCTTGTTCTTATCTGCCGCAACATAGCCCTTGCCGGTGTTAACCGTCAGTTCCATGTAAACGTCAGCATTGTCATCCAAGTGACAGATGACGTGATCGCGGTTCAGAATTTCGATACCGGCGCTCTCAGAGATGTCACCGGCAGTGACAACACCTGGGCCTTTAGCAGAGATCGACAGGCGCTTGGGCCCTTCGACTTCCATGCGCAGGGAAACGCCTTTGAGGTTCAGAACGATGTCGGTGACATCTTCACGAACGCCAGTAACGCTCGAAAATTCGTGCAAAACATTATCAATTTGTACGGAAGTAATGGCAGCGCCTTGCAGCGACGACATCAAAACGCGACGCAGCGCGTTGCCCATTGTCAAACCAAAGCCACGCTCGAGCGGCTCGGCAATGACAGTCGCTTGACGTGCGGGGTCATTGCCCGGCTTCACGTCCAACTGCTGTGGCTTAATCAATTCAGCCCAATTTTTGTGGATCATACGTCCCTCCATTCCTGTCCTGCGCCCCATGTCCAAATGGCGAAGAACTCCCGAGGTTTCAACAAAGCAGTAAGAGGCCGAGCGCGAACGCGCGGCCCCTTTTGTAACTTAAACTCTTAAACGCGGCGGCGTTTCGGAGGGCGGCAGCCGTTGTGTGCCATTGGGGTCACGTCACGGATGGATGTGATGTTGAACCCGGCAGCAGCCAGAGCGCGCAGGGCGCTTTCACGGCCCGAACCGGGGCCTTGCACTTCGACTTCCAGCGTTTTTACGCCGTGATCTTGAGCTTTTTTGCCTACATCTTCAGCAGCCATCTGAGCCGCATAAGGTGTCGATTTACGCGACCCTTTGAAGCCCATGGTGCCAGCGGAGGACCATGCAATTGCGTTACCCTGAACGTCGGAGATCAGGATTTTTGTGTTGTTAAAGCTGGAGTTCACATGCGCCACACCTGCGGCGATGTTCTTGGAAACCTTACGCTTCGTCTTTGTCTTTTCGCGTGCCATTGATCAGACCCTCCCTTACTTCTTCTTACCAGCAATGGCCTTTGCAGGGCCTTTGCGCGTACGAGCGTTGGTGTGAGTACGCTGACCACGAACCGGGAGGTTGCGACGGTGGCGCAAACCACGGTAGCAGCCAAGGTCCATCAGACGCTTGATGTTCATCTGCGTATCACGACGCAGGTCACCTTCAACGGTGTGGTTTTCGTCGATGAATTCGCGGATCTTCAGGATTTCGGCATCCGAAAGTTCGTTGATACGACGGGTGGAATCGATGCCAACAGCTTCGCAGATTGCAGCTGCGGAGGAGTTACCGATACCGGTGATATATGTCAGGGCGATTGGAACCCGCTTTGCAGTCGGGATGTTTACGCCGGCAATACGTGCCACGTGGGTGCTTCCTTTTCGTTGCGGGTCCGTCATACCAGACCCTTTTTTCACAACGTGAAGCCCGAGGCGTTTGTGCCGTCGGGCTCCAGCTGATCAGGTGTTCATGCGCAGGGTATGATCGGTGCCCGTTGCAATTCGATTCTCATACGAGATACGGCTGGTTATGGGGAATTAACCGGCGCGTCAACCCATAGCGACGGCAGAGCGTATGGATTGGCATAGCGATCGAATGCCCGCCTGCCCTGCCCTAAGAAACGGCAAAACGGCGCGTCGGAAAACGCGCCGTTGTCTACCATTGCTTGATGCTTGGATTATGCGTCCAAAACCTTCGTGATGCTGTCCTGAACCTCTTTGATATCGGCCAGACCATCAACGCGCGTGAGCATATTATGCGCGTAATAGTACCCCAACAGCGGAGAGGTTTTCTTGTAGTATTCCATCAAACGATTCCGGAGGCTTTCCTCGTTATCATCTGCACGGCGTTTGAAGTCGGATGCGCCGCATTTCTCGCATTTGCCGTCGGCTGGCTGTGGCTTGGTGACGTCGTGATAGACTTCACCACAGTTGCCACAGGTAGAGCGCCCGGAGATCCGTGCGACCAGCGCTTCGTCGTCGACGCCCAGCTGGATCACGTGGTCCAATGGCTTGCCTGTCGCTTCCAGCAGCTCACCAAGCGCTGTGGCCTGCGCCAATGTCCGCGGGAACCCGTCAAAGATGAAACCACCGTGGTCGGTCGTGTCTTCGAGTTTTTCGCGGATGAGGCCGATCACTATCTCGTCGGTGACCAAATCGCCGCGGGCCATGACATCGGCAACCATATTGCCCATCTCGGTCCCGCTTTCTTTGGCTTCGCGCAGCATGTCGCCGGTAGAGAGCTGAACCATGTTACGTGTCTCTACCAAGTGACGCGCTTGTGTACCTTTACCCGCTCCGGGTGGTCCTAAGAGAATAATGTTCATCGACGTAACGGGCTCCGTTTTTTCCGTGGTTTGCCAGACTTACCACGCAGTTGGGAACGTTCAAGCAGACCTTCATACTGATGTGCCAGCAAATGGCTTTGTACTTGTTGGATGGTATCCATGGTGACCGACACAACGATCAGCACCGATGTACCGCCGAAATAGAACGGGATTGCGAACTGACCCCGCAGAATTTCAGGCAGCAGCATCACCGCAACCAGATATGCAGACCCAAGCACCAAGACGCGGTTAACCACATATTCAAGATATTCGGCTGTTTTCTTGCCGGGGCGGATACCGGGAACGAAGCCGTTCTGGTTTTTCAGGTTATCCGCGACATCATCAGGTTTAAAGCTGACGTTGAAGGTATAAAAATAAGCAAAAAAGACAATCATCAAGACGAAGAATAACAGGTATAGGGGTTGCCCTGGTCCGAAATTTGCCAAGAGCACCGACATTACCGGGCCGGTGGAATTCCCAGAGAACGTGCTGATCGTGATCGGAAGCAACAGAAGCGAGCTTGCGAAAATCGCCGGGATAACGCCCGCCGGGTTCACCTTGACCGGAAGATGCGATGACCCTCCGTCGTACATCTTCTGGCCGACCTGACGGCGCGGATATTGGATGTGGATTTTGCGCAAGGCGCGCTCCATGAAGACGACGAACATGATCGTCACGATCACCATGACAAGAACACCGACGATCACAGCCGGGCTGATCGCACCGGACCGGCCAGACGAAAAGAACTGAGCGATTGCGGCTGGCACCTCGGCAATGATGCCGACGAAGATAATCAATGAGATACCGTTGCCGATGCCGCGTGCTGTGATCTGCTCGCCCAGCCACATCAGGAACATGGTCCCGCCGACCAGCGTAATCATGCACGCAATGCGGAAATACATGCCCGGATCGGCGGCGATATCACCAGCTTCTAGCGATACCGCAAGGCCATAGGCCTGCAGTGTCGCCAGTGCGACGGTGCCGAAGCGTGTGTATTGGTTGATCTTCTTACGCCCCTGCTCGCCCTCTTTCTTAAGCTGCTCAAGCGCGGGGACCATCGAAGTCATCAACTGAACGATGATCGATGCGGAGATATAGGGCATGATACCCAAAGCGAAGATACCCATACGGCCAAGAGCGCCGCCGGTGAACATGGACACCATGCCGCCGATCCCTTGACCCGCGCTTTCCATAAATTGGCGCAGGGCAGTGCCGTCGATCCCGGGAACCGGAATGAACGTGCCAAGGCGATAAACGATCAACAACCCCAGAGTGAATAGAATCCGGTTGCGCAGGTCTGTCGCCTTGCCCAACGCGGACCAACTGGTGTTGGCGGCCATGCTTTCGACGGCTGATACCATGATATAGGGCTCTTTCTTTGCAAAAACGCCGCCCAGGCCGTTTTCCGGCGGGCGGCATTTGGGAAAACTCGATTGACTATGTAAGCGGGACGCGTCCCGCTCACAAGGCAAAAGGTCGGGTTACGCGACTGCGTTTGCCGCGGAAGGTGCTGTGACGGTCAGTTTGCCGCCCGCTTTTTCGACCGCTTCGACCGCGGATTTGGACGCGCCGTATACCTGAAGATCAACCTTGGCGTTGAAGTCGCCTTTGGCCAAAACACGGATGCCGTCCAGTTTGCGACGTACCAGACCCGAAGAGATCAGTGCATCTTCGGTGATCGCAGCAGAAGCGTCGATCTTTTTCGCGTCGATGAATTTCTGGATCAGGCCCAGGTTCACAACCGCATAGGACTTCCGGTTCGGCTTGGTAAAGCCACGCTTAGGAAGACGTTGGTACAAAGGCATTTGGCCGCCTTCGAAACCTTTGATCGCTACACCCGAACGGGATTTTTGACCTTTGATACCACGGCCACCCATTTTACCGGTGCCGGAACCAGGACCACGGCCAACGCGCTTGCGTTTCTTGTTGGCACCTTCGTTATCAGACAGTTCATGAAGTTTCATGTCGCTTCTCCTTTTGCCGGATGTGGCCCCCAGCGACGGGAGTGGCCAAACGCGGCGTTTCATATGATTCTCGTGGCGGATTGGTGGCCACTGGGCGGCGTATAGACGGGAGAGACGGGGCATTCAAGCCCCCTGCCCTCACCGGCACAACCCGGCTTAACGAAAAACGCCCCGCAGTGTTCTGCGAGGCGTTATAGATTGGCAAAAGGGCTTCATCGGAACCCTTCACTTTCAGGTGAAAGCGTTCAGCCTTTTTCTTCGATGATCTCTACCATGTGAGAGATCTTGCGGATCATGCCGCGAACGGAAGGTGTGTCTTCCAGTTCACGTACACGGTGCATTTTGTTAAGGCCCAAACCAATCAACGTAGCGCGCTGGTCGGCGGGGCGGCGGATTGGCGAACCAACCTGCTTGATTACGATTGTTTTAGCCATGCTTATGCCTCCTCAGCCACTTGTGCGGACGATTCAACATTGTCCTCACGCTTGGGCAGAATGTCTGCAACTTTCTTGCCGCGACGCTGAGCAACAGCACGTGGCGAGGATTCTTTTTTCAGACCGTCCATGGTGGCACGGATCATGTTGTAAGGGTTCTGCGTCCCGATGGACTTGGACACAACGTCCTTGATGCCCAACATTTCGAATACGGCACGCATTGGACCACCGGCGATGATCCCGGTACCTTCTGGTGCTGTCCGCATTACAACGCGACCGGCGCCGTGACGGCCTTCCATGTCGTGGTGCAATGTACGGCCTTCGCGCAGTTGAACGCGAATCATTTGGCGCTTGGCTTGCTCGGTGGCTTTGCGAATGGCTTCTGGAACCTCTTTCGCTTTACCTTTGCCGAATCCTACACGGCCCTTTTGGTCACCAACAACGACAAGTGCAGCGAAGCCAAAGCGCTTACCACCCTTAACGGTTTTGGAAACGCGGTTGATCGCCACTAGGCGGTCGGCGAATTCGGGTGTCTCGTCGCGTTGGTTGCGGCGGTTGCCACCCCGGTTGTCATCTCTTGCCATGCGGCATCATCCTTTTGGTGCTGCGCTTGCGCGCGTCATAATGTCAATCCAAGTGGGCCAAGCCCCCGGATCATCGAGGCGGCACGTGAACCGTGCCGCCTACGTTGGCTTAGATTTTCAGACCGCCTTCGCGGGCTGCATCGGCCAAAGCTTTGATTTTGCCGTGGAATAGGAAACCACCACGGTCAAAATATGCTTCCTTCACACCGGCCTTTTGAGCACGCTCGGCGATTGCCGAACCAACCTTGGTCGCTGCGTCGATGTTGTTTTTGCCAACAACACCCAGGTCTTTTTCCATCGAGGACGCGGAGGCCAGTGTGACCCCGTTTACGTCGTCGATCAACTGGGCGCTGATGTTCTTGTTCGAGCGGTGAACGGAGAGACGAAGACGCCCCGCGTTGACCCGGCGAAGTTTGTTCCGAACGCGCAGGCGGCGTTTCAGAAACAGTTGTCTTTTGCTGTTTGCCATCTGAGCTATCCTTACTTCTTCTTGCCTTCTTTGCGGAAGACGAACTCACCCTTATAGCGGATGCCTTTGCCCTTGTAGGGCTCGGGCTTGCGCCAAGCGCGAATGTTCGCAGCGACTTGACCAACAAGCTGTTCGTCAATGCCTTCTACCACAATCTCGGTCTGTTTCGGGGCTGTGACTGTCACACCTTCAGGTGCCACGTAATCAACATCATGCGACAGGCCCAGGTTCAGGCGCAGCGTGTTGCCATTCATGGCAGCACGATAACCAACACCCTGGATCTCAAGCTCTTTCTTGAAGCCGGCGGTAACACCGGTAACAAGGTTTTCGACCATTGTGCGGCTCATGCCCCACTGCTGGCGCGCGCGCTTGGATTTGCCGCGTGGTGTGATGGTGACCACGTTGTCTTCGACAGTCAATGTAACGTCGTCAGTCGCCTTGAAGGAACGGGTTCCCTTTGGGCCTTTGACTTCGATGGTCTGCCCGCTCACGGATGCTGAAACACCGCTTGGCAGGTCGACCGGTTTTTTACCAATACGAGACATTTTGTTCTCCTTAGAATACGGTGCAGAGCACTTCGCCGCCAACATTGTGGCTGCGTGCATTCTGATCCGACATCACACCCTTGGGGGTGGAGACAATCGACACACCAAGGCCCTGACGGACAACGGGGATGTCATTGACGCCCATGTAGACGCGACGACCGGGTTTGGAGACCCGCTTCAGTTCGCGAATAACAGGTTCGCCCTCGTAATACTTGAGGCTGATTTCGATGGCGGGATGGCCATCGGCACCAGTTTTTGCTTCGTAACCACGGATGTAGCCTTCGTCCGCAAGCACGTCCAGAACCCATGCACGCAGCTTGGAAGCAGGTGTCATGACGGTGGATTTGCCGCGCATCGAAGAGTTACGGATGCGTGTCAGCATATCTGCGATAGGATCGTTCATCTGATGCGCTCCTTACCAGCTCGACTTGACCATGCCGGGGATTTGGCCGCTCGAGCCAAGATCCCGCAGCGCGATCCGCGAAATTTTCAGTTTACGGTAATAAGCGTGTGGACGGCCTGTCAGCTGGCAGCGGTTGTGCAGACGCACAGCGCTGGAGTTGCGAGGCAGTTTCGCCAGCTTCAGGGAAGCGCGAAAACGCTCTTCCATTGGCTTGGATTCGTCGCTTACGATCTCTTTCAAGGCAGCGCGCTTTTCAGCGTACTTCTTGACCAGTGCTTCGCGCTTCTTTTCGCGCTCGATCATGGATTTCTTAGCCATATCTAAATCCTCCCCGCGCTTACGATGTGAAGGGCATGTTGAATGCTTTCAACAGTGCCTTCGCTTCAGCGTCGGTTTTCGCCGTGGTGGCGATCACGATGTCCATTCCCCAAGTCTCGTCGACTTTATCAAAGTCGATTTCGGGGAACACGATGTGCTCTTTCAAGCCCATGGCGTAGTTGCCACGGCCGTCAAAGCTCTTGCCGTTGATGCCGCGGAAGTCGCGGATACGAGGCATTGCGATCGTGATCAGACGATCTAGGAATTCGTACATACGTTCGCCACGCAGGGTAACTTTCGCACCTAACGGCATGTCTTCACGTACGCGGAAACCAGCGATGGATTTCTTGGCAACTGTCGTCAGCGCTTTTTGGCCGGCAATCGTTGTCAGATCTTCCTGTGCGGATTTTGCTTTCTTGCTGTCACGAACAGCTTCAGCACCACAGCCGATGTTCAGAACGATTTTATCCAGACGCGGGATCTGCATTTCGTTCTTGTAACCGAACTCTTCCTTCAGCGTCGCACGGATCTTGTCCTTGTACTCGACCTTCAGGCGGGGTGTGTATGTTGCGTTATCAAGCATCGATCACGTCCCCCGTGGTTTTTGCAAAGCGCACTTTCTTGTCGCCTTCGATTTTGAACCCAACGCGCGTAGCCTTGCCGTTGGCATCAACCAACGACAGGTTGCTCAGGTCGACTGGCATCGCTTTGGGAATACGGCCGCCTTGCGACGTCTGGGACTGACGTGTGGCGCGGATTGCCATGTTGATACCATCTACGATTGCTTTGTTGGCCTTCGGGTCAACAGACGAGATGGAACCCGTCTTGCCCTTGTCCTTGCCAGCAAGCACGATGACTTTGTCACCTTTGCGAAGTTTAGCAGCCATTACAGCACCTCCGGCGCAAGCGAGATAATCTTCATGAAGTTTTTGGCGCGCAGTTCGCGAACAACTGGGCCGAAGATACGTGTACCTACGGGCTCATTCGAGTTGTTCAGAATGACGGCGGCGTTGCGATCGAAACGGATGGCTGTGCCATCGTCACGACGAACTTCTTTGGCTGTGCGAACGACGACGGCTTTACGCACGTCACCCTTTTTCACACGACCGCGAGGGATGGCTTCCTTGACCGACACGACAATGATGTCGCCGACGGATGCGTATTTACGCTTGGAACCACCCAATACCTTGATGCACTGAACACGGCGAGCGCCGCTGTTGTCAGCAACATCCAGGTTGGTCTGCATCTGGATCATTTGGTTTCTCCCGACCTTCTGGGGGGCGATGCGTGCCCTATCCCCAGGGTTTCGATTAAGTTGGTCCGCCCGAAATGGGCATCTCGCTCGTGCCTTTGCGCCTTACTGCCCTCAGTGTCAAGGGAACAAGACGTTCAGGCCCGAGCGAGCAGCGCCTTAAGCCTCAGCGGCTTGCAGCACTTCCCAACGTTTGGTTTTCGACTTTGGTGCACATTCGATGATGCGAACGCTGTCGCCCACTTTGAATGTGTTGTTCTCATCGTGAGCCCGGTACTTTTTGGACTTACGGATGGTTTTCTTCAGAACCGGGTGTGTAAAGCGACGCTCTACGGATACGGTTACTGTCTGTTCGTTGGCATCGCTTGTCACGGTGCCTGTTAGGATACGTTTGGGCATACTCTCAGGCTCCTATTATTCTGCAGATGCCGCGGCAGCGGCTTTCTGGTTAAGAACGGTTTTGACACGTGCGACGTCACGCTTAACGGTCTTCAAACGTGCGGCATTTTCCAGCTGGCCAGTGGCTTGCTGAAAACGCAGGTTGAAGGATTCTTTCTTGAGGTTAACAAGCTCATCCCGGAGCTGGTCCGGCGTCTTGTCGTGTAGTTCTTTGGCGTTCATCGCCTCATCCTTTCGACATCACCAGTAGGCCCCTTATGGGTGACCATGATTCTGGTGGAGTTCATGTGAAAGCTTCCTCTACATGCCCTACCCTACTTTGGCAAGCGAGGTTTCTGCAAAACCGTATCGCCACGCTGCGCAGGCTGATGTAGAACGGCCCTATGTCACAGATAGAATCCCTTTTCGTCACCCGTCTTTACCGCGCCGCTTTGTCAGAGCACGGTCAACCCGTCGACCCGTCCGAGCTTGAGGCCGCGTGCCTGTCCATCGCCGAGGATGACGAGGCCGGCCAGGAGTGGTGCGAGGAACATGATTTCCCCGGCTACACCAGCTATGCGTCGTTGACGGATCTGCCATGGCGGTTCCCGATCTTTAAGACGGTCAAAAAAGCGCTGGATAAACACGTCAAAGCCTTTGCCAAGGATCTGGCGTTTGATCTGGACGGGCGCAAGCTCAAGCTTGAAGACATCTGGATCAATATCCTCCCCGAGGGCGGCATCCATACGGCGCATATCCACCCGCATTCGGTCATCTCTGGCACAACCTATGTGGCGATGCCCGAAGGGACCAGTGCGCTCAAGCTCGAAGATCCGCGTCTGCCAATGATGATGGCGGCCCCCGGTCGCCAAAAAGACGCACCCCAAGAGCTGCGCCAGTTCGTTTATGCAAAGCCCGTCGTCGGTGACGTGCTGCTCTGGGAAAGCTGGTTGCGCCACGAGGTGCCGATGAACATGTCCGAAGAAGACCGTATTTCGGTCTCATTCAACTACGCCTGGGGTTAACCACGCTTGGGCGGTGCAGCTTTGCGCGCCGCCTCTTGCTCTTTCACGGCCGCCTTCTCTTCTTTGGTCAGCTTGTTGCCCCACTGATTGTTGCTAAGCCCCAAATCGTCCGGCATCGGCTTTGTCTTACCCTTCTTGATCGTACCACCTTTATTCAAAAACTCTTTGATGAGGTCTGCGTCGGTGGTGGGCTTGGGCACGTGTTTCATTATCAGTTCCTTTAGGCAGGTTACGCCAAGCCTATGCGCCACATGCGGCGCTGACTAGGCCCTGCAACCGCTTATTCACGAGACATCAATGTTTCAGAAACAACGCCGCGGATCACGTCACCGCGCGGTTGCCCTAATGTGACTGGGAATAGCTGTGCCGTGGTGCCATCTCGGGCCCGATAACGACGCAGATGCGCACACAAGGAAGCCCCACGTGAATACTACGAACCCAAGCCCCCTGCCCGCTCTTGCCCTTGCCGGGCTGATTGGTGAACTCACCTTCGAAGCCTATGCATGGCTCGCGTCACCGATCCTGTTCGGCGTCAAGCTAGAGCCGGCCAATCTTGTCATTGGTCTCAGCAAAAAACTGGGGAGCGTCCACCTGCCCTATGCCACCGCCTTTGCCATCCACTTCCTGATCGGGGCATTGGGATTTGCCGCCGTGGTTTTCCTGACCAAGCGGGTCACGAAGCTTGGATTTCTTGGCTCAGGCGTCCTTGCGGGTATTGTGTTGTGGTTTGTGGCCCAGGGTGTGCTGGCACCGCTAATGGGGCGCAGCTTTATGATGGGGTTCGGCAGCTATACGCAGTCTTCTTTTGTCGGACATGTCGGCATGACAATCGTGATCGCACTGGTATGGAAAAAACTACTGAACCAAACCGCGGGTCCCTCGGCCTGAAGACGACGGAGGCAAACCCACTTAAACGAAAAAACCCCCGCTGATTACTCAGCGGGGGTTTTCCATTTTAAAGCAACATCTCCGGCGCGTGCCGGAGCGCTGGTTTTACCAATCTTCGCGAACGACGACGCGCGTTTTGATCGGCAGCTTCATCGCGGCAAGACGCAGAGCTTCTTGTGCAACGTCCTCGGAGACACCGTCGATCTCGAACATTACACGGCCTGGCTTGACCTTGCAGACCCAACGATCCACGGAACCTTTACCTTTACCCATACGAACTTCGATGGGCTTTGCGGTGACAGGTACATCCGGAAAAATACGGATCCAGACACGGCCTTGACGTTTCATGTGACGCGTCATGGCACGACGAGCAGCTTCGATCTGGCGTGCGGTTACCCGCTCGGGCTCGAGAGCCTTCAGACCGTAGGTGCCAAAGTTCAGGTCAGACCCGCCCTTTGCCAGACCTTTGATCCGACCTTTGTGCTGCTTGCGGAATTTAGTACGCTTTGGTTGTAGCATCTCTCATTCCCCCTTAGCGACGACCGCCGGCACCGCGAGGTGCTGGGCCGTCTTGCATTTCTTGTGCCTTACGGTCACGCGCTGCCGGGTCATGTTCCATGATCTCGCCTTTGAAGATCCAGGTCTTGATCCCGATGATGCCATAGGCAGTCATCGCTTCGACATGTGCGTAATCGATGTCTGCACGCAGAGTGTGGAGCGGCACGCGGCCTTCACGATACCATTCGGTACGCGCGATTTCTGCACCACCCAGACGACCAGCAACGTTCACGCGGATACCCAGGGCACCCATACGCATGGCGTTCTGTACCGCACGCTTCATGGCACGACGGAAAGAAACCCGGCGTTCCAGCTGTTGTGCGATGGATTCACCAACAAGGGCTGCGTCCAGCTCTGGCTTGCGAACTTCAACGATGTTGAGGTGCAGGTCAGATTTAGTGATCTTGGCGATTTTCTGGCGCAGACCTTCGATGTCTGCACCTTTCTTGCCGATGATCACACCGGGTCGCGCTGTGTGGATCGTAACGCGGCACTTCTTGTGTGGGCGTTCGATGATCACACGGGCGATACCAGCCTGTGCACATTCTTTCTTGATGAAGTCACGGATGGCAAGGTCTTCGAGCAGAAGATCACCATAGTCCTTCGTATCGGCGTACCAGCGGCTGTCCCAGGTGCGGTTGACCTGAAGACGCATACCGATCGGATTTACTTTGTTACCCATCAGGCTTGCTCCTCAACTTGACGCACGACGATCGTGATTTCCGAAAACGGCTTGATAATCTTGCCGAAACGGCCACGCGCACGCGGACGACCACGTTTCATGATCAGGTTTTTGCCGACATATGCTTCGGCAACGACCAGTTCATCCACGTCAAGGTTGTGGTTGTTTTCGCCGTTCGCGATGGCGGACTGAAGGCATTTCTTCACGTCCAGTGCGATCCGCTTTTTGGAGAAGGTCAGGTCCGTAAGGGCCTTGTCTACCTTCTTGCCACGGATCATCGCGGCGACGAGGTTCAGTTTCTGCGGGCTTGTGCGAAGCATGCGCAGTTTTGCACGGGCTTCGTTATCAGCCACGCGGCGGGGATTCTTATCCTTGCTCATGGCTTATTTCCGCTTCGCTTTTTTGTCGGCTGCGTGACCATAATAGGTGCGAGTTGGCGAATACTCACCAAACTTCTGACCAATCATCTCTTCGCTGACGTTTACAGGGATGTGCTTGTGACCGTTGTACACACCGAACGTCAGGCCAACAAACTGTGGCAAGATCGTGGAACGGCGCGACCAAATCTTGATCACTTCGCTGCGACCGCTTTCGCGGGAGGCTTCGGCCTTTTTGAGGACATAAGAGTCAACAAAAGGACCTTTCCATACTGAACGAGACATCTATTAACGCCCCTTCTTCTTGGCGTGGCGCGAGCGTAGGATAAGCTTGCTGGACGCTTTGTTCTTGTTGCGGGTTTTTGCACCCTTTGTGGGCTTGCCCCAAGGCGTAACAGGGTGACGACCACCCGATGTACGGCCTTCACCACCACCGTGAGGGTGGTCGATCGGGTTCATAACAACACCACGTACCGAAGGGCGGATACCCTTGTGACGCATGCGGCCCGCTTTACCGAAGTTCTGGTTGGAGTTGTCAGGGTTGGACACGGCACCAACGGTGGCCATGCATTCCTGACGCACCAGACGCAGTTCGCCCGAGGACAAACGGATCTGAGCGTATCCACCATCACGGCCTACGAATTGTGCGTAGGTACCGGCGGCGCGTGCGATCTGGCCGCCTTTGCCTGGCTTCATTTCGATGTTGTGAACGATTGTACCGATAGGCATGCCCGAAAATGGCATAGCGTTACCAGGCTTGATGTCGGCCTTGGCCGAGGAAATCACCTTGTCGCCGACAGCGATACGCTGTGGTGCCAGGATGTAAGCCTGTTCGCCGTCTTCGTACTGGATCAGTGCGATGAATGCGGTCCGGTTAGGGTCATATTCGATCCGTGCGACAACAGCGGACATGTCCAGCTTGTTGCGTTTGAAATCGACGATACGGTAAAGGCGCTTTGCCCCACCGCCTGTGCGACGCATTGTGATCCGTCCGGTATTGTTCCGACCGCCTGATTTGGTCAAACCCTGAGTAAGGGATTTGACTGGGCGGCCTTTCCAAAGCTCCGAACGGTCGATCAGTACCAGCCCACGCTGGCCTGGCGTCGTCGGTTTGTACGACTTGAGTGCCATGTTCTCTGTCTTCCGTTTTGCTTGTCCCCGGCCCCGTCGTGATGGTGCCGAGATGGTTGTAGGGCCCCGAAGGTCCCCAATTTGAAATGCCAGACAAAGAACCCCTTTGCCGGGCGTTGCGTGCGGCTAGAACCTACCAACGCGCAAAACGACACAGCCCCGGACGAATCCGGGGCACTGCCGATGGGGTCGTTTAGGGTAGGATTACCCGAGGGTCAAGGGAGCGTCGGGGAATAGTCGGCAAAAGCCCACTCACCTGACAATAACGCGTCTTATTGCGCCATCGACTTGATCTTGCGCGCCACGCTTTGCACGGACGGATCAGCCGCCTTCGGTACAATCCGGTACACTGCGTTCACAAAGCAAAACAGCGAGAACATCAGCAACCCTGCGCAGAGAAGCCCAACCAGAATGCGCCCATAGGCCTGCTGGTGCAACCATTCAAAAGCCGCATCAATGCCGCCAGCATCTGATGCATTCGCGCTCATCGCGGCGTAGACGATCAGACCGCCGATGATCACCACAACGACCCCCTGCGCGGCGACACCGATGCGCAAAACCGGGTTCCAGTGCATGGTAAAGTGGTTAGCCTCCAGATGTTCGCGATATGACTGCGAGGCTGCTTTGTAGAAATAGTAAAATCCCGTTCCCATGGTGACCAGTCCGACGCCGCCGACAACCCACACGCCGGCTGGCGTTTGAAGGAACTGGTTCAAGAGCTCTTTGCTGCTAGACCCCGATGACGACACTCCCAGCACGGTGACGGCCAAGGCACCGATTGCGCCATGGATGACGCCAGTCACCAGCATCCCCAGCCGCGCGACAATACCTTTTGCCCCCGACCCGTAAGCCTCAAGATCCCAAAAACTATCAACAGCGCGCCAGATCGCATAGGCAAACATGCCCGTAGCAATGGCAAAAATCACGGCAAATCCGGTCGCTCCGTCCAACGATTGCAGTGTAGATTTTGTGCCCTCAGCCTGCCCACCCGACAGTACGGACCACAAGGATAGTCCAGCGACCACCAGATAAACCAACCCGCGTCCGGCATAGCCGGTTCGCATGATCGGCACGGCCCAGGAGAAGTCATCGGGGTCGATGTGAGATAGAATTTCCGATCGGGTGGATTGATGGCTGTTGGCTGACATAGTGACGATATCCCTTCGCGCAAAGCCGGCTCCGGAAAGCGGGGCCCCTACTTTGATGACGTGTGGGACGACAACGCACCGCCGGTCGGCAAGTTCCCGCGAATGAGCCTAAACAGGCACCGTCACTCCAAACGCAATCGCCAAATAGGAAAAGGCCCCCCACCTGGCGGTGAGGGGCCTTTCATTTTTCGCGTCCAGTCTGACTTACAGACCGGTGGATACGTCGATGGCGTTACCCTCTTCGAGCATAACGTAAGCCTTCTTGACGTCCTTCCGGCGACCCATCTGGCCGCGGAAACGCTTTGCCTTGCCTTTGGTGATGGACGTGTTCACGGCCTTCACTTTGACACCAAAAAGAGCTTCAACAGCTTCTTTGATCATTGGCTTGTTGCTGTCGATCGCGACTTCGAAAACGACGGCGTTGTGCTCGGAAGCCATCGTCGCTTTTTCAGTGATGATCGGCTTGCGGATCACATCGTAATGTTCGTGCTTGGCGCTCATTTCAAACGGGCCTCCAGTGCTTCGATCCCTGCTTTGGTGATCACGAGTGTATCACGCTTAAGGATGTCATAGACGTTTGCACCCATCGTCGGCAGGATATCCAGACCTTCGATGTTGCGCGCGGCTTGCAAGAAGTTCTCATTTACCGAGGCACCGTCGATGATCAACGCGCGTTTCCAGCCCAGATTCTTAACCTGTTTGGCCAAAGCTGCGGTTTTCCCATCCGAGTTTACATCGTCGATGATAACCAGGCTGCCTGTTTTTGCCTTGGCAGACAAAGCGTGGCGCAGACCCAGTTTGCGGAACTTCTTGGTCAGTTCGTGGCCGTGGCTACGCGGGGTTGGACCCTTGTAGATACCACCCTTACGGAAGATCGGTGCAGAACGTGCGCCGTGGCGTGCGCCGCCGGTGCCTTTCTGACGATAGATCTTCTTGGTCGAATAGCTGACCTCGGACCGTGTCTTGACCTTGTGCGTACCCTGCTGCGCGTTGTTACGCTGCCAGCGGACGACACGGTGCAGAATGTCGGCGCGTGGCTCAAGACCGAACAGGGCCTCGTCCAAGTCTACCGAACCGGCTGCGCCGCCGTCGAGTTTGATGACATCAAGTTTCATTCGTCACCTTCCTTCTTGTCCGACTCAATGGATGCATCGGCTTCGGCAAGGGCGGCAGCTTCGGTTGCTGCTTGCTCTTCAGCCAAGCGTGCTGCTTCGGCTTCGGCTTCTGCGGCTGCTGCTGCGGCGGCTTCTTCAGCTGCTTTAGCGGCTTCGTCTGCAGCAGATTTCAAAGCGGCAGGTAGGATTGCATCTTCGGGAAACGGCTTTTTCACCGCATCCTTAACAGTCACCCAACCACCTTTGGAGCCTGGAACGGCGCCTTTGACCATGATCAGACCACGTACGCTGTCAGTTTTGACAACTTCAAGGTTCTGAGTGGTAACACGAGCAGAACCCATGTGACCGGCCATTTTCTTGCCTTTGAAAACCTTGCCCGGATCCTGACACTGACCGGTGGAACCGTGCGAACGGTGAGATACGGAAACACCGTGTGTCGCGCGCAGACCACCAAAGTTGTGACGCTTCATCGCGCCCTGAAAGCCCTTACCGATGGAAGTGCCTGCAACGTCAACATACTGACCAGCAAAGTAATGATCGGCGATGATTTCTTCGCCGACGTTCAACATGGCTTCTGGGTCGATGCGGAATTCCGCGACCTTACGCTTTGGTTCAACCTTTGCTGCTGCAAAGTGACCGCGCATGGCTTGCGACGTCCGTTTAACCTTGGCTGTACCTGCGCCGAGCTGAACAGCTGTGTAGCCGTCCCGTTCGATGGTACGCTGAGCAACAACCTGAAGTTTGTCGAGCTGAAGAACGGTCACAGGGATCTGCTTGCCGTCTTCCATGAACAAACGGGTCATGCCCATCTTTTTTGCAATAACGCCTGAGCGCAACATAATATTACCCTCCTACGCTTATGACTGCAGCTTGATCTCGACGTCCACACCAGCGGCCAGGTCGAGCTTCATCAGCGCGTCCACGGTCTGGGGGGTCGGATCAACGATATCCAGCAGGCGCTTGTGCGTGCGGATTTCGAACTGGTCACGGGATTTCTTGTCAACGTGTGGGCCACGCAGAACAGTGAATTTCTCGATCTTGTTCGGCAGCGGGATTGGGCCGCGAACAGATGCACCGGTACGCTTGGCGGTGTTGACGATTTCTTGTGTGGACGCATCCAGCACGCGGTAATCGAACGCCTTCAAACGGATGCGGATGTTTTGGCTTTGTGCCATATGTCATCATCCCTCATTGGGGGTAGAAACGAAGAGGAAGAGACGCCTCATCACGGCCCTTCATTGCGTTTTGTCGTAAATCAAACGGGGCGCGTAAAAACGCACCCCGCTGAGACTTTCGCTCTATAGGTCAGGTCACGCCATGAGGCAAGGGGTGAATCCGTTGCTTCGCGCAAATCCGCCTTGTGGACCGTCGCTTGGCGATCGTCAAAACGGCAAAAAAGCCCAGATATGACGCAGCGCGAGCACGATAAATGACAGGACTGTTGCAGCGAGCGCCAGGATAAAACGCGCGCGTTTTTGCTCGCGTAGTTTGGACACCATCAACAGCTCATAGGCCAGCTCGTCTTCCCAATCCACCTCCGCCACGGCGGCTTTAAGCGATTCGACCGTGGGATAGCGCGAGGTCTGCACATAAAGCGCGCGTCGCACGCCGGCTGCCCCTCCGTCCGGAACCTTCGAGACGGACCGACGCGATGGATAAAGCACATAGCCAAATAGGAACAGCGGGGCCATCACCACGGACCAGAAGACCAGTACGAACACGATCCCGGACTGTGCAGCACCGGGCAAGCCACCCACAACCGCCGCAACGATGTTCAGGGTAAACGTATATCCGATACCGACAATTTGAGCCTTTGTATCATAGCCCCGCACGGTGGCCTGCGCCTCTTCCAGCGCGATCTGAAAATACTGCCGGCGGTGCGCAGCGCTGCCGGCATCGGAGGGGGGAGTCATCGCATTCGCCTTTTCGTGGGATAAATATTGCTATGCGGCCCTATACGGCGTTGAAGCCCTTCGCCCGCAAAAAAGGCCGCTCCCTTACAGGAGCGGCCTTCGTTTTGTCAGCTGTCAGCGGGGTGACCCGCCAGCGGCTTATTCGTTGATCTTGGAAACAACGCCCGCGCCAACGGTACGACCGCCTTCGCGGATCGCGAAGCGCAGACCGTCTTCCATTGCAACGGGTGCGATCAGTTCAACGTCGAACTGAAGGTTGTCACCTGGCATAACCATTTCCGTACCTTCGGGAAGGTTAACGGTGCCGGTTACATCCGTTGTACGGAAGTAGAACTGTGGACGGTAGTTCGCGAAGAACGGCGTGTGACGGCCACCCTCTTCTTTGGTGAGGATATACGCCTCGGCAGTGAACTTTGTGTGTGGGTTAACCGACTTAGGCTTACACAAAACCTGACCGCGCTCAACGCCTTCACGCTCGATACCGCGCAGAAGAACACCAACGTTATCGCCAGCTTCCCCACGATCCAGCAGCTTGCGGAACATTTCAACGCCGGTACAAGTGGTTGTCTTCGTGTCACGGATACCAACGATTTCAATGCTGTCGCCAACGTTGATCACGCCACGCTCGATACGGCCGGTCACAACAGTACCACGACCGGAGATCGAGAATACGTCTTCCACTGGCATCAGGAACGGCTGGTCAACAGCGCGTGCTGGTGTCGGGATATATTCGTCAACAGCGGCCATCAACTTGCGGATGGATTCCTCACCAATTTCGGGCTGAGTGCCGTTCATTGCGTGCAGAGCCGAACCAGGGATCACAGGCATGTCGTCGCCTGGGTAGTCGTAGGAAGACAGCAATTCGCGGATTTCCATTTCCACCAATTCCAGCAGCTCTTCGTCGTCAACCTGGTCAACTTTGTTCATGTAGACAACCATGGTCGGGATACCAACCTGGCGACCGAGCAGGATGTGCTCGCGGGTTTGTGGCATTGGGCCATCAGCCGCGTTCACAACCAGGATCGCGCCGTCCATCTGTGCCGCACCGGTGATCATGTTTTTCACATAGTCAGCGTGGCCGGGGCAGTCGACGTGTGCGTAGTGACGTGCTTCGGTTTCATACTCAACGTGCGCGGTCGAAATGGTGATACCGCGTGCTTTTTCTTCGGGCGCGCCGTCGATTTGGTCATAGGCGCGGAAGTCGCCGAAGTATTTCGTGATCGCAGCGGTCAACGTCGTTTTACCGTGGTCAACGTGACCAATGGTACCGATGTTAACGTGTGGTTTATTACGTTCAAACTTTGCCTTAGCCATGGTGGCCTCCTTGGTTTTCAAATTGGGCGGTGGGTTGAACACCCACCCTACGGTTTGGGTAGGGCGGGGTTATCCCCGCCGTCCCAGTTATTGCAACGCGCAGTTACGCGAATTTCGCTTGGATCTCGTCAGAGATGTTCTGCGGAACAGGTTCGTAGTGCGAGAACTGCATGGTGAAGTTCGCACGGCCCGACGACATCGAACGCAGTGTGTTGATATAGCCGAACATGTTGGCCAGCGGCACGTTTGCGTCGATCGCAATGGCGTTACCGCGTGTATCTTGACCCTGAACCTGACCGCGACGCGATGTCAGATCGCCGATGATACCACCTGTGTAATCTTCAGGTGTGACCACTTCGACTTTCATGATCGGCTCGAGCAGTTTCGCACCAGCTTTACGCATGCCTTCGCGCATACCCATACGGGCCGCGATTTCAAACGCCAGAACGCTGGAGTCAACATCGTGGAACTTACCGTCGATCAGCGCAACTTTGAAGTCGATGACCGGGAAGCCCGCCAAAGGACCGGAGTCCATGACCGAGTTGATCCCTTTTTCGACGCCGGGGATGTATTCTTTTGGAACAGCACCACCAACGATGCGGCTTTCAAAGGAGTACCCTTCGCCTGGCTCGGTTGGCATCAGGATCATCTTCACTTCAGCAAACTGACCGGAACCGCCGGACTGTTTCTTGTGTGTGTAGGTGATTTCCGCTTCGCGCGAGATGGTCTCGCGGTAGGCAACCTGAGGCGCACCAATGTTGGCTTCGACTTTAAATTCACGACGCAGACGGTCCACCAGAATATCGAGGTGAAGTTCGCCCATACCCTTCATGATGGTCTGGCCGGATTCAATGTCTGTCTCGACGCGGAAGGAGGGATCTTCGGCCGCCAAACGCGCAAGACCAGTCGACATCTTCTCTTGGTCAGCCTTGGTTTTAGGCTCAACCGCGATTTCGATAACCGGATCGGGGAAGGTCATTGTTTCCAAGACCACAGGATCTGCAACAGAACACAGAGTGTCACCTGTTGTGGTGTCTTTAAGGCCAGCCAACGCAATAATGTCGCCCGCGAACGCTTCTTGAATCTCTTCACGATCGTTCGAGTGCATCATCATCATACGACCGACGCGCTCTTTTTTACCCTTGGTCGAGTTCAAGAGCGTGTCGCCCTTGTTCAACTTGCCCGAGTAAATGCGCGTGAAGGTCAACGAACCAACAAAGGGGTCGTTCATAATTTTGAACGCGAGACCGGAGAAGGCCATATCATCGTCCGCGCGACGCGGGATGTTACGTGTTTCTTCTTCGTCGCCCGGCTTAAAGCCCATGTAGTCAACAACGTCCATCGGCGAGGGAAGATAGTCGACAACAGCGTTCAACAGAGGCTGAACACCTTTGTTCTTAAAGGCGGAACCACACAGAACGGGGATGAACTTGATTGCCAACGTACCTTTGCGGATCAGACCCCGCAGCGTGTCAACGTCAGGCTCTGCGCCGTCCATCAAGTAATTTTCCATGGCTTCGTCGTCCATCTCGACCGCAATCTCGATCAAGTTGGCACGCCATTCGTCGGCCAGGTCTTTCAACTCGGCACGGATTTCGCGCTGTTCCCAGCCCGCGCCCAGATCGTCACCAGTCCAGACCCATTCTTTCATGGTGACCAGATCGATCAAGCCTTCAAGCTCGGTTTCGGCACCAATTGGGATTTGGATCGGTGCAGGAGTTGCACCGGTACGGTCTTTGATCATCTTCACACAGTTGAAGAAGTCAGCGCCGATTTTGTCCATTTTGTTAACAAAAACGATCCGCGGAACCTTGTAGCGGTCGGCCTGACGCCAAACGGTTTCAGTCTGCGGTTCAACACCGGCGTTGGCGTCAAGAACAGCAACCGCACCATCAAGAACCGCCAGCGAACGCTCAACTTCAATGGTAAAGTCAACGTGACCGGGCGTGTCGATGATGTTCATCCGGTACTTGGTGTCGGATGTTGCGTCCGCGTCTGGCAATTCCTGGCGCTGCCAGAAAGTTGTTGTCGCAGCGGAGGTAATTGTAATACCGCGTTCCTGCTCCTGCTCCATCCAGTCCATCGTTGCAGCGCCGTCGTGCACTTCGCCGATGTTGTGGGACTTACCAGTATAAAACAGGATCCGTTCGGAGCAGGTTGTTTTGCCTGCGTCGATGTGGGCCATAATGCCGAAATTGCGGTAGCGTGAGAGCGGATAGTCGCGTGCCATGGGGCTGCTTCCTCGAATATATCTGAAACGGATAAATCGCGCCCCAGTGTGGGACGCGACGGGAACGGCTTATGCCGCCCGAATTACCAGCGGTAGTGGCTGAACGCTTTGTTCGCGTCTGCCATTTTGTGCGTATCTTCGCGCTTTTTAACAGCAGTACCGCGCGATTGAACAGCATCCATAAGCTCGCCGGCCAGGCGTTCTTCCATCGTGTTCTCATTGCGGGCACGGGACGCTTTGATCAACCAGCGGATCGCCAGTGCTTCGCGACGCTCGGGGCGCACTTCAACAGGGACCTGATAGGTGGCACCACCGACGCGGCGCGAACGCACTTCGACGGATGGCTTGATGTTATCCAGCGCTTCGTGGAAAACTTCGATAGGTGCGCGTTTGATCTTGTCTTCAACGCGGTTCATCGCGTTGTAAACGATACGCTCTGCAACCGATTTTTTACCATCGATCATCAGGTTGTTCATGAATTTGGTGAGAACCAGATCACCGTACTTGGCGTCTGGCAGTACTTCGCGTTTTTCAGCGGCGTGACGACGTGACATTTAAAGCTCCTAATTGTCAGTTGCCGAGGCAGCGATGGGCCAGCGCGTCTGGTGCGATTTGCACCCCGATCGTCCGGCGCTCAGTCTTACTCGGCTCACTCCCTTACGGGAAAACATGGCGGGCGGCGGGACCGGGCATCGTGTATCTGCGATGCGCCAGCCCGAACCGACCCAAATTACTTTGGCTTCTTTGCACCATATTTGGAGCGACGCTGCTTACGATCTTTAACGCCTTGCGTATCGAGAACACCGCGCAGGATGTGGTAGCGCACACCGGGAAGGTCTTTTACACGGCCGCCGCGGATCAGAACAACAGAGTGTTCTTGCAGGTTGTGCGATTCACCCGGGATGTAGCTGATGACTTCGAAACCGTTGGTCAGGCGCACTTTGGCAACCTTACGCATGGCCGAGTTCGGCTTTTTAGGTGTGGTCGTGTAAACACGTGTGCAAACGCCGCGCTTTTGCGGACATTCTTGCAGGTGCATGGATTTCGAACGTTTGATTTTAGGCTGGCGCGGTTTGCGGATCAGCTGCTGGATCGTTGGCATTCCGGTTTTATCCCCGTTTAGCTCACATAAGTGGTGCAGCGGGGCGGACCCCAGTGCGGTTTCAAATTCGGTCACTTCGCACGTCCACGAATTCTATCTTCGCCCGACACCGATGGCGCAAAGCAAAATCACCGCAGCGTTCCCGTACCGAGGAAAACGAAGCGGTGGGGTAACAGAGGATCGAGTCAGCAATAGACCGGATCGTGACCACAGTAGATATGATGTCGGCAAAGCAGGGCGACCCCTGCATCCGAGATAAGGGCCGTATAGGCAGAGTCGCCGCTGCTGTCAACAGCCCCCCCGCCCCAAGTAGGGGCGGCACGCGAAACGGGTATTCCTTCTTGCATCACGCCCCCCCTACCCCGCATATTTACGCTGCATAATCGGGACAAGGCGGAACACGATGCAGATACTTGGGCTATGCCGCTTTTCCTATCCGGCGCTAGGCGGATTTCAGGTCGGGCATGAAACCATCGAAGATCGTATCGCCTATCTTTACGAACCTGCACGGCTAGAAGAAAGATTCCGCCTGTTCGAAGCCGTCGCCCTGCCCTGCCTGATGGCACAAACCGACCCGGACTTCGAGATGATCGTCCTCGTCGGCGATAGCTTTCCGCAACAGCACATGGTGCGCCTGAAAGCTCTACTGGCCCCCCTGCCTCAGGCAAGAATCATCGTCGAACCACCCAGGCCACACCGCGAGGTTATGAAAGAGATACTGAACAACGCCCGTCTCTCGCGGCTTGAGCCCTGTGTTCAGTTTCGGTTTGATGACGACGATGCCATTGCTGTAGATTTCATCGCCAAGCTGCGCAAAGCCATTGATGACGCGACGCCGCTGTTGGTGCAGCATAAGTCTGTCGCTCTTGACTGGAACAAGGGCTACGTGGCCGAGTTTGGCGCGGACGGGATCGCCGCAACGCCGTCCTACCGGCCTTTCTATACCGCGGCGCTCGCGATGTTCGTGAATGCGCGGTGCCCATTAACCATCATGAACTTTGCCCACGACAAGCTACCCCGCTTTATGCCTGCGCTCAGCTTTCCCGATCAGGCGATGTACGTACGCGGTCACAACGGCTTTAACGATTCACGTCGAAAGAACGCACGACCGATCGAGCTTTCGCCGCTCAGCGCCGAGGAGGAGACCCTGTTCAAGGATCGCTTTGCCATCGACATCAACGCAGTGCGCCGCGTCTTCGCCAAGAGTTAAAGGGGCGGCAGTGGGCGTGTGGTGATGCGCTCGCGGTACAGCGTGAACAACCCTGTCGCGGCGACGATAGAGGCACCGATCAGTGTCGTCGGCACGGGCCAGTCACCAAACACCAGCCAGCCAAGGATCAGGGCCCAGATCAGTCCCGTATAGCGGAACGGCGCGATGAAAGAGACATCGCCAACCCGCATCGTCTGTACGCTGAAATAATACCCCATCAGGACAAAGACAGCTGCCGCAGTGATCGCGATCCAATGGTCTGACGACACCGGTTCCCAAGGGGTGGTGAATTGCGCAAAGGTCGAAAACCCGGTGACAGAGAGGACCGCCGCGAAAGTCACCGTCATCGACGGCACCTCTTTCGACAATCTGCGTGTGCTTAGGTCGCGAACCGTAACGAAGAACACTGCAATCAGGGCGTAGACCGACCAGATATTGAACCCGTCAGTGCCCGGCTTGACGATCAACATCACACCAAAAAAGCCAACGAGGATGGCCGAGAACCGGCGCCACCCGACCTTCTCGCGGTAGACCAACGCGGCCCCCAACGTCACGGTCAGTGGCAACGACTGCAAGATCGCGCTGAGGTTCGCCAGCGGCATGTTAAACAGCGCTGTTACGAAGAAAAAGCTTGCCCCGACTTCGGCACCGGACCGGATGGCGACCAGTTTCCAATCGCGACGGCTCAGTCGCAGGTGCATCGGGCCAAGCCGCCCCCAAAGCATCACGATCAATGAGATCGAGATCACACCACGCAGAAATAGCAGCTGGAACAGCGGCACCGCCCCGCCCGTGGTCTTGGTCATTGTATCGTTCAACACAAAGGCCGCCATGGAGCCCATCATGAAAAGTGCTCCGGCGAGGTTTGGCGACATTGGGCGGCTTTCTTTTTGTTAGGTTGGCTTATCATTGCCGCAGGCCGCGACGGAAAACCAGCCCACTAGCGCAAATTTTAGACGCTATTTCATCACCCCGCCCCCGCAACGAAAAAGCCCCCGCCGATCTCTCGGCGGGGGCTTTTCCAGTTCTTTGTAGCGTAGGCTTAGTTGCGGCTTTCATCGTCGTTAGGGACGTTATCGAATACATCGCCACCGACCACATCATCCGATTTAGGCTCTGGCGCGGCCAAACGTGCGGCGGCTTCGGCTTCTTCGCGACGGGCTTCGATAACCACGTTGTCACGATCCGCTGCAACCTTACGCATCTGCTGCGTCGCACCACCGGTACCGGCTGGGATCAGACGGCCCACGATGACGTTTTCTTTCAGGCCAACCAGCTTGTCGCGCTTACCCTGAACCGAAGCCTCGGTCAGAACACGTGTGGTCTCCTGGAAGGACGCCGCCGAGATGAAGCTGCGGGTTTGCAGCGACGCCTTGGTGATACCCAGAAGGATCGGTTCGCCTTGCGCAGGACGTCCGCCTTTGGACAGCGCTTTGGCACAGGCTTGGTCGAACTCTTGCTTATCGACATGTTCGCCTTTCAACAGGGTGGTGTCACCGCTGTCTTGGACTTCCCACTTCTGCAACATCTGACGCACGATCACTTCGATATGCTTATCGTTGATCTTAACGCCTTGCAGACGATAAACATCCTGAACTTCGTCGATCATGTAGTCAGCCAGCGCTTCGACACCCATAATCGCGAGGATGTCATGCGGCGCAGGGTTGCCGTCCATGATGTAGTCGCCCTTCTGGACAAAGTCACCTTCCGCAACGGGAATGTGCTTACCCTTAGGCACCATGTATTCGACCTTGTGATCCGGATCTTCGGAAGACTCGATCGAGATACGACGCTTGTTCTTGTAGTCCTTGCCGTAGCGGACATAGCCGTCGATCTCTGCGATGATCGCGTGATCCTTGGGGCGACGTGCCTCAAAGAGTTCCGCAACACGTGGCAGACCACCGGTAATATCCTTGGTCTTGGCACCTTCGCGCGGAATACGCGCAACGATGTCACCCGCCGCGATTTCAGTCTGGTCCTCAACGGACAGAATGGCATCAACGGACATAGGATAGGTCACCGGGTTGCCCGCATCGTTACGGACAGGTTCGCCATCGGCATCTACCAGAATAACTTCTGGCTTCAGCTCATTGCCTTTGGGTGCTGCACGCCAGTCGATCACGATCTTCTGTGTCATACCGGTTGCATCATCGGTTTCATCCTTAACCGCGATCCCCGACACAAGGTCGACGAACTTGGTCATACCGGATTTCTCCGCGATGATCGGCAGCGTGTAGGGATCCCATTCGAACAGCTTGTCGCCGCGCAGAATGTTCTGACCGTCTTTCACGAAAAGCTTGGTACCATAGCCGACTTTGTGGCTGGCACGCTCGTCACCGTTTTCGTCAACAATCGCAAGCTTCATGTTACGGCCCATGACCATGATCTCACCTGCGGTGTTCTCAAGGGTCAGAGCGTTATCGAACACAACCTTACCGGACTGCGACGCTTCGAGGAAGGACTGTTGGCCACCCTGAGCAACACCACCAATGTGGAATGTACGCATCGTCAGCTGCGTGCCAGGTTCACCGATCGACTGCGCGGCAATAATGCCGACAGCTTCACCTTGGTTCACCAGCGTACCGCGTGCAAGGTCACGACCATAGCACATGGCGCAGACGCCCTCTTCGGCTTCACAGGTCAACGGGCTGCGGATACGGGCAGACGCCACGGCAGCTTCGTCGATAATATCGGCCAGACGCTCGTCGATCACAGTCTGTGCAGGTACCAGCACTTCTTCGGTACCGGGGCGCAGAATGTCATCAGCCGCAACACGACCCAGCAGACGTTCCGCCAGAGACGAGACGACTTCGCCGTCGTTGACAGCAGCTTCGGCGGTGATCGCAGTTTCGGTGCCACAGTCATGCATACGAATGATACAATCTTGTGCCACGTCCACCAGACGACGGGTCAGGTAACCCGAGTTCGCTGTTTTCAAAGCGGTATCCGACAGACCCTTACGGGCACCGTGGGTGGAGTTAAAATACTCCAGAACGGTCAGACCTTCTTTAAAGTTCGAGATAATCGGTGTCTCGATGATGTCGCCATTCGGCTTCGCCATCAGACCGCGCATCCCGCCCAGCTGTTTCATCTGTGTAACCGAACCACGCGCACCGGAGTGGGCCATCATGTAGACCGAGTTCGGCTCCATGACTGCACCCTGAGCATCGCGACGTTCGGCCGAAATGGCCCCCATCATCGCGTCGGTGACTTTGTCGTTACACTTGGACCAGGCATCGACAACTTTGTTGTACTTTTCGCCCTGAGTGATCAGGCCGTCCATGTACTGCTGTTCAAAGTCTTTGACCTGATCACGTGTCTCGTCAACCAAGGTCCACTTGGTTTCGGGGATCAGCATGTCGTCCTTACCAAAGGAGATACCGGCGCGGAAAGCTTCGCGGAAACCCATGGTCATGATCTGGTCACAGAAGATAACGGATTCTTTCTGACCACAGTAGCGGTAGACCGTATCGATGACCTGCTGCACTTCTTTCTTACGCAACAGACGGTTTACCAGATCAAACGGCGCTTTGGCGTTCAGCGGCAACAACGCACCAAGACGAATACGGCCTGGTGTGGTGTCGAAACGCTTCATCACTTCGTTGCCTTCGGCATCGATCTGCTTGACCCGCGCTTTGATTGCGGTGTGCAGGTGGACTGCACCGGCATCAAGCGCGTGTTCGACTTCCTCAACGGAACCAAACACCATGCCTTCGCCCGGCATGCCTTCGCGTTCCAGAGTCGTGTAGTACAGACCCAAGATCATATCCTGCGACGGAACAATGATCGGTGCACCGTTTGCAGGCGACAGAACGTTGTTCGTGGACATCATCAGAACACGTGCTTCAAGCTGGGCTTCAAGCGACAGTGGTACGTGAACAGCCATTTGGTCGCCGTCAAAGTCAGCGTTAAAGGCCGAACAGACCAGCGGGTGAAGCTGGATCGCCTTACCTTCGATCAGAACCGGTTCGAACGCCTGAATGCCCAAACGGTGCAACGTAGGCGCACGGTTCAGCATGACGGGGTGTTCGCGGATCACTTCGTCAAGAATATCCCAGACTTCGGGACGCTCTTTTTCCACCAGCTTCTTGGCTTGCTTCACGGTGGAAGACAGACCTTTGGCTTCGAGGCGCGAGTAGATGAACGGCTTGAACAGCTCGAGCGCCATCTTCTTGGGCAGACCGCACTGGTGCAGCTTCAGCTCGGGTCCGGTCACGATGACCGAACGACCGGAGAAGTCGACGCGCTTGCCCAAAAGGTTTTGACGGAAGCGACCTTGCTTACCCTTCAGCATATCGGACAGCGATTTCAACGGTCGCTTGTTGGCACCCGTGATCACGCGGCCACGACGGCCGTTGTCGAACAATGCGTCAACAGATTCCTGCAACATCCGCTTTTCGTTCCGGACGATGATGTCAGGTGCGCGCAATTCGATCAGACGCTTGAGTCGGTTGTTCCGGTTGATGACACGGCGATACAGGTCGTTAAGGTCGGAGGTCGCAAAGCGGCCACCATCCAGCGGCACCAGCGGGCGCAGCTCTGGTGGGATCACAGGAATGACGGTCATGATCATCCACTCGGGCCGGTTGCCGGACTCGAGGAAGGATTCAACGACTTTCAAACGCTTGATGATCTTTTTCGGCTTCAGTTCGCCTGTCGCCTCTTTCAGATCGGCACGCAGTTGGTCAGCTTCGGCTTCAAGATCGATGGCAGCCAGCATTTCGCGGATCGCTTCAGCGCCGATATTGGCGGTGAACGCGTCCATGCCAAAGGCATCCTGAGCGTCCATGTACTCTTCCTCGGTCATCATCTGACCATAGGTAAGATCCGTCAGACCGGGTTCGATCACGACGTAGTTTTCAAAGTACAGCACGCGCTCCAGATCGCGCAGCGTCATATCCAGCATCAGGCCGATGCGCGATGGCAGCGACTTGAGGAACCAGATGTGCGCAACAGGCGACGCCAGTTCGATGTGGCCCATACGCTCGCGGCGGACCTTTTGCAGGGTAACTTCAACGCCACATTTCTCGCAGACAACGCCGCGATACTTCATGCGTTTATATTTACCGCACAGGCATTCGTAATCTTTGATCGGGCCAAAGATACGCGCGCAGAACAGGCCGTCCCGTTCGGGCTTGAACGTCCGGTAGTTGATGGTTTCGGGTTTCTTGATTTCACCGAACGACCACGACAGGATCCGCTCTGGCGATGCCAGAGAGACCTTGATTTCGTCGAACGTCTTAGTCGGCGCGACGGGGTTGAACGGGTTGTTTGTCAGTTCCTGGTTCATCTTAAATCCTTAGATAAGTCTCGAAAGCGGAGGGAGAGAGGCGTTTTCAGTCTGAGAAAACGGGCCGGGGTTTAAGAAAACCCCGGTGCTTGCCTCACTCTTCTTCCTCCGCATCCAGGAGTTCCATGTTCAGACCAAGACCACGTACTTCTTTCACAAGTACGTTGAACGATTCCGGAATACCGGCCTCGAAGTTGTCTTCGCCTTTGACGATGCTTTCATAGACCTTGGTCCGTCCGGCCACGTCATCCGATTTCACAGTCAGCATTTCCTGCAAGGTGTATGCAGCGCCGTAAGCTTCCAAAGCCCAGACCTCCATCTCACCAAAGCGCTGACCACCGAACTGCGCTTTACCGCCCAATGGCTGCTGGGTGACCAGCGAGTATGGACCAGTCGAACGCGCGTGGATTTTGTCGTCCACAAGGTGGTGCAGTTTCAGCAGGTATTTGACGCCGACGGTGACAGGGCGGGCAAACTGCTCGCCTGTGCGACCGTCAAACAGAACCGACTGACCGGAGGTATCGAACCCGGCCCGTGTCAGACTGTCATTCACGTCTGCTTCCTTGGCACCATCGAAAACCGGCGTGGCGATCGGGACACCGCGTGCGACGTTCTTGGCTGCGTCCAGCAAGGATTCCTCGTCCATGCCAACGATGCCTTCTTCGTAGACGTCGTCGCCATAGGCGTGGTGCATTGCTTCGCGCACAGGTGTCAAATCACCGGAGCGTTTGTATTCCTGCAGGGCCTCGTCGATGTTGATGCCCAAGCCGCGAGCGGCCCAACCCATGTGGGTCTCAAGGATCTGACCAACGTTCATACGCGATGGAACACCCAGCGGGTTCAAACAGAAGTCCACTGGCGTGCCATCCGCAAGGAACGGCATGTCTTCCATCGGTACAACCTTGGAAATAACACCTTTGTTGCCGTGACGACCAGCCATCTTGTCGCCCGGTTGCAGCTTGCGCTTCACCGCGACGAACACTTTGACCATCTTCATCACGCCCGGGGGCAGATCGTCACCACGACGGACTTTTTCGACTTTGTCCTCAAAGCGCGCATCCAAGGTCCGTTTCTGGATCTCGTACTGCTCGTTCAGGGCTTCGACGATTTTTGCGTCGTCTTCGTCTTCGAGTGCCAGCTGCCACCACTGACCGCGCGACAGCGACGCCAGCAGGTCTTCGGTGATTTCCGAGTTCGACTTGACGCCTTTGGGACCTTTGACAGCAATTTTGCCGATGATCATAGACTGCAGACGCGCGTAGATGTTGCGGTCAAGAATACCAAGCTCATCGTCGCGGTCACGGGCCAGACGTTCGACTTCTTCACGCTCGATCTGCAACGCACGTTCGTCTTTTTCGACGCCGTGACGGTTAAAGACGCGCACTTCGACGACTGTACCAAAATCACCGGGCTTCACACGCAGCGATGTATCGCGCACGTCCGATGCTTTCTCACCAAAGATGGCGCGCAGCAGTTTTTCTTCTGGCGTCATCGGGCTTTCGCCCTTGGGTGTGATCTTGCCGACAAGAATGTCACCGGGTTCAACATCCGCACCAATGTAAACGATGCCGGCCTCATCGAGGTTGCGCAGCGCTTCTTCACCGACGTTCGGGATATCGCGTGTGATTTCCTCTGGCCCCAGCTTTGTATCACGGGCGGCGACTTCGAATTCTTCGATGTGGATCGAAGTAAACACGTCGTCACGCGATACACGCTCAGAAATCAGAATGGAGTCTTCGTAGTTGTAGCCGTTCCAAGGCATAAACGCGACGATCACGTTCTTGCCAAGCGCCAGTTCACCCATGTCCGTCGACGGACCGTCCGCGATAACCTGACCCTTTTGAACCGTCTCGCCAACCTTCACCAGCGGACGCTGGTTGATGCAGGTGTTCTGGTTCGAACGCTGGAATTTGCGCATGCGGTAGATGTCTACGCCCGCGTCACCCAACTCAAGGTCTTCGGTGGCACGGATAACGATACGGCTGGCATCGACTTGGTCGATGATACCGCCACGTTTCGCCATATAAGCAGCACCGGAATCCCGTGCGACGACTTCTTCGATACCGGTCCCGACCAGTGGTGCTTCGGCTTGAAGCAAAGGCACCGCCTGACGTTGCATGTTCGAGCCCATCAAGGCCCTGTTCGCATCGTCGTTTTCAAGGAACGGGATCAAGGACGCAGCGACCGAGACCAACTGTTTTGGCGAAACGTCGATCAGGTCAACGTTTTCGGAAGGCGACAAGGTGTAGTCGCCCGATTTCCGCGTCGAGACCAGATCGTTCACGAACTTCATGTTCTCATCAAGGTTCGCGTTGGCCTGCGCCACTGTGTGACGCATTTCTTCCGTAGCAGACATGTACTGCACGTCATCGGAAACCACACCGTTCGATACCTTGCGGTAGGGTGTTTCGATAAAGCCGTACTTGTTCACACGGGCAAAAGTGGCCAGCGAGTTGATCAGACCAATGTTCGGACCTTCGGGCGTTTCAATCGGACACATGCGACCATAGTGGGTCGCGTGAACGTCACGTACTTCAAAACCGGCACGCTCGCGTGTCAGACCACCTGGCCCAAGCGCGGAAAGACGACGCTTGTGCGTCACCTCGGACAGCGGGTTAGTTTGGTCCATGAACTGCGACAGCTGGCTGGAACCGAAGAATTCACGTACCGCAGCAGCTGCTGGTTTCGCGTTGATCAGATCCTGTGGCATCACAGTGTCTATTTCGACGGAAGACATACGTTCCTTGATCGCGCGCTCCATCCGGAGCAGGCCAACACGGTACTGGTTTTCCATCAGCTCGCCGACGGAACGCACACGACGGTTGCCCAAGTGGTCAATATCGTCGATGTCGCCACGGCCGTCGCGCAGGTCAACCAGCGCCTTGATACAGGCGACGATATCGTCACGGTCCAGCGTGCGCTGCGTGTCTTCCTTGTCGAGCGCCAGGCGCATGTTCATCTTTACACGGCCAACCGCGGAAAGGTCATAGCGGTCCGCATCAAAGAACAGCGTGTCGAACAGGTTCGACGCGGCTTCGACTGTGGGCGGCTCGCCCGGACGCATAACGCGGTAGATATCCATGAGCGCGGTGTCGCGGTTCATGTTCTTGTCCGCCGCCATGGTGTTACGCATGTAAGGGCCGACGTTGATGTTGTCGATGTCGAGCAGTGGGATCTCTAAGATGCCTGCGTCGATCAGCTCTTTGGCTGTACCACCGATGAGCGTACCGTCTTTATCGTGCTCGAGCGTCATCTCGTCGCCCGCTTCGACATAGATCGCGCCGGTTTCTTCGTTGATGATATCACGTGCAGCAAATTTGCCCGCGATGTGGTCAAACGGCAGCAGCAGTTCGGAAACCTTGCCTTCGTCGATCAACTGCTTAACGGCACGAGGTGTAACCTTCTTGCCCTTTTCAAACAGGATCTCGCCTGTCGCAGCGTCAACGAGGTCATACGTTGGCCGTGTGCCCCGCACACGATCCGGGAAGAAGGGTGCAACCCAGCCTTCGCCATCTTTCAGCGTATAGTTAACGGTGTTGTAATACGCGTCCATGATCGCTTCTTGGTCAAGACCCAGCGAATAAAGCAGCGTTGTTACAGGCAGTTTGCGGCGACGGTCGATGCGCGCGAAGACGATGTCTTTGGCATCGAATTCAAAGTCGAGCCACGAACCGCGGTAAGGAATGATGCGGCAAGCGAACAGCAGTTTACCCGAAGAGTGGGTTTTGCCTTTGTCGTGGTCAAAGAACACGCCGGGTGAACGGTGCATCTGGGATACGATCACACGCTCGGTCCCGTTCACAACAAACGTACCGTTTGGCGTCATCAGGGGCATGTCGCCCATGAACACGTCCTGTTCCTTGATGTCCTTAACCGATTTTGCACCGGTGTCTTCGTCTACATCAAACACGATGAGGCGCAGCGTCACCTTCAAAGGCGCGCTGTAGGTCATGTCGCGTTGCTGACATTCCTCTACATCGTATTTTGGCTTTTCAAGCTCGTACTTGACGAATTCAAGAACCGACGTCTCATTGAAGTCCTTGATCGGGAAAACCGACTGAAAGACGCCCTGGATGCCGTCACCGTCTGTCGGTGTTTCCGCATCGCCGGAGCGCAGGAACAAATCATAAGAGGATTTCTGAACCTCGATCAGGTTCGGCATCTCCAGCACTTCGCGGATTTTGCCATAGTATTTACGTAGACGTTTCTGGCCAAGGAAGGATTGCGCCATGTGTCTGTCACCTTTCGTATCTCTTGCCGAGCTCGCCATCACCGGGGCCGTGATGCGCGCCCATAAGAGCGGTAAATCCTGATCAATTCTTGAGGCACGTCCCACCGTACCTCTTCCGACCACTAGGACCTATCCAGAGAAATATTTCGCATGAAATACTTTTCAAAACAGATCAGGCTGGACAGGGAATTCCCCGTCCAGCCTTAATTTTTATGGGCTTCCCCAAAGCTTTACAAACTTCGGGCCGCTTTCATCAAGCAAAAACAGCACCCTGATCGAATGGCTTAGGCCAGTTCAACTTCTGCGCCAGCTGCTTCCAGCTTAGCTTTAACGTCTTCAGCTTCCGCTTTATCAACGCCTTCTTTGATCTTGCCGCCAGCTTCAACCAGATCTTTGGCTTCTTTCAGGCCCAGACCGGTGATGCCGCGAACTTCTTTGATCACGTTGATTTTGGATGCGCCGGCGTTCTTCAGAACGACGTCGAATTCAGTTTTCTCTTCTTCAGCTGCGCCGCCATCTGCGGGGCCAGCCATCATCACTGCGCCGCCAGCTGCGGGCTCGATGCCATACTCATCTTTGAGGATGGTTTTCAGTTCTTGTGCTTCCAGCAGCGTCAGACCAACGATGTCTTCTGCCAGTTTTTTCAGATCAGCCATGTTTAGCTCTTTCCGTTAACGATATGTGTGTTCCAACGCGAGTGTTCAACCCTGCGCCAGCTTGACGATATTGCTTTACGCAGCCGCCTTGTCCTCGATCGTGGACAAGATGGAAGCGATGTTGCTTGCAGGTGCGCCAATGGCCCCGGCGATGTTGGAAGCAGGTGCGCCCAGCATACCCGCGATGGTGGAGATAAGCTCCTCCCGCGAAGGCATCTTGGACACGGCTTCAACACCGGCGACATCCAGTGCGTTCTCACCCATTGCGCCGCCGAGAATGACAAATTTTGCATTCTCTTTAGCGAATTCCTGGGCCACCTTGGCTGCTGCCACGGGGTCTTCGGAATAGGTCAGAACGGTCATACCCGTCAGGAGATCTGCAATGCTTTCGCATGGCTTTCCGTCAAGGGCAATTTTGGCGAGCCTGTTTTTGGCAACACGCACGGCCCCGCCCGCAGCGCGAGCGCGCGCACGAAGGTCCTGCATATCAGCAACTGTCAGGCCGACGTAGTGGCTAACCACAACGACGCCAGAGCTTTCGAAGATTTGGCCGAGCTCGTCGACCAACTGTTCTTTCTGGGCTCTATCCACAGTTTCACTCCAAATCTGGGGGTTGCCCCCCGGCTCAATTAAGTCCGCTTACGCGAACAGTCTTGGTCCATTTTACGGGAATAAGCCAAAATAGCCCCACGCTTGCGCGAACGGTAATTCTTGCATCTCCCATCTCAGAAAGGAATTAAGGCTTGCGCCACCCTTCGTCTCGGACAGAAGACTCACCATGCGATGCATAGTGAATCGAGGGCGTTCTAGGGGATGCGGCACGGATTGCCAAGGGCTAATCTGGTTTCAGGTTAATTCATGCGCCCGAGGCGACGAGAAAACCGCCTCACCGAACGTTAGAACCAGCGCCCTACCCCCAGGCATTCGCCCGACCGTCAAACGAGAACGGGCCCCCTTGGTTTCAAGGGGGCCCGTCAATTCAAGAAACTAACTGTTCCGAGTTACTCGGTGACAGCGTTATCGACTTCTACAGTCACGCCTGGGCCCATTGTCGAGCTCAGAGCGATCTTTTTCATGTAAGCACCTTTAGAACCGGTAGGCTTGGCTCTGGACACAGCACCAACAAAGGCACGTACGTTCTCAACCAGCTTCGCTTCGTCAAAGGACAGTTTGCCGATGCCAGCATGCACAACGCCGCCTTTTTCAGCTTTAAACTGAACCTGACCGCCTTTGGCAGCTTCAACAGCTTCTTTGATGTCCATTGTAACTGTACCAACTTTTGGGTTTGGCATCAGGTTACGTGGGCCAAGAACCTTACCAAGACGACCAACGATCGGCATCATGTCAGGTGTCGCGATGCAACGATCAAAGTCGATCTTGCCGCCTTGAATGGCTTCCATCAAGTCTTCTGCGCCAACAATGTCGGCACCAGCTGCTTGAGCTTCGTCAGCCTTTGGGCCACGTGCAAATACAGCAACGCGAACGGATTTGCCGGTGCCGTTTGGCAGGCCAACAACGCCGCGAACCATTTGGTCGGCGTGACGGGGGTCAACACCAAGGTTCATCGCGATCTCGATGGTTTCGTCAAATTTCGCGTTTGCGTTGGCTTTGATCAAAGATACCGCTTCTTCAACGGTCAGATCTACTTTGCCTACGAATGCTTCGCGTGCGGCGCGGGTGCGTTTTCCGAGTTTTGCCATCTTACTTAACCTCGATGCCCATGGAGCGGGCGGAGCCCAGAATGATTTTCATCGCGGATTCAACATCCACAGCGCTCAGGTCCGCCATTTTTGCTTCTGCAATCTCGCGCAGCTGCTTGGTGGTCACGGTACCAACGGTTTCGCGGCTCGGTGTTTTCGCGCCGGAGTTAACCTTGGCGGCTTTCTTCAGGTAGTAGGACGCTGGAGGCGTCTTGATGTCCATCGTAAAGGACTTGTCCTGATAGTAGCTGATCACGGTCGGGCAAGGGGCACCTGGCTCCATGTCCGCTGTCTTGGCGTTAAACGCCTTACAGAATTCCATGATGTTGATCCCGCGCTGACCCAGTGCGGGGCCAACGGGTGGGGATGGGTTCGCTTGACCCGCTTTAACTTGCAACTTCATCGTACCGACGAGTTTCTTGGCCATTGGCCTTCTCCTTTTAATGTCGGTGAACTTTCATTCACCCTATACGACCACATCGCGATGTGGTCGCTTGCTAGTGTGGTGCGGTTGAGCGGCGCGCCGCTGTCCCCTCCCACAAACGAACGGTGTTGCCACCGTATGGCGGGTCGCCCCGCCGCTCGCTCAGACCTGTTTGTTGACCTGAGTGAATTCCAGCTCGACCGGGGTTTCCCGGCCAAAGATCGACACAGAAACCTTGAGGCGCTGGTTCTCGTCGTCGACCTGTTCGATCATGCCGTCGAAATCCTCGAACGGACCATCGGCAACCTTCACCCGCTCGCCCACTTCAAAGTGGATCAAGGTGCGTGGTGCTTCTTCGCCCTCTTGGACACGGCCAAGAATCGCGGTTACTTCGGCGTCACGCATGGGCATTGGACGGCCCTGCGGCCCCAAAAACCCTGTGACGCGGTTGATCGAGTTGATCAAGTGATAGCCGCGGTCGGACATCTCCATATGTACAAGCACATAGCCGGGCATAAACCGACGTTCTGTCGTGACTTTCTTGCCGCGCCGAACCTCGATCACCTCTTCGGTGGGGACCAGTACTTCGTCGATTTGGTCCTCAAGCTCTTGCTCGGCGACCGTGGTGCGGATTTGCTCGGCAATCTTCTTTTCGAAGTTCGACAAAACACTGACCGAATACCATCTTTTCGCCATCTGAACTTGGTCCCTGTCTTGTGATGCAGCAACAGCTACATCTAATTCTCTTAAAACCAGCGTGTCACAACAGGCCGGCGGTGAACAAAAAATCGGCGCGCAACACGAATCGCCGCACGCCCCTCTTGATCAGGTCTGCGGGATAGCCCGCAATCACAAATGTTTCAAGAGGTCCGCGGCGCTTTTACAGTGCCGCGCCCCGGATCAGCCGAAGGCCGACAAAATATACTGCAAGCCGCCGCGGATCAGAATATCCACAACCGCAAAGAACACTGCGGTCAGAGCGGCGAGGATGAACACCATTACCGTGGTGAGCATGACTTCGCGACGAGTCGGCCAGACGACTTTGGATACTTCGGAACGCACTTGCTGGATGAACTGAAGCGGGTTGACTGTGGCCATGTCGGTTTTCCTGTATACGAACGATTGTGGGGATGTATCTGTCAAAAGCACTGAATTCAAGGCTTCAAATACAGCGCCCTGCCCAAGCGGCCATACGCCTTCGCGCGCGTTGATCATGTGGTGAGATTGGCAGGGGCTGAGGGACTCGAACCCACGACCCTCGGTTTTGGAGACCGATGCTCTACCAACTGAGCTAAACCCCTATGCCGAGTGGTGAGGTAGTCGATATTTTCCGGGGGATCAAGTGCCGATAGACGCATTGCTCGCGAATAATGCCTTCCGGTGCCAAACAACGAAAAAGGCCGCCCCCTTACAGGAGCGGCCTTCGTTTTGTCAGCTGTCAGCGGGGTGACCCGCCAGCGGCTTATTCGTTGATCTTGGAAACAACGCCTGCGCCAACGGTCCGGCCGCCTTCGCGGATCGCGAAACGCAGACCGTCTTCCATCGCGATGGGGGCGATCAGCTCAACGTCGAACTGCAGGTTGTCGCCGGGCATAACCATTTCAGTGCCTTCTGGCAGCTGAACGGTACCGGTGACGTCTGTGGTCCGGAAGTAGAACTGTGGACGGTAGTTCGCGAAGAACGGCGTGTGACGGCCACCCTCTTCTTTGGTGAGGATATACGCCTCGGCAGTGAACTTTGTGTGTGGGTTAACCGACTTTGGTTTACACAAAACCTGACCGCGCTCAACGCCTTCACGCTCGATACCGCGCAGAAGAACACCAACGTTATCGCCAGCTTCCCCACGATCCAGCAGCTTGCGGAACATTTCAACGCCGGTACAAGTGGTTGTCTTCGTGTCACGGATACCAACGATTTCAATGCTGTCGCCAACGTTGATCACGCCACGCTCGATACGGCCGGTCACAACAGTACCACGACCGGAGATCGAGAATACGTCTTCCACTGGCATCAGGAACGGCTGGTCAACAGCGCGTGCTGGTGTCGGGATATATTCGTCAACAGCGGCCATCAACTTGCGGATGGATTCCTCACCAATTTCGGGCTGAGTGCCGTTCATTGCGTGCAGAGCCGAACCAGGGATCACAGGCATGTCGTCGCCTGGGTAGTCGTAGGAAGACAGCAATTCGCGGATTTCCATTTCCACCAATTCCAGCAGCTCTTCGTCGTCAACCTGGTCAACTTTGTTCATGTAGACAACCATGGTCGGGATACCAACCTGGCGACCGAGCAGGATGTGCTCGCGGGTTTGTGGCATTGGGCCATCAGCCGCGTTCACAACCAGGATCGCGCCGTCCATCTGTGCCGCACCGGTGATCATGTTTTTCACATAGTCAGCGTGGCCGGGGCAGTCGACGTGTGCGTAGTGACGTGCTTCGGTTTCATACTCAACGTGCGCGGTCGAAATGGTGATACCGCGTGCTTTTTCTTCGGGCGCGCCGTCGATTTGGTCATAGGCGCGGAAGTCGCCGAAGTATTTCGTGATCGCAGCGGTCAACGTCGTTTTACCGTGGTCAACGTGACCAATGGTACCGATGTTAACGTGTGGTTTATTACGTTCAAACTTTGCCTTAGCCATGGTGCAGCCCTTTATATTAACGAGGGCCTGAAACCAGACCCAACCCTATCTGGCGGGCGATGTATTGGGTCTGGCGCATAAAATCAAGCACCTGTTGGCCAAACACCCCCCGAGAATTCATGTAAATGCGCGTTAATTTTCAGTTACCACCGGTGCAGAGGCAACTTCAGCGCGCTCAATGACCGCATCTGCGGGCCGCTCGAACCAGCCTTCGGCCTTATTTTGCTTGACCAAATAACTTTCGATCGACTTTGCCGCATTCTGGCTAAGGTTCTTGAGCTGCTCTTCAGCAGTCTTGGTATAGCCTGACCCGACGATAGGCCCCTGATCCAGAGATTCGAACACGGTGATCTGATGCGGCTCTGCGGTAAGCTTCTTACCTGCGGCGTCATCCCAGACGGTGAGGTTAAGAATCATGATCGACTTGGGCGCAAGCACAAGGGGAATACCAGGAGGTGCCAAAATATACCCTTCAACACTAACGCCGAAGTGATAGTTTCGCGTCCCGTTATATCGGTCGAACCGTTCAGCGATGGCGTCTTTGATGGCTGTGGTCAGGACTTCTTTGCTGACTTCACGGCTGATCGGCAGCTTCTGCACTTTCGGTGCGACGACGATATTATGATACAGGTTAAAATCTCCCAGCGGCACTGCCGGCTTGTCGAGATCAGACGCCCCGTTACACGCCGTAAGAACAACAATACTGATCAAAGCTGATAAAATTCGAACCACTTCAAGCCTCCTTGGCGCATTCATGCCTTCTGCGATACCCTAAGGCTGGTTCAGGTTCAACGTTTGCCAAAGTGGCAGGGCCTGCTTTGCATGCTACGGTGTGACCGCCTGATCGAGGAACAACATCATGGATCGCCCCCTGCCCGCCCGTGTGGCTTTGATTAACCAACCTGTAGGCCTGTTCCGCAGCCTCGCGATGGCGCGTCGCAATGTGTTGAGTATTATTCCGGAACTTGCCGTCAAACAGCCTATGGTATCGGGAAAAATGGGCAAACGCTGGCACATGGTGATGGACCCCATCGCCATTCGCGAGATGCTGCTGGACCGGGTTGATGACTATCCCAAGTCGCTGGTCACAAAGAATCTTTTGCGTCCGGCCATTGGGGAATCACTGTTCATCGCAGAGGGTGCGCAGTGGCGGTGGCAGCGCCGCGCAGTGGCACCCGCCTTTTCACATCGTAATATGTTAAACTTGTCGCCAATTATGACTGCAGCTGCAGAGCGTTCAGCCGATCGGATTGAGTCAGCAGGACCAGCTGCGATAAACCTGCTGGACGAGATGGTGACGACGACGTTTGATGTGATTTCGGACGTGACATTTTCCGGCGGCGATCGTTTTGACCGTGACGCCGTTCATCGGGCGATTGATGCGTACATCGCAGAAGCAGGAAAAATCAGCCTTTTCGACATTCTTGGGTTCCCCGATTGGCTACCGCGTCCCGGGCGCGCGATGTCTGGTCGCGCTCTTCGGGACATGAAGCGGATTGCCGACGACGCCATAAATGCGCGCGCGCAGCGCGGCACTAGCGAGGTGCCGGACCTGCTGGACCTGCTACTTGGCGGTGTCGATCCCGAGACCAAACGCCAAATGAATACGGCAGAGCTTCGGGACAATTTACTGACATTTATCGTCGCCGGGCACGAGACGACCGCGCTCACCTTGTCATGGGCGCTATATCTGGTCGGGTTCGACCAAACGGTTCAGGAGAAAGCTCGCGCCGAAGCAGAAAGTGTCTTGGCAGGACGTGCAGCGACCGGCGCGGATGTCGAACATCTGCCCTATATCCGTCAAATCATTGACGAAACGCTCCGCCTATATCCGCCAGCCGGCATCATATCACGCACGGCACAAAAGCACGACATTCTGAGCAACAGAGAGGTCAAGCCAGGCGATACGGTAATGATTCCGATCTACGCACTTGGTCGCCATCGGTTGCTATGGGAAAACCCTGATGCTTTTGACCCCGACCGGTTCCGCAATCGCAAGGCAATTGATCGCTACGCCTATCTCCCGTTTGGCGACGGTCCGCGAATTTGTATCGGTGCCTCCTTCGCGCATCAGGAAGCCGTGATTATCCTTGCAACATTGCTATCACGCTTCCGTTTTAACCCGGTCAGCGGCAAAGACCCTAAGCCGGTCATGATATTGACACTGCGTCCCGAGGGCGGCGTCTGGTTAACAGCGACGCCCGTTTAACCTATCCCCTGCGACCGACAATTTCCGACGCGGACCCTTACGCTAAGGTGATACATAAATTCTGACGGCAGGATGTTCCCGGGTACTCTTCTGGGGCGAATACCGAGGCGCTTTAAAAAGCTTCTTCGCTTCGCCAAAAGCTCCCTCGGACCTGCCAGTTATGATTCCAAGCCGCTTCACGATGGTAGCAAGAGACTGTCAGAAATCGCATGAAACTCACCAGATAGCCGTTCGGTCGACAAACTGGCGCAGGGCTTTCAACAATAAATTACCTTGTGGGAACAGGGACATCACCGCGATAGTCATAAAAACCCCGTTGCGTTTTGCGCCCCAGCCATCCAGCTTCAACATATTTGGTGAGCAAGGGACAAGGGCGATATTTCGTATCAGCCAAACCGTCATGCAACACGTTCATAATGGCCAGACAGGTGTCCAGACCGATGAAATCGGCAAGCTCTAGCGGGCCCATTGGGTGGTTCGCGCCAAGCTTCAAAGAGCTGTCGATCGACTCTACCGACCCCACGCCTTCGTAAAGCGTATAAACAGCTTCGTTGATCATCGGCATCAAGATTCGATTTACGATAAATGCCGGGAAATCTTCGGCCGAAGCCGCCGTTTTACCCAATTTTTCAACGACAGTACGGCAAGCCGCAAAGGTTTCTTTATCCGTCGCGATCCCGCGAATAAGCTCGACGAGCTGCATCACCGGAACCGGGTTCATAAAGTGAAAGCCCATGAATTTTTCGGGGCGGTCGGTGCGACTTGCGAGTCTCGTGATTGAAATCGAGGACGTGTTCGATGTTAGGATTGTCGTCGGCTTGAGATGGGGGATCAAATCTTCGAAGATCGCCTGTTTAACTGTTTCGCGTTCGGTCGCCGCTTCGATCACGAGATCGCTCTGCCCCAAGTCGGCAAGGGTCTGTGTCGTAACAATTCTTTTCAATGTTGCGTCACGGTCGGCTTCTGAAACCTTCCCGCGGCCGACCTGCCGATCCAGATTACCGGTGATCGTATCCACGGCCTTTTGCAGGGCCTCTGCGCTCACGTCATTCAACAGCACGTCATAGCCTGCCAGAGCCATAACATGGGCGATGCCGTTGCCCATCTGGCCCGCGCCGACGATGCCTATTGTCTGGATATCCATGCGCTGTCCCCTCTTGTTTCGCTGCAGCATAAAGCGGGCGGGGTAGCAGCCGCAAGGGCCGGAATTCATGACAGCTTTTCATAAATCCGAACTTTAAGGGAATCGAAAATACTTATGGCCATCCTACGGCCAGAATGAGTTGGCATAGGGCGAAAGCTATGAGTTGCGAAATCCGGAAGCTGGGGGGGCTTGATTATGCACTGTGTCGCTATGGCGCGTCGAAACTACAATTTAGGGGACCGCCTCGGAAAACCTCGGTTCCCTACGTGGCGTTTATGGGGGGGGCGAAAACCTTCGGCCGATATATAGCGTTGCCGTTCCCGGCGCTTGTAGAGCGTCAGGTTGCCTTGCCTTGCCTGAATCTTGGCACCCCAAGCGCCGGTGTTTACGTATTTCTTCGCGACGACGAAATCATGCGTCTCGCTAGCGCAGCACAAGTCACTGTGGTGCAGGTCACGGGTGCGCATAATATGACCAATCGATACTATTCGGTTCATCCCCGCCGCAACGACCGTTTTATAGCCCCCTCTAAACTCCTCTGCTCGATCTATCCGGAAGTTGACTTTGCTGAGTTTCACTTTACCCGCCACCTTTTGAACGCACTATGGACAGTGTCGAACACACGTTTTGAACTCGTGGTTAATGAATTGCAGGAAGCCTGGGTCGCGCGCATGAGGCTGCTTATTGGGCGCATGACCGGACCTAGCGTGCTGTTATGGCTGGATGCCCATGACGAGGTATCAACGAGCGATCCAACCATCGGGTCCGCCCCCCTATTTGTCACACAGAGGATGATAGCGCAGGTTGAAACCATGGCTGCAAAGCTGATTCAGGTTTCACCATCTCGGCGCGCCGTTTCTGAGGGCACAACGGGTATGGTTTTTCCGAAGGAGGAGAAAAAGCAGGCGGCCCAGCTGGCCGGCGTTCGAGCACACCGTGAGATTGCAGATGTTCTGGGGCCAACAATACGGCGTTTAGCATAAAAAAAGGCCCGCCAACGTAGGCGGACCTTATAGTTCATAATCCGGAAGGATTACAGTTTTTCAATAAGTTCCGGAACCGCTTCAAACAGATCAGCGACCAAACCATAATCAGCAACCTGGAAGATTGGCGCTTCTTCGTCTTTGTTGATGGCAACAATGATTTTGCTGTCTTTCATACCGGCCAAGTGCTGGATCGCACCGGAAATACCAATCGCGACATACAGGTCGGGTGCGACAACTTTGCCGGTCTGGCCGACCTGCCAGTCATTCGGAGCGTAACCGGAATCAACTGCGGCGCGCGATGCCCCTACAGCGGCACCCAGTTTGTCCGCCAGTTTTTCGATCAAAGCAAAGTCTTCTTCGGAGCCGACACCACGGCCACCAGAAACAACAACGCCAGCCGATGTAAGCTCGGGACGATCGCTTTCGGCGACGTGATCTTCAACCCACGTGGACAGTCCGGGATCAGCCGCTGCAGAAACAGTTTCGACCGAAGCAGAGCCGCCGGCACCCGCAGCATCGAATGTAGTTATGCGGAAGGTGATGACCTTTTTCGCGTCCGATGACTTTACTGTTTGAATCGCGTTGCCCGCATAGATCGGGCGTTCAAAGGTATCAGCATCTACAACGCCGGACACATCTGACAGCAACATCACGTCAAGCAAAGCTGCAACGCGTGGCATAACGTTTTTGGCGTCTGTCGTCGCTGGCGCCGCGATGTGATCGTAACCATCGGCGAGGGATACGATCAATGCTGCAGTTGATTCCGCAAGGCGATGACCGAGAGTTTCATCTTCAGCCACCAAAACCTTGGAGACGCCATCGATCTTGGCGGCCGCTTCACCCGCAGCTGCGGCAGAGCCGCCCGCGCAAAGCACAGTGACGTCGCCCAACATCTTGGCCGCAGAAACGGCCTTCGATGTCGCGTCGAGCGCCAATTCGCCGTCAGTTACTTCTGCAAGGAGTAGAACAGCCATTATACAGCCCCCGCTTCTTTAAGTTTCGCAACCAGTTCGTCAACCGAATCGACCTTGATGCCCGCAGCACGTTCTGCCGGCTCAACCGTCTTGATGATTTCCAAACGGTTGGAAACCTCAACGCCATAATCAGCGGGTGTTTTCTCGTCCAAAGGCTTTTTCTTGGCCTTCATGATGTTAGGCAGCGACGCGTAGCGTGGTTCGTTCAAGCGCAGGTCCACGGTGACGACTGTAGGCATGGAAACCTTAATAGTCTGCAAACCGCCGTCGACTTCACGTGTAACAACGGCGCTGTCACCGTCGATGTCGACTTTGGACGCGAATGTCGCTTGCGACCACCCCAGCAGAGCGGAAAGCATCTGGCCGGTTGCGTTCATATCATTGTCGATCGCTTGCTTACCACAAAGAACAAGGTTCGGCTGCTCTTCGTCGACAACACCCTTCAGGATCTTCGCGACGGTCAGAGGCTCGATGTCATTGTGCACATCATCTGCAGCAACGATCAGAATTGCGCGGTCCGCGCCCATTGCAAGCGCCGTGCGCAGCGTTTCCTGCGCCTGTTTCACGCCGATGGAGACGACCACAACTTCTTCGACCTGGCCGGCCTCTTTCATGCGGATCGCTTGTTCGACGGAAATTTCGTCAAACGGGTTCATCGACATTTTTACGTTGGCAAGATCAACACCCGTGCCGTCCGCTTTGACGCGTACTTTCACGTTGTAGTCGATCACGCGCTTTACAGGTACCAGTACCTTCATGAGCGTTCTCTCTCCTCAGTTGACGATCAAAGCCATTACGGCCCAGATCATGTGAACTCTTCGTCGGTGTAACGAAGCAATCGAATGCAAAACAGTCAAAAATAGTAATTTATTGTCTTTCGACGCGGCGTTCCTGACTGGCAGCTTTAGCGATTTGCGCCGGGCACCCACAATACATCGTCTTTCCCGCCGTTGTTCGACACTCGGGCTGCGACGAAAAACCAATCGCTTAGCCGGTTGAGATATTTGATAGCGGCAGGGTTAATCGTGTCGCGGCCTGCCAACTGCACAGCAAGACGCTCTGCACGGCGGGCGACGGTCCGACAAACGTGCAGATGTGCGGCGAGCGCGGTGCCACCAGGTAGAATAAAGCTGCGCAGCGGCGATAGTTCGGCGTTCATTACGTCGATTTCCCGCTCAAGCCTGTCAACCTGTTCTACTGCAAGACGCAGAGGGGGGTATTCTGCCTCGGCGTCCGCCTCCATATCCGGCCGACAAAGATCCGCGCCAAGGTCGAATAGATCGTTCTGGATGCGCGACAGGGCTGTGTCGGTTTCGCCCTTTGCCTCAAGCCGCGCGACGCCAACAAAGCAATTCAATTCGTCCGACGTGCCATAGGCTTCGACCCGCAGGTCGTGTTTGGCAATGCGGTCCCCGTTTCCCAATGCGGTTTCGCCCTTATCCCCGGTACGGGTGTAAATTTTATTAAGAACAACCATCAGCCTGTGTCCTTTCGCAGATAAACATAGATGACGATGAGAACGACGGCGATGAACTGCGCGATAATACGCAGTCGCATAATTTTATTTGAATTGCGCCGATTAAACTCGCCACCGCCGGCGAAGCCGCCCAACCCAAAGATTAGGACGATAACAACCGCGATCACGGCAATGACGGTTAGGATATACAACGGGTCAGCGAACATAAGGATCCTTTGTGTTGCTGAAAGATGTAGCGGGGTCATTCCTCAGCGCAACCCGTATTTATCGCGACAGCACCCAGTCAAGTGCGCGCGTAGGCAAAATGCGCCTTAGAATGCCCGAGATATGGGTGGGCGTCGTGACATAATATCGCGGTCGCGGCCTGTCGGATTCGAGCGCATGTATGAGCTTATCAATCACAGCTTGCGGAGGAAGTTCGAACCTGTCCGGCCCTCGCTCCGTGTACAGCCTGTCCAAAAGCTGCTTTTCGTACTGCGCTTTTCGGGGGGATGCTTCCCAATTAATCCAACGCTCGAAATAAGGGATAGAATTCGCGCGAATATTAGAGGTGATTGGTCCGGGCTCGATCAAACTCACATGGATGGGGGTGTCGCGCAGTTCGATCCGCAGGGTATCCGTCAACCCTTCCAAGGCAAATTTTGTCGCATTGTAAGCACCACGCCAAGGCATAGTGACCAGACCAAGCACTGACGAACACTGAATAATTCGTCCGTGACCCTGAGCCCGCATAACGGGGAGGATGCTTCGCGTCAGCTCATGCCAACCGAAGAAATTACTCTCGAAAATCTCCCTTAATGCGGCTGTTGGCAAATCCTCCACCGCCCCGGGGGTTGCGTGGGCACCGTTATTATAAAGGGCATCCAGCTTGCCACCAGTGCTATCAAGGATGTGGTTAACCGCCGCAGCGATAGTGGCCTTATCAGTGTAATCTAGCTGCGGCGCATTAAATCCGGCGGCGATGAGCCGATCACAGTCTTTCTGCTGGCGGCACGAGGCGAATACATTCCAGCCACGTTCGCGCAATGCATGGGCTGCAGCATATCCGATACCCGAAGAGCATCCGGTAATCAGTATCGAGCGTTGCTCCGCCAAACCGCTATTTTTCTTCACACCTATGATCAGCCGTTCGAGAGAAGGAAATCAGCCATCCAACCCTCTTGGCCGCCACCCAGCGAACGCATCTTCACCCAGCCGTCTCCGTTATCCTGGATCACTTCCACTGAATCGCCACGGCCGAGCTTGGCGACAACCTGATAATCTGTTCCCGGACCGCCGCGCACGTTTACACGGCTTCCCGATACAGAGCGGATAACGCCTTCGGAATCCACTTCAACTAGCGTCGTTTCAGCATCATTGGGTGCAATCAGGCTTGGAATAACAGTCGGTGCATTGTTCGCATTAGAGTTAGCATTGTCAGACGTAGCAACATTGCCGTTCAGGGACCTCAACGAGGTTAGAGTGACGGAAACATTTTGCACCTCTGCAGCATTACCGGCACTTGGTCCCGGCACAAAAGCTGCAGGCGTCGGTGCAATGGAAGCAGATGCGACTGCCCGGGTTATGACAGCAGGCTCAACCACATTTTTGGGCTCGTCCGCTGCAACTTTCTGGATTGCTCGCGAAGGCTCGTCGGCGTTTGCCGTCATGCGCGAGCTGGCAGGTTGAAAATCAACCCCGCCGCTCATTTCAAAGAATGCCCAACCCAGAAATCCAAAAGTCAGAAAAATAAACCGTTTCATCGCACATCCCCCGAAGTATTGACCGGCACCGTTCCGGTGCAAGGCTTTATAGGCCCTCTTGTGAGACCTAACACAAAAGCTGGGAAAACGTTCCAACTTGATTGAAATATTGGTTGCTAAAGAGCGCACTTCAAACAGTCGCTTGCCGCGTCGCGCGCCCTTAGCTAAACAAGGAAAATGTCAGATATAACCACCCCCGCCGATCAAGATTCTCGCAATTCGTCAGAGCCGTTACGCCGCGCCTTGGGGGACCGGTATCTGACCTATGCGCTTTCTACCATCATGCACCGCGCGCTGCCTGATGCGCGCGATGGCTTAAAGCCCGTTCACCGGCGTATCTTATTTGCAATGCGTGAACTGAGGCTTAACAGCACCGGGGGATTCCGGAAGTCCGCAAAAATTTCCGGCGACGTAATGGGGAACTATCACCCGCATGGTGACGCCGCGATTTACGATGCGATGGCGCGTCTCGCTCAAGATTTTAACGTGCGTTATCCGTTGGTTGACGGGCAAGGTAACTTTGGCAACATCGATGGCGATAACCCCGCCGCAAGCCGCTACACCGAAGCGCGGATGACAGCCGTTGCCGAAGCTATGCTTGAGGGCTTGAACGAAAATGCTGTCGATTTTAGGGAAAACTACGACGGCACGCTGACAGAGCCCGTTGTTTTACCGGCGCAGTTCCCGAACCTTTTGGCGAACGGGTCGTCGGGCATTGCGGTCGGGATGGCGACCAACATACCACCGCATAACATTTCAGAACTGGTCGACGCGTGCATTCACCTCATCAAGACGCCCGACGCGCGTGATGACACTTTGCTCAATTTTGTCCCGGGCCCCGATTTCCCCACCGGTGGTATCATCGTTGAACCCCCTGAAAACATTGCAAATGCTTATCGCACTGGCAAAGGTGGCTTCCGCCTGCGGTGCCGCTGGGAAACAGAAGATTTAGGCCGCGGCGCATGGCAAATCGTCATCACCGAAATCCCCTATCAAGTACAAAAATCGAAGCTCATAGAGAAGATCGCCGAGCTGATCCATACCAAGAAGATTCCGATTCTGGGCGATGTGCGCGACGAATCGGCAGAAGACATCCGTCTGATCATTGAACCGCGCTCAAAGAACGTCGATCCCGAGGTCCTCATGGGGATGCTGTATCGTAGCTCGGATCTCGAGGTGCGATTCTCCCTGAACATGAACGTGTTGATCGATGGCGTCACACCCAAAGTGTGTTCAATGAAAGAAGTGTTACGTGCGTTTCTGGATCACCGTCGTAAAGTGCTGCAGCGGCGTTCTGCGCACCGCATGGAGAAGATCGATCATCGGCTTGAGGTCCTCGAGGGCTTCATCATCGCGTTCCTGAACCTGGATCGCGTCATTGATATCATTCGCTATGACGACGACCCGAAATCCGCGCTGATGATGGAAGATTGGGGCAAGGAACATGCGCGTGCGCTGAACGAATCCAGCTATGTGCCGCCTGCCCCGTCTACCGAGCACTCTCTGTCCGAGGTTCAGGCCGACGCCATTTTGAACATGCGTTTGCGGTCATTGCGACGCCTGGAGGAAATTGAGCTTCTTCGCGAGCAATCCGCGCTGATGGCGGAACGCGCCGGCCTCGAAGACCTGTTGGAAAACGAACTGACCCAGTGGACGACAATCGTTGACCAGCTACGCGAAACGAAAAAGAAATTCGGCAAGGATTGGACGTTAGACGGCAAAAACGTTGGTCGTCGCAGAACAACCTTTGCCGAGGCCGGCGTGGTCGAAGAAGTTCCACTCGAGGCGATGATCGACCGCGAACCGATTACCGTGGTTTGCTCGCAAATGGGGTGGATCCGGGCGATGACCGGCCACATCGACCTGAACCGAGAGCTGAAGTTCAAAGACGGCGATGGGCCGCGCTTTATTTTTCACGCAGAGACAACAGATAGGTTGCTCGTTTTCGGCACGAATGGGCGTTTCTATACACTTTCTGCCTCCACCCTGCCCGGCGGGCGCGGAATGGGGGAACCGTTGCGCTTGATGGTTGATCTGCCGAACGAGGTTCAAATTGTCGATATTTTGATCCACAAGCCCGGGCGGAAGCTCTTGGTCGCGTCATCAGCCGGTGATGGCTTCGTTGTGCCAGAAGACGAGGTGTTGGCGCAAACTCGGACCGGTAGACAGGTTCTTAACGTACGGGGAAACGTCAAAGCGATGATCTGTGCGCCTGTGGCAGGAAATGCAGTTGCTGTCGTTGGTGAGAATCGCAAGGTCTTGGTCTTTGGCTTATATGAGCTGCCAGAGATGGGCCGCGGCAAAGGCGTTCGACTGCAGAAATACAAAGATGGTGGTATGTCTGACGCAATCACCTTCAATGCCGAGAATGGCTTGAGTTGGCAAGATCCGGCAGGTCGCACGCGCACCGAGCCCGACCTTACTGAATGGACTGGGAAACGGGCTACTGCCGGGCGAATGGCCCCACGTGGTTTCCCGCGAGATAACCGTTTCGGTTGATCGTGTAGTGCGCGCAATCTCGGCGCTATCCTTGTCTAGGCGCATTTGACGACAACCTGTCGTTCAACAAATGCACCGACCAGAGCAACCGAAAATCGCCCATTTGGGCACGCCGCCGATCTTTATTTTATTACCTTAAGTCATAGCGTTATGCTTCAAGTGAAAGCGTATGCGCCCGAAGCCAAGCCATAAAACCACGCGGGTCATCTACATTCGCGCTCATCTGTTCCGGTGTCAGCGCATGACCGACAATCGGCCCCTGGGGTTTATTGCAGGCATGGACGATCTCGTGCAGCAGCAACCCCTGCCGCAAAATCGGCGATATCCTATTTGCGATTTGGTAAGCACGGCTATTTTCACCGGGAAACCGCATCGGTACAACCTTGGCCCCCGATCGACGGATCATTTTCGCGGTAAAGACATTCCACTCTGCTTCGATCGCTGGACCAAACATGGTATCAGAGGCGGCGACGACGCCTGACGGGAAAAGCGCAACAACGCCGCCCGCCCTTAGGTGCGCCATCGCTTTCGCGCGCATTTCGACGCCCTTGCGCTGTGCATCAGGATCGTGAGCAAACGGCACCGGGATCATATAGCTGCCCGCAACTTCGTCGATTGAGGTTAACAAAGATCGGGTGAGGATGCGGTAGTCAGGCCGGACTCGACCAATAAGATCCGCAAAAATCATGCCGTCGACCATTCCATGCGGGTGGTTCGCAACGACGACAACGGGTCCGTTTTTTGGGATACGGTCCAACTGCTCCTGCGGCGTCGTCAAGTCGATGCCCATGGTATCCAGAGCAGCGCGCCAGAATCCCTGGCCCGTCGGTGCCCCTTGTTTTTCAAACTGTCGAATCAACCGAAGCACCTTGAGTTTTCCGGTGAACAGTTCAATAGCGCTGATGAGACCTGACTTTAACGGGTGATCGAATGTAGAGGCATAAGAAAGGCTGCTGCGATCATATTTGGTAAAGGTTACCGGCTCCCCGGTTCCATCATTTAATAATGGCGCGGGGCCGCTTTGCGCATTCTCCGTCATATTTTTAACCTTTTACCCTTCAACGCAACCGACAGTAGCCATCGAAAACGGACGATCAGTTGCCCTCGCCGAATTTGTCAGCCACCAAGGCTGTCAGGGCATCTGCCAGCGCGTCTTGATCAGGTCCCGACGTTTGTACATCAATCGTGCATCCCTTAGAGGCCGCGAGCATAAGCAAGCCCATGATGCTGTCGCCCGAAGCCGACATACCATCTTTGCTGACTTCCGCACGTGCGTCGAACGCTTCGACAACTTCGACCAGTTTGGCAGAGGCGCGGGCGTGCAAGCCTTTTTCGTTTACAATTTTCAGTGAAACTTGGGTCATATAATAGGGCCTTGCTATTCCGCACTAACGTTTTGGCTATCGATATATTTTCTGCCCGCCGCCAAGGCTGCGCGCACCGCTTCTGGCACTTCCAAGTCACGGGACTTGGCTAGCTTGATCAACATCGGCAAGTTTGCGCCATAAAGGATGCGGCGATTTTCAGGACGGCATGCGAGCAGGCTAAGGTTCGAAGGTGACCCACCAAAGAGGTCAGTCACGACAACCACCCCGTTACCGGTGTCCACGGCATCGGCCGCCTGACAGATCTCTTGCTGCTTCTCGGTGCGATCGTGGTCCGCGTAAATCGCAATAGCGCGCACACCATTTTGCGACCCGACGACATGCTCGATCGCGGCCAAATATTCCTTGGCCAACCCGCCGTGTGCAACAATCACAATACCAATCAACGCGATGTCTCTTCCCGTTTGCTACGATCTAATTCGCGGTGCCTAACCGAGACCTGCCAGCCGTCTTTCGACAGGCTGGATGCCAGATATTCGGCCAAAGTTACGGAACGGTGTTGCCCCCCTGTGCAGCCAAACGCAAGAGAGATATGTGATTTCCCCTCGGTCTTGCAGGCGGGCAGGACCAATTCACACAGAGAATTTACCTGCGTCGCAAAGTTTGCGAACAAGGGATCGGCCCCGACGTAGTCGGCCACAGGTTGCTGGGTGCCATTCATGCTCCGAAGAGCGGGTTCCCAATAGGGGTTTCGCAGAAAGCGGCAGTCGAAGACCATATCAGCACTGCGCGGCAGCCCGCGTTTATACGAAAATGATTGGACCGAAACCGTCAAATGGCGTGCGCCATCAAGTGCGAACCAGCGCTCTACCTCTGATCTGAGCTGATGCACATTTAGGTCTGATGTATCGATCAAAACGTCAGCGAGAGTCAAAACCGGTTCAAGCAGTTCTTTCTCATGCACGATACCTTCAATGGGTGTCGCTGATGCTGTCATCGGATGGCGCCTGCGCGTTTCGGAAAATCGGCGTAGCAAGACATTGGTATCGCAATCGAGGTAAAGAAGTTCGATGTCGATGTCGGGACGTGATCTCATGTCCGCCATTAGCTCGATAACGCGATCCGTCGAAAAGTCGCGATTGCGCAGGTCAACGCCAAGAGCCATCGGGCGCAGCTGCCCAGGTGCCTCGATCAATGCACGCAACATCCGCATCGGGATGTTATCGATCGCCTCAAAACCGGCATCCTCCAACACATTCAGCGTGGAAGAGCGCCCTGCCCCTGCCGGGCCGGTCACTAGCACAATTCGCCGGTTGGATGTCATTGCCTCAGTCATATGCTGGGTAGTCCATCATATTTGCCATCAAGTAAACAGAAGCAGCGAAATGTGGTCCATCGCACCGCCAAAGACATCGAACAGCGACTCCCATCACCTCGTCGTAGCGTATTTCGGGAAGGCGATCGGGTTCATCTTTGTTGAGATCTATTATGAGGTAAATCGGCATGTCTACGCGATATTTCAAGGTCAGTATCCCGACGCCGCGCGCTTCGATCATGCCTTGTATCGCGTCGGGCGGGCTAGCGATAAGCCGATTTTCGTGCACGATCAGACTTGTACGGTCATCCGATACAAGCTCGGCCCCCATTGCGATCATCTGCAATGCCAGCGCAGATTTCCCACTGCCCGAAGCTCCGCGTATCATCACACCACGACCGTTAACAGCAACGGTAGTGGCGTGGATCGTAGTCGTCGGTGACATGGGCTTCAGATCGGCAATCCAACCACAAAGCGAGCGCCAAGAGGGTCGGAGGTGATATCGGCATCGGTAGGTCGAATATTTTCGGCCCAGATGACACCACCATGCGCCTCTACGATTTGCTTTGAAATCGCGAGCCCTAGGCCAGAGTTATTGCCAAAATGCTCTTCGGGACGCTCCGAGTAGAAACGTTTGAAAATCTTCGAGAGAGCTTGTTCCGGGATGCCCGGACCTGTGTCTTCCACGACAACGAGAATGCGATTTTCACGCTTGCGCGCCCAGACACGTATCGCATCGCCATCTTCACAAAACGACACGGCATTGCTGATCAAATTCACAAAAACCTGCGCCAAACGGGCTTCGAGGCCATGAACGATAATCGGTTGTTCGGGCAGATCAGTTATAAAGTCGATGCCGCGTTTGCGGGCGTCTTCCCCCAGATACTGACCCAAGTTGCCGATCATCATCAGCAAATCAAAGGGCTCTTCTTCTTCTTTAACCAGCTCGCTGTCCAAGCGTGACGCATTTGAAATGTCGCTCACCAGACGGTCCAACCGGCGCACATCGTGGTCGATGACATCCAGCAATTTCTCTCGTTGATCTTCGCGCTTGATCAAACGCAATGTCCCAACGGCCGATCGCAGAGACGCGAGTGGGTTCTTGATCTCATGCGCGACATCAGCTGCAAATTGTTCGTTACCATCTATGCGGTTATAGAGCGCCGACACCATGCCACGTAGAGCCCCCGACAAGCGACCGATTTCATCGGGGCGTGCGGTCAAATCCGGGATACGGATCCGACCAGGATTCATTTTACGCGCATCCTTATCACGCCCCAGCTCGGCGGCTGCCGCCAAGTCTGACAGCGGATTTGCAATGGTCGAAGCCAGCACGATACTAAGCCCGATAGAGACCAGCGTCGCAATAACAAACATCTGGAGAACCCGCTCGCGCTCGTCCCGAACAAGTTTATCAATCTCACCCGCCGCCGAAGTTACTGCGACTACACCAATCGGCAAACCATCATGAACGATGGGCGTGGCGACCGAGAAAAGCGTCCCTCCCGCGCCAACGAGATCATTTCCCATCCGCGTACCACTGACGAGAGCACCAGAGACCAGCGGCCGCAACTGTTCTGCTACCGGCAAAGTCTCAGCCGGCGTGCCTGCACCAAACGATGCGGAAAGTATATCCCAAAGCCAGCTTAGCCCATCAGAAATGAGGGCTGTATCCCCAGGCTCTAGTACCTCAGCGGGCGCATCGCTTTGCCCTGCGTTTTGAGCGACCAAATCAACAGATGTATCGAAAACAAAAACTTCGATCCCGCTACGCAGGTCAAGTCGCTCAAGGCTTGCCCGAGCGTTCGTCGCTCCCGCCAGCCCGTCGGAAATGCCCCCAACTGCGAGCTGTGCCTCGAATACGTCTGCAATAAGCTCGGCCTCCGAGATAAGCGAGGCACCTCGCTGTACGGCCAAGCTATCGCGGGAGGAGTTAAGATAAAGTATACCGGCGGCCAAAACATTCAGCGCAATTAAGTTGAATGTGATGATTTTTCGCGTCAACGGCGACGCGCGCAACGCAAACAGGCCGCGCCGCGCACGTTTTCCGCGCAATTCATCTGTCGCGATTTTGTCCGGAGCGACCCAATCGTCACCCAATACAACATCACCGTCCCGATTAGGCGTGGTCATGTCCCGCACAAAATTCCTTTCGACAATGGCCATGGCTCAGATCACTCTTCGTTGTATCTGTAACCGATGCCATACAGCGTTTCGATCGCGGAAAACTCCTCGTCCGCTGACCGCATCTTTTTGCGCAAGCGTTTGATATGGCTATCGATGGTACGATCGTCGACATACACTTGGTCATCGTACGCAACATCCATCAGCTGGTCGCGCGATTTCACGAAACCAGGACGTTGGGCCAAAGCCTGCAATAGCAGAAATTCGGTTACAGTCAGCGAGACATCCTTGCCCTTCCAACTGACAGCATGGCGCAGCGGGTCCATCCGAAGGTCACCACGCTCGATCACTTTGGTTTCTTCAGTGTCGCCGACTTCGTTCGTTTCAACAGCATCTTGGCGACGCAACAACGCACGGATACGCTCGACTAAAAGGCGTTGACTGAAGGGCTTTTTGACATAATCGTCGGCCCCCATACGCAGGCCAAGCACCTCATCGATTTCATCGTCTTTGGACGTCAGGAAGATCACGGGCATCGCGGTTTTTTGCCGCAGCCTTTGCAACAGATCCATCCCGTCCATACGAGGCATTTTGATATCCAGCACCGCCATATCGGGCAGCTTTTTATTGAATGCGTCCAACGCGGCCTGACCGTCATTATAGGTTTCGACCTCGAAACCTTCGGCTTCCAAAGTCATAGAAACCGACGTCAGGATATTCCTATCGTCGTCCACCAATGCAATTCTTGACATTGCCTGTTCCCTTTATATTCTGCTCAACTGCTAAATATTTTTTTCTTCTACTGATCATCAATTTACGCGACCGAATCAATCGGAAACTGAGAATCGCTCCTCATCTTAGCCTTAATCGTGCCACAATTTGTTAAGAAATGGCTAAATTGCCGCACTTACGGGGTTAACCCCTATGTTATTCGGTAAGCCTTTACGTCGGATTAAGAAGAGTTTCCGCAAACAGTTGGATGATGGCGCTAACTGAGAGAAACCTACCTGTTCATAACGTAAATCAACGTGCTAAGAGGCAGTTACGACCCCGAAGGGTCGAGCCATTAGTGCAAGAATTGGCATCTTTTTGATGCAGCTACAGGAGACATCACATGACGTTAGGCCGCGTAAATCCGCAATTCCGCCTCGAAGACCAAGGCATTAGCGGGCTGGGTGATGTCTATTACAACATGATCGAGCCCGCGCTGGTAGAGGCCGCGCTCAAGCGCGATGAAGGCACCTTGGGCAAAGGCGGTGCGTTTCTGGTCACAACGGGTAAGTTTACCGGCCGCTCTCCCAAAGACAAACATGTCGTGAAAACTGATAGCGTCGCTGACAAAATCTGGTGGGAAAACAATGCGGCGATGTCCCCCGAAGGGTTTGACGCGTTGCATCAAGATATGCTCGCCCACATGCAGGGTCGAGACTACTTCGTTCAGGATCTCGTCGGCGGTGCCGACCCCAAACACGCAATCAACGTGCGCATGGTGACCGAACTTGCTTGGCATGGCTTGTTTATTCGCCACATGCTTCGCCGTCCGGATCGTGACGCTCTGGACAGCTTCATTGCAGATTTCACCGTAATCAATTGCCCCAGCTTCTCTGCCGATCCGGCAAAGCATGACTGCCGTTCGGAAACGGTTATCGCGATGAACTTTGACAAGAAGATGATCCTTATTGGCGGGACCGAGTATGCAGGTGAGAACAAGAAATCGGTGTTCACCCTGCTGAACTATCTGCTGCCGGAGAAAGGCATCATGCCGATGCACTGCTCGGCCAACCATGCCACCGGCAACCCCGTTGATACCGCCGTGTTCTTCGGCCTGTCGGGTACAGGCAAGACTACCTTGTCCGCTGACCCCGGCCGCACGCTTATTGGCGATGACGAACATGGTTGGTCGGACAATGGCACCTTCAACTTTGAAGGCGGATGCTATGCGAAGACGATCAACCTGAGCAGCGAAGCCGAACCCGAGATTTATGCGACGACTGAAAAGTTCGGTACCGTCATCGAGAATATGATCTTTGACCAAGAAACCAAAGAGCTTGATTTCGATGACGATAGCCTGACCGCCAACATGCGTTGCGCCTACCCGCTGCACTATATCTCGAACGCATCCGCCAAAGCGACCGGCGGTCACCCCAAAAATATCATCATGTTAACCTGCGATGCGTTCGGTGTGCTCCCTCCCATCGCGCGTTTGACACCTGCGCAGGCGATGTACCACTTCCTGTCGGGCTTCACATCCAAGGTAGCAGGCACTGAGCGTGGCGTAACCGAACCCGAGCCTACATTCTCGACCTGTTTCGGTGCGCCTTTCATGCCACGTCGCCCTGAAGTTTACGGGAACCTCCTGCGCGAGAAAATTGCAACGCATGGTGCCACCTGCTGGTTGGTGAACACTGGCTGGACCGGCGGCGCTTATGGCACCGGTAGCCGCATGCCGATCAAGGCCACCCGCGCGCTGCTAACCGCGGCGCTGGAAGGATCACTCGCAGGCGTTGAATACCGCAAAGACCCGAACTTCGGCTTTGACGTTCCGGTCGCGGTGACGGGGGTTGCGGACATCCTTCTGGACCCGCGCAGAACTTGGGACAATCCTGCTTCCTACGATCGTCAGGCGGCCAAACTGGTCAAGATGTTCGCGGAAAACTTCGAACAATACCTCCCCTATATCGACGACGACGTGAAAGCCGCCTCAATCGGTTGATCCTATCAGAGCCGCGCGAAAAGCGCGGCTCTTTTTTTAGCGCCCCCTACGCCGCCTTCGACGAACGGTCTGACAGCGGCATATCGAGAATAAACCGTAGATCCTCGCGCTCCATATACGCCATAAAGCCTTCTACGGGCGCATCTTGACCATTAATGAACCACCGCAACGTGCCGGGCTCGGTATGCATATAGCCATGACGTGCTGGGAACCCCTTATAAACAACTGCGTTTGTCATAAAGGCAATGACGTGGTCTGGATCCCAATGCTGCATTGCCTGCCAGAAGGCATAGCGCCCCAATAGCGATGATAGGCCGGCGGTTTTAAACTCACGCGGTGTTGCACCCACCCAAAACTCGCCATGATAGCACACGTCGCCAGCGATGCGGTGCGCCCCCGGCCCCGCGCGATACCGCGAGCGGTGGAAATCGATATCAACGCCCGGAGGTGGAAATTCTACGAATGACCGGCGCAGGTACTCGGCCAGTTTTGCTCCGTTCAACTCCAACATACGCATGGCCTGCGTATGCATAACTTCACCTTTTGAATTCCGTCCAACGATCCAAAAGGCGTTATTCTCGTTCAGGACATTCGTGACAGTGTCAAAAGGCAGCCCAATTAAATGATCCGGTCGCGCGTCCTGCAATAGTTCCTTATAGTCCCTAAAGTCATAACCGAACGTTAACGTGATCCCAGCTTTGCGCAGGATCTCCGAACTGCTGGCGATAAAACGTTCGCCGCTCTGAAAACTCAACAACGTCATACTGAACTCTCCTCTGGTGAAATTCCACCAAAGAGTAGCCTATTTGACAAAAGTTAGCTTCGAATTTTAGGTAGACGACTAGAAGCGCACTATGGCGTCGTCGGGCATGCCCGACATTGCGGCCTGATCTAGACCGGAGATGGTCACATGGCGCGATCTATCTACTGCTGAGATCAAGGCTAAACTACCGTCAGGAAACCGGCTCGCCATTAAAAGTCTCTTATACGCCAGCGGGATAAGTTCTCCGCTAGCTGTGTCGCGCGGTATTTGCGTTACGATCTCGTCCAAGCGTACCCCGCCGTTAGCCTGCACCTCCCGAAAGGGAAAATCCAGCATAGCCTCGAACTCGGGCCCGCCGGGAAAATTCGCCAGAGGCCGTCCGATGCTACTACGCGCATTCTCCCAACCCCACCAATTTGTATAAAATGATTCCTGACCCACCTCGATGCAGATCCACCCGCTCGGAGTGTCGCGATACACCAGAACATAAGGACGAATTTTCTGGAAATTCTCGTGCTCTAACCGCCCTTCGCTACTCACCCAGGCTACGAATGCTTCCTTTATCATCGGCGACTCGCCATCCCAAATCTGCGTCAGTGGGCGCTGCTGCTGATAGAAGTTCCAACCATTTGGCGTTTCGTGCGACAGTCGCAACAGGCCGCCGGAGCTTCTAGTATTGCCGCCAATCCACACCTTACCGCGCGCGAGAAACTCTCGCGCTTCTGGTAAGGCTTCCTCACCACGCTGGGTTAGACGATATCGGCGCTCGTCGACATCGAACAACGGGGCATCCAGATAGTCCTCAATTTGGGCAATATGGCGCCGTACTGTCTGCCTCGTACTTCCCAACAGGCGCACAGCTTGACTAAGATTGAGAGTGTCCGCGAGAACGATAAAAGATCTAACCATTTCATATAGTAACGGCGGGATTCTCTCCGCTTCGGTTTCACCTAGTCCTGTGTTATCGACACTATTCATTGGCCACCGATGGTAAATTAATAATACATTAAGGAGTTACTCATAATACATCAGTGGACATTTTGTAACCACAAATTGAATAAATCTATCCAATTGATCGGAAAGAGAGATTTGAGGATGACTAACTACAACAACAACCGGAGGTATCAGAATGTCGCATCCCGTAGACATCCACGTCGGCAAGAAACTAAAACAGATTCGTACGCTGCGTCGTTTTTCTCAAACCGATGTGGCCAAACGGTTAAATTTATCCTTTCAGCAAATCCAGAAATACGAAATTGGCTCAAACCGTGTCGCTGCCAGCCGTCTATTTGAATTGTCTCAAATTCTAGACGTGGCCCCCGCCTATTTCTTCGAAGGGCTGCATGACGCCACAAACGACGCCCCCAAGGCCGACCCCAGCATCGAGATCGTCAGCGCTTTGGCCGCGATAAATGACGACGCGCTTAAAACACGCATCGTGACATTTATCGAAGATGTGTCAGGATTAACCGTCGCGCGGCAAAGTTAGGCGCTAGCCAAATACACCGCGGCGGACCAAATTTGCGCCCGCAATTAACAGGATGACCAGCGTCGTTTTTTTAAAAGACGCTTGGTCAATCTTGTCCATCACTAGGCTACCTAGCCACATACCGATCAACGATGGCACGATCATAACGGCCGAAAAAGGCACGGTTTCCGCGCGCAGTACGCCCGATCCAAAGTGCGAAATCAGCAATAATATAGCGCCCAACCCATAGATGACGCCTTGTACACGCATCTGATCATGTTTGGGCGTTCCAAGCGCGGTAAGGTAGGCAACCGTCGGCGGCCCCCAAACGGCTGAAACTCCGCCGATGGCACCAGCGAACATCCCGATGGCGGCCTCTAATTTCGTGGATCTATGCGTTAGGGTAAAACTTCGTCCCGTGACCTGCCACAAAGCAAACAGCGTTATCGGCACACCAATCACCAACATCATCGTATCAGCGGCGAGGAACCGCACTGTCTGGGCAGACAGACAAAGTGCTACCCCTCCGGCGATTAGGAAAACTTTAAACATTTTTACGCTGCGCCACGCAGCGGCTACACCCTGCCGTAAGGCCTGAAACATGTTCGTGACTACCGTTGGAAAGATCAGCCCGGCAAGCGCGAGCTCGGGCGATAGAAACATTGTGAGCCCAGATATGAGCACCAAGGGCATCGCGAAGCCCACCACCCCCTTAATAAACCCAGCTACAAGTCCGACCCCGAAGGCAAATGCCCATTCTCCCGGTGTCATTAAGGTAAAAAACATGTCCATGGGCCTGTTCATACCAAGTTTAACAATAGGCGCACGCGAAATCATCTACGTAATTTTAAACCAAATTGCCGCACTGAAACGTATCTTTATTGTGCTGCACCTGCGAAAGGTTTATGTCGTCTTTAACCAACTAAGGGAGCTTACAGATGGCACATGATGGACAAGACGTGATTGCTGGCACCGACGTTGTGATCGAAGACTTGCTCGCGATCACCAAATCAACACTGGCTCCCGTGGATCGCCTATTAGATGCAGCGAAAACCGCGGTACGCGCGATCGTATCGCAAGATGGAAAAGTGGCAAACGCACTTGTCGAGGAAAATCAGACAGCGGCGCATGGGCTTGCTTGGCTTGCCACCTATGCACAGTCTCTTCACCAGATGCAGCTGTGGGCAGAAAAACTTCAGGTCGAAGGAAACTTTTCCGAAACTGAACAGCTGATCCATCAAATCGCCTTCGGTGAATATCTGTGCCAGATGACCGGCGGCATTCAGATGAACCAAGGTGAAATCCTGCGCCTGCACGATCTCGGCGTAGCAGCCGAGGATCAGACCGCATTCACGAACGCTGGCATCACTGCATTGCAAAAGCAGGGCAATACGCAAGCCGCACGCACACGTCTTGTTGAACTGATGCAAGAGCAATCCGCTAACATCACCGTGGGTCGGTCCGGCCTCGATGAAGAGCTAGAGATGATCCGCGAGCAGTTCCGCCGCTACGCTGTTGAAAAAGTCGAGCCCTTCGCCCACGAATGGCACCTCAAGGACGAGCTGATCCCGATTGAGATCATCAATGAGTTGGCAGAAATGGGCGTTTTCGGCCTGACAATTCCCGAGGAATACGGCGGCTTTGGACTGTCCAAAGCCTCTATGTGTGTCGTCTCCGAAGAATTATCGCGCGGCTATATCGGTGTTGGGTCTCTGGGGACACGCTCGGAAATCGCAGCGGAGTTGATCATCGCGGGCGGAACAGATGCCCAGAAAGAAAAATGGCTTCCCCGGATTGCGAGCGCTGAGACCCTGCCCACGGCCGTATTTACAGAGCCGAATACCGGTTCTGATCTTGGCTCCCTGCGCACCCGCGCAGTGAAGGACGGCGACGACTATAAGGTGACTGGTAACAAAACATGGATCACGCATGCAGCGCGCACCCATGTCATGACTCTTTTAGCACGGACCGATCCCCAGACGTCAAATTACAAAGGATTATCGATGTTCTTGGCCGAAAAAACGCCAGGTGATGATGAAAACCCCTTCCCGTCCGAAGGTATGACCGGCGGCGAAATCGAAGTGCTTGGCTATCGCGGTATGAAAGAATACGAGCTCGCCTTCGATGGTTTCCATGTCAAAGGTGAAAATCTGTTGGGTGGCGAAGAGGGCAAAGGCTTTAAACAGCTAATGGAAACCTTTGAAAGCGCGCGTATCCAGACGGCCGCGCGCGCCATTGGGGTTGCACAATCCGCGCTCGACATCTCCATGCAATACGCGATCGACCGCAAGCAATTTGGAAAATCCCTGATCAACTTCCCTCGTGTGTCTTCTAAACTTGCGATGATGGCGGTCGAGATTATGATCGCGCGTCAGCTCACTTATTTCTCTGCCTTCGAGAAAGATGAAGGTCGTCGCTGTGATGTCGAAGCGGGCATGGCCAAGCTGCTAGGCGCACGTGTCGCCTGGGCCGCGGCCGACAACGGTCTGCAAATTCACGGCGGCAACGGCTTTGCGCTGGAGTATAAGATCAGCCGCGTCCTCTGTGATGCCCGTATCCTCAATATCTTTGAAGGTGCCGCAGAAATCCAGGCGCAGGTCATCTCGCGCCGCTTGCTAGGATAGTGTCACAGCGGCCTGATGGCTAACACCGTCGGGCCGCTTTCGCACCGAGCATGTTCAAATTCATCCCTCTACTACTTATGGCGGCTCTGACAAACCTGTGCAGTCGGGATGAAACCGCTCGGGCATATGGCGCGGCAGACCGGCTTTGGGATCTACAGGAGGTGAACGGCGTCCCGTTCCCGGCAAACGCGACGCTGTCCTTCCTAGCCGCAGAAACAATCACCATCCAAGGCCCGTGCAACCGGATCACCGCGTCGAATACAGTGCCCTATCCGTGGTTTTCAGTCACGCTCGTATCCTCCACCAAAAGATCCTGCCCTGACCTGCAGCACGAAAAATCACTCGCCAACGCGCTCGAACGCACCACAGTTATCGAAATACTGGATAATGTAATGATCCTTTCTAACACCGAGAACCTTAATATGGTGTTTATCGCTGCCGACTGAAGGCCTCCACGTATCGCGCTCGCGCCTCAGGCAAGGGCCTTCCCCCAAGATCTCGCGCCAGATGCCGTTCTAGAAAGTAGCCCGTGGTTTTGAACGCCAACGCAATATCTGCGTCGCTCGCATCACCCTCACCACGGAGCACGGGCGACAGCGGCAACATCTTGTCCACCCACTCTCCAGCCCCCTCCCGTGTGACGGCACGACCCGTTTTTGGCGACACGAAGATCAACCCGCTTGTCCGTCCGGTTACAGCACAAACGCTAAGATCAAGCCCGTAGCCCAGTTCGTCTAGTAAACTGATTTCCCACTGAAGATAGGCAAGCGGCCACAGGTCCCCCTGTCCCAGAAGGTCCAGCAACGTTTCGGTTCGCCGGTATAGCGGTGTATGGGGCTCGCGTTCAGGCAGCGCAAAAACCAGCAAACCTGTCACGGCATTCAATCCCGCGAGGCTCATCCTGTCGTTCATCGCCAATGCGGCTCGGCTCCGCACGGGCTCGACAGTAAAAGCACCGATGTGGTCTTCCAATCGTGCGCGCCATGAGACATCCAACTGGGCACCCGGCTGCAGAATTGGCGCGATCTTGCGGCTGGTGCCGCCGCGCACGATCCCGGCGTGACGCCCGCGTTCTGGCGTAAAAACCTCGATAATCGCCGATGTTTCGCCGTGGCGGCGCGTGCTCAGCAAAATGCCCTGATCGCGCCACTCCATCAGCTCAGACCATCCTCGTGCAACAGATGCCGGCCTTGCCGGTCTTCGACTTCGACCACCCATAGATCCGGGTCATAGCCACGTTGCCGACTGATCGACTCATCGACATCGGGCTCTTGGCCACTTGTCATCTCGACCCAGCTCCGTTCGCCACTGATCAAATCAAAGCTTTTATGAAAAAGCTGTGCATTTCCATCCAATGTGGCCAGCTTCACCAGAACCGCGCCGCCGGTGTCATCCCCGTGCGCGACAACAAACGCCGGTATATCATAGACCCGCAGCCGCGCGAGATAGGCGTCGACCCAGAACCGCGCCGTCAGCCGGGCCATGACAGGCCCTTGCTTCCAAATGGTGAGAGATCCTCCCCGAAGGGTCGGGTTGCACCAAACCTAGACATTGCCGTCTTTGAACTCCAACCCCATTTCAGAGTAGCGCTCCGCCTCGTCGAGCCAGTTCGGGCGCACCTTGACCTGCAGGAATAGATGAACCTTTCGACCCAGAAACTCTTCGAGCTCTTCGCGCGCGGCTTTGCTGACGGACTTGATTGTTTCGCCTTTGTTGCCCAGCACAATACCTTTGTGCCCGTCACGCACCACATAGATCAGTTGATCTACCCGCGCCGACCCATCCTTGCGCTCTTCCCAGTTCTCGGTCTCAACCGTCAGCTGGTACGGCAGCTCTTGGTGCAGGCGAAGGATCAGCTTTTCTCGGGTCATTTCGGCAGCAATCATGCGCATCGGCAGGTCGGCGATCTGATCTTCGGGGTAAAGCCATGGGCTCTCGGGCAACTCGGCTGCAAGCCAATGGCGCAACGTATCGACACCATGCCCGCGCTCGGCTGAAATCATGAAGGTCCCGACGAAATTATAACGGTCGTTCATCTCTTTGCTGAGACCCAGCAAAACCGGTGCATCAACGCGGTCAATTTTATTGATCGCCAGCGCGACTTTACGTCCCTTGCCGATGTCGGCCAAACCTTCGAGAATTCGTTCCACACCTTCGGTGATGCCGCGATTGGCTTCGATCAGCAGGATGACAATATCTGCATCTGCAGCGCCCCCCCAAGCAGCAGCCACCATGGCGCGATCCAGACGACGGCGGGGTTGGAACAGGCCGGGCGTGTCCACGAACACAAGCTGGCTTTGCCCTTCCATCGCAACGCCGCGGATCCGGGCGCGTGTGGTTTGCACCTTATGGGTCACAATCGACACTTTCGCGCCGACCATGCGGTTCAGCAACGTCGATTTGCCCGCGTTGGGCTCGCCTATCAGGGCGATAAATCCGGCGCGCGTGGTCATGAGGGTCTCTCCAATTGGGCCAAGAGCGTCTTGGCAGCGGCCTGTTCGGCCTGACGTTTCGAAGGGGCGGACGCAACGGCGCTGGCCCCGCTTTCAATACGGGCAGTGATGGTAAACACAGGGGCGTGGTCTGGCCCCTGCCGGTCAGTCTGGACATAGGCGGGGGGCGGCAAGCCGCGCGCCTGTGCCCATTCCTGCAACGCGGTTTTGGCATCGCGGGCGTCTTGCTTGACCTGCAGTACCCGCGGACCCCACAGCCGCAGGATCAACGCTCTGGACTCGTCAAACCCGCCATCTAGATAGACAGCTGCGATTATAGCCTCGATCGCGTCGCCCAACAATGCCTGCTTGCGCCGACCGCCTGATAGCATCTCAGAGCGACCGAGCTTGAGCACAGCCCCCATGTCGATTTCGCGCGCGACCTCCGCACAGGCTTCTTTGCGTACCAGCGCGTTGAACCGCGGGGCCAGCTGGCCTTCGGTCGCGGCGGGATCAAGGTTAAGCAGCGCTTCGGCCATCACCAGCCCCAAGACGCGGTCGCCCAGAAACTCAAGCCGCTGGTTATCGTCGCGGTTGGCCGACGACATAGAGGCGTGGGTCACCGCACGATTCAACAGCTCGGGCTTGGTAAAGTGGTACCCGATACGGCCCTCAAAGGCCCGGAGATCAGCGTTTAACTTCACTTGACCGCCTTAAAGAAACGATCGCCACGCCACGTCCAGAAAAACAGCATGGACCGCCCCCCCGAACTGAACATGATCCGATCCGCGCGCCCAATTAGATTCTCAAACGGGACAAAACCCACGCCACCGGCTTGTTGCGCCAGACGGCTATCGGCCGAATTATCGCGGTTATCGCCCATGAAAAAGTAATGCCCTTCCGGCACCGAATACACTCCGGTGTTGTCCGACGCTTGATTACCGATGTTCAAGATCGGGTGCTCTACGCCATTGGGCAAAACTTCGATCTGGCGGGTCTTTTTACACATTCCACCGGCACCGACCGCACCATTTTCACAGCGTGGACGCATACCCTGCGGTCCTTGCCGGTCCATGACTTCTTCGAAAACACCCTCATCACGCAGCTCGACCGCGGTGCCGTTGATGCTGACTGTTCCATCGGTGACCTGGATCTTATCGCCCGGCAACCCGATCAGACGTTTGATATAGTCGCGGCCCGATACCGGATGACGGAAAACAACGACATCCCCGCGCTCAGGCTCGGATCCGAACAGACGTTTGTTGTCGCCATCAAACACGCCGCAGATATCCTTCGCGTCCACTTCTATGCCGAAACGGGGCATCATCACGCTGGGGCAGGACGCGTAGGAATAGCCATAAGCCATTTTGTTCACGAACAGGAAATCACCGATCAACAGCGTCTCTTTCATCGACCCTGACGGAATCCAGAACGGCTGGAAAAACAGGGTCCGGAAGACACCCGCAATCAACAGCGCATAGACAATCGTTTTGATGGTTTCGACAAAGGCGTTGCCGGTTTTCTCTTTGGCGGCCATTTTGGCGCTCCTGTTCATGCGTTCGAGCGTTACATGCGGGTGCCATTGCCGCAAGTCAAGCAACCCCGCCCCCGATCCATCGACCGATTGGGCCATGATTTGCCGTTGCGGCTAGATACCTGCCTTGGGGCGGGCTTCGATGACGACAAATGCCTGGGCCCAAGGGTGATCGTCGGTCAACGTGACATGAATGATCGCCTCATGTCCTTCGGGTGTCATTTCGGCCAGACGTTCTGCGGCCCAACCGGTCACTTCCATCACCGGCTGGCCGGTTCGAAGATTGCTCACGGCCATGTCCCGCCATGCGATCCCCATGCGCAGTCCGGTACCAAGTGCCTTTGAACAAGCCTCCTTGGCAGCCCATCGCTTGGCATAGGTCCCCGCGATATCGCGCCGCCGTTCAGCCTTTTGCTGTTCAACTTCGGTAAATACGCGATTTCTAAAACGGTCACCAAAGCGGTCCAGCGTGCCTTGAATCCGTTCGATATTCGCAAGGTCAGTCCCAATGCCTAAAATCATGCCGCGCCCTCAGCCCTTGCGGGCGTCATCCATCAGGCGGCGCATCTCGGCGATGGCGGGACCAAGCCCCAGAAAGATTGCCTCGCCGATTAGGAAGTGTCCGATGTTCAGCTCTTGCACTTCAGGGAAGGCGGCGATCGGGCTCACGGTGTCATAGGTCAGCCCGTGGCCTGCGTGCACTTCAAGCCCCAGATCATGCGCAAATTTCGACATTTCCTCGAGCTTTTGAAGTTCTTTCTGCGCTTCTTCCCAATGCCCTTCGGCATAGGCGTCGCAATACGCACCGGTGTGCAGCTCGATCACTTCGGCCCCGATGCGGTTCGCGGCTTCGATCTGACGCTTGTCGGCGGCGATAAAGATGCTGACGCGGCTACCTGCTTCGCGCAGCGGGGCAATGAAGTGCGCCAACCGGTTTTCTTCGCGCGCCACTTCCAAACCGCCCTCGGTGGTCCGCTCCTCGCGCTTTTCGGGCACGATGCAAACCGCATGGGGTTTGTGGCGCAAGGCGATGGCCTGCATCTCTTCGGTGGCTGCCATTTCAAAGTTCAGCGGCACGGTCAGCACCTCTTGCAGACCCTCGATATCGGCATCCGTGATGTGACGGCGATCCTCGCGCAGGTGTGCCGTAATCCCGTCGGCCCCCGCCTCCTGCGCGGCCCGAGCAGCACGCAGCGGATCAGGATAGGCACCACCGCGCGCATTCCGCACAGTTGCCACGTGGTCAATATTTACACCCAGCCGAAGCTTACCTTGTGCCGCCATGGTCTTTCCCCTTCAGAGCCGCCTGCTCTGCCTTGCGTTTCGCCTCTGCTTTGGCCGAGGCTTTTTTCTTCAACGAGTCAAACTTGGCCTTAATCGCGCCCTTGCGTCGTTTTTGATAGGCCCGAAGCAACGGTACAGCCAGATAATACGCGATTGTCGCGCAGATCATGCCGGGCACAATGCCCCCGATCAAATACGGATAAAACACCTGATGCCAGAATACCTCAAGCCCGGACCAATCCATGTCCCGGTTCGTTAGCATCGCGATAAAATTGGCCAACAAATCGTGTCCAGCGTCAAAAAACTTGCCGCCGAATGACCGGTGTTCGCCCGTCTGCATCTGAGACCCGAGTATCCAGTGCCCCATCGACAGCGATGACAATCCAATTGGCACATAGGTCAGTGGGTTGCCAAAAAACGTCCCCATCAGCGCCGCCAGCAGATTGCCCCGCATCATCCGCGACACCAACGCCGCAACGATAAAATGCATCCCGTAAAACGGCGTGAATGTCGTGAAAACCCCGGCCCATATCCCGCGTGCAATCCGTTCGGGCGTATCAGGCAACCGGCGCATACGGTGTTTGACATAGTGGAACGCCCGCGTCCAACCACCCCGAGGCCACATGAATTCAGCCATCGCGCGCACTGTCGGCTTTGGATCGCGGCGTTTGAAGATCAACAGTTCGTCCTTGGGTCAGCGCAGTCCGGGCGGATCATGCGTCTTTGCTGCCTGCCTTGAACAAATCGGGGTTCCGATATCGGCTGATCTCGGCCACTTCGCTCTCGGCCTCCAGCATGGGGATCAAAGAATGCAGATGTGCAATGTCTCGCAGCTCTACGTAGATCAGCAACCGGAAAAAGTCAGGCTTGCGGTCCAAAAATTCCAAATCCGCGATATTGGCCGAGGATTGCCCGATCAGGGTACAGATCCGCCCCAAGACCCCTGCGCCATTGCCGATGGTCAGATCCAGCGTCGCGCCATAGATCGCCGGATGCGGGCCATCGTGCCACCGCAGGTCCAGCCAGCGTTCGGGTTGGTCCTCGTAATGCGACAGGCGTTCACAGTCGATCGTGTGTATTTTCACGCCCTGCCCGCGGAAGGTAATCCCGACAATACGTTCCCCCGGAAGCGCCTGACAGCACGGGGCCCGATCAAAGGATTGACCCGCCTCCAAACCGACAACCGCCCGTTTGCGGTCGACATGTTCGCCGGGTTTGGGGCGCAGGTTGGGATAGACGGCTTGCACCACTTCTTGACCCGACAGTTCTGCCGACCCAAGTTGCGCCAGCAACTCTTCCTCGTTGGACAGCCGGAGGTTGCGCGCGGCGGTGCGCAGTACTTTCTCTGTCGCAGATTTATTCATCTGCTCAAAAGCCGAGCGCGCCAATTCGCGCCCCAAACTGACAAAGCGCGCGCGATCCAATTCACGCAGCGACCGACGTATCGCCGTTTTCGCCTTGCCGGTCGTTGCAATATCCAGCCACGTTGCCTGCGGTGTTTGACCTTGGGCGGTAATAATCTCTATCGACTGTCCGTTTTTCACCCGCGTCCACAACGGAACGCGCATACCGTCGATCTTGGCCCCCACGCAGGCAGCGCCGATTCGCGTGTGGATCGCATATGCGAAATCGATCGGCGTGGCTCCACGGGGCAGTTTGACCACCTCGCCCTTGGGCGTAAAACAGAACACTTGGTCGGCGTACATCTCGAGCTTGACCGCCTCGAGGAAATCCTCGTGATCCTCTTCAGAATCAAGCTGCTCTGTCAGCTGCGCGACCCATTTCACGGGATCGACTGCGAACGGGTTTCGCGACCGTACACCGTCACGATAGGACCAATGCGCCGCCACACCGGATTCGGCGACATCATGCATCTGCCGCGTTCTGATCTGCACCTCGACCCGTTTACCGTCACGACCAGAAACGGTGGTATGGATCGACCGATAGCCGTTGGTTTTAGGCTGGCTGATATAATCCTTGAACCGTCCCGGAACAGCCCGCCACCGTCGGTGAATGGTGCCAAGAGCGCGGTAGCATTCATCCTCTGACGTAGTGATAACGCGGAAACCGTAAATATCCGATAAACGGGAAAAAGATTGCTGCTTTTCCTGCATTTTCCGCCAGATCGAATAGGGCTTCTTCGCACGGCCGAAGACCTCGGCCTCTATTCCCGCCTTCTCAAGCTCGTGACGCATGTCGCCGGTAATGCGCTGGATCACGTCACCGGTTTCACGTTGCAGCGTGATGAACCGCCGGATGATGGATTGCCGCCCCTCGGGGTTGAGCACCCGGAACGCCAGATCTTCAAGCTCTTCGCGCATCCATTGCATCCCCATACGCCCCGCAAGAGGCGCATAGATATCCATTGTTTCGCGTGCTTTCTGAATCTGCTTATCAGGGCGCATCGACTTGATCGTGCGCATATTATGCAGTCGATCCGCCAACTTAACCAAAATAACCCGCAGGTCTTTCGACATTGCCATAAACAACTTGCGAAAGTTTTCGGCCTGCTTTGTCTCGTTAGAGTTCAGCTGCAAGTTGGTCAGCTTGGTCACTCCGTCGACCAGCTCGGCCACGTCGCGCCCGAATTTTTCATCCACGCTGCGATAGGACGCTTTCGTGTCCTCAATCGTGTCGTGCAGCAATGCGGTGATGATGGTCGCGTCGTCCAGCTGCTGTTCGGTCAGAATCGCCGCAACAGAGACCGGATGCGTAAAATAGGGCTCCCCTGAATGGCGGAACTGCCCATCGTGCATCTGCTGGCCATACTCATAGGCCAGCCGGATCTGATTCTCGTTTGTCTTAGGGTTATAGGCGCGCACAAGCGCGATAAGGTCTTCAGCCGTAATGTCGGCGGTATTCATGCCTGTCCTGCCTATAAGCCCCGTAGGGCGGGGGCCTTAGCCCTGCCCTTGTGCCGCCATCAACTGCCGTAGCAGCATTTCTTCGGACATGCTGTCCTCTTCGGGCTTATCTTGTTCTGCCCCCATAAGAAGCGCCATCGCGTCCTCTTCGGGTTCATCAACTTCGATTTGGTTCTGATTGCTTTCGATCAGGCGTTCACGCAGATCGTCAGCCGACTGCGTTTCATCTGCAATCTCGCGCAGGGAAACGACCGGGTTCTTGTCGTTATCACGATCAACAGTGACCGGCGAACCAGCCGCGATTTCGCGGGCACGGTGCGCGGCAAGCATGACAAGCTCGAACCGGTTTGGCACTTTATCTACACAATCTTCGACGGTGACGCGGGCCATGGGGGTGCTCCAATCATGAATGCTGCAAGAAGCCGACTATTTAGAAGCCATCGGCGGAATTTACAAGGCCCTATTCCATGGGCCATACCCCCTTTTTATCTGCCTCAGGTAGGTCATTCAACATCTCTTGAACTGTTTTGCCAATCAGCGGATGACGCCAGTCCGGCGCGATATCGGCAAGCGGCACCAGGACGAAGGCGCGATCTTGTAAACGAGGGTGCGGCAAGATCAGTTCTTTAGGGGCGCGAACCGACTGTTGTTCGATAGCGAGCTCGCGCCAGACGGTCTGAATCTCTGCATCAGGCAACACCGTATCCCCCATCGCGATCAAATCCAGATCCACCGTACGGGGGCCCCAACGGTTTATCCTTTCGCGCCCCAACTCCGCCTCTACAGCGTGAAGAATGGCTAAAATCTGATCGGCCTCACCGCCGAATCTGATTCTTGCGGTAGTATTTACAAAGTTTGGGCCAGACCCCGCCGGATACGCATGGGTTGAGTAGAGCGGACTAACAGCGACGACTTGTACTGCCATGTTCTCCAGCACCTCAAGGGACTTGACCACTGTATCAGCGGGCCCTCCCACAACCGAAGATTGATTACTCCCCAAGGCGATCAGCGCTTCCCTGCCGATTCCCACTCCATCGTCACGGGCTGTACCGAATGTCTTCACTTGCTGCCCCCTCAAAAAGTCTTAGGTAGTATTATATTCAAGTCGGAAACTGATTTTGAAACATTTCGTTTTATAGCGGCGCTACACGACGCACTTTTCCGGACGACGTGTATTAGAAAGGCATTTCATGTTCTACAAGGACGAACGCTTAGCTTTGTTCATCGACGGCTCCAACCTGTACGCCGCCGCCAAGAACCTGGGCTTTGATATCGACTACAAGCTGTTGCGGCAGGAATTCATGCGGCGCGGGAAGCTGTTGCGCGCGTTTTATTACACGGCTCTGCTCGAGAATGACGAATATTCGCCGATACGACCATTGGTCGACTGGCTGAACTACAACGGGTTCTCGATGGTGACCAAGCCCGCCAAAGAATACACGGACAGCATGGGCCGCCGCAAAGTTAAGGGCAACATGGATATCGAGCTTGCGGTCGACGCGATGGAGCTCGCGCCACATCTTGACCATATCGTGATCTTTTCCGGTGACGGGGATTTTCGCCCGCTGGTGGAAAGCCTGCAACGGCAGGGCGTACGCGTGTCTGTCGTCAGCACAATCCGCAGCCAGCCGCCTATGATCTCTGACGAATTGCGCCGTCAGGTCGACAATTTCATCGAGCTCGAAGACCTGCGCGATGTCATTGGCCGCCCGCCACGTGAAACACCGGACGCATAAGCGATCGCCTACTTCGCCTCTTGTGGGGCAAAGCGGCCCAAAATACCAAAATATTATTGGCGCGATTTGATATAGATTTCGCCGATTTCTTGATCCCCACCTGCTTATCTCGCGTCCCCCGTTCAGGGCATGCGTCGCGTGGCAAAAGCGCATTGATCTGCTGCCGGTCTGGACGATGCGCGGCGCAAGCCTTACCTATGGCTCCAGCCCGAGGAGAGATTGATGACCAAACCGCCTTTGACCTTATACCTTGCCGCACCGCGCGGGTTCTGTGCGGGCGTGGACCGTGCGATCAAGATCGTCGAAATGGCCATCGAGAAGTGGGGCGCACCAGTCTACGTGCGCCACGAAATCGTGCACAATAAATTTGTCGTCGATGGATTGCGTGAACGCGGCGCAATCTTTGTCGAAGAGCTTTCGGAATGCCCCGATGACCGACCCGTGATCTTCTCAGCTCACGGGGTGCCCAAGGCCGTGCCCGCCAAAGCCGAAGCGCGCAATATGGTGTATGTCGACGCCACCTGCCCGCTTGTCTCCAAGGTTCATATCGAAGCACAGCGACATGCCGATGCGGGCTTGCAGATGATCATGATCGGTCACGCGGGCCACCCAGAAACCATCGGGACGATGGGGCAACTGCCACCGGGCGAGGTTCTGCTGGTTGAAACCCCCGCTGATGTCGACGCCGTCGAGGTGCGCGATCCGGCCAAACTGGCATATGTCACCCAAACCACGCTCAGCGTCGATGACACCGCGGAAATCGTCGCGGCGCTGAACCGCCGCTTCCCTCAAATCATCGGGCCGCACAAAGAAGACATCTGCTATGCCACTACCAACCGCCAAGAAGCGGTCAAGGCGATGGCTCCGAAGTGCGATGCGATGCTGGTGGTTGGCGCGCCGAATTCGTCGAATTCACGCCGTCTCGTCGAGGTTGGATCGCGTGCGGGGTGCGCGTATGCCCAGCTGGTACAGCGCGCGACGGATATTGATTGGCGCAGCCTTGAAGGCATCACAAGCATCGGCATCACGGCGGGTGCCTCTGCCCCCGAGCAGCTGATCAACGAAGTAATCGACGCCTTCAAAAACCGCTACGAGGTGACCACAGAACTGGTCGAAACCGCCGTCGAAAACGTCGAGTTCAAGGTCCCCCGCGTTCTGCGCGTGCCCGCATGACCGGCATCCCCCGCGCACCGCTCTGGCTTGGCATTGCCGGTCTGATCCCGTTCATCTGGGGGGCACTGACCGGGCTGGTTGATCCCTTGGCCAATTGGGGGGCTGCGACCTTGGGCGGGCGCTTTGTCGGACCTTATATTCAATTATTCTATGGCACTGTTATCCTTTCCTACATGTCTGGCGTGCTATGGGGGTTCGCAACAAAGACCAGCGGGGCCAAGGCCACTGCTGGGTATATCCTCGCTGTGCTGCCGGCGCTGTGGGCTTTTTTCATGACCAGCGGCGGCCCTGTCGGGGCCGGGTTAAACCTGATGTTCGGTTTTGCCGGCCTGCTGGTATTGGATGCAGCGTTCTGGCACTGGCGTCTTGCGCCACGTTGGTGGTTGAAACTGCGCACGCTGCTGACTGCCGTGGTGCTGGCCTGTCTCGCCGTGAGCGTCTTTCTTTAACGGCAAAAGTCGCCTATCCAAGACAAAATAGACTGGACGCCCCCACGCCAGACTGGATAAGGCAGCCCTATGACAAAGTTAATTGCATATACTGATGGTGCCTGTTCAGGCAATCCCGGCCCCGGCGGCTGGGGGGCCCTAATGCGAGCGATGGATGGTGACAAGGTCGTCAAACAACGCGAGCTGAAAGGCGGCGAACCCGATACGACCAACAACCGGATGGAACTCATGGCCGCCATCAGTGCCCTCGAAGCACTGGCCCGCCCAACAGAGATCACCATCGTCACAGACAGCAACTACGTCAAAAACGGCATCACCGGCTGGATTTTTGGTTGGAAGAAAAACGGCTGGAAAAATGCCGCGAAAAAGCCTGTAAAAAACGCAGAACTTTGGCAGCGCCTGGACACCGCGAATGCGCGGCATCAGGTGACATGGGAGTGGGTCAAGGGCCACGCGGGGCATCCGGAAAACGAACGTGCGGATGAACTGGCCCGGGCTGGCATGGCCCCGTTCAAGACAAAATGAGCCTGCTCACCCTGCTCGAGTACGCCTCCGTGCTGGTCTTTGCGATCACGGGTGCTCTTGTCGCCAGCCGCGCGCAGCTTGATCTGGTGGGCTTCGCCTTTATTGCCTGCCTGACGGCTTTGGGCGGCGGCACTTTGCGGGATCTCCTGCTCGATCGGAACCCGATTTTCTGGATCGCAAACCCTACGCATCTCGCCTTAGGTGTGACTGCCGCGCTGGTGGTTTTTCTTTCAGCGCACCTTTTAGAAAGCAGATATCGCGCCTTACTTTGGCTTGATTCCATCGCTCTTGCCGTGGCCGTCGCCGCTGGTACCGGCGTCGCAATTTCTCTGGATCAATCGCCCGTCGTCGTCGTCTTGATGGGGATAATCACAGGCTGCATGGGCGGGCTGATGCGTGATGTCGTCGTCGGCGAAGTACCGTTGGTTTTGCGCCAGGGGGAGCTTTACGTGACCGCAGCTTTCGCCGGTGCTGCCACCGCTGTAATCATCCGCAGCATTTTAGGGGACGATCCGATTTCTCTGTTTGCCGGGGCCTGCGTAACATGGGTTCTGCGCGCCGGATCGTTGTATTTCGGGTGGCATTTGCCCGTCTACAAAAGCCGGCCACCGCGGGTGTAACCCTATTTCCGACGCCAATGAAACGGTACGATAATCAGGGCCCCGATAGAAGACGCGATGGCGTTCATACCGGCGGAGTTGAACCCGAAGCCGAACATCAGCCGGACAAAATAGAACAAGAATGCCCCGCCAATGCAGATAATAATCGACGCAAGATAGCCGTTGCGGGTAAAGCCGGACTTCTCGGCAAAAAAGCCCACAAAACCCGCAATCACGACCGTGCCGATAAGCGTCGGAAGCATATTTTACCCTTTGCTCAGAACTGTGCCCGCCGCGATCTGCGCGCCACGCTGGAATGTCTCGGCATCTTGCGCCGCTTTCCCCGCACGTTGCAAGCGGATCAACCGCACCGCGCCGGTCCCGCAGGCTACAGTCAGGCTCGCATCCAAGACCTCCCCCGCAGTACCGCCCCCCTCCGCAAGGGCAGAGGCCAGCACCTTTACACGCGTATCGTTCAGATCAAACCAAGCCCCCGGAAACGGCGACAGGCCCCGGATCTGACGATCGACGTCGGTTGCGGGGCGAGACCAATCGATGCGCGCCTCGGACTTATCAATCTTGCTGGCGTAGGTAACGCCCACGTCGGGCTGCTGCCCTGGCTCAAGCTCCGGCAGCTGACGCAGCGCCTCAACAATCAACTCTGCGCCCAGATTACTTAACCGGTCGTGAAGTTCGATCGTCGTCTCAGTACTGCGGATCGGTGTGGCAGCGCGCAGCAGCACCGGACCTGTATCCAGCCCAGCCTCCATTTGCATGATGCAAACGCCGGTTTCTTCATCACCGGCCATGATCGCACGATGGATCGGCGCAGCACCGCGCCAGCGCGGCAACAGGCTCGCGTGGATGTTCAGACACCCGGATTTGGGCGCATCCAGAACCGCTTGCGGCAGAATGAGGCCATAGGCGACAACAACCGCGACATCAGCGTCAAGCGCGGCGAACTCGGCCTGCGCCTCGTCCGTTTTCAACGACACAGGGTAACGAACAGGCAAGCCAAGCGCCGCGGCCCGCTGCTGCACCGCGCTCGGACGATCTTTTTTACCACGCCCTGCTGGTCGGGGCGGTTGACAATAGACGGCGGCGATTTCGTGGCCGGCCAGCACCAATGCGTCCAACACAGGCACCGAAAACTCGGGCGTTCCCATAAAGATCACACGCATCGTACACATCCTCTTAAAACGTAAAGGTGACTAAATCTTGAATTTTCGAGCTTTGCGAAGCAGGATATCTCGGCGCGTTTTACTCAGATTGTCGAAAAACATCTTACCGGCGAGGTGATCAATTTGATGCTGTACGCTGGTCGCTTCCAAGCCGACAAAGTCACGGGTCACTGTATCGCCTTGTTCGTTCAGATACTGCACCTTAACCCCGCGCGGACGGCGAACTTTCGCAGAGATCCCGGGTAGATTCGGGCTCGCTTCATCGTATTCATTCATGATCTCGGAGGCATCGATCACAATTGGGTTCGCCAATCTGATCCGCCTGTCCCGCCCCTTCGAGGCATCCACAACAGCCACCTGTAACGCCACCCCGATCTGAGGCGCGGCCAAGCCGACGCCGGGCATCGCATCCATCGTGTCGATCATATCGTCCCACAATGTCCGGATTTCATCATTTATTTCGGTCACTTGCGCGGCGGGAGCCCGCAGGCAGGCATGGGGCCACGGGATGATGCGACGAACGGTCATTGGTTTTTCTCCTGCTCTACCCGATCATAGATGACGACCCCATCAAGATGGTCATATTCATGCTGCACAATCACGGCCTCAGCCCCGGCAAAATCTCGTTCGTGGGTGCCATTCGCATCTGTCCACCGCAAGGTTACCTGTGTCGCACGGGGGATATTCATCGGCACGCCAGGGATGGACAAGCACCCCTCCTCGCCGATAGCGCGGGTGTCAGACAACCTTAGAATCTGCGGGTTGATACATGCCACGGGCGTAGGCGCGCCCGTTTTCCAGCCCGCATCGAACACGAAAATACGCTCGGTCCGGCCAATTTGGGGCGCGGCCAAACCGCGACCGGGGGCGGCATACATCGTCTCGAGCATATCGGCGATCAACCGATCTATTTCAGGCGAACGCGTTTCAACTGGATCGCAAACCGTTGTCAGACGTACATCGGGCCATGTGACGATTTCCAGCACGCTCATTCGCGCGCCAACTCTCGTTTCAACTTGGTCATTTTGCGGGTAATCATCTGACGTCGCATCGGCTTGAGGTAATCGATAAAAAGCTTGCCGTCCAAATGATCGATTTCGTGCTGCACGCAGGTCGCCCAAAGCTTGGTGAAGGTCTCTGTTCGCTCATTCCCGTCGGCATCGACCCACCGCACATCTACATCAGCCGGGCGCGTCACATCAGCAAAGTGCTCAGGTATCGACAAACACCCTTCTTCGTAGGTGTTAAGCTCGTCCGATGAGGCAATGATTTCAGGGTTGAACATTACCAACGGACGCGGCGTTTCGCCCTCTTCCTTGACACAATCCATGACGATCAGACGGTTCATCACCCCGATTTGGGGTGCCGCAAGACCAATCCCTGGCGCATCATACATCGTTGCAAGCATATCATCGGCCAAGCTGCGCAGATCCTCCGTCATATTGGTCACGGGGGCGCATGGCTTTTTAAGCCGAGGATCAGGGTGTAATAAAATATTGCGTATCATTTAGATGATTTAGGCCAACATATACGCCGCTGCAACCTCGGGCCTTGCGGTCCGGTCGATTAGGTTTAGCGTAACGGCCAAATCTGACAGGAGAACCCCATGAGCTTTGACGAAATCATCGACCGGCGTGGCACCCATTGCGCGAAATGGGACAAGATGGAGCCGATCTATGGCGTCCCCGCAGATACCGGAATCGCGATGTGGGTTGCCGATATGGATTTCCGTCCGCCGCAGGTGGTTCAAACCGCGCTGCAAGATATGTTGGATCATGGCGTCTATGGCTACTTCGGCGACGACAGCAAATATCTGGGCGCTATCCAGTGGTGGATGGAGAACCGCCATGGCTGGAAAATCGCAACAGAGTGGATCTTCACCACCCACGGATTGGTAAACGGGACGGCAATGTGCGTTGATGCCTTCACCAAACCAGGGGACGGCGTGGTTCTTTTCACGCCCATCTACCATGCATTTGCGCGGGTGATCTCGGCCGCGGGTCGGCAGGTTGTAGAATGCGAAATGGCGTTGGAAGGCGGCCAATACACATTGGACTTCGATGCCTATGACGCGCAAATGACCGGCAATGAAACGATGCTGGTTTTTTGTTCCCCCCATAATCCGGGGGGCCGTGTATGGTCAAAATCTGAGCTGGAGGACGTCGCTGCATTTGCCAAACGCCATGACCTCATCCTCGTCTCAGATGAAATCCACCATGATCTTGTGATGCCCGGACATACGCACACCGCAATGGCGCTGATCGACGGAGTGGCAGATCGGCTGGTCATGATGACCGCGACGACGAAAACCTTCAACATTGCAGGTTGCCATTCTGGCAACGTCATTATCCCCGACCTGAAGTTGCGCGAAATCTTTGCCCAACGTGTCGCTGCGATGGGGCTGTCGCCGAATTCCTTTGGCCTTGTTATGGCCACCGCAGCCTATTCTCCAGAAGGCGCGGCGTGGGTCGATAATTTGGTCAGTTATCTTGACGGCAATCGGCAGATTTTTGACGCCGCTATTCAGAGCATTCCAGGACTGCAATCAATGTCGCTGCACTCAACCTACCTTGCCTGGGTCGATTTCAGCGGGACCGGTATGGATAGGTCGGAATTCACCCAGCGGGTAGAAAAGTCGGCAGAGATCGCAGCGAACCATGGGCCCACTTTTGGCAAGGGCGGCGAAAACTTCCTTCGGTTCAACATCGCCACACCGCGCGCCCGCGTAGAGGAAGCCTGCGATCGCTTACGCGACGCGTTCAAAGACCTGCAGTAAGATCAGTGAGGTGCGTCGGCGGCAATCAACCCCGCCGGTGCATCCCCCGCCCGTTCGAAATCCAGCGCAGCTGTCTTTGCAACGCGCGTTGCTCGCTTGAAATCAAAGATCATCTCGTCGCCCTCTTGCGCGACAGCAACGATGAGGCACTGAAACAGATGTGCAGCCCCATCATACAGGTCCACGCGCCCACGTAGCTGCGGTGCGGTTGCTGTCTCCAGCGAGAACCCTGTGTCCCAATACCGCAGAACTTTGTGCAGCGCCCCATCTGCCTCAACATGCAAATGAGATGACTTTCGCATGCTATCTAATCGTGCGGCGTCCAGTCCTGCCTGGATATTTTTTGGCAACATCGCTTCCACAGCATATTCCCCTCTGTGCTGACTAATACCGAGCGTGACGTATAGCGATTTAAAATCAAGAGATTCCTTAAACGTAGCCTCGGTGCGCTGCTGCAGCCCCCCTGTGCTCGAACCGCTATAGCCATCCGCTGGCATAGACTTACCTTGACCATAAATATGTAAAGGAATTGTGTATGGGACTGCTGATCGACGGAGAATGGCACGACAAATGGTATGATACTGACGCCACCGGAGGACAGTTCGAGCGTTCGGCATCCAAATTTCGCAACTGGGTGACGGCTGATGGCAGCGCTGGTCCTTCCGGAAAGTCAGGATTTCCCGCCCAGTCGGGACGCTACCACCTGTACGTTAGCTATGCCTGCCCGTGGGCACACCGCACATTGATTTTCCGCGCGCTCAAAGGGCTTACACCCCACATAGGCGTTTCAGTGGTACATCCAGATATGCTGCAAGACGGATGGACTTTTGCAACAGACTTCGAAGGTGCTACCGGCGACACCCTCACGGGCGAAAGCTACTTGCGTGGCATTTATATCAAAGCTGATCCACATTTCTCGGGCCGTGTGACGGTGCCTGTGCTTTGGGACAAGGAACGAAACACTATCGTCTCGAACGAATCGGCTGAAATCATCCTTATGCTTAACAATGCCTTTGACCACATAGTCGGCGATACGGAAGATTATTCGCCGGCATATCTGCACGCGCAGATCGGCCAAGTGAACCAACGCGTCTACGACACTGTGAATAACGGTGTCTACAAGGCGGGATTTGCAACGACCCAAGAAGCCTACGACAATGCAGTTCACCGTCTATTTGACAGTCTGGACTGGCTAGAGGGTATTCTCAGTCATAATCGCTTCCTGATCGGCAATACTCTAACCGAGGCAGACTGGCGTCTATTTACAACGCTTGTGCGTTTTGACCTCGTCTACCACACGCATTTTAAGTGCAATCACAAGCGCTTGACTGACTACCCGAACCTTTGGGCCTATACCCGTCAGCTGTATCAACACGCTGGTGTAGCGGAAACCGTTCACTTTGATCACATCGTCCGGCACTACTACTACAGCCAGAAAACGGTGAACCCCCATCAGATCATACCAATTAACCCGACAGTTGATTTTAATATGCCTCACGGGCGCGATTGAACCACGGCTCCGTCCGGCGCTAGGCGACCAGGGTCTCTGCTTTCTTTAGGTCAACAGAGACCAGTTGGCTGACACCCTGTTCCGCCATAGTAACGCCAAATAGGCGATCCATCCGCGCCATCGTCACGGCATGATGCGTGATGATCAGGAACCGCGTGTCGGTCTGTCTGCACATTTCATCCAAGAGGTCGCAAAACCGCGAAACATTCGCATCATCTAAGGGGGCGTCAACTTCATCCAAAACGCAGATTGGGGCAGGATTCGCGAGAAAGACCGCAAATATCAGCGCCAATGCGGTTAGGGTTTGCTCCCCTCCCGACAATAGGCTGAGCGTACTCAGTTTTTTTCCCGGAGGCTGGCACATGATCTCTAGTCCGGCGTCTAAGGGGTCGTCAGATTCGACCATCACCAGATTGGCTTCTCCGCCGTTAAAGAGGTGTTTAAAAAGCATGGAAAAGTTGCTGTTCACCTGTTCAAAAGCGGTGAGCAATCTCTCTCTCCCCTCCTTGTTCAAGCTCGCGATGCCGCTACGCAGCGTCCGGATCGCCTCCATAAGATCGGCCTTTTCGTCGATCAAGGTATCGTGCTCAGCTTTCACATTCTTAACGTCTTCTTCAGCACGCAGGTTCACGGCACCCAATGCCTCTCGCTGGCCCTTTAAAAGGCTCAACTGACTTTCGAGTGACCCAATCTCAGACGCATCATCCGAGCCCAGATCAAGGGATGCCAAAAGCGTTTCTGGCGTCATATCGCGTTCATCATCGATGCGCTCAGCTGCAAGTGTAGCTGTCTCCTCCGCTGAGTCTGCCCGCGCTTCAGATCTTGCTCTGGCTTCTCGTGCTTCCGACGCCTGCCGTTCGGCGTCGCGTTCCGCCACGGTTGCTTCACGCAAAGCCGCATCACCGTTAGAAAGCTGCCGCGCGGCGGCAACTTTGCGCACCTCGGCAGCAGTTATATCGACGGTTAGCTTTTCGCGCTCCGCTGCGATCCTCCCAGGTGCAAAACTAGCTTCAGAAAGCTCCTGTTCAGACGACGCTTTTCGCTCAGCAAGCTCCGCGCCGCGTTTACCCGCGGTGCCCAGGCGATGCCGCCAGCCGCTCAACTCGTTCTCGACATCTTGACTGCGCTTAAGCCGCGCGGTGCCATCACGACGTAATTCATCCAACGCAGAGCGATGCGAGATCATGGCAATACGTGCGCCCTCAACGGTCTCGCGCAGCGTTTCCACGCCCGCGCGTGCGGATGCCACGTCCTCAAGCGCCGCAAGCGCATTTTCAGCCTCGGTCACCAACCGACGCCCCTCAGTGGCCTCCGCTTCGTGTCGCACCACGGCCAAGCCCAAACTTTCTAGCCGGCTTTGGGCCAAACTAAGGTCTGCCTCGGCCCGACTTAGCGCACGGCTGGCATCGGCGACCGCCTTGTCTGCGTCGCGGCGAAAGGCACGGGCGTTCCTATCAGCCTCCGCCTGGGTAAGAAGAAGCTTTTGCAATGTTTCATGTGCATCACGCGCCCCCTCTGCGCGCTGAGTCGCCTGCTCCAAGCCCTGCTTTAATACTTCCAACCTGTTAATTTGTTGTAACCGTAGGGCCGAGGCAGAGGGCGCATCTTCTGCCCACGCCCGAAATCCATCCCATCGCCACAGATCTCCCTCAAGAGATACAAGCCGTTGGCCCGGCTGAAGAAACTGTTGCAATCTAAAACCATCATCGGCATCGACCAATCCGATTTGGCTCATTCGCCTATCTAAAACATCTGGCACGGAAACATGCGCCGTCAACGGCGTGATCCCCTCGGGCAGAGGCTGAACCGCGGAATAAGGCGGCAAGAGCGCCCATCCTGACGGCCCGTCCGGATCCACATCTGGCGCGCGCAAATCGTCAGCCAACGCGGCGCCGAGCGCTTTCTCAAAGCCGTGCTCAACCTGCAAGCGATCTAAGATCTGCCCGCCCTCGGCCGTTTCCCGTTCAACTAATTTAGCGAGCGCGCCAGCCTCCGCACTGATCGCATTCAATTCACCTTCAGCTTGCGACCGTTCCGCACGCGCATCTGCCTCGCGGCTCTGAGTGACAGCGCTTTCTTCTTCCGCCTTCATCAAGGCTTCCTCTGCGGCGGCGGATGCGCCATGGGCCTGAGCTTCAGCAGCTTTGGCCGCGTCGAAATCTGCGTTCGCTTTCTCGACTGCAGCGCCGCTTTGTTGCACTGCGTTACGCGCTTTAGATGCTTCTACCTCGGCTTTTATAAGGGTTCCACGATAGTCATTGAGAAGCCGTTCTGCAGAACTGTGGCGCGCCACCAAGCGGGCGACATCTTCGGTCAACTCAGACAATTCGGCTTCCCGCGCCTCCAAGACGCATTCCGCCTCTTGCGCCGCATCTTCCGCATTCGCGACGGCGGCTTCATGCCCTTCACCAGCCTTGTCCAGTTCGCACCCTTCCCGCTCCAATCGAGAAATCGTCTCTTCAGCATCGCGGTTCAGCTCTTTTTCTCGGTCGAGATCGCGGGACAACTGGGCAATGCGTTTCGTAAGCGTATCGATAGCGGCATGGGCGCGGTTTTCTTGATCGCTCAATGCATCTCGCTGCGCTCCTAACCGCTGAAGGACGGCGACTGCGATCGCTTCTTCTTCGCGCAAGGACGGGAGAGCTTCTTCGAGCTCCTGACGCGCAGCAGCAGCTTGCCGCACCGCCCCTTCCGCGTCAAACGCGACGGCCATCTGTGCCCTCAGACCTTCTGCCGCGACGAGCCTCGCGTCTTCTGCAGCACGCCAGCGACGATATAGCAGGACCCCCTCGGTGCGACGCAGCGTTTGGCCGATGTCCCGATACCGAGCCGCTTGGCGTGCTTGGCGCGTCAACTGCGCAAGCTGGTTGGCCAGTTGGTCAATCACGTCATCGACTCGTGCAAGGTTCGTTTCCGTGCCATTCAACTTAAGCTCGGCCTCGTGCCGGCGGGCATAAAGCCCCGAGATTCCGGCGGCTTCTTCCAGAATGCGACGCCGGCTTTTGGGTTTGGCATTGATAAGTTCGGAGATCTGACCTTGTCGCACCAAAGCGGGGGAGTGGGCCCCAGTCGATGCATCAGCGAAAAGCATTTGAACATCGCGTGCGCGCACGTCCTTGCCCGCCGCCTTATACGCGCTCCCGACATCACGGGTGATCCGTCGGATAATCTCGATACTGTCGCCGTCGTTGAAGCCAGCGGGGGCCAAACGTTCTGAGTTATCGATGTGCAAAGCGACTTCGGCAAAGTTTTTGGCAGGACGCGAAGATGCACCAGCAAAAATCACGTCCTCCATCCCGCCGCCCCGCATCGCGGTCGGACGGTTTTCCCCCATCACCCACCGCAACGCTTCGAGAAGGTTGGATTTACCACAGCCATTGGGGCCGACCACGCCGGTCAGACCATCCGTGATGATCAAATCTGTAGGGTCTACAAAGCTTTTAAAGCCCGTCAGCCTGAGTTTAGAAAACCGCAATGTTCGTGCCCGCCTGATTCTTTTGGACAGTCAGAATTGCGGGTCATTGCCTTTGCTGTCAACGTAACGCCGCTAGGTAGAGCGGGAAGCAGCCACTTTATCCACAAGATATTGTAAACTGATCTATCTCATCGCCTCCTCCCGCTTCAAAATCAATGTCCTGGCCATTCACACTTAGGCGCAGTTCAATCTCCCTATCGCAACGGCTTGGTCCCCCACCACATGTACAACCTTGCAGCCGCTCGCCTGTACCATGGCCCGCCCGGCACGATCGCGGATCGGGCCGAAACTAGGGGCGTATTCCATATTAATGCGTATGGCCTCAGCTTGAGCCCCCTTTACCCGTACGTCGAATACAGATCCATCCACGATGACCTGTTGGACTGGCAGGCCGCTAAAGGCGGCGCTTGGCATGTTGCAACCAGCGGCAAAGAGCATCACCAAGCTGCAAATTAGGACGGGCAGAAAACGCATATCTGTCAACATAGCAACACTGTGCGCGATAAATGCTAATCGACCGTTAAAGCGCCCGTTGGTCTTCAAAAATAATTGCATTGCTGCCCCATGCCGCTGGTCATATAATTTGACCAATCCAAGGAAACGCCAATGCCCTTTCACCCTGTCGCCTCTGAAAAACTATCCGCCGCCGTCGTCCGGCAGGTTGAACAGTTGATCCTCCGCGGCATTCTCCGCCCTGGCGAAAGGCTGCCCGCCGAACGCGAACTGGCCGAGCGGCTTGCCGTGTCACGCCCCTCACTGCGAGATGCGATTGCCCAACTTCAGGCCAGCGGATTGTTAGCTGCAAAACCCGGCGCAGGGGTCTATGTTGCCGATGTCCTGGGCAGTGCTTTTTCACCCGCGCTGACAGAGCTTTTCGCGCGTCACGATGAGGCGGTTTTCGATTATCTATCGTTCCGTCGTGACATGGAGGGGCTGGCTGCCGAACGGGCAGCCCGGCTGGGCTCTGACACAGATTTGGGCGTGATCCAAGCGGTTTTTGACAAGATGGAAACCGCACACCACAAGCGCAACGCCGACGACGAGGCCCAGCTTGATGCACAGTTTCACATGGCAATTATCGAGGCGAGCCATAACGTCATCATGCTTCATATGATGCGGTCGATGTACGATCTGCTACGTGGTGGCGTGTTCTATAACCGTGAAGTTATGTTCAAACAGCGCACCACGCGCACCGCCCTGCTGGACCAGCACCGCGCCATTAACAATGCACTACAGTCGCGCGATCCGGCTGCGGCGCAGGCAGCCGTTGAGACGCATCTGACCTTTGTCGAAAACGCGTTGAGGGAACATCAGAAGGCGGAACGCAATGAAGACGTCGCCCGCCAGCGGCTGCAACACGAGACGATGACAAAACCCTGAAACGCAAAAAGGCCCCGGATGATACCGAGGCCTTTTAGAGTAAGTCCATTAAAACTTAGTGAAGCTTTGCATCGACTTCGGCGATTGCACTGTCGATCAACGCGTTGCCTTCGGCGGCGGTCATCTTCTTGGCGATGACATCCTTGGCAGCGGCGATGGCCACAACGATCGCTTGATCGCGCACTTCCTTGACGGCAGCGGCCTGAGCGGAGACAATTTGCTCTTCAGCTGCAGTCAAACGGCGCGTGATGGATTTCTCCAGATCGGCACGGGCCTGATCCGCAGCTTCGGTTGCTTCGGCTTTTGCCGACGTCACGATACGGTCCGCTTGCTCTTTCACTTCTTGCTGCTTGCGCTCGTAGCTAGCGAGAAGCGTTTGCGCCTCTTCACGCAGCGCACGGGCTTCATCCAGCTCGGATTTGATGCCTACGGCACGATTGTCCAGCATGCTGCCGATCATCTTGGGCACTTTGAAATACATCAAAACGCCAACGAAAAGAATGAAGGCAAGCAGAACGATAAAATCGGTATTGCTTAGCGAAAAGAACACGTCACCAGCTGCAAATGCAGGGGACGCGACCAGACCGGCGATGAGGGCTGAGAAGGTCAAACGCATGGCTTATCCTTTCATCCGGGCATCGACAGCCGCGGAAATAATTGTCGCGTCAGCACTGCCACCAAGGGCGGCGATGATCGCCTCGGCTGTGTCTTTTGCAACGGCTTCAACGTTCTCCATCGCGGAGGCGCGGATTTCGCTGATGGCTTTTTCAGACTCGGCGGACTTTGCTGCGATCTCCGCGTCTGCCTTGGCAATCGCTTTGTCGAGGTCGGCTTGAATGTCTGCTTTCGCCGCGATGATGATCTGCTGTGCTTCTGCACGGGCGTCGATCAGCGCTTTGTCGTAAGCGGCCTCTGCCTCCGTCGCTTTGACCTTCAGGTCTTCGGCGGCGGCGATATCATTTGTGATTGTGCCCTGGCGTTCCGCCAGAACAGCGCCGATGCGTGGCAGGGCAACGCGCGACAGAATAAAGTAAATTGCGACCAGGGCGACGATAAGCCAGAAAATCTGGTTGCCGAACCAATCAATGCAAAGCTGTGGCATACCAATGGCGCTGCCAAATTCGTTGACGCATGCGCCAGCGATTTCCGTAGTAATCGGTTCCGTCGCCATAGCGGGCTCCTGTCAATGCGTGGAAATCTTTCGGGCAGCGCGCATCTGCGCACTGCCCGAAGCGTAAGGACTTAGGTGTCTTAAGCTTAGACAGCGAACATCAGCAGCAGAGCGACGAGGAACGAGAAGATCCCCAGAGCTTCTGCAAAGGCGATGCCGATGAACAGAGTTGCTGTTTGACCAGCAGCAGCAGATGGGTTGCGCAGAGCGCCAGCCAAGTAGTTGCCTGCAACGTTGCCCACACCGATGGCTGCGCCACCCATGCCGAATGCTGTCAGACCTGCGCCAATGAATTGGCCCATTTGTGCGAGTTCGCCTTCCATGTCATTTCTCCTTACAATGGAATTGAGGTGATTGGTCAGGCAGGAAGACCCTGCTCTGGTGTTAGTGGTGCGGGTGCAATGCGTCTTTCAGATAAACGCATGTGAGGATCGCGAAAACATAGGCCTGGATGAAGGAAACCAGCACCTCAAGGCCATACATCGCCGTGATCGCAAGAACCGAGAAAGGGGCGATTGCAGCAAGTGCAGCAAAGCCCGCGAAAACCTTGATCACGGCGTGACCCGCCATCATGTTACCCGCAAGACGGATAGAGTGGCTGACCGGACGTACAAAGTACGAGATCAGCTCGATCACGGCCAGAACCGGACGCAGTGCCAGTGGCGCGCTGCTGACCCAGAACAGGCTCAGGAAAGACGCGCCGTTCTTGACGAAACCCAGAATGGTCACACCAAAGAATACGGCAAACGCCATCACAGCGGTGACAGAGATATGCGACGTAGGCGTAAACGCCATCGGCAGCAGACCAAGGAAGTTCGAGAATACGATAAACATGAACAGTGTCATGATGTAGGGGAAGTATTTCACCCCTTCTTTACCGCAGATGTCTTCAACCATCTTGTAGATGAATCCATACGCAAGCTCGGCCACAGACTGCATGCGCGACGGGATCACCGACCGTTTGGACGTGCCCAAAACCAGCAGCGCAAAGATCGCCAGAACAGCAATTGCCATCCAGACTGTTGCGTTGGTGATCGTGTACCAGGATACAGCGCCTTCACCAAAGAATGGCTTAACGATGAACTGATCCATCGGGTGAAAAGCCAAACCGCCTGTTTCTTCGCCGTGTGCTTCTGCCGCCATGTCAGGGCCCTTTTTCTTCATCGGCCACATCGGCCATCTTCTTTTCCTGGATTTCCTGCGCAGAGCGGAGCATCGTCTTCACCCCTGCCGCAAGGCCCAGCATTACAAACAGCACCATGAAAATCGGGAGCGTTCCTAAGAACCAATCCAACGAATATCCGATGCCAAAACCGATCCCAAGACCGGCGCAAAGTTCGATCACCATCCGCCAGGCCAGCGATGCCTGAGAATAATGTTCATCCACCCGGGGTTTTGGTGCGTGCGCCCGCTTGGCTGCTTCGATCTTTGCCTCAAGCTGCTTTAGCCGCTGCTGTTGGTCTGGATCGGTCACGCCAAAATCCCTGTTGGATGTGTTGCGCAGTAGCTACTTTCACACCGCCACAGAGTCAACTCTGATCGCAAGACATCTATCCATCTGAAAACGCTAGCAAATGTGTGGTATGGATCGCCTGAATCACGGTCAAAGCAGGGCCAGCTCTTGCAAATTGATCCTGCAATCACATTCAACCTTTTGGTTAAGCGTGGTTTCCGCTACCTCTAGGAAGCCGCACTTACCTGCCCTGCAAGGACATCTATAAACGCCGTGCCCCAACCGCCTGCCGCCCAGCTTGATGCCATCTTTTCCGCGCTCGCCGACCCAACGCGGCGCGCGATTTTGTCGATGCTGCTCGAAGACGATATGGCGGTGACAGACGTGGCCGAACCGTTCGACGTGTCGCTTGCCGCGATCTCGAAACACCTGTCGGTTCTCGAACGGGCGGGGCTAATTGCGCAGGAAAAGCGCGGCCGACTTAAATGGTGCAAGCTCGAACCTGCAGCGCTAAAAACCCCATCCGTCTGGATGCAGGGCTTTGGCCAATACGAGCCTATCAATCTTGATGATTTTGAAAGATTTCTGGCCGCAGAGATAAAAGATATGTCACCAGATGCGGCACAGGATGATCAGGGGACTTAGGCAGCGCAGTAGGTTGTTGGCCCTCCTGCGACGAGGTTTTACACAGAAGGGCCAAACTTGATGATGTTAGATGACGCCGAACGCAAAGCGCAGGATCGCCAAAACAACAACAATCAAACCAATAAGATAAATAATGCTACGCATTAGAATAGTCCCTTCATAAACTTTATGTGATGCTAACGCGGGATAGGTCAGATCGGTTCCCGTGATTGTGATCAAACCTGTTTGGTGTCGTCACGCAGCAGCAGATACAGGGCTACGATCGTCAGCCCCACGCCCCCCAGAATAAGCGGCCGCGGCGCGCCATTGCCTAATGCGATCTCCCATAGGATCACCCAACTGGGCGTTAGATAGGTATAGGCCATGACCTTGGCCGACGGCAGCCGCAGGGTCGCAAATTGCAGCAACACGAAGGTAGCAGAAGAGGCCGCGACCGCGACATATATGATCGTGATCCACACGATGGCGGGCAGCGCAATCCAGTCGGTCCCCAGCACATCGCGCCAACCGTAGACAAACAACAGCCCGCCCCCGGCAATCAGCGTGCCCAAGGTGAACACAACCGCCGGCTCCCCGCGGTTCAGTTTACGAACCATCGGCGTATAAAGCGCATGACAGATGACCCCGACGAAATAGACCGCCTCGCCATAGCCTATCTCGAACCGGCGCAGGGCCGCGAAATCCGCGCGAAAGATCACCCAAAGCGCACCAACCGCTCCGATCGTCAGGGCCAACCCCATACGTGCCGTCGTGACCTGACGCAGCAGCAGCCAGCCAAACCCCGCAGCGATCACCGGCGTCAACGTAAACACAGCTGCCGCACTGACCGGGCGCGCCGTCTTCAGCCCCTCGAACATCAGCACAAAATAGACAGCGAACAGGCCGCCAAGCACCAGATAGCGCCAAGGGGCCTGCGTTGCCCCTTTGGGCACGCCTGTCGTCGCGGCCACAGCCACCGCAATCACCATACCCGCGATAACGAACCGCGCAGCGTTCAGCGCCGTAGGCGAGATCAGATTGGCCGACAGCGCCCCCAGTGAAAATGACCCCGCCACCAAGGCCGAAAATACCAGCATCGCCAGATGCCCCTGCATATCAGGTCGCATCACATTTCCTTCTTTACCGCTTTTTTCAGAAAAGACAGCAACGCCTGTACCTTCGGCGTGCGGTGCAGATCAACATGGGTCACCAGCCACAACGTCGAATCCCACTCGGGCAGATGCGGGTGCACTTCGACCAGATCAGGGTCGGCGCGACCTTCCGTCAGCTCGATGAACCCGATCCCCGCGCCCTCACGCACCGCCACCCGCAGCCCGCCCGCATCAAGCCCGCGAAACGAGATCGCTTGTGCAGGCACCATATCGCGCATCCACTTAAAGAACGGTGCACGCATCTGCGCGTCGTCATGCCCGACAAACCGGTGGTTGCCATAGTCATCAGGGGCCGAAGGCATCCCATGCGCAGCGATATAGCTCTTATGGGCGAACAGCCCCATCTGCAGCATATGAAACGGCTGTACCACATTATCTGGCTGCTCCGGCACCTGTCCGGCACGGATCGCGATATGGGCTTCACCGTACTCCAGCCGGAACAGACGCTCTCCGGTCAGAAACCGCACGGTCACATCCGGGTTCTTCTTCTGGAACGCGACCAACAGCGGCGTCATCCAGCTCGACAGTTCCATCAGCGACGTGACAACCAACTCGCCCGACACCGCCTCCCCGCGCCCCTTGATCCGGCTCGCCAACTGGCTGAACTGATCGTCGGTGGCCGCGGCCACACGCAGCAGGTCTTCGCCCGCCTCGGTCGTCTTGTACCCGCGCGCATGACGCTGGAACAGCTTGACGGCAAGCCGGCGTTCCAGCGCATCGACGTGGCGGATTACGGTGGCGTGATGCACGCCCAACACCTCGGCCGCGCCGCTGACGGTCCCCATACGCGCCACCTGATAGGCCGTTTTAATTTCGTCCCAGTTATCCATCCACAGCCCCTTACGCCCGCGCCTGTGCATTATTGAACACATCACCTGCATTTTCACCAGTTGCGTTCGCACAAGCAAGGGTCATGTAGAGGTCAGAAAGCAAACACGAAAGGATATCCTCCCATGTCTATCTTGCGTATCGACTCCTCCGCCAGCACCACCAGCTCTGTGACCCGTAGTCTTACCGACCGGATCATCGCACAACTGGGCGACACTGATGTAACCGTGCGCGATCTCGCCCGTGAACCCCTGCCCCAGATCACGGAAACATGGGCCATCGCCCGCGCTACACCTGAGTCCGACCGCTCCACCGAGCAAAGCGAAGCGCTGGTTGAGTCCGACAAGCTTGTTGCCGAACTGCTGGCCGCCGACACCATCGTCATTGGCGCGCCCATCTATAACTTTAGCGTGCCCGCGTCGCTTAAGGCTTGGATCGATCTCGTCGCCCGCGTCGGCGTCACCTTCCGATACACCGAAGCCGGCCCCGAAGGCCTGGTCAAAGGCAAGCGCGTCATCGTCGCGATGGCCTCCGGCGGCGTCCCTGCCGGCTCCGAGGCCGACTTCAACACTGGCTACCTCAAGGCAGTACTGGGCTTTATGGGCATGACCGATGTCACCATCGTCGCCGCCGACGCGCTGGCCACCGATGCCGAAGCCACCATCGCCCGCGCCAATGAAGCGGTCGACGCGCTCAAGGCAGCCTGACCCTCGGGACGCGCGGCGGGTTGACTCAATCCCGCCGCTCGCCTAAACGGTCCGCAATCTCCGGAAGCATCATGTCTTCCGGTCTCTGGCGCGGCCAGAGATCGCCCCCCACCAGCGTGTTACGCCCGTGGGGGCATTTGCGTATTTAACGCGGGCATCCTATTTCAAGGGAACCGCAACCGATCGAAGGGGGCCATGGCCCATGTTTGAGAATCTTTCTGAACGTCTCTCTGGCGTCTTTGACCGTCTGACCAAACAGGGTGCCCTCTCCGAAGAGGATGTGAAAACCGCCCTACGCGAAGTCCGCGTCGCCCTGCTTGAAGCCGACGTATCCCTGACTGTCGCCCGCGATTTCGTCAAAGCCGTGCAAGACAGGGCCACAGGTCAGGCGGTCACCAAATCGATCACCCCCGGCCAGCAGGTCGTCAAGATTGTCCACGACGCGCTGATCGACACGCTGAAAGGCGAAGGCGAACCGGGCGCGCTGAAGATCGACAATGCGCCTGCGCCGATCCTGATGGTCGGCCTGCAAGGCTCCGGTAAAACCACCACCACGGCCAAGCTTGCCAAACGCCTGAAAGACCGCGACGGCAAGCGCGTGCTGATGGCCTCGCTTGACGTCAACCGCCCCGCCGCGATGGAACAGCTGGCGATCCTCGGCGTGCAGATCGGCGTCGATACCCTGCCGATCGTCAAAGGCGAAAACCCCGTCCAGATCGCGAAACGCGCGAAAACGCAGGCATCCATGGGCGGCTATGACGTCTATATGCTTGATACCGCGGGCCGCTTGTCGATCGACGAAGAGCTGATGCAACAGGTCGAAGCGGTACGCGATGTCGCCAACCCGCGTGAAACCCTGCTGGTTGTCGACGGCCTGACCGGTCAAGACGCCGTACAAACTGCCGAAAACTTTAACGACCGCATTGGCATTTCCGGCGTCGTGCTGACCCGCATGGACGGCGACGGCCGCGGCGGTGCGGCCCTGTCCATGCGGGCGGTCACTGGCAAACCCATCAAGTTCGTCGGTCTCGGCGAAAAGATGGATGCGCTGGAAACGTTTGAGCCAGAACGCATCGCGGGCCGTATCCTAGGCATGGGTGACATCGTCGCCCTGGTCGAGAAGGCGCAAGAAACCATCGAGGCCGAACAAGCCGAAAAGATGATGAAGCGCATGGCCAAGGGTCAGTTCAATATGAACGACCTGAAAATGCAGCTCGAACAGATGCTCAAAATGGGCGGGATGCAGGGCATGATGGGCATGATGCCCGGCATGGGCAAAATGGCCAAACAGGTGGAAGACGCGGGTTTTGACGACAAGATCCTCAAGCGCCAGATCGCCCTGATCCAGTCGATGACCAAGAAAGAGCGCGCCAACCCGGCCCTCCTTCAAGCCAGCCGTAAAAAACGCATCGCTAAAGGCGCGGGCATGGAAGTGTCCGAACTGAACAAACTCATGAAGATGCATCGCCAGATGGGCGACATGATGAAAAAGATGGGCAAAATGGGCAAAGGTGGCATGCTCAAACAAGCGATGAAGGGCATGATGGGCAAAGGCGGCATGCCCGGTGGCATGGATCCGTCCCAGATGGACCCCAAAGCGCTGGAAGCAGCAGCCAAACAGATGGGCGGCAAACTGCCCGGCGGCATGGGTGGCGCTGGTCTGCCCGGCAGCCTCTCCGGCTTCGGGAAAAAGAAATGATCCGCACTTCATTTTGCCCGATAAACTCCCGCCGGAGGCACCTGAACGTGCAACACGCCCTGCCCTTTGCCGTTAAAAAAGGAGCCGCCGCATGACCGATCCCGTCACCCGCGCTGCAGAGGTTCTCAAAGAGCACCGCGCGTCCATCGACCGTCTGGATGCGATCCTGGTTTACACTTTGGGCGAGCGGTTCAAACACACTCAGGCTGTGGGGAAACTCAAAGCCGAACACGACCTTCCCCCCTCTGATCCGGACCGCGAAGCGAACCAGATCAAGCGGCTCGAAGATTTGGCGAAAGAGGCTGACCTCGATCCCGAATTCGCCAAGAAGTTTCTGAACTTCATCATCGCTGAAGTCATTCAGCACCACAAGCAACAGCAAACATAGGTCCGGGTGCGTCCCTGACCTCAGTACCAACCTAAAGGAAACTACTCATGTCCATGAAAATTCGTCTCGCCCGTGGCGGTTCTAAAAAGCGCCCTTTTTACCGCATCGTTGCAGCTGACAGCCGCATGCCACGCGATGGCCGCTTCATCGAAAAGCTGGGCACATACAACCCGCTGCTGGCGAAAGATAGCGAAGAGCGCGTAAAAATGGACGTCGAGCGCGTTCAATACTGGATCGGCCAGGGCGCACAGCCAACAGACCGCGTTGCACGTATGCTTGAAGCTGCCGGCGTGAAAGACAAGACCGAGCGGAACAACCCCAAGAAGGGTACCCCCGGCAAGAAAGCGCAAGAGCGCGTTGAAGAAAAAGCAGCCAAGGCCACTGCTGCTGCCGAAGCCGCTGCTGCTCCTGCAGAAGACGCAGCCGAAGAATAATCGGCTTTCTCTCGGCGCGGCTCAGCTCGCGCCGAGAGATTCAGGTACATGCGACAGCCCGCATCTTTGCGCGTGCAGCCTGTCCGATGTACGTGCTACATAAACGATACGTCCCGCCGGAACGGCCTGCGACCTTTTGGCCTTTGCGGCCTGCCTTTGGACCAGAATGAAAGCTGACAATGTTTCGTCTTCTTCGCCTTCTTCTTATCCTCGGAATCGGCGCTGCCATTGGCATCTGGTTTGAACGCAACCAGATGAAGTCGGAATGCCGCGCGGGCGAAGGTCAGTGGACCGGTACAATTTGCTTAAACTCGGAGCTTTTGCAGTGAGCGATAAAATTTCAGTGGGCGCGATCTCTGGCTCATATGGTGTCCGCGGAGAGCTGCGGATAAAGAGCTACTGCGCTGTGCCAGAAGACATCGAAAACTACAGCCCGCTATCCAGCGAAGACGGCACACGCAGCTACAATCTCGCGCTGGTCCGCCCTGTTAAAAACGGCTTTGTCGCCCGCATCACCGATGTCACGTCCAAAGAAGAGGCAGACGCCCTGCGCGGCACCGTTCTGTTTGCGCAGCGCGACCAACTGCCTTCGCTGCCCGACGATGAATTCTATCACACCGATCTTATCGGGCTAGAGGTCTATGACACCGGCGGCACGCTGATCGGCAAGGTCAAGACGGTCCAGAACCACGGCGCTGACGATTTGCTTGAAACGCAACTCGCGGGCAGTTCGCAAACGGTTTTCCTCCCCTTCACCAAGGCTGCGGTCCCCACTGTCGATCTGGCGTCGGGTCGCATGATCGCGGACCCGCCCGAGGGCATCCTGCCCGATGAAAAAGACGCTTAGGTCAGAACCGAAGGCCACCATGCCAAAGGCCGATATCACATGAACACTCCTTCACGTTCTCACGGACGGCAATCTGTTCGCCCCACCCTCAAGCCGCGCGAGCTGATGCAAGACACCCCCGATTACGCTGGCGTCTGGCGCGCCGAGATCGTTACCCTCTTCCCCGAATTGTTCCCAGGTGTGCTAGGGGCCAGCCTCACGGGCCGCGCCTTGCAAGAAGGCACATGGCAGCTGAACACCCATGATCTGCGCGGCTATGGCGTGGGCAAACACCGCAATGTCGACGATACCCCTGCAGGCGGCGGTGCCGGCATGGTTATGCGCGCCGATGTGGTTGGCCCCGCGATAGAGAACGCGATGACCGGTGCCTCGGGGCGTTGGCCGATCCTTTATATGTCCCCACGCGGACGGCGCTTTGATCAAGCCATGGCCCAAGATCTAGCCACCTGTTCCGGCGTCACCATCTTGTGTGGCCGGTTCGAAGGCGTCGATGAACGCGTGATGGAACACTATGGCATCACCGAAGTGTCACTTGGCGACTTTGTCATGACAGGCGGAGAGTTGGCCGCGCAGGCTATGATCGACGCCACCGTGCGCCTGCTGCCCGGCGTATTGGGCAACGCCGACAGCGTGGTCGAGGAAAGCCATTCCTCAGGCCTGCTGGAGCACCCGCAATACACCCGCCCCGCTGACTGGAAAGACCGCCCCATCCCCCCGGTCCTCATGTCCGGCAATCACGGCGAAATCGCCAAATGGCGGCAGGCCCAGTCCGAAACGCTGACAGAACAACGACGCCCCGATATGTGGGCAAAATATACCTCCAAGAAGTGACCCTCACGGAAGGCAGACCATGACAGACCTGACCCGCACCCTTGATCACGCCCGCATCGATGAGCTGCCGAACCCTTATTTCGGCAAGGTACGCGACTGCTATGATCTGCCGGACGACCGGCGAATTCTCGTGTCATCGGACCGGATTTCGGCCTTTGATCGTATCCTCACCTCCATCCCGTTCAAGGGTCAGGTTTTGACGCAAACCGCGCGGTTCTGGTTCGATAACACCAGCGACATCTGCCCCAACCACGTGCTTGAATATCCCGACCCCAATGTGGTGATCGGCAAGCACCTGACCATTCTGCCTGTCGAGATCGTGGTACGCGGCTATCTAGCGGGCTCAACAGGCACTTCGGTGCTGACGCTATACAAGAAAGGTGAACGAGAAATGTACGGCCATCGTTTTCCTGATGGCCTGCGCGACAATCAGGCGTTACCTGCGCCGATCATCACCCCGACCTCCAAAGAGTTTGACGGCGGCCACGATGCTCCGCTGACGGCCCAAGAGATCGTTGACCAAGACCTGCTCACCCAAGCACAATGGGATCAGATCAGCGACATTGCGTTGAAACTCTTCGCGCGCGGGCAGGAAATGGCGGCGAAAAACGGGCTGATCCTCGTTGACACAAAATACGAATTCGGCACCGATGTGCAGGGCAATATCCTGCTGGCTGATGAAATCCACACACCCGACAGTTCGCGGTTCTGGCTGGCCGAAGGCTATGAGGCTGCGTTGGAAAACGGCACCCGCCCACCGTCCTTTGACAAGGACGTGATCCGATCTTGGGTTGATGCGCGCTGCGACCCCTATCACGATGATATCCCCGAAATTCCCGCCGATTTGATCGCCGCCACATCGCAAGTCTATATCGACGCTTTCGAGGCGATTACCGGCCAGCGGTTTGTGCCCGATCTGAATGGCGACACCGTGCTGGACCGTGTCCGCAGCAATCTTCGCCCCTATTTTAGCGGCTGAAACGCGCGGCGCTTTTGGTGATCGGGACTTGATCTGCAAGGGCATCCCGCCTATACGACGCGCAGGTCTGGAATCGTGTGTAAGCGGCTCCAGTCTTTTCTGCATCCGCAGATGACAAGCAAAGATGACCCTACCTTCGATGGGCTGCCGCGGCAGGCCCGCCACACAGACCGAAGCTCTTGGATCGTACAAAACTTCGTGGACTAACCGCGAGCATTCAAAGGAGACGATCAGATGAACCTGATTGCTGAGATCGAGGCGGAACAAATCGCCGAACTGGGGAAAGAAATCCCTGACTTCCGCGCCGGTGACACCATCCGCGTGGGCTTTAAAGTGACCGAAGGTACACGTACCCGCGTTCAGAACTACGAAGGCGTCTGCATTGCACGTAACAACGGCAAAGGTATTGCCGGCTCGTTCACTGTGCGCAAGATTTCCTTTGGTGAAGGCGTAGAGCGCGTATTCCCGCTGCACTCCACCAACATCGAGAGCATTACAGTTGTCCGTCGTGGCCGTGTGCGTCGTGCGAAACTGTACTACCTGCGCGCGCGTCGTGGTAAGTCGGCACGCATCGTCGAAAACGTACATTACAAGCCAAAATCTGGCGCGAACGCGTAAGGAGAGCTGTCATGAAAGCCGATACACACCCCGAATACCACACGATCAACGTCAAAATGACAGACGGTACGATCCTGGAAATGAAATCGACCTACGGCAAAGAAGGCGACCAACTGTCGCTGGATATTGACCCCTCCGTGCACCCTGCATGGAACGGCGGCACATCCCGCTTGATGGACACCGGTGGCCGCGTTTCCAAGTTCAAAAACAAATACGCAGGTCTGGGCTTCTAAACCCTTTCCATTGCGAAATTCAGAAATGGCGTGCCCCGAGGGGCGCGCCATTTTTTATTTGATCACAGTATTTTAGTCAAAGAAGCGGCATCTCGCCCCTGCCCCAAGGTTACCTCGCATTTTACGGAACAAACTGGCCGATGTTTAGGTTTTGGAAAGCAACTACGGTCCATAGTCCCCTCAGCTCTCCACGAAAGGTTCGCTGATGCCCGCTTTCCCCCTCTCTGATTCAGGTCAGCCTCGCGCTGGCGCAAACCGCACAACCGCCCCCCTGTCGCAAGTAGACAATCCCCCCCTCCCGCCGGAGGATTTGATCGCGGCGCATGACCTCGTCGAACGTAATTGCTTTGCGCAGGCACTGGTTCTGACAGGCGCGCTTGAACGGTTGCACGGGCCCCATGATGAACTCCGCCAGCTTGCATCGACGTGTCGCGCAAAGCTGGCAGTAAACGACGTCAGCGGCGTTACGATTGACACTGGACGTATGGGGGCACATGACCGCTCGCTACGGCGCTCGGGTTAGCTGTGCCTTGCGGATGGGCCGCTTGCCGCTGCGGGTGAATTTCGCAACAATAACCACAATCTAGAGCCACAAACGCTTTCAAAAGCGCCATGTGTGCCATATGGTTTTTCCCAATGTGGCCCCGACAAAAACGGGGAGTGAAAGGGACAAAACGCAATGGCGCATATTATCGTCGTCGGGAATGAAAAAGGCGGGGCCGGAAAATCAACCGTCTCTATGCACGTGGCAACAGCCCTTGCACGGATGGGTCACAAGACCAGCGTTCTGGATCTGGACCTGCGCCAGCGCACATTCGGGCGATACGTCGACAATCGCAAATCATTCCTCGCAAGCGCTGAGCTGGACCTCCCTTCCCCCGAGATGCACGAGCTCCCCGAGATCGAGGCAAGCAGCCTGCAACCGGGCGAAAACATCTATGACAACCGCCTCAGCGCCGCCGTGGCAGAGCTTGAGCCCACGTCGGATTTCATTCTGATCGACTGCCCGGGGTCGCACACCCGTCTCAGCCAGGTCGCACATTCGCTAGCCGACACACTGATCACGCCGCTAAACGACAGTTTTATCGACTTTGACCTTCTGGCACGCACTGATGCTATGGGTGACAAGATTACCGGCCCGTCCGTCTATTCCGAAATGGTCTGGAATGCGCGCCAGCTGCGCGCGCAGGCAGGCCTTGCCCCGATCGACTGGATCGTCGTGCGCAACCGCATGGGCGCACAGCGCATGGTCAACAAAGACAAGATGGAACGCGCCATCGCCAACCTGAGCAAACGCATCGGCTTTCGCATTGCGCCCGGTTTCAACGAACGTGTTATTTTCCGCGAACTGTTTCCCCGCGGCCTGACCCTGCTTGACCTCAAGGATATCGGCGTCAAACAGCTCAATATCTCGAATGTAGCCGCCCGTCAGGAATTGCGCGACCTGATGAAAGCGCTGAACCTGCCCGGTGTCGACGTCAACTTCTGACCCTCAGTGGTGGGCCATGTGCCCGCGACCAACCATCAGATTTCGCCACCCTGCCCGGCTGCGAGCTTGACCAACAGCCCCTTTAGCGTTTCGCGCTCCGCTGGGGTCAGGTCCGCTGTCAGACGAGCATCATAGGCTTCGGCCACATCGAACAGATCATCATACGCCGCCCGTCCTGCGGCCGTCAGCGACAGCAGCTCTGTCCGCCGGTCCTGATCCCCGCGCAGCCGTGTGACGAACCGCCGGTCGGTCAGCTTTTGCACCGCACGACTGATCTTGGTCTTATGCATATTGGCGCGCTGCCCGATTTCGCTCGCGGTCATCTGACCATAAAGCCCCAGATGGAACAGCACCCGCCACTCGGTCCGCAGCATGCCATAGCGGTCTTTATAGGTACGCTGGAACGCAAGACTGCTCACTTCAGCTGCCTGATTCAGTAGATAAGGCAAGAAATGGGTCAACTCGAATTTCTGATCTGGCATCGGTAACATCGCTTGTTAGGTATGGCTAAGGACTATTACCTACCCAGCCGATTTTGCAAGGGAGCCGCCACAAGCCCCCCGACCCCAAGCCAGCAACCGCCCGCCCATCACACCAGCTTGACGGGTTTGAAATTGGCACCGAAACATCATACCGGTCCCCTATCGGCATACCGACCCGCGCCACAAACGTCACCGTGTACAGAACGACATGCAAGGAACACCTATGACACTGCTCACTTCTTGGATTGAAAGCGCGAACAGCGCCGACACTGACTTTCCGCTCAACAATCTGCCCTACGGGGTGTTCTCGACGGACACGCTTGAACCGCGCTGCGGTGTGGCGATCGGTGATATGGTGCTCGATATGGCCGCGATAGAAGCCGAAGACCTGATCTTGCTGCATTTCGACCCCGTCTTTGACGTGCCCTATTGGAATGACGTGATGGATTTGGGCCCCGAAGCCTGGGCCACCCTGCGCAGCCGTCTGATTGAATTGCTGTCAACCGACAGTCCGGATCAGGCAAAAGTCGCGTTACATCTGATCCCCATGGCCGACGTCCGCCTACATATGCCGATTGTTGTTTCTGAATACACCGACTTCTATGCGGGCCGGCACCATGCCACCAATGTCGGCACGATGTTTCGCGGTGCCGAAAACGCGCTGCCGCCGAACTGGCTGCACATGCCGATTGGCTATAACGGGCGCGCGTCTACTGTGATTGTGTCAGGTACCGACATCCATCGTCCCAACGGCCAGATCAAACCCGCAGATGCAGACCGCCCGTATTTCGGCCCAAGCGAACGCCTTGATATAGAGCTTGAGCTTGGCGCCATCGTTGGCACCTCTACCGAACTGGGCGACACCCCCAGCGTGGCCCAAGCGGACGAGATGATCTTTGGTTACGTCTTGCTGAACGACTGGTCCGCACGCGACATCCAAGCGTGGGAGTATCAACCGCTTGGCCCTTTTCAGGCCAAGGCCTTCGCCACCAGCATTTCGCCGTGGATCGTGACCAAAGCAGCGCTAGAGCCCTTCCGGACCTCCACCCCCGAACGCGAAGTCGATCTGCTGCCTTATCTGGCAGAGCCTAAACCGATGCTTTACGACATTAACCTATCGGTCATCCTTCAGCCCGACGGCGGTGAGCAACAGGTGATCGCGCGCACCAATTACAACACGATGTATTATTCAGCGCCGCAACAACTGGCGCATCACGCGTCCTCGGGCTGTGCCATGAATGCGGGCGATTTGCTGGGCTCCGGCACGATTTCGGGCGCAGATAAAGACGCCCGCGGCAGCTTGCTTGAACTCAGCTGGGGCGGCGCGGAACCAATCACCCTGAACGACGGCTCTACCCGCAGCTTTGTGCGCGATGGCGACACGATGATCCTGACCGGCCATGCTGCGGGGGACGGCTACCGCATCGGTTTTGGCGCATGCGCCGGCACCATCCTCCCCGCCAAACCCACGGCATAACCGCGCTTCATTTTGCCCTTTAAACTCCCGCCGGAGGCATTCTTTGCCTTCGGCCCCCACGGGCAGAACAATAACGGGCCTATCGCACCAGGCCGCCGCCCTGCCCGCCGTCCCGCACCACAGCGGGCGGTGCTTGAAATGTCTGAAAACATGCTAGGTATTGAATTAAAGAAAAACAGCGGGCGACACCCGACCAGAGAGGGAGATCATGACGTTCTTAACCCGTATCGGAACACCGTTGCCCGCGGCCATTCATGCCTCGGCCGAAGCTGCCAAACGCGATCCCGTCAACCGCCGCGAATTTCTCGCTCTGGCCAGCGCCTTCGGGGCCACAACAGCAACAGCTTATGCGATGATTGGCATGGCGGTGCCGGCTCAGGCCGCAGCGCATAAAACCGGCGGCACCGTCCGGATGCAGATGGAGGTCCGCGCCCCGAGGGACCCGCGCACCTATGATTGGTCTCAGATCGCCAACGTCACCCGCGGTTGGCTTGAATACCTTTGTATCTGGGAAAACGACGGCACCTTTACACCCGCTTTGCTCGAAAGCTGGGAGATCAACGACGATGCCACCGAATATCTTTTGAACGTGCGCAAGGGTGTCACGTGGAACGACGGCACGGCCTTTACCGCCGACGACGTGGCCCGAAACATTACCGGCTGGTGCGATAAATCGGTCGAAGGCAATTCGATGGCCGGTCGCTTTGCCACCCTTATCGACGCGAAAACCGGTCAGGCGATCGAGGGGGCCATTAAGGTGGTCGATGACCACACCGTCAAACTCTCGCTGCCCAAGCCTGATATTACGCTCATTCCCGGCATGGCAGACTATCCTGCCGCCATCGTGCCCAAGGGGTTCGACCCCGAGACCATGCTCGACAATCCGGTCGGCACAGGCCCCTATCTCCCCGAGATGGTCGAGGTCGGCGTCAAGGCCGTGTTGGTGCAGAACCCCGATCACATTTGGTGGGGCTCGGAGATTTATGGGGGACCTTATATCGACCGTCTGGAATACATCGATTATGGCACCGACCCTTCGGCCTTCGTCGCCGCAGCGGAAGCTGACGAAATCGATGCCACCTACTCTGTCGAGGGCGAGTTCATTGAGGTGTTCGGCACACTTGAGGATTGGAACCAGAACGAAATCGCAACGGCCGCGACCATTGTGATCCGCACCAACCAGTTGGCCGAGGTCGATGGTAAAACGCCTTATGCCGATGTCCGCGTGCGCCGGGCATTGGCGATGGCAGTCGATAACGCTGTCCTGCTTGAACTCGGCCATGCGGGCCGCGGTCTGGTTGCTGAAAATCACCACATCGGCCCGATGCACCCCGAATACGCCGAGCTCCCCCCGCGTGCGCCGGACCCCGAAGGAGCACGCGCCCTGATGGAAGAAGCCGGTATGGCTGATTTCGAACACGAGCTTTTTTCGATCGACGATGCGTGGCGCAAGGATACGACCGATGCGGTCGCTGCACAGTTGCGCGATGCGGGCATCAAGGTAAGGCGCACCATCCTGCCCGGCGCGACCTTCTGGAACGGCTGGACGAAATACCCGTTTTCGTCAACCAACTGGAACGCGCGCCCGTTGGGCATCCAAACCTGGGCGCTGGCGTATCGGTCAGGCGAAGCGTGGAATGAATTCGGCTGGTCCAACCCCGAGTTTGACGCGCTTGTCGCCGAAGCACTGTCGGTGGCCGATGTCGAAAAACGCCGCGCATTGATGGCAAAGGGCGAGGAGCTGATCCAGAATGAAGGGGTCACGATCCAGCCCTATTGGCGCTCATTGTATAACCATACCCGCAAAGGTCTGGTCGGGGCCGGACACCACATCGGCTTTGAATATCATCCCGCTCGGATGGCGTGGACATCTTAAACTGCGCATACTTTTGATACAACGAGGGCCGCGTCTGACGCGGCCCTCGTTTCATGCGCCACCAGGTCCTCTTTAGGGAAGCAGGAACAGCGTGATTGCGGGGAACATCACCAAAATCACCACTCGGACGATGTCGGAGCCGACGAAATACATCACGGCTTTATAGGTCTCTGTCATCGGGGTTTCACGGTCCATCGAGTTGATGATGAAAAGGTTCATCCCCACCGGCGGCGTGATCAGTCCGACCTCTACTACAATCAACACAAGTATGCCGAACCAGATCGCCAGATGCTCGGGGCTCATCCCGAAATCCATCGCCGAGATGACGGGAAAGAAGATCGGCACCGTCAGCAGGATCATCGACAGACTGTCCATAAGGCAGCCAAAGATCAGATAGAACACAAGGATCACGACCAGCACGAACCACGGGCTATAGCCCTGCCCCACAACCCAATCAGCCATGAACTGGGGCACCCCTGACAGCGCCAGAAAGCCGTTATAAAAGCCGGCCCCCAACACAATAAAAAAAATCATCCCTGTGGCTTTGGCCGTTCCCAACAGACTGTCACGCAAAACCGCCCAGTTCAGGCTGCCTGCCAACAATGCTGCCAGACCGGTTCCCGCAGCGCCTACAGCCGCCCCTTCGGTTGGCGTGAACCACCCCAGATAGATACCGCCCACAACGACGAAAAAGATCACCATCACCGGCCACGTGTTCGCCAATGCCTTGAACCTTTCGCCCATGGGCACCGCAGGGCGCACCCCCGCCGACTTGGGGTGCAAGCGCACATAGATCGAGATGGTGATGACATAGCCGATGGCGGCCAGAACACCGGGCAGAAACGCCGCTAGAAACAGCTTGGCGATATTCTGTTCTGTCAGGATCGCATAGATCACCAGAATAACCGAAGGCGGGATCAGGATACCCAAGGTGCCCCCTGCCGCCAGTGTCGCCGTGGAAAAGCCGCCGGAATACCCATAGCGCCGCAGCTCGGGCAGCGCGACTTTTGACATGGTCGCCGCTGTCGCCAGCGAACTGCCACAGATCGCGCCAAAGCCCGCACAGGCCCCCACGGCAGCCATCGCCACGCCGCCCCGCCTGTGCCCCAAAAAGCTTTCGGCGGCTTTGAACAGCGCTTGGCTCATGCCAGAGAGTGTCGCAAATTGCCCCATCAGCAGGAACATCGGAATGATGCTCAGCGAATAGCTGGAAAACGTCGTGTAGGTCTCTGATTTCAGCTTTGCCAGCAGCGGCGTGGGGTTGCCCCCCATCGCCAGAAACCAACCGCCGAACCCGCACAGCAGCATCGCCAACCCGATCGGCGCACGCAGAAAAATCATCAACAGCAGCACTGGAAACGACCAAAAGCCCAGTTCTAGATTGGTCATCTCAGTGTGCCCCTTGTTCGCTCGGCAGGATATCGGTGCCGCGGGCTGCCTCGATCACCCGTATCACGGCGCAATAGACAGCCACGACACAGGCAATCACGCCCGAGCCAAAGCTCGCGGCATAGGCCCACCACACGGGGAACTGCAGGAACAAGGTCGTCTCTCCATTGCCCAGATAGCGCTGCATCCCCTCGTACAGCCGCCAGATAACCAGCAAGATTACTGCCGCCAGCACGATCTCCCAAAAGGCGATGATCCAACGGTTCGCACTGCGCGGCAGAAGCGAGGTGAACACATCCACAGAGGCATGCGCCCCATAATATTGGCAGACCGGCAGGAACGAGAAAATCGCAAAGGCGACGCCAGCCTCCAATACCTCGTAGTTTCCGTTGATCTCACCAATGCCAAGGTCGATCAGCCCTTGGGACAAGCCCGTCAGCTGCTCTTGAAAGAACGTGCTGTGCAGCATCTTGTTGACCGTGCGCCCGATGATTGACGCTGTGGTCATCAACACCAGCGCAATCAGCACCAGCCCTCCGATCACCGCGGTGAACCGGGCAAGAAAATGTATCAGCTGACGCATGGGTCTCTCAGTCTTGTCAGGGTATTTTGGTGGCATCAAGCCATCAGGCCCGCAGCGCAGGGATACGCCGCGGGCCTGTTTCACGCGCTACGGATTACTTACCGTAAGCGTCCATCAGCTCACGCGCTTCGTCGATCAGCGCTTGGCCGTCGATGCCCTTGCTGTCCATATCGGCAATCCAGCTGTCATAGATCGGCTGCGACGCATCGCGCCACACGCGCGTTTCTTCTTCGTTCAGCTCGACCACGTTGTTGCCCAGATCTATAGCCACCTGACGCGCAGGCCCATCGGCATCCGCCTGTGTCCCACCGGCAAAGACAGAGAATTCCAGACCCGAGTTGTCATCCAGAACTTTTTTCAGTTCGTCCGACAGCCCGTCATAGCGGTCCTTGTTCATCGCCAGCACAAAGGTCAGCGTATAAAGCGCGGCACCGTCAAATTCGGTGTGGTTCGTTACCAGCTCGGGCACTTTCAACGATGGCGTCACTTCCCACGGGATCGTGGTGCCGTCGATCACACCCTTGGACAGACCTTCGGGAATCGCCGGAACCGGCATACCAACAGGTGTCGCGCCGGTGATCTCAAGCAGCTGATTCACCAAACGCGACCCGCCGCGGATCTTGAGACCCTGCATATCGTCTGGCGATCGAACTTCGGCGTTCGTGTGCAACAGGCCGGGACCGTGGACCCATGTTCCCAGAATATGCACATCCTTGAACTCGGTGTCTTTCATGTGCTTTTCGAACATCTGCCAATAGGCAGAGCTGGCCGCGCGGGCGTCCGTCACCATAAAGGGCAGCTCAAACACTTCGGTCGTCGGATAGCGGCCCGGGGTATAGCCCACCACGGTCCAGACGATATCGGCCACGCCGTCAATCGCCTGATCCATCAGCTCTGGTGGTTTCCCGCCAAGCTGCATTGAAGGGTAGCGTTCAATCTTGATCCGGTTGTCACTGGCCGCTTCAACCTTGTCAGCCCAGACATCCAGAATAAGCTTCGGCACATTGGCCTGTGGCGGCAGGAACTGGTGCATCCGCAGCGTGACCTCTTGCGCCAGTGCGCCGGTCGCGCTCATGCCAACGGCAAGGGCCGCACCCGCGATCCCCATCAGGGCTCTTCTCATCATCATCTAACTCTCCCAAGTTCAGTCAAAGACGGACCCCTCTGTTGCCGAGCGGTTCCGAGCATCTCGCTGAGCAACACTTGACACCAGCAACACGCGTTTATCAATCATCTGTGACGTCGCCCGATGAAAAACACGCGACGGGGCAAAGCTGGCGGGTTGGGCGCAAAGCGATCTTTGACAAAAACAAGGGGGGGGTGATGGTGGCGTTACCTGGATTTGAACCAGGGACCTAACGATTATGAGTCGTTCGCTCTAACCAACTGAGCTATAACGCCATCGGCGCTCCGAGTATGACAGGCTTCGGCCCCCGTCAAGAGCCAAAGCCAATCTTCTTCAATTATTCGCCTTCGCGAACCGTATCGATCATGCGCTGCACGTTGTCAGGATCGGCATCCGGCGTGATCCCGTGGCCAAGGTTAAAGATATGCGGCCCCTTGGAAAAGGCTTTGACGATCTGGCGCGTATCGTCCACCAGCGCCTGCCCGCCCGTGACCATATGGGTCGATGCAAGATTGCCCTGCACACATCCGTCAACCTGCACATGCTGCGCCGCCCAATCCGCCGAGACAGAGTTATCCAGCGCCACACAATCCACGCCCGTTGCCTTGGCAAACCCGATGTATTTATCACCCGCCTCGCGCGGGAAACCGATGATCGGAATACCGGGATGCCGCTTCTTCAGTTCTTGCGTGATCTCGCGCGCCGGCGCGACCGCGTATTTCTCGAACGCATCGCCGGGCAACGATCCAGCCCAGCTGTCAAAAATCTTCATCACTTCGGCCCCTGCGTCAATTTGCGCAGACATATATTCGATCGTCGCCTTGGTAATCAGGTCCAGCAGCTTTTCAAAAAGCGCATTATCTTGCGTGCGCAGCAAATGCGCCGGCCCCTGATCCTTGGTCCCCTGCCCTGCAATCATATAGGTCGCCACGGTCCAGGGCGCGCCGGCAAAGCCGATCAACGTCGTCTCGCGCGGCAGCGCAGCGGTAAGGTTGCGCACCGTCTGATAGATAGGGTTCAACGTCTCGTGAATATCACCGACGGGCCGCAGCTTGTCGAAATCCGCCTGCGTGGTGACCGTCGACAGGCGCGGCCCTTCGCCAGTGACAAACCACAGATCCGCGCCAAGCGCTTGTGGCACAAGCAAAATATCCGCAAACAGGATCGCCGCATCAAACCCATAGCGCCGGATCGGCTGCAGCGTCACCTCGGTCGCGAGATCAGGGTTATAGCACAGCGACAGAAAATCCCCCGCCTGTGCACGTGTCGCCTTATACTCTGGCAGATAGCGACCCGCCTGCCGCATCATCCAGATCGGAGGCACCGGCAACGTCTCTCCTGCCAATGAACGCAGAATGGTTTTGCTTTGCGTATCGGTCTGCGGCATCGGGTATTCCTACTCTTCAAAGGTTTTGTCTTAGGTCAAGATGTAGCGCCCCGATGTCAAGGCAATGGCACCGCTTGTCAGATCAGATCGGCCCCCCTAAAGAAGGGCCATGACTGTGAACCTGCCCACCCCCGAAAACCCTTTGCGCATCGGTACCCGTGGCTCGCCTTTGGCGATGGCCCAGGCCTATGAAACCCGCGCTCGTCTGGCTGCCGCTTTCGAAATCCCGCAAGCGGCTTTCGAAATCGTGGTGATCAAAGTGACCGGCGATGTCATTCAGGATCGCCCGCTCAAGGATATCGGCGGCAAGGGTCTGTTTACGCGCGAAATCGAAGACGACCTGCTGGCCGGCAAGATCGACATTGCGGTCCACTCGATGAAAGACATGCCGACCGTCCAGCCGGGAGGCTTGTTGCTCGACACCTATCTCCCGCGCGAAGACCCCCGCGATGCCTTTGTTGCGCCGACGCTCTCTGCGCTGGATCAATTGGCCCAAGGCGCTGTGGTGGGCACCTCCAGCCTGCGCCGCCGCGCGCAGCTCTTGCACCAGCGCCCCGACCTGAGGGTCGTCGAATTCCGCGGCAACGTGCAAACCCGTCTGAAAAAGCTCGCCGATGGCGTGGCCGAATGCACCTTCCTTGCGGTGGCCGGCCTGAACCGGCTGGACATGCAGCACGTCCCCGCCACCCCGATCAACGATACGCTGATGCTGCCCGCTGTCGCACAAGGGGCGATTGGCATCGAACGCCGCGCCGGTGATATCGACACCGAAGCCATGCTCGCCGCGATCCACGACACCCCCACCGGACAACGGCTCGCGGCGGAACGCGCCTTCCTGCTGACACTCGACGGGTCGTGCGAAACGCCGATTGCTGGGCTCGCGACGCTTGACGGTGATACGCTGCACCTGCGCGGCGAAGTGCTGCGTCCCGACGGATCAGAGGCGCTGAGCGGGGAACGCAGTGGCCCTATCTCCGAAGGTGGCCTTATGGGTGTCGATCTTGCCCAAGACCTATTGGCGCAAGCAGGCCCCGGATTCTTTGACTGGCACACCAAAAGGTAAGATCGAAACTTATTTCACACGGCGTTTGAAACTAAGCAACGCATGGGCACGTTACTCCATCATGATCAGCAACTGATCACGATATTAACCCAGGAGAACACCATGACTTTCGCCAAGAAAATGATGACAGCAACCGCAGCGCTGGCCCTGACCACTGGTGCAGCTTTTGCGGATGCACACGCGATGAACCCGATGGTTGGTGGCGCCGAGATGTTTGCCGAAAAAAACATCATTGAAAACGCCGTGAACTCTGCTGACCACACCACATTGGTTGCCGCCGTTAAAGCAGCCGGTCTGGTCGAAACCCTGTCCGGCGAAGGCCCCTTTACCGTATTCGCCCCCACCAACGCCGGTTTCGACCGTCTTGACGCTGGTGCCGTAGAGAACCTGCTCAAGCCCGAAAACAAGGACCAACTGACCGAAGTCCTGACCTGCCACGTGGTCGGCAAAGCCGTAATGGCCGAAGCCCTGCAAGGCATGATCAAGGATGACGGCGGCGAGCACCCCGTCCCCACGCTGGGTGGCTGCACGCTGCAAGCATCCTATGCTGACGACGGCCGCATGATGCTGGCCGATGAAAACGGCAACGCGGCGTTTGTGACCATTGCCGACGTCAAACAGTCGAACGGCGTGATCCACGTGATCGATGGCGTGATGCTGCCAAAGCAATAAGCTGACACCAAACTGACCGAAAAGGCCCCCTACTTGCACAGTCGGGGGCCTTTTTTATTCCAGATGGCTCAAATCCCGGGGGAGCCCGCAGGGCGGGGGCTGGCCCCTTTACACCCACTTCGCCAAAGGCGGCAGGCTCATGAGAACCGCATTGGCGTCATGGCCGGTTTCCAGCCCGAATTTTGTGCCGCGGTCATAGACAAGGTTATATTCCGCATAAAGCCCGCGATGCACCAGTTGCGCGTCTTTGTCGGCGTCCGACCAGTCTTGGGTGATCCGCTCTTGCACCAGCGGCAGATAGGCGGGCAGGAACGCGCGACCAATGTCTTGGGTCAGGGCAAAGTCGGCCTCCCAATCCCCTGTCGCGTGATCATCCATAAAGATCCCCCCCACCCCGCGTGCGCGGTGACGGTGCGGGATGTAGAAGTACTCGTCCGCCCATTCCTTCAGACGCGGGTAAAGATCGCGCCCGTGCGGGTCCAGATGCGCTTTTTGGACAGCATGGAAATGCGCCGTGTCCTCGGCATATTCGATACAGGGGTTCAAATCGGACCCGCCGCCAAACCAGCTGGCATGGGGCGTCCAGAACATGCGGGTGTTCATATGTACCGCAGGGGCATGGGGGTTTTGCATATGCGCCACCAGACTGATGCCTGATGCCCAGAACCGCGGGTCTTCGGTCATGCCGGGGATGCCCTTGCGCGCCGCCATGGCGGCCTGCGCCCGCTCTCCCAATGTGCCGAAAACAGTCGATACATTGACGCCGACTTTCTCGAACACCCGCCCGCCGCGCATCACGCTCATCAGGCCACCGCCCGCATCGCTGCCATCGTCGCTGCTGCGTTTGGTCGGGGTTACCTCGAATGTGCCAGCGGCCGCACCTGACAGCGGCCCCTCGGCGTGGTCACGCTCCAGCGTTTCGAATGCCTCCACGATCTGGTCGCGCAGGCTGCGGAACCAATCAGCGGCGCGGGTTCTTTCCGCCTCGAAATCATCGGTCATGCGCAAAGCCTTTCGTTGCTGCGTTTTTAGTGTGCCGGCGCGTCCACGGCGTCCAACAAGGACCGCCCCCCGTCCACCACGATCACTTCTCCGGTCAGAAAGCTTGAACTGTCGGCAGCAAGATACTGGATCGTATCGGCCAACTCCGACGGAGAGGCGATGCGCCCCAGCGGCGTGTGATTGCGAATGTCGTCGCGCCATTCACGGTTCTCGGCGCAAGACGCCTTTAGCGAGCCGCTCATCACCGACCCGAAGGCGACGGCGTTCACGCGGATGCGGTGCGGCGCCAGTGTCAGCGCCATTGAACGCGTCATCTGTTCCAGCGCTGCTGCCGCCATGGAATAGGCCATCAGCTCGGGCCGTGTGTGCCGCGAGGTCGTCGAGCTCAGGTTGATGATGCTGCCAACAGCGCCGCCCTCTTGCCCTTCGGCTTGTTTGATCATGCGTTTGGCGACCTGCTGTGTCAGCTGCATCGCGGTCATCACGTTTTCCTGCCACAGGGTTTCAACGCTGGTGTCGTCGCCGTCCAACGCATCCGTGGGCAAAAACTGCCGCGATGCGTTCACCAGCACGTCGACCTCGTCAAAGGCATCGATGGTAGCGGATACAAGGTTCGCAATGGTCAAACGTTGCCGCAAATCGCCTGCGAAAAAGCGGATGTTGCCCTCATCCTTGGCATCTCCCAATTCTTCAATCAGCGCTTTCTCGTCGATGTCGGCGCACATCACATTGGCACCTTTGTCGGCAAACTGACGTGCAATCGCCAAGCCGATGCCGTTTGCGGCCCCTGTGATGATGACGTTCTTGCCAGATATTGAGAATGACATAACTCGTTCCTTAATCAGCCGCAGCCAACCTACCGACGCTTGCGCAAGGGCCGTGCCGCGTGAAACAGTTTAAACCGCGCATCGCCGCCGATTTCCTCGACATGGGCGAAACGGGTTTTCAACTCTGCCTCATAGGGCAAATGACGGTTTGCCACCATCCACAGTTTGCCTTGGGGCGACAGAATGCGTGCTGCGGTGGCAACAAAAGCCTGTCCGATTTGTGGTTCAGCGGCGCGTCCGATGTGAAACGGCGGGTTCATGATGACGCCGTCCAACCGGTGCGGCGGCTCCCAGCTGGTGGCATCCTCCCAATGAAAAGACGCGCGGTCATCGGTGACATTGCGGCGCGCGCATTCAAGCGCCAGATGCCCTGCCTCGACAACATATAGGTTTTTGATACCCGGGCGTGTCAGCGCGTGCGCCGACAAAAAGCCCCAACCGGCCCCCAGATCGGCGACCTCGGACCCCAGCTTTTCGGGCAAGGCATCAACCAGCAACGCTGACGCCAGATCGACGCCATCCGCAGAAAAGACCCCCGGTGCAGTCCAAAACCCGCCCTCTGTCAGTTCAGGGCCTCGACGCCAGTCGGCAAAAAATTCTGCCGCGGGCTCAGAGATCCAGAACATCTTGCCATGTGCCTTGGAAATCGGGCCCTGCACTGTCACGCGGTCGCGCATCTCGCGCAGGACACTATCGGCCCCGTCGGTCTTTTGTCCGTCGATCACAACGATCCCGTCGCAGACCTCGCAGGCGGCGGCGATGACAGCGCGGGCTTCGGCCTTGGCGCGTGGCAAGCACACGATACAGGCCGCATAGCGGTCCTTGATCGTGCGCACGACATCATAGCCTCGTGCCGCCCACGCATCGTAATCAGGCTTAAAGCCATGGATGATCTGAACGCGGTCCTTATCAAGGCCGGGCAAATCACTGTCACGGGGGGGCTGAAAGACGGCAATCGTCCCTTCAGCCGGCAACTCAAGACCACCGCCGTCAAGCGCCAGGTGCAGGCGTGCATCAATCACGTGTTATTCTTCTTTTTCCATAGTGCATTGCAGCGGGTGCTGGTGACGTCGGGCGAAATCCATCACTTGCGCGACCTTGGTTTCGGCGATCTCGTGGCTAAACACACCCACGACCGCCAGCCCTTTTTTATGCACGGTCAACATGATCTCGAAGGCCTGGGCGTGGTTCAGCCCGAAAAAGCGTTCAAGAACGATCACCACAAACTCCATCGGGGTGAAATCATCGTTCAACAGCATCACCTTGTACAAAGGCGGCCGCTTGGTCTTTGGTTTGGTCTTGGTCAACAGATCGGTTTCATCGTCGTCCCGATCTTTGCCCGCCATCATAAGATCATCAAGGCGCATTGCTGCTCCTGCCTGAGAAGTCGTTTCAAGTGAGTCGTATAGGCGTCTATATAACCCTAAAGCAGAATTAGAAAAGAGGGCGCGCCAAAGATGGGTAATCCGCTAACGACCATCGGTTTTGATGCCGATGACACTTTATGGCACAACGAACGTTTCTTTGCTTTGACACAGGTCAAATTCGCCGAACTTCTTGCGGATTATACAGACCGCGATAGCCTGATGGACCGGCTGCTTGATGCAGAGCGCCGCAACATTCCGCACTACGGTTTTGGTATCAAGGGGTTCACCCTGTCGATGATCGAAACCGCAATCGAGGTCACCCAAGGCCGCGTGCCCGCAGATGTCATTTCACAAATACTCGCGGCGGGCCGTGATATGCTGGCGCATCCGGTCGAATTGCTGCCCGATGTCTGTGAAACCCTAGAGGTGCTGCAAGACACCTATACCCTCGTGCTCGTGACCAAGGGCGACCTGCTGGATCAGGAACGCAAGCTTGCTGAATCCGGACTGCGCGGGATGTTCAGCGCGATAGAAATTGTGTCGGACAAGACCCCGCAAACCTACCAGCGCATCTTTGACAGCCACGGGGACGGTCCGGCCCGCGGCATGATGATCGGCAACTCGATGAAGTCCGACGTGGTGCCGATGATCGATGCGGGCGGCCATGGCGTCTATATCCCTCACGGTATCACCTGGGCGCTGGAGCACGCCCCCGCGCCAAGTGATTCGCCCCGCTTCCATCAGATCGCCCGACTGTCCGAGGTGGCAAAGCTACTGCCCTGAACTTTGCTGGATTCTCGCCGCACCTTCGCTGCGCTGTCGCCCAACTCCCGCCACATTCCTGCCGCAATCGCCTCTATAGTGGCGGAAGATTGAGCATACGCTACATGTGCTGCCCAAAAATCGCCGCTTTTGAGGAGCCTGCCACATTGGACGGGTTTATCGAAATTTCGACCTATGATACGGTGACCTTAATAAAAATGGTCAGTCGAAAAATCGGCGGCTTAGGCAGAGCAAAGGCAGTTGTTATGAGAGTGCGGCGTGTGCAGCCAGCCCGGTTTGGGCTATTCATCCTTGCGGCAATATGGATCTTGATGATCTTGCCACTAAGCGCAATGGCGGCCCCCTATGCCGCTTATGTTATCGACGCCCGTACCGGCGAAGTGCTGCATTCCCAAAACGCCGACACCCGTCTGCACCCGGCCTCCCTCACTAAAATGATGACGCTTTATATCGCATTCGAGGCGATTAAACGTGGTGAGATTTCGCTGGACAGCAAGGTCAAGATCACCAGCCACGCCGCGTCCGAACCGCCCAGCAAACTAGGGCTGAAATCGGGTCAAACCATCTCCCTGCGCTACCTGATCCGCGCGGCTGCGGTCAAATCTGCCAATGACGCCGCCACGGCCATCGGCGAAGCAATCGAAGGCTCCGAGGCAAATTTTGCACGCCGTATGAACCGCACTGCCAAAGCGCTCGGCATGACCAACACCACCTTCAAGAACGCCCACGGCCTGACAGAGTCCGGCCACATGTCTACCGCGCACGACATGACCATCATGGGCCGCCACCTGCTCTATGATCACCCCGAATACTACAACCTGTTTTCGCGCATCACGGCTGATGCCGGCGTGCGCAAGGTCAGCCACACCAACCGCCGCTTTCTCGGCTCCTACAAAGGCGCTGACGGCATCAAAACGGGCTACACCCGTGCCGCGGGCTTCAACCTCACGGCCTCCGCCGAACGGGGCAATGAACGGGTGATCGTGACAGTTTTCGGCGGCACCTCGACCAGTGCGCGTAACGCCAAAGTAACCGAGCTGATGGATCTGGGCTTTCGCCGCGCCCCGTCTAGCGCGCCTTTGAACAAACCCTCCAAACCAGCCTATGCCGACATCGAAGACACGCCTGTCGCCTCCAACGGGGGGGCTGGCAAAGTCATCCGTCTTGTGGGCGCGGTCACCAGTTCCAAACGCCCGACCTTGCGTCCGGGTCATCAGGCGCAGGTCGTTGTCGCAACTGCCGAAGCACCGCAAGCGAGCTCGCCTATTCTGAATGCCGACATCACCGCCGCGCTGCAAGAGGCGCAGAAAACCGCGCCAGCCGTCGTCGCACAGGCCCCTGCCCCCGAACCCGAAGCAGAAACCCTGCTGGCCGCTGTCTCTGTGCGTCCGACCCTGCGCCCCTCTGCCGCCGCATCGCTGGTCGAAACAGCCGCTGTCAGACAGATCACCCCCAAAGCGCCCCCCGCACCCGAAGTCATCACGCGGGTCTCCACCTCTGGTGGCCGTCACTGGGGCGTCAATGTGGGTCGCTACCCCAGCCGCTATGCCGCAGAGAAAATCCTGCTAAAGACCGCTTTGTCTGAAATTTCGACCCTCGACGGGAGCCTGCGCAAAGTCGTGCGCCGCCCACAGGGGTTCGACGCCAACTTCCTTGGCATGACCCGCGAGACAGCCGATCTGGCCTGCCGCCGCTTGGTCGCACGTAATGTGAACTGCTTTATGATCGGGCCAAGCTCCTAAGCTTGGCCTGCTCAGGTCGTCGCCTGCAACAAGGTGCGCGTATACTCTGACTTTGGGTTGTCATAAAGCGTATCAACGTCGCCGTATTCGACCACATCCCCCCGCTTCATCACCATCACCTTATGCGACATCGCGCGCACGACCTTGAGGTCGTGGCTGATGAACAGATACGCCAGCCCGTATTTGCGCTGTAGATTGCGTAGCAGGTCCACGATCTGCACCTGCACGGTCATGTCCAGCGCCGAGGTCGGCTCGTCCAGCACCAGCAGTTTGGGCCGCAGCACCATCGCCCGCGCAATCGCGATCCGTTGACGCTGACCGCCGGAAAATTCATGCGGATACCGGTCCATCGTGGCAGGGTCCAACCCCACCTCGATCATCACATCATGCACCAGCTCACGCGGGTTTCGGTCCGGGTCGACCTTATGCACGCTCAGCCCTTCGGCGATGATCTGCATACAGGTCATCCGCGGCGACAGGCTGCCAAACGGGTCCTGAAACACGATCTGCATATCCTTGCGCAGCCGGCGCAATTGCCCCGTGGACCAACTGCGCACGTCTTGCCCCATAAAGCGGATGCCCCCTTCGGAGGCGATCAGCCGCATGATGGCCAATGCCAGCGTCGTCTTGCCAGAACCGGATTCGCCGACGATGCCCAAGGTCTCTCCGGCGCGCACACATAAAGAGGCACCGTTGACCGCCTTCACGTGATCCACGGTCTTGCGCATGAACCCCTTCTGGATCGGGAACCAGACCTTCAGATGGTCGGTGCTGGCGACGACTTCGGCATCTTGTGGCACAGGGTCGGGGCGGCCCGATGGTTCGGCCCCCAGCAGCTTGATCGTATAGGGGTGCTGCGGGTTCTCGAAAATCTCGTTCGTGGGGCCGTGCTCAACGATCTCGCCCTGTTTCATCACGCAGACGCGGTCCGCAATGCGCCGCACGATCCCCAGATCATGGGTGATGAACAACAGGCCCATGCCCTCGCTGTCTTTCAGCTCTTTCAACAGATCAAGAATTTGCGCCTGAATGGTTACATCCAGCGCCGTGGTCGGTTCATCCGCGATCAGCACGTCGGGCTTGTTGGCCAGTGCCATCGCAATCATCACACGTTGCCGTTGCCCACCCGACAGCTGGTGCGGGTACGCCCCCAGCCGGCTTTCGGCGTCAATGATCCCGACCTTGTCCAACAATTCTAGAATCCGCGACCGCGCTGCCGCCCCCGCCACGCCCTGATGCAGCGCCAGTGATTCCGACAGCTGTTTCTCGATCGTGTGCAGCGGGTTCAACGATGTCATCGGCTCTTGGAAGATAAAGCTGATGTCATTGCCGCGCACCTTGCGCAGCAGCTTTTCATTCGCGCCGACCATCTGCTGCCCGTCATACAGCACCGATCCCGAGACCTCCGCGCTGTCGCCCAACAGCGACACCGTGCTCAGGGCTGACACGGATTTACCCGAACCGGACTCCCCCACCAGCGCCACGGTTTCTCCGCGCTGCACGGAAAAGCTCACGCCCTTGACCGCATGGGTCAACGCACCTTCCTGACGGAAGGACACGCGCAGGTCTTCAACTTGCAGCACCGCAGCGGACGGGGTCGAAGGCGTCATGAGAACGTCTTTCTCGGGTCAAAGGCGTCGCGGATTCCTTCGAAAATGAAGATCAGCAGCGACAGCATGGTGGCAAAGGTAAAGAACGCGGTAAACGCCAGCCAGGGCGCTTGCAGGTTCTGTTTGGCTTGCAAGGTCAGCTCGCCCAAAGACGGTGCCGACGACGGCAGGCCGAAGCCCAGAAAATCAAGGATCGCGAGCGTGCTGATCGTGCCGGTAATGATAAACGGCAGCATCGTCAGCATCGCGACCATCGCGTTGGGCAGCATGTGGCGGAACATGATCGTCATATTCCCCACCCCAAGTGCGCGCGCCGCACGCACATATTCAAGGTTGCGCGCCCGCAGGAATTCCGCCCGTACAACACCCACCAGCGACGTCCAACTGAACAGCACCAGCAAGAACACAAGCAGCCAGAAACTGCGCCCCAGAATGGCGAACATGATGATGATCACATACAGCGACGGGGTCGACGTCCATATCTCGATCACGCGCTGGAAAATCAGATCGGTCCAGCCGCCAAAGAACCCCTGCACCGCCCCCGCGATAATCCCGATCAGCGATGCCGCACCGGTCACGATCAAGGTAAAGATAATCGACAGCCGGAACCCGTGGATCACCCGCGCCAGCACGTCACGCTTGGTGCCATCGGTGCCCAGCAGGTTCTGCCCGTTGGGCGGCAGCGGGGCCGCACCGGGCCGGTCCACGGCGGTGTTAAAGCTATACGGAATGGGCGGCCAGATCGACCAGCCCGCCGCAATCGCCTCGCCCGCGACGTCGCCATCCTGCGCGTCTTCTATGATCCCCTCGGGATCGTCCAGACAGTCGATCAGCCCGCCAGACGCAATCAGACACTGCACCTCGGGGTCGCGGTAGACCGCTTCGGTCAGGAAATCACCGCCGAATTCCGTCTCGGGATAGAACTTGAAAATCGGCATGTAATAGTCGCCGCGGTAGTTCACGAGGATCGGCTTGTCGTTGGCCACAAATTCAGCGAACAGCGAAATCCCGAACAGGATCGCGAAAATCCAAAGGCTCCAATACGCCCGACGGTTGCGGGTAAAGTTACGCCAGCGGCGTTGGTTCAGCGGGGATAGCGCCATAGGGTTCAGCCCTCGCGTTTTTCAAAGTCGATGCGCGGATCAACTACCACATACATCAGGTCAGACAGGATACCGACCACCAAGCCGATGAGGCCAAAGATGAACAGTGTCCCGAACACGATGGGGTAATCCCGTGCGACCGCCGCTTCGAAGCCCAGACGGCCCAAGCCATCAAGGCTAAAGATTGTCTCGATGATCAGCGATCCGCCAAAGAACACGCCGATAAACACTGCCGGAAAGCCCGCGATCACGATCAGCATCGCGTTGCGGAACACATGGCCGTACAGCACTTTGCGTTCTGACAGCCCTTTGGCCCGTGCCGTAACAACATATTGCTTTTTGATCTCGTCGAGAAAGCTGTTCTTGGTCAGCAACGTCAGCGTCGCAAAGGCCGAGATGGTCGAGGCCAGCACCGGCAGCGTGATGTGCCAGAAATAATCCGCGACCTTGCCCAGGGGGCTCAGCTGGTCAAAGTTATCCGAGGTCAGCCCCCGCAGCGGGAATATCTGCCAATAGGACCCACCGGCAAACAGCACCAGCAACAGGATCGCGAACAGAAAACCGGGAATCGCATAGGCCGCGATAATCGCGCCGGACGTCCAGGTATCAAACGCTGTGCCATCCTTGACCGCCTTGCGGATGCCCAAAGGGATCGACACGAGATAGGCGATCAACGTGGACCAAAGCCCGAGCGTGATCGACACCGGCAGCTTTTCCTTGATCAACTCGATCACACTGATCGACCGGAAATAGCTATCACCGAAATCGAACCGCATGTAATTCCACAGCATGTTCACGAACCGCTCTACCGGCGGTTTGTCAAAACCGAACTCTTTCTCAAGCTCTGCGATAAACTCAGGCGGCAGGCCGCGTGCGCCGACGTAATTCTCGTTGCCGCCCGTATCTACCGCGTTGCCCGCATCCGATCCCCCTCCCGAGAACCCTTCGAACACGTCACCGCCGCCCTGAATACGCGCGATCGCCTGTTCAACCGGACCACCGGGCACGAACTGCACCAGTGCAAAGTTGATCAACATGATCCCCAGCAAAGTCGGAATGATCAGCAACAGCCGTCGAAGAATATATGCGCCCATGACCGGCGTTTACCTCAGTGCGCCCGCAGCGCGCAAGGCGTCTGCTTTGTCCGCGTCGTACCACCAGAAATCGAGATAGCCCAAAGCATAGGGCGGCTGCGTTTCGGGGTGGTCGTACTGGTCATAATAGGCCGTCCAGAAGCTGTCGTTATACCAGGTCGGGATCATGAAAAACTCATACCGCAGCGCCCGATCCAGCGCCATCAGGCTGGCGTCCTCTTCCTCTTTGGTGTCGGCGGCAAGCGACGCGGTCACGATCGCATCGACCAGCGGACTGGCAAGCCCCGCAGGGTTGAACAGCGAATAGGCAGCTGCCTCTGACCCATAGCGCTGTTCCAGCCCAGTGCCCGTGCCCAGAAACGCGGCATAGCTGTCATACACCATGTCATAATCGCGGTCGCGTTCGCGTGCTGTGTATTGGGAGCTGTCGACTTTCTCGAGCATGGCATTGATGCCCATGTTCTGCAAATTCGACATAAAGTTTTCGACGACCGCCGACAGCGTGGCCGATCCGGACGAGTTCAACAAAAACCGCAGCTGCAGCGGTTTGCCCTGCGCATTATAGCGTTTGCCGTCGTCGCCCACGGCCCAACCGGCCTCGTCCAGCAGTTTCATCGCGCGGCGCAGGTTGCGACGGTCCAACAGGCGGCTCGCCTCAGAGGTATGCGGCACTACGGCGTCTTGCGTCAGCAGCGCCTCTGGCACGACATCGCCAAGGCTTTCCAGCAGCGCCAGCTCGGCCCCTTGGGGCGTGCCCGTGGCCATCAGCGGGGTATCTTGGGTAAACGATGCACGCGGCTTGAACAGCCCATATTGCAGCGATTCATTGGTCCATTCAAAGTTGAACCCCAACGCCACGGCCTCGCGCACGCGCTTGTCTTGCAACACCTCGCGGCCAAGGTTGAACACAATGCCCGAGGGCGTGGGCGGTGACCCGTCGGGAATATCCTCTTTCACGACCTGCCCTGCGGTCACTTTGGGAAAGTCATAGGATGATGCCCATTGTTTCGAGCTGCCCTCGGTGCGGAAGGTATATTCACCCGCCTTGAACGCCTCGAACGCCGAATTCTCGTCGCCGAAGTATTCCACGCGGATGCTGTCAAAGTTGTTGCGGCCCACGTTGAACGGCAAATCCTTGCCCCAGTAATCGGGGTTGCGCTTGTAAACGATCCGACGGTTCACATCGATGCTGTCGATCATATACGGGCCAGACCCGGGCGAGGTTTCAAGCCGCGATTCGTCCAGCCGCGCGCCGGTTTCCTCGTACCATTTTTTGGACCAAGCAGGCACACCGCCGACCTGTTCGATCAGGCTGCGGCGCGACACGCCGGGGCTGAAATAGAACTTGATGGTGTAATCGTCGATCACCTCGACCTCGGGGATCAACTTGCGCACCGCATCGGCATAGGACTTCAGCCCCTGATCAAGTAGCAGGTTGTGGCTGAACGCGATATCATGGGCCGTCACAGGATCACCGGTCGAGAATGTGGCATCCTTGCGCATGTGAAAGATCACCCAGTCCTTGCTCTCGGGGTATTCAAGGCTCTCGCACAGCAGGCAATAGGCTTCGCCGTAGACATCGGCGGGCACGGTCTCTCCGCCAACGCCCTCGCCCAACAGGCTTTCGTACATCACCGTGCTCAGCGCGCCGCCGCGGCCCTTGCGTGAATAGGGGTTCATCGAATCAAACGTCCCAAGCGTCGAGATTGAAATCTCGCCCCCCTTGGGTGCGTCGGGATTCACATAGTCGAAATGGGTGTAATCGGCGGGGTATTTCAGATCGCCGTAAAAGGAATACCCGTGCGAGGTGATGATATCGCCGCTGCCTTGTGCGGTATCATCTTGCCCCCAAGCCGCCCCGCCCAGCATCGCCACCCCAAAGACAAGTAAAGCCGCGCCAGCGACGCGCAGCAGGGGGGTTTGCGATTTTGTGTCAGCACGGGCATGGGTCCGGGGCATCGGGCGTATCCTTTATAACAACAGGCGTTAGGCGGTGGTCTTCGTGGCAGGTGACTGCCGGATACACGCTAACGGCCCGACCGCCCAAGTTACAAGTTGCGAATATGTTACCTGACTGAAAACAGGGCACTTCACAGCAAAAGGCCGCCCACGAAGGGGCGGCCTTGCATTCGGCAATATGGGGTGGATCAGTTGTCCAGGCTGTCGAGATAGGCGATGACATCTGCCCGGTCTTCGATCTTGGGCAGACCTGCAAAACCCATGGTGGTGCCCGGTGCAAAACCCGCAGGCTTGGTCAGGAACGCGTTCAGGTTTTCAGGTGTCCATGTGTCCGCGGCTTTCTCAAGCGCGCCGGAATAGGATGTATAACCGTCAGCCCCATCAACCGGACGTCCGACGACACCATAAAGGTAGGGGCCAACCGCGTTCGCACCGTCTTCGGCCTTGTGGCAAGCGGAGCATTTGCGGAAAACCTTTTCGCCGTTGGACGGGTCAGCCGCGGCGAGGATTTCAGCGAAATCGACTGTTTCTTCGGCGGCACCACCAGCAGAAGCATCAGCCACTTCAATGACATAGCCCTGTTCGCCATGCGCGTTCGCATGATAAAGCTCTTCGCCCGCGAATTTGCCAAGCAGAAGGACAAGCCAAGCGCCAAACAGGCCGGCAGCGATTTTGGTAACGGTCATTGTATCGAACATGCGTGAAGGTCCATCGTTGGTATTCGGGCATCGTATTGCAGGCGTATCTATTGCTTTCCCTTCGTCGGGGCAAGGTGTAGTTACCGCGACCAAACGCCATAGTTGGCAACGACCTGAAGAAGGATGCCCCTGATGACCCATAAAAGCGCGCCGCGCATCGCTTTTCAAGGCGCTTTGGGGGCCTATAGCCACGAAGCCTGCCTGCAGGCCCGCCCCGACATGGTCCCCGTCCCCTGCATGACCTTCGAAGGCGTCATCCGCGCCGTACGCGAAGGCCGTGCCGATCTGGCAATGCTGCCGGTCGAGAACTCTACCTACGGGCGCGTCGCGGACATTCACCGGCTTTTGCCGCAAAGCGGGCTGCGCATCATTGGCGAGGCATTTGTGCGGGTACGCATCAGCCTGATGGCCCATGACGGCGTCAAGCTTGAAGACATCAAACACGTGCGCGCGCATATGGTGTTGATCCCGCAGGCGCGCAGCTGGCTGGATGCCCATGGCATCACCTCAGAGGCCGCAGCCGACAGCGCGGGTGCGGCGGCTGATCTTGCCGTGTCGGATGAACGTGACGTGGGCGTTCTGGCAAGCGAGGTCGCGGCGGATATTCACGGGCTCAAGGTGCTGGCCCGCGACATCGAAGACCTGGACCACAACACCACGCGCTTTTTGCTGATGTCGCCCGAGCTGGACCAGACCCGCCGCGCGGACAATATGCTGACCACTTTTGTGTTTCAGGTGCGCAACATCCCCGCAGCGCTGTACAAGGCCTTGGGCGGCTTTGCGACGAATGGCGTCAACATGACCAAGCTGGAAAGCTATATGGCGGGCGGGTCGTTCACGGCGACGCAGTTTTACGCTGACATCGAAGGCCACCCCCAAGACCCCGCCGTCGCCCGCGCGATGGAAGAGCTGGAACACTTCACCAATGTGATCGAAATTCTAGGCGTCTACCCCGCGCACCCCGACCGTCACGGCAGATAATCTTCCGCCGCCACAGCCACCTAGCGGGGTTTGTGGTAGCGTTCTTCCATGTCCTTGGCATAGTCGCCAACACGTTTCTTGAACTTCTTGGTCAGCGCGTTTTTGGCCAGCTTCAATGATTGCACCAAAAGACGCGCCGACAGGTTTTGCGGCTTGAGGTCAAGCGCGACCATGATGCGGGTGCGGCTGCGCGACAGGGCGACCAGATCAAAGCTCATGTCGCCGGTCAGCCCCTGCGACCGGGTTTCCAGCTTCATCTCTGTCGGGCGTTCGAAACAGTCCATCTCGACTTGAAGCGCGCGGCGCTTGCCGCGCATGTCAAAGGCAGCTTCCCACAGCATCCCCGCCCCCGGTTCTGCCAACTGATCCACGCGCTGGACCTCGGCACCGCGGCGCATGGCGGCACGTTCGAACTGGTCAAATTCGCACAGCATGTCGAATACCGCATCAATCGGCGCGTCGATGTCTTCTTTGGTTGAAAATTTCATGTTCTGCCTTGTCCGTAGTCTTAACCGAAGGTTGCTTTAGTCCAGCGTATCCGCAAGCCAGTTTTGTAACAGGAAATGGGCAATCGCCCCTTTGCGGGCCGGTTTGATTGTGGGGTGCTGTCCGGCGAAGACATCCATCATCTCTTCTTTGGTGACCCACATTGCCGCTTCGATTTCCTTGGGGTCGATTGTGATCTCGCTGCTGGTCGCCTCTCCGGCGCAGCCGAACATAAGCGATGCGGGAAACGGCCAAGGTTGGCTGGCAAGGTAGCTGACAGCGCCGACCTGAACGCCGGCCTCTTCAAAGACCTCGCGGCGCACCGCGGCCTCGAGCGTTTCACCCGGTTCGACGAACCCCGCCAGAAGGGAGAACATACCCTCGGGCCACCCCGGCGACCGGCCCATCAGGACAGAGTTGCCATGGGTAATCAGCATGATCACAACCGGATCGGTGCGCGGGAAATGCGAGGCGCGGCAAGCGGGGCAATTGCGTTGCCAACCCGCGTCGTTCACCACCGTTTCAAACCCGCAGCGGGCGCAATAGCCGTGGCTTTCATGCCACGCCAAAATCGCCTTGCCCGTCGCGGCCAGTTCGGCGTCGCGCGGGGTGAGCCATGTCATCACCTGGCGCATTTCGACAAACACATATTCGGGCGGCAGCATCGGGTGGCGCTGTTCGCTTTGATCCACAAAAGACCCCAGCTGGCGCGGATCGAATATCTCGTCCGGCATCCACGGTGACAGGTCATAGGCAAAGCGCGCAGCACCGTCTTCGCGCCCCAGCAAGATCGGGGCGGAACCGGCATCGGCCAGTGCGGGATGATCCAGCGGCAACCGCACAAGAGACGCAGGGCGCGCGGGATCAACCAACACCTTGCCCCGCCAGAACAGGATAGCCCGGGCGGCATCATCTGCGCGCAATGCTGCCACGGCCTCTTTGTCGGCGCGGACCTCTCCGGCACGGTCCAGTGCGGACCCTCCGAAAGTCACCGTCTCGGCATGCTTCATTCGTATCCTCCCGATTGCGTGGTATATGCCTATTGGCCAAATCCCGCGATGCCAAGGCTGCATGACCCCGCGCCCAATAAAAACGCGTCGGATAAAAACGGCTCTGGGTCCGTCTTGCACTCTCTTTGGCCCTATACTATATGGGCGGTGAGAGGTTGGTGCGGGCAGGTGCCTCGCCAACTCGGTCAGATCCGGAAGGAAGCAGCCGTAACGAGACCCACTTGGGTCGTTATCAGCCTCTCACCCCAGCGTATTTTGCACAGCAAAATGCGCACCGCCCCGCAGTGTCATCCAAAGGATGGCACGAGAGGGGTAGCCCGGTTCACCAACAAATTACCACACGCCACGCCCTGCCCCGGTGCATTTGCGCATCGACATTTCGGCACGCTTGCAACCAACAGATCAGGTTACCCATGGGTAACCTAACCTGCTGTTTATATTGATTATTTTTTCGTTAGGCCTGCGAATGCTCTTACAGCTGCTCTGCGGCAAAGGTATCGCATTGCCCGACCTGACCGCTGTCAAACCCGCGCTGGAACCAGCTTGAGCGTTGTTCGGACGTGCCATGGGTAAAGGTATGCGGTTGCGGGACGCGACCGGCCTGCCGTTGCAAATGGTCATCGCCGATCTTGCGGGCGGCGTTCAATGCCTCGTTCAGGTCGCCGCGTTCCATCAGACCCTGGACGTTTTTGGCCCATATGCCGGACAGACAATCGGCCATCAGTTCAAGCCGGACCGTCAGGGCATTCGCCTCTGCGGTGGAGGACTGGCGGCGCAATGCGTCGACCTGAGGCAGGATACCCAGTTCGTTTTGCACATGGTGGGCGACCTCGTGCGCAATGACATACGCGGCGGCGAAATCCCCGCCTGCCCCCATGCGCTGTGCCAGAAGGTCAAAGAATTGCGTGTCGATATAGGCCTTTTCATCGGCAGGACAGTAAAACGGGCCCGTCGCACCAGATGCGCCGCCACACGCACTTTGCGTCACGTTTGAAAAGACGACAAGCTTGGGCGGGACATATTCACGGCCCAACTGCTGTGGGAAAATCTCGCCCCAGACGTCTTCTGTGGTTGCCAGAACCTGTGCAGTAAATTGCGTGGCTTCGCCGTCACTTTCAGACACGGGTGCGCCCTGCTGGGTTTGCGGCGCGCCGCCACCACCGAGCAAGGGTGATACGTCTATTCCGGTAAAATACCCGATTGCCAGCACAGCCAGAACGCCGACGATCCCCAGACCGCCCGCACGACCGGCACCCCCACCGCCCCCGCCGCGGCGCACCTCTACGTTTTTGCTTCGTCTGATGCCACGCAACCGCATAATTCTGTCCCCGCTATGTCAAATATTATTGTCAGCGTAACGCGCGAGGCGCACAATAGTTCAATGAATAAAAGCAATGAACTGGCCGAGAACCGCACCGATTGGGCCGAAGACCGCACGATTCTGGCGAATGAACGCACCTTTGCGGGATGGATGCGCACGGGCATGGCGTCGCTTGCGGTGGCGATCGGGCTCAAGGCGGTGTTTGGGGATTTCGACCCGACATGGGCCGCGAAAGCTGTGGCCTCGATCTTTGTCGTGGCGGCGGTCTACATTTTCTGGGCGGCCCATGATGCGGCAACCAAAACGCTGGACCGGCTGAACGACCACCATGCCAACGCCCAACCCAATGCGCGGATGAAGACACTTGCGGTGATTTTCAGCTTTGCCTCGGTTGCGGTTGGCGGCATCCTTTGGATGCTCTAGGTTCAGGGCCTTAATCGAATCTTGCAGGATCGTCATGACAGCACCCTCTGCCTATCGCGTATTGGCCCGCAAATACCGGCCTGAAACCTTTACCGATCTGGTCGGTCAGGACGCGATGGTACGCACGCTGAAAAACGCGTTCGAGGCGGACCGTATCGCGCAGGCGTTCATCATGACCGGCATCCGCGGGACCGGCAAAACCACCACGGCGCGAATCATCGCCAAGGGGATGAACTGCATCGGGCCGGACGGCAACGGCGGGCCAACGACGGACCCCTGCGGCGTGTGCGAACACTGCGTCGCCATCATGGAGGGCCGCCACGTCGACGTGATGGAGATGGATGCCGCATCGAACACCGGCGTCGGCAACATCCGCGAGATCATTGATAGCGTGCACTACCGCGCGGCCTCGGCCCGGTACAAAGTCTATATCATCGATGAGGTGCACATGCTGTCGACAGGGGCGTTCAATGCGCTGCTGAAAACGCTGGAAGAACCGCCCGAGCACGTCAAATTCATTTTTGCGACGACCGAAATCCGCAAGGTGCCCGTGACCGTTCTGTCGCGTTGTCAACGGTTCGATCTGCGCCGGATTGAACCCGAGGTAATGATCGCGCTGATGCGCAAGATCGCCACGGCAGAGAATGCACAGATTGCCGATGACGCGCTGGCGTTGATCACCCGTGCCGCCGAAGGGTCGGCGCGCGATGCGACGTCGCTGCTGGATCAGGCGATCAGCCATGGCGCGGGCGAAACAACGGCCGTGCAGGTGCGCGCAATGCTGGGGCTGGCGGACCGCGGGCGGGTGCTGGACCTATTCGATATGATCCTGCGCGGCGATGCGGCAGGCGCGCTGAACGAGCTGGGCAACCAGTATTCGGATGGGGCCGACCCGATGGCCGTGCTGCGCGATCTGGCCGAGATCACCCACTGGGTATCCGTGGTCAAGATCACCCCCGATGCCGCCGAAGACCCCACCGTTTCCCCCGAAGAGCGCACCCGAGGCGTGACCATGGCCGAAACCTTGCCAATGCGCGTCCTGACCCGTCTGTGGCAGATGCTGCTGAAGGCACTGGACGAAGTCGCCAGCGCCCCGAATGCAATGATGGCCGCCGAAATGGCAGTGATCCGCTTGACCCATGTCGCCGATCTGCCCAGCCCGGAAGAACTGGCGCGCAAGCTGGCCAACGCCACGCCTCCCCCTGCCCCGCCACAAGGTCCGGGCGGGGGTGCCGCGGTGCCCTCGGGTAGTGGATCGACCGGCGCAATGGGCAGCCAGCAGATGTCGGGCGGGCCCTCTGGTGGGGCGACGATGGCAGCGCTTGCGCCGGCCGTGTCCTCAGCGCTAGCCCAATATCCGACCTTTGAACATGTGGTCGAACTGATCCGCAGCAACCGTGACGTCAAGCTGCTGGTAGAGGTCGAGACCTCGGTCCGCCTTGCGGCCTACCAACCGGGCCGGATCGAATTCACCCCAACAGATACCGCCCCCCGCGATCTGGCGCAGCGCCTTGGCACGCGGTTGCAACTGTGGACCGGCAACCGCTGGGCTGTGACCATCGTGGGCGACAGCAGCGCCAAAACCATTGCCGAAATCCGAGACGCCAAGGAAAACGCGCTGAAATCGCAGGCCGAGAACCATCCGCTGATGCAGGCCGTCATGGCGAGCTTTCCGGGGGCCAAGATCCTGTCGATCCGCACGCCGGAAGAAATCGCCGCCGCCGCTGTGTCCGAAGCGCTGCCCGAGGTCGAAGACGAATGGGACCCCTTCGAGGACGACTGAGCCTGCCGGTCTCTTCGCCGCCTCTCTGGCCCCTGCCCCCCTTGTCGGAACGCGGCAAAGACCGCATATACATAAGCAAATAAAGCTACAGGAGACGACCACATGCTTAAAGGTTTGGGTGCCATGGGTGACATGGCCAAAATGATGAAGACCGCGCAGCAGATGCAGGGCAAGATGGCCCAACTGCAAGAAGACATGCACAATATCATCGTCGAAGGTGAATCCGGTGCCGGTCTGGTCAAGGCGACCTGCACTGCCAAGGGCGAGCTGAAGTCGCTGGATATTGACCCGTCGATCTTTAACGGCGACGAAAAAGAAGTCGTCGAAGACCTAATCCTCGCCGCCATCAAGGACGCGCAAAGCAAAGCCACCGATCGCGCCCAGTCCGAGATGAGCAAGCTGACCGAAGGCATGGGTCTGCCCGCGGATATGAAGCTGCCGTTCTGATCCTTCCAAATGGGGTTAATTCCTCGCCGAAGGCATTAAAACTCTTTCACACCAACGCCATGGGGGTCCACGGATGAGCAGCACACGCGACATTGATGCGCTCATCGACCTGATGGCGCGCCTGCCCGGATTGGGGCCACGCTCGGCCCGCCGGGCGGTGCTGCATCTGATCCGCAAGCGCGCGCTGTTGCTGACCCCCTTGGCCGACATGATGCAGACCGTGGCGGCGACGGCGCGTGAATGTATCAACTGCGGCAATGTCGGCACCACGGACGTCTGCGATATCTGCACTTCGGAAAAACGCGCCAATGGCGAGATTTGCGTGGTCGAAGATGTCGCCGATCTATGGGCGATGGAACGGTCCGGCGTGTTCAAGGGGCGGTATCACGTATTGGGCGGCACGCTGTCGGCACTGGATGCTATTGGCCCGCAGGAATTGCGCATACCACGTCTGATCGACCGTGTGCGTGAAGATGCCGTATCCGAGGTTATTCTGGCGCTCAACGCCACCATCGACGGGCAAACCACGGCGCATTACATCGCCGACCAGCTGGAAGGTCAGGTACGGTTGACATCGCTGGCCCAAGGGGTGCCCATAGGCGGCGAGCTTGATTACCTCGACGACGGGACGATCACGGCGGCGATGCGGGCGCGCAAGCCGCTCTAGGCCGTTGACCCCGCCCTAATCTTTTTGCCCTGCCAAGCGCTGTCGCATCTGCGCAAGTTCGATTAGGGCTGCGTCGCGCTCTGCCTCGAGCTGGGTGATGCTTCGGCCTGCGGCTTCGGTATTTACACCCTCCACCAGACGCGCGCGGGTGTCGGCGTCCAGCGTGGGCGAACCTAAACTGTCCCAGCGTTTTTGCTGGCTTGGCCCCAAGTGTTCCAGATAGCCCGCCATGCCGCCCGCGCCGCCGCCTAGATGATAGGCCATATGCGCCCCCAATACCGACCAGCGCAGCCCCGGCCCGTTGACCAGCGCCATGTCCACCGCGTCGACATCCGCGATGCCTTCGGCAACGATATGCACCGCCTCGCGCCATAGGGCCGACGACAGACGGTTGGCGATATGCCCTACCGCGTCTTTTTTCAATCGCACGGGGGCGGAGCCGAGGCCGCGGTAGAATGCTTCGGCCCAGTCGACCACTTTCGGGTCAGGGCCATAGAGTTCGACCAACGGCACCAGATGCGGCGGGTTGAACGGATGCGCGGTGATCAGCCGGTCGGGGGAGTGCATCCCCGGTACAAGGTCCGACCACGGGTGCGCCGAGGTGCTGGAGGCGATGATCACATCGCGCGGCACCGCCGCTTCGATCTGGGCATAAAGCCGGTGTTTCAGCGGTATGTTTTCGGGCGCGTTTTCCTGAATCAGTACCGCGCCTCGAAGTGCGTCCTCTAATCTGTCGTGGACGGTCAGGCCGCCCTGCTGTGCGGCACCCGCCTTGATCTGTTGCAGCTGCGTCAAAGGCCCCGCCACGCGGGCGGCAAATCCGTCGCGGGCGCCCGTGTCGGGATCCCATGCGCGCACGGTGTGGCCGGCATGCTGGAACAAGGCCGCCCAGCTGGCCCCGATCAGCCCGCATCCCACGATGGCGACACAGCAAGGGGCCACAGCCGCAGCGTCCTTAGTCAAGCGACAACACCGTTTCTGCGCCGTTTTCCAGCACGTAAACGCAGCCCTGACGGTTCGAGAGCTGCCCCAATTCGTCGCGGCTAAGACCACAAAGCGCACCACGCAAAAGCTGCCCGCTAAGCCCGTGGGCGACGATCACGGTGGGTTCGGTCAGCGTGTCGACAAAGGCATTCACCCGCGCTTGGAATACGTCAAAGCCTTCGCCATCGGGGGCGGCGCAATAGAATTCCATATGCGGACTTTGCGGCGTGATGCCCTCGGGGAGGGTCTTGAAGATATCGGCGCGCAGGTGTCCCTCCCAGCTGCCGGCGAAAATCTCTTTCAGGCGATCGTCGGTCTGGTAGTCCCGCCCGCCCAACGCGATGTCAGCGGTTTGTCGTGTCCGTTTCAGCGGCGACACGATGCAGGGCGGGTTCTGCGCAAGGATCGGGGCCATCAGTTCAGCTTGTTGCTGGGCGTGGATCTTGCCCCGTTCAGACAGCACGGATTCGGTTTGGCCCTGCACCCTTCCCTCTGCGTTCCATTCGGTTTCACCGTGCCGCAGGAACCAGACTTTGGGATAGGATTTCATGATGACGGGCCTTTTATCGTGTTGAGCTTTCTAGCACTTTGGCTCAAGCGCCCGCAGAACGCCACCCACACAAAAATCAAGCAACAGATTACGATACGCCATGGGACTGTCGGGCACTTCGCTTTGCGCCAACCCCGCAATGCGGATGCCGCTCGCGACGATAGAAACCATCGAGGCCACGGTCAGCGACAGCAGCGCGGCAAGCTGTTCGCGGCCCGCATCGGGGCGCAGACGCTCCATCTCGTCGAGGTAGACAGAAGCGACACGATCATAAAGCGGGCCGGCTTCGAGATAGTAGCGTTCGTCGGACACGATCCGCGCCACCAGCTGCGCATAGGCGCGCCATTGCGGATCCCCGCGCGAGGCGATTTCGAGGTAGGGCGTCACATAGGCGTCGATCAGGGTTTCCAGCGTCAGCCTCTCGGTGGCTTTCAAAGCGGACAGTCTGGACACACGCTGCGCATTCAAGGTTTCGACCCGGCGTTCCAAAACGGTCAGGAAAAGCTCTTGTTTTGTGCCCCCGTGAAAGCCAACAACGCCAAGGGTCACATCGGCCTCTCGGGCAATCTGGCGAATGCTGATCGCATCAAAGCCCCGTTCGGCAAAGCAACGTTCGGCGGCATCAAGCACCCGCTCGCGGGTAATCTCGCCCCGGGCAATGCGCCCGTCTTTGCTTGTCCCGTCTTCCTTTCGGTCAGTCATGACAGCACGGCCCCTTCAGTCAGGTCTTATGATCTTTTGATCTGCATCCTGCGCAGTCTGGCAGTACCGGAATATGCCCTGCGTCTCATATTATTGCGTCGCATCGTGTTTTTTTACAAACGCTATCAATATCCCCGCTTTTCAGGTCGTTAAGAGCGAATTTGGCAGCGCTTAGCGATATCTGAATGTGTTTGCGACCCGAAATTATAAAGAATCGCCTAATACCGCAAGGAGCCAGCACCCGATGGTTGAACCTGTGAACAGAGCGACACGGCATACGCTAAACCGCCGAACCTGTACGTGTGTTACCGAAAACACTTTCAACTTGATTAACAGCATAGGGCCGACAAGTGATTCGTTTTGCATATCTGCGTCCCGCGCTATGGGATGGCACGATCGTTGCCCTGCGCGCTTCGCCGCCACGCGGTGCACTTTCACGGCCCCGGCAGCGCAGTGGAGGTGGATATTTCAAACTAAGTGTACTATCGCATACCAAACTTTAGGAAAGGCTGGATACCATGGCTGACACGCAGACACCCGACATCATTTACACACAGGTCGATGAGGCCCCCGAACTGGCGAGCTATTCGCTGCTGCCGATCATCCGCAGCTTTGCCGATGCGGCGGGCGTTTCTGTGGGCACCCGCGATATTTCCCTGTCAGGGCGTATTCTCGCGGCCTTCCCAGACGCGCTGACCGAGGCGCAACAGCAATCCGATGATCTGGCGATCCTTGGCGATCTGGTGAAAACGCCGGATGCCAACGTCATCAAGCTGCCGAACATTTCGGCGTCGGCGCCGCAGCTGGTTGCCGCGGTCAAGGAACTGCAGGGTCAGGGTTACGCTCTGCCCGACTATCCCGAAGCCCCCAGCACGGATGCCGAAAAGAAAGCCCGTGCGGCCTATGACGCGATCAAGGGCTCGGCTGTGAACCCTGTTCTGCGCGAGGGTAACTCTGACCGTCGCGCAGCCAATGCGGTCAAGAAATACGCCATGGCGAATCCCCATTCGATGGGCACATGGTCCAAGGACAGCAAAACAAAAGTGTCCTCCATGTCGGGCGGTGATTTCTTTTCGAACGAGAAATCCCTGACGCTGACCGACGCGCAAGCCGGTGCCGCGAAAATCGTGCACGTCGGCGCTGACGGCTCCGAGACCGTGTTGAAGGACGGCGTGAGCTTCCCTGCCGGCACTGTCGTCGACACCACGTATATGTCGGCCAAAGCGCTGGACAAGTTTCTGGCCGAGCAGATCGAAGAGACCCAGAAAGAAGGCACATTGTTTTCGTTGCACATGAAGGCAACGATGATGAAAGTGTCTGACCCGATCATCTTTGGCCACGCCGTGCGTGAATACCTGAAGCCCGTGTTCGACAAATACGATGATGCGCTGAAGGCGGCGGGTGTGAACCCGAACGCTGGCATCGGCGACATGATGGTCCGCATCAAGGATAACGCCGAGATCACCCAAGCCGTCAAAGACGCGATGGATGCACGCCCGCCGATGTATATGGTGAACTCCGACAAAGGGATCACCAACCTGCACGTCCCATCCGACGTAATCATCGACGCGTCCATGCCCGCGCTGATCCGCGCCGGCGGCAAAGGCTGGGGCCCCGACAACAAGGAACACGACACCAACTGCGTGATTCCTGACAATTCATACGCCCCCGTCTATGAAGAAAGCATTAATTACTTCAAAGAAACCGGCGCACTGGACCCGACCACTTCAGGCACCGTGCAAAACATCGGTTTGATGGCGCAGAAGGCCGAAGAATACGGGTCGCACCCCACCACCTTTGAAATTCCGGTTGATGGTACTGTGAAAATGATCGCCGCCAATGGCGACGTGATTTCAGAGCATGCCGTCGAGGCGAATGATATCTGGCGCGCGGCGTCGGCCCGCAAGGCCCCTATCGAAGACTGGGTACAGCTGGCCATTGATCGTCAAAAAGCCGAAGGCTGCGAGGCAATCTTCTGGCTGGACGAGGACCGCGCCCATGACGCAGAGCTGATCGCCTATGTGACGCCGATCCTTGAAGCCAAGGGCGTTGCGGACAAGTTCCAGATCATGTCCCCCGCTAAGGCGACACGCCAGACGCTTGAGACGATCCGCAAGGGTGAGAATTCGATCGCGATCACCGGCAACGTACTGCGCGACTATCTGACCGACCTGTTCCCGATCCTGGAACTGGGCACCTCGGCCAAAATGTTGTCGATCGTGAAGCTGATGCAGGGCGGTGGCTTGTTTGAGACCGGTGCTGGTGGTTCGGCCCCGAAACACGTGCAGCAGCTGGTTGAAGAAAACCACCTGCGGTGGGATAGCTTGGGCGAATTCTGTGCGTTGGGGGAAAGCCTGAAGTTCCTCGCGGACCAGAAGGACAACGTCAAAGCGGGCATATTGGGCAAAGCGGTAGACGCCGCAACCCAAGGCATTCTGGACAACAATAAATCGCCATCGCGCAAAGTAGGTGAGCCGGACAACCGCGCCAGCCACTATTACTTTGCTCTGTACTGGGCACAGGCGCTGGCAAGCCAGACCGACGACGCCGCATTGGCCGAACATTTTGCCCCCATCGCGGAAAAGCTGGCCGCGAATGAGGATAAGATCATGACCGAATTGGCAGAGGTTCAGGGCAAAGCGGTCGATCTGGGCGGGTACTTCCATTCCGACCCCGCCAAGACCGAAGCGGTTATGCGCCCCTCGGCCACGTTGAACGCCATCATCGGCTAAGGGTCACCTTGTTCGAGGCCTCTGCGCCCCGTCCTTTTACCAAAGGGCGGGGCGTTTTCGTATCCGCCCGCTTTCGATCGGTGCAGATCGTTTGACGGGCAGCCGGCTGCGCCCTCGGCAAATAACCGTCCCGCGCCCAAGCTGTCAGTTGATCCCTGCGGGCAATCCTTCTATCGAAGAGAGCAATATTTAAACGCCGATAGATCAGGATATTTTCATGACCAAGCCGTTGAACAAAGTTACGCCGAACACATGGGAATTTCTGCGCGATCCGATGATCGTCCCCACCGGTTTTCGCGAATATGACGCGCGCTGGCAGTACCCCGAGGCAATCAACCTGCCCGGGATCACAGCGCTTGGCCTTGGTCTGGGCACCCAGATGCAACAGCGCGGGATCGAACCGGTCATCGCGGTGGGCAATGACTACCGCGACTATTCCCTGTCGATCAAGAATGCGCTGATGTTAGGCCTGATGCAGGCAGGTATTCACGTCAAGGATATCGGCCCCTGCCTATCGCCCATGGCCTATTTCGCGCAATTCCATCTGGATGCGCCCGCGGTGGCGATGGTCACGGCCTCGCATAACCCCAATGGCTGGACGGGCGTTAAGATGGGCTTTGAACGCCCGTTGACCCACGGCCCCGACGAAATGGCAGAGCTGCGCGATATCGTGCTGGAAGGGCGTGGCGAACAGCGCGCGGGCGGTAAATATGAATTCGTCGACGGCGTGCGCGAAGCCTATCTTGATGATCTGGTCGGCGATTTCAAAATGACCCGCAAGCTCAAGGTCGTCTGCGCCACCGGTAACGGGACGGCCGCCGCATTTGCGCCCGAACTGTTCCGCCGTCTGGGGGTAGAGGTCGTCGATAGCCACAACACGCTGGATTACACCTTCCCGCATTACAACCCGAACCCAGAAGCGATGGAAATGTTGCATGACATGTCCGACAGCGTGAAAGCCTCGGGTGCGGATTTCGCGCTTGGGTTTGACGGCGACGGTGACCGCTGTGGTGTCGTCGATGATGAGGGCGAAGAGATTTTCGCCGACAAGATGGGCGTCATCATGGCTCGCGACCTATCCGCGATCTATCCCAACAGCACCTTTGTCGCCGATGTAAAATCAACCGGACTTTATGCATCTGACCCCGTGTTGAAGGCCAATGGGGCGACGGCGGACTACTGGAAAACCGGCCACAGCCACATGAAACGGCGGGTCAAACAGTTGGGCGCGCTGGCGGGGTTTGAAAAATCCGGCCACTATTTCTTGGCTGAACCCATCGGGCGTGGCTATGACTGCGGCATGCGCGTCGCGGTCGAGGTCTGCAAACTGATGGACCGCAACCCCGATATGAAGATGTCGGACCTGCGCCGCGCCCTGCCCCACACGTTCTCGACGCCCACCATGTCGCCCTATGCGTCGGACGAGGATAAATACAACATCCTCGACCGGATCGTCGCCAAGCTGAAAGACGTGACCGAACTGGGTGGTCGTCCGGTGAAAGAGGTCGTGGCCGTGAACGGTGCGCGGGTGATCCTTGATAATGGCAGCTGGGGACTGGTGCGTGCATCGTCCAACACGCCTAACCTTGTGGTGGTCTGCGAAAGCTCTGATTCCGAAGAAGAACTGCGCGCAATCTTTGCCGATCTGGACGCGATAATCCGGACAGAGCCTGACGTTGGCGACTACGACCAAACCTTCTGATTGCATCAAGACTCGCCAGAACCCCTTAAGTTGAGTAAATGTTGATGTGTCTGCCCCCAAGGCAGGCACATTTTTCATTTAGGGGCCCTGATGGTAAAACGTGCAGTGATCACCGGTATTACCGGTCAAGACGGGTCCTATCTGGCGGAGTTATTGCTGGAAAAAGGGTATGAGGTGCACGGGATCAAGCGGCGGTCGTCGTCATTGAACACCCAGCGGATTGATCATATTTATCAAGACCCTCACGAGGTTAACCCCGATCTGATCCTGCACTATGGCGACCTGACCGACAGTTCGAACCTGACGCGGATCCTGCGCGAGGTGAAGCCGCACGAGGTCTATAATCTTGGCGCGCAAAGCCATGTCGCGGTGAGCTTTGAGACCCCTGAATATACAACTGAGGTAAACGCCAACGGTGCCTTGCGGCTGCTTGAGGCAATCCGGTTTCTGGGCTTGGAAAAAACGACGCGCTTTTACCAAGCATCAACTTCTGAGCTGTACGGTCTGGTGCAACAGACACCACAGACGGAGGAAACACCCTTTCACCCGCGCAGCCCCTATGCCGTGGCCAAGATGTACGCCTATTGGATCACGGTAAACTACCGTGAGGCCTATGGCATGTATGCCTGCAACGGCATCCTGTTTAACCACGAATCCCCGCGCCGTGGCGAAACCTTTGTCACGCGCAAGATCACGCGCGGGTTGGCCAATATTGCGCAGGGGTTGGAGGAATGCCTGTATATGGGTAACATCGACGCGCTGCGCGATTGGGGCCACGCCAAGGATTATGTGCGCATGCAGTGGATGATGCTGCAACAAGACGCGGCAGAAGATTTCGTGATCGCTACCGGCGTGCAGTATCCCGTGCGCCAGTTCATTACGTGGTCTGCGGCGGAACTGGGGATCGTCCTGCGGTTCGAAGGCACGGGCGTGAAAGAGTGTGCCCTCGTCGACAGCGTGCGCGGTGATGATGCCCCCGCAGTCAGCCCCGGCGATGTGGTGATGCGCATTGATCCGCAGTATTTCCGCCCCGCCGAAGTAGAGACGCTGCTAGGGTCGCCTGCCAAGGCGAAGGAAAAGCTGGGGTGGGAGCCGCAGATCACCGCGCAGCAGATGTGCGCCGAGATGGTGGCGAATGACCTCAAGGTCGCGCGGCGGCATGCGTTGCTGAAAGAGCACGGGCTGGATCTGCCCATCTCGCTCGAGAACGGATAGGCCTATGCGGAAGATTTATATCGCAGGGCATCGCGGCATGGTCGGTGCTGCGATCTTGCGCCACTTGCAGTCGAGGGTGGATGCTGGCGAAGCACTTGAACTGGTCACGCGGACCCATGCGGAACTGGACCTGACCGATCAAGCAGCGGTGCGCGACTTTATGGCGACAGAGCTGCCTGATGTGGTGATACTGGCCGCGGCCAAGGTCGGCGGGATCATGGCGAACAACAGCTACCCCGCTAATTTTATTTACGAAAACCTGATGATCGAATGCAATGTGATCCATCAGGCCTTTGGGGCGGGGGTCAAACAGCTGCTGCAACTGGGCAGCTCCTGCATCTATCCGCGCGACGCCACGCAGCCGATGGCCGAGGAGGCGCTGCTGACCGGTACGCTTGAGCCCACGAATGAGCCCTATGCCATTGCGAAGATTGCCGGCATTAAACTTTGCGAAAGCTATAACCGGCAATATGGCACGGATTATCGCAGCCTGATGCCGACGAACCTTTATGGGCCGGGGGATAATTTTCACCCGCAAAACAGCCACGTCTTGCCCGCCCTGATTCGTCGTTTCCACGAGGCCGCACGGGACGGGCTGGAAGAGGTCGTGATCTGGGGCACCGGCAAACCGATGCGGGAATTCCTACATGTGGACGATATGGCCGAGGCGTCGTTGTTTGTGCTCGACCTGCCGCGTGACGTTTACGCCGCGCACACCCAACCCATGCGCAGCCATATCAACGTGGGAACGGGCCGCGATGTCAGCATCGCGGAGCTGGCGCAGATGGTGGCAGAGGTCACAGGGTTTAAAGGGCGGCTGGTGTTCGACAGGTCCAAGCCCGACGGGACAATGCGCAAGCTGATGGATGTCTCGCGGCTGGCCGATATGGGATGGCGCGCGCGCATTTGTCTGAAAGACGGGTTGCGCGAGACTTATGATTGGTTTTTGGCGAAGGAAAGACTGCGGAGCTAAATCACTCGCATTTGATTAATCTCTCGTTAGAATTTTTCAGATTAAATGCCCCGATGATGCAAGCCATTCTTCTTTGCGGCGGGTCGGGCACACGTCTTTGGCCACTGTCGCGCAAATGCTACCCCAAGCAGTTTGCCAAACTGATGGGCGACGAAAGTCTGTTCCAGATCTCTGCCCGTCGCCTGTCCGGCCCCGAATTTGCCGCTCCGATCATTGTGACTGGGGACCCTTTTCGGTTCATCGTGACCGAACAACTGGCGCAGGTCGAGATGACGGCGCAGGCGATCCTGATTGAACCTGACGGGCGCAATACCGCCCCTGCAATCCTCGCCGCCGCACTATACGTCGCACAAACTGATCCGCAGGCGCTGATGCTGGTGGCCCCGTCGGACCATGTGATCCCCGACAGTGATGCCTTTGCCCAGACGGTGCAGGCGGCCGTTCCGCGGGCGCAGGCCGGTGACCTGGTCACATTCGGCATCACGCCCACGCGGGCCGAAACGGGCTATGGCTATCTTGAGCTTGCCGAGGATGCAGACGCCACAGCCAAATCCCCGCAACCCCTTGCGCGCTTTATCGAAAAGCCGGACGGCCCGACAGCGACCGCGATGCTGGAGGCAGGGAATTTCCTGTGGAATGCAGGCATTTTTCTATTTACCGCGCAGGCGATCATTGATGCCTACCACACCCACGCCCCCGACCTGATCAGCGCTGTCACCGCAGCGCTCGACGGTGCGGATTCGGATTTGGGGTTTACCCGTCTCGAGGCAGAGACGTGGGGCCAAGCCGATGATATCTCTGTCGATTATGCGATCATGGAAAAGGCAGATAACCTGGCGGTGATGCCTTTCGCCGCGGGCTGGTCCGACTTGGGCGGTTGGGATGCCGTCTGGCTGGAAAGCGGGCCGGACGCGGCGGGGAATGTCTGTTCCGACAATGCCACGGCGATTGACTGCGCGGGCACCCTGCTGCGGTCGGAAACCGACGGGTTGCAGCTGGTGGGCATCGGGCTGGACAATATCATCGCCGTCGCCATGGGCGATGCGGTGCTGGTCGCGGACAAATCGCAGGCGCAGCGGGTGAAGGAAGCCGTTGATGCGCTCAAGAAACGTGATGCGAGCCAAGCGGTGCAACTGCCGCGCGATTACCGGCCTTGGGGGTGGTACGAAAGCCTTGTGATCGGCGGACGGTTTCAGGTGAAACGCATCGTTGTGAACCCCGGTGCCGCGCTCAGCCTGCAAAGCCATCATCACCGGTCGGAACACTGGATCGTGGTCGAAGGCACCGCGAAAGTGACCGTGGACGAGACGGTGAAACTGATCAGCGAGAACCAGTCGGTCTACATCCCGCTCGGGTCCGTTCACAGGATGGAGAACCCGGGAAAGCTGCCCATGGTGCTGATCGAGGTCCAGACCGGCAGCTATTTCGGCGAAGATGACATTATCCGCTACGAAGATGTATATGCACGCGGATAGGCGGCTGGCCTAAAGGGGTCTGGGCGTCGGCAAAAACACCCCGCTATGCGCGGGATGCTTTCAATCTAGTGGTGGTCGATCAGCTGCGGGACAGGACGCTGTTAGGGCGCGCCTTGGCCAGGCCGCTGGTGATAAAGCCTGCAAGCACTGCTTTGATCAGGTCGCCGGGGATGAACACGGTGACAAGGGCAGCGGATTCAAGCAACGATTTGTCCAACGCGATCGACAGGCCAATGATGCCGAAGATGTAAAGCACGACAATCCCACCGATGACCGAGGCGACGGCTGCCACGAGGGTCAGCGATGGCCCGTACCATTTTTCCACGATCAGGCCGGTGACAAAAGCCGCCACGGGAAAGCCGATCAAAAAGCCCGACGACGGCAGCATGAACGCACCAAGCCCGCCGTTTCCACCCGCCAGAAGCGGCAGGCCAAGGGCAACCAGCAGCAGGAAGAGCAACACCGCCAGCGCGCCGCGTTTGGCCCCCAGCACGGTCCCGCAGAGCATGATACCAAGGCTTTGCGCCGTGATCGGCACGCCAAAGCCAAGCGTGAATTTCGGGATCAACGCAAGCGCTGCAATCAGGGCAGCAAACAGCGCGACGAGGGTCAGGTTACGTTCCATTGGAGAGGTCCTTTGCGTAAATTTGACAGCATGTATCCCCGCGATCCCGCAATTAAGCAAGCGTCGTGATCGTGACCAAAGGTCAGGTGTGCATTATGCAACCGGCGCGGCACTCGCCAGCAGCGCAGACACGTCCAGATGTGTTTCCATGTGGTCGGCCAACGCATCGAGCGTGTCTTCGACGGTCTGACTGTAGGAGGTCGGACCCGCAGCCAGACCCAGCTGTTGCAACCACGCGCTGCGGAACGCGTCATTCGTAAACAGCCCATGCAGATAGGTACCGCTGATCTTGCCGTCGCGCGACCCTGCCCCGTCTGGCACACCGTTGATGCGCGAGAACGGGGTGGTGCAATCGGGCCCCACGGTCTGGCCGATGTGGATTTCATAGCCGTCGATCTGCGTGGCGGTCGCGGTGTGGTCTGCGGTGACGCGGGTCAGGGTCTTGTCCGGTGCCATGCGGGTTTCGACATCCAGCAGGCCCAGCCCCTCTTCGCGGCCCGCAGGTCCCTCAAAGCCCTGCGGATCCTCGATAAACCGGCCCAGCATTTGGTAGCCGCCGCAAATTCCCAGCACCGCGCCGCCGCGCCGCACATGGGCATATAGGTCGATGTCCCACCCTTGAGCGCGCAGAAATGCGAGATCGCCGCGGGTGGATTTCGTGCCCGGCAGGATCACCAGATCGGCGTCGGCGGGCAGCGGCGTACCGGGGGGCACCATGGTCAAGCGCACCGACGGCTCTGCCGCAAGCGGGTCAAGGTCGTCGAAATTGGCGATGCGCGACAGCATCGGGCAGACGATGTGGAAACCGCCCGCCGATGGGGCACGCGACAGGTCCACCGCGTCTTCGGCGGGCAGCAGATGTGCATTGGCGAACCATGGCAGGGTGCCAAAACCGGTCCAGCCGGTGCGGCGTTCAATCTCGCGGTATCCCTCGTCGAACAGGCTGACATCGCCGCGAAACTTGTTGACCAGAAAGCCGGTGATCATCGCTGCATCTTCCGGGTCCATGACCACCTGCGTGCCGACGATCTGGGCGATGACGCCGCCACGATTGATATCGCCGGCCAGCACGACAGGCACGCCTGCGGCGCGGGCAAAGCCCATGTTAGCGAGGTCGTTCTGGCGCAAGTTCGTTTCAGCCGGGCTGCCCGCCCCTTCGACGATAATCAAATCGGCGCTTTGTCCGAGGATACCGAAACTTTCGAGCACGGGGGCCATCAGCCCTGCGCGGGCCTTGCTGAAATCGCGCGCTTGCAGGGTGCTGTGGCGGTGTCCCTGCACGATCACCTGTGACCCGCTGTCGGTTTCCGGTTTCAGCAAAATGGGGTTCATATGCACCGATAGGGGCCGTCCGCAGGCAATCGCTTGCAAGGCCTGGGCGCGGCCAATCTCTCCGCCATCGTCGGTGACGGCGGCGTTGTTCGACATGTTCTGCGGCTTGAACGGCGCAACAGAGAGACCGCGGCGCGTCGCGGCGCGGCACAGCCCTGCCACCAGCATGGATTTCCCCACATTCGACCCGGTGCCCTGGATCATGATAGCGCGGGTGGGCATGGCGGAACCTCGTGTTTTTCTTGCAGCCCTTGGTGACAGCCTGCGATGATCCCGTCAAGCATCCGCAGCGCGCCGGCACGGGGGGGCGGTCGCGGTAAAATCCGCGCAAAGCGGGTTTGGCCCCCGCGTTATGACAGCCGCTGCTTGACAGAGGCGGGCAAATGACCAATGCAGGGCGTATGTTGGTTCCTGTCCCAGACAGGCGAAGAGGGAACGCGATACGCATTGATCCAGCCTTGGGTCAGCGCCAAGCGCAGCCGCCCCCGCGACCGTGACCGGAGAGACCTTTCAACCACTGGCCCGATGGCTGGGAAGGTGAAAAGTTGCAAGGCAAGCTGCCTTAGATCCGCAAGCCGGGAGACCTGCCAGCATAGTTTGTAACGGGCGAACGGGGTGTTTCGCGACTGGCCTAGAACGCTGTTCGCATGTCGTTCGCTGCTGGCGATCCCCCTTGGCCCATCGACGTATGAGGCAAGATATGACCACCACGGATCAACCGGTCACCGTCACCATCTGCACCACCTGCCGCGCAGGTCAGATCACCCCCGAGGACGCGCCGCGCCCCGGCCAACAGCTGTTTGACGCGCTGTCGGGGCAACTGCCTGACGGTGTGCAACTGCGCGGTGCCGAATGTCTGTCGGCCTGTTCGCGGGGCTGTTCGATGGTTCTGTCGGGCGGTCCGTCACGCTGGACCTATGTGTACGGCGATCTCGACACCGACGCCCATTTGTCCGACATCGTGAACGGCGTCTCCGCCTATGCCCAGACCACCGACGGCGTGGTACCCTGGCGTGAACGCCCCGTGGTTTTCCGCAAACAATCCATTGCTCGCATTCCCCCACAGGAGCCTACCGCATGACCAACCTTACCAAAATTCCCGTTACCGTGATCACCGGTTTTCTGGGTGCCGGCAAAACCACCTTTATCCGTCACCTGATGGAAAATGCGGGCTCCAAGCGTCTGGCCGTGCTGGTCAATGAATTCGGCACCGCCGGTGTGGATGGCGATATCCTGAAATCCTGCGCGATCGACAACTGCCCCGCCGAGAACATCGTCGAGCTGGCGAACGGCTGCATCTGCTGCACCGTGGCCGATGACTTTATCCCCACGATCGAGGCGTTGATGGCTTTGCCGCAAACGCCGGATCACATCCTGATCGAAACCTCCGGCCTTGCGCTGCCCAAACCCTTGCTCAAGGCGTTTGACTGGCCCGCAATCCGGTCGCGCATCACCGTGGACGGCGTGATCACCCTTGCCGATGCAGAAGCCGTGGCGAGCGGGCAGTTCGCCCCCGATCTGGATGCCATCGCTGCGCAGCGCGAAGCGGATGACAGTCTGGATCACGAAACGCCGCTGTCCGAAGTCTTTGAGGACCAGATTGCCTGCGCCGATATCGTGCTGCTGTCCAAGGCCGATCTGGCGGGCCCCGAAGGCGTAGAAGCCGCGCGCAAGGTGATCGAGGCCCACGCGCCGCGCAAGCTGCCGATCATTCCGATGACCGAAGGCGTGATTGACCCGCGCGTTGTACTGGGGCTCGAAGCCGCCGCCGAGGATGACATCGACGCACGCCCCAGCCACCACGACGGGCATGATGACCACGAGCATGACGATTTCGAAAGCGTTGTGATCGACATGGGCGAAGTCGCCGATGTCGCCACGCTTGAGGCCGCCGTGCTGCGGCTGGCGCGCGAACAGAAAATCCTGCGCGTCAAAGGCTATATCGCTGTGCAGGACAAACCGATGCGTCTGTTGGTGCAGGCCGTGGGCGAACGGGTACGCAGCCAGTTCGACCGCCCTTGGGGGGACACGCCGCGCCGCAGCCAGCTGGTCGTGATCGCAGAGCATGATCACGTGAACGAAGCCGCGATCCGCGCGGTGCTAGAGGGCTAAACTGCCATGCATGTCGTCTTTCGCGAAAGCCACGGACTGGATCAAAGCGACCTGCCCCAAGACTTGGGGCAGACGCCGGCGGATCTGGTTGTGCTGTCCTTTTCAGACAGTGATCTGGGGGCTTTCGCGGCGGGCTGGCATCGGGCCGAAGGCGGGCTGCCGTCTTTGCGGCTGGCCAATCTGGTGGCGCTGAAACATCCGTTGTCGGTCGATACCTATGCCGAACAGACCCTTGCGGGGGCCAAGGCGGTTTTGGTGCGGCTGATCGGGGGCGAAAGCTATTGGCCTTACGGGCTTGCCACCTTGCAAGATATGGCGCGCAAACAGCAGATCGCGCTGGCGGTGCTGCCTGCGGACGGCCAACCCGACCCACGGCTCGACGCGCTGTCGACGCTCCCCCATTCGACGTTAAGACGCTTGCAACATCTGTGCGATACGGGCGGGGCGGTGGCTGCGCATGCGGCACTGGCGCAATTGTCGCTGGCCGCAGGGCTTTATGCGGGGCCGGCCAAAGGGGCCAAAACCGTACCCGAAGCAGGATTTTACCAGCCCCACACAGGCGTGATCCCCGCGCCGGAACCATCCGACAAGCCCCGCGCCATTGTGACATTCTACCGGTCCTATCTAACGGCCGCCGATACCGATCCTGTGGATGCGCTGATCACGGCGCTGGAGGCGCGCGGTTTTGACGCCATTGGGTTGTTTGCACCCAGCCTCAAGGGTGACACAGCGCCGTGGATCGCGCAGCAGATTGCCCGGCTTGATCCGGCGGTGATCGTGAACGCCACCGCCTTTTCCGCCCAGCGCGGGCCGGACCAGCCTTCGGTTCTGGGGGCAAGCGATTGCCCCGTGGTGCAGGTCGCCCTGTCCACCGCGCGGCGGCGCGATTGGGCGGGATCAGAGCGGGGGCTGTCGCCCACCGATCTGGCGATGCATGTCGTGTTGCCCGAGGTGGATGGCCGTCTGTTTGGCGGCGTCGTCAGCTTTAAACAACCCGGCAAACGGGACGAGGCGTTGCAATACAGCCGTTTCGCACACCGCGCCGATGCAGCGCGTGTGAATTTCATTGCGGATCGGGTGCTGCGTTTGCACCAGCTGCGCGTGCAGGACGATGCGGCAAAGTCCATTGGGGTCGTGCTGTCGACCTACCCCGGCAAGGACTGGAACATGGCCCATGCGCTTGGGTTAGATGCGCTGGCGTCCCTGCGCGAAATGACAGCGCAGTTGGCGGTGCAGGGATATGACGTCGATGCCCATGCGCTGGCCGATACGCAAACTGTGGCCAGCCGTCTGGGCACCGAAACCATCCGTTGGCCGCTGGAGGATTACAAAGCCGCCCTCGCCAAGCTGCCGCAGGTGCTGCGCGATGACCTGACCGAAAGCTGGGGCGCGCCGCAGGACGATCCGCTGTTTCACGACGGGGCGTTCTGCTTTCCGGCGCTGCGCAGTGGCAAGCTGCTGGTTGCCCTACAACCCGAACGCGGCACTTTGGCCGAACGGGACGACGACTATCACGATCTGAGCCGCACGCCGCGTACGGGCTATGTCGCGTTCTATCTGTGGCTACAGCAACAGGCCGATGCGATGGTGCATGTCGGTGCGCATGGCACGCTGGAATGGCTGCCGGGCAAATCCGTCGCCCTGTCAGAGGTATGTTGGCCCGAGGCGCTGATTGGTCCGATGCCGGTGATTTATCCTTTCATCGTCAACGACCCCGGCGAGGCCGCGCAGGCCAAGCGCCGCATCGGGGCCGTCACCGTGGGGCATATGCCACCGCCGCTCGTGGCGTCGAAACTGCCCGAAGACTTTGGCCGGTTGGAACGGTTGCTCGACGAATATTCTACCGCAGACGGGCTCGACCCCGCGCGGCGCGACCGGCTGATCGCTGATATCCGCACCGAAGCGCAGGGCCGCGGCGTAGAGCAGGACCTAGGTCTTGATGCCAGTGCCAGCGCGGCAGAGGCGTTGACCCGCATCGACCGCTTTGTCTGCGACATCAAGGAAACGCAATACGGTGACGGGCTGCATGTATTTGGTGCAGGCGATCATGGCGCGAGCGAGATCGACGGGCTGATCGCGGCCTTGTCTGCGCGGTTCCTGCCCCCCGGCCCTTCGGGATCGCCCTATCGCGGGCGCAGCGATGTGCGGCCCACGGGGCGCAACCTGTTCACTACCGATCCGCGTGCTGTACCGTCGCGGGCGGCCTATACCCAAGGGGTGAAGCTCGCCGAGGAACTGCTGCGCAAGCATTTGCAGGATCACGGTGACTGGCCCAAGGGGTTGGTCATGGACATGTGGGGCTCTGCCACCATCCGCACCGCGGGCGAGGAATTTGCCATGGCGCTGCATCTGGCCGGTCTGTCGCCCCGCTGGGATGACGGCAGCGACCGCGTCAGCGGGTTCGACATTCTGCCGCTCGCTTTGCTGAACCGCCCGCGCATTGACGTGACCCTGCGGGTGTCGGGGCTGTTCCGCGATATGTTCCCCGGACTGGCACAGCTGTTCGAGGCGGCGATTGCCAAGCTGGCCGAACGCCCCGAAAGCGCTGCCGATAATCCCTATCTGATCCAGACCCCGCGTGTCTTTGGCCCGCGCCCGGGAACCTATGGGTTGGGGATCGGTGCCGTGATGGACGATTATTCGGACGACGCACGCGCAGCGGCGGGAGAGGCCTGGCTGGCCGCGTCGTCCTATGCGATCGACGCCCGCGGAGAGATCACCTATGCCCGCGACGCGCTCGAGGCGCAGCTGACGCGGGCCGATAGTTTCGTACACCTGCAAGACCTGCCCGAAACCGATCTGCTGATGGCCGAGGATTACGCCGCACACGAGGCCGGCTTTGCCGCCGCGATGCAGCGTTTGGGCAAGGGGGGTGCTGCCGCGCTGTATCATCTGGACGCCACCCGCCCCGACCAGCCCCGTGCCCGCACCCTGACCGAGGAACTCGCCCGTGTCGTGCGCGCCCGTGCCGCCAACCCTGATTGGGCCACCGGCATGATGGCGCATGGCTTTCGCGGTGCCGCCGAGATCGCGGCGACGCTGGATCATCTTGCCGCCTTTGCGCATCTGGCGGGCGTTGTGCCGGACCACCTGTTCGACCTGATGTTCGATGCCACGCTGGGGCGCGATGATTTGGTCGACTTTATGCAAGATGCCAATCCGCAGGCGCTTGCCGCGTTGCGCGCGCGGTTTGATGCGTTGCACCGTGCGGGGCTTTGGTCATCGCGCCGCAACTCTGTCCTCGCCGAATTGGGAAGCCCCGCATGAGCGCACCGCAAGTCTTTGGCTGGTGCCCCGGTGCGCTGCGGCCGATGATGTCGGGGGACGGGCTCGTGGTGCGGCTGCGTGTGCCGATGGGGCGGTTAAGCCCTGACCAGATATGCCGCGTTGCTGCGCTGGCGCGCGCCCATGGCAACGGCATGATCGATCTGTCCGCCCGCGCGAACCTGCAACTGCGCGGGGTGACAACCGATAGCCATGCTGCGCTGATCGATGGGCTGCGCGCGATTGGCCTTGTCGATCATGATCTGGCTGCCGAAGCACGGCGCAATATCACCGTCACGCCGTTCTGGCAGGCCGGTGAAGACAGCCACCGCGTGGCACAATCACTTGGCGCGGCACTTGCTGCTGCGGATGCGCCCGACCTGCCGAGCAAGTTCGGCTTTGCTATCGATTGCGGTAATCAACCTGTGCTGACGGACACCTCTGCCGATATCCGCATCGAACGCAGCGCCGCGGGCCTGATCTGCCGTGCGGACGGGGCCAAGATGGGCCAGCAAGTGACTGTGGATACGGCGGTAGATGCCGCACTCGCGCTGGCGCGATGGTTTCTGAACACCGGCGGCGTGACCGACGGGCGCGGGCGCATGGCGGCACATATCGCCACGCAAGGCGCACCCGAGGCGGCTGATACGCCGCCCTTGCCCGCCGTTGCACCGCCAGAACCGAGTGTGACCGCCCATGGCACGCTGATCGGGTTTGCCTTTGGCCAGACCGCGGCAGAGAGCTTTGCGCAGCTCGCAGACCTTGGCCCGCTGCGGCTGACGCCGTGGCGCATGGTGCTGATCGAAGGGCCCGCGATCACGGAGCCGCTGCCCGATTTCATCACCGCCCCCCATGATCCGCGCCGCCGTGTACAGGTCTGCACCGGTGCCCCCGGCTGCCGTCAGGCGTTGTCGGACACACGCCATGCGGCCCAAGCCATCGCCGCGCATCTGTCGCCAGACAGCGACGATACGATCCATATCTCGGGCTGTGCCAAAGGCTGCGCCCACCCCGCCCCTGCCCCCGTCACGCTGACCGCCAGCCACGACGGGCATTTCACCCTTATCCGCCACGGGCGCGCAGGCGATCCGCCGCAAAGCGCGCCGCTGACAGTGACCCAAATTCAAGACAGGAGGCTTTGAGTGCCCCACACCTATGAGACCAACGGTGCCGCGATCTATCTGGAGAGCTTTGCCACCATCCGCGCCGAGGCCGATCTGGCCCGCTTTACCCCCGACGAGGAGCGTGTGGCCGTGCGCATGATCCACGCCGCCGGTCTGGTCGGGCTGGAAAAGCACGTACAGTTTTCTGAAAATATGGCGCAGATTGCGCGGGCGGCGCTGGCAGACGGCGCGCCGATCCTGTGTGATGCGCATATGGTCTCCGAAGGGATCACACGCACGCGTTTGCCCGCCGACAACCAGATCATCTGCACCCTGCGCGACCCGCGTGTGCCGGACATGGCGCAGCAGATGGGCAACACGCGCTCTGCCGCAGCGCTGGAACTGTGGCGGCCGCATCTGGCGGGGGCTTTGGTGGCCATCGGCAACGCGCCGACGGCGCTGTTTCACCTGCTCAATATGCTCGAAGACCCCGACTGTCCGCGCCCTGCCGCCATCATCGGTTGCCCCGTGGGGTTTGTCGGTGCGGCTGAATCGAAAGACGCGCTGATGCAGGATTTGCCGGTGCCGTCGATGATTGTGCAGGGGCGTTTGGGCGGTTCTGCGATTACAGTGGCGGCGGTGAACGCGCTGGCCACGTGGAAGGAATAACGATGGGCAAGGTCATTTGCATCGGGCTTGGCCCCGGCGACCCCGAATTGATGAGCGTCAAAGCGCACCGTTTGCTGACCGGCGCGCATCACGTCGCGTTTTTCCGCAAACCCGGGCGGCGCGGGCAGGCCCGCACCATCGTGGACGGCATCATGGCAGAGACGGCGGTGGAACACGCGATGGAGTATCCCGTCACCACGGAAATCCATTTCAGAGATCCCGAATACAACCGTCTGCTGTCGGCCTTCTACGACGATTGGGCTGACCGTTTGACCGACCTCGCGCAGACCGAAGATGTGATCGTGCTGTGCGAAGGGGATCCGTTTTTTTACGGGTCGTTCATGCATCTGCACAGCCGCCTTCAGGGCCGCGCCGAGGTCGAAATCGTGCCTGGTATCACCGGCATGTCGGGCTGCTGGACGGCCACGGGGCATCCGATCACTTGGGGCGATGATGTGCTGACGGTGCTGATGGCGACGCTGTGCGAGGATGAGCTGGCCACACGTGCCGCCAACACCGATGCGCTAGTCGTGATGAAGATCGGGCGCAACCTCGACAAACTTAAACGCGCGTTGACCAAGGCGGGCCGTTTGCAGGACGCGTGGCTGGTGGAAAAAGGCACGATGGCGGGCCAGACGGTGCAAAAGCTGACGGATGTCCCCGCCGAAGTGCCCTATTTCTCGATCGCGATTGTGCATGGACAGGGGCGCCGTCCATGACCGGTTGGGTCCGCGTCGTTGGCCTTGGCCCCGGTGACGAGGCGCTGGTAACACCCGAGGTGCGTGCCACCGTGGACGAAGCGACCGATATCGTCGGCTATATCCCGTATGTGCGCCGGATCACGCCGCGGGACGGGCTGACCCTGCATGAAAGCGACAACCGTGTAGAGCTGGACCGCGCCGCCCATGCGCTTGAGATGGCGGCGGCGGGGCACCGTGTGGTGGTGGTCTCTTCGGGCGATCCGGGGGTGTTTGCCATGGCCTCTGCCCTGTTCGAGGCGCTGGAGAAAGGTCCGAAGGACTGGCTGGCGACCGACATTCGCATCCTGCCCGGCATCACCGCGATGCTGGCGGCGGCGGCACGACTTGGGGCACCGCTCGGGCATGATTTCTGCGCGATCAACCTGTCAGATAACCTGAAGCCTTGGTCGCTGATCGAAAAGCGGTTGCGGCTGGCAGGCGAAGCGGGCTTTGCCATGGCGTTCTACAACCCGCGCTCGGCCTCGCGTCCGCATCAGTTCGCCACTGCCCTAGAGATTTTACGCGAGGCCTGCGGGCCAGAGACCTTGATCTCTTTCGCGCGTAACGTGAGCCATCCCGACGAGACCTTGCGCACCGTCACGCTGGCCGAAGCGACGCCAGAGATGGCCGATATGCGCACGGTTGTGATCGTGGGCAACGCCGATACCCGCCGCGTCGGGACACATATTTACACGCCACGGTCTGCCGAATGATCGAGCCACGCCAAGATATCGTCGAGCTGCGCAAAACGCGTGCGGGTCGGCACTGCGGGGCGCTGGATCATCAGCACGCGCAGCCCCAGTTCGCGCGCGGCGATGAGCTTGGCCTCTGCCCCCGTGCCGCCGGCGTTCTTGGCGATGATCAGCTCGGTCCCGTGGTCGCGCAGCAGGGCGATGTCTCCGGCCACGTCGAACGGCCCTCGGGCGAGAGTTACGGTCGTGTGCGGCAGGGGCAGCGGCGCGTCGGGCTGGTCCACCAGCCGCAGCAGATAGTGGTGTTGGGGATGGTCGGCAAAGACGGGCAACGCCTGCTTGCCGATGGCCAGAAAGACCCGCGTCGGGGTCTGCGGCAGGGATGCGGCGGCGGCTTCGATATCGGGCAGATGGGTCCAGGTGTCGGCGGCGGTCTCGCGCCACGGGGCACGCTCAAACGCGGCCAGCGGGATACCGGCCTGCGTGCAGGCGGCATGGGCGTTGCGGCTCATCTGTGCGGCGAAAGGATGGGTCGCGTCGATTATGCGGGTGATGTTATCTTGCGCGATGAAATCGAGCAATCCGGCCACGCCACCAAAGCCACCCACGCGGGTGGGCAACGGCTGCGCCACGGGGGCCGCCGTGCGTCCGGCATAGCTGAACAGCGCATCATCGCCACGTTGGGCCAGAGCGCGCGCGAGGCTGGATGCCTCTGTCGTGCCGCCAAGAATGAGGGTGCGCGTCATGGGTGATCCTGTTGCTGCGTGGGTGACCCTGATTGGTCTGGGCGAAGATGGCCTTGGGGCGTTGACGGATGCAAGCCGAAAGGCGCTGGCCGAGGCGGAGCTGATCTTTGGCGGGCCGCGGCATCTCAGCTTATGCGACGCAGGCGCGCGGGGGCGTGAATGGCCGCTGCCGTTCAGCGTGGAACCGGTGCTAGAGCATCGCGGGAGCGCTGTTGTCGTCCTGGCCTCGGGCGATCCGTTCTGGCACGGCGTGGGCGGTACGCTGGCGCAGGTTCTGGACCCGTCGGAATGGCGCTGCTTTCCCGCGCCGTCCTGCATGACGCTCGCCGCCGCGCGGCTTGGTTGGCGGTTGGAGGAGGTCACGACCATGGGCCTGCACGCTGCCCCGTTCGAGGTGTTGCTGCCCCATCTGGCCGAAGGCGCGCGGTTGATCTGCACGCTGCGCGACGGTGCTGCCCCTGCGGCGCTGGCTGAGTATTTAACAGAGCAGGGTTTGGGCGCGTCCCGCCTGACGGTGATGGAAGCGCTTGGCGGTCCGCGCGAAGTTCTGCGCGAGGCCGATGCCGCGACGTTTGACTTGGGCGGCATCGCCGCCCCTGTGGTGGTGGCGATCGCGGTGTCGGGTGGCGCAGGATTAAGCCACGCACCGGGTCGGCCCGAGGGGCTTTTTGCCCACGACAGCCAGATTACCAAGTCGCCGATGCGCGCGCTGACACTGGCCGCCCTTGCGCCACGTGCGCGAGAGCTGTTGTGGGATGTGGGGGCGGGGTCCGGCTCTGTCTCTGTTGAATGGTGTCTCGCCGCTCCTGCTGCGCAGTCTACCGCCATAGAGCCGCGCGAAAGCCGGTGCGAAAATATCATCGAGAACAGCCGCCGGTTTGGTCTGGCGGACCGGATGCGCTGCGTGCATGGCACGGCCCCCGATGCGCTGGCCGATCTGCCCCTGCCCGCTGCTGTCTTTCTGGGAGGCGGCGCGACCGAGGATGTGTTGCAGGCGATCTGGGACAGGATCACGCCGGGCACGCGGCTGGTGGCCAATGCCGTCGCCCTTGAGACGCAGGCCTTGCTCATCCGCTGGCACGGGATGCACGGCGGGCAATTGCTGCGGATCGATCTTGCGCAGGCCGCGCCCTTGGGGACGATGCAGGGCTGGCAGCCAAGCCGCCCGCAACTGCAATGGAGCGTGACCCGATGATCGTTGCAGGCATAGGGATGCGGGCAAACGCGACCGAGGCGGATGTACACGCTGCACTGGCGCTGACGCGGCGCACGCCGGACACGCTGGCGACGCTGGCGATCAAGGTGACACCGGCGCTGCGACGCTTTGCCGACAGTATGGGGTTGCCGCTGATAGAACTGTCGGAAGCCGATATTGCGGATATCCCGACACGTACCGTTTCGCCGCGCATTCAGGCGCGGTTCGGGACAGGATCACTTGCCGAGGCCGCCGCATTGCGCGTCGCCGGTCGCGGTGCCAAATTGACGACCTTGCGTGTGACCAGCCCCAATGGCATGGCCACCGCAGCTATCGCGGAAGGAATTGCCCCATGACTGTTCACTTTATCGGCGCGGGCCCTGGTGCCCCTGATCTGCTGACCCTGCGGGGGCGCGACCTGATCGCGGCCTGTCCTGTCTGCCTTTATGCCGGATCACTGGTCCCGTCAGAACTGTTGGCGTACTGCCCAGCCGACGCGAAAATTGTGAACACGGCGTCGCTGTCGTTGGATGATATCATGGCAGAGATCAAAACCGCCGATGATGCCGGTCACGACGTTGCGCGGTTGCATTCGGGCGATCTTTCGGTGTGGTCTGCCATGGGCGAACAGCTGCGCCGGTTGCGCGACTTGGATATCAATTACGACATCACCCCCGGCGTGCCTGCCTTTGCCGCTGCTGCCGCCGCGTTGGGCACTGAATTGACGCTGCCCGGTGTCGCACAATCACTGGTGTTGACGCGCACCTCGGGGCGGGCGTCGGCCATGCCCGAAGGCGAAACGCTTGAGAATTTCGCAGCCACGGGCGCGACGCTGGCGATCCACCTGTCGGTACATGTGCTGGACGATGTGGTCGCGCGGCTGTCCCCCCACTACGGAGAGGACTGCCCTGTCGCCATCGTCTGGCGCGCAAGCTGGCCAGACCAAAAGGTGGTGCGGGCAACTTTGGGCACCGTGATCGACGCCACCGACGGCGAACGCGGGCGCACGGCGCTGATCCTTGTGGGCCGCGCCTTGACGGCAGAGGAATTCCGCGAAAGCTGTCTGTATGCCGGCGATTATGACCGCCGTTTCCGCCCCGTGGGCACAGAGCCACGCTTTCCCGAGGGCACAGAATGATAGAGACAACGCAACTGCCAAAGGGCCTGATGATTTCGGCTCCGGCGTCGGGCACGGGCAAGACCACGTTGATGCTGGGCCTGCTAAATGCGCTCAGCCGTCGCGGTGTTGACGTGCGCCCGTTCAAAAGCGGGCCGGATTATATCGACCCCGGCTTCCACCGTGCGGCGTGCGGGCGGTCGTCGTATAATATCGACAGCTGGGCCATGGGCTCGGGCGTGCTGTGCAACCTGATCGGCACCGCGCATGGCGGAGATCTGGCGTTGATCGAAGGGTCGATGGGGCTGTTCGATGGTGTGGCGCAACCGGGGGAGACCTCTAACGGGGCGAGCGCGGATATCTCTGCCATGACGGGATGGCCGGTGGTCTTGCTGCTGGATGTATCGGGTCAGGCGCAATCGGCTGCGGCCACCGCGCTTGGGTTCAAGACGATGCGGCCTGATGTGCATGTCGCGGGTGTGGTGCTGAACAAGGTCGCCAGCCCCCGCCACGAGGCGCTGCTGCGCTTGGGGATGGAGCAGGTCGGCATCCCTGTTCTGGGCGCGCTGCCCCGTCAGGGATCGGTCGCGCTGCCGGAACGCCACCTCGGCCTCGTGCAGGCCGAAGAACAGCCAGAGCTGATGAAGCTGCTCGATGCCGCGGGCGATTTTATTGCCGAGCATATCGACCTTGATCTGATCGTTTCTGTCGCCGAGGGGCGCAGTATTCCCGACGGGCCAGACGTGTTGCCCCCGCCCCCCGGTCAACGGATCGCCTTGGCCAGGGATGCCGCGTTCTCGTTTATCTATCCGCATCTTCTGGATCACTGGAAGGCTGCGGGCGCGCAGGTTCTGCCGTTCTCGCCGCTGGCTGACGAAGCGCCTGATGACAGCGCCGACATCTGCTGGCTGCCCGGCGGCTACCCTGAATTGCACGCGGGTCGTCTTGCCGCTGCCGCGCAGTTCCGCGACGGCTTGCAACAGTTTGCCACGACGCGTCCCGTGCATGGGGAATGCGGGGGGTATATGGCGATGGGGGCCGGATTGGTCGACAAAGAAGGCGTGCGGCATCAAATGGCAGGGCTTCTGGGCCTGGAAACCAGCTATGAAAAACGCAAGATGCATTTGGGCTACCGGCTGGCCACCCTGAACGAACCCGGCCCCGGATATGACGCAGGTGCACGGTTGCGCGGTCATGAGTTCCACTATTCCACCATCCTGTCGCAGCCCGATACACCGCTGGCGCGAGTGGTCGATGCCAATGGTGCCGAAGTGCCTGAAACCGGATCGCGGCGCGGCCATGCCACGGGTACGTTCTTTCACCTGATCGCGGGGGCATCATGACGGGTTTTGTGTCTTTCGTTTCCTCTGGTCCCGGTGACCCCGAGCTGCTGACCGTCAAGGCGGTGAAGCGGTTGCAAGAGGCCGAAGTCGTGCTGTTCGACGATCTGTCGGCGGGTCCGATCCTTGAACATGTCTCGGTCGAGGCGGATTTGATCGGGGTTGGCAAACGCGCGGGCCGCCAGTCGCCGAAACAGGATCATGTCAGCCGCCTGCTGGTCGAACATGCGCTGACCGGCGCGCGGGTTGTGCGGCTCAAAAGCGGCGACGCGGGCGTGTTTGGACGGCTTGAGGAAGAGCTCACCGCGCTGAAAGAGGCGGGTGTCGCCTTTGAAATCATCCCCGGTGTGACGGCGGCATCTTCTGCGGCGGCGGCGGCGATGATCCCGCTGACGCGGCGGCTGACCGCGCGGCGCGTGCAGTTCATCACCGGCCACGGGGAATCGGGGGCTTTGCCGGACGATCTGAACATGGCGGCGCTGGCCGACCCCACAGCAACCACGGTCGTCTATATGGGCCGCCGCACCTTTGCCGGTTTCGCCGCGCGGTTGATCGAGGCGGGCCTGCCCGGATCGACCCCTGCCCTGCTGGCCGAGGCGGTATCGACCCCCGATCAAAAGCTGAGCCGGCACACTGTTGAAAGCCTTGCCAATCTGCCGCTGGATCCCGCAACGTCAGCGCCTGCTCTCATCCTATACGGACCGCTGAGCGAATAGACCGCTTGACAAAACCGGCCTGAAAATGACCACCTAATCTGGACGGTTCCCCGTGCGCTTTTGGGCAAACGGGGTGAAAAGGGAATACGGTGCGGTGCCAACGCAAAGGTGCCTAATCCGGAACTGCCCCCGCACCTGTAAGTGAAGAGCAACCCGCATTGCCACTGGGCCAATCAGCCTGGGAAGGCGCGGCGCGCATGGACGCACAAAGTCAGGAGACCTGCCGTCAAGGGGATGATCCCCGATCCAACTGGCTGCCTTTCGGGGCGGCTTTCACATCATGCCGTCGGGGAAGACGGCAAGGAGACCTGAACATGCATATCGAACCCGAAGTCGTGACCGGCGCAAAGCTGGTCCTGTCCTATGGCACCGCTGCCGGTGCTGCGGCGTATACCGCGAAAACCGCGATGGACTCTGTCCGTGAAAAAGGCGTCGTGCCTTTTGCCGGCGGGGCCATCGTTGCCACCGCGTTGACCTTTGTCTTTTTTCAACTCTTCCCGCATTTCCCCGTGGGCGTGAGCGAAGTGCACCTGATCCTTGGATCGACCCTGTTTTTGCTGTTCGGCGTGGCCCCTGCTGCTGCCGGTCTGGCGCTAGGTCTGCTGGCGCAGGGCATGTTCTTTGCCCCCATCGATCTGCCGCAATACACAATGAACGTCACCACGCTGCTGGTGCCGCTGTTCATGGTATCGGCGCTGGCCAAACGGATCATCGCGCCCAACACCGCCTATGTTGACCTGACCTATGTCCAAGCGCTGAAGCTGTCGACAGCGTTTCAGGCGGGCGTTGTGGGCTGGGTTGCGTTCTGGGCGATCTATGGTCAGGGTTTTGCCGCGAGCAACATCGCCGCTGTCGTCAGCTTTGGCGGGGCGTATATGATGGTCATCCTGATCGAGCCGCTGGTCGATCTGGCCGTGCTCGCCGCAGCCAAGACCCTGCGTGATGTTGCAGGCAGCGCAGTGTTCACCAAGCGTCTGACCCAATCCGCCGCTGAATAACCCAAGACCAGACGCGGCCCCTTCCCTTCGGGTCGCGTCACACTTCCGGAGCCATAAGATGTTTACGCTTTCACTGATCGGCATCGGGTCCGGCAACCCCAAACACCTTACCTTGCAGGCCATCGACGCGCTGAATGCCTGTGACGTGATCTTGATCCCGTCCAAGGGCGCGGGCAAGGATGATCTGGCCGGTCTACGCCACGAGATTTGCGCGCAGGTGCTGCACGCGGGCGGGCCGGATATTCATGAATTCACGCTGCCAAAACGCGACGCCGACAACCCCGACTATCAGGCCGGCGTGCACGATTGGCACGATGCCATTGCGCAGGTCTGGCTGGCCGAAATGCAGCGCGCACTGCCCCAAGGCGGGCGCGTGGGTTTTCTGGTGTGGGGCGATCCGTCGTTGTATGACAGCACGCTGCGCATTGCAGAGCGTTTGCAAAAGGTGGTGCCGCTTAGCGTCAATGTCGTGCCCGGCATCACATCGCTGCAGGTATTGACGGCGGGCCATGCGATCGCGCTGAACACCATCGGCAACCCCGTCATGATCACTACCGGACGGCAGCTGCGCGATCACGGCTGGCCCGAGGGCGTCGATACCATCGCCGTCATGCTTGACGGGACCTGCGCGTTCGAGGTGCTGCCACAGGACGGCGGTTTCCACATCTGGTGGACCGCTTATGCCGGGATGCCCAATGAGCGGCGCATCGCGGGGCCGCTGGATCAGGTCCGCGACCGGATCATAGCGACACGCGCAGAGGCCCGCGCGGCGCATGGGTGGATCATGGATATCTACCTGCTGCGCCGCTAGAGGCTTTGGCTAAAGCTCTTCGAGCCGCTGCAAGATCGGGCAATCGGGGCGATCGTCGCCGGCGCATTCATGCACCAGATGCGTCAACGTATGACGAATATCCTGCAAGTCCGCGATCTTGCTTTCGATCTGCGCCAGATGTTGCTGTGCGATGGCACGGACATCCGCGCTCGCGCGGTCCTGATTGTCCCAAAGCGCCAGCAGGTCGCGACAGTTTTCAATCGTAAACCCCAAGGTGCGCGCGCGCGCCAGAAAGGTCAGCTTATGCACGTCACTGTCACAAAAGCTGCGATAGCCGTTGGTGTCCCGCGCTGGCGTGATCAGCCCGATGTCTTCGTAATAGCGAATGGTCTTGGCAGGCAGGCCCGCGCGTTTTGACACGTCACCGATGTTCATAGACGTTTCCTTTGCTTTCATTAGGCCGTTGCAGCCGCGGCGACCCACCGCAGGCGCAGCGCGTTAAACAGGACAAACACGCTTGAGAGTGCCATCGCAGCAGCGGCAAGCACCGGCGACAACAGCACACCGAACAGCGGATAAAGAATGCCTGCAGCGACAGGGATCAGCAGCACGTTATATCCAAAGGCCCAGAACAGGTTCTGACGGATATTGCGCATTGTGTGCTGGCTGATGTGCAGCGCGTTGACCACACCTTGCAGATCGCCCGACATCAGCACCACGTCGGCTGCTTCAATCGCGACATCGGTGCCGGTGCCAATGGCAATGCCCACGTCGACACCGGCCAGCGCGGGCGCGTCATTGATGCCATCCCCGACAAAGGCGACCTTGTGCCCTGCCTCTTGCAGCTTCTGAAGCGCTGCGACTTTGCCCTCGGGCAGGACTTCGGCGACCACAGTGTCGATCCCCAATGTGCGCGCGATTGCCTGTGCCGTTGCCTTGTTGTCACCGGTGATCATAGCGATTTTCAGCCCCGCGTCGTGCAACGCCTTGAGCGCTTTGGGCGTAGTCTCTTTGATCGGGTCGGCGACCCCGATCATCGCGACCAGTTCCCCGTCAACAGCGGCGAACAGCGGCGTCTTGCCGTCGGCACCCCATGCGGCCGACCGCCCCTCTGCTGCCGCAAGAGAGACCCCTTCGAGGGTCATAAACCTGTCCGCCCCGACCAGCACGCTATGGCCTTCGACCTCGGCACGAACGCCGTGGCCCGTCTGGGACGTAAAGGATGTGACCTGCGCCAGCGACAGCCCCTCTGCCTCGGCATGGCGGATGATCGCTGTGGCGATCGGGTGCTCTGACTTGGCCTCGACAGAGGCGACAAGACGCAAGGCATCGGACCGGGTCCAACCGTTGAAGACGTCCAGATCGGTCACCTCCGGGCGTCCGGCGGTCAGCGTCCCTGTCTTGTCGAGCGCGATGGCATCCACCTCTGCCAAGGTCTGCAGCGCATCCCCCTTGCGAAACAGCACGCCCAGCTCGGCACCTCGTCCCGTGCCGACCATGATAGAGGTCGGCGTTGCCAGCCCCATCGCACAAGGGCAGGCAATAATCAGCACGGCAACACTGGCCACCAGCGCGAACCCCAACGATGGCTGCGGCCCGACGGTCAGCCAAATAAGGAAAGTCGCTACCGCAATCGCCATGACCGCGGGGACGAACCACATGGTGATTCGGTTGACCATATCCTGAACGGGCAGCTTCGCGCCTTGGGCATCTTCGACCATGCGAACGATTTGCGACAAGGTCGTATCCGCACCCACATGGGTCGCGCGGTAGACTAAAGCGCCAGTGCCGTTTACCGTCCCGCCGACAACGTTTGTATCAGCTTCTTTTTCGACCGGTATAGGTTCGCCAGTGATCATGCTTTCGTCCACAAACGACGTGCCGCTGGTGACGGTCCCGTCCACCGCAATCTTTTCACCCGGACGCACATGGATCAGATCCCCGACGACAATCTCGTCAATCTCTATCTCGGCCACCTGCCCGTCACGCTCTACCCGCGCGGTTTTAGGGCGCAGACCGATCAGTTTTCGAATGGCTTGGCCTGTCTGGCCCTTGGCGCGTGCTTCAAGCGTGCGCCCCAGCAGGATCAACGTGACAATCATCGCTGCGGCCTCGAAATAGACAGCCTGTGCACCAGCGGGCAGCACCTGCGGCGCAAACAACGCGACGGTCGAAAAGCCCCAAGCCGCTGTGGCACCCAGAAAGACCAGCGAATTCATGTCAGGCGTGCGTTTTAACAGCGCTGGAACACCGGTGACAAAGAAGCGCCGCCCGGGCCACGCCAGCACGATGGTGGTCAGAACGAACTGGATCGACCAGCTGAGCTGCTGGCCAAGTGTGGTCATCACCCAATGATGAAACGCGGGGATCATATGCCCGCCCATTTCCAGCACAAACACCGGCAAGGTCAGCGCTGCGGCCAAAAGCGTCATGCGTTTCAGATGCGCGGCTTCTTCCATCTTGCGGTCGGGCGGTGACATCATCGAGGCGTCTTTGACGGGGGTGGCAGGGTAGCCGGCGACTTGCGCCGACTGCACAATTGCGGTGTCCGCGTCCGCGGTCAAAATGTGCACCACGGCTTCTTCGCGGGCCAGATTGACAGAGACGTCGACAACGCCGGGCACCGCAGCCAAGGCGCGTTCGACCCGACCGACGCAGGACGCGCAGGACATGTTTTCGATGGCATAGCGCCGTTTTTGCACGGTGGCAGGGTACCCCGCGGTGTCCAGTGCAGCAACAACAGCCTTGGGGTCAAACCCCGATGTCACCTGCAATGCTGCCGTTTCAGAGGCAAGGTTAACGCGCGCGTCCTGCACACCATCGACACGGCCAAGCGCCGCCTCGACCCGCCCCACGCAAGAGGCGCAATTCATGCCGCTTATCTCAAAATTGATCGCAACTACATCGCCCATTCTCTGTCTCCTCAGGGTGTCTTGCCCCTCAGATAAGGCTTCCAGTCAATGGAAGGTCAAGCTGTGAAGTCGAATTTAATTCATCTTGTCCACAATAAGCGGTTTTTCCGCGGGGCATTTAACGATTTCGAAATGGATAGGCCCGATCTTCACTGCAAAGCGACATACGGAGGGTGCGTATCGACGGATGACAACAAAAACATTGGTTATCAAAGGCAAAGGCGGGTTGGGGAACCGCATACTGTCTGCAGTTTCGGGCTTGGTTTACGCTGACTTATCGGGGCGCACACCCGTGATCGACTGGCGCGATGGCTGCTATGCTCCGCTTGGCGAAAACGCCTATCCACTTCTGTTTCAATCCCCGATCACGGGTGAAAACGTTGAAGACCATACAGACATATGCCCCGCGATCTGGACCGGCAAACTGCATCGCCAACCGCAAGATATGATCGACGCCTATATGCCCCAATCCCATTCAAACCCCTGGGGGTATCGCAGGCTATGTGTTGATTTAAAGCGGCTAGACCACCCACAGGAAACAGCAGTCTACTGGTCCTACCTGCCCAAGCTGGCGCGCATGCAGCATCACTTGCGCCGTGACCCTCGCTTTGCCAACAGGGGGGAGCGTGAAATTCTGGCCGACTACCTCGGGCGCTACTTTACCCCCAACGCGCGGGTGCGCAGGGCGCTGTCGCAGATGCGCCCCACAACAAAGAGGCCCAGCATCGGCGTGCACATCAGATTTACGGATCGTAAAATCCCGCTTCGACCCGTGTTGGCGACGTTGCGACGGCTAAAACAATGCCAGCCGGATGCGACCATCTTTCTCGCCACGGACAACGCGCAGATCGAGCAACGTCTGACATGCGAATTCGACAAGGTAATGACCCACCCGAAACGACTGGACGCTTCGGGCCATCGCCTGCACGGGCCAGATACAACCTGCGATCAGCAACGCGAAGCAGAGAATGCCTTGATCGACATGTGGCAGCTGTCGCGCTGCGATCATCTCATCTATTCGCACCGATCTACCTTCTCTGTGACATCCGCCTGTTTGGGGTGTTTTTCAAAGGTACATACCCATGATGTCGAACGCTTTTCAGTACGGCTGTGGGCGAAGGACCTTTTACAGCGCTATGCCTAATCATACCCCTGCAACCAAAGGTTCCGCGCGGTCCAAACCGCCGCCCAATGCGCTGCCCGCGCGCGCCTGTCGGCCCTGTTCGACGCTATTAAGGGCCGCGTGGCCAGATACCGCGTCGCAGACCAAAGCCACATGAAGAAGATCCCCGCGCCCCTTTGCGATTTGGGCCAGTGATCGCGGATCAATGATGCGCGCGATGTCATGACTGCAATGGCCTTTGCCTCTGTGCGCGATGTGGAGGCTCCAACATGATGTACGATCTGCGCGCTTGGTGTGATCATCGGGTGGTACCCGAAGGCCCGCGCGCGCAGACACAGATCGGCATCCTCGCCATACATGAAATACTTGGTGCTGAACCCGCCCAGCCGGTGCCAAAGCGAAGTTTCAATCAGCATGAAGCATCCGACGACGATGTCCACCTGCCGCACGGTGTCGCGCGCCCAGCCACCATAAGCTTCAGGGTTAAAAAACCTGTTCTTCGTCAAAGCTGCGCTAAACCCCGTCGCCTTGAAGAACAGGCTTGCCAATGTGGGCCGTGCCCAGCATGACGCGATGTTCAACGCGCCGTTCGCAAAAACAGTCCGGCCGCCCCAGATGCCAGCCTTCGGATAAAGTCGCGCAAAGTCGATGAGGCGATCAATCGCCTCGTCCTGCAATTCCGTATCGGGGTTGAGCAAAAGCACGTAGTCAGATGCGCAATCTAGCGCAGCCAAGTTATTGCCACGCGCAAAGCCAAGGTTCTGCGGCGCTCGAATCAGCTGTACCTTCGGAAACGCAGAAGCAATTGCATCCGCAGAACCATCTGAAGACGCGTTATCCAAGACGACGCAGTCAAAACGCGTTGTGTGGGTATGTTGGTACAACGTTTCGAGCGCCTTCAACGTCATGATGCGCGTATTAAAGCTGATTATGACCACGGTTAGCGTGGCCGGAGAGCTCGCCAAAGACGCTGCGCCGGCCTGCGCCATCGTCAGCATCCCGTTGCGCGAAATACCACGCCCGCTGTTGCTTTTAGTATTCGTAAGTCTTGTTTCATTGAGAGTGATGCAAAATACTGCTCGTCAAAACGAGCGCGGTCCACAAATTTTGATCTATTTCGTGAGGAAACCTGCCAGTTCCCACTGATCCCCGGTCGCAGACGGTAATAGCTTTTTCCACGATACAACACTTGTTGAGACACCAGCATGGGTCGCGGGCCAACCAGACTCATATCGCCGCTGAGCACGTTCAAAATTTGAGGAAGTTCATCCAGCGATGTACAGCGCAAGAAGCGCCCCAGTTGCGTCACTCTGGGATCAAGGCACAGTTTGTGACTACGCAGCCATTCAGATTGCGCCGCGGGATTTTTCGCCAAATAATCGCTAAGGAAGTCTGGGTCGTGAGGCCGCATGGTGCGCAGCTTCCACATGCGAAAGATCCGCCCATTTCTGCCGACACGTTCCTGCGTAAAGAATGGATCAAGCCCAGATCCCGCGACTAAGCACGCCAGGAACGCGATCATAGCAAAAGCGATCGGGAACAGCAGCATACATAAAAAAAGATCAAAGCAGCGTTTTCCGTAGCGGCGATATAGGTCCGACCGCACATATAGGTGCGGCCTGGTTTGCATATGAAGATCACGCTGTTTTTGAAGTATAGTAGTTTGATACATCCGAAACTCCTTCGTCGGCGTGGGCCATGGAAAAGTCGATGCATCAGAGCGTATGAGGGCAGGCTTACTGCTGAGTTAAGAATAACCATTCAATTTGAGCTATTACGTAGAAAGAACGGTTCACCGCCGCTCGAACGAGACACGCTGTCAGGAAAACAGAGACTGTTGGCAATTCTTCGATGCTACGCAGATCTGAAAAACATTTTTGGGAGGAGCACCTACGGCGCTATGGTCCGACCTTCACCCTCTCGCTTAGCTGCCAAATGCGCATATGCGGCAAGCAATTGCGGTTCAGAGAATGACCATGCCAATGTGCAAGCCACCCTATCTTTGCCAATTTGGCCCATTTCACGCCTGCGTGCCGGATCGCTGACAAGGGTTTTGATACACTGCGCAAAAATCACTGGATCATTATTTTCTGCGTACAGCGATGCCCCCCCTGCGGTTCGCCGCCCTTCAGTCAAATCAAATTGCACTACGGGTTTGCCCAGCGCCATATATTCGACCACCTTATTCATGGTCGAAATATCGTTCATTGCATTGTGCGGGTCAGGTGCGAGGCCAATATCGATGACATTCAACGCGCCGACTAGCGCAGGCCCGTATAAGGCACCCGTAAACGTAAAGTAATCTTCAAGCTTAAGCTTAGTGATCTGCTGCTTCATCTCGGCCAGCGACGGCCCAAAACCGATAATTAGGAAGTGAATATCGGTTTCGCCCAATACGGTGACAAGATGATGGGCTGCCGAAACCATGTGCTCCATGCCCTCTTGCTGTCCGATTACGCCCACATAGCCAAGCTGTGTTTTTGCAAGGTTTTGATGGGATTTGGTCCCTGGCTCCGGCTTAAAATCCGCGAGGTCGGGGGCCGACCGGACGACAAAGATATCCTCCGTATTCTTGCGCCCTCGCCCGACGGCAATGTTGTGAAAGCTGACATTTGGCGAGATGACGATCGATGCGATGCGGTAGCTGAGCCGTTCCAATCGACGCATGAGCCAATAGCCAATTCCCCGCTTCTGAAACTTCACGATATATAGTTCAGGGCACACGTCGTGTTGGTCAAAGACGTATGCCACGCCTTTGCGTCGAAACCACAGCGCCAGCAGGCAGATCAGGTCCGGAGGGTTACAGCCGTGAATTGCCTGAAAAGGGTTTTCTCGCCAAATTTTTCGCGCCAAGCGGAACCAGTGCAAAAGTGCGCTGGAATACTCTTTCACGTAGGAAACAGCCCCCCCACTACCCTCTAAAACAGCGGGATACCGGTAAATGCGCACGCCTTCCCGAATTTCGAATGCCTCGATCCATCCCTGCCCCGTGGGCGAAATGATCGAAACCTGGTACCCGGCCTTGACCAACGTTGTTGCTTCCAGCCAGACCCGCCGGTCAAGCGGGACGGGCAGGTTTTCAACGACGATTAGGATATGGCGCAAGGGCGGTTTGGTCATACGTCTTTCAACAAGCGAATCATAGCTCCCCTTGGTTTGACACAAGGGAATGAACACTTGATTAATTCGGCCGCTAAACAGCCCTGGGGGTGCCGCCTATCGGAAACAAAGACACCCGCATCGTCCATTTATCCTGCATTTGCGTCAAACTGGCGATATTTGAGGACTTGTAGCCACCCTGATCGCCGCGTATCCAAGTCAGTGGGACACCCTTCCCCAACGAAGGGCGCTTATCTGAAAGGGTAGCTAAATGGCTATTACGACACCGACCTCGCGGCCTACGAATCCGCGCTTTTCTTCTGGCCCGTGTGCCAAACCCCCTGCTTATGACCTGGCGAAGCTTGCGAGCGCGCCATTGGGACGCAGCCACCGCGCAGCGCCCGGCAAGGCAAAATTGCTTGAAGCAATTGAAACCACCCGTGAAATTCTAGGCGTACCTGCTGACTATAAAATTGGCATCGTTCCCGCTTCCGACACCGGTGCGTATGAAATGGCGATGTGGTCACTGCTTGGCGAGCGCCCTGCAGAAATGGTCGCATGGGAATCATTTGGCGCGGGCTGGGTTACGGATGCCGTAAAACAGCTCAAGATCGAGCACACGGTACATACAGCTGATTACGGTCAAATTGTCGATATGTCGGCGTTAAACTATGACCATGATGTATGCTTCACTTGGAATGGGACTACCTCTGGCGTGCGCGTTCCAACCGGCGATGTCATCCCATCCGACCGCAAGGGATTGACCTTGTGCGATGCAACGTCCGCTGCTTTCGCAATGGATTTGCCCTGGGACAAACTGGATGTGACAACATTCAGCTGGCAGAAAGTTCTGGGTGGCGAAGCCGCGCACGGGATGCTGATCCTCAGCCCTCGGGCTGTCGAACGGCTTGAAAGCTATACGCCTGCATGGCCACTTCCTAAGATTTTCCGCCTGACCAAAGGTGGCAAGCTGATCGAAGGTATTTTCAAAGGCGAGACAATCAACACGCCTTCCATGCTCTGCGTTGAAGATTATCTGCTGGCCTTGGATTGGGCGAAATCCGTGGGTGGACTGAAAGGTCTGATCGCGCGTGCCGATGCCAATACGGCAGCCATCACAGGATTTGTGGAAACACACGATTGGATCGATTTCTTGGCGGTTGATCCGGCGACACGGTCGAACACATCAGTATGCCTGAAGTTCAATGACGACCGGATCCAAGACGGCGCAGCCTTCGCAAAAGCTGTGGCCAAACGTCTGGCTGACGAGGATGTAGCATTGGACGTCGGAGCTTATCGCGATGCTCCTGCCGGTCTGCGCATCTGGTGCGGCGGCACCGTCGAAGCCTCTGACATCCAGGCGATGTTACCCTGGCTTGAATGGGCTTTCGAAGCTGAAATCAACGCCTAATTTGCGGCTCCCCGCCTAGCATTTTTGTTGGGCGGGTGGTTAGCCCACGCCCCCATTTTATTCAAAAAAGGAGCGCCACTCATGGCCCCCAAAGTGCTTATTTCCGACAAACTCTCGGACGCCGCAGTTCAAATCTTTAAAGACCGTGGCATTGACGTCGATTTCCAACCCGACCTCGGCAAAGACAAAGATAAGCTCGCCGCCGTGATCGGCGACTATGACGGGCTCGCGATCCGGTCCGCTACGAAGGTAACTGACAAGATTCTCGCAAACGCTACCAACTTGAAGGTAATCGCGCGGGCCGGCATCGGGACGGACAACATCGACAAGGATGCGGCCTCGAAAAAGGGTGTCATCGTGATGAACACCCCCTTCGGCAACATGATCACCACTGCTGAACATGCGATTGCAATGATGTTCGCCGTCGCCCGGCAAATCCCCGAAGCGTCGGCCTCCACGCACGCGGGCAAATGGGAAAAGTCCAAGTTCATGGGTGTTGAACTGACAGGAAAGACCCTTGGCGTGATTGGCGCAGGTAACATCGGTGGTATCGTTTGCGACCGCGCGCGTGGGCTCAAGATGAAAGTTGCCGCCTATGACCCCTTCCTGAGCGAAGAAAAGGCACAGAAGATGGGCGTCGAGAAAGTCGAGTTGGACGACCTGCTGGCCCGCGCCGATTTCATCACATTGCACGTGCCCTATACCGACCAAACCGCCAACATCTTGTCGAAAGAGGCGCTGGCGAAGACGAAAAAAGGTGTGCGGATCATCAACTGCGCCCGCGGTGGCCTTGTTGACGAAGAAGCATTGGCAGAAGCGCTGAAATCCGGCCATGTTGCCGGCGCAGCCTTTGACGTCTTCAAAGAAGAGCCCGCGACCGAGAACCCGCTGTTCGGCCTGCCTAATGTCGTGTGCACGCCCCACCTTGGCGCGGCGACAACCGAGGCGCAGGAAAACGTTGCCCTTCAAGTCGCCGAACAAATGTCTGACTACTTGCTGACCGGTGCGGTCACCAACGCGTTGAACATGCCTTCAGTCACCGCCGAAGAGGCAAAGGTTATGGGCCCATGGATCACATTGGCCGGTCACTTGGGTGCCTTTATTGGCCAGATGACTGACGAAGCCGTTAAGGCAATCAACATTCTGTATGATGGTCAGGTCTCGGAGATGAACCTGAACGCGCTGAACTGCGCGGTCGTGGCGGGCATCATGAAACGTGCCAACCCAGATGTTAACATGGTCAGCGCCCCTGTCGTCGCACGGGAAAAAGGCATCCAGATCAGCACCACCAACCAAGATAAATCTGGTGTGTTTGACGGTTACGTGAAGGTCACGGTTGTTACTGAAAAACGGGAACGTTCGATCGCGGGCACCGTATTCTCGGACGGGAAACCACGGTTCATCCAGATCAAGGGCATCAATATCGAAGCCGAAGTTGGCGCACATATGCTCTATACAACCAACGACGACGTGCCCGGTATCATCGGCACATTGGGGCAGACCCTTGGTGCGCATGACGTCAACATTGCGAACTTCACGCTTGGCCGCTCCACCGCCAAGGGCGAAGCAATTGCATTGCTCTACATTGACGGACCGCTGCCCGAAAAAGCGCTAAAAGATCTGCGCGATACAGGCCTATTCAAGCAGGTCAAAGAGCTCGAATTCGAAGTCGCCTAAACCCGACCTTATCCCTGAAACGCAAAGCGCCCCCGGCATCGGGGGCGCTTTTTTTGTCTGCTTCCAAATGACCTAAATCCCGGGGAAGCAGCCAAAGGCTGCGGGGGCAGCGCCCCTTCTTAGCCGACCCGACGATGCATCACGCGCCGGTCCAGTCCAGCACGACCTTGCCCGACGCACCCGACCTCATCGTCGCAAATCCGGTTTCGAAATCATCTGCGTCAAAGCGGTGCGTGATGATCGCACTGACATCCAGCCCGTTTTCGAGCATGGCGATCATTTTGTACCAGGTTTCGAAAATCTCGCGGCCATAGACGCCTTTGACCGTGATCGCCTTGAACACGATGCGCGACCAATCCACAGGGGATTTTCCGGGCGGAATGCCCAGCATCGCAATCCGCCCGCCCATGGTCATCGCCTCGACCATCTGGTCAAGCGCGGTCTGATTGCCCGACATCTCCATCCCGACGTCAAAACCCTGTTTCATCTTGAGACGCGCGATGACATCCGCGAGGTCTTCTTGACGCACATCGACAGGCACGACGTCCGCGACCTTGGCAGCCAGTTCAAGGCGTGCGGGGTTCACATCCGTGATCACAACATGGCGGGCACCGACATGGCGCGCGACCGCGGCGGCCATGATGCCGATGGGGCCTGCGCCGGTGATCAACACATCCTCGCCCACCAGATCAAAGCTCAGCGCGGTGTGGACCGCATTGCCAAGCGGGTCGAGGATGGCACCGATATCATCGGAAATTGTATCAGGCAGCGGCACCACGTTGAACGCGGGCAGCCGTAGGTATTGCGCGAACGCGCCTTGCTCGTTGACGCCGATCCCGCGGGTGGCGGGATCAAGGTGGAATTTGCCCGACCGCGACTGGCGTGAGGTTTTGCCGATGAGGTGCCCCTCGCCCGAGCACCGCTGACCGATGCTCAGATCAGTGACATTGCGCCCCAGCTCTACGATCTCTCCGGCGAATTCATGGCCCGTGATCAACGGGACAGGTACGGTTTTTTGCGCCCATTCGTCCCAGTTCCAGATATGAATATCGGTCCCGCAGATGCCGGTTTTGTTCACCTTGATCAGCACATCATCCGGCCCGATCTCTGGCACAGGCGCGCGGGTCATCCACAGCCCCTCACGCGGCTCGGACTTGCACAGCGCTTTCATTTGGTTGCTCATGACAGAACCCCACAGGCTTTGCCCGCGACTTCAAAAGCGGCCAGCGCGCGATCCAGTTCATCGCGTGTCAGCGCGGCGTTCATCTGGGTGCGGATGCGGGCTTGACCACGAGGCACCACCGGAAAGAAGAATCCGCTAACATAGACGCCTTCCTCGAACAGACGCGCCGCCATATCTTGTGCCAACTGCGCTTCGCCCAGCATCACAGGGATAATCGGATGTTCGCCAGGTAGCAGGTCAAAGCCCAGTTTGGTCAGTCCCTCGCGCCAGTATTTCGCGTTTTCGAACAGTTGCTTGCGGCGGTCGTCACCTTGCTCGACCAGCTCCAGCGCCTTGATCCCCGCCATGACAATCGACGGCGGCAGCGAGTTCGAAAAAAGATAGGGGCGTGCGCGTTGGCGCAGCAAATCGATCACCGGCTGCGGCCCTGCGATATAACCGCCAATGGCCCCGCCAAGCGCCTTGCCCAACGTGCCCGTCAGAATATCAACATCGACGCCAAAATGTGCGGGCGTGCCCTCGCCCTTGGGGCCCATGAAGCCTGTCGCGTGGCAGTCGTCGACCATCACGAGCGCTTCGTATTTCTCGGCCAGTTTTGTGATTTCAGGCAGTTTGGCCAGATAGCCATCCATACTGAAAACGCCATCTGTTGCGATCATGATAAACCGCGCGCCTTCCTCGCGGGCGAGCTTCAGCTGCCCTTCAAGGTCGTCCATGTCAGAATTGGCATAGCGGTAGCGTTTGGCCTTACACAGGCGGATGCCGTCGATGATCGACGCGTGGTTCAGACTGTCCGACACAATGGCGTCTTCGGGTCCGAAAAGCGGCTCGAACAGCCCACCGTTGGCGTCAAAGCAGGCGGCGAAGAGGATGGAATCATCCTTGCCAAGGAAGGCCGCCAGCTTTTGTTCAAGCTCGCGGTGAATATCCTGCGTGCCGCAGATAAAGCGAACCGAGGCCATGCCAAACCCCTTGGGGTCCATCGCGTCGCGGGCAGAGGCAATCAAGTCGGGGTGGTCCGCCAGCCCGAGGTAGTTGTTCGCGCAAAGGTTAATGACCTGACGCCCGCCCACCGTGATCTCGCCTGATTGCGGCGAGGTGATCATGCGTTCTTGCTTCATCATACCGTCTGCGGCGATGCCGGACAGGGTGGCGTTGACGTGATCTAGATACGCTTGGGTCATGATAAAACTCCTTTTCACAGGCGTTCTACCATAATGGATGCATTTCCGAAATAGAGGAATTCCCCTATAGCGGATTTTTTCCTATATTGTGGATTAAGATGTCGATCTAGGCGTCCTGCACCACTAGAAACGCCCGTACAGGACCATCCGTTGCAGCGATCCGGTGCGGCACGTCGGCTGGATAGCGCGCTGTATCACCTGCGTGGACTGTGCCGACGGCCTCCCCGCTGTGCAGCTCTACCGTGCCTTCCAAGACTGTCAGGTGTTCGCGTGCACCCCGCGTATGGGGCTGGCTGTCCAGCATACCGCCGACGTCAATCAGCAGTTCATAGACTTCGTGTTTACCCGCCTCTTCGGGTGGCGAGAGGATGCGGATGCGGCAGCCGGAGCCGAGGTTATTGATCGTTGGCACCTCTGCGGCCCGTAGCACTTCGATCTGGGCAGGGCTCGGGGCGCTGTCCAGCAAACCTGCGAAATCTACCTGCAAGGCGCGGGTCAGGTTCCACAAGGTTGCGATTGTAGGGCTGCTTTCGCCGCGCTCGATCTGGCTGACCATGGACCGCGACACGCCTGACAGCTTGGCGACCGCATCAAGGCTCAGACCCTGTGCGGTGCGCGCGGCCTTCAGGCGGGCGGGAAGTTGCGTCAGTATAGCGTCTGGATTATCCGTCATGCCGGATAGATGGGCCGCAGTGTGCCCCGCTGTCAATGGCAGGCGCTAGCTGAGCGCCTGCAAAACCGCAATAATCCCCGTTGCGGTCCCTGCGCCCACAATCGCCGACAGGATAATCCACCGCCGGAAGGCCGGACGGGGCGGCGGCGTTTCTTCCTGCTGCCGGATCAACGCACTTTCGACCAGCGCAGGCAACCGCGGGCCGAAACGTGCGAGCACCATCGCGGTCTTGCTCAGGTCTTTGATCACTGCGCGTGGACCGATGGATTTAGAGATGTAATCCGTCACGATCGGGTTCGACACTTCCCAGATGTTGATATGCGGGTTGAGCGAACGGGCGACCCCTTCGACGACGACCATGGTGCGTTGCAGCAAGATCAGCTCGGTCCGCGTCTCCATCCCGAAGCGTTCGGTGACCTCGAACAGATAGGTCAGCAGCCGCGCCATCGAAATGCGGGTCGCGTCCATACCGAAAATAGGCTCCCCCACGGCGCGCAGGGCACGGGCGAATTCGTCGACGTCTTTGTCGGCAGGCACATAGCCCGCTTCGAAGTGCACCTCTGCCACGCGTTTGTAATCTTTGCGGATAAAGCCAAACAGGATCTCGGCATAAACGCGGCGGGTGTATTCGTCGATGTGGCCCATGATGCCGAAATCATAGGCGATGATATCCCCGTTCGGTGCGACCTTAAGATTGCCCTGATGCATGTCTGCATGGAAATACCCGTCGCGTAGCGCGTGGTTCAGGAACAGCTGCAATACGCGATCGCCTAACGCGACACGGTCGTGACCCGCGGCGTCAATCGCATCGTTATCCCCCATGGATACGCCATCGGCCCAGCCCAGCGTCATCACACGGCGGGCGGAATATTCCCATTTGATCGCAGGCAGTTGGAACCCTGCGTCGCCTTTGGTGTTCGCGGCAAATTCAGACGCGGCAGAGGATTCGAGCCGCAAATCCAGCTCGCCCCGTACGACGCCATCGAAATGCTCGATCACCTCCATCGGGCGCAGGCGGCGCGATCCGGGAGAGAAGAGTTCAACCATACGCGCCGCCAGATAGAAGGCATCGACATCCTTGCGGAACGCTTTCTCAATACCGGGGCGGAGCACTTTTACGGCCACGTCTTCTTGGGTCTCGGCGATGGTAGCGCGGTGCACCTGCGCGATAGAGGCGGCGGCGACAGGTTCGCTGAACTCAGAGAAAATCGCACTGACCGGCAGGCCCAACTCTTTCTCGACTTCGGCCTTGGCCTGTTCGATCGAAAACGGCGGCAGCTTGTCTTGCAATACGCGCAGCTGCACCGCCAGTTCGTCGCCCACGACATCGGGGCGCGTGGACAGCACCTGACCGAATTTGATGTAGGCGGGGCCAAGCGCGGTGAGCGCACGGGTGGCGGGTGGCATCGCCGGATCGCCAGCATAGCCCAGAAACTTGAACGGCTTGCCAAGCGCCTTGGCGACGAACCGCAAGGCAGGAGTCGCGTCAAAAGCGTCGAGCACGACATTCATCGCGCCGGTCCGCTCCAAAGTTGCACCGGTGCGGATCAACCGCCAGATATTGTGAGGTCCGCGCATGACTTAAATCTTCCAACCAGAATGAAGCGCCGCAATGCCCAGCGACAGGTTCCGATATTTCGCCTGCCCAAAGCCCGCGGTGCGTAGCATACCTAAAAAGGTCTCTTGGTCGGGGAAATTGCGGATCGATTCGACAAGGTATTGATAGCTGTCACGGTCGTTCGCGATCATCTGCCCCATGCGGGGGATGACGTTAAAGCTATACAGATCATAGGCTTTTTGCATCATCGGATTGGGCAACTGGCTGAATTCAAGCACCATGAGACGCCCGCCGGGGCGCAACACGCGGTAGGCTTCGTTCAAGGCCTCTTGGGGACGGGTTACGTTCCGGATGCCAAAGCTGATGGTATAGACGTCAAAGCTGTTGTCCTCGAACGGCAGCGCCATCGCATCGCCGACAACCCAATCAAGACTGTCCGCCATCGCTGCTGCCTCGGCGCGCTTGCGCCCTGCGACCAGCATCGGTTCGGTCAAATCCAGCACAGTGGCATGGCCCGTTCCCGCGCGGCCCAGAAACTTGAACGACACATCTCCCGTGCCTCCGGCGACATCCAGCAGCTTTTGTCCTGCACGCGGGGCCAGCCAATCCATCATCGCTTCTTTCCAGACGCGGTGGATGCCGACGCTCATCACGTCGTTCATGATGTCATATTTGCTTGCCACAGAGTTAAAGACACCCTGCACGCGTCCGGCCTTGTCGCCTTCGGCCACGGTTTCAAATCCGAAATGAGTGGTTTTGTCGCTGTCGTTTGTCATGGGGTCTTGTAGTCCTTTGATCTGCACCTTTGTTATAGGGCGCGAGGGGTCAGGTACAATGCGCCCTTTTGTCAGAAGGGAAACAACCATGCCTGAGTTGCCAGAGGTCGAAACAGTACGCCGCGGTTTGTCCCCCGTGATGGAGGGTCAGGTGATTGCCCGCGCCGAGGTGAACCGCCCCGATTTGCGCTGGCCTTTCCCCCCAGATATGGCCGCAAGGCTGACAGGACAACGGGTGACCCAGCTGCGCAGGCGGTCAAAATACATTCTGGCGGATCTATCCTCGGGAGAATCGCTGCTGGTGCATCTGGGAATGTCCGGCCGGATGCTGATCTCGGGCGATCCGTTGGGGCAATTCGTGCATGACCACCCCGCCCCCGAAAAACATGATCACGTTGTGTTTCATATGGGCAACGGTGCGCGGGTAACATTTAACGATCCGCGCCGTTTTGGCGCGATGGATCTTTTGGATACGGCCAGTGCCGACAGCCATAAGCTGCTGTCGGCCATCGGGCCAGAGCCGCTTGGCAATGATTTCCACGAGGCGCACCTGATTGGCGCGCTGAAAGGCAAGAACACCCCGATCAAGACCGCTCTGCTGGACCAGCGGATCGTGGCGGGGCTGGGGAATATCTATGTCTGCGAAACACTTTACCGCACGGGCATCCACCCGGCGCGCAAGGCGGGGCGCATATCAGCGGCCCGTGTTGGCGGGCTGGTCCCGATCATCCGCGACGTCCTGAACGCAGCAATCACCGCAGGTGGATCGACCTTACGCGATTTCAAACGCGCTGACGGAGAGTTGGGCTATTTCCAGCACAGCTTTGACGTGTACGGGCGCGAGGCGCAGCCCTGCCGCACCCAAGGCTGCGACCATCAGATTGCCCGCATCGTGCAGTCCGGGCGCTCTTCCTTCTACTGCCCGCAATGCCAAAGATAACTTGAAACACCCCGTCCCCGTGGTATGCACATCTTTCAAAGCGTAACAAACGAGAGCATTCTTTGATGGCTTATGAAACGATCACGGTCGACGTCGACAACCACATCGCGCTTGTCACGCTGAACCGTCCTGACGCAATGAACGCATTAAATGACCAGCTGATGACAGAGCTGGCCGATGCATTGAAATCGGCTCAGGAAAACGAAAAAGTCCGCTGCATCGTGATCACCGGCTCGGAGAAGGCCTTTGCCGCCGGTGCCGATATTGCCATGATGCGCGACAAAAGCTTTGTCGACGTCTTTGCCGGTGATCTTTTCACCCCAGAGACCGACCAGATCATGCGTGTGCGCAAACCCATCATCGCTGCCGTGTCGGGCTATGCCCTTGGCGGCGGTTGCGAACTGGCGATGATGTGTGACTTTATCATCTGTTCGGAAAGCGCCAAGTTCGGCCAGCCCGAGATCAATCTGGGCGTTGTCGCCGGCATTGGTGGCACCCAGCGTCTGACCCGGGCGATCGGCAAATCCAAAGCAATGGATATGAACCTGACGGGCCGCTTTATGGATGCAGCCGAAGCTGAACGCGCGGGCCTTGTGTCACGTGTGGTTCCGGTCAAAAAGCTGATGGAAGAAACGATGGCAGCCGCGGCAAAGATCGCCGAGAAATCCATGATCTCGACCATGGTGGTCAAAGAGGCGGTAAACAGGTCCTTCGAAGTGCCGCTACGCGAAGGTCTGCTGTTTGAACGCCGCGTTTTCCATTCGCTGTTTGCAACGGAAGATCAAAAAGAAGGCATGTCCGCCTTCCTAGAAAAGCGCGAAGCACAGTTCCGCGACAAGTAAATAGCTTTGCGGGTTTGCATTGCGCGTCGGGGTGGACTATAGGCAACCCCAATACATGCGCGTGCAGCCCGCTCTGGCTAGAATCACCTTATCGGATATTGGTTCCGGTCATTGGGTTTGTGTCGCGTATTCGCAATTTGAACATACCCAAGATGAAGGCTGATCCTCATGGCAAATACACCTCAGGCAAAAAAGCGCGCCCGTCAGAACGAAGCACGTTTTCAAATCAACAAAGCACGTCGTTCGCGCATCCGTACCTTTCTGCGTAAGGTAGAAGAAGCCATTGAATCCGGTGACAAAGAAGCCGCAACAGCCGCCCTGCGCGCTGCTCAGCCTGAGCTGATGCGCGGTGTGACCAAAGGCGTTTTCCACAAGAACACAGCGTCGCGCAAAGTGTCGCGCCTGGCGTCGCGGGTCAAAGCACTGGGCTAAGCCCGACTGACACCACGTCAACATTAAAATCCGAAAGGCACCGTTTTTACGGTGCCTTTTTTTTGGTGTCGCACTCGGATCACGGGAATGAGATTCTTTTGCACCAATCTCTGAGTCAAGTTTGAAGATGTGTTGTAACAGTCCAACCGAGATTGCTAACAGTATCAAACGCGATTCACTTCGCTTGGGGGGACAGGCCCGAACGGTTCGAGATATTTGCTAGGATATCGAACATCCGTCGGGGAAATTTGGATGGCCTTGCTAGAGGCCACCTGACGTCTGCAGATGCTGCTGCCAGCACATTTGCCCTGTCTTTTGTATACGACGAACGGTGTGTTCGGCAGCGACGTTGGGCGATTTTCATCGCCAACGCACGCGTCAGACGCGCCCTATGTAAAAATGTCCGAAGGACGACAGGCCGGTTTTCTGTGTGGGACCGGGTGAGCGGTCTATTGTCTTTTGGTACGGCAAAAAAGCGTTTCCGCATGAGCTGGGACGATCAAAGAATGGGACGGCAGGGCGCATGATGCAGGCAGAGTGGACGACAATTCGGGGCCGGCTTTTAAAGACGGTCGGGCAGAACAACTTTACGACCTGGATAGACCCGCTGACCGTTGGCCCGATCGATGACGGCATCTGCACGTTGTTCGTGCCGACCAACTTCTTTGGCAACTATGTCAGCCAGAACTTTGCCGATCTGCTGCTGCATGAAATGCAATCCGAAGACATCAGCATCAGCCGCCTGAAATTTGCTGTGGCCCCACAGGACAAGCCCACCGCCGTCGATCCTGTGACTGCCCGCCCCAAGCCCGCCGCCGCAGCTCATCCTGCGAACAGCCAAATCAACACTGCCCCGCTTGATGCGCGCTTTAGCTTTGACAACTTTGTTGTCGGCAAACCCAACGAGCTGGCCCACGCCGCCGCGCGTCGCGTTGCCGAAGGGGGCCCCGTCACGTTCAACCCGCTGTTCCTGTATGGTGGCGTCGGTCTGGGTAAAACGCACCTGATGCACGCCATCGCGCAAGAGCTTCAGATCCGCAAACCCGAGCTGAACGTGCTGTATCTCTCTGCCGAACAGTTTATGTACCGTTTTGTTCAGGCATTGCGCGATCGCAAGATGATGGACTTCAAGGAAATCTTCCGCTCTGTCGACGTGCTGATGGTGGACGATGTCCAGTTCATCGCCGGCAAGGACAGCACGCAGGAAGAGTTCTTTCACACGTTCAACGCGCTCGTGGACCAGAACAAGCAGATCATTATTTCGGCAGACCGCGCCCCGGGCGAGATCAAGGATCTGGAAGACCGCGTGAAATCGCGTCTGCAGTGTGGTCTGGTCGTAGATCTGCACCCCACCGACTATGAACTGCGTCTTGGCATTCTGCAAAACAAGGTCGATGCACAGCGCAAGAACTACCCCGGTCTCGAAGTCGAGGCAGGCGTGCTGGAATTTCTGGCACACCGGATCACCACCAACGTCCGTGTGCTTGAAGGCGCGCTGACCCGCCTCTTCGCCTTTGCGTCACTGGTGGGCCGCGAGATCAACATGGACTTGACGCAGGATTGCCTTGCCGACGTGCTCCGCGCGTCCGAGCGCAAAGTCAGCGTTGAAGAAATCCAGCGCAAAGTGTCCGAACATTACAACATCCGCCTCAGCGATATGGTCGGCCCCAAGCGTCTGCGCAGCTACGCGCGCCCGCGTCAGGTCGCCATGTATCTGTGCAAGAAAATGACCAGCCGGTCGCTGCCTGAAATCGGGCGTCGCTTTGGCGGGCGCGATCACACCACGGTTATGCACGGCGTCAAACGCATCGAAGAGCTGAAACAGAACGACGGTCAGATCGCCGAAGATCTGGAACTGCTGCGCCGCTCTCTCGAGGCTTAAAAGCACCAGCTTGCTCAGAACACACGCGAAGGCCTTGACGGGCCTTCGTTTCGTGCTGAAAAGTCAACAAAACTCTTGTGAATACATTGGTATCGGGTAGTTTGCCCTCCCGGACTGCCGGAATGGAGATGGCATATGAAATTCAGCATCGAACGCGCCGCGCTGCTTAAGGCCGTATCACAGGCCCAATCAGTGGTTGAGCGCCGCAACACCATCCCAATTCTCGCCAACGTGCTGATCGAGGCCGAAGGCTCCGACGCGTCGTTCCGCGCGACCGATCTGGATATCGAGGTTGTCGATAAGGCCCCCGCTCAGGTGGAACGCGCCGGTGCGACCACCGTATCGGCAACCACGCTGCATGAAATCGTGCGCAAGCTGCCCGACGGTGCGTTGATCAGTCTGACCGCAGACAACGCCGCGGGGCGTCTGACGGTTGAAGCAGGCCGGTCCAATTTCTCGCTCGCGACGCTGCCACGCGAAGATTTCCCCGTGATGGCCACCTCTGAATATCAGTCGAACTTCAAGGCCCCTGCCCCCGTGCTGCGCCGGCTGTTCGACAAATCCAAATTCGCCATCTCGACCGAAGAAACGCGGTATTACCTGAACGGCGTCTACATGCATATTTCGGACAGCGACGGCAGCAAGGTTCTGCGCTGCGTTGCGACCGATGGCCACCGCCTGGCCCGCATCGACGCGCCCATGCCGGACGGTGCCGCTGAAATGCCCGGCGTGATCGTCCCCCGCAAAACCGTGGGTGAATTGCGCAAGCTTCTGGATGACGATGATATGGAAATCGCCGTTTCCGTGTCCGAGACAAAGATCCGCTTTGCCACGCCGCATATCACGCTGACTTCGAAAGTTATCGACGGGACGTTCCCCGACTACACGCGCGTGATTCCGCAGGGCAACACACGTAAAATGGAAGTCGACGCCAGCGATTTTGCCCGCGCCGTTGACCGTGTTGCGACCGTAAGCTCTGAACGGTCGCGTGCCGTCAAACTGCAACTGGACGAAGACCGTCTGGTGTTGTCGGTCAATGCACCTGACAGCGGTGCAGCCGAAGAAGAGTTGGTCGTCGCCTATGCGGACGAACGGCTCGAGATCGGGTTCAACGCGAAATACCTGCTTGAGATTGCAAGCCAGGTAGATCGTGAAAATGCGGTATTCCTGTTCAACTCCTCCGGTGATCCGACGCTGATGCGCGAGGGCAATGATATGTCTGCCGTGTATGTCGTTATGCCGATGCGTGTGTGACGCTGCCAGCTTACGCCGAATATCTTAACGCATTCATACCACCCGTATGAGCGGCCTATTTTTATCCCAGCTGACGCTGTCGCATTTCCGTTCGCATAAACGGGCGGTGATCGACAGCGATGCGCGACCGATATCGATCTTTGGTCCGAATGGCGCGGGCAAAACCAATATCCTCGAAGCGGTATCTTTGCTGTCGCCCGGACGTGGCCTGCGGCGGTCGAGCGCATCGGATATGACACGCCGGCCAGAGGCGCTTGGCTGGAAAATCACCGCACATCTTCACAGCTTAGGACAGGTCCACGAGATCGAGGTCTGGTCAGAAGCAGGGGCGGCGCGACAGCTGCGCATTGACGGCAAAGCCGTAGCGCAGAACGGTTTAGGGCGCATTGCGCGGGTGCTGTGGTTGATCCCGTCGATGGACCGTCTGTGGATCGAAGGGGCCGAAGGGCGCCGCCGCTTTCTGGACCGTATGACCCTCAGCTTTCTGCCTGACCATGCAGATCAGTCGCTGGCCTACGAGAAGGCCATGCGGGAACGCAACCGCCTGCTCAAAGATATGGTGCGCGAACCGTCGTGGTATGTCGCGCTGGAACAGCAGATGGCCGAAGCCGGAAGCGCGATCCACGCCAACCGTGTTGCTGCCCTTCAAGCGATCACCGAAGCGCAGGCGCAGGCCGAAACCGCCTTTCCGACCGCCACACTTGATCTGATCTGCGACATGCCCAAAACCGCCGACGGGCTGCGTCAGGCGCTTGCCGATAACCGCATGCGCGATCTTTCGGCTGGGCGGACATTGATCGGCCCGCATCGTGCCGACCTTGAGGGCGTCTATGCCGCTAAAGATGTCCCCGCGCGCGATTGTTCAACCGGAGAGCAGAAGGCGCTGCTGGTATCGCTGATCCTTGCCAACGCCCGCGCTTTGGCCGCTGATTTTGGCGCGCCCCCTTTGTTGCTGCTCGACGAGGTCGCAGCACATCTGGATGCAAGCCGCCGCGCCGCGCTGTATGAAGAACTAAGCGCACTTGGCGCGCAGGCCTGGATGACCGGCACCGGGGAAGAGCTGTTCGACACGCTCGGCCCGCGCGCGCAACGGCTTGAGGTGACAGACGCCGACGGATTGTCGACCGCAAGAATGCTCCCATGACCATCGCCCTGCCCGACCTGCTGCTGTATTGCGGTGCGCTGCTCATCCTGTTTCTGACACCCGGTCCGGTGTGGTTGGCGATCATGGCGCGGGCATTGTCGGGCGGATTTGCATCCGCTTGGCCGCTCGCCGTTGGTGTCGCAATCGGTGATATGCTGTGGCCACTGGTGGCGGTGCTTGGCATCAGCTGGATTCTGTCGGTCTTTGATATGTTCATGTTGGGCATGCGCTGGATTGCATGCGGTGTGTTCCTGATCATGGGCTCCCTGCTGATCCGCCATGCCGACGCTAAAATCGACCGCGACAGCCGTCTCACGCGGCCAGGTGCCTGGGCTGGTTTCGGGGCCGGTCTGCTTGCCATTCTGGGCAATCCAAAAGCGGTATTGTTCTACATCGGCGTGCTGCCGGGCTTCTTTGATCTGCGCAGCGTTACCGCAGTTGATGTGGGTGCGATCATCGCGGTCTCGGTCGTAATTCCGCTGCTTGGCAATCTCTCTGTCGCCGCTTTGGTGGGCAAATTGCGCGGCCTGATGACCAACCCTGCCACGCTGAAACGCATCAACATTGTGGCCGGCACGCTATTGATCTGCGTAGGTTTGCTCATTCCCTTCATCTAACGCAAAATCTTGTGTCAGGCGCGTGACAATCATGGCGAAAAATACTATAAATTGGGTAACAAAAGAAGGTTTCCCAATATGTCCGACACCGATCAGCTCCCCGAGGAATACGGCGCAGATTCCATCAAGGTTCTCAAAGGCTTAGAGGCTGTTCGCAAACGTCCGGGCATGTACATCGGTGACACCGATGACGGGTCGGGTTTGCACCACATGGTCTATGAGGTCGTGGACAACGGCATCGACGAGGCGCTGGCCGGTCATGCGGATGCGGTGAACGTCACAATCCACGACGACAGCTCCATTTCTGTCCGCGATAACGGGCGCGGCATTCCGGTTGGCATCCACCAAGAAGAAGGCGTTTCCGCAGCCGAGGTCATCATGACCCAGCTGCACGCGGGCGGTAAGTTCGACAGCAACTCCTACAAGGTGTCGGGCGGTTTGCACGGCGTAGGTGTGTCGGTTGTGAACGCCCTCTCCGACTGGCTTGAGCTGCGCATCTGGCGCGAAGGCAAAGAACACATCGCACGCTTTGAGGGCGGCTTTACCACAGAGCACTTGAGCGTTGTTGGCCCGACTGACCGTACGGGTACTGAAGTACGTTTCATGGCCTCGACAAGCACGTTTTCGAACCTCGAATACAGCTTTGAAACGCTGGAAAAACGCCTGCGCGAACTGGCCTTCCTGAACTCCGGTGTGCGGATCATCCTAACGGACGAACGCCCTGCCGACCCCCTGCGCTCAGAACTGTTCTATGAAGGCGGCGTGAAGGAATTCGTGAAATACCTCGACCGCTCGAAATCCTCTGTCATGCCAGAACCGATTTTCATCACCGGTGAAAAGGATGATATCGGGGTCGAGGTCGCGATGTGGTGGAATGACAGCTACCACGAAAATGTCCTGCCGTTTACCAACAACATCCCACAACGCGATGGCGGCGCCCATATGGCGGGCTTTCGGGGCGCATTGACGCGGACGATCAATAACTACGCTCAAGCTTCCGGCATTGCCAAGAAAGAGAAAATCTCCTTTACCGGCGATGACGCGCGCGAAGGTCTGACGTGCGTGCTGTCCGTCAAGGTGCCGGACCCCAAGTTTAGCTCGCAGACCAAAGACAAATTGGTCAGCTCAGAGGTGCGCCCCGCCGTCGAAGGCTTGGTCAACGAAAAGCTGTCCGAATGGTTCGAAGAGAACCCCCAGATCGCCAAGATTGTCGTCGGCAAGATCATCGAAGCCGCTCACGCCCGCGAAGCGGCGCGCAAAGCCCGCGACCTGACCCGTCGCAAGACCGCCATGGATGTGAATTTCCTTGCCGGCAAGCTCAAGGATTGCTCTGAAAAAGACCCGTCCAAAACCGAAGTCTTCCTGGTGGAGGGTGACTCAGCCGGTGGTTCTGCGCAAACTGGCCGTGACCGCCAGACCCAGGCAATTCTGCCATTGAAGGGTAAAATCCTGAACGTCGAGCGTGCACGGTTTGACCGGATGCTGGGCAGTCAGGAAATTGGTAACCTTGTTATGGCGCTTGGCACAGGTATTGGCCGCGACGAATTCAACATCGACAAGCTGCGCTACCACAAGATCGTCATCATGACTGATGCGGACGTCGACGGCGCGCACATCCGCACGCTGCTGCTCACGTTCTTCTATCGCCAGATGCCGAAGCTGATCGAGAACGGCCACCTCTATATTGCGCAGCCGCCCTTGTACAAAGTGTCGCGCGGCAAGTCTGAAGTCTATCTGAAAGACCAGGCCGCGATGGAAGACTACCTGATCCAGCAAGGTATTGATGGTGCTATGTTAAAACAGGGTAACGGCGAAGAAATCACCGGTCAGGATCTGGCCCGCGTCGTCGATCTGGCGCGCCAGATGCGCCGTGTTCTCGAAGCCTTCCCGACCCATTATCCCCGTCATATTCTAGAACAGGCCGCCATCGCCGGTGCCTTTGTTCCAGGCGCGGTCGATTCCGATTTGCAAGGTGTGGCCGATAAGGTCGCCGTGCGTCTGAACCTCATTGCGCTGGAATGGGAACGCGGTTGGCAGGGCCGTATCACGCAAGACCACGGCGTCCGTCTCGCCCGTATCCTGCGCGGCGTGGAAGAAGTCCGCACCCTTGATGGCCGCATGCTCCGCTCCGGCGAAGCAAAGCGTTCCGGCGGTTTCACAGAGCATCTGCAAGACGTCTATGGCACGACCGCCAAACTGGTACGCAAAGACCGCAGCCAGCTCATCCACGGTCCGATGGACCTGCTTGAGGCCATCCTCGCAGAGGGTGAGAAAGGCCTGTCCCTGCAGCGCTACAAAGGCTTGGGCGAAATGAACCCTGATCAGCTTTGGGAAACCACGCTCGACCCCGACGCGCGGACCCTGCTGCAAGTCAAAGTGGCTGATATGGCCGAAGCAGATGATCTCTTTACCAAGCTCATGGGCGACGTCGTGGAACCCCGCCGCGAGTTCATCCAGCAAAATGCGCTGAACGTAGCAAACCTCGATTTTTAGAGGGTTCATTGGCCTGCGCCGTATCGATATGCCGAAACCCTTCGGAAAGGGGCGCGGCCAGAACGTCCTCGATTCCGCGCTGTGATTGGCGCAGGTTCAAGGCGATGTGGGCGAACCCTGCAGCGTGCAGGGAACGAACCTGTGTCGTTAGAGCATTGCGACCGATACGGCTCCTGAACTGGATGGGCCGGAACAGCGCATCGGGATCAGGGGCAAGACCCCGCTGCGTGGCGGTCAGGATTGGCGCGGATGGCAGGCCTGCATCATTGCGCGCCTGACGCCACATCGACAGTCGGCGTGCGGCCTGATCGGGAGGGCCCGGATAGGCGCACCAGAACAATCCCGACAACCACCACACCAGCGGCGATGTAGGGCGCAGCGGCAAGGCCTATGCCTTCCACGACAGGCCCCCCGGCCCATGCACCCCCGGCGATGCCAAGGTTGAACGCACCGATGTTCAGACCGGATGCCACATCGACCGCACCCGGGGATACTTCGCGCGCAATTTGCACGACATACGATTGCAGCGGCGGCACGTTGGCGAAGGCAAAGCCGCCCCAGAAGGCCGCAACCGCGATGGCTGCAATCGGGTGTGTAAGGAAGGCACCAAGTGCGACCAGTGATATCGCAAGGCCAGAGAAAATCACCGTCAGGGACGCGACTGCACCGATACGGTCAGCCAGTTTGCCACCGGCGATATTTCCTACGGCAACAGATGCACCGTAGAGCAATAGCACAAGACTAACCGCGCCCGCAGACAGACCCGTGACTTCGTTCAGCATCGGCGCAAGGAAGGTAAAGGCGATGAAGTTGCCGCCATAGCCGACAGCCGTGATCAGGTAGACCAACAGAAGGCGCGGCGAAGTCAGCACCTGTAGTTGGGCTTTGATCCCCGCTGATACGGTCTTGGTCAGATTGGCGGGCAACAGCACGGCAGAAGCGATGAAACCGATTACGCCAAGCACGACAACGCCAAGGAAAGTTGACTGCCAGCCGAAGTTCTGGCCGATGAACGTCCCCAAGGGAACACCCGTCACAAGCGCGACAGTCAAACCAAGGAACACCAGCGCAATAGCCGAGCTTTCCTTTTCAGGTTCCACAAGGTCCGTGGCAATGGTCGAGGCGATAGCAAAGAACACGCCGTGCGCCAAGCCGGTAATAAAGCGCGCAGCGACAAGGCTGCCGTAATCCGGCGCAAAGGCAGCATAAGCATTGCCGAGCGTGAACAGCGCCAGCAAGAGCAGCAACAGCGTTTTCCGCGGCACACGGTCTGCCATGGCGGTTAGCACTGGCGCACCGATGGTCACGCCAAGGGCATAGAGGCTGACCAGCAGGCCAGCGGAAGGAATGGAAACGCCAAGATCGGCGGCAATGGTGGGAAGCAAGCCGACGATAACGAACTCGGTCGTTCCGACGGCAAAAGCGCTGATGGTCAGCGCCCAAAGGGCAAGTGGCATCGGTTTTCTCCAATAAATTTGATGTCGACGCCGTATATGCCTGTCGTTATCTATTGCGAGAACAGACAAGTTTGGAATAGATCATTGCAGAAATTGCACGAATTGCTACGCATGGGGGATTTGGCAGCCTTCGTCGGGATCGTCGATGATGGGGGTTTTGCTGAATCCGCGCGGCGCAGAGGGGTGTCTGCCTCAACACTCAGCCGGTCGGTCACGCGGCTGGAAGAGCAGCTGAAAGTCACGCTGCTGCGCCGGACCACGCGGTCCATCGAAATCACACCCAAAGGCGCCGCCGTTCTGGCTGAGGCGCGCGAGATTTTAGATCGTAGCGAAGCCCTGCAAGAGATCGCCACAAGTGGACAGGCCCCCGCCGGACCACTACGTGTGAACGCACCGGTTCCCTATGTCCTGCATGTCCTCGCCCCGCGGCTGGCCGAGTTCCGCACCCGATATCCCGACATCCAGCTGTCGATTGACATGACGGATGCGCTGGTGGACCTAATCGGCAGTCACGCGGATGTTGCCATTCGGCTGGGCCAGCTGCCTGATAGCGACATGTTGCAGCGCCCCTTGGGGCGCACGGCTTGGAAATTGGTGGCGACGCCGGAATATCTCGATCGCAACGGCTGGCCCAAAACACCAACCGACCTCGCACGGCTGGAGCAAGTGCGCTTTGCGGCACCAGATCATATCAACACGCTGCGCTTTACTGGTCTGCCCACCCCCGTGACGGTGCCCCCCGCCCTGACTGTGAGCAATGGAGAGGCCGTGCGTCAGATGGTATTAGGCGGGCTTGGCATCGCGCGGTTTTCCGATTTCATGATCGCAGATGACATCGAGGCGGGCCGATTGGTGGAGCTGTTTCCCGGCCGACTTGACGCCGCCCCACTGGATATCTCAGCGCTCTACCTTACCCGCGTATCAGGATTGCGCCGTCTGGGCGTCTTTTTGGATTGGCTGGGGAACCTTAGCGAAGGCTAAGTTACGCTGGTGCCCTTCGCGCATGCATAACGATACCGAGCAAAGCGTGGCCTCGAAAAGGTTAATCTCTGTCAGTCTTATATAGACATATTTTTTATGCCCGCTTTCGGGAAGTTGCGCCGCAGCGGTGCGATCCCTTCCGAACGGCTGGTAAGGGCTGGAAGTTGCCATGGTGACGACGCGCGGAGAGCCGACCTTTGCTGCGGGTTGTACGATCGGCAGCCATGTGCAGAAAGTTGGATTTGCAAAGTCCGAGATTTTACTAGATTCAGCCCATTTTTGTTCTGCGGTGCGCCCGCTGCGGCTTACGTTTTCCGCAAGTTCGGGGTGCTGACCTAATCAATAAGGATCGGTGCTACTTCTTCTATCGCCCATTCTTCCTATGCGTTCGTCCAAAGAGCGCCATTCTGCGCCCGCTCCGCCCCGTGCTGATAAAGGGCGTTCATATAAGTTGATGAAAACCGATCCGACGGATCATAGACGATCCCCGAACTCGGATCGATCGATGTCACCGAAAAGCGGAGCCCCCTTTCACGCGCGTAAAGCTGCGTCGCGTTGACCTGTAGCAATGCATTTGCTCTGCCTGTTGTCGTGAGCGCTTGTTGCGAGATGCTTAGCGCGGATCTTCTTACTGTCTCAGGTGCAGGGTTAAGCGTGTTGTTGATGAGGACGTAGATATGTCCGCCTTGCAGCTTCTGATCAGGTGTTGTGAACGCGAAATTAGGTACCGCCAGAAACTGCATGTGAACGCCACCGTCGACATGTGTTTCCGCATAGGTTTTATCATTCACACTGTATCGCAGGTTCACGGGCGGAAAGAGGCCCGGCAATGCAGCAGACGCCCGCATTATACTGCGAAACAGATCGTATTGCACTGCGGCGGCGATGGCACCCATGTCCCAGACCGAGGCTCGCGCACTATCAAGCTCCGAGGTTACGACCAGCAGACTATTTCCCGCTTTATGCTTTTGCGCAATGGCACGGAGGAACGAGGGTGGGGTGTTTTCCTCGATCAACACTGCAAGCGGAGAAGTGTCATATAGCGCGTCGCTGAAGACTGCCTGAAATGGACGCATCCGCATGATGTCACTTGCATCACTTTGGGTGAAAACGCGGGTCAGAACCTCGTCATAGTCCTGTCCCATAAACGCAAAGGGCGCGATCAGCGCTCCGGTCGAGATACCGGTCACCAGGTCAAAGTCGGGTCTGTCGCCCCGTGCGGACCAGCCAACAAGCGCGCCTGCACCAAAAGCACCATCCTCACCGCCGCCGGATAGGGCCAGCACGTTCGGCCCGTCGGAAGACCCCGACGAGGATTGCGGGGGATGCAGGTGTTTGAGCCATTCATCCGGCCCATCATCCGCAAAGAGACGAAACCGAGACAGCGGATCATTGTCTGTTGCAACACGCGTTTCCAAGGGGATCTGAACGCGGCTTGAGCAGGCTGAAAGGGCGGTTGCCCCAAGACCCATGAGAAGCGAGCGGCGGCCCAAAAGGTCACTGGTTGGCTTCGTGCACGTCATCTCAATTTCCTCAACGGCACCGAGCAAGTAGCCCTGCTCGGTGAACTGTATCCTGTCTTAATAGTCATTAATGGTCGGGCGGTGGTGGAAGGGTGGCCCGCAAGGCATCTTCGGTGATGCCCAGCGCCTTGGCCGCAGCGGACATATCGGGCCGTCCAGCTTGAGGGTCGCCCAAGGCACGCACCAGTTCTTCGGGTGTTACCCCCAGCGTCTCTGCAGCCTCAGCAAAACCCGGAGGCATCTGCCCCGACGTGCCATCGCCGGGACGTGGCGGTTCATTGCGCCCGTCTGCACCAGCCCGTGTTGCGCCAACCCCTGCAGTTGCGGTTGTTGAGAAATTACCCACGGCTTGCACGCCAACCAGACATGCCGGCAGGTTCGGGAATTCATCCGTAGCATGATAATGATATATTTCGCCTGTGGGTGTCGCTCCGATGTGACCGTTGCAAGCATCAAGACCCGTGACTTCTGCGCCATCCGCTTCGGTGCTGCCATACATGGCGTGACCGTCGAATGCGTAGCCGAACAGCGCGGCGCTATCTTGATCCAATGCACAATCTGCGGCGACGCCTTGCTTTTCAAAGACGGTTTCTATGTCCGTCGACGTGGCATGCCAATGATACCAACCGCCGGGATCGATATGACCGCCACAGGTATCAAGCGCTGGCATATGCCCCGTTTGCTGAATGCTGGGCGCGTCCGAGAATATCGGCACACCATCAAGCGCCACGCCGACCTTGGAGACAGTGCCAAGCGGGCGGGGGCTCCCTGCCATTACTGGTGTCACCGGTAGCAGCATGGTGATCTCGACGCTTTCGTCCGCAGATACATTGATGCAGGCGTGGTCGACCGTTGGCCGTTCGGTCGCGTTATCGACCGTGTGCACGGTTCCGTCCTCGTCGAAGAAGCTATAGCCAAGCTCATCCAGCATCCCAAGGAATGCCCCATCAACGCGGTACAGCTTGGCATTCACGCCAGTCCAGTCCCAGATCCCGCCCGCGTCGTTCAGTGTCGCTGGACAGAACGGCCCGATGTCCAAGTCTTTCGGCATGTAATTGACCGTGATTTTGTAGCAGCTCGATGCTGTGCCGTCCTCGAGCGTGCAGTCCACGGTCACAGGTTGCTCAGCAAAGGCCGTCTTGGCAAATTCTTCGATGTCGGGATGGGCCAAAGCCGTTTGACCAAAGCCGACCGAGGCGAGCACAAACAGGCCCGGCCAAAGGTGAGATAGACGTTTCATTCAGCAAATCCTTTATCAGGACGTTTACAGAAAACACGACAACCCAATGTGGGGTGCCGTGTCGAAAGGTGATTCAGGAGGGGAGCTTAGCCCTTTTTCGGCATACTCGCTGGGGCGCAGGCAAGAGGCACATCCGACTTGGGGGACATACAGGTGCCCTGAACAGCGTTGCCGTCACGACCTGAGAATTCACAGGCTGCCTTCGGCTGCGCATTTTCACAAGCGCTTATTGCTTCGCGCGGCGGGCGGTCTGCGCGCGCTCCCTTACCGGACGGCGCAGCTTGCGCATAAACGATTCCTTGGTCCGTGACTGGCATGCTTTCAGCCCGCACAGTCGAGATGTTCAGCGCGCCCAGAAGCACTGCGGCCAATGTGATCGCGAGGATAACACTTTGGTTTCCTTTGATGCGCGGTACTGTTGGTCGGTAAAGCGGGATCTTGCGTTGGGCCGCGGACTGTGCGCGTCGTGCTCGAAATTTATCCATGAACATCGTAGGTTCTCCTATTGTGGCGTTAAGTCGCCATTCACAGGATCCTTTTCCATGTTCTTTGAGCAGTGAGTTTGCAGCAATTATGCAGCGAAAATGCAGATCGTTAAAAAATGAGCTCTGTAGCTTTTGTGGCTCAATTCTCGGAGGATAAGGCGCGTGCAGCCCCTTTATCCATCGTACGCGTATCCCACGCCATAGACAGAGCGGATCGGGTCCCAAGTGCTGACCGATGCGATCTTCCGCCGGATATTTCGAATGTGACTGTCGACGGTTCGGTCAAAGACCTCTGTGTCGTCGGGAAAGGCGAGAGAGAGCAGTTGATCGCGCGAAAAAACGCGGCCTGGCCTTGAAGCCAACGCCTGCAACACCGAGAATTCGCGACGCGTAAGATCGAGGTGGCTGCCATCCAGCGTTGCCTGCCACCTGTCGCCGTTAATGATAAGGCGGTCGTTCGTGACAGGGCTTTCGGTGGGCTTGCCAATAGGGCGTCGCCGCAAGACCGCCCTGACCCGCGCGACAAGCTCACGCGGGGAATAGGGTTTGCATAGGTAATCATCGGCCCCCAGCTCGAGCCCCAACAGGCGGTCGATTTCTTCAACCTTCGCAGTGGTCATGATGATCGGCACATCTAATGTCTTGCGCAATTCCCGGCAGATCGTCAGCCCGTCGACCGCCGGCAGCATCAAGTCGAGAATGATCAGATCATACTGCTTTGCCTGTGCGAGCTCGACAGCACCCGCGCCCGTACTGAGCATTTCGACACTCATACCTTCAGTAAGCAGGTAATCCCGCACGACTTCTGCAAGCGCAATTTCATCTTCAACGATTAGGATGCTCGCAGTGGTCATTTTGCTTCCTTTGGCAATCGAATGACAATTTGCACCCCGCCCAACTCAGAGCGGCCAGCAGAGATGGTGCCGCCATGCGCCTCTACGATCGCCTTACAGACAGAAAGCCCCAGTCCAGACCCACCATACGCGCGAGAACGCGATGCTTCCACACGGTAGAAGCGGTCAAATAGCTTTTCCACATCACCTTCAGGCGCAGCTGGCGGAGTGTCCTCTACAGTCAGCAGCGCGAAACCCTCATCGTCTTGCAGATTTACGCGTATTTGGCCTGGTCCATCCGTGTATCGGAATGCGTTCTCAAGCACGTTATCCATGACTTGGCCGATCTGCCCTCGGTCGCACGGGACCAACATATGCGCGGGCAGATTGAGTTCCAATTCAATTCCCTTAGCGCTTAACCTTGACCGCGCCGCTTCAGCCGCCTGATCTACAAGTGTCGGGAGGTCCTCATGTTCAAGTATGGATGTCAATTCTGCTTCGCGGCCATACGACAGTGTTTTGAGGTCCTGCACCAAGCGAGATAGTCGCATGAGTGCAGCATGCATTTCGGTCAGCGTTTTGTCATCAGGCTGGCGTATCCCGTCCTGTAGTGCCTCAATCTGGGCCCGCAGAACCGCAAGCGGAGTTTGCAATTCGTGGCTGGTGTTGGAGATCCATTCTCGCTCGGCCTTGGCCGTCTGTTCAAGTGTCGCTGCCAAGGTGTTGTAATGGCCGATCAACTGCCCGAGTTCGTCACTTCGGTCCTGTTCTATCCTTGCTGTATAATTACCTGCGGCCATCGTTTTCGCCTCGGATTCCAGCCGCTTAATGGGCTCCAGTAACTGGCGCGCGATAATAAATGCAGCAGCAGCCGAAAGGGCGATGGCGATCAGCGCAGCAAGGGCAAGAGACGCATACTGCCCGCGCAAGAAAAATGCATCACTCGCATCTCGCTGCTCAACTGGGGCGCTTAATCCGATATAACCGAGAAGGTTCGCACCCGTGCAATTGTTTTTCGCACATACTGGGCGACGTTCAAATAACGATGAGCGTTCAATGTTGCCCGCGATGTGAATGCCATCGCGGTCAAGCAGCACGATGCGTTTCTCGAGCCTCATATTGTCGTCGCCTGCCGCAAACGGCGGTGGGTTGGCTTGCCTAGGACCCGGTGGCGCTTCAGATGGAAATCTCGGGGGCCGGCTTGGGCGGGGGCCGAAATTCCCCTTAGGGCGAGGAGCATGCGCATGTACAAAGGCACCCCAGACCTGCGGATCATCATCAAATTCAGCCCACCCGCCTTGGTTGCGCTCAGCCAAGGACGATGCCAGTTCGTCGAACTGTGCCAGCTCGCCCCTTAGCAGGTACCGTGCAAAACCGTCACGCATCCACACCGCGACCATCAGCGCCATCACCAGTACGACAAGTATGGAAATCGCTGCGACTGCTATGAAGATCTTGGCAAAAAGTGACTTCCGGATTGGGTTCATGCCGTAAGTATTCCACCGAAATATGCAGTGAGTTTGCAGGTACGCTAATGGTTCAGCGTTGATGCTGTTGAAACGCTCACCAGTATTGTTAAGCTTTAGTTCGGTCCAGCAAATATCAGATCTTAGATGTAGCTTTGGTCACGGTTCGACTCGAAGGAGATATTCGCGGCTGACTTTAGCAATGTCCGCTAAGGGACGATCAGGCAGCCAACCTTATCTGCTTTCAAGAAATTGGTAGGCGTCAAGAATGGTTGCTGCCAGGCCTTCAAAAAAGTGCGGCGAGGCTACATCGATCAAACCCGTGGGCGCGCCCTGTGATGTCGCTCCGTTATCTTCGTCCTGTGTCACTACCAACATCGCACTTTTGTTGTTCAGCAGCTCGCGGTGGCTCGCGCCGTGCCCGTGCTTTAAAACATTGATCGCCAAATAATACTGGTGAAGTCGATCGGCGAGGTCGGCATGCCCAGCCGCCAAAAGCGCGGCCTGTACTTTGCGTGACAGCGGGCCTCGTTTGAAATGGCGTTGCATCCGTGCTTCGAACACGGTGAAAATATCCACTGCAACCAATTTAATCGTATCCGTTTCAGATGCGATTTCTTTGATTTGTGCGTCCGACAGGGTTTGACCTTCGGCACATTTCAGAATTTCCGACATCCGGTCCAAGGACGTCTTTGCCGTGCTCTGCGCTGTGTGAACCAGTTCCGTTAGGGGCTGTGAGCTTGCCATTTTTTGTCCTTCCAAGAGTTTCTCTCTCAATACGCTAAAAGGCCGCCGATGGTAGGAGAAATTGGCGTTGAGCGGCAACGCCACATCCGCATTCGGAAACCCGCATCACGGCGCCGACTGCGTTGACCGATGGCAGCCAAGGGCCGCACACGCCCTTGAGCAGGCCCCGTGACAAGCCGACGCTGCACCACATACGCGCCTGGTGACTTCCTGCGCTTGGACTCGCTAGAGACCGCCTTCTACGACGGTGTTCAAATCCCAGTTTTCATTCTATGGTCGCCAATCTTTCATCCAAGGGGATTCAATGTGCCAAGCTCAATTATTGAAGAAGATCTGATGATCGAAGGCAACATCAGCTCAAGTGAGGGCAGTGTCGACATCAAAGGTCGCGTGGTTGGGGATGTCAGCGTTAAGATGATCACTATTCAGTTGAGCGGCTCAGTTGACGGGGCAATGTCGGCAACGAAGATCACAGTTGAAGGCAGCCACACCGGCAGTTTGAAGTGCGACGATCTAAAGCTTGCATCGACCTCACGGGTTCAGGCTGATGTCGTGGCCAAGGTGATGGCAACAGAAAGCGGCGCCAAAGTTAGAGGCAAGATTGATATTACAGGGCGCCAATAGGACAATTCCGGTATCGCTACGCGGTAAAGTCACATTTGGGCTTTTGCCGCTAAATCATTCCAAATGCGGCGCGATGCGCGAGTGGCTGTTTCCATGACGCTGCGATGCAGCTTGCGATCGGACGACGAGAGCCCAATTCTACCTCAAGCTGCAACATCCATGGAGCGTTTCCGTTTGCCCGCCGCTGAGCGCGCGGATCAGGATCAGGGACATGGGATAGCTGATGTCGGACATGCCATCCGAACAGGTTGTCTGATCAAGCGCGCCGGAATAACGCTGCGCCCCGAAGGTGTAGGGATAGCCACCTCCCGTGGCCGGTGTCGTTTGCGTGAGCGACGTGATTGGGTCCGCCCCGTCGTTGAGCGAAGTATATTCCACCGTGCGATCTTCGGCGATGGTCAAGGTCCAGAACGGCTCCGTCCCACGACAGGTCAGCCCCAATGGAAAGCCGTTCACCGTCGTATTACCGCCGCTTTCAAAGGCGCGGGTGAGGTAGCTCATGTGGACATAGCCGATCTCGCCATTGAGCGTGATCTGTCCCCAGTCCTCGGATGCCCGTGCGTTGATGCTGACCACCGAATTGGGGGTGAGCCCGCCGAGCCGAGCGCCTGTGACTGCGGGCGCATCGCGGACCCAGAGCTTGTCGCCTGCGGCCACGCCCGTCACGGTAAACACCGCCGGCAGGCGGGCACCATCGGGGGCCGTATGCGGATCAATCCCGTCGCTCGGGTCAGGCAGGGTGCTGGCCGCCGTCAGATAGGCCGTTGAGACCCAGCCCACATTGCCACCGAAACCGATCATCGCCCATGTTCCGCCCTCGGCCATCTGGATGACATGCACCAAGGTTTCATTTCGCAGCGTGCCAATGGCCGCGAACTGCCTGCCCGCACCACCGCGCACCACCAGCCCGCCGTCAGGATCGTCAGCGGCAATGCCCGTCACGACATTGGCCCCGATTGCCACTGGGGGCGGCTCGGAGGTGGCGAGATAGGCCGTCGAGACCCAGCCCAGCTGGTCGCCATATTGGATCCGCGCCCATGTCCGCGCAAAGTTCCGACCCAGCACCTCGACCATCGTGTGCTCCTCCAGATCGCCAATATCGGCGGAGGACGCATTCGGGCCTCGGCGGACGTTCAACGTGTCGCCATCCGCAATGCCGACCACCTCCATCATCTCGGCCGAAGCCCCCAGGGCGGAAAAGGTCAGGCCAAGGGCGAGAAGCGACATATGCGCAGCGGGGAAGAGACGGGACATACGGACAACCTCGAATTGAAAAGAATAAGCCAGTGGGCGACCCGCACCGAAACGCGGGCCGCGCCTTGTCATGTTATTTGTAGCAGCTTGCCGCTATCTTCTCGGCGGGGACTTTCCCTTTGATCATCTTGATGATCTCACCAGTTTCGCAAACCTTAACGTGTTTAGCACGCTTGGCATTTTCCTTGGCAGGCTGCGCCTTGCCCTTGATCCCGTCGACTTTTTTGGTTGTCGCCTTCTTTTCGATCAGCTCACCTTTGATCGGGTCGAGTTTCATGTATCCCTCCGCTCTGAGGGTTTGGAGTTCGACCTGCTCTTCTGACGTATCCGGCTCGCCGAAGTGGATATAATCTCCGCCGAGCTTTTCCGAGAGCCAGCAGCCGATCGCGTCCAGATTCTCGGCATAGCAGACGTCATAGGGGCGTGCCTGTGCGGACAGCGGCAAGATGAGACCAAGGGTGGCCGCGGCGAGAAAGGTTTTTGTATTGAAAAGGGTCATAGTGTTGTCCTTGTTGGAAATGTTGAGGTGGTCTGGTTCTTGTCGAGGATCAATCAATCACGCTTCATAGCGTCTCCGAGTGATTTGGATTTTTCGGCACCTTTCCCGTGAATGTGCAGATCCAGCATATAGGTGGTCTTGCCGACGGGGACTTTCACCGAGATGTCGTTCACCATCTTGCACGGCCCGCACCAGATATCGCCAAGCGACTTCATGCCGGAGGTCACGAATTTATCTCCTGCACCGATGTGCTTGGCGACGGTTTTCAGAACAAAGGCTGGGCGATCCGCGCCCTTGAGGCCGTCGAGTATTTTGATTTCGCTGCCCGTGAGGGAATACGGATTGATCGGTTTACTGCCGGAATTCTTCTTAATGATAATATCAATGCCCGAAATCGAATCATCGCCGCCAATGGCCAATGCGGGGGACAGCCCCGCCATCATGCTCATCCCGATGACGGCTGTGCCGAGTATAAATCTACGTCTTAAAGTCATGAATCCATCTTTCATAAAGTTGAATTGTTGCGCTTAAGGTGTGGTGTCTTACCAATGTCGAATTGCCGATAGCTAAGCGATGTCAGCCCCATGTCATCTGATACCACCACCCCAAAGCATTGTTATTTAATGCAGATTTCATTGAGTTTGATCTTGCATTTTTCTGTACCGTTCTGGTCCCTTGCAGGGCCAGACGGCTTGATCACCAGAGGAATACATTTACCGTTGATCATCGGCAGGCCATTGCTACAACCGCATTGGGTGGCCGAGATATTCCTGGCGTTTTCATGGTCGATACAAGCGCAGATGTCGCCGCGTTCATAGGTCGAGCGCAGGTCGCATTGCAGCGCGGGGGTTGGCTCGGGCACAGGCGCTGGTGTGTCCGCGACGACCTTGACGCAGCCCTTGCCATTCACCAGTTCAAACCCTTTGACGCATTGGCAGGAGGTGCTGCTGCTGGCGGCCATTTTATCATAGCGACAGGCACAGCTTTCGCCACGTTTCACCGTGCTAACTGCATCACAGCGTAGAGGTGGCGCGGGCGTTGCGGGAAGCGTGGCAGTGATACAAGAATTCACGCCGTTCTCTTGCAAGGGTAAGCCGAGGGCTTCAAACAGCGCGTCGTCAAAGTCGCGGCTTTCGGGTAGGCCAAGATCGCTGCGCAGCTTGCGCAAGGCGGTGTAGGTCTTTTGTCCCAGCTTACCATCGACTGGTCCCGCGTTGAGACCGCGATCATTCATAAGTTTCTGGATCAGGACCACGCGCTCTAAGCGGTTGTTCGGAACCCCGACCGCCGCGCAGTTCTGAAACGTGCCACCTTTGCGCAGGGCGCTGACCGTCATGCGCAGGTCGATATGGGTGGATGCTCCAGCTGCAAGGTTGAGCGCGGGATGGGAACACGACAGTGCCGCATTCACCACCGCGCCACAGGTCCAGCCATTGCCCGAGAGCACATGCGCCGCCACCCTTCCCGGTGCGCCGCTCGTATCGGTTATCACCAGCGGCCCAAGATAGGCCCCGTCGCCCGTATTGGTAACACGCAAGCGGAAGCCGCAGTCATAGGTCTGGCTGATGCGGTCGGAATCACAGCTTTCTGTTTGTTCCTTCACCATGGTCAATACGGCACGCGGCACAGCAGGCACGGGTGTCGGCGTCTCGGCGCGCGGGAGCACGATGTCGGGTCGGGTAGATCCGATGCTGCCCGTACCGATGACGGGGCCACCGGGCGTGTCGGGCACGGCAGGATCAACCATGCCCCCCGTTCCCGCCACGGTATTTGCGGGGAAGTTGATCGGCGTGCAGACCTTTTCGTCCCCCACAGGGCCCGCAGGCGCGCGCAGGGACAGCGTCGGGATCGTGACCCAAGCGCAGTTCGTGATCGAACCGCCGTTGATGAGCTGCCCCGCAGGGCCAGAGAAGGTCGCGGTGTAGGGTTGCGTGATCGTGGCGCTACCGTCGGCTTGCAGATAGTTCAGAAGCATTCCGGTGGCGTTATTAAACCCTGCGGGCGTGCCTGTTGTTGGCCCCCAACCGCCCGCGCCCATTGCATTGAAGGGCATCAGCGAGGTCAGCGGCGTTTGCGGACCGCTGCCCCCCAATTCATCATAGATGTAGAACTGACGGTTGGTCGCGGTGTCGAAGTTCTCGAAATGGACGTAGATTTCGCACTCTGCGGTCCAGATACCATCCCCCCCGCGCACGGCGGGGGCGCAGGTCTTGGTGATGTCGAGGCTGGGCTCTGGCGCGGGCGGTGGTGCGATTTCAAAGCAATCGCTGGCGAGCGGTTCGCCCTCTCCGACCTCTTTGCCCAGACCGATCGAGACGCAGTTCTCCGCGCCGAATATGTCCATCGCGCCGCTTATCATCAGATCAACGGTCAGGAATGAGCTACCCGAAGCAGGAAATTGCCCGCCATCGATGCTGCATTCTGGCGTGGTGCCTTGGCCTGCGGGCGCATAGGGCGGGTTGGAACAGACCCAAGGATCAGCGGAGGTGATGTTCAGGATCGAGCCCGCACCGGGGTTCTGCCCAAAGGACAGGTCTTCTGAAAGCCACAACGGACCTGTGAAGGGTGCGCCATTTGTCGCGACCGTGAGGGTGCATTGATAGGGCTGGAACCAGATCGAAGGACTGAAGGTTTGTCGCGGGCCGGTCTCCTTGCACTGTTTCGAGACATCAAAGATGGTTTCGACAGGCGGCTCTTCGATCTCGACACAGTCCGCCGATCCGACGACCTGATCCCCGATCCGCACCTGCGCGCAGTTCTGGAAACCCTCGTCGCCAAAGCCGCTCGTCGGGATCGACAGATAGGCATCGATCCGATGGCTCGGATTGCTGTTGAAATCGGCGGCGGCAATCGTGCAGCTTGCGCCATTGGTATAGGGCGGCTGCTGGCAACCCCACCCGTTCGGCATGGCGGGGGTGCCTTGCATGTTCAGCATATATTGCGTCGCAGGGCTGCCCGATGTGGTCGAGAACAATTCGTCAAAGGTCAGCGGATCGGTGATCGGCGTGCCGCTGCTCTGCGTGATATAGACCGTGCAGGCATAGAACGCGTTTCCATCCTGCACCCCGCCCAGACGGCAGCCCTTTTTCAGTGCAAATTCGGGCGGCGTTGTGGACACGGGCAGGTCCAGAACCACGCAGTTGTCAGGCAGGCCCGCAATCGTATCTGTTGGCGGTGCGCCCATGTCGGGAGCAGCACTGCGCTGGCCTGGAGCGCTATGAAAGGAGGCAGGCAGAATGGCGGACTGGGGACAGTTGATCACCTGACCCTCTGACTGGCTCACGGTGAAATCGAAGCTGACGTTGATCGTCGACGCCCCGCCTGCGGCCAACATATCGGACGCGGTGAGTTCACACAGTCCGGTCGATCCGGGGTTGTTGATGTTCTGATCCACGCAGGACCAAGGCTCGGTCGAGGCGACATTCATCATCGGGCCCGTAATCGTTGTGGTCATGGGCGGCAAAGAGCCAAACATATCCGCGACGAGGACAAAGCTCCCTGTCGCAAGGTCCGTGCCCGTCACCTCGATCTGACAGTTCATCGTCATCGGCCCCGAGGTGACCGCCTCAAGCGGGTCGCAGCTCTTGTCGATGGAGCTGCGCGGAATCCATTGCGCATTCACACAGTTGCCCGCGACAGGCGTGACCGCGCCCGCCCCGTCGTCATAGCTGCCCCCGACGCAGTTCTGCATCGGGTAGCTGTCCTGCAAATCTGTGCTGGTGACAAAGATGGCAAAGTCGAGTGTGTCAGTGCCGCTCGCATCAAAATCCACCCCGTCGATGGTGCAACCCGCCCCCGTCGTGCAGTCGAAATTGCCTGAAGCGGAAGTGCCAGAGATCACTTCGCTCGATGTGGTCGAAATCGGGGTGTAGAGGTCCGAGACGCTCAATGTGCCTGCAAAAGGCACGCTCGGCACGGTGACATCCACGGAACATTCCCACAGTTGACCGACTTGGCCATTATGTTCGGCCGAGGAGGACGGCGTGCAGGATTTGGTGAGAGAAATATTGCTTGCCTCCAATGTGGGGGCTGATGGCGTCCAGCCCGCAACACATTGCTCCACGGGCACAAATTCAGCATAGACGTCGTCCATCGCCACGCCCGAATAGGTGAACGCACTCAAAGCATAGGTTTTACCCGCCTCGACGTTCATCCGTATCGCCTTTTCATACCAGCGGCCGTCTGGTGTCAGCGTGAACAACTCATTAACCGACGCGGCCCCATGTGCATATCGGGGGTCCATTTGTGGTGGATTTGGATTGGCTTGTATCTCCTGAAGATCCAACGGCGTCATTTCATGAATTTCAAGCTTCACCCAATCTGAGATTTGCCAAAAAGGAACCGATGGCGGGGCGGCGCGGGCAATATCCGCACCAAATTTGATACAGCCGTTTTGAGGCATTTCGACGCGTTGGCCAAACTGCCGCCAGTAGACCCCCGACCAGCTGTCACTGCCAACCCAACGTAGATACTGCCCCTCGGGCGCATTGGACGCATCCTCTTGCGGCAGCGCCTGGATCAGAGCATTTCCACCAAAGACCCCTGGTTCTGCAACACTTGTCGCACCGCCCACGCCGTCAACGCGCACCAACGACCCCTGCATAGTGACCCCGCCCGGGCCGCCAGCTGTCGAATAGGTCGTGAGCCACGGCGCAGGCAAGACCAGAATATTGTCACCATGATTTGGCACGACAGGAGACTCGAAGTCGCCATTGACGATCAAATTCTGTGCCTCTGCCGATGCGATTGCAAAGCCACTCAATGCCAGTAGCATCAGAAAGTAGCGCAAAGCGGCGGTTGAGAAATGTCGGGCCATGGTGAGGTTCCTATCGGAGGGAAACGGAAAGCCTCGCGCGCACAAGGGTATGACTTCGGTATGTTGCAAAAAAACCGAAACGAACTACCAAACGGGAGTTGTTGGGACATATCAGCGAGAAAATTTTCAATTGATCCAAGACCGCCTTAAGGTTGAACCAAACCGCGTTGCCCTCTCCTTGGGCCTTCGGTTTTGAGGGGGTGACAGACGGGCCGCTGAAACCTTTCAATTCTGTGGCTTCGCTCCAAGCGGCCCGGTGCAGGGTCTGCTGCCCATTCGGGCGTTACGACGACAAGGACATGATTTGGATACCCTATTTCAAGAGCTTGAAAACACGCTGGGCCGGGCCTGCGAAGACGCCCAGTATTGGGACGCGGCTCTCAACATTGTTGTGGAAATTCTGGGAGGTAGGGGGGCCCTTATTCCCGCGACAGACCCGTTCTTTCGCGGCACGTGGATGGCAGGCACCAAGAAGATGAAAGAGGCTTTGCCCAGCTACATCAGTGAAGGCTGGGCGAGCAACGATCCGCGCGAGGCGGTGATTAATCTGATGATGGAGCGTGGGTATGCCTGCGATCATGACGTGTTTGCGGACCATGCGGCGCGCGACATGATCCCCATCTATCGCGACTACCTCTATCCGCTGAATTTCGGGGTTCATTACTCCATACGCATTCTGACGCCCAACGGCTATTGGGCAATGACTGTGCATTTCGACAATGACCATCCGCCGATCAGCGCCGAAGACGTGGTTTTGATCGAACGGATTCAGGCGATGTTTTCCAAGGCTACCGCACAGGCAGATGAAACCGCTCACAAACGCATCGCCGCCTTCGCACAGTTTTTCAAAGGCACGGAGTCCGAGGTCTTTGTGCTCGACGTTGATGGCAAGCAATGTTTCAGCATCAACAGCAGCGGCAAAATTCGGACCCGCGCGCGGTTGGGGGATGTGATCCCCAACGAAATGAGCGCGGCGCTTGGGGCCGAGATCAGAGAGCTTTGTTCCAGTGATCCCAGCCTGTCGATGAGCCGCGCCTATCAATTCAATATCGCAGCCAAGAGCAGAAGCGTGTTGATTATCCAGATCCCACCAAATTTGCGGCACTTCTTCATGCACTTCAAAGTCTGCGCGATCCGGACCGAATGCAGTGATACCACCGCGCTCAAGCAAAGCTGCCTGCGCGAGAACTACGGGTTGTCTGCGGCGGAGGTCGCTACGGTAGACCTTTTGGTCGGGGGCAAGACGCCCAACATGATCGCAGAGTTATTAAGCGTAAAGGCCACCACCGTACGCCAGAGGCTCAAGCAGATTTTCGAGAAGATGCAGGTGAACAGTCAGGTGGAACTGATCGCGTTGCACAACCGCCTTTAGACGGCTGTCTAATATAACTGGCATTTTCGACCCCGAGAGGACCAGCCAAGAAAGCGACGAGAGCAACGCCAATTTTGCTTTCATCGTCGGTTGGACAACTGGTCTGCGGTGAACAATAGGTGCATCGTTTTTGACGTGTTCCCAGACTTGAACAAATCTGCGCGGCGGTCCTGTCCTCGGTGCCTTACTTAACCGCAAATGCCTTTAAGCTTCCGTGAGTTTGATAGCTTTATCCGCTATTCCGAAATTCATTCTTCAAAATGCTGCGCCATGAACGAATGGCCGGTTTGGTTGAACTGCACCGCGGCATTCTCTGGTTCCATCAACGTCGGCTCTGGGCCGCCCCTTGCATAAAATGTGATGCTGCAACTGCGAATAGTTTCGAGCTCGGCACGGTCCATAAGGGCCCCTTGCTGCCATTCGCCGCGCTTGCACACTACATCAGTGTCGAGATGGGAGGGACAGTCTGCTAGGCGGACCTTCATGCCGTTCGCTGCAGGCACTCTGTTTTCGCTGCGGTTGCGAAGACCTTTAGGATAAAGGGCGGCAAGCCCACTTTCTGTGTACTTGCGATGTATGTTCCATCACTCGGAGAAGCAGGCCTTAACGCCGCTAGGCTTGGCTGTTCTTGCCTTTTGGCAGGCTCAAATCAGCAGCGAAACCGCGAGGGCTATTTTTCGAGGGAACATAGATTTCAAGGCGACATCCAGATTGGGCACACAGATCCTGAACAATCGACAACCCAAGCCCGTAGCCGTCTGACAGCGCGCCACGCCGGATAAATCGCTGCTTAATTCGGTCAAGGTCTGTGGATGATAGAGGGTCGCAATCGTTGAGGACAACAACATGGCCCGGTTGGCTGGCGTCTATAATTGTCTGCGAAGGGCCGCAGGCATGCTTCAGGGCGTTGTCGAAAATATTGTTCAGGATGATACCAAGCGCATCCGGATCAACGCGGGTTAAACAGCGCCCTTCTGGGAACTTCAGCTGTACCTTGTCTGGCTGGGCGCTTCGGCTGCGCATTTCCGTCATCAGGAGTTTGATAACAGGGTTAACGTCTGTCGCTACCGCAGTTAGTCCCAGCCCTGATTGCGCCCGCGACAATTGCAAAAGGCGTTCGATAAGGCGTTCAAGCCGCTTTAAACCGGTTTCAATCTCGACAATGTTTTCGATTTGATCGGGCGCACTGAGCTTTGCCCGAAGTCGTTGCGCCTGTGCCTGACAAATGGCAACCGGGGTGCGCAATTCGTGGGCGGCGTTTGTGGCAAAGGCACGTTCTGCAGTCATCGCGCGGTCAAGTCGGGCCATCAGTCCGTCGAGCGTGTCGATCGCTGGGGTGATCTCGGAAAATACATTCTCTCGATCAATCGGGGACAGGTTGTGTTCGTTCTTTTCAGCGATGGTGCGGCTGAGCTTTGCGATCATCGCGACCGACCGTCGGACCGCCCAGAAGGAAGAGAGACCGAAAAGCATTCCCAGCATGATAAAACCTGCAACGACGCCAATCACCACATCGGTTATCGCTTCGTTGCGTTCGATCATCGGCTCGGCCACCACAACGCTGCCCGTCTCGGGCTGATCTGAACTTAGCACGATAAAGCGATGCCCGCTCGAGGTGCTCAGACCCGGTGCCAGTGGCGCGGGAAGCGCGAAACGACCAGCGGTCTTTGACTGCGCATAGACCTCCCCCTTCTCGTCAAGAGCCCACATCAACGCGCGCTCATCCGGCTTACGCAGTTGGTTTTCGAAATCCAGTAGGCCGCCCACGTCGATACTGGTTGAGCCTTGGGTGGTTTCGATAAATTCCAACAATAGGTGTGCCTTGCCCACCAGGCTGGCATCAAGGAGCTCGTCATATTCATCTTTGAAAATATGGTGGACGATCAAAACGCCGATCACCATCACGGCCAGTCCGGGCAAAAGCAACGAACCAAGCAGCGACTGAACCATGCTTTTACGACGGCGTGTCATGAGGTCAAAGCGTATCCCATGCCACGGTGTGTGACGATAAGGGCTTTGCCCAACTTACTGCGTAGACGGCTGATGTGTGCTTCTAGCGCATTGCTTTCAACTTCTTCGCCATAGGCATAGATGGCCGCCTCAAGGCTTTCTTTCGGCACGATCTGAGCCTTGCGGCGCAGAAGTGTCTCGAACACGCCCCACTCTTTAGAAGTCAGCCGCACGGGCTGCCCTTCGCGCATGACCGTGTGATCGGATAGATTGACCACCAAATCGCGCAGGTGAATGGTTTGTGCAATCTGGTTGGCGCTGCGCCGACATAGGGAGTATCCGAAACTCTGTGTATGAGGCTTAGCCCATGCGAGTTTGGCGGCTCATTTGTTGAACCGTTCTGGGTATAGGATAGCGAACTGATTGCGGGCAGCAACCCATTCTCTGACGGCCCTGCC